>QFCH01001153.1_pt1 | contig 1343009 bp, 1104 predicted proteins | sample 5346071 | NCBI WGS metagenome assembly QFCH01 (sample SAMN09062255, study PRJNA434731) | Human gut metagenome, whole genome shotgun sequencing project. | isolation source: stool timepoint B chromium assembly | host: Homo sapiens | collected 2015
TACAGAGATTTACCGTCAGGGAATGGTGGAAGTATGCGGCTGTGTTGGTTGCTGTTTGTCTTTTTGCGACAAACTTGTTCTATATCACGAAAGAGGAACCGGAAGCATACAATACGGTAGTGGTTCCGAAAGGCCAACGGGTTTCTTTATTGCTGAGTGACGGAACAACAGTCTGGCTGAACGCTGAGAGCCGTTTTTCTTATCCGGCTAAGTTCTCGGAAAAATATAGAACGGTCACATTGGAAGGAGAGGGCTATTTTGAGGTGGCACATAATCCCAAATGTCCGTTTACGGTGAAATTGCCGATGTTGAATATCAGGGTGTTGGGTACAAAATTTAATGCAAAAGCCTATTTGGATGAACCGAGTTGGATTACTTTGAAAGAAGGTTCGGTAGAAGTATCAACCTTAGATGACAGAAGTAAGGAAAGAATGTCGCCCAATGACCAGGTATATTACACCGTTAGTGATGGCTTGGTGTTAATAAGGAATTCGGCGCAGGCAAATGTGGATAGTTGGACTACTGGTGACCTGAGATTCGACAATAAGACTTTGAAAGAAATGGCAAAGGTTATAGAACGTCGGTATGATGTGAAAATCAGGATTATGGATAGTTCGCTGGTTGAAGAATATTTCACTTGCCATTTTAGGAAAGACTTGACCATAGCCCAGGCGATGGAATTGCTGAAAGAAACCAGACGGGTGGATTATAGAATTGAAAAGAAAACGGTATACCTATATAAAAAATAACAGTATGTGAAACTTTGAAAAACAACGGATGCCTATGAAGTAAAACCTTTGCAAAAAATGAAGGGTCGAAGACGCACCACCATCTTTCGACCCGGATTAATGAGTAACCTTATAATTTATTACAAACTAATCAATTACAAATGTATGGATAATATTATGAAATGCACGCCATTGGGTGAGCAAAAATCACTATGGCTACGAAAAACATTGTTAATTATGAAATTCTTTGTTCTTTTTCTATTATTGGGAACTGTCCCGTGTTGGGCAGGCATCGCTTATTCACAGAATGTGAAGATGTCTTTGGACATGGAAAATACTACGGTGCATGACGTGATTAATGCTATTGAGAAAAAAGGAAATTTCTATTACATAAAAAAACTAAAATAAACACCTAACGGAATAGCAAATTTGAGTAAAGCGTAGCGAACAGACTGAAAAAGCGTTCGTTACGCTATATTTTTCTCTTGTTCAAAAGCCAAGAAGAGACAGAATATGGACAAACGCAGCAAAAGTTCAGTTACTTTATCATTACCCGTGCGATGATGCAAATTTCTTGCGAAACCTAAATTTTGCATCGTTTGGCGTTATGTGTCGTATCTGTCGGTAACTCACTATGAATTAATTTTGTAACCAAAAAAAAGTGAGTTATGAGAAGTACATTTAAGGTATTGTTCTACGTGAAGAAAGGCAGTGAGAAACCCAACGGCAACCTGCCTTTGATGTGTCGCATTACGGTGGACGGAGAGATTAAGCAGTTCAGTTGCAAGATGGATGTTCCCTTGCGCCTGTGGGACGTGAAGAACAACCGTGCTTCGGGTAAGAGTGCCGAAGCGCAAAGAATCAACCGTGCCGTTGACAAAATCAGAGTGGAGATAAACCGCCGTTATCAAGAGTTGATGCAGACGGACGGTTATGTCACTGCTGCCAAGTTGAAAGATGCCTATCTCGGCATCGGTATCAAACAGGAAACCTTGCTAAAACTGTTTGAACAACACAACAGCGAATTTGCCAAGAAAGTGGGACACAGCAGGGCAAAAGGAACATTCCGACGTTATGTTACCGTCTGCAAGCACATCCGTGAGTTCCTACCCCATACCTACAAGCGTGAAGATATTCCGTTAAAAGAGTTGAACCTCTCGTTCATCAACGACTTCGAGTATTTCCTGCGTACTGAGAAAAAATGCCGCACCAATACCATTTGGGGCTACATGATTGTGCTGAAACACATTATTTCCATAGCGAGGAATGACGGTCGTCTGCCGTTCAATCCCTTTGCAGGGTACATCAACTCTCCCGAAAGCGTGGACAGAGGGTATATTACGAGAGAGGAGATACACACAATGATGAACACCGATATGCCCGACAAGACACACGAGCTTGTCAGGGATTTATTTCTGTTCTCCACCTTTACAGGTTTGGCATATTCCGATGTCAAGAACCTTACGGAAGACAACCTGCAAACATTCTTTGACGGAAATCTGTGGATTATCACCCGAAGAAAGAAAACTAACACGGAATCCAATATCCGATTGTTGGATGTTCCCCGAAAGATAATAGAGAAGTACAGGGGTATGACAAGAGATAATAAAGTATTCCCCATGCCGAGTAACACGACTTGCAACAAGAAGCTGAAAGCCATTGCCAAGTTGTGCGGTATAAAAGTCCACTTGACCTATCATGTAGCAAGACATTCGGCAGCGACCACTGTGCTGTTATCCAACGGAGTACCCATTGAAACCGTCAGCCGACTTTTGGGACATACCAACATAAAAACGACCCAAATTTACGCAAAAATCACAGCCCAAAAGATTAGTCAGGATATGGAAACATTGTCGCACAAACTGGAGGATATGGAAAAGAACATTTGCAATGCCATTCAGTAACCCTTAAATCAAACGATAATGAAAGAGGAAAGAAACATCATAACAATGAACGAGTTCGGCAATGTAGTTATGCCGAAAGATATACAGGCAACCGCCATGAGTGAGTGGGAGCTTTGCGAGTTGTTCAATGTAACCGCCCCGACTATCAGGGCAGGGATAAAGACACTCTGCAAGAACGGCATTCTGAATGAGTGTGAGATAAGGCATACCATCCGACTGTCCGACAAGTGCAGCATGGAGGTTTACAGCCTTGAAACGATAATCGCCCTTGCGTTCCGTATCGGCACATACAGTGCGAAGCAGGTGCGCAATGCCGTTCTTGAAAGACTGTACTTGCGAAAAGAGAAAACAAGCATCTTCTTTTCGCTGAACACCAACGGCATAGCCAAAGCCGAATACTTCTCGTAGCTGAATTGGTTGCACGACTGACGGAATCCATTCATTCAGTCACGAATAGAGTAATCAAGCCAGCGTGTCAGCATATAATCTGACCGACATATCAACAGGAACTCCAATTTTTTCTCCCGAAAAGCGTAATCCCCACATTCGTTTTTTGGGAGTTTTTTCGTCTGTCCTGCCCGACTTCCGTTCCAAACCATTGAAAGTTTTTTCTTCGGGGGCTATTTGTCACCGTTCTGCCGCGTTTTGCGTAACAACTTATCCGATAAATGCTTATACTTTTGTAGCTGGTATTTTTCAAACTTAAAACCATTTGATTATGTCAGCTAACAAACAACAAGACAGCCACAGACCGCCATCGGATGGTGGCATGGCAAAGGAGGAATTCATCCGAGTGGGGACTACGCTTTACAAGATTGTGGAGCAGCCCAAACTGAACGGAGGGTATGTAAGGAAACGCATAGCATGGAACAACGAAACCCTGCGCCAAGACTACGGCAAGGACTACATCGGCAGCGTTCCCAAGTATGACGGCTTCTGCACCGTACCCGAACACATCGGCTACCATCCCGTGGTCGGCAAGTTCCTTAACCTCTATGAACCGATAGACCACCAACCTAAAGAGGGCGATTTCTCGCATATCCAATCTTTGGTAGGTCACATCTTCGGGGAGCAATACGAGTTGGGCATGGACTACCTACAACTGCTCTACTTGTACCCCATTCAAAAGCTGCCTATCCTGCTGTTGGTATCAGAGGAACGCAACACAGGCAAAAGCACATTTCTGAATTTTCTAAAACTCCTATTTCAGAACAATGTAACCTTTAACACCAACGAGGATTTCCGTAGCCAATTCAATTCCGACTGGGCCGGCAAACTGCTTATCGTGGTGGACGAGGTGCTGCTCAACCGTAGGGAGGACAGCGAGCGGTTGAAGAACCTAAGCACCACACTTTCCTACAAGGTGGAAGCCAAAGGCAAAGACCGTGACGAGATAGCGTTTTTCGCCAAGTTCGTGCTATGCTCCAACAACGAGTACTTGCCTGTAATCATTGATGCAGGGGAAACACGCTATTGGGTACGCAAGATAGACCGCTTGCAGTCTGATGATACCGACTTCCTGCAAAAGCTGAAAGCGGAGATACCCGCCTTTCTTCATTTCCTGCAACACAGAACACTATCCACCGAAAAGGAAAGCCGTATGTGGTTTGCTCCATCGCTGTTGCATACCGAAGCCTTGCAGAAGATAATCCGCAGCAACCGTAACCGACTGGAGATAGAGATGCACGAGCTGATACTTGACATCATGGATAGTGTCGGCACGGACACATTCTCGTTCTGCTACAACGACATTCTTCTGTTGCTGGTACACTCGCAGGTAAAAGTGGAGAAGCACCAAGTCCGAAAGGTGTTGCAGGAGTGTTGGAAACTTACGCCTGCACCCAACGGACTGACCTATACCACCTACCAATTCAACTACAATCGGGAGTGTCGGTATGAGCCTGTAAAACGGGTCGGTCGTTTCTATTCTGTCACGAGGGAACAACTTGAATCCCTGTAATATCATTCTTTTTTTTGTTGAATTGATGAATAAGGATATAACTATGCTGACAATAAACAATATACACTCTCAACAAAATCTCAACAATCGAAAAGAGAAGTTGAGAGAGGAACAGCACCCGATTGTTGATTTCTCTTTTGGCGAGTGGTTTGTTGAGAAGATGTTGAGCAAATATCTTTCTGTAAATAAATGTGTTATATAAGCCATTCAACAAATCAACGTTTTTACAATCATCATCAAATCTATAGAATATCATGAACATACAAGAAGTTAAACAAATCAGAATCGCAGACTATCTGCAAAGTTTGGGTTACACGCCCGTCAAGCAACAGGGCAGCAGCTTTTGGTACAAATCACCGCTGAGAGAGGAAACGGACGCATCTTTCAAGGTAAACACAGAACTCAACAAATGGTACGATTTTGGACTTGGCAAGGGCGGTAACATCATCGCATTGGCAGCGGAACTCTACCATACGGAAGATGTAACCTGCCTGTTGAAGCGCATAGAGGAACGGACACCATACATCCGCCCTGCATCGTTTTCTTTTGGCAAGCAGCAATCCGACAACCGCACTTATCGGGTATTAAGAGTTGGCGAGCTGTCATCACCTGCGCTCATTGCCTATCTGCAAGAAAGGGGGATAGACATTGAACTCGCCAAAAGGGAGTGTAAGGAACTGCGGTTTGAGAATGCCGACAAACCCTATTTCGCCATCGGCTTCCCGAATATGGCAAGAGGGTATGAAGTGCGTAATAGATACTTCAAGGGATGTGTCGCCCCGAAGGACATCACCCATATCCGACAGCAAAAAGAGCCACGAACCGTCTGTTATCTTTTCGAGGGCTTCATGGATTATCTCTCGTTCCTGACCATCCGAGTAAAGAACAATCCGCAACACCCACGATTGAATGCACAGGATTACGTCATTCTCAACTCCGTTTCCAACCTCTCGAAAGCGGAAAGCATATTGGCAACCTATACCCGAATCGGCTGTTTCCTTGACAATGACACAGCAGGACGGAACGCATACGCCAACCTGCAACGGATGTTGGGTGACCGCTTGCAGGATATGTCGGTTCACTATGCAGGGTATAATGACTTGAACGAGTACCTGTGCAAAAAACTCTTGTCCCAATCGACAGAGCCGATAAAGGAGGAGAAGCAAGTACAATCCGCAAGGCGGATGATGCAGCCACCGAAAAAGAAAGGGCTGAAAATATAGAGGGGAACAGGTTCGCTTTCCCAAGGGTATTTAGACAGAAATACCATAGCTCAATAGGGCGTTTTCTTCACGCATTACACGGTAATGCTAAAAACTCCCTATCGAGCCAAAGGGAAATCCCTTTGGAAACCCTGAGAGCCAATGCCACAGGCAGAGAATACACTCATAACAATAACCGTAAAAATCAAACTACATGGGATATTTTTCATTGGACATAAAGAAAGCAAAAGGTTCATCGGACACCGTACAATCCGACCATATAGAGAGAAGAATCATACCTAAAAACGCAGACCCGACAAGAACGCATCTGAACAGGGTACTTATAGAATACCCCGATGGCGTTCATGGCAGGGATGAAGCGATTGCCCACAGGCTGAACACGGCAGGCATCAAGCGGAAGATTACACATGACCAAGTCCGTGTAGTCCGAGTGGTTCTGTCGGGAACACATGAGGACATGATGGACATACAGGAAAACGGAAGACTTGACGAATGGTGCAGCGACAGCATCCAATGGCTGCAAGCCACATTCGGCAGGGAGAACGTGGTTGCCGCCCATCTTCACATGGACGAGAAGACACCGCATATCCATGCAGCCATTGTTCCCATCGTGACAGGTGAAAGGCGCAAAGCCAAGAAAGAGCAGGAAGACGGCAAACGGAAGTATCACAAGAAAGCAAATACCGTCCGTTTGTGTGCCGATGACCTGTTCAACCGTCAGACCTTGATTGCGTACCACGACAATTATGCAAGGGTTATGGCTAAATACGGATTACAGCGAGGTGTGCGAGGTTCCGAAGCACGGCACACCACCACGACACAGTATTATCGGGACATACAGAAAAAGAACGCTGCCCTTGATGCAGAAAACAAGCGGTTACAGGAGCAGAAAACCGAAACCGAACAGGAACTCAGACAAGCCAAGAAAGAGGTACAGACCGAGAAACTGAAAGGTGCAGCCACCACCGCAGCGACCAACATAGCTGAAAGTGTCGGTTCTCTTTTCGGGAGCAACAAGGTCAAGACTTTGGAAAGGGAGAACACCGCCCTGTATCGGGAAGTTGCCACCCATGAGGAAACCATTGAGATACTGCAAAACCGCATACACACGATGCAAACCGAGCACAACCGCCAGTTGTTGGAAATACAGCAGAATCACCGTAAGGAGATGGCGGAAAAAAGTGTCAGACACAAAGATGAAGTATCAGGTTTGAAACGCATTATCGAAAAGCTGTGTGCATGGTTTCCTATGGCAAAGGAAATTATGAGAATAGAGAGCCTGTGCCGCCTTGTCGGGTTCAATGAAAGGCAGACCACGACATTGACTTATGGTAAGCCTTTGATATACGAGGGCAAACTTTATTCGGAGGAACATAATCGGAGTTTTACGACAGAAAGAGCAGGCTTTCAAGTGGTGAAAGACCCTGCGGACAAGTCTAAACTGACACTCGTAATCAACCGCCAGCCCATAGGCGAATGGTTCAGGGAACAGTTCGACAGGCTACGGCAGAGCATACGACAGCCAATTCAACCACAAAGGAAAAGTAGAGGAATTACATAAGTAGTTAAAACAGATTGCAATAAGCCTCCGATAATCGTATTTCCCTATCAGAGGCTTATTGCTGTTTAGATTTAGTTACGTTTCATAAATCATGATTTTTGTTTTTGATTGTCGACCTTTCTAAGTTGTGGAAGACATAAGGCTATTATAGCGAGAAGCAGAATAGCCATACCTGAGAACAAAAACCAACGGTTTACCCCGATTTGGTCTGCAAATGCACCCGACACTACCAACCCAAGCGGCATGGCAAACGACATGATGCTGCCAAGAAGTCCGAAAACACGCCCTAAATACTCGGGTTGTATCTGTTCTTGAAATAGCGCGGTCTGTACTCCATTATAGAATGGGGCAGAAAAGCCCATCAACGTACAACATATCGCAAATATCATAAAACCATTGGTTGGTAGCAAGCCGGAAACAGTCAATGACACTCCCACAAGAAAGATAGAGCCGATGATATTTGCCATGCGCTTTTTGAAACCTCCCCATGCGCCCAATAGAAGTCCGCCCAACAACATACCAACTGCAAAAACAATTTCCACCACGGAAGCATGCAAGGTACTTCCCTCGAAATAATTCATACTCATCAGCGGAAATAGCGCATTGATTGGCATATAAATGAACATATTGATTGCTCCTATCCAAAGCAATGTGAAAAGAGCTTTATTTTGTCGTATTGCGTTATAGCCAATGCGCAGTTCGGTGAAAAAGTTTTCTTGCTGCAGCGCTTCAATCGGTTGTTTTGGGATGTGAACCATTGCAACAGTGATACAGGCAATTATTGCTCCGAATACGTCAAGGGCAACCGCAGAATTCAACCCCCATTTTGCATAGAGAAAAGCGGCAATTGCCGGACTTAGGATGAAACTTGCCGATTGGATGGACTGGGTGTAGCCGGCACATTTGACTAACTGTTCTTCAGGCACTAAAAGAGGTGTTACCGCACTTAACGCAGGGGAATGGAATGCAGTGCCAACGCTTCTAATGAAGAGGATGAGCATTACTATCCATACAGGTAGTTCCGCTGACAGGGAAATTACGGTAAGTACCAGTCCAGCACAAGCTATGATGACATCTGCACCAATCATGACCATTTTCCGGTTCCAGCGGTCAACAAGTACTCCGATTGCAGAACCTAAAACCGCTTGAGGTAGAAACCCAACCAAGGTCGCCATTGACAACACCATCGCAGACCCTGTTGTATTTGTCAGATGCCAGATGATGGCCATTTGAAGAACCCCACTTGTTATCAGGGACACAGCTTGCCCCGCCCATATTGTATAGAAATCTTGTTTCCAATTTCTGATTTTTTCCATTTGAATTTTTCCTTTTATCTTTTGAATGTTTCTTGATTTTATAGCACAAAAAATCTCTCGACAAGCCTGAAATAGCATGCCGGATTACAAAGACAATGACATTCAAATCGAATTAATTAGATTTGAATGTGGAAAAATTACCAAGGTTTATGATATGCAATATTAACGGTGTTTTTACCTGTTAATATTGTACAATTGTTCATAATCATATTGAAAACCACTATATATGTTGCGACTTATCTTAATTGGGATGGTATTATATGCACACCGAATCCGCTGCAAAGTTACAATAAATTATTCGATTTTTGCACTAACTAAAGTAAAGAATTTCAATGCTTCCTGAATTTTGCCTTTCCTTTTTTATCCAAATCTGCAAAAAATAACGGCATAAGCAAATAGGTATATATCGAAAGGCAAAAAATGGCGAATACTGTTTGTATTGGATACTATATCAAAGATTTGTCGTATCTTTGCACCTGAAAGAGTTATTTGATAGTAAAACACCGCAAAACGCTGAAAATCGCACGGTTTCCTAGTCGTTACCATTACTTTTCAGATACTCCGTTAAATGTTTATTCATCAAACGGTTAGACGAAACCGTTCAGAATTTAAAATATAATTGCTTCATTATTGGATAAGCGGAATATAATTTGTTTCTTTGTCATACAATATATTAAGCTAATACCATTATGCAAAAAAATGAGATTATCCATTCCATTCGTGAAACGGCTCGTCAGGTGATGCCTTCAGGGAGTCGTGTCATTTTATTCGGTTCTCAGGCTCGTGGGGATGCACATCATGAGTCCGATTGGGATATTCTTATTTTATTGGACAAATCTCGCATATATAATGAAGATTTTGACCGTGTAGCTTATCCACTGGTTGAATTAGGTTGGAAAATCGGTGCGGATATCAATCCATTGATATATACTTATACAGATTGGCAAAGACGGAGTTTCACTCTTTTTTATAAGAATGTAGAACAGGAGGGAATTGAATTATGCCACTAAGTATAGAAGAAAAGAAATCTATTATTGCTTACCGTGTTCAAAAGGCTGATAGCGTTTTTATTGAAGCTTCGGACAATGCTACCATGAATCATTGGAATTTGGTTGCAAATCGTTTGTATTATGCTGTCTTCCACATGGCTTCCGCATTATTGATAGATAAAGGTTTTACATCTAAGACCCATAGCGGTGTAATTTGTTTGTTGGGGCAGGAATTTGCAACTAAAGGGGTTGGACAAAGATGAGATGCGTTTGGTCTCTCGTTTACAGAATATGCGTCATGCCGGTGATTATGATGACATGTTCGATTGGGCTGAAGAAGATGTAAAACCTCTTTTTAACCGAACTGAACTTTTAATCAAAAAGATGAAAAGTTTATTATCGTTGGTGGAATAGTATGTTTCATTTTGTTAATCTTACCCTTCTTCATAATATCGGATTGGCATGGGCCAATCGTTGAGAAATCGCTTAAATTATTAGCTCAAATGTTTTTTAGGCACTTTTCAGTGGCTAAAATCAAATATTTACAATTCAATCTTACGATACATCCCAAACCCCAGTGAATACAGGAGATAAGGACTATTGCCATAGGGGTTGGATACTTATAATATGACGGTTACCGTTCGTTACCTTTATTCTTTTCCGTTTTGCGGACTTCCCGTAGTGAAGGTGGGGATAAACTTTGACTCGGAAAGTCACACTTTGAGTGATTGGATTATAGAGGGATAGACAATAATAGGTCCTGTCTGAATTCGGTGGAGGAACAGTTCATGAATTCGGTGGAGGAACAGTTCATAACCGCCGATAAAATAAATTTATAAAGATAGAATATTTACTATAGGCTGTATGCGATAACGTATGCGGCCTTCCTTGTTTTTGTTGTCGGTAGCGACTGGCATCCGTATAATGTATTGCAAGAACGATTGTCTTCGTGACTACCAGCAGGAGATGAAGCTCAGGCTCTTTGAAGAGTGGGAGCTTCACCGGAGTGTGATGGTACAGATGCCTACAGGCACGGGAAAGACACACCTGCTGGCTGCCATAGTGAGGGAGTTCTTGTGTGGTTCCGGTAGCCGGGTATGGATTGTGGCGCATCGTCGGGAACTGGTGGAGCAGATAGAGGAGACGGTTTCCCGTTATGGAATGGGGAGGGAGGACGGAAGTGTGAGGGTGATGTCCATCCAGTGGTTGTCACGAAACCGGAAGATTGTGAACGGACAGCCGGATTTGATTGTTATTGACGAGGCACATCATGCCCTGGCAGAAACTTATCGGGAGCTTTGGAAGAGTTATCCGGAGGCGAGGAAATTGGGTATGACCGCTACCCCCTGTCGGCTGAACCGCAAAGGATTCACGGATTTGTTTGATACCCTGATTACCTCATGGAGTATTGCGGAATTTATCGGGAGGGGCTGGTTGTCGTCCTTTGACTATGTGTCCATCCGTGCGAACAGCAGGGAACAGCGGCTGGTTGACTCGTTGAAGAAGCGGGGTGCGGACGGGGATTACCAGGTGAAGGAAATGAATGCGGTGCTGAACCGGGAAACCGGTATCCGCCAATTGTATGAGAGCGTCCGTCGATATGCCGCTGGGAAGAAAGGGATAGTCTATGCCGTGAGCATCGCACACGCCCGACAGATTGCGGCTTATTACAGCCTGCATGGCGTGGAGTCTGTTGCTATCGACAGCAGGACCCCCGCTCTGGAACGCAAGGAACTGGTAGAGGATTTCAGGCGGGGAAAGATCAGCGTGTTGGTCAATGTGGATATTTTTTCCGAAGGTTTTGACTGTCCCGATGTGGAGTTCGTGCAGCTGGCACGTCCCACGCTTTCGTTGGCGAAATACCTGCAACAGGTGGGACGGGGGCTGCGGAAGTCGGATAATAAGGAATCATGTATGCTGATAGATAATGTGGGCTTGCACCGGATATTCGGTCTGCCTGTCCGTGACCGTGACTGGGAGGCGATGTTCGAAGGACGGATGGCGGGAAATGCTCAGCCCCGGACACGGATGGAGAACAGCGGGCTGTCTGTGTCTTGCTCTCTATCGGAAGATAGCAAACAGAATGAAGGACTGGAAATTGTGATGACACACAACTGTCTGCTGGATGCTATTCGGAAAGGGGATTTGATTTGTTTGGGAGGAGGTGGTCCGGTCGGTGGGGAGCAACGGACTGCTTTGAAAGCCTGTCATGACCGGCAGAGTGGTTTGTGGGGCTTGAGGTGCGGGAACAAAATCACAGTGATTCCTCAATACCGGGAAGTATTTGATATTTGTGCAAACCGGGCTGCTGTCCGTTTTGAGGACGGCCGGACAGGAGTGGTGGATGATTCCGGAACTCCCCTGATGGTAACAGACCGCTGCCGGAGATTGAGATTCCTGAAGGGAGAACTTCTTTCTGTCACCAAAGAGGATGGGAGTGACTGTTATACCGATTTGAAGACAAACAGAACTTATCAGGAGAGGCCGGTGGTTTTTTCATACGGCGGCATAGAGCTGCTGCGGGTGGGGGAGACTTTCCATAGCCGCACGCGGAAGGCGTATACCTCTATGCATGGTTTGCACAAAGACAGTCTTTGTTTTTATGGTTTCTACTTGAAGATACCGGATTACCGTGTTCCGAAGTCTTGCCGGCTAGTTGATCCTGTGTGGTCTACTATATTTGATGTCTTCGCCTGCGTGCTGGAAGGGGATGATGAAGAGGTGTACTGGTGTTGTGGTTGTTTGGCGGATCGGAGCATTGTGGTGATGGACGGGGAAGGAAACTATTATCATGTGGAGAAAGGAAAGGGGAAGCGGTATATAGCTTGTAATGCTCCTAAGGCGGGCGAAGCGGATTTTGCCTCCGTGGTGGAAGGTCTGAGGAAGGAAGCCGGGCGGCGTGCGGAGAGCGTACAGCGGGAACGGCAACAGAATGAGGAAGAGAAAAGGCGGAAGAGGCTGGAGGAAATAAAAGATGTCCTTCCTTTCCGGATGGGGATGAAGTGGGGGCTGAAATGGGGAGATCGTATCGTAGTGCCTCCTTGTTACCGGAATATCTGTATTCCTGTAGGCGGTTATTGTGCTTTTGAAGGGAATGCCTGCCAGTGGGGGGTGATGGCACTGGATGGAAAAGTGGTGGTGGAGGCCAGATATCAGAAGGTGGAGATAGAAAAGGATGGAACGGTGCATCTGACCATCATTCCGGGTAAGGTAAAGACCATCAAACTTTGACGGATATTGAATTGTTTGGGTATGGAGTGGGTAAATTTCAGTATATCACGGGTATTTGATGAGGAGAGCAATTAGTGTAAAATAGTTTTTACGCCTTGATGTTATAATCTTTACATAAAAGAAAACAATTCTACCGTTGAAGCTCTTACGTGGGATACCGCTTTCAAGAACATAAACGAACCAAGCGGATGGGCCATGAAAGGGATACATGAAGAAGCCTACCAATAAATCCGGCATCAATTGACATAACAAAATCGGATAACTGAAAAATTATCCGCTTTTAGTTTCTTTATTTCGAAAGAAAGATATATATTTGCAACGCTTTTTCAGAAAAGCACCCGATATTGCAGAAAAAACAGTTGCCGAAATGGCTCAGTTGGTAGAGCAATTCATTCGTAATGAATAGGTCCCGGGTTCGAGTCCCGGTTTCGGCTCAAGAAGCGGTAGAATACCGCTTCTTTTTATTTTATATAGTTCTCTTTTTCCATATAATAAAGCCCTTCTCGGCTCACCCGATAAATCAGGGGGAAAATTCTTTAATTCTATAGAAAATTTGCACCTTTGTACCATGAACAATCAAGGACTATTAGCATTGGCACAGTTGATTCTGCCATCAGAGATACTTTCAAATTTTGAAGTAGTACGTGTAGAAGAAGAGGCATCCCTTATCCGCATCTATCTTGATGAATCGGTTAAGGCTGAATATAAAGAGAACCCAGAGATTGAATCCAAAGGGTTCTGTGAAGCCGTAACTATACGTGACTTTCCAATCCGCGATAAAGGTGTTGACCTAATTGTCAGAAGACGCAAATGGTATGACAAGCAGAATAACCGATACTTCTCCGACTCTTACGACCTGAAGGCTGAAGAAACCCGCTACTCCAAGGAGTTTGCGGCTTTTTTAAAAGGAGTGTATGGAGACGATTCCTACGACCTCCCGTTCGCTTGACCGCTATTATCACATAAACGGGGATACGTTTGAAAAGCAATACAAGGAAGTGCTCAGCGGCTATCGTGAATGGTCAGAACTCTCACATGCAGAAGACTGGCTTGTCTTTCCAGAGAACATTGGTGAAAGCATCTGCATTGACGAAACGGCTCCAAGCAACGGTGAGCTGTACACTATAGTAAGCAACAGATCTTCACGTGGAGGTAAAGGTACCATCATTGCTATTGTAAAGGGTGTGGCGGCAGATGCTGTCACGGAAGCACTTATGCGCATTGACGAGGACAAGAGACTGTTGGTTAAGGAGATAACAATGGATATGTCGAATTCCATGCGACTTATAGCCAGACGCTGTTTCCCGAATGCAATGCGTACCATAGACCGCTTTCATATACAGAAACTTGCATGTGATGCCTTGCAGGAGATGCGCATCGCGCATAGATGGGATGCCATTCAAGCAGACACGGATGCCAGGGAAGAAGCCAAATGCCTGGGCGAAGCATACACTCCAATTGTGCTTGCAAATGGTGATACCCACAAGCAGTTGTTGGCTCGCAGCAGATATCTGCTTTTTAAATCTGCCGACAAATGGACGGAAAGTCAGAGACAAAGAGCTGAGGTGCTCTTTGAAACGTATCCTGATCTTAAAGAAGCCTATTCGCTTACACATTCCCTAAGAATGATATTTTCCAAGAATACCGTCAAAGATGCAGCAAGACTCTCGCTTGCACGATGGTACAACAAAGTGGACGACTCTGGCTTTAAGAGTTTCAATGTTATTGCCGCCACACTTTACGAGCACTATGATGAAGTCTTGAACTTCTTTGTAAACAGGGCAACTAATGCATTTGCAGAGTCTTTTAATGCTAAAATTAAGGCGTTTAGAGCTGCTTTAAGAGGAGTAACGGATATAAAATTCTTTCTTTTCAGACTTACAAAGCTGTATGCTTAATCCCCCAGGTTTATCGGGTGAGCCCCCTTCTCCACGGTCACCATTCTCTAAATCAGTTAACTCTACTTTAAATATTCGGTAGGGGAGAATATTTTTCTGGTGTTTGGGCATATCCACGGTCAGCAGATAGGCATTACCGTATTCAGTAGCATCGAAGTACTCTTTTATCTCTTGTTTCATCAGAACAGGTACTTCTTCTCCATCTATCCAAACGATAGCTTTTAATTTGTCAGCCGATGGTGCCAGCAAAACGCCTTTGGCTTGTTTGCTTAAACCTGTTTGCTCAATCTTGCTAAGATCCTGTGCATGTACAAGTGAGGATTTTTCTTCTTTTTGCCATTGCAGGGTGCGGGTCAGACTCATGGGTCGAACATATATCTGATAGGTGGGCATGCCTCCAGGGATGTGGAAAATACGTAGTCCATAGACTTCCATACGATGATAGCGAATGTTGAGAGTGGTATCACGATCGGCAATGAAATTCCATGCCCAAAATTCGAGACGTTGGTCTTTTTCCGCTAGTCCGGGTTTTACGGTATGTGGGTAGGTAGACATATTGATAGCTCCCATACTTTGATACTTTCCTTTAGGAATACGGGTGGTGTAGTATCCGTTTTTGTCAGTGATGGCTTGTTTAATGTCATCAAAAGAGGGGCTCTGCCAAAAGATGGAACAACTGTCAATGGGTTGTCCGTTATAATCTGTTACTTGTCCGCGTATGGTTACTGAATCCCGTTGTTGTGCATATCCAGCAGAATAAAGAAAAAATAGGATAAAAAGGAGAATCAATTTAGGAATAAAAGGTGTTTTCATTATTTTATCTGTTAATTGTGTTTTTAATGTGTATCTTTTTCACTTCTCACCACTTCCCATCCTTTGAACTGTATCAGGACTTTATGTAACGTGGTTCCTTGAGCCAGATACAGCACTTTTCTTCAAAATTATCATAATAAAAAGAAGCGTAATCCTTTATGAACAGGTAGAGGACAACATTGCAATAAGTCTCAAAACATTTTTCCAGTCTTTCCAATGAAACCCCTGCCTTTGAGAAATCAAAATAAATCATCTGGAAACGGTTGCGCTGGTCGGTGGAATTCTTACCAATCCATAGTCCGCTGAATAACTTTCGAAACGGTCTTTTTGCAAAATGTCATAGTAGGCTTTCATTATGCTTAGGAAAAGGCTTTTTCCGAAACGGCGCGGACGTATCATAAAGATATAGCTGGCTGTATCTTCAATCAGGGGCAAATACATGGTCTTGTCCACATAATAATAATTTTCAGTCCGCATCCGCACAAAGTCCGAGATGCCGTAAGGGATTTGAGGCGCTTTTTTTGTTTCCATCTTTCTTCTTCTCTTTTTTATAGCTATACAAAGCTACACCATTTTTTTCTGATACCCGGCATGGAAAGGGCTGTTTTTTCCACTCTATTTCGAAAACGTTGGCAAAAGCACCGCGCAGCCTTCCTCTTTTCGAAGGCAAGGCCGCGCAAGATTTCGGGGTGCAAAGCATCTCTTCTTTGAATACATGCTGTAAGAGAAGCGGTAAAGATATGCATGAAATTGTTGGAATCAGACTCACGTTGCCATATTATGAATCATATGCTTCTTCGTGCACTCCCTTCACGGCCCGTCCGCTTGGTTCGTTCATGTTCTTGAAGGCGGCGTCCCACGCAAGGGCTTCGGCTGTAGAACATGCCACACTGGGCACGCTTGGCACGCTGCGGGCTGCGCTTTCACTGGGAAAGTGCTCCTGGAAGATGCTGCGATAGTAGTATTCTTCCTTGTTTTGTGGCGTATTGATAGGAAACCGTTCGGTTGCGTGCGCCATTTGCTCGTCACTGACGGCTTCGGCGGTAAGGGCTTTCAGTGTATCAATCCAACTATAGCCCACGCCGTCGCTGAACTGCTCTTTCTGTCGCCATGCTACACTGTCGGGCAACATGTCTGCAAAGGCTTTGCGGACGATTTTCTTTTCAATGGTGCTTCCGGGGCACATCTTTGCCTCGGGATTGAGGCGCATGGCTATGTCCAGAAAATCTTTGTCCAGGAAAGGCACTCGGCCTTCCACTCCCCATGCTGCGAGGGATTTATTGGCACGGAGGCAGTCATAGAGGTGGAGCTTGCCTAGTTTACGCACGGTTTCTTCATGAAAGGCTTGGGCTGTAGGGGCTTTGTGGAAATAGAGATAGCCGCCGAACACTTCATCAGCTCCTTCGCCACTCAGCACCATTTTGATTCCCATGCTTTTAATGACGCGTGCCAGCAAATACATCGGGGTAGAGGCGCGAACGGTGGTGACATCGTAAGTCTCGATGTAGTAAATGACGTCGCGAATAGCGTCCAATCCTTCTTGGATGGTATAGTGGATTTCATGATGCACGGTTCCGATAAAGCGGGCCACTTCGCGGGCTTTTATTAGGTCGGGCGCACCTTCCAGACCGATAGCAAAGGAATGGAGCTGAGGCCACCAGGCATCTTTTTTATTGTCGGTTTCTACCCGTTTGCCTGCATATTTCTTGGCAATGGCAGAGATGACGGAACTGTCCAGACCGCCGGAAAGAAGTACGCCGTAGGGCACATCACTCATCAGTTGGCGTTTAACGGCCTCTTCCAGTCCGTCGTGTATGTCCTGGGAATAGGCATTGTTGTTTTTCACGGCTTCGTATTCAAACCAGTCGCGGACGTACCAGCGGGTCATCTTGCCTTCTTTTCCCCAATAGTAATGGCCGGGAAGGAAGGGTTCGTATTCATCACAGAACCCTTCGAGGGCTTTCAACTCGCTGGCGCAGTATATTTTGCCGTCCTTATCCTTACCTATATATAAAGGTATGACTCCGATGGGGTCGCGGGCAATGAGGAAATCGTCTTTCTCCTCATCATAAAGGGCGAAGGCGAAGATGCCGTTCAGGTCTTCGAGGAAGTGAATACCTTTGTCACGGTAAAGGGCAAGGATGACTTCGCAGTCGCTTCCGGTTTGGAAATCATATTTTCCGGCGTACTTTGCACGAACATCCCGATGGTTGTAGATTTCTCCGTTCACGGCAAGGATTTGTTTCCGGTCGGGACTGTATAGGGGCTGCCCTCCGCTTTGAGGGTCTACGATGGAGAGGCGTTCATGGGCCAGGATGGTAGAGCCGCCTACATAGATACCGTTCCAGTCCGGTCCGCGGTGGCGGAGCTTTTGTGACATTTTCAATGCCTTCTGACGCAACTCTTGCGTTTGTTGCTTTATCTTGAATATTCCTACGATTCCACACATAATTGTATTTGTTGATTTATTTATTGAGATAACTGTCTATGTCCGTTGCCGCTTTCCGTCCGCTGGCAATGGCGCGTACCACCAGGCTGGCTCCGCTTGCCGCATCGCCGGCTACGAATACGTTTTCGGTGAATTGGGGATGTTCGGGTTTTAAGAAGCCCATTGCCAGAAGAACCAGGTCGGCTTCAATCACTTCCACCTTTCCGGTGGGCTTCATGACAGGGCGGCCGCCGTCGGGATCGGGAGTCCATTCCACCTGTTCCACTTCCACACCGCACACTTTACCGTTTTTGCCTAAAAACTTACGGGTGGCGAGAGACCATAGGCGGCTGCACCCTTCTTCGTGAGAAGAGGTGGTTTTCAGTACGACGGGGAATTGGGGCCATGGAGTGGCAGGATTCTGTCCTACGGGTGGCTGGGGCATGATTTCTATTTGGGTGACGCTTAGGGCACCTTGCCGGTTGCTGGTCCCTATGCAGTCGCTGCCGGTATCCCCTCCGCCGATGACCAGTACTTTTTTCCCTTTGGCAGTAACCAGTTGTTCTTTCGGGAACGTCATGCCGGCAAGGATACGGTTTTGTTGCGCCAGCATGTCCAGTGCCGGGTGGATGCCTTTCAGTTCGCGTCCGGGGACAGGGAGGTCACGGGCGGTCGGAGCTCCGGTGCAGATGCAGTAGGCGTCAAAACCTTCGGGGAGTTGCCGCACATCCACATCGTTGTTCATTTTGAAGTGGATGCCTTCTTCTTCCATCACCCGGATACGGCGGTCGATGATGGGCTTGTGCAGCTTGAAGTTGGGGATGCCGTAACGTAGCAGGCCGCCGGGAGCCTCATTCTTGTCGAAGACGGTCACTGTGTACCCTTTTCCGTTGAGCTGGTTGGCGGCGGCCAGTCCGGCGGGCCCGGCGCCGATAATGGCTACTTTCCGTCCGTTGCGTTCAATGTTCCGGGGCTTGATGTAACCTTCGCGGAAGGCTGCTTCGGCAATGGCCGCTTCGTTCTCGCGGATGGTGACGGGAGAGTCCATGCTCAGTTTCAGCACGCAACTCTTTTCGCAGAGGGCGGGGCAGATGCGGCCAGTGAACTCAGGAAAATCGTTGGTTTCGTTCAATATCTTGTAGGCTTCCTCCCATTTGCCTTTGTAGAGGGCATCTTGAAATTCGGGCTGCTTGTTGCTCAGCGGACAAGCCCAGTGGCAGAAGGGAACGCCGCAGTCCATGCAGCGTGAGGCTTGAAGTTTCCGGTCACGGCTGTTCAGAGTCTGTTCTACCTCGCTATAATCTGATATCCGGTCGTGGATGGGACGGTAGCCCGCTTCCTGACGCGGAATAGTTAAAAATGCTTTTGGATTTCCCATATCTTTGTTGTATTTCTTTGTTGATAATTTGTGTGATGTATTAATAATCTCTTTGTACATCAGCTATTTTTTGCTGTAGCTTGCGCATTTGTTCTTCTTGCAATACTCGTTTATATTCGATAGGTACTATCTGGATAAATTCATCCACATAGTGATTCCAGTCATCTAACATTGTTCGTGCCAGTTTGGAACCGGTATAGAGGTAATGCTGACGGATCAGTTCATGCAGCTCCTTCCGGTAAGATGCCTCCTCGATAAGTGAGAGCTCCACCATCTCCATGTTGCAGAAATAATCGAAGTTGTGGTTCTTGTTCCACACGTAAGCCACGCCGCCACTCATTCCGGCAGCGAAATTCCGTCCGGTTTCCCCCAGTACCACGACCCGTCCTCCGGTCATGTATTCGCAACAGTGGTCGCCTACACCCTCTACCACGGCCGTCACACCGGAATTGCGGACGGCGAAGCGTTCGCCCACCCGTCCGTTGATATACACCTCGCCGTCAGTAGCGCCATACAGCAGGGTGTTTCCGGCGATGGTATTCTTTTCCGCATCGAAATTGCTGCGCACGGGGGGCAGTACCGCAATGCGTCCGCCGCTCAGTCCTTTTCCCAGATAGTCATTCGCTTCGCCTTCCAGCTTGAAACTGATGCCGTGGGTCAGGAACGCACCGAAACTTTGGCCTGCCGAACCTTTGAATTTGATGTGGATGGTCTGTTCCGGAAGTCCTGCCTGCCCGTATTTCTTGGCAACCGCTCCTGCCAGCATGGCGCCTACCGAACGGTCCGTATTGGCGATGGTGTATTCCAGGGAAATTTCTTTTCCGTTTTCTATGGCATCCCTGGCGGCGGCCAGTATGGTCACATCCTTCACATGGGCAATGTCGTGCTTCTGTTCCATGACATGGTGTATGGTAGCTCCGTTGTCCACCCGGTGTAGCAGTCTGCTGAAATCCAATAGTGAGGATTTCTTCTCACTTGGCGCTTGTTGTATTTCAATCAGGTCTGTCCGTCCAATGATATCCTCCAACCGGGTGAATCCCATTTCGGCCAAATATTCGCGTACTTCCTGTGCTAGGAAAGTGAAATAATTCACTACATATTCATAGTGTCCGCGGAAATGTTTGCGGAGTTCGGGGTCTTGGGTGGCCACGCCTACGGGACAGGTGTTGGTGTGGCACTTGCGCATCATGACGCATCCCAGTACAATCAATGCGGTGGTACCGAAACCGAATTCTTCCGCACCCAGCAAGGCCATGTTGATAATATCCCGTCCGGTTTTCAACTGTCCGTCCACTTGCAGTTTCACTTGTCCGCGGAGTCCGTTCAACACCAAGGTCTGTTGCGTCTCGCTCAGTCCTATTTCGGGCGAGATACCTGCATACCGCATACTCGATGCAGGCGACGCGCCGGTTCCTCCTTCCGCTCCCGAAATGACAATCAAGTCGGCTTTCGCTTTGGCCACTCCGGCGGCAATGGTTCCCACGCCGCTTTCGGCTACCAGTTTCACACTGATTCGTGCCTGTGGGTTTACGTTTTTCAGGTCGAATATCAACTGGGCCAAATCTTCGATGGAATAAATGTCATGGTGGGGTGGAGGGGAAATGAGCGAGATGCCCGGAATGGAGTGGCGGGTTTTGGCAATCACCTCATCTACCTTGAATCCCGGCAGTTGTCCTCCTTCTCCCGGCTTGGCGCCTTGGGCCACCTTTATCTGGATCTCTTCGGCATGGACCAGGTATTCGGCGGTGACTCCGAAGCGTCCCGATGCTATCTGCTTGGTCTTGCTGCAAAGTGAGATACCCTGGTAGGTGCCGGTAATGCGGTCGCTGTCCTCACCTCCTTCACCCGTATTGCTGCGTGCGCCCAGTTTGTTCATGGCCAGTGCCAGCGCCTCATGTGCCTCCTTGCTGATAGCGCCGAAGGACATGGCTCCTGTCACGAAATGTTTCACGATGTTTTCTACCGGCTCCACCTTTTCAATATCGATAGGGTTTCGTTTGTGCCCGAAGAAGTCGCGCAGGAAGAGGGGTGACTCTTTTCCATCTACCATGGAGGTGAATTCCTTGAACTTCTTATAGCTACCCAGCCGGGTGGCCAGTTGCAGGGTGGAGATGGTTTCCGGATTCCAAGCGTGCCGTTCTCCGTCTTTGCGGAAAGAGAACAGTCCGTTGTGCGGTAAAATGTCGCTCACTTCTTTTGCAGCGAATCCGGCATCGTGCAGGGCGATGGCGTCTCTGGCGACTTCTTCCAGACGGATGCCTCCGATGCTGGATGTCTGTGTGCCGAAATAGCTTCTCAACAATTCCTCGCTGACCCCTACGGCTTCAAAAATCTTTGCGCCCCGGTAGGAACGGATAGTCGAAATGCCCATCTTGCTCATAATCTTGAACAAGCCCTTGCGGATGGCCTTGATATAATTCTTCTCGGCCGTTTCGTAATTCATCTGCACATCGCCTTTCCTCACCAGTTCATCCAGTACGGCGAAGGCCATGTAGGGATTGATGGCACTGGCGCCATATCCCAGCAACAGGGCGGCGTGCATCACCTCGCGAATCTCGCCACTTTCTACAATCAATGCGGTTTGCACGCGTTTCTGAACGGAGATGAGGTGATGATGGACAGTGCTAACTGCCAGTAGCGACGGGATGGCGGCATGGGTGTCGTCCACAAAACGGTCGCTCAGAATGATATAGTTCACTCCGTCCGTAACGGATTGCTCGGCTTTTTTGCACAGGTCGTTCAGGGCCTCTTGCAATCCGGCTTTTCCCTTGCTCACCTCGAATACGATAGGGAGTTTCACGGTATTGAATCCTTTATACCGGATGTTGCAGAGGATGTCCAGTTGGGTGTTGTTCAGCACGGGATGGGGCAGGCGTACCATTTTGCAATGGCTTTCGCTGGGCACCAGTATATTCATTCCCACGGCCCCGATGTACTCGGTGAGCGACATGACTAACTCTTCACGGATAGGGTCGATGGCGGGATTGGTCACTTGGGCAAACTGTTGCCGGAAATAGTTGAACAGCAACTGCGGCCTGTCCGAAAGGACGGCCAGCGGCGTGTCGTTACCCATAGAGGCGATGGGCTCGGCCCCTGTGTTGCACATCGGCATGAGGGTGCGTTCTATATCCTCGCGCGAGAAGCCGAAAGTACGCAGCATACGGTCATAGCCGTCTATTCGGTTGTCTATCTTGCGTCCGCTTTTTAAGGTATCGAGCTCGATGCGGTTGGCAGACAGCCATGCGCGATAGGGGCGGGCCGACGCCAGTTGTTCTTTCAGTTCACCGTCATAATATATTTTACCTTGTTCGGTATCAATCATCAGTATTTTGCCCGGTTGCAGACGCCCTTTCTCTTTAATCTCTCCCGGTTCGAAATCCATCACGCCTACTTCACTGGCCACTACCATCATGTCATTATTGGTAATGAGGTAACGGGCAGGGCGCAGGCCGTTGCGGTCCAACATTCCTCCGGCAAACCGTCCGTCACTGAACAGCAGCGCGGCAGGCCCGTCCCAAGGTTCCATCAGGATGGAATGGTATTCGTAAAACGCTTTCAACTCTTCACTGATAGGGTTTTTGTCGTTGAACGATTCGGGTACCAGCATCGCCATGGCATGGGGCAGGCTCAGTCCCGACATTACAAAAAATTCCAGCACATTGTCCAGTGAGGCGCTGTCGCTCATGCCCGGCTGGATAATGGGACGGATGTCTTTGACATCCCCCAATGCCGGAGAGGAAAGGACACTTTCGCGCGCCTCCATCCAACCCCGGTTACCGCGGATGGTATTGATTTCGCCGTTGTGCGCTAACAAACGGAACGGTTGGGCGAGGCTCCATGTAGGAAATGTGTTGGTGCTGAAACGGGAGTGTACCAATGCCAATCCACTGGTAAAATAGGGTTGCGTCAGGTCCGGGAAGTACTCGCGCACTTGCATGGACGAGAGCATACCTTTATATATAATGTTTTTTGCCGATAGCGAAACGATGTAGAAGTCCGTGTGCCGCACGCGCTTTTCTATCTTCTTGCGGATGATGTAGAGGGTGCGTTCCAGGCTGTCCGCATCTGTCACTCCGGTGATGAATACCTGTTTGATGTCCGGTTCGGTGGCCCGTGCGTCCTTGCCCAGGCAGGCGGGGTTGGTGGGCACATTGCGCAGGTGCATCAAGGTAAGTCCTTCGCGTTCTATTTCTTCAATCATAATGCTCAGGATGCTGGCTTGCTCTTTTTCGTCTTTGGGCAGAAATACGAGTCCGGTTCCGTATTTTCCTTTTTCGGGTACGGGGATGCCTTGCAGGAGGATGAATTCGTGGGGAATCTGTAGCATGATTCCGGCTCCGTCGCCGGTTTTGTTATCGGCTCCTTCTGCGCCTCGGTGGCGCATGTTTTCCAATACCTTTAATGCGGAGTCTACCAATTCATGCGATTTGTTGCCATGAATGTTGACTACCATGCCTACGCCGCAAGCGTCATGTTCGTTGGTTGCGTCATAAAGACCTGTTTGCTCTGTTTTTGCCATTATTGCTGTCTTTGGTTTATAATAATGTTGGTTTGTATTTCATATTGTTCTGCAAAAGTAGGTAATTTATTTCTTTTTGATGAAGAGCTGATGCTTTCTTTTGATAAAAAGATGCAGTCTTGCGTCCCTGTCTTACAGTTTGTTGTATGTATGACGTGTCTATTTAATATTTGAAAGATATATTGTGAAAAATACTTTTAAATTGTAAGTTTGGGCATTTCTTTTATTCATATAGATTGTATTTAGGACGGCATCCCCCCTTTATAGTCAATCAACCGGAGTATAATAATAGGAATATTACATCCCTCAACCATATAACGACCTATTGACTTATAATTCAAAACTATCTTCCCTTGTTCTGATGTAATTTGAAAGATAAAACAAACATTTCGGTTTCTATTTGTTATTAGAGTGAAAATAAATAAGAAAATAGAAACGATTATATCTTATAAAATATCAAAAAGACATATATTTGCATATAATTAAAAGCAAAAGGAAACAACAATAAATAAGTATTAATCAAAATGGCAACAACTATCAAGTTCACCAAGATGCAAGGAACCGGCAATGATTATATCTATGTAAATACCTTGTCTTCTCCGCTGCAAGATCCGATAAAAGCCGCCAGAAAATGGAGCGCTTATCATACCGGTATCGGTGCAGACGGTCTGGTACTGATTGGAGCATCCGAAAAAGCGGATTTCAGTATGCGTATATTCAATGCAGACGGCTCCGAAGCCATGATGTGTGGAAACGCCTCGCGCTGCATAGGCAAATATGTATACGAGAAAGGATTGACGGATAAGGAGGTGATCACACTGGAAACCCTTTCGGGAATCAAAATCCTGAAACTTCATACAGGCAACGGGGTGGTGAAGGATGTAACCGTAGATATGGGTACGCCCCTGCTATCAAACCCCGGACAGATAGCTACGAAAACCGGCGGAATGCTGGCAGAAACTATCTTGGCCGATGGAAAAGAATACAAAGGAACATTCGTCTGCATGGGAAATCCGCATGTTGTCATTTTCGTAGATGATATAAAAGAGGTGGATTTGCCGGCGGTTGGTCCGAAACTGGAAAATCATCCGCTTTTTCCTGAGCGGACCAATGTGGAATTTGTAGAAATATTGCCGGACCAATCCTTACGGATGAGAGTGTGGGAAAGAGGTTCAGGCATCACAATGGCTTGTGGAACAGGGGCTTGCGCCACCGCCGTGGCGGCCGTACTGAACCATAAAGCCGGACGAAAATCGTGGGTAAGGATGGACGGAGGCGATCTCCACATCCACTGGGACGAGAAAGACGGACATGTATACATGACCGGTCCGGCCGGAAAGGTTTTCGAAGGCGAAATAGAGATGTGATAATGATTTTGAAAAACTTAAAACAACGATAAAAACAATAACAACGATGGCACTAGTAAACGAACATTTTTTAAAACTACCAAACAATTACTTGTTTTCGGACATTGCCAAAAAGGTAAATGCATTCAAAGTCTCTCATCCCAAAACGGACCTTATCCGCCTGGGTATCGGAGATGTAACCCGCCCGCTGCCTCAAGCTTCCATCGAAGCCATGCATAAGGCAGTAGACGAGCTGGCAAACAAAGAGACATTCCACGGTTACGGTCCCGAACAAGGTTATGATTTCCTGATAGATGCCGTCATCAGGAACGATTACGCTCCGCGCGGCGTCTATCTGGAACCCGGCGAAGTCTTTATCAGTGACGGCGCCAAGAGCGATACGGGAAATATCGGAGACATCCTTCGCCACGACAACAGCATCGGCGTGACAGACCCCATCTACCCCGTATACATCGATTCGAACGTAATGTGCGGCCGTGCCGGGATACTGGAAGACGGGCGATGGAGCAACGTGGTATACTTGCCTTGCCTGAGCGAGAATAATTTCGTGCCCGAAATTCCCGACCGCAGGATAGATATCCTATACCTCTGCTATCCCAATAACCCTACGGGGACGGTCATTAGCAAGGCCGAACTGAAAAAATGGGTGAACTATGCATTGGAAAATGATACCCTCATCCTTTACGATGCTGCCTACGAGGCCTACATACAAGACCCGGACATTCCTCACTCCATTTATGAGATAAAAGGAGCGAAGAAAGTAGCGATAGAATTTCGCAGTTTCTCGAAGACGGCCGGATTCACCGGGGTGCGTTGCGGATACACCGTCGTACCGAAAGAACTCACAGCCGCCACGCTGGAAGGAGAGCGCATTCCGCTGAACCGGATGTGGAACCGCCGCCAGTGCACCAAGTTCAACGGCACATCCTATATCACCCAGCGTGGTGCCGAAGCGATCTATACCCCCGAGGGCAAAAAGCAAGTGAAAGCCATCATACAGTATTATATGGCTAACGCCCGCATCATGAAAGAAGCGTTGGAAAGTACAGGACTCAAAGTTTTCGGCGGAGAGAACGCCCCCTACCTGTGGGTGAAGACACCGGGTGAGGTAAACTCGTGGAAATTCTTTGAACAGATGCTGTATGAAGCCAATGTAGTGGGCACGCCGGGAGTAGGCTTCGGCCCCAGTGGTGAAGGATATATCCGCTTGACCGCTTTCGGAGAGCGGGCGGATTGCGAAGAAGCCATGAAACGGATCAGAAAATGGTTGCTCTGAGCACAGTACATGACAACACCTTGAAGCACTTTGTGCTTGCATCGGACTTACATCAATCAAGCCAATAGGTATATAAAATATGACATACTCACTATTATTAATTAAAAGGTAAAAAGCTATGAAGATGAATTTTAAGGAAACGGCATTGCTATTAGGCCTGTCCATGACAGTGCCGGCAACGAGCATCGCTCAAGACAAGGTGGAAGCCAGCGTAGGAGCTGACTTGGTAAGCGGCTATATTTGGCGCGGACAGGATTTGGGAGGCGTAAGCATACAGCCGTCATTGTCCGTTGCCTACAAAGGATTTTCGCTCGGCGCATGGGGATCCGCAGGCATTGAGTCCGCTGATACGAAAGAACTGGACCTGACGCTGGGCTACAGCACCGGCGGTTTCAGCATTTCGGTGACAGACTACTGGTTCAATGGCGGCCCCGGCTATTTCCACTATGGCACGCACCATACCAGCCATGTATTCGAAGCGCAGATAGGCTACGATTTCGGTCCGCTGGCAGTGAACTGGTATACCAACTTTGCAGGTGCCGACGGGGTGAACAAGGACGGCGACCGGGCTTACTCCTCTTACATATCACTCGCCGCCCCCTTCAAACTGGCAGGCCTGGACTGGACGGCAGAAATAGGAGCCACGCCATGGGCCAATGACTTCTATAACGTGTCCGCAGATCCGGAATGCAGCGGTTCGGACGGGTTCGCCGTATGTGACATCAGCCTTGGGGTATCCAAGGAAATCAAGATTACAGACTCATTCTCAGTCCCCGCCTTCGCCAAGGTGACGGTGAATCCGCGCACCGAAGGGGCCTATTTCGTATTCGGACTGAGTTTCTGACAGGAAGTGCTGAAAATGCAGATACAATAACAAATTCAGACATAACGACAAAGTAGAGAGAGGTATCAGTTTTTAAAAAGGTAAAAAGATTGGAACATATAAATTACAAGTACAACAATGAAGAAAATTGAGGCTATTATCCGTAAGACCAAGTTCGAGGACGTAAAGGACGCGTTGCTCGAAGCCGACATCGAATGGTTTTCCTACTACGATGTAAGAGGCATTGGTAAAGCACGCCAGGGACGTATCTACCGTGGTGTGGTGTATGATACCAGTTCGATTGAAAGAATCCTGGTTTCCATCGTGGTGCGCGAAAAGAATGTGGAGAAAACAGTGCAAGCCATCATCAAGGCGGCGCACACCGGCGAGATAGGCGACGGACGTATTTTCGTCATCCCCATTGAAGACGCCGTCCGCATACGCACGGGCGAGCGGGGTGACATAGCCCTGTATAATGCAGAACAGGAAAAATAAGCGCAAGCTACTTCCCTTTACCGGCAAAAGTAAAGTCGGGAATAAAACAATACTACAACGTAAACGAGAAAAATTATGGATACTATACTCTTATTTATGCTCCCCGCCGGCCTTTGGGCGCAAGATGCAGGCGTGGCAGCCACCACCGCGGCGCCCGATGCAACCGCCGGGGCCCTAGGCGAACTTGCTACCGGACTCAACACCGTATGGATGCTACTTGCCGCCATGCTGGTATTCTTCATGCAACCGGGATTCGCACTGGTAGAAGCCGGGTTCATCCGTACCAAGAACACGGCCAACGTGCTGATGAAAAATCTGGTAGACTTCATGTTCGGCTCCATCCTGTTCTGGTTCATCGGCTTCGGGCTGATGTTCGGCATAGGCGGTTTTGTGGGCGCCCCCCATTTTTTCAACTTGGAGGCGATGGACAAAATCATCGACAACGGATTGCCCATCGAAGGCTTCCTGATTTTCCAGACTGTATTCTGCGCCACGGCGGCCACCATCGTGTCCGGAGCCATGGCGGAACGTACCAAGTTCTCCATGTATCTGGTCTATACTGTCTTTATCAGCGTACTCATTTATCCGGTTTCCGGCCACTGGACCTGGGGCGGCGGATGGCTGATGAACGGAGACGAAGGCTCCTTTATGATGAGGACGTTCGGCACTACTTTCCATGACTTTGCCGGTTCTACGGTGGTTCACTCCGTAGGTGGATGGATTGCCTTGGTGGGCGCCGCCATTCTGGGGCCGCGTATTGGCAAATACGGGAAAGACGGCAAATCAAGGGCCATCCCCGGTCATAGTTTGACGCTTGCCTGCCTGGGCGTGTTTATCCTTTGGTTCGGCTGGTTCGGGTTCAACCCCGGTTCGCAGTTGGCAGCGGCAACAAGTGGAGACCAGACGGCCATTTCGCATGTGTTCCTCACCACCAACCTGGCAGCTTGTGCAGGAGGTTTCTTCGCACTGGTGGCGAGTTGGATGAAGTATGGCAAACCTTCCTTGTCCCTCACACTGAACGGTGTGCTGGCAGGACTGGTGGGCATCACGGCGGGATGTGACCTGGTATCGCCTTTCGGGTCTGTACTTATCGGTGCCATTTGCGGCGTGGTAATGATATTTGCAGTCGACTTTATCGACCATGTGCTGAAAATTGACGACCCCGTAGGCGCATCGTCCGTACACGGTGTTTGCGGTTGCCTGGGAACGATTCTTACGGGACTCTTCGCTACAGAAGAGGGGCTGTTCTATGGCGGCGGAAGCAGCTTCCTGCTGGCACAGCTCTTCGGCGCGGCCGTAGTAGGAGTGTGGGCGGCAGGCATGGGCTTCATTGTCTTTAAAGTGCTGGACAAGATACATGGCTTGCGTGTTCCGAAACGCATTGAAGAGGAAGGACTCGATATCTACGAGCATGGCGAGTCGGCATACAATTAATCACAAAAGTTTTTTCCATTCATTCTACTAATTAACAACTAAACAAATTTAGGTATTATGTCAAAATTAAGATTCAGAGTAGTCGAAACGGCTTTCAAGAAGAAAGCAGCAACGGTGGAGACACCAGCCGAAAGGCCCAGTGAATATTTCGCCAAATACGTTTTCAACCGCGAGAAAATGTTCAAGTATCTGCCCGGCGCCGTCTATGCCAAACTGACGGACGCCATGGACAACGGCGCCCCCCTGGAGCGTGCCATAGCCGACGAAGTGGCGGCAGGCATGAAACGCTGGGCAACCGAGCTAGGTGTAACCCACTACACCCACTGGTTCCAACCCCTGACGGAAGGCACAGCCGAAAAGCACGACGCCTTTGTGGAACACGACGGCAAGGGTGGAATGATGGAAGAATTCTCCGGCAAGCTCCTCGTACAGCAGGAGCCTGATGCTTCCAGCTTCCCCAACGGCGGCATCCGAAACACCTTCGAGGCACGCGGCTACAGTGCATGGGACCCCTCATCGCCTGTCTTCGTGGTGGACGACACCCTGTGCATCCCTACCGTTTTCATTGCTTACACCGGCGAGTCGCTGGACTACAAAACGCCACTGCTGAAAGCCTTGAGTGCTGTGGGCAAAGCCGCCGTGGACGTGTGCCGTTACTTCAACCCGGAAGTGAAGAAAGTGGTGGCCTACCTGGGCTGGGAACAGGAATACTTCTTGGTAGACGAAGGACTGTATGCCGCCCGTCCCGACCTGCTGCTGACCGGGCGCACCCTGATGGGACACGAAGCCAGCAAGAACCAGCAATTGGAAGACCATTACTTCGGAGCCATCCCCACCCGTGTGGCTGCCTTTATGAAAGACCTTGAAATACAGGCGCTGGAACTGGGCATACCCGTCAAGACCCGCCATAACGAAGTGGCTCCCAACCAATTTGAGCTGGCTCCCATTTTCGAAGAATGCAACTTGGCGGTAGACCATAACATGCTCATCATGTCGCTCATGCGCAAGGTGGCGCGGAGCCACGGTTTCCGCCTGTTGCTGCACGAAAAGCCCTTCAAAGGCGTCAACGGCTCGGGGAAGCATAACAACTGGTCACTGGGTACAGACACCGGCGTCCTGCTGATGGCTCCGGGCAAGACCGCCGAAGATAATCTGCGCTTCATCACCTTCATTGTCAACACCCTGATGGCGGTATACCACCACAACGGTTTGCTGAAAGCCTCTATCATGAGTGCCACCAACGCCCATCGCCTGGGAGCCAACGAAGCGCCGCCAGCCATCATTTCTTCTTTCCTGGGCAAACAGCTCACGCAAGTGCTGGATCATATAGAAGAAAGCGGCAACGATGACCTTGTCTCACTGGCAGGCAAACAGGGAATGAAGCTGGACATCCCGCAAATTCCCGAACTGCTGATTGACAATACCGACCGCAACCGCACCTCGCCGTTCGCCTTCACCGGCAATCGCTTCGAATTCCGCGCCGTAGGCTCGGAGGCAAACTGTGCCAGTGCCATGATTGCGCTCAACGCGGCCGTTGCCGAACAACTTGCCCGGTTCAAGCAGGACGTGGACGCGCTCATCGAAAAGGGTGAACCGAAAATCTCCGCCATCATTGAAATTATCCGCCGCTACATCAAGGAGTGCAAGCCTGTCCGTTTTGACGGCAACGGCTACTCGGACGAATGGAAGGCGGAGGCCGCCCATCGGGGTCTGGACTGCGAAACGAGCTGCCCGCTCATTTTCGACAACTACTTGAAGCCCGCGAGCATCGCCATGTTCGAATCCACCGGCGTGATGACCCGCAAGGAGCTGGAGGCGCGCAATGAAGTGAAATGGGAAACTTACACAAAGAAAATCCAGATCGAGGCGCGCGTGCTGGGCGACCTGGCGATGAACCACATCATCCCCGTAGCCACCGAATACCAAAGCAAGCTGATAGACAATGTGTATAAAATGAAAGAGCTCTTCCCGGCGGAAAAAGCATCCCAACTGTCGGCCGAGAACATGAAACTCATCGAAGAGATTGCCCGGCGAACCATTTTCATCACCGAGCATGTAAATGCCATGGTGGAGGCGCGAAAAGTGGCGAACAAAATAGAGAGCGAGCGCGAAAAGGCCATTGCCTATCACGATACCATCGCCCCGATGCTGGAAGAGATACGTTATCATATCGACAAGCTGGAGCTGATCGTAGACAACCAGATGTGGACATTACCTAAATATCGTGAATTGCTTTTTATTAGATAATCACTGCATAAAGGTTATCTATTTCTTTTGTTGGTTGTTTTAAGTTTGCGGAGAGGGGCGTCGGGATGACGGTCCTCTTTACACATTACCCTTCTTGCTTGCTTACTGTCTTTCAAATCGTAACTAAAACCACAACAGACAATATCATACTGTAAGTTTTCATATTTATTAAAAAAACGAATAAAATATTTCTTTTCGATTTTTATTCTTACTTTTTTATCGCTTTCGTCAATTATTTATGGTTTTTTATTGCATTTATGTTAATTGATATTTGTATCTTTGCAGTCGAATCAGAACATATACTTAGTAGATTATGTGTGGAATAGTAGGCTATATTGGAAAACGAGATGCTTACCCTGTTCTCATAAAAGGCCTGAAGCGGTTGGAATACCGGGGCTATGATAGCGCAGGAGTCGCATTGATAGACAAAAAAAGGAGGTTGAACGTTTATAAAACGAAAGGAAAGGTTTCAGACCTAGAGGCTTTTGTTTCCCCAAAAGACGTTTCCGGTACAATTGGTATTGCCCACACCCGATGGGCCACCCACGGAGAGCCTTGTCAGGCTAACGCTCATCCTCATTTTTCTTCTTCAAAGAATCTAGCTCTTATCCACAATGGTATTATTGAAAACTACGCTACCCTGAAAGAAAAGCTACAAAAAAAAGGGTTCATCTTTAAAAGTAGTACAGATACCGAAGTTCTCGTACAGTTAATTGAATTTTTCCAACTTTCTAACCATTTAGATTTACTTACTGCCGTTCAGTTGGCTCTGCATGAGGTGATTGGCGCATACGCTATAGCGGTGCTCGACAAGAATAATCCCGATGAGATTATTGCAGCACGCAAAAGCAGTCCGCTGGTGGTAGGGATAGGGAAGGATGAATTCTTTCTGGCTTCGGATGCTACTCCGATTGTAGAGTATACGGATAAAGTGGTGTATCTGCAAGATGGGGAGATAGCGGTGATTCGCAGAGACAAGACATTGGAAGTCGTCAATCTGGACAACGTGCTTCAAAATCCCGAAGTACGTACGGTGGAAATGAATCTGGGACAACTGGAGAAAGGGGGATACCCGCATTTCATGTTGAAGGAGATATTCGAACAACCCGATTGTATTAACGACTGTATGCGTGGACGCATCAATGCGGACGGTGATAAAGTAGTACTGTCGGCGGTTATTGATCATAAGGAACGTTTGCTCAAGGCTCGTCGCTTTGTAATTGTGGCTTGCGGAACTTCGTGGCATGCCGGATTGATAGGGAAACAACTGATAGAAAGTTTCTGCCGTATTCCGGTAGAAGTGGAATATGCCTCCGAGTTCCGCTATCGTGATCCGGTGATTCATGAAGACGATGTGGTAATAGCTATCTCGCAATCGGGTGAAACGGCCGATACATTGGCTGCCATAGAACTGGCGAAAGAGAAAGGAGCTTTTATCTATGGTATATGCAATGCGGTAGGTTCATCCATTCCGCGCATTACAGATACCGGTTCTTATATTCATGTAGGACCGGAGATAGGAGTGGCGTCCACCAAGGCATTTACCGGACAGGTAACCGTGCTTACCATGCTGGCGCTGACACTGGCAAAAGAGAAAGGGAGTATGGCAGATGAGAAATACCTGGAAGTGATCCGGGAATTGACTGTGATTCCGGCTAAAATAAAAAAGATATTGATCAGTAATCCTAAAATAGCGGAACTGTCGCGTATTTTCACCTATGCACATAATTTCCTCTATTTGGGGCGGGGGTACAGTTTCCCGGTAGCTTTGGAAGGCGCGTTAAAGTTGAAGGAGATATCTTATATTCACGCTGAAGGCTATCCCGCCGCTGAGATGAAACATGGACCTATCGCATTGATTGATGCCGAAATGCCTGTTGTGGTGGTAGCTACGCATAATGCGATGTATGAAAAGATAATGAGTAACATACAGGAAATCAAGGCGCGGAAGGGAAAAGTAATCGCTTTGGTCACAGAAGGAGATACGGTAATCAGTAAGTTGGCCGATGATTGCATTGAGTTGCCCGAAACATTAGAGTGCCTCGAACCGTTGATAGCTACGGTCCCCTTACAGTTATTGGCCTACCATGTAGCCATTTGCAAAGGGAAGAATGTGGATCAGCCACGAAATCTGGCGAAGTCGGTAACAGTAGAATAGAAGGCAATGCTGCCGGAGATTATGCAGGAAGTTTCCGGCATAATTCTTGAAAGATGTACCGTAAGTTTGGAAAAATGACAGAAGGTCTTGTTATACCTTTGGGATGTTTTTATAAGAATCTGAAAATGAACTATTAATTTAAGTAGTAAAGAGAGAGCATGGAACCGTTAAAGCATGAATGTGGAGTCGCTATGATACGACTGCTGAAACCGCTGGAATATTATCAGGAAAAGTATGGAACCTGGATGTATGGCTTGAACAAGCTGTATCTGCTGATGGAAAAACAACATAACCGCGGACAGGAAGGCGCCGGGCTGGCCTGTGTCAAACTGGAGGCCAATCCCGGTGAAGAATATATGTTCCGTGAAAGAGCTTTAGGTTCAGGGGCGATAACAGAGATATTCGGTACGGTGCAAAATCATTTCAAGGATTTGGCGCCTGAACAATTGCATGATGCCGGATACGCCAAGAAATGCCTTCCCTTTGCCGGAGAGGTATATATGGGGCATTTGCGTTATTCCACTACCGGAAAAAGCGGTATCTCCTACGTGCATCCGTTCTTGCGCCGTAACAACTGGCGTGCCAAGAATTTGGCGTTGTGCGGCAATTTCAACATGACCAATGTGGATGAGATTTTCGCACGTATCACTGCCGACGGCCAGCATCCGCGTAAATATGCCGACACATATATTATGCTGGAACAAGTGGGGCACCGTTTGGATCGCGAGGTGGAGCGCCTCTATGTGGAATGTGAGAAGGAAGGTCTGAAAGGCATGGATATCACTCACGCTATAGAAGACCGCATTGACTTGGGTAATGTCCTCAAGACTTCGAGCAAGGAGTGGGATGGAGGCTATGTGATCTGCGGTATGACCGGTAGCGGTGAATCTTTTGCGGTACGCGATCCGTGGGGCATCCGTCCGGCTTTCTGGTACATGGACGATGAAATCATGGTATTGGCATCCGAGCGCCCTGTCATTCAGACTGCCTTGAATGTATCTGCCGGAAGCATCAATGAATTGCAACCGGGACAGGCTATCCTTATAAGCAAGACTGGAAAGATGCGTTTGGCACAGATCAACCGGGCGAAAGAGAAGAAAGCCTGTTCCTTCGAACGTATCTATTTCAGCCGGGGAAGTGACATGGATATTTATAAAGAAAGAAAACAGCTGGGCGAAAAACTGGTGAATCCTATTTTGAAAGCGGTAGACTATGATGTGGAGCATACCGTATTCTCTTTTATACCCAATACGGCGGAAGTGGCTTTCTATGGACTGCTGGAAGGATTCGACAATTATCTGAATGAACTGAAAGTAAAGAAGATAGAGGCTTTGGGGCATCATCCCAATCACGAGGAACTGGAAAAAATCCTGTCCTGGCGTATCCGTAGCGAGAAAGTAGCCATCAAGGATATCAAGCTGCGTACTTTTATCGCCGAAGGCAACAGCCGGAATGATTTGGCTGCCCATGTGTATGATATCACTTATGGAAGCCTTGTGCCTCATGTGGATAATTTGGTGATTATTGACGACAGCATCGTCCGGGGAACTACGTTAAGACAGAGCATTATCGGCATCCTCGACCGCCTGCATCCGAAGAAAATCGTCATTGTTTCTTCTTCGCCACAGGTGCGTTATCCTGATTATTATGGTATTGATATGGCCAGTATGGATCAGTTTATCGCTTTCAAGGCTGCTATCGATTTATTGAAAGAACGGGATATGAAAGATGTGATAGCCCGTGCTTACAACAAATCGAAAGACCAGGTGGGGTTACCCAAAGAGCAGATGGTGAATTATGTGAAAGAAATTTATGCCCCTTTCACTAATGAGGAGATTGCGGCAAAAATGGTGGAACTTCTCACTCCGAAGGGTACGCAGGCGAAAGTGGAAATCGTTTATCAGACACTGGAAGGATTGCATGAAGCGTGTCCCAACCATACGGGCGACTGGTATTTCAGTGGGGATTATCCTACTCCGGGTGGAGTGAAGCTGGTGAACCAGGCGTTTATAGACTATATAGAAAAAGTTTATCAATTCTAAAGAACAACCATTCAAGATAGATTAGATGAGAAATGTAACATTGATCCTCGACGACGGGAGCCGTTTCCCGGGCAAGTCGTTCGGTTATGAGAAACCGGTAGCCGGCGAAGTGGTGTTTAATACCGCTATGACCGGTTATCCTGAGAGTTTGACAGACCCTTCATATGCGGGGCAGCTGATGACCTTAACTTATCCGTTGGTCGGTAACTACGGGGTACCTCCCTTTACTATCGAACCCAACGGCTTGGCTACTTTTATGGAAAGTGAACGTATCCATGCCGAAGCGATTATTGTAAGTGATTACAGTGAAGAATACAGTCACTGGAATGCGGAAGAAAGTCTGGCCGACTGGCTGAAGCGTGAGCAAGTGCCGGGCATTACAGGCATCGATACCCGTGAACTGACCAAAGTTCTTCGCGAACATGGGGTAATGATGGGGAAAATCGTATTTGATGATGAACCCGGCAATGTGCCCGAAGCAATGTATGCAGGTACCAATTATGTAGATAAAGTATCGTGTAAGGAAGTAATTCGTTACAATGAAGGTGCCGGTAAGAAAAAAGTGGTGTTGGTGGATTGTGGTGTAAAGACAAATATTATCCGTTGCTTACTGAAACGGGATGTGGAAGTGATCCGTGTTCCTTGGAACCATGACTTTACAGGGATGGAGTATGACGGATTGTTTATTTCGAACGGTCCGGGTGATCCGGATACCTGTGATGAGGCGGTACAGCATATCCGCAAGGCGATGAGCCTGAGCGACAAGCCTATCTTCGGCATTTGTATGGGGAATCAGTTGCTTTCCAAAGCAGGAGGCGCCACCATCTATAAATTGAAATACGGTCATCGCAGCCATAACCAACCGGTGCGCATGATAGGAACGGAACGTTGTTTCATTACCAGTCAGAACCACGGTTATGCGGTAGATAATAATACATTGGGAACCGATTGGGAACCGCTGTTCATCAATATGAACGATGGTTCCAACGAGGGTATCAGGCATAAAACCAAACCTTGGTTCTCGGCACAGTTCCATCCGGAAGCTGCATCGGGACCTACGGATACCGAGTTCCTGTTTGATGAGTTTGTGAAGTTGTTATAAACCGTGTATTAAAAAGAACAAGTATGAAAGACGAAATAAAGAAAGTATTGTTATTAGGTTCCGGTGCCTTGAAGATTGGCGAGGCCGGAGAATTTGACTATTCGGGTTCGCAAGCATTGAAAGCCTTGAAGGAGGAAGGGATTGAAACGGTTCTGATCAACCCGAACATCGCTACCGTGCAGACCAGCGAAGGGGTGGCAGACCAAATTTATTTCCTGCCCGTTACTCCTTATTTTGTAGAGAAGGTGATAGAAAAGGAACGTCCGGACGGTGTGCTCCTGTCTTTCGGCGGGCAGACTGCCTTGAACTGTGGGGTGGCACTGTACAAAGCAGGCATCTTCGAAAAATACAATGTCCGTGTGCTGGGTACTCCCGTGCAGGCCATCATGGATACTGAAGACCGTGAATTGTTTGTAGAAAAACTGAATGAAATCAATGTCAAGACCATCAAGAGCGAAGCGGTGGAAAACCTGAAAGATGCCCGTCGCGCCGCTAAAGAATTAGGTTATCCGGTCATTATCCGTGCCGCCTACGCATTGGGTGGTTTGGGCTCAGGTTTCTGTGACAATGAAGAGGAACTGAATGTTCTGGCTGAAAAGGCCTTCTCTTTCTCACCGCAGGTATTGGTGGAAAAGAGTTTGAAAGGCTGGAAGGAGGTGGAGTATGAAGTGGTCCGTGACCGTTATGATAACTGCATCACTGTATGTAACATGGAGAACTTCGACCCGCTGGGTATCCATACCGGCGAGTCTATCGTGATCGCCCCTTCGCAGACACTGACCAATGCCGAGTATCATAAACTTCGTGAACTGGCTATCCGTATCATCCGCCATATCGGCATTGTGGGCGAATGCAATGTACAGTATGCCTTCGATCCCGAATCGGAAGATTACCGTGTCATTGAGGTCAACGCCCGTCTTTCGCGTTCGTCTGCATTGGCTTCCAAGGCTACCGGCTATCCGTTGGCTTTCGTTGCCGCCAAATTAGGCTTGGGATATGGGTTGTTCGACTTGAAAAACTCGGTGACAAAGACCACCAGTGCCTTCTTCGAGCCTGCACTGGACTATGTGGTGTGCAAGATTCCCCGTTGGGACTTGGGCAAGTTCCACGGTGTGGACCGTGAACTGGGCTCGTCCATGAAATCGGTGGGCGAGGTGATGGCTATCGGACGTACTTTCGAAGAAGCCATTCAGAAAGGTTTGCGCATGATTGGTCAGGGAATGCATGGTTTCGTAGAGAATAAGGAATTGGTTATAGAAGACGTGGACAAAGCCCTTCGTGAGCCGACGGACAAACGTATCTTCGTGATCAGCAAAGCCATGCGTGCAGGTTACACGGTAGACCAGATTCATGAGCTGACCAAGATTGACAAATGGTTCTTGCAGAAATTGCAGCACATTATGGACACTTCTAAAGAGATGCACGAATGGGGCAATAACCACAAGCAGATTACCGATATGCCGGACGAATTGCTCCGCAAGGCGAAAGTGCAGGGATTCTCCGATTTCCAGATAGCCCGTGCCATTGGCTACGAAGGAGATATGGAAGACGGTATTCTGTATGTGCGTAATCATCGTAAGCAGGTGGGAGTCCTTCCGGTGGTGAAACAAATCGATACTTTGGCGGCCGAGTACCCTGCACAGACCAACTATCTGTATTTGACGTATAGCGGTGTGGCCAATGACGTAAAGTACTTAGGCGACCATAAATCCATCGTGGTACTGGGTTCAGGCGCTTACCGCATCGGTTCGTCGGTGGAATTTGACTGGTGTGGCGTGCAGGCTTTGCAGACTATCCGTAAGGAGGGTTACCGCAGTGTCATGATTAATTATAATCCCGAAACGGTTTCTACCGACTATGATATGTGCGACCGTCTGTACTTTGACGAACTGACTTTCGAGCGTGTGATGGATATTCTCGAACTGGAGAATCCTCACGGAGTCATTGTATCTACCGGTGGCCAGATTCCTAACAATCTGGCTCTCCGTCTGGATGCGCAAAATGTAAATATCCTCGGTACCAGTGCCAAGAGCATTGACAATGCCGAAGACCGGGATAAATTCTCGGCCATGCTGGACCGCATCGGAGTGGACCAGCCCGAATGGAGCGCATTGACTTCTATGGAAGACATCCATGCCTTTATTGACAAGGTAGGCTTCCCTGTTTTGGTACGTCCCTCGTATGTGCTGAGTGGTGCGGCCATGAATGTCTGCTCCAATCAAGAAGAGTTGGAACGCTTCTTGAAACTGGCTGCCAATGTATCGAAAAAGCATCCGGTAGTGGTGAGCCAGTTCATCGAGCACGCCAAGGAAGTGGAAATGGACGCTGTGGCTCAGAATGGTGAGATTGTGGCATACGCTATCAGTGAGCACATTGAGTATGCCGGAGTGCATTCGGGCGATGCCACTATCCAGTTCCCACCGCAAAAGCTGTATGTGGAAACGGTGCGCCGCATCAAGCGCATCTCCCGTCAGATAGCCAAGGAATTGAATATCTCCGGTCCGTTCAATATCCAATATCTGGCAAAGGATAACGATATCAAGGTGATTGAATGTAACCTTCGTGCTTCACGCAGCTTCCCCTTTGTCAGCAAGGTGCTGAAAATCAATTTTATTGAACTGGCTACCAAAGTGATGCTCGGACTGCCGATTGAGAAACCGAACAAGAATCTTTTCGAGTTGGATTATGTGGGTATTAAGGCCAGCCAGTTCTCTTTCAACCGTTTGCAGAAAGCCGATCCGGTATTGGGGGTAGACATGGCCTCTACCGGTGAAGTAGGCTGCATCGGTACGGATACTTCGTGTGCCGTATTGAAGGCGATGCTGTCTGTGGGGTATCGTATTCCGGAAAAGAGCGTGTTGCTTTCTACAGGTAATGCCAAGCAGAAAGCGGATACCTTGGAAGCGGCCCGTATGTTGCAGAAGAAAGGTTATAAACTTTATGCCACCGGAGGCTCATCCCACTTCCTGACCGAGAACGGGGTGGAAAATACCCGCGTGTATTGGCCCAGTGAGGAAGGGAAACCTCAGGCACTGGATATGTTGCACCGGAAAGAGATAGACATGGTAGTCAATATCCCGAAGAACCTGACAGCCGGGGAGTTGGACAATGGATACAAGATCCGTCGTGCCGCTATTGACCTGAATGTGCCCTTGATTACCAATGCCCGTCTGGCAAGTGCGTTTATCAATGCTTTCTGTACCATGACGATAAACGATATCGCTATCAAAAGCTGGTCGGAATACTAGTTATTAGATTAGTGGTTAGTGGTTAATGACCTTGCGGGATGATAGCGCAACTCATTAACTACTAACTATTAATCGCTAATCACTCATCATTCACTACTCACCACTAATCCCCCTCCTTCTTCTCATTATTAAAAAATAATTCACTATTCTTTCTTGATTCACAAAAAGTTTCTTAAATTTGTAAGATTAGGAATCCTAAAGATTTTCAATAAATATGGATTGTGAACACAAGCTTAAAATAGTGGAGCAAGAACTTGCCTCTTTGAGAGAGGAGAACAGGTTGTTGAAAGAAAAATTGTCCGCTTTGGAGCATGGCTCTGATAACATTAGTTTCAAAGAAAAATATGCAGTAAAGATCCTTGATTCGTTACCGGATATGTTGACGGTTTTCAATCATGAAGAAACGGGCATTGAGGTTGTTTCTAATGAGGAAACCAATCATGTAGGTGTTTCAAATGAAACCTTTAAAGGAATGTCCATGCGTGAGATGGTTCCTAAAGAGGCCTATCATAATATTCATAATAATCTTCTGAAAGTAATTACTACCGGTAGAGGATCTACGGCCCATCATGAACTGGATGTAAACGGAGAACATCATTATTATGAAAACCGTATTTTCCCATTGGATGATGAATATGTGCTGATAATGTGTCGTGATATTAGTGAAAGAGTTGCCACACAGCAGAACCTGGAAATATTTAAACGGGTACTGGATAAGGTCAGTGATAGTATTCTGGCTGTATCGGCTGACGGAACCTTAGTTTATGCCAACCGGCAGTTTATTGAGGAATATGGAGTGAAAGAGGAGCTGGGAACACAGAAGGTTTATGATTTATCTGTTTCTCTGAATACCAAAGAAATATTTGATAAACGTGTTCAAGAGATTCGTGATAATGGAGGTAATTTTGCTTATCGTGCCCAATATACCCGTGTGGGAGAAACAAAACTTCGTGTTCATCAGGTTTCGGCCTTTATGATTCAAAATCAGGGCGAGGAAATGATTTGGTTTTTTACACAGGATATAACGGATGTTATCAAGAACCGTGACGAATTGCGTGAACTGAATTATCTGATGGATGCCATACTGAATAATATTCCTGTTTATTTGTTTGTGAAGGACCCTGAAGATGATTTCCGATATCTTTATTGGAACAAGGCGTTTGCCAGCCACTCTAAAATTCCTGCTTCCAAAGCATTGGGCCATACTGATTTTGAAGTGTTTCCCGAACATGAGAATGCGGAGAAGTTTCATCGGGATGATTTGGAATTGATCCGTACCCGCGAGCGCATGGAAATGCAGGAAACGTATGTGACGGCTACAGGCGAGACCCGTATCGTGCAGACTTTAAAAACATTAGTTCCTCTGGAAGGGCGTGCACCGCTTATTATCGGCATTTCGTGGGATATTACCAATATGCAGAACATAGAGCAAGAACTGGTTCAGGCCCGTATCAAGGCTGAGCAGTCCGATAGGCTGAAAACAGCCTTTCTAGCCAATATGAGTCATGAAATCCGTACTCCTCTGAATGCAATAGTAGGTTTCTCCCGTTTGATGACTATAGCGGATAATGCAGAGGATGAAAAACTTTATTCGGACATCATCAACCAGAATTCGGAAATATTGTTGCAATTAATCAATGACATTCTTGATTTGGCAAAAATAGAGGCGGGTACATTGGAATACATCAGATATCCAATGGATTTGGGAGAATTGTGCCGTAATGTGTATGAGATGCATAAGGATCGGGTGCAGACTGGGGTTGTTTTGATATTAGACAATAAAGACACCAGTTTGATAATCAATGAAGATCAGAACCGAATTATGCAAGTTGTTACAAATTTGATAACCAATGCTATAAAATTTACTTTCAAAGGGGAAATCCGTTTTGGTTTTGAAGTGAGGGAGGAGTATATTGATTTTTATGTAAAAGATACGGGAATGGGTATCTCCGAGGAGAAGATTAAAATGATTTTTGAGCGTTTCGTGAAACTGAATACTTTTGTTCAGGGAACAGGTTTGGGGCTTGCGATTTGTAGGGTGATTGTAGAAAAATTAGGTGGAGAGATTACTGCGGAATCCAAACTGAATGAAGGTTCTACTTTTCGTTTTACGATTCCTTATAAGGCGGGTAAAAAATGTCCGGAATCCGAAAAGGCTACGAAGTGTCCGGAATCAGGGAGTACGGAACCGAGAAAAGTATTGCAAAGAAGAACAGTACTGGTGGCGGAAGATGTAGACAGCAACTTTTTGCTGTTAAAGACATTGTTAGGGAAAAGATGTAATCTGCTATGGGCTAAGAATGGAGAGGATGCGGTGAATCAATTTAAAGAACATCAGCCCGACTTGATTTTGATGGATATCAAGATGCCCCATATGGATGGGCTGGAGGCTACGCGCCTGATTCGTTCTTATTCAAAAGAAGTGCCTATTGTCGCTTTGACTGCCTTTGCTTTTGAGCCCGACAAAGACAGGGCTATAGAAGCCGGATGCGATGATTGCCTGACTAAGCCGGTTTCACAAAATGCCTTGGAAAAAGTGTTGGATAAATATGTTAAGTAGACATTGGCGAGGTATAGTGCGTAAAGACAACAGGCAATATGGAACAGAACAGGGAAGGGAGGATGCAATGCGAAGATTATAGATCTTACAGGTGAAAGATTTATATCTTTGGGTTGTAAGATTACGATGGACTCATAGGGAATAGAAACGGACTTTTATAAAAACAAAAGAGGAACTGCCTCTGCGGCAATCCCTCTTTTCTGAATTTGAGAGCATGTTATTTAGGGACATTCATTAAATATTACAAAATCAGCCAACTAATTCATACACAAAGTATTGCGAATTAGTTGGCTTTTTTGTATCTTTAGGTATTCCCCCGAAAATAAGGTTTGACGGCCAAAACGGGGGAAATATCCAAACTAATAAGATATGGCAAAGATAGTGAATATTTCAGAAATTCACCCTACTTTGGGTTTTACAGAATTTGATATTCTGGAAAAATACCGCAAGAGTTTTAATGAGAGTGAGCTTGGCAAGCTTCATTCGGTCTTTCCGTTTGAATGTATGGCAAAAGCCGCCGGCCTGTCGGACCGGCGCCTGGGACGCAGGAACAGATTCAGTCCTTCCGCAAAGATCGCCCTTATGGTCCTGAAGGCATACACCGGATTCTCCGACAGGCAACTGGTGGAACATCTGAACGGGAACATACACTACCAGATTTTCTGTGGAATTATGATTCCCCCGTCCCTTCCCATAACCAACTTCAAGATAGTCAGTGCCATCCGTAATGAGATAGCATCCCGCCTTGACATTGATTCTTTCCAGGAGCTCCTGGCTTCACACTGGAAACCTTATCTTGATAACCTTCACGTCTGCATGACCGATGCCACATGCTATGAAAGCCACATGCGTTTTCCTACGGACATGAAACTCCTTTGGGAAAGCCTCGAATGGCTCTACAGGCATATATGCCGGCATTGCAGGGAGCTGGGCATAAGGCGTCCGCGCAACAAATACAGGAATGTGGCGGAATCCTATCTGTCCTACTGCAAGAAAAGAAAGAGGAGAGCTTCAAGGGCAAGAATGCTTAAGCGCCGTATGATCAAGCTTCTTGAAAAGCTCCTCAGTCAAAGGGATGGGATCCATAGCGAGTACGGTGCTTTACTCCGATATACCCAGGATTATCATAAGCGTCTTTCCATCATCAGAAAGGTGCTTGTACAAGAAAAGGAAATGTTTGAAGGGAGGAAAGTCAGTGACCGCATCGTCAGCATTGACCGTCATTATGTACGTCCCATCGTCAGAGGCAAGGAAACCAAGTCCGTCGAGTTCGGTGCAAAGGTCAATAATATACAGATAGACGGCATATCGTTCATCGAACACCTCTCGTTCAAGGCATTCAATGAGGGTATACGCTTGAAGGACTGTATCCGTATGCAGCAGAAGCTTATGAATGTAAGGGTAAGATGTGTGGCTGCCGATTCCATATATGCCAATAATGCCAACAGAAAGTTCTGTACAAAATATGGGATATCCACATCCTTTGTGCGCAAGGGAAGGGCGGCCAAAGATGAGCCTTTGAGGAAGGTGCTTAGAAGCGAACTCTCAAAAGAAAGGGCAACACGGCTTGAAGGAAGCTTCGGCACTCAAAAGCAACATTACTCGCTCTCAAGGATAAAGGCCAGAAACAGGAAGACGGAAATACTGTGGATTTTCTTTGGAATACATACGGCAAATGCCATACTGATAATAGAAAAAATCAGAAACAAAACAGCTAAAGCAGCATGATATGATTTTACTCACAGAATCAGAAGAGGTCATCAGACTTCTTCCGGAACGTCATGTCCTGTCGGATAGAAGTATGTGAGAAAGCACGGAAAAATGACAATAAGAATGGCATATGAAATGGTCATGCCCTATCATCTTCATATGCCATCTTATTTTTTAGAGACATTTACTGAATATCCCTATTTAACTTCGATAACCTTGGCTGCTTTTTCTTTGTCTTCCGGTGTACGTTTCGGCAGCTCGATAGTTAATACACCATCGTTTACTTTTGCATCAATTTTATCTTTATCTACATCATCAGGCAGAATCAATGTCTGTTGGAATTTAGAATAAGAGAATTCGCGACGCAAGTAACGGCTTTCTTTCTTGCCTTCTTTATCACCTTCGGTACTTTCTGTTTTCTTTTCCATAGAGATAACCAAGTCGTTGTCTTCGTTGATATGAATCTTGAAGTCTTCTTTGGTCATTCCCGGAGCGGCGACTTCTACTTTGTAGTCTTTGTCACTTTCAATAACATTGATGGCGGGAGCTGTTGCATTGGCTTTTACCATCCAGTCGTTATCAAAGAAATCATTAAAAATACTTGGTAACCATGTTTGGTTTGATCTTCTTACTGGCATCATAATCTTAATCTCCTATAGGTTTTGGTTAAACATTTTGTTTATTTCTGAATTCCTTCACCTTTCGGCTTTGTCATTCACTATCCATAATGCAAACCGCATACCATTAGTTCGATGATATGCGGTTTATATTGCACTCTTTTAAACCTATAAAGGTTTTCTTAAAGATTAAAACCTTTGCATTAAAAGTTGGTAAGCCTCTTTAAACATTTGATTGTCAAGGCTACTGCCAATTTGTAATTTTAGGGGGACAGATTGACAGTTGTTCTATATCAGCTTGAACCGCATACGGAAGATTCCGTCTTTATAGTCGTGGCTTATAATTTTAAATGTACCTATTTCGGACGTATTTTCCACGTGTTGACCTATACAGAGGCATTCGTCGTAATCGCCGACTTTTACAATCCGTACGGTTTCGGAAGCTTTTTCCGGTAAACGTTTCATGTCAAAGCGCCCTATAGCTTCCTCTTGAGAGATAAATTCCATTGTAACGGGCAAATTTCTTCGCAATACTTCGTTTACGGTGTTTTCTATTCTTATAATATCCGCTTCTTCCGGACAGGTTTGCAGCGCAAAATCCAGCTTGCTTTTTTTGCGTTCTATATGGGCGGATATTGCCCGTCCGCATCCGAAAAGATTGACCATTGTCCTGTTTATGACATGCTCTGTAGTATGCATGGGAGGGTATTCCTGTTTATTATGGTCGTTGAGTGATGGTTGTTCCATAGTTATTTTATTTTTGTTCTGATTTTGATGGGATATTAAAATCCGTTCAAAGATAAATTATTCTTTTGTAATAAGGAAGCAGAGAGGAAATGATTGCTTTTGTATTATTATAAAACAACGAATTTTAAAAGATACTCAATGCCGGAAGGGAGTACTTTTGCAGAAAAGTATGACGTTCACGAGGCTCTTAACCGATTTTAATGAGGCATGAACGTCATATTGATTTTTACTGTTTTACATCACAGGGGTTTGGAATAAGAATACAAATGAGTCGCTGTCTTTTAAATCTTTTACAGCATCTCCTGCATAAATCTTTCCGTTGGTGAGGGTCAGTTTCTTGATTCCGGCTTTGGGACTGAAGTCGATTTTCTTCAAATCCAACCAAAACAGATTAGGAGTCATGACCGATTCAAAATAATATATTTTATTCTTCTGATCGGATACAGAACGCCAGCGGGTGGAAGATATATGAGGTTTGTCCGGTGTGGTAATTCCGAAAGGAACAGATACATTACGCATCACACTGAGCACACTGGGTACAGCTATTTTAGCATCCGGAGTCTGAGGGATTGCATGTATATAAAAAGAGGCACGCACAAAGCGGTCGCTGGAACGGTTCGTGCCCGGCAGCATTTGCAATCCTCCTACTTCTTTCCAGTAATTATTGATAGCCAACTGATAATCATATCGTGGAGAATTGGTCATCACTTGGAATTCTTTTCCTTCGTGTATGCTTAAATTCCCGTCCAGATATTCCAAAACCGCTGTATTTCCTGTTTCATCTGTAATAGCCAGGTGAAGAGTGGAAGCTGAACCGTTGGGCATGTGGGGAGCATCAATGCGGAATGATTCTTTTTTCAGCTCCTCGACAGCTTCATGTACGGTGGCAAAATTGTCCAGTACATATTGTGTCCATATGCTGATCCCCATGACAGGACGTGTATCTCCCGGGCGGTCAAAGACGGATTCTGGCAAAAATAACAGACTGGCAACCAATCCTTTTTCATTCATTCCGTCACACGTACCTATATCATATCCTGTTGCAATGACGCTGCCGTATTTTGAAGTCCATTTCACGGCATTTTCTTTATTATATCCTGCACGTTGTATTCCTCTGGGGAAAACATAGATATTACTCATAATATCTTCTTTCCAGTCCATTGTACGTCCGGTTACTACCATATGGTCCGGTCCGATATAGACGGCACGCGTGCATGCATCCGCTTTTTGTACGCTCATATAGAACATACCTGCCAATGTTAGTAATGCAATACTTCCTTTTTTTAATTTCATGATTCTATCATTTATAAAGATTGTCTTTGCCATTTAGAACAAACCGGATAAGGAACAGGTTTATGGAAATGCAGTGATTTGTGATACATTTGTTGATAAATGCTAATTCATCGGTTCGATTGGAACGTAAATCACATCCGCATTCCCTTCATAAATTTCTACCTGATTATCCTGTCGGAGGGATTCTGTTGAGAACGATTGAAGATAGGTCGAGGTTTCTGGATTAAAAGAAATACTTGTTTTATCGTAAAAGTAAGGGGGATAAAATAAAAAAGGAGCAACGCCTTGCTCCAACCTTTGTTAACCTTAAATCTAATACTATGAAAAACACATTGCAAAGGTACGGACTTTTTGGAAAATAGCAAATAATCAGACTTAAAAAGTATGCTATATAACATTGTTTAATATTTGCGTTTCTCGAAAACCTGTTTTTTAAGACTTCTTTTGCGTATCTTTGCAGCCGTTAAAAAATAGCAGACGATAGTAAAAAGAGAAAATATATGGCATTTGAAGCGACAAAGAGAGAGTGGGGCGAGCTTTACGCCTTTTTCCGCTTGTTAGCGGACGGATATGTGTATGCAGGTACGCCTGATGTGAAAAGGAATAAAGTGCAAAAGCTTCCTGTGGCGATGGTACAGCGTGAGGAACATGACGGGACACGCCGTTATATTCTGGAGGATGAGGCGACCGTACGTATTTGTGGGGAAAAGATAGATAAGCAGATACCTCGTGGGGATTTTGCGGCTGTGGCAGAGTTGGTTTTTGCTGCTGTCAAAGAGAGCCGAGAGAATGATGTGATGTCTCCCGACGGTGTGGAAGAATTTTTAGATGAAGTCGCCATTTATGACTTGGAAGCAAAGACGGATGACCGTACTGATTTCTATGTTGCTTTTTACAGTATAGAGGCCCCGTTGGTAGGTTTTTGCGTTCGTTCCCGTTTGGGAACTATGTTTCCGTTGTTGGATGGAGGGCGTGCCGCCAATTTGAAGTTCGAGCAGACTGGTGTTAAATTCGCTACTCCTACCGTAAACAAAATTAATGCTTTTGGTGAAGAAGATGATGTGGCAGGACGTATGTTGATGATAGAACGCTTGGGAGGAATCTTAAAATATAATGATGTGGCCGATAAGGTATTCCGTAGTAATCTTTGCATGATAGATCTTCATTTTCCCCGTATGTTGGGCGAGATGTTGCGTGTCATGCATTTGGATGGCATATCCAAAGTTAGTGACCTGACAGAAGCAATCAAACAAATCAATCCGTTGAAAATAAAGGATGAATTGATCCATAAGCATAGTTATTATGAATATAAGATGAAGCAGTTTCTTATGGCTTTGGCTTTAGGAATGCGTCCTGCCAAGATATTTAATGGGATAGATTCTGCCATATCCGGTTTTCTGTTTGTAAATGGTAATGGAGAGGTACTTTGTTATCAGAAGGTTGACCGTCAGGTATTTGCCGATTTCCTGTTTGTTAATTCCCGGTTTGAGAAAAGTTCTACTGAAAAAGATAAGTACGGATATCTGGAACGTGAGAACGGAGTCTATTATTTTAAGCTGAACTTGAAAATCGGTCTGTTGAAGAGATAGGACAATGAAGGAATTTGTATTTTCCTAGAGTTAAAATGTTTTTTACCACAGATTACACAGATTGAAATACGATTTATTGCTTATTTCAATCTGTATCTGTGTTAATCTGAGTAATCTGTGGTGGGAAACTATAGCTTGAATTTCAGAATTTTTCCATTCATTCCATCTAGTAATACGGGAGTTGTTTTGTCCGGCATAAGAGTCAGCTTCTCTGTGTTTCCGGTCAGCAATTCGGTTGCCTCATATTCTCCATAACGATGGATGCCTAAATAATCAAACGCATGTTGCGGAATATTGACGGCTGAACGTGCCGGTATGGAGTCAAAGTTAACCATAATTAATATCAGTTCATCATCCTGTTTTCGTAAAAAGGCGTATTGTTTATGTTCGTTAAATACCCATCCGGCCAGATTGGCATAGGTTAAGTCAAAGAACACACCTTCCCGTATGGCTTTTTCACTGTTGCATATATTCAGCAGACGGGTATAGAATTGTTTCAATTGCTTTTCATCCTCATTCAGGAATTTATTGTCAAACTTGCCTCCATTGCGCCAGCGGCGTATGCTGTCCACACTCCAGTAATCAAAGATGGTAGTTCTTCCGTCACGCCCGCTGAAACCTTCCGTATCCATGCCATGTTCTCCCAATTCCTGCCCGAAGTAAATCATGACCGGATTGGTATTCATGCAAGCCGATACAATCATTGCGGGGATGGCTTTTGAGCCGTTTCCGGCAAAATAATCGGAAGCTATGCGCTGCTCGTCATGATTCTCCAGGAAATTGAGCATTCGTTTTTCAATACCTCCCAAGCTTTGCCAGCGTTGTGGAATAGCAGTTGCCGATTCCCATCCGCAGGTAATGGCACGTAGCGTATCATACAGACCTACTTTGTCATATAAATAGTCGAATTTGCCATTGAACAGATAATTCCTGTATTCTCCCGGATTATAGACCTCGGCGATAAAGATCAGTTTCGGATGTTCAGCTTTGATTTGCGGAATCACCCATCCCCAGAATTCTACAGGAACCATTTCTGCCATATCACAGCGGAATCCGTCAATGCCTTTGGCAGACCAGAACAGTAGGATGTCACGCATCTTCACCCATGTGTCCGGAATCGGTTCGAAGTGGCGGCTATGACCGTTCAAGTAGTCTATACCATAATTCAGTTTTACAGTTTCATACCAGTCATTGGAGTTGGGCCATGCGTCAAAACGGTCATTACCGGTTGCTTTTGCCGGAAACTCTATGTAAGGTTCCGCTGCGCCACGGTGCAGGTCAATATTGCCTTCCAGCTTTGTATCGGGAATATAATAGAAATTATTGTTGGGGCTGAAAGCTTTTGTCACATCATCTTTCTCACCCAAATCGGTTACTCCTTCAGGCTTGGCGTCTGAACCATATTGGCGGGCTACATGGTTGGGGACAAAATCAATGATGATCTTCAATCCGGCTTTGTGGCTTCGTGTTACCAGATTCTCGAACTCTTTCATACGGTCCGGGATACTGGTTGCCAAATCAGGGTCTACATCATAATAATCTTTGATGGCATACGGTGATCCGGCCTTTCCTTTTACTACTGCGGGATGATCGGGTTTGATGCCATAGCGGGTATAATTGGTTTGGGTAGCATGTTCAATGATACCTGTATACCAAATATGTGTGGCACCCAGTGTTCTGATCTCGTTTAAAGCCTTTGTCGTGAAATCGGCCATTTTTCCGCAACCGTTTTCCTCCAAAGAACCATTAGGCTTACAACGCAGGCTGTTGTTCCCGAATAAACGGGTGAATACCTGATAGATAATAATTTTTTCTTGTGTATCCATTTTATTCTTTTTTTGTTTATCTCCAAATTGTTCCATTCTCCAGGAGTAGTCTGTCCAGGAGTTCCGTTGCCGTATTGTATCCTTTTTCGAATATCTCTTCGGCTCTTTCCAGTTCTCTGTTGCTGTATTCTTCCAGTCCGTATGATTCGATCAGCAAATCTGCAATCCCTTTTTGAGGCAGTGTATTGGCTTGGAAAATAAAATGATAGGCTCTGAGTGCGATGCTTACCACATTCTTGCTATATTCATCTGCTACCAGCGGATCTACATTGAGTGCTATCACTTTCTCGCATTCTTTGCGAATGGGGCTGACCGGCAGGTTCATCAAGATTCCTCCATCTACATAATATGTATTGTTGATGCGTATGGGGGCAAACAAGATAGGCATACAGCAGGAAGCAGCCAGTCTTTCGGCTATTTTCCCTTTTTTAAAAGAAACGATGCGTCCGTGATCCAAATCGGTGGCGGTAATAATAGTGGGAATTTTTAGTTCTTCTATCGTTTTTGACTCCAAGTTGCTGTTTAAGAAATCGATAAACCTATCCAGTTTCAGCAGACCTTGTTTGTTGATAGAAAAAGTGGTCAGTTCTTTGAATGAATGGTGCTCAAAAAGTTCAACAATATGATAAGGCTCTTTGCCGTCGGCATAGAAGACAGCGGCAAGAGCACCTGCACTTACTCCGGAAAGTATTTCCGGCCTGATGCCATGTTCATGCAAAGCCTGCATAATCCCCAAATGGGCAAATCCTTTTATAAATCCTCCGCTCAGGGCATAACCAATGTTATATTTAAATTCATTCATAGTCTGATCTCGTTTAGATACCGACAAACTTACGAATATTTTTGTGAAATGCCATAAAAAAAATACGGATTACTCAGCATATTCCGGTAATCCGTATGAAATTTATGATAACTGAATTTTGTTTATCAAGCAATACCGTGTGCGTTGACCGATCCATCAATTTTCTTGATCAGTCCTTGCAGTACAGCACCCGGTCCGCATTCGGTAAAGTCATCGGCACCATCGGCAACCATATTCTTCACTGTCTGGGTCCAGCGTACGGAAGCGGTGAGCTGAGCTACCAGGTTTGCCTTGATTTCAGCGGGATCTGTGTGAGGCAAAGCGTCCACGTTCTGATATACCGGGCATTTCGGAGTATGAATTTCAGTAGCGTTGATAGCAGCTTCCAGTTCCACTTTGGCGGGGTTCATCAGCGGAGAGTGGAAGGCGCCTCCCACTTTCAGCGGCAGGGCGCGTTTAGCACCGGCAGCTTTCATTTGCTCGCAAGCCTTGTTGATTCCTTCGATAGAACCTGAGATGACAATTTGTCCCGGGCAGTTATAATTGGCAGCCACTACCACTTCTCCTTCTTTAGAAATCGCTTCACAGATTTCCTCTACTTTTTCGTCAGGCAATGCTATGATGGCAGCCATCGTAGAGGGTTGTGCCTCACAAGCTTTCTGCATAGCCATAGCACGTGCATAAACCAGTTTCAGACCATCTTCGAAAGACAATGCTCCGGCTGCAACCAATGCGGAAAATTCGCCCAGCGAGTGTCCGGCAGTCATTTCAGGTTTGAAATCATCACCCATGCAAAGAGCGGAAATTACCGAGTGCAGAAAAACGGCAGGCTGAGTTACTTTAGTCTGGCGCAAGTCTTCGTCAGTACCTTCAAACATGATGTCTGTGATACGGTATCCTAAAATGTCGTTTGCTTTTTCAAAAAGTTCTTTGGCTAAAGCCGAGTTTTCGTACAGGTCTTTACCCATACCTACAAACTGTGCTCCCTGTCCGGGGAATACAAATGCTTTCATATTTTTCCTATTTTGGTTTAAAAACGTTGCAAAGTTAATTATTTCTTTCGGAACTACGGAATAATAATGAGGCAATTTGCTAATATGCTGCATTATGTACAGCATGGTAATTAGCATATTGACAAATTATTTCATTGTTTTCATCGGAACAGGTGCGTAAAAGTGATTCAGCGGACCGTGTCCTTCGCCTATATGCACGTCTTTCCCGGCGTGGATGCCTTTGGTGACATATGCTTTTGCATGTTCTACGGCCTGCGGCATATCATATCCCAGTGCCAGAAAAGTAGCAATGGCGGAAGAAAGAGTACATCCTGTTCCGTGTGTGTTTTTGCTTTCTATCTTATCTGAGATAAAGAGATGAGGCTTGTCTTCTCCAGCTGTTTGTAATACATCGCACATCTTGTCGCCCTCCAAATGTCCTCCTTTCAGTAAAACGGATCCGCAACCGAATTTTAATAATTCCGATGCGGCAGCTTTCATTGTGTCCACATTGCTTATGCAGTGTTCCGTCAATACTTCCGCCTCACTCAGATTGGGCGTAATCAGACTGGCCAGAGGCATCAGTTCCCGGGTCAGTGCACTGATGGCGTCCTCTTCTATCAGCCGGTGTCCGCTAGTCGATACCATGACCGGATCGAACACAACGAAACGGGGCCGGTATGTACGAAGGCAGGAGGCTATGGCCTCGACTATTTCCACATCATTAATCATACCTATTTTAACAGCATCCGGACGGATATCTTCCATTACGGCTTCTATCTGCCCACGTACATATACCGGTGGTACGGGATGTATGGCACGTACTCCCAAAGTGTTCTGTACGGTGATTGCAGTAATGGCTGTCGCAGCATAACCACCCAAGGCGGAGATGGTCTTCAGGTCAGCCTGTATGCCGGCTCCTCCGCTGCAATCGGATCCTGCTATACTTAATACACAAGGATATTTCTTCATATAAATCTCATTTTGACAAAGTATTTGCAAAGATAACGAATAATCTTGTTTTAAATGTTTGCACAAGTGAAGGGAATCAATTATTTTTGCTAAACATAAAATAAAGTAAAAATAAGGGGAATGAAAAGAATCCTAGTAACGGGAGGCGCAGGATTTATAGGGTCACATCTATGCACTCGTCTGATAGAGGAAGGTAATATTGTTATATGTTTAGACAACTTTTTCACGGGGAGTAAAGAGAATATAAGTTACCTGATCGGGCATCCGCGCTTTGAACTGATAGAACACGATATAATTAATCCGTTTTGGACGGATGTGAACGAGATATACAATCTGGCATGTCCCGCTTCTCCTATACATTATCAGCATGATGCTATCAAAACGGCGAAGACGGCTGTCTTCGGCACGTTTAATATGTTGGGACTGGCGAAGCGTAACAAAGCAAAAATACTTCAGGCTTCTACCAGTGAGGTGTATGGTGATCCGTTGTCGCATCCCCAAAGGGAGGGAGATTGGGGAAATGTGAATCCCATAGGCTACCGGTCTTGTTATGATGAAGGAAAACGTTGTGCCGAGACTTTGTGCATGGATTATTACCGTCAACATGGCGTCTTGGTAAAAATAATCCGCATATTCAATACGTATGGTCCTAATATGCTGACCGATGACGGACGTGTAATTTCCAATTTTGTGGTACAGGCATTGCTAGATAAAGATATAACCATTTATGGAGACGGAAAGCAGACACGTAGTTTTCAGTACATAGATGATCTGGTGGAAGGGATGATACGTATGATGGCTACGGAAGATCACTTCACAGGACCAGTGAATATCGGTAACCCTTGCGAATTTTCCATATTCGAACTGGCTCAGAAGATATTGGAACTGACCTGTTCTCATTCTAACATTATTTTCGAACCTTTACCTCATGATGACCCTCGTCAGCGCAGGCCGGATATTACTCTGGCAAGAGAAAAGCTGGATTGGGAGCCTCACATTCATCTGGAAGAGGGGCTGATGAAAGTGATTGATTATTTTAAAAGTGTTCTGGCTAAATAATATATACCTATGACACCGGATGTAAATGTTGTAATAAGTCATTCTGAGTACACTGTTTTGGTTGTGGATGATGTGGTTTCTAATGTCTTGTTGTTAAAAGTGTTGTTAACAAACGAGAAGTTTAAGGTGATAACTGCCGGTAATGGAAAGGAGGCATTATCCCAGGCGGTCAATGCCCGTCCCGATTTGATTTTGTTGGATGTCATGATGCCCGAGATGAATGGTTTTGAAGTTGCCGAACGATTGAAAGCCGATCCGGAAACACAACATATTCCTATTATATTTCTGACAGCTTTGAATACCACTGCCGATATAGTGAAGGGTTTCAAGGTAGGTGCGAATGATTTTATATCCAAACCTTTTAATAAGGAAGAGCTTGTGATCCGTGTTACCCATCAGATATCCCTGATTGCCGCCAAACGGATCATCATGAAGCAAACGGAAGAATTGCGTAAGATTATTATGGGGCGCGACAAGTTATATTCTGTTATCGCACATGACCTGCGTTCACCCATGGGATCCATTAAAATGGTGCTCAATATGTTGATACTCAGTCTTCCGTCCGAACAGATCGGTAAGGAAATGTTTGATATGCTGAGCATGGCCAATCAAAGTACGGAGGATGTTTTCTCTTTGCTGGATAATTTATTGAAATGGACTAAAAGCCAGATAGGCAAGCTGAATGTAGTTTATCAGGACTTTGATATTGTGGGGAATATTGCTTCGGTTATCGAAATTTTCAATCTGGTAGCCGGTATGAAGAATATAAAGGTGAACTTCCCGGTGCATGGAAAGATTGAGGTACATGCCGATATGGATATGATGAAAACCATCTTGCGTAATCTTCTCAGCAATGCAATTAAGTTCAGTTATAATGATTCCGAAATTCTGGTTAATGCCGAAATAGAGGGTGATAAAGTCATAGTCAGTGTAAAAGACACCGGAAAAGGCATGAGTGAGGAAGACCAAAAGAAATTGTTGAACACGGAAACTCATTTCAGCAAATACGGAACGAATAATGAGGAAGGTTCCGGATTAGGCTTGTTATTATGTCAGGATTTTGCTGTTAAGAATGGTGGGCATTTATGGTTTGAGTCTGAAGAGGGAAAAGGTTCCACTTTCTTCTTTTCGGTAGCTTTGAAGAAGTGATTTATCAAAGCCCCACCTCCAGATATACCGGGTTATGGTCACTCATATCATAAGGAATCACCTTATATTTTATACCTTCCAATAAGGTGGAATGGAACAAGTAGTCTATCCGTAGTAAATGGTGAAACCCCCGATAAGTGGCTCCGTACCCTTCTCCAGCGGTTTGAAATCCGTCTTTCAAGCCGTTTTTCAGAGTTTCATAAGTAAAAGTTCCCGGAGGGTCATTGAAGTCACCGCATACAATCAAGGGATATTCCGTGGCATTGATCAGCGAACTGATTTGTTCAGCCTGTCCGGCACGTCTGACAGTATTTTCCCGGAAGTTGTCAGAATAGCCCAGATAAATGCCTCTTTCCTGTTCCTCATCTTGTTCTCCCCGAGCCTGTGCTGCTTTGGAACGCATTCTGTCAAAGCTGGTAGTCTGCATGTGCACGTTGATGATGCGTATCGTCATACCTTTTACATCCAGGTCGGCCCAGATGGCTCCGTTGTTGGTATTCGGAAATTCTATTGTTTGTGACTGTCTGATGGGGTAGCGGCTGTAAATGGCCTGACTCAATCCTTCGGGGATAAACGAGTAAGGGAATATTTTAGCATACGTATTCTGTAAGTCTTGTTCCGTAAAGTCGCCATTGCCTCTATATTCCTGAAAACAAAGTACATCCGTTTCCTCCTTGTTCATCATCTCGGCAAACTCCTTGGCGGAGAATCCCGTAATTTCATTTCCAAATGAGTGGACATTGTAAGTCACTACTTTCAATCTGTTCTCGTTAGCATATTTGGTAGGGTTATAAATTTGGTACATGGAAGTGATGTATTCGTAATTTACTATCAGACCCGTCAATGGAATCCATAACCAATACCGTAGTCTGATGAGCCAGTAAATAAATAATATCGTATTGACAACCACCAGTATAGGTTTGCTTAAGGCAACGTATGCGGCGAACATATTCTCCACCGGATTTATTTTACCTGAAAAGTAAGCGAAGATGGAAAGTCCCAGAATGAAGATTGTGAACAGGATAGATAAAAAATAGGCAAATTTGTATACGGCTAATCTTCCCATAAATTACTTTTGTTTTAGATACTTGTTTATAGTCATTTTCAATAAGTCGGCAGATACCGGTTTGGTTAAAAACTCATTGCATCCGCTTTCTATGGCAGCTATTTTGTCTTTTTCATATGCGTATGCGCTTACAGCGATGACAGGTACGCTGGCAGACATTTCCCGGATGGCTTTGGTGGCGTCCAGACCATTGATGTTAGGCATTTTTATATCCATCAAAATCAAGTCGGGTTTGTATTGTTCATAGAATATGATAGCCTCCATACCGTCATGAGCATGCACCAGTTTGTACATTTTTCCGAGCATAGCCTCTATCAAGTCATAATTGCTTTGATAGTCTTCCGCCACTAGGATGGTCATTTCCTGGTGGGAAGTTCTATTGTTGTCTTTAATGGAAGCCGGTGTAAGTTTTTCCTCCCATTTCATATCTCCGTTTGCCGAAATGTAAGGCAATGTAAAAGTGAATGTGGTTCCGGTTTCCATTTTGGATTGTACAGCTATTTTTCCTCCTAACTTTTCTACAATGATTTTGCTGATGGAAAGCCCCAGTCCTGTGCCTTGCACTTGGTTGTTGGCCATGATGAAACGATCGAATATCTTGTCTATCTTGTCATCGGAAATACCGCTTCCGGTATCGGCTACATGAAAAACAATCTCTTTTTCCTTTAATTTATACCCGAAGCTGATAGAACCTTTGGCGGTGAATTTCGTAGCATTACCTATCAGATTGGAGAAAACCTGAAACAAGCGGTTCCTGTCTGTCGAGATAACCAGTGACGGATCGGACTCTTCGAAAACAAGCTCCACTCCGGGTTGACACCGGAAACTATACGTGTTTTTTACATCCTCACATAAAATATAAAGGGATACAGGCGCATAGTTGAACTCCATCATGCCCGATTCAATCTTCGACAGGTCCAAAATCTCGTTGATAAGTTCCTGCAGGCGCATGTTGTTTTTTTCTACAATATCGTAATACTGCAATCTTTCCTCGGCGTTTTCCGTTTCGGCTATAATGCGTGAGAATCCCAGAATGGCATTCAACGGCGTACGGATTTCATGGCTCATATTGGCAAGGAAGGCAGATTTCAGCTGGTTGGAGCGTTCTGCTTTCCAAACAATTTCGGATGTGTTCTGTATATATCCTTCCAATACGGTCCTTTGCATATATACCTCTTTGTGGTATGTTTTTATTCTCATATTGACGGTCTTTCCGTCAATAAGGAGTCTATAGTTTACGGTATTGGAAGCATCTTTCTCCTTCAGGTTTTCTTCCAGCCATTGACTGAAACGGTCCTTGTCATCAAGGTGCATATAGTTCATGTATTCATCTATGGAAATCTGTTTCTGTTCCTCATCGTTACAGAATATCCGGGTGTATCCCGAGTAAGTGAAGAGCCGTGTGGACGAATCGTATGCCCATAATCCTATTCTTGCGGCTTTTTCTACTTCGCACAAATCTTTTTGCTTTTTTTCCAGTTTCAGCCTGACGACACTCCGGCCTGTGATGTCCCTGTATTGAAAAAGAAAATGCTCCTCATCATACTTGCTGATAATACATTTGTAGTATTTCACGTCATCTTCCAATATTAATTTGTAATTCCGTGCGGAAGGTTTGTCTCCTGCCCGTACTTTGATGAATTCCGCATACATCTCCCGTGCCGTTTCTACGGGGAAATAAGAGAATATATTTCTCCCTATAATATCTTGTTCTTTTATAAAGAAGTCCGTCGTATTAGCCTTGAAGTCTAAACAGGTACCGTCTTTATATACGAAAAACATAGTATCAGCCGTAATTTCCAGAATTTTGTCTGCATACTGCTTATCGTGCAATATATTACTCGGAATTTTCATATTAATAGTATGATTCTCAATATACTGTTTCTCTTAGCGAATTTAGATGCGTGATATTTGTTACTGACAGCAAATATACAAAAAAAATATTGTTTATATCATTTTATATCGTAATTTTGCAAGGTAATCAATGAAAAGAAGAAATGAAAAAGATTTTGGTAGCTGAAGATACGGAAAGTAATTATCTCTTATTATCTATAATTTTAAGAAAGGAGTATGAAGTTCACCGTGCCCATGATGGGCAGGAGGCTATTGAGAAATTTGAGAGTTGCCGGCCCGATATGATTTTGATGGATATAAAGATGCCTGTTATGGACGGTTTGGAAGCTACCAGAAGAATTCGTCTGAAGGGAGGGACACTTCCCATCATAGCTCTTACCGCCAATGCATACGACAGTGACCGTGACAAGGCTTTTGAAGCCGGATGTGACGATTATATGGCCAAGCCGATCATGGCTCCCGCTTTGCGTGAGATGATAAAAAAGTATTTTGGTGAGTAAATATTATGCCCTGCGGGACTTTTCCCATGTTCCGCCGGCATGTCTCTTCAAATAGAAGAAACCTTTTATCACATTGATGTTCATGAACAGGAAATAGTAGGGAATATAAAGGAATTTGTTCTTTACGGACTTGGCAGACAAGAGGCTGCCATAAACTCCCCCGAGGTAGAATGCGGATTGCAGCAGAAGAAAAAGAAAATAAACCGGGAGGCTTTCACTACAGACAACCAGCAGGATATTCAAGGGAAAGAGCAGAAACAAGGCGATCGGGGTTACCGACCATCTCAGTACGCGATGGGAAACATATTGAAAACTGAGGATTCCATAACGTAGCGGATTCAGCAGTTCTTTCAAACGATAGACAGACTGCAATCCTCCTGCCGCGATACGTACTTTTCTTTTTTCCTCTTCTTTCATATCGGCCGATCCGCTTTCCAAGGCATATGCCGTATCACAATATGCTATCGTATACTGCTTCATGGCAATACGCAGGGACAACATAAAATCATCCAGTAGGGTATCTTCAGGCATTTCCTCATATAACGGGGTGCGGATGGCGAATAATTCTCCGGCAGCACCTATGGCGGAATAGAGCTGATAATCCATTTTTTTCAGCCATGATTCATATTTCCAGTACAATCCTTCTCCTCCGGAAACCGCTCCTTCGGTACTGTACATGTCCACCCGTTTTTCTCCTGCCACACATCCCACCTGCGGATGGTTAAAACATTTTACTATCTCGCGAACGGCCTGCGGATTAATAAATGTATTGGCGTCTGTGAATATGACCAAAGGTGTGGTGACAAATCCCATGCCCCGGTTCATAGCGGCTGTTTTTCCTTTTCTTTCGGGGACGAACAATAGGGTGACATCGGGATACGCTTTTAATTTTTCATTGGTTCGGTCATTGCTGCCGTCCGTTACCCATACGATATGCAGTTTCTCTTTGGGATAATCCAGTTCTTGGCAGTTTTTCATCTTTCCGTCTACTACCTGTTCCTCATTATAGGCGGTGATGAACAGGGTGATTTCGGGTAGGTCGGTGTTGTTGCCGTTCCGGCAGGTTTCTTGCTTCGGTTCGTCCGTATCGTAGAAGGAAATAAAACTTTGTTTTATTTTTACCAATATCCACAACAGGATTCCGTATCCCACATAGGTGTAGAATACAATGAACAGGAGAACGAAGAAGAGGATTTCAAGAGTGTTCATGCTAGTATTTCTTTATATATATTCAATATTTCTCTGGCTGTGTTCTCCCATGAGAACCGACGGACTCTTTCTAGTCCATATGCAGTTTGTGACTGATAGAATTCTGCATTTTCTTCTAAATGAAGGAGGGCGGAAGCAATTTCCTCCGGTTTGAACGGATTGACCAGAATACCCTCCGGTCCTGCGATTTCGGGCATGGCGGAAGTGGTTGAGGTGATGACGGGAGTTCCACAGGCCATCGCCTCCAGAATGGGGATGCCGAAACTTTCGCGTAAAGACGTGTATATAAAGACGGATGCTCCACTATAAACAGCGGGTAGTTCTGTGTTTGGAATGTATCCGGGATGATACAGCATTTTTTTTATTTCTTGTAATCCTTCCCGGTTCAGATATTCGTCTATGATCTCTTCTTTCAGGTCGGCGATAAGCAAGGGAAGGGGCTGACTGGATTTTTTTAAATAAATGCGGTATGCCTGCAATACCCTTGCCGTATTCTTCTTGGGATCGGTATTTCCTAAAAAGAACAGGTAAGGATGGTTCTTTATGTATCGGGCAGTGATGGCCTGTGCGTTCCGTATGGGTATGAAATGTTGTGAATAGCCGTTGTATACGGCGACAAGCAGTTGTTTGTCAATGTGCAGGAAATGACTGATGCGGTTGCATTCAAAATGAGAAACGGTAATGATTCTTTTGCATTTGGTAAGGATTTGGGGAACAATGATTTTTCGGTAGAAACGTCCCAGTCTTTGGTACATGGACTGGTTCTTGCCTTGTTTTTTTTCTAGAAAGATAATGTCGTGCAGTGTAAGCACCAGTGGAATGTTTCCATACACAGGGGCAGTGTTGCTTGTGCAGTGCAGCAGGTCGGGTTTGATTTTTTTTAAAGCCAACGGTAGTCCTATCTGTTCCCAAAGCGGATAGGATGGCCAATTAACGGTCACGATATGCATGTTGGCGGATTCCTGCAAACAAACATCATCTCCCGGGCTGACCAGTATGAAGTATTCGTTCTGTTGGTCTATCTTTTGCAGTTCCCGGATGGTTTCCAGAGCTACATAGTCCATGCCATGTTTCTCTTTTCTGAAGATGCGCTGGGCTTCTATTGCTATTTTCATCTGTCGTTACTTTATCAAGTTAGAATCTTCGTCCTCGTAATTGTTTTTGCTATAGAAAAGAGCCGTGAAGCTTCTTAAACCTTTTATGGCTCGTTTTTTGAAACTGCTGAACAGGGATCCGTCGGCCGAAATAGTGCCATAGCCGGTAAGGACACGGGCTTTGCGGGCGGTGACGAATCTTAATTTTCCGTATTTTTTCAATGCCAGTGCCAGGGAGCCGTCTTCTCCGCGGAGTATGTCTGTCCGGAATCCTTCTTTCCGGGCTGTCTCCGTGTGGAAGGCAAAAGCCATTCCACGTACATTGAGCTCCGGTCTGTTCAGATTTTGTATTTTCAAATAGAGATCACGTAGTGTCTCATAGAAGAAAAGTCCTAAATGATGTTCATTAGGAAGAAAACTCCACAGGGCGTATGCACCTGCCACTTCTTTGTCCTGTAAGACCTTTATCATGGTACTGATGTACTGGGGCGGATAAAGTGTATCGGCGTCTATGCAGAGATGATACTTCCCCCGGGCATGGTTCAGTCCGCATTGCCGGGCAAAACCGGGACCTTTCTGGTATTCATTGAAGTAGGTGACTCCTAATTCTTTTAGTACCTCTTCGGTGTGGTCGGTAGAATGATTATTGATGACTAGTATTTCTACAGGATAGTTATGTTGGTTTTCACATAAAGACCACAGGCAGCTCAATATCCTCTTTTCTTCATTATGGGCGATGGCGACCACCGAAACCAGCGGAGCATGAGTTGCAAGCTGCCGGATCTTGTCTTTCACTTGGTTGATAACCGCTTGTGGGGCTTGGGTGAAAGGCTTGTCATAGATGGATAAATAGTCAGCGTACCACTTCATGCGTTTTTATATATTCGGACAGTGTGACCGGATTCCGGTGATTACTGAATCGTGATTTGAATTTGTTTTTGAGGATATAGAACAGGGCTTGAATCATCTTCTTCATTTCCGTCAGGGCGGAACGGCGGGGATATAGTTTCTCTACCATTTCCCGGTTCCATTTGTTGAGGAAGAAAGAGGAGTAGTATTCATCTTCGGGATTGATTAGTATCTCCACTTCATCTTTCCACTCATAACGGTTCAAGGTTATATCTCCTTCCGTCAGCCACAGCAGTTTGTAGGGGAGGGATTGGAAAGGCAGATAATTCAGGAATAATTCTCCATAGTCATTTTCATAGTTTCCCGGCATCTTGTTCTTTTCATAGAAGACCAGTTTGTTGTCTATATCTAATATAACCCATTTATGTGATTTTTTGGGAAACAAGTATTCGCCCAGCAGACTGGGAGTTTCTATGTATCCCCGTCGGGATACCCTGCATAATTCCTTGACAAAAGCTTCGGGATGTTCCACGTGTTCCAATACCTGATTGCATATTACGTAGTCAAACTCCTTGTCTTTGAAGGGCAGTTTTTCTCCATCGGCATGTACAAAGGTCTGATGCGGGTATATTTTCACGTCACCGCAGCGGTGGTAATTGGTGTCAATAAATTTTTCGACTATCACGTTGGAGCGATATGTCGGATTATGGCCCGGACCTATCTCCAGCACTTTGTCATTTTTATTTATATGGATGTCTCCTCTGTCGTAGGGGGAATCTGTTTTCATTGTTTTGTTCCGTTTAATAAGTTGTTGAATAGCTGAATCCATTGTTGCATTATTACATCTTCAGCAAAACGTTGTACATTGATGCGGGCTTTTTTCCCCATTTCTTTTCTTATTTGTTCGTTCTCAATCAGATAATTTATTTTTTCGGCCAGTTCTTCTGTTTTTCCATTTTCGACCAATAGTCCGTCTTCCCCGTCCCGGATGATGTCTTTAGGTCCGCACGGACAGGCGAATGACACGGCAGGTACTCCGCACGCCATTGCTTCCGCTATGACCATTCCGAATCCCTCAAATCTGGAACTTGATACAAAGATAGAACTTTCATGGTATTTACAGAGCATATCCGGGGTTGCATTTTCAAGAAAAAGGTTCTTTAATTTCCATTTTCCGGCCAGTACTTGATATGTAGTCTTGTCTCCTTTGCCATATATATGTAATTCCCAGTCCGGATGTCGGTTACAGACTTTGCTCCATGCTTCCAGTAACAAATCGAATCCTTTTTGATAAGTATATCTTCCGGCTGCGGTTATCCGTTTATTGTTCAAGTCGCTGAATGTTCCGGATTGAAAGGGTAGAGGGTTGCTGATAACTTTTACATTTTGCAGTTCGGGCCAGTTTGCTCTGTCTTCCTCACTCAGTACAACGAACTTGTCCAGCTTTTTTAAATGCCTCACCAGACTTTTCATCCATAATTTGGCAAAAAGTTCCTTGATGAAGTTGCTTTCGTTCTTTTCAAAGTTACGATAGTTTTTCCGGTTTACATGTAGCTCCCCTATCTTTTTGCTTCCATCTTTGAGGGAAGTGATAAAGTTTATTTCCCGTCGTAACAAAGAAACTGTGATGTCCGGTTTGAGGTGAGACAAGGCGGCAGAGAGCTTGCGTCGGTATATTCTTTGTTTTTTCAGATAAACCGGCACTTTTTTCCAAAGAGGGAGTTCCCATAATTCTTCAAAATCTATATCCAGTTGGATGATTTTTACTTTGGGCGATAAAGTATAGCAGGGAGGCTTGCCTTTTCCGTCAGTCAGCAAAATATATATGTCATAATTACCATTCTCCGCCAGATAATTGGCTTTGGTGGTCAGTACCCTTTCCACTCCTCCGGGGATATGGAGAGAGGGGGTACAATAGGCGATTCGGATCATAGGCGGGAGTATTACAGGTCGTTTATTACTTTCATCATCTGTTCTTTCCATGACAGGTTTTTAATGGAATCCCTTATTTTACAAGGAGACAGATCCAGTTCCATATAGAACCGGATAAGCCGGTGGATATCTATGGGACTTTCGTCGGCCGGAACTTTCAGTATATAAGGCATCTTGTCAAAGTCTTCATCTGTTTCTGAATATGCAAAAGGTATTCCCCGTGCTGCATATTCTCTGTTTTTTAATGTTTTGATTTTGTCGATGCCGCTGCGGTGGCGTGCCAGACTGCCGATGGCAAAGTCTGCTTCGTTGAATAATTCGTCTAGTTCCTCGTTCATTTTTTGTCCGTGGAAGATGACATATTTTTCTATATGATATTTGTTGATAAGTTCATAAAATCCGGGAGCGTGTTGTGAATCATGCATTTCGGATTTCCATATACCGCCTGCGATGTGGAAAAATACGGTTGTGTTTGCCGGGTTTTGGTAATATTTGCCCAAACCCTCTATCAGGCGGTCGTAACCGTGCCAATAATGTACTTCGGCCACTCCTAGTAGATGAATGACGGAGGTATTTTTAGAAACCGTCTTTTTCAGCGGAATGGAATCAAAGTCAACTCCATTGGATATCTGAATGGTACGTTGGCCGAATATACAGTGATAGTCTGAGAAAGTGACGATGGCGTTCACGTGTTTTGCCAATGTCTTTCGGAATACTTTATCCACTTGTATCCCTAGGCGTGTGACCAGTGGAAAACCGGCGTATTCGCTGTCGTAAGGATAGGTAGGTATTTCCATCGCTATTTTAATTCCGGCTTTTCTCAGTTTGCTGAACAGCCGGATGGTGAACGGATTTGCATTATGGAAAGAGCGTACATAGATTAATTCCACTTGATGTGTTATAGCATAGCGGTATATGCATTGGTAGGAAACTCTTCTTTTCGCCGCAGCCGGTTTGCCTGTTCCGTAGTCTTCTATTATTTCATCGTTTATCATCCTTGCCCGGTGGCCGTTGTCCGCTATGCTGTATGTGCATAAACTTACCCGGTGTCCACATGCTTCAAAGCCTTTAACCTGATGCAAGATCTTTTTACTGATGCCGCTGTAAGGGGATAGTCCGTGGAAAAGGAGGTAGATGATATTCATGGTCGGGCAGTTGTTAAGGTGTTGAATAGTTCATCCCACAGTTTCATCACTTCTTCGCGTGAATAACGTTGGATATTCTTTTGGGCCTGCTTTCCCATCCGTATGCGTTTGTCCGTATCCTCTATCAGCCGGCATATCGCGTCAGCCAGTTCGTCCGTGTTTCCGTTCTTCACCAGTATTCCGTCTTCTTCCGGAGTGATAATCTCGGCAGGTCCGTATGGACAGTCGAATGAAATGCAGGGAACACCACATGCCATCGCTTCCAGAAGTGCCATCGGTAATCCTTCAAATCGTGAACTCATGACGTATATGGAACTTTCCAGATATTTTTCTTGAATGCTTTTTGTCGGAGGGCATAGTGAAAAACTGTTTTCTATATGATGCTTTTCAATAAGCTCTTGCAGACTGTTCCTATCCTGTCCTTCTCCGTAAATGCGGATATGCCAGTCGGGATGCTTCCGATTGACTTTGATCCAGGCTTCAATCAGGCGGTCATACCCCTTCTGTTCGCTGTATCTTCCTATGCTGATGATTCTTTTCTCCAGGCAGGAACTCCCTTTTTCGGGTGAGAAAGGTAAGAAGTTCGGTATGACACAAGCCTTCTTCACTTCTTTCCAATTATCCGCATCATGTTGTGTCAGAACAACCAGCGCATCCAGTTTTTTTACAGCCTCCTCCTGTTTCTTTTTCCAATGCCGTGCGATTTGCTTGTATGGGAATCCCCGTTGTTCCATCAGATGCAGGTTACGAGTGTATGGTTTGGCTATATGGGATTCTCCTATTTTTACGCTTCCATCATCCAGTTGTGTTAGAAAATCCAATTCTCGGCCCAATGTGCTGATGACAATATCCGGTTTCAAGGTTTTCAGCCAATACTCCAGCTTCTTTCTGTACAGGTGCATCAGGGTAAAATAATAATATCCTCTTACTAACAGGTTGTGATGATATTGTCTGTCAAAATCAATTGCTATGTCAATGTGCCTGATTCTGGGAGATATCGGGAAAACGGGCGGGCGTTCTTTTTGTGAATCTGTGATAATAAATACATCCTGATGCATTTCGTCAGCCAGATAGTTCGCTTTTTGGATGATGCTCCGGTCTGCGCCTCCCACGGTGCATAGTGCTGTGTATAGATAAACGATGGTCATTTTTCAGTCAGTTTATGAAACAATATTTCCCATTGCGGCATGATGTTTCGGAGTGAGTAGCGTGTTATATTTTGTTTAGCTCTTTTGCCAAAAGCTTTTCTTTCTGCTTCATGTTCTATCAAGTGGCAAAGAGCGTTGGCAAATCCTTGTATATCTCCGTTTTTGACGAGGAGTCCGTCTTCCTGGTTTCTGATGATTTCCGATGGACCGAAAGGACAGTCGAAAGAAACACAAGGAACACCCAGACTCATGGCTTCGATCAAGACCAGTCCAAAACCTTCGTAATTGGAGCTTAGGGCCAGAATGGAACTGTTCAGGTATTCTTGCGTTATGTTTTGTGTAAAAGGATGAATTGTGATGGAGTGTTCCAGCTTTCTGTCTTTAATCTGCCGGGTTAAGCTATCCTTATAAAATCCTTCACCAAATATATCCAGTATCCAGTCGGGGTGGCGTTTCTGCACGATATTCCATGCGTTAATCAGTCTGTCGAATCCTTTTTGCCAGGTCAGTCTGCCTGCCGCTATTACACGGGGAGCCTCACAGGAGCTGATTGTTTGTATATCAATAGAGGTGGTGTTCGGAATGATATGTATATTCGGATGTTGTCCCCACATGGCGGCATCTCCTTGTGTCAGTGTGACTATGACATCGCTGTATCGTTTTACATCACGGAAACATTGGTAACTGACGTATCTGTCTTTTATATCTTTAAAAAAACTCTTTTTGCGGTTTGCAGGTATCCGGGTGTATATTTTGGCGCAATGCGATTCAATGATTTTCTTTGCCTTGCAGTCTAATTTACAGATCAAATCCGCTTTGAAACTGGTATTTCCTGATATGATATCGGGATTGATGAGCCTAATCTCTTTTTTTAATTTTTGTTCGAATTTATGGTTCAAAGTCCATCCCACTCTCAATTGTTCCAGAAGCGGATGCTGGTATTGCAAATGAAACTTTGTATCCAGATCGATATGTTCCACTTTGTGGGATAACGGGAAAGAAAAAGGATGATTGCCTTGGGAAGAAGTGATAAGATAGACCTCGTGCCCATAAATTTCGGCCAAGTAATTCATCTTATCCGTTAAAATCCGTTCCATGCCTCCTATACGGGCTATGGAGTCGTATACATATACTATTTTCATTCCCCTGGTTTGTTTTTCCGTAAAAATAGTGTATTCTTTTTATATATCCAATAAGAAGTTGTTGAAATTCCTGTCCATATCCGTTTTTTTATGGAATGTCGGCTGTATTCGGAGTAAAAAGTGGGTTTCAATGGATGAAGATGGGGCTATTTAGTAATTAAAGTCTTTGGAATGTTGTGAGTATCATTTGTTTTTGCGAATATTGCATTTTATAATGATTAGCAGATAATGATGAAAGAGATAACGGTGGTGATGCCGGTTTACAAGGTGGAAAAATACGTATCAGAATGTCTTGATTCCATAATCAACCAAACTTTTGATTGTTTTGAGTGTATCATCATTGATGATTGCTCTCCGGATAACAGTATGCGCCTGATAGAGGAAAAGCTGGCCGGATATAAAGGGAACATCAGTTTTAGGATCGTGAGAAATGAGAGGAATGAAGGAGTCTCTGCGGCAAGGAACAAGGGAATAGAACTATCCCGGGGTGGTTATCTTTTTTTTATAGATTCGGATGATATGCTTTATGAGAATTGTCTGGAGAAATTATGGGAGGAAACGAAAAGACATCCGGGGATTGACTTGGTGCAGGGGGATTCTTATTCAGAAGGGATGGAAAACAAAAACAGTGATTTGCAAAGATATACGGAAGGACGGATACGTATCAACAAGTTGTTTCTGGATTCGAAAATAATATCCACTCCGGTCAACAGATTGATTAGAAAGGAGGTGCTGACAGAGAATGCCATTTATTTCAGGTCGGGCATTTTGTTTGAGGACTTTTTGTGGTGCTATTTTCTGGTACAATAAGTAAATTAATTCCCCATTTTTTAATTTGGATGAATTAAACAATTCATCAAGCATTATAAAAATACTTGCTGCTCCTACATTTCCTACATAACTAAGATTAGTAAACCATTTTTGTTCATCAAGTAACAATCCTTTTTCTTTCAGTTTATCTGCTAATTTGTCGTAGAAAAACATAGAAGAGATATGCGGAAGAAAATAGTCCACATCTGCAAAGTTCAGCTGGTGTTTCTTACAACTATTAGCTATATGTAGTACGGATTTCTCAACACCATACTCCGCCAATAATTTTATATTTTGCTTTATTGCAAAGATTGATTGCGTCTGCCAATCAACAGGGCGCATAGCCTTCCAACTAGTCCATTCTCCACTTGCAGTATTTTGTAATCCTTGTGACATACATACGTCAAGTTCATTTGCATAGGATACAGATTCGATCCATTTTATTTTTAATGATATTCCATCTGACGGCATATCTGACAACAATGCACATCCTGCACCATCAGATAACATCCATCTAAGAAAGTCTTTTTCAAATGCAATATATGGATTGGATTGAATTTGACTTATTGCTTTATATTCTTCCTCAAAGATGTTTGAACGAAGTAAGGGAGAAAATAATTCAGAGCCTCCACATATAGCATTATTTGTATGCCCAGATAATACGGATAAGAAACAATATTCTAAAGCATGGGCGGCAGAGCAACATACTCCAGAAGGAGATAAAATCGGAATCGGATTGCTGTCTTTTAGCAAACCATGAACCATTGATGTATGTGAAGGCATCATTTGGTCAGGCGTAGAAGTTCCACATGATAATAGTTGAATATCCTTAGCTGCAAATCCATCATCAAATAAGCCAGCAATAGCATTTGCCATGAGTTCCGCATTAGTATGGGTATAATTTCCACCTTTTATAGCATAATATCTTTGCTTAATCTGATTTTGACCGAGAATAATCCTCTTTATACGCGAAGAATGCCCTCCTATATACCCAAGGGAATCTTCCATTTCATCGTTTTCAACTGGTTCATTCGGTAAAAAACTAGATAATTTAGTAATATAAACATTTTTATCCATAATATAACATTAATAGTTTAATTAAACAAACAGTACATCCTGTCTATACCACAAAAATACTATTAATTATATACGAATAGATAAAACAGTATTTTATTTTGGAAAAATTAAGCTTTAATGCGCCAGTTTAAAATACAAATGCTGAAATTTTTCTAATAAACAATTCGTATCGTATCCATTAGGAGTAGTCATACTCATATAAGAATAACCATAATAAATTTCCATAAATGACAATTTTTCAACCTCGACATTTACACTATTTTTTATTTCCTGCTTTTCTATACCTAATAACAAAAGTTCTTTCCAATATTTTTTTTCTTTTTCTAAACGCTGCTGTGTTTCATTGGGGATTTCTTTCAAAAGATTCATGCAATTTGCAGCAATATAAATAAATGCACGATTTATATTTTGAATACCTATACTTGTGAAAAACTCCTGTTGCCGTTGTTTTACAGCAATAAAATTTTTGATATTATCCCACATGCTTTTTGAAACATCTATTGTTGGTAAATCATACTCTTTATTAATAATAAACCTATCAATAATTGATGCCAATATCTCATCTTTAGATTTGAAATGATATAATATAGCCCCTCTACTTAATCCAGTTACTTTTTCTATATCAGTAAAAGTAATATCGCTAAAAGGTTTTGTGGCAAACAATTTAAAACTTTCCAACAGAATCTTCTGCTTACTAACATTATTCGGATCTTTATATCTCATAATACATAATATTTGTTACAAATTTAATAAAAACAAAAGAATCAATGGCACATAATTGCTTTTTTTTAACGCAAATACAAGATTACAAGAGAATTGTAATTTCATTTAAGAGACTGTTCAATATTCCCAATATAGGTGGATTTGTAATCTGGCATATTATTTATGTTATAGCAATATTTGAAACATTTAGCCAAAAACATATTTTCCAATATATCTGCTATTGAGCAAAAAATTATATTTCCACAAGATAATTTAGATTTTTCAGAAGATACTTGAATCCAACACTCTCTCTCTGCTTTCAATAAATTCCGCATATCTTCTTTGAAAGTAGGAAGGTATAAGTTTGCCTGTTCCGCTAGATGAAAAAATGCAGAATAAGGACTTATTGGAATACTTTCTTGCTCAAACCAATTTTGGATTTTATTTAAATGCTCGTTTTTCTTATCCCAATATTCCTCCAAAGAATGCACATTATTAGAATTAATAGGATAAAATATATTCAATGGGGAAAAAAAATATTGTTTAACAGCATCCTTGAATATTGCTTCTTTATCCTTAAAATGATAAAAGATAGCTCCCCTTTGTAACTTAGTGACCCGCTCCAACTCAGGAACTGTCACTTTTTCCACATTCTTCTGAAGAAATAATTTAAAAGCTTCCTTCAAAATAAGCTCTCTTGAATTTTCCACAGGTTTATTGAACCAATCTGTCTCTGCCATAACGATAAGGTAAATAGTTTATTAAATTTCTTTAAGTAAACTCTTTACCATATCTAATATATTGAAAGGCACAGAGTCCACCCGTTTACGTAATAGAGGCACTAGCAAGCCCGAAAGACAAAACGAGCGACCTGTGCCGTATTTAAACAAATACGACACACCCGCTTCGTATATCCTTGTCTTTCTTGAAAGTTGCTAGTTTTCTATTAACAAGTTCACACGAATACGAATCGAATGAGACAAACCCATTCTACATAAGAATGGTGATATTACACACCAACTTACTGCAAAGATACACAAAATATTATAATGTGTGAAAGTTGATTAAGGAAATAACGAATTTTAATTCAAGATGGTTGGAAGTAGTATATTGTTTCCAATAGATTATAAAAAAAACAGCCAAACTCTTAGATAAGAATTCGGCTGTTTTTAGATGTGTATGTCTTTTGGATATATACTATAACCAAAATGGGTCTTCTTTCCAATTTGTGGTAAAGCCCATTGCTGTGGTATCTACATTCGGGAACTCCTGTAACAGGGACTTGAAATCTTGCACCAGTGTATTTTCAGGTTCAATTGCATTAAGCCAATAGATAAGGCAGCAAAATACAGCATAGAAACGATTGGCCATTTGCGGTTTGTCCGTTATCCAGGTATTTCGCAAGGTGGCGGGTAACTGTGGTATGACAGGCATCACCCTGTTCCAAATACGTTCATGATGGGCGCAAGCATTTCTTAACGCATTGACCGCCTTCATCCAACTTTCAAGCATTTCATGCTGTGGTACGCCATACGAACGGGCGATTTTCTTTTTGATAGTCGTATCGGCGAAATTGAAATAGAGCTTAGTCAAGCAACCGAATGAAACCAATTCCAATATTTTCCATGCCGGAGGATAACCTTCTTTGCCGTATTTAACACAATGCTCCTTGATAAACTCGTCTTTGGAGCGTTGGAGTTCTCTCTCCAGCGTACTTAAGTTCTCTGTAAACTTATGCTTGTCTGTGGCCAATTCCGGCTGGATAAACCAAAATGCGCCATGGCTTAACGAGAAATGATTGATAATCTTGGCACGCAAGGACACTTCTATTTGTTGTATTGCAGAGAAAATAAGCATTCTTAGCCGTGTATCGAACAGATATAGTGACACAGCCTTGCCAAATGAGGCTCCGGACTTGTATTGGTGCATAACCGTATCTTGCTCCATAGGACGAAGATATGTCCTGAAACGGAAATAGCTGACATTTTCAAGAAATGCCAACGCCTTGTTGTCGTCAGTAATTGACAGTCCCCTATCTTTTAATGTTTGGATTAAAGCAGGAACTTCAAGAGGGGAATTTGTATAATCCATAAACGTATATATAAAAAAAGTTCCGCCCTGGTACGCTGTTCTACGGGAAGCGTGGCGGATTCTAGCAATGCAAATGTACGACTTTCTTTTGGAATATCCAAGAGTTTCGGACAAATCAATTCATTTTTAACTATTTTAAAGCCTGTTCTTATCCCCATGCGATCGGTTCCACGTGTCGTAATCGGAATACGTAGGGGTATCATCCCAAAAGGATGATTTCTTTCTTCTTTTGCGGTGTTTGGGCTTTTTATCGTAGTCATCCCCACCGGAAAATATGCTTTTGAGTATTACATAACCTACCAAAAGTATTATCAGAGCGTCCATATATTCATGTTTTAAGTGTTTTGAAATCAGTATGTAAAGTTACAAAACAATATCTATATAATCAAATAATCACAGAGAAAATTCGCAAGAAAAACGCTGTCAGAAAATACCTAAACGGGCGACAGCTTCCTCTTTTGTCTCCCGGACAAACTGCAAGAGAATACCGGGATTGATGTAACGGTTTTGGAATTTGCAGGTAAGGTGCAAATGGGGACCGGTACTGCGCCCCGTGTTGCCGGTAATGGCAATCACCTCGCCGGGCATGACGGAAGCCCCCCGACGAACCAGCACTTGGGAAAGGTGGCAATAGCTGACGGTGTAACCGCCGTGACGGAGGGTGACGAAGTTACCCGAACGCCTGTCGTACCCCACCTTGACCACCACGCCCGACAACATGGCGTAAGCTTCTTCACCTTTGGCACGCAGGTCGATCCCGTTGTGCCGACTGCGCTTCTTGCTGAAAGGGTCGATACGGAGACCATAAGGCGAAGTGACAGTAATACGCTTCAACGGATAGGAGACGCTCATGTATCGCCGTACCCACTCGCCATACTCATTGGCAGGGAATTTCCCTGCCGTAGAAACAGACTCCTTATTTGGATTGGAAACCTTTTCTACAGGGGGAAGGCCTTTTTTTGTGTCTGTGCGACAGACCGGCTGCCGCCTGGCTACGGTGTGGAACTGCGCTTTAGCGGACAGACACACCGACAGCATGGATAATATAAGAATCGCTTTCATACGGACAAAGGTAGGGAGAGAACTTCGACTACTTTATATATAAAGGAGGAAAAGCACTGAATTTTAACCTTGTATAAGCCATCATACCTGGGAATCATACTCGCAACCAACACACGCCAGAATGGGTTGAATTTTCCGTTTGGAGTATGATTGACAGTCTGATTTTTCCGTGTTTCCATAAATAACTTCAAAAACGGAACGATTTATCGTTTCCGCCCAATACAGGTGCAGACGATGAATTTATTTTGCCCCCAAAAGTGAACTTATACCCAAAGGATTATGAACTATCAACACAAATTCAAAGAGGAAGAAATACCTTACGGCATCCTCAAAAAATTCGGACTGACCCGTGAAATGATTGGCGACTTGCCGCAATCGGTGTTGCAACAGGTATGTGACGGCTACCGTTCACCAGTGCTGCCTATCCATATCACGGATGAAGGAGGGAATATCATACAAGGGCGCACACGCTTCGCATTGGTCAGAACCGAAACAAGGGAAGCGGACATCCTGTTTTATCCGGTGCTTGCCCAAAGTCGATTGGAACAGTTCAGCGAGGCAAACTGCCAAAAGCTGGAAGCCGGGAAAGCGGTGATGGCTACCATGACCGATGCGGACGGCAGACAGGTGCAAGCCTTCCACCAAATAGACGAAGGCACCGGACAGATTCTTTCCGTGCCGACACCCGTCATCGGCCGTAACCTGCAATACTTCTGCGATTATTTTGAACTGAGCAACGCCGAACTGAACTGCCTACAGAACGGTGAGCCTTTGACACTGGTTGATGAAGGTAGTATGTTGACACTCGGTATTGACTTGCATGACCCTACCGGCATCCGCATCGGTATCGGGGATGAACGCCAATGGCGTGAACAGAACAAGAAGGGGTTGAAAAAATACAACTTCGGGTGCTTCGGCTGTTGGGTGATGGACGAACAGGGCAACCTGGACTATGTGGAGGAAAAGGAATACAGTGAAGAGATGTGGGAGGAAATGAAGAAGAACGGGGCAGGCAAATTGAAAATGAAGAATTAAGAATGATGAATGAAAAATTGGGAACGGAAAGATTCTATCCGGAAGAAACGCTTGTGGAGAAGGTGCAGAGCGGCGTGTTCGGATGGCTGGGGTATGTGACCCACCACTCCAAGGCATGGAAACAGGAGTATGAGCGGTATTGCCGCCTGCGTGAACTACCGATGAATGACGGAACCGCCGAGAAGTTCCTGCAAATGAAGCAAGAAGAACTGGAAGAAGCGATAGCGAACGGAGACGCTTGATTGAACCATTAAATAAGAGAATACAATATGTCTATCCGAAAGAATACCAATCCCCGGCCGTTGGATTTACCGCCGGAAATGCAAGACCTGTTGCTGCGTAACGGCATGCGTGGCTACCTTGCCGGAAGCAGCGAAGGGTTTGCCTTGATTGTGCAGGGGCATGATTCGCCCTTGCTGACCTATCCTGTCAGCGAGAAGCAACTGCGTGCGCTGACCGACTGGGGCACGAACTCCGCCAACAAACGGTGCTACAACACCTTTGCGAGTATCGTGGCCGCCGACTTCGACCTGCCAAAAGACTTCGTACACGCCCGGAACGCCAACGGACGGGTCGCCATGGGACTGCACGGCTACCGTATCGGTTCCGGAGAGTATGGATGTGTGGGAATGCCCATGCATCCTTTTCATCCAATCTGCCACGGCTTCCTCGGCTGGACACCCCGGCAACAAGGAGGCTTCCACCTGCGGCGCATCGGCGGAGACCTCTACTATCCCGGTGCGCCTATCGTGCCGAACCGCCCGGACGGACGTATGAAGCCGGGGGAACTGGAATCGGGCGGCTACGGTTTCTATTACAAAGGACACGCCACCACCCCGGTAGCAAAGAAGGATGTGCTGAAGGAGTTGCAGAACGTGGTGACACCCATACAAACCCGGCAGAGAAGCAGCGAGCCAGCCAAGCCTTATAAGGAGCTGATAGCCTCACCGGTGTATTTCACCAACAGAAAGTGGCAGGAGTGCCTGGCAAGCCACGGTATTATCGTGGATAGCGAGACACGAACGCTAACGGTGCAGTCGGCTTCGGTGGACGCAGACCTGCAATACGACCTGACAGCGGAGGAGTTGGCCGCACTGACCGCCAACACGCTGGAGGAAGCCACGATGGAGAAACGGCTGGAAATTATCAACGGGGTAATCCAAGATGATTATGACGGCAAAGTGACATTGGATATGCTGAATGGCAGGGAGATAGTGAACCTGCCCTTGCACCCGGAAGTGCTGGAGGATCTGAACCGGCAGCTCTTGACCGGACAGCAACAGGCAGAAAGAACCACCAACGGTATATCGGTGGAAGCGGAACAAGGGCTGCGGGAGGGATTACCAAGGGGCGGTGTGGTGATGGACGGCAATGACCTTTCGGTAATCCGTCCCGATAAAGGTTGGTACCGGGAAGGAAGACATGGCAGGGAGGTGACAGTGGACGACATCCGTGTGGAGCCGTCCGGACAAGAGGGAACATACAAGATGACCGCCATTATCGACGGCGAACGGGTAAGCCACGAGATTACGCAGAAGCAATACGACAAGTTTATGGCCATTGATGACTATCACCGCCTGAAACTGTTCTCCAAAGTGTTCGGCGAGGTGGATATGAAATCAAGAGACCGGACTCCGTTGGGAGTGAAAATCGGTGCCGCCCTGCTTGCCGGCGTAACGGTGGCTGCTGAGTTGGAGCATGACCACCATTGTCATTCAAGACCGGTAGTATTCGCCGAACATCACCACCACGGGCCTGCGCCACGTCCCTATTTCAAGCCGGGAGTGGATACGCCTATGGATGTGGCCGCACGCAACTTCGAGGCGGCGGTGAATGAACATATCCGTCATGAAATACGCCACGGGATGTAACCAAATAAAAAGAACATAACACAAACACACCTTATATATGTCGGAACTGACCTACGAAGATTTCAAGCAACGCATCAACATCCAGGAGGTGTTGCAGGATGCCGGCTACCGCCTGAACCGGAAGGACGGCATCCGCTATCCCTCTTACGTGCGCTTGGACAGCAATGGCCGCCGCATTCGTGGTGACAAATTCATTGTCACCCGAAACGGGCTTTGCTGTTTCCAACCGCCGGAGCAACGGAACTACAACATCATATCCTTTATCAAAGAACATCCGCATTTTTTTGCTGAATACACACCGGGGATGTCGAAGGACAGACTGGTAAACCTTGTATGCAACCGCCTGCTGAACCAACCCATGACGGAACGTAATACTCGTGTATTAGACCCGGAGAAACATAACAGCCCCTTCAATGCCGGCGATTACGAATGGCAAAGCTTCGACCGGGGGAATTGGGAGAGCCAGAAGAAATTCTATCCCTACTTCAAGAACCGTGGCATCAACCTTGCCACCCAACGGTTGTTTGCCGACAGTTTCTTCCTGACCACCAAGCAACGGACGGACGGCAAGCGATATACCAATCTCTCGTTTCTTTTGGTCTTACCAGGCAAGCCAGACGAAAAAGTGGGATTGGAGGAACGAAGCCGCCCGAATCAAGAGGGAAAAATGGTGTATAAGGGTATGGCCGCCGGAAGTAACGCCACGCAAGGAATATGGATAGGTAATCCAGAACACATGGCTTTGCCGGAGGTGAGAAACGTGTATTGGTTCGAGAGTGCGCTCGATGCGATGGCTTTCTGCCAGTTGAACGCAAGTACGCTAAATATGGAAGATTCGGTGTTTGTCTCCACCGGAGGGTCGCCGAGCCAGCAACAATTCAAAGGGATGATTGCAGAGACACCAACTGCCACACATCATCTTTGTTTTGACCGTGACCGTGCCGGACAGGTATTCGCTATCAATTTTGCGCTGACCCATGCCGGAAGGGAGTTCTCCAGTTACCTGTCGAAAGCCGGGAATTTAATCGTGCAAGATTGCAGCGAGGGTTATCAACGCCATGAAATAGCAATGGAACCGTTTGACTTCAAGAAAGTGACAGCGAGTTTGGGCATAAATGCTTTGAAGCCTGATTTGGAAGATGCAGTTCTCAAATACATGGAAATGGGTGACGGATATTTGCAGGAGATGTATATGAACCGTAGGGACAATTATGAAATCAGCCGTACTGACGGTGCGACAAACAAGGAGGAATTGGAGAAAATGGAAAACGACCTGCACGCTATCTCCAAAGCTCTACAAATGCTATCCCGGTCCGGCACACCTGCCATGGGAAACATCATCTATGAGCCGACGGCTGAAGGTTACAAGGACTGGAACGACCAATTGCTTGACAAACGGATGGAAACGGAAGAAAAGGAACTTGATGATTGGGAAATCAGTGGCAGGGCTACCCTGAACCGCGCCTTGTCCGATTTGCCTGAAATCAATCCCGAACATATCCGTACCGGCCTGTATGATGAAGCAGACCATGAAGCTGTACGCAAACGGATTGAGCGGGCAGAGAAAGTCGTGCAGTCTTTTGAAGTCAATGACAAAGGAATGCCGGATAAAGGCTTTCAGGAGATGTATGAGATACAGGAAGAACTTGCCCGGTTGGAAACGGATATAACCAACTCACTTTCGGGCATGAGAGAAGAATACCAACCCCGTTTTCACCGATAATCCCCATGAAGCCTATGCAGACCGCCCACTACGGAACCCTTGTCATCCGACCGCGTTCCATGCAATTTGCCATTGATGAATTGCCCCTGCTCCTGCTTTGCCTTGCCGGATACGGCTGTGCCGGGATAGAGAACCTTATCGGTAGCGGTATGCTGTTGAGAGTTTCTGTGTTGTGCAGCCTTTATCTACTGTACCGATTCATCTACCTGCGCCGTACCGAATACCTTATCAGCAGCGAACAGATAATCTACCGGCATGGCGTGTTCAGCCGAAGCTGCGACTACATGGAGCTGTACCGTGTGGTGGACTTCAGGGAACACCGCAGCTTCCTGCAACAACTGACCGGGCTGAAAACTGTGAGCGTGTATTCGGGAGACCGCATGACCCCCAAACTGGATATATACGGCGTGGAATACCGGACGAATCTTGTCGGTCATATCCGTGAACGGGTGGAAACCAATAAACAACGAAAGGGTATTTATGAGATTACAAACCGCTAGCCTCCTACTGCTTATGAGCATTCTGTGGGTACAGTATGCAGTGGCACAATATGTACAGACCAATCCACTGGAGTGGATGGCACTTGCCGAAGGAAATGAGGCTATCAATGGAGAGATAGAGAGCCAGACGGACGGACAACTGCGCACGGCTGCCTTGCAGAATACCATTGCCGCCGAGTTTAATAAAATCCATGAATGGGAACGGAAATACAGCAGTTACCTGCAAACGGCCAGCGGGTATGCTTCCTCGTTGAAAGCCGCCACCACGTTGTATGAGGACGGCGTGCGCATCTTCATTTCACTGGGCAGGCTACACAAGGCTGTAAGCGATAATCCGCTGGGCGTCATCGCCACGTTGTCGATGAACAACCTGTATATCGAGACCGCCACGGAACTGGTGACGGTCTATACGCTGCTGCGGAATGCCGTAGCCACCGGAGGGCCGCAGAATATGCTGACCGGTGCGGAACGGAGTGAAACGATGTGGGCGTTGGCCGATAAATTAGGCGCATTCAACAAGAAACTGAACAAACTATGTCTGAGCATCCGCTACTATACGATGATGGACGTGTGGAACAACATCACCTCCGGAATGATTGACCGGGACAACAGCGAGATAGCGCACCTTGCCTTAGACCAGTGGAAACGGGCGGCAAGAGCGGCGAGGTATTAACGTAAGAAGAAAGAGCACATGAAGAAATGGCTTGGATATTACATCGGATTTATCCTGCTGCTATTGGCAGGGACGGCGAAAGTGGAGGCACAGATTGACCCGACACTGGCCGGGATGATATTAGGCTACACCAACAAGGCGGAGAAAGAGCTAAAAAGCCAGGAAAAGGCGATGCTGATGCAGACAACCGGACATCTCTGGATGCGGGAAGAAGTGGAAGGCACGACCGATTTGCAACGGACATTCAACAACTATCTTGATTCGTTCCGGGATATCGTGTGCTATGCGGCACAAATCTATGGCTTCTACCACGAGATAGGACGGCTGTCGGACAACATGGGAGACTTGTCGAAGCAACTTAGGCAACACGCTGAAGGGGCTTTTGCCGTGGCACTGACACCCCGGAGGAACCAAATTTACCGTGACTTGATATTGGGAAGCGTGGAAATCGTGAACGACATCCGGCAGGTGTGTATGAACAACACGAAAATGACGGAGAAGCAACGCATGGAGATTGTATTCGCCATACGCCCCAAGCTGAAACGGATGAACAAGAAGCTGAAGCATCTGGCACTCGCCGTGAAATATACCTCGTTTGTTGACGTATGGGCGGAGATTGACGAAGGGAGCCGACCCAGGCCAACGGACAAGGCTGGAATCGTGCAGGCTGCCATGCGGCGATGGAAACGGAGCGGAAACCGATAACAAAACAATCAAAGGAATCATATAAACACAATCAACACGACAATGGGAAAATGGTCAACAATCTTAGGTATAGGCAAAAAAGTAGCCAACCACTCGGCAACACAAACTACGGCACGCAGTATCGGAGGAGCACTTGTGCATCCCCAACGCACACTTGCAGGATTGGGAAATGCCACCAAAACAGCGGTAATGGGTGGTGGCATGGGATATCTCGCTTGGGAGAAACTTGTGAATGACAAACCGGTAGTCCGTGCGGCGGCAGACCTGCTGGTCGGGGAAGAAGCCGTTGACAAGGGACTGGAAATGGCAGGGAACGCTACAAATAAAATAGCGGATGCGGCAGACAAAGCCGGGGAAAGCCTGCAAGAGGTAAGCCAATCGGTGTCATCGATGGGTGCGTCTTGGGGTGGTGTGGGTACTTTTCTGCGGAACATGACCGGCGGCAACGGCATGGATATGTTGGGGAACTTCTTCGGCAATCTCGGTAAGGGGAACGTGTTGGGACTGGGCATCTTCGGACTGTTGGCTTCTGCCATGCTGGTATTCGGACGCTTCGGTTGGCTTGGAAAGATTGCCGGGGCGTTATTGGGCATGATGCTGATTGGTAACAATTCCAAAGTGGCACAACCGTTGACTCCTGCGGTGAGTGAAGAACAGGGACGGCCGGGAGGAATGAGAAGGTAATGAAGAATGAGGAATTAAGAATTTACTTCTGAAGACAAACACAAAAGAGACACAATGAATATCGGATTATTGGCAGTAGATAGCCGTTACCCTAACCTCGCACTGATGAAAATCAGCAGCTACCACAAGGCGCAGGGCAATCGTGTGGAGTGGTACAGTCCGCTCAGCCGATACGATAAGGTATATTTGGCGAAAGTATTCACCTTTACGCCGGATTACGCATATTTCCTGAACGCCGACGAAGCGGAACGAGGGGGAACCGGCTATGACATAGGAAAGGTACTACCTCCAGAGATAGACAGAGCCGTACCGGATTACAGCCTGTATGGAATAGACAAAAGAACGGCTTACGGCTTTCTGACACGGGGATGCCCGAACCGGTGCAAGTGGTGCGTAGTACCCCAGAAAGAAGGGAATATCAATCCTTATATGGATATAGAAGAGATTGCGGTGGAGGGGCGTAACCGTATCATCCTCATGGATAACAATGTACTGGCCTCGGACTACGGACTGGGGCAGATAGAGAAGATTGTCCGGATGGGGTTGCGTGTGGACTTCAACCAAGGATTGGACGCCCGGTTGGTAACGGATGAGACAGCGAAGCTACTTGCACAGGTGAAATGGCTGAAACACATCCGCTTCGGTTGTGATACACAGGCGCAGATAGCGGAATGCGAGCGTGCCACGGCTCTGATAGATAAATACGGATACAAGGGGGAATACTTCTTTTATTGCATCCTGCTCAATGATTTTGAAGAATCATTTTCCCGTGTGAACCATTGGAAACAGAAAGGGAGGCGTTTTCTGCCCTACTGCCAGCCGTACCGGGATTTGCACAATCCCAACCAAAGCATTCCCCAATGGCAGAAGGACCTGGCAGGCTGGGCCGATAAGAGATGGATATTCCTGAGCTGCGAGTTCAAGGACTTCATACCGAGAAAAGGATTCAAGTGCAGCACATATTTCAACCATAAAACGGAGACGAATGAAGGTTTTGAGCTTGTTTGACGGAATGTCATGCGGACAGATTGCCTTGAAACGACTTGGCATCCGGACGGAAACATATTACGCCTCCGAAATAGACCGACACGCTATCCGGCAAACCCAACTGAATTTTCCGGACACGATACAACTCGGCGATGTCACACAAGTGGACGTGCGCCAACTGGAGCCGATAGACCTGCTGATAGGCGGAAGCCCCTGCCAGTCGTTTTCCTTTGCCGGGAAACGAGCAGGGATGTCCACCATAGACAAGGAGGAAATCTATACGTTGAAGCGTTATTTGGAATTGAAGCGTGAAGGCTTCCTGTTTGAAGGGGAATCATACCTGTTTTGGGAATATATGCGTATCCTGACAGATATTCGCATGTACAATCCTGATGTGCTGTTCCTATTAGAAAATGTGGAAATGGGCAAGAAATGGGAACGTGTACTGAGCGAGGCTATCGGGATATTCGGGGTGCATATCAACTCCGCCCTGGTGTCGGCACAGAATCGTGCCCGCATCTATTGGACGAACATACGGACAAAAAAGGTCGGGCTGTTCGGTGAACTGCACGCCGACATTCCGCAACCTCAAGACCGGAAGATATTCCTCCGGCACATCGTAGAGGAAGAAGCGGACAAGAAATACTACTTGAGCGAAAAGATGATGGGCTGGCTGAAAAGGCATGGCGAGAAACGGAATACCGACATGAACGTGCTGGGAGACAACGACAAAAGCCACTGCCTGACGGCTACCGCACAGGCCAAAGGAAACCTGACCACGAACTATGTCTGTATGGCCATGCGTGGACGAGAGACCTGCCTCACTTCCCGGAGGACGGAGTATGGCAAGCGGATACGCAAGGCATACGAAGCCGGCAGCATTGCCGAACTCCGAAAGAACATCCAACAGCTTGAACCCCGGACAGACGGCAAGACAAACTGCCTGACGAGCGTGCAGAAAGACAACTTGATATGGGCTGGTCTGGCCGGATGCAGGCCGGACAGAAAGGGAAAGACAGGCACTTGTTCCCAAAATCCGCTCCCCTTTGGAGAAATATGTATGTCGTGCGGACGCATCCGCCGCCTGACACCCACGGAGTGCGCACGCCTGCAAACCATACCGGAATGGTACCAATGGAAATGCAGCGACACGCAACAATACCGTATGTTGGGAAACGGCTGGACAGTGGAAGTGATTGTACACATATTCAGCTTCTTAAAAGATAACATCCATATAAACATCGCCTGGCAACAGGCTTGAAACAAAAGACAATGAACTATACGCAAGAAATGAACCTGGTATCGAAAAGCGGCTATTGTATGCCGTTTGAGGAGAGTAAAGGAGAAGTGAGCCTGACGCTGGGCTACGGGAAGCAGATCCACCCAATGACACAGGAGGAGTTTTTCCACCATGGTGTGGACTTCGCTACCCACCGCTATATCCTTACCGCCGTAGCGGACGGTGTGGTATCGGGTATCGGCAGCAACCCCACGCACGGGCTGTACCAAGTGATACGCTACGGCAAGTATGAAGTGACCTACGCCCACCTTGCCAACGCGCTTGCCCCCTTCGGCGCACGGGTAAAGGCCGGCAGCGTGGTGGGTATCAGCGGAGACCTACTGCATATCGAAGTGAAGTATGACGGGGAGGAAATCAATCCGATGGAGTTCCTTGCCATGCTGTACGGCAACCTGCTGGCAATGCGGCAGCAAGGACATCCGGGTATGCCGGAACTGGAGACGATGGAAATGGATATTCCGACAATGTATGACGATGACCGGGAGGAAATCGAGGAACTGATGCTACGCTTCTACCCGGAGTACCTACTGGAAGTGGGCAACGGCGGCTACCGTGTGCCGGAGCATACGGAACAATCGCTGCGCAACATCTTCTCACAGTCCGCCGTGAAGAACTATTTCTATGAGATGATACCCTCGCTCGCCAACCCGTTGGGGATAGGAGACCGCTCGATGCCGATAGCCGCCAAAGTGCAGAACCTGCTTATCAGCGACTTCCTGAACTACCTCGCTTTGCGCCACGAGATTTTTCTTTCCACGCTGAGCGAAAACGATAAAAAAAAACGGCCGACCAAGCCATAGCGACTTGCGGCATGGTGGACCCGCTTACCGATTTGGAGATAGACGTGCAGAGTTTTGACATTCCCCGGCTGGTGACGGTATATCCCGACAAGGCCGGAATGCGGTGGTGGACGAAGGCATGGTTCAATAACCGAGAAGAAGGCGAAGCCTCCGTGGAAATCAGCCGGCAAGTGGCGGTAAAGTTCATCCAAGACCTGATTGACAAGGATACGATGCTGGAAGAATACTTTCCAAAACAGATGGAAGTGTACCACCACGCCATAGAACAGACCAAAGAACAACTATTGCAACAAATGAATTTGACATGAGCAAACCCCGACAGACCCAGCATTTTGCAGAAATCGAATATTGCCTGCAAAACTACTTCAACAGCCAGCTGGCTCCCGTGATGAAGGAAGCCCAAACCTACCTTACGCAAAAGCAGGTGGAAGAAATCGGTGCATACCACGCCAGTACTGCCGGCGTGCTGCGCTCTCTCGCCAACGGTGCGAACGGAATGCCGGACGACTCCTTGCCGTATCTCCGGCAGACCGGCGAGTGGAACAGCAAGACAACAGAGGATTATGTGGCAATGTGCCGGGAACGGATAGCCGCCACCCCGGAAACCGTGGAAGACCTGAGCCTGCTTGCCGGAGAGTGGCGCAATGCCGTTGTAGCGGAAATCGGTAGGGAACAGTACGAGGAACTCTCCAAGGAACTGGGTGGAGACCTCGCCTTTGCCTACGTGGACTACCGGGTGGAACAGATGATGATTGACCGAATGGCGGTCGAGCAGATGCCGAAATCATCCGTGGAGTATATCCTGCGGAAAGGTGCGGAAGGCAGCCTGCTGGGATTGGCGCAAGGCATGATGAAGTCGCCCCTGCAACAAGAGATAGAACGGCGTGGCGAAGCCGCCTACCGGCCAAGCGGTGCGGAGAAAGCATGGGGTACAGCGGTGGGTGTCGGCATGGACACCGTGATGATGGGCGGTATTTCCTCGTGGGGAAGCCTTATCAAGCTGGGCGGCGTGGAAGCGGTAAGCTATGCGGTGGGGAAATTCATGGACGGAACGGAGGATGCTCCGGCCATGACGGTGGAGGATTGTATCAGCCGTGGCGTGTTCGGCAGCGAACATAATGTGTTCGCCGACTTCCGTGCGCAAGGCAAGGTCATAAAATCCTACGAAAACCCTTACATCCTGTCGCTCAACGAGCGGTTGGCCCAAAAGATGGGCATACTGACCGAAAAACCGCTTTGGGCGGAACTTATGGAAGCCGAGGCGCAGGTTCCGCATGGGTGGCCATTCCCGGCATACGAGCCTCCTTCCAATGAGCGCAAACCCGGACACGGGGATGTGCCCATGGTGGTGGCACCTGGACGGGAAGAAGAATATCTAGCGATGATGCAAGAGGAAGAGGAAAAGGAACGTGTCGAAACTGCGAAAAGGGAAACGGAAAAAACGGCTACGGAACAAGATAATATGGCGGACAAGCATCCTACGGAGAGCGGTGAGACGCAGGGAAAGAGGAATGAAAACGGCTGGGGCGACTTGTTCGGCACTTTCGGGCTGGACGGTCTGGACGACATCGGCCAAAACTTGGGCTATGTCATTTCCATGCTGCCCGACATCCTTTTCGGGCTGTTTACCGGCAAGTCGAAATCACTGCTTCCGCAAAACAACCTGTTGCCCATCGCTTCCATATTGACCGGTATGTATGTACGGAACCCGATGCTGAAGATGGTACTGATAGGCATGGGTGGCGTGAACCTGTTGAACAAAGCCGGGCATGAAGCCCTTGGACGGCAAGGGAACAAAGTTGTGCAACCCTACAAGGTATATGCCGATGAGCCACTCAATCCACGCATCGCCAACCCGGTGCTGCAAGGGAACAGCCTGATTGCGGTGATTGACAAAGTGCCGTGCAGCATCCAACTGACCGACAATGTGGTGGATGCCCACCGTAGCGGCGCATTGCCCCTGAACACACTCGCCAACGCCGTGCTTGCCAAGCACGATGAAATGCAGCAAATGGCACAACAGAACTACCGGGCCGCCGAAGCGGAACGGGACGAGGGCCGGGAACGCACAATCCTACTCAAATAATCAAACAACCCTATAAACACAACAGCAATGAAAGAAAAAAGTCCACGTGAACAATCGGCCGCCCACCAACAGACAGCACTCCTGGTAAACGCCCTGAACGGTGCGGTTGCCGGTAGCGGCTACTGGCTGAATGCGGCGGGACGGAATTTACCGAAATTCTATCCGAAGGGTGTAGCTGTCAGTCCGTTCAACTCCCTCGTATTGGGCATGCACACCGACCAAAGCGGCTACAAGACCGGGCTATATACGATGTTCTCCGACGCAAAGCAGCGTGGAGAGGCAATATTGCAACAGGAACACGGCGTGCCGTTCAACTGGTACAAGTGGGACAAGTACGTGAACCGCCATAACTCGGAAGATATGCTGTCCCGTGAGGCATACAAAGCCTTGCCCGAAGCACAGCAGAAGCTCTACAAAGGAGTGCGCCAACGGGAAATCATGGTCTTGTTCAACATCGACCAGACCACTCTGCCGATGGCGGATGCGGAGAAATACCGGGATTTGCAACAACGCTTCGGCAGCCGTGCAGACCGGGGTTACCTGCAAAGCGAGGAACGACAACTGCGCAGCACGGTGAACCGGTTCGTGGCGCAGGTCAGGGAACACCTGCTTCCCGTGCGCAAGGATGCCGCAGGCATGGCGCACTTCGATACCGCCAAAGATGCAGTCTATATGCCCGAAGCGAAACAGTTTGAACACTACGAAGACTATGTGCAAGAACTGATGCGCCAAGTGGCAGGTGCCACCGGACACGCCCAACGGCTTGCCCGTGAAGGCATGGTGATGCAAGGCGGCAAAGCCCCCTCGGAAGATGCCATACGCTATGAACGGCTGGTAGCGGAACTGGCCTCCGGCGTGAAGATGATGGAACTCGGACTGCCTGCCCGGTTAGCGAACGACAGCCTGCCCTTGGTGGAACACTGGACACGGGAACTGCAAGAGAATCCGCACTACATAGATGCTATCGAAAGCGATGTGAACAATGCGCTGGGGGTTATCCGAAAGGCGGAACAGGGTGAGAAAGTGGAATATGCCACGCTGCGCACGCAACGCCAGACCTCGGAAATGCAGGAACGGCAAGGGCCGCAGGTGGACGCCCGTGAGAGTGCCATACTAGTGGATATTCTCCGTACCGGAGGAATGGCGATAGACGGACGCAACTTCCCTTCTCCTGAAGCCCGGAATGCGTTTCTGGAAAAATTCAATCTGGGTTATTACGAACGGCAGAAGAATGAAGCCTTGTTGAGGGTGACGGACGAAGATGCCGATGTGGTGGAGATAGCCTATACCGAAGCACTCGCCTACGGTGCGAAGATTGCCACGGCGTGCCGGGAATACCTGCCTACAGAATGGAACACGAAAGGAAACTACCGGATAGCAGAGGAACTGAAAAGCGTGCCTGACCGCTCCACCAAAGAAATGGTGGTGGTGCGCGACAGGGAGACCGGGATTGCCGACGTGGTGCTGCCTGCCGGTGCCACCACAGGTGGCCACGTGATACTGTCCGCTACGGACAGACGTCCGTTTTACCTGACTCCCGATGAGGTAATGCCTGCGCAGGAACGGTCGGAACAACAGGCAAGGGTCGTCACCAACAACCTGCCCGGATTCTCCAAGCAACAGATAACGGGCGCATTGATGAAGCAAGGAGCAAGCTATGTGCGTTTCTTCAACAAGGACGGCCTGCTGGGGTACCGTCCCGATGACAGTTACTTCAAGGACAAGGAAGTGTTTACCGCCAAGCTGACCGGCAAGGAGTTGCAAGTGCAGGCGACGCTTGATGTGGCGGAGGCGGTAGATAAAGCCACTAACGTACAGTTTGAGCGCATACAGATGTTACGTGATGACAATAACCGTTGGGCACTCTACTTGAAGCCCGTAGAGGGGGAAGCCTTCAGCATCTATCCCGATAAGGAGGACTTAAACCGCTTCTTCTCCGCCGTGAAGCAGAATGAACGGCAGTCGGCACAGGGGGTACGTATGGAACTGGCGCAGAAATATTATGCGCTCGGCACCGACCGCCCCGAACTAAGACAGGACTTGTTCGGCACGGCATCTACGGACGTGGATGTATCGCTTATCAAGCGTGTGAATATCTTCCGGGCCAAAGACGACAAGTTCCTTTGTGTGCCGCAAATCGAGGGAATGGGGAAAATTGAGGCTCGTGAGGTGTCGAGGCTGCAATGGCAACGGATCTGGATTGCGGAGGATATGGCCGGATATAAGACACAGTTGGCGGCCACCTTGTTTGCGGACGTGCTGAAACAGGCACAGGAAGCGAAACAGGCGAAAAGCCAAGTGGAGCATGGAAGGGAAAAGGAACAAGTGAAGGCTGACGGGGCGAAAGGACAGACGGACTGGAGGAATTTTGAGGAGTTGAAAGCCAAACACCCCGATGCCGTGCTTCTCTTCCGCAGCCGTGACTTCTATGAATCCTACAAGGAGGATGCGGACAGAATGGCAAACGTGCTGGGGCTTGACGTGTCGGAACGTGACGGAGGGATTCACGTGGCTTCGTTTCCCAAAACGGCATTGGACACTTATTTGCCCAAGCTGGTACGGTCGGGAGTAAGGGTCGGAATCTGCGATGAACTGCCTCGTAAGGGAGTGTCCGAAATGGACACCCCCGTTGAGAATGAGCAACGTCCGGCACGACGGATGTAGTGTGTAACGTATGAGAGAAACATATACCTATATATAATAATGAGCAAGAATCAAGAATATGCAGAACGGTATGCGAATTTTGCCATGGTACAGATGCGCAAGTACTGTATTCCGGCTTCGGTGACGTTGGCACAAGGTATACTGGAAAGTTCCAACGGACAAAGCCGACTGGCACAGAAAGAGAATAACCATTTCGGTATCAAGGCGACTGCGGCATGGATAGAGGGTGGCGGCAAATACGGGCTGTACACTGACGACAAACCGGATGAAAAATTTTGCAGCTATGCTACGGTGGGTGATTCCTACGAGCATCATTCCCGCTTCCTGAAGGAGAACAAGCGGTATGCGGATTGCTTCAAACTGGCGGCTGACGACTACAAGGGCTGGGCGCAAGGTCTGGAACGTGCCGGGTATGCCACCGGAGGGAACTATGCCGCCAACCTGCAACGGATTATCGAGGTGAACGGCCTTGACAAGTATGACCGTATGGTGATGGAAGCAGGGATTTCGCAAGGCAAGGCTGCCACGGAGCACTACTCCTTCCCGGTGGAAAGGAATGAGTTCCTGTTGGTGACTTCCCCTTTCGGGATGCGTAGAGACCCGATGAACCCGGACAAACAGCAGATACACAAAGGCATCGATATCCAGACAAATCGGGAGGCGGTGCTTGCCACGGAGGATAAAGGAAAAGTGGTGGCGGTCAATCAAAACGCCGACACGCCGGGCGGCCGATCCGTCACGGTGGAGTATGAACGTGCGGACAACAGCAAGGTACAGGTAAGCTATCATCATCTGGAGGCGGTAGGCGTAAAAACAGGTGACACGGTGAATGCCGGGCAACAGCTTGGCGTGTCAGGAAGTACCGGCACACGGACAACCGGAGAACACCTGTATCTGGAAGTGAAGCAAATTACTACGAATGGAACCCTGCGTGAAGTGAATCCTGCGGCTTACCTTGCCGAAATAGCACAAAAAGGGAACATCGGGCTGCAACTGCTTTCGGACGGCAAAGACTTGATGGCTAAATTCCGTACGCAAGAGGACGAAACTCCGACAACCGGTTTGGCTGATTCACCGGAAGATTGGATGAAAAAGCTGCTTTCCTCGGAGGACAGCGGTATCCGGATGAACAGTAACGACCCGATTATGGAGTTGGTGATGGGGATGTTTACCTCGCTGATGGCTCTTGCCGTGCAGATTGACGGCAAGGAACAGGAGCAGCAAATGGCGGCTGCAACCCAAGCGGCCTTGGAGAAACGCATCGACCTGTCGCAACTCGTTCCCTCGCTGAAATCCTGTGAGCTGGTGATACAAGAGAGGGTAAGACCTGTGCTACACGCCAAAGACAGTACCGGCAGCTACTCGCACGAACTGACTACAGCTGAGATGAACCGATTGTCGCTGATACTGAATGACACGGCAATGCCGGACGAGAGCAAGCGGCAACGGATCGGTACGGCGGTAAATCATATGCTCGTGGCTGAACGTGCAGCCAGAAGCTATGAGCAGGGCGTGGAGCAACGTGGGCAGCCGGAAGGTTTGCAGATTCGATAATAAATATAGAAACGAAATAGTTGTGTAACAATTAAAAGTGTGATTTATGATTAAGTGTAATGTGACAATCAACGGCATTGTAAGCCGCACGGCTTCCATGCGTACCAACAAAGAGGGGAAATCCTACATCGGCTTTGCCGTGAAAACGACCATTCCTGCCAAAGCAGGCGGCTGCAAACAAGTGGAGATATTCGTGTCGAAAGACGGAACGGATGCGGAACTGCCTTCCTATGTGGCCGGGCAACGTATCGGGTTGAAGGGAGTGCTGACTTTCCGCAAGCGTGAAGAAAACCTGTATCTCAATTTCCATGCCGAGAGCGTGGATTTTCTCCCGGAAAACGAGCGTGATGCGATTGAAGGCACTATCAAGTTCCGGGGTACGGTGGGCAAACAGGTGGAGAAAAAGAGAGACAAGAGGGGCAATCCCTACTGGGTATTCTCTGCCTTCAGCACGGAGAAGCACGAGGAAAACTTTTCCTTTACATGGGTGCGCTTCATCTGTTTTACCGCTGAAAAAGATGGTTGGCTCCACCCTAAAGCACGTATCTGTGCCAAAGGAGTGTTGGAACTCTCCGTATATCTGGACAAAATCAACCTCTCCTGCCGGGTGGAGGAAATGAGGGAATGGGTGAAACCGGCTGTAACGAATGAAACTGAATTTTGAGCATGGCAGGAAAAAGATATAATCCGGATGGACCAAGTGCAGAGGAACGTGCGCTTGAACGGTTTACGGAACTGATGATAAAGAAAATATCGTCTATCAAGGGAGACTGGAAGAAACCGTGGTTTACCGAGAACTTTATGGCATGGCCGAAGAACCTGTCCGGACGAGAATATAACGGGATGAATGCGCTGATGCTCATGTTGCTTTGCGAGGAAAACAGCTACAAGCTACCGGTGTTCTGTACCTTTCAGCGTGTGTCGGGACTAAACTATTCGACGGACAGACAGGGGAATCATAAGCCATTGACGGATGCCAATGGGGAGAGGCTTCCGCAGGTGTCTGTCCTGAAGGGGGAAAAATCGTTTCCGGTATTCATTACCACGTTTACCGTGGTGGATAAGGAGACGAAAGAGAAAATCAAGATGGAGGACTATCGGAAACTGTCGCCGGAAGAACAGAAAAAGTATTCGGTATATCCCAAGCTGAACGTACATAATGTATTCAATGTGGCACAAACCAACCTCCGAGAAGCACGTCCGGAACTATATGAGAAGCTATGTGAACGGAACAACTTAAAACGCCCAGCCTCCCTGGACGATGAAAAAATGGCGTTTGCCCCATTGGATGAGATGATTGAAAAAAAACTGTGGGTGTGTCCGATTTCTTTGGAACATCAGGATAGTGCTTATTACAGCATTGCCAAAGATGCGATTGTGCTGCCGGAAAAGAGCCAGTTCATCAACGGGGAATCGTTTTACGGGACGCTGCTGCATGAAATGACGCACAGTACGGGGGCTGAAGGACGCTTAGACCGTATCAAGCCAGCCGCTTTCGGAAGCAAAGAGTATGCCCGTGAGGAACTGGTGGCTGAATTGGGCAGTGCTTTGGTAGCCTCGCAGTATGGTATTACCAAGACAATCAAGGAGGATAGCGCACAGTATCTCGGTTCCTGGCTGGATGTATTGAAGGAATCCCCGGAGTTTCTGAAAACCACATTGTTTGATGTAAAAAAGGCTTCATCGATGATTGCACAACGGATTGATGCGGTGGCTGAGAAAATTGAGGCAAAAGCCCGGCCGTTCTATTGCTCTGTGGCATTTCTTCAATCTCAGGATGATACGGCAAGATTGGATGCATTCAAAGATAAAGGAGACTTTGAGGGGCTACTGAATGAAGCCACGGAGTATTATGACGGGAATGGCATGGATGAGATGTATACTTACAGATATCCGGCACAGCATACGCATGATAACGTGCTTATTGAAAATGAGAAATGGGCATTGGTCTATAACGGAAGTGTCGGAGGAACTTATGACCTGATGTTGAAATATAGCGAAGAAGAGGTACGTGACCACATCCGTCGCTATGGTATCGGAAGGGCATCTGAAGATGTCAAGAATTTTGCAAAGGATATGGTAGCAAAAGAATACCTTTCAACAGTAAAAGTACGTTCGCCGAAGTTCGAGATGCCTACCGGTGACATTCTATGCGCTTACTATAACAGATTGTCTGATACACTGGATATAGGGACAGTCGTAAACGGTAAATTTACGGAAAGGCACAGCTTTGCCTATGACCATGACAAAGACCTTACCGGCAACCTGCAAAATGTCCGGACGGCTTTGGAAGCAATGCCCGAATATCAGTACCGGGGCGATGTTGCCGGCGAAAGGGTAAATCCTCAAATAGACCTCATGGATGCGGATAATGATGGCAACACGCAGGAGGTGGCACATGAGGAAAGGGAACAGGAGGATGAGTATGTGCCTTATCGGAGGGGAAGATAAGATGTTGAGTGCAAGGAGTGTATGGGCACATTCCTTGCACTGCTCTTTTTATTCTTCTATGAGCGTTAATTGCTCCGGACGGTCGGCAAACCAATAGGCATCGCTGTCAATATATACGCATCTGCCATTGACTGGCTTTCCAAAAGCCAACACTTCGTGGGGACCGAATACTACTCCGTGGTCGTTGGTGAAGATAACCCTGTCACCGACGGATAAATCCCGGTCTGTGTAGGTGACTTCGGAAAGTCGGTCGTAGAATATCGTACCTTCCGCTTCATACCGGGCTTTCCAACGCTGGAAATCCTCTTTATGACTCATGGTCATGCCAAAGGGGAATAACTCGGAGGGGAAAACTTCGGCTTCCGAATGGTCGGAGGCAATCAGGATAATGCTATCTTCGTCAATTTCCTTGGGGGCGGAAATCACTTTGTAAGCTCCTGAAGCCTTGCCGTTGTCGGGGGCGTTCCAATAAAGGGTGTTGCCGTTCTTGATAAAATCGTACTTGCTCATTGTGTATAATTATTTAGTTGAAAATCAATATAAAGCATTCTTGTGTTGCCACTTCTAAACCACATTTTTTTGTCCTGCAATTTTCCAGCCATAAACTGCTGCCACATCGGGATATAGGGAACGTATCAGTTTGCGGAAACCTCTTTCGTCTATCTCACCGTTGTAAATCTTGGCTGCTATACGTTCGGCTGTTTCTTCGTCTTTGGCTATGCGGTAAAGCACATAGTTGGTGCCATCATGGTGGTGCAGTATTCCACGTATGTTGTAGGCATCGCCGTACCATTCGGCATCCTCGCATCGGGTATGAAGTATGTTGGCAATGTTGTTACCAAAAAATTGAAAGGCATTTCTTCTGCCTTGCCATAGCCCTAAATCGGCAAACGCAATAATAATGCCATTTACCTTTTTATCAAGGTTGCCTCTTTCATCGGACAGGTCTAAATACACTTCGTCTGCCCATTCTTCATCAGTGAGTTGGTAATCCTTATTTTCCGTAATGGCACGCATATTTTCCAAATAGTTTTCACGCGCTTCATCATCATAAAGCATTTCGCTGCTCCAAATCATTTTCTTTTCCATTGTCTTACTCTTTAAATTGTTGGTTATGCACTTCCCCTTTCATTAGAGAATTTTTATCTCTACCAGGAGTTCTATTTTTACGTGCAATCCCATAACGGCTTGTCAGGCAAAATAAAGGCAAGGAATTTGGGGATTTTGATGCCGGGCTTGGAAAGCCTATTAAAATATTCAAATAACGGAGTGGTACTTGACGGATTTTGCGAGCCGTAACTTTGCAGAGTAAAAAGGAAGGCTTGGTAGATGGGAATGGCGGATTGAGCTAAAAGAGGTTAATTTGCTGAATTTATGGCTATGATTACAAAATAAATCTCATACAAGTTTGTTTTCTCAAATAAAAAATGTACATTTGCAGTATAGAATTATCCCCCTTGGTTGGGAAAGACCAAGGCTCGCCCTCGATTTCGAGGGCTTATTTTTTATATGACTATGGCAGAAAAAAACAAGCAACGAGTAATCATTTACATTGACGGATTCAACTTCTATTATGGATTAAAGACCGCTCCGTGGAAGAAGTATTATTGGCTAGATATTGTCAAGTTGATGGAGTCTTTCTTACGTCCTAATCAGGAATTAATAGCAGTAAAGTATTTCTCTGCTAGACCGACAGACGTAGGTAAACGGAAAAGACAGGATGCCTTTTTCCAAGCCAATAAGGAGAATCCGAAATTTAAGTTAATATTGGGAAAGTATCTAAAAAAGGAAATCGAGTGTTTCAAATGCCACAATATCATCCATACTTACGAAGAAAAGGAGTCTGACGTGCGTATAGCTACCCAGATTGTGGCCGACGCTTTCCAACATAACTGTGACCTTGCTATCATTGTTTCCGCAGACAGTGATATGATACCAGCCGTTGAACTGGCCAAAGAAGCTAAAATCAATGTATTTATCTATTTCCCACCTCATCAGTATTCTAGTAACTTGGCTACAATGGGAAATGGAGCACCCATTCAGATGTTGCGCTATGAAAAGAGGTTTAAGCAGGCATTATTGCCAGATAAAATAACGCTTGCCAATGGATTTGAACTTTCCATTCCAACGGAATGGAAAGTTTTACAAAGAGGAGAAAAATAACATCTCATTGCTATTCAAGGCAGGGATAGAGATACAGTTTTTTTATAATAATTGGATTCAATAAATGGCAGTATTATTTGACAGTTTTTCATATAGGATAAAGGAAGTCGAATCTGGTATATGTTATGATAGATGGCATTTTGGAAAATATCCAGAACTTACTATGCCTGAACATTTATATTATTTGAATCGAGTTATAAATTGTTTGCTAACACATGATAAAATCATTATCAGGACAGATTCATTGGAAGAAATTATAGACGTTTTGGGTTTTGAAGCCTTTAGACTTTTATATGAAAGGCAAGAACTTGTAATAATTGATAATTGGTGGTTTCCAGCATTCATGATAGGAAATGAAAATTTGCTATTTATGAATATGCATAAGAGTAATTATTATGATAAAGTTATTGAACGAATAAATAACAAATATGGTTTTCAGGCATCTTTATTTATCAAGCAAGTATTTGAAAAGGTAACTTCTGATTCAGAATCGGAAGAATATGTATATTGGGATCATATTGCCCAAGAAAATATGTATGAGGATTTCACAATCAATAATCAAATTAGAACCTATTTAAATATAGAATCTGAAAACATCCTTGACATTAACGAAAAAGACACATGGAGTGCCGTAAGATTATGCCTATTCGAAAGAAGTATTGTGTGGGGTAGTTATTTACAGACTGATGAAATAATTTTAGAAGATGAAGCTAAGTATTATTTCATGCAGAAAAACAATCTAATTCCAGAACAAACTCTTAATGATAGAATGAACAAATATCTTTTTGCAAGGAATATTCCCAACTTATCTTTGCTTTATTACAATAAAATAATTGATATAAAAAAAATTATTCAAGTAAGAGATCATGCTTTTGGAGGTTTTTATAGAGATTGGCTACAATCGAATAACTATAATATAAATGAACTGGAGCGAATCCTTTTAGGAGGTAACTCATCTTCACAAGCAGAAAAATGGTTTAGATGGGGACTGGTTTCTGTTACAGGACTAATCCTTCCGGCTGTGGGTGGATTAGCTGTCAGTTTACTAAATGAAAAAATTCCATCATTCTCCCAAAAGATTCCAAATATTTTCTTCGATCATGTATTATCTCAAGTTTTTAATACTAGAAAAAACAGGAATGCTTTGCTTGCTTTGAAATGACATTAGTTTGTCGAAATTTTCAATAATTCACTTGATTGTTTTTTCCCACTACTAAATAAGGCTACAAATATTTGGTAATTTCATTTGAATGGATGTTTACAAATAAAGTTGATTAAAAAAATCACTATATTATTTTTATCTTTATTTCAAAAATTAGCCGGCTGACCTTCACAGGCTAACCGACTATCACACAATATAAGTTTTTTATTATGAACAAAAAGTAATCCTCATTTTGGGGGAGAAAGCAATCTTACACAAGCGTTCCTGTTTGCCTCATTGGGTGAATAATCGTCAATCCCCCCTTCTGAAACAATTTCAATACGGTTGCTTGGCACGGCACGTTTGATAAGCTGGGCCTTGATGTATTCCGCACGGCAAAGCCCCAATGAATTGTTGAGCGTTTCATTACCCGTGGCATTGTCTGCCGCTCCTGAAACCCGGATATGCAACCTATGCTTATTGGCAATCCGGGCTATCCCGTCAAGGTTGATGAGTTGCGAGGTATCAGTCAGATGGCCGGTATTCAGGACAAAGAAGAAATAGATAGGTGCCCCGACATACAGGCTGTCGGAAACAAGCTGTGAGGCATCACTATCTAAATGGTGGGTATGCTGTCTTTGTGAAACAATTTGCTCATTGGTATGTGCCGCCGGATGAGCGGAAGATGTAGAGTCGCTTGCCTCCGTCAAGGGTGATTGATTCAACCTTGCGCGAAGCGAATTTAATCCGCTGTAATTGTTTCTCGGATAGCCGGAAGAAGCGGTTTGGCTTTCTGCGTTGCCGACAAGTTCGGACAGCTTATCAGCGTATCGGTCTAACAGACCTTCCAACTCCAGAATCTTCTTCAACTCGGCGATAATGGCCAGGTTCATGGCATTGTTTTTCTGTAATCCCCGGTTCTTCCCTGCCAAACACAAGGCATGAACAGCCAGTTCCTCATTCTGTCTTATATAAGGAACAGGGTCTATCACCTTCCGCCAACCGACCTTGCCAATCGTAAAGGAGATTCCTGCCGTCAGGCCCACTAAATTATCCCCGAATTGGTCTGAAGCACCATAACCGTCGAAGTCCTTGAAAGTCGTGGTGCCACCCAGTTCCGCAAGCAAGTGGAAACGGTCTGTAAGACGGTATCTGCCCTGTATGCCGTAGGAAAGAGCAAACGGATGGTGGCCGCTCCCCTTGTGGTGGATGATACCGGCTCCCGCATAAGGGATGAGACTCCAACGGCACGGTGTATTGCCCCTATCCAAGCCTGCCAATACATTCCAAAGCAAATCCGCATGGCAGAATTGATATGATTGTGTTTCCAACCGTGAATCCTTGAATCGGAAACCCTGATAGGACAAGCGACCTCCTATAGCTGGCGTGAACCATTTGCCTGCCGAAACAGCCAATGTAGGCTTCATCCTGCCAAATAAATCTTCACACCCTAATGGTGAACCCAAGAAAGCGGAAGTACCGCCGGAAACATTCAGGAACCAGTTATCTTTCCACGTGGAGACGGAAACGACATCGGTCAGGTAAGAAGGCTGTACCGTTTCCCACTTCTCCTTGAAATACTCTCTGTGACGGGTACACACCGTATCGGCTATATTCACATTGTAAGCCTGTGCTCCCATCGAAAATGCCATTGGCAACATAAACAAAAATATTCTCTTCATTCTATCTAAAATTTGGTTTGTGATGCAAAGAAACAACGTGACCGATCTATGCCTGAACGTATGGAAGCCTATCACGCCGTCTTTAACAAGTATTCTTTTTTACTTCTCCCAATCAGACTGTCAATCAGACTTCATGGAGAGTGAATTTCTCTTATTTTTTACGGACGCTCTTTCCACCGGCAGGCTTCATCATCCGGTGTGCCCTCTGCAAGCAACGCCTTGCCCATGTCCGGTCGTCCTCGTCCTCCTTCCTTCTCCAGGGCAGGTCGCTTCCCCCTCCGCCACCTCCATGCCCTTCGGCAAAGGTGGTGGCCAAATCGACATAATTGGCGAAAAGGTAAATGGCGCACTTGAATATATCTTCGCCACGTTCGGCCATGTCCTTAATCAATGAATCATCGAACACGCTTTGCGCCTCTTTCCCCAAACTTTGGAAATGCGTCCTGAACTCCCGGATGATGTCACCGACCATGGCTTCCGCCAATCTGTATCGGACCTGGTTCTCCAGATTATAAGTAGCTAGTCTCACTTCCTCCCTGTAACTCTCCACCTTGTCTTTCGATTCGGCCTCCAGTGTTTTCAACTCCGACAATTTGCAGTCGGCTTCCGCCAATTTCTCCCGTTTGTCGGACAGGTTTTCAAGTACTTTCTGAAGCTCATAATCAAGCTTAGCGATGCGTTTCTGGAGTTCTTCGGAATCCCCTTTGCCCGTCCTCAAATCAGTGGCCACTGTTCTGATTTCTTCCTCCAATTCCAGTTTCTTTTGTTCCTGATTGGCAATCATGGTAGATAATCCTTTCACTCTTTTTTCTGCCAGACGGATGTCCGAATGGAGTTGTCGAAGCAGCTCACGGTCGTTCCCAATCTGTTTCTCCAGCGCGGTACATTCACGGCTCAACGCACGCCTGTATTCTTCCGTTGTGCGGTGCTTGGTGCCGGTCACGCTCACGCTGTCTCCACGGTTCAATCCCCACTTCCCATTGACTTTGGCAAGCTCGTCGTGGAGTGCGAACAGACGCTCTTTGAAGTCATAGATATTTCCTCCGAAAATCTTGTTGAACGAAATCTTATTCCGTTCATCTACCGGTATCACGGTGCAATGCACGTGTGGGTTGAGTTCGTCAAGGTGTACATAGAAGCCTATGACATTATCCTCCCCCCATTTGTCACACGCAAACCTGTACACGTCCTGCGCCCAAAGTTCTATATCCTTGTTGCGCCGGATATGTGAGTTATCAGCTCCATGCGTGAGGTTTACTTTCTGGCCGCCAAAGGCTATCTCGTGCATCCTCTCCCTGGAGCCTCCAAAGATGATATTCGCCACAGTACGGAACTTCGGTTCGGTAAGCCCGGCGTTGGGGTCTTTGATACTACGCTCACGCAAGGTTTCCGCCATGCGATCCGGTATGGATTTGGACTTATCCACTGGCACGACCTTACCTCCTTTGATGACTTCAAAGTTAAGCCGTTCACGGGTGCGGTCATAGTTGCCGTGCTTCGATGCCCATTCCCAACCTCTTTCCGTCCAGTTGCGCTGATGCTCGTCGCTTTGACCGGTGGTCATGCCCTTTCCGGGCCTGATGTCCATAACCTGTTTGATGTTGTTCGCCATGTGTCCTATATGCTATTTTTACAGCTTGCTGCCGCCTTTGCGGTCTCTGCATTTTGCCCGTCCGGGGCAAAGTGCGTATTAGGCTACGTGCTGGAAGCACTTCCTTCCGGACGGGCAAGCCCGTCGTAAAACTGGAGGTCAAGACCTCGCATGAGGGTTACGCTTCCGCAAGTGGAAATAAGGGCATACCCGGTGAGTCTAAAAGGAGAGGCAGCAAGCAGGGTTCTATTGGTTGGTTTGGGGTATTTTCCCAGCCTTCTCTTGATTGATTCCCTCAAAATAGGGAGCGTAGTATTCCCAAAGCAGGCGGAGGTCTTCTGAAACCTTGTCTGGTATCAAGGCTAATAAATATTCCGGAACTTTCGGGCATTGTACGTCAATCAGGTTCAGACCTGCCGATGCGAGTAGTTGAAGGTATATCGCCACATCCCTGTGGCAAACCTCGCAGTACACTCTCTCCAATGTGGCGGAAAGCGTTGGATTGGTCGGAAACAAGTTCGTCCTTTGCAGGATTATATGGGCGAACAGCTTATGCAAGCGTTCCCCGATGCCGGCTCCGCTATCTGTCACCGGCATGGATAGAACATGTTCGGTAGTTGTGATGAACTGTACAGCCGATTCAGCCATTTCCTCCAGGCACAGGTAGCCACATATCCACTTGTTGATGCGTTCTTCCTCCGGTGACATCATACGGGGCTGTAAGCCTTCCGTTTCCGGCAACGTGTAATTCATTGTTATCAGGAAAAACTTCTTGTGTGCGTCTATCCTCGCCATGCCGAAGTTCTCCAACGCATCGAGGAAACTGCGTGTCGTGGCACGGTGCCATTTCCATTGCCGGGCAAGGTTGCTGACGGTCGTGACGAATTGCCCTTTCCGCAAGGTGACGGTCGTTCCGAAATAGGTCAGGCTGTCACGGCTTTCACCGGATGCCTTGTCAAGTAAGTCACAGAGGGCATCCATTTTGGAGAATCTTTCTTCTTCATCCGAACGGAGGAACTCAAGCAGTTCCTTGTCCGCAATTATTCTGTAATTGATGTATTCCTTCTTCATGAATTTATGATGATTATATAGTCTTCGAACGGTAATAAAAGCAGGGAAAACATTATCATTTCTTCCTATACCCCCAGTTTCGATAGTGCGGAATGATACTTTCGGGATTCTCTAAAAACGATTGCCTTAAAAAGGGCTTCTTTACCATGCGGCAAACCGACAATGAGGGGTAAAACGCCGCCCCGAAAATCAGTGCGCCAATGGTAACGCCAAGCGGCAGGAAATGAGGAGCAAACAGGCAGACAACAGAGAATACCGCCACTCCGAGAAGTGTCCGTTCCTGCTGCAAAAAGCGGAATACCCGTTCTGAAATCCGATGGGAAAACAGCAACAGGCATACCACGGATGAGGGAGCCAGTTCCAATGGCAACTTGAACAAAGAGAGGTGGTAGAAATGGAACATGAGCAAGGCTGAAAGCAATACCAGCCTGTAACACTTGCGGAAGTTATGGCTGAATGCCATACGCAGGTAGAACTTGGTCATGGACGGTTTGGACTTCTTCCTGTGATAAAAGAAAGGAAGCACTAAAAACGTGAGTAGAAAAAGCAAATAAAGGGATTTTACAATCATGGTTATCTATGTCTTAGGGTTCTAATTCGAGTTTGATGAAATGATTGGAAGCGATACGGACAATATCTTCCACATCAGTATATAGCAATGCTTCCGATTGGTAGCGTGACTTGAAATCGGGATTGCGTTTCAATGAACGCACGGCACTATCCAATTTGTATTCCGGTATGCTCAATACATGGCCTTTGGGATAGACGCTGTTCGGGACTTTCGCCACCAAGTACAGGACACGGCAATGCACCGGATGCAACTCTCCACCCTTCTGGACGGAGAACGTGCTTTCCCTGTCTGCATCCAGCACATCAATCCATGTCCTGTAATCATGGATAACGGATACCAGTTTTCTATAAATACTCTCTTTCATTCAGACAAAATCTCTTAACAGTTCTTCCTCACTCCGCGCAAACAGCATATGGCCGTTCTTGATGACCTTCAACAGTTCTTCCCGAAGTTCGCAGCCCATTATCTCCAGAGAATCATAGAGGGTCACATACAGGGTATCACATTCAATGTTTCCGTTTGCCGTGGCATTGAGCTTATACATCCGGCCGAAACGTGGATTGGAATAGGCACAACATTTCTGGCCGAAATCCGTGGACGTGGATGGCAGGTAGTGATAAAGCAATATGAGTTCCATTTGATCCTCCAATTCGTCAATCAGTTCTTCCAACGGATACACCTTTGGCAAGAGGAAGGTCAGCACGGCACTGTCCTCATAAATCTCCGCTCCTTGAAATTTTCCCGGAGAAATCAGTGCCGGCATTTCCAGACCTGCCAGCGTGACGAACCGGTCTATTTGTTCTTTCTGCATGATATATTCTTTGATATTAGTTGATATTCGTGATGTATGCCTTGATAAGAAGTGCAGGCAACTCGTCCACCTCCAGCGGGAAGCCGGAGTGCTTCAACTTCCTGGTTGCTTTGGAAGTCTCTTTGGCCAACCTGTGAAGTGCATCGGTCTGCCTCTCGGACAACAGCGTATAGGAGAGTTCATCGAAGGAAATCCACGGTTGAACCAACATCCAGAGATATGCCATTGAACGGTTACTGTCGGCTATGTACCTGTCACGCCATATCTCGTCCAGACAAACGAGGGCATTTTGCAGCAAACGGCGGTTGTTGCGTACTGTCAGGAGGATAACCAGTTCTTCCTTGTGGAATAGAGGCTGCTCCTTCATGGAAAGGTCTGTGATATGCCGTATCACTTTTCCGGTCTGAACCGTGATGTCGCCCAGTGGAATATCCCCATACACAGGAAGATACTTCAAGAAAGAACGGAATGCCATATCTTCCTCCTGCAAAAAGGTGATAATGTCTGCTTTGGACCGGAAGCCGTCTTTCAATGTCCGCTCGAGCATCTTCTGATACAGGGCTACGGTCTGTTCAGCGTTCGTGCCGTAAGTTGGAACACTGTCCAGACCGGCATAAAAACGGTGTGCGGAAGCTACCAATGGCAGGGAAAACGTATCGACTTCCACTCTATTCAGTGACTCTATGATTGTGAGGTAATCCGTAAAAGCCCACTGCCGTTTGTCAATCAGCCTGCCCATATAAAAACGTAGGGAATCATGGATGATTTCCTGTCTGGCCGGTGCATGGGCTTTCATGCTGTCACGGATAATACAACTTGCCACGGAATCATCCAACGCATACCATTTCCGTGCCAGTTCCACAAGCCGGCCGGTGGTTATATTTTCCGTTTTTTTTACCGTTTGTAAAAAATCTGCATAGGCATCGAAAGCTTCTTCGGAAGAATGGAAGCCATGTTCCGCAGAACGGTTGCAAGAAGCCAACAAGATTATGGCCAACAAAGCCACCCATGTCGTGTGTAAAAGAGGACGGTCACCTTTGAATAACAGGCGACCAATGCCCGGATAGAAACAAGATGATTGTCTCCGTGTCTGTCGTACTGACAATGTTTTTGTCACTAAATACAATTTCATATCGGACTTTAGTTTTATGATTTCAAAAAGCAAAAATAAGGTGTAATATCCATATAAGAAGTATGTAAAATACAAGTTTACAAAAGCTTATGGAATTATACTCCAAGTCTGTTTTTTGCAACTTTGTGTAAATCAACCAACGGATAACAAATAGCACAAAAAACATTTTTCAAGCTATCCGATAAAAGAGGGGAAGAATAACTGGAAATACTTTCAAAAAGGAGTGGCAACATGGCAAACAATCTGTCTGACACGCTATGGAACCTCGATGTGAAATGATAAAAAAGGTTGTCCGAGCTGCCATTTATGCGGCTTTGTGAGGTATTTGTTATACCTTTGTACTTGAATAAATTAGGAACAAATAAATATGGCAAAGGTAGGATATGTAATGAATTATGCCGGGTATAGGGCGAACACGGATAAAGAGTGGATGAAGCGATTCGGCTGTAACGAGATTATGGAAGAACAGCAGGATTATGAGTTGCGTACGGAATGGAACAAATTACTTGACCGACTAAACAAGGGGGATGAACTGGTCGTTCCCAAGTTGAGCCACGTTCTCCGTGAGACACGGCAGCTTTCGTATCTCCTTGAATATTGCCGTCTGAAGGAAATCCGTCTTATTTCAATCCATGACCGCATAGATTCCGGCAACGAGCTTTTTCCGGAGACACAGATGTCGGATATACTCAATGTCGTGGCATTGCTGCCCAAAGAAGCATTTGATATCCGCAAGTCCTCCGATGCAGTCCGCAAAGTGAAAAGCCGCATGAGAACATTGTCCCCGGTGGATTACAACCGCATCGAGCGGAAAGAGTTCGTGGTGAATATGTATAAAAGCGGACACCTTATCAATGAGATATGGAAAGCCAGTGGCTTCAGGAGCCGGAGTTCCGTGTTTCGGGTGCTGAAAGAAGCCGGGATAACATTGAACAGAGGGCGTAAAAAAGGATAAGCCTTTATGTAATTAAAAGGGGGCCAAGGTACAATGATACAGCATGGATGGGATTTATCTCCCCCATCCATGCTGCCATTTCGTAGTACGACTTTTATTCAATGACCCGAATACGTCTGTTATAATAAACACCCTTGAATGCTTTTACAACAGTATCATAGACTTCATCGCACGATACGGCATCAAAGCAAAGCTCCATCGTCCAGAAATCAAATTGAAATTCCACCAATGTTCCCGAATAACGGTCTGACGTATTGTAAATGGTCACGGACATATAATCGACCGTTCCGCTTTGCAATTCCACCCAATGCCCATAATAGGAAAACGAGTCATTGTTTGACTGACTGTTAAGGGTGATTTTGTTTATCAATCTGCTTATGAAATTATATCTCTTTTTCATTGCGGTATCTGTTCATCTATTCCCACCGTGAAGCCTTGTCCGTCTTCATTCATAAACTCATAAAGCCTTTCAAAGTCATGCTTGACCTCTCCATGGCGGAAGTTTTTCATGCACTCTTGAATTTCAACTTCCATTGCGGCTTTGGCTTTCTCCAAAGTGCTGTAAAGCGTATGGCAGTCGGAAACGCTTTCACCGCAATCAACTAATGTATAAAGTATGTAGATGGTGTTCGTTTTCATTTTTGTAAACCAGTTAGATGTGAGGTATATATCGTTCGTTCTCTGCTAAAAACTCTATAATTGCTTTAGCCTCTTCGTGCGAAGCCCTGTTACGGTCATCGTATCGGCGTTCTTCGTCAGCCATGACCTTCAGGCATTTCCGGATTAATCGGTACAGCAGTTGTTGGATGGTCGGGTGCATGAATGGGATGGAAGCAGCAAATACGGAATGGTTGAAACTATAATTATTCAACATATTCTCTACTTCTTTTGCAAATTGGTACTCCTTGGTTGCTTGGATGTTCGGAATTTTTTCCATTGTCTTTTCTGTTTTAATGGGTTACACATATCTTTCCCTGTCTTCGGCTTCTTTCTGTCCTGCCGGTTCGGAATTTATGCTGCGGTTTCCAATCATCGACCGGGCTTATAGGTACGGTCTTTCTTGCCAATTACGCTTGCATGGCAAGGAAGAATTTGCAAGAAATACATTTCAGGCCGGACTATTAAGACACGATGATAGACCTTTGCAGCCAAAATCTGAACGGTGCGGACAGATTGGAGTGGAAATATCGAATCTGGATATAAAAGGATAATGGGTCGGTATAACAGGAAAGCAAACTGCTTCCGGGTGGGTCGGACAAGGGGCTGCCGGGCAAACTATGTAGTGACTTTTCCTTTTTTGGACTCTACCGAAGGTACAGGGAAAAATAGGAAGTGTCACTGTTTGCCCTTACCACAACCTGTCTGGAAAGGAAAGAGACGATAGGGAGAAAAAGCAATGGCGGATGAATGGAAGGGGCTTGGCTTATGCCGTGGAATACCGTGTCGTTTCGGTTTGCCGAAGCTCCGGCATGGAACAGCACAAAGTCAAGACCCTGTTTGTCCGGCATTGCCTCCCCGTATCTTGTATGGAAAGGATGGTTGTGGTACAGACATTCCGCTGATATGGGTGGGGAAGCAAGCGATAAAAAAGGAGACTGGTAAATGGTATAAAAGGATGACGGGCAATTCCTTTGGGATTGTCCTAAAAAGGGAGTGGGCTTATAGCCTTGTAAATAGGAAAGCCGGGGGAGCAAACCTTTATGGCTCACTACCCCCGACATTGCATATTCACATTTGCTAATCAAACCAGTCGGGATTATCAGCTTTGAGTTGGACTATCAACTCATTATTTTTTATTGTTGTCATTTCATATGTTTGAATTAAAGAAAGTAAGTAGTGGGTGGATTGCTCCACCCTTGCTACTTATTTAGGCTGCCACTTCGGGTTGCTGTTCTTCTGTGGGTTGAAGAACTTCTTCAGATTGAGGTTGTTCGGTTTCTTTTGTCTGCTCCAACAAAGCGACTTTCTTTTCTTCAATGCGTTTATGGCGGTTTTCATACACTTTATTGTACTTGTTTGTAATGTTTGCCAACTCTTCGGGCATGTGTTTTTTTGCAAAGTCAAACAAAAGTGCAGCCGTGCCATTGTTCCTAAAGGCATCTTTAAAATTAGCAATCAAGAAATCCCTGCGGATAATGGCTTTTGCTTTTGCCGTAAGATTGGCTATGACGTTTATCTTATCTTCATCTTTCAGATAGTCACATTCTTTGTCAATGCCGATGGCTGCATAATTTTCCTTACGGAGAGAGGACAACAAGAAGAAATACATCATCCTATCTTCATCAGCACCAAATTTCGTTTCCGTTGTATCAATTTCCTTTATCACCCTTTTTACATCATCTACTGTGTTTTCAGTGGCGATTTCCTTGTTACGCTTGTCTTTTTTCTCCAATTCGGCTATTTGTACAGCTATTGTTTGTGTAGCCTTGTCACTTTCTGCTATTTGAGCTGCGGTCTTTTCCACATAACAGAGTGTGATGTCAGCCTGACCAATCTTGGCATAAAGGGCAATCTCCCCGGCTTCGCATCGCTGGCTGATTTCATTGCATATCTCCATGTAATCAGCTTGTTCTTCCTCGTGCTCCTTCAGTGCATCCTCATAATCTTCGGAGTTATCGTAATCTTTGATTTGTGGTTCTATCGGATTTTTAGGAAAAGCTATACAGCTATTTATTGTTTCAACGTCATAGCCCGAAGCGATGAGACGTTCAACCGTGGTTTCATTAGTGCAATATGGGTCACGGCAAAGGATTATATCGGGCTGTTGTTGCGCAATCTGAATGGCTTTCTCTTTCAAAAAGGCTGCATTCATTTCTGCAAGGCAAGTGCGGTTAGAGCATTGTCCACAACCACCGTCATTGAACAGCAAAAGGTTGTTGGTGTTATGTCGGCAAGAAGCACATTCGGTTTTGTCGAAGCAGTAACGCTCCAAGTCTATGGTGAATTTCTGTTCGATAAGCTCTGCTATCTCTTTGGCTTTTCGGCCTCTCCAACTGGAATAGTGCTGGATGCCTTCTTTGAGATATTTCTCGTACACCTCACGTTGCACATCTTCCCCATATCGGCATATTTCAGAAGCCACACTAATGGTGATAACATCTGCATCCAGCAATTCGGCAAGTTCGGGAATGAGGGTGGAGAAATTCAATCGGGTACGGATATAGTTCTCGCTTTTGCCAAATAAGACAGACAAGGTTTCTACCGTATGCCTCCCACTATCAATGAGTTGCTTATAAGCATTGGCTTCTTCCGTAGGAGTAACGTCTTTACGCTGCAAGTTCTCTGTGACCGCCATTTCCTGTGCTTCTTCGTCCGAAAGTTCGGATATGATAGCCGGAACTTCTTCCAAACCAGCAATAACGGAAGCACGGTATCTGCGTTCGCCAAAGACAATCTCGTAACGGTCTGTGTCTGCAATAGGACGCACGGTGATAGGTTGCAATACGCCTTGTTGCTTGATGCTTTCCGCAAGTTCGTCCAGACCTGTTTCATCGAAACGCTTGCGAGGATTGTAGTTACTCGGCTGAATGTTTGCCACTGACACTAACGTGATGTTTCTTTCTGCTGCTGATTGATTAGCTGTTGTCATAATCTTTGTAATTTTAAAAGTTTGATATTATGTGAATATTTGTTTTTTCCCTTTCATCGGTTTCTTTTTGTCGAAACCGTTTTGGAGTTTTACAATGCCACACACAGCTATCGGTATAGCTTCATGCGGCGGCTTTTCTTGCCAATTACGCTCCGAAGGAGGAAGAATTTGCAAGAAATTCATTTCAAGCTGGCGGCATCAAGTGCGATAGCAGACTTTTGCATTAGGAAAACCCAACCGGTGCCGACTTAAAAAGTGACAGGAAGAAGGGTCAGGGAAAGAATGAGTAGAAAAGGACTATAAAGTCTCTATATATAATAGGTATGTGGAGAATGGTATAAAAGGAGGGATAGAACCTATAAAGGTCTCCGGCTTGGGTGGGTAGAATAATCAGGGTTTGCCGGACAAACAAAAAGCGGCTTTTTCCCGAACTCCATGCAGAGACAACTCGACGATTGTCGAAGTCCCTGCATGGAGTACCGGAATGTGCCGCCGTTTGTCCTGCCTCTCCCCGTGTCTGAGCGAAGTGAAAACTCAGGGAGAGGACAAGCCTTATCCTATGAAAAATCCGGGTGGGAAAGCCGGTGGAAGCTATGCTTATTATAAAAGGTATGGTCGCAATGAGGTATTACTCATTGAGTTGTTATAAAAGGGAACGATGGCTTGTAATGTGCCACCGCATCATAGAAGAAATTCCCTTTGCCTTGTCTCACGACAAAACAAAGGGAATGGTTAAAATATACTGTATAAATTAAGCTGCGATTACTGTCACGGCAGGTTGTTGCTCCAACTCTTTCAAGGAGTTATCAATCTTCCGCTGCAACTCCTTGCACTCCTGTTTCAGTGCATCCAGTTCGGCGGTCTTGCCCCACTTGCGGCTGAAAATCTGCTGCAAGGTCGGGAGTTCATTTGCCAGTTGGTCAATCTTTTCCTGTTGGCGTCTTATCAGTTCCGGCAACTTGTCAAGGGTGGCTTGCGGATAGACTGCGGAATCGGCAAAGCCCAATGGCAATGCACCGGACAAACCGCATTTGTATTTCAACCCGCTTTTACCTTCCACCAAGAATATGTTGCGTTCAAAAGCACCGGTATAGTGGTATTCGCTGCGGACGGACAGGTTCAGCCCGATGTAGCTGCCAATGGTGCCGATGGATTCGTTCCTGTAAGTCTTGGCTATCTTATGCAACTCACGTCCGGTTTCTTCCGCTATGGCTTGTTGCAGGTTCAGAAGCAAGGTTTTCCGTTCGCCTTTGTATTCTTTATAATATGCCCAATCCTCGGACATCCGTTGTTTGGTTAGCATGGTTTCCTCTATATCCTGCTCAGTTTTGGCAATCTTGCGCTCGGCACGGTATCTTTCCTTGTTGAAAATGGCCTGCTCTTTCTCCAACTGCATAATCCGGTTGTCAAGCTTTGCCTTGTTCAACAAATCCATATTGCCGGAAAGGACTGCAACGAACTCGGCGAAGTTCATGCCTGTGTTCTCGTCCATGCTGTCCTCGTCAATCCTGCGCACGGCTATCGTGCCGTTGTTTATCTGATTGATAAACAGTTGCTTGTTCCGTAACAGGTTGAATTTGTAGGCATCCAGCGTTTTCTCCGTGCCGTAAATGATAATATCCACGACATTGCCACCCCAGAACTTCACGGTATTGCCTTTGCGGACGGCACGCCCGTTGCGCTGCTCCAAATCTGCCGGGCGCCAGGGTACCTCCAAATGATGCACCGCCACGGCTCGCTGCTGCGCATTGACACCTGTACCCAACATGGAAGTAGAGCCGAACAATACCCGGACAGTGCCGTTGTTCATGTCGGTAAACAGTTTCTTACGTTCTTGTTCGGTCTTGGCAGTCTGTATAAACCGTATCTCATTTGCCGGAATACCCATTGTCACCAACTTGTCTTTGATGTCCTGATAGATGTTCCACTCATTAGACTTGTACGTGCTTAAGTCACTGAACACGAACTGCGTACCTTTGTTGGATTTGGAACGTACATAATAGTCGTAGATAGTGGTCGCACACCGGGAAGCCTTGTTGCCCAGATCGTCAGCGAACTTATCACCCAACAGGCGCATATCCAAAGCCATTTTCCGTGCCACATTGGTAGCCACCAGCATTTTAGCCATATCCAGATTGTCGGGCTGCGGAATGTCAAGCCCCAAATCATCCCAATTACCGCTACCGGCGAACGACACCAGACGTCCAATCATTTCCTCTTGGGCAATGGTAGGCTTGTCGGAGAGAAAACGTACATTCTTCTGCGGCACGTCAAGGTTTATCATTTCAGCCGTGCGATAATCGGTTATCTCACGCAGGAAGGTCGCCAGTTCAGGAATCTTGATATACGTGCGGAAACGCTCTTTGCGCTTGATTGAGCCGGTGATGTTCAACTCATAGTCGGTTGTCTTTTTCGTGAAAATAGCCGCCCAAGCGTCAAAGCAACTTATACATTGGCGTGACAACTCTTTCGGCCGCAAGTATTTGAACAACACATACAATTCGGTCAGCGCATTTACCACCACCGTGCCGGAAAGGAACGTGGCACCCAAATCCCTGCCCGTCCGTTGTTGTATGTCACGAATGGCGACAAGTAGGTTCATGGCACGTTGCGAGCCTTGTGTATTACCAATCCCGGCAACCCTTGTGTGGCGTGTCTGGAACATCAGATTTTTAAAATAGTGGCATTCATCGACAAAGATGTGGTCGATGCCCATAGCATGAAAATCAACGCAATCATCCTTTTTCTCGCCAAGTTTCTCTTTTAAGGCTTCCAAGTTGGCGTTGAGGTTCTTCTGCCGTTTCTCCAAACCTTTCTGTAACCTTTTGTTGTTATCAGCCATACCGCTGTCCTCCAACACTTTCAAAGAGCGTTCCACGTCTTGAAGTTCCTGTTCGCATATCTCCAGCATGGTCTGCTCGGATTGCGGTATCTTGGAAAACTGGTCGTGCGTGAGAATGATGCAATCCCAGTTGTTATTCTTGATTTTAGAGAACAATTCCTGTCGGTTGGCAGGTGTGAAGTCCTCTTTTCCCGGATAAAGAAGTTTTGCGGTCGGATATGCCTTGCGGAAACAGTCCGCAATCTCGTGTACGTTGGCTTTCAAGCCGATAATGAGCGGCTTCTGTGTCATGCCCAAACGCTTCATTTCATAAGCCGCCACACACATTACCATTGTTTTGCCTGCACCGACTTCGTGCCAGCATACGCCACCGCCATTCTGCTTAATCATCCAGATTGCATCCTTTTGTGAGGGATAGAGGTCGTTGTATGGGAACTGCTCAAAAGAGAGGTTGGGGAATGTCTGTGCCGAACCGTCATAATGAGGACGGACGTAGCAATTAAAGCGTTCGTTATACAGGCGTACCAATTCATCACGCACGGCGATAGGTTGGTAATCCAACCATTCGTTGAACTTGCGGCGTATCTCCTGTATCTTCGTGGATGCCGCTTGTATGGCTTCTTCATCGGGTACACGGATACTTTCACCGTTGCGCATTATCTCTTTGGTGATTTCCGGAACCGTATCGTGCAGGGCGTGGACGAACAGGGCTTCCCCGTTATAGCTTCCAATCGAATAGACATTATAGGCAATGGGAGAATGGCCTTGCAAAGAGACAATATAGGTGTCGTTCACATCAAAATACATCACCGTTGTGTTTACCCCGAACAGGTTTTTGGCAAAGGAAGCGTAAATACTTGCCGGAATCCAACGCTCACCCATATTAAAGTCAAGTTCTTCATACGGAATAAGTTCGGGGGTCGCATCTCCCAAAGCCTCGACAGATGTAGCCGCCCATTTTTGAGCGTTGCCTGTCAGGTCGGCAAGAACGGTACATATCTCCTTGCACTTCTCCACGACATTACCTGCAAGGAATTTGCCTTTGTTCTCCCAACAATCCGTCAAAGGATTGTAGAATATCTCACCGGCAAGGGCTTCTGTCAGTTCTGTTTCGGCCTGTCCGGTTGTCTGTACAAGATAGTCCATATTGACCGAACCGTAATAGTTAAGGCTGCTTGCCAATGCTTCTACCGGTGTCAGTTGAACGGAAGTATCTATTTTCTTGAACGCAACAGGCTCGTGCATGATGTCGGCTTTACAGATATCCTTTCCGAGTTGCATTTCAATCGTGAATACTTCCATGCCCAGACTATCCCAAGAGAAAAACTCCTTGTTGTCGTTGTGGTGGAAAAAGCCCCACTTGCGCACATAGGCATCATAATGTTTGTTGAGTTGTTCCCTTAGCTTCGGATATTCGGCCAGTTCCTCGCTTTCTTTGGTTGTCAGTTCAAAGTAGGCTTCACGGATAGGAAGATAATCGTTGGCACGCTCTATGTTTATCCGGGAAACTTTCAAAGGTACGAATGTAACGGTCGTGTCGGAAAAACAGTTTGCCTGTTTGTAGCGGAGTGTGCCAAGTTGGTTTTCAAAGAGTACTAACGTGCCGTTTTTCATCCACTTGTGCAACGTGCCTGTGTACGTGCGTTTTTCCCTGTTGGGCTGTGCCACCTTGTTGGTATTAAAGCAATCAAAAAGTGACATTTGTATGCCGCCAATGCCTTTGTTCGGTGTGGCAAACAGGTTCTTTCTGAAAAAACGCTCAAAGTCGGCTTTCAGCATGGAGGAAAGGGTTTGTTGCAAATCGGCTTCCTCTCCCTGCCAGCGGTATTTGCGCACATATTCCCCATATTGGTTGGTTTGTATGCGACTTTCTGTAAACAAGGCGGTTTTTGGTAAAGTAAACAATTTATTGGTATGTCCGGTATATTGGTCACTACCCGGTACGATTTCTCGGGTTGTTTCTATGAACAGCTTTTCACGGTCTGTAAGCGTTACCTTACGGCCGCTCTTTTGGAATATCAACAGGTCGCTGCCTACTTCAATGCCGCTTGTCTGCATGAACAGGCTATCAGGCAAACGTAATGCCGTAATCAGATTGCAACGGTGTACAAGATAGTCACGCACGAATTGGTTGCCTTGTGTGTCAGCGATACCTCTTGATGTGACGAAAGCCAATATGCCGCCCTCGTTCAGTTTCTCAACGGCTTTCAAGAAGAAATAGTTATGGATGGTCTTGGAAGCCTGTGCATAGATGCCGCCTTTTTTGCTAAAAGTATTGTCGAACACACGGAAGTCGCCAAACGGTATGTTGGAAGCGATTACGTCAAAGCGGTTGTGTTCCGTCTCTTGGCTGTCAATCGTTTCAAATCCTTCGATGAATACCTGTGTGTCGGGATGCAGGGCGGACAATACAAGTCCGGTAAGCAGGTCTTTCTCAAAAGCCGTCCGATGTGTAGCCATATCTCCGACTGGCAGGAAACCGCCGATACCGGCGGACGGTTCTAAGAATGTGCCCATTTTAAGGTCGTTTGCCGTGAAAGTGTCTTTGATTTGCTCGGCTACGGCTTGAATAAGGAATGTCGGGGTATAAAAAGCTGTCAATACGGACGATTTCAGACTTTGTAGGAGTTGCCTGTAAAGTGTTTCATTCCCTTTTGCCGCTTTTGACAGGACGGAGAGCAAGCGTTTAACGGCTTCCTGCATGGTGCCGGGTATGGGGGTGTCCGTTCCGATACTCAATACTTCCTTGATACCTCCGCAGCCTGTAAACTTGGATAATGTCTCACGCTCTGCGGTGGTCGCATTTCTGCGTTCCTCGTGAATGGCAAGGGCTGTGCTTATCGCTTCGATATTGCCCTCTAATGCTTTTAACTTGTTGTAACTCATACGTGTATATTTAACCTTTTGTTTAATATTTCCCTTTCTTCGGGCGGGTTGTTGCAACCTGCCGGGAATTATTTTTCTGCCTCGAAAAGGTGACGGGGAAATACGGGCAAATCTGACGAGGGAAATACGCTCGAACTTGTGAGAGGAAGATTTCGTGAAGGCATCCACGGCACAGCCGGATTTGACAAGTCTTGACACCGGACGTTACCTTTGCGGAAAAATAAATCCGGGCCGGGTGGAATCACGCTCAAAAAGGCAATCTTGATTGTCACGTTATTAGAGGATAGGGAGAGTTTATAAAAGGAGCCATTTCGGGTAAAAGTGGAAGGGAAGCCGCTCTTGGAGCGGATGGTAAAAAAGGGAATGAGTGGATTATAACAGGAAATTGAGGCGCAGGGCTGACCAAAAGAAAAGGCTCTGTGCAAATCATACACAAAACCTTTTCATTGATTAAAACAGATTGACAACCGGCATACCTCGCTGCTTGGCTCTTTTGAAAGTGTAGTATGTGCCACCTTTGGGAACTCCGTCAAAGTAGGCTATCAAGTGGCCGGAACATGACAGCATATAGTCGTTTCTCCGAAGGAAACAGTCATCAGCATAGCTTTCTGCAAGTATGACAACTTCATCCGCTTTGGCAAGAGCATTACGATAGCGTTCCTTATTATAAGGTGTGAATTTTTCACATTGCCCACGATAAGGCACGGTTGCAACCAATGTAATGTCGGAATATACTTCTTTCATGGATAAAGCCGTTTCTGCGGCAAGCAGGTCGAAGCCCATCGCCATGCCACAGTAAAATATGCGGATGCCTCGATTGTAATGTTCCAATATCACTGTCCTTAATGCTTTCCGAAGCGAAGGTACTTTATCGTAGGGTATGGAACGGTGGCCGGTAAGTGCCACTGCCATTACTTGATTATGTGAATTGGTTTGTTTCATTGTGCACTCAATAGGTAGTTTTAATACTCTTTGATTGATTCTATATATTCTCTTACCAGTTCTTCTGCCGCAGCATACGGGTCTTTTTTATCTGCAATATCTTTCACATGAACCATGAAATTGTCTATTTCTCATATACAATTTTCATCGGTATATACTTGGCAATAATAGCCACCTACATTTTCCTCACAATCAGGATAAAATGTTACATATACTTGCGCTCCTTTTAATGTTCTTGCTGTTACCATATATTTTATTTTAATTATTGACTGGTTATAAAGCTGGAATTATGCCGCTTGCTATCAATATACCTCCTTTATAAAGTTCAATCGTGCCTGGCACAAATCCCATTTTTCCAAAAGCAATGTTACGGATATAGGCTTTGTATTCATCCGCTTTAAAGTTTTGTCCGGTCAGATTATTGAATATCATAGAGATAGATATGTTGTCGTCAGACCAAAGAATCATTTTTTGACCTTGCCTTATTTCCTCGATGCAACTTTCCTTTGGAGGATTTCTATTCGATATTACCTTCATCATCTTCATTCTTTGGGTTGTACCTACAAAAATCTACTATCAATAACCGTTCATCCATGTATTTGGAAGGGTCTGAGGCAAGGCGTTGCTTCAGCCAAAAATGTTGTCTGCCGTATCCATAAGCAAAGAACTTGTCAAAATCCGTGGTTTCAGACAATTTTGTAACAACAGCTTGAAAACCAGCTTTGTCTGTTGCAAATACAGCATGGTTTACCAGTTCAACCAATAAGTTGGGAATTTGTGCGTCCCATACGTTAATAAGATTTTCAAATGTCACATTCATAGCGTCTTAATTAGATATTATAAAAAACGATACAATCTTCCACTTCGGTTGCCTTGCCGAATAGTGGGTCTTTGGTATAATAAGGTGGCATACCGCCTTGCACGCTGTCTGCAATGGGGCATACCAGTTCGATACACCGATTACGCAATAGGTTGTCAATCATTTTAATCTCTTTGTCTTTCAGTCCTGTGGCGTCTCCGTTAGCCATGTAAGGCAATGCCCATGTGGGTACTCTTTCGATACTTCGTTCCATATAGCTTTTTTTAAAGTTAATACTATTATTTTCTCAATGCCTGACTTGTTTTCCCTACATTACTTTTCAGTTCCGCAGGTCGGCATATCAGACTTTTTAAGGCATCCCCTGAATGAAGCCATTGATGGAATAAGGCAAGCCCGGATATGAAAATCAACCATGCAATAGTCTATTTTCATCATACGAGCAACGTGTGGCTTGCTATTTCCGGGCTTCATTCTAATTTCGCCGCACGAAAAGTGATGTGCCGGCTTGCGAGCCAAAAGAGCAATATGCTTCTTTATAGTGGTGCAATGGGAATCAATATGATATAACAGGGAGGATTGGTTAAAAAAAGAGAGTATGCGTAAATGTATCTGTTGAACATAAAAAAACGGCCGAAGCCGTTTTTGAAAGGAGAAACTGCTGTTAAGCAGCTTTCTTGGCTTTCTTCTTTTTTGAAGCGACAGGAGCTTTTTCTTCTTCTTTCTCCACCGGCTCATAGAAGTCGGTGACTGCCATGATGATACGGTTATGTTTGACACCTTGCTGGTCAGTCCATTCGTCGGGTTTGAAAAATCCCTTGACTGTAATGTTTTTGCCTTTCTTCAACAACTCAAAAGAAGTGCTGTCATTTTTACGCCAGGCTTCCACGTAAATGAAAGATGACACATATTCTTCTCCGTTTTGCTCCTTGCGGCTTACTGCCAGTGGGAAGCGTGCTACGCTTGCTGTTGTAAACTGACGGATTTCTGCATCCTTACCAACGAAACCTGTTACTGCGAATGAATTTTCTACTACTTTCTTCATAATTCTATTTTTTAGAAGTTAAACAATTAATTTTTATGATGCTATCGGATATTGCAGGTATAGGGCGGCACCAGGGATAGCACGCAAATACGCTATATTTTTCACGCAGTAGAAAAATGTCGGAAGATTTTCGTGTATGTCATTGGTCAGAACGGAGTGACCCGTAGATGCTTCGGCATCGCTGCATTATATCTTTGCATCTGAAAAATATTGTGACTTCGCCATCAAAAAGAGATTGACGAAGGGAGGGCAAAGAAAATAGCAGTAATAGTCGGAAAGGAAGCTGAAGTATGCTAATAACCGCACGTGGCTCTATCCATGAGGTAAAGGAGCAAATCAGAATGGAAACTTCATTATGAAATGAGGAAACCGTGAAAATCAGCAATCACATAGGCATTGTTGATATAAAGCAATACTCATTGGGATATAGATAACGTAAGGCTGACTATAAAAAGTGGAGAAACGATATTGCCGGCAGTTTCAGTAGCCTATCGGTTGGATAGAAGAAGGAAAAGGCTGTTAAACAAGGAAAAAGTTATCAGAAGGTTACTTTTCCTGTCAAAAAAGACTTTGGCTGTCTTTGGGAAAAAGGATTGCGGTGAAACCTTTTATAACAGGAGTGTATGTAAACAGATGATATATAAGAAGAAAAAACAAATGAGATAAGTTAAAAAGGTGGATTGGAATATGCTGTTTCTGCGTATCTTTGCAAATGGAAGTGCATCATAATAAGAACAAATTATAACCTTCCAAAAGAAAAGGCATAACGTGCCTATAAAGCGTATCAATAACAAAGAAGATAGAGAATGGAAAAACTGATTATATGGATTGTCCTATTGGTGTTCTTTTACCTGATGAGCAGGATAAACACATGGAAAAAGAGAGCGGCTGCGGCCTTTCTGGTAGTGGGGCAACGTGCGATAACAAAGGAGGAACGCAAATGGGGATATCGCAATGCGCTGCGTGCAGGGGAAAAGAAAGCGGAAAGATTCTATGTATATTCAGCTTTGGAGGATTTCATGGATGAGAAACCGATGGTGCCTTTCAAGATGAAACTTTCCAACGGCAAGAAGATTCCGGCAATATTCATTGACTATTACATACCCAAAAAGGATTGGAATTTCATCACTGAGGAACAACGGAAGTTTGTACAAATGGTATATGACTTTAAGGACGGACGTGTGTCTTGCAGCCGTTTATTCAAAGAAGCATTGGCAAAGCTGGATTTGCCAGATAGTGTTAGTGTTGTATTCATGCCATGCAGCAATCAAAGCAAATACCTTACCCGATTCAGCCGGTTGAACAATGCTTTGTCGTATGAAGAAAAGTTGCATCCGATGCTGTACAGTCTTACTTATCTGGAGGCCCGTGAAAGCAAACACAACATAAAAGATAGGGATAAGGTAAATGCGGATTCCAATATCATTATCAATGCAGACATCGTAGGCAAGAAAGTCGTAATTATTGACGACGTGATTACAACAGGAAGCAGCATCAAGGAACACGCAGAGGAACTTGGCAAATATGGGGTGGAAGTTGTCGGGGTTGTCTGTTTGGCTAAAACCGTGAAGTATCCGGAGAAAATAGAGATTTGGATTGAATCTCATTTCAAATAGAAAAGCGTAAAGGAATACAGGTTTAGTCCGGTTCTTGTAGTATATATACAAGATTCAATTAAACCTATTATTATAAACTCATCCGGCTGATTGCTTGATTATGCACTGAGTGGAAAATACACTCGGTGATTTTTCTTTTGGGAGGCAAAAAATATCAAATATAGGGAGTGATTTGAGGTTGGAACTTACTTCTTACGATTTTGTGTTGATTGGCTGAATTTTGAATGATTATGTTACTATTTTGTTAATCTAAGAAATCTATTGTTTTGTATATTGTTGTAATTCAAATATATACAGTACTATTTTTATAATATTCCCATTTATGGCGCGTAGTGTATGAACTGACCTTGGTTGCCACTCCGCATTTTTTCGCCAATCTGCCTAAATTGTAATTCATGGTTCGTAGTGCCTGCTGATACTCTGTATATAGATCCTCTCCGGTTTTTGTTCCACTGAGGATGGGAAAAAGGTAGGGAGAGTCCTGATTGGTATTTTGATATTTGTTTATCAGCTTCATTGCTGTTATCGGAATATCAACAATCATTTGCCCACCTGTTTTATATCGGCGATAAGAAAGTGTGTTGCCTTTCAAGTCGCTTTTGTGAAGATGGGCCAGATCAACAAAGGGCATTCCGCGTAATTGAAACATTAAATTAGCCCAAACTCTGCATCGTATCAAATCTTCCGGTAGTTTCTTTAGAGGAACCTCGTTTAGTAACTTGTTTATCTCTTCTACTTCCAATGCGCGTTTTATATCGTTTTTCACGCCGGTGTAGACATGATGAAATAAACGGGAATTCTCGGTTATTATTTTTTTATCCACTGCTTTGTTATAAGTTGCACGCAATGTCCGCATATAGGTGGAAACAGTATTCCAACTTAGTTGCTTGTCACGCAGGTAGGTTTCAAATTCTTTCAGATTGGCTCTGTTGAGCTGGTGAAAGTAAATAACCTCACATCCACAGAATTCACTGAAAGCGTTCAAGGTACTTTGATAGACATGTGCCGTGCCATATCGTTTCTCGTCTTTCAGTTCTTCAATCGTTTTGTTCATAAACTCGTTGAATTTTTTTTTATTTCTCATAAGGTTCCGTATTATAGATTTTACATAATAAGTAATTTTCATAACGGAATCGAATATAGATTGAAATGTTCAAAACAGAAAGATTATTTATCTAATTCTGCATCATTTATACGTATTATCCAGCCGTTTACTTGCATTTGTAAACATATGTAAGGTTTCTGCGGATCCTCTGTCGGGCTCAGGAAAAATATCAGGTTATAGCGGTCTTGCCTGTCAAGATATTCTTGTGGAGGCATGTAGGTTGTTTCGACATTACGCGACAGAAGCAGATAGGGTGTCAGCGGAATATCGAAAATCTCTTTTCCACTAGGTTGATAGATTAACCGTAGGCGGGTGTCGTCATTCTCCATCAATCTCAATGTATTCATTCCGGCATGTACTACCTGTATGTCTTCCAGATTGGCGCTTTCCTGCATGAAGGGAAGATAGCAGGTGAAAACGGAGTCTGTCGGAGTGTTCCGGTGATCCATGCATCCGTTGCGGGCTGTCAGCTCCAGACGGAAATCATCTGTATCCAGAGGGGCGGCCGACTGGCTTTGCAATATGCAGCTCAGAATATTCGTGTTTTTAGTAAGAGAGAGAGCCAAAACCTGATATTCGCCGCTGATATGCACATTGTCCAGCCGCCCGTGGAATAGAGATGAAAGTTTTTCGGATTGTTCTCCCGCCTCATTGCGTAACAGTGTCAGTGAGGTGGGAGTATGCCGGTAAAGTGAGTCTGCCAATCCTGCCCAGACCAAAAAGGTGTAATCTCCCTGAGGCAGGGAGGGGACTTGGATTGTACATTCATTTTGATGGAATGTAAGACTGTCTACTTCCTCCCGGACTATATAGTTCCCTTCCTGGTCGAGAATAAATAGCGTGACATCTTTTACCTGAGTGGTCACGGCATCTACATTCAGCATGTTATAGGTATAGGATAACTTTAACCAACAGCCTGTGGGGCAATCGGATCGGTCATCGTCTACCCAGGAACATGCACTACAGAAAAGAGTACATAGGGCGAAGAGGATAGTAGCAGTTTTACTCATTGTTTTTCTATTTTGAGACTGTTTTATTCAAGGTCGGCATCTTGGTCACGGACAATCCATGGATATACTCCGAATTCTACGTCCAGGAATGCTTTGTTTTCATCCGGATCGGGTTTGGTGTCCGGAGTGCCGGGACCCAGGTTCTTGATGCTGGTGATGTTGACAGAGTAGATGTTGTTACGTACAATACCGAACTCCATGACGCCCATGACGGTGGGGTTGTTGTTGTCAAGATGTTTGATCCAGTAATTGTAGAAGGTAGAGAAATTGCCTCCGTTCTTGGTGAAACGGGTAATCTGCTTGGCAGCCAGTTCTGCATCACTGGATTCTTCTGTCAAACCATCAATATTGGCATCGCCATATTTGCCTACAGCTGCCAGTGTGGTGTAGAATTTATAGTTGAAATAATACAGTGTGTTGAATACAAGCGGGTCTTCTACCGGATTACCGTTGTTACCGATGGTCTGTGAAGCTTCGGGGGTAAATGTACCTTTCAGCATGATACCGGTGGTGTATACTGTGTTCTGTGCCGGACGGAACATACAGTTTTCAAGACAGTACATGGAAACGTACTTTCCTGCATCGGCCAGGCCCGACCAGTTGCTGTCTGTCTGTTTTGACAGGTGGTTGGTGTAGAATGAACCGCCTGTGAAATTGGTAGTGGCTCCAGCTACGGTCTTGTCGAAGAAATAGGGGTCGATAAGGTAACCGTTGTTGTCGGCGATGTTACCGAAGTTTCCTGCTTCCACGCTGTAAGATGACGGAGCTGACGGAGTCTCAGGGGCGTTATCCAGTGTAGCGACATGACGGAAGGTGTAGAACTTGTTTGCCAGGTTGATGAATTTGTAGTTGTTCAGACGGACTGTGGCGTAAGTCACTCCGGCAGAATTCTTCAACGTGTAGATTTCCTTGCTGTCATTTCTGACCATCAGTTTGGCAACGGCACGTTCCAGATTGATTCTGACGTGTGCTTTGGTGTCGCTTTCTTCGGGAGACTCTACGGTGATGTTCATATTGGCCGAGCCGCGGTTGGACATGATGAAACCGCTTCCGGGTACGCTGGTTATCATGCCGTTTCCATAGGTGGAGGCGTCAATCTGTCCCAATAATGTGGATTCCTGACCTATTTCGAAGGTCTGTGAACCGTTGGCTACGGCAAGGATGTCATAGTTGCCCGGTTTTACTGTGATTTCCTTGTTGCAAGGATAGACAATGGTTTGTCCTTCTTTGCTGCTCTCTCCGCTGGAAGTGCCTGCACCCAGATCGCTTTGAGTTACATTGATGGTAGTAACCAGATTCTTGCTGGAGGAGTCAAACAGATAGAGGGTTACATTGCTCACCTTGTATTCTTCGGCGGTTCCGTCTTCGTAAACTCCGGAGTCTTCGGCGGAAGCGGCACGGCTGCCGTTGGAAGAGTTGGGAACTACAAATGAAATCTCCATGTTCCCTCCTCTGGCTCCGGGAGCCGGATTGTCTCCGTTTCCTGAGGGAACATCTGCATCATTGATACATCCTGTCATTGCGGCTGCAAGAGCGAAGGATAATAATAATTTTTTGTTCATAATGTAAAATAGTTTTAGTTAAAAATGTGATTAGTAAATCTCATGTAATATCTTCAGGTTTTCACCTGCTTGGGGCAGTCCTGCCTCTTCCGCTTTGTGCAGCAGGTTCTCCGCTTCGGTATAGTTCCCGCTCAGCATTTGCATGATACCTTGCAAAAGGGTCTTTTCGGGAGTTTCACCGGCTTTGTCCAGATAGAGTGAGGCGCCTTTGGTATCTCCCTGCGCGAGCAGGATGCAGGCTGCATTGAGATTGGCAACGGGGTGTTCCGGATTAAGCAGAACCGCCGTCATGAAAATCTTATTGTATTCCGGACTGCCGGCAGGGTAGGTCCGGGCTATGCGGAACATCTCTTCAATACTCAGATTCTTGGGGTTGCTTTGGAATACCTGCTTGGCCTGCTCTACCGTAAACGGACGTACCACATAGTGGATGGTGTAGTCTGAATGGCGGAGGCCGGGGAACCAATGTTGCAGGATGAAACGGAACTCTTCGGGATAACGTTTCCGTATTTTCCGTTCTTTCCCGTCGGGGCTGCTTTTGCTTTCTGCAATATGTAGCAGTTCCTCGCGATGGGTGATAACGGTGTCGGTCAGCAACTTGACAAATCCGTCCCAGTCTTCGGGGGTGTAATGGGTGGTGAACAATGTATCATTGAAAGCATATTGGCTGCATACATAGTCTTTCAAGGTACGGGTCCGTTCCCGCGCCAGACGTTCGTTGTTGGAGTAGGGGCCTTCGGGAGAGGCGTATCCGTGAATGTCAATATGCGAAATGACTACATTGGTATCGTTTTTTATCAGGGCGATACTGCGCTTTATCTTTGCCAGTTCGGCCGGATTGTTTCTGTATTCGGGATAGATGGTTGTTTCGTTGAGCGGGAAGTCCAGATAGGCACGTCCGCTTTCTTCGCGCACTTTCCTTTCTTCCATCTGCGGAGTGATGAACGCTACGTGCGGATGGATATCGGGAAGGATGTTCAGGCGGGTCAGATAGGTGGAGTCTGTATGGCGGGGGACTCCGCATCCGCATTCTTTTTCGATGAGATGCAAGGAGGCATGCTTCATCCAGTGGGTGAAGGGGATGCTGCGCAAGTAGTGTACGCTTTGCTTGCGGTCATTGCGGCGGCGTAACTCTTCATAGTCTTTTTCCTGCCTGCCGGTTTCACGCTGGAAGAAAATATGCTGTTTACGACCGTTTACATAGATGGCGGGAAGCTGGATGAAGTTGTCCAGGCTGTCGCTGAGCCGGGGAACCAGTATGACTGATTCGTTGGAGGGAATCTGCCTGGTAATGTCTACTTGCATGGACACTACCAGACTTTCTCCCATCCGGTAGAGCCGGGAGGAGGCGATGTAAATCGAACTGTCCCGTTCTGCCGGCTGCGCCGATGAGCAAAGCGCAGGAAAAATAAATGATATAAAATAGAATAAGTATTTCATGGCTCTTTAGTTAAATATGTAAACTATACTCAGGGATGCTTTGGAAGGGCCGAAATAGTGATAATGGCCTTTTTCCAGTAGCTCGGCACACACGTCGGGGCATTTATATTTCTTATAGTCGATATATTCATACCCTACACCGACGGAAACTTCTATATTCCAGTGGCGGTTGAGCATGATGTGGTATCCGTAGCTTATGCCTCCACCTGCCAGCCAGCCTGCATACCGGTGCTCTTTCAGCCAGGGGAAGAGTCCGAAAGGCATCTTTTTTCCTCCTACGTTGAACTGCGCTCCGTTGAGATAGGCTCCCCAAAAACTGCCGTTGAATTTCTGGCAAGTCCAGTAGCGGTATTCCGGTTGTATGAGCCAATATTTGTTGACATATCCTTCCGTGCGTTTCCACGGGCGTATGCTGCCGGACAAATCGAATGTGGATTTGAGGCCGAAGGCATATTCCACACCGGCATTCAGCGCACCGTTGGCGGCGGAAAGCAGGTTGCTTTTGACAGCCGTTTTCTGTGCGGAAACGGAAAGGGCGCCGCCGAGCAGAAGACAAGAAAGGATATACCGGGTTTTCATGTTTTATTGTATATTGGTTTGATTGGATTCAAAGAATATTTTCAGGTTATAGGTGGCTTCTTCCGAGCCTTCGGCTTTGGCGGCTTTCAGCAGGCGGATGCCTTCGTAGGTGTTGTTGCACAACAGTTCGTAGGCTCCACGGCAGCTCTTGTAGGCAAGCGTTTCATGGGAAGCCATTTGCAGATAGCGGCCGGCTGCCTGTGTGTTGCCCCGTTCGATGGCGGCGGCAGCGGCGTTGAGGTTGGCAACGGGGCTTGCCGGATATATCTTGACACTGATGTCTATGATTTTGTAGAACTGTTCCGGAGTGTTCTTGTAGCTGATGGCCACGGTGTAAAGCTCGCGTAACGAAAGCATCTGCGGATTGATTTCGGCTATGACACGCGCTTCGTCCAGACTGAAGTTCAGCTCTTTCTGGTTGCGTTCATCGGTGGCATCGCTTTCGGGAGATACATAGCTTCCCTTGAAATACGGTTTGGCAGAGGGTGCGTGCGGAACAGGGGAAACAGAATGGTGTTCCGGAACAACGGGAGCAGAGGGGGAGGAGGCTGCCATAGGAGCTTCCCGGTTCCTGTCCCGTTGGGGAACGAAATGATCTGTTGCTGTTGCTATATGGGGTGCTGTGTCCGGAATGGGGATATTTTCGCTTTGTACTTTCTCTCCGCTGCCGTTGATGACTTCCTTCTTGAGGTTCAGGGTGGCGAACTGTATCCAGTCGGCTGCCGGAAGGGAAGCACGGTAGTGGATAGTCTGATCGCTGTCTGTCAGGGGGATAGCGGTAAATACGGGAGTTACATCTGCCTTGCCTCTTCGTTTGTTGAGCGCCAGGGTACGGCGGTATAGCCGGTGTGCACGTTCTCCGTTGAGCAGGATTTGAGGGAGTTCTGCCGTGCGGGTTCCGTCTGTGAGGACAGGAGTGAGGCGGATATGGCTTTTGGTGTCCATTTGGGGAACATTGAAGGTCATTTTCATGGACACTGTGGCAGAGTCCTGTCCGAGAGTAACGGAAGGAGGCAGGATATCGAGTTTCAGGTTTTGTGCAGTGGCAAAGGTGCCGCATAATAAAAGACTGAATAGTATGTTTGTCTTGAGTTTCATGACTGATAGGGTATATTTGCTTTTATATTTATTGAATGAAATAAATGAATGATATGCCTAGCTGGGTAGGTCCGACATAGTTGGAGTGGGATTTCTCAATGAGTGCGTCTCCTTTGGCGGGACCGTATTTATCATAGGTGAGATGGGCGTATCCGACAGATATGCTTGCTTCAAGACTCCAGAATGTGCTGAGCAGCCATTGGTGTCCATAGGTAACGCCGCAACCTATCAGATTACCCTGATAACGGTTGTTCTTGACCGTGGTGAAAGGAGTGGTTCCACCGAAATTGTATTGGGCGAAATGGGCTTGCACCCCGAAAAAACTTCCTATGAATGTTTCATTGAGCCACCAACGGTATTCGGGCTGGATCAGAATGTGCTTCATTTTTTTGTTTTCTCCCAGATTCCAGGGATTATAGTTGACACTCAGATTGAATGAATGGGTGTCGTCACACCTTATTTCTCCTCCAAGGTTGAGAGTGCCGGTAAGGTCATAAAGAACATTGCTTTTTACAGCGATACTTTGAGCCGGGGCTATACGCGGAGTCATAACTGCTAGCATGATTGCTATTATAAATAAGTAAGAATGTCGCATTGTCAATATTTTTGTTTTGTTTTTTTCTGTTACTTTAGAAGTAACGGAAGGGGAGGAGGGAGGCGAAAAAACATGAAAACAGCAGTAAGATAAAGATTTAGTGGCTGTTAGAGAAGATAAAAGACCGGAAATGTGGCTTCACTCATATTGACAATCGGAGTATGGGTAGGGAGAGGTATATGCGGAATAAAAAAAATTTTTAAAATAAAAACGAAAAAAAAGTGTAGAAATCTTGCACTGTATTTAAAGTTTGTATACTTTTGCTTCCAAAATCTGTTCCGTTACTTCTAAAGTAACAGTCTTTTAATTTGTTGTTTTATAATGTAATGTGAAGTTTTAAAATTGATTATATAGAAATGTTAATGTGATTAATTATTACTTTATTTGCTCTGTCTAATTCATCGTTTTTAAAGCTTTTCAAGTAGGTTTCGGTCACCTTTGTGGAGGAGTGCCCCAGGGCATCACAAATCAATTGTTCCGAAAAGTGACAATATTTAGCCAAAGTGGCCCAAGTGTGTCGGCTGGTGTAGGAACTGACGTTGAGTTTGATTCCGCAGTATACCGCCAGTTGTTTCAGGTCATAGTTCAGTTTCCGCAAGGCATGTTGGTATTCTGCATACTCTTCTTCGCTTTTCCGGTTTCCACTGAGAATGGGAAGCAGGTAGGGGGAGGCGGAGTCTGTATTTTGATACCGTTTGATAAGGTTCATGGCAGCGGGAGGAATCTCGACGGTGAGCAGGGCTCCTGTTTTGTGGCGGCGGTAGGAGATAACGGAATCTTGCAGGTCTGTTTTGCGCAGGTGTGCCAGATCCACAAAGGGCATTCCGCGTAACAGGAACATCAGGGTAATCCATGCCCGGCTCTCTTTCATGCTTTGCGGCAGGGGGCGTGGAAGGGAGGCGCTTAATAATTTGCTCATGTCTTTGGCATCGAGGGCACGTTTGGTATTGGCTTTTACGCCGGTATATACGTGACGGAAAAGACGGGGCTTTTCTTCCGCCAGACCATCGTCCACGGCTTTGTTGTAGATGCTTCGCAAGGTACGCATATAAGTGGAGACGGTGTTCCAGGTGCATCCCTTGTTGCGCAGGTGGTTCTCAAATTGTTTCAGGCGTGAACGTTCCATCTGGTTGAACCGGATGGCATCGGTCTTGCAGAAGAGCATGAAGGCGTTCAGGGTGCTTTGGTAGATGTGGGCGGTACTGAAACGCTCTTCTTCTTTTAGCGACCGGATAAGTTGTTTCATAAATAGGGTCAGGTTAGATTTCTTTTTCATTGTTCTTTTCGTTTTTAATGTTAGGTAATTCTGTTCCACAATACATTTCCGTTTAAAAGTTGAGTTTGCCCCCGTTTGTTCATCAGCTTTTTTTCTTTTTGTGATAGCTTGTGCTTTTTCTTCGCTTTTTGACGATTGGCGGAGGTCTTGTGAGTACGTCTTGTTGTTTTTTTCGTCTAACTGTAAATAATTTATATGAAAAGAATGAAAAATATCAGGCTAGGAACACTTGTCGCATGTATGTGCGTGTTATGGGGGTGCGAGAAACCCAATGTGAATATTGTGATGCCGCAGGAGGCGTCGAACCGGGTGCTGTTTGCAGGAGAACATTTGAAGAAAGCGCTGGAAGATGCGGGGTATTCGTCTGTTATGTTGTCGGATACTGCCGGTATGGATAAAGATGAGGTATGCATCCGTCTGGAACAGGCTGCTGATACTGCCGGACTGAAAAAGGAGGGGTTTACCATTTCTACCCGTGGAAACATGACTACGGTGACAGGAAACGACGGAAGCGGTGTGATTTACGGCTGTCGGGAATTGATAGATCATGTAGGGCAATACAAGGATTTGAAGTTTCCGGCACAGCTGACGGATGCTCCGGAAATGGTGCTTCGCGGAGGTTGTGTAGGGATTCAGAAAATGGAATACCTGCCCGGAAGAGGGGTGTATGAGTATCCCTATACGCCGGAGAGCTTCCCTTGGTTTTATGATAAGGAACAATGGATAAAATATCTGGATATGCTGGTGGAAAACCGCATGAATTCCTTGTATCTGTGGAACGGGCATCCGTTTGCTTCCTTGGTGAAGCTGGAAGAGTATCCTTTTGCCGTAGAGGTAGATGAGGAAACTTTCAAGAAAAATGAGGAAATGTTCTCGTTCCTGACTGCCGAAGCGGACAAACGCGGTATCTTTGTGATCCAGATGTTTTATAATATATTGTTAAGCAAGCCTTTTGCCGAGCATTACGGGTTGAAAACACAGGATCGTAACCGTCCTATTACTCCGCTGGTCAGTGATTATACACGTAAGTCGGTGGCCGCGTTTATAGAAAAATATCCCAATGTGGGTCTGCTGGTATGCTTGGGGGAAGCGATGGATACCTACGAGGATGATGTGGAGTGGTTTACCAAAACCATTATTCCGGGAGTGAAGGACGGACTGAAGGCATTGGGGCGTACGGACGAACCGCCCATTTTGCTGCGTGCACATGATACGGACTGCAAGATGGTGATGGATGCGGCATTGCCGTTATACAAGAACCTCTATACCATGCATAAATACAATGGTGAGTCACTGACTACTTACGAACCGCGCGGTCCTTGGTCCAAGATACACTCGGACTTGAGTGCCTTGGGAAGTATTCATATCAGTAATGTGCATATTCTGGCAAACTTGGAACCGTGGCGTTGGGGATCTCCCGACTTTGTACAGAAGGCGGTGAATGCCATGCACAATGTACATGGAGCCAATGCCCTGCATCTGTATCCGCAGGCTTCTTATTGGGACTGGCCGTACACGGCGGACAAACTGGCGGATGGCAAACGGGAGTATCAGCTGGACCGTGACTGGATATGGTACAAGACGTGGGGACGCTATGCATGGAACTGTCATCGGGACCGTTCATCCGAAGTGGAATATTGGAACAAGCAGTTGGGCGATTTTTATGGTACGACTCCTGCCGAAGCCGGAGATATTCTGGAGGCATACGAGCAGAGTGGAGAGATTGCTCCGAAGTTGCTCCGCCGTTTCGGCATCACGGAAGGGAACCGGCAGACTTTGTTGCTGGGTATGTTTATGAGCCAGTTGGTGAATCCTTATAAATATACCATCTATCCGGGATTTTATGAGAGTTGCGGGCCGGAGGGCGAGAAGCTGATAGAATATGTGGAGAAGGAATGGAAGAAACAGCCGCATGTGGGCGAATTGCCGCTGGATATTGTGGCGCAGGTGGTGGAACACGGTGACAAGGCGGTGGCGGCCATTGACAAGGCTGCCGCAGCGGTGACTCGTAATAAAGAGGAGTTCGGACGTTTGCGGAATGACATGCATTGCTATCGTGAATTTGCTTATGCCTTTAACCTGAAAGTGAAAGCTGCTCAGCGTGTCTTGAACTATCAGTGGGGAAAGGATCTGAATGAACTGGATGCCGCTATTCCATTGATGGAACAAAGTCTGGAGCATTACCGCAAGCTGGTGGCATTGACGGATAGTACTTATTATTATGCCAACAGTATGCAGACCGCGCAACGCCGTATTCCTATCGGTGGTGACGGTGGCAAGAACAAGACCTGGAAAGAGATGCTGGTGCATTATGAAAATGAGCTGGCTAATTTCAAGGCGAACTTGCAGTTGCTGAAAGATAGGGCGGCAGGTAAGGTGACGGAAAGTGCAGCTGAGATAAAACCTTTGTCCGCCGCAAATGTGAAGATCCTGAACGGACTGGCTCCGGTGAAACTGGTGACGGGGGCAAACCTGTTCTCCAATGTACCGGGCAAGGTGGATGCACTGGCTGCCGAGCTGGAAGGGCTGACTGCTTATAGAATGAACGGGGAGGTGCAGCGCAAGGAAGGTACGACAATAGAGTTTGAAGCGGCTGCTCCGGTGAGTTTGTTGGTAGGTTATTTCCGTGATGACCAGAAGAAGTATGCGAAAGCCCCGAAACTGGAAACGGACGCTTCTGCCAATGATTACGGTCAGGCGGAACCGAAACTGACCAATGCCATACGCATAGCGGGTATGCCGCTGGCGAATGTACATGCTTATCATTTTGAGACCGGAAAGCATACCTTGTTGCTGCCGAAAGGATATACGATGGTGCTGGGATTTACAGACGCGCAGGTAACTCCGCGTAATGCGGGACTGGCAGGTGCGGAGGAAACGATGGACTGGATGTTCTATTAGTAGCCTTAATTCCAGAGGCCGGAATCGCAGTATGGCGTAAAATTTTCAAGTATATCTTGAGAATTTTACGCCATTTTTGTACATAGTTCTAAGATTTTTATAAGGAAAAGTTGCTTAACTGATAAACTTTTTCTATTTTTGTCGTATGAGCAGAAAGATAATAGCATACGAAAACTACTATAAAGATTTTTTTGATACTCTGGATAAAGGTACGCAAGAAAAAGTCCTATATGGATTACTCTTATTGAAGACTCAAGATAGACTACCGGCAAAGTATGTGAAGTTTCTTAAAGAGGGTCTGTATGAGTTAAGAATAGAGTGGCAAGGTAATATCTATAGGATTTTCTTCTGTTATGATGAAGGGCATATTGTTATATTGTTCAATGGCTTTCAAAAGAAGACGCAGAAAACACCAGATAGAGAAATTGATAAAGCATTAAAACTAAAGAAAGAATATTATGAGCGAAAAAGAACTAAAGATGTTTGATGTCGATGCACAGTTGGATGCTGTGTTTGGCAAAGAAGGGACTCCGGAGCGTAAGGCTGCCGAAGACAGGGCTAATGCTTTCTTTACCGGGCAAATAATTGAAGAGGCAAGGAAGAAAGCAAATATGACACAGGCGGAACTTGCCGAAAAGATAGGGACTAATAAGTCTTATATTTCCCGTGTGGAAACAGGAAAAACAGAGCCTAAGGTTTCTACCTTTTATCGTATTGCTTCTGCTTTGGGATTGAATGTTGAGCTGACCCCTGCTATGTGATGGTAAGAATAGAGAATGAGATAAAAGTTCTCTGAATGGGTACATTTTCTTCTTTTATCCGTCTTGCCAATAGATAAAAAAGATAATTATGAAGAAGATATTGATATTGGCATTTTTACTGTTGTCATTGGGAACATACGCCCAACGTGAAGTTCCGCAATCGCGCATGGAGCAGATTTATGAGGAAGCCAAGACTCCTTATAAATATGGGCTGGCTGTAGCTCCTGCCGACAACAAGCATAAAATAGACTGTCCTACCGTGTTCCGCGAAGGGGATAAGTGGTATATGACCTACGTGGTTTATAATGGTAAGAGCGGACTGGACGGGCGTGGATACGAGACATGGATAGCCGAAAGTGATAATCTGTTGGAATGGCGTACATTGGGACGTGTCTTGTCTTATCGTGACGGATTCTGGGATTGCAACCAGCGTGGTGGTTTCCCTGCATTGCCGGATATGGAGTGGGGAGGAAGCTATGCCCTGCAGACGTATAAAGGCAAGCATTGGATGACTTATCTGGGTGGGGAAGGGACCGGATATGAATCGGTGAACAAGCCGCTGTATATCGGTTTGGCCTGGACAGACCGGCCTTTGGGTTCCGCCCATGAGTGGCAGGCACAGGACAAGCCTGTGATGAGTATCCATGATAAAGACGCGCAATGGTGGGAAAAGCTGACCCAGTACAAAAGTGTGGTCTATTGGGATAAGGAGAAAACACTGGGCGCTCCTTTCGTCATGTTCTATAACGCGGCAGGACGGCATCCGGAAACGGATTTGAAAGCGGAACGGGTGGGTATCGCCTTGTCAAAGGATATGAAGAAGTGGAAACGCTATCCGGGCAATCCGGTCTTTGCACACGAGGCGGACGGAACCATCACGGGGGATGCGCATATCCAGAAAATGGGCGACGTGTATGTCATGTTCTACTTCTCGGCTTTTGAACCGAGCCGCAAATACAAGGCATTCAATACCTTTGCTGCCAGTTATGACCTGGTGCACTGGACCGATTGGAAAGGGGCGGATTTGATTATCCCTTCCAAAGACTATGATGAATTGTTCGCTCATAAAAGTTATGTGGTGAAACACAATGGGGTGGTGTATCATTTTTATTGTGCCGTGAATGACGCGGAACAACGTGGTATAGCCATTGCTACCAGCAAGCCGATGGGACGTTCGCAAGTGCATTTCCCGGAACGGGAGGTGAAGAACCGCCGGATGGTGATGGAACTGGATAAAGGATGGAAAACATGGCTTTGTGATAAAAGTGCATACGGGCAGGCGGACAATGCCCCTACAGTGGTGGATATTCCTCATAACTGGGACGATTATTACGGTTACCGCCAACTGACTCATGGCAATCTTCACGGTACTGCCATGTACGAAAAGATATTCATGCTGGATAATTCTCAATTTCCAATTTCCGATTCTTCATTCGGAAAACGTTATTTCCTTCGTTTTGAGGGAGTGGGAACGTATGCCACTGTTACATTGAATGGAAAGGACTTCGGCCGTCATCCCGTAGGGCGTACTACGTTGACACTGGATGTGACGGAGGCGTTGAAGCCGGGAGAGAACAGACTGGTGGTGAAAGCGGAGCATCCTGAAATGATAGCCGATATGCCTTGGGTATGCGGTGGTTGTTCTTCGGAATGGGGATTCAGTGAAGGTTCCCAGCCTTTGGGCATTTTCCGTCCCGTGGTGCTGGAGGCTACGGATGCAATACGCATCGAACCTTTCGGAGTGCATATCTGGAATGATGATAAGGCGGGAACTGTCTTTGTAGAAACGGAGGTGAAAAATTACGGGAAGACTGCCGAAACGGTGGAAGTGGTTAATAAATTCAGTAATGCGGATGGTAAGCAGGTGTTCCGCCTGACGGAGAAGGTGACTTTGCAGCCGGGTGAAAGGAAGGTGGTGAAGCAACAATCACCGGTGCAGAATCCTGTCTTATGGAGTACGGAGAATCCTTATTTGTATAAACTGGCCAGTATGATAAAGCGTGGCAAGAGTACTACGGATGAGATTAGTACGCCCTTTGGTATCCGTACCGTCAGTTGGCCGGTGAAACAGAAGGACGGTGACGGACGGTTCTATCTGAATGGACAGCCTGTCTTTATCAATGGGGTATGTGAATATGAACACCAGTTCGGACAAAGCCATGCTTTCAGCCGTGAACAGGTGGCAGCCCGTGTGAAACAGATCCGTGCGGCGGGCTTCAACGCTTTCCGTGACGCTCACCAGCCCCATCACCTGGATTATCAGAAATATTGGGATAAGGAAGGGGTCTTGTGGTGGACTCAGTTCTCGGCCCATGTATGGTATGACACTCCGGAGTTTCGTGAGAATTTCAAGAAACTGCTCCGCCAGTGGGTGAAAGAGCGTCGTAACTCGCCCAGTGTGGTGATGTGGGGATTGCAGAACGAAAGCACGCTGCCTAAGGAGTTTGCCGAAGAGTGTAGTGAGATTATCCGTGAAATGGATCCTACGGCGCGTACCATGCGTGTGATTACCACGTGTAACGGTGGTGATGGAACAGATTGGAATGTTATTCAGAACTGGAGTGGAACCTATGGTGGTGATGTGAATAAGTATGGCCGTGAATTGTCACAGAAGAACCAACTGCTGAATGGTGAGTATGGCGCATGGCGCAGCATCGGGTTGCATACCGAACCGGCTGCCTTTGACGCGAACGGCGTATGGAGCGAGGAACGTATGTGCCGGCTGATGGAAACCAAGATCCGATTGGCGGAACAGGCAAAGGACAGTGTGTGCGGACAATTCCAATGGATATTCAGCAGTCATGATAATCCGGGACGCCGCCAGCCGGATGAAGCGTATCGCCGTATAGATAAGGTGGGACCGTTTAATTATAAAGGACTGGTTACTCCGTGGGAAGAACCGCTGGATGTATATTATATGTATCGTGCCAACTATGTGCCGGCTTCCGAAGATCCGATGGTCTATCTGGCATCCCACACGTGGGAAGACCGTTTTGCAACAGGCCGCAGACGGGCTACCATTGAGGCGTACAGCAATTGTGACAGTGTGTTGCTGTACAATGATGCGGTGGATGCTGAATACTTGGGACGGAAACTGAATCATGGGGTAGGTACTCATTTTATGTGGGAGAACCGTGATATCCGTTATAATGTGCTTCGTGCCGTGGGATACTTTAAAGGAAAACCGGCAGCGGAAGATGTGCTGGTGCTGGACGGTTTGGAGAAAGCTCCTCATTTTGAGGCTCTTTACCGTGGCTCTGTTATAGTGCCTGTTGCTGCCGACCGGTTGAACGGAACTGATTTGTTGAAAGGAGCTGAGGGATATACGTATCTTTATCGTTTGAATTGCGGGGGAGATGCTTATACGGATACGTATGGTCAGGTCTGGGCGCAGGATAACAGCCGTTATTCTCATTCGTGGGCGGAATCGTTTATCCATCCGTCGGACAGTGTGCAGTTATTGAGCCCTTATCAGGCGAGCCAGCGTACCACGAATGATCCCATTCATGGCACTAGGGATTGGGAGCTGTTCCAGACTTTCCGTTTCGGACGCCATAAACTGAATTTCCGCTTTCCCGTTCCGGATGGCGAGTATCGTGTGGAACTTTATTTTACAGAGCCCTGGCATGGTACGGGAGGCGGCGTACAGACGGATTGTGAAGGCTTGCGTATTTTTGATGTAGCGGTAAATGATAAAGTGCTTCTGGATGACTTGGATGTATGGGCTGAAGCGGGGCATGACGGCGCTTGCAAAAAGGTGGTGAATGCTGTTGTGAAAGGTGGTGTCTTGAAGATTGATTTTCCGGAGGTGAAAGCGGGGCAAGCTCTGATTTGTGGCATTGCGATAGCTTCGGCCGCTTCTGTGGAGCCTGTTGCTAATCAAGGGGCTGATGACCGGAATGTAAGTTTCAGCTGGGCTGCCCAAGACAAGGATGTGATGGAAAAGACTCCCAAAGAATTATTGCCTGAAGATAAAAATGCCCGTGCCAATGTGACTTATCAAGCCGAGGACGCTATGTTGAAAGGCAAGTTTATAAAGAAAGAGGTCAAGAAACAAACCGGTGTCTTCTTTGGTAAAGGTGAGAAAAGCAGTATTACCTGGAATATCTCTACCGGTCTGGCACAGGTCTATGCCCTTCGTTTTAAATACATGAACGCTACGGGGAAGCCTATGAAGGTGCGTATGCAGTTCATCGACTCCAAAGGGGTGGTACTGAAGGAGGATCATCTGACTTTTGCCGAAACTCCCGGAAAGTGGCGTATGCTGAGTACAACGACGGGTACGTATATCAATGCAGGCTATTATAAGGTGGTGCTTTCCGCTCCGGATATGGAGGGGCTGGCACTGGATGCGCTGGATGTGCAATAGGAGGAATGGTTTCTGCAAATAGTAAGGGGAAAGTTTCAGCATTTGGCATTTTTACATATCTTTGTGCTCTGAAACTAACCTCTTAAAAATATGTTAATTGATTTACTGCATTCTTCTTATTTCTCGCTCTTCCTTATTGTAGCGTTGGGCTTTATGCTAGGGAGGATTAAGATAAAGGGCTTGTCGCTGGATGTGTCGGCCGTTATCTTCATTGCCTTGCTTTTCGGACATTTCGGTGTGATCATTCCTAAAGAATTGGGGAACTTCGGTCTGGTGCTTTTTATCTTTACCATCGGTATTCAGGCCGGTCCCGGATTTTTCGATTCTTTCAGAAGTAAAGGAAAGACACTGATTCTTATCACTATGCTTATTATTTGCTCTGCCTGTCTGACGGCGGTAGGACTGAAGTATGCTTTTGACATTGATACGCCCAGTGTGGTGGGATTGATAGCAGGGGCATTGACCAGTACGCCCGGTCTGGCGGTAGCTATAGACAGTACAAATTCACCGTTGGCTTCCATTGCATACGGTATTGCTTACCCGTTTGGAGTGATAGGGGTGATTTTGTTTGTGAAGCTGTTACCCAAGATTATGCGGGTGGATCTGGATAAAGAAGCGCGCAGGTTGGAACTGGAACGGCGCAGCAGTTTTCCGGAACTGACAACTTGCATTTTCAGAGTGACCAATCAAGCGGTATTCGGACGTACTTTGGCGCAAATAAATGCACGTGCCATGACGGGGGCCGTCATTTCACGGGTAAAGCATGGGGATTCTATATTGATGCCTAAAGCGAATACCATGTTGCTGGAAGGGGACTATGTGCAGGCGGTGGGAAGTGAGGAAGCGCTGAATCAGTTTGCCGTATTGGTTGGAGAACGGGAGGAAGGTGAATTGCCTCTGGATCAGACACAGGAGATTGAATCTTTATTGCTGACAAAGAAAGATATGATAAACAAGCAATTGGGGGATCTGAATTTACAACGTAACTTTGGTTGTACGGTAACCCGTATCCGTCGAAGCGGCATAGACTTGTCACCTTCTCCGGATTTGGCCTTGAAATTCGGTGATAAGCTGATGGTGGTCGGTGAACGGGAAGGACTCAGAGGCGTTGCCCGTTTGTTGGGGAATAATGCCAAACAGTTGTCTGATACTGATTTCTTCCCGATAGCTATGGGGATTGTATTAGGTGTATTGTTCGGCAAAATAAATATTTCATTTTCAGACAGTGTTTCCTTTTCACCCGGATTGACCGGAGGAGTGCTGATGGTGGCATTGCTGCTGAGTGCCGTGGGAAAGACAGGACCCATATTGTGGTCTATGTCCGGTCCTGCCAATCAGTTGTTACGCCAGTTGGGCTTATTGCTGTTTTTGGCTGAGGTCGGTACTTCTGCCGGTAAGAATCTGGTGGCTACTTTTCAGGAGAGCGGATTGTTATTGTTCGGAGTGGGGGCGACCATTACTGTCGTGCCTATGCTGGTTGCCGTTGTGGTTGGCAGGTTGGTCTTTAAAATCAGTTTGTTGGATTTGCTGGGCACCATCACCGGTGGTATGACCAGTACGCCCGGTCTTGCGGCAGCCGATTCCATGGTAGATAGTAATATTCCGAGTGTTGCATATGCTACGGTGTATCCGATTGCAATGGTGTTCCTTATTTTGTTTATACAAGTGATCGCTTCGGCGGTTTATTGATATATCAAACAGCCGGGTGGGTATGTGCCAAAGGTAGTAAATACTTTTGGCACATTTTTTATTTGGATGAATGTTGTATTTTTATTTATCGATATGAGGAGAAAAAAATATTCATTTTGTTTCTTTTATAGATTTTAATTTATATATTTGTCACAACCTTAATGTAATACGGAGAAAGATTAGGCTTATTCAGTGACAGAATGACGATTGGAATATGGTATGAATAAGCTGAACTCATATATGGTATTTATAAATATACTCAATTTTATGAGGAATAAAGACACACACTCTCGAATTACAGACAAATGCAGATGTTTGTTTGTAGTTGCCTATTCGGCAATGTCTATTACAGGATTGAGCTCCGTGCTCGCAGTGGAAAACCATGCACTATCTTCTCCGGTTTCAGATCGTGTGGAAAGCGTACAGCAGAAAAAACATGTTTCAGGTAATGTGCAGGATGCTAACGGAATGCCTTTAATCGGGGCGTCCGTAATCATCAAGGGAACCAATACCGGTATGATTACCGATATTGAAGGTAATTTCGCTCTTGATGCTAAACAGGGTGATATTATCGTAATCAGTTACATCGGTATGAAATCGGCGGAGGTGAAAGTGCCTGCTAACGGGCAAATAAGAGTGATGCTGAAAGAGGATTCGCAGTTGATGGATGAAGTGGTAGTGACCGGTTATGGTGATTTTAAGAAGGCTACTTATACGGGGTCTGCTTCTGTTTTGAATACGGATAAATTGGAGTCATTGCCTGTTGTGTCTGTAGCACAGATGATGGAGGCTAATATTCCGGGGTTAAGTTCAGTGGCCAGTTCTTCCCAGCCGGGTTCTAAAGCTACAGTGCGGGTGCGTGGAATTGCTTCTATGAATGCTTCTACAGAACCTCTTTATGTATTGGACGGCGTGCCGGTAGCGTCTAGGGATATGAGTGGTCTAAGTGCCAATGCCAGTGCGGGAGGACTTGGTTTGATCGAGACATTAAATCCTGCGGATATTGAAAGTATAACCGTATTGAAAGATGCCGCTTCTGCTTCATTATATGGAGCAAAAGGATCTAACGGTGTAATCCTTATTACTACTAAAAAAGGGAAGGAAGGTAAAATGAGGGTGAGTATGCAGGCTACTTACGGTATTACGGATATCGCTTACAATTATCGTCCGATAATGGGGGGTGAAGAGCGTAGGGAGTTGATTTATGAAGGATTTGTTAATTATCGTTTGAATCAGGGGGATTCGGAAGCCGAGGCAAAGGCTTATGCGGATGGACAAATTGACAATTATGCTGCACGCCCGGCCAACGGATATGCTGATTGGGAAGATGCTTTATTGAAAAAAGGACATCAGCAGGACTATAGTTTGTCTGTAAGCGGAGGTAATGAAAAATCGAATTTTATTGGTACGTTAGGATACACCAATCAGACAGAGGTATAAGCATAAATTCAGGAATGGAACGTTTTACCGGTCGTATTGATGCAAACAGTAAATGGAATAAATTTGAGTATGGAATGAATGCTACCTTTTCATGGACTCGTAATAAACATACGCCGGAGGGACAGTATTATGCCAGTGCGCTTTATTCTTCAAAATATCAATTGACCCCTTCCATACCTATTTATAATGAGGATGGCAGTTATCATACGGGTTTCCAGAATAATGGAGGTATTAACCCGCTGTATGAGAATTCTGTAGATTCAAATTATGCACGTCTGGCACGTACAATGGCATCCGCCAAGGCTGCCTATCATATCTTGGACGGGTTGAAGTTATCTACTATCTTTACAGTAGACTATTCTTTAAATAAAGACTTTTTCTTTTACTCGCCTGACGGTAAGGATGGGGAAGCTACACAGGGATCCGGACAGATGATGATGATTGAGAGAATGAGTTATACTTCACAAACGAATCTGGCATATAATAAAACGTTTGGCAAACATAACATTAATGCGGTTTTAGCGTATGAGGTTATGAAATACGATTATGAGGATATGTATGGTGAGAAACAGGTTTACGGGCAAACACTTAATCCGTCGTTGGATAATGGCGCCAAACCTGCTGATCTTACTAATACGAGGCAGGAAGATGCTATGGTGTCGTATGTAGGAAGCTTGAATTATGGATATAATGATAAATATTATGCAGGTTTCAGTTTCCGTCGTGATGGCTCTTCCCGATTGGCGCCTGATACCCGTTGGGGGAACTTTTGGGCTGTTTCCGCTTCATGGAGACTCTCTCAGGAAAACTTCATGAAACCGTGGGAGAATGTGGTGTCGGATATGAAATTAAGAGCATCGTATGGTGTGAACGGTAATCTGCCGACCGGTTATTATGGTTATCATGGAACTTATACTACCGGAGCATTTTATAATGGAAAACCTGCTCCGTGGGAAGATGCTATTGCTAATCCTGATTTGACTTGGGAAAAGAACTATGCATTGAATCTGGGGGTTGATTTAAGTCTGTTCAGACGGGTTAATTTGACTTTCGATTGGTATACCAGAACGACTAAGGATTTATTGATGAGTAAGCAATTGAATTCTATCAGTGGTTTTGGCAGTATTCTTACGAATGTGGGCGAAATGAAGAATACCGGTTTTGAAATAGAGGTACGTTCAAGTAATATTCAAACCAAAGATTTTAGTTGGACAACTTCTTTAAACTTGTCACATAATAAAAATAAGATTGTAAAACTGGCGGATCTTCCGGAATTTATAGATGGAAATTATATCAGAAAGGAAGGTTGTTCGTATGCGACAATTTATTTGAGAGAGTATGCCGGAGTGGATCCTAATGACGGACGCCCGATGTATTATGACAATAAAGAAGACGAAAATGGCAATAGAAGCAGGAATATTGTGTATGACCCCAATGATGCCGACCGTGTGGAGTTGAAAGATATATATCCTAAATTGACCGGTGGATTGATGAATACGTTTAATTATAAGTTTATTGATTTATCTTTTAATTTGTCGTTTCATTTAGGTGGATATTCTTACGATGGTGCCATGTATGCTTTGCAGGATGACGGTTATACGGCACAATACAATAAGAGTACAGAGTTACGCCGCCGTTGGAAACAGCCGGGAGATATAACAGATGTTCCCCGATATGTGTATGGACAAGAGTATGGTGGCTGGTGGAACTCGTCACGTGGTGTTCATAGCACAGATCATTTGCGCTTGAAAAGTTTGATTGTTGGCGTTTCTGCTCCTCAGTCTTGGTTGAGAACCATAGGTATTAATTCTGCCCGTATTTATTTTTCGGGTACCAACTTGTTGACGTGGGCTGCATACGATCAATATGATCCGGAGTTGAATGGAATTGTAAGTTATTTTACTCCTCCTCTTAAAACATTCGCATTTGGACTTGAACTTAAATTCTAATCAATTAACACCGAACTGTTTATGAAAAAAAATATAATTATATTAGGCTTGATTTCTTTATTGGCCGTATCGTGCGGGGATGATTTTTTAACCACTCATCCTGGTGATAGCGTTTCTACGGATTTGGCACTGAGTACAGAGCAGGATATAGATAATGCTGTGAATGGATTGTATGATTTGATGTCCAGCTATGGCTATTATGGCGGAACCATGTTTTTTTATGGGGATATGAAAGGGGATGATATGCAGAGTTCTTATAATAGCGGGAGAACTTGTAACCGGTGTTACTTATATGATCATCGCTCTACAAGCTTAAATGCCGGATATTTATGGGGACGTCCTTTTTATATTATCCGTAATGCATGGAATGTGATCAATGCGATTGATGATGGAAAAGTGCAAGGTTCAGAGCAAAGATTAAAGGAATTGAAAGGTGAGGCGATGACTATCATGGCACTTTGCCAGTTTGACTTGACCCGTTGTTTCGGTTATCCTTATACTAAGGATAAAGGGGCCGGTTGGGGAGCTCCAATTGTAGATCATGCAATTACATTAGATGAAAATCCGCCACGCAGCACTGTTGCAAAGGATTATGAGTTCATAATCAGTACATTGGAGGAGGCTATACCTTTAATGAGTACTTCTAAAAATAACAGCCGGATGAATGCGTATGCTGCAAGAGCATTGCTGTCTCGTATTTATCTGTATCATGATGATAACGAGAAAGCGTTTCAAATGGCAAGCAACTTGATTGAAGAAGTGGAAGGAAATGGAATGTACCGTCTTTATACACGTGATGAATATGTTCCGGCATGGGATTTGAAAAATACGTTTGGTACGGAATCATTATTTGAAATTGCTAATAGTACAGATGATAATGGAGGACGAAGTTCATTGGCATATCTGATGCATTGGAATGGGTATCGTGAGATTTTTGCCACTCAGAAATTTGTGGATGAGTTATTGAGTGACCCGGAGGATATTCGCTGTCTGTTGCTGGAAAAGAATGTTTATAATAAAAATGATGTATGGTGGTTGAAGAAATGGCCGGGAACAGATGCTACGACTCCATCTTTTGAAAATAATTATGTTATTTTCCGTTTGTCTGAAGTCTATTTGAATGCGGCGGAAGCCGGAGTGAAAATAGGTGGGGCATCTGCCGTAAAAGGTTTGAATTATCTGAATGCAATTGTGCAGCGTGCTAATCCTGCAAAGGAAGTAACGGCGGCTGAATATACATTGGATAGGGTGTTGGAAGAAAGAAGTAAAGAATTGATAGGTGAGGGGCATCGTTTCTTTGATATGTTGAGAAATGGAAAGACCATTGTTCGTAAGGGAGGATATCATTTACCGGGTATCGTGGAGGAAATAGACTGGGATTATTATAAATGTGTTTTACCGATTCCAACAGACCAGTTTACATTTAGTCCTGATATGGAGCAGAATCCGGGATATACTAAAAATTAATTTTAAATAATTATTAAATGAGAGGGTGTGGTATCACACCCTTTTTTTGTGTGGACAAATTCTACATTCATGTGGATTTATTCTACAATTTTACAGACGTTCTGTTTTCTTATTTAGTTAATATACAGTGATTTGACGGATGCTTCTTGTTGTTGGCATATCTTTTGACCGGAACATGATAAATTATTATATAATTATATAAATATAAATCATGAATAAATCTAGGTATGTTTTTTTTATTTTGGCTTGTTTATTCGGTTTGTACGTGCAAGCTCAGAATAGAACAGTGAAAGGACGCGTTCTCTCAGCGGAGGATAAAGAACCATTAATTGGAGCTACTGTCAAAATACCCGGTACATCTATCGGTGTGGTGACGGATATAGATGGCAATTTCTCTCTGGAAGTTCCCGACAAAGACAAAACATTAGTGATTGAGTTTTTAGGTATGAGTACACTAACGGCGAAGATACCTGCCAATGGGGTGCTGAATGTATCTTTGCATCCGGATACACAACGATTGGATGAGGTTGTGGTGACAGGCTATGGTAATTTTTCCAAATCTTCATTTACCGGTTCGGCAAATACATTACGGGGGGACTTGTTGAAGAACGTTCCGGTTGTATCGGTAGAACAGAAGTTGCAGGGTATGACTCCGGGCGTATCCATTTCGGGAAATTCCGGTCAGCCGGGTGCTAATCAAAGTATACGTATCCGCGGTATGGGGTCATTCAATGCATCGAAAGAACCTTTGTTTGTCATTGACGGAGTACCGGTGACTTCCGGAAGCTTGAGTGGTGGCTCGGCAGATGCCGCTTACATGAATAATTCTAAAACGAATATAATGAGTACGCTGAACCCTTCGGATATTGAAAATATAACAGTCATAAAAGATGCGGCAGCGGCTTCTTTATATGGTTCACGTGCGGCAAACGGTGTGATTCTGATAACCACTAAAAAAGGTACAAAAGGACGTGCTAAGGCTACATTAAAAATGGATGGAGGCTTTTCTAATGCTGCTGTGGAATTCCGCCCGACGTTGAATGGGGAGCAGCGTAGAGAGCTAATTTATGAAGGTTTGATGAACTTTCAACAAGATGAAATAGCCAAGAATCCGGAGGCGGGATTGGCATCGCCCACCGAATATGCCGATTTACATATCAATGATTATGCCTCCATTCCGGAACTGGGATATACTGACTGGAGAAAGGAATTAATGCGTACGGCACATCATCAAAGTTATGAAGCGTCCGTATCGGGAGGCAATGACAAGACTACGTTCTATTCTTCATTGGGTTTTAACCGTCAGGAGGGTTTGGTGGAAAATTCTAATCTGGACAGATATGCAGCTCGTTTGAATGTAACCCAGAAGGTAGGTTCCCGTGGGGAAGTGGGCGCCAATGTGATGTTCTCTCAATTGAATCAGGAAATGAATGAGGAGCGTGGATCATCTATTAATCCTTTCCTTTGTGTGGCTTTGAACACCACTCCGTCTTTTCCGGTACGTGACGCTGAAGGGAATTATGTAGGATCATATCCCAGTAGCAATGTGAATCCGTTGCGTGATATCCGTACAGATTATAACCGTACCCGCATGACACGTATGTTTTCTACAGGCTATGCTTCGATAGATATTATCAAAGGGTTGAAATTGAAAGAAACGCTTAGCTATGATTATAATATTCAGAAAGATTCCCGTTATTGGAATCCGTTGAGTGGAGCCGGAGCTAAAAGTGGTAGTGATGCACAGACGGCAAAGGGATTTATAGAATATAGTAAATTGATTTCTTCCACTTCATTGGGATATAATACGACTATAGCACAATTACACCATGTGGATGCGTTGGTAGCTTATGAAATTGAAAATTATCAGACAGACAAAGCAATGGGGGATAAATCCAAACTTCCTTCAGATTATTTGGTGGAACCGGATAATGCAGCATCATTGAACAGCTTTGTGTCTTCTACTCAGGATTCAAGAATGATTTCTTATGTATCCCGTATCAACTATGATTATGATGACCGTTACTATATTGCCGGTAGCTTCCGTCGTGACGGCAGTTCGCGCCTGTCACCCGAGAACCGTTGGGGAAATTTTTGGTCTGTATCCGGTATGTGGAATGTAGGTGCGGAAAAATTTATGCAATCTATAAAGAGTGTGCTGAGTGATTTAAAGATACGTGCCTCGTATGGTGTGAATGGTAATCAGCCGGGTGCTCTTTACGGATATATGGGACTTTATTCCTACGGGCAGAATTATATGGGAGGTGGTGGATCTTATGAATCGGCATTACCGAACCCGAACCTTAAATGGGAAAAGAACTATAACTTGAATTTGGGACTCGACCTGGCATTTATCAATCGTATTTTTGTCAGCTTGGAATATTATAATCGCGATACGAAAGATTTGCTTTACAATCGTCCTATCAGTAGCACTACCGGTTTCCAAAATTATTTGGGGAACTTGGGACAACTGAATAATAGAGGTTGGGAACTGGAACTGCGTACCATAAACTTTGCCGGTAACAACTTTAATTGGACTTCTGTTTTGAATATGACCCACAATAAAAATAAGATTGTATCATTGGATGGTAAATTGGACCAGTCTATCGAGGGAAGCTGGTTTATCCATAAAGTGGGGTTGCCGTATTCTACCTTCTATGTGAAAGAATATGCGGGGGTTGATCCTCAGACAGGAAAAGCTTTGTACTATATGAATACACAGGATGCAAATGGCAATTATGACAGAACAGTGACTACTGACGCTTCTGCAGCACAGGCAATTCCTTATAAGTCTGTGGATCCGAAGATTTCAGGAGGTTTTACCAATATCGTGAATTACAAATGGTTTGATCTGGCATTGACATTGACTTATTCTTTAGGAGGATATTCTTTTGACAAAACCGGAACTTATAATGAAACCGACGGTGCAAAAGAGCAGAACTATAACTTGCCCATTTATGAATTGGATCGTTGGCAAAAGCCGGGTGATGTGACGGATGTACCCCGATTTGTACTTGGCCAGGCGGCAGGACCTCAGAATTCATCCCGTTATGTACATAGTACGGATCATTTACGGGTAAAGAACTTGACTTTGGGCTTTACATTGCCGGATCAGTGGTTGACCAAACTGGGTGTCAGTAAAGCAAGATTGTATTTCTCAGGCAGTAACCTGTTGACGTGGGCAAAGTGGAACCAGTATGATCCGGAAGTACCTGTTTCCGGTGAAGTATTTTGTGAAACACCTCCTATGCGTACTTACAGTTTTGGAATAGAAGTCTCATTTTAATGAATCTCCTTTAAATTAGAACGAAATGAAAAAAATATATTTATCGATTGTTGCGGCTGTATCATTGATGTTTGTTTCGTGTACTGCTGATTGGCTGAATACAGATCCTTCTACGGCAGTTCCCAGTGATGATGCCATTAAAAATATAGATGATGCACAGGTGGCATTGAATGGTATATACCGATTAGCATCCGCACATAGTTATTATGGTGATAATTATCTTTATTATGCTGATTGTCGTGGAGAAGATGTGCAGGCACGTATTAATAAAGGAGCAGGCCGCAGGGTTTCGCCTTACTATTTCTTTGATGTTACGGCGGATGATAATTTTAATATAACCCTTGTCTGGAACCAACCCTATAAAGTGATCCATCAGGCTAACAGTCTGATAGAAAAGTTGGATGCCGGAAATGCGGGGAATGCCAGGCCGGAAGAAGTGGCACGGATTAAATCGGAGGCACTGGCAATGAGAGGACTGGCTTTATTTGATCTGACCCGTTTGTTCGGTATGCCTTATACTTTGGATAATGGGGCTTCTTTAGGAGTTCCTATTGAGATTCAGACTACCTTGGAAGATCATGCTCCGGAACGTAACACAGTGGCACAATGTTACGAACAAGTGCTAAAGGACTTGAACGATGCGTTGGGAGGACTGACAAAGGAAAAACATGATGCCTATATGAATTATTGGAGTGTGAAAGCTTTGCTTTCCCGGGTGTATCTGTATATGAATGACAATGAAAATGCATTGAAATGTGCAGAAGAAGTAATCAATGACAATGGGGGAATTTACCGGCTTTTTACTCATGACGAATATCCTTCTGTATGGGGAAAAGACTTTAACTCTGAGTCTTTGTTTGAATTCTATTTTACGATGTCTGAACCTTCAGGCGGTTCGGGAGGAGAAGGGGCGCCGATGGTGTATGCCGATAATGTGAAAGATTGGAATAACCTGATTCTGACAAAGGCTTATTTGGATTTGCTGAATGAAGACCCTGAAGATGTGCGCCATGTATTTCCTCATTTGCCGGAAAATGCCGTTGCGGATACATTGCCTGTAGCTGCCAAAGGTCAACCGAAATATCTGATTAAATATCCGGGGAAATCGGGCAGTGTGACCGATGCTGTTTCTACAGTCAATCCACAGGATAATGATCTTTGTATTCTCCGTTTATCCGAGGTCTATTTGAATGCTGCGGAAGCTGCTTTTAAAATCGGCAATACGGAAAAAGCATTGACATATCTGAATGCGATAGTTACCCGTGCCAATCCGGCGAAATCCGTAACATCTGCTGATCTCAGCCTGGAGCGCATTCTGAAAGAAAGACGTAAAGAACTGGTAGGTGAAGGTCATGCTTTCTTTGATTATATGCGTAATGGCAAGTCGGTGGACCGTTCGGGAGGCTGGCATCTGACTATGCCTGAAGATGCCCGTGTCATTGCTCCTTCAGACCCTAGGGTGGCACTTCCTATTCCACAAACAGAAATTGATGCTAATCCGAATATAGTTCAAAATCCTAGATAATTGTTTTGTCCATGTTAAGTTTGCCCTTCTTTTCGATGATGATATCGGAGAGAAGGGTTTTCTTTTTACAATTTATATGGTACAAAATCATATTTCGTCCGTCTTCATTTGAAAAGAAAGACCAAAAATATGAGATTATATGGATTGTTACTGTGCGGATGGATGACGGTATCCTTACAGGCCCAACAAATACATGATTGGGAGAATCATCATGTATTACAGATTAATAGGGAACCGGCAAGGGCTGCTTTTGTGCCTTTTGCCAAGCAGAAGGGGGATTGTTCGATGAGTCTGGACGGGATGTGGAAATTCCGGTGGACTCCTGTGCCTTCCGAACGGATAACGGATTTTTACCGCACGGACTTTAATGACAAGGATTGGAAAGATTTTCCGGTTCCTGCCAATTGGGAAATCAACGGATACGGAACGCCTATTTATGTATCGGCAGGATATCCGTTTAAAATAGATCCTCCACGGGTGATGGGGGAGCCTAAAGCTTCGTATACCACCTACAAGGAGCGTAATCCGGTGGGGCAATACCGGCGTACTTTCACGCTGCCCGCCGGGTGGAAGGCAAATGGGCAGACTTTTCTTCGCTTTGAAGGAGTGATGAGTGCTTTTTATGTGTGGATAAACGGTGAACGTATAGGTTATAGCCAGGGAAGTATGGAACCTAGTGAGTTCAATATCACCCGCTGGTTGAAACCGGGAGAGAACCAAATCGCTCTGGAAGTTTATCGGTATAGTGACGGATCTTATCTGGAAGATCAGGATTTTTGGCGTTTTGGAGGTGTTCATCGCAGTATTCATTTGGTGCATACTCCGGATATCCGTATCCGTGACTATGTAGTGCGCACTCTGCCTGCTGTTCAGGGGAATTATCAAGATTTCCGACTGCTGATTGATCCGCAGCTCAGCGTTTACCGGGGAATGGACGGTAAAGGTTATACGTTGCAGGCGGTGCTGAAGGATGCGGATGGAAGGGAAGTAGTGAATATGGTTGGCAATGTGGAAGATATCTTGGATTTGGAGCATAAGGCGGCACGGATGAATGAATGGTATCCGCAACGTGGTCCACGTAAGATGGGACGTATATCCGCCGTTATAAAATCTCCGCAACGTTGGACAGCCGAAACTCCTTATTTATATAAGTTGGAACTTCGTTTACAGAATGCAAACGGACAGACCATAGAGCAAGTGGAACAGCCGGTAGGTTTTCGTTGTATTGAAATAAAGGACGGACAAATGTTGGTTAACGGTAATTCGGTCCGTTTTCGTGGGGTAAACCGTCATGAACACGATCCGTATACGGCACGCGTGATGAGTGAGGAGAGGATGTTGCAGGATATATTGCTGATGAAACAAGCCAATGTGAATGCAGTCCGTACCAGTCACTATCCCAATGTGAGCCGTTGGTATGAACTGTGCGACAGCTTGGGACTGTATGTGATGGATGAGGCGGATATAGAAGAGCACGGATTACGTGGAACATTGGCTAGTACACCCGATTGGCACGCCGCTTTTCTGGATCGTGCGGTACGTATGGCGGAACGCGATAAAAATCATCCTTCGGTAGTGATGTGGAGCATGGGAAATGAAAGTGGTTACGGACCTAATTTTGCTGCTATTTCGGCTTGGCTACATGATTTTGATCCTACACGTCCCGTACACTATGAAGGAGCTCAGGGAGTAAACGGAGAACCCGACCCGAAAACAGTGGATGTAATCAGCCGTTTCTATACCCGTGTGAAACAGGAGTATCTGAATCCCGGCATTCCCGAAGGGGAGGACAAGGAACGGGCGGAGAACGCACGTTGGGAACGCTTGTTGGAAATAGCGGAACGCACGAATGATAACCGTCCTGTGATGACCAGCGAATATGCACATTGTATGGGGAATGCTTTAGGTAATTTCAAGGAATATTGGGATGAGATTTATAGTAACCCACGTATGCTGGGCGGCTTTATATGGGACTGGGTGGATCAAGGTATTTATAAGATATTGCCGGATGGCCGCCGGATGGTGGCGTATGGCGGTGACTTTGGTGATCGGCCTAATTTAAAGGCTTTCTGTTTTAATGGTGTGGTGATGAGTGACCGCGAAACTACGCCTAAATATTGGGAGGTGAAGAAAGTATATGCTCCGGTTAAATTGGAAATGGAAAAAGATCTTCAGGTTTTTCCAAAAGAACAAGATGTTTTGCCCAAAGGATTAAGAGTTACGAACCGTAATCATCACATTGGTCTGGAAGGATATCGCTGTCTGTGGACTTTGATAGAGAACGGGAAGAAGATGAAACAAGGGGAACTGGCGCTTCCATCGGTGGCACCCGGTGAAACAGGAACGATGGCTTTGCCCGATGTTAAGATTAATAAACAGGCTGATGTTCGATTGAATGTAAGTATAGTATTGAAAGAAGATGCTTTATGGGCGAAGGCCGGGCATGAGATTTTAAAGGAACAGTTTGCCTTGAATGATCATTTGATGGCGGTGGCTGACGGTGTACAACCGGGTAAACGTAAAAGTAAGTTTTCTGTTTTGGATTTATGGGAAGATAGTTATTTTCAAGCTTTCCGTGCTCCGACGGATAATGATAAAAGTTTCGGTAACTGGTTGGCCAAGGATTGGAAGAATCAGGGATTGGATGCTCCTCAAGTAGAGGTAATTACTCCCGAAACGAAAACTCAGGAAACAGATGGAACCGTATCGAAGAAATCGGTTGTGGAATATCGTTATGCCAAAGGTAGCATCCGTGTTTCTTCCCATTATAAAATATATGTGGATGGAACGGTGGATCTGGAACAGACTTATCTGCCACAAGGAGAATTGCCGGAATTGCCTCGTCTGGGCAGTGCATTTGTATTGGGAGAAGAATATGAGAACCTTTCCTGGTACGGTCGTGGCCCGTGGGAAAACTATCCCGACCGTAAGACGTCCTGTCTGATAGGTAGATGGAACAGCAAGGTGAGTGAACAGTACACACATTACCCGCGTCCGCAGGACAGTGGCAATCACGAGGATGTTACCGAGGTGATTCTAACCAATAAACAGGGTAAAGGCGTCCGTGTGACCGCCATAGACCGGCCATTTTCATTTTCGGCCTTACATTATACCGTGGATGATATTTATAAAACAACTCATGATTGTGACTTGAAACCACGAAAGGAGGTTGTTCTCAGCCTGGATGCTGCGGTTTTAGGTTTAGGAAACAGTAGTTGTGGTCCGGGAGTGCTGAAGAAATACGCCATTGATAAGCAGAAATCTCATACTTTGCGGGTACGCTTCAGTCTTATAAAATGATGTATGGCAAAAGGTTTGAATAGGCGACGGCGACATATCTTTCCGGTGGCAGACAGAAATATAGAATTAAATTAAAAATCAAATATCAAAATGAAAAGAGCAACAACTTTTTTATCACTCCTTGCTTTATCGGCAGGTTTGTTGGCGCAATCTTCCGTAAAAACAGAACGCCAATACTTGTCAGGACGTGGCTGTGATGATATGGTACAATGGGATTTCATGTGTACCGGTGGTAATAATTCCGGAAAATGGACGAAAATCGGAGTACCTTCTTGTTGGGAACTGCAAGGATTCGGTACTTATCAATATGGCATGAAATTCTATGGTAAGGCTTTTCCTGAAGGAGTAGCTGACGAACAAGGTTTGTATAAATATGAATTTGAGTTGCCTGCCGAATGGAATGGTAAACAGATAGAGCTGGTATTTGAAGGCTCTATGACTGATACGCAGGTAAAGATAAACGGTCGTAAAGCCGGCTCCATGCATCAGGGAGCTTTTTACCGCTTTATTTATAATGTGAGTGACCGGGTATTTTTCGGATCGAAAAAAAAGAATGTACTTGAAGTAACTGTAAGCAAGGAAAGTGCGAATGCTGGGGTTAATTTGGCAGAACGTCGTGCTGATTATTGGAATTTCGGAGGTATTTTCCGTCCTGTGTTTATCGTGGCGAAACCGGCTCAAAATATAGATCGTCTGGTAATAGATGCGAAGGCGGATGGGAATTTCTATGCCGATTGTTTTCTGAATATGGCAGTAGAAGGTGCTAGGGTACATACTGTCATAACAGATGCTAAAGAGAAAAAAGTGGCCGAAAATACTTCGGATGTCCGTACGGGCAGCGACCATGCTTCGATTAATTTCGCAGTAAAATCTCCTGAATTATGGACGGCTGAAACTCCGGCCATGTATCAGGCTACCTTTACACTGCTTGATAAAGCAGGCAAAACATTGCATGTTGAAAATCAGAAATTTGGTTTCCGTACCATTGAAACACGTGAAAGTGACGGATTGTATATCAACGGTCGGCGTGTGATGATTAAAGGGGTGAATCGTCATAGTTTCCGTCCTGAAAGCGGACGTACACTGAGCAAGGCAAAGAACATTGAAGATGTATTGCTGATCAAGAGCATGAACATGAATGCCGTCCGCCTGAGTCATTATCCTGCCGATCCCGAATTTTTTGAAGCTTGTGACTCGCTGGGGCTTTATGTAATGGATGAGTTAAGCGGCTGGCATGGCAAGCACGAAACCATCAACGGGCAGAAGCTGGTAAAAGAAATGATTACCCGTGATGTAAACCATCCGTGTATTATCTGGTGGAGCAATGGTAATGAAAAAGGCTGGAATACTGAACTGGATGGTGAATTCCATAAATATGATCCTCAGAAACGTCCGGTGCTTCATCCGCAAGGCAACTTCAGTGGATATGAAACCATGCACTATCGTTCTTACGGAGAAAGCCAGAACTATATGCGTCTGCCGGAAATATTTATGCCGACCGAGTTTCTGCATGGATTGTACGATGGAGGACACGGAGCCGGACTGTATGATTATTGGGAAATGATGCGTAAGCATCCCCGTTGTGCCGGAGGTTTCCTTTGGGTACTGGCCGATGAGGGCGTGAAGCGTGTGGATATGAATGGATTCATTGACAACTGCGGCAATTATGGAGCCGATGGCATTGTAGGTCCGCATCACGAAAAAGAGGGCAGTTACTTTACCATCAAGCAGGTGTGGTGTCCTATTCAAATCATGACCGATAGCCTTGACAGTCAGTTTGACGGCAAACTGAAAATAGAGAACCGTTACGATTTCCTGAATGCGAATACATGCCGTTTCACTTATAAATATGTGCAATTGCCTTCTGTAACCGATAAGGGGGGAATGAAAGTGATGAAACAGGGAGAGGTGAACTGTCCCGACATTCCTGCTCACGGTGCGGGTACACTGACTATTCCTGCGGCTGTCAAGGGGGCCCATGCTTTGATGCTGACAGTAACGGATAAGCAGGGGAATGATCTCTTTACGTGGAGTTATAAACTGGACGACGTTGCCGGATTGCAGCAGGCTTCTGCCGGAAACAAGCCTTCTTATAAAGAAACTGCCGATGCATTGACGGTGGATGCCGGAGGACGTACATTTACTTTTTCTCAGAAAGACGGACAACTGAAGGGGGTAAAGGTTGGAAGCCGTATCATCAGTCTGGCAAATGGTCCTCGTTTTATTGCCGCCAAGCGTTCGGACCGTTCTATGGACCAGTTTTATAACCATGATGACAAAGAGGCTGAAAAGAAGAAAACCCAATACACTACATTTGATGATGCCGGTCGTTTTACAGGTTTTACCGTGCGTGAAGAAGGCAATAACGTAGTGGTTACCGCTAACTACAAACTGGGATGTTTTGATCAGGCTGTATGGACTATCGCTCCTGACGGTACCGCTGCTATAGACTTTACATACAACTTCAGCGGTGTAGTGGATTTGATGGGGGTGATGTTTGATTATCCGGAAGATAAAGTGTTGAGCAAGCGTTGGGTAGGTGACGGTCCTTACCGTGTATGGCAGAACCGTCTGCATGGTCCGCAGTTGGGCGTATGGGAAAATGAGTATAATGATCCCATTCCTGCCGAAAGCTTTACTTATCCCGAATTTAAAGGGTACTTTGCTAATGTGCAATGGATGACTTTGAAAACGCAGGAAGGAACGATAAGTATCTGTAACCGTACTCCTCAGAATTATGTAGGGGTTTATCAGCCTCGCGACGGTCGTGACGGCTTGCTTTATACTTTCCCGGCTACCGGCATCAGTCTGATGAAAGTAATTCCTCCGGTTCGTAATAAAGTGAATACGACAGATTTGATAGGTCCGTCTTCACAAGCATTTTGGGCTGATGGAGCATATGGGGGAAGTATCACGTTAAAATTTGAATAACAGTGAAAAAATAGATTGTAAAGGGAAGAGGAACTTTGTTTATTCTTCCCTTTTCTTTTTTTATTTGGCTTGAACTCTCTATATTTGAAAAATTGAGTACAAATTACAACTTTATTCGTTTATCATTAAATATAGAATAAATAGCTTATGAAGATAAAACATCTGTTTGTATCCATATTGCTGGCAACCGGATTCCAACCGATGATAGCACAATCCGCTTTACGGCAACAGTTTGTAAATTCATCCGTACAGGAAGCTCGTCCCTGGACTTTCTGGTATTGGATGTTTGGCGCTGTAACTCCCGAAGGCATTACCGCCGATCTGGAAGCCATGCACCGTGTAGGTTTGGGTGGAGCCTATCTGATGCCCATCAAGGGAGTGGAGCAGGGACCTCAATACGAAGGGAAAGCCCAGCAGCTTACCCCCGAATGGTGGCGTATGGTCACTCATAGTATGAAAGAGGCCGACAGGCTGGGAATGCAACTGGGCATGCACATCTGTGACGGCTTTGCCTTGGCGGGAGGTCCTTGGATGACTCCCGAAGAATCCATGCAAAAAGTGGTATGGAGTGACACCATTGTGAACGGTGGAAATATCCGGAATCTCACTTTGCCCATGCCCGAAGCACTGGATGGCTATTATGAAGATATCGTTACCTACGCCATTCCATTGGAGCGTCAGCCTGAGGATACTTCATTGAAGCCGAAGGTAACTTTCGGCAATTTGAAACAGGCCGTTATCAAAGATGAATCCAAGGCTGTGAACAGGGATGAGAAAGGAGTCTTCCGTTCCTCTTATCCTTGTTGGATTCAGTATGAATATGCAGAACCTGTGACTTGCAGCAACGTGGAAATTATTTTGGGAGGAAATAACTACCAGGCACATCGCCTGAAAGTATTGGCCAGTGAGGACGGACGGACGTTCAAAACAGTGAAGCAACTGGTCCCTGCCCGGCAGGGATGGCAGAATACGGATTTCCAGTCCACTCATGCCATCCCCCCTGTTACCGCCCGTTACTTCCGTTTTGAGTGGACTCCCGTGGGAAGCGAACCGGGTAGTGAGGATCTGGATGCAGCTAAATGGAAACCGAATTTGAAAATCAATGATATAGTCCTTCATACGGCTCCGCGTATTCATCAGTGGGAGGGAAAAGCAGGACTGGTGTGGCGTGTGGCTACTGCTACTACTTCGACGGAAATACCCGATGCGGCTTGTGTGCAACCGGATGAATTGATCAATCTCCCTTTGTATCAGGGCAGGCTGACCGCCCGTTTACCCGAAGGTAAATGGCGTATTCTCCGCATGGGACATACGGCAACCGGACATGTGAATGCTACTGCCGGAGGAGGTAAAGGATTGGAATGCGACAAGTTCAGCACCAAGGCTGTTCAGAAACAGTTCTCGAACTGGTTTGCGGAAATGTTCAAAAAGACGGATGAAGCCGTGGCACGCCGTGTATTGAAATATATGCACGTAGACAGTTGGGAGTGTGGCAGTCAGAACTGGAGTGATAACTTTGCGGCGGAATTTAAGAAACGCCGTGGATATGATTTGATGCCTTATCTTCCTTTGCTGGCAGGTATTCCGATGGAAAGTGCCGCCCGCAGTGAGCAGATATTGCGGGATGTCCGTACCACCATCGGAGAACTGGTGACTGATGTGTTCTACACTGTATTGGCAGACTGTGCCCGTCAATACGATTGCCGGTTCTCTGCCGAGTGCGTAGCTCCTACTATGGTCAGTGACGGATTGATGCATTATCAGAAAGTGGATCTGCCTATGGGGGAATTTTGGCTGAACAGTCCTACGCACGATAAACCCAATGATATGCTGGATGCCATCAGTGGCGCGCATATTTATGGAAAGAATATTATCCAGGCCGAAGGCTTTACTGAAATTCGTGGCGTATGGGATGAAGACCCTGCCATGCTGAAACCTTTGCTGGACCGTAACTATGCACTGGGTATCAATAAACTCTTCTTTCATGTCTATACCCATAATCCTTGGATGAACCGCCGTCCCGGTATGACCTTGGACGGCATCGGACTCTTCTTCCAGCGCGACCAGACCTGGTGGGAGGAAGGGAAATCTTTTGTAGATTACATCACCCGTTGCCAGACTTTGTTGCAATACGGTCATCCGGTGGTTGATATCGCCGTCTTTACCGGTGAAGAGATGCCGCGACGTTCCATTTTGCCCGAACGGTTAGTTTCGATGCTTCCCGGTATCTATGGAGCCGAACGGGTGGAAAGCGAACGGATTCGGCTGGCTAATGAAGGTCAACCCACCCGTGTGCGTCCTGTCGGTGTTACCCATTCGGCAAACATGGCCGATCCCGAAGACTGGGTGAACCCGATGCGTGGTTATGCCTACGATTCTTTTAACAAAGACGCTCTGTTACGTTTGGCAAAAGCGGAGAATGGAAGAATGGTACTTCCGGGAGGAGCTTCTTATAAAGTATTGGTGCTTCCTACAGCCCGTCCTATGAATCCTGATAACCTGCCGTTGTCTCCTGAGGCACAGGCAAAAGTAGAGGAACTCCGCGCGGCAGGTGTCATTATTCCGCAATTGCCTTATCGGGAAGATGATTTTTCTTCTTTCGGTGTGGAACGGGATGTACTTCTTCCTGCTGATGTGGCATATACTCATCGGAGCGGGGAAGAGTATGAGATTTATTTTGTGGCTAATCAGGTGGACAGTTTGCGTACATTCAACGCTTCTTTCCGCATTGCAGGGCGCACGCCTGAATTGTGGAATGCGGTAACAGGAACCATTACCCGTCCGGCACAATGGAAAGAAGCGGACGGCCGTACCGAAGTCGCTTTGTCTTTGCCAGCCAATGGCTCTGTATTTGTCGTATTCCCCAAAGAATCTTCAGAAGTTTCTCCGGAACGGATCGAAAGGGAACCTGTATCCATATCGATCAAGGAATGGACAGTAACATTCCCTTCCGTGCGCAAAACTGTCACTCGTCCGGTATTATTTGACTGGAGTAAGGAAGAGGATGAAAAAATAAAATATTATTCCGGACATGCCACTTACAGAGGGCTATTCAGATGGAAGAATGAACAGGACGGAAGAATTATTCTTCGGTTGGGTAAAGTAGCCAATGTAGCGACTGTACGTGTCAACAGCATTGCATGCGGTACGGCTTGGACAGCTCCATACGAAGTGGACATTACCGATGCGCTTCGTAACGGAACCAATGTCTTGGAAGTGGAGGTGGTGAATACCTGGGCGAATGCGCTCCGTGGAGCAGATCAGGATAAAGCGCCTTTTGAGGGGATATGGACGAATGCAAAATTCCGTCTGCCCGGAGATGGTTTGTTACCTGCCGGATGGATGGGACCTTGCGAGTTTTTTAGAACTAAAGAATAATGCTAATCACACATAACATGAAAAATAAGAAACTACTACTGGGCATTGCTTGGGCATGGTTGACTTGCCTGTCGGCAAATGCGGAAGTGAAATTGCCCGCTTTCTTTTCAGACGGCATGGTGATGCAACAGCAGACTCGTGCCAATTTATGGGGAACAGCTACTCCCGATGCACCGGTGAAAATTACAACAAGTTGGGATAAACAAACCTATAAAACGACTGCCGATGCAAAAGGCGCGTGGAAACTTGCTTTATCCACCCCCTCTGCCGGAGGCCCTTACACGATCACTTTTGATGATGGAAAGCTGACCGAAATACGTGATATCCTGATGGGAGAATTATGGTTATGCTCCGGTCAGAGTAATATGGAAATGCCCATGAAAGGTTTTAAAAACCAGCCGGTGGAGAATAGCAATACAGATGTGATGAACAGCCGTAATCCGCAACTCCGTCTGTTCACCGTAAAGCGTTCTTCCTCTTTTACTCCGAAAACAGATGTGGTGGGAACCTGGCAGGAAGCTGTTCCGGCAACTGTGCGTGAGTTTAGTGCTACTGCTTATTACTTCGGTCGGATGATACAACAGCAGTTGAATATACCTGTGGGTTTGATTGTGGCTTCTTGGGGAGGTTCTGCCTGTGAAGCCTGGATGCATCCGGATTGGTTGAAGGCATTTCCCGAAGCAAAGATTCCCCAATCGGAAGCTGATATCAAGTCAAAGAACCGTACTCCGACTGTACTCTATAACGGTATGCTTCATCCGCTCATCGGATTAGCCATGCGTGGAGTTATCTGGTATCAGGGGGAAGATAACTATAACCGGGCTTCTACTTATGCCGATATGTTCAGTGCACTGATACGCGGGTGGCGCGAAGAATGGCAGCAAGGGGAATTTCCCTTCTATTATTGTCAAATTGCACCTTATGATTATGGAATTATTACTGAGCCTGGCAAGAATGTGATAAATTCTGCTTATCTTCGCGAACAACAAGCTATGGTAGAACACCGGGTGGGCAATAGTGGTATGGCTGTATTGTTGGACGCAGGAATGAAAACGGGGATTCATCCGGGTAAAAAGAAGGTGGCAGGAGAACGTCTGGCGCGTTTGGCATTGGTAAAAACTTACGGAATGAAAGGTGTTACGGCCGAAAGTCCTTACTATACAGGAATGGAAGTAAAGAATGATACGGTAATAGTCAGTTTTGATCGGGCACCGATGTGGATAAATTGTAAAGACCGTTTTGAATCATATAACTTTCAGGTTGCAGGTAAAGATCGGGTTTTTTATCCTGCTAAAGCGTGGATACAGAGAAGTAAAATGCTTGTAAAGAGCGAGAGAGTACCTCATCCGGTGGCAGTTCGTTATGGCTTCGAGAATTATGTGGAGGGAGATTTGTTTGGTGAAGATTTACCTGTATCGTCTTTCCGTTCCGATGACTGGTAAAAACAGAAAAAAATGAAGAATATCTTTACGTTTTTATTATTAGTGTTTATTGGCGGGCAGTTTCTGTGGGGACAGCCTGCCAATTTGGTTTGGAATACTCAAAGCCGGAATGCTTCGGAGTCTATGCCCTGCGGGGGTGGTGATATCGGCATGAATGTATGGGTAGAGAATGACGATGTTCTGTTCTACCTTAGTCGTAGTGGTTCTTTTGACGAGAATAACTGTCTGCTGAAGCAGGGTCGGTTTCGTGTGAGGCTCACTCCGAACCCTTTTGCCGGAACGGCTTCTTTTCGGCAGACTCTGCATCTTAATGATGGCTATGTCAGCGTAAGTAGTGATAATGCCACTCTAATTATTTGGGTGGATGTGTTTCATCCTGTGGTACATGTTGAGGTGAAAACGAAGGAACTGACTTCCATGCGTGTGAATTTTGAAAGCTGGCGTTATGAAGATCGTCCGGTGCGTAAAGGGGAAGGGCAGCAATGCTCTTACAAATGGGCCATTCCTGATGGATTGATGACTAGGCGTGACTCTGTCTGTGTGGAAGAAGATAATTTTACTTTTTTCCATCGCAATCCTGAACGTACTATTTTTGATGTGGTAGTGGACCAGCAGGGAATGAATGAAGTGAAGGAACAACTGTATAATCCTTTGAAGAATTTGATTTTTGGGGGGCGTTTATCAGGTGATAATCTGGTTTATAACGGTACACGACGTGGACATTATGCAGGTACTGAGTATCTGGCATGGATGTACAAAAGCAAGAAACCTACTTATAAGCAGTCTGCACGGATTGTTCTGAATACGGAACAAAGTACGGTTCCTGCATGGGAAGCATCCTTGGCCCGCACTGAGAAGGAAATAAATGTATCCAAAGACAAACAGGCTACCCGCCGTTGGTGGAATGATTTTTGGAAACGTAGCTTTATTGAGGGGGAAGGTGAAGCGGGAGATGCTATCCGTAACTATACACTGTTCCGCTATATGTTGGGATGTAACGCCTATAGTCAGTGGCCTACCAAGTTTAACGGGGGACTGTTTACTTTTGATCCTATGTATGTAGATCAGAAAATGGAATTTACCCCTGATTTCCGGAAATGGGGAGGAGGAACCATGACTGCACAGAATCAGCGTCTGGTTTATTGGCCCATGCTGAAAAGCGGTGACTTTGACTTGATGAAATCACAATTTGACTTTTATCTGCGTTTGTTGCCGACAGCCGAAGCACGTACCCGTACCTATTGGGGACATGCCGGTGCCTGTTTCACCGAACAAATGGAGAACTTCGGTCTGCCCAATCCTGCCGAGTATGGCTTTAAACGTCCTGAAAGCTATGACAGGGGGTTGGAATATAATGCATGGCTGGAATACGAATGGGATACGGTTCTTGAATTTTGTCAGATGATACTGGAAACGGCACGTTATAATGAGGCTGATATCAGCCGTTATATCCCTTTGATAGAAAGCTCACTTAATTTCTTTGATGAGCATTATCGTCAACTGGCATTACAGCGTGGACGTAAGGATTTAGATGGTAACGGCAAACTGGTGATTTATCCGGGATCGGCTTGTGAAACTTATAAGATGGCTTATAATCCATCCTCAACCATTGCCGCGCTGCGCTCTGTTTTACAAACCTACGGACGTAAACCGGACATGCTGGCACGTATTCCTGAGATCCCTTTGCGCATAGTGGATGGGAAGGAAATGATTGCTCCGGCACAGGCTTGGGAACGGGTGAACAATATAGAAACTCCCCAGCTTTATGCTGTATTTCCCTGGCGTATGTATGGAGTGGGGAAGGAAGGTCTGGAAATAGCCCGTAATACCTATCTATATGATCCCGATGCACAGAAATTCCGTTCACATATCGGATGGAAACAAGATAATATCTGGGCGGCTTGTCTGGGTATGACCGAGGAGGCTGCACAACTTACCTTAGAGAAAATGGCGAACGGTCCTCATCGTTTTCCCGCCTTTTGGGGACCGGGTTACGACTGGACTCCCGACCATAACTGGGGAGGCAGCGGCATGATAGGTATGCAGGAAATGCTGTTGCAGGAAGCCGATGGAAAGATTTTATTGTTTCCTGCTTGGCCTAAAGATTGGGATGTGCATTTCAAATTGCATGCTACAGGACAGACTACTGTAGAGGCTGTTCTAAAAGGGGGGACGGTGGTTAGCTTGACCGTATTACCTAAAGAACGGGAGAAAGATGTAGTAAATTGTTTGCTGAATAAATAATTTAAGGGTAAGGAGGTGTGTTTTGTAAATTCACCTCCTACTTCTTTGTATATACTCGATTGGGAACTTGTCACTCCTTTTGTTTTTCTATTCTTATCTATTTGTATGGCAATCAGTGCCGGAACATTGTTTGATGGCTTTGGTTATCTTTGTTGCGTAAACAAGAACTAAAATGTCCGATGCTTTGTTCTTACTATCATAAATAGATTTAAAATGGTTATGAAAAAGATTTTGATAGCTTTGGCCTTATTGCTGACAGGCATTGCAAGCGGATCGGCATGTACCGGTATTTCATTCCTCGCTGAAGATGGCGGATATGTGCAGGCACGTACTATAGAGTGGGGGGACAGTTATCTTCCGAGTGAATATGTTATTGTTCCCAGAGGACAGGATTTGGTATCTTATACTCCAACGGGTGTAAATGGCTTGAGATTTCGGGCTAAATATGGTCTGGTAGGACTGGCTATCATTCAGAAAGAGTTTGTGGCTGAAGGACTGAATGAAGTAGGGCTTTCGGCTGGATTGTTTTATTTTCCCCATTATGGGAAGTATGAAGAATATGATGAGGCTCAAAATGCAATTACTTTGTCGGATTTGCAGGTGGTGAACTGGATGCTTTCCCAATTTGCTACTATAGAAGAAGTGAGAGAAGCTATAGAAGGGGTGAAGGTGGTGTCTCTTGATAAACCTGGTAAAAGTTCTACGGTACATTGGCGCATTGGCGATGCTAAAGGAAATCAAATGGTGTTGGAATTTGTAGGTGGTGTTCCTTATTTTTATGAAAATAAAGTAGGAGTACTCACCAATTCTCCCGATTTTCCATGGCAGGTGACTAACTTGAATAATTATGTAAATCTATATCCGGGAGCTGTCACTCCACAGCAATGGGGTGGGGTGACTATTTTCCCTTTTGGCGCAGGTGCCGGATTTCATGGCATTCCGGGGGATGTAACTCCTCCATCCCGTTTTGTTCGTGTAGCGTTTTATAAGGCAACAGCTCCGGTGTGTCCTACAGCGTATGACGCTATATTACAAAGCTTTCATATCCTGAATAATTTTGATATTCCTATCGGTATAGAACATGCGTTAGGGAAAGCACCTGATATTCCTAGTGCCACACAATGGACTTCGGCTATTGATTTGACAAACAGGAAAGTGTATTATAAAACAGCATACAATAACAATATTCGTTGTATTAGTATGAAGAAGATTGATTTTGATAAAGTGAAGTATCAGTCGTATCCATTGGATAAGGAGTTGAAACAGCCTATAGAAGAGATTATTGTGAAATAGTGCAAGGGCTTGGAAACTGTTGGCGGAAGTACATGGAAGTTTTAATTGCAATGAATGAATAATGGATAAAATGCATTTTTTTTAGAAAAAAGTTCTAGAAATGTTTGCAGATACAAAAATAAACTGTACCTTTGCACTCGCAATTCGGAAGAATAGCAATAACAAAGGATTGATTCGCTAGCTCAGCAGGTAGAGCACAACACTTTTAATGTTGGGGTCTTGGGTTCGAGCCCCAAGCGGATCACCAAAGAATCAGAGAGTTACACCAAAGTAACTCTCTTTTTTTATGCCTTAAACGCGCCGGTTTACTTGGTTCAGTTAAACCGAGAGTTAAACCAAGAATGGAAGCGACTGTTAATGTAACGTGTTACAAATCAAAGGTTTTAAAGAATGGAGAATCACCGGGTCAGCGGATTTTCCGGGTTGGCAAGCTTTCTTTTAAGCGTATAGCCTAGCCAGTCTGAACATGAAGAACTTCAGATCAGCCACCCCTCTTAACTGGCTTCGAAAAGCTTTGATTTTAGCATTGAACGACTCCGCTGAAGCATTTGTTAATCGTTCTTCAAAATAATTTATGATGGTCGTACTATGGTTTGAAAAGGTATGGATCAGTTTGAAAACTTGGGGGAATCTTTTCTTTTTTGTAGAGAACACGGTTGAACTTTTAAAAAAGAATTATATTTGTACTATTCATTACTGAAACTATGGCGAAGAATAATTTACTAAGTGAGCAACTTGCTTATATTGGTGTCAGTTGTACCCCTACTCATCTGCATTTGTGCAGTTATAATGCTGAAAGTATTTGTATGAAGGATGGGAAAGATATAGATAGTTTAATCCCTTATTTGAATAAGAATGCTATAAACTGGATACAAATTCATGGCTTTCAGAATACGGAGGTCATACAGCATGTCTGTCAGAATTTTAATGTCGACTTTTTGACGATACAAGATATTTTGAACTCCGACCATCAGACCAAGATAGAACAGCATGATACATATAATGTAGTGATTTTGAAGTTACTTTTTTCTAATGATGATGGCTATGTACCACAACAAATAGCCATTGTGCAAGGTGGAAATTATCTGTTGACTTTTATGGAAAAGGAAACAGACTTTCTGAATGATATAAATACGGCATTGGAAAAGAATGTGTTGAAAATACGTAGCCGGCAGTCTGATTTCCTGCTCAGTGTTATTCTAAACAGTGTGATGGCCAGCTTTATATCCATTATTTCGGAATTGGAAGACGGATTAGAGGATTTAGAAGAGCAATTGCTTTCGCCGGAACAGGCTGATATGCTCGGTATTGAAAATATACAGCAATACCGCCGTAATTTTCGTGTAATAAAGAAATGTATTTTACCATTAAAGGAGGAAATCAGCAAGTTGTTGCATCCGATCGATAATGATTTGTTGCACAAAGCAAGCCGTCCTTTCTTTAATGATGTCAATGATCATTTGCAGTTTGTATTGCAAACTTTAGATGGTTGCCGTGACATGATTTCAGCTTTGGTAGATATTTACCTTTCCAATAATGACCGACGGATGAACAGCATCATGAAACAGCTGACTGTTGTTTCTACTATATTTATTCCGTTGACTTTTCTGGCAGGAATCTGGGGAATGAATTTCCAATGGATGCCTGAACTGGGATGGCGGTATGGCTATGTATTTGCATGGACATTGATGTTGATACTAGTAGCAGTTATCTACTTCTATTTTAAGCGTAAAAAATGGTATTGATGAGAGAGGATGGATGGGATTTACTTAAATGTGAATCCCATATTCATGTTTTACTTCATTCATTACAAAGGTGCTTTCCAGTGAACCCAAACTGTCAATCGTGCCCAAGACATTGAGGATAAATTCCTGATAATACTTCATATTAGGGGAGTGTATTTTAAGCAAATAGTCATAACTGCCTGATATGTTGTAGCACTCTGTTACTTCAGGGATATCCTGAATTATCCGTGTAAATTCCGCAGCAATGTCCCGGTTCAGTCTTCTTAGCTTGACACTGCAAAATACCACGAAGCCTTGGTTTAGTTTCTCAGCGTCCAATACAGCGATATATTTTTTTATATATCCTCCATTTTCCAATCGTTTGAGGCGTTCGAACACCGGAGTGGAGGAAAGGCTTACCCGTGCAGCCAGTTCTTTGGTGGTCAGTCGGGCATTTTCTTGCAAGGTACGTAGTATCTGCAAATCTACTTTGTCAAGTTTCTCTAAAGTACTCATAGAATAATATTTTTTCAAGAGGTTCATATCTGTTAATACAAATATATTGCATTTATTTTAGATTCCGGAGAATTTTCGGGAAATGTAGTACAGGGTTATATTCTTTTTTTGCCGGAGAATGCAAGAAAAGGGCAGAATGATTTTATCTCTCAAAAATACTTTTTATCTTTGCAGTTGCTATGACAAAGTATATATATCTTTTTTATATCTTGTTAGGTGTATGCCTGTTGGCGGGCTTTGGTTCCGCATTTGATAGCGGACAGGAGCACGATGTAGTTCGTACAGTTGGTTTGGAAAACAGTGCGGTGGCGCTGTGCAACATATCTGAAAGCAATAACGGGCAGGAAAAAAAAGAGATAAATAATGAAAGCTACCATTTTTATAAAGTCGGTATCGGCGGTACAGCTACCTCTTTTTCTTTTCGCACCTTGTGCTCTTCTAAAATTCTGCGAACTCATTCCTCTGCTTCCGTCATAGCCAAGTTGGCCAGATTCTTGAAAGTACTTCTTCCTGAAGAAAAGCAAATTTCTTTTTCACCTATTCTTTATTTTACTCAATATTCCTGTGAATACTATATTTATCAGTTGAGGCGTATTCTTATTTAGTTTATTTTTTCTTCTCGGCAAGGTCTGTTTTTTATATCTTACATTTTTTTGTTTTTATATTTTCATAATGGGAACTGGGGTGGATGCTTGTTCCTTTTATGAACGGTGTTATATGTTAATAACTAATATATAATGGAATTTTTATTGGACTTTATACTTCACATTGACCAATATATGATAGATATTGTTCAAGAATATCATACTTGGGCTTATGTCATACTGTTTATAATCATTTTTTGCGAAACGGGATTGGTTGTCACTCCATTCCTCCCCGGAGATTCTTTGCTTTTTGTCGCGGGAGCTATTTCGGCTTTGCCCGATATGCCTTTGGAAGTTAATATTCTCGCTTTGGTTTTATTTCTTTCAGCTGTGCTGGGCGATTCCTGTAATTATATGATAGGACACTTTTTTGGAAATAAACTTTTCAATAATCCCGATTCCCGTATATTTAAGCAAAGTCATTTGGAAAAAACACATGAATTTTATAAAAAATACGGAGGAAAGACCATCATTATTGCCCGTTTTGTACCTATAGTCCGTACATTTGCTCCTTTTGTAGCAGGTATGGGCAAAATGCATTATTATTATTTTATGGTGTATAATCTGATAGGGGGAGCTTTGTGGGTTGGTATTTTCTGTTATGCCGGTTATTTTTTCGGTGATCTTCCATTTGTACAGAAAAATCTGAAATTGCTGATTGTGGCTATTATTGTCGTTTCTATATTGCCTGCCGTTATAGAAGTAGGCAGGAATAAGTGGAAAACTCGCCATTACTAAAATCAAACATATCAAAAACAATTTATTCAAATTACATTTATGAAAAATTCTTTTTTTAGTCGATTTACACCTCAAGAACCTAAGTTTTTCCCTATGTTGAAACGTTTGTCTGAAATCCTGACCTCATCATCGGATTTATTGGTAGAAAGCATGCAGCATGATAAGCCGGAAGAGAGAGAAGACTATTACAAACGCATCAAAGATATGGAACGTGAAGGTGACAAGCAGACTCATTTAATTTTTGACGAATTGGGAAAAACTTTCATAACCCCTTTTGATCGTGAGGATATTCACGATTTGGCATCAACTATGGATGATGTAATAGATGGGATTAACAGTTGCGCCAAACGTATCACGATCTATAATCCCCATCCCATTGCTAATAGTGGAAAAGAGTTGAGTTTGTTGATACAGCAAGCGGCTGTTTATATAAGTAAGGCAATGGACGAATTGGAAATTTTCCGTAAAAAGCCTACTGAATTAAGAGCATGTTGTACAAAATTGCATGACATAGAGAATCAGGCGGATGATGTATATGAACTCTTTGTTAAGAAACTATTTGAGGAAGAAAAGGATTGCATAGAACTGATTAAGATCAAGGAGATAATGCATGAATTGGAGAAAACGACCGATGCGGCAGAACGGGTAGGAAAAATCTTGAGAAACCTGATTGTGAAATACGCATAAAAGCAGAAGGTACAATATGGAATTATTAGTGATTATTATTACTTTGGCTTTGATTTTTGACTATATTAACGGATTTCATGATGCAGCCAATTCAATAGCCACCATTGTGTCAACCAAGGTTCTTACTCCGTTCCAAGCGGTGATATGGGCGGCATTTTTTAATTTTGTTGCATTCTTTATTGCTAAATGTATAATCGGAGGGTTCGGAATAGCCAATACTGTATCCAAGACAGTAGTGGAACAGTATATTTCCTTGCCGATTATTCTTTCGGGGGTTATTGCAGCTATTGTCTGGAATCTGTTTACATGGTGGAAGGGGATTCCTTCTTCTTCTTCGCATACGCTGATCGGAGGTTTTGCCGGTGCTGCTATTATGGCTCATGGTTTTGATGCCATTCAGCTCAATATTATTTTGAAGATTGCTGTTTTTATCTTTTTGGCACCATTTATAGGGATGGTTGTTGCTTTTGGATTTACGTTGCTTGTCCTTCACATTTGTCGTCGTGCACATCCGAATACGGCTGAGATGTGGTTTAAGAAATTGCAGCTTGTTTCTTCGGCTTTGTTCAGTATAGGGCATGGACTGAATGATTCCCAGAAGGTAATGGGTATTATTGCTGCTGCCCTGATCGCTGCTCATTCGGAAGGGTTAAGAATGGGAATAAATAGTATCAATGATTTGCCGGATTGGGTGGCATTTTCTTGTTTTACTGCCATTTCTTTAGGAACGATGTCAGGCGGATGGAAGATTGTGAAAACCATGGGAACTAAGATTACCAAAGTAACTCCTTTGGAGGGAGTTGTTGCGGAAACTGCTGGCGCATTTACATTGTATCTGACAGAATATTTGAAAATACCTGTAAGTACAACCCACACCATTACAGGAGCTATTATCGGAGTGGGTGCTACTAAGCGTCTTTCAGCCGTCCGATGGGGAATAACAAGAAGCCTGATGACGGCTTGGGTGTTGACTATTCCTGTCAGTGGAATATTGGCCGCTGTTATTTACGGAGTGGTTACTCTTTTTTAGAATGACCGGATTGTAGGCTGTTCTAGAAAATAAAGATCTGTCGTGACCGAGGTGACTGGGAAGTTACCTCGGTTTTGTATACATACCCATTTGTAGGTAAAAAGTGGATGAAACTAATAATAAATATAAAATGTTATTGTGAGTTTGTTATTTGTTTCTATTTTTGTAGTGGTCTTACTGAACACAAAAATGAGAGAAAACGCAAAAGGCAGGATTTTTATAGCATGGCTGTTGTTAATGACGCTTATGCCATTTTTCATGGTGAAGACTTTTCACCACCATGAAGAAGATGCCGTTTGCCATTCTGATAGTGGGAATTCTCATGATTCCTCTCATCAGTGTCCCGTGTGCAATTTCACACTTTCACCTTTTACACAAGTTGAAACATTACAACTTCATATTGTTCTTCCGGTTTTTGATTATCAGCCGAAAATAACAGTGGATAAGGTTTGCCAGGTTAAATCTTATCCTTATTATCTGCGTGCACCTCCCGTTTGCTGATTCACATAGTATCTTTTATTTATTCACAACATCAAATGATTGTAATTTATGCGTATCAGATATGTTTCGGGTACGCTGGGAATGTTTTTTACCTTGTTTTCAAATGCACAGGTAGTTTCTGATACGATTAAAAGTGTGGATTTATCCGAAGTGGTGGTGACTGGATCTTACCGACATGCTCAGGAGAAAAAGACTACCCTGACACTCGAGTTGTTTCAGAAAGATTATTTGAACCGGCATTTTACCGGTAATTTGGTACAGACTTTGAAAAATGTTCCCGGTGTACACTCGATGGATATTGGTGCGGGATTCTCCAAACCTATGATTCGTGGTTTGGGATTCAACCGTATTGCCGTATCCGAAAATGGAATAAAACAAGAGGGGCAACAATGGGGGGCCGACCATGGACTGGAAATTGATGCTTTTAATGTAGACGAGGTACGGATTCTGAAAGGTCCGTCTTCACTGCTCTACGGCAGTGATGCGATGGGAGGTGTCATCGAAATCCTTCCTTTGCTTCCACAAAAAGAGAACCGATTTTTTGGTGAGGCTGCCTTATTGGGAAAATCAGTGAACGGCACTGTGGGCGGTTCACTGATGCTAGGTATTGAGAAGAATGCATGGCTGGTCAGAGTACGTTTTTCAGAACAGCACTATGGAGATTATCATGTACCGGTCGATACCATTGTATATCTTACCCAGTTGGTGCCTGTTTACGGTCGTAAGCTGAAAAACACCGCTGGGTTCGAGCGCAATGTTTCTGTCATGGGAGATTATAGAAAGAAGTTTTATCAGATGAATATTGCTGTGAGCAATGTTTATCAGAAGATGGGCTTCTTTCTCGGTGCTCATGGCATTCCTGATATTTCCCGTTTGGAGGATGATGAGAACAGCCGTAATATTGAATTGCCTTATAGCAAAGTGAACCATCTTAAAGTAACCACGCATCAACAGTATCTTTGGAATGGGATACAACTTTCAGGTGATTTCGGCTATCAGTTCAATCATCGGGAGGAATGGAGTGCTTTCCATACCCATTATGACACTCAGATGATGCCTGCAAAGGATCCGGATAGGGAACTGGTGTTCAAACTGCATACATTCAGCTCCTCTCTGAAGCTGCGGTTGTCCAGCTCTTCTTCCTGGGAGCATATGGCAGGGTGGAATATGCAGATACAGAAAAATGCGATTGGCGGATATTCTTTTCTGCTACCGGAATACAAGCGTTTTACTACCGGAGCTTTTTGGCTGACGACTTTCCGATTGGATAATCAGTTGTCTGTAACTGGTGGGATACGTTATGATCGGGGAAGGATTGATATAGCGGCATTCGAAGATCCTTATTTGGTGGAGTATCTGCACAGACAGGGATATGAAGAAGAGGTAATACAGGCATATCGTTGGCGAAGTTATCCGGTGGACAGGGCTTATGGTAATTATTCCTGTTCGGCGGGAGTAGTGTGGACACCCGCTGCCGGTCATCTTCTGAAGATGAATGTGGGACGTAGCTTCCGTTTGCCGGGAGTCAATGAATTAGCATCCAACGGAGTGCATCACGGAACTTTCCGTCATGAAAAAGGGGATGCCACTCTTTCTTCGGAACAAGGATGGCAGATTGATGCTTCCTATACCTTGGCTTATAAAAAAATGGAACTGGTTGTTTCATCTTTTGCCAGTTGGTTTGATAATTATATTTATTTGCGCCCTATGGGAGAATGGTCTGTATTGCCCCATGCTGGACAGATTTATCAATATAGTGGCGCACGTGCTTTGTTCATGGGTGGTGAGATAAATTTCAATATGGATTTTCTACGCCATTTTAATTATCGTTTAGTCGGTGAGTATGTCTATACTTATAATCGTGACGAACATACGGCTTTAAGTTTTTCACCTCCTGTATCCATGCGTAATATTCTGACATGGAATAAAAAGGATTTTCAGTTGTATGCTGAACTTCAAAGTATAGCTTCGCAGAACCGTATAGCGAGGAATGAAGACCGCACACCCGGAGCTTGTTTGATTCATCTGGGTGGAAGTATTCATATACCTATGGCCAAGGCGGATATTGAAATATCTTTGGGCATTCGTAATTTGTCGGATGTGAAATATTACAATCATTTGAGTTTTTATAGGAAAGTGGAAATCCCTGAACCGGGAAGAAGCTTTCAGATTTCGATTAAAGTACCATTTAAACAATTATTAAAATGAAAACAAAATTTTATTTTCTTGTAATCAGCTTTTTGGCTATATGCTCTGTTTGTCTGCCTGCGTGTGATAATGATGAAAAAGGGGATGTAACAAAGCCCGTGATCGATTTGATAGAACCCGAAGAGGGAGCGGTGTTGAAAATTGGTAATGGGAAAGGGGTACATTTTGAAATGAATCTGTCAGATGATGTGATGTTGAGATCGTATAAAATCAATATTCATAATAATTTTGACCACCACGGACATGATTCCCGGGCAGCCGGAGAGAAAAACACAGCTTTTACTTTTGACAAGGTATATGATGTTTCCGGTTTGAAGAATACAAAAGTACATCATCATGATATTGTTATTCCGGCCGATGCTGCTCCCGGAGATTATCATCTGATGGTATGGTGTACCGATGCGGCGGGCAATCAGACAGAAGTGGCTCGTAATATTGTCTTGAGTGCGGATGGAGGTACTGAAACGGAACATGATCATGAGTGATTTTTTGTATTAATCGTATTGTGTGTATTAATTGTCTGGTGGCGGTCGATGTGAATCGGCCGTCACTTTATTTTGTTAGATGTCGCCAAAGAATAATTTTCTTCCAGGAGGTAATAATCCGTTTGTAAATAGAATATTTGTTCTATAAATAGTGATAATTGTAGCTCTATTTTCTTTATTTTTAGTATATCTTGTTTGATATAACTGCCTTTAATACCTTTGCAACAAGTAAAAACAGAAATATATAACTTTAAAAAGATAAAGATTATGGCTACAAAAAAATTACATTTCGAAACATTACAACTTCACGTAGGACAGGAACAGCCAGACCCGGCTACGGATGCTCGTGCAGTTCCTATTTATCAGACTACATCTTATGTATTTCATAACTCGGCACATGCAGCCGCACGTTTTGGTTTACAAGATCCGGGTAATATTTATGGGCGTCTGACTAATTCCACACAAGGTGTTTTTGAACAACGTGTGGCTGCATTGGAAGGGGGAGTGGCAGGACTTGCGGTAGCTTCCGGGGCTGCTGCCATTACTTATGCGTTTCAGAACATTACTCGTGCAGGTGATCATGTTGTAGCTGCAAAGACTATTTACGGAGGTACTTATAACCTGCTGGCGCATACGTTGCCGACTTATGGTGTGACTGCTACATTTGTGGACCCTGGTGATCTTTCTAATTTTGAGAAAGCTATTCAGGAGAATACAAAGGCGGTGTTTATCGAGACTTTGGGGAATCCTAATTCGAATATTATAGATATAGAGGCTGTGGCGGAAATAGCACATCGCCATCACATACCTTTGATTATTGATAACACTTTTGGTACTCCTTATCTGATTCGTCCCATCGAGCACGGAGCAGATATTGTGGTACATTCCGCTACAAAATTTATTGGTGGCCATGGAACTTCACTGGGTGGCGTGATTGTTGATTCAGGTAAATTTGACTGGGTGGCATCAGGTAAATTCCCTCAACTGACAGAACCGGATCCTTGCTATCATGGGGTGCGTTTTGTAGAGGCGGCAGGTCCGGCTGCTTATGCTGTCCGTATTCGTGCTATTTTATTGCGTGATACCGGTGCAACTATCAGTCCGTTTAATGCTTTTATTCTGTTGCAGGGATTGGAGACACTTTCATTGCGTGTGGAACGTCATGTAGAGAATGCGTTGAAAGTGGTGGAGCATTTGAAAAATCATCCGAAGATCAAGAAAGTAAATCACCCTTCCTTGCCGGAACATCCTGACCATGCTCTGTATCAGCGTTATTTCCCCAATGGAGCTAGTTCTATTTTCACTATCGAAGTGAAAGGTGGTCAGGAAGAAGCACATCGTTTCATCGATAGTTTGGAAATCTTTTCTTTATTGGCCAATGTCGCCGATGTGAAGTCATTGGTTATCCATCCTGCCAGTACCACTCACTCCCAGTTGAATGCGGAAGAATTGGCGGAACAGGGTATTTATCCGGGGACAGTGCGTTTATCAATAGGTACGGAACATATAGATGATTTGCTGGCCGATTTGGATCAGGCATTAGCTGGAATTTAATAAGATATATTAATAGAATAAGGAATATTACTACAATATAAAATCAATATATGGATAAGAAGTGTATGCCGGAGGTTTGTGTAAAGATACATTATACATGCTTCTGGCATTACTTTATTTTTACTGATAAAAAAGGATAGATCATTAATCCAAATAGGATTCTTTTTTGTTATTAAAAAAAGAATTTTTGCGGAAGTGGGGTTTCAAAGGCTTAATTTAAGAGTTTATGGATACCGTTTCTTTAACTTAAATACAATGGTTATGAATCTAGTCCTTGCTATTATTCCGGTATTGCTATTAATTATCCTGATGGCGTTTTTTAAAATGTCCGGTGACAAAAGTAGTGTGATTTCCCTTGTCGTTACTATGCTGATTGCTTTTTTCGGCTTTCATTTTCCGGTAAACGATTTGCTGTCTTCTTTTCTGTATGGTGCATTGAAAGCTGTTTCTCCTATTCTGATTATTATTTTGATGGCGATATTCAGCTATAATGTTTTATTGAAGACTGAAAAAATGGAGATTATCAAGCAACAGTTTTCTTCTATTTCTACCGATAAAAGTATTCAGGTATTGCTGTTGACATGGGGATTTGGCGGCTTGCTTGAAGCTATGGCAGGATTTGGTACGGCAGTGGCTATACCGGCGGCGATTCTTGTCAGTCTCGGATTCAAACCGGTCTTTTCGGCAACAGTCAGTTTGATTGCCAATAGTGTGGCTACTGCTTTTGGGGCTATTGGTACACCGGTCTTGGTATTGGCGAAAGAAACGAATCTGGATGTATTGGTGCTAAGCGCCAATGTCGTGTTGCAGCTTTCGGTACTGATGTTTCTCATTCCTTTCGTATTGCTGTTCCTGACCGATTCGAAATTAAAATCCTTACCTAAAAATATTTTCCTGTCTTTGTTGGTCGGTGGTGTCTCATTAGGCAGCCAGTATATTGCCGCCCGCTATATGGGGGCGGAGTCTCCGGCTATTATTGGAAGTATTTTATCTATCATTGTTATTGTAGCCTATGGCAAACTGACTGCTTCTAAAGAGGAAAAAGCAAGGAAAAGCACATTGAAAGGGCTAGAGGTACTGAACGCGTGGAGTATCTATCTTCTTATCTTGTTCTTGATTGTTCTGACTAGTCCGTTGTTTCCCGGTTTACGTACAACACTTGAAAATAATTGGGTGACCCGTATCAGTCTTCCGATTAATGATTCAACTATGAATTATACGGTTTCTTGGCTGACCCATGCGGGAGTTTTACTTTTTGTAGGCACGTTTGTCGGCGGGCTGATACAGGGAGCCAAGATATGGGAGCTGTTTGCTGTACTCTGGAATACGGTAAAGCAGTTAAAGAAAACTTTTATCACGGTAATTTGTCTGGTGAGTTTGTCCACTATCATGGATACGGCAGGTATGATTTCAGTTATAGCCACTGCTTTGGCAGTTGCTACAGGAAGTCTTTATCCGTTGTTTGCCCCTGTTATAGGTTGCCTGGGTACCTTTATTACGGGCAGTGACACTTCTTCAAATATTTTGTTCGGCAAATTACAGGCTAATGTGGCCGGGCATATTCAAGTAAGTCCCGACTGGTTGTCGGCAGCCAATACGGTGGGGGCGACAGGTGGAAAAATAATTTCTCCGCAAAGTATCGCTATTGCCACTTCTGCCGGAAACCAACAGGGAAAAGAAGGAGAAATCCTAAAATCCGCCATTCCATATGCATTGGCGTATGTGTTGATAACCGGAGTGATTGTTTATATTTTCAGCTGATAATCGTTTGTAAATTCAAGAGGGCGTTTTAATATTGCCTGTTATGGATTGAAATACCCTGTAAACGAGGATCAACTGTTGAAAAATCGTAAAAAAAGAGATGGATAGGAGATTTATTGCCAAAAAAGAATTTAATTTGAACCGTTTTATAATTTATAAAAAAAAGAACATGAACGAATTAATTGCTAAAATCAAAGAATTGAACGAAGCTTTTATGTCTGATGCAGCATTGCAGATTGAAAAAGGTAACAAAGCTGCAGGAACACGCGCACGTAAAGCATCATTGGAATTGGAAAAACTGATGAAAGAATTTAGAAAAGCATCTTTGGAAGCTTCTAAATAATCCTTCATTCGTCTTTTAAAGATTTTTATAAGCCATCCTTCGGGGTGGCTTTCTTATTTTCTACCAGGTTTTGCTTTTATTTCGGGGGATAATTGATATTTTTGTATTTTTATTGGTGGGTGGTTAACCTAAAGGAGAAGGGATGTTTATGAAGAATATGTGTCTATTGCCTGTATGGGCGGTTTTATTGATTATAGCAGGGACTTTCTTTTCTTGTGAAAAGAAGAAGGATATGGCTATATACCGTCAGGCGGATTCTTTGAACTTGCTTTCTTATCGTATGCGCTATAAAAATTTGGACACAGCGTGTAAAGCGGCGCATGACGCCTACAAACTGGCGGATGGATTCCCCTCCCTGCGTGCCGGGGCATTGAATAATCAGGGTTTCTGCGCCTTTATCCACATGGACTTTGAAAAAGCCGAAGATCTTTTTCTTCGCGTATATGAGGAATCAAACAATGAATTGGAATGTTTGATAGCAGATATCGGTATGATGAAAATTTGTCAGCGTACCGCCATGAACAAGGAGTTCTATGATTATCGTAACAGTGCGTTACGGCGTATGAAGCGTATCAGTGATGACCGTTCTGCTATAACCGATCCCGGAGAGCTGGAGCGGCTTAATTATGCCCGTTCCGAGTTTTTCATTGCTTCTGCCATCTATTACTATTATTTGCAGCAGGAACAGCAGTCTTTGGAGGCGATTAATGAAATAAAAGTAGACGAGGCGCTGGAAAGTGATACTGCCCAATTGCTCTATTATTATTATATGAAAGGGTCTGGCGGTATGTATGAAGCGGATACACCGCAGGATGTGGTATTGGGTGAGTTTAACTATCTGATAGAATGTCTGGGTATCAGCAGGGAATACGGGTATGTCTATTTCGAGGCGAATGCATCTCAGGCAATGGCAGAATTGCTGAAAGAGAGGAAAAATTTCGATTTGATAATGGAAAGGCGTCCCAATGTGATGCGTGCCATCAATAGCGAGGACTTGTCGTGGGAGGAATTGACCATGCGTTTTGCCTGGCAGGCTTTGGATTTGTTCAAAAAATATGGAGATTTGTATCAGATTTCGGGTACATACCGCACTTTGGCGTCGTGCAGCAACGAGCAAGGCAGGTATGAAGACGCGCTGCATTACTTGTCGGAAGCATTGGGGTACGTCAATCGGCATCACGAGAAATATTACCATTGTACGGATACCATGGACAGGCTACGTCCGTATGTTCCCATGGCTACCACTTCCATTGAACTGGAATGGATTAATGACGATGGTATAAAAAGTGTTCCCGAATGGATTGCCCGTTTCCGTGAACAATTGAGTGTAACATATGCAGCGTTAGGAATGAAACCCCAGTCGGATTATAATCGTAATATTTATCTGGATATTTTGGACTACACCCGCCAGGACAAAGAATTGGAGAGTCGTTATAATGCGTTGGAGAAGGAATCGGAAGCCTTGAACGGACTTCTGGTGGTAGTGGTGATTGGTATCGTTGTCCTTATCATTCTATTTTGGATATTGAATAAAAGATGGCGTGTGCGGAATGCTCTTTATATTGATAAGTTGAAACGTACTTTGGAAATATGCCGTAAGATAACGGCTTCCGTACCCATTGATGCGGGGGAGATAGAGGATGTGACAAAAGCGGTAGTTGCCTCGGTGAAAGAGGATATCCTTTCGTTGGTGGGAGCGACGGACTTCCGTATTGTGGCTGAAAATGGAGAGGGGAATGAGGTGCCGGGGCAAGGGATTTGTACAAGTTTTATCTTGAATATTCCGGGCAGGGAACAACCTTTGGGCGAGGTGCACCTGTATTCGGAGCACAAAATGAAGAAAGATGATAAAGCACTGATGAGGGTCATTACACCTTACATTTCGTGGACACTGGAGAATGGACTGGCTTTTATTTCGTTGGGCGATGAACGGAAACGGCTGGAAAAGGAGCAATATGTCCATGAACAGCATTTGGCGGAGAATAAACGGCAGAATCTGGTGAAGAAAGCCTGTCTGTTTATTGTCACAGGCATTATGCCTTATATAGACCGAATCATGAATGAAGTGCATAAACTAACCGCACACAACTACATTCAGAACGAAGAAATAAAAGAAAGCAAATACCGTTATATCGACGAACTGATTACCCGTATCAATGAGTATAATGATATTTTGGCCTTATGGATTAAGATGCGGCAGGGGACACTGAGTTTGAATATAGAGAATTTTGAGTTGAATTCCCTTTTTGATGTACTGGTAAAAGGGCGTAAGACTTTCGAGATGAAACAACAGACTCTGACCATAGAGCCGACTGCCGCCATTGTGAAAGCGGATAAGGCTCTGACGCTTTTCATGATAAATACATTGACGGAAAACGCCCGTAAATATACGCAGCCGGGAGGAAATGTTTCTGTTTATGCGCAGGAAACGGAATCTTACGTGGAGATTTCGGTGAAAGATGACGGTCCGGGACTTTCACAGGAAGATGTGGAGCGTATTCTGAGTGAGAAAGTTTATGATTCGGGTAAAATCGGATTGCAGACCAGCGAAAATGTCAGCGAATTGCAGAAGAATAAAGGTCACGGTTTCGGTTTGATGAATTGCAAAGGCATTATTGATAAATATAAGAAGACCAATGAGATATTCCGGGTCTGCCTGTTCCGGATAGAAAGTGAATTGGGGAAAGGCAGCCGTTTCTATTTCCGTTTGCCCAAAGGAGTGCGCAAAACGTTGATGTTGGTGTTGGTCGCTTTTCTTCCTGTCCTGGCAGGATGTAATGAGGGGAGGGAGAAAGATGGGAAAGCGGAACAGCTCACTGTCAATGATTCCATTCAGCGATATGATAAATTATTGGCTGTTGCGAATGAATATGCATACGATGTTTACAATTGTAACATTGATGGATTATATCAACAGGCATTGTGTTATGCGGACAGTGCTCTATATTGTTTGAATAAGCATTATATTATGTATTCGGGCAGCAAAGGGCCTTTGTTGGAATTGGAAGGAGAGGGGGTAGCAGCGGATTTAGATTGGTTCAACCGGCATTTTGATACCGATTACTATGCCTTGCTGGATGTTCGCAACGAGGCAGCAGTCGCCTTTTTGGCTTTAGGTAATCTGGAGGCTTATCGTTATAACAATAATGCTTATACGGCGCTGTACAAACAGATCAGTGAGGACATCTCATTGGAGCAATATTGCCGCCAGATGCAGCTTTCTGCCAATAATAAGACGGTGGCTATCATTCTTTGTGTGGTTATTTTGTTGGTATTGCTGGTGGGATATTATATTCTGTATTTCCGCCACCGTTTGATTTATCGTTATAACTTGGAACAGGTGTTGGAAATCAACAAGCAGGTGTTTTCGGCCTCTTTGCTTGACGGAAGAGCCGACCGGGATATTGCTGCAAGTCTGGTCAAGGATATGTTTGAAACGGTAAATGAGTTGCTGCCCGTTGATGTGTTGGGCGTAGCGGTTTATAGTGAAGACAACCACAGCTTGAATTATGCTTTTTCACCGGTGGAGGATGAGAATGAAGAAATGCGTGAGATGATGGCTCGTAGTTTTGACGCGAAGACACCTTATTGGCGTGAGAAAGATAGGGTAAAATGTTTGCCCTTGTGGGTGGAAGCAGGTAACGAGAATCGTTGCACGGGTGTGCTGGCATTGAAAATCGCTTTGCCTGTGGAGCGTGAGGACGACCGCTTGATGCTGGAGCTTGTGGCCGGATATGTAGCCATCATTGTATATAATGCAGTGGTACTGATGGCGCAGAAATATCGGGATATAGAAAGTGCGCAGGATGATGCGCGCCGAGCCATACGGGAGGAAAACCAGTTGCATGTGCAAAATCTGGTATTGGACAATTGCTTGTCAACCATTAAGCATGAGACAATCTATTATCCTAACCGGATAAAACAGATTATCGACAGGTTGAACACCCGTCAGGCTGGAGAAAACGAAGCTGTGCAAGTAGAAACGATTGGTGAGTTGATCAGTTATTATAAGGATATATTTACTTTGCTGAGTTCATGCGCCGCACGTCAGTTGGAAGAAATTACTTTCCGCAGAGGTGTTGTGAAAGCCGGCGAACTGGCCGATTATGCGGTACGGTATATAAAACGTGCTGGAAAACGTATGCCGCATCGGGTAGAACTGAGGACGGAGGTGGAACATGTTTCCGTATTGGGAGATGTCATTCAGCTGAAGTTTATGTTGGAGAATTTAATAGATGAAGCGCTATCATACGAGGTGGATGGTATTTTGGAATTGTGTATTTATAAGGATAAGGATTTTGTGCGGTTTGATTTCCGCGATACGCGTCGCGAAAAGTCGCAGGAGGAGTTGAACTTGTTGTTCTACCCGCATCTGTCTCGTATGAAGCAGGGGCAGGAAGGAGTTCTGACCGGTACGGAATACCTTATTTGTAAGCAGGTGATTCGTGACCATGATGAATTTGCCGGAAGACGCGGTTGCCGTATCAATGCGCAGCCTGCCGCTGAAGGAGGGTTCACCGTATGGTTCACCCTGCCTGCCCGTTGAATGTAGAATGTAAAAAAACAATGCATATTATGGAGAATAATAGATTTAAAGTCATCATTGTAGAGGATGTCAAACTGGAATTAAAAGGAACGGAAGAGATATTCAGACACGAAATTCCGAATGCGGAAGTCATCGGAACGGCTATGACTGAGAATGAGTTTTGGGAATTGCTGAAAGTGCAGTTGCCCGATATGGTTTTATTGGACTTGGGCTTGGGGGGATCGACTACCATCGGTGTGGAAATCTGTTCTTCTTTACGGAAGAACTATCCGGATATGAAGGTGCTGATTTTTACTGGTGAGGTATTGAACGAAAAGTTATGGGTGGATGCGCTGAATGCGGGTGCGGATGGTATAATCCTGAAGACGGGAGAGTTGCTGACTGCCACAGATGTACAGGCGGTGATGGATGGCAAGAAACTGGTTTTCAATTATCCCATTCTGGAGAAAATAGTGGCACGTTTCAAGCAGTCGGTGGCTCAGGAACAGCGCAGGCAGGAAGCTGTCATTAATTATGATATTGATGAATATGATGAGCGTTTGCTTCGCCATCTGGCCTTGGGGTATACCAAAGAAATGATTACTAATCTGAAAGGGATGCCTTTCGGGGTCAAATCCATAGAGAAGCGTCAGAATGAATTGATAAACCGTTTGTTCACATTGGATGAAAGAAGTGGTGTCAATGCCTGTCGATTGGTGACCCGTGCTTTCGAGTTGCGGATTCTTGACATTGATAATTTGGAACCGGATGAAGAGTAAATATTATTTTCCTCATACCGCTACTGTGTTTTTTCTGCTGACGGTAGCTGTAGCCTTGTTCTCATGGATAGGAAGTATTTATGGGCTGGGGAAGGTGCAAAGCCTGCTCAGTCCCGAAGGAATCCGGTGGGAATTGAGGCATGCTATGGGGAATTTTGTCCAGACACCGGCATTGGGCATAGTAATGATGCTTTTTTTAGGGTTCGGCATTACGGTTCATTCCGGGGTATGGGGTACGTTGGGGAGGATAGTGAAAAGAGGAAAGCCCATTTCCCGTAAGGAAAAACGTGCGTTGATATTGGCAGGTTGTATACTGCTTGTTTATATCATAATGATTATTTGCACCACTTTTGCTCCATGGACTATGTTGCGTAGCGTGACGGGATCTCTCACGAACTCTCCGTTTCAAAAAGGGATTTATTATCTCATTTCGTTTGGTGTGGGATTGTCGGGTATGGCTTTCGGTTATGCATCGGGACGTTTTCGGGATGATAAGGATATAATAAAAGGTATGTCCTGTCTCTTTTCTCGTTTTGCCGATTACTTTGTGGCGCTTTTTTTTATAGTTCAGTTCTTTTCTTCATTGATGTATACGAATTTGGTGGAATGGGTTGGAATAGAGTCATATATAGTGTCTTACGCTTTCCATATTTGTTGCTATTTACCTTTTGCTTGGATGCTGAATAGAAAAAAAATAGATTGTTAATGCAAAAAAGTTGCGGATTCTTTTGGTAATTTCAATAAAAACCGTACCTTTGCACTCGCAATTAAGGATGGTTCCGTAGCTCAGCTGGATAGAGCAACGCCCTTCTAAGGCGTGGGTCTTGCGTTCGAATCGCAACGGAATCACATAAAAAAAGCTGTATCTTCTGAGGGTACAGCTTTTTTTATGGAAATATTTAAAAAGGATTTATCTATAAGCGGGGCTATGGAAAAGATCTTGTCCATATCTATAAACCTTTCCCGTTGGATAGTTAAGGGTTTTCTTCCTGTTTGTTCTATCTCCGCAAGCCTTTGGAGTTAACTCCATAGCCTTGGGAGATAACTCCAAAGCTTATGGAGATAACTCCAAAGGCTATGGAGATAGAATACATCCGTATAAAAAGGTTTAACCTGGAAAGAGAAAAGGCTTATGCAACAGGAACAGATGCAATACATTGTTGTTTAATTCCGCTGGCGGGCTATTACTTTTTCTCAGTTTCTCCGCCCTTTGGGCTTCATGGCAGCGGAAAGATTGAACCGGTTAAAAAGTCATGTTAACCCTTTTTGTACGCGTAACTTCCATGTATGCAGGCGAGGGGATGGATAACCATCATTTTACTGAGGTGCATGATATTTATGTAAAGGATTTGAAATGCAAAAAGGTGAATGTAGCTGCATTGGTGCTTCAAGGTACAGAGGAGAAGCCTATTTATAACGTGACTTTTGATAACGTGGATGTGGATAAAGCAGGGATAGGTCTTGGTTTCTCGAATACGAAGACAATTGGGGTTTCTAATTGTAATTTGGGAGGTTATGTTGGGGGGCCGTCTACAGCCAGTGCGAAAGATGGTATATTCGATAAATAGATTTGTTTGACTTCTTGGTTTACTTCGCCGATTCCTTGAAAGAGTCTTGTTACGCTGGAATGACAGAGTAAAAGGAAAGCAGGAAACCGTTTCCGGACAGGCTGGGGGAGGATTTTTCATCCCTCAGCTAAACAAATGTTTTTATAGATGGTTCTATAAGTAAAAAGACGATAATTATGAGTACAAACGAATTTGCCCGAATTTTATTGACTTGGATTAAGAGTTTTCTATCATGGATAGGCATCCCGCGCGATAGGTTGAATGAACTGGATGAGATTATTTTCTTGATCCTGATTGTGGTTATTGCTTTTGCTGTAGGAGCTGTTTTTCATTATTTATCTGTGCGTTTCACACGGAAGGTGTTGAAATATAAAAATATCAGTTTTTTAAGTTCGTTGATAGAATACAATGCCTTGCGGAAAATGTCTGCGGTCATTCCGCCGCTTATTATATCCGCTTTGTTGCCGTTTGCGTTCGACTATCGTTCTACTTGGTTTACTGTCAGTGAAAAAATCACTTGGATTTATTTCTTTATCGCTTTGTTGTTTTCGGTCAATGCCGTGTTAAACTCGGTAGGTAATGTGCTGATGAACAAGGAGCAGTTACAGAATCGTCCGATGAAAGGTTTCATACAGATCTTTCAAGTGATTTTTTCGTGTGTTGCCATCATTGTCATCATTTCCATATTGATTAATAAGTCGCCTCTCAACCTGATTACCGGACTGGGTGCTTTTGCTGCCGTACTGATGTTGATTTTCAAAGATACCATCCTTGGCTTTGTGGCGGGGGTACTGCTTTCCGAGAATGATATGGTGCATATCGGCGATTGGATTGAGATGCCGCAGAATAATGTGAATGGGGTGGTGATGGATATCACTCTGAACATTGTGAAGGTTCAGAATTTCGATAATACGATTGTCACTATACCTCCTTATTCATTAGTCTCCGGTTCATTTATCAATTGGCGTGGAATGACTGAATCGGGCGGGCGGCGTATTATGCGCGAGTATGCATTGAAACTGGATTACATACAACCCTGTACTCCTGAATTTTTGGAGAAAATGAAGAAGTTTGATGCTGATTTGGCCGACTTTATCACAGAAAAGCAGAAACAGGCGGCTGAAGGAAAAGTAGCGAATACTGACAATCCGGCCGGATTGGTAAATGGAACCATCGATACGAATGTAGGGCTGCTTCGTGCTTATATGACTCTCTATCTGAAGCGCCATCCTTTTATCAGTAAGGACCTGTTGCTGATGGTGCGCACATTGGCTCCTACGGAGAATGGCCTGCCCGTACAAATTTATTGTTTCTCGTCCAATAAGAACTGGCCTAGTTATGAATCTATCCAAGCGGAAATCATGGAACATTTTGTTTCTGTTCTTCCCGAGTTTGGATTGTATCCGTTCCAGAATCCTACTGCCAGAGATTATGTAATCAGTGGTTTGATAGAGTCTGGCAAGGACCTTTCTACTGTAGACGGAATTCCTTGGCATTCGGTCTTGCCAAAGGAAGAAAAGGTATAGTTAGGGATTTAAACATTTATTAATGACTTGCGGTTGAACAATTCTTGTTGCCGCCGTGTTATATAAATGTGTTTTTCATAGTATTAGATTAAAGGTTGAAGATTGCAATCGGCTTGAGAGAAGTAGTTGCATCTGAAGTAGAAGCGTCTACTATAAAAAATATAGAAAGGTTGTTCCTTACGGGACAGCCTTTTTGTTTTGTTAAAAGGAACCATTCACTTTAACTTGAAATGTTAAAGGAGTTGTTGCTTTTATTAAACAATACTATAATTTCTTCTTAACGCTTCTTTAAATTTGCAGATAGCAGGAAAGTGTGTATATTTGCATGTGTGTTTTTCATAGTATTAGATTTAAGGTTAACAAAAGGTTGGAGCAAGGCGTTGCTCCTTTTTTTATGGAGTAACGTGAGGAGTACATCTGCTGTCCGGTTCCGATATCCGATACAGAACCACAGAGAAGAATCCGTGCAATGTATTCCTCTCCGTGACTGTGTAACTTAATTCTGCATTTTTAATGCAAGAGGCAGGCTGAATTAAATAATCTCGATGCCTTGCTTCCGGCATAACTCCAATCCCACATCCTTTAACTTGAATTTCTGTATCTTTCCGCTGCCCGTCATGGGGAACTCATCAACAAAGAAGATATATTTAGGAATTTTGTAACGGGCTATCTTGCCGTCGCAAAAGTCACGTATATCGAATTCGTTCATTTCCACCCCTTCGTGCAAGATAATGAATGCGCCTACCGCTTCTCCGTATTTCTTGGAGGGGATACCGGCTACCTGTACATCTTTTATTCCTTCCATCTGATACAGGAACTCTTCTATTTCCCGTGGATAGATATTCTCTCCGCCACGGATAATCATGTCTTTTATCCGTCCTGTGATACGATAATTACCTTCTTCGTCTTTCACTCCCAGATCTCCTGAGTGGAGAAAGCCGTTCCGGTCTATCACTTCGGCGGTTGCTTCGGGGTTTTTGTAATACCCCTTCATGGTGTTATACCCTTTGTTGCACATCTCGCCTTGTACGCCTATGGGACATTCCTCGCCAGTTTCCGGATCGATCACTTTTACTTCCGTAAACTCGAAATCACGGCCCACCGTGTTGCAGCGTACATCAAACGAATCGTCGATGCGGGAGGCTGTCATGCCGGGAGAAGCTTCTGTAAGCCCGTATACACTGGTGACCTTCATAAACATTTTCTCTTCCACACGTTTCATCAGTTCCACCGGACAGAGTGAGCCTGCCATAATGCCGGTGCGCAGACTGGACATATCGAACATATCAAACATGGGATGGTTCAGCTCGGCAATGAACATGGTAGGAACCCCGTACAAGGCCGTGCAGCGTTCCTTGTGGACGGAGGCAAGTACCAGCAGCGGGTCAAAACGTTCCACCATCACCTGCGTGCATCCGTGTGTAAGGCAGTTCATGGTGGCTAATACCACTCCGAAGCAATGGAACAGGGGTACACAGACACATAGTTTGTCATCGGAAGTGAATTTCATGTGCTCACCCGTCAGGAAACCGTTGTTGCTGATGTTGTAATGGGTGAGCATGACTCCTTTGGGGAAACCGGTTGTGCCCGAAGTGTACTGCATGTTCACCGTGTCGTGGCAGTTCACCTTCGCTTTTGCTTCCAGCAGCTCGTCATCGTCTATGTTGCATCCCAGAAGCAGAATTTCGGCGGTGTTGTACATACCCCGGTATTTTTCGGGGCCGATGTAAATCACGTTCTTCATGCAGGGGAAACGTTTGCTCTTCAGATATCCGCGCTGGCTGGTCTTTAGTTCGGGCAGCATGGCGTAGACCATATTTACATAGTCGTCATTGCCACGGTCTCCGTTTACGATACACAGCGTGTGCATGTCCGAGTTCTGGCAGAGGTATTCCAGTTCTGCCTGTTTGTAGTTGGTATTTACTGTTACGGCCACGGCGCCGATTTTGGCGCAAGCGTACAGAAAGGTCAGCCAGTCGGGCACATTACCCGCCCAGATTCCTACATGGGTTCCCCGTTTCACGCCGATGGCGAGCAGTCCTTTGGCCATGTGGTCTACACGCTCGTTAAATTGTTTCCAGGTGAAGCGCAGATTGCGGTCGGAATATACGATATATTCTTTATCGGGAGTGGTGAGGGCCCAATGTTCAAGCCAGTCACCCAAGGTTCTCGTGCTTAATTCCATCATAAATCAAATAGGAGTATAGATAACAGCCAATATTTTGGCGGCTTGTCCTTGATATCCGTGTACGTGGTGCGGAACGATAGAATCATAATAAATACTGTCTCCGGCTTTAATCAGATGGCATTTTTTACCGTGGCATACTTCGACGGCGCCTTCCATGACATAGATAAACTCTTCACCTTCATGCGAGGAGAGTGAGAAGTGGCTTTCCTCCGTCGGTTCCACGTCTACGATGAATGGTTCCATATGCCTGTCCGCTTTTGATTTTGACAGTGAGTGGTAGCGCATATGTGTACGCAGGTCCATTGCATTGTTCGAGAAACTGATAGTATCCTCACTCTCTTGTTTCCGGCAGATTACTGCTCCTTGTTCTTCCTGGTCGTCCAGAAAAGTGCCCAGACGTACCCCTAACGCGCGGGCTATCTTGATGAGGGGAGCCAATGAAGGAAGATCTACATTATTCTCTATTCGTTCTATTTGTTCTTCGGCAAGGCCAGAGCGTACGGCCAGTTCGGCCACACTGATTTCTTTTGTTTCACGTAGTGATTTTATTTTTTCACCAACAATCTTTGTGCTGTCCATGGTTTGTTTTTAATAAGTTTGCAAAGTATAAAGTGCAAATATATAATAAAAAAGAATTGGGCACTCTGTTTTTGTTCTGAATATGTAAAAAAGGCAGGTTAGCGACGAATTGCCGGTCATTTGTCATTAACCGTCGGTAAGTTTCGAATATTTGTGTTTTTTGTTCTATCTTTGTTCTCGAAACTTAATTAAAGACTAAAACTTATGTTCTCAGGGATTGTAGAAGAATATGCGGAGGTGGTGCGTATTGTAAAGGAGCAGGAAAATCTGCACCTCACCTTGAAATGTTCGTTTGTGGACGAACTGAAAATAGACCAGAGTATCTCTCATAACGGTGTGTGCCTGACTGTAGTCAGTTTACAGGATGGAACGTACACGGTTACCGCCATGAAAGAAACGATAGAGCGTTCCAACATCGGCTTGCTGAAAGTGGGAGATAAAGTGAATGTGGAACGCAGCATGATGATGAACGGGCGGCTGGACGGTCATATTGTGCAAGGACATGTGGATCAGACTGCCGAATGTATGGATATAAAGGATGCTGAAGGGAGCTGGTATTTTACTTTCAGATATGCGTTTGACAAGGAAATGGCAAAGCGCGGCTACATCACGGTGGACAAAGGCTCGGTTACGGTGAATGGTGTGAGTCTGACCGTTTGTAACCCTACGGAGGATACTTTTCAGGTTGCCATCATTCCTTATACTTACGAACATACCAATTTCCATACTTTTAAAGTGGGAAGCATTGTGAATATAGAGTTTGATATCATCGGCAAATATTTAAGCCGCATGATGCAGTTCTCCTGATTCTTTTACCGCAGGTTGCACAGATGATTGTTGAAGATGAAAGAAACTTCTTTGTGGAAATCCGGAATTATCCGCATCGGCTTTTGAGCAAAAAAGAATCTGTGCAATCTGTGGTAAAATCGAATATCAGAATTATAAATCTTTCAGCAATATCTTGCTGGTGCTTTTATAATATTCTTCACGGGCATTTGCCAGCGCCTCCCAAGAACTGCTGTATCGCTTTTTGTCTATTTTGAAGGCTTCCGTTCCGGCTATGTCCAGTCTGTTCAGCAGCATAGCCACGTTCATCCGGTTGATATCTACTGACGGCAAATAGCCTATGCTTTCATCGTCACCGTCCATAGCAGTTTCATAAATCATGTGCATGTCCTGTAGTTCATACAGGATTTTCTTGGTGAGCCTTATCGGGATTTTATGTTCGTCGCTGAGTGTCTCGGCGGTATAAGGAGCCTCTTCCGTCTCAAAGCGCTTGCATATCAGAGACATGATGAGGATACACAGAAAGTCGTGATAACGGCGGCTGATATTTGCCGTTTCTTTGCTGAAACTGTAGTTGCGAAGATTCTGTGCCACATAGCAAAGTTCTGCGCCATACAGGCAGATTCCCCATGAAATCTGCGCCCATAACAAGAACATAGGAATGGCGGCGAAGCTACCATAGATTGCATTGTACCTTGATACCCATATCTGACTGCCGATATACAAGTATTGAAAAGCCTGAAAGGCTGTGCCTGCGATGATACCCGGAATGATGGCATACTTCAGTTTCACTTTAGTATTGGGCATAAAGACGAACAGTCCCGTAAACATGGCCCAAGTCAGGATGAAAGGGATCAGGCGTACCAGAAATTTCATCAGGGGTGCCAGTAATACGAAGTCCTCCATGTTTTTCACCATGGTGGACATAAAGATGGTAAGACCGCTGGAAAGTACGATAAGTAGGGGCAGTAAGAGCAGGATGGAGAAATAATCCGTCATTTTGCGATACAGTGTACGGGGCTTCTTCACTTGCCATATATAATTGAAGGTACGTTCTATGTTATAGGTCAGGCTCAGAATGGTCCAGAACAACATCACCAGACCCACTCCGATAAAAATTCCGCTTTTGGCGTGCACCAGATAGGAGTCAATCAGGCCAAGAATGGTTTCGGCAGCCGCACTCTGTCCTTCAAGACCGCTACGGAACTGGGTTTCCAGCAGGTTGGAGAAGCCGAAACCGCGTGCGATGGCGAATAAAATGGCCAGAATGGGAATGATAGAAAGCAGGGTGCTGTATGTCAGTGCGGATGCTTTATTCAAAATACGTCCCTGAGTGAATTCACGAACAGAAAGAGTAGCGATTTTTATTGCATTATAGAGTATTCCTCGGGATTTGCTAACCTCGTCTTCTGTCACCCGCCATATATCATCTTTGAGAAACGATTGCAGACCTTTCAGTTTTTCCTTGTTCATGGTACTCATAAGCTCTTCATTAGGATATATGAAAAAAAAGCAGCCGGCCTGTAAGCCGGGTTCTGTTCCTCGCCTTGCGGCGAAGTGCCTGCCATTTATCTACGCCTGTTGTCACCAACAGGCTCTAGCGGTCTACCCTCCGACGTGGGGCGAGCAACCCTCATAATGTCGGTTTACATGACCTTACAACTCCTAAGACGTACAGCCCGTCATGTCACCATGCGGCTGGTGGGCTCTTACCCCACCTTCTCACCCTTACCCCGTTTCCCGTAGGAATTGTGGCGGTTGTTTTCTTCTACGTTACTCCACCTTTGCAGATAGCTTTCTGTTAGGAAGTAGGATGCTCTGCGTTGCCCGGACTTTCCTCTTTCGCCTTGCGGCGTCAGCGGCAGACCGGCCGGCTGCTTTTAAGTTTACAAAGATAGCGATTTTAGGTTAAACGTAGGATAATAAAGCGGAAAAAAGTAAGAAAATAAATGAAAAAACAAAGAAAGAGCGGAACAGCCCATTACTTTTTCTTGGTATATATAATAAAGAGGAGAAAATCAGTGATGCTTGGTTCGGCACTCCTGCTTATTGTATAGAAACAACGGTAAAAACAGGAAGAATATTTAAAATAAATGAACTGTGCCGGAAAGAGAAGTGGGTGCTGTTTTCACTTTCCCTCTCCGGACACGGAATTTAGCGGTAGAATCCCAATTCGTTTCTCAATGAACGCACTTCCTGTTGCAAAAGTTCTATACGTTCCAGCATGTGGTGGATGGCGTCGATTCCTGCAATATTGATGGACAAGTCATAATATAAATGCGTGTAACGCTCCAGCTCCGCTAGTTGGGATGCGGGGAGGTAGCGTTCCTCGTCAATCACCCGGACTTCGATCAGTCCGTCTTCTTCCAGTTCCGTAATGAACGACGGGTCCACGTGGCAACGGTCGCAAAAATCGTTGATAATAATTAAATCGCTCTGCATAATCCTTCTCTTTTTTTAATTGCTACTATCTTTTAATTGGCGGAACAACTCTTTCTGATGTTCGGTAAGGTTGCTAGGAATGGTGACATTATAAGTTACTATCAGATCGCCAAATTTGCCTTCTTCCTTGTAAACAGGAAAGCCTTTGCCTTTCAAACGGACTTTAGTTCCGTTCTGGGTTTCAGGTTTTACTTTCAGTTTTACCTTGCCGTTCAGTGTGTCCACGGTTTCTTCACCACCCAGTACGGCGGTGTAGAGGCTAAGCGGAGCATGGATATATAAATCATTTCCCAAACGTTTGAATACAGGATCGTCTGGAATGACAAAGGTGATGTACAGATCGCCTGCAGGACCACCGTTTACCCCCGGTGCACCATGACCACGCAATTTGATAGTCTGTCCGTTGGCTATACCTGCCGGAACAGTGATACGTATGTTCTTTCCGTTTACATTAAGCACTTGTTTGTGTGTTTCGGCGGCTTCACGCAATGAAAGTTGTAATTCAGCATTATAGTCCTGTCCACGGAATCCGGTGCTTCGTCCGCCGTTTGCACCGCCACGATGCCCGAACAGTTCTTCAAAGAAATCAGAGAAACCACCTGCGCTGCCACCGAAATGTGCACCGCTGAATTCTTCTCCTCCATTGCCGGAATACCAGTAACTGCCGTTACCGTCCGTACCGAATCCGCTTCCGGCTCCGCCAAACCCTCCGAATCCACCGGCACCTCCATATTGTTGCTTTTGTTTTTCAAATTCGTCGGCATGTTTCCAGTGTTCCCCGTATTCGTCGTATTTCTTACGTTTTTCCGGGTCACTCAGTACTTCGTTGGCTTCATTTATCTCCTGAAACTTATCTTTGGCTCCAGGATCATTCGGATTCAAGTCAGGATGGTATTTGCGGGCCAGCTTACGGAAAGCCTTCTTGATATCATCTTGGGTGGCGCTTTTGTCCACTCCCAATACTTTGTAATAGTCTATGTAAGCCATATTATATATTTGTTAAATTTCATCTGCTTTAAGAGAAACAAAATACATGCCAATTGGTTGTGTTCTGTTTTTATTTTATTATCTTTGCAGCGAATTTTTAGAAATTATTCTAAAGGAAATGAGGGGATTGGCAATCATATTCAGGTTTTTTATGCTATTAGTCCTGCTGCTTCCTGTGGTTGCTCTGTGTCCTGTGAAGGCGGAAACGACCTCGGAAGGGCCTATCCTTATTGTCACTTCTTATAATCCCGAAACGCGTAGTATTTCTGACAACCTGTCTGCTTTTATGGATGAATACAGACAGCGTGGCGGCAAGTATACTCCGATCATAGAGAGTATGAACTGCAAGAATTTGTCCGAGGCCTATCTGTGGAAATCGCGTATGGCCTCCATCCTTGGTAAGTATAAGGGGAAAAACCGTCCGTCACTGGTTATATTGTTGGGGCAGGAGGCATGGTCGGCTTATATCTCACAAGACACGGAGATAGCTAAAAAGACTCCGTCTATCTGTGGCATGGTCAGTGTCAACGGACTGGTATTGCCCGATGATGGTATCGACACGCGGGTATGGGAACCTGAAAGTAAGAATATTTATACGGATTTCAGTGATTATAATATTGTTGCCGGTTATGTATATGAATATGATGTCGATAAAAACATAAAGCTGATGCGTCGTTTTTATCCTGATATGCGCCGTGTGGCATTTATATCGGATAATACCTATGGCGGGTTGTCTATGCAAGCCTTGGTTAAAAAGGAGATGAAGAAGTACCCCGATTTAGAAACAATTTGGCTGGACGGCCGTACAGAAACCTTTATGGAAGTGAGTGAAAGGATGCGCAGGTTGCCTCAAAATACGTGTGTGTTATTGGGAACATGGCGTGTAGACTGTACGGAGAGTTATGTTATTGGTAATACGACTTATATGCTGCGCGATGCGAATCCCACCCTGCCTGTGTTTACTATTGCATCTGTGGGGCTGGGACATTGGGCATTGGGAGGATATACTCCCGAGTACCATGCGGTAGGAAAGAATATAGGCGCGGTTACTTATGATTTTTTGGATAAAGGGGATAGAGAAGGGGTGGACTTGGTGACTATTCCCGGAAACTATACTTTTGATATAAAGCGTTTGCATGAATTCAAATTGGATTCATTGAATCTTCCTCAGGGAGCGGTGTTGGTGAACAAGACTCCTTCGTTTTATGAGCAGTATAAATATTGGGTCATAGGGGTTGTTTCGGCGTTCATGTTCCTGATAGCCTGTTTCTTGATAGCCATATATTATATTATCCGTATCAACCACTTGAAACATAATCTGGAAGTATCCGGCGAGGAACTGCTGGTAGCCAAGGAGAAAGCGGAGGAATCCAACAGGCTGAAGACGGCTTTTCTGGCCAATATGAGTCACGAAATACGCACTCCCTTGAATGCCATTGTGGGATTTTCCAGCGTGTTGGTCAGTGATGATTCATCTCCTGCCGAGAAAGAGCAGTATTGTGATATCATTCAGAAGAATTCCGATTTGTTGTTGCACCTCATAAATGATATTCTGGACATCTCGCGCATGGAATCCGGAAGGATAAAATTCGTATGGGAAGAATGTGATGTGGTAGAGTTGTGTCAGACGGCTTTGTCTACAGTGGAGTATGGACGCAAGACCAGTGCTTTGTTTCTGTTTGAAACTCCTGTGCCTTCGCTGGTTGTCAAGACGGATGCCCAGCGTCTGAAGCAGGTGTTGATTAATTTGCTGTCCAATGCCGCAAAATTTACTCCGTCCGGTTCTATCAAACTGACGGTTGCCATAGACAAACAGCATCAGCAGTTGGAATTGTCAGTGTCGGATACCGGTTGCGGTATTCCACCCGATAAGAGTGAAAAGGTATTTGAACGTTTCGAAAAATTGAATGAATATTCCCAAGGTACGGGGCTGGGATTGGCCATTAGCAGGCTGATAATCGAGAATCTGGGAGGTAAGATATGGGTGGACAAGGATTATACCGAAGGCGCCCGGTTTGTATTCACGCATCCTTTGACTAAAAAAGAAAAAGAGTAGAGAAATGAAATATAGAATATGTATCAGCGCCCTGCTGTTGTGGGCGGGTATGCAGTTGTCTGCATCCAATAATCAGAAAGAAGTGGTTATCAAGATTATAGAAACCAGTGATGTGCACGGGAATTTCTTTCCGTATAACTTTATCGAACGGAAAGAATGGAGTGGAAGTCTTGCCCGTGTTCATTCCTTTGTGAAAGAACAGCGTGAGAAATATGGGGATAATTGCCTGTTGATGGATAATGGGGATATCCTGCAAGGTCAGCCTACAGCTTACTATTATAATTTCATGGATACCGTGTCTACTCATGTTGCGGCGGATATGATGAATTATATGGGATATGTGGTAGGTAATATGGGTAACCATGATGTAGAGACTGGGCATGCGGTGTACGACCGTTGGATAAAACAGTGCGATTTTCCGGTACTGGGGGCTAACATAATAGACAATGCCACTGGAAAACCTTATCTGAAACCCTACGAGGTGTTGGAGCGCGACGGAGTGAGGATAGCGGTTCTGGGTATGATTACTCCGGCCATTCCTTCATGGTTGCCGGAGAAATTATGGAGTGGTCTGCATTTTGAGGAAATGGAGCCCTGTGCACGCAAATGGGTGAAGATTATAAAGGAAAAAGAGAATCCTGATGTCATTGTGGGATTGTTTCATGCCGGAAAGTCGGGCAACGTGTTGGGACAGGTGGTGGAAGATGCCTCTATGGATGTAGCCAAACGGGTTCCGGGCTTTGATGTGGTGCTGATGGGGCACGACCATACTAGGGAATGTGTAAAGGTGCAGAATGTGGCAGGAGACAGCGTGTTGGTTATTGACCCGGCAAACAATGCCAATGTAGTTTCGGATGTGACCCTGACCGTAACAAAGAAAGACGGGAAAGTAGTGGAGAAGTCGGTGGAAGGTAGATTGGCGGATATGAACAAGTATCCTGTCAGCCGGGAGTTTATGGATAAGTTTGCCCCTCAATACAAGGCTGTAAATGACTTTGTATCCCGTAAAATCGGTACAATTTCACGTACCATCACAGCGAAGGATGCTTATTTCGGTTCTTCTCCTTTCATAGACCTGATTCATCAGTTGCAATTGGAAATTTCGGGTGCTGAAGTGTCTTTCTGTGCTCCGTTGTCCTTCCGGGCAGAGATTAAAGAAGGAGACATCTATGTGAGTGATATGTTCAATTTGTACAAGTACGAGAACATGCTGTATGTGATGGAACTTTCGGGCAAGGAAATTAAAGGTTTCCTGGAAATGGCATACGCCATCTGGACTAATCAGATGAAGAGTTCCGAGGACCACCTGATGCTTTTCAAGGAGCCGGTAGAGAAGGGGAAGCGTGCTAATTTCAAGAATTTCAGCTTTAACTTTGACTCTGCCGCAGGCATTAATTATACGGTGGACGTGACCAAGCCGGCAGGAGAGAAAATCACGATTCAGAGCATGTCGGACGGGACTCCTTTCAGTATGGATAAGGTTTATAAAGTGGCTTTGAATTCTTACCGTGGGAACGGTGGCGGAGATTTACTGACTCTTGGAGCTGGAATTTCCAAGGAAGATTTGGCAAAACGTATTATTTTTGCAACCGATAAGGATTTGCGTTATTATCTGATGCAATATATTGAGCAGGAAAAAGTGCTGCATCCTCATGCTATGCACCAGTGGAAGTTTATTCCGGAGGAATGGACTGTGCCTGCCGCGAAAAAAGACTATCAATTGTTGTTTGGCGAGGAAAAGAAATAAATAGTTGAGCAAGAGAAGGTACATAGTAGCCCCGTTATTACTGCTGGCGCTGTTTTTAACGTATCAGGTAAGCATCACTTTGTTTACCCACGTTCATATTGTGAACGGGGTGATGATTGTGCACTCTCATCCTTCGTCCGAAAAACACCATACGCATACCACAGGACAGGTAATCTTAATTGCTCATCTGAGCACTATCCAGACTCTGGAGCCCGGGGGGCAGACAGAGATGACTGTATTCCGTCCTGTGTTGTATGTTTTGGAATACAAGACAAATACTTTCCGCGCGAAAGCGCTTTGTGCGCAATGTATCCATTTGCGCGCTCCTCCTTTTTATTGCTGAAACATAAGGTATATCTGTTGACGGGATACATTCGGATAATCCGTTCAACAGATGCGGATGTGCTTTTGCCGTAGAGCTGCACACATTCTTTAATTGAATAAACCGAAACATTTTAGTAATAGAAAAAATAGATGAAACAATATATTCTGTTACTCGTGCTCATGGTGATGGGTGCAGGTATCCATGCGTATGCAGAAGATGTAAATCCTGTGAAGGAAGGAAATGTGATTTCAGGTCATGTAGTGGAAAAAGGCACGGAGAACAGCCTTCCGTATGCTACCATATTGATTGTGGAAACCGGGCAAGGTACGGTGAGTAACGAGGACGGGGAGTTCCGTTTCAAGAAGGTTCCGGCAGGAAAGTACACATTGAGAGTTCAGCTACTGGGCTATGAGACACAGGAAAAGAAAGTGACCGTCAGTAACGACTTCACGGTAGATGTTCATTTTTTGATGAGTGACGAAAGTATTATGACGGACGAGGTAGTCGTATCGGCCAATCGCAATGAAACAAGTCGCAAGGTGGCTCCGGTGGTAGTTAATGTGATGAATGCCAGGCTTTTCGAATCGGTGAATTCTACCGATTTGGCTAAATCCTTGAATTACCAGTCGGGGTTGCGTGTGGAGAACAACTGCCAGAACTGCGGCTTCCCTCAAGTGCGTATCAATGGGCTGGAAGGACCTTATTCTCAGATTCTTATCAATAGCCGTCCGGTAGTCAGTGCTCTGTCCGGTGTGTATGGCTTGGAGCAGATTCCGGTGAATATGATAGAGCGTGTAGAGGTTGTCCGCGGAGGAGGGTCGGCCTTGTTTGGTGCTAATGCAGTGGGCGGAACCATCAATATCATCACGAAAGATCCCATCAACAATTCATTTCAGGTTTCTTCAACAATGTCCAATATGAACGGCAAGGTGTGGGAACAGTATATGGGAGCCAACGCCTCTTTGGTGTCAAAAGATAATACGTATGGCATCGCTTTGTATCAGTCTTATCGGAACCGTAATCCGTATGATGCGGACGGGGACGGTTTCTCGGAGTTGGGAAAGCTGAATATGAATACATTCGGGCTGCGCACCTATTACCGTCCTACGCAGTTCAGCCGTATCAGTCTGGAATATCATACCACGAATGAGTTCCGCCGCGGAGGGAATAAATTTGATTTGCAGCCGCACGAAACGGATATCACCGAACAGACCAAGCACGTCATCAATAGTGGCGGATTGAGTTATGATCTGTTTTGGAAAGAATACAAGCATAAGCTTTCTTTCTATTCTTCCATCCAGCATACCGACCGTAACAGTTATTATGGTGCGCAACAGGATGCGAATGCATACGGAAAGACGAAAGATCTGACTTGGGTGGCAGGCGGCATGTATGTGGGTAATTTTGAGAAAGTTTTATTCTCTCCTGCTACTTTTACCGCCGGGCTGGAGTATCAGAACAACTCCCTGCACGATGTTATGACCGGTTATCACCGTGATATGAAACAGGATGTGCGCATTGCCAGCGCTTTTGTGCAGAACGAATGGAAAATGAATCAGTTTGTATTCCTGGTAGGGTTCCGTCTGGATGACCATAACCTGATTGACAATCCCATCTTCAGCCCCCGTCTGAACCTGCTCTATAAGCCCAGTGACAAACTACAGGCACGTATTACCTGGTCTACCGGTTTCCGTGCGCCGCAGGCATACGATGAGGATTTGCACGTTACGGCAGTAGGAGGTGAGGGCGTGCTTATCAAGTTGGCGGAAGGGCTGAAGCCTGAGCATTCGAACAGTATCAGCGGTTCCATTGATTGGACGGCGAATATTGGTCATTTCCAGACCAATTTGTTATTGGAAGGGTTCTATACCGGATTGGATGACGTGTTTGTACTGGAGGATATGGGCCATGACCAGAACGGTAACAAGGTGAAGGAGCGTCGTAACGGTAACGGGGCACGTGTGTATGGCGTGAATCTGGACGGAAAGATTGCACATGGACGTGATGCGGCTTTACAGGTGGGCTTCACGGTGCAGCGCAGCGAATATGCTGAGCTGGAGGCATGGAGTGAGAATCCTGAGGTAGCGCCGGTGAAGCGGATGCCCCGTACTCCTGACTATTACGGTTATTTCACATTGACATCTGCTCCGTTCAAGAATTTCGACTGCTCCTTGTCCGGTGTGTACACAGGCCGGATGCATGTGCCGCATTTCGCACCGACAGAATTGCCCGAGGAATATATAGGACAATATATCGCTAAAGATGAAATGGTGCATACTCCTGATTTCTTTGATTTGAATGTGAAACTGAATTATACGTTTGTATTGAATGACCATATCAAGTTGCAATTGAACGGTGGAGTGCAGAATATCTTTAATGCTTTCCAAAAGGATTTGGACAAAGGTGGTTATCGTGACTCGGGTTATTTCTATGGGCCTACACAGCCTAGAACGTATTTTGTGGGGATCAAGATTACGAATTGAATAATCTGCTGATTGGTCAATGTGCTAATATGTCAATGGGTTACGCTTTGTTCCACATGGCACATTAGCACATTGTCACATTGACAAATTAGCAGATTGATTTATTACCGGCTACTGACAAGTGACTATACTTTTCTGTAATCCGGAATCCCGGATCGGGATAATTATATAAGGGGAAGCGGTGTTCTGTTTCTCCTTCCATATATTTCCACAGACTAGCATATTCTTCTTTCTTCTCGCCCATTTCCTGCAATTGCAACATATACTGCCAGATAGACTTGTTTTCCTTGATGTATATTTTTTCCATCTGATGAATAATCGGACTATGCTGGCGGGTTGGGTCATGGTCAAATTCCAGTATCCGTTTTCCCTCTTTTGTCATACCGATAGTTACGAAAGTCATGCTCTTGCCTATACCCGGCAGGTTCAGTACGCTGCGGTCTGTTGCTACGAAAGGAATCTGATGGAAGGTGCAGAAACGTTGTACGGCTGCCGCACGGTCTTTACTGTTTCTCAACAGGTTCAAAAACTCCTTTTCTTGCTCTGCGGAAAGTTTTCCCCATACCTTTTCCTCTTCTTTCTCCTGCAAGGAGCGGCTGTTAGGTGCAAATACGGCATAATTCTCCTCAAATCCTTTTACCGAGAAGGTGTAATAGCATAGTACACCCAGCCCATTCAATACTTTGCGCAGCTTGGCGGTGTGTCCGCGACGGGAAGCCGCCACATTATATACTAACTGGTTGGTGATAGTCCACCCGGCTGCCAGTATCTTGCGGATAGCTTCACGCGCTTCGGGTGTTACTTCCAGCGGAGTCTGGAAATGCGTTTGAATCAGAAATTGGCTGACTCCTACGGCAGATGCCTTTTCTTTGAACTCGCGTAAGATATCCAATAGCTCGTCATTGATTCGCATGGGCAGATATACCGGGAGCCGGCTGCCCAAGCGTACTCGTTGCAGTTCCGCATATTTCTCTCCTTCGGCGCGTTGCAGGTTTGCGTTCCGTTTGCGGACAGCCATTTTGTAGACGGCTTCCAGTATATTGCGCAAGGTCTTGTTCTGGCTCATCAATGCATCGCCTCCCGTAATCAGGATATCCCTGAGCTGAGTGTCGTTCTCGAAATATTCCATCAGTTTTTTCAACCTCTTGTCCCAGCTCTCTTTCGGCTTCAATTCCTCGAAGTTGAAGTTCAGACGTTCACTTTGAAAGTCGTACATGCGCTGGCAGGATGCACATAGGCCGCCGCAGGCACGTCCCATCGAGTCGGGGATAAGAATGGCCACATCGGGATAACGGCGGTGAATGTTGTGTCCGTCCGGCAGCAGCCATCCGGCAGCGTTGGGCTTTCCGTCCTCTACTGCATCTTCTTTTTCCCATGCGTGGATGTTACCGTAAGTTTCTACCAATTGGGAAGAGTACAAGATATAGCTGCGTATGGCTTCGTCATCATATCCTTTTCCGGTAGGATTCAATAATGACAAATAATAAGGGGTGATGAAGACAGGCATTCCTTTCTTGCGTGCTTTGTGATAAAGCTGCAAGGTTTCTTCGGACAAGGAGTTGCCTAGCATCCGGTTCAGTTCGGTAGGGCTTTTTACGGCCATTGCCAGATGAAAACGGGCTTCGTTCCACCATTGGCAGACCAGCCGGCGTTTATCCTCTTCCGTGCTTCCTTCAGGAAAAAGGTAGCGGCTGGAGGGTGCGTGTCTGTTTTCTATTTTCTGGATAAGAAGGGAGATGATACGTTCTTTGTTTTGTCGGCGGATAGCCCGGACATCCTCATTCAGTCCGCTGGGCCAGCGTTTCATCCACTGTTGCACTTGTTTTTCATCAGGTAGCTCCTCTTCTTCGTGATAAAGCCGGTCGAACTGGTGATACAGGTCAATCCATAAATCAACGGAAATCTCTTCATTGATGATACGATTCGTTAAAAACTTCCAAAGCAGTGAGATGGTTTCTATTTTAATCTCCTGTTCTGTAGAGGCTTCGTAAATGGTTTTTCCATCGTTATCTATCAGTCTTTTAATTTGCCTTGCGGCAGCAGGATTGTAAATAGGACCGGATAATAGATAATCGTTCAGCTTGTTTTTGAAAGCTGTTTCATCCTGGCTTTCTGAAGCTAATGAAGTGAGTTGGGTTAATCGGGTTTCGAATAGTGTTTTAATGCCATGGGTGGATAACATCTTATTCTTTTGTTTCATAAGCAAACGGTTGTTAAGAAAGTGAATACTATAAATAACATATTTCTCGTAGAAAAGTTATCAAACTGTTAACTTCATGCTGCTAAGATAGTAAAAAAGCTTCTTTTATGCAAATTCATTAACAAAAAGACGCTTTTTATAAATAGCATTATTTTATAGAGTACATTTGCTTTGTGCTTTCGTCTTTTTTTAAAGCCCGGAGCTTTTATCGGGAAACGAAGAAATTCGTAGTTTTGTAGAGCTTTGCTTGTTTGCAGGTCAATCAAGCTGAAGAGAAACCTCATTTTAATAAATGGAAAAACAACATAGGAGTAAATAAATGGAACTGAAACAACTTTTTACCTTTGCAGCAGCCTGTTCGCTGGCACTTTCGGTATCGGCGCAAGATAGAGTACACTATACAGGCACGGAGCTGTCTAACCCTACCTGTCATGACGGGCAATTGTCACCCGTGGTAGGGGTACACAATATTCAGGTGATGCGTGCCAACCGGGAACATCCTGCACCCGATAACGGCAATGGATGGACATACAATCATCAGTCCATGTTGGCTTATTGGAACGGACAATTCTATATGCATTATCTTTCCGATCCTTCGGACGAGCATATTCCTCCCTCACAAACTTTCCTGATGACCTCGAAAGACGGTTATCACTGGACAAACCCGGTGACCCTTTTCCCTATCTACCGGGTTCCCGATGGCTATACCAAGCCCGGACGCACAGACAAGGCGAAAGATCTGGATGCCATCATGCATCAGCGTGTAGGCTTTTATGTGTCAAAGAGCGGCAGACTGATAGCCATGGGAAACTATGGTGTGGCACTGGACAAGAAAGATGACCCGAATGACGGGAACGGAATAGGCCGTGTGGTTCGCGAAATTAAAAAGGACGGTTCCTTCGGCCCCATTTATTTCATTTATTATAACCATGCGTTCAATGAAAAGAATACCTCTTATCCTTATTTTAAACGGAGTAAAGACAAGGAGTTTGTAAAAGCCTGTCAGGAGATTCTGGATAATCCCCGCTACCGTATGCAGTGGGTGGAGGAAGCCGACCGCAATGACCCGTTGATTCCTTTACACAAAGAATACAAAGCGTATTGTGACTATACCTTGCCCGACGGCCGTTTGGTAAGCCTGTGGAAACATGCCCTGACTTCCATCAGCGAGGATGGCGGGAACACATGGGCGCAACCGGTGGAACGTGCGAAAGGTTTTGTAAACAGTAATGCGAAGATTTGGGGGCAGCGTTTGAGTGACGGTACATACGCCACGGTGTATAATCCTTCCGAGTTCCGTTGGCCGCTGGCTATCTCGCTCAGTAAGGACGGGCTGGAATATACGACCTTGAATCTGGTGCACGGCGAGATTACACCGATGCGTTACGGAGGTAATTATAAATCATTCGGTCCTCAGTATGTACGGGGTATTCAGGAAGGTAACGGGACTCCTCCCGATGGTGATTTATGGGTGACTTACAGTATGAATAAAGAGGATATGTGGGTGTCTCATATTCCTGTGCCTGTCCGCGCACACGCCAGCGAGCATGCTGACGACGATTTTGCCGGCTACAAAGATTTGAGCGAACTGACCGACTGGAATTTGTATTCCTTGCAGTGGGCTCCCGTATCACTGGATGGAAAATGGCTGGTGCTGCAAGACAAGGACTTATTCGATTATGCCCGTGTGGAGCGTAAGATACCTGCTACAAAAGAACTGAAAGTATCTTTCGAACTGATGGCGGAACAGAACGATAAAGGACTTTTGCAGATAGAATTTCTGGATGAAAACGGCATTGCCTGTTCCCGTCTGGAACTGACTCCCGATGGACTTTTCCGTGCCAAAGGAGGTGCGCGGTTTGGTAATTTGTTGAAGTATGAACCGGGCAAGACGTATAAGGTGGAAGTGGAACTCTCTGTTGCCAACCGCATGGTAATTGTCTATGTGGATGGAAAGAAAGTGGGGCAACGTATGTTCTTTGCACCCGTTCCGGCCATCGAGAGAGTGATGTTCCGCACCGGAGCGCAACGGACTTATCCTACGGTGGATACCCCGGCAGACTGGTATGGTATTCTGCCGAATGCAGGTGAGCAAGAACCTTTGTGCACCTATCGTATAGCTCATTTCAAGACGGCTTCTGCTGATAAGGATGCCGGTGCGGCTTTCTTGAAATATAAGGATTTCAAGCCCTATGTGGATTATTTCAACAGCATGGAGGATGAGAATATAGCCCAGGCTATTCCCAATGCCCGCGCATCTCAATGGATGGAAGAAAACATTCCTCTTTTCGAGTGCTCTCAAAAGAACTTCGAGGAAATGTATTATTATCGTTGGTGGACGCTGCGCAAGCACATCAAGGAAACTCCGGTGGGCTATGGTATGACCGAATTTTTGGTAAACCGTTCGTATGCCGATAAATACAATCTGATAGCTTGTGCCATCGGCCATCATATTTATGAGAGCCGCTGGTTGCGTAATCCGGAATACTTGAATCAGATTATCCATACTTGGTATCGGGGGAACGAAGGCGGTCCGATGGCTAAAATGACCAAGTTCAGCTCGTGGAATGCGGATGCGGTACTGGGACGTTACATGGTCGATGGAAACAAGGAGTTCTTGTTGGATATGGTAAAGGATTTGGAAGCGGAATATGCCCGTTGGGAAAAGACAAACCGCCTGCCCAATGGACTTTACTGGCAGGGAGATGTGCAGGATGGCATGGAAGAATCCATCAGCGGAGGCCGTCGTAAGCAATATGCCCGTCCCACTATCAACAGTTATATGTATGGCAACGCCAAAGCACTCTCTCTTATCGGCATCATGACAGGAGATGAGGGCATGGCCATGAAATATGGATTGAAAGCCGATTCCATTAAAACATTGGTACAGGATAAGTTGTGGAACACAGATCACCATTTCTTTGAAACGATGCGTGGAGATGCGTCCGCCGAGGTACGCGAGGCTATCGGCTATATCCCTTGGTATTTCAATTTGCCGGATGCTTCTTCCAAATACACTGTGGCATGGAAGGAAGTGATGGACGAGAAAGGTTTTTCCGCACCTTACGGACTTACCACTGCCGAGCGCCGTCATCCTGAGTTCCGCACGCATGGCGTAGGTAAGTGTGAATGGGATGGGGCTATCTGGCCGTTTGCATCTGCACAGACTTTGACCGCAATGGCCAATTTCATGAATAATTATCCTCAGACTGTATTGACAGACAGCGTGTATTTCCATCACATGGAACGCTATGTGGAGTCGCAGCATCACCGTGGCCGCCCCTACATAGGCGAGTATCTGGATGAGGTGACCGGTTATTGGTTGAAAGGAGATCAGGAACGCAGCCGTTATTACAATCATTCTACTTTTAATGATTTGATGATTACCGGTTTGATAGGGCTCCGTCCGCGCATGGATAACACAGTGGAGGTGAATCCGTTGATTCCCGAAGGAAAGTGGGATTATTTCTGTTTGGATAATGTGTTGTATCATGGCCGTAACCTCACTATTTTGTGGGATAAGGACGGCAGCCGTTACCAGCGTGGAAAAGGTCTGCATATCTATGTGGATGGAAAGGAAGTGGGACACGCCGATACATTGACCCGTGTCCTTTGTGAGAATGTGCTATAAATTTGAATAAAGGGGATGTCTTAAGATAATAAACAGACTGTTGAAAGAAAAATGAATTACAGAAAATTCTTAATAGCCGCTTTGTTAGTTATGTCTTTCGCCGTGCAGGCGAAAGACATAACTGTTACCCGCCTGACGTGTGAGATGCGCGACGGAAGAGTGACCACCTCTGATACCCCTCGTTTGGGATGGCAGATGAGTTCGCCGGAAAATGGCACGCGGCAGACCGCTTATGAGATAGAGATTCGGGATGTATGGGCAGGAAAAGTAGTCTGGAACAGCGGCAAAGTAAAATCCGCTCAAAGCCAGTTGGTTTCCTGTGCGGATGCGGTCTTGGAGAAGGACAGGCATTATACTTGGCGTGTCCGTGTCTGGGATGAGGCTGATACGCCTTCGGCATGGAGTGCCCCCTCTGATTTCAGTATCCTGACTTCCGAAGCGGCTTTCGCCGGCAGTGAATGGATTGGGGCCATTACCCGTAAGGATGCCCGCATACCCGAAGGTCGGAAATATCATGGCAGTGAACTGAAAAAGCCTGAGGCAAAGGCCGCCTGGGATGCTGTGGATACTTTGGCAAAGAAAAGTATTTATCTGCGCCGTGAGTTCCATGTGGCAAAGAAAGTGAAAGACGCCACGGCGTATGTATGTGGCTTGGGCTTTTATGAATTTTCGCTGAATGGAGAAAAAGTGGGAGACAGCGAATTTGCCCCTCTTTGGAGCGACTATGACAAAAGTGTCTATTATAATACTTATGATGTCACCTCGCAAGTGAAGAAAGGCGGTAACGCCATCGGAGTCCTGCTGGGAAATGGATTTTACAATGTGCAAGGCGGCCGCTATCGTAAACTGCAAATCAGTTTCGGCGCTCCCACGCTTCGTTTTCGGATGGTGGTGAATTATGAAGACGGAACCAGTGAAACGATTGTTTCCGGAAAGGACTGGAAGTACGATTTCAGTCCCGTACTGTTCAATTGCATCTATGGCGGAGAAGATTATGACGCCCGCCGTGAGCAGAAAGGCTGGAACATGTTCGGTTTTAAAGAGCAGGATTGGCATCCTGTCGTGATTCAGGAAGCCCCCAAAGGGGTGCTTCGTCCGCAGATAGCGCAACCGGTAAAGATCATGGAGCGTTATGATATCCGGAAAGTGACCAAGCTCACCGCTGAACAGATAACAGCCGCCTGCAAGTCAACCAAACGGACGGTGGACCCGTCTGCCTTTGTGCTGGATATGGGACAGAACCTGGCCGGGTTCCCCGAAATTACCGTCCGTGGAAAGAAAGGGCAGAAAATAACCTTGCTTGTATCCGAATCCCTGACGGACGAGGGAGCTTGCAATCAGCGTCAGACCGGCAGACAACATTATTATGAATATACTTTGAAAGGGGAGGGAGTGGAAACTTGGCATCCTCGTTTCTCCTACTATGGCTTCCGGTATATTCAGGTGGAAGGTGCTGTGCTGAAAGGGCAGAAGAATCCCTTCCGTCTTCCGGTGATCCAGAAGATACAGTCGTGCTTTGTTTATAACTCGGCTCCTAAAATATCCACCTTCGAATGCTCCAACCGCATCTTCAATGATGCCCACCGGCTGATAGAGAAAGCGGTGCGAAGCAACATGCAGTCTGTGTTTACGGATTGTCCGCACCGGGAGAAACTGGGCTGGCTGGAACAGGATCATTTATGCGGTCCCGGTTTGCTGTACAATTATGATTTGACGGGCTTTGTTCCTCAGACTCTTCAGAACATAGCCGATGCACAGCATGCCAACGGCGCGGTTCCTACCACTGCTCCGGAATATGTGGTGTTCGAGGGCCCCGGTATGGATGCTTTTGCCGAATCTCCCGAATGGGGATGTACCTTTGTGGTATTACCTTTCATGTATTATGAGACGTATGGGGATGATTCATTGATTAGAAAATACTATAACGGAATGCGCCGTTACATTGATTATATGACTACCCGTGCCAATGATGGAATCGTTTCTTTCGGACTGGGTGATTGGTATGATTATGGAGATTTCCGGGCCGGATTTTCTCGTAATACGCCTGTTCCTTTGGTAGCTACCGCCCATTATTATATGGTTGTTCGCTATCTGGTGGAGGCGGCACGTATGCTGGATAATAGGTATGATGTAGCATATTACACTCATTTGGGTGAAGAAATTAATAAAGCATTCCATCGGGAGTTTTATCACAAGGACACTCGTCAGTATGGTACGGGAAGCCAGTGCAGCAATGCCTTGCCTTTGTTCCTGGGAATGGTTCCCGCCGATGACAGACAGGCGGTGCTTGATAATCTGGTAGCGGATATAAAACGCCACGGCAACCGGCTGACCACCGGTGATGTGGGTAACCGTTATCTGTTCCAGACTTTGGCGCGTAACGGGTTGAATGAGCTGATGTACACCATGCACAACCATGAAGAAGCACCCGGCTATGGTTTCCAGCTGAAATTCGGAGCTACCACGCTGACCGAGCAATGGGACCCGCGGCAAGGTTCTTCGTGGAATCACTTTATGATGGGGCAGATTGATGAATGGTTCTTCAACTCGCTGGCGGGTATCCGCACCATTGAGGGAAAACCGGGAATGAAGGAAATAGAAATACGTCCCCGTCCGGTAGGCGATTTGACATACGTCCGTGCCTCTACCCAAACCTTGTACGGAAAAGTTGCGGTAGACTGGACCCGCGAGAATGGAGTCTTTACATTGAAAGTAACGATACCTGTAGGGTGTACGGCACGCGTATTCCTTCCCGATGAAAAAGAGCCGAAGATAGTGGAAAGCGGAACTTATTCTTTTAAGAAATAAACGCGGTTTTCATAGAAAAAGCCCCCTAAGGGTATTTGGTAAAACTAAAATCAACTAATGAACAATATGAATAAACGTACCTTTTTAAGTCTGTTACTATGTGTTTGCTGTCTGTCTTTTCTGCATGCGGAGCGTGTGGATATGCAGCAGGCAGGTGCCGATGTGCAAGGCAGGAAGCTGAACACAGCATTGATTAATTCCACCATCGACCGCCTGAACGCCCATGGTGGAGGAACCCTCTTTTTCCCCGCAGGAACTTATCTCACCGGTTCCATCCACATGAAAAGTAACATCACTCTGGAACTGGAAGCAGGAGCCACCTTGAAATTCTCGGAGAACTTTGACGATTTCCTCCCTTATGTGGAAGTGCGTCATGAGGGAATCATGATGAAAAGTTTCCAACCGCTGATTTATGCCGTGGATGCAGAGAACATCACCATCAAGGGTGAAGGGACACTGGACGGACAGGGCAAAGCATGGTGGACGGAATTTTTCCGCGTCCTTGTAGATCTCCGGGACAACGGCAAGAGAAACATCAACAAGTACCAGCCTATGTTCGAGAAGGAAAACGACCTGAAAGCCCTTTACGCCGAAACCAACGAAGACTGGCACGGCACATTGGACCGTCGTTTCTTCCGTCCCCCTTTCATACATCCCATCCGTTGCAAGAATGTACGGGTAGAGGGCGTGAAGATTATCAACTCTCCCTTTTGGACCGTAAATCCTGAGTTTTGCGATAATGTGACCATTAAGGGCATTACCATCCACAATGTGCCTTCCCCCAATACGGACGGCATCAACCCTGAGTCTTGTAAGAACGTACACATCAGCGACTGCCACATTTCGGTAGGCGACGACTGCATCACCATCAAATCCGGACGTGACCTGCAAGCACGTAAACTGGGCGTTCCTTGCGAGAATATCACGATTACCAATTGCACCATGTTGAGCGGACACGGTGGTGTAGTTATCGGCAGCGAGATGAGTGGGGGAGTGAAGAAAGTGACCATCAGCAATTGTGTCTTTGACGGAACCGACCGGGGGATTCGTCTGAAATCCACCCGTGGTCGCGGAGGCATTGTAGAAGATATCCGTGTAAGCAATATTGTGATGAGTAACATCAAGAAAGAGGCTATCGTCCTCAATCTGAAATATAGCAAGATGCCTGCCGAACCGAAGAGTGACCGTACTCCGGAATTTCGTAATATCTATGTGTCGGGTGTGACGGTCCGTGATGTGAATACCCCCATTATGGTGGTAGGCCTTCCCGAAGCGCCTATTACCGGTATTGTGATGCGTGATGTGTATATTCAGAATGCCAAGCAACGCTGTGTTTTTGAAGACTGCAAGGACTTGGTGCTGGATGATGTGTATGTGGATGGTAAAGAAATAAAATAGACTTCCCGATGAAGAAACAACTATTATGGTGCATGGCGGCACTCTCTTTTTCCGCTGCATCTGCACAAACTTATGAAACCCGGTTCGCACGTCCGTTATCCGATGTGTTGAATGACGTTGCCGCCCGTTTCCAGGTCCGCTTGAAATATGACGTGGATACGGTGGGGCGTGTGCTTCCGTATGCCGATTTCCGTATCCGGCCTTATTCATTGGAGGAAACGCTGACCAATGTGCTTTCCCCCTTCGATTATAAATTCGTAAAGCAAAGTGACAAGGTATATAAGTTGAAACCTTACGAATACGCCCGCCGCACGGATGCCGACGGAGAAAAAATGCTGGCATACCTTAGTGGTTTATATAGTGATAAAAGTCAATGGGAACAGCGCAGGGAGATTCTCCGCAAAGAGGTGCGCCAACGTCTGGGACTGGATGATATGCTGGGGAAAACAGTGAAGGATGCAAAGCCTGTTCTTTCCAAAATACGCAAATTTGATGGCTATACCGTGCAGAACTTTGCATTGGAAACCTTGCCGGGGCTTTATGTCTGCGGTTCAGTCTATGCCCCCCGCACCAAAGGCAAACATGCACTGATTATCTGCCCCAATGGTCATTTTGGACAGGGACGCTACCGCAAAGACCAGCAGCAGCGCATGGCGACTCTGGCACGTATGGGGGCTGTCTGTGTGGATTATGACCTGTATGGTTGGGGTGAATCCGCCTTGCAGGTAGGAGGAAAGGCGCACCATACTGCCGATGCGCACACCATTCAGGCTATGAACGGAATATGGATACTGGACTATATGCTGGCAAACCGTAAAGATATAGATCCTGCATGCATCGGCGTGAACGGTGGTTCCGGCGGAGGAACGCAGACGGTGTTGCTTACCGTCCTGGACGACCGTTTTACAGCTGCCGCCCCTGTGGTCAGTCTGGCCTCTCATTTTGATGGCGGTTGCCCGTGTGAAAGTGGCAAGCCCATCCAGTTGGCAGGTGGAGGAACTTGCAATGCGGAGCTGGCCGCCCTGTTTGCCCCGCGTCCCATGCTGGTGGTTTCCGACGGAGGAGACTGGACAGCCACGGTTCCCCGTTTGGAATATCCTTACTTGCAACGCATCTACGGTTTTTACGGTGCGACGGACAAGGTGAGCAATGTACATTTGCCGCAAGAACGCCATGATTTCGGTCCGAACAAGCGCAATGCGGTTTATGATTTCTTTATAGACGTGTTCGGCCTTGACCGGAACATGCTGGATGAAAGTAAAGTAACCATTGAGCCGGAAAACGCATTGAAGAGCTTTGGTGAGAAAGGTGAGAAACTGCCTGCCGGAGCCTTGAGATATAAAGAATGATTTTGTCGTTTATTTATTAGGTTAAGAGTTAGTGTAGAATCTCCCTCTTGCATAGCCTGTGAAGGTGAGCAAGGGGGAACTTTTTTTAGATATGGGGGATTAATACTTTTTGTCGGGTATATCAGGCCTTGTCATGCGGACTGTTAAGTCTTTTTGTACGGACTGTTACTATAGTCTTCGGCAGTGGACCGTACAGTCTGCTACAGTGGACTGTACGGTCTGCCGTAGTGAAACATACGGACTACTGTCGTAGTCTGTAAAAGGTAACCGTAAGAAATGCTTTAATGGTACTGAAAAAAAGACTTAATGGAGCTGAAGCGATGAATTAACTCTGCATTTATGTTATAATCATCTTTAATTCTCCATCCTTGTGGCGCTTTCGGTCGTTTTCTTGTTTATAGTTGCGGATTCAAACCGGTTTCTACATCGGATTTCAGCCGGGTATAATGGAAAAAGCGGAGGTTATAATAAGATAATGCGTTTCTGTAATATGGCAGCAATCTGTTGTCTCAGTTGCGGGGCGCTGATGGGCTTGGCCATATAGCCGTCGAAGCCGTTTTCCATGGCCCGTTGTTCATCACTGGCATAGGCGAAAGCGGTAACAGCAATGATAGGTACATCCAAGGATAGTTTTCGTATTTCCCGGGTGGCCTCATAGCCATCCATCACCGGCATATTGATATCCATCAGAATTATCTGAGGGGTATGGAGCTTATACAAATTGACCGCCTCTTTTCCATCCCAGGCATGTACCAGGTTATATTCTCGTTTCAAGATAGATTGGAACAGCCGGTAATTGCTCTCATTGTCTTCGGCGATCAGAATGGTCAGCTTGTCTTTTTGCACGGAAATGAGTTGATGCTCTTCCTCTTTCTTGTTCTCTGCAGCGGCAGGCTGGTATGGAATGGTGAACCAGAAAGTGGATCCTTTTCCTTCCTCGGACTCAACACCGATGCGTCCTCCCATGTGCTCTACAATTGTCTGGCAAATGGATAGCCCCAGTCCTGTACCCTGTACAAAAGAGTTCAGTTTGACGAAACGTCCGAATATGGAGTTCACTTTGTCGGCTGGAATGCCGCAACCGGTATCTTTAACATAGAAATAAAGTTCTTTGTCGCATAGTTTGTAGCCGAAGGTGATGCTTCCTTGTGAGGTAAATTTGCTGGCGTTGTTCAGTAAATTGTTCAGTACCTGCATCAGACGGTTCTTTTCCGTTCTTATGAGGCAGGAGGGAAGTCCTTTCTGTACAATCAGTTGAATGCCGTTGCTCTCTGTCCGATAACGGGTAACACTTTCTATCTCGGAGATAATATCATTCAGTTCCACGTTGGAATAACAGAATTCCAGTGTGCCGGCCTCTATTTTCGATAAGTCCAGTATGTCGCTGATTAATTGCAGCAGCAACGTATTGTTACTTTCAATGATATTGATATATTCCTGCTTTTCCTGTTCCTCTTCTGCAGCAGCAAGGATGTTTGAGAAACCGATGATAGCATTTAGCGGAGTGCGTATTTCGTGGCTCATATTGGCAAGAAAAGCGGACTTCAGCCGGTTGGATTCTTCCGCGCGGTCCTTGGCTGAAAGCAGTTCGTCTTCCATTTTCTTCCGTTCAGTTATGACTAGGGAAGATCCTACCAAAGTGAGCGGCATTCCGTTTTCGTCTTTGCTTTCCACAGCTGCCTGCGCCTCTATCCAGTCTATTTTCCATTGTGTTCCGTCATTGGCCAGCACGCGGTATTCCTCTTTTACTTTCTCTATTTTCCCGTCTGCCAGGTCACGGTAAGCCTGTATCACGCGCGGGCGGTCTTCTTTAATGATTTTAGCGAAGTATTGCTCATCCGAAACGCTCAACTGATCTTCGCTGATGCTTCCCGGCATGGCCGCCATGGCAATGGGGCGGTTGAGATCGCATAAAATGGTATGGTCTTTCAAATTCCATTTCCAAGGTACGATGTTGGCTACTTCCAGTGCCATGGAAAGTTTATGGTTCGTGGCGCTCAGCATTTGCTGCGCATTGTGCAGTTCGGTGCTGTCCATGCAGAACACATCCACTGTGTCCGGTTCGGTAGAGCAATTCAGGACAACATCATAGAAGGTGTTGACGGTCTTAAAATAATATGGGAAGGTGATCGATTTCTTTTCTTTTAAGGTGATACTCATGAAATGGGTGAATTCCGGCAAGGACTCCGGGAAAATTTCAGAGGCTCTTTTCCCTATTATATCGGATTTGGGCAAGAAACATCGTTCGAAATAACGGTTGACATCCCGATAGATGCTGTCTATAATATTTCCTTCTTTATCCCATATTACCTGTTCCTTCATGTAAAGGATAGGCATATTGTCTATCAGATTGGTATATTGTGTGTTCGTGTCTATTTCATTTTGCTGGGCGCGTCTCAGCGCTTTCAGCATTTGAATGCGTTTTTGCTGTGTCACGGCCATCAGTATAAAAGCAATGAGTACACTTAGGATGATCCATTTATATTTGTTCAGAAAGTTGGCCGGTTTGTCATAGAAGACGGTGTCACCAGGGCATAGGTCGGGATCGAGTCCTTTATTTACCAGTCTTGTGTAGTTGAATGCGGGGTGTGCTTCGTTGGGTTCATAAAAAGGTATGTCGCTGGCTTTCTTCCCATGTAGTATCTCGTCTATCGTTTTCAGTAATTGCCTGGTAAAGATTTGGTCATTATACATGTATCCTCCTACCATGCCGCCGTCATCCATACCTGCATAGCGGATGGTGAACAAAGGGGCGGAGATGCTGGCGATACTTCTGTAGGCATTAATCAGAAAATTGCTTGAAGTGAACGATTCGGTGAACCAGGTGGATACCAGAATGCCTGTGGTCTTGTCTGTTTTACGTACGGCATTATATAGCTGATGCAGACTGTTGGTACGCGAGGAGATGTATTCGTAATCCATTTGCGGGTATTTGTCTTTAATCAGCTCTCGCAGTTGCTTGTCATATTCCGGATTGGGGTAGATGCCGTCTCCCAGGAAAATCAGTTTCTTCATACCGGGAATCATCCTGCACATCAGTTGCACGTTTTCTTCCAGATAGATGGGGGTGTGCATGTAGGTGAAATTGAACTCTTCTGCCAATTCGCTCATGTGTGTCTTTTCTTCGGGGGTGACTGTATCTCTCTGCCTGTAGAATTTCTCATGGTACACATAGGGGTCGGCTCCGCATACAATGGCAGGTACTTTACCCCATAAAGATTGAATCTCTTCTCTGAAAATCAGGCTCATGCTCCCGATGAATACCAGCAGGCGGGGAGGGGTGGAACCATATTTCGAGGAAAGAATTTCTGGGAATCTCTCGATTTTAGTGGAGTCGCCTACCATAAAAAGATTCAGATGCTCTATGTAAGCGTCCATGTTCTCTATTCCAGCTATTTTATGAACAATGGGGGTGGTGATGCTGTTGCTCCAGGGAGAGGATTCGTTGTAGCTGTTCAGAATCAGAATATAGTTCCCCGTCTCGGTGTTTTCCTGTACATGGGAGGCTTTGCCGATGGTTGCAAAGAGGGTGAATATACAGGTACATATCAGTAACCGTTGTATATGGGCTACACACGTTCTTTTAAGATTTCTGTTCATTATTGATGTCCTACTCTTCTTTTATTATATAGCTACGATGCTTGTGATGCAACAAATGTACTATTAAATTAATGAGTGGACGAAGAAATGGAAATGTTTAACAAATATTAAAAGAGACAGGACGGGATGGAAAGTTTTCGTATAGGCAAATGGGAGATGATTGGATGGGAATTCCTGCCGGCCGATATGGCAGTGGGGCGCGAATGCTGATAAAGGGAGTGGGAGGGGAAGTCATTCTTTTGTTCTATTTCTTTTTTATATAAAGGAATAGTCTTATATTTATCCCGTCATCTTATTTTTGAAAAAGTAGGGGAACATCACTTAATCAGAAGTAGTTATGGAATATCACTTACGTACTAAATTGAATGGAAATATAGCAATGACTTCCTGTTTCCATGAAAACTCCTTTTTGCAGCGTGACAGGAGTCTTTATAAATTTATATGGGTGCGGCATGGAACGTTGGATGTGGAAGTGGATCATGTGGTGATGCATCTGGAAAAAGAGGAAATGATTTCGCTTACTCCTTTGCATCATGTGCAGATAAGGGGAGTGGGCGGTGAATACCTCACTTTTTTATTCAATAGTAACTTTTATTGTATTTACAGGCATGACAGCGAGGTGTCTTGTAACGGATTCCTGTTTAACGGTTCTTCCCGTGTCATGCGTTTGAAGCTTTCGCCTTCCCAGTCGGCCCGTCTTGACAGTATTGTCGATATTTTCAGGGGGGAGTGTGGAATACAAGACAACTTGCAGGAAGAAATGTTGCGTATTATTCTGAAACGTTTCATTATCACTTGTACCCGCATAGCCCGTGAAAAGTTTGATGTGGACCCGGGACGTGAGAACATGTTTGATGTGATTCGTCAGTTTTATGTACTGGTTGACAGTCATTTTAAGGAGAAGAAGCAAGTACAGGATTATGCTGATATGTTGTGCCGTTCTCCCAAGACTATTTCTAATCTCTTTTCCCTTTACGGACTTTCTTCTCCTTTGCGTGTCATTCATGAACGCGTGGATGCGGAAGCCAAGCGCTTGTTGCTTTATACGGGTAAGAGTGCGAAAGAAATCAGTGAGATTCTGGGATTTGAGGATTTGGCTACGTTCAGCCGTTTCTTTAAGAAAATGAACAAGGAGAGCCTTTCGGAATACCGGAAAAGAGAGAAGCGGGAATAATTGCCAACCTATATGGGGAAATTGCCATTTACCGGAGGGGGAAAACCACCGACCTTTGCACCAGGAAGTTAAATCTTTTAATAATGAAAGCAATGATGGCAAAATTAAAATCTCTGTTTGTTGCGTTTTTAACAATAGCAGCATCTGCCCAAAAACTGGGTATCAATCTTATCCGTGTGGCAATCCTTGTAATTTTTGTATGGATTGGTGGTCTGAAATTCTGGAACTATGAAGCCGAAGGAATTGTGCCTTTTGTGGCGAACAGTCCCTTTATGAGTTTCTTTTATACTAAGGATGCTCCTGAATATAAAGAATATAAGCTGAAAGAAGGCGAACTCGATGAAACGAAGCACCTGTGGCATGAAGAGAACAATACTTATGGGTTCTCTCATGGATTGGGTATTTTGATTATGGGGATCGGTATCTTGACGTTTTTAGGCATCTTCTCTCCGAAAACCGGTTTGGTGGGGGCCGGACTGGCTATTGTCATGACATTGGGCACTTTGTCTTTCCTTGTAACAACGCCCGAGGTGTGGGTCCCCGATTTGGGAAGTGGCGAACAGGGATTCCCTCTGCTGACGGGCGCCGGTCGTCTGGTCATTAAGGATATTGCTATTCTGGCAGGAGCTGTTGTCGTTCTTTCGGATAGTGCGGGAAGGGTATTGAACCAGTTGAAAAAGTAAAGTTGGAAAGACCGGTCACGGACATGCTCTTTTATAGGGGGGGTATATGGATGCATTCCGGCGAGAGGCAAGTATTTCCTGCAAGACATAACTATCTATGAGGCAAGTTGCATCCTGTGTCATCTTGCTGTCTGTCAGCTATTGATAATGAATGCAAATTTGGCAGATTCTGCGGTTAACCCCTGTTAAGTGCTTATCTGTCTGTGTTAAAAGAGGAAAAAAAACTCTGACAAACGGTACAACCGTACAATATTTGTCATTACATTAGCGTCATAAATGTTAAACCAAACTTGAAATTAACAAATTAATAGATATTAAGTTATGAAACAAGCAACTAAAATGGTACTAGGCGCAGCAGCAATTGTAGCAGTCAGCGCAGGTGTAGCAGGAGTAACGGCTTATTCTATGTTGAAACCCGAGCCAAACAAAAGCGTGGCTTTTAATGATGTGTTCCAACAAAATCCGAATACAAGACTCGCCGCGTTGGACGCCACTCAAATGCAACCGGTGGATTTGACTCAGGCAGCGGAAAATTCAGTGCATGCAGTAGTTCATATAAAGTCAACTCAAGAATCAAAGACTCAGACGGTTACCGTTCGTGATCCGTTCTATGATTTCTTTGGTGATATTTTTGGAAATGGCAGAGGCGGCGGTCAGCAGCGTCAGGTGCAGACTCCTGAAAGAGTGGGATTCGGTTCCGGAGTGATCATCTCGAAAGATGGATATATTGTAACGAATAACCATGTAATCGATAATGCTGATGTGATCAGTGTCAAACTGAATGACGGACGTGAATACAAGGGACGTGTAATCGGCACAGACCCCAGCACGGATTTAGCGTTGGTTAAAATTGAAGCGGATGAGCTTCCTACGATTCCCGTGGGCAATTCGGAGGCTTTGAAAGTAGGTGAGTGGGTATTGGCTGTGGGTAATCCCTTTAATATGACTTCTACGGTAACAGCCGGTATTGTGAGTGCCAAAGCCCGTTCTTTAGGGGTATATAATAATGGTGTGGAATCTTTCATCCAGACAGATGCTGCGATCAACCAAGGCAACAGTGGTGGTGCATTGGTGAATGCAAGGGGTGAACTGGTAGGTATCAATTCCGTACTTTATTCACCTACAGGAGCTTATTCGGGTTATGGGTTTGCTATTCCAACCAGTATTATGACGAAAGTTATAGCCGACTTGAAAGAATATGGAACCGTTCAGCGTGCGGTATTGGGCATCAAGGGTACTCCGATTAATGATGACCAGCAGATGATGCCGGAAGAAATCAAGAAGAAGGTGAAGGAACTGGGCGCCACCGACGGTGTGTTGATTGCTGAGATAATTGAGGGAGGTTCTGCGGCCGGCAACTTGGAAGTAGATGATGTCATTATCGGTATTGACGGAAAACGTGTGAAGAACTTTGCAGAGTTGCAGGAGGGGTTGGCTAAACACCGTCCGGGTGACAAAGTAACCGTCAAGGTGTTGCGTGACAAGAAAGAAAAGGATATCGAGATGACCTTGAAGAATGCACAGGGAACAACGAAAGTGGTGAAGAGTGCGGGCATGGATATCTTGGGCGCAGCATTCCGTGAAGTTCCTCAGGAATTGAAGAGACAATTGAATTTGGGATATGGTGTGGAAGTCACAGGTGTGACAGACGGTAAGATGAAGGCTGCCGGTATCCGTAAAGGCTTCATCATCCTGAAGGCAAACGGACAACCTGTCAAATCAGTAAATGATTTGGAAGATGTGCTGAAAGCTGCTACCCAGTCACCGGATCAGGTATTGTTCCTGAGTGGTATGTTCCCATCAGGTAAACGTGCGAACTATGCAGTGGATTTGACACAGGAATAAGAAGATTTTTAAGGTAGAAAGTTTCAATAGGTAAAGTTTAGAGGATGCACGGTAAGGGTTACTTCCGTGCATCCTGATTTTATAGTCAAACAGGACTGATAACCTTATTTTCGCAAAATATTTAGGAAAAGAAGGACAAAGATAGTCTTTTTTGATTTATTAGCTAATATTTTTCAAACAAAAATGGATGTATTCCATTTAATGTTGTAAATTTGCATCCCAAATTTGTTTTATAGAGAATGAGACAATTAAAGATTACCAAAAGTATCACTAACCGAGAGAGCGCATCTCTGGATAAGTATTTACAGGAAATAGGCCGTGAAGACCTGATTACTGTAGAGGAAGAGGTAGAGCTCGCTCAGCGTATCCGTAAAGGCGACCGGGTAGCATTGGAAAAACTGACACGTGCCAACTTGCGTTTCGTCGTGTCTGTAGCCAAGCAGTATCAAAATCAGGGGTTAAGTCTTCCTGACTTGATTAATGAAGGCAACCTGGGATTGATTAAAGCAGCCGAAAAGTTCGATGAAACCCGAGGCTTCAAGTTTATCAGTTACGCCGTATGGTGGATTCGTCAGTCTATTCTCCAGGCATTGGCAGAACAGTCACGTATTGTCCGTTTGCCGTTGAATCAGGTAGGCTCGTTGAACAAGATCAGCAAAGCCTTCTCTAAATTCGAACAGGAAAACGAACGTCGTCCTTCTCCGGAAGAACTGGCCGATGAACTGGAAATACCTGTAGACAAAATCTCGGACACGTTGAAGGTTTCAGGACGCCACATTTCTGTAGACGCTCCTTTTGTGGAAGGAGAAGACAACAGCTTGCTGGATGTGCTTGTGAACGACGACTCGCCTATGGCAGACCGTTCCTTGGTTAATGAGTCACTTGCGAGGGAAATTGATAGAGCACTCTCTACGCTGACCGAAAGGGAGAAGGATATTATCCAGATGTTTTTCGGTATTAATACGCAGGAAATGACGTTGGAAGAAATCGGCGATAAATTCGGCCTCACTCGTGAGCGCGTACGCCAGATTAAAGAGAAAGCCATTAGAAGATTGAGACAAAATTCGCGTAGCAAGCTGCTTAAGTCTTATTTAGGGTAAGAAAGATTCGGTTTCCGAAAAGAAAACAAAGCACAAGATGGAAGGTTGCTTCCGTCTTGTGCTTTTGTTCATAATATACCAATAATGCCTATCGGCTGCACTATGTGCCGCATGGTAATGGGCACATCAGCAAATTATTATAGTTAATTAATCTATTACTTTTTCGTATTTGTCCGTAAATAACTACTTTTGTCCTCTAATAAAATTATAAAATTAGAATTATGAAATCCATAAAGATTCTGTGCTCTTTATTATTGGTACTGACGGTATGCTCGGCATTCTCATTGAAAGGAAGTAAATCTGTTTATATAGTAGGCGTATCCGCATCGTTTACAGATTCATTGGTTTATTTCACGGAAATCCAGTTGCTGGACAGTGTGAGTCTGGATAAGAATAAGATGTTGCCGGAACGCTCACAATACAGTTATCAGCTGAAAAATTATCTGGAAAACGAGGAAGGGCTGACGAACCGTACTTGCTTTGTTTATTTCTCGAACAGCAGAAAGAAACTGCAGAAGACCATCAACAAGATGAAGACCAAGTATCAAAAAGGAAAGACCTTGCTGATTCGCGAAGTGAACCCCAATGCGTTCAAGTTCAAGAAACCGGAAGAGTAATCCTTTTCTTATGAAAAAGATTCTATTTCTATTCTTGGCAGCCTGCTTTTTCTTCTCTTGTGAGAAGGAAACAATCGTGATTCCTCAGCAACATGCCGGAAGAACGGTTCTGGCATTCTTTTGGGCGGATAACAGTTTGAATTCCAGTTTGCGTAATAATATTCAGACGATGATGCAAGGACTTCAGGCTATGAAGGATTCGGCTGCTTTATTGGTATATTGGGATGGTGAGGCTTCGGATATCAGTTGGCCGGAGCCTTGTATCGTAGAATATGTAACCAATGGTCAGGGGGGTATCAACAGCCTGTCTAAAGGAACGATAGATGCAATGATGGCTGATAAGAATACATCTATCTATGATTTGATTGGTATTGGTAACATCAGAAAAAAATATCCCCCTCAGACATCGACGGAGAAAACCGTCATGCAGACAGTGATAGGTGATATGATGAGTGCTTACCCGTCGGAAAGTTATGGAATAATCTTTGGATCTCACGGTTCGGGATGGTTGCCCACTATTACCGGCACCCGTTCTATAGGACAAGATGGCGGGCGGTATTCCAGTGACACAGCGTTGATACCGGAATTGGCGGAAGTGTTGCGTACGGTAAATCCTCAAAAGTTTGATTTTGTCTTGTTTGATGCGTGTATGATGGGGTGTGCCGAGGTGTATTATGAGCTGAAGGATGCTGCCAGATACTGTATCGCTTCTGTACTTGATATACCGGCAGCCGGATTTCCTTATGCAAGTGTGATGCCTTATTTGTATGAAAATGCGATCAAGGATTATTTGGGGCCAATCTGTAAAGATTATATAGATTATTATAACTATAATGGTTGGGGAACCATTTCGGCAGTGGATTGCAATCAGATGGAAGGCCTGGCGGAAGCGGTCAGAAGTGTGATTTTGTCCAATCAGGATAGCCTGAAGAACGTGGATACAGCTGATTTGCAGCAATATGGCAAAGGCAGCAGCAACTTCAAAGGATATGCCTATGATATGTTACAGTTTATTGAAAAATTGTGTGGAGGAATGGCTCCGGACGATTTTACGCAACAATTAAAGAAGACGGTCGTTTATACAGGTTATACTCATGATCCCACCTCATCCTTGTACAGAATAGATGGGGATAACTACAGTGGAATGGGTATGTATATCCCCAATTCATTCACCACTCCCAAATATTTGCTTTGGAACAATTATTTCAAGTCTTCCATAGCGTGGTATCATGCATCCGGATGGGCTGAAACGGAATCTATTTGGGGGAATTGAAGGAGAATGCAGCCAGTTGCCTTTTACTTGATCCCGAATAATAGATATAGCGGATGGAAGTACCGAATTTCCGGTATTCCTCCATTTCCACCGAGTTGTCTACTGCATCCTGCAGGGCTTGTTTAAAGGCGGCATAATGGGTGTTCATATAAGTGGCGTTGTCCAGTTCTCCTGTAACACTGTAGAAATAGCTCACACTATTATCTTTCTCATTATAACAGGTGCTGTCCAGTGTAATCGTTTCGTTCATGCGTGTGGGGCAGGACCGGTTGGTCTTTTCGGCTGTCTGTTTGAATTTACGGACTTGTGAACGGTGGTTATTATTACATCCTGCCAAAGTAAGGATGCCTAGGGCCGCTATTATAACTGTTTCTCTTTTCATTATAAATCGGTATTTTGAAGCGAAAGTAAACTATAAGTTTGAACAAAGCAAATGGATTTTTGTTTTTTATTAGTAAGTTTGTGCAAACAAAAAAAGTAAAACATGTCTCGCATTATAGATGAATTAAAACGTACAGACCACAAGCGTTATCTGGGTGGTCTTGATTTCTTTAAATATATTGGTCCCGGATTACTGGTTACTGTAGGTTTTATTGATCCGGGAAACTGGGCCTCGAATTTTGCGGCCGGTTCCGAATTTGGTTACGCGTTGTTGTGGGTGGTGACCTTGTCTACCATTATGTTGATTGTGTTGCAGCACAATGTGGCCCACCTGGGCATTGTGACGGGATTGTGCCTGAGTGAAGCAGCCACGCAGTATTGTCCCAAGTGGATATCCCGTCCCATTTTGGGCAGCGCGGTGCTGGCCTCCATATCCACTTCGCTGGCGGAGATACTGGGAGGAGCCATTGCCTTGCAGATGCTTTTGGAAATTCCCATTGCCTGGGGATCTGTCCTTACTACGATGTTTGTCGTCATTATGCTTTTTTCCAATTCATATAAAAAGATAGAAAGAGCCATCATTGCTTTTGTATCCGTAATCGGCCTTTCGTTTCTGTATGAGTTGTTTTTGGTAGATATTGACTGGCCTGTGGCAGTCCGTTCCTGGGTGGTTCCTGAGATACCCCAGGGCAGTATGCTGATTATCATGAGCGTACTTGGGGCAGTGGTTATGCCGCATAACCTTTTCTTGCATTCAGAGGTGATACAGAGCCACGAGTACAACAAGCAGGACGAGAGCTCCATTCGTAAAGTATTGAAATATGAATTCTATGATACTTTGTTCTCCATGATTGTAGGATGGGCCATCAATAGTGCCATGATCTTACTGGCAGCCGCTACTTTCTTCCGTACCCCGACTCCGGTGGAAGAGTTGCAGCAGGCGAAGTCGTTGCTTGACCCGTTGCTGGGCAGCCATGCCGGAATCATCTTTGCTTTGGCATTGCTGATGGCGGGGATTTCCTCCACCATAACCAGTGGTATGGCGGCAGGTTCTATCTTTGCAGGTATTTTCGGTGAGTCTTATCATATCAAGGATATCCACTCTAAGGTCGGTATTTTGATTTCTTTGGGGATAGCATTGGTTCTTATCTTCTTTATTGAGAATCCCTTTTACGGACTTATCATTTCTCAGATGATTCTGAGTATCCAGCTGCCTTTCACGGTGTTCCTGCAAGTAGGACTGACCTCTTCCAAACGGGTGATGGGCAAATATGCCAACTCCCGGTGGAGTTCATTTGTGCTTTATACCATTGCGGTGATTGTCTCCGCATTGAATATCATGCTGTTGCTCAGTTGAATAATGTGCGAATTTGCCCATGTGCCAATTGCCATGCGGGACCATAGCGCAGCACGTGGGCACATGGGCAAATTTTTTATTTCGTTTTGCTTTCCGAGATAATCAGCAGCTTGTCACCGGCGTGCAGTTGCAGAGAGCCATTGGGAATCATGAACTCGTTTCCTCTTTTTATCAGCATCACCAGCATACCTTTAGGCAGGTTCATATCCATTAGTCTGTTTCCTTTTGCCAGCATTTCTTCCGTCAGTACGATATCGCGGAGGTCTGTATTGATTTCCTCCGGTATCTCTACTCCGAAATCATTTCCTGTTTTTTCCAGTGGGGTATCCAGATGGAGTAATTTGGCCATCCATGAAATGGTCGTTCCTTGAACCACTAAAGACAATATGGTAATGAAGAATACGATATTGAAAATCTGAGTAGATCCCGGCACATCAGCCACTACCGGATAAGTGGCGAATATGATAGGTACTGCTCCGCGCAATCCCACCCAGGAAATAAACAGCCGTGAGTTGATGTTCATCTTTTTAAAGGGAAGGAGGCAGAGCAGGACACTGAGCGGGCGGGCGAGGACAATCATGAAAATGCCGATCAAGGTTGCCGGTATGGCGATGGACAACATTTCATGGGGATTCACCAGCAATCCCAGGCTCAGGAACATGATAATTTGGAAGAGCCAGGTCATGCCGCTCATAAAAGTAGCGATCTCCTTACGGTTTACAATGCGTGCGTTACCCACCATCATCCCTGCTATATAGACAGCCAGATAGCCGTTTCCTTTACACAGGTCGGTCATGGTGAATGTGAAGAAAATAAAGCTCAGCAGCAAGATAGGATAGAGTGACTGGTTCTTCAAGTCAATCTTGTTGATGATTGCTACCGCCAGTTTTCCCAGCAGGAATCCTGATGTGCCACCCACAGCAAACTGAATCAGGAATGAAATCAGAATATCGTCTGCCCCCATGCCTGCCGACGTGATGAACTGTATCAGGACGATAGTAAGCATATACGCCATAGGGTCATTACTTCCGCTTTCCAGTTCCAGCATCGGTCGGAGGTTATGTTTCAGATTCATGCTTTGCGAGCGCAGGATGTTGAACACGGAAGCAGAGTCCGTAGAGGACATGGTAGCCGCCAGCAGCATGGCCGTCATCAGGGACATGGTAATGCTGACATTCGAGAATCCGGAAATCCAATAAATAAAGAATCCGGTGAAAATAGTAGTAAGCAACACACCGAAGGTGGAAAGCAGTATGCCTTGTGGCAATACAGGTTTGATATCCGAGTATTTGGTATCCATACCCCCTGAGAACAGAATGATGCTAAGGGCCATCATGCCGATGAACTGGGCTTCGCCCGCATCATGGAACTGGAGTCCCAGACCATCGCTTCCGAATAGCATGCCGACCAATAAAAAAACAAGTAACGTAGGGATTCCGAACCGGTATCCGGTCTTACTCACTACAATACTTACGAATAATAGGATGGAACCTATCAAGAGAATGTTTTCTGCATTAAATATCATACTTCTGTGATCTTGTTTAATTTTTTAATATGATGTGCCAGCATCAGGCAGGCTGTGATAAACGCTAACAGATCGGATACAGGCATACTGAGCCAGATACCGTTCAGTCCCCACCAATGAGGTAGTAACAGCAGGCAGGGTAATAAATACAACAGTTGGCGGGACAAGGAGAGGAAGATAGAAATTTTCGCTTTCCCGATAGATTGGAAGAAACTGGAAATTACAATTTGTATTCCCACGAAAGGAAACATCAGTACTCCGATTTGTAACCCGGTGCGTGCCAATGCTGTAAGTTCTTTATCGTCTGTAAACATATTAACAACCAAATTAGGGAAAAGTTCGCTGAAAGCAAATCCCAACGAAGTGATGCACCCCCCTGCAATCATGCAATATTTCAAAGTCTGCTTCACCCGGCCGAATTTGTGTGCGCCATGATTATAGCCCACAATCGGTTGCATTCCCATAGTCAGCCCCATGATAACCATTACAAACAGCATCAGCAGACGGTTTAATATGCCGTATGCGCCGATAGCCAGATCGCCCCCGTAGAGCAGCAGGCTCTTGTTGAATATAATGACAATGGCCGAAGCGCAGACATTCATCAGGAACGGCGACATACCTATACTGAAGATATTCTCTACGATCCGTTTCCTTAATTTGAATATCCCTTTCTTGAAGCGGATATAACTTTTTTCCTGCATGAAATGGCTCAGCACCCATATCATGCCGGCAAACTGTGAAAGGATGGTTGCCGTGGCTGCTCCGCGGATTCCCCAACCGAGCCAGAAAATAAAGACAGGAGCCAGAATAATGTTGCATCCCACTGTCAGCATGGAGGACAGCATCGCCTTTCGGGGATAACCGGTGGCACGCATGATATTATTCAGTCCGATCATTACATAGGTGACAGGACTTCCTATTAATATAATCTGCATAAAGTCGCGGGCGTATGGCAACGTGTCATGGCTTGCCCCGAAGAAGAACAGAATCCGGTCCAGAAACAGCAGGGTGATGCCTCCGTAGAAAATAGAATTTATCACACAGAGCACCGTTACGTTTCCCAGCACCTTCTCGGCACCGTCCGTATCCTTCTGCCCCAGGCGGATAGAAGAAATGGTAGCGCCACCCACCCCGACCAGTGTACAGAATGCCACCAGCAGATTCATCAGCGGAAAAGAAATAGCCAAACCCGATATGGCCATGGCGCCGACACCATGGCCGATAAATACACTATCAATAATATTGTACAGTGATGTCAGTGTCATCCCTATGATGGCAGGGATAGAGTACTCTAAAAGCAGCTTTCCGACCTTTTCTGTACCCAGTATGTGCGGGTTGTTTTCTTTCATTCGCGTTTTTGTTATTTTTAAGCTTTGCAAAGTTAGGAATATGGAGGATTATTCGGACCTTTGTGGCGTTAAATCAAACTAAAAGTAATATGAATTCAACAAAAAGCATAGCAGCTTTATTCGATTTTGACGGAGTGGTAATGGATACTGAGACTCAGTATAGTATATTCTGGAATGAACAAGGACGGAAATACCATCCGGAGCTTCCCGAATTCGGCCGGTTGATAAAAGGACAGACCTTGACACAGATTTATGCCAACTATTTTGCCGGAATGGAAGAGGTGCAGCATGAAATTACAGAAGATTTGAACAAATTTGAAAAAAATATGTTATATAATTATATCCCGGGCGTAGAGGCTTTCCTGAAAGAATTGAGGGAAAACGGGGTAAAGATAGCTATAGTCACAAGTTCAAATGAGATGAAGATGAGCAACGTATATAAAGCACATCCGGAATTGAAGCAAAGTGTGGACCGTATCCTCACTGCTGAAATGTTTACTCATTCCAAGCCTGACCCCGAATGCTTTCTGTTAGGTGCGACAGTTTTTGACACCGTGCCGGAGAACTGTGTGGTTTTCGAGGACTCGTTTCATGGACTTGAGGCGGGGAACCGTGCCGGAATGACTGTGATAGGACTGGCTACCACCAATTCTGAAGAGCAAATACGCGACAAGGCAAATGCTGTTATTCAGGACTTTAATGGATTCAGTTTCGAAAAAATGAAGAATATGATGAGGTAATGTCAACTAAAACATCTACCTTTGCAGCCGTTTTTTATAAATTAAAGTAAATATGGCAGGATATATTTCAGGTGATACACGCAAAGTAACTACCCACCGTTTGGTGGAAATGAAGCAGAGAGGCGAGAAAATTTCTATGCTTACCTCCTATGATTACACGACAGCGCAGATTGTAGATGGCGCAGGCATCGATGTTATATTGGTAGGCGACTCCGCTTCGAATGTCATGGCAGGAAATGTGACCACACTTCCTATCACCCTTGATCAGATGATTTATCATGGAAAGTCTGTGGTCCGTGGGGTGAAACGCGCGCTTGTTGTGGTGGATCTGCCTTTTGGCACTTACCAGACTTCCGAATACGAAGCGGTGACCAATGCGATCAAAGTAATGAAGATTACGCACGCCGATGCTTTGAAACTGGAAGGGGGCGTGGAGATCATTGATGCGGTAAAGAAAATCATTGCTGCCGGCATTCCCATCATGGGACATTTGGGGTTAATGCCGCAATCTATCAATAAATATGGAACCTATACTGTACGCGCCAAGGACGAGGAAGAGGCCGAGAAGTTGTTGAGCGATGCACATCTGCTGGAAGAGACAGGGTGTTTTGCGCTGGTACTTGAGAAAATCCCTGCGTCACTGGCAGAGCGTGTGGCCAGGGAACTGACTATTCCCGTTATCGGTATCGGAGCCGGTGGCGCGGTAGACGGGCAGGTGCTGGTAGTATCGGACATGCTGGGGATGACCAACGGTTTCAGTCCTCGTTTCCTCCGTCGTTATGCCGATCTGCATACAGTTATGACGGGAGCCATACAGCAGTATGTGGATGATGTGAAAAAAGGGGATTTCCCTAACGAAGACGAACAATATTAAAAGTTTTTGCTGATATGTATGATGACTTCTTCTTTCCGTATGAAAAGGCAAAACTGTGGACTGGGAATATGTTTTTGTTATCCCTTTCCAATTTTTTGCTTTATGCATCACTATACATGATGCTTCCTGTGCTGCCTTTATGGATGGTGCGGCACTGGTATTGCAGTTATGCGGAAGCAGGAGCAGCCATTGCTGTTTTCGGGCTGGCCATGTTCCTTCCGGGAACATTCAACAGCTACCTTATTGATACGTTCAAACGTAAAAGTGTGTGCTTTATAGCGATATTCCTGTTTGTGGCATCCAGTCTGCTATATCCGTACGTTGCGACCGTAGGATTTGTAGCTTTGGTCAGGGCTGTCCAGGGAGGGCTGTTCAGCGTCATTACCATGACTACGGGCAGTACATTGGTGATTGATGTCACTGCTTCCCGCCGCCGCACGGACGCCAATATCGCTTTTGCCTGGGCGGGTCGTTTTGGAATGGTGGTGGGTCTTGCCTTGGGGATCTATATTTATCCTTATTGGAATTTTCACCATATCATTTATACCAGTATGGCTCTGGGAGCGTTGGCGCTGGTGCTGATTCCGGCGGTGAAAGTTCCTTTCCGTGCTCCGCTCAGCACTTCATGGTTCTCGCTGGACCGTTTTTTGCTGCCGCGCACTTTGTGGCCGGGGATGAATATGATGATGGTGGCCATTATCTTTGGGATATTGGTGGCACATATTTACAATGAATTGTTTTTTGTTTGTATCCTGATAGGCTTTGTCCTGTCTTTGCTGCTTTTGCGTTACGTGCTTTCTCATGCTTCCGGTCGTTCGGAGGTAGAGCTGGGGCAGGCGGCAATGATAGGAGGATTGTTATTGCTCGCTTTTTCCAATAGCTTGATGAACAGTTATATAGCTGGTATTTTGTTGGGGATGGGAACCGGAACCACTGTGTCACGTTTCTTTATAAAAATGATCAGCCTGCCGAGGCATTGCGAGCGGGGAACGGGAAACAATACCTATCAGCTGATGTGGGAGGCAGGAGTACTGATTGGTTTCCTGTTTGAGAATATGTGGACTGAGGGTCATCCCGATACCATTTATTGGATATGTATCGGTATCTGTGTCGTTCTGCTGCTGATGTATGAGTTCTTCACACATCCGTGGTATTACAGAAAGATGGAGGAAAAACAGTGAAATATGGCAACTTACATAAATTAATAATATAAAGAATATGGCAGACGACAAAAAGATTATCTTTTCGATGGTGGGCGTAAGCAAAGCCTTCCAGGCGAACAAACAGGTATTGAAGGACATCTACCTATCCTTTTTTTACGGTGCTAAGATCGGTATCATCGGTCTGAACGGTTCGGGTAAATCAACACTGATGAAAATCATTGCCGGACTGGAGAAAAGTTATCAGGGAGAAGTGGTGTTCTCGCCGGGCTACTCTGTAGGCTATCTGGCACAGGAACCGCATCTGGATGATGAAAAGACAGTGAAAGAGGTGGTGATGGAAGGAGTGCAGAGCATCGTGGACACACTGGCGGAATACGAAGAAATAAACAATAAGTTCGGGCTTCCCGAATACTATGAGGATTCTGAAAAGATGGATGCGCTCTTTGCCCGTCAGGCAGAGTTGCAGGACATCATTGACGCTACGGACGCATGGAATCTGGACAGCAAGCTGGAACGCGCCATGGATGCGTTGCGCTGTCCGCCCGAAGACCAGCCGGTGAAGAACCTCTCGGGAGGCGAGCGTCGCCGTGTGGCATTGTGCCGTCTGCTGTTGCAGAAGCCGGATATTCTGTTACTGGACGAGCCTACCAACCATTTGGATGCGGAAAGTATCGACTGGCTGGAACAGCATTTGCAGCAATATGAAGGTACGGTGATTGCCGTAACCCACGACCGTTACTTCCTGGACCATGTAGCCGGATGGATTCTGGAACTGGACCGTGGCGAAGGAATTCCCTGGAAAGGAAATTACTCCAGCTGGCTGGAACAGAAGACCAAACGCATGGAGATGGAAGAGAAAGTGGCAAGCAAACGCCGCAAGACCTTGGAACGCGAGCTGGATTGGGTGCGCATGGCTCCCAAAGCCCGTCAGGCAAAAGGAAAGGCCCGTCTGAACTCTTACGACAAATTGTTGAATGAGGATGTGAAAGAAAAGGAAGAGAAACTGGAAATCTTCATCCCGAACGGTCCCCGTTTGGGAAACAAGGTGATCGAGGCCAAAGGAGTGGCGAAAGCTTATGGTGACAAGCTGTTGTTCGATAACCTGAATTTCATGCTGCCCCCTAACGGCATTGTCGGTGTAATCGGTCCTAACGGTGCCGGAAAGACTACCTTGTTCCGCTTGATTATGGGACTGGAAACCGTAGACAAAGGTACTTTCGAGGTAGGGGAGACCGTGAAACTGGCATACGTGGACCAGCAACATAAAGATATCGACCCTGCCAAGTCCGTTTATCAGGTGATCAGCGGTGGAAACGAACTGATCCGTCTGGGAAACAGGGATATCAACGCGCGTGCCTACCTCAGCCGTTTCAATTTTTCGGGAGCCGATCAGGAGAAACTTTGTGGAATGCTTTCGGGTGGTGAGCGCAACCGCCTGCATCTGGCTATGGCACTGAAGGAAGAAGGCAACGTGCTGCTGCTGGACGAGCCTACCAATGATATTGACGTGAACACGCTGCGCGCGTTGGAAGAAGGTCTGGACGATTTTGCGGGCTGTGCGGTGGTGATCAGCCACGACCGTTGGTTCTTGGACCGTATCTGTACCCATATCCTGGCTTTCGAAGGAAACAGTGAGGTCTTTTTCTTTGAAGGATCCTATTCGGAATACGAAGAGAACAAGATGAAGCGTTTGGGTAATGAGGAGCCGAAACGGGTGCGTTACCGCAAGCTGATGGAAGACTGATGACGCCCTGTCTATAAAATCTTACCCAAGTGTACGAACAGTAACGTATTCTTGGGTAAGTTTGCATATACACACAACGGCTCGTCAGAAATGTATGGCAACTTCCTCAGTATAAAGACGTTTTTGAGGTTAAGAGCCTTTTTATTATACACCTATCTTATTATGCGCGCACCGCATGGAATTCCCGTCGGCCCGTGTCCCGGGGTCATCCGGCAGGATGAATGTGGTTCACCATAAAACTATAAATTCTCTTTCTATAGACCTGCCACTGTAAATTGTAACCGATTTGTAGTTTGTATATCGTTTCTATTAGCTATCTTTGCAACGTCTTTTAAGACATTAATTATAATATTAATTAATAAAAAGTTTATGGTAAAAAGAATGCGATCTTTTTTTGCGGTGGTTATGTTGGTAATCGCTGCTACTGTTAACGCTCAGGTCACTACCTCGTCAATGAGTGGAAAGGTGGTCGATCAAAGCAATGAAGCCATTATCGGCGCGACGATTCAGGCTATTCATGAGCCGTCCGGCACCCATTATGGGGCCATTACCAATGTGGACGGCCGTTATTCCATCCAGGGCATGCGTGCCGGCGGCCCTTACAAAGTAGAAGTTTCTTATGTAGGTTATCAATCAGTGGTTTACAAGAGCATCAATCTCCAGTTGGGAGAGAATTACGTATTGGATGCGAACTTGAAGGAGTCTACCGAACTGCTGGATGAAGTAGTGATAACCGCTTCCAAGAGCAGCAATATGAAGTCTGACCGCGCCGGAGCGGTGACCAATGTCGATGCGGCCAGAATGTCGGAAGTGCCTACGGTGAGCCGCAGCATGAACGATATCATGCGCCTGACCCCTCAGGGAGCCAATATCGGTAGCGGTTTCTCAGTGGGTGGAGGTAACTACCGCCAGTCTTATGTCACTGTGGACGGAGCCGCTTTCAATAATGCCTTCGGTATCGGCTCGAACTTGCCGGCAGGCGGTTCGCCTATCTCTCTGGATGCATTGGAACAGATTTCCGTTTCCACCACTCCCTTTGATGTCCGTCAGAGCGGGTTTACAGGAGGTGCCATCAACGCCGTGACAAAGAGTGGTACGAATGAGTTCAAAGGTACAGCCTATATGTATACTTCCAATACCCACCTTACCGGTAATAAGGTAGAGGACTATGAGCTGACCCGCAACCGTGACCACAGTACCACCTACGGAGCTTCTTTGGGAGGTGCGATCATTAAAAACAAGTTATTCTTCTTCGTGAACGGCGAATATCAGGATAATGTGCAGGCAGGTCCGTCGGGCATAGCGCGTAGCGGCGCCAATGACGAATGGAGCACCAACGGCATCGTGCACCGTCCGTTCGAGAACACCACAACGGTAGGCGGCCGTACCTTTGTGGGGATGAACAACATCAGCCAATACCTGTCGGAAAAATACAACTATAATCCGGGACGTTATCAAGGATACTCTTTGGAAACTCCTTCTTATAAGATCATGGGGCGTCTAGACTGGAACATCAACAACAACAACAAGATTAATTTCCGTTTCACCCATACCCATTCCAAGTATTCCTCCAACCCTTCCTCTTCCACCACTCCGTTTAAGGATTCAATCATTTATCCGGGCGGAGTAGACGGCAGTGCGGGCAAGAGCAGTTCGGGACGTACAGCGAATGCCGGTATGTATTTTGAAAGCTCACGCTACATGCAAGAGCAGAACTTCACTTCCATAGCTTCCGAATGGAATTCAAAGTGGGGTGCAATCAATAACGCCTTGCGTTTTACTTATTCTTATCAGAACGAACCTCGTACTTACGAAGGTGGAACATTCCCTACGGTGGATATTCTTGACCAAGGCTCCCTGTATGCCTCATTCGGCCCGGACCCCTTTACAGAAGGGAACTTGCGCCAGGTGAAGACCTTTGTCATTACCGATGAATTCAATTTCTCCAGCGGTATCCATAACTTTATGGGCGGTATCCAGTTTGAGTCCAATAAGGCAGTGAACGGATTCATGCAGGCGGGTAGCGGTTATTATGTCTATTCCTCTTGGGATGATTTTGTGAACAACAGAGCTCCGGCTGCTTTCGGTGTCACTTATTCCAACACCGGGGACGGTTCCCAGTTCCTGGCGAACATGAAGTACCAGCAGCTTTCTTTCTATCTGCAGGACCAGATGAATATCACAGACAACTTCAGACTGACTGCCGGGGTGCGTTTCGAACTGCCCATTTATCCGGAGCTGAAGAACAACTATAACAAGAATTTCGCACAGATTGACTTTGACGGATATCATTACGCCACAGACCAGTTGCCTTCATCCTACCAGCTGACCGCCTCCCCCCGTATCGGCTTCAACTGGGACCTTACAGGCGAGCGTAAGTATGTATTGCGCGGCGGTAGCGGTTACTTCATCGGCCGTCTGCCGTTCGTATGGCTGGTTTCGGCAGTAGGTAATGCCAATTGCGGACAAAGCACCTATTATTATAACGAGCAGAAGGACGCTAAGTACGGACAACCGAGTTTCCACACCAGCGTGGCTGATATGTTGAAAGATCCTAACTTGAACCTTCCGGCGGCTACCGATCCTGCCGCACCTTCCGGAGCCACCATCATTGACCGCGACTTGAAGATGAATGCCACCTGGAAGTCATCATTGGCTTTTGATGCAAAACTTCCCGGAGACATTGACTTTACGTTGGAAGGTATTTTCAGTAAAGAGTTCAATCCGGCTACAGTGACCAATTTGGGACGTAAGTTTAAAGGAGAGCAGGAGATAGCTCCGGGTGATGTCCGCAGAATGTTTGAGTACTCCAATGCGAACAAGACGGATGCTTATTATATCACCAATGCGGGAAACAGCGCTTATTATTACTCACTCACCGCCTCACTGGCCAAGACATTTGATTTCGGCCTGCATCTTTCCGCTTCCTACACCCGTTCTTATGCCAAGTCGTATGGCGACGGCATCGGCGACCAGGTGAACTCGGCTTATTACAACAACCGTTACTCTGTCAACGGAAATAATGACACGGAGACCGGCTATGGTACGTATGTATCGCCCAACCGTGTGCTGGCTTCCGCCGCTTACCGTATTAAATACGCCAAGAATTTCGCTTCCTCCTTGTCTTTGATTTATGAGGGTATGAACATGGGCTATGCCGGAGGATATTCCGCCGCCCGTTATTCCTATACATTCACCGGAAATATTGTAGGCGATTACGGCTCAAACAACTTGCTGTACATTCCGGCATCCCGCGAGGCGCTGGATAAGTGGAACTTTGCCGATTATACTGACAGCAAGACGGGTGAGGTGACTTATTCTGCCAAGGAGCAGCGCGATGATTTCTGGGCTTACATTAATGAGGACAGTTATCTGAAAGGCCGTAAAGGCAAGTATGCCGAACGCGGAGGAGCCATCATGCCCTGGCATCATCAGCTGGATTTGAAGTTCAATCAGGATTTCTTCCTCAATGTAGGGGGCAAGCGCAATACCTTGCAGTTCGGAGTGGATATCAAGAACTTCCTGAACTTGCTGAACAGCGACTGGGGAATTTATAAGACGGTGAACAATACTTCCTTGTTGAGCTATAAGGGCGGCGCTTACCAGTTCCAGAAGAACGGAGGAAAGAAACTGACTGATACGTATTCCAATCTGAACAGTTTCAATTCTACGTATTCCATACAGTTCAGTGTCCGTTATATCTTTAACTAAATGAAATAGCCTGTATCAGACAATACAGGAACAGGATAGAGAGGCGTACCCATGAAGGTGCGCCTCTTTTTGTATGCACATTCTTTCGTTTTCTTTTTGCTCTGTCATTTTGAAAGTGAGAGAGCCTGAATGAAAGTGACCTGTCGTTTTGTCGTAGGGGCGGGCCGGATTTGTCCGGATCAGTGGATACGGCTTTGGGAATAAGGTATGCTGAAAATAGTTCCGGCGGTTTCCATTTGCCCTTCTTTCTACAGTAATATGTGGCAGTTGCTCTGGAATTTCCGGACAGTTTTCCCCTCTTTTGAGGCGGCTTTTTGTTCTTTTCTTAACATAATTGTCATATTCCGCCTAAAAAGTACCCTTTTCGTTTAAATAATCTAATATAAATTCAATTTATATGAATTAAATTTTTATCTTTGTCTTTCCTATTGGGAATGAAATACTAACTAATTAATTTAAATCAAAGACAAAATTATGAGAAATCATCTAAAGCATTTCCTCCTGTTGGCAGTTCTGACAATCTGTTTCACTGCTACGGCTGTTGCGCAAGGAACAGTAAAAGGTAAAGTAGTAGATGCCGAGAACAATGAGCCATTGATTGGGGCCACTGTATCGGTTAGCGGTACGACACTGGGTACTGTAACGGATATTGACGGTAACTTTGTGTTGAAACTTACCTCTTCTAAGGCTACTCTTGTATTCAAGTACTTGGGATACAACGAAATTACGCATCAAGTAAAAGGAAGCAATACGATAGACTTGGGTGAGGTCAAGATGTCTCCAGATGCTATTGGTTTGGGTGAGGTCAGTGTTATTGCCTCTATTATAAAGAGCGACCGTCAGACTCCTATTCCTATTTCTAACGTGAAACTGGCCAAGATAGAGGAGAAAATAGGTAATTTGGAATTCCCCGAATTGCTGAAATCAGTTCCTTCGGTGTATGTAACCCGTGAAAGTGGTGGCTATGGTGATTCCCGTATCAATATGCGTGGTTTTGATTCGTCCAACCTAGGCGTGCTGATCAATGGTGTGCCCATCAACGGCATGGAAAACGGTAAGGTTTATTGGTCTAACTGGTCCGGTTTGTCTGATGTGAGCCAGTTTATTCAGGTACAGCGTGGTTTGGGTGCGTCAGCATTAGGTATTTCTTCTGTGGGAGGAACCATGAATATGGTTACTAAAAGTACCGAAGCCCAAAAAGGTGGATCAGCTTATTTCGGTATTGGTAACGATGGTTTCCGCAAGTATTCGGTTTCTTTCTCTACCGGACTGATGGACAACGGATGGGCTATTACATTCATGGGGGCGCTGAATACGGGAGATGGTTACGTGAAAGGTACCAATTATGAAGGATGGACTTACTTTGGAAATATCTCGAAGGTAATCAACGATCATCATAAATTGTCATTGACAGCTTTTGGAGCTCCTCAGTGGCACAACCAGCGCTCGACCATGCACTATATCGAGGATTACAAGAATAGTCCCGATGGCGGACGTTTCAATAACGGATATGGTTATATCAACGGTGAAGCGGTAGGTAGCGGTTATGGCTATAATTATTATCATAAGCCTCAGGTTTCTTTGAATCATTACTGGACTATCGACGATAAATCGACACTGACCACTTCTCTATACGGCTCAATGGCTACAGGCGGCGGACGCCGTGCACGTGGCGCGATGAGTAATTGGCTGACTATTGATAACAATACCGGCCGTCCCAAGGATGGTGCCATGATGACTCCGGACGGTTTGTTCGACTACGAACGTGCTATGGCTGCCAATGCGGCTTCTCAAAACGGGTCGCAGGTGATTTTTACCAATGCTGTCAATGACCATGACTGGTATGGCATGCTGAGTTCCTATAAGAATCATCTGACTGAGAACCTGACTCTTACGGGAGGTGTTGACTTACGTTACTATAAAGGGTATCATACAGAGGAAATTGATGATTTGCTGGGTGGTGAGTTCTATCTGCAGACCTCGCCGCTGGCATTCCAAACCAAGAACCAGTTGCTGAAAGTGGGTGACAAGTTCAATTACTATAGCATTGGAGAGATATTCTGGGGTGGTGTTTTTGCACAGGCTGAATATAATACCGACAAGTGGTCGGGATTCCTGTCGGCATCATTGACTGAAGAGGCTTATAGATATGATGACCGTGGTGGTACGGATTCAAGATACTCTGCCACGGGTGCGGATAAACTGGACAGAGTGTCCAGCCTTCAGAATTTCCTGCCTTGGAGCGTGAAGGGTGGTTTTAACTATAAGTTCAATGACAACCACAATGTATTTGTCAATGCAGGATATTTTACCCGCGCGCCTTTCTTCAACTCTGTCTTTGCAAGCAATACGGCAGCTCCCGAAAAGGATGTACCCTACGAAAAAATTACTACGTTTGAATTGGGTTATGGATTTAGCACGGAACAGGTCAATATTGCATTGAATGGTTATTACACTCAATGGATGGATAAGTCCTTGCGCCGTAAGATCGGTCAGGAATATGCCAACCTTACAGGCTTGGACGCTGTTCACATGGGTGTGGAGCTGGAAGCGACTTACCGTCCTGTCAAGTCCTTTGAATTGAAAGGTATGTTCTCTTTAGGCGATTGGAAATGGAAAGATGATATTCACTTCACTATGTATGATGAAGCGAATAATCCTATCGGAACATACGACGCTTATCTGAAAGATGTCCATGTGGGTAACTCCGCACAGCTCACTTCCGCATTGAGCGCTTCTTGGGAACCGTTCAAAGGATTTAAAATCTCGGCCGACTACAACTTCTTCGGCAAGAACTATGCAGACTTCGATCCTCAGAACCGGGTGAATGAAGCGGATGCCGGTATTGACTCCTGGAAGTTGCCAGATTATGGTACGATTGATTTGGGCATGAACTATCGTTTCAATATTACCAAAGATATCCGTGCCATCGTATACAGTAATGTATATAATTTGACTAATACGGAATATATAGCCGATGCTAAGGACGGTACGAACCATGACTGGAAAACTGCATTGGTATATTATGGCTTCGGTACTACATGGTCTGCCGGTTTTAAAGTAATCTTTTAATCTCTAAAATAGTCAATAAATATGAAGTTAAAATATAATTTAATTGCATGGTCTTTGTTGGGATTCTTTGCTGCGGCATGTGATCCCATGGACGATATTTATAATGAAATCGATGCGGAAGGTACAACGAACACCCAGACGATGGCGGAATATGTACTGACTGATGCCGATTACGAAACGATCAGCTCTGCAGCGGTGAAGGCTGCCACTTCGGATGCTGAAAAAGCCTTGGCGAATGCCGTCAAGACGGATAAGGCTCTGAACGAGTTTGCATCGGCTGAGAAGTATGTTCCTTCCATCATCGCGAAGATGCTGCCTTCATGGGGGAAAGGTTCTTCGGTAGGAGTGACCTATAACTATCAGAATACTCCTTCCGATTACGTACTGGAGTATAGGACAGTGACTAATACTTCTTTGGGTGATAAGGATTATGAGGCTTTGTGGGGTGAAGGCTCTCCCGTGAAGTTCCTGGCTCCGGCACATGCTCCAGCTACCGTATTGCCCGGGTGGCTGGCCGGTCAGTATAAGGATGCGGCAAAAGGTGATCTTGTGCTGGTGGATTACAAATATGACGATGTTGACCCTGAATTTACAGGTGAGGATTTGTACTCTCAGGACTTTGAAACGGTTGAAAAAGACAAAGATATCGTATTGGAAGGCTGGGAGCAGGTGACATTGAAAGGTGATAAAAAATGGCAGGGAAAGATCTATAGCAATAATGGTTATGCACAATTCTCGGCCAACAATTTTGAGGGTGAAGTGGATACTTGGTTCATTTCTCCGGCAGTAGCAGTGACGAGCAAAGATGCCGGACTGTCTTTCGACATAAAGTTCGGATACTATAATGCAGATTGTCTGGATGTATTGGTTTCCGATACATATGCGGGAAATGGTTCGATTGATATGGCACAGTGGACTAGCGTGAAAGACCAGTTCACTTTCCCTGAAGGGCCTGCCAACGGCTACAACGATAATTTTGTGAATGTAGGGAAAGCCGGTCTGGAGGCATACAATGGTAAAAGCGTTTATGTTGCGTTCCGCTATGTAGGCGAGGGGCCCAAGGCGAAAACCACTACTGTTCAGCTCGATAATGTAAGTATTTCATCGGCTGTATTGGCTCCGACGAATGAAAAGCCTTATAATGCATTGTATCAGTTTGACGGAACGGATTGGAAGGTTAAAGAAGATAGCAGATTGGTTGTAGTGGCTCCTGCCGATTATGACGCTATGGGAAGCCCGGGCAGTCATGATAACTTCAGCACTTCGGATGCTCCGGAGAATTATCTGCCCCAGTTCCTGGCTCAGAAATTTCCATATGCCCAGGAAGGGGATTCAAAAGCCGTCATGTACAAATATTATAATAAGGTAACGACGATTGAGGTGGACGAGTATTTGTTCAAGGAGGGTACATGGGTTCTGAATAACAATATTGAACTGAAAGAAAAAGTGAATTTTGTACATAATGGAACCGAGTGGTTGTTTGATCCGACGGTAACGAAATCATTGGCTTCCGAAGATTATTTGATTTTGGAAAATTGGGTGAAAGCGAATAAGGATGCTGGGTATATGGATGCCAAATATGGAAACTCGGAATACTGGTTCGGTGGCAGCTCTTATTATGTAAACTTCAATATCCAGTTGGCTAAACGCCGTTCGAATGACCCCGATGGGGTGGTGCCGGCAGATGATAAAGAGGCTGAGGCTTATTTGTTGTCTATGGTTCAGGAGGGTATTGAATTGATCTTGGCAACAGAGTATCCTACAGCCGGCGCGCAAGTAAGTGGGGTTGATTGTTTCTATGTCATTTCTGCAAAAGTGTATAATGGGCTTGAAACATTTACTTATACTTATACTTTTAAAGGTTTAGGAAATGCTAAATTTGAACTGCAAGGTGAGCCTGAAGTAACAAAATAAGGTTTTAAATTTGAAGATAAATAAAGGGGCTGGTCGTGAATGACAGCCCCTTTATTGTTGCTTACAGTTTATAAGTAAAGGATGTGAACTCATCGTTAGAGGGTAGAAAAGTAGCGACCTCAAGCCTGTTGCATGATATTTCTTTGAATATTTACAGGCTGTAAGTTAAAAACATAAGGAGTTAACCGGCAGGACAGTCCTTTTTCTTTTTTATTACGAAACTCTTTATACAGTTATTCCCGTCTTTGTATAAATGCTTTCTCCCTATAGAGGTGAGTGACATATTGGAACATTAACAATTTATTAGCAGATAACTTTCTTGAAATCCGCTTTTTTTCGTTCCTTTGTATTGAACTGCTTTCAACAGAATTAAAATAACTTTAAATATCAAACGCTTATGTGTAGTGAAGGATTGCGTGAAAGATATGTAAATCCCTATACGGACTTTGCATTCAAATTATTGTTTGGAACCGACTTGAACAAAGAGATTCTTATTGGCTTCTTGAATGCCTTGTTCGATGGCAAGCAGGTCATTGAGGATGTCATCTACTTGAATACAGAGCATCTGGGCAGCAAAGAGACTGACCGCCGGGCTGTCTTTGATGTCTATTGTGAAAATGAAAAAGGAGAAAAGATTCTGATAGAAATGCAGAGAGGGGAGCAACAGTTTTTCAAGGACCGGAGTATTTATTATGCTACCTATCCTATCAGGGAACAGGCTATTAAAGGGGAAATCTGGAACTATGAACTGAAAGCAGTGTATGTGATCGGTATCTTGAATTTTGCCTTGGATGATGTTTCGTCTTCCGGCTTCCGCCATGAAGTGAAGCTGATGGATACAACTACTCATGAAGTGTTTTTTGACAAACTGACTTTTGTGTATCTGGAAATGCCTAAATTCCATAAAACCGAGCAGGAGTTGGATACGTTGTTTGATAAATGGATGTTTGTGCTCAAGAATCTGGCCCGTTTGATGGAACGTCCTACTTCCCTTCAAGAACGTGTGTTCAACCGGCTGTTTGAGGCTGCCGAAATTGCTCAGTTCTCAAAAGAGAACCTTTATGCCTATGAGGAGAGTTTGAAAGTATATAGAGATTGGAACAATGTGATTAATACAGCTATTCAGAAAGGCATTGCAGAAGGTGAATGGATGAAAGCCAAAGCTATTGCAGGAAATTTGAAGAATGCCGGGCTTTCCATAGCTGAAATCGCAAAAGTTACCGGACTTTCGGAAGATGAGATAAACTCCCTTTGATTCCTCGGATAAGAGCATAAAAAAACTCCTCCGATATAGATCAGAGGAGCTGTTCTTTTTGAAGTAAAATTGAATTATGCTTCAGCAGGAGCTTCAGTAGCTTCAGCAGCAGGTGCTTCTTCAGCAGGAGCGTTAGCGGCTTCTGCTTCAGCTTTGGCAGCGGCTTCAGCAGCTTTCTTCTCAGCTACTTTCTTGGCAATTTCTTCATTTACTTTCTTTTCAGCTTCCAAACGAGCTTTTGCTTCAGCTTTCTTTGCTTCATCCAGTTTAGCCTTCAAAGTAGCCAGACCAGATTGTTTGTTGTTCTTCCAAGCTTCGAATTTAGCTTCAGCTTCTGCTTCTGTGAATGCGCCTTTGGCAACACCGCCCAGCAAGTGCTTTTTCATGTAAACACCTTCTTTTGACAAGATGTTACGTACTGTGTCAGTAGGCTGTGCACCGCACATTACCCAATGAAGTGCGCGTTCAAAATTCAAATCTACTGTGGCAGGATTGGTATTAGGGTTGTAAGTACCAATTTTTTCAGTAAATTTACCATCACGTGGAGCTCTTACGTCTGCGATAACGATTGAATAAAACGCATAGCTTTTGCGTCCGTTTCTTTGCAATCTGATTTTAGTTGCCATTTCTAAATAATGTTTTTATAATTAATGATTTGAATTAATGCTAATAACCCGTATTAGCGGGTGCAAAGGTAAGACTTTTCTTTTGAATCGCAAAGACTTGGATGAGATAAAATATAATTTTTATAAAAAGGTGAACGGACATAGTGTTAATCGCTAGAAAAATTATATATTTGCAACAGTTACAATTTAACTAAAAAATAAAAATTATGATTTCACAAAAATTACAAGAAGCAATTAATGCTCAGATTGTAGCCGAAATGTGGTCGGCCAATCTTTATCTTTCCATGTCTTATTTCTTCGCTGCGAAAGGCTATGAAGGTTTTGCTTCATGGATGAAAGCGCAGGCTCATGAGGAGAGTGATCATGCTGATGTGTTGGCGCAATATGTGATGAAACGTGGCGGACAAGCCAAGGTGGGGGCTGTGGATGCTGTTCCTCAGGAATGGGCTTCTCCGCTGGATGTGTTCGAGCATGTATACAAGCATGAATGCCATGTTTCCGAATTGATTGACAAACTGGTAGATGTTGCTTCTGCTGAAAAGGACAAGGCTTCTCAGGATTTCTTGTGGGGATTTGTACGCGAGCAGGTAGAAGAGGAAGCTACCGTTCAGGGTATTTTGGACAAGATCAAGCTGGGTGGTGATGTGGCTTTGTATCATTTGGATATTCAACTTGGCGCAAGAAAATAAGCGAAAGAGAAACGAATGCCTGTTTTTTGTCTTCTGCAGATAAAGATGCAGGTGTTTATCGGAAATAGAAAGTGGGTGTGTCAAAATCCAGTTTTTGGAAATATGAATTTATAATTTGAGCATCCTAAAAGACTAAAGAAAGGGTCGCATCAAACTCTGTATTGGTACAACCTTCCGCGATAGCGTATAAGCTATAAAAAAGATAGCCGTCCAGATTTTGGGGCGGCTATTTTTGTGTCTGCTTCCATTTGCCCGGAAGTAAATCACGATATTTTTCTATAGAGGTATTGGGAAACCATGCGGCACAACGGTCTATAATGTCGCATAGGTATTCAAATACGTTTATACCACACCTGTGACAGGTAATGGCCAATGAATAAGTGTTATAATTACTATCTGTAACTTTTCGGAGCAGTCATTTTTGTTTTGCCAGATCTCCTTGCTTTTTTACAGTATTTCTCTCAGCCATTTTTCTAATTCTCCCGTCCATTGGCGCTTATAGGTAAAGCTGTCGCGGAAACCCCAGCCGTGGCCGCCGATAGGATAGGTGTGGAGGGAAGCAGGGACTTTATTCTTTACCAGCGCCAGGTAATAGCTCACGCTGTTGCTGACGGGTACAGCTCCGTCATCGCTGCTATGCATGATGAAGGCGGGAGGAGTGTCGCCTGTTACTTGCAGTTCATTGGAGTAAAGTCTCACTAGCTCTTCTGACGGGCTTTTCCCTAAAAGATTGTCACGTGAGCCCTTATGGCAGTTGGACAGATCCATGCTTATGACGGGATAAAACAGGATCTGAAAATCCGGACGCGTTCCGGCTGTATAGTGGGTGGCTGCCGTACTGGCCAGATGTCCGCCCGCAGAGGCCCCCATGATACCCACTTTTTGAATATGCCATTCGTTGGCGTGTTCTCTCATCAGCCGGATAGCCTGATGGGCGTCGCTCAACGGTACATCATGGTGTCCGTTTGGCATACGGTATTTCAATACGGCGTATGTGATGCCTTGTGCGTTGAACCAGTCTGCCATATCGTGCCCTTCGTGATTCATTGCCAGGCGTATGTATCCCCCTCCGGGACAAGCCACGACAGCCAGTCCGTTCGGTTTGGCTGCCGGATAAATGGTAAGGGTAGGCTCACTGACATTGGAAATCCGGTTGTTCTCTAATTTCTGCTCGGGAGTGGTGATGCCGTTGGAGTTGGGGGCGCCATCGGGCCATAATTCCAACTCTACAGGTTTCTGGGCAGATAATGCGGTAGAGATTGCAAGTAAACTCATTAGTAAGATTCGTTTCATATAGCTTTTATTTTCACGGTATTTGAAAAAGGGTTATTTTTTCTTTATATGCATACTGGCTTTAACCAGCCATATGATCAGGAGGATATAGGCGGCCATTGACAGCACTTCGCTCAACGGGTTGCTCAGCCATTCTTCGTTGATCAGATTGATACCGCCAAAGCGCATGGCGGCACTGACAACCCCCATCAATGCGCCTCCGGCTATGAATCCGGATGCCAGCAAAGTTCCCTTCTCGCCACGTTCGGCATTCACTGCCTCGTCTTTGCTGCGGGTAGTGACATACCAGTTCACCGCTCCACCTACCAGCAACGGCAGGTTCAATTCCAGTGGAATGAACATACCCAGCGCAAAAGCCAGTGCGGGTACTTTGAAGTAGGTCAGCACCAATGCCAGCACAGCGCCTATTCCGTAAAGCAGCCAGGGAGCGCCTACACCGTTCATCAGCGGGTCTATTACGGCTGCCATCGCGTTGGCCTGCGGAGCTGCCAATGCGCCGGTGGAGAAGCCGTAGGTCTTGTTCAGGATCATGATGACGCCGCCCACAGTTGCTGCCGATACTAGTGTGCCGAGGAATTTCCATGTTTCCTGTTTGGCAGGAGTACTGCCCAGCCAGTAACCTATTTTCAAGTCTGTGATGAATCCGCCTGCCATAGAGAGTGCCGTACAAACCACACCACCCATAACCAGTGCAGCAACCATGCCGGTAGCACCTTTCAGTCCAACGGCAACCATTACTACTGAGGCAAGTATCAGTGTCATCAGTGTCATTCCCGATACAGGGTTAGTGCCGACTATGGCGATAGCGTTGGCTGCTACGGTGGTGAACAGGAATACAATGCCGGCTACGAGCAGGATGGCTACAATGCTGTGTAATACATTTCCATGCATCACATCAAAAAAGAAGAACAGTAAGATCAGCAGGATGGTGAAGATGGACCCGAAGGCGATTATTTTCATGGAAAGGTCTTTCTGCGTGCGGATGACGTTTGCTTCCACCTTCTTGCCGCCCATCTCTTTGGCGGCCAGTCCCACAGCACTCTTTATAATGCCCCATGAGCGCACGATACCGATCACACCGGCCATGGCGATACCACCAATACCGATACTTTTGGCATATTCCTTGAATATAACTTCGGGTGACATTTCGCTGATGGTTTGTGTCAAGGCCGGATTCCATGCATTCAGCACTTGGTCGCCGAACAACAGGGCCATACCTGGAACAATAACCAGCCATACCACCAATGAACCGGCACAAATGATAGCCGCGTATTTCAAGCCGACAATATAGCCTAGGCCTAATACTGCTGCACCGGTGTTTATTTTCATCACCAGTTTGGCTTTTTCGGCAACCATCTCACCCCAGCCGCATACGCGGGTGGTGAAGTTTTCATTCCACCAGCCGAATGTGGCTACAATGAAATCGTACAGACCTCCTATTAGTCCTGCAAAAAGCAATGGCTTTGCCTGGCTTCCGCCTTTCTCGCCGGAAACAAGCACTTGCGTACTGGCAGTGGCTTCGGGGAAGGGATATTCGCCATGTTTGTCGCTGACGAAATATTTACGGAAGGGGATGAGGAACAGGATCCCCAAAATACCTCCCAGCAGTGAGCTGACAAACATCTGAAAGAAGTTGACTGTCATTTCGGGGTATTTGTCCTGCAATATATAAAGGGCGGGCAATGTGAAGATGGCTCCTGCCACTATGACTCCCGAACAGGCACCGATGGATTGGATGATGACATTCTCACCTAACGCGTTTTTACGCTTGGCGGCTCCCGATACACCTACGGCGATGATGGCGATAGGGATGGCGGCTTCAAAAACCTGTCCCACTTTTAATCCCAGGTAAGCTGCGGCCGCCGAGAATAATACCGCCATGGCGATACCCCATAGCACAGACCATAGGTTTACTTCGGGATATTTTTTGTTTGGTGACATGATGGGGTGATATTGTTCCCCCGGTTTCAGAGGTCGGAACGCGTTATCGGGCAATCCAACCGATTTTTCTTCTTCTTGTTTCATGTTTCTCTATGTTGTTATTTTTGAAATTTATCATAATAAATGCCCAAAAATAGTGAAAAAATAGAGAAACATCCTCATGATTTGATTAGAATATCTGAAATTTCAATCCAAATGATAGTCTCAGATAGTCATCGGGTTTCAAATAACTGTTGTTGAACGCACTGACAACGTATAAATCGCATGTGCTGATTTCGTAGAATGCGGTGATGCTTTTAGAGAACTTCCGGTACTTTTCGGGCACATCGAAACGGACGCGTTGTCCCAGAAAGATATGGGTGCGGATACGGGTGGAAAATCCGTAGTATCCACGGGGATAGCGCTCAGGTTCGCTTGTCCAGAAATCATCGCTGAATACGGTGTTGAAATAGATTCCGGTAGTCAGCGGTTCCAGCGAGAAGTCTTTGCCCAGCCAGATACTCCACGGGATATAATTCTGTTTCAAGGTCATGGTCATCTTGAAATGTTTGGATGAGTAGCGGGGGATGAAGCCCAAAAGAAGATCGGTTTCCCATTGGCCTCTTTTTCCATAATCCCAGCCTATGCCCCAGGATAACAGGCCCATTCCACCGGCGTACTGTAATTTGGTGTGGGTGGGGATCAAAGCTTCCCACGCACGCCTGTAACGGTGTACGCGCTTGTCGTATTTATGGTGCCGGTTTGGCATTTGGGTTACAATATCTTCCTCTTGGTTTTGAACGGAAGGAGAGGAGACAAGTATGCTGTCTTTGGATAAGATGGAGTAAAGTGTATTATTTTCTTGGGCTTGTGCCGTAAAAGGCAATAGTGGCCACAATAGGTTCAGAAATATCTTTTTAAAATTCAACTGTTTCATAATCGTAGGTTCCATCTTCTTTAATGGTGAATAATAAGTAGATGCGTTTGTCTATGCAGGGGCATTGGAAATACAGAACTCCGTCGTTGAATAGATCATCTACTGCGAATTTGTGTTCATGGCCGTAAAGACAGAACTGGACTTTGGGGAACTGGTTGACGTATAGTTGGAAGATTTTTGCTACATTGTTGTTGAATACAAATTCAAAAGGTTTTACGTGCATTGCGAATACCGTTTTTTCTATTTCAGGCGACAGGTTGTTCAGTTCATTTTCTATAAAATTGAAATCGGGAACCGGTTCCGAATAATCATATTCCATCGCATTGGTATTGAGGCAGATAAAGCGTACATTTCCGGCTGTGAAGGCGAAGTTGGGATCTCCATAAATGGCTCTGTATGCGTCTTCACCTGTACCCAGGCAGTCGTGGTTGCCTAAAAGGCATACGTAGGGCATCTGGAATTTGTTAAATATGTCCCGCATCCATATGAATTCTTTTGTGACGCCGAAATCGGACTGGTCTCCTCCGTGAATGACAAAGTCTATGTCACCACGGGCATTGAGGGCTTTTACAACATCTTCGGTAGAGTTGTACCATCGTTGGGTATCACTGATCATGGCAAAGCGGATTGTTTTTTTGCCTTGCATTTTGTTTTCTATCAACTGGATGTTTTTGTTGGTCAGTTCTCTTTCTCCTGTAATATGTACATCGTATGGATGGGTTTCCAGCATGTCACAGCCACTGAAACAGAGGGCCAGCAGGACAAAGAATAATAGCTTGTTTGTCATTGTTCTCTTAAATTTGCTGCAAAGTACGTTATTTTAATCAGAATAAGAGTGGCTTATTATTGGGGAAAAATGTTCTTTTTTTCTTATTTTTTTGTCTTTACTTGGATACAGGCAGGCGGGGCAGTGTTTTCCGGATATAAAAAGAGGATGTATCAAACTCGAATCTTCTTTTGTTTTGATACATCCTCTCTCTTATGATGTGAGAATTCTATTCTGCAACTGTGCCTTTCGGGGTCATATCACCTTCTATATAAAGACGTGTCATTTCATTTTTCCCGTTTGTGCGGATAGTGATTGATTTCTTGAAATGTCCCGGAAATTTGCCGGCTCCATTATAAGTCACTGTTATCTGTCCACTTTCACCCGGTTTGATGGGCTCTTTAGGATATTGGGGAACAGTACATCCGCAAGATGCGATCGCTTGATGGATGACCAAGGGACCGTCTCCCGAATTTTTGAATTTGAAAACGCAAGTAACTTTCGGGCTAGACTCGGGGAATGAACCGAAGTTATGTGTTGTTTTCTCAAAGGTTATTTCTGCTTCTCCTTGAGATTGCCATACGGCTGCGTATGTGGTTAACCCTATAATCAACAATAATGTTGAAAGCAAAATTTTCTTCATTAGTTCCACTTTTTAAAAATTATCGGGGCTAAATTACTGTTTTTTTTATAAAAGGTCTTTAACTGTTAGTGAAATAAATGGTAAATTAACACCTTTAAAAATAAGGGACAAAGATAATCAACCCTATGAGGGCGGCAAAGATGGCGCAAATCAGTACGGCTCCTGCCGCTATGTCCTTTACGTCTCCGGCTATGGGATGGTAGTCTGGTGATACCAGGTTTACCAGGCGTTCTATGGCTGTGTTGAATGCTTCGGCAGCCAGTACCATTGCAAAGCACAGGAGGATGACAAGCCATTCGGTGCGTGTTATTTCAAACCGGATGCCTGCAATGGTTACGGCGATGATGGCTGCGCAATGTATCCAGGCATTGTGTTCCTTGCTTAAAAAACTACATACGCCTTTCCAAGCGTATGTAAAGCTTTTTAGTCGTTTATGCAGTTCATTCATTTTTTTAAGTTTGGGGTGAGTTTATCCTCTGTTTACCTGTTTTACTCCTTTTACTGTCTTTATCTTTTTTACTAATGATTCCAGCTTTGAAGTATCATCTACCATTACGGTCATCATGCCGCTGAACAGCCCGTCGTGCGAGTCGATGCTGATGGAACGGAGCAGGATATCGTTTTCCTTATTGATAATGGAGGTGATATTTGTCACAATTCCTATATCATCATGGCCAACGATGCGCAGCGTGATGGGGTATTGTTTGCCGTGGCTTTTCCCAGCCCAACGCGCCTTTACGATACGGTAGGCGAAACGTGATTGCAACTCCCGTGCATTAGGACAGTCGGTACGGTGTATTTTGATTCCTCCGCTGATGGTTACAAATCCGAATACATCATCGCCATAGATAGGGTTACAGCATTTGGCTAATTTGAAGTCCAGTCCTTTCAAATTCTGATCAATGACCAGTACGTCCTCTTTGAAGGTCTTGTCGTCCTGTGCTGTCTGCATGCTGAAATTCTCGGCGCTGCGATAGACAATATCTTCCCGGTTTTCCGTTTCCTTTTTCTTCAGTTCCAGGTATTTTTCGATGATGTCGTTCGCATCTCTTGTCTCGTTGGCTATGTCCTGGTAGAACTCGGTTACGGTTTTGTATCCCAGCTTTTTTATCAGGCGCATCATCACTGCTTCATCGTATTCCAGTTTGCGGTTCTTGAATTTACGTTCTATGGTTTCTTTGGCGAACTCTGTCTGGCGGGCTTCTATCTCTTTGATGGCCTGGCGTATTTTGGTTCTTGCCTTCGAAGTGGTGACGATGTTCAGCCAGTCGCGTTTGGGTGTCTGGGTGTTTGAAGTCATGACTTCTACCTGGTCACCGCTGTTCAGCGTTTGCTTTAATTGTGCGTTCTTTCCGTTCACCTTTGCTCCGATACACTTGGACCCCAGTTTGCTGTGGATGGCGAAAGCAAAGTCCAGTACGGTCGCTCCTTTCGGCATCTTGTACAAGTCACCTTTGGGGGTGAATACGAATACCTCGTCTTCGTATAATTCCAGTTTGAACTGGTCCATCACTTCCAGGTCACTGTCGGCGTTCTCCAGTGTTTCCCGGATGGAGGTCAGCCATTCATCCAGACCGCTTTCTCCTTTTACGCCTTTGTAACGCCAGTGGGCTGCCAGACCACGTTCCGCTATCTCGTCCATGCGTTCGGTGCGTATCTGTACTTCCACCCATTTGCCTTCAGGCCCCATTACAGTGGTATGCAAGGATTCGTATCCGTTACTTTTGGGTACGGAGAGCCAGTCGCGCAGACGTTTGGGATTGGGCATATACATATCGGTCACAATGGAATATACCTGCCAGCATTCTTGTTTTTCCTTGTCGACGGGAGAGTCCAGAATGATTCGGATGGCAAACAAGTCATACACTCCTTCGAAGGGACATTTCTGTTTCTTCATTTTCTGATAGATGGAATGGATGGACTTGGTACGCCCTTTCATGTGGAACTTCAATCCTGCTTCTTCCAGCTTATGCTGTATCGGTTCGATAAAGGCGGCTATGTATTTGTCACGGGAGGCTTTCGTTTCGTTCAGTTTGTCCTTTATATGATAATATACGTCGTGTTCAGTATATTTCAAGGAAAGGTCTTCCAGCTCCGATTTCAGTTTGTATAGCCCCAGCTTGTGTGCCAGCGGTGCGTACAGATAGGCAGCTTCGTTGGCTACTTGGGTGCGTGCTTCTATATTGGGAGTCTCCTTTATCTGTCTCATCAGGTTCACGCGGTCTGCAATGATGATCAGAATAACACGCATGTCTTCGGCAAAGGAGAGCAGCAGGTTGCGGAAATTTTCCGATTCTATGGTAGGGCTTTTGGAGTATAGCTCATTGATTTTCACAAGACCGCGTATGATCCCCGCTACATCCTCTCCATATTCCTGTTGTACAGATGCTAAGGTGCATAAATGGTTCTTTACCGATTCGTGCAGCATGATCCCCAGGATGGAAGCCCGTTTCATCCCAATTTCCTCGGCCACGATGACAGCGGTCTGCATATCTTTGATGATAGGATTCATTCCGAAACAATTTCGTGGCAGGTTACCTTCGGCAACTGCTTTTATGAGGTGTATTTTTAACTTATGGCAATCACCCTTCTGCAAGGTGTCGCCGGATAATTGCAGCAATCGTTTATAGAGGGCGAACAGTTGCTCACGCTCTTTGGCTGTGAAAAATGCTTTTTCTTCCATAACACGTGAAATCTTTTCGAGGGTAAAGGTAGTTTTTTTCTTTATTTATTAGGTAGTGTTCTCGCATTTTTTTGTATTTTTGGGCAATTAATAGTGAAAGAATAAGGTAACAATTTATTTAAACCATATAAAATCATGTACTTATGTTAACACCTGAAGACAAAGACTTATTAGTGAAAAAAGGAATTTCCGAGCAGCAGATTGCAGAACAACTGGCTTGCTTTGAAAAGGGTTTCCCATTTTTGAAGTTGGATGCAGCCGCTTCTGTTGAAAAGGGAATCATGGCTCCCGCCGAAAATGAAATGAAAAATTATTTGGAAGCATGGGATACATATAAGGAAGGGGAGAAAACCATCGTGAAGTTTGTACCCGCCTCTGGTGCTGCCAGCCGCATGTTCAAGAATTTGTTCGAATTCCTGGGGGCTGATTACAATATTCCGAAGACTGATTTCGAAAAGAAATTTTTCGACCATATTCATAGCTTCGCATTCTACAATGACTTGAATGCGGCTTGTATGGATAATACAGGAAAGGATATTGATGCTTTGATGGCCGGGAAGGAGTATAAACCTATAGTAGCCAATCTGCTGGAAGCTGCCGGCTTGAACTATGGGGCATTACCGAAGGGGTTGTTGAAATTCCATCGGTATGCGGATGGTGTGCGTACACCGCTGGAAGAACATTTGGTGGAGGGTGCGTTGTATGCGGCAGGCAAGACCGGAAAAGTGAATGTGCATTTCACCGTTTCTACGGAACATCGTGAGTTGTTCACAAAGCTGGTGGAAGAGAAGGTTGCCGTTTATGCAAAGAAATACGGGGTGGAATATGATGTGTCGTTTTCTGAACAGAAGCCGAGTACGGATACGGTTGCTGCCGATATGGAGAACAAACCTTTCCGCGATAAAGGCAAGCTGTTGTTCCGTCCGGGGGGGCACGGTGCGCTGATTGAGAACCTGAATGATTTGGATGCCGATGTTATCTTTATCAAGAATATAGATAATGTGGTTCCCGATCGCTTGAAAGAGGATACTGTTACGTATAAAAAGCTGATTGCGGGGGTACTGGTTACTCTGCAGAAGCAGGTATTTGAATATTTGGAATTACTGGATGGCGGTAAATATACACATGCGCAGCTGGAAGAGATCATTCGTTTCTTACAGCAGACTTTATGTTGCCGCAAACTGGATATCAAGGATCTGGAAGATGCCGATCTGGTTATTTATCTGCGTAAGAAGTTGAACCGTCCGATGCGTGTATGCGGTATGGTGAAGAATGTGGGTGAACCGGGAGGCGGCCCGTTCCTGGCTTATAATGCGGATGGTACTGTTTCATTGCAAATTTTGGAAAGTTCTCAGATTGACATGAATGATCCGGTCAAGAAAGAGATGTTCGAGAAGGGTACTCACTTTAATCCGGTGGATTTGGTGTGTGCGGTACGCGATTATAAAGGAAACAAATTCGACTTGGTGAAGTATGTGGATAAGGCTACAGGTTTTATCTCTTATAAATCAAAGAACGGTAGAGAACTGAAAGCATTGGAGCTTCCGGGCTTGTGGAACGGCGCAATGAGTGACTGGAACACTGTTTTTGTTGAAGTGCCGTTGAGTACCTTTAACCCGGTGAAGACTGTGAATGATTTGTTGCGTGAACAGCATCAATAATTCCTTTTTTTATTATAGACTACATGGATTTATACAGATCGGACGATTTGTGTAGGCCCGTGTAGTTTTTTGTGAAATTAATTTATATACCCTTGATTACTAACCTATAATTAAAAAGAATGAACCTGCTGACCTTTATTGCCCCACTGGCTGTGGCGGCAACTTTTATGATGCCGGCCGATGCTGCAAATCACAAAGAATTACCGGCATTGGGAAATACTCATATTCAAGTATTCGACAAAACCCCTGTTTGTTTTCGTCCCGATTCTTTCCCTAATTATACTCCTGCCAATGCTGACGGAGTGATCCGTCTGGTAAACGGGCGTATCATTTTAAAGAAAATAACCTTGCCCGATTATAAAAGGGATGTGGATGTTACCCTGAAAGTAACTGTAGCTTCCAATGGTGACCGTTGGGATAAATCTGGCTCTTGTTTTGTGCTTCCCAAAGAATCGGTGATTAATCTGATGAATATAGCCGAAGGCAAGAGGGCGTTTCCTGCGGTAGACAGTACCAAATATGAAAAAATGATTGGTATTGTTCCGGGTCAGGATTATGTGCCTACCCTTGAACTGATGCGTTTTATGACCCCGTTCGGTGTGGGGTATTATAGTTCGGATAATGATTCTTTGAGCAGCAAGAGGCGTCCTGTATATATCCCGAAATGGGAAAAGAGTGTGACTTGGGTGCAGGATATTACCGATCTTTATCCGGCATTGGAGAGAGAGGCATACGTGGGAATTTATATTGATACATGGACTGCCGAGGGGTATGTGGCCAGTATGGAATTGGATGTGAAGGAGAGTAAGATCACTTGCGACGTGATGCCGGAGCGCCGTGTGAAGCCTTTGATGAATACGGTGTATTATATCGGACAGACTTATCCGGATATTTTCTCACGCAAAGATGTGGTGATGGATTTTGATATGCCGAAAGCTGCCAAGAATGTTCGTTTGAAGTATATTGTAACAGGTCACGGAGGACATAGTGGCGGAGATGAGTTTGTGGAGAAACGGAACATCGTGTCTGTTGATGGCAAGGAGGTGTTGAATTTCATTCCTTGGCGTGATGACTGTGCTTCTTTCCGCCGTTTTAATCCGGCCACGGGAGTATGGCTGATACCACGAGTTGCCGCATATATAGGTGATAAGGGGTATACGACAAAAGAGATTGAAGAACCTTTGGCTTCTTCGGATTTGTCCCGTTCCAATTGGTGTCCGGGTAGCGATGTGATGCCTGAGGAGGCTGTTATTGGTGACTTGTCGGCCGGTAAACATTCTTTTAAGGTAAGTATCCCTGAGGCACAACAGGTAGATGGCAATAAATTGAATCATTGGCTGGTTTCAGCTTATTTGGTTTGGGAGGAATAACTTTTCCCGATTATTAATAGCTGCTGGAGCGGTTTGAATCTTTCCGAATATGAATGGTGAATTTCTTTCGGAAGGATTCAAAGCCTCTTTGCGGTAAATGGACATTATTTGTTTTTTCTTTTCATGCTGCGGATGATTTCTTTGTCCTCCGTGCTTACCCGATAAGATTCTATGATTTTTTGTAGTGCCTTATTGTAAGTAAAGTCATCTAAATGATTTTCCTTCAGATAGTTCATCGTTTTTTGAGGAAACTTGACATAACATACGGATAAAGCCCATGCTACAGCCATCTTCACATAATATCCTTCGTGACTGATCCGGTCCATCCATTGCAATACGTTGTCTATATACTCTTCGTCAATATAATGAGCCATTGCCATTACTACTCCGAAACGTATTTCATATTCTTTGTCGGATTTCATCCGGTCTTCCAAAAATAGCCAGACCCTTTTCTTGTTCTTGTCCACAAACCGTTGTTTGCCGTAAAAGTCAAAGGTGTCACAAACAGACCAACTGTTGATGATGGCAATAAACCGGGCAACCAGTGAAAGATATGCTTGCGTGTCTTTCATTTTCAGATTACTTATTACCATACCTTGTAGCATACGTTCCTCCATATAATAAGTATCCGCAGTCTGTAGATAACTCTCCCAGTCATCTTTGGCAATTTGTGCTCCTAACCGCCTTAGGGCAGGGATGCGGATACCCAATACATTTTCTATTCCCGGATGCAGCGATTCGGTAAACTTTTTATTTCCATTTTCTGCCAGTTGCAGCAAATTTTCTTTTATGGTCAATCCATTGATACGATATTCGTCCATTTTGTTTTTGTAAGATAGGGTTAGATTTTCAGTCCCATGATATAATCGTTCATATAATATCCGTTGCCTATATGGAAATCTCCTTCTGCAACTTTTTCCATTCCCAAATGTTGGTAGAATTGTAAAGCCTTATTGTTACGGTTTACATTCAAATGCATTTCGCAAGGTCCGGGATGGATTTCTTTAATTGCTTTGACGGCCTGCTCAAATAGTGCTTTGCCCAACCGGCAACCTTGAAAAAGGGGAAGTACATAGATTTTCTGCAGATGAAATAAATGTTCTCCTTCGGGCTGTATGGAAACATATCCGGCAGCTTCTCCATCTTTGTAAGCTATGTAATAGATGTGCCCTTCCTCTTCCATTTGTTTACGCAGGTTTTTCGGAGAGTACATCCAGTCCATCATGTAATCCAATTGTTCTTTTGAAAGAATTTCCCGGTAGGTAGCCGGAAACACGATCTGAGCCATCTCGTTAATCAACTGAATATCATTGGTCGTTGCCTTTTTTATGGTAAACATGATCTTTATATCTTTTTAGTGTTATAACGAGAGGCAAAGATAAACTTTTTGCAAGAAAAAAAGGGGATTCCTTTCTTTTTCTTGTTTAAATATTAATTTATGCAAAATAGTAGAACTATGTAATACAAGGTACTTGTATAATACATATATTTGTGCCAAACAAAGTATTATAGATTATGAATGTAGACAATGTACGATCTCAGATGCGCAAAGGAATGCTGGAATACTGCATTTTATTGTTGTTGCACAAAGAGCCGTCATATGCTTCGGATATCATTCAAAAATTGAAAGAAGCCCGGCTCATTGTAGTAGAAGGGACGCTTTATCCGCTGCTTACCCGGCTGAAAAACGATGACCTGCTCTCATACGAATGGGTAGAGTCCACTCAGGGACCACCTCGTAAATATTATAGTCTCACTCCTCAGGGTGAAACATTCCTTAGCGGACTGGAGGCTGCTTGGGAGGAGCTGGCGAATACAGTGAATCATTTAAAAAACAATTAAAAACAGGATACAATGAAAAAGACTTTAACCATAAATTTAGGAGGTACCGTTTATCATATAGACGAAGACGCTTACCATTTGTTGGATAACTATTTAACTAACCTGCGTATTCACTTCTGTCGTGAGGAGGGAGCGGAAGAAATTGTACATGATATAGAATTACGTATCTCTGAGCTGTTTACCGACCGTTTGAATGAAGGTAAACAGGTTATTACCATTGAAGATGTGGAAGAAATCATAGCCCGGATGGGTAAACCCGAAGATCTTTCCGATGAAGAAAGTGGAGAAGCATCGGGTTCGGAAAAACAAAAAGGAACCACTATGCGCCGCTTGTTTCGTGATCCGGACAATAAGGTACTAGGTGGAGTGGCTTCCGGACTGGCTGCTTATATGGGATGGGATGTTACTTGGGTACGTATCATTCTATTGGTTCTTGGTTTCTTTGTTCATGGGGTGATATTGGCTTATATCATAGCGTGGATTATTATTCCTATGGCGCGTACCGCTCCCGAGAAACTCGCCATGAAGGGGGCTGCTATTAATGTGGAGAATATAGGCAAGACTGTAACAGACGGATTTGAAAAAGTGAATGATTATGTACGCTCAGACCGTCCTAGGAGTATCTTGCAAAAGATAGGGGAGGGGATTGTGTCTGTGGCAGGGTTCCTTATCAAGTTCCTGCTTGTTTTCATTGCTATTTGCTGTGCGCCTGTATTGTTTGTATTATTGATTGTCTTTTTTGCATTGCTGATGGCGGCTACGGGACTGATTGCTGCATTGCCGGCTGTGCTTTATGAGGTGCTGCCTGCGGTTAATTGGGCTACGGTGGGTAGCTCTCCGGGGGTGACTGTCGCTATGTCCGTAGCAGGTATTCTGGTTATCGGTATTCCTATTATAGGACTGATACACATGCTGATGCGTCATTTTGGAGGTTGGCAACCCATGTCCATTGTAACCAAAATTATATTTATCGTATTGTGGCTCATCGCGTTGGGAGTGGGTGTTTTCTTTGTACTGAATGATCCAAATATTGCTTCAATGATATCGTATAGTTTATAAAATACACTATCTTTGCAGATGGAAAGTTGGGAATCAAGAGGTGTCTTGTTCTCAACTCTCCGTTTTTTGTAAGGAATATCAAACATATATAAATACTATGACTAAGAAGATTTTATTGCTGGGTTCTGGCGAATTAGGTAAGGAATTCGTCATTGCGGCAAAACGTAAAGGGCAGTATGTTATTGCTTGCGACTCTTATGCAGGTGCTCCGGCCATGCAGGTGGCTGATGAATTTGAAGTGTTCAGTATGCTTGACGGTGATGCGTTGGATGCTGTGGTAGCCAAACACAAGCCGGATATAATTGTGCCTGAAATTGAAGCTATCCGTACCGAACGTCTGTATCATTTGGAACAGGAAGGTATTCAAGTAGTGCCGAGTGCCCGTGCAGTGAATTTCACGATGAACCGCAAGGCCATTCGTGATTTGGCAGCTAAGGAATTAGGATTAAAGACAGCCAAGTATTTCTATGCCAAGTCTTTGGAAGAATTGCAGGAGGCCGCAAAAGAGATTGGCTTTCCCTGTGTGGTGAAACCTTTGATGTCTTCATCCGGCAAAGGCCAGTCTTTGGTCAAGAGCGCGGATGAGTTGGAACAGGCATGGCATTATGGATGTGAAGGCAGTCGTGGAGATATTAAAGAATTGATCATTGAGGAATTTATTCAGTTCGATAGTGAGATTACTTTGCTCACCGTCACTCAGAAAAACGGTCCAACTTTGTTCTGTCCGCCTATCGGACATGTACAGAAAGGGGGAGATTATAGGGAAAGTTTCCAGCCGGCGCACATTGATCCCGAACATTTGAAGGAGGCACAGCGTATGGCCGATAAAGTGACGGCGGCTTTGACCGGTGCGGGAATCTGGGGAGTTGAATTTTTCTTGAGTCATGAAAACGGAGTTTATTTCTCCGAACTTTCTCCCCGTCCGCATGATACCGGAATGGTGACTTTGGCAGGTACTCAGAATTTAAATGAGTTTGAGTTGCATCTGCGTGCGGTGTTAGGACTTCCTATCCCTGAAATTACACAAGAACGCATAGGGGCCAGTGCAGTGATTCTTTCTCCAATTGCCAGCAAGGAAGCTCCCCGTTATCGTGGTGAAGAGGAAGTTTGTAAGGAGACAAATACTTATCTCCGTATTTTTGGTAAACCTTATACAAAATTGAACCGCCGTATGGGAGTTGTGGTTTGTTATGCTCCTAATGGCAGTGACTTGGACGCTTTGCGTGACAAGTGCAAGGCTGCTGCTGCAAAGGTAGAGGTGTATTAATATCTTGTATTGATGGATATAAAATAAAGGTCCGGGCTTTTCCAAGTCCGGACCTTTTGTTGTTCCAAAGGTGTGCTTCCCTGAAACAAGGTTTTATAGTTTTTCTTTTTAAAAGAAGGGCGTAGGGAGACTTTTTTCTGTAAGGAGTATGTGGCCTTGTAATCAGATTCATCCTTAAAATATTTTATTCGGATTCCTAAACCTTTCCTGACGTATGGTTAAGGGTTTTCTTCCTGCCTGTTTTATCTCCGCAAGCCTTTGGAGTTGTCTCCATAAGCTTTGGAGTTAACTCCATAGCCTTGGGAGATAACTCCAAAGGCTATGGAGATAGAATATATCCGTATAAAAAGGTTTAATCTGAAGATAGAAAAGGCTTATACAATAGGGAGGATATGAGCATTCGTTTAATTCCGTTAGCGGGTTATTGCTTTTTTCATCCCTTCCGGTCCTTTGGACTTCATGAGGCGGAAAGATTGGTTTAGTCATTCTTTCTTTTCTTGGTCCGGATTTGTAATGACTTCTTCGTCTTCCGGATAACTCCTGTTATCTTCTTCTTCCTCGTCAATGAAAAGTTCCGGTTGTTGAGGGCCTTTGTGTCTGAACAATATAGCTGCGGCTATTCCGGCCGCTGCGCCCCCCAAGTGTCCCTCCCAAGAAGTGGTGGAGGAAGCGAACTGCGGGAACATGTTCCATACCAGGCTGCCATATAGAAAGGTGACAAGCAATGACAGGGCTACTAAAGGAACGTGTTTGCGGAGAATGCCACTGAAGAACAGAAAGAAGGCGAGTGAATAAATTATACTGCTGGCACCTATATGCCATCCAGGTTTGCCTATTATAAATGTAAGTATTCCACTGACTATCCAGATGAAAAAAAGTATACCAATGCCCAAATCACGATAAAAGTAGAGCAGACACCATAATAAAAAAAGAAGAGGGAAAGTGTTCGCAAATAAATGTTCCCAATCGGCGTGTATCAACGGAGAAGTGAGAATCCCCATTATTCCTTTGGTTTCTTTGGGATATATGCCCCAGGTGATAAAATCCCAATTCATGACACTTTCCATTGTACGCAGGGTGTACAGAATGAAAAGAAGTAATAACGGAAGAGCAAAAGCCAATAGAATTTTTTGAATTTCAAGTTTCATTTTGTCATAATTATGCTGATTTCTGTGCAATACTACGGATATTTGAGCGAAAAATGAAAAATATTTTGCTATTTAATTTTGCTTTATCCATTTAATTACTAATTTTGAGCGTTGCATACAAAAATAATATGTGACACAAATTGATATGGAAATTTGATTTATAACCTTAAAATAACAACTATGAGTTACTTACGATTTGACAAGACTCTTATGACGAACCTCGGGGAATCATTACCGAAAGAAATTCTCCGCACAAACCGTTCAGGGGCTTACCATTGTACAACCATTGTTGATTGCAATACGAGAAAATATCATGGATTGCTTGTTATTCCGGTGCCTGAGCTGGATGATGAAAACCATGTATTGTTATCGTCGTTGGATGAAACAGTGATACAACACGGCGCTGAATTTAACCTGGGGCTTCATAAGTATCAGGGTGACAATTACAGCCCCAGGGGACACAAGTATATTCGGGAATTCGAGTGTGAGAAAGTTCCTACCACTATATACCGGGTAGGTGGTGTGATTCTGAAGAAGGAAAAGCTTTTCGTTCATCATGAAAATAGAATTTTAATCCGTTATACTTTGCTGGAGGCACATTCGGCCACTACGTTGCGTTTGCGTCCGTTTCTGGCTTTCCGCAGCGTCCGTCAGTATACTCATGAGAACGCACAAGCCAGCCGTGACTATCAGGAGGTGGACAATGGGATCAAGACATGCATGTATCCGGGCTATCCCGAATTATATATGCAATTGAACAAGAAGAACGAATTCCACTATCAGCCGGATTGGTATCGGGGAATTGAGTATCCCAAAGAGCAGGAGAGAGGATATGATTTTAATGAAGATTTGTATGTTCCGGGTTATTTTGAAGTGGACATAAAGAAAGGTGAAAGCATTGTCTTTTCAGGAGGTGTTTCCGAGGCCGGTACCCGTACATTAAAGAGAACCTTTGAAGAGGAGGTGGAAGAACGTACTCCGCGTGATAATTTCCAGCACTGTCTGATAAATGCTGCCCATCAGTTCTTAAATAAACAGGGAGATGAGTTTTATATTCTGGCAGGATATCCGTGGTTTAAATGCCGTGCGCGCGATATGTTTATTTCCCTGCCGGGACTGACATTGGCGATTGATGAAGTGGCTAAGTTTGAAATGGTGATGGAAACGGCCCGCAAGGCAATTCATGACTTTATTAATGATGAGCCTGATGATGTTAAAGTGTACGAAATGGAGCATCCTGATGTCTTGCTTTGGGCGGTGTGGTGTATCCAGCAATATGCCAAGATGGTGTCGCGTGACCAATGCCGTGAGAAATATGGTACATTGTTGCAGGACATTATGGAATACCTTCGCCGGGAGAATCATCCGAACCTTTTCTTGCATTCAAACGGTCTGCTATATGCCAACGGAACGGAAAAGGCTATCACATGGATGAATTCTACCGCAAACGGACGTCCTGTGATTCCTCGTACAGGCTATATCGTAGAAATTAATGCTTTGTGGTATAATGCCTTACGTTTTACAAATGAACTGTTGGGCGAAGGTGGAAACAATAATTTGGCTGAAACGTTAAATGTATTGGCAGAAAAGACGGGAAAGGCTTTCGTGGATACTTTCTTGAATGAGTATGGTTATTTACTGGATTATGTGGATGGCAATATGATGGACTGGAGCGTGCGTCCGAACATGATATTTACTGTAGCATTCGACTATTCTCCGCTTGATGCCCGTCAGAAGAAAGGGGTGTTGGACATTGTGACCAAAGAACTGCTTACCCCGAAAGGGCTCCGTTCGCTCAGCCCGAAGAGTGGCGGTTACAACCCGAACTATGTAGGTCCTCAGATGCAGCGTGATTATGCTTATCATCAAGGTACCGCATGGCCTTGGCTGGCTGGCTTCTATTTTGAAGCTTACCTTCGTATTTATAAGATGAGTGGCATAGGATTTGTGGAGCGTCAGCTGATAGGCTACGAAGACGAAATGACTTCTCATTGTATTGGCTCTATACCTGAACTGTTTGATGGTAACCCGCCTTTCAAAGGTCGTGGAGCTGTATCATTCGCTATGAATGTGGCAGAGATATTACGAGTATTATATTTATTGAGTAAATACAATTATTGAAAGGAGGGACCTGTATGAAAGTATTAATGTTTGGATGGGAATTTCCTCCCAAAATATATGGTGGTCTTGCTGTAGCATCTTACGGTATAACAAAAGGTCTGAGTCTGCAAGGTGATATGGAAACAACCTTCTGTTTGCCCAAACCTTGTGGCGACGAAGAAAAGTTTCTGAACATTATAGGCATGAACCAAGTGCCCATTGTGTGGCGTGATGTGGATTATGATTACTTAAAGTCACGTCTTTCGACTTCGACTCCGGAACAGTATTATGCTTTCCGTGATCATATCTATTCTGATTTCTCATATATGCACGTCAATGATCTGGGGTGTATGGAGTTTGCCGGCGGCTATCCGGGAAACCTTCATGATGAGATCAATAACTTTTCTATTATTGCCGGTGTGGTTGCGCGCCAGCAAGAATTTGATATTATCCATGCGCACGACTGGCTGACTTATCCGGCTGGTGTGCATGCCAAGCTGGTAAGTGGCAAACCTTTGTGCATCCATGTGCATGCTACTGATTTTGACCGTTCGCGCGGTAAAGTGAATCCTACAGTATATGCTATGGAAAAGAATGGCATGGATCATGCCGACTGTATTATGTGTGTGTCCGAGCTGACCCGTCAGACTGTTATTCACCAATATCATCAAGACCCGCGCAAATGTTTTGCCATGCACAATGCCGTTTATCCGCTTTCGCAAGATTTGCTGGACATTCCTCGTCCTGATCACTCGAAAGAAAAAGTGGTGACTTTCCTGGGGCGTATCACGATGCAGAAAGGACCCGAGTATTTTGTGGAAGCCGCCGCATTGGTCTTGAAGCGTACCCGTAACATCCGTTTTGTAATGGCAGGATCGGGAGACATGCTGGACGCCATGATCAATCTGGCTGCGGAACGAGGTATTGCAGACCGTTTTCATTTCCCGGGGTTCCAGCGTGGGCGTCAGGTTTATGAAGCATATAAAAACAGTGATGTATTCGTAATGCCTTCCGTGTCAGAACCTTTTGGTATTGCTCCTTTAGAGGCTATGCAGTGCGGAACTCCTTCTATCATCTCAAAGCAATCGGGTTGCGGTGAAATTTTGGATAAAGTAATCAAGACAGATTATTGGGATATCAACGCTATGGCCGATGCCATCTATTCTATTTGTACGAATCCTTCTCTTTTCCAATATCTGCAGGAAGAAGGAAAGAAAGAGGTGGATGGCATTACATGGGAGAAAGTCGGCTTGAGAATCCGTGCTCTCTATGAGCAGGTGTTAAAAAACTATGGTAAATAATAAAACAATAACTAGGATATGAAAACAATATGTCTTTATTTTGAAATACATCAAATTATCCATCTGAAACGCTATCGCTGTTTTGATATAGGCCGTGACCATTATTATTATGATGATTATGAAAATGAGCGCGGCATCAGTGATATAGCCGAACGCTCGTATATTCCTGCGCTGAGTGCGTTGATTGAAATGGCAAAGAATCACGGTGATACTTTCAAGGTGGCTTTGTCTATCTCGGGTGTGGCGCTGGAACAGTTGGAAGTGCATGCGCCCGGTGTAATCGAGTTGTTGCATCAGTTGAATGAGACCGGATGTTGCGAATTCTTGTGCGAACCTTATTCTCACGGTCTTTCCTCATTGGCTAATGAAGATTGTTTCCGCGAAGAAGTGGAACGTATGCGTACCAAGATTAAACAAATATTTGGCAAGGAGCCGAAGGTATTCCGTAACTCCAGCTTGATTTATTCGAATGATATTGGCGCTACGATAGCCGATATGGGCTTTAAAGGTATGTTGACTGAAGGCGCGAAACATATTTTGGGTTGGAAGAGCCCGCACTACCTGTATCATTGTGCCATGAATCCGAACTTGAAGTTATTGCTTCGCGATTTCAAATTGTCTGATGACATCAGCCTGCGTTTCTCTAATTCCGAATGGAATGAATATCCGTTGTTTGCCGACAAATATATAGATTGGATTGCAGCTTTGCCGGAGGAGGAGCAGGTTATCAATATTTTCATGGAACTTTCTGCTTTGGGTATCGCCCAGCCATTGTCTTCCAATATTTTGGAATTTATGAAAGCACTGCCTGTCTGCGCAAAAGAAAGAGGGGTTACTTTCTCTACTCCGACCGATATCATTACCAAACTGAAATCTGTGGATCAGGTGGATGTTCCTTATCCTATGTCATGGATAGACGAGGAACGCGATATCAGTCCGTGGTTAGGCAATGTGATGCAGCGTGAGGCTTTCAATAAACTTTATAGTGTGGCAGAACGTGTTCATTTGTGCGATGATCGCCGTATTAAGCAGGATTGGGATTATTTGCAGGCAAGTAATAATTTCCGCTTCATGACCACTAAGAATACCGGTATTTGGTTGAATCGTGGTATTTATGATTCTCCGTATGATGCTTTCACCAACTATATGAACATTTTGGGTGATTTTATAAGTCGTGTCAATTCGTTGTATCCGGTAGATATGGATAACGAAGAATTAAATTCGTTGCTTACTACCATTAAGAATCAGGGCGAGGAATTGGTGGCTTTGAACAAGGAAGTGGAGAGATTGCAGGCTAAACTGGAGAAAGCTGAAGGCAAAAAGGCTCCTGCCGTAAAGAAAGAACCTGCGGCCAAGAAAGCAACGGCAAAGAAGCCGGTTGCCAAGAAAGCTGCTTCGAAGAAAGAAGAATAACAGAAATATAATATAAAGGACTTAAGAATTCACCGTTGTGCTTTCGGAAAACTGGTTTTAAGGTTGTAAGAGGCGGAACGGTGTTTTTCTATATAAAAGTTTGCTGCATTGAATATTTTATTTACCTTTGCCAATCTCAGATACGAAAAAACATGAAACAATTGTGCCAGAATAAACATACGATACGTTTCCGCTATTGGAGCCGGAAGAAGTACGCTATGTTTTATAGCTTGGGCAAATATGTAACTATTGGTAATCTGAAAAAGGAGATTGCCGATGTATCGTTGGGTAAACAGGCAAATGTTTGCACGGCATTCTCTGTTTGCTCTTCCGCACGGAAAGAGGATGCTGGAGAGGAATATGAAGAAGGAATGGCCCCTGTTGAATCCATGTTGCAAATGTTTCGGATCCAACTGCCTCAACCACAGGTGGCTGACGTGATTTGTCTTTTTTATTTAAATAAATATTTGTTTGCCGGAAAGATGTGCCATGCATCTTTTCGGCTTTTTTTGTCTTAATATGAACTGTATATGATGCTGAATGCAATAAGAAACAAAGTGTTGGGCGGTGAGAAGATTACCGTAGAAGAAGCCCGTTGGCTGTCCTGCCAGGCAGAGAAACAGGATTTGTATGATGCGGCTCATGAGATAACACGGGTCCTGGCTTCTCGGAAATTCGATATGTGTTCCATTATCAATGCTAAATCCGGTAAATGTCCTGAGAATTGTAAATGGTGCGCACAGTCTGCACATTATAAAACAAAAGCGGATGTTTATGATTTGGTTGGGAAGGAAGAATGTCTGCGCCATGCTTTGTATAACGAAGCGCAGGGAGTATCCCGTTTTTCTTTGGTGACCAGCGGCAGGAAACCGGGTAGCCGTAACATGGACCGGCTATGTGAGACAACAGAGTACATGCGTGCGCATTCGCATATTCAGTTATGCGCTTCTTTAGGATTGCTGGATGAAGCGGAATTGGAACGGCTGTTTAAGGCAGGCATCACCCGTTATCATTGTAATCTGGAAACGGCTCCCTCTTATTTTTCATCTCTATGTTCTACTCATACACAAGAACAGAAAATAGAAACGTTGCAGGCAGCACGCAGGGTGGGGATGGATGTATGCAGCGGAGGAATCATCGGCATGGGCGAAACAATGGAACAGCGTATTGAGTTTGCTTTTACACTGAGGGAATTGGAAGTACAGTCTATTCCTATAAACCTGTTACAGCCTATACCCGGCACTCCATTGGAAAAAATGGATCGTCTTGCAGAGGCGGAGATTCTGACAACCATCGCTTTATTCCGTTTTATCAATCCCACAGCCTTTCTTCGTTTTGCCGGAGGGCGTTCACAGATGAGTGTGGAAGCTGTAAAGAAAGCATTGTATATCGGTATTAATTCTGCCATTGTGGGAGATTTGCTGACTACATTAGGTTCCAAAGTATCAGAAGATAAAATATTGATAGAAGAGGCCGGGTATTCGCTTTGATACATTATAAAGTTATTATAACAATGAGGAAATAATATATGGAAAATTTTGACAGGGAGCATTTATGGCATCCTTATACATCGACTACTCATCCGCTGCCCACTTATAAGGTAAGACGGGCGGATGGAGTATATATAGAATTGGAGGACGGAAGATGTTTGATAGAAGGGATGTCTTCGTGGTGGTGCATGGTACATGGATACAATCATCCGGTATTGAACCAAGCGCTCAAGGAACAGATAGACCGTATGAGCCATGTCATGTTCGGCGGACTGACACACGATCCGGCCATCGAATTAGGCAGGTTGTTGCTGAAGATTGTTCCTCCCCGTATGCAGAAAATATTTTATGCTGATTCCGGTTCGGTTGCGGTAGAAGTGGCACTGAAAATGGCCGTGCAATATTGGTATGCGCAAGGGAAGGAAAAGAAAAATAATTTTGTAACTATTCAGTCCGGATATCATGGAGATACGTGGAATGCCATGTCCGTTTGTGATCCGGTGACCGGTATGCATCATATTTTTGGCCCTACATTGCCTGTGCGTTATTTTGTTCCTGCTCCCCGGTCGCGCTTTGGCGGAATCTGGTATGAAGAGGATATAGAACCCTTGAAGGAAATATTGGAACAGCATCATGAAGAAATGGCCGCATTGATTTTGGAACCTATTGTACAAGGGGCGGGCGGAATGCGTTTTTATCATCCTGAGTTTTTGCGCCAGGTAGAGAAACTTTGCAGGCAATATCGTCTGTTGTTAATCTTTGATGAGATAGCGACAGGTTTCGGAAGAACAGGGAAACTGTTTGCTTGGGAGCATGCAGGTGTCCAGCCCGATATCATGTGCATAGGTAAGGCACTGACCGGTGGATACATGACTTTTTCTGCTGTCCTTGCCAGTGATGAGGTGGCTGATACCATTTCCGGCGGTTATCCGGGAGTCTTTATGCACGGCCCTACTTTTATGGGAAATCCGTTGGCTTGTGCCGTAGCGAAAGCATCCGTGGAATTGTTGCTTTCATATAGTTGGGAGGAAAAGGTAAAGGCTATTGAATCACAATTGAAGAGGGAGCTGGCCCCTGCTGCTTTATTGCCGCAGGTGGCTGATGTGCGTGTATTGGGAGCTATCGGGGTTATTGAAGTGAAGAAACCGGTAGATATGGCTTCCATGCAACGTCGTTTTGTTGAAGAAGGAGTATGGGTACGTCCTTTTGGAAAACTGGTGTATATCATGCCGCCTTTTATAATTCAGCCGGAAGAATTGAGCAAATTGACGCATTCACTGGTAAAGATAGTAGGAGAATTAAAAGAATAAGTGATAGTATTGGGAAAAATAGAAAAAATGAATTCATTAACAGACTGGGAAAGGGAATTAGCCCTGCTTGAAAATAAAAGTAATCTTCGTAAGTTGCCTGTTATCCGCCATTTGGGAAGAGAGGTGGAGGTGAATGGAAAAGTGATGCTTAACCTTTCATCCAACGATTATCTGGGATTGGCTGCTTACCTGCCATTACGTACGGAATTCTTGCAAAGTCTTACTCCCGACACTTTTCTTCCTTCCTCTTCATCCTCTCGGCTGCTGACAGGAAATTTTAATATCTATGTTCAGATAGAGGATTTGCTTGCCCGACTGTTCCGGAAGGAAAGCGCGTTGGTTTTTAATAGTGGTTATCACATGAATGCCGGTATTCTTCCTGCAGTGAGCGATGCTCGTACATTGATTCTTGCCGATAAACTGGTACATGCCAGCATTATTGACGGCATTCGTTTATCGGCGGCCAAGTGTATCCGGTACTGGCATAACCGATATGACCAATTGGAACAGTTGCTGGTTTCCAATCATGCCGGGTATGATAGAATAATTATTGTAACCGAAAGTATTTTCAGTATGGACGGTGATGAGGCCGATCTCCGCCGTTTGGTCACTTTGAAGCAACAATATGATAATGTATTGCTGTATGTGGATGAAGCGCATGCTGTAGGGGTGCGGGGGATGCATGGCCTGGGATGTGCGGAAGAACAGGATTGTGTGGCTGACATCGATTTTTTATGTGGAACTTTTGGTAAAGCGTTGGCCTCAGTAGGAGGCTATATTGTTTGTTCGAAGACCATCCGTGATTATTTGATCAATAAAATGCGTACATTCATATTTACAACGGCTCTTCCTCCTGTCAACTTGCTATGGACATTCTTTATCCTGGAGCATTTGGACAGTTTCAGCTTCCGGAGGGAAAGGTTGAAGAGAATATCCTCTCTTTTGAAAGACGCGTTGGTAAAGAAAGGCTACGCTTGTCCTTCTACCAGCCATATTCTGCCAATGACGATAGGCGATAGCGGTGATACGGTGTTAAAGGCCGATTTCTTGCAGCGTAAAGGTTTTTATGCGTTGCCGGTGCGTCCTCCCACTGTGCCCGAAGGAACATCGCGTATCCGTTTTTCGTTGACAGCGGATATTACTGAAGAAGAAATAAAAAGTCTGATAGAATTGATATGAAACATTATTTTATACAACAAAAGCATCTTCCCCGATTGACACTTTTTTTTGCCGGTTGGGGAATGGATGAATGTCCTTTCATGGATTATTGCCCCGAAAATAGCGATCTGTTGGTTTGTTATGATTATCATTCGCTGGATTTTGATTTCACGTTGTTGCAGGGTTATCAGGAGATTCGCCTGATAGCCTGGTCTATGGGAGTATGGGCCGCGTCTATGGTATTGCAGGATATGGACTTGCCTATTTGTGAGCGTGTTGCTTTGAATGGCACGGTAACTCCTGTCGATGATTTGAAAGGTATTCCGCAGCAAGTTTTTGAAGGAACACTGGAAGGCTTGAATGAGGGTACGTTGGAAAAGTTTATCCGCAGGATGTGTTTGAAAAAGGAGAATCTGGAAACATTCTTGTCGAAACGTCCGCAACGTGCGGTAGAGGAACTGCAAGAAGAGCTTCGGAGGATTGGAGAACTGGTAAAATCTTGCGCTGTTCCCAGTTTTGCATGGGAACGGGCTGTTATAGGCAAGAATGATTTGATTTTTACGGCGGTCAACCAAAGAAATGCATGGACCGGGACGGAAGTGGCAGAGTATGATATTCCTCATTATTCAGAAGAAATAATGAGAGATTTGCTATGCCCGTCTGTTATTTAAAACAAAAACATATGATTAATAAGCAATTGATAACCCGTCGCTTTTCCCGCGCTGTAGAGAGTTATAACCGTGAGGCGGTGGCACAAAAGCAGATAGCATACCGCATGAGTGATATGCTAAATCATTATTTGCCCCGTCCGTGCGGCCGGATATTGGAAATTGGTAGCGGGACGGGCTTTCTTACCCGTAGGTTGATGGAAACCCTCCATCCTGAAAAACTGGTGTTGAATGATATTTGTCAGGAGATGAGTTCTTGTTTCACCGATTTGTTGGGAAGCGGGCAGGCTACCTTTCTGGCAGGGGATGCCGAGTCCCTTCCTTTTCCAAAAGGACAGGATTTGATTGTATCATGCTCGGCATTACAGTGGTTTGTTTCTCCCGAGCTGTTTTTTGAACGTTGTAATACTTTGTTGAAGCAGAAAGGATATTTTGCTTTTACTACGTTCGGCAGGGATAATCTGAAAGAAGTTGCATCGGTTACCGGCAGCGGTCTTCACTATCGTTCTTTAGAGGAATTAGAAGAAGCGCTGCGCATACACTATGAGATCGTGAAGGCTCATGAGGAACGTATCTGTCTGACTTTCGGTACTCCGCTCGAAGTGCTTTATCACTTGAAACACACCGGGGTGGCTGCTGTCAGGCAACAAGCGTGGACTAAAAGGGATTTGCAGGATTTCTGTGACAAGTATGCCCGTTTGTTCAGTGATGGTCGTTCGGTGACTTTGACTTATCATCCTATTTATATTATTGCAAAGAAAAGACAATAGAAATAAAAAGAATCATGAAACAGAATGTATTTTTCGTAAGTGGTATTGATACAGATATTGGCAAAAGTTATGCCACGGCCTATCTGGCACATCTTTGGAACAAACAAGGATGTCGTACTATTACTCAAAAATTCATACAGACTGGAAATCCGGAAGGTTATTCGGAGGATATTGAGTTGCATCGTCGTCTGATGGGGATGGAGTATTTGCCTGAGGATGAGCAGGGACTTACCAAACCTGAAATATTTTCTTATCCGGCTTCTCCCCATTTGGCTTCACGAATAGATAACCGCGCCATTGATTTTGATAAAATAAAGCATGCCACGGAGGTGCTGAGTGAGCGCTATGATGCTGTTTTAGTAGAAGGAGCCGGGGGGCTGATGGTGCCGTTGACAGAAGATAATCTGACTATAGACTATGTTCAGGAATCGGGTTATCCCTTAGTTTTTGTTACTTCGGGACGATTGGGAAGTATCAACCATACATTATTGAGTTTTGAGGCTATAGAACGGAGAGGGATAAAGCTTCATACAGTGATGTACAATCTGTTTCCCGAAGGAGAGGATAAAATCATTCAAGCAGATACAGAAACTTATATTTGTCGTTATATAGAGAAGCATTTCCCGGATACAGCATTTGTGAAGGTACCTTGCTTGTAATTCATCTTTCTTGTTTATGATGTGTTTACCTGATAAAAAGAGGTTGTTCTACATCTGACGACCTCTTTTTGTTAGTTGTATCCATAATTTTCCGCTTAAGTTATAGTATGATTTTTACTTTGTGGAGTAGTCTTGGCCGTGTAATGAGTTAGTTCTCCTGTTCTGCATTGTACAAGGCGATATATCCGCGCTCTTCTGTACGGATGCGGACGGCATTCAAATGCGTCCTTGACATGTTTTGCCAATGCCTTTTACATTGTAATAGGAAAACCATTCGATTTTGGCTTCGAGCAATGCTTCTTTTACGTCCTCGAATTGGGTCTTACAGATAATAACTTCAATTTTTTTATTGTTGTATTTGTATTTTGTATATAATGTAATCTTTTTACCTTCTAAAAAACTAATACTTTGTTGTTATCCTTGTCTGGTTATGCTCTTTATGATTAAAAACTTAGCCCGAAAACGAAATAAGCCCCTTCAGTGCGTGGGTTTACGGTGGCTTTTGCAAAAGCTGGAACGGAGAATGAATCAGTGATTTTTATCTCCTTGGCGGCTCCCAGGCTGATGTCGCATACGGTGAAACCGTTGGAACCGTTGCATACAGGGACTTCGGAATAGTTGTAAAAGTCTGTGCTCCACGGAGTCGCTCCTATTTCCGCTGTCCATTCCAGCCCTGCCAGTGTGAAAGGTACGGTAGCCGAGATATAGGACGAATGGGCTCTGTTTCCTCCGTTATTCACTCCGTCGGTTCCGGCGAAATTGGTATACCAGTTCAAGGCCAGCGGTCCGAAGTCATAACCTATTTGTGCCTCGAAGGTATGGTTGGTATTGTGTGAGCCGTAATGAAAATACCCCGGTCCTCCATTGAACCAGTAATCTGTGACGGAGATACTGAAACCTCCTGTGGCGTAGCCTAATGTGAGGTCAATCTCTTTTGTATCTTCTTTTTCGATACCTGCTGTTCCCCATGCAGACAATGAGAACCCTTTGTAAGAAACTGACAACGTGGGTTGGATACTGACACCCCCTAAATCCTGACCACGCCAGATGTATCCGCTTACGAGATCGGCTCCTACGCTGGCTTCCACTTTGTCCTGCGCCATGCCCATTGCCGGAACAGCTATTGCCAAGGCCGACAGAAATGTTGTTTTTCTAGAACTCTTTTTCATTGCTTTTTACCTTTTTAATTCATAATAGTGAGTTTGTTATATCTCGTATGTATTTGTTTTTCTTGTAATGGCTTGTGCTTGTTATGTGATAATACTTCAACGAATTCTACATTGGTTCGTTCAGGGAAAAGCGGATGATTCTCCAGTTTCGGACCTATTGCCGGCAAATTTACATCTTTTATATCATCTATGAAAACCACTAAATGTGGATTTCACATACAAACAAATGTTCTTTTGTATTCTTTTCCATCTACTGTGATTGTTTTTGCCAACATTTTGCCGTCCGGGGTATTTATTTGTCTGGAGTTGGCAAGCAGGGGAAGATCCATGTCCACTGTTACTTCTTCTACCAGCTCGTTCTCCGTATGCAGTTTTAGGACATGAGGTGCTTTAGGGTGTTTACGTATATATAGTCATTACCTGCTCCCTGCATCTTTGTGAACTTGATTGTTGTTACCATTTTGTCTATAATTTATTCTATTATTATTTCCTTTTGTCTTAATTTAGTGCAAATATATATCTTGTTGATGCTTAATAAATTTGAGCCTATATTCTGTTATGGAACATATAGTTTAGGTAATATTTTGTTGGTTATTCAGTGTTGTATAATTGGTATCATATATAATTAAAGTGGATGATTGATGTAACAAGATGATAATATATTATCTCATTTTTATATTATTTTGTTACCTTTGCATCCTGTTGGATAAAAAAGAGATTTGTAATGCAGAATATTATTGCGATAGAAAATGGTGTGACCCGCCATCCGCTGTACCGGATGAAGGAACCGGTGAATATGACACTTGCCGCCGGAGAACATATAGCTGTTGTGGGAAGAAACGGGGCAGGAAAAAGTATATTGGTAGATACGATTACAGGCCGGTGGCCGTTGTTGATGAACGAAGTGAAGTATGATTTCTCTCCTTCTCCTTCGAAGATGGCATACGAGAATATAAAGTATATTGCTTTCCGTGATTCATATGGAGATTCCGATGGAAATTACTATTATCAGCAACGATGGAATGCCCATGATTTGGATGAAACCCCACTGGTACGTGATTTGTTGCCCGAAGCGACCGATTCAGGTCTGAAAAAGGCTTTGTATGAACTGTTTGGCATAGAGAGGATGCTGGATAAACATATTATTCTGCTTTCCAGTGGTGAGTTACGTAAGTTTCAACTGACAAAGACTTTGCTGAGTAATCCGCGTGTACTGATTATGGATAATCCCTTTATCGGACTGGATGCGAAGACGAGAGACCTGCTTCATACATTGTTGGGCGAACTGACTAAAGTAACCCATTTGCAGGTAATCCTTATCTTGTCTAAGTCCGATGATATTCCTGCTTTTATTACTCATGTTATTCCTGTGGAAGACAGGGTGTGTGGTAAAAAGATAACTTTGCAGGAATATTTGGCGGTCCGTAAGCCGATACCGGAACGGATACTTTCCGAAGAAAAGGAGGCACGGATTCTGAATTTGCCTTACGGCGGTGATTTGTATCACACCGAGCACGTAGTCGATTTGAACAAGGTAAGCATCCGTTATGGCGAGCGTACCATTTTGAAAGATTTGGACTGGACAGTGAAATGTGGCGAGAAATGGGCTTTGAGTGGAGAGAACGGTTCAGGAAAGTCTACGTTGTTGAGTTTGGTCTGTGCGGATAATCCGCAGAGCTATGCTTGTGATATTACCTTGTTCGGCAGAAAACGCGGTTCCGGAGAAAGTATTTGGGAGATAAAGAAGCATATAGGATATGTCAGTCCTGAGATGCATCGCGCTTATCTGAAGAACCTTCCTGCCATAGATATTGTGGCAAGCGGACTACATGATTCTGTGGGGTTGTACAAACGTCCGCGTCCCGAGCAGATGGCGGCTTGTGAATGGTGGATGGATATTTTTGGTATTGCAGATTTGAAAGACCGGAATTTCTTGCAGTTGTCCAGTGGCGAGCAGCGTCTGGTGTTGTTGGCCCGTGCTTTTGTGAAGGATCCTGAGTTGCTTATTTTGGATGAGCCTTTGCATGGGTTGGACTTGTACAACCGCCGGTTGGTGAAAGATGTGATAGAAACTTTCTGTCGTCGTAAGGACAAGACCATGATTATGGTGACACATTATCAGGAAGAGTTGCCCGCATGTATAACTAACTTTCTTTTCTTGAAGCGGAATTAAAAGTTCTTTTTCTAAAGGTACGTTCCGGGCAGACGGAAGACAACAGGTTAAACGATAGTGCCCTGTCGCTTTCCGGACAAGCCGGGATGTTGGGCTGAGTACAAATAATCCTACTGTTCGTTTCATAAATATAGCATTGAAATTTTTAAAAGAAAACGAATCATGGAAAACACATTAAAAAAGCCTATGACAGGCATTATTCCTCCTTTAGTGACTCCGTTACTGGATAATGACAAACTGGATATTGACGGTTTGGAAAGGTTGATAGAACGATTGATAAAAGGAGGGGTGCACGGATTATTTATACTGGGTACCACCGGAGAAGCGCAGAGTATCAGTTACCGGCTTCGCCATGAAATGATAAAGGAAACTTGCCGTATCAATGCCGGAAGACTTCCGGTTCTGGTTTGTATTTCCGATACATCAATTGTAGAAAGTATTCATCTGGCACATGTAGGGGCCGAGTGTGGTGCTTCAGCCGTAGTTTCCGCTCCCCCTTACTACTTTGCTCCGGGACAGCCTGAACTGGCCGAATTTTATGAGGACCTGATTCCTCAGTTGCCGTTACCTATCTTCTTGTACAATATGCCGTCGCACACGAAAGTGAATTTTGCTCCGGCTACTATTCAACGCATTGCCCGTAATCCTCAGGTGGTGGGATTCAAGGATAGTTCGGCTAATGCCGTTTATTTCCAGTCCGTGATGTATGCCATGAAGGACAGACAGGATTTCGCCATGTTGGTGGGACCGGAGGAAATTACGGCAGAGTGTGTGTTGCTGGGTGGACATGGGGGGATCAACGGAGGTGCCAATATGTTCCCGGAATTATATGTAGATCTTTATCATGCTGCGGTAGCGCGTGACATGGAAACCGTAAGTCGGCTGCAACCCTTGGTGATGCAAATCAGTAGCAGTATTTATACCGTGGGGCAGCATGGCTCCAGTTATTTGAAAGGATTGAAATGCGCGTTGTCTTTATTGGGCGTTTGTGATGATTTTGTTGCGGCTCCTTTCCATCGCTTCAATGTTCCGGAACGCGAGAAGATACGCAAGGCGTTGGAGGCACTCCCTTTTTGTCCGGAGTTGAAACCTTAAATGCTCGGTCTGTATGCATATCATTGATATAATCGTCTTTTTGTTGTTTACCGGCGGAGTCGTGGCCTTCGGTTGTTCTTTCTTTAAGAAGAAAGGTACCTCCGAGGAGTTCACTTCTGCCGGAAGAAGTTTGCCCGGCTGGGTGGTGGGGATGTCCATCTTCGCCACGTATGTCAGCAGTATCAGTTATCTGGGATATCCGGGAAAGGCCTTTTCGGGAGATTGGAATGCATTTGTATTCAGTCTTTCTATTCCTATCGCCTCTTATTTTGCGGCTCGTTACTTTGTGCCTTTTTACCGGAGTCAGGACAGCATATCGGCTTATAGCTTTTTGGAAAACCGTTTCGGCCCTTGGGCACGTATATATGCTTCGTCCTGCTATCTGCTCACCCAGATAGCACGTACAGGGTCTATTCTGTATTTGTTGGCGTTGCCCATGAATGTATTGTTGGGATGGCATATCCAGACCATTATTGTTGTAACCAGTGTGGCTATTGTGCTTTATTCCATGTTGGGTGGCATGAAGGCTGTCATTTGGACAGAGGCCATACAGGGAATTATTCTGATCGGAGGTGCGTTGGTATGTATGTTTATTTTGCTTTTTGATATGCCCGGAGGTCCGGTGCAGACTTTCTCCATCGCCATGGAAGATGGTAAATTCAGCTTGGGAAGCTTTGGAAGCAGTTTAAGTGAGTCCACTTTTTGGGTGTGTCTGATTTATGGTATATTTACTAATTTGCAGAACTATGGTATAGACCAGAGTTATGTGCAACGTTATCATACGGCGAAGAATGAGAAGGAGGCTAAATTTTCGGCCTTGTTCGGAGGATATTTGTTTATTCCCGTTTCGGCCGTTTTCTTTATGATAGGAACCGGGCTGTATGCGTTCTATAAAGTGCATCCGGGGATCTTGCCCGACGGGGTGGGGGCGGATTATGTCTTTCCGTTTTTTATAGTCAATGAGTTGCCGGTGGGGTTGACAGGCCTGCTGATTGCTTCTATCTTTGCCGCAGGTATGAGTACCATTGCGACCAGTGTCACTAGTTCGTCTACCATCATTCTGACGGATTATTATCAGCGGTTCCGCAAACATGCCGGAAACAGGGAGCGGATGTTGGTGCTGAAACTCTCCAGTGTAGGAGTGGGAGTGGCAGGGATTCTGGTGGCTTTTGCCTTTATGAGTGTGCAAAGTGCGCTGGATGCCTGGTGGGCGTTGGCGTCTATTTTCAGCGGAGGCATGTTGGGACTGTTTCTATTGGGGTATATTTCGAGGAAGGCACGTAATTTTGATGCGGTACTGGGAGTCGTTTGTGGAGTAATTCTGGTTTGTTGGATTGTGATATCCCCCTTTGTACATGCCAATCTGGCTATCGTGTTCGGGACGTTGCTGATATTTTTGGTGGGATTCCTGAGTGCTAATCTGCTTAATAAGAGAAGGTGTAAGTAGAATAACTTAATTTTATAAAACTCAACTTTATAGAAAAGAATTTTTCATCTGAAACTTGACATTCTTCATTGACAATAAGAAGGCCGTATCACTTTTGAGTAATGATACGGCTTTTCTGTATTTGTCGGTTACAATCTGTAACCTTTAGAATGTTCATTTTGGTTTTGATTCACTCTCCGGTTTATTAATCGTTTCATCGTTCTCCTTATCAGATAAATCTTTTCAGCTCATTGACCCTGTTTAATGCGGCATTGAAATCTTCCACCAGTTCTTTCATCACTTCGTCTACCGTCTGTAATTTATGTATGCATGATGCGACTTGTCCTATTTCCAGTTCACCTTCGAATAAATCTCCTTCAAAGATTCCCTTTTTGGCACGTCCTTTTCCTAACAAAGTGCGTAGTTCATCCGTTGTTGCGCCACGGCTTTCCGCTTCTTCCACTTGTTTGAAGAAATCATTCTTGACCAACCGGACGGGAGAGAGCTGTTTCAATGTCAGTTGGGTATCTCCTTCATTCAGTCGCAGACACCGGTCTTTGAATGTGAAATGAGCAGAACTCTCGTCGGTTAATGCAAAGCGCGTGCCTATTTGCACCCCGTCGGCCCCCAATGCCATAGCAGCCAGTATGCTTTCTCCCGATCCGATACCTCCGGCAGCTATCAACGGCACAGTGGTGATCTGTCTGACGGCTGGAATAAGACATAGGGTGGTCGTTTCCTCCCGTCCGTTATGTCCTCCTGCTTCGAATCCTTCGGCTACGATGGCGTCTACACCTGCTTCTTCACATTTGGCGGCAAACTTGGTGCTTGCCACTACATGGGCCACAATGATTCCATGCTCATGCAGGTGTTCTGTCCAGGTCTTTGGATTTCCGGCAGAGGTGAAGACGATTTTCACACCCTCTTCTATTACCATATTGATAAGGATGTCTATTTCGGGATACATCAGCGGAATGTTTACTCCAAAAGGTTTGTCTGTCGCCGCTTTGCATTTCTGTATGTGTTCGCGTAAGGTCTCGGGATGCATGGAGCCTGCTCCTATCAGTCCCAGTCCTCCGGCGTTACTTACTGCGGAGGCCAGTCGCCAACCGCTACACCATACCATTCCTCCCTGTATGATGGGATACTTTATTCCAAAAAGATTGCAAATTCTGTTCATATGTAATAATTTAATAATTTGTCTATTTGCTAATGTACCAATAACTATGTGGGACATAATACAGCCGATTAGCACATTGACAAATTGTTTATTATACAAAACAACTAACTTTTATTGAATGTTTTAGGGAGAAAGTAGTGAAAAAAGGAAAAATTCTTAGAAATTTTAAGGTTTGTAGAACAGAAATGGTCTATCTTTGTTCTCAGAATTAAAATTGTATATTTATAAACGGATAAAAAACATGTTATTACAACTGCTATTTGTACTTGTCGCTATTATTGTAGGTGCCCGTCTGGGAGGTATCGGACTGGGAGTGATGGGAGGTGTAGGCCTTGCCATATTGACCTTTGTTTTCGGACTTCAACCTACCGCTCCCCCTATTGATGTGATGTTGATGATTGTCGCCGTTATCTCTGCCGCCTCTTGTATGCAGGCTGCCGGCGGACTGGACTATATGGTGAAATTAGCAGAACGGTTGTTGCGTCGTAACCCTTCACAAGTGACTATCCTGAGTCCGTTGGTTACTTATCTGTTTACTTTTGTCGCAGGTACGGGGCATGTGGCCTACTCTGTGCTTCCTGTCATAGCCGAGGTGGCTACGGAAACTAAAATTCGTCCTGAGCGTCCTTTAGGCATTGCCGTTATCGCCTCGCAACAGGCTATTACTGCCAGCCCTATCTCTGCCGCTACCGTAGCGTTGCTGGGATTGCTGACAGGATTTGACATCACTCTGTTTGATATTCTGAAGATTACTATTCCCGCTACATTAATCGGTGTGCTGGTGGGAGCTTTCCTTTCAAAGAAGGTGGGTAAAGAGTTGTTGGAAGATCCCGAATACTTGCGCCGCTTGGAAGCCGGGATGATTGATACAAAACATGTGGAGCTGAACGATGTGAAGAATATGTTTCATGCCCGTATCTCGGTGATAATTTTTATTGCCGCCACGCTGTTGATAGTGTTGTTCGGTTCTATTCCTGCCATGCGTCCTGTGTTCAATGGTACGGCTTTGGATATGCCGGCTATTATTGAGATTTTGATGTTGTGTGCGGCGGCTGTTATTCTTCTCATTTCACGTACGGATGGAATTAAAGCTACACAAGGCAGTGTGTTTCCTGCCGGGATGCAGGCGGTAATCGCTATATTTGGTATTGCATGGATGGGAGATACCTTCATTAATGGAAACATTACGGAACTGACAGGCTCTATTGAGGGGATTGTGCGCCAAATGCCCTGGTTGTTCGGTCTGGCATTGTTTGTCATGTCCATTTTGCTTTATAGCCAGGCTGCTACGGTGCGTGCCATTGTGCCGTTAGGAATAGCACTGGGTATTTCTCCGATGATGTTGATTGCTTTGTTCCCTGCTGTCAACGGATATTTCTTTATTCCTAATTATCCTACAGTAGTGGCAGCTATAAATTTTGACCGTACAGGAACAACAGGCATTGGAAAATGGATTCTGAATCATTCGTTCATGATGCCTGGGATGGTGGCCACCATTGTTTCTATTGTGATAGGTCTGCTGCTGGTACAGGTGTTCTAGAAAGGAAAGGGGGTAGGTGTAGTCGGACTTGAAGATGAGTGATCTTCTGCCTGTAACATTTATAATGATTCGATGTATACATATATATCATCGGCACATCTTCTTCTTTGTGTGAACAAAATTTCCAAATATTTATTATAGTAATAAAACCTAAACTTGAAAAGATTATGAACGGATTAAGAAAACTCAGCCTTATGGCGGCAATGCTGGTATGTACCACATTGGCTGCTGTCGCCCAAAAGCCTAATATCCACATATTGGCTACAGGAGGGACTATTGCCGGAACAGGCGCTTCGGCTACTAAAACAAATTATACTGCCGGACAGGTGGCTATCAGCACATTGCTGGAAGCGGTTCCCGAAGTGAACAAAATAGCCAATGTGACCGGGGAACAGATTGTAAAAATCGGCTCTCAGGACATGAATGATGCCGTATGGCTGACGTTGGCCAAGCGTATCAACGAGCTTTTCAGCCGTGGAGATGTGGACGGTATCGTGATTACCCACGGGACTGATACAATGGAAGAAACCGCCTTTTTCCTGAACTTGACTGTGAAGAGTGACAAGCCTGTTGTATTGGTAGGAGCCATGCGCCCCTCTACGGCCATGAGTGCGGACGGACCGCTGAACTTGTATAATGCAGTAGTCACTGCCGCCGCCAGGGAATCACGGGGAAAAGGTGTCGTAATTGCCATGAACGGTTTGATTTTGGGAGCTCACGGAGCCATGAAGACCAATACGGTGGATGTACAGACTTTCCAGTCCCCTAACTCCGGTGCGTTGGGATATGTCTTGAATGGTAAGGTTTTCTATAATATGGAATCTTTGAAACGCCATACCACCGGTTCCGATTTTGATGTGGCCCACCTTGACAAGCTGCCGAAAGTAGGTATCGTTTACAGTTATTCCAATGTAGAGGCTGATGTTATGATCCCTTTTCTGAATAATGGTTACCAAGGTATTATTCATGCCGGTGTGGGGAATGGCAACATTCATCAGAATTTGTTTCCGATGTTGGAAAAGGCCCGTCAGCAAGGTATTTTGGTAGTGCGTTCCAGCCGTGTTCCTACCGGACCGACCACATTGGATGCCGAGGTGGATGATAATAAATATCAATTCGTGGCTTCACAAGAGTTGAATCCTCAGAAAGCGCGTGTGTTGTTGATGTTGGCATTAACTAAAACAAAAGACTGGAAGAAGATTCAGGAATACTTCAACGTATACTAGTCCATCCGGCACTTTTTCTTTTTATCTCTTTTTCTTTTGTGCGCATAAAAGAAAAAGAGAATACATTACAACCTAAAACTTTGACTTATGAAAAGAATAATGTTAGTATGCCTGACAGCCCTTGCTGTCTCAGGCACTTGCTCTTTATATGCCCAATCTTCCGGAAGTGATTTCATGGTCGGTGACAAAAGCCTGTTTGAAGAAGTCACCGGTATCAAGAAGAAAACGGATAAGTTCAATCTCTATCTTAATATGCACGGTGATTTCAACATGAAATGGAATGATTCCGGATTTGATCAGGGCGCATTCGAAATGAAGCAGCTCCGTATCGAAATGAAGGGAGATATCAATGATTGGTTGAGTTACCGTTACCGTCAGCGTCTGAATCGGGGTAACGATGGTTCCGACAATATAGATAATGTACCTACCAGCATAGATTGGGCAGGAGTAGGCATCAAATTAAATAAGTTCTCATTTTTTGCCGGAAAGCAATGTGTCTCGTATGGTGGTATAGAATTTGATTTGAATCCGATTGATATTTACGAATATAGTGACATGATAGAGCACATGAGTAACTTCATGACCGGTTTGAATGTGGCATACAACTATAATCCTTATCAGCAGATACAATTTCAGGTATTGAACAGTCGGAACGGGCCGTCTGAGGAGATGTATGGAGATTTGGAACGTACCAAATTGCCGTTAGTCTATACCTTGAACTGGAACGGAAATTTCCTGGATGTTTTCAAAACCCGTTGGTCTGCCTCTGTGATGAACGAAACGAAGGGCGAAAAGATGTATTATTACGCTTTGGGTAATGAATTTAATTTCAGCCCTAAATGGCATGCCTATTTTGACTGGATGTATTCTCGTGAAGGAGTAGACCGTAAAGGAATTATAACTAGCATAGTAGGGACTGATAATCAGGCACACAATGCTTTTAATGCCGAATATATGTCATATGTGTTGCATGTGAATTATCGTTTTGCCCCAAAGTGGAACTTGTTTGCAAAAGGAATGTATGAAACTGCTTCCGTTTATAAGGCAAGCGATGAAGTGGAAAAAGGGAAATATCGCACGGCATGGGGATATGCAGGAGGTATAGAATTTTATCCGATGGAGAGCAATCTGCACTTCTTCCTGGCATACGTGGGGCGTTCCTATAAATATACCGATCGTGCAAAGGCGTTGGGTGAGGACAATTTCAGTACCCATCGTGTGTCAGTGGGATTCATTTGGCAGATGCCTGTATTCTAGCTCATGCTTTCCTTTTTTGTTTGTTATGAAGAATCGGCAGGCAACTTGTTGCCTGCCTGCTATTTATCATGAAAATGTTTTTCTTTTATCAGAGTTAAAGCCGTTACCTTTTTTATCATACACGTCATAAATCAGCCTGGCAACTTTTCATGAATGGGTTACAGAGTTTCCTGACTTTATCTGATTCGGGAATATTTTTCCTGTTTATTGTATGGACCGGAGATTTTTCTTTCCGAAAAACTTATCAATAATCAATGCGATAGCCCCATCGCCCGTCACATTACAAGCAGTACCGAAACTATCCATGGCAATGTAAAGTGCTATCATCAAAGCCTGTTCACTTTCTCCGAATCCCAGCATGGAAGACAGGATCCCCAATGCAGCCATGATGGCTCCTCCCGGTACTCCCGGTGCAGCTACCATCGTGATTCCCAGCATAAAGATGAATCCTGCAAACATGGGGAAATTAAAGGGCATTCCTTGCATAATCATCAGTGCCAGTGCGCAAGCAACAATCTTCAACGTGCTTCCCGACAGATGAATTGTGGCACATAGCGGAATGACAAATCCGGCTATATCCTCCGTGACCCCATTCTTGACAGTCTGTCGCAAAGTCACCGGAATGGTGGCTGCCGATGACTGTGTGCCCAATGCTGTGAAATAGGCAGGCATCATCTTTCCCAGTAGTTTGAACGGATTCCGATGTACAAACAGCGCTGCAATGGTATATTGAAAAACCAATAGGAAGATGTGAAGCAGGAAAATGACTCCGATGATCTTGATAAATACCATCAGAATGTTATATACCTGTCCGGAATGGGTCATATTCAGGAATATACCGAATATATAGATAGGCAGTAGGGGCAGAATCACCGTCTGGATGGTTTTGACTATGATTTCTTTGAAATCGTTACATACGTTTTTCAGCGCTGTACTATCCAGATGTGCGATGCCCAGACCTAGTGTGAAGGCTAAAATCAAGGAAGTCATCACATTCATCACCGGGGGGATGGCTACAGTGAAGAATGGAGAAATATCATGTGCCTCGCTGATTTGTTCTATCGGTGCTCCCGGAGTAATCATGGAAGGGAAAAAAGTCACTCCGGTGAAATAAGACAGGAAACCGGAGAACAACGTGGCGCTGTATGCTACCAATGTCGTTATCACCAGCATCTTTCCTGCCTCCTTACCGATATCGGCAATGGCAGGAGTGACCAGCCCGAGAATAATCAGTGGAATGATGAAACCCAAAAATTCGCTGAAGATTCCGTTGAAAGTCACAAATACTCTGACCAATTCGCCGGGAAGAACGTTTCCGAATCCTATACCCAATGTGATGGCGATGATAATTCGGGCTAATAAGCCGATTTTTAACCTCTTCATGATAATGTGTTATTATTCAAATTGCAAAGATAGAATTATTGAACAAATAACCTATCAAATTGTTAAATATAAAAAGAATAATTTATGGAAAAGGCAGATATAGGATTAATCGGATTAGGTGTGATGGGGCAGAACCTTGCTCTGAATCTTGCCAACAAGGGATGGAAGGTTGTAGTATGGAACCGTACCGTTCCTGGAAAAGAAGAAAATGTAGTGGAACACTTTATAGCCAACCGCGCCAAAGGAAAAGGCATCATAGGCAGTAATGAACTGACAGATTTTGTCGAAGCACTGAAAACTCCGCGTGTCATCCTTTTGATGGTACAGGCGGGGCCCGCTGTCGATGAACTGACGGGCAAGCTGTTTCCTTTGATGGAAAAGGGTGATATCCTCATTGACGGAGGCAACTCTTATTATGAAGATACGGAACGTCGTGTAAAGGAACTTTATGATAAAGGAATGTACTTTGTAGGTTGCGGCATTTCAGGAGGTGAGGAGGGTGCTTTGCATGGAGCGTCCATCATGCCCGGTGGTGCGCAAGAGGCATGGCCAGTCATTCAGCCGATGCTGAAAAGTATTGCGGCAAAAGCTGAGGATGGTACTCCGTGTTGTGAGTGGGTAGGTCCCGGTGGCGCAGGCCACTATGTAAAAATGGTGCATAATGGCATAGAATATGGGGATATGCAGCTGATTGCTGAAATTTATTTCGCCATGAAGCACCTGCTGGCGTTGAAGAATGAACAGATGGCGGATATTTTTGAACAATGGGACAAAGGACGTCTGCATAGTTACCTGATAGAGATTACTTCGGCCATTCTGCGTCATAAAGAAGAAGGAGGCGATTATTTGCTCGATAACATTCTGGATGCTGCGGGACAAAAAGGAACGGGTCGCTGGAGTGTCATTAACTCCCTACAACTAAATACACCACTGGACGTGATTGCCGAGGCGGTTTTTGCCCGTAATCTGTCGGCAGAGAAGAACTTGCGCGTGCTGATGTCCAAACATTATATGCATGTGGAGAATCATCCGGTATATAATTATCAGGATACGGTGATCGGATTGGAAAGTACCTTATATGCGGCTCGTCTGACAAGCTATGCGCAAGGGTTTGCTCTGATGTGCACTGCCAGTGAGCAATATGGCTGGAAGTTGAATCTTTCCACTATCGCGCTGTTGTGGCGCGCCGGATGCATTATTCGTTCTGCTTTTCTGAACGACATTGCCGAGGCCTATCACCGTGCACCGGGATTGTCGCATCTGTTGCTGGACGAGCATTTCGGACGGGAAGTAATGGAAGCCCTGCCCGCGTGGAAGAAATACATCGGTGTCATGTTGAGAGAAGGGTTGCCCGTACCTGTACTTTCCGCAGCGTTGAATTATTTTCTGGGTCTGACCACCAACCGTTCCCCAGCTAATATGATTCAAGCGATGCGTGATTATTTCGGAGCTCATACCTTCGAGCGTGTGGACAGTCCACGGGGGGAATTTTTCCACGAACATTGGGAAGACAACTATTGATATGTCGCAACACAAAGCATTATACATTCATTTTTAAAACAAAGAATCATGAGTTTACCACATAGTTTATTTTTGGTCATCTTCGGTGCATCCGGTGATTTAACCCGGCGCAAACTGATGCCTGCCTTGATAAAGATACATAACGGGAAACGCTTCCCCGAGCATTTTGCCATTATCGGCTGTGCCCGTACTGCATACACGGACGAAACTTATCGTGCCTATCTGAAAGAAGAACTGATAAAATTCGGTTTTCTTACTAAAGAGGAAATGGAAACATTGGACGATTTTCTCTCTACTGTTCATTACCAGTCCATGGACCCGGCTGACGAAACCACTTATTTTCTGTTAAATGACCGTTTGAAGGAGCTTTCGCCTCAATATGAGAATAATGGGAACTATTTGTTCTATCTGGCAACTCCGCCCTTGCTTTATGAATTGATTCCGAAATGTCTGCATGATGCGGGCTTGTTGAAAAAGCCTGGATTAAAGCGTATCATTGTCGAGAAGCCTTTCGGATACGACCTGGCTTCCGCTCAGAAACTAAATAAAATCTATGCCGCTTATTTTAAAGAAGAGGATATCTACCGCATCGATCATTTTTTGGGCAAGGAAACGGTGCAGAATATTATGGTGACCCGTTTTGGAAGTACTATTTATGAACCGATATGGAATCGTAACTATATAGATTATGTAGAAATCACTGCGGTGGAAAATATGGGTATAGGTACTCGCGGAGGATATTATGACGGGGCGGGAGCTCTGCGCGATATGGTACAGAACCATTTGATGCAGTTGCTTGCTATTACTGCCATGGAACCACCGGCCAAGTTTGACAAGAATGGTTTCCGTAACGAGGTGATCAAGGTCTACCAATCCCTTCGTCCGCTGACTGATAAGTATATCCGTGATAATGTTATCCGCGGACAATATATTGCTGGTGATGACCGTATCGGTTATCGTGAAGAAAAGAATGTTCGTCCTGATTCCCGTACAGATACCTACGTGGCGATGTGTCTGTATGTGGATAACTGGCGTTGGCAGGGAGTGCCTTTTTATATCCGTACCGGAAAGCAGATGCCTACCAAGGTGACCGAAATTGTGGTTCATTTCAAACCTGCTCCTATGCAGATGTTCCAAATGAAGGAAGGTTTTTACAAAGGTGAGGAACTGATTATCCGTATTCAACCCGACGAGGGAATTCTTCAGCGCATAGCCATGAAAGAACCTGGTGCCGGTTTCTATATGGGAACCATGGAGATGGACTTCAGCTATGACCAGCACGATCAGGAAACGGGGGATGCGTATGTACGCCTGTTGGAAGACAGTCTGGTGGGTGATCCTACACTTTTTACCCGTTCCGATGCCGTGGACGAGAGCTGGACTTACTTTGATAAGATTCTGGATTATTGGAAGAAGCATCCCGAAACTCCTCTTTATGGGTATCCTGCAGGAACATGGGGACCGAAAGAAGCGGATGTATTGATCAACCGCAGTCATTCCGAGTGGACAAACCCGTGCAAGAATCTGACACATTCCAATTTATACTGTAAATTGTAAGTCGTCATCTGTGGATAGTAAATTTAAAACAGCAAACTCTAAGTAATAAATAGTGAATAAGATGATTGACCATAACTTTTATGCGTCGCCTGTACAAGCGTCGCAAACCTTGATAACTCATATATTGGAAGCGATGGATAAAGAGCTTGAACGGCCTTTTACCATTGCTCTTTCCGGAGGGACTACTCCTGCCACACTTTTTGAGGTTTGGGAGCGTGAATATGCCACATATACCCCTTGGTCCCGTATTTATTTCTATTGGGTAGACGAGCGTTGTGTGCCACCTGGCGATGATCAGAGCAACTTTGGCTTGGCCTATCGTCTGTTGTTTAGTAAGGTAGGTATTCCTGCCAGTCATTACTATCGTATTGTGGGTGAGGGCGCTCCCGAAGAAGAAGCCAAACAGTATTCTTCCATAGTCAAGACCACCGTTCCGACCGTGGACGGTGTGCCTGTTTTTGATTTTGTATTATTAGGGATAGGAGAGGACGGGCATACATCATCCATTTTCCCCGACCATCAGGAACTTCTTACCGCCGGGGAACCGTATGAGGTGTCCGTCAATCCTTATAATAAAACAGTGCGTATATGCATGACGGGACGTCCCTTGATAGAAGCCCGGCATACCTGTTTTCTGGTGACGGGCGAGAACAAATGCAGTATTTTGAAAGAAATCCTTGATAAAAACAAGGAAGGGGTCTATCCGGCATCTTATATTTGGCATCATGCACGTAATCCGCAACTGTATGCATCACTTGTATCATAATATTTCTTTTAGATGAAGAGTTTAAACGAAAATAACTTTCTAGATGGGAAATGAATCAACTATGGATGCTATGTCTCCTATAGATATAAAAAAAGGAGCAACGCCTTGCTCCAACCTTTGTTAACCTTAAATCTAATACTATGAAAAACACAATGCAAAGGTACGGATATTTCGGAAATTTGCAAGATATTCTCTTCATTTTATAGGTTGAAACAATGTTATTTAACATAGAAAGGCATCCTGTTTACAGCTATTTGCAAAACAGGATGCCTTCACTATAATCCATTAAGACTCTTTAATAAGCGTGTCCGTCTTGTTCCAGTTCCTTTGCTGTAATGGGCTTGCGGTCTATGGCACGCCAAGCATAAATAATATAGGCCAGAACGAAAGGTACCAGAATGGAAACGTATGCCATGGTGCGCAGGGTAAATTCGCTGGAGCAACTGTTTGCCAAGGTCAGCGAACTTTGTAGATCGGCTGTGGACGGGTAATAAGCCGTATTATTATATCCCGCACAAAGCAATAAAGCTAATACAGTCAATACAACTCCTATTCCGGTAAACCAGATACCATTGGTCGCAGTCTTGCTGAAGACAGCCCTTCCGATACCCCAAAGTACTCCGACAACGCCTGATAGGAACAATACCAGCAATAGAGGCATATCCATCAGATTGATGAAATACTTGTAAGGTTCCATATAAACTTCTTTTGTCTCGGGATTTACAGCGAAACCATCAGCCAATAAAGTACGGATAACAAATGCCAGAAATAGAATAAGGAAAGGAATAGCATCTGTTATAAGCTGACGGCGGCAGCGGGGGATTAAGTCTTTATCCCGGATGTTATTGATAAAATAAAGATTGCCCAAAAGGCGGGCCAGGAAGAATACGGCAAATCCCAAGACCAGATTCCAAGGATTGGTCAGCGCATCCAGTCCGTGCCATCCGTTTGCCCAACTGCTGATGACAGGCATCAGCTCATTACCCATGTTTCCTTTATTAACCAGGAAATTGGAGCCGGTAAAGAAAGTAGCCACAGCTCCTCCTAGCAATAGAGGTCCTACAATACCATTTATAACCAGAAACCATTGGTAAGTATGTTTGCCCAGCAGATTGCCCAGCTTGGACTGGAACTCGTATGAAACAGCTTGCAATACGAAACTGAAAAGAACAATCATCCACAACCAGTAAGCACCGCCAAAGCTGGTACTGTAGAACAGCGGGAAAGAAGCGAAGAAGGCGCCGCCGAAAGTGACAAGGGTAGTAAAAGTAAACTCCCACTTGCGTCCTGTGGAGTTTACCAGCAAGGCACGTTCTTCGTCATTGCGTCCCAGCGTGAACAGCAAAGAGTTGCCACCCTGCACAAAGAGCAGGAACACCAACAAAGCACCCAGTAACGATACTAGGAACCACCAATAATTTTGTAGAAATATATAGTCCATAATATTCTAAATTAAAAATTGAGAATTGAATATTGAAAAATAGAATTAGAGAAACTTGAACTAAAAAAAGAATGACTTGATGGCGGAATTAATCTCCTGTATGTAGCCCATTTATTGCGCAGCCTGAATTATTTCCACCTGTTTCATTTATTCCTTAATTCTTAATTCCCTCCGGTCCTTTCTTGATGGCCTTCAGCATGATACCTATTTCAGCAAAGAGCAGAACGGTAAACAATAGAAGGAAGATAAAGAAAGTAAGCTGTACGGAACCTGTCTGCAATTTGGAGATGGCTGCTCCTACAGGCAACATATCCTGTATAGCCCATGGCTGGCGCCCCACTTCGGCTACCACCCAGCCTGCCTGACTGCCGATATAGGCTAGTGGAATAGTCCACAAAGCCACCCGTTGCAACCATCGCATATCAGCCAGTTTCTCTTTTTTCGATACAATCAGTACTATAATAAAGAACAGGATGAAATAACCTCCCAGCCCCACCATGATCCGGAATGACCAGAAAGTAAGTCCTACATTAGGAACCAGATGGGCGGGATCCTTGATATATCCGTAACCAAAATATTTTACGTTTTCGTCCAATGTCTTGCGAGCTGCTGCGGCACTTGCTTCGTCACCTGCCTTATGCGCTTTGCGGAATGCATCCAGGGCGGCGATGGCAATCTGTCCGCGTTTAATTTTCTCTTCGGCCGATAAAGCCGTTGTACCGTCGGGCATCTGATAACCACCTTCCAGCAGATTGTTGATACCCGGTACATAACCGTCTATGTCGTGAGTGGCAAGGATAGAAAGCATTTTGGGGATTTTCAAATCGCCTGCAATGGTGAAGGGTACTCCGTTTCCGCCATCGTGCAATCCTTCAGCGGCAGCCATTTTCATAGGTTGCACTTTGGCTACCTGTACTCCCGAAATATCCCCCGTCCATGCAGTGACGAGAGAGGCGAACAAACCTACGGCGGCGGCAACTTTAATACTGCTCAGAGCGAACTCCTTCTGACGGTTGCGCAGTAAATACCAGCAACTTATTCCTACTACAAAAACGGCTCCCAGTATCCAGCTGCTTAACACTGTGTGGAAGAACTTGGCGATAGCCATGGGAGAGAGGGCGACAGCTGCAAAGTCCACCATTTCATTTCTTACTGTTTCGGGATTGAAAGCCATCCCTACGGGGTATTGCATCCAGGCATTGGCGACCAGAATCCACCAAGCGGAGATCGTTGCTCCCAGTCCGGTGAGCCAGGTGGATGCCAGATGGAAACGCTTGCTCACTTTGTTCCAGCCGAAGAACATGACGGCAATGAAAGTGGCTTCCATAAAAAATGCCAGGATTCCTTCGATAGCCAGTGGGGCTCCGAAGATATCGCCCACAAACCAGGAATAGTTACTCCAGTTAGTTCCGAACTCGAATTCCAGAATCAGACCGGTGGCAACACCTACGGCGAAATTGATTCCAAACAGTTTCATCCAGAATTTAGCTGTGTTCTTCCAGAATTCCTTACCTGTTGTTACATAAAAGGTCTCCATGAGCCCCATTATCACAGCCAATCCCAAAGTGAGAGGTACGAAAAGCCAGTGATACATGGCCGTTAGAGCGAACTGTGCTCTTGACCAGTCAATTAATGAAGTGTCAATGTTTTCAAACATAACTTTCTGATTTATTTAAATGTTTATGGATTTGCCCGTTCTATTAACTCCTCACCTACATACTGTTGCTTCTCTTCCGTTGTCTTCCCGCCAAGGAAGGAGGGAAAGAAGAAAAGTTTTAGAATAAAGAACATGATGAATAGTTTGATAAGAATAATCGTCCAAAGGGTACGTCCCAAGGTCATCTCGCGAAAGCCGTCGCGATAGAATATCCAGATGCGTGTCAACAAAGAATCATTCATAAATTTATCTTAAAGTTGTAATAATTACAAAGAAAAACACTTTATCGGTAAAAAGCAAGTTTTTGTCCATAGAAATATTCCACAAATCTATATTTATTGCTAAAAAAATCACAGTCCTCTACTTTTGTACAAACAAATTAAATAGTAAAAAGGATGAGACAACGAGTAGTATATTTCGTAATGATTTGGGTCGCGGTCACTTCGGTTTCCGCGCAAGAGGCCAAAAAGTGGACGCTGGACGACTGTATTGACTATGCATTGGAGAAAAATATCCAATTGCAGCAGGACAAAATCTCACTGGAAGAGAGTTCGGTAGACGTGAAAACCGCCAAAGCCGCACTATTTCCCAGTCTGTCGTTCAGCACAGGACAGAATGTGACGAACCGTCCGTATCAGGAAACCAGTAACACGGTAAGCGGAACGGAAATCATCAGTAGTGACAGTAAAACCACTTATAATGGAAACTATGGTCTGAATGCACAATGGACATTGTGGAATGGTAACAAACGGTTGAATGCCATCAAACAAAAGAAGACGAGTCAGCAGATTGCAGGGCTTACCGTAGCCGAAACAGAAAACTCTTTGCAAGAGCAGATTGCACAAATATTCATCCAGATACTTTATGCCGACGAGTCGGTGAAAATTAACCAGAACACCTTACAGGTGAGCCAAGCTACATACGACAGGGGCAAAGAACTCTTTCATAAAGGAAGTATTTCAAAAGCCGATTTGGCACAATTGGAATCACAGGTAGGCAGTGACAAATATCAGTTGGTGATCTCCGAAAGTTCCTTGCGTGACTATAAATTGCAGTTGAAGCAGTTGTTGGAGCTGGATGGTACGGAAGAAATGGATTTGGTTCTTCCCGAACTCGCCGATGAACATGTTTTGCAACCGTTACCTGCTCAGGAGGATGTTTATCAGCAGGCTTTGGCATCACGTCCGGAAATTCAAAGCAGCAAGTTGAGCATAGAGAATTCCAAATTGGACATATCAGTGGCTAAAGCCGGCTATCTCCCTACCATCAGTCTGAGTGCATCTACGGGGAGTATGACAAACAGTGCCAGTGATAATAGCTGGAGCAAACAAATGAAATATGGCTGGAATAATATGATAGGATTGAATATAAACATTCCGATTTTTGATAATCGCCAGAACAAAAGTGCTGTGCAGAAGGCACGTTTGCAATATGATAGTAGTCTACTCGATTTGATAAACAAGCAAAAGGAACTCTATAAGAATATAGAAAGTCTGTGGTTGGACGCTACTAATGCTCAAGAGCAATATGCGGCGGCTGAGAGTAAGCTGAAAAGTAGCCAGGCCAGTTATGAGATGGTCAGCGAGCAATTCAACTTGGGAATGAAGAATACCGTAGAGTTGCTTACCGAGAAAAATAACCTGCTCAGTGCACAGCAGCAACGTATTCAGGCCAAGTATATGGCTATCTTGGATCGGACTCTACTGAACTTCTATGCAGGTCAGGATATAAAATTATAATCATAACGCTATACATATTATATTATGGAAAAGAAGAAAATGATCCTTACTACAGCGGTAGCCGTAGTGGTCGTGGCAGGCGGTTACTGGATGCTTGGCGGACCGGAGGGAAAAAGTACGGTCGATTTCGCAACGGAAACCGTAACGAAAGGTAATGTCAGCAATTTCATTACTGCTACCGGGACCATAGAGCCGGTGACAGAGGTGGAAGTGGGTACGCAGGTATCTGGTATTATTGACAAGATTTATGTGGATTACAATTCTGTGGTAAAGAAAGGAGAATTGATAGCCGAGATGGATAAAGTGACACTGCAAAGTGAACTTCAGTCGGCAAAGGCCACTTATGACGGCAATGAGGCCGAGTACGATTACCAAAAGAAATTATATGACCGCAACCGTAAACTGCACGAGAAGCAATTAATCAGCGATATGGACTATGAAGAAACGGTTTATAATTTCCAACGTGCCCAAAGTGCATTGGAGCAAAGCAAGGCGGCTCTGGCAAAGGCTGAGCGTAACCTGTCATACGCAACCATCACCTCGCCTATCGATGGAGTGGTGACCAGCCGTGATGTGGAAGAAGGACAGACCGTAGCATCCGGTTTCGAAACTCCGACACTGTTCACCATCGCTGCCGACTTGACCAAGATGCAGGTGGTGGCCGATGTGGATGAAGCCGATATTGCCGGGGTGGAGGAAGGAGCCCGTGTAACCTTTACCGTGGATGCTTATCCCGACGATGTGTTCGAAGGAGTAGTCAGACAGGTTCGTTTGGGAAGTACGAACAGCACGAGCAGCAGCTCTTCAACAACCACCAGTACCACTGTAGTTACTTATGAGGTAGTGATAACAGCTGATAATCCTTATTTGAAACTGAAACCGCGTCTTACCGCCAACGCTACCATTTATACATTGACCAAGGATAATGTGTTGACCGTTCCCAACAAGGCTTTGCGCTTTACTCCCAACAAAGACATAGTGGGAGGTCGTAAGATAAACGATTGCCAGAGCAGTCATAAAGTGTGGACACTGGATAACAATACCTTTACCGCCCATCCTGTGAAAATAGGTATTACTGATGGCAGCAAGACAGAGATTGTGAGTGGCATCACTGAAAATACGCCGGTAGTGACAGAAACGGTAGTGAAAGGTGCTATGCCTGGAGTGGAAGAGCCGTCTGCCGGAGAAGGTGAGAGAAGTCCGTTCATGCCAGGCCCTCCGGGAAGCAATAAGAAAAAGAACAAGTAATAAAAGGTAATGCTTCCGTTTACATTGAAAGAATAAATCATATGAAAAAGATAATCGAATTACAAAATATAAAACGGAACTTCCAGGTAGGCGATGAAACCGTCCACGCTCTGCGTGGCATCTCTTTTACCATTTATGAAGGAGAGTTTGTCACTATCATGGGTACTTCTGGTTCCGGCAAGTCCACTCTGCTGAATACTTTGGGATGTCTTGATACCCCTACCAGTGGTGAATACCTGTTGGATGGTGTGTCCGTGCGTACCATGAGCAAACCTCAGCGGGCTGTGTTGCGCAACCGTAAAATAGGTTTTGTATTTCAGAACTATAATCTGTTGCCTAAGACGACTGCCGTAGAGAATGTGGAGTTGCCCTTGATGTATAACTCGTCCGTATCGGCTTCCGAAAGACGGAAACGTGCCATTGAATCACTGATAGCCGTGGGGCTAGGTGACCGTTTGGAACATAAATCCAACCAAATGTCCGGCGGACAGATGCAGCGTGTGGCCATTGCCCGTGCTCTGGTGAATAATCCTGCCGTTATTTTGGCTGATGAGGCGACCGGTAATCTGGATACCCGTACCTCTTTCGAAATTCTGGTACTTTTCCAAAAGTTACACGCCGAAGGCCGTACACTTATTTTTGTCACTCACAATCCCGAAATAGCCCAGTATAGCAGCCGTAATATCCGCTTGCGTGACGGGCATGTAGTGGAAGATACCATCAATCCTCAGATCCTTTCGGCCGCTGCCGCGCTGGCTGCCTTGCCCAAGAATGATGAGGACTAACCATAAAAAAGAATCATTATGAACGGAACGAATCTATTTAAAATAGCTCTCCGGGCTCTTGCCAACAACAAGCTCCGCGCTTTCCTCACCATGTTGGGGATCATCATCGGTGTGGCATCAGTCATTGCTATGCTTGCCATCGGTCAGGGCTCGAAAAAGAGCATCCAGCAACAAATCTCGGAGATGGGGTCAAACATGATTATGATTCATCCGGGAGCAGAGATGCGTGGAGGGGTCCGCCAAGACCCTTCGGCCATGCAGACACTGAAACTGGAAAATTATGAAAAGTTGAGCGAAGAGTGTACTTATCTCTCCGGCATTAGTCCCAACGTTTCTTCTTCGGGACAACTTGTTGCGGGGGCCAACAACTACCCGTCTTCGGTGAGTGGTGTAAGTATGGATTATCTTACCATACGTCAGCTCACCGTGGAACAGGGGGAGATGTTTACCGAGAATGACATCCGTACGGCAGCCAAGGTTTGTGTTATCGGTAAAACCATTGTCGATAATCTTTTTCCCGACGGATCGGATCCGATAGGGAAAGTGATTCGTTGTAATCAAATTCCTTTCCGGGTAATTGGTGTGCTGAAATCAAAAGGGTATAACTCGATGGGCATGGACCAGGACGATGTGGTACTGGCTCCTTACAGTACGGTGATGAAACGATTGCTGGCACAGACTTACCTAAGTGGAATTTTTGCTTCGGCTCTGACAGAAGATATGACCGATGAGGCTGTAGATGAGATAACGACTATTCTGCGTCGTGAACATAAGCTGAAAGAAACGGATGATGATGACTTTACCATCCGCACCCAGCAGGAGCTGAGTAGTATGCTCAACACTACAACAGACCTGATGACTACCTTGTTGGCTTGTATTGCCGGTATATCTTTGGTGGTCGGTGGTATCGGTATCATGAATATCATGTATGTGTCTGTAACAGAGCGTACTCGTGAAATTGGTTTGCGTATGTCGGTCGGGGCTCGAGGAGTAGATATCCTGAGCCAGTTTTTGATAGAGGCTATCCTGATCAGTATCACGGGGGGGCTGATAGGAGTGATTATCGGTTGTGGAGCCAGTTTTATGATTAAAACGATAGCACATTGGCCTGTATTTATCCAGCCTTGGAGTGTGTTGCTTTCATTTCTGGTATGTACCGTCACCGGTGTGTTTTTCGGATGGTATCCGGCGAAGAAAGCTGCAGATTTGGATCCGATAGACGCTTTGCGTTACGAGTAGGGATGAAAAGGTGTGGGGGTGAAGCAGAATTGATTTATGGGAATGCTAGTTGGGTTCCGGTCTTTTCCCGATTATCTGTTTATAATGTTTTTTGTAAATCAATTTTGTTTCACTGATTCCTGCCAGTCTTATTTTATGGAATAAGAATCATGGAAATCTTATTTCTAATCTAATCTTTCTTATCTTTGCCTGTATGAAACAGTTATTTTCACAACGACGTTTTTTGGAAATGAGTATCCATATTGTCAGTTGGTTGCTCGTTTTTGGCTTTCCGCTTGTATTCATGGACCGTGGAAGCGGCTTCAATCTGGCCCAATTCTTGAGGCATAGTTGTGTTCCTTTGTGCTATTTTATTATCTTCTATGTCAATTACTTGTGCCTGGTTCCCCGCTATATGTTCACGGACGAAATGCGTAAGTATATTCTGAGCAATGCCGTGCTGATACTTTGTCTGAGTGTGCTTCTTCATGTATTTCTGGAAAGTATAAGCACTCCTCCGCCTCCTGAGTTTGCACGTCATATTCCGCCCCGTTGGATATTTTATGCGCGGGATATGGGGATGATGATTTTTGTTGCCGGATTGGGTGCGGCCATTCGTACCAGCCTGCGTTGGCGTCAGGCGGAAGAGCGGTTGATAGAAGCGGAGAGACAAAAGACGGAAGCGGAACTGAAAAACTTGAAGAACCAGTTGAATCCTCATTTTCTGCTCAATACATTAAATAATATCTATGCTTTGATTGCTTTTAATAGTGACAAGGCACAAGAGGCAGTACAAGAGCTGAGTAAATTGTTGCGGCATGTGCTTTATGACAATCAGCAGACTTTTGTTCCGCTTGAAAAAGAATTGGACTTTATCCGTAATTATGTAGCTCTGATGCGTATCCGCCTGCCACAGCAGGTAGAAGTGAGTGTGAATTTGGAGGCAGACTCTGGAGGTGCGTTGCAAATCGCTCCCCTTATTTTCATATCGCTGATAGAAAATGCCTTCAAGCATGGTATCAGCCCCACAGCAGACAGTTTTATCAGTATCTCTATCTTTGGGCATACGGATGGTACGGTGAGATGTGAGATCCTTAACAGCAATCATCCGAAGTCCGGGCAAGATAAAAGTGGAAGTGGAGTGGGGCTGGAACAGGTAAGCAAGCGGTTGGAACTGATTTATCCGGGACATTACGAATGGATAAAAGGGATCAGTGAAAACGGACAGGTATATTCTTCTATATTAACTATACAGACTAAAAGTTTATGATACTGAATTGTGCTATTGTAGATGATGAGCCGCTGGCTTTGGAATTGCTGAAAAGCTATGTGGAAAAAACGTCTTTCCTCCGGTTGGTAGGGAGGTATTCCAGTGCGGTGCAAGCTATGACAGAAATTCCTCTTCACGAGGAGGTGCATGTCTTGTTCCTTGATATTCAAATGCCCGAGTTGAACGGTTTGGAGTTTTCACGCATGGTCAGTCCTGAAACAAGGATTATTTTTACTACTGCATTCGGACAGTATGCCTTGGATAGTTATAAAGTCAATGCCTTGGACTATTTGTTGAAACCTATCAGCTATGTCGATTTTTTGCAATCGGTGAATAAAGCGGTGCAATGGTATGAATTGAAACAAAAGGCGGATAATGGTGTTGATGCCGATGAGGCGGATGATTGTATATATGTAAAAAGTGATTATAAATTGCTCCGAATTGCTTTAGACCGGATATTGTATATAGAAGGGTTGAAGGATTATATTAAAATACATGTGGAGGATGAGCCGAAAGCTATCCTGTCACTTATCAGTATGAAAGCTATGGAAGAGAAGCTTCCTTCCAGTCGTTTTATTCGCGTACATCGCTCGTTTATAGTGCAAAAGAGTAAAATTAAGGTGCTTGATCGGGGGCGGATTGTTTTCGGTAAAGAGTATATTCCGATTTCCGATAGTTATAAACAGGAGTTACAGATATATTTGAATAGTCATTCTGTTTGAAAAATGTGATATTTGAATGATAAAAGTTGATATTTTGTCGATATCCTTTTGCAAAAAAGAAATAATCTTTTTATATTTGCAGCATAGACAAGGGAAGTTGTGAAACTTCTTAATAGAATAGTTTAGTTAAGTCTAGTTTAGTTTTTGTGTTGTAAATCGGGAGCCTGCAAGAGTGCACGAGCTCCCGATGTTTTTATATTGATTTTCAGGATTTTATGATATGGAATCAAACTATTAAGCCACTTTTTAGTATCAATATTTATAGTAAATAAATGTCAAAAATGCGACGATTTTCTTGTCGGATTCTTGTCGAAAACGCGTTTTTGTTTCCGTTTTCTTGTCCAAGATTTCCGACTTTATTACTAAAAAAGACTAGTTATGGCAAATTTTTCATTGGTAATCGTTCCTGCAAAAGTATTAACAGGAGGAAAACATAAGGTGAGAGTGATGGTTTCCCACAATGGACAAACCAGATATATCCCCACTGATATAATCATTGATTCGATTAGTGAATTTAAAGAGGGTAGGGTAGTGAAACGCCCAGACAAGGATATCCTGAATCTCCGGCTTAAAAAAATATGTGATAAATATTTTGAGAGGTATATGGAACTGGAATTCTCCAATTGCCTGACATGTTCCCAGCTTGTCAGGCTCATCACAGACAATGGCAGGGACAAATGCCATACATTTGAAGAGGTGGTGGATGAATACCTTTCACAGATAGATGAAGAGGACAGAGGCAAGACATATAAACTCTACAGGCTGGCAGCGAACAAGTTCATCCAGTTCACAGGAACCGGGGCGCCTATGGAGCATATCACTCCAATCCGAATTAATGGTTATATAAACGCTCTCAAAAAACAACGTCTGTCAAATACGACAATCAACATCTATATCACTTTGCTTAAGGTACTCATCAATTATGCGAAGAAGATGCAATATGTCAATTTCAAGGTTGATCCGTTCGTCACCGCAAAAGTACCGTCATCCAGAAAACGTGAAACCTTCATCACCGTGGAGCAGTTGAAAAGGTTACGAGATCTTGATGTGAAGAAACATAACATGATGATAGTGCGTGATATCTTCATGCTGACATACTATCTTGCGGGTATGAATCTGGTTGACATGCTGGATTATAATTTCAAGAATACTGACGAGGTGAACTATATAAGGAGAAAGACCAGAAACACCAAAGAGGGAAATTCCATGGTGTGTTTCACAATTCCCGATGAAGCTATGCCTCTTATCATGAAGTATATGGATAAAAAGACTGGGAAACTTGTTTTCGGCAAATACAGAACTTATGTGAGCTGTTATAATACTCTGACAAGGAAAATGAAGAACCTGGCTCTTGAAGTAGGTATAAGGCATGATTTTACATTGTACTCTGCAAGGAAAAGTTTTGTCCAGCACGGCTTCGACTTGGGAATCCCCTTGAGCACATTGGAGTATTGCATAGGGCAAAGCATGAAGGAAGACCGCCCGATATTCAATTATGTGTCTATAATGAAAGTACACGCGGACAAAGCTATCAGGATGATTTTGGACAATCTGAAATAAATATGATAAAAGGCAGAATAATTTCTTTAAAAGTTTGCACATAATATTTTTATTATGTAAATTTGTATCGTCATAAAGAAACAGAGTATTAACCATTAAACACAAATCAATGACAGATGAAGAGCTAAAGCAGGAAATTGAGAAAGTTAAAAAAATGATTTCAGATTATGAAAGTTTGAAAACGGTGATTGCTCCAACTTCTGAAGAGTATGAACGACAGATGAACATTTTGCTCGATAGGCTGGGCAATCTATTGAAGATGAAAGATTAACAAAAAGCCCCTCTTGGGAGGGGTTTTGAAACTATACGATATGGATAATTTACAGGAAAAATTAGCAGAACTGAAAACCTATATAGGGAAAACGGACGAAGAAAGCAAGGCCAGATTTGATTCCTTGTCTGCGGAAATAAAGGCAATGAAGTTGACGGATGAAGAGAAAACCATCTTCAGTAACTTTATGATGCAGGGACTGGAGGATATCAGTAACAGTATGGATGTCATAGAACGGGAATTAAGAATCAGGGAACAGCTAAAAGAGGCTGTTGAGATATTGCCTTTGGCTTATATTGCTAGAAACTACTTTGGAAAGAGTGCATCTTGGCTGTATCAGCGCATAAATGGATATAAGGTGCGAGGAAAGGTCTATACGCTGAATCATGAGGAAATAGGTATCTTCAACCGTGCACTGAAAGAAATAGGAGAAAAAATAGGCTCACTGTCCATTACTGGTTAATGGCTGTTTCTTATGACACCTGATCCCCATGGTTGAGCTGCCATGGGGATTTCTTTTTATTGGATAATGCCGGGAAAATTCATATCTTTGCAGTCACAAGTATGTAGAACATAATTCTTAGTGCTTGGTTTGACTTTGGTGAGGGGGTGGTTCCCCTCACTTTTTTTATATCGGAAATCTTTGTTTATTGTTTAGTATAATGTCTATAAATTGTATGACACCTTTGAGGTTATATTATGTAGAAGCAATGTCGCATCTATATAAACAATTTCATAATGAGTAGAATTATAAAGAATTGTCCATGTACGTTAGAAGTATGGAGTGGTCCAGATGAACCAATTTTAAAAGAATGGAATATGTATTTTAACTGTAAAAATGAAATAAAGGAGTATTTAAACAGTAAACTTCAAGAGTTTAAAGGGGACATGGTAGAATGTTATGTTTATCAACTACATAAGGGCAAACTTAGTGAAGTATCGGTGTGTTTTGAAGTAAAGTAAAGAAAGTTTCCAAAAGGATATTGAAAAGGCGGCTTATTGGGCCGCCTTTTCAAGGTTCTCTCTGATTTGTTGGAGCATCCGGAAAGCTCCGGCCATCTTATAGTTACCCAGACATTGCTTAGCCTGCATGATACAACTTTCAACAGTAAGTTTCAAATCCGGAGTAAAAGCCGCTTTGTTAATCTGCATTTCTTTGGGAAGTTCATCAGCATGGTTATTGAACCATACGATCATTTCATTCAATTCCTCTTCGGAATAAGATTCTTTTTTTCAGCCATGATACATAAGTTGATGTTAATAGTGTGCAAAGATAAAGGAACATATAATTCATGGGTTATCTTTTAACAGAAATATTATCAAAATAAAACCGCTCCCACTTATCACAAGCCGGAACGGTTCAGATTAGTTACGTTTTGACAATCTACTTTATTCTTCAAGAACAAAACAATGACGAATTTGTTCAAAAGGATTTGCCTATTTCTAAAAATATTTTTTGTCACATTATTACGTATTACAAAAAAGGAGGGGCATCGTGCATTACGAGCCCCCCAAACTTTTATTATGAGATTGGCTTCTACTCCAAAATCACAGGGCAAAGATAATGAAAATAGAATATATGGCACATTACTGGATGGTATAATGTGCCATTTTTATTCATTAAGCTGATTTCTTTTTGGAATCCAAAAGCTTAGGAAGGTAATCTAAAGCTTTCGTATCTCTTGCGGAGAAATATTTTTCTGCGTGTTTAGGAATCCACTCTTCATCCACATATTGAATAAAAATAGGCAAAAGGGCATTTTCATATTGCCTTGCATCTAATTCCATTCCACTCGGGAATTTATGTTTGTAAGATTTGTACTTGCCTGCTAATTCAGAATAGTTAAGCTTTAAATAGGTAGCAAAACATTTACCCACGCTCACATCTGGGCGGATTTCCTTTCCATCGAAAGCTTTGTTAGGGATTTCGTACCCAACATGATGGAATCTTCCGTAAAGTCTAACAAACAGTTCGTTTATAACAGAAAAATACCCTTTATCCACTCGATCCCAATTATCATTGTACCTTATTACAAAATTAGGGATTTCACTTCTGTCTATACTATAACGTCCGGTTTTCCTTATTGAAGGAATTACAACTTTAGTAATCCATTTGCAGAACTTCTTAGCAAATGGTTTCCTACTCTTGAATACTAAGGAATATAAACCACTCTCACTGATTAGATTAACTCTCCGATTTTGACCTGCCCTAAGTATTACTGAGGTCAGCTTTTCATCTTCATCAAGAGAAGACAAAGATTCGGTAGTGTTAGTCAACCCTAATAAATTACATACATCGGAAGCTACAAACCACGGTTCACCATTAATTTCAATAGTTAAAATATCTGTTGATACATTTGAAATGGAACTTCCATCCATTTCATCGTACTTAAAAATTAAATAATTCATTTCTTTCTTATAAACTTTTAAAAATATTAATTATCCCATCCATCCAACTGGGTATGGCAAATATACATTTTGTTGTCTACGAAAACAAGAAAATGTAATAATAAAAAAGGACAATTACCTTCACAGGCAATTGTCCTTATAGGGATAATATTTATTTATTTTTAAAAGTTTCAGACAATATTAATGTATATGGAAATATTACCTTTCCAGTTGCATACTGCAAAGGTAATATTTTATTTTGAATAAATGTATGTTTACAGGCAAAAATAAAAGTGATTTTGCAAAAAAATAGATGCAACCAAGTTTCTTAATAAAACGCCCCGACTCATCACGAGCCGGAGTAGTCCAATTTATAAATTTAAAGTTTTATGATGAAGATTGTCTTTTGCGCCAATGTTTTACTATTAGTATAACGACAATCAAAACGGTTACACAAACACAGACAAAACCGATTTGTTTAAGCAGCGTGGATTCTTTTTTCTCTTTTATGGTTTCTGACCGGTTTTCCTCACGGGTATTGGAAGTGGTTTCCTTGTCAGCTTTCACTTCCGTACTGTCTTTGGTTGCAGTTTCCTTCTTTCTATTTTTGCTGAAATCACCTTCTATATGCCCATCTGCCAGTAACGGAGGTTTCTCAGTCAGACTGTCGGGCGGTTTTCGGGTATCATAGATACAGAAATCAATCACATAGTTGCCATTGGTTGCAATCAGTTCATTCAAAGAGGTACTTGATCCGTGTACGATGTTGACAGATTCACGTGTACTATCCTTCTGTATAGTCTTAGTGTCTGACTTGACAGATTTATGCGAGCTGCCACATGATCCGAACAACAGGAACAAACACATAAAAGGAGCCAGCAATATATGTCGGCTTACCCAGTTCATAACTCTAACCAACATAGTCTACAACTTAAGAACTTGCATCCTGTTATTTCCGTCAGCCCGATAACTGACGTGCACCCAAGCGAAGTTAGACTCGTCAATCAACTGGTCATAGGGTAGGTTCTTTCGGATATACTCAAACAACAACTTGTTTTGCTGTCTGTCCCCAGTGTCAATATCAGCAGCTTCCCCCTTCATGTGCTGCGAGGTCTTGCTTCCCTTGACAGCTGCATTAAGTTCCGGACAGCGATAGCCACTGTTTACTGTTATTGGCTTTCCCCACCATGTGCGTAACGGATCAAGCACATTATCTACCAAGGCAGTCAGAGCAGTCACATGCTCCTGTCTGCATCTGTTGTTGATACCCAAGCGGTCAGCAGTCGTTGACTTGCAGAGTTCCGCAATCGTAAAAAACTTCATTTCTTTTCCTCCTTATCTTTAATTAATGTAGCCCTGCGTGGTGGAATACGACGGCCGCATTCGCTGTCGGGCCTGTCACAACGGTTATGTTCGGCATCTTTCAATTGCAGTTCCAGCTCGTGGCACTTATGAATCCATGCCAGCTTATCAGACTGTTCATTACGAAGCTCAACGTATAACGCATCAATCTTGGCGTCACGCTGGGCGATGCGTTCTTCCAGCCAGTCAACCTGCTTGCGCTCGTTCTCATCCTCCATTGAATCGGCGGACGCATCCTCTTTCCGTGCGTTAGTCTTGCGGTTCACCCAGAACGTGACACCCCAACGGACAGCCTCCAATCCTCCGAAAGCCCCGATTATAGTCAACCAGTCGTTTAATTCCATTCTGTCTATTGTTTATCTGATTATAATACTACTTCAAAGATATGTCTATTTACTTGCGTCATTGTTGCAGAATTACTTAAATCCATTGCCACGATATGACAATAAAAAAAGAGCCCGATGACAATATTTATTGCCATCAAGCTCCTGGTTACACTGCAAAGATAGTGAAAACTATTCCATATTCAATCCATATTGAAAAAAATAATCAGGAGCAATATTTCGATTATCCGAAGAATTTAAAGAGTCACAATATTAATAGAAAACAAATAGGATTCATGGAATCTATCGGTTGTCTATAAAATCAGATGTTCTTAAGCCTTTATCGGGAAACATCTTTACTTTTTTCCTTTTCCTTTGAACATTTTTCAAGTCACGCACAATGGTGCTGGAAAGTACCTCCGAATAAATCTGTGTGGTCTTTACGGAAGTATGTCCGAGCAGTTTCTGCACAGTGGTAATAGCCACCCCCTGATGAACCAGCAGGGTGGCACAGGTATGACGGCTCACATGGTAGGTTATCCGTTTTTTGATACCACACAATCCGGCCAGCTTTCGAAGCTGCTTATTCACTTCCGAGTTACAAGGCAAAGCGGCAAAACTTCCGATATCCGGATAACGGTCAAGAATGCCCAATGCCCTGCTTTCAAACAGCAGATGTAACGGCAGACGGATTTCCACCCCTGTCTTGACGGATTTGAAGTACAGCCACCGTTTGCCGTTTACTCTAATGAAATTCTCAGGTGTGAGCTGGCAGAAGTCAGAATAGCGCAATCCGGTATAACAGCAGAACAGGAAGGCATCGAGCACATGGCGCATGGACTTCTCTTCCACTTCGACCGTTTCCAGCTTCTTCAGCTCGTCCGGGGTAAGAAACTCATGTCTGCCTTTCTCCTGTTTGATTTTGTACTTTCTGAACGGATAAGCGTCCGCGTGCATATATCCCTGGTTGATTGCCTCATTGACCAAGGTACGGAGCTGTCTCATGTGCTTGGCTATCGTATTGACCGCATTGCCCTTTTCTCTCAAGTATTGCTCAAAATCACGAAGGAATGTATAGGTAAGATCCTTGAAGTCCAATCCGGAACGGAAATCATTCAGGACCGCCAGTGTAGAGTGCAGGTTGTCCTTGGTGGACTGTTTCTTGTCCGAATTGTCAATGGCTGATTTGGCGAAAGTGGAGAAGCTGATATTCACGGCACTTTTCTTCTTGACAGCATCCTTCAGTAGTGAGAGCGTGGCAGGTATTCCGCGCTTCCAATACCCCAACTCTATGCCTTGCAGATACAGGATGTATTCATAGAGCATTGCGTTGAGTTCGTTAGATTGGGGGTGGTTAATGACTTGTGCCCCCTCACGGCTCCAGCACTCCGGTTTGAGGTAAACATTGGTCTTCAGGTAGATTTTCCTTTGGTTCAAATAGGCTTCAACCTGTACAAGAGCCGTGCCCTGCCTGTTAAGTGTGTTCTGGCGGTTATATACAAGACGGTATCTGATTTTATCCATTTTTCCGCAAAGATGCATCCTCTGTTCCAAGCTGCAAAATTTAGCCAATAAAAAATACACCCCCACTTTCGCAAGTAAAGATGTATAATATCTATAAAAAAATGGTCTGTGAAAAAAACATTTGTAAAAAAGATGCCATTATTCATCACGAACGATAGCATCTAGATATTTTTATCAGTAAACTCTTTTAGTGATTTAGAATAATGTTTAATTCAATATAGATGCTACAAATATATAAATTTTGTTTTGCCCGAATTATTATGTAGTTGACGTACGGTATCAAAAAGGCAGGATTCGCCAATCCTGCCCAATTCCATACACAAATCTTTTTATTAATTAAAATACCTCACGGCATTCAAAAATTAATAAATGAAAAAACATTATTAATTGTCATAGCAAAGCTATAACAAATATTTAAAAAAGAATCATTATATGAAAAAAAGAACAGAATAAACGATATATAGACCAATAAACATTTAAAATAATATTGTAATACAAAAGTCATTGATACAAATCCTTCTGGGAGAACTGATGAATAGTTTGAAGCTGTTTCCATTCATGGAAAGGGAACAGATTTTGTCAGATATAAATAAAGCAATTGTACCCGGTGTATATGGTATTTTAAATAATAGATTAGATAATTTGCCAATTACAGACTGGTTTGTTCTTATTGTAATTTCATGGAGGTATTATGTTGTTCAGATAGCATATTCTTTAAATTATTTTACTATTTATAGTAGGCGGTCTTCCGAAAGTGGAGAAACTTGGAGTAATTGGCAACAAATTGCAACAGAATAATAGCATAAGTTGAGAGCTGGGAGAACTGATTGGCATAAATGATCTAAAAAGAGATGCAACTATAGCTAGAAATTCAGCTGGAGCTAATGATTCGTATTATTATAATATCATCCCATCTAATGTTGTAAAATGTAGTTATCTTGTAGAGATACTGGAAGACAGGAGTCAACCTAAAATTTATATTGTATCTAAATATTACAGTAACTACAAAAATGATTATAACGTTAAAGGTGTTGTAGTAGGGAGTTCTATGTTATCTGTTAAATTTTTCTATAATGACAACGGAGATATTATCCTTTCTATTGTTGCTTCTACTAGGTCTTCTTTAGTTTCTGTTAAATTACTATGTGGAGATTCTATGCCTTCTATAACTAAAATCGAAACCCCATCTGGACTAACAGAAATACCTATTTCTTAACAAAAAAATAGGTATTCCATGCTTCTGGGAGGACTGATGAAGTTTTTCCCGATAAAAGGGGGTATAGAGCCCGGTACTGATTTAAATACGATTGGCGGAGCTGGAATATATAATCTTAGTGGGGAATATGCCAATGCGCCATTTTCGCAATCATGGGGTAATCTGATTGTATTGTCCGATGGTAGTAAAACTCAAATAGTTACAGAGTATACAGGATCAACTTTTTCTATTTTTGCAAGAGGAGATAATAGTAGAAAATGGTATAAAGTCAATCTTACAAAAGATATTTGATTACTACTATTCGTACAAACGAACTTGCAAAACGGTAGCACTGGGAGAACTGATTGGAACCGCAAGTGCTGAAAAGGATGGTTTGATGGGGAAAGAATACACTATTAGATATATATATAATGCAGGTCTTAGTATAAGCTATGATGTAAATGGGACTAGTTTTTATTCCACTACTTCACTCATTGAGCTATTTCTTTATTCAACTGGCTCTGTGGCGTATTATAGAATACTTGCAACACCAAACAAAAATATAATAATTAGATATTTAGGAAATAATGATTGTGATTTCAAATTGAACGGTAATATATTGTATGTGTTGCCACGACACACTGACATAACTATAAAGTACAAAATTGGATTATATAGGAATGATATTCCCGATTTTGCCACTATATCCATTTCTGATTTTGCGAATATTACAGGTAATATTATTACACCTACAGCCGGGTAGCACTGACCTGGGAGAACTGATTGGGAATGCAACATCAAATAAAAGCGGGTTGATGAGTCCTAAACTTTACTGTGCAATCCCAAACTCTTATGTTGTTAATGGCGCAACAGGATTAAAAGGTAAATATGTGAAGATAATTTCAGTGAATGATTGGAACGGATCTATTATTAATGTTAAAGTATCAAATTATGGAAACGGATCATATTTTTATATCATACTATGTTTAGCAACCAACAATATTAGTCGATGGGCTTCAGGAAAACTTATTGCTGGTAATATTAGCGGTTTTTCTTTTTATAGGGTTGATAAATCAATTTACATGTTTATACCTGATTCTATACAGGATCTATATGTAACTTTAGATGCTTCAATGGGTAATGTAAGCTATGGGGAAGAATATGAAAACACTATAGACTTATCAAATCCTATAACTATATCTTGACATAATAGTCTCTCAACTCTCGACCTGGGAGGACTGATTGGTGTTACAACACCGACAAAAGATGGACTAATGCCCAAAAATCAAGTGTGCAGAAATATTGCTAAAATCAATAATTTGCATTGTCGTTTAAAATGTAATATAAGTTCACCCGGTGAATGGGTTAATGGTTTTCTATATGTAGGTAGCACTAGTGGTTCTGTTTCTACAATAGCTGTTTCTGTGATGATATGGAACGAAACCAAAGTTTTTTGTAAGCTCATTAATGGAGTAAAAGGATATATATCATCGATTTCCTACATACAGGAAACAAACTCAATATCATTATTTGTTGAAATGGCTCAATATGCTAATATCTTATTTGCCCCGATGACCCAACTATACAGTTCCTCTTTAGAAACAGTGGAATCAATTCCAAGTGATGCTATTAATCTTGATTTTTGACATAAAAAAACGGGTGGCACCGGCTTGTACCGGACCACCCGTTTTAATCCATGTCAAAGATACGGTTCGCCAATTACTTCTAGAGCAAATTTAGTCTAGGAAGCCAAACTTAATTTTTTCCACTTACTATCACTATTATCATACTTCACCCTAATAAATGTCGCTCCATTTACTGATATTAGTAAGTACATAACCCGTGATTCGTTTCCAACCGAAAATACGGATAAAATTCCATAGCCATTTATAGGATTGTTAATAGACTCAGGTGTTATTCCATATATTCCTGATACTACTAACGTTTCAACATCTCCTTTAAATATAGGAATTCTACTCCTAAACCACGAATCATTTATCCCTATCAGTCCTCCCAGAAGTACAAAATATAAGAGCTTAAGTTATAATTTCTATACAAAAACACCTTCGTATTTTGCCCATTTTCCCCAATTATCTCCTAATTTTTGTCTTATATAAAAAACATTATCATTCATCGGAATGTATATTTGAGTTATAAACAAACGCCCAAAAACCAATAATCCTCCCCATGCCCTATGACCGTTAGGGGTATCTCTGTCAGTTAATCTGTCGTCAATAGTATAATATCCAACCTCAGTTGCCGATGCAAATGATGTTGGATATCCTTTATCTCCTAACATTTGATTTATCCCTAACAGTTCTCCCAGGACTTTCGCGGCAGCCGAAGAAGATGTTAAAGTTGGGTTCTTGGAACCGTCCAAAGTACGAAGCCAAGAGAAGGTGTCGGACTGGGGCAACTGGTCCTCAAACTCATCTGTTCCGGCTGCCGCAGCGGCAGCAAATGTTGATATTTCTGATGCAGCGGAAACAATCCGTGCGGAAACTAATTCTGTCATCTCATCGACGGTCACCTGTCGTTCGTTGCCGTTTTTATCCACAGCTTTAAAGCCAACTATATTTTCTAAATTCAAATCACTCATAATATCAATTTTATAAAGTTCTTATATAAGTTTTCCACGCTTTTGAAGTGCCGCCAACCGATTTGTACAGCTTCTTCCTGCCACTTTTTATCTTATAACGGGAAAGGTTGTTCCCGTCATAGTTCACGGGATAATCCGGATTGCCCTCGTTGGCATACGCCTCCATTTCGTATTTTATAGTATAATATGCCGAGCTCGCAGGATGGCAGATAGGGTTTCCCTTGATCCACTCGACAAAATACCGCCAGTAGTATTTTACCCATGAGCCGATAACCTGTGCCTGACGCAGGTGTATGGTTTCGTGCGTCATACTCTCCTTACCCGCATAGGTCTGCATATACCTATCTATGTTCTCCTTGTTCTCGGCACGGTATATCATCCGTCCGCACCACATCATGAAACGGTATCCCTTGAAAGGATAATGCTTCATGGGAAGTAGCTCAGGAGTATCAAAATCACCCGGCTTGCTTGAGAACAGCATCTTGATTAATTGCCATAATTCTTTCATACTACTCCTTCTTTTTATCCAGATAATCATTCAGTGAGTCCGCCAGCAGACCGGGCAGCATGGAGGTGGAGCGTCTTATGATATCCACCTCTTCTTCGTCAATCTCGACACCTTCAGCAGTAGATTTGAATATCTTCTCAGCAAGGAGATGCGCCTTCAAGCCCGCTACGTTCTTATATATCCAGTCACCGAAGGCCTCAGTGATGTTACTGGCTATAAGCTTTTCTTTTTTAATCCCATCATAAATAGGGAATTGTGCAAAATTTATTCTCATACTTTATATTTAAATTATCCGCAATAAAACATAACCCAATAATTACCCATACACTTAATGAAGCCGGATGCAAAATCCAAATCAATATAAGACACCTCCTGTCCTCCGGGAGCAGGCAGGATCCGTCCTCCTGTCAATCTTACTCCGCCGCTCATACGTTTGAAGTATATAGTATGTCCCGGAACATCCGGAGGAAGCGTCACTTCTATATTGTCTCTATTAATAAACATCACATTATCATCGTTGTTGTTCAATGAAGCTTTAACAGAGATATTCCTCCAGTTGCCAACTATGCCACGAAGAGAAACATAGCTGTCATTGTTCGGATGAAGGAAAATGTTACCTCCCTCCACGAATAGAGGAATGCTCGGAGTCTTGATGTGCATTCCGATCATGGCATTTGGACTCTGTATGTCAATTCCAGCATCATACTTAATCCCTTCAATGGTGACAAACTGCGTGTTTCCCCCGATTCTTACGTTTGCAAATGTCCTTTCGTTATAAAACTCAATTTGTCCGGCAGACAAATTGAAACCGACGTATTTATTTGTTTCATTTTCATAAAGGATCTTTGAGGACAATACCCCCGAAATGATGGAGAACGGGCCAATACGTCCTTTATCCGCCGTGATTGTTCCTGTAATCTCTGCTAATTTGCATTTAAAATACCCGGTTTCACCGTTGATAAGAAGAGTTTCACCTTTGTCATTAAAAGACTTGAGAACCTTGTCTTTGAACATGAAGCCGGCTACATTCGCACCATCGGCAAACAGGGTGTCAGTAGCGATATTCACAAACTTCTGCATGGCTTCCCAATTGGAATCACCGTTGACAGATGTGGGTGCATCGGTAACGGAAGCACCGTAATTCTTTACAAGGAAATTATAATAAACTCCCCCTATCAGATATATGACCTTATCCCGGTAATCCGCATTCCAGACATAAGTCTGTCCTGATGCGAATACACCTCTGTCACGGGGAAACGCCCCTGTTGCTCCGGTTGCTCCTATGGCACCATCATTAGCTACACCCACCCCTTTTTCAGCGACAAAATTATTATTCCATGCGTTCGCGTCAGATGCGGATTTATAAGCCCGGACGGCAAACTGGGTGTATCCGGCTGTCGCAGGTACGGATATCTGGCTGTTCAGTGTCGCACCTACATGAGCCAGCCAGCTTCCGTTGTATTTGCGGGCTGCCAGATAAAGCGTGCTGCACGTGCTTACATTGCCTGCCACATTCTGTTTGCAAGTGACAAGGAATCCAGACGGGGATGGCGTGCCTGTTGAAGTGAAGTTGATCACGCTGACAGGACTGTCCAGCCAGTAGGATGCCGACGGTCCGACGGGAGCAACCATCTCCTGCCAGTCCGCATGTACCGTCCGGTTCGCAGATCTGCCGGCGAGGATGTATCCGCCGTCTCTTTTCCTGCGGAGTCTGCCGTTTCTGAACTTGGCGATTTTAATCGGAGGGTTGGAGGTTTCAACCTTGCTTAAGTAAGATCCTCCGGCAAACGATACTGTACTGTTCTTGGCATACGGAGTATTGGCGGATTCCCAATGACCGGCTGCTGTGATGCTCTCACCATCCTTTCCGTCACTGCCGTCCACAACCATCGGGACAGTCTCGACATCAACCGCCTGACCGTTCACGTAGAACACGAACTTCAAGCTACTGGTAAAATTACCGGAAGTCACCCCGACACCATCACCGATGGGAACCTCGGCCGCACCGTCACGACTGTGCTTCAACTCCCCGTCCGTTGTGGCCGTAGTGACCGCACCGACTGTCTTCATACGCCGGCAGGATACCGAAGCTACACTGTAACCGCCGTTCTTGTTCTTGCTGACCATCGTGGCCGAAGTGACAAGGCTATAAATTACCGCATCGGAACCGTCCGCCCCGCCACGGACACCGGTTATCTTGAAAGTCAGTTCACGGGTATAGAGCTGCCCGTTCTTCATTGCAGCCAGTGTGATGGTGACCGTATTCTGTTCCGGAACCGACTTTCCGGCAGCGACGGATATCGCCACCGCTCCGGTGGCCTTGCTTGTGCTTGCCGTGAAACCGGCAGGCGTGCTGACTGTTAAAGTCTCAAGGGTGAGTTTCTCGGTACCGTACCACATGGATACATGGGTAGTCCATGACTGTGCGGAAGTAGTAACACCGGTACTGGTAAGAGCGACGCTCACCATCTCATTGTCAAGGTCGGCCATGATATTCGACTCCCCGTCCTTACTCCAACGGTGCACAGGGGCCGGAGTGCTCCATTCACTCCATACTCCATCACGCTTCACACGTTTGCACGCCCATTCCACCTGATGGTCTGCATCCACGCCAAGAAAATCATCTGTCCAGCCTTCCGGTATATAATCATCCTGCTGCTTCGAATCCGGCTTGTCAGGGGTAAGGCCGATGATGTTGGTACGGGTGTAGATCCACTCGTAACCTTTGCCGTCCTTACCGTCAGTCCCGTCTTTGACCATGACCATCCACAAACCATTCCGGTATATGTAAGTACAATGGTCAGCCGTATTTCGGTAGCTGTCACCCTCCTTGGGATTGGACGGATGGGATGCGAACTCACCCAAGAAGGTGATACTCTCACCTTTAAGTTCACGACCGTCCAGCAGCATCTCCCAGTCTTCATGCACGGTCCAGTCGGCTGATTTCCCGGCAAGGATATAACCGCCATCCTTTTTCTTTCGATAATTGCCGTTCCTGAACCTTGCAATTTTAATCGGAGGATTGGATGTTTTCACCTTGGAGATAAAAACACAGCCCGCCAAAGTGACCATGGTATTGACCTCGTATGGGGTCTTAGAGGATTCCCAATGACCGCCACCTATTACAGACAGTCCCGGATCACCCTTGTCACCTTTGGCGGCTGATACAAGCCAGTCCGGATTGTTTTCGGATGGCTCGGAAGTAGTGCCCTTGTCATTGACGCACAACCATGTGGAACCGTTATGGGGCACACGGGAATAATACGCATACTTCCTGCCCGGCTCCCAGCTAGGGAAGTCGATAGGAACGCGGACTGTGCTACCGGTAATTTCATCAATTTGAAAAATCAATCCCGTCATGATGATATCCTGCAATACTGCCGAGAACCTGTCGCAGTTGATCCCGTTGATGGTCATACCCTTCTTCTTGCCGAACCAGCTCTTCATCTGTGCCGGCTCCGGGTCCCAGGTGTTGGCATTGTCAACAAGGGTGATGCAGCAGTTACCGTCACGCACGTCTATGATGATATAAGTCTGACGCTCCTTGTCGGTGAAGTTCCCCGTCTGTCCGAGACGCATCTCGTTATGGGGAACGAACTCATATCCGGGACGCGGAACCATCACGAATGTCTTCTCGTCGTAATCTGCGGAAGTGATACGGTACTGTATTTTCCGGAAACCAATAAAGTCACCGGTAGTGACGCTTTTGTCATGCCAGAAGCCTAGGAGGATATCGTCCGGCTTCTGTCCCAGCGGTACACCATCCTCCAGATCAGGGATGACAGTATAGCTGCCGTCACTATTGGCGACAAAGCTTTTTATCTTCAGCCCTCCGCCGGGACTTATAGTATTATATCCTTCAAAATAGGTCTGACGGTTGAAACGAAGTTCTGGTACACTCAGAGAGCTGCGCAGGACCAGAGCCTCCAGCTCGGCACGGGCGTCCTCACCGATGTAACCGCCCTGAACACCGGTGATAAAGTCACCGACAGTAAGACTTTTACCTATTTTTGCCCCACCCAAGAGTTTTAGTAGATATTTTGTTTCATCATCCTGATCCTTACGTAGGTATATTTTTTTAAGTTCTTCAAGCGCTTTAGAGATTTCAAACAGGACACGAAGAGATGAGAATACATTGTTGTCGGTGGGGATTGTTTCATTATCCAGTTTGGAAATAATCTCAAGATAAATGCCATAGCCACGGATGAACTTGCGTAAATCATCTAATGAAACTTTGCGCCCGCTGTTCAGTTCCAGAAAATCCATGCCGGTTAACACATTGGTTTGTGTCAACTGGTCTATAGTAAGGCTGTCAGCTTTTAGCTTAGCTATGATCTTATCGGTGAGTTCCTGTAATTCAAGTTCCGTCATACAGTCAATATTTTATTGGCAACTTTTCTAAAACTTTTGTCATCAACCCGACGTATCTTTATCAGGTTCTCGCTTTCTGTATAGTCCACAATCTTTATATCCTGCAGTATCTGTTTGAAGATATAGCTCTTATAACCCTCAATAGGCTGGCTCATTTCAGGGACATTGGCATCAGCCCGTATAAAGCGTTCCCCTTCAAAATAGACATAAGTACAGCAGAGGATTCTGTTCAGTAACTCTCCGAACCATACGGGACATCCTTGTGCGTTACCAAGCGTGAATGTCTTCTGGGTAGTTTCCAATGCGTAAATTTCAGACAGATTGTTATCATATGTGGTGAACTGTTCATTATTCACACCGAATACCCAGTTGTCATCCATGAAACCGCCGGGAGCACGCCAGTCAAAGAAATACTGAGTGTCGGAAATCCAAAAGACAGCATCCTGTCTTTGTCGGTTGTCCTTCATCGAATACTGTATAAGGGTGGTTCGGGATAATTCAGACGTGTCAGACGTGATACGGAAAGGTTCGGAAACCATCCCGTTGATATCAATGCGGTAACATCCTTCAGCCAGTGCGGTCAGAACATGATAATAAATCTTATCAGTATGGTTCATGCTCCATATTTGCCAGTCAATGACTGTTTCATGACCGGTCACTATGTTGATTACCTTGCCTGTAATCGGTCGTGATTCGGAGCGTGTTATAACCTGTATCATGACTTCATCAGACGGGGCGAATATTTGCATATATTTGCCGGAAGCCCTGCACATATCTGTAGAAGGCTTGAAAAAAATAGGAGTGAACGGACTTACTATATACATAATTTACACTATCTCTATCAATTCATATTTAAGTGCTTCGGTTTCTTGCGGCTTGACATCCAGAGACATGAGATTCCCCTTGAAAATCATTCCGTTCCATTCTATCTGTACAATCGTATTGTTCCAATCTTCCGGAAAAATGAAGCTGTCTGTGGAAAATTTGATATTTCCAGGACCGAATAGCGGGTCATCCAAGGAGACGTCCGTATTCACAGCCCTGTCATCCAGTTTGATGCCGGCATTACCTTCAGTTGATGCGAACTTTAACAGGCTGGTGAAGGAAGCCAGATAACGTTTGTTCGCCTCAATCATATAGACAGGAGCCAGCGGTGCATTGAATACGCTGTTGGTATAGGCACCCTCAACCATAATGGTTCGGTCTACAATATATTTTCCCCCGTTGTTGATGCATTTTACGGCAAACACCTGTTTATCGCTGTCAGAACTGCTTGTTTCCTCACCCCGTTTCCCTATGAGCTCTTCAAATCCGTAACAATCGGCACGGTATGGGGATATAAGCGACAGTTTGCTGTTGTTCAGTGTTACACCTGTTGTATAGGTGGTGCTGAAATTGAACTCATCATTGCCATTGTTTCCAAGATCATAATCCTGTTTCTCATAGCCAATTTCAATTTCGGAATAAATCCGGCTGCTGTCAACGGAGTATTCAGGCTCTGATATGGAGTGTATGGTTTTCAGATTGGTACTTCCGAAAACCTCATCACGATGCTTGAATACGACATAAGGAACCTTCTCACCCTCATTCACGTTTTCCTTCAAAGTGCATTTCATAAGGCTGGTACCGACAATCACATAATATTGCTCATTTGTAAAAAATACCATATCCGTTCTGGCGCGGTCCGCAATGTTATAATTGGATGAACCGGTGAAAGAACTGTAATATTTGTCATTGTCCGAATACATGAATTGTTTGCTTCTACGTACATACAGGATATTGGATTCATCCACTGGACCTGTGAATGAACCGGAGTCAGTCTCAACGGAGATTATTGTCCCTCCGAAAGTCTGTACACCCTCATAGTCGGATAGTCCGATATCATAAAGCTGGCATTCGAGTAACGAGGTCTTTTTTGAACCGTCATCATAAACTGCATGATAATACATATCATCCACTGTATCATGATAGTATCTGTCTTCGTGCACTTTATATGATTTGTTGGCATTGTCGTAAACCTGATATCTTTCATAACCGGGGAAATTGGGGGAACGGTCAAGAGTGATGGAAGCATACACAATGGCTAGGAAGTAACCGGCTGTGGTTGAGAAATGTAGGGTGAAATTATCTGTTATGGATGTAATATTTGCTTTGTATGTGGTAAATCCTTCAAAATCATGACTATTGTTTAGTATGTCCGCATAGGGCAGGTCGGTATTGGGCCGGCTTTTCATTTCAATGGTATAAACATATCCGAATACGGTTTCCATCCATTCACAGAACTTGCTGAAGGAGGAATAAATTTTCGCTTTCTCAAAGTTTCGTATGCTTTCGGCTGCCACAAGACGGGAACCGTTCAACCGCCAGTTGTCCTTTTCTGTAAAGGCGTTTGATATATATGTGCGGATGGTCGGTTTGATGCTGCAATAAATACGTTCGCTGTTGGCGCTAATGGACTCCAGTAGGCGGCTGAGTAATTTCAAGGGTGATATCACATCAATATTGACAGGATCGCCCAAGTCATTCCATGATGTGATACCGGTATTATTATGAATCCTGACCGTTCTTCCATCTTGAACGGACATACGCTGATGGTTGAATATAGCGTATTGCAATTTCTCACCGGCAAGCAGCTTCCCGCTCCATTTGACTGCGCTTGTGTTCGTATTCGCATCAAGACCCAGAAGATTTGAGTAACCACATGTCAGAAGCTGTATATTGCCTGATGTGGTTATTTTACATAGTACATGACCGAATTTTTTAGATTCTATGTAAAAGTTGGAAAAATCTATTGTCACATAATTATCTTCGATGCATTCCAGAAAAAAAGATGAGGTGCATGAGTTTGCAGGAAATCCCCATCCGCAATCTGTTCCGGATTTCAAGAAGGTTTCTTCCTGGTCCACTGTGACAAAAGAACGGTTGTTCACTTCATTGGTAACGGTATAATTTACATACGGAATCCACCACCACGCATCTTTGGGGATAAATTTTTCCATATATTCCTTGTCTTCCACGGTTTCCCCGATAATTTGGAAGGAAACCTCATTACGGATACGCACACCATCATAATTCAAAGGAATGTCTTCACGCATCTCAGATACAGGATACTCATATATTGTACCTTTATTCGCCTTTATCAATGCGGCGGCACAGTTATCTATACAGCCTATTCTTGCCCGGTATGAATCATATTTGAATGTGGAGAAGTCATGGGGACATTCAAAAAGTTTGTTGTAGGTCCAGTTATTGCTGATGCCATAAACGGCAAAGGAGGCCAGTGATTTTAATTTGTCTTTGTTATATAATGAAATGAACCGCTCTCTGGCTTCCTCAACGAATTCCATCGTACTGCCACATTTACGGACAACACCCCCCAAATCCACACGGGTGTATGTGGTCTTTATATCACTGATATTGGCAATCATGCGTGATACGTCGATACAACTGTTATCAGCTGTATCGACCGTATCGGAACCAATCATCAGATAATATTTGCAAATCATACAATCATAGTTTTACTTTCGGGCAAATATAGAGAAAAAGCCGGCCGATACTCCGGCTGGCTTTAATCTTGGAAATTCTTGGAAAGTATGACTGTAAATTAATGTATTGATAATCAGTGGGGTATTATTCTGGCGGAATGGAATGCAATTTTATTCAGTCTTAATAGACTGTAATCAGATTCTCTATTCTGAAGCATCTCATTTCGTTCTTTCGGGCATCAAAATAAGCGAATGTCTTATAGCTGGGTTTCGTTATTCTTTTACCTCTTACGGTAGCGCCGGCAGGGAGGTTCATCAAAGTGCCTTCGGCGTATCTGATGGATCCGTCTGTCTTTTCATAAGCGAATCTGACTGTTTCAGTTCTCATTTTCTTAGCCAGCCTGTAGAGCTCCCATGCCTTGAGCATACAATATCTCCAGCTCTTTCCTGTAGCTTTTAATAACTGGTGTGCATACTTCATTACCCTCACTCTGAAATTTGTTCTTGTTTCCATAAGTTCTGTTTTTGGTTTGACTTGTTGTTTTTTATTGTACTATAAAGATAATCATAATAAACAAGTTTTACAAACAGGAACTCTTCCATTTAAAATGTACGAACTCTATTTAACGGTTAAATCCAGTTCGTTCCTCAGCAGTTCCCGACCGTAAGAGATACGGCTTCTTACGGTATTTACTGGTATTCCGACCATTTTGCCTATTTCTTTGTATGAATATCCGTGTGCGTAGTAAACCACACAGTCCATACAGCAGGTTCTGTTATGGCATCTCCTTATTGCAGCCTGAATGTCATGTACCATCAAGTCATCAGAGGCTTGATTATGGGAGAATATCTCTTTAATGTTGTCACACCCCACAAATCGGATTAGTGATCTTCGATTATAGGCGGTGATATAGGTGTTCAGCATGATAACCTCACACCAGGGTTTCAGAGCCCTGCCCTCCTTGAATTTTTCTTTATTGCTTAAAACCTTATAGATGGTGTCACCGACAAGATCCTCGATATCGCATACGGATGAACAGTATCTTCTTGCTATTTTGAAAAGCCATGGATACAAATCTGCTATCTCACGATTGAAATCAGTCATTTTTTCACAATTTTAAGGGTGAATAATGATGATTCCTCACTCAGATTCTTTTCAAGCTCAAGATGATACATCTGCGCCTGTTTTAATAATTCACTTGCGGAATTTTCCAGTTTGTCGATAAGCGTGTCAATATTCCTTTCAGAGTGGCGGAGGGTGCTTTTCAATTCTGATAACTCGGAAATAATCCTGTTGCATTTCTGATCCAAACGATCCAGACCCGGCAATATGAGAGCAGCCAGGGCATTAACTATTCTTTTATTATTCATAAGTAAGTTGTTTGTAATTTCAAGAATAGTTACTAACTGTCTGTCCGAAAATTCGATATGTATTTAAAAAAGCGGGTGGAAATAAAAAGAATAAGGAGTTTTATCTGCTCCTTGTTCTTAATCTTATTTCAGTATTGGCGCGCTGGACTATGTTAGCGTAAACAGCGGCATTTATTGTATGTATGTCAATTTGCATTTTAAAATAAGTCATGACAAACGCTATTTCAGAATCAAAGGAGGCACGGATCGCATTTTCATTTATGGCAGGGTTATCTGCTACAGCCATATCCTCTGTTCTTTTTTTATAGAATTCAGCCTCATGTAACATATTCTCAACGGCCTTTTTGAGCCGGTCATCCGTCAGGTTAGCAGGGAGGCTCTCTTTTAGAGCTTCCCTCACCTGTTCGTATCCTTCAAGAATACAAAGCGATTTGCATAGTTTTAACAGGAAGATCCGGGCGTCAATCTTCAAGGCATTTTCTTTCTCAGCCATTATGGCTTTTACACCAGTTGGATTCATGAGTGTCCTGTATTCAAGGATGAACCGGGATGCAAGTTGTTTCATTTCTTTCTCAGAGGCATTCTCATTTTCTTCAAGCAACACAGAATTGTCACCACAGGACAATTCAATGAATTGTGCCAGTGACAGCTGGTTCAATCTCTCAATCATAATCTGGTTCTTTTATAAAGTTCATAATTAAAATCATAGGCATCACGATGCTGCTGCTTTGCCATCTTACGCATATCACTACGCATTCCTTTCAATTCATGGTTTAAGGAGGAGTAATCGTTGTTGACCACAATATTGTTCTCTGTTTTTCCAACGTGTTGCTGGCTGATATTGAGAAAGTCAACGGAGGACAGATGGTATAGGCCGGCATCGGGGAGTACTTGGGCCCCACGGGGAAGGTCTACAAGCGTAGGAACATCAGGTGTTATCCATGCTTTGCCACTGTAGACGACAATTTCTTTCTTGCCGCCATCGCCGACAATGGCAGGACCTCCTGTATGGTTGTCAGTTCCTTTGGCATATTTGGGAATCGGAGTTGCCATGATAGTGGCGACTTGTACAGCGCCCATGGCTCCGACTAATGCAGCCAGTACAAAATTAGGTAGTGCTTCGGTTATTGCTAGTGCTGTTGCTATGCTAGCATTGGCGATATTTGCAGCTTTATCCCAAACAGCCTGTTTATATTGGATATCCTGACGTCTTTTTTCCAATTCTTCTTCCTTTTTACGGGTCTTGTCCTCTGCGGCACGCTTTCTGGCCTGCGCTTCTTCCTCAGAAATAATTTTCTGCTCCTTTAGCAATTCTATTCTTTCTATTTCCGAGTCATGGGCATCAGTGTTCGCTTCGGACTCTTCCTCTATCTTATCCAGTTGCCCGTCATACAAGGTTCCGACCAAATCGCCGATGGTACTGACAGCCTGTGATGCTGTCTGAAGCCATTTTTTCAGATTCTTGATGCGTTCCTTGTAAGCTTTTTCTTCCGCCTTGTTAATTTTTTCAATGGCTGTAATCTCGGCATCTGCTTCCTTATTAGCCAGATCAGCTTTCAACTTACATAATTCCTCGGTAAGTTTCTTCCGGTCTTTTGCGCTTAAGTTGTCAACATTCAATTCCTGTTCAATGGCATCAATGGCGGCTTCTGTAGTTTTACGGACATAATCAAGTTTGATTAGGTATTCTTCTTCTGCATATTGCTCGGAAGACATGTTCTCTGTTTCTTTGCGTCTTTTCAGATTTAATAAATCTGTCTGGAACTGCCTGTCACGCACAGCCTGTTCGGCTGCCGCATTATCAGCAATTTGGAGAATCTGTTCGGATGCGAATTCTTCCAACAGGCCCTGTCTTTTTTTCTTATACTTTTCATCAATAAGAAAGACATCCTCACCGGATTTCTCGGCGGTGTTCATCTCCTCCTCACGCTCCAGATCAAGCATCTTTATCTTAAGGTCTAGTTCTTCCTGAGTACCTTTTTGTATTATGGCCATACGGTTTGAAAGATTATTTTTTTCAGCGTCTAGGGCAAATTTGATTTTAGCATCAGAGATTTCCTTTTCCATCTTTTCAGCAAGGTTATTTCTAGTAGCGCTTTCCTCCTCACTGTTACCTCTGATTGCTGCGATTTGCCTGCTATAATTCAGACTGATGGATTTAATCTGTTTTTCAAGTCCTTCATCCATCAATGCCAGTTCGCTTTGCTGATATTTCTCTTTTATGGCTAACCTTTCTTTCTCAGCTTTTTCAAGGGCTTTCTTCTCCTCGTCTGTCAGTCGGGTGGTGCCGATAGTTACATCAGTGGAATTTGATATTTTCCTGATATCTGCAATCTGTTTTTCCAAAGAAGTCACTTTAGTTACTTTATCCAGATATTCATTCCAGGTTTTTGTCTGTTCCTCGCTGAATTCGGCATTTGTCTTTTCCAGTCCAAACGCCTGTTTGAAGAATGAAGCATCTCCCATATCTTTCCATAACTGCTGGTTCTCATTATAGAATTTATTCCTTAAGGACTGTTGCTTTGATAACTCTTGCTCCAAAATGGCAATTCTTTCATTTTTGGCTTTTTCCAATGCTGTCGTTTCGTCATCCCCGGCCTTCAGATATTCATCTTTCAAACGGTTTATGGCAATAATCTCAGATTTTATGGATTCCTCCGCATAAGGGGATGCTGCTCTCTTGGCTGTTTCAACTTGCTTATCCGCAAGTTGTTCCGCGTTCATTAGCCATTCATTTATTTTGCGTATGCCATTTGTTGCCATGTCGATAAAATCCTTCATGGCTCCGGTATTGTCCATTATAGTCAGCATCAAAGATTCCCAGGCTGATGATAAGTTATACAATGCGCCTTGTACATTGTTTCCCATAGTATCGGCCATTTTATTCAAGTCATCTTCCACTCCTGTAATCTGGTCACGGAGAGGAACGATCTTGTCTGATGCGGTCAGAAAGGCGTTAAAAGCTGCCACACTTCGTTTATCGGTCATTTCCAGTGTGGAATTCAGATCAATCCCTTGTTCTTTTAATCTTTTCAATCCGTCAACCAATTCCGGTAATGTCTTAACCGGTCCACCAAGAGCTTGTGCTAATTTACCACTGCCATCAGCTAAATTCAGTAATATATTCCGGGTGGCTGTAGCCGACATGGAAGCATCAAATCCTGCGTCTGCCAGTTTGCCCAATAAGGCCAATGTGTCTTCTATTGTGAAGTTGAAGGCCTTGGCAACAGGTCCGACGATGGGCATTGCTGTCTGAAGGTAGGAAAAGGAAAGGGCGCTCTTGGTTGTTGCGACAGCCATTGCGGATACGTACCGTTCCGTTTCTTCCGTATCAGCCCCGAACATACGTAGAGCCGCACCAGCCAAAGCAGCAGCTTCCGGCAATTCAGCACCAGTAGCCTGGGCAAATTTCAGCACTCCTTCGGTCATATCAAGTATCTCTGTCTTGGAAAAGCCTAATTTGGATAATTCTATTTGCAGGTTGGTCGCTTCTGAGGCGGTGTATTTTGTCGCCTCTCCCAAACGCCTAGCATCTGCTGTCAAGTCTTTTATCTCTCCTTTGGTCGTACCCAATATGGCAGCGAGCTTACTGTTTGCCGCTTCAAAATCAATAGCTGTATTAACTCCTTGTCTGATAGCTCCTGTCAGCTTTTGAATTCCTGCAATAACCGCTTGAGCACCTAGCATTCCTTTGATCATACTGCCGACACCGATTGTTACTTGGCTTATTCCGCTGTTGAAGCTTGTTTTCAACAGATTGCCCGTACTTTTAGCAATGATTCCCATGTTCTTCATGGCGGAATTACCTCGTTGAATCTCCATCCATGCACGTTTTATGGATTCGGTATAATCACCAACAGTCATTTTCTGCTGGGTGTACCGGTCAGAATTACGCTTCACATAATCAGTATTAACCCCGATGGTGGAGTTTAGACGTCCGATAGTCTGGATATATTCCTCATCCGTGTCCCGTACAAGTTTCACAGCCTTGCGCAACAGCCTGTTCATGTCGTTAGCTTCCTGAATGCTATGGATTTCCTTGTAAGTGGCGGCAATGGCATCAGTTATAATCTTTTGACGCTCCTGTTCTGTTACGTTGGCAGATTTTTTAGCCATATTAGAGGCTCTTTTAGCCTTTTCAACTGTAGCCTCTGCTTTGGCCAGTTTCTCCAATGATTCGGCATTTTTTTTGCTGGCATCGGTAAGCTTCTTCATCTGTGTGGCTGATAAGTTGCCACTCTTGATTTGTTCATCGAGGCTTTTGGCAACTCTCTCAGCCAATTCAGATTGTTTTTTTAATGCTGCATTCAAATTATTGGTCGCACCGTCAGCTTTTTTAGCTTGGGTTATAATGACAGCATTTAGCTTGTCCAAGTCACCGACAACTTCGACATTCATTTTTAATCCTTTAGCCAGTTCCTTGGCTGCGTCGCCGTAAATAGACTTTACTTTCTCTATTTCCTGGCCAAGCTGTTTTACCTGTTCTATTTCTTTCTCATCAACAAGATCGGTTATCTTTAATTCTGCCATAATTACAAATAATGTCTGTACTCTACAATCGTGCCTTTTATCTCTGTGCCCAGTCGGTCAAATGAGTAACTGCCGTCAGCTTTCAAGTAGATGACATAAATACATTCGTCCAGCATGGCCGCTTTACGGGCGAGTTCACTTACACGTTCAAGTTCACTCATTTCTTTTTTTATCTTACAACCGCATGACATGATAATATTATTTATATCCACATTCTTTGAAAAAATTCTCAATCCATGGTCTGAGGTGCATTATGATGAAGTATTCCTTTGCGGAAGAGCCTAAAGCGAATATATTGTCACCATATTTCTTTTGGATATCGGGACCGTCTATAAATCCTTCCGTAAATACGCTCATACTCCTGTTCAATCTTTCCAACCTGATGCTGTCATAGAAAGTACCGGTAATGAAAAGGTTGGGAATCTCAGAAGGGCGCGGGGGCAGGTTTAACAGAAAACTGACTACCGGAGGTGTGATTTTTTCTTTCCATCGCTTGTACTTTTCAGACTTATTCTGCCAGGGACCCGGCTCATTGAAATAAGGATCGTTGTCATAAGTAGGGCTCAGACATCTGTCTGTTCCGTCCATACCGCTATATAACTGTTCCTGAATACAGTCTCTGATAATGCTCTTGTTTGTATCCATGCAGTTCAGACATTCCTCTTCAAGTCCGGCGGCTATGGCATTGATTGTTTTTGATACTTCATATATGTTTGCCATAAATTAAAGATAAGGCCGGACAATGACGTCCGGCCGGGTTGTCAATCTTCTTTCGTAGCTTCCTTCCCCACAATCTTATCGTAGGTGTCAGAGAGCATCTTTTTGCGTGATGCCTCTTTGCGGTCTTGCCATAATACTTTAATGTGTCTTTCAATGAACTCTTCCTTTGTCATGGATTTTACAGCGTTCTCTACAAATGTCACTCCTTCGATTTTCATACCTGCTCGATATATTTGATATTGTTTTCAAATAGGATGGAAGGTGCCTTTAGAGATGGAGTTCCGGAATCTTTCGGAGTAATGGTCAGCACACCGTCAGCGTAAGTAGCGGTTGTTGCATTATCCAGCACTTCAGCGGCTTTGTCTGCTATGAGTTGTCCGAATTCAGGAGTACGGTCATAAGCACCAATCTTTTCAATAATCTTGTATTTATTGCTGGTCATGCTGACAAGTTCCACACCGATCAGCCCTCTGAGGGAATACTTGGGATCGAATCCTAATTGGATGAAGTCGAAATTCAGCAGGCTGTCTTCAATATCCATGTGGCAGAAACTTATTGTCATTGTTGATTTGGCGCCACTTGCCGGGTATTGGGTTACAGTTGGATAAACAGTGGACATCGGAATACCTGCAAGTAAGTCTGTACCGTCATTATACCCGATAAGCATATAGTCCTTGTTCCAGAAATAGACGTCCCATTCCCTGTTTGCTGCTTTCAATAGTTGTGCGTTCAGCACTTCATCAAAGCCTGCCAGAGTGAATGTATCCGTTTGTGCATTGAGTCCGTTAAACTGGTTGGGACCATATCCGACCGCGCTTATCTGGGCCTCTCCGCCGTTTTTGGCATATTCGAAAAACGGGGAGATTGGATAAATCCGGCCGGGGCGGTCCGCATGGCACATCTCTGCCAATTTTTCTGCTGTAACATCATCAGGAAGTTTTGTTCCCGGTTCGACCAGAATCGCTCCTTTAACTTTTGACCAATCAATCTTACAAGCCGAACTACCCGAATTAATATGGGTTCCGGCACAAGTTCTAATCTTTTTCATTATCTTCTACAATTGGGATTATTAATAGTTATTTCCATCGAGCTGATATCAATGGCATCAATAGGATCGCTCACTTCCTGTCCGGTGGCTGTCATTGCACCGTATCTGCCATAAGAATAGTTCTCGGAATAAACATGCCTTACTTTGTCATCCGCTCCCCAGTCAAACCGGTTGTCTTCGAGTAATACATCAAGTAACCTTCCATAAATCGGGCGCAAGATATTCTTGAAAGAGTTTACCTCGCGTTCCTCGTTTGTCCAATCTTTGGTTGACGGGCAGGCGATAACTAATGAAACCTTTGACTTTGAATAGTAATGCCGGCTGTCACGTCTCTCACTTATCGGACAAAATAAAGCGACAAGAGGAAACTTCAAAGGCAACTGCCGCTCAGACTGACTGTATACATCAAGAGTATCCTTGATATATTGACTGTTCCCGAAGATATAGTTCAATGGCGGATTATCCACCTCCTGAAACCCTCCGTTGCCGTCAGGACATAGAATCTTAAGATTCCGGGAAGCCTTGGAAACTACATCACGAAAGATATCCACTATATCCATTGTCATAGATTAAAGCTGTTTATTGGAGTTAACAGATTCTTGTTGACGTTCACTTTGAACGGGCATTCATCGGAAGAAGCCCAACAAACGAATTGTTTGTTTCTTTCAACCATTGTATTCCATGTGCTTACCTGACGTTGGAGCGGGGAAACATGCTTGTTGGATGATTTCAACTGTATAAGTCCGGTAACAGTCGCATCTGTATTCATGTCACGTAAAATATGATAGAATACATAATCGGCAAAAGATTCACGTAACTGCCTGCACACATATTCATAAGGAGAAACAGTATCATTCTCTGTTTTTGGGGATTCATTTTCAATTATCTCAAGATAATCCGTAATCTGACCGGCAAGCGTGAAGCCGACAACATCATTCAGGAATTTCCGTTGAAAAGAACGGATATACCCGTAAATGACATTGTTGGCGGAAAGTCCTTCAGCGGTCGGCATCTTGGCGGTAGTGGCGTTTCTTATCTGCCGGGGGCCGGATATGAAATATGATACATCAACAAGCATAGACATGACTACTTCTTTTTAGTTGTTTTCTTTCCGCTGGTGTTCACAGATGGATTGACATTATCCATATCTATGGACATGGAATCATCTTCTGGCAGATTATTGCTGTCGGTGATATTCAGTGTCTTACTGTCTTTCATATCGACTTCCTTTTCATCCGTTTCAGGCATACTGCCGCTGGCTTCCATCTCGGTCATACGGGCTCTCAGAGAATCTCGTTCACTGGTAAGTGATTCTATCTGCCCATCTTTCAGGGCCAATGTCTCTGTCAGTTCTTTGACTTGGGCTTCAATGGCTTTTAACGCATAGTCCTCATGGACCAGCGTACCGGAGATAGGAGTGATTTTTATCAGCCCTCTACCTATACGGATACGCTGCTCACGAAGCACACGCCCGAGTTCCTTTTCGTCACCTTCAAGTATGTACTTCATATTCTTTATGCGGATTTAGTGATTGCTTCCAATACATCGTCCAGATCACCATAAGCGAATGCCCAGGGCATGTAGACAGGCATCATCAGTTCTTCCTGAATCATGACTGTGGTCATGTTTTTCAGTTTGGTGTTGACATCATCTGCGAATTCGATTGCCAGAGTGGTGTAGTCTATCAGAGAACAACCGTTCAAAAGGTCACCGGCAAAGTATTTGCCGACACCGATGGCGTTACATTCGATAACAGGTACGTTGCCGATATATTTACGACCGTTCACTTCGGTAATTAACTCAAGATTTCTGCCGGTTGTATCCTTGGCGGTGGAAATAGTGAAGACTGTGGACGGATGCAGAACCAAGGCATTAGGTGAATACTGGCCAAAATTAAGTACGGCGAAGATAGCGTTCACGACATCCTTCATGTTCGGGTCCTCCACAGAACCGAACATACCGCTTTTAATGGCTCCGGACATTTTGGCTACTGAAGTTTCGGTTCCCTTGTAGTCAAAATCAATAGCGAATTTACGGTCATTGATTTTATGAATATCGAAAGTATCGTTCAAGCCTGTCTCTACTGTCGCACCTGACAGGGTCACCTTCATCTTGTCAATAATCTTGTCATTGGCTGCGGCTAGAGTTATGATTGTCTGGCCGTTTGCAGCCTCGAGTGACTCAATGGCACCGGCAGAGATGGTAACATAATTACCGGCAATGAATTTGGAAACACAATCCACGCCTTCATAACGGGTGATACCTTTCAGATTGTCCCCGGTACCGTCACCGAACATAATCTGATAGTTCTCGGAGAATTTGACCCATAAAGGCAGACGGTTGAGGATGAATGATACTACATACTGCTTTGCCTTCAACAAACGTTTTGACAGATTCATGTGGGTACCGATACGTTTTACATTCGTGAACTCTTCCTTGAATTTCAAAGATGATTCAGCCAACATACCGTTTTCTGCTACAACCATGACATTGCGGTCAAAATCATAGACCTGTTCGTATGAGATGGACAGTGCGGATGGATCACCCTGTTCAACCATCATCAGATCACGGAGATTCAGTTTCTGTTCGTTGACTGCGGTGACAACACGTCCTGTCGAGCGGTTGTTGCTTCTTGGCGTATTGGAACTTTCGGTGATGGATACGATGCCTTTTAAATCAAGATTCATGGAACCGGATGTCTTGGTGCGGTTCGCAAAATAATCCTGGCATGCAGGACTGTCAAGAAATTCACCAACAGCTTTCTCCACTTCATTGACGGAAGTCATATGACCGCCTTTTTCCTTGATCTTGTCGAAAGCCTCCGCCAGAGCTGTCACCTTTTCAGCCTGTTCATCATAGGACTTTTTAATATCTTCAAAATTGGAAAGATGTTTCAACTGTTCTGTGATATTCTTGGAGATATCCTTGAACCTGTTCTCAATATCCTCCTTTGTCATCATACCTTCGGCAAATTCATCACATACTTGTTTGCATTTCAACTGGATACTGCCCAAAAGAGATTTTTCCTCATCGGTCATGTCCTTTTCCTGTTTGGCGAAAGAAATCAGGGAGACAGGTGCTGCAACCAAAAGTCCGGTTACATGTTCCGGACCATTTAAGGCACATACTGTACAAACGACAGCCACAATGGCAAACATAATAAGGGATTGGTATTTCCCCACATTTAAAAAAGTCTTCATTTCAAATTCGTTTTTGGGTTAAACATTAAATAAATTGACTCAATTTTGCAGCAAGCGAGAGATTCGTTTCGTGCTTCTCATTTCCCTTGTCATCAGCAGGCTGCCGGGTGTCATCTGACGGCGCGACAGCAGCTTCAGGTTTGGTATCTGCAATCTTGGAAATCATTGTTCTATATACACGGCTCCAGCAGTGAGGACAACGAACATAGCTTACGATATCCTCTATGCTTTTGCCTGTCAAGTCAACATCAAGGCTTTTATGGGCGTCAAGGACAGCTATAACCTGCTCACGGATTTCAGGTTTCAGTTTATCCATTTCGGTTCGGACAATATCCTCTACAATCCATCTCTGATACATGGCGGCAAGGTCAAGCACCTGATTGTTGAACGTGGTTTCAGCCTGTTGGTCATAGTCGAATGTATGACCGCATTCCGGACAGGTAACCATATTGCTGTTTCCTGTCAATGCCTTTTCGATAAGATCCAGTTTCATACTTAAATCATTTAACCGCTCATCCGAATATCTCATGTTCAGAGCTTTGTTTATCATTTCAAGAGATGATGTAAGCTTCGCGCGCTGTGTGTCAATACTGTCATCACTCTTTATATCCACAAGAAATGTCTGAGGGTTTGATCCCCATGCTTGTAAGGTGGAGGCTTCCCCAAGAAACCATTCTTTGACATGGGCCGGATCATTCACATCCCTGCGGACGGCTTTCACACCGATGGAATGCTCCAGTGTCTTGCCACATTCAGCATAAAGTTTGTAATCTTCAAATGTTTCCCGTCCGATCTGTTTGTTAAGGTTCATTTTGGATACGATAACTAGATTCATGTTATCTTCCCTCGCTTCAATAGGGCAACCTATAAGTTTTGTCTTGTCATGGTCCAGCAGATGTTTGCCACGTTTTAAGAAAAACTCGTTGATCGTTTTATTGAAAGAACCGCTATCAGAGATATCACCTTGCGTATCTTTAATACCGATACCATTAACGGCAATCGTAACAATGCCTTTCTGCTCATCAACATCATTCGCCTTCGTCTTCAACTGAAGGCTTCTCAACTCTTTGTCCATTGTCATTTGATTTTTTAGTTATACTTAAGATTTTCTTTACTCTCTCAAGCTCCTTGTCAGACATCTCGTACAGAAGTTTGTCAAACAGGGAGTTTTCAACTTTGCTTTCCCCGATACGGGCACGGTAATCATTCAGGGTGATGATACCATTCTGAAATTCGCCCATCGCACGTTCCGATATGATTTTAGAAACTTCCTCCTTTTCCTTCTGTCCTTCCTGAAGGCAGTCCACGTGACTGAAATCGACATCAATGTAATATCCGTCACGGTCATATCCCAACATACGTGTCAGTTCACTGGCGTAGCGCCTGGCTGCCGGGATTATCTTGGAGGTGTAGACTCCCTTCTCAGCGGATTTCTGATTATTGAAAGTACTGTGGTCCTTGCGTGGTACAAGTTCCGGCGGAACACCAAATACACCGGCAATTATGATGGCATCATTCAATGTTTCTTCAAAAGGCTGTAATTCCTGAATGCTGAGGTTGGTGCGGATGAAATCCATAGGAACATCACTTAATCCATACGGAAACCTGCTGTTGTCAAGGCCGTAATTCTCGTTGAATTCCTCACGGAGATTTCTCTTTTCATCTTCGGTCATGGCAACTGTACCCGTTTCGTCCTTTTTTTCGGAAACGAATATTCCCAAGGCTCCACGTTTCATGTATATCACATTTCTAGCCTGATAAACAGGAATGAGATTGTCAATGGCCATCTTTACGGAATACAGCCGCGAATGACCTTTTATAAAGTTGTCATTTCTATAATCTGTGTTACCGTCCTGATCGTGATAAATGAAATTAGGATTGATCTGTTCAGCATAGTTCAGCCCGTACTGTAACAGGTAATAGTCAATTATATCTTCTTTCTCGGCATTACCGAATAAGGGGATATAGTTCTTCAATCGGATGGTAACCTTATCTGATGGAAGCACCCAATAATTTTTGCATTTTTTGTAAATTGGGGTCTTTAATGTTTGAAATGCTTCAGGTACAACGCATTTCAAATAGCTGTTACCGGTAGCATATTTATATACAAAATGTTGGTAGACAATCCCTTGAAATGAATTCAAACAATTAGGACGGTCTATCAGGTCATTGAACTGCTTGTTGTTCCATACGACCGAATCATCGGAAGCTTTTTTGAGCATGAACCTACCCCCAGCAATGCGGCTGGCAAGAAAGTCGATAGGGAAGAATATCTCACCGACGGTGTTGAAAAGAGTAAGGAAATTGGAATCAGCCACATATGGGCTGTATATGTCTTCGCTAAGTCTGAATCTTCTTTTTGACAGGGCGGAGAATATCTTGTCAACTTCCTGAGCTACAAGGCTGGAAATATCGGTGCTCTTCTTCTTTCCAAATATATTTTCTAAAATTGTCATATAGGAATCTGTTTCCGGCAAATGTAAAGGGAAGAAGCTTTCATTTTACAAAATACCTCAATCTTGAAAATAGGAGAGGGGAGGAAGTGATATGTAATAACTTGTATACAAGTTGATTATAACTTATTTTAGCTGGAACGCGATTTTATTATGTAGTGCCCCCAACCACTGAGAACCGTACTGGCTCCCTTATTTTCGCAATCAACGTTGTAGTCCATCAGGTTGGTTACAAAATTGCCGTATTCCCGTGATTCTTCAAATTTCTTGGGGGAAAGAAGAAGATTTTTTTTTATAAAGTCAGATGTGGCGGATATGCGTTTGTCTACATCGGAATATTCTTTTATCACTCTGATATCCGCCCCTTTCATCTCTTGTCTCAGCTCCTTTACCATCTGATAATAGACAGGAGAACATTCAAATATATGGGTCTTTGCTTCATGGCACATGATGGCCTTTTTTATCTCGTCAACGGATGATGTGTCTTTAAACATGGCATCTGTCAGATGCCATGTGTTGCCGCAACGGCGCGTATGTACAAGAAGGAATGTTCCAGCCACATTCGGCATTATATAAACCACGCTGTCTGTATAATTATGTACAGTATCCGGATTGAAGAAGTCGAGCATTCCTTTACCTGCGTATAAATTCCGTTTGCGCCGGTTGCTGAACTCGATAAAACTTTCGTGGCACAAGTCATGGACAATATATCGGAACGTGTCGGACAAATGCCCGTGTTCCTCATACGACTGCTTGGTAGTGGAGTTTTTCACTTTTGTTTTTAATATGCCACCATTGGAATCTTTCTGGACACTCATATAGTCCTCAAGAGATATCGTACAACTTTCGTCAATGCAGATTTCAATGCCGGGTATCTGGAAATCGAATATCGCATTGATGAACTCGCCTGTCATGGCAACGGACGGATTTCTGTCACCCACTTTGTCTTCTATGTCGAAACCTTCATTCTTTAATGTTTCGATGAACAAGTCCATCCAGGAGCGTTTCTCATCATCAAAAGTGTTGGCTGATTTGGTGGATGCATCGCCATGGACAAACAGCTTGTCGCAATACCTTATTGATTTCAGATATTTGGCGACCAGTTTGGATGATTTCCTCACTGTGTTATTCGGGGATTCGGCACATGTTTCATGGAACTGCCATATCTTTATGCCTGTAGTGAAATCCACTTGCCAGTAACTGATACTGATGAACGGCAGCACATTATTATCGACAGAAAGATGAACAGGCAGACTCGGATTATACGGGCGCTCTCCCGAATGCTGTCCTCTTTTGAACGAGCCGAAAAATTCACTGCCGGTACGTATGACTCCCCATTCGCCCAGTGCATAGACATTATAGTAGTCCGGATCGTTGATACGGTCTTTCTCGAAGTCGGCGACACACTGTTCATCGTAATAGCCGTATGTGCCGTCCGGAGATCCGACAACCCAGAAGTTATTCAGATAAGTGGACTGGATGAGGACAGTATCGCCCGGATGTTCCACAATCTCTTTCGTCCGGACATTCATAATCTGTTTGGGCTCATTCATTCTTAGTGACTTTACCGTTGTAAGTTCTTCAGGGATTCTCTTGCCACCCAAAGTTACTTCCATCGGGATATCATGCCATTTGTCCTTGTCGAATATCTCTTTCTTAATCCAGTGGGTAATTTTGATGGGGTTAAATGAACAGATTATTTGCTGGCCGTGCTTGCCACGCAGACGTTTCCTTATCTGTTTGAAATCTCCGTGTTCAAAATCAGAAAACTCTTCAAGAAACACACGCTTGTAATTCTCTAGTCCTTTGATCTTTTCGGAATCATCCAGACCGGAAAAAGTAATTTTAGCTCCATTGAACTTGCAGACTATGCGCCTTTCCTTAAAGTCAAAAAGATGATAGACATTCAAAGTCTTTGAAGCTTCCTTGAATGCTTCATATATGGAATCTTTCAGAGCTGCACCGACTTTTCTGAATACTTTAGTGTTCTCGGAATCCTGCAAGGTCATTATAAGGATAGCCTGAGCTATACTGAATGACTTGGCGGATGATGAACCGCCATACAGGATGATGAATCGTAATGAAGCATCCTGCAAATACCTCAAAAGATGAAAACAATTAGGATTGAGTTTCTTGTAATTTATAACCATATACTGTTCTATAAGTAGGTGATTCTCCTAGGGCAGATAAAGAAAAAGTGTTAGTGTGCTGTTCTATTTATCCGATTTGTCGTTTTCGTCAAAACCGATGCGCAGTTCACCGATCTTATCGCCGTCATTTTTTACATTGATGGTCTTTTCGGCATCCCATCCGTTCCATGCACCAAGAAGCCGGGCGGCTTCTGTCTTACCTGTGAACTCATAGGAAACTTCTCCTTTCTTGTTGGTTATCTTCTTCATTGCATTCCGGATACGTTTGGGCATTTGGTCGGGTCGCTTTAATTTTACTTTGCCTGTTGAAGAATCAAGTATATATAAGTCTTTGGGGTCAGCCATTACAATATCATAGAGAACCTTCTCAACCGCCTCACGTCTGACTGCGGAATCTTTGGCACGTTGTTCCTTAATTTGATTTATCCTTTGGGAGACCTTTGGGTTTGACAAGAGAAGGCTGGCTTCAGTCCATACACTTTCTGCCTTCATTTTGGAAGCATTGTAAGCCATGCGGTAGGCTTCGCTTGCATTGCCTTCGATATCTACATAATATTGGCAGAAATTTTCTTGTTTGAGTGTCAGTGGTCTGTCTTCTTTTGATGTCATATGGTTTTATATTTAAGCCTGCAAGAAAAAAAGATGGGGTTAAGACTTCTTTTCCTGCAGGTGGATTAAAACTTAAAAAGTAATTTCATTGGGCGCTATCCTTCCTCCGTCTTGGAATTTTGGGGCGTTTGGTTTCTCCGCCCGGCAAAAATCTTTCTGATTCCATTCTCTACGGAGGTGTAGGACAAAGGTACTAAGAAAATGTACCTGTCCACTACTTGTTCAGAATTGTCATGTTCACGGGTGGTCTCCACCAGTTCAATATCAATGCTTTTATACGATCCCACAATTTCTGCGAAGCTTTTTACGGTGATAGGTTGCATGTTCGCCACATTGACAAGGCGTTTGTGTGAGCCGTAGGCATAGATGAGTCCTTGTACCGCGTCATCAATGTATGTAAAGCAACGGATATTCCGGCCGTAGTTGTACAGTTTGACTTTTCCTCTATTGAGTAAAAACCAGAGAAGAGTTCTTTTACGTGGGAGGGAACCGTACACGTTATGAAGCCGGACGCCTGTCGCGTCTTTGCAATAGAATGAGGCGTACTGCTCGTTGAAGTATTTGGATATGCCATACATGGAGGTTGTGTTGCATGGATGGGCGGCAGACGAACTTGCGTATACCAATTTTACATGATATCTGTTGCAGGCATCAGCGACATTTATGAAAGTGTCAATGTTGTCTTTCCGGATTTGGGGGATGTTTCCATTGAATACGGAAGTCTGTGCGGCCAGGTGGAATACACAGTCTATATCTCCGTTTTTGAGGATGTCGCAAATGCTTGCGGCATCCTTGCCGTTTTTCCGGTCAATTCCGATCACTTCAACATCACGTCTTTTCAATTCCTGACAGAGGGCTTTGCCTATGAAGCCTTCGCTGCCAGTTACAATCATCTTCATCTTTAATCGTTTTAGAGTTAATAAATTGGGTTTTATGGGGTGGTTGTTCTATCACTCGGAAATAATCTTTTTCGCGCTGTCAATATTCCGATGGTTCAGATAGGACTGCCAGCATTCATTGCAGCGTGACCATTTGAAACCATTTTTCTTCAGTTGGTTACGTATGTCTGCATCCGGAATGGAAGGAAAGAACAGTTGCAGGCGGTTTTCTGAATAATTTTCAACCAGACTTACACCATTGATGGTGTATTCCTTATTCTCTGTCATTTTCATTTTTCTGGCTCTCTCAAGCTGTTCTTTGACCCGCCGGATATTAGATCCATTATTGGTAATGATATAACTGGGAAACCCTATTTCACCAAAACAGTCGGGAATGAAGAGTTGTGTTATCCCGTTTTCGGAATATCCTAACTCTTTCAGTTTATCATGTTTCTCAATTTCGGAGAGCTTCTTGGAGCGGAGAATCTTGTTGGTGGCTTTCATTGTTTCCTGTTTCTTTCCAAGGGTGGCCAGCTTTTCTTCCAGCCGTTCTACGGCATCGTCATCTCCCAAGTAAATTGAGGCATTATTTTCTGCCGCCTTGGCTTTCTGTTCAAAATATTCAGCTTTCTCGCTAAGCTTTACCGCTTTTCCCAGCGTATTCCATGAGCGGTCCAGAATTCGTCGATGAGTACTTTCTGAATGGTGCCCTATAAGTACGGGTTGTCCCATGGGGATGTTCTCCACTAACTTATGGCTTTGACTGTAAGCCTCCTTAGATTCTTTCATCGCTTTTTCTGCAAGTTCCCTGTACCTGCCAGTTTTCGCTTCTTGTCTTTCTTTTCTGTTCATAATTCAATGTTATTTGGTTTGACTATATGAAAAGGCCACGACTAATGCGCCGTGGTCTCGTTAAACAAATCCTGTTGTTTTTGGGGAACTATATCATCGAACAAGCCGGGAACACGCGGTTGCAGGGCTTCATACTCTTCTCGGAAAAACTCGGCTTTCGTGCGTCCCTTCTTCTTGCCTTTGCGGGTATGCACATCGAATGTATAAGGTGGAATGGGTATGGGGCTTTGTCTGATATCCTCAATCCATTTTTCTATATCGACATCCTTGCGGTCATAAATGAAGTTCTGCAAGTGGTCGGCATCACGATTCTTCCGGCATTCGCACAGCAGAAGAACAGCTTTGCTTACAAAGATACGCCCTTTGGGTTCTGTGGCTTTCTTGTTTACGACCTCGTGTCCCTGCCATAATGCTTCTATTTCTCCGGTCACGATTCCATAGCAATCCTCGGCGGAGATGGTGAACAAACGCTTCCATACATAATCCCTGTAACCACTGGTCCACAGTTCCAAAGCGAAAAAGCCTGCAACCGCTGCGTCAGCCCTTCTGATCGCTTTCTGCATTGCAGAAGATACTTCAAAAAAATCATAGCCTCCAACAGTTCTGATAGTCATAATTTTTAGTTTTTTGGTTTGACTTATTGTTTATTACATTAGTAAAGATAGTCGTAATTGACAAGTTTTGCAAACAGAATCTTCGCCATTTTATCGCCTTTTTCATCTGATTATCAGTATTTGAATTTACAGGTTATGTTATATTGCACGAGCTGCTTTGTCTTGTCCTTACCGTTGTTGGTTGCGCTCTTCAACAGGATGCTGTCACCAAAGTTTTTCTTGATGAAAAGAATGGACCGCCGTTCCTCTTCCTGATTGCGGATAGAGGCCAGCCCTCCTGCATTGACAAATGTATTTTTCTGCTCGAAGTTGTATCTGAGGTCTGTGAGTACACGCCGTTCCTTATACTTCATGTAACAGCTTATCCAAAAATCTTCTTTGAGTCTCAGTTCCTCGTTCCACCAGGTATTTTTGTTATAGATAATTCCGTAACTGCATCCTGTTATCATCTTTGAAAGAGAAAGAAAGCTTGTTTCGTCATACATCACAGGTGATATCCGTGAGGTGAAGCCGAAAAGGTGGATATCCATAAGACTGGCCATTTCATGGAGTGAGAGGATAATCCGGGTAATCTTGTCTTTGTCTTTCACTCTTCCGGACTCGCCTTTCTCCGCATAAAGAGTTTTGCAGGCATGGACATCATCATCGAGCATGAACAGCTCCCCGAAATATCTTGCCATCCAATTACGTTTGGGGATAAGACCAATGATGTCATCGGGATGGGTGACAATCTCGCAATCCGGGTTAAATTCACGATACAGGTCTGCTTGGCTCTCGGCCACACAGACAATGGGATCATTCACCAACTTTTTGGCGAACACTCTGTCATGCCTTTTATGGCTTGGAATTACTATTTTGCAAGGCATGGCGTACATCTTTTATATCAATGACATTCGATTTGCTTATCTTGCCGGTCTTGTAGGATTTCATGTGCTGCATATCCAACCGTTCACGGAGCCAGTTGCTGTCCACCTCATTACCGGAAATAATGATGAATAGTTCATGTTTCTCATCATATTTGGGAATGAGAGGATACAGGGCGTTGTCATCCGATATGGCGTTGAAACGATCCTTGAATTCATCCTTTTCCTTTTCTGGAGCAAACTCAATACCCCAGTCCTGTAACTCAGCCTTATCCCACTCGTTTTCCATAATATCCATATCATTCTCACCGAAACTTACATTATCTTTTGTGGCGTATTCACGAAGCTTGGCTACGGGTGTATCGTCTGGCAGCACCTTGCAAGGAAGTTCTTTATAGCCCAAATCCTTACAGGCACGTAAACGCAGGTTACCACAAACGACAATGTATCTGCCTTCTGATGGAAAAACGATAAGTTCACGGAGATCAAGCATCTCAGGAGAGTCGGAAATACTTTTTTTCATCGCTTCGAAGCGATAGTCCCGGAAGAAACGTGGGTTCTTCGGAAGCCCGGCGAGCTGGCCCTTGTTGAAGTCCAGCAGCTTTATAGAAATGTTTTTTGTCATAACTCACTATTTATCAACTACACTTAAAATCAACATCACTCAAGTCAGTCACAACACCTATTCATCCTTGTTGTCATTGAACTCTATCGTATCCTTGATCAGTTGCTCGATGTTTGCGCATCCGATACGGCTTAGATAAGTTATGGTGGAAATGATGATACCTGCAGCGGCAATCTCCTGTTCTGAATAGCCGGGCAGATGCTTGCTGTGATATTTCGAAGCTTCAAGCAATTCCCTCCATTTAACAGAAATCAATAAGATAAAGGCACGCCTGGAGGTATAATTATTGATTTTACCTTTGCGCATTGCTGTTTCAAGGCATCTCTTCGCCAATTTATTCAATGTTATCATTGTTTGACAGGTAATTGTTAGGACTATATTAATATTCTCAAAGATCCTGTATGATCGGGCGACTCTCTTGGTCTGGGATGGGTTATTTTCATTTTTATTTAGTTTTGAGAGTTATTTTATCACATCTGTTAATCGGTATTTTTACTTCTTTCCCATACCACGAACACCAATAATATGGCTGAAATAAATTGGGTGAATGCGTGCAATATTTACATCTTTCACACAGGTGGATTCCATTCATTTTTATATCGTTTTGAATTATTTTTTTATAACTACCGCCATTGTACTAATGGATGTGCCACTCTCTTTAAACTCGCCTGCGCTGATTTCAAACACTTCTCCATGTACTTCTTTCAGCCAGTTGCGGAAATCAATACATTTCTTTTCCGAAGCTAATTTCCAGTGTTGGCTGGTTATTGCCACAAGGGTTCCACCTTGTTCCAAACGTTCATACATAAGCTTTACATGAGCTATATCCTGATTACCGGAAAATGGAGGATTGGCAATAATCTTAGTGTAATGCCCTACACTGTCTTTCGTAAAATCTTCATCAAGCAGTATCACATTTTCCAACGAATGCAAAAACTCTCTGTTTTCCGGCATCAGTTCATAACATTCTACCGTTACAGAAGGACAAGCTCGATGAATGGCTTTAATGAGAGCACCGCGGCCGGCACTCGGTTCCAGTACCGTATCATTTTCATGTATTCCGCCGGCAAGCATAACCAGCCAGTCCGCCACCTCAGCCGGCGTTTCAAAAAACTGATATTCCTGCTGAAGATTACAGCGCTTCCCTTCTTTAAGAATTGAGAACACCCTCTCCGGATTGAACGGGAATGTAAACCCTTGAGCCTTTCCACCCTGCCAAGATCCGCCGGCTTCTTCAATCCATTTCTTTGCTTCGGCATAAGATTTTTTATTAAATTGAACTTGAGGAAGTTTGAGGATATTGTTCTCAAGAGTACAATGTTTCAGTATTTCTTCCACATTCCATTTTTTGCCTTCGTCAGCCTGTTTCTTCTTTTCCCCAACCGGAGCGTCAGGTGCTAACAGTGAGGATATTTTTTGAACGACGATGTTGCTTGCGTCCATGAAGGCACTGACGCAAGATATCGCTTCTATCAAAAAATCAGTGTCAACACACCCGGTATCGTCATAGATGTCTATCCCTTCGGTCATGGATGACAGTTCATTGAGCTGCGCAACACTACCATGTAACGTTTCGATTAAAATCTTTTTTTTGTTCGTCATAACTTTTCTGTAAATAAATTCTTGTTGTGTCTACACTTCCATGACCGAGAAGATCGGCCAGTTGAATAACATCTTTGTTTTTTTTCAGGAACATTTTAGCGAAAAAATGTCGGAAGGCATGCGCGTGCATTTTTTTTGAATCGATACCACAATGTTTACCCCATGCTTTCAGGTGTTGTGAAAAACCTCTCTGAGTCAACGGTCCGTATCTCCCGACAGCAAGAGTACCGGACTTGCCTGTCTCCTTTATATAGTCCTTCACCTCCTGTTGTAATTGCTTCTGGAAAAAGAAACGCCGATACTTGTTTCCTTTCCCTTTCAAAACAACCTCGCCAATTGCTATATCCTCCCATGTGAATTGCTGAAACTCCGAGAGCCGGGCTCCTGTAGTACCCAATACCTTGATGAAGAAATAGTAATCCTTGTTGAGTTTTGTTTTCAGATACTCCAGTAACCGATTATATTCATTCTCGGTAGGAACATTAGAAATATCCAGCTTACGTTTCATTTTAGGTCTCTTTAATTCTATCGGCTTTTTCATCCATTTAGAGAACTTTTCAATGGCTGTAATACGTAACCGGATGGTAGCGGGAGATAATTTTTCTTCTTCGAGACTTTTTATAAACCTCCTGCAATTATCCATGTTTACCTCATTGGCATACTCGAAATACTTCTTCATTGATGTGTAATATATATCAACTGTATGAGAAGAGTAATCATTGTTGTCGGTCAGCCACACAATGAAATCATTAAGTTGTTTCTTGTTCTTATCCGAAATGACATCAAGTTTTTCCAAAGGTTTCACCGCCTTTTCCCTTTTTCCATATCCGATGTTGAGATAGGATAATAGATCGCATATAGCTGAACACATTAGCGAATGACGCACCATGACATCAGCATTTTCACGTTTATAATTCAAATAGCCACGGCGGTTCACTTCTTTGGCCATTTCTAAAAAATCCGTGACATGCTTGATATATTTCCCGACAGTATCATAAGTCCTTCCTGTCGTGTATATGTAAGAAATATAATCAGTTAATATCTTCTGTCTGTCACTATTCATGGTTATTTATTTCTTTTTTTTGATTTAATCTTGATTGGATTGTTTTTGGTACCAGTACCCAACCATTTTAATTGGATGCCATGTATCCGGAGCCAATATTTAAATTCGGACGTGGTTGTCTGTTTCATATCTGTTCCGATTTGAATTTCTTGTTTATTTCTTTTTCAGCAGCTCTGGCCCCTTTCTTGAAACCCTCTACAAAGCTGTCAAAACAGGCTCTATGGATTTCTAAAGTGCATCTTTGCATAAGTGGGCAAATCGAGCATTTTTGGCTAAGCCCTGCGGACTTCTTGGCTATTTTCGTTACGTTTTTCATTGGATTTTTAAATTAATTATTACGATTTCTTTCCGCTGCGACTTCACTCATACACATCTTGCACCAGGAGGTGAGACATCGGTATTCCTTATCCCCACATCTGACAGTCCTGTTATAGAACCGGTGGAGCGGAAGGGAACGTCCGCAATGCGGACAAACCTTTCTTCCGGCTTCCGTACCGGCAACCGTCTTGGCTTTACGGTATACAAGCGTACATCCCCTGCATTCATCCAGCCTGCCTTTGTATTTCCGGCATTTGTGCAGGGAGATGCGCCCGCATGGAGCAAATTTCTCGCAGTCGAATCTGGGTTCTGTGTGATAGATGTTCATGCAGTAAGTTCTTTGATCAGATTCATGTTCTTCTCCACCAGCCGGATAATGCAGTCATGATACTCCGATGTTCCGTTGCATACGGCTCTTGACTGTACTATCTGAAACGATTTAAGATTCACTTCAACAGTTTCAATGCGTTTACTACCTATTCGGGCAGAAAGGATAAGAGAATCCTTCTTCTTGAAATATTCATTTGAGAAGACACAATGGTGCATAATTTCTCCTTCTTTCTTAAATTCCTCAAGGCTTTTCAACGGTATCACCACTATTTTACCATCCGACAGTTTCAAATCAAAGAATTTAGATTTCTCTTTAATGTAGTCTTCGGCATATTTCTTAAGCTCAAGTAAACGCTGCATATCACGTGCCTTGCGTGCCTTTTCATCATCACGCTTTTTCTTTGCCACATATAAGTCATGGGCTCTTTTCAAATTCGCAGGACAAACATAATAAGCATTATGCAAGTCTTTATGATAGCGTGTAAGCAAATTCAGATAATCAAACCACATCGGAACGTCCTTTATTTTATACTTATTCCGAAGACAGATTTTTATAGATGGCCAATAGTCATTAATTTTATAACGTTCCCTATGCCAATAACCCAACAAATCATATCGCCTTGCCTTAAGAAGCGTTTCGAGTTTAGGATTAACAGGAATGGCATTAATTGCATCAAGAAATGACAGTCCATGAAGTCTGTAATCTATTCCCATCCTTGTGTATTGCGGTTTGAATACAGAATCCGGATGGTATTTATCACAGCAAACATCATTATCTTCGATATAATAATACGATCCCACAGTCTTGTTGCGAATTACAAGATTTCCACACCACCCACTACAGCCTGTATTTCTCGCAAGGGCCATCACTTCCCGTTTTCCATCGTCTTTAATCCAATGTTGAAGCACTTCCCGAATAAAATAATGAGGTTTCCCACCTTCACGATAATAAGCATATAGCTCAAAGCATCGGAGAACCTGGAACTCTTCACATATATCCGCCTTTCCTATACTTATAAACTGCTTATTAGTACGTTTCCTCGACCATTCTATTTTTAAGGATGCACCGCAATGAGGACAAACGGCACGCTTGCGATTTACAAGTTCTGTAGAAAAACGTTCTCCACATTCCATACATACGACACGGGACTTGGTAGCATATCCTATATGGTTCAGACAATCATTATTAGCCCACTCAGTCATCATACTTTTTATATCGGGTAGCTGGCTACTCAAACCAACTACCCTAAACTGTAATTTCGTTCTCGGTTTCATGGCTAGAACAAACTCATTTGTTGGACATTATCATCCGCTTTCTTTCGGACGTTTTTCTTCCTGAGTGTCTGGTATTGTTCTTCCGCCAGCCGTGCGATTGCTTTGTCACGTGCCGCTTTCTTATCTTCTTCGGTGAGTTCCACAGGTTTGGCGGAGGATGATACGGACGTTTTCTCTCCGGCAGGCAGCCGGTTTATTTTGATATCGTCCTCATCATAGTAGTGCACTGCCATCCCGTAGACCTCCTCGTCTGAAATCGCTACGGCGTTACCACGCTTCCTGGCTTCACCTATGATATAACTACAGCATTCATCAATGCTTTTCTTCTCATTCGCATATTTGGGGGCGAACAGTGAATCTTCTTCCGCCCGTTTGTCCAGATAGGCTTTGATTGCCTGTTTGAAACTTTCATTACTTGTCATGGTCGTTAGTTGTTTGTCAAAAATGGAATCATGCTTTTCATCTTATAAGCATCGTTAATGTTGATAACATTGCCGCTTTTCTCATCCGGACAGGCGGCTCCATCAAAGCTCTTTCTCGGATTTATCGGAGAAGGACTGATTTTGTTAATCAGAATGTTTTTAATATCCATAGTTTTAATGTATTGGTTTGACTTTTAGTTTGTTATATCAATAAAGATAAACGTTGAGAACAAGTTTTACAAACAGAAACTTCGCCATTTTTATGCCTTTTTACCAGAGGGTAAAACGGTCAGAAAACCACGCCGTACAGTCTCGTTAAAGACAGGCAGGTCCTCAGCTCTGACATACACCTCAGATTCATGATTCAGGGTAAGATATGAGCTGAAACCGAAACGTTCACATATCTCTTTACGTCTTTTCATGCCTTTGGAGCTCCACTTTATTCTGATTTTTTCCATAAATCTATTATTTGCTTGGATTCTGCATCACCGGATTCCGCACGGCGTTTTAGTTCGTTGTACCAGCTCAAAGAAGAATATCCTTCGGGTGGAGTGAATCTTCTGTTCTCTATCTCATTCTGGATTCTTTTTCGGTTTATAGCGTCCAGCTCATAATTCCTTTCCGGGCTGAACTCCTTGAAAAAGGCATTGCCAATTCTTCTGGCATCGAAAGAGGCGAATGAATTATCATATTTTCCAGCTTTGTAGCGTGCGAAAAACAACATCAACTCAGAAAGTTTGTAAGCCTTAACCTGTGAGGCAAAGGACTGGCAGAAGATTCTTATTCCGTCAGCAACTCCCTTTTCCTTGCTGTTGGAAGCCCCGAATATGCCGGACACCTGTATGTCAATCCAATATTCGGAGGAACCATGGCCGTAGAGCGCATCATACTGCATCAGCGAGGGACAGTCTGCCATATAAGCCTTTTCCGGATTCTGAAGGGTATATCCCCATTGAGTTGGTGAAAATACTCTTTCAACCTCAGAACGGTCTTTCCATTTGGTCAGCCAAGCCTTCTTCGAGGTCTCGCTTATGTTGTTGTAGCAAGCTAAGAGCGTAGGCGTTAGCTTCCTGCTTGCTTGTATAACAGCTCCTATTGTTCCCATTGTTTCGTTGTTTTTCAAGCTCAATTTTCAGCCATCTAGCAAAGTGTGATTTCGCATCCTTTGGTGCTTTCCTTACCTCTCCCTCGTTTTGAAGTTTCTCGAAAAAATGTTTTAAATACGTTTTGAACATATCTACCGTAAAATCCTTGTAACCGGAATTACGTGTATTCATCGTTACGATTTCACTCCAACTCATGTCCCTTGACAATTCCTCATAGCATTCGTCTAATTCTTTGCCTAAAATTTCGGGAGGGGGAAGATTTTCTTTATCTCTCGATAGAGAGATTTCTTTATTATTTCCTTTCCTTTTCTTTGTGGTGTTTTTGCATACATTAATGTCGGCAGTAAAAGGGTTATTGCATACATTAACCCCGCCATTGCAAACATTAACTGTATCGCTCGATACATCTCCATCGTCGGAAGAAAAAACTTCCTTGTTTTCGCAACCGCTAACTTTGATTAATAAGTATCTAAAATCATCCACAGATTTACGCCTTTTAGATATTTTGAAATATCGCTTTTGGATGCCCGCACTGGTAAGAACTCCCATCGAATCAAACAGGTCTTTGTCAAAGAAGCCCCATAAGACTAAACGGTTCATTATGCTGTCGAGCAATTCAGAAGACACTCCGGGCAGGTCTCTAAGGAGTTTGAATTTCAGCAGATCATTCCACAATATGAAATATCCATTTCGGTATATCGCACAAAGCAGCTTGATTACAACAATTTCTCCTTTAATCCCGAATTCCCCGGATATGGCTACAATCTTCTCATCATTAAAGAAATCAACGTCAAAAGGGAAATAATCCAATCCCATTTTATTAGGTCTTGCCATAGGCGTTTCCTTTACCCGAATTCAACCGGGGTTATTTCATACTCGACACGCGGTTCTTTCCGGTCAACGAATTTTTCAATCTCTATGTACACGCACTGACGGTCGTTTTTGATTGTTCCCGTCATTTGCAGACAGTCAAGCAGTATTTTCAGTGAGTTGTCCAAATCCGGCCGTTTGCTGTTATAATAGACTTTTGCCCTCAGTCTGAAATATCCCTCAATCATCCGTCCCCGTTCGGGGCATTGGATATAAAAATTCTTTTCGTATTCCTTGAGCACTTCCTGTTTTGCAAGCGAGGAATGTGTCTTTCGGGTCTTGGGATCAAAATGAGAAACAATCTTGTAACAATTGCTCTTTGATGGTATTTGTCCTCTTATGATATACATGATTATAATATTACGTTAGTTAATTGTTTGCCATTGCTCTTGATGCACCATTTGTCCTTTTCCGGTTGTTCTACCCTTAAATCCTCGACTTTCCCGAATGTCCTGATATTGCCACATAAGTCTATGACCCAGCCGTTCTTGCCGGGGCACGGACGAATGACACGTCCGACCATCTGATAATACAGTGAGAGTGACATGGTAGGTCTGCAAAGCACGACGGTGTCAAGTTCTGGATAGTCAAACCCTGTGGTAAGCACGCCGACATTGGCTACAACTTTTATTTTCCCGGCTTTGAATTCGGCAAGTATTCTCTCACGGTCAGATTTGGTGGTATCCGCGCTTACAACGGCGCTGTCAGGAATCTCCCGTGCAAGCATTTCAGCCTCGGCGGTGAACCGGGTGAAAACAAGCATGCCTTTACGTGCTCCCCCGACTTTGGGATGAAGCAATCGTTTCACTATGGAGATGAGATAGCCGTACAGATCCACACGCCGGAATTCATCAGACAGGCTTGCGTCGTCAAAATCAGCTCCGGAAGAGTTTCTCCTCACTTTGGTCAGGTCAATTCTCGTGACATCGTAATACTTCAACCGGGAAAGAAACCCTTTGGCAAGCAATTCGCTTACCTGGCAATAATACAGGACCTGGGAGAAGACACGCGGACGGGTACGGGTGAGAAACTTAAGCATACTTCCGTTCATGCAGGAATATAACCGGTATGGGGTGGCGGTAAGCCCTACAATCCTTCTTTCAGCCTGTTCGAAGAATCTCTTGTACATTCCATCGCTTGGCTTGACAAGATGGCATTCATCAATCAGAATGTTCTTGAAATGCTGGAAGTCCTTCATATGCCGGATGACACTGCCGATAGTGGCGAATGTGATGCGGCTGATCTCTTTCCGGCCCACTGACGCGGAATATATGCTGCAATCCCAAATTCCGTATGTTTGCAGCTTCGCAAAGTTCTGTTCCAATATTTCTTTATTAGGCTGGAATACAATCAGAGGCTCCTCAAGCCTCGCTGCTATATCCGCTATGATGAGTGATTTGCCCGCACCTGTCGGAAGTACCAAAAGACCGTTCCTGCCTGACTTCATCTTAAAACACATTACAGCGGCATCACTGGCTTTTTTTTGATAATCTCGTAATTGATATTTCATAGTCTGATAACTCCTTTATGAACTTTTTCGTGGCAAGAGGCGCATAAGGTGACAAGGCAGTCCAGATGTTCGAGTTCATGACCGACTATGGACATTCCGTTCACCTTATAGCGCATATGATGTACTTCCAGCGGATAGAGGGCGTTACAATGCCGGCATTTGTGTCCGTCCCTGATACGTATTTCCCTTGCAACCTTCTCCCAATATGGATTCCGTGTCAGGGAGAGCGCATACGCCGACTTGCGTCCCTTCTTATGCCGTAGCCTGCTCATCAGTTTTCTTCTTCGTCAGAATCAACACATCCCAATGCATCGTTCAGATCATCTTCATTACCTAGCTCGTCGTCGCTGTCATCCGGAATCATGTCATGTTCGTTGTCAAAATCATCATCGTCAGGTTTCTCCACTGCCGGAAAATCCAGTCCGAACAGTTCCATCATGGCTGTGCGGTTTCTATCCTCCTGCGCCCACAGGGAAGATTTGTCGTAAGATGAAATCTTTTCAGCCTTGACCAGCAGAACACGGCCGTTTATTACCGAATAGAAAAGGTAGTAGCCGTTCAGGGCTATACGGAATGTCTTGGTTGGCGGCAGCTTCTTTTCCTTTGTGCCTTCCGTCACCTTGGCGGCATAATCCTTGATCTGTCTGCTAACCGAATTAAGAGCCTCCTCAGCGTTCGCCTTCAGTCGTTTGGCCTCTTCCTTTGCACTCAGCAGTTCTGCCTCGGCACTTGGCAGTTCTTTCTCTACGAGCTCACAATACTTCTTTCTGATCTCGTCTTTTTCAAAATTATCCATATATCTCATTGCCAGTTCATTCTCCGGGAACATGACATTGAAATGCTCGTTGACAGCCTTGATGATCTCCTTCTCGTTTTCAGCATTTCCGAATGTCAGTTCAAGAGGGAATGTGTCTTTTACAACTTCCGGCAGGACAAACTGCAGTTCCTCCGGTTCATAATCGTTTGTAATCATAATTATATTTTAATTTGTTATTATTAATATCTGCCTTCATACTCGGCTACAAAGGCGGAATAGTACTTATCGGTAGGCAAGGGGAGTATGATGCCAAAATCATTGTTGACATCAGCCTTCACGCTTTCCATGAAGTTTGTCATTTCCAAGGTATTCAGCTTGCTTGTGCCACGGGATATGGTTTCGGTCTTTCCACCTATGGTCACCTGTTTGCTCAGAAATTTCTTGCAGTAGAGATCATGTATGTCCTGCACACCGTCAGCGGTGCTCCAATATTCCTCTCCTGTGTATTCCCTGAAACAGGCCCCGATACATCGGAACCATTGCCACATGAGGGCATTCTGGTTGAGGGTACGGGGCTTGGTCTTGCGTTTGATGGTGAGGGTATATTCCCCATTTCTCAGCAGGCTTAGCATGAACTCAAACGGTTTGTCAAGAGTTGCTTTACCGTCTTTCTTTATAATAGTGGCTTCCATCAGCAGGGCAACTCATCATCGGAACTGGCATGTTGTGTCTGCTGCTTGACAGTTACCATCTCCATGCTTTCTGCAAATATCTCAACGACAGTATGCCTGACACCGTTCTTGTCTTCAAACGACCGGCTTCTGATTTCGCCTTCGACATATACCTTATCCCCTTTATGAAGATACTTCTTGGCTGTTTCGGCAATACCACGCCATACTACGATATTATGCCATTCGGTACGTTCGGGAATTTGTGTGCCATTTGGCAAAGTCTGTGCGCGCTTGGTCGTGGCAAGAGAGAACTGGCCGACGGCGACACCGCCCTCAAGATATCTGACATCGGGATCCTTTCCGAGATGTCCTAACAGGATTGCTTTATTCACACTCATTTTCTTTCTCCTTTCTTATGGTTATACGAATAGATGCTTTCTTTTCGACAGATTTCAGATACTTTGAATACAAATCCGGATAGTCAGTCTGGAATGCCTTGGTGTCGAATGACTTGCCTGTTGTGGCGGGAGTGACGGAAGCACGCAGTCGTCCGGCATCCCATACATTCACCCCATTCTCTATCATGGCGTTTTTCAGTCCTTCCTTCATCTGTTCGCTTTGTTCCTTGGCAAAATCCAGCTCTTCCTGGATATCAATAAGCATCTGTACAGCCGCCGCAGTCATCAACTGCAGGTTTCCGGCAGGTGCTATTTCTGTGGAAAGGTATTTCTCACCCTTCACTTCGCATTCCATGAGGCGCATTACTTCTTCATCAGACCTGCGCTCAACAGGAATAAGCTCGGACTTGTCTCCACGGAGCCAGACCCCGTACAGGTTTCTGACTTTCAGTCTGGGATTCTGCCTCTCAAAGAGGTATGCGTATATGGACAACTGCCAGCTAAGGAATTCTTTGTCTATCCGGTAAGTGGTCTTGATATCCGCCAGGCTGATCTCACCTTCCTTTTCCCATACACAGTCGATGTTGGATGCGAAGTACTCCTCATCGGATACTGTGTATTCGTTGGCCAGCGCGTCATATCCGGCATTCATGCGCTCACGTAAATAGTTCTCCGCCTCGATGCTTTCAGGTTCGAACCCTGTCGAGTCCACAAACTCGCATTGTGAATGGATACGGCTGCCCTTGTTGGCCGCACGCCTCATCACATGGTCGGGAACGCCTTTGTACTTGTCGGGAAACAACTGCCGGCTGATCATACCGGTAATTCCCCGGAGCTGTTTCTCTCCAAGAAAATAGGTGTGGTTCTCTTCATTGAAAACCACAGGGGACTTTACTAATTTTATCATTTCTTTTCAGGATATTTTTTGCCCATTTCAATACAGGCGTTACGAAACTCGTTATTGTTCTGCATGACTGTGTATCTTTTCCAGACAGACAGGACCTGCGCCCGTGACTTGCAGGCATTCATCTCATCAACTGCCTGTTTCAGTTGCGCACCGGTAAAAGCGGCAGGAGTCTGTGCCGGATTTTTAGGCACGGTTCTGGCAGGTGCCTGTTCTTTCACTTTCTCTTTCACTTCACCGAAAACATATCTTACGTCACCTCTGCCGTCAACAATCACCAGTTTGGAGATTTCACGCTGCTGGTTGTATTCAATCGACTGTACGTTGAACTTGGTATTTGTTCCAAAACTCTTGGAGCCATTGTAGCCGGTTTTTTCATATACTTCCGAGGAATCCAACGTTATCCAGATGAAGGGAGCCGTGTAAAGCTCACGACCGATTCCCCAGTTGAAAGCGGCGCGTTTGAAGGCATCGGACGCCTGTCCTTTCTCCTTCTCGGTATTGGACTCCGTACCCACATCCTGTTTGTTTACCCATACGCCTTTATCAGCGTCCCAGACAGATATCGTGCAGAACAGGTTTCCGTTTATTAGTTCGTGGCTACGCTGCCAGTTGTTTGGACCATAGACCTCATCCAGCATACGCATATCAACACGGGCATCTTTATAGAGCAGGAGGGAACAGCCGTTCTGCTTCATCGTGCCGACTCTGCATTCAATCTCGGAAGCCAATAATGTTCTGATTTGACTTCCTTGTGCTTTTTCTTCTTTTTTAGCAGCCATAATTTAATTTTATTGGTTTGACTTTTAGTTGTTTATATCTATAAAGTTATCTTTTATTGACAAGTTTGGCAAACAGAATCTTCGCCATTTTATCGCCATTTTCCCAAAGAATTAGGAGAATGGAAAAGCCAAAGAATACAATTTTACTCTCCAGCTTCCCGTTCCTGATGATGAACTTGGATAGCAACCCCGAAGAGGGATTCTTTGGGGTATATAATACAATCAGCCAATATGCTGATACAATTTATAATTCTAATAGCATGTTTGTAAACCGGTAAAAAGGTGCACTATCTTCACAGACCATGCACCGAAATCACAAACATAAAATAAATGCGACAAAACTACTAGTCAGGCCTTCACAGGTTCATGGTGGAGAAACCCGGATTCGAACCGGGATGAGTTGCCAGGTCCGCCACATCCAAGGTTGGCCGTCCTGTCATCTAATGGTGCGTCTGCCTATTCCGCCATTTCTCCGTTTTGCCACCGTACCGCTGTACGGTGGACTTTTCTCATCTTAATCTATTATTATGAAAAATACAATTATCCTCACGGACGTCACGCATGAGGGTATCGAACCCTCCCCGACGAAGATCAGTCTTCCGAACTCTTGGGAAACCCGGTTGTTTTATGCGTGTTATAGCCACCCCATCCCGTGAGGTGGCCCACATTAAGTTTCATTTATGTGATTCGAAATTCACCCTCACGGGCTTTGTTCCCGGATAGTCGGTCATGACACACCGGGATAAATGAAGATATAGAATATAACATATAAAAGAGGGCTTCCACCTCACGCTGTCCTTTCCAGCGGCTTTGGGTTAAATTATTATCTAACAAATTGTTCTCTGCTTCACTGCCTTGAAGTCTCTAACATGGCTACGTTTATACGGGTAGGTACGGCTCCCGCTCTTCAGGTAAAAATATGCAATTGCATCGTGGACGATACGGGACTTGAACCCGCGACCCTCAGCTTGGGAAGCTGATGCTCTGCCTCTGAGCTAATCGTCCATGCGCCCGGACACTTCCGGGCTTGATTGATTAATTAGTATTCAATATGATTGAAAGGTTCACCCTCACGGGCTACTGGTGCGGACGGGCGGACTCGAACCGCCGACCTCACGGAAAACCATGCGCTCTGCCTGACTGAGCTACATCCGCTTTGCCCGGACGCTTCCGGGCTGATAACAAGCAACCAGGATCAATCCTCACGGATCAACTTCTTTATATACCTGACCATATAACCGGGCATCATTCTTTCCCAAAGGAAAGCTGTACATATTGAATATACCAGCCCGATCACATTCAGATAAGTTATATGACCTTCATTATCCAGAGTGAAAGTCATCAGAGTGGGAACAGCCAGCAGGCTGATCCACATAATGAATAGTATTTTTTTCATTCTTGTTTCTTTTTTCCGGTTTTTCCAGTCTTTCTCATATTCCTGCAATGCATTAGTACTTGTGCGGCATTGCAGAACCATTTTCCGTTCTGCGAGTTTCTCGGCTTGACAGCCTCTATCTTGCCTGATTCGATCAGACGTTCCAGTTTTTTCTTTCCGCCTACTATTGCGGCTGCCTTTGTCTGTCCGAAATATTCTCCGGACATCACACGCATGATGTTATCCAGAAGGATATCAGCGGTATTGTCCATAAGCATAGTTGTCCTTACCTTGTTGTTGCATAGAAAAATCATATCACTGGGTTCTGGTTACTGTCACCGTTTTCTTTTCGATATTGGTTTTCGCGGACCATTTGTATCCGTTCGCACGTTCCACAGCCAGATTGGCACCATAAATCGTGCTGCCGATTGATCTGGCCTGACTTAAAGGGAATACCTCACATTCACCGACCGCCATTTTGCGGAGTGTCGGAACGATTTCTTTTTTTTCTGTTGTTTCTGTCATGATTGAAAAAAATTATAGTAATAGTTCTCCCGAGCCGATCCGGTCGGCGGCATCACGCCTTTTTCGGGAGATTTACTTAACTTTGTGGTGTCTAATCAAAAAATTAAGTGGTTATGGAAAAATATGAAATTGAAGAACGTCTTCACAAAGTATTTAAAAACTCACTTGATATGAAAGCCCAATGGATTTTCAAGATACAGAGTACAATACTCATGGTATCTTCAACAATCTTCGCTGTTATGGTTTCTTTAGCCAACGTTTCAAATGGCAGTCTTTGCAATCGTGTCCTTTTGGCATCCGCAATTTTATTAAATTCGGTATGTATCCTTTTCGCAAGCATATCTTTATTCGAGAATCGAGCCATGAGCAATGCATTGTCTCGCATTTCCTATAATAAAATAGTGGAATATAGAATGGGAATCCTTGGAATTGATTCTTCTTCCTCGAAGCAATACGTTGAGCGTAAGCCCATCTTCGCATTTTGTGAAAAAGCGTCTTACGTTTCATTTCTGTTATTTGTTTTAGCTTTGACAGCATGCGCCATATACAAGATTTGTTATACATAATTCAAATCTTAATTAGAGGTGACGGGCGGACTCGAACCGCCGGCCTCATGGGAACCATGTGCTCTGCCTGACTGAGCTACATCACCTGTTATATATCGTAAATTGAAATCCATGTTTCAACGGCCCTTACAGGTCTAGCTGATTATTTTTACAACGACACGAGTCTGACCCTTACTCACAGCATTATGTCGTTGGCAGATTATGCTTACTCCCGTAGTCCGGTTTGTGCAGGAGGAAATCTGCGAACTCCTAAATTCCAAGATGTCAAAGAACTCTTCTCTGTGTGTTCCCGGTCGCCCACCCAAGAGCATACCGGGTGGCGGTTGCCCGCCGGTGGTTTGGTTTGACTTCGGTGAGGTTACGGCTTCTGTACAAGAGAATCTTTCAAGATGCCTGCTGTAATTGCTATGGATTCAAGGGCAGCCTCAAGAACTTTGCATCTTTTTTCTGCCTCAGTCCAGAATTTTGCATTCTGGTCGCTTTGAAATTTCAGCTCCTTGTTTTGGGCTTCAAGTTCTTCAATTCGTTTTCTTAATTCTTCTTCCATGATGATTGATATTTGATTGGTATGATTGAATTATCTGGTTGCATATCCATTGGCCATGTCACCTGTCGGGTTGGCGTACAGGCTTTTCATCGTGAGTTCTGATTTTGGCAGGCGGGGCTTGATGTTCTGTGAGTAGTTATAGTCTTCCATGGCAAGAATGGCGTCTATCCAAGCTTGTCGTAAGGCTGATTTCAAAGTATATCCCTTATAAACTTTCATGAACGCCCATGCCCTCTGCATGATGGCTTTGCGGTTATATTTGCCATCCACAACTAACCTATAGTCGCGTTTTCTTGCGCAACTTTTATTACTATTCGATTGGATATGTGAACTATTATTCATATATTTGTTTATTGATTGATTAGTATTGCAAAAGTAATCCATAAATGGATAATTTGCAATCATTTGTTTGAGTATATTATCCATATTTGGATATATTAACTATTGATTGTATTGGTATGGTTGAAAGAATTAAGTCTATTATCAATTATTATAAGCTAACTGATAGAGCTTTTGCTATTAAATGTAACATTAAGCAGAATACTCTTAGTAGGCAATTGGGAGGTACTAGTGAAGTTAGTCTATCCACTATTGATGCTATATTATCCACTTTTGAAGATATTTCCTCAGAATGGTTGTTGCGCGGGAAAGGAACTATGTTACTTTCGGATGTAGAGCATGAACGGAATATCATACCTGACTCTAACATGGAACGGATGAACCGACTTGTAGATACAATTGCGACTCTACAAGGTGCACTCAACGAGAAAGATAAAACAATAAAGTTGCTTGAAGAAAAGGTAAAGCGCTTGGAAACTGAATTGGCAATGGTTAAGAATGAACGAAAAATCGGATGATATGGGCAGTTGAAAATAATACTTTTGATTAAAATAGCGCTCGTAATCGCATAATCGTATTATTATGTTATTTCTCTTTACTATTATAATAAGTGTCATATTATAGCTTTACATTGTATTGCGGTATCATATCATCAGATACCTGAAAAGATAGATGGTTACTACAAAACATGTCACAGGATATCTAGAAGGTCATTGAAGAAGAAATGATAAAAAGTGAATATACTATTAAATCTAGATTTTAATATTATGAAAAAAATTAGAACAGCATCAGTGCGTGCCACTACAGCGGAAATAGAAGCAGAACAAAATGAAAAACGACAAAGAAATAATAGTCCAAGGCTAACTATAGTCAAAATTGTTCTTACACATCAGACTGAAAGCAATTTTACATTTAAAAACGCAGTTTGTGAGCAATACAATATAATATAGAAAACACAACTGATGATAGGGATGTCTTCGAAATGTATGCGAAAAATTTCTATAAGATTTTAGATAAAGATGAATTTATTGTTCCAGACAAAGGGAAAAAGAAGGGTATATCCGTTAAATTAGCCAAATCAGGCTTGGTTAAACATAATGACCAAATAACATTAACTCCAGAGGAGGCTGCAAACAAACTTGAAGTCCATTCTTCGAAGAATATATTAGAAGGTATTGTTATTGGTGGAATATATGGACGGCCAAGAAATGCAAGACAGTTAAAAAATAGAAATAAGAAGAAAGATGTTAATAGGGATGATGTCATAACAGACGATTATTATGTTATGATATATTTACCTATGGATAATAATATTGGATTTCTTCTATTGCAATATTATCCAGATATAACAATTAAAGATGAAATAACTAAATTCATCCGAAAAACATTACGTCGAAGTAGGGCTAAATATGATATAGCGTTCTCATATTATTGTAGTAAGGAAATGAGTGAGCAATTCTCTTCAAATAGCATTTTGGATCATTTAACTTTAACAAATCCATTTATTAATGGAGATGCGATAAACGATAAAGAGGATGTAGAAAATAAGCAAGTAAATGATATTATTCTTAAAGTAGAAGTGGCATCTCCATCTGATAAACCTGTTCCTTATTCACAAATTCAGGGTTTTATAAAAAAAGTTGCAAATGTTATACTTAATAATAAAGCTGCCAAAGATTATCAGATGCAAACCGCCACAATAAGGAATCAAGTTACAGGGCTGACTACTACATTTGATATTGATGGAGAACTAAAAATACGTCCAACAACATATCTTTATAAAAAAATAAATGTAAATGAGGATGGAATTCCTAACTTTGCAGAACTTAAAGAATATTGTTTCAATGAGTTAGAGAATATAAAATCCGAAACATTAGCTGGATATAAAGACAATGAAACAAAAGAGTAGATTATGGATTTGGATAATAAAGCAAATCCCGATTAATTACATATTCGGGATTGTTGAAGATGCTCATAAATGGCAAAAGCAAAGTCTTTTGCATGAATTGGAGGATGGTAAATCTAAAAAAAGAAATTACTTTAGAGTCCTTAAATTTGCATCTTTGGTTATTGCAATAATCTTAACGGTATTTGTTAGTACGGGCATTAATAAAGATTTTGCAGGCTATATAATATCAGCATTGTCTATTTTTATAGGTTTAAATATTAGCCTTATTATTATGCTTTTTGATAAGTTTAATTCTACTAATTTTGATACTAATAATAAAACATATAAAGATAAAGTGAAATTACTGAAACATCGTAATTTTTTTATGCAATTTACATCTCTAACGGCATATTCCATAATATTATCTTTAGTATTAATTGTGTTGTTATCAATATGCTTCAGTCAACATTTTACTTCATCTATATCAATATCTGAGAAGATTGCATATGTTTGGGAAATGATGAAAACAGATTGGACTCCTGGGTGGTCATGGAAAATTTTTATGTTTGCGTTGTGGCAAGCAACAATATTAGTAATAAGATGCTTTACTTATTATTTACTTTTTTATTTCATTATTATCTTATTCTATTCTGTTGGTAGTGCGTATGCATATATCTCTCAAGAGTATGAAAATAAAAAGATTGAATTGTACAAAGATAGGAAATTCTGATAGTTTTTGTAAAATTATAAGTTGCAAAAGATACCTTACAAAGAATTCAGTTCAATATATAACTACCTTGTCATTATAACAGTTTAGATATTCTATTATGTGATTTCTAATGGATTGGTGGAAAGTTTGAATAAGGGATGATAAAGGATGGATTTAAAGTGAGTAAATAGAATTCTAACAAACATTTTTATTATATCCCTTGTGAATATTGGTTCTTATTTATATATTTGTTGATTAATTAGTATGGTATGATAATCAAGTGAATAAGAATAAAATCTTGATTTATTGAGATAAAAAGGCGATGAAAAGTAAAAAAAGAAAAGAAAGTATGAATCCTTCTGCAGTTGTTCCAAAAGAAAATGAACGTAACAAGCAGCGGGTAAATCCTTCCAAAGAGGATGTAATACTAGAGAACGTTTCCTCAAATACAACTAGTGAAGATTGTTGTCACACGAAAAACTGTTCACATTATATAGGGAAAAACAGGCTGAGCCTTTATAAAGGTAAATTTTTATTTTCAATAATAGCGTTTACTGTAGCTGTTATTATACTTTTCATTCTGTTTCATGTAAGTTATGTAAATAGTCAAGAGCGTATAGTTTCTATACATCAAAATTTTTGTAAAGATATTGCAGGACGTTTAGAGTCATTGACTGTTGAAAACGACAGTACAGTAGTTCTAGATAAGGTTATTAGTGATTTAATAGCTGAAAATCAAAAAAACACTCTATCTTTGTTGGAGTTGCAATATAACAAATTACAAAGCGATTTCGCAATATTATCTCTTTGGGCAGGCGTATTGATGATTGTTTTTCTCATTTTTTCTATTTATTCAATATTCAAAGTGGATGAGATGCAAAAACAAGGAAGGGATTACCTTTTAAAAATAGAAGAGATATCCTCTAGTGCTAATGAAGTCTCTGAGAAATTGACACAACAATCTCAAGAAAAGATTGAAAATTTAGATAAAATGGCACAAGAGGAAATGGAAAAGCTCTCTGCAGAATATGCAAAACAATTAAGTGAACTGAAAGAAGAGATCTTTAAGATTCAAAATAGTTTCCAAGGAATAGTGAAAGAGAAAGCGTCGGATTTCGAAAAAACAATTTCAACATATAGGGAGGAACTCAAACAAAATGCTATAAAGAATGAACAAATGCTAGTTCAAATTGTAGAAGCAATAAAGAATTCAGGTGCAAGTAGTAGTAACAAAGAACAGAAAGGCTAAGATTATGTGTTCTATAGATATCCTAGAATCAATGGTAAGCATAAGCTCTATCATAAATAAGTTATCATTAGATAGATTCGAGCTGTTCAATAAGAATAACCTTATGCTTTTAGGGAAAGTTGAGTTTGCGTCATCTGAAGGAAAAGAAAAACATGATGTTAAATTATCAGAACCGGATGATGATATATATAATAGTGTAAAAGATGTTTTTCTAAAAATTATATCATTAACTTCAAAGGATGACAGTCCGGCCATAAGAGAAAGTGTACATAAATATTTATCTTTATTGGGTAATGTTATTTCTGGTTTTCCGGGATATAAAAAATCCTTTTTGGATAAGGAAACACAAGAAATGATAACAGAGGCTATAGAAAGGGCTAAAAACAATAAAGATGAGAATCTGAGAATTGATATTATTAGATGTAAAAATATTATATATAAAGAATCATGAAAACGTACGTATTCACATATGCCACTTCGTTAGGTAGTAATGAGGAAGTTAAGATATTGCTTGATTCCATAAATCAGATCAAGGATTGGCGTTATGATTCTATGAATGCCTTTTTCTTAAAATCTAGTTCTGCAGCAGAGGAATTAGCTGATATGATAATTTCTCAAAAGCCCAATGTGCGTTTTTTCATAACAGAAATAACCTCTAACAGACAAGGTTGGTTGCCGAATGAAGCGTGGGAATTTCTAAAGGAACAAGATTGATTATATTTCTTGATAAAGTATAGGCTGGCCATTCTTGTGCCTTGCATTGGACATATTTACAAAGTATTAGAATAAGCCCTCATTTCTGAGGGCTTTAAAGCATCCAGATTCAACATCACAATCATTCATCATCACAACTTGGACACTCTACATGCAATTACTAATGGTCAGATGAAAAGTTTGATTGGTAAATAAAAAAAATGAACGGTAAAATTGTGCGACAATTATAAGAATAATGGATTAATTTTTAACTTTTATGATATGAAAAGGCAGGATAGTACATAAATAATTACATTTCCGTGCTCTTGTCGGAAGGCAAAAAGCACTACTAATAACTTGTTGATATTTAAAAAGATAGGCTTAAAATTTGCAGACATGTCTAGTTTAGTTTTTGTGTTGTAAGTGCTCCCATCGTAAGCGAACGAATGGGAGCACGTTTTTTAGACACCTGCAGGGGAGAAGTGTTCTGTTTCTGCAACAAATCCGGAGGTTGGTTTGTTAATTATGGCATAAATAGAAACAATTCTCCTTATGAAAAGAATAATCCCCATACTGATTGCTATACTTATCTGTTTTGGTGTAGGCTGTACTGCTTCTTATTTTCAGTCGGACTCCATACTCAACTGGTATCCTGCATTGGAAAAACCTTCTTGTACACCCCCTGATATAGCTTTTCCCATTGCTTGGAGTTTTATCTATCTGTGCATGGGAATTTCTATCGGGTTGATTTGGCATATATGGACAATAAGACGACAAATGATTATCAGATTATTCGGATTCCAGCTTCTGTTTAATTTTACATGGAGCATTTTCTTCTTTTATTTTCGGAGTCCGTTGCTAGGTTTTGCAAATATTCTGGTGCTGGATGTGCTTGTTATTTATTATATGATAGAAAGTTATCCGGTGAGGAAATCTTCGGCATATCTTTTTGTTCCTTATCTTTTGTGGTTGCTTCTTGCCACTTATCTTAACGGCTATATATTAATGTATAATTAAAAGACTGGCATTGGCCGGTTGAACGGGAATTATGGGGTACAAGAGAAAATACCTATTTATAGTGATTGATAACCCTGGTGATTTTCCGTAACTTTGCGGCCATAAAGAGAAACAAAAAACATAACTATGTATAAAACAAGTAAATATACTCCGACGGACAAAATGAGTTATCTTATCTGTGATAACTATACATTGCTACAGGTAATGAGCCGTTTTGATCTTTCGTTAGGGTTTGGAGACAAGACAGTACAGGAGGTGTGCCGTGAAAATGGAGTGGATTGTCGTACTTTCCTTGCGGTGGTAAACTTCATGATTGAAGATAGCGACCGGATGGAGGATGATGTGAAGGATATTTCTATGCCTTCATTGATGAATTATTTAAAACAGGCACATCATTATTTCCTTGATTTCTGTCTGCCTACCATACGCCGTAAATTGATAGAAGCTATAGATTGTTCCACGGAAAACGAGGTTGCATTTCTCATTCTGAAATTTTTTGATCAGTATGCCGGAGAAGTGCGTAAACACATGGATTATGAAGATATGAATGTGTTTACTTATGTAGAGAATCTGATGACGGGACGAGAAACGGGAGGATTCCGTATCTCACAGTTTGCCCGCAGGCATGATCAGATAGATGCGACACTGACTGAGTTAAAAAACATCATTATTAAATATTATCCGGCAAAAGGAAATAACCATTTGTTGAACGCCGTATTATTCGACATATTCAGTTGTGAACAAGATTTGGCATCTCATTGCCGCGTAGAGGATTACTTGTTTGTGCCTGCTGTACTTAGGCTGGAAAAGGAGGGGAAATGAAACGGACAGAACTTGTGCACGTTGCGGTGGCCGAAACTTCAGTCATTGTGCGTAGCGGACTTGTGGCTGTGCTGAAGCGCATGCCTGATCTTATAATACAGCCGGTGGAAATAACTTCTCTTGAAGGACTGCAAAATTGTATGCAGGGACATCAGCCGGATATTCTAATCATAAATCCTACTTTCGGAGGATGGTTTAACGTGGACGAGTTCAAATCGAACTATCCACAGGCATCTGTCAAATGCGTTTCTTTGTTGTGTTCAGTCACAGATACCAATCTGTTGAAGGGATACGATGAGAGTATAGCGCTATATGATGACATCGAAGTTTTAAATAAAAAGTTAGTAGACCTGATGAATCTTGGTGTGGATGAAACAGATGGCGAACAGGAAGCGTTGAGCCAGCGTGAGAAAGAAATTATTTGTTGCGTGGTACGTGGGATGACAAATAAGGAAACGGCGGAAAAACTGTTCCTCTCCATTCATACGGTGATAACTCACCGTCGGAATATTGCGCGCAAGCTACAGATACATTCACCTGCCGGATTGACTATTTACGCTATCGTAAATAAACTGGTTGAACTAAGCGAGGTGAAGATGAACTTATAATACCTACAAATGGTGAGTGGAATAAGATAGAATACCTAAATGAAGTGATTGTGGATGTGGTCCCTAACCTCTATCTTTGCACTATAAGTTAGTCATATAGAAATTACGTAAACCACAAAGTTAGTTATTAGTTAAAAGTGCTCCCTGCGAAGTGATTCGCGGGGAGTACTTTTTTATTAGTAAGGCTTTTGCTCACAATATTATGCTTTTTTACCTATTCCGCTTCATTATTCGTTAGAAATCTCGTTGTTTTCTTAACAAATATCCTCTAACTTTGTTATTCAATATAGGACACATATTAACTAATGACAATGAAAGTAGGTTTATTTATTCCTTGTTATATCAATGCGGTATATCCGCAGGTGGGGATAGCCTCGTACAAGCTGCTGAAAAGTTTGGGAGTGGATGTGGATTATCCTCTCAATCAGACTTGTTGCGGCCAACCGATGGCGAATGCAGGTTTCGAGAATAAAGCGGTAGATTTGGCCCGTCATTTTGACGAACAGTTTAAGAATTACGATTATATAGTGGGCCCTTCGGCCAGTTGCGTCGTTTTTGTGCGTGATAACTACAGTCGTCTGTTGAAAGAAGACAAACATCGGTGTGCCAGCGAAGGTAAGGTATATGATATCTGTGAGTTTATTCATGATATCGTCAAGCCTTCTTCGTTGAAAGCCAAGTTTCCACATAAAGTGAGTCTGCAAAACAGTTGTCATGGAGTGAGATTGATGAAACTTTCTTCTGCCAGCGAACTTAATATTCCTTATTTCAGCAAACTGCGTGATTTGCTCTCTTTGGTAGAAGGAGTGGAAGTTGTGGAACCGGAACGCAAAGACGAATGTTGCGGTTTCGGCGGTATGTTTGCCGTAGAGGAAGATGCGGTTTCCGTGCAGATGGGGCATGACAAGGTGATGCGTCATATTGCTACCGGTGCTGAATATATTGTGGGGGCCGACAGTTCGTGCCTGATGCATCAGAATGGTATCATTGCCCGTGACAAACTTCCTATCAAGACATTGCACATTGTTGAAATCTTAGCGGCAGGATTATGAGTACGAAACATTCAAAAGCAGCTGCGGAGTTTCTGAAAAACAAGAAACAGGCCGCATGGCATGACGAAACACTTTGGCTGGTTAGGGCAAAGCGTGACAGACTGAGTAAAGAAGTTCCCGAATGGGAGGAATTGCGTAATATGGCATGTGCTACTAAACTATATAGTAACAGCCATTTGGACGAATTATTGGTGGAGTTTGAAAACAATGCGCGTGCTAACGGAGCTCATGTCTATTGGGCAAAGGATGCGGATGAGTATTGTAACATTGTCTACAATATTCTGAACCAGCATGGAGTGAAGCATTTTATAAAAAGCAAATCCATGTTGGCTGAGGAGTGTGAACTTAATCCTTTTTTGGAAAGCAAAGGGATTGAAGTGGTAGAAAGCGACTTGGGAGAGCGTATCTTGCAATTGATGCATCTGAAGCCGAGCCATATTGTATTACCTGCTATTCATATCAAACGTGAACAGGTAGGTGAGCTTTTCGAGAGAGAGATGGGTACGGAGAAAGGAAATTTTGACCCTACTTACCTTACACATGCAGCCCGGAAAAATCTCCGTCAGAAATTTATTCATGCTGAGGCGGCTATGACAGGTGCTAACTTTGCTGTAGCTTCTACTGGTGAGATTGTGGTATGTACCAATGAAGGAAATGCGGATATGGGTACTTCCCAGCCTAAATTACAGATTGCGGCTTTTGGTATGGAAAAAATTGTGCCGGATCGTGAATCATTGGGAGTGTTCACCCGTTTGTTGGCCCGTTCGGCTACAGGACAACCCATTACTACATATACTTCTCATTATCGAAAGCCTAGAGAGGGTGGGGAACTTCATATTATTATTGTAGATAACGGACGTAGTAAGATATTAGCCGACCCAAAGCATATCAAGACTTTGAATTGTATTCGTTGTGGAGCCTGTATGAATACATGTCCTGTATATAGACGTAGTGGGGGGTACTCTTATACTTATTTTATTCCCGGCCCTATCGGGATTAACCTGGGGATGTTGAAGGCGCCGTTACATTATTATGACAATGTGTCGGCTTGTTCTTTGTGTTATTCCTGTTCGTTTGTATGTCCGGCTAAAGTGGATTTGGCGGAGCAGATCTATTTGTGGCGCCAGGATTTGGATAAATTGGGTAAGGCAGACCGGATGAAAAAGGTAATGTCCGGTGGCATGGAATTCATGATGAAGCGCCCTTCGATATTCAATATGGCATTAAAATGGGCACCATTGGTAAACGGAGTGCCGCGTTTTCTTATCTATAACGGATTGAATGACTGGGGGAAAGGACGTGAAATGCCGAAATTTGCTAAGGAGAGTTTCAATGAAATGTGGAAGAAAGGTAAAGTGAAGTAAATTATGAGCAGCAGAGAAGATATATTGCAGAGCATCCGGCGTGCTACACATGTAAAATATGAGAAACCGGATTTAAAGCCATTGGAAGATATGGCATTGACTTATCCCAGTAAGGTAGAACAGTTTTATTTCGTCATGAAGCAAGTAGGAGGAGAAGCCATTTTTTTGGAAAAAGAGGAGAACGTGAATGATTTCATTAAAAAAGCTTATCCTGGAGCCAAACGCATCGCTTCTAATCTGAAGAGTATTACTTGTGCAACATTTAATCCCGATGATTTGGAAGATCCTGCAGAATTGAATGGGACGGATTTGGCTGTCATAGATGGAAAGATTGGGGTTGCGGAGAATGGTGCGGTATGGATAGAGCAGGATGTAAAGCAGCGTGCCATTTATTTTATTGCCGAAAAGTTGGTTATTCTTCTAGATAAGAATAAGATTGTGAACAATATGCATGAAGCATATAAACTGATAGATACAGGCGAATATGGTTTCGGAACCTTTATTTCCGGTCCGTCAAAGACAGCTGATATTGAGCAGGCCTTGGTAATGGGTGCTCATGGGGCACGGGATGTGATGGTAGTGCTGATATAAATATATTGTTTCTTATACATAAAAAGGAGATGAGGCGAAAATTATGGGGCTCATCTCCTTAACGGAACTTAAGTACCGGATAGACGGTAAGTTTGTCTTTTCTAATTTAAATATACGGTATTGAAATATTCACCAAATAACGTTTTGGCTGTTTCCAATTGTTCTAGGGTATTTTCTTTTATTCCGTTCAGTTTGTATTCTTTTCCCATGGCTTCATATTTGTGTACGCCTAATGTATGATAAGGTAGTATCTCTACTCTTTGAATCATGTGATAGTTCTTGAAGTGCTCTCCTAATGCCCGTATGTCTTCCTCAAAGGAACTATAGCCTGGAACTAATACGTAGCGCAACCAAAAAGGTTTTCCGTTTTTTTCAAGCCATTCAGCGGTACGTATGGTTTGTTCGTTGCTACGTTCTGTCAGTTGCCGATGTCGCACATTATTAAATTCCTTGATATCTAATAATACGAGGTCTGTCCATTTTAGCAGTTCCTCTACTTCCTCATTCCATATACTGCCGTTGGTATCTATACAGATGTGGATGTTTTGTTCTTTTAACCGCTGGAATAACGGAATCAGTGCTTTTGCTTGCAATGTAGGTTCGCCGCCGCTGAAAGTCACACCTCCTTTTTTACCGAAAAAAGCTTTTTGGCTGACAGCCATATGCACAATTTCGTCTATTGCCGTTTCCGTACTTTCACCTTTGGTGTCAATTGTGTCGGGGTTGGCACAATAGAGACATCGGAAATTGCATCCTTGTAAAAATACGACTAAGCGTAAGCCGGGACCGTCAAACGTCCCCATTGACTCGTAAGAATGTACTCTGATCATAATGGTTTGTCTTTAAACTGGTAAGGGCAGGTTTAAAACCCGCCCCTACGATTAATGTATATGTGATGTTACATTCTTTCGTGGAAAGAACGGCTGATTACTTCCAGCTGATGTTCACGGCTCAATTTGATGAAATTTACGGCATAACCTGATACGCGGATAGTAAGTTGCGGGTATTTTTCAGGATGCTCCATTGCATCTTCCAGCATTTCACGGTTCAGCACATTTACATTCAGGTGGTGTGCCCCTTTGGTGAAATAACCGTCCATCATGGTTATCAGATTCTCTATACGGGTTTCCCGATCCACTCCTAGTGATTTTGGTACGATAGAGAATGTGTTACTGATGCCGTCCTGAGCATCACGATAGCGTAGTTTGGCTACAGAACTCAATGAGGCGATGGCACCGTTCTTATCACGTCCGTGCATCGGGTTGGCACCCGGAGCGAAAGCAACCCCTTTGGCACGACCGTCAGGAGTGGCACCTGTTTTCTTACCGTACATTACATTGGAGGTGATAGTCAGCAGTGACAGGGTAGGACGGGCGTTTTTGTATACCGGATGTTTCTTTAATTCTTCACTGAAGAAATAAACCAAATCTACTCCTAAGTGGTCTACGCGGTCATCATCATTACCGAAGCAAGGATATGTATTTTCAATATCAAAGCCTTCAGTCAAACCTATATCATTACGTTTGGCACGTACCTTGCCGTATTTGATGGCAGACAATGAGTCAATGGCAATGGACAGACCGGCTACGCCATATGCCAGATTGATACGTGGATCGGTATCAATGAATGCCATTTGAGCCTTTTCGTAATAATATTTGTCATGCATATAGTGAATGATATTCATCGCATCATTATACACACGTGCAATCTGCATTAATACTTTCTTATAATTAGACCATACTTCTTCAAAGTTCAGCAAGTCTCCTGTCAATACAGGAATATCTTTCACCATTACAGTTCCTGTATTTTCGCAACGTCCGCCATTGATAGCTAGTAACAGAGCCTTAGCCAGATTACAGCGTGCCCCGAAGAATTGGATTTGTTTGCCGATAGCCTGATAAGACACACAGCAGGCAATGCCATAATCGTCACAGTTACGCACTTCGCGCATCAGCGTATCGTTTTCGTACTGTATGGAAGAAGTGTCGATAGAAACCTGTGCGCAGAATTCTTTGAAACCTTCCGGCAACTCCGGACTCCACAGTACAGTCATATTGGGTTCAGGTGACGGACCCAGATTGTATAGTGTTTGTAAGAAGCGGAAAGAAGTTTTTGTTACTTTGGTGCGTCCGTCGTTGAATCGTCCGCCGATAGATTCGGTCACCCAGGTGGGGTCACCTGCAAAGATGTCATTGTATGATTGCATACGCAGATGGCGGACCATACGTAACTTGATGATAAACTGATCCACTAGCTCCTGAGCGAATGACTCGTCAATTTTACCATGATCCAAATCATATTGAATATAGATATCCAGGAATGAAGAAACGTTGCCCAATGACATAGCTGCTCCATCTTGTTCTTTCACGGCAGCAAGATATGCCATATAAACCCACTGAACCGCTTCTTGTGCATTAGTAGCGGGACGGCTCAAATCGAGTCCGTAATATTCACCCAATATTTTTATTTCTTTCAGTGCTTTAATTTGTTCGGCTACTTCTTCGCGCAGGCGGATACGGGCATCGGTCATCGGACTGGTGATATTGCGCAAATCTTCTTGTTTTGCTTCAATCAGTCGGTCGATACCATACAGTGCCAAACGGCGGTAGTCACCAATAATGCGTCCGCGTGCATAGTTATCGGGCAGACCGGTCAGGAAACCGAGTGAACGGAAAGAGCGGATTTCTTCGGTATAAGCATCAAATACGCCATCATTATGGGTTTTGCGATAATGAGTAAAGATATCCTTTACTTTTTCATCTACTTCCACACCGTTTTCATGGCAGGCTTTTTCTACGACCTTGATACCACCGTAAGGTTTGATGGCACGGCGCAGAAGTTCGTCCGTCTGAAGACCTACAATCAGTTCGTTTTCACGGTCAATGTATCCTGCTTTATGTGAGGTGATAGTAGATACTGTTACATTATCAAGGGAACGAACTCCGTTATTGGCACGTTCTTCTTCTAGTGCCTTGAGGCATTCGTTCCACACTTTTTTAGTTCGCTCTGTGGGGCCTGCCAAGAATGAGGCATCGCCCTCATAAGGGGTAATGTTGGTATATACGAAGTCTGAAACATTAATTTCCTTACTCCACAATCCATCCTTAAAAACTTTGTTCATTTCCATACTGTCATTATTAAGATGATTTAGGGCTGCAAAGGTACTCCTTTTTTGTGAGCTATGCATCACTATTAGTAGGTATAATGCGAATGCTTGTGCATTTTTAAGTATAAAGTAGTCAATAAATGAAAAAATGATAAGTACTCTTTTTATTTTAGTTTTATAAAAAAATAAAGCTAATTGGTGACAATAAACCAATTAGCTTCTAAAGGTAGCGGAACCGGGAATCGAACCCGAGTTTCAGCCGTGAGAGGGCCGCGTCCTAGGCCACTAGACGATACCGCCATCAGTTGCTCTTAACTCTTTTTCTAAGACGCTGCAAAGTTAAAAGTTTGTTTTTAATCTGCAAAATAAAAAATGATTTTTTTAGTGCTGTTACTATAAAATAGGAATTTAATGGTCAGTCCGAAAAAACTGTGGGTATGTTATGTTAATACGCGAAAGTAAGCTATCAGTGCGGTTGGATTAAAAAAAACAACCCAATGCGATTCTGATCGCAATCTACATAAGTTACCACTGGTTATCTTCCCTGAAGTTTTAATGAAGTATTTTGAGTCGTCTTTTTAGGGCTTCCGAAAGCCTTGATCTCAAATCATTGAAAAATAAAAGCGGGTCATAAACTACTTTTATGACCCGCTTGCGGAAGCTGGGGGATTCGAACCCCCGGTACGGTTACCCGTACGTCAGTTTAGCAAACTGGTGGTTTCAGCCACTCACCCAAACTTCCTTCTTTTCAGAAGCGTTATCTCTCAAACGCGGTGCAAAGATAAGGGGATAAATTGAATTATGCAAACATTTTGCTCTTTTTTTAGATATATTTTTTTGATGGAAGTAATAAGATGCTGATAGTGAAGTGCTAATGGATGGAATTAATTTTTCTCCCAAAAATCCAAACATTCTTTAGCCACCTTATTGGGCAATGGTATTTTTTGATATATTCAATGCTGTCGGCGGATAATTGAGAAATTTGGGTTAGCTAATAAACTATCTAGTTTATTATAAATGTCATTTTCTTCAGGGTATACGTTGATGATAGGATGAAGTCTGTCTTTGCCTAATAAGTTGTAATGTTCCTCTTCTGTACCTCCTACAACTATAATTCCTTTGCTCATGGCATATAATGCATTTTAATCCCAGGGGATAAGAATAAAGTTGATCTAACATTATATCGCACCCGTCCATAAAATATTCACATTCGTCATACGGGGTGAAAACGGTTTGTTGTTTGATTTCGCATGCAGATGGATGTCTGTAATATAATTTATAGAGGGAGCTATAAAGCCTCAACATCTCCAGTGGAGTCGCGGGGGTGGAAGCCCAGGCTCACCCGATAAATCAGGGGGAAAATTCTTTAATTCTATAGAAAATTTGCACCTTTGTACCATGAACAATCAAGGACTATTAGCATTGGCACAGTTGATTCTGCCATCAGAGATACTTTCAAATTTTGAAGTAGTACGTGTAGAAGAAGAGGCATCCCTTATCCGCATCTATCTTGATGAATCGGTTAAGGCTGAATATAAAGAGAACCCAGAGATTGAATCCAAAGGGTTCTGTGAAGCCGTAACTATACGTGACTTTCCAATCCGCGATAAAGGTGTTGACCTAATTGTCAGAAGACGCAAATGGTATGACAAGCAGAATAACCGATACTTCTCCGACTCTTACGACCTGAAGGCTGAAGAAACCCGCTACTCCAAGGAGTTTGCGGCTTTTTTAAAAGGAGTGTATGGAGACGATTCCTACGACCTCCCGTTCGCTTGACCGCTATTATCACATAAACGGGGATACGTTTGAAAAGCAATACAAGGAAGTGCTCAGCGGCTATCGTGAATGGTCAGAACTCTCACATGCAGAAGACTGGCTTGTCTTTCCAGAGAACATTGGTGAAAGCATCTGCATTGACGAAACGGCTCCAAGCAACGGTGAGCTGTACACTATAGTAAGCAACAGATCTTCACGTGGAGGTAAAGGTACCATCATTGCTATTGTAAAGGGTGTGGCGGCAGATGCTGTCACGGAAGCACTTATGCGCATTGACGAGGACAAGAGACTGTTGGTTAAGGAGATAACAATGGATATGTCGAATTCCATGCGACTTATAGCCAGACGCTGTTTCCCGAATGCAATGCGTACCATAGACCGCTTTCATATACAGAAACTTGCATGTGATGCCTTGCAGGAGATGCGCATCGCGCATAGATGGGATGCCATTCAAGCAGACACGGATGCCAGGGAAGAAGCCAAATGCCTGGGCGAAGCATACACTCCAATTGTGCTTGCAAATGGTGATACCCACAAGCAGTTGTTGGCTCGCAGCAGATATCTGCTTTTTAAATCTGCCGACAAATGGACGGAAAGTCAGAGACAAAGAGCTGAGGTGCTCTTTGAAACGTATCCTGATCTTAAAGAAGCCTATTCGCTTACACATTCCCTAAGAATGATATTTTCCAAGAATACCGTCAAAGATGCAGCAAGACTCTCGCTTGCACGATGGTACAACAAAGTGGACGACTCTGGCTTTAAGAGTTTCAATGTTATTGCCGCCACACTTTACGAGCACTATGATGAAGTCTTGAACTTCTTTGTAAACAGGGCAACTAATGCATTTGCAGAGTCTTTTAATGCTAAAATTAAGGCGTTTAGAGCTGCTTTAAGAGGAGTAACGGATATAAAATTCTTTCTTTTCAGACTTACAAAGCTGTATGCTTAATCCCCCAGGTTTATCGGGTGAGCCGAAGCCCACCCTTCTCTACTTCTACCATAGAGGACGTAAGTAGCTGAAAAGCGAAAATGGATTAGAAATTTTCATTCTAATCCATTTTCGCTTTTGGAGGTTCCTGGCGGATTCGAACCGCCGTACACGGTTTTGCAGACCGCTGACTAAGCCACTCATCCAAGGAACCTTGTCGTTAGCAATCTTTGTTTCTCGATTGCGGTTGCAAAGGTACGACATTTTTTTTAATCTGCAAATATTCTGCTATTTTTTTCTCACTTTTTCTGCATTTTTTTCGCAACCGTACTTTGGCTTGTTCTGCATAGACTTCATGGCGCAGTCCGAACTACAGCATTCACACGGATTGCTATTGTTCTTTATGCGCTTGAAATACTGAAAGATACGTATGCTTATCCATATGGTGCAGAGGCATACAATTGCAATAACTATAATTTGTTGTAACTCCATGCTTGATAAACAAATAATTTTAGGTTTAGGTTTATTAAACGATAAGACTTCCTATTTGAAATACAGTAAATGCAATAAGCCAAGCCAATCCAGTGGTGTATCCTGCTGTGAATATGGCCCATTTCCAACTGCCGGATTCTTGCTTGATTGCTGCGAAAGTGGCAATACAGGGGAAGTAAATCAATACAAACAGCATGTAAGCTAATGCAACCAGTGGAGTAATGGGGATGCGGTTAGAAAGATTCACATTTTCCACATCTCCTTCATTTGTGTATAATACTCCTAGTGTGCTTACTACCAGTTCTTTAGCCCCCACACCTGAAATAAGTCCGATTCCTAACTTCCAGTCAAATCCTAGCGGTTTGATAACAGGCTCTATGGCTTTGCCTATTTGTCCGATATATGAATTTTTTTGTTGCTCAGCCACGCTTTCGTAAGCATCATGTTGTGGATAATACCCTAGAAACCAGATAATAATTGAGGCAATCATGATAATGCCTCCCATCTTTTTCAGATATTGTGCTCCTTTTTCCCATGTATGGCGCATGATACTTTTAGAGGTAGGCATACGATAGGGGGGGAGTTCCATCACAAATGGAGAATCTTCTCCTTTCACCAGAAATTTACTGAAAATACGGGCCATTATTACTGCCAATAAAATGCCTGCTGTGTAGATGCAAAGTAGCATAAAGCTGGCGCAGTTAGGGAAAAAAGCACCTATCATAACTAAATATATGGGAAGACGAGCACTACAGGACATTAAAGGATTCACCAACATGGTGATTAGTCTGGACTTTCGGTCTTCTATAGTACGTGTTGCCATTATGGCAGGTACATTACAGCCGAATCCCATAATCAGTGGAATAAAGGACTTGCCATGCAGTCCCATCCGATGCATTATTTTATCCATGATAAATGCAGCGCGTGCCATATACCCCGAATCTTCCAATATAGAAATAAAAAAGTATAATATGAGGATATTCGGCAGGAAAACGATAACACCGCCCACTCCACCGATAATACCATCTATCAGTAAGTCTTTCAAAGGACCTTCAGCCATATTGTTCCGTATCAGGTTGCCCAACTGGTCTACTAGCCATTCAATACCTTGCATAGGGTAGTCACCCAAAACAAAGGTTCCCTCAAACATGATGTAAAGGAACAGGAAAAAAATAGGATATCCCCAAATGCGATGTGTCACAATACTGTCTATCACGCGGGTTGTTTGTTCTTTTTCCAAATGATTGTCGGTGAATGTTTCCTTCAAAGCTCCGGTAATAAAACCATATTTAGCATCCGTAATAGCTTGCTCGCTGTCTTCGTTCATCACTTTACGGATACGTAAGGTTTCCTTGTTGCGTATCGCTATAATTTCTTTGCCATTAGGCAGTGTAGAGATGAAATTTTCTATTTCCTTATCGTTTTCCAGTAATTTGATAGATAGGAAGCGGGTGGAGTATTTATGGCGTATGTCTTCGTTTTGACTGATTGCTTTTTTTACTTCTTCGATACTGCGCTCCAGTTCAGGACCGTGGTTAATGTGAATATGGCGCATATATCCGCGTGGGCGGGCATCTTCCTCTTCTTTGTGGCTTCCGAATTCGTGGTCGGGTACATAGGTTTTGTGCCAGTCTCTCAGATCTTCCAGAATTTCAGAACGTATTTCGCCCTTTTGTGACAGGAAATCCCCGCCTTCGTAAATACCGATGATAACATGGAACAGTTGGTCTATGCCTTCACCCCGCCGGCAGACAGTAGGTATCATAGGCACTCCGATCAATTGGCTTAACTTGATGTAATCCAGTTTGTTGCCGCTGCTTTCCAGTTCGTCATACATATTCAGTGCGATGACCATACGCACATTCATGTCAATCAATTGGGTGGTAAGATAGAAATTACGTTCCAGGTTGGAAGAGTCTGCCACATTGATGATTACATCCGGAGTTTCTTCAATGATATGTTTGCGTACATAAAGTTCTTCCGGAGTATAGGCTGAAAGAGAATAGGTTCCGGGTAAATCTACAATACGGAAATGATAACCTTGGAAGTCGAAAAAACCTTCTTTGGCATCTACTGTCACACCACTGTAGTTTCCTACATGTTCATGGGCGCCGGATGCAATATTGAATAGCGAAGTCTTTCCACAATTAGGATTACCTACTAAGGCTACATTGATTGTACGGCGTTTGCCTTTTGCCAGTGCCACCAGTTCTGATTCGGACACGGGTACATCTTCTGTTATGGAACCATGGTAAGGGTTCTGCATCGTGCGTGCTTCCTGCTCGCTTACCACCTCAATCATATCTGCCTCTTGTCTTCGGAGAGAGATCTCGTAACCTAGTAGTCTGTATTTTATAGGGTCTTTCAAAGGGGCGTTCAAGATTACCTCTACGGTTTTTCCTTTAATAAAACCCATTTCAACGATTCGCTTGCGGAAACCACCGTGACCTAACACCTTGACTATTACGCCTTTTTCTCCTGTTCTTAATTCGGATAAACGCATCTTGTTTTAAATTTTTCGCAAAGATAAGTTATTACTTAGAAGTATGCAAACTATTTAGATTGTTTTTAAATAAAGAACAGGCACTTTGTTTTTGTCTTGCAGAACCCTTATCTTTGTGTCATGTTTCATTGGAATATTCAGAAGTATATAGAGGAAAAACAACTTTTCACTTTGCATGATAAGGTGTTAGTGGCATTGAGTGGCGGAGCGGATTCGGTAGCTTTGTTGCGTGTCTTGCTTGTTTTAGGGTATCATTGTGAGGCTGCCCATTGTAACTTCCATCTTCGTGGTGAGGAGTCCGATAGAGATGAAAGGTTTGTCAATGAGTTGTGTAAAGGGCTGGGAGTGACTTTGCATGTTACTCATTTTGATACAGTCGCTTATGCTTCAAGGCATCATGTTTCTATTGAGATGGCAGCTCGCGAAATGCGCTATGATTGGTTCGAACAACTGCGTAAGGAGAGGGGGATGGCTGTTATTGCCGTAGCCCATCATCGGGACGATAGTGTGGAAACTTTTTTATTGAATTTGATACGTGGCGCGGGAATCAATGGCTTGAAAGGTATCAGTCCGCATAACGGCTGCATTGTACGGCCTTTGTTGGAGGTGAGCCGTCAGGATATTTTGGATTATTTGCGTTGTTTGCGTCAAGGTTATGTTACAGACAGTACCAATCTGCAAGATGAATATATGCGTAATAAAATCCGTCTGAATATTCTTCCGATGTTGCGTGAGCTGAATCCTTCTGTCAGTGAAAGTATAGCTGAAACATCCAGACGTCTGACTGATGTTTCTCTTATATATAATAAGGAAATAGAGGCGGGGAAAGAAAGGGTGATGGAAAAGTCCGGCCATATTCTTATTTCTCGTTTGATGGAAGAGAGTGTTCCGGCGGCTTTGCTGTTTGAGATTCTTCATCCGTTAGGTTTCAATTCCGTTCAGGTAGGAGATGTATTCCGCAGTTTGTCTGCCCAGTCGGGAAAAAGATTCGTTTCTGCCGGATGGGAGGTGCTGCGCGACAGGACGGAGCTGATTATTCGCAGGAGGAAGCCGGCGGATGAGGAAGTGGAGGAAAATGTGCCCCCATTCCGGCTTGCAATGGAAACGCAGGAAATAATGCCGGACTTTGTCATCCCCAGGAATAAGAATACGGCCTGTTTGGATGCGGATAAGGTGGTACTACCTCTCACGGTGCGTAAATGGCGGCAGGGGGATAAGTTTGTTCCTTTCGGAATGAAAGGGAAAAAGAAGGTCAGCGATTATCTGACAGATCGTAAGTTTTCTCTTTTCCAGAAAGAAAATCAGTATGTGGTTTGCTCAGCAGACCGGATTGTATGGCTGGTAGGAGAGCGTAGCGATGACCGTTTCCGGGTGACGGAAGATACGAAACGGGTACTGATTATACGGCAGTTGGAAGATAAGTAGAATTTTTTTCTTTCCTGCTTTTTCATGAATGACAGGGAATGTTTCCTGAAATCTTGTAGCAAAAATCCGCGAATCATGCAACAAGATTTCAGAAATCATGTAGCAAGATTCGCGGATTTCAGATGGAGCTTCCCGGTATTATTTGCAATACTTCTGTATCAGTCCGTCTACCACTTCATCGCCCAGTTCTTTTGCTTTGGCAAAATTTGCACAGGCTTCTTTGTTTTTCTTTAATTGTATCTGGCAGTATCCCAGCATACGATATGCGGCTGCGGCTTTCGGGTCTAAAGAGATAGCCTTTTCCAATGCTTCTATTGCTTCGTTATGTTGCCCTACACGTAGATGCACCGAACCTTTTTCCACCCACATGGCTACATCCTCAGGAGTCATTTCTACTGCTTTATTAATGTCGTTGATAGCTTGCTGATACATTTTACATTGTATTTCCGCCTGTTCGCGTTGCAGATAAAAGGCGGCTGTAACGCGTCCACCGATGGCATCATAAAAAGTATCATAATCTATTACCGCTTCACGGTATTTGCCTGTCTGGGCTTTTATCTCTGCCCGTTCATAGAAATAAGGAGCCGCTTCCGATGTATAAGGCTTGGTGAAACGTGCCACAGCACTATCCATCAAGGCAATAACCTCGTTCATATCTGTTCCTTCAATCAGTTGTTTGGTTTTGGCTGCCGAGTAAAATGTAGCGGCAGAGGCTATGGAAGACTGGTTCACTTTTTCATAAGCGGCGTATGCCTCAGGATATTTTTTCATAGCAAACAGAATGTCTCCCTCCAATTGTGTGTAAATGGGTTGGTTGTCGGCCTGCATGGCATCATGAATAATGGAGAGAGCTTTGTCGTAACTCCAGTCACCGTATGGTTTCTTGTCACCTAAAGAGATGGTGTACGAATAAATTAATTTAGCGATATTATATTGCGTTTCACTCTTGTTGGCTGTCACTTCCAGTGCTTTCTTCAGGTCGGCATCTGCCAAAGCGTTGTGTTCATCATCATTAAATCCCATATAAGTAGTGGCACGGCGTATATATCCGTCCGCGCTGTTGGGATATTGTTCCAGGAAATCGTTTAATGTGGTGATATATTCGTCCTGATTTTGTTGTGAAGATGCCATGAACAGGTACACCAGTGCTTGGTCTTCTGTTTCGGGCAGTCCTTTTTTGATGCCGATTTTATTCAGTGACATATCGTTCAAAGAAAGGGCGGTGATGCTCAGCGAGGCACCGTATGTAGCTCCGATGGCATAACTTTCCTTGGCTTCATCCGATGCGTTTTTTTGGATTAAACCTAATACTTCTCCATTGGCATTCATAATAGGGCAACTTACTGTTTTTTCGTTGGTTGTCATTGCCAGTGTATAGTAATATGCCTTGTCGCCGATGGTGTCTACTTTGGTGACGGTCCCTGTCTGGCAGGTTGCCGCTTTTTGAGTCGAGTAGGGTAGCAGATAGACTGTTTCACCTACCGATGCCGGCTGTGATGCCGATTTTAATGCTATGGTCTTTTTATCGGTTTCAGTATTAAATTTTACGATGTCATACATGGAGTTGGCTCCCAAGATACGCAATACAGGCAATTCTTTACTGTCCGCATTAATGATTACTGCACGTTCGGCTCCTTCAAACAGGGTATAATCGGATAATGCCGTTCCATTTTCATTGATATAGAATCCATTTCCTGTATTCTTGATTTTGTTATCTTTATCGTATGTAACGATGGAAAAAACGGCTTTTTTAGCTTTGCCGGCCCACTTTGGGGTTGCTTGTGCATAGCTTAGCTGGGCGGCTATGCCGCATGCCAGTATCAAAAGTACTTTCTTCATGATATAGTTAGTTGTTTGTTAACGATGATACGGTATTTATAAAGCGGATGCCGTTTTGTCTTCTGTGAAGCCGCGTTGCTTTACAGCTTCATAAATCAGAATACCTGCGGCAACCGATACGTTCAATGATTCTATTTTACCCATTAACGGTATTTTGATCCATTCATCGCACAGGGAAAGGTGTTCGTAGGGAACACCTGTGTCCTCGGCTCCCATAATGATACATACAGGATCTTTATAGTTTGCTTTGGTGTAATCATAATCACCTTTTTCCGTGGCTGCTACAATCTTGAATCCGCAGTCTTTCAGATACTTGATGGTATTAGTCAGATTTTGTTCGCGGCATACGGGAAGAGTGTGCAGAGCTCCTGCTGATGTTTTCATTGCGTCGGCATTGACACTGACACTGTTTTTCGAGGGAATAATAATGGCATCTGCACCGGCACATTCGCAGGTACGGGCAATGGCTCCGAAGTTACGTACATCGGTAATTCCATCCAGCATGACGAATAGGGGTGTTTTTCCTTCTTCAAACAGGAAAGGTACCAGATCTTCTGTTTTCTGGTAGGTGACAGAGGAGATGAATGCTACAACTCCCTGATGGTTTTTCCGGGTAATACGGTTAATACGCTCCACGGGTACACGCTGAACAGGGATGAGGGTATTTTTCAAGCAGGTAAACAGTTCTTTGGACAGTTCGCTCTGTATATCTTTCTTCACCAATACTTTATCTATCTCTCTTCCGGCTTGTATGGCTTCAATAACAGCGCGTACACCGAAAATCATTTCATTCTTTTCTAACATATTTAATAAGTGGTTAATGGTTAGTGACAGGTGGTTAGTGGTAATTGGCACTAGCCACTTATCAGCGCCTTTGCATTGTTCAGGGCTGCCTCTGTCAAGGTAGCCCCACTTAGCATATTGGCAATTTCTTTTACTCTTTCTTCATCAGTCAGGCGGCGGATGTGGCTGTTGGTGCCTGTTTCCGTATCTTCCTTATATACTTTATAATGAGTGATGCCGCGTGCTGCAATCTGGGGCAGGTGGGTGATGCTGATGACCTGACGGTTTTGTTTTCCCATCTCCTGCATGATGAGCGCCATTTTCTCGGCGATGGAACCGGAAACTCCGGTGTCTATTTCATCAAAGATGATAGTAGGCAGTTTCACAGCTCCGGCTATCATGGCTTTCAGCGAAAGCATGACACGGGCAATCTCACCACCCGATGCTACGGAAGCTACATTTTGTAATGTTCCATTCTTGTTGGCCGAAAACAGGAATGTCACACTGTCCATCCCTTTACTGTCCGGTTCCTTGCGCGGATTCAGTTCCACCACAAAGCGCACATTGGGCATACCGAGAGGAACCAGCAGGCTTTGCATCTGTCTTTCAATGTGCTTGCCCGATTGGGAACGGAGTTTTGTCAACACAGCAGCTTGCTTTATCACTTTGTCATATAGCGTTTCTTTTTGGGCGGTAAGTTCTGCTATACGGTCATCAAAAGAAGTGATGGCGTTCAGCTTCTCATGATAGTCGGTTTGCACGGCTATCAATTCCTCTATTGTTTGTACGTGATGCTTCTGTTGCAAAGAGTAGATTAAGTTCAGGCGTTCATTTACATAATCCAGACGGGTGGGGTTGAACTCCACTTCCTCCTGTGCGCCTGCTATTTCATGCGACAGATCTTTCAGTTCTATGTAACAACTGTCTAAACGCCCTATCCATTCCTGGGCACGTGTGTACACTCTCGCTATGTTATGCAGGGTTTGCATACATTCTTTGGTAGCGGATAACAGGCTGGCATCTTCCGAAGCCATTATTTGGTCCACTTTGTACAAACCCGCTTTTATCTCTTCGGCATGATTCAAGGTTTCGGCTTCCTGTTCCAGTTCGGTTTGTTCTCCTTCCTGAAGGTTTGCATCATCCAGCTGTTCCAGTTGGAACCGGATGTAATCTTCATCCTTCCGGCTTTGCTCGGCTTGCGTTATGAAGTCGGCCAGCTGTTTGCATACGTTTCTGTACTCGGTATAAATATCCTTGTATGCTGAAAGTTCGTTGTCATCTTGTGCCAGGATATCCAATACATTCAATTGGAATCCCTCACTGTTGAGCAACAGGTTTTGATGCTGGCTATGTACATCTATCAGTTTCTCGCCCAGTTCCTTCATCTGCGCCAATGAGGCCGGAGTATCGTTTATGAATGCGCGGCTTTTACCTGATGCATATAACTCGCGGCGGATAATACATTCATCCGGATCATATTCCAAATCTCTTTGGGTAAAGAAAGGCTCCATCTGATAGGCGGAGATGTTGAAACGTGCTTCTACAATACATTTATTGGCGCCTTTCTTGATCGCTTTGATATCGGCCCGTTGTCCCAGTAACAAGCCGATAGCGCCTAGAATAATCGATTTACCGGCGCCGGTCTCTCCGGTGATGACAGAGAAGCCGGGGGTGAAACTGATATCCAATGTATCAATCAATGCATAATTCTGTATATAGATAGATTGCAGCATATTCTTGCTCCTTTTTAATAATTTGCTGATTTGTCAATTTGCTAATTTGCTGCGCTGTTGTATTCCGCATGGTAATTAGCGCATTAGCACATTGGCAACGTGGCAAATTAAGAAATTATTTATTATTTACCAGTCTGTCAATAATATCCCTTGCTACTTCCTGTTTGCTTTTCAGCGGATAAGGAGTTGCTCCCTGACGGTCTATAATCGTTATTTTGTTGGTGTCACAACGAAACCCGGCTCCTTGGTCGTTCAATGAGTTCAGTACAATGAAATCAAGGTTCTTACGTTCCAGTTTTCTTTGTGCATTTTTTGTTTCATCATTTGTTTCCAAGGCAAATCCCACTAATGTCTGTCCGTCTTTTTTCCGGTTTCCCAGTGCGGCGGCAATGTCTTGTGTGGGTTTCAGTTGCAGTGTTAAATTATCTTTCTCTCTTTTGATTTTATGACCGGCTACGGTTTCCGGGGTAAAGTCGGCCACTGCCGCACACAGGATGCCGGCCGAAGCTGTAGGAAACTCGCGGATGGCGGCTTCGTACATTTCTCCGGCACTTTCCACATCTATGCGGCGGATGTTAGGGTGATGGGCCTGAATCGTTACCGGTCCGCTGATTAGCGATACTTCCGCTCCACGTGAAGCGCATTCCTCGGCAAGTGCGAATCCCATTTTTCCTGAAGAATAATTGCCGATAAAGCGTACCGGATCTATTTTCTCGTAGGTTGGACCGGCGGTAATGACTACTTTCTTTCCGGCCATGTCTTGTTGTTTGGCAAAGAAAGCTTCCAGAATTTCCACTATTTTTTCCGGTTCTTCCATTCTGCCTTTTCCTACCAGATGGCTTGCCAGTTCCCCTTCTGCCGGTTCTATAATATGATTTCCGTAAGAACGGAGCGTGTCCAGATTCTTCCGGGTGGAAGGGTGTGCGAACATATCCAGATCCATTGCCGGAGCTACGAATACGGGAGCTTTCATTGACAGATAAGTCGTGATCAGCATATTGTCCGCTATTCCGTTGGCCATTTTACCAATAGTGGATGCGGTAGCCGGAGCGATAATCATGGCATCCGCCCATAGTCCCAAATCAACGTGGCTGTTCCATGTCCCGTCACGCTGGGCAAAAAACTCGCTGATAACAGGTTTGCTTGTTAATGCAGACAAAGTGATAGGTGTGATGAATTCTTTGCCTGCGGGGGTAATCACGACTTGTACTTCCGCTCCCTTCTTAATAAGTCCGCGAATGAGTATAGCCGCTTTATAGGCGGCTATACTTCCGGTTATACCTAGTACGATTTTTTTTCCTTTCATACTCATTTCATCATTCCCGATTCACGTAGTCTGATTTTTGTCAGTACGTTTTTCGTGTTCAGCGTAAAGTCACCGTTCAGTATCCAGCTGTAGTAGCCCGGATCTTTTTGTAATACTTCGCTGACCGACATTCCTTTGTATTTCCCAAAATTAAAGACTTCCACGCCTTTGTCATCATAAACAATGCGTCCGGCGAAATCTACGTTCTTGTTGAAACTTGAATATTCGGCTAGAAATGCCATATCGTTTTGCAATTCTTCCGGATAGCGGTCCAATTGGGATTTCAGTACTTCGTATGTGGCACGTGTGTCGGCTTCGGCTGTATGGGCATCTTCCAGATTCTTTCCGCAATAGAATTTATAGGCGGCAGACAGGGTGCGCTGTTCCAGTTTGTGATAAATCACCTGCACGTCAATGAATTTTCGTTTCATCATGTCAATGTCTACTCCTGCGCGCAGGAACTCCTCGGCCAAAACCGGAATGTCGAAACGATTGGAATTGAAACCGGCAAGGTCACATCCCTCAATGTCCCGGGCTATCTCTTTTGCCACTTCCTTGAAAGTAGGGCAGTCCGCCACATCTGCGTCATAAATACCGTGGATGGCAGAAGATTGTTCGGGAATATGCATTTCCGGATTGATACGCATGGTCTTCGTTTCTTCGTTGCCGTTTGGGTACACCTTCAGATAGCATATTTCCACTATTCTGTCTGTGTTTATATTTGTTCCCGTTGTTTCCAAATCGAAAAAAACAATAGGATTCTTCAAGTTCAATTTCATTTTCAGCTTGTATTATATATTGTTTTTCCGCCACATGGTGGCGTGTCGTTTTTAGTCGTTCAGCATCATAGGCATCAGCAGCATCAGCAGGTCTTCTTTTTCTTCCTGTTCTACAGGAACAATAACACCCGCACGTGAAGGATCAGCCAGTTCGAAAAGTATTTCCTGTGCCGAGATATTGTTTAAAATATCGATCAGGAATGTTGATTTAAAGCCGATGCTCATGGGGCTTCCTGTATATTGGCAAGTCAGTGTTTCTTCTGCTGAGGTGGAGAAATCTATGTCTTGTGCGGAGATCTGGATCTGATTTTCACTGAGGCGGAGTTTTATCAAACTGCTTGCTTGTGATGAGAATACAGATACACGGCGGAGCGCACTGATCAGCATCATGCGGTCAATGGTGGCCTTGTGCGGATTATCCTGCGGAATTACTGAATTATAATTGGGATAGCGTCCTTCGATAAGACGGCATATCATGCTGTAGTTTTCTAATGTAAACGTAGCGTTACGGTCGTCAAAATCAATTTGCACATCTCCTTGTTCTTTCGGCAACAGGTTCTTCAGCAGGGTTGCCGGTTTCTTGGGCAGAATGAAAGCGGCTTTTTCATCGCCGTGTGCCACAAATGTTTTATTGCGTACTAATTTGTGCCCGTCTGAGGCTACGAAAGTGATGTCTTCGGTAGTGATATCAAAATAAATACCATTCATTACCGGACGTAACTCGTCATCGGCAGTAGCGAACAAGGAACGGTTGATACCTGCCAGCATCACCGGAGCGCCCATTGTTACGTGTACCGCATTTGCGCCTAATGCGGGAGCCTGCGGATATTCGTCGGCATTTTGTCCCATCAGGCTGTATTTACCATTCTGATATTGTACGGTGATTTCCAGATTCTCTGTATTTACCAGGAAAGTCAGTGGTTGTTCGGGTATTTCTTTCAGGGCTTCGAGTATGGTTTTTGAAGAAACGGCAAAGCGTCCGTCACCGTCACTTTCATTTACTTCCAAAGAAGTGGACAGGGTCGTTTCGCTGTCAGAGGCAGTGAGCGACAACGTTCCGTCAGTCAGTTCCATTAAGAAACAATCAAGAATAGGTAACGAATTTTTAGAGTTGATTACTCGGCTAATAGCTTGTAAATGACTGAATAATCCAGTACTTGAAACGATGAACTTCATAGTTTTATATTATTATATTTATATTCTATATCTCTATATTCATTTAACTGCCAAAGTTACGAAAAGATTATGGTTCAAGCGCAAAAAATGGCGAAAAAATTAGTTTACTCGCAAGGAAAAGTGTACTTTCGTGGCGAATTTAAATAACGTAATATGGAATTAGCAGGAAAAGTAATAGCAGTCCTCGAACCGAGAGGAGGAGTTTCAAAGACAGGAAATGAATGGAAAGTACAAGAATACGTAATTGAAACGCATGATCAATATCCTAAAAAAATGTGTTTTGACGTATTTGGAGCAGATAAGATAGCGCAATTTAATATTCAGGCAGGTGAAGAGTTGAATGTGTTTTTTGATGTGGATGCCCGCGAGTGGAATGGGCGTTGGTTCAACAGTATCCGTGCGTGGAAAGTAGAGCGTGTGGGTGCCCAGGGACCTGTTGCACCGGATGCTCCGTTTCCTCCCATGAATGCTGCTCCCGCTGCACCGGTAGATTTTGCCGCGACAGACGAGAAGGATGATTTGCCTTTCTAGGGGATAGAGGATTCCCATAAACATAAATAAGCCGGCAGGACCCGTGAAAAGGATTTTGCCGGCTTATTTTATATAGTCTGTTTTTATGGTCATTCTCAATCATGGTGTGAAGTGTTGAGGGATATTTGCGTTCCATGAATTTTCATTTATCATCCGGTGTGGTATGATTACGGTGGAGTAAATTAAACAGGCGGAAACTATATTGCTGTAGTTTCCGCCTGTTCTTTATTTGGTTAAATAAAAAAGTCTTAAAATGTAGTGTAGAAGATTTGCATTTTCAGCTTATTCTCAGGATTCGTTCCACCTTTTAACATAGCGCTTTCCATACCTAAGCTGTTGGATATTTCAACTATTTCATTGTTTGAATTGGATACTGCTTTGACAGGTATGATGACAACTTTGTTCCAGTCCGGATTTTCAGCGTCCCATTTTTTTCCGTCTTCTTCCTTTTCAGGATCTCCACCTGCTGCTGTTATGCCTTTTTTCCGTTCCTCAATGCAGTAAGTGATTAAGGGAGCGATGTTGGTAAAGGTGTATGTATTGTTACTGCTGCTATATGAACTTAAGAAAGAAATCTTGTTATCGATAATCTTGTTTTCTTCAAAGAACGAGAACATATCTTTCTTTCTGACCATCAATACATATTGGGGGATGCCCATTTTGTATTTGGACTCTTTCTCGTTGTAGCGTGTGAACGATACATTTACACCATTTAGCGTATCTCTTTTATGTTCATTGTAAATCTCTGCAATGGGGAAAGTCGCTTCTGTAAAAATACCTGCCGGACTTTTGAGGTAAGTATGGTCCGGATCTTGGGCTAACTCTTCCAATCTGCTACCGTTACTGAAGTGGTTGGCTTGTATCACTTCCTTGGTTGCTCCAAAGAAATAGGACTTGTAAACCAACGAATCCCGCTTGCCGGAAGAACTTTCTATCAGGGCTTCAAAATTAAGATTCAGGCTTAAACCGTCAATGTATAAAATGGTTCCGTCGCCATGAGTACAGCGAATGTAAACTCCCTTTAATACATTCTTGATAAAACTTTCAGGAGTCTTGAAATACTCTTTGTTCTCCTTGTATTTGTTGAAGATGTGATCGCCTAATGAATTGGGCAATTTGATAGTCTGTATAATTGTTCTTTGCTTGACACCGCTGCTTGTGGTTGTAGTTTCATCTTTGCTTGTAGACGGACCTACTGCCGAATAGGCTTTTACAGCGATAGGCTTTCCTTTTTCGTTGTAATAATCTTTAGGATCCACACTGGTATAGAAAGTACTTAGTTCTTTTTCAGGAATAACCTTGTCCAATGTGTCAACCTGTAAGCGCATGGCATTCAGTGAGTCGCCAAAGAAAGACCCGTATTGAAGACTTATATTTACTCCGATGACTTTGGTCAGCTCTTCTTCAAATTTGAAGTTGTCCATACAGGTGAACTGTGCTATAAAGTCGGCAGTAAATTCTCCAAATTGCTCATCGGTATATCGTCCTAAATATGCAGTACTGGTACGTGCATAAACGGAGTCGGCCAACAGAGATTTGGTGGTAAACTCATAACTGTCTGTATTTGCCGGAATCTTATCTCCACCGGGGATAAGATCAGTCCCGATGCCGGTTGTTGAATCATCGCAACTATAAATAAGTGCAGCCAACAACAATGCGCATAAGTATTTGATTTTCATCTTTATTATTCTTAGTGAGTTATTTCTTTTCAAACTCCCATACTTTGTCATAGAACTCATTAAAAGCATCTACATAGGTATCGGCAGGCTGATAGTCGAGCACGGGCACACCCGATTCACGGGCGAACTTCATGACATTCTCGTTCACTTTTTCGCTGTTTTGTATCACACCGTCGGAGTAGGCAATGGCCAGTTTGCACAGCTCCTCGTAATTTGCCGGAGATTTGACGATGCTTTCCACATCATTCTTTTCAATGCCTTTCAGCATGAGTTTTTCAGTCAGATTACCTTCGCAGTCCGATTTGAAATCATCTTCAAACACCGAAAATACTACTTTTGAGTCTCTGAATGACGGTTCATCCTGATAAGCCTTCTTGATATAAAGAGGTACAAATGCACTCATCCACCCTTGGCAATGGATAATGTCCGGACACCAGCGTAATTTCTTTACCGTTTCCAATACGCCGCGTGCATAAAAAATAGCACGTTCGTCATTGTCTTTGTATTCTACACCGTTTTCGTCAGCTACCATTTGGCGGTGCTGGAAATAGTCGTCATTGTCAATGAAGTAAACCTGCATACGTGCAGCTTGGATAGATGCTACCTTGATAATCAGCGGATGGTCCGTATCGTCTATGATTAAATTCATGCCGGACAGGCGGATGACTTCGTGTAATTGGTTTCTGCGTTCATTGACATTGCCCCATTTTGGCATAAAAGTTCTGATTTCTCTGCCTTTTTCCTGAATAGCCTGAGGAAGAAATCTTCCCATGTTTGCCATTTCGGATTCGGGAACGTAAGGGGTAATCTCTTGTGTAATAAATAAAACTTTATTTGCCTTCATCTTAACTTTTTGTTGCTCATAATCATTTTGCAAAGATATAAAAAAAATAGATGAGAGTGGCAAGAAACGAGGAATAATAATTCCTTATGATATGTTAAGTGGCTGGTAATTAGTCATTAGCAATTTGAGGTTAATGGCCGATGTCTTGCGGAATTAGGTGAAAAACGGGAAAGAACAAGTGGCCGGCCGGTGGCTGAAGAGGGCTTATTGCGCCATATCTGCAAGGTATTAACCGCTTATTACTAACTACTCATCATTAATTAAAACTCTTTTTTTCTTCGTTATCTCCCAAATAATGGTTTACTTTGCAGCCGTTTTAAATGAAACTACTCAAACAAAAGAGATAAAAAGATGAAGTTAGTTCAAACAATCAAAGAGCTTCAGTCAGAGCTGGATGCCCTGCGCAGTGAGGGAAAGACAATAGGTCTGGTACCTACGATGGGTGCACTCCATGCCGGACACGCTTCGTTGGTGAAACGTGCTGTTGCAGAAAATGATGTAGTGGTGGTAAGTGATTTTGTGAATCCTACCCAGTTTAACGACAAAAATGACTTGGCAAAATATCCGCGTACATTGGATGCCGATTGTGAATTGTTGGAAAAAGTAGGGGCGGCTTTTGTTTTTGCTCCGTCTGTAGAAGAGATTTATCCTGAGCCTGATACCCGGCAGTTCAGCTATGCGCCGTTGGACACAGTGATGGAAGGCCGTTTCCGTCCGGGACATTTCAATGGAGTATGCCAGATAGTGAGCAAGCTGTTTATGATTGTAAATCCTACCCGTGCTTATTTCGGCGAGAAAGATTTCCAGCAGTTGGCTATTATTCGTGAAATGGTGAAACAGATAGGGTTCAACGGACTGGAAATTGTAGGTTGTCCTATTGTGCGTGAGGAAGACGGGCTGGCATTGAGCAGCCGCAATGCACGGCTTTCTGCGGTGGAGAGAGAGTATGCGCTGAATATTTCGCAGACTTTATTTAAGAGTTGTACTTTTGCAAAATCTCATCCGGTTGCTGAGACTCAGAAGTTTGTAGAAGATGCGATTGCTGCCGCTCCGGGTTTGCGTCTGGAATATTTTGAAATAGTAGACGGCACTACGCTTCAGAAAATAACGGATTGGGAAGATACGGATTATGCAGTAGGTTGCATTACGGTATTTTGCGGAGAGGTACGTTTGATAGATAATATAAAATATAAGGGATAGTGATCGTTAACCATTAGAATTATGATGATTGAGGTATTAAAGTCGAAACTGCATTGTGTCCGTGTAACGGAAGCCAATTTGAATTACATGGGTAGTATTACGATTGACGAGGACTTGATGGATGCCGCCAACATGATTGCCGGCGAGAAAGTGCACATTGTGGATAATAATAACGGCGAGAGGTTTGAAACTTATATTATTAAGGGTGAGCGCGGTTCGGGATGTATTTGTCTGAATGGGGCTGCTGCCCGGAAAGTACAGGTGGGTGACATTGTGATTATCATGTCATACGCCATGATGGATTTTGAGGAAGCTAAATCGTTCAAGCCGACGGTGGTTTTCCCTGATTCGGCGATGAACAAGATTGTATAACGATATTTTTGTTCGGTAATCCAAAAGCCCGGTAGACGTGAGTCTGATACGGGCTTTATTTTTTATCCGCAATCATAGGGGCAATAAACTTTCATTTATTATCCGGTAGTATGATTGCGGATAATCTGTTTATATAGATTTCTCCTTGATAAGTCCTGTCCGGTAGGCCATCAGCAATTTCTTTAAATCGTTGATCTGTGTCACCAGTTCCCGTCCTTTGTCAGTGTCCTTTACCATCATGCGTTGGGTGCTCATTTCTACTATCTGGGTGCTCGATTTGATATCCTGCCCTTCTTCAATGGCTTTTTGCATTGAGGTGAACGGTTCGTGCTGTACCAGTTGGAATCCGCGCGAATGGTATACCAGTGTATATCCGGCAATTCCGGTTTCCGAATGGTACGCTTTAGAGAATCCTCCGTCTATGACCATCATCTTGCCGTTTGCTTTTATCGGATTCTCACCTTGGATGGTTTTTACGGGTACATGCCCGTTGATGATATGGCGGTGTGTTCCTATCACGCCGAACTCGTCCAGCAGCATGTCACATACTTTTTCTTCATTGCGCAGGCTGTAATAGTGACCTTTCACTTCCTTGTGCAACTCTTTCTCTTTTAAGAAGTAACGTTCAAAAGTAGCCATTTTGTCTTTGTCGAAAGCAGGGGAGTCTTTGCCACACCACAAGTACCATACATAGTCTACAGCAAAGGGTCTGTCCTCGTTGTCTTCCTCAGCGAAGAAGGCGGTACGGATCAAATGCCCTACTTTTTCCAGCAAGGCTTTTCCCTTGTACGTTTTTCCGGCTATGGACACATCTTTCAGCGTACCGTCGGCATTCAAGGGAATGGAGGCGTGGAACAGCAGATTTGAGTTGCTCACCGTGTACATGCATCCGTAACGGAACAGGCAGCGGATATGTTTTTTCAATTTCTCACTGCTGACAAATGAACGATGGAGTTTGTTCATAATTTCCCGTTCTTCGTCTGTCAGCTTATAAGGATCGGCAGGATCTACCGTAGGAAGAAAACTGTCTTTCAGCTCATATTCTTTTCCATTGGGCATTGTGATGGTCTTACGCTCGAAGTCTATACGGTGTAGCAGCATACGGTCGTCCATCTCGAAATCGGGGCGGCGCCTGATAATCTCCGCTTCCAGCTTGAACTGGATAACACTGATTGCTTTGTGCATCTGGCCTATCATGCGCAGCGTCTTGGCATTGTACGTACAGTCTTCTTTCTCTACTTTCGGTCCGAACAGGGTGCAGGGATCATCAGCGTATGTTTCCATGGCAAAGGTGGCCAGGGGCAGAAGGTTGATGCCATATCCGTCCTCCAGAGCGGCAAGGTTGCCATAACGCATGGCCAGGCGTAGCACGTTTGCCATACAGCAGTCGTTGCCGGCTGCGGCTCCCATCCATAAAATGTCATGGTTTCCCCATTGTACGTCGAAATTATGATAATCGCATAATATGTCCATAATGCGGTGGGGGGCAGGGCCACGGTCGAATATATCACCCAGCACATGCAGTGTGTCTATGGTGAGCCGTTGGATGAGGTTGCATAGGGCAATGATAAAGTCATCGGCACGGCGGGTAGAGATGATGGTGCTGATGATGACATTAATATACGCCTGCTTGTTGGGAACCATTGAGTTTTCGTGCAACAACTCCTGAATGATATACGAGAATTCTTTGGGAAGCGACTTTCGCACTTTGGAACGGGTGTATTTGGAGGATACATTTTGGCATACACGTACCAACTGGTTCAACGTGATGACATACCAGTCGTCCAGATCCGTTTCCACTGCTTTTACCAGATCCAGTTTTTGTTCCGGATAATAAATCAGCGTACATAGTTCTTTTTTTTCATTCTCGCGCAGGGTATTGCCGAATATTTCATTTACTTTTCTTTTGATGGCTCCGGAAGCATTCCGCAATACATGCTGGAATGCCTCGTACTCTCCGTGCAGGTCGGCAAGGAAATGTTCTGTACCTTTAGGCAGGTTCAGAATAGCTTCCAGGTTGATTATTTCCGTACTGGCATCGGCTATAGTGGGGAAACTATGCGACAGCAGTTGCAGGTATCGCATATCTTTCTGTATGGTTTCCGGGGTGATAGAATTATAAGCGTTCATGGCTGGAAATTATATAAAAAACATAAGTATTAATTGGGCTATAATGACCCGGCTGAACATGGACAACGGATATACGGTGGCATAACTCACCGCCGGATTATCACCGGGTAACGTGTCATTGGCATAGTTCAATGCCATAGGGTTTGCCATGCTTCCACACAGCATGCCACAGGTGCTTCCGAAGTCGAGGTGGCTTATGCGGAGGGCCACTAATGCCATAATGACTACCGGAATAAAGGTGATGGCGAAGCCTACAGCTATCCAGATGGCTCCTTCGGGGCGCATCACTGTCTCGAAGAAATGTGCGCCTGCATCCAGTCCCAGGCAAGCCAGATAGAGGGATAACCCGATACCGCGCAGCATCAGGTTGGCACTCCGGGTGGTATAAGTGATGAGGTGGAAACGGGGGCCAAAGCATCCGATAAGAATTCCTACTACGATAGGTCCGCCTGCCAGGCCTAATTTAACGGGAGTGCTGATGCCGGGGATGGCGATAGGGATGGAGCCTAGTATCAATCCCAGTACAATACCTATAAAAATGGCGGCAAGATTAGGGTCCTTCAACGTTTTAACCGCATTGCCCAATACTTTTTCCACATTCTCTATGGCTTTGGCTTCTCCCACTACGGTCAGCCGGTCGCCCAGTTGGAGGATTAGCCCCGGTGTGGCAAGCAGTTGTACCCCGCTGCGCATCACACGGCTGATGTTGATGCCATAGCTGTTGCGCAGACGTAAAGAGCCTAGTTTTTTCCCGTTTATTTCGGGGCGGCTGATAACGATATGTTTGGAAATCAATTGGCTGTCTATGGCATTCCAGTCGATGTCTTCTTTATTCCAATCCTGGTTTTCCTGTTCGCCGAAAAGAATCGTGAGCGAGGGAGCGTCCTTTTCGGTGGTGATAACCAGCAGGCGATCATTCTCTTTCAGTATTTTTTCGGAAGTGGGGATGCTTACCGTACCTTCCCGCCATAAACGGGAGATAACAAATTTAGGATAGCTTAATAAAGCTACTTCTTTTATGCTTTTATTGAAAATGGCGGGATTGTGCACTTTGAAGGTGGCAATGAACGTTTGATTGGTGTCCTCGTGCTCGTGAATGTTGATATCTGAGGGACGGACAAATAATTTGCGTACCAGCAGCATGGCCAGAATAACACCTACCACTCCCAGCGGATAGGTTACGGCGCAACTTAACGCAGCGCCACTGGCGGGTTCCCCCATTTGTTTCAATGTCTGTTGGGCGGCCCCCAAAGCGGGAGTATTGGTGGTGGCTCCACAAAGGATGCCTACCATATCGCTCATCGGTATGCCTCCCAGTTTGCTGAAAAGCACCGTCATGACCGTACCTGCCAGAATAACGCCTATGCCCAGCATATTGAGCTGTACGCCGCCTTTACGGAATGAACTGAAAAAGCCGGGACCTACCTGCAAGCCCAGTTCGTATACAAAAAGCACAAGACCGAAACTCTCGGCGTAATTCAGCATATTCGGGTCGATTGAGAATCCCAGGTGTCCGGCCAGAATACCGGCAAAAAAGACGAAGGTAACTCCCAATGAAATGCCAAACAGGTGGATTTTACCTAAACCGAGCCCCACGGCAATGATAATCGAGAGGATTACAACCGCCTGTAAAGGCGTGTGTTCAAAAAATAAGCTATTTAACCATTCCATATTGCAAAGATAGTACATTTTTAAGTTCTGCAAGCGATAAATAGGTATTTATGGATGGAACATGACTCATCTCGTTCTATAAATGATCCTTTTCCTCCAGCCACGCATCAATCAGTTTTCTTGCCAGGCTCAGCTTTTTGGGTATCTCCGGCAAGTTGTCTTTGGTATAGAAAGCGCCGGCATTCAGTTCTTCTTGTTGTAGTTTGATGTTTCCGCTTTCATAATCGGCGGTGAAGCCTATCATGATTCCGCTGGGATAAGGCCACGGCTGGCTGCCGAAATATTTCAGGTTTTTGATATGGAGTCCTGTTTCTTCCAGTACCTCGCGGTGCACACATTCCTCCAAAGTTTCGCCCGGTTCAAGAAAACCGGCTACCAAACCGTTGAAGGTTCCCCGGAAGTTGCGGGCGTGGACCAGCAGTATGCTGTCTTCCCGGCGTATCAATACAATGATGGCAGGAGAGATGCGCGGATAAATTTCCTGACGACATTGGGGGCATTTTTTAGCAATAGGAGAAATCTGTACGGTAGGTACGCCGCACATGGGGCAATAGCGGCTGTTCTTGTCCCAATTCAGTATCTGGAAGGCTTTTCCACCCACATTGTACTCTTCCCAAGGCAATACGTCGTATGAACTCCGGAGATCCATCATCAGGTGGCGGTCATTTTCGCTGCCGGGCACCGGGGCATGTACGGAGAAAGTCTTGGCAGTGCGTCCCTCTATCTCTCCGATGGTGTGGATAGTGCTTCCCACCGGAACAGGCATGGGAGGCTCTGTTCCGAAAGGTATGGTGTACATTCCGTTCTTTTTCTCTATCAGCAGCTGATCCTTATAAAAAACGAACCAGCCGCAGGTTTCTATATCTTCTTCCATATTCTTTTTTACCTTGTTGCAATTATTGATTCAATCCTTTCATAGTGAGCTGGATGCGCTTGCGCTCTAGGTCTATGCTCATCACTTTCACCCGTACATGCTGATGGATGCTGACTACGGTGGTGGGGTCGCTCACAAATTTGTCGGCCAGTTGTGATACGTGCACCAGACCCTTCTCTTTGATTCCTATATCTACAAAGCAACCGAAGTTGGTAATATTGTTCACAATGCCGGGCAGTTCCATTCCTTCAGTCAAATCCTCTATGGTCTTTACATTCTTGTCAAATTCAAAAACTTGGATTTGTTGCCGTGGGTCGCGTCCCGGCTTGTCCAATTCCTGCATGATGTCTGTCAGGGTGGGAAGCCCCACTGTCGGGGTGACATACTTCTTGATATCAATCCGGCTGCGCAGTTCTTTGCTTTTTATCAGTTCGTCTACGGTGCAGTTCAGGTCTTTGGCTATCTGCTCCACTATGGGATAGCTTTCGGGATGCACGGCCGAGTTGTCCAGCGGATTCTTCGCTTGTGGGATACGCAGGAACCCTGCGCATTGCTCAAACGCTTTCGCTCCCATCCGGGGTACTTTCAATAACTCCTTGCGTGAACTGAAAGGCCCGTTCTCGGTGCGGTAATCCACAATGTTTTGAGCCAAGGCAGGACCTAGCCCCGATATATAAGTCAGCAGATGGCGGCTGGCGGTATTGAGGTTCACACCTACCAGGTTCACACAACTTTCCACTGTCTGGTCCAATGATTTCTTCAATAAAGTCTGGTCCACATCATGCTGGTATTGTCCCACCCCGATAGATTTGGCATCTATTTTCACCAGTTCGGCCAGCGGGTCCATCAACCGGCGGCCTATGGATACGGCTCCACGCACGGTCACGTCGTATTCAGGGAACTCGTCTCGGGCGGTTTTCGAGGCCGAGTAAATGGATGCTCCGTCCTCGCTTACTACAAATACTTGCAATTCACGGTTATAGCGTTGTGAAGTGATGAATTGTTCTGTCTCACGGCTGGCAGTGCCATTGCCTATGGCGATTGCCTCTATCTGATATTGTTCTACCAATTTCACGATGCTGCGGGCTGCCTGTGAGTATTCATTCTTGGGCGGATGCGGATAAATGGTTTCATTGTGCAGCAAAGAGCCTTGTGCGTCCAGACAGACTATTTTACATCCGGTACGGTAGCCGGGATCAACTCCCATGACCCGTTTCTGCCCCAAAGGAGGAGCCAGCAGAAGCTGTCTCAGGTTTCCGGCGAAGACGCGGATTGCCTCCTCGTCGGCTTTCTCCTTGCTCAAGGCTGAAAATTCGGTTTCGATGGAAGGCTTCAGAAGCCGCTTGTACGCATCACGCACTGCCTCGCCTACCTGGCGGCTGCATTCATTGTTGCCACGGACATACATTTGTTCCAGCCGTCCGGCGCACTCTTCGTCATCAGGACTTATACTTACTTTCAACAGGCCTTCCGACTCTCCCCGGCGGATAGCCAGCAGACGGTGGGAGGAACAGCGTTTCAAAGGTTCGCTGAAATCGAAATAATCGCGGTATTTGGCAGCTTCTTCCTCTTTGCCTTTCACCACTTTGGAGGTGATGACAGCTTGTCGGGAAAATTGGTTGCGCAGTTGGTTGCGGGCGCGCTCGTCCTCGCTCACTTGTTCGGCTATGATGTCGCGCGCGCCTTTCAGCGCATCCTCTTCGTCTTTCACATCTCCTTTCACAAAAGCGGGGAGACGGCTGTCCAGATGGTTTTCGCGTTGCAATAACAGTAAGGTGGCAAGCGGTTCCAGTCCTTTTTGCCGTGCCGCTTCGGCGCGGGTCTTACGTTTCGGCTTATAGGGCAGATATATGTCTTCCACTTCGGTGGCATCCCAACTCTGTTCAATGCGTTTGCGCAATTCTTCTGTCAGTTTGCCCTGTTCTTCTATGGTAGAAAGAATAGTTTCTTTTCGCTTGGCCAGTTCACACAACTTGTCATTTCTGTCTTTAATTTCGCCTATTTGTACTTCGTCCAGTCCTCCGGTTGCCTCTTTCCGGTATCGGCTTATGAAAGGGATGGTAGCTCCCCCGCCCAGTAGAGATAATGTATTGTCTACTTGATGTACGGAAACCTTCAGGGCTGCGGCAATCATTTTATTGAATAGTTCCATGTCTGTTGTTTTCTTTTGGGGGCAAAGGTATAAAAAAGGTATGGGTTTTTCCGTATAATTTGAGGTTGAAAACAGTGTATCTTATCCGTTCGCTCGGTATTCTCTTGATTTTGAAATGACTGCATCGAACTAGGAAGTCATGGAAACATTGTGTTTATTGGATGACAACTTATCATGGGAAAAGAAAATAACTTGGTCGAATTTATAGAAATGCTAAAAGAAAAGACCGATTGTAAGATAACATTATGACCAACAGCAGAAAAGAGGTTTCTCAATGAGAAAATAGTCCATAATGGGTATAACTAATAATATTGTAAGAATTTGATGTACAATCGAATAAAAAGCGTAACTTTGTGGAAATGTCAAAGAAGATTATGACTAAAAATACAGATAAACAAGCAATTGATAACTTGGCAGATAATTTCAATGGTTATGCGGCACTGCTTCGTAAAATCAAGCAGCGGGTATTGGTTGCCCAACAACGAGCGATTTATGCCGCCAACGAAGAAATGCTCCGAATGTATTGGGATATTGGAGGTATGTTGCAGCAAAGTCAAGATGCAGATGGTTGGGGCAAGAAAACCTTGCAACGCTTGTCCGTGGACTTGAAGAACGATTATTCCGAAATAAAGGGTTTTTCTGTGCGCAACATGCAGTGTATGATACAGTTCTTCAACGAATACAATCAAGAACTTACGATGGTGAAAGGTGCTGATTCTTCAATTGCGCAATCAATGATTGCGCAATTAGGCGAATATAATTTTTTCTTTCCTATCAAACATCTAGGCTGGACGCATAACCTGATACTCTTACAACAAGTCAAGGATATTCGCGCACGGTATTGGTATATGGTGCAAAGTATTACATCGCATTGGAATACACGCTATCTGCAAGAAGCTATCAAACTTGATGACTATGGCAAGCATGGTGCGTTGGCAAACAATTTCACTGAAACCCTGCCTGTTCCCGAAGTAAACGATGTGAAATCAATGCTCAAAGACCCGTATATATTCGATATGCTGACCTTTACCGACCAATACAATGAGCGTGATGTAGAAATCGGTTTGGTGAAACATGTAGAGAAATTCCTTGTGGAAATGGGCGCAGGTTTTGCTTTCATGGGACGACAATACCATATTGAGGTGTCAGGAGATGATTACTATATTGACATATTGATGTACAATACCTTCCTACACCGCTATTTGGTGATAGAGTTGATAGATACGGAGTTTATGCCGGAATATATCGGTAAGCTGAACTTCTATTGTTCTGCTGTGGATGACATCCTTTGCCGGGAGGGGGATAATCGAACCATAGGTTTGCTACTTTGTAAAAGCAAAGACCGTATCAAGGCTGAATATGCTTTGCGTGACATTCAGAAGCCAATAGGCATATCCGACTACGAATTAGGGCAAGCCTTGCCGAAAGATTTCCGTGGCAGTTTGCCTACGATTGAGGAAATAGAGAAAGAACTGGAATCTGATAGCCACTAAACATATACGTTACATATCTGAACGGATATTCCGAACTTCAGGGAACACCGGGATTGCGCCCTATGACAAACTATAACCTGAATGGTACGTACATACTGAAACAGAAGTATATTTTCGGTCTGTTCTACACGCATACATCCGATTACTTTGCCCAAACACCTTATCAGGCAACAGGCCGACTGGCATTGATATACAAAAATACCAACTGGAATTATATGCGTATGATAGGTGCGAATGTCATTCTGCCGCTCAGCATGGGAAACTGGTATGATGCAAGACTCACGCTTGTAGGCATGCAGGCACGGCAAAAATGCGACCGTTTTTTTGATGTACCATTTGACCGCAAAAAATGGCTGTTTATCGGCACACTTGACAACAGCTTCAAAGTAGGCAAGAACCTATCCTTTGAATTGATAGGAAACATACAGACACCTTTCATTCAGGGAACGTTGGATCTTGCCAGTTCATTTAATCTCACAGCCGGAATGAAATGGAATTTTGCCAAGGACAGATGTTCGCTTACGGCACGTTGCAGTGATATATCCAACTCCAGTATGCCGGATATGAAGGTTCACTTCAAGGAACAATATTTGGATATGGATAGCGGATACTATACCCGTACTGTATCTCTGAATTTCACATACCGTTTCGGTGGTTATAAAAAACAGAAAGTAAAAGGAGTGGATATATCACGATTTGGACACTAAAAAAAATGAAAAACAAATAGTGCAACGTAATTTGTATTAGATGCTTACTGATAATGGTTTATGCTATCAATGCTCTATTAATCAATAGTTTACTGGTGGTAAGCCGGAAATATGGTCGTAGCCTTTAAGGGTATATTCTAAGTGGTGAATATTTAACCCTTTTAGTTATTATTAACTCATCTACGGTGTCAATACGAGCGATTTATTCTTTTTTTCGGTGCAATTCGTTTCCGATATTTCACTTCTATTTGGGCTCAATGTCTAAGCCAATACAAAGGTACAATATTTTATCCGATATTGTCTGTTACTTATTGTTTTTTGGAAATAATTTTATTGTAGATATTATTACCTCCACAAAGGCTCTTGTTCCCAATTACGAGGGAAGCCCAACAAGCGAGTTTTCACTGATGGATGGCTTATCAAGAGTTGCTTGAAATCGGTAATGAATGTATTTTCAAGAACAATGGAGTTGAGCCAATACACAACACAGCATAATTGTGGATAAAGAGTTTGTTCTCGGAATGAGAAATCAGCAATCCATGTATTTGGCATACGTTTTGGCATCTTTGGTTTTACTGGAAAGACACGGTTGGACAGTCGTGAATGATGAGCACAACAATTACGAAGCACCGCAAGACACTCTAACCAGCTTCTAAAAAATTTGTGATGATTCAAACCGAACTCTCTTGCGACAGCATGTTTTGCCGTGGCATTTGAAAAATTGGAATAGAGCTTAGAGAGTGTTCCCATTGAGATAACCTCCAATGTTTTCCATACAGGAGGCAGCTCTGGTTCGTTGTATTTGCGGAAATGCTCAGTAATAAAATCATCGTGTGAGCGTTCCACCTCTTTACGGATAACAGCTAAATTGGTAGCAAAACGAGCCTCATTGGTGGCAAAGTTTTCGTCCATAAACCAAAATGCTCCAAATTCAAGAGCAAAGTGCTTGATTATTTTTGTGCGAACAGCAACTTCAATCGTTTGAATGGCAGTAAAGAGCAAAGCCCTAAGTTGCTTATCAAAGGAATACAGGTCGATAATATCTGCAAAACGACAACCTTCTCTAAATTGATGCGTAGTGTGGTCAGCTTCAAAATGTCGCCAATAACCAGCAAGACGAAAATAGCTTATGATGTCAAGGGCTTTAACAGCTCGCTCAACATCATCAATAAGCAAACCTCTTTCTTTGAGAATATCAATTTGTTGTTCCGTGGTTATGGCTCGATTTGTATACCTGACTCCCATAAATAAAAATGTCCCGCTGGGTACGCTAATCTTACGGGAAGCGAGCGGGATTTGTTGGTGCAAAGGTAATTAATTATTTCTAACCTACCAAACAATAGAGCAAATATCAAACAGATATTTTTATCTTACCGCTTCTTTTTCAAATGTTTTTCCGTAATTCTGTACTCGGATTTGGGTAACCATTTCCATGCATTTGAAAATAAAGAAGCGTTATGCTACTCTTGTAAGTGCGAAGCTTGAGAAACTAAACACAAAATCAACAAGAATAGGCATGGTAGTTCCCACGTTATAGCGTGGGCTGCTTTACCATATCTGTTGATTTAGGTTTTCTCAGGACCTGCACTTTAAAATGTGGTTATTGGCAGTGTCACACTTCTTTTTTAGGAGAAAGTGTTACGACAAAAAGAAAAAAGTCAATAGATCTAGCAGCTCAATCCGGGGCAGCTAACGAAGTTGTGTCTAGATATGGATCGGCCTCAAAAGAACATTTAGTATCCTATTCTGGTGTTGACTCACAGTACATAAATGGGATTAAAATTTGGAATAAATAAATCGGGTGTCTTTCTGCAAAGAAAAAGAGTCGTTCCGATGCGTTTCCAGGGCTCACAAGGCTCAAGGCTCACTTATGCGGTATTTTAAACCTTGGTAGATGTGTAAGTATTTGCTTTACAGTCTGTTTGGTGGGACAAAACGTGCGGGTTGAATATTATTCTTTGGTCTTTGGAAAGTTCAGGATTGTCTTGACTTTGTCTGTCGTTTTATAGAATTTGTGTTTGCTTTGACCAGGCTTGTTTTTTGCCGGGTTTTATTCATAATGGCCGGATCAATGGATATGGGCACATTCGGATTTTTCACGATGCCCGGAATGACCAAGTGATGATGTCAATAGAAGTTTCTTTTATTTATACATTTTTCTTTCCGGTAAATGTCGGATGCGTTCGTGTATGTCTGGGGCTCATTATATTATTCATTTTATTTTTTAGAATATAGTCTTGTCCCCTTCTTTTTATTGTAATTAATTAAAAATCAGTGCGTTATTAGGTTTCTTGAAGCTTGTTTTGGGCTTAAATACCGCCTAAGTGAGCCTTTGAGCCCTGAGCCTTGGAAAGCTTGGTGAAAAGACCTTGTAATTCCTTTCAAAAGACCTGTTCTTTGTATAAAAAGACCTTGACGTTTTTCAAAAACAACAAGACCTTTTTTCAAAAGGAACGGGTACAAACGGACGGCCGGTCCGTCTCTTTTCCCAGATAGTGTAATAATTATGAAGAAACTGTTTATTTTACTTGTGTGCCTGTTGCCTGTGTTGGCACAAGCTCAAATGGAAACCTCTGTAGCCGGATTCATCCCTTTATCCGGTAGCGGAAGAATAGTATATAATTTCAATCCCGGATGGCGCTTTCATCGTGGAGACATAAAAGGCGCGGAAGCCGTACGTTTTGATGATACATCCTGGCAGGTAGTGTCTGTTCCGCATACTGTGGAACTGATGCCTGCCGAGGCAAGCGGTTGCCGTAACTATCAGGGTGTGGCATGGTACCGGAAACATTTTGTGATTCCTCAAGATATGAAAGGAAAAGAGGTGTCGCTTCATTTTGAGGGAGCTATGGGAAAACAGGTGATTTATTTAAATGGCAAGAGGGTGCAAGAGCACTTGGGAGGATACCTTCCTTTCACTGTGCAACTGACGGAACAGGGGGTACAGCCCGGAGACAGTTGCTTGCTGGCAGTGATGACGGATAATAGTGATGATAAGAATTTTCCTCCGGGAAAACGTCAATATACCTTGGATTTCGCTTATCATGGAGGAATTTACCGGGATGTGTGGATGATAGGAAAATCAAGTGTAGCTATTACAGATGCCTTGGAGGCCGATAAGGTGGCCGGAGGCGGAGTTTTTGTGCATTTTGACAATATAAGCGGGAAAAAAGCGGAAGTGTATGTGGATACGGAAGTGCATAACAGTGGAAAGCGGACGCGTACCGTAGCCGTGGAGACGGTTTTGGCGGATGCCGGCGATGTTCCCGTAAAACGGGTTTCGCAACAGGTGAAGCTGCAAGCAGGGGAATCGAAGACGGTGCGGCAACGGTTTGCAGTTCGCAATCCTAAGTTATGGTCTCCTGACTCGCCTTATTTGTATAGGATACAATCTCGTGTCAAAGCCGGACATGAAGTGTTGGATGGGGGAGTGACACGTGTGGGGATCCGCAAAGCGGAATTTAAAGGTAAGGATGGCTTTTGGTTGAATGGCAAGCCTTTTGGTCAATTGGTCGGCGCGAACCGTCATCAGGATTTTGCATACGTGGGTAATGCGCTGCCCAACAGCCAGCAATGGAGGGATGCCAAACGCTTGCGTGATGCAGGATGTACCATTATCCGTGTAGCTCATTATCCGCAAGATCCGGCATTCATGGATGCTTGCGACGAAATGGGGCTGTTTGTTATTGTGGCTACTCCGGGATGGCAATATTGGAATAAAAATCCGGAGTTCGCAAAGCTGGTACATCGGAATACCCGTGAGATGATACGCCGGGACCGCAATCATCCCAGTGTGCTGATGTGGGAGCCTATTTTGAATGAAACGCCTTATCCGCGCGATTTTGCACTGGAGGCGTTACGGATTACATGGGAGGAGTTTCCTTATCCCGGACGTCCTGTAGCGGCAGCCGATGTTCATTCGAAAGGAGTGGCGGAAAACTATGATGTGGTGTACGGATGGCCGGGAGATGATGAGAAGGCAGACCGTCCGGAACAATGTATTTTTACTCGTGAGTTTGGCGAGAATGTGGATGACTGGTATGCACATAATAATAATAACCGTGCCAGCCGTAGCTGGGGGGAACGCCCGTTGCTGGTGCAGGCGTTGTCATTATCAAAGAGTTATGATGAAATGTACCGCACTACAGGGCAGTTTGTCGGTGGGGCGCAATGGCATCCTTTTGACCATCAGCGGGGGTATCATCCCGATCCGTATTTCGGGGGCATTTATGATGCGTTCCGTCAGCCTAAATACGCTTATTATGCTTTTCGCAGCCAGTCTGCCGCGACATTGAAGCATCCTGTGGCGGAATGTGGCCCTATGGTGTTTATCGCCCATGAGATGTCTCCTTTCTCGGATGCCGATGTGGTGGTGTTCAGTAATTGTGACTCGGTTCGTCTCTCTGTCTATGACGGTACTGAGAGCCGGACGCTTCCGGTTGTTCATGCGCAGGGACACATGCCTAATGCCCCGGTGATATTCAAGGATGTATGGGATTTCTGGGAAGCACGCGAGTATAGTTATAAGCAAAAAAACTGGCAGAAAGTAAATATGGTGGCAGAAGGAATTATAGACGGTAAAGTGGTTTGCACCTATAAGCGGATGCCGTCACGCCGCAGCACGAAGTTGCGTATGTATGTGGATACGGAAGGAAAGCAATTGGTGGCAGACGGTTCGGATTTTATCGTAGTAGTGGCCGAAGTGACGGATGATAGCGGTAATGTGCGCCGTCTGGCAAAAGAAAATATCGTATTTACTGTAGAAGGTGAAGGACGAGTTATAGGGGATGCCTCTATCAATGCCAATCCGCGCACGGTGGAGTTTGGCTCTGCTCCCGTATTGATCCGTTCTACCCGCAAGCCCGGCAAAATAAAGGTGAAGGCCCATGTGCAGTTTGAAGGAACGAATGCACCGGTTGCTACGGAAATAGAATTAGAAAGTATTCCGTCAGAACTGCCTTTCTGTTATACGGAGGAGGAGACGGATGCCCAATCAGCCGGAGCAGGACTGGCCGGAAGCCCTGTTAGAACAGAAAGAATGGCGGGGAAAGTTGTGCTGACAGAAGAGGAAAGGCAAAAAGTATTGATGGAGGTGGAGAGACAGCAAACTGAATTCGGTACGGAGAAGTAATATAGATAGAACGCGGACTTATCTCGTTCCAATCTAACCAATAATTGGTATTTAACTAATTTCAATTTAAGTACCAACGGATTTTTTCTTATCTTTGATCTCGGTTTGAAGAAAACTAAATACTTATGAAGAAATATATACTTATTATACTTTGTTGCCTGACAAGCTTTCCTCTGTGGTCATATAATGTGAATATGATTGTGGAACATTATTCTGTAGATCAAGGGCTTCCTAATAATACGGTAAACTGTACCTTGAAAGACAGAGATGGCTTTATCTGGTTCGGAACCTGGTATGGCTTATGTTGTTTCGATGGAGTGAAGTTTAAAACATTCAATAAACAGGAGCACGATTCGGATGTGCCGCCACGTAAGATCCAGCGCATAGTCGAGGATAAAAACGGGTATATATGGGTAAAGACCATTGACCGTAAGTTGTATGTCTTCAATAAAGTGACCGAATGTTTTCATGCTGTTTATGATGACATGAAGAACTATTCGGAGAATATTCAGGTGATAAAATTACAAAATACGGCCGAGGGGGATGTGTTGTTGCTGACCAAAGATAAAAATCTGTTGTTGGCCGGGGTAGATGAAAAGGGGCAGGTAACTATCAAGATTCTGTTCGACTCTCGGGACGAGATAAACAAGCATGATTATACACTGAAACACCATGTCCTGTGCGAAACGGAGGAATATATCAGTTGGATAGGAACTGATTATAAGGTGTCTGCCGTGCATAAAGGAGCGGAATTGGCATCCCGGCCTGCCGATTTCATAACCAGTAAGATTAATTCCGGTGACAAGGATAGTTTTACCAGTTTCTTTGAGGATGGCAGGAAGGTATGGGTCGGAGATCGTGCGGGTATTTTTTACAGTATCGATGTAAGGACCGGTTTGGTAAACCGGTATGTACTTTCCGAAATAAAAGGTGCGATCAGCAATTTGCTGGTTACTCCGGCAGGTTATGTCTATCTCAGTGTGGCCGGACAAGGTACATACGAATATGATTTGGCCGAGCGCAGGTTGCAAAAGATAAATACTGAAATGAATGACGCTATGGTTACTCATGCATTCATAGACCAGTATGATAAAATATGGTTTCACGAAAATGAGAAGGCGCTGATTTATTATGATCCGTTGAACCATACCGCAAAACGGTTTCCGTTTACCATGTTCGGCAAGATAACCACCCTGTATTCGGAAGATGCCGGTGAAAGAGGGCTTTTTTTCCTGTCTCCGGCAGGAGAGGCCTGGTTGTTCGACAGGGAACATGCGGAGATGGTTTATATTAATAAGTTGAAACAACTTTCTAATGATAGGGCAAATCAGCAGTTTTATCATCTGATGTTGGATAATGACGGGGTATTGTGGCTTTCCTCTGCCGATGAAGGGGTGTATTGCATGAATTTCCCCAAGAAGCAATTCAATCTGCTTTCGTTGTCTCCGCAATCAGCCGGGCAGGAAAATTATACGATAGGGGTAAGAGCCCTTTTCCAATCAAAAAGTGGCGATATCTGGGTGGGCACCCGTTGGCAGAGTGTGTATCGGATGGATCGGAACGGTGTAACCAAACATGTTTTTTCGACAGGTGACGAGCACATAGGTAATGTATATCACATCATGGAAGACGACAAGGGAAACCTTTGGTTCTCTACCAAAGGCGACGGATTGGTGAAGGCTGTTCCTGATGAGAAAGCGGCAGGTGGTTTCCGTTTTAAACGCTATCTGCATAATTTGTCTGATTTGTCGTCAATCAGCGGGAATGATGTGTATTTCACTTATCAGGATGAAAAGAAACGTATCTGGGTGGGTACTTTGGACGGAGGATTGAATCTGCTTTGTGAGGAAAATGGGGAAGTCACTTTTAAGAATAAATATAACGGATTCAAGAACTATCCTACGTATGGCCTTTATATGGAAGTGAGAAATATGATAGAGGATAATGACGGGCGTATGTGGGTAGGTACGATGGACGGGCTGATGTCTTTTAAAAACAACTTTGCCTCAGTGGAGCAGATTGATTTTGAAACCTACCGTGGTGCCAACCGGGTAAATTATGCCGATAGCGATGTGTACGCGCTTTATAAAGACGAGTTCTCTCAGATATGGGTATGCGTGTTTGGTGGAGGATTGAGCAAATTGTCGGGATATGATGAGGAAACGCATAAGCTTTCATTTAAATCGTATGGCTGGGAAGACGGATTGAATAATGATGTGGTGATGTCTATTATAGAAGATGATAACGGTTTCCTTTGGCTTGCTACGGAAAAAGGACTCTCTTGTTTTGACAGGGCGACAAGCCAGGTGCGTAACTATGACAAATATGATGGCTTTCCTCCGGTTGTGATGGAAGAAAACACCGCACTGAAAACGCTGGACGGAGAACTTTGGCTGGGGTGTAAAGAGGGTATCCTGACCTTTTCTCCCGATAAATTGGAAACGAAAAAGGTCGATTATAATACATTCATTGTAGGATGTCAGATATCAAACCGGGATATACGCAGCTATACGGAACATCCCATTATTGACCGGTCCATTACCTATACAGACCGGATTACATTGAATCATAACCAGTCCATGTTTACTTTAGAGTTTGCGGCGTTGAACTATAATAATCAGAACCGTGTGTCTTACAAATATATTTTGGAAGGATATGAAAAAGAATGGCACTATAACGGGAAGAACCGTATAGCTTCCTATACCAATGTTCCTCCCGGTAAGTATCTTTTCAGAGTACAGACACTGGATGAGGCAAATCCCGGTTTGGAGTCTTTCCGTGAGTTGACCGTTGTCATTCTGCCGCCTTGGTGGGCCAGTTGGTGGGCGTATGTTATCTATATGATTATAGCCGTAGCCTTATTGCTGGTGGCTATAAAATTATCTCTTTTCATGATTAAGGTGAAGAATGATGTGTATATCGAACAAAAATTGTCCGAATTGAAAATCAAGTTCTTTACCAATATCTCGCATGAGTTGCGTACTCCGCTGACTCTGATCCAAGGGCCTATTCAGGAACTGAGAGAAAAGGAGAAACTATCTCAGAAAGGAATGCAATATGTGGATCTGATGGAAAAGAATACCAAACAGATGCTGCAACTGGTCAATCAGATATTGGATTTCCGTAAAATACAGAACGGCAAGATGCGTCTGCATGTGTCGTTGTTCAACCTGAATGAGATGGTAGACTCTTTTGAGAAAGAATTCAGGGTGATGGCCGAAGAAAATGAAGTCAGCTTCACGTTCCAGCTGGCCGGTGAGGATATCATGGTATGGGCGGATAAGGAGAAAGTGGCTATCGTGATCCGCAACATCATCTCCAATGCGTTCAAGTTCACTCCTGCCGGGGGAAATATTTATGTCACGATGGGAGTGTCGGATGATGACAGGCATTGTTATGTACGGGTGGAAGATAGCGGTGTGGGGATTCCCCAAAGCAAGCTTTCCGAAATCTTCGAGCGTTTCTCGCAGGCTGACAATGCACGTGGCGCTTATTATCAGGGAACGGGCATCGGATTGGCTTTGTCTAAGGAAATTATCAGTCTGCATCATGGGGAAATCTATGCAGAGAGTCCTGAAGGGAAGGGAGCGGTCTTTACCATTGAATTGCAACTGGGTAAGGAGCATTACAAACCGTCGGAAGTCGATTTCTATATGGGCGGGGAAACGGTGAGTGTTCCTGAGGCTGAATCTGTTTCTGCCTCTGCCGGCAAGGAAAGCGAGGAGGAGAAAGAACAGCCTGTCGATTCGTCTTTGCCTACCGTGCTGATTGTAGAAGATAATAAGGATTTATGCAATATGTTGAAGCTGCAATTGGAAGATAAATTCAATATTTATATGGCCAATGATGGTGTGGAGGGGCTGAAGAAAGTACATCTTTATCATCCCGACATGGTAGTCACCGACCAGATGATGCCGAATATGGATGGAATAGAGATGTTGCAACGCATCCGTAAAGATTTCCAGATCAGTCATATTCCGGTGATTATCCTGACGGCGAAAGGTAATGATGAAGCGAAGACCAAAGCGATAAGCATGGGAGCGAATGCCTATATCATCAAACCTTTCAGCAAAGACTATCTGGTAGCACGTATCGAACAGTTGCTGAATGAACGTAAATTGTTCCGTGAACGTGTATGGCAGCAGCCCGAAGAACATAAGGAGGAACAGGATACATACGAACAGTTCCTGGTGAAGAAAGATGTGCAGTTCATTGAAAAGATTCATCAGGTTATAGAAGAGAATCTGGATAATAGTGATTTTAATATAGGGAGGTTCTATAAATTAACCATTTGTTAATCAGCGAATTATTTTGTATATTTGTACAAAATAGAAGAGATTATGAAGAAAAGTCCGAATTATCGTCGCAATCAAACAGGTAGTAGTCTATTTGAGAATGCCCAAACACTCGAAGCATTATCCAAGCAAGGTAATCCCCTGGAGTTTATCTCTAAGATGATTGACTTTGAGATATTTCGCCCCATTCTTGAAAGCAAGCTGCAAATCGCAGAACGCAAGAGCAATGCTGGTCGTCGCCCCATTGACCCTGTATTGATGTTCAAGGTGATGTTTGTGCAGCGATTATACGGATTGAGCGATGAGCAGGCTGAGTATCAGATAAAAGACCGCACAAGCTTTCGTGATTTCATCGGTATTTGTACTGTCGATGATGTTCCCGATGCTCGTACCATATGGAAGTATAGAGAAGAACTGACACGATGCGGAGCATATGATGAGTTATTCAAGCAATTCTATGCACACCTACAAAGCCTTGGTCTGATTGTCAATGAAGGAAAGATAATAGATGCAAGTTTCGTTGTATCGCCTCGCCAACGAAATACAAGAGATGAAAACCAGACAATTAAAAAAGGTGAAGGAGATAGTTTATGGAACGACAATCCTCACAAGAAGTGTCACAAAGATATTGATGCTCGTTGGACAAAGAAGGGCGGAGATACATTCTACGGCTATAAGAACCACGCAAAAGTATGCCGTAAAACAAAACTGATAATGGGTTATGACACAACATCGGCATCTGTTCACGACTCAAAACGAGGTGCGGAATTGGTTGATGACAACGATGCGGTAGGCGAAATATTTTGGCTTGATGCTGGTTATGTGGGCACGGAGGAAGGCTTTGTAAGCAAGTCGGTTACACCCGTTATCTGTGAGAAAGGTTTTAGAGGACGCCCATTAAATGAGGAGCAAAAACAAAACAACTGCTCTAAGTCAAAGATTCGTTGTCGTGTGGAGCACGTGTTTGGTTTTATTGAGCGTTCGATGGGCGGTCTTGTGTTTCGCGGAATTGGCATTGTAAGGGCAAAGGCGAATGTCGCGATGACAAACCTTACCTACAACATAGCACGCTTAACACAAATTTATAGATATCATAAGGAGTGGATAACCGCGTAAGTATCAAAACTTTATGCCATTGATACTCAACGGGTTACCCCCCCCCAAAAAAAAACATTGGAATTTGCACAAAAATTAGAGAAAGATTTATTAAATTTGTGAAAGCAAAATCACATTAGCGGTAGCCTTAATGAGGTTCTGACTATTCGCTAATGACAAATTGAATTTATAGAACCTCCCTATAGATACTATAGCATCGACTATCGGGCTGAGCCGCTCGGCTTTCTTTAAGAAGTTAAAGAGCCTGACCGGGTTTGCTCCGGTGGATTTAGTGAAAGAGATTCGTCTGAATAAATCAATAGAGTTGATTAAAAACTCGGATATGAGTATTTCAGAAATAGCTTTTGCCGTGGGCTTCAAGGATTCCGGTTATTTCAGTAAATGTTTTCGTAAGAAATATGATCAGACTCCGAGGGAATATATGAATGAATGGCGTAAAGGTTGATTTCTTGACCTTATAAAGCAGGAATCCCGTAAACAGATGTAGGCGAGCGTCGTGTTTGCGGGATTGTCTTATTTGTTTGCTAAGTTATTTTTGGACTTTATTAAGATTTAGTGATTACATACTTTTTTGTGATTCGTCTTAATTCTAAACAATAACTAGATTACGATGAATGTGAAAAAAATTATCAGTTTAATCATGCTCCTGTTTATGTTACTGCCTTTGGGAGCACAGAATTCAGAGGGAAAACAACGCTATAAAATAGCTGCGTGTGACTGGATGATGCTAAAGCGTCAGAAGATCGGTTCTTTTCAATTGATGAAGGAACTAGGAGGTGATGGCATAGAAATGGACATGGGAGGCTTGGGAAAACGGGATACTTTTGATAATAAGTTCCACCAGCCCCATTTCTGTAAATTATTTAAAGAAACAGCACAGGAACAGCATATTGAAGTCCCTTCTGTGGCGATGTCCGGATTCTTTGGACAATCTTTCTTGACTCATCATAATTATAAAGCTTTAGTGCAGGATTGTTTGAATACGATGAAGGTGATGGGGGCCCAAGTAGCTTTCCTTCCATTAGGCGGCATAAAAGAGGACTGGACAGTAGCGGGTGATGCACGTCAGGAGTTGGTAAGCCGTTTGCACGAAGTGGGAGAAATGGCAGTGAAAGATGGAGTAGTGATAGGTATCCGTACTCCTTTGGACGCCGGAGGGGATATAAAACTGTTGAAAGAAATTAATTCGAAAGGTATAAAGATTTATTATAGTTTTCAAAATGCGTTGGAAAATGGACGCGACCTCTGTAAAGAGTTGAAAAAATTGGGAAAGGATCGGATTTGTCAGATACATTGTACGGATACAGACGGGGTTACTCTTCCTTATAATACCCGTCTGGATATGAATGCCGTAAAGCATACCCTTGATAAGATGGGGTGGAGCGGATGGCTGGTCATTGAACGGTCACGGAATAAGGATGAAGTCCGGAATGTAAAGAAAAACTTCGGGACGAATGTCGCTTATCTGAAACAGATATTTCAACAAGAAAAATAAGATAATATTTTAATTTTAAAAATGATTCTATGAAGAAAGAAAATGCATTTCTTCAGAAGCTGGACAAGATTGGCAACTTGACACAAGTGGTCTGTCTCAGTCTGTTTCTGACAGGAGTTTCTGTTCAGGGAGTATCCGCTGAGACAGGATTTCCTATATCCCAGTCGGTGCAACAGACTAAAACTGTCACCGGACAGGTGGTTGATGAAACTGGTGAACCGGTGATTGGTGCCAGTGTGGTGGTGGAAGGAACTACAAACGGTACCATTACTGATTTTGACGGAAGATTTGCTTTGCAAGTCCCTTCGGGCAAGAAGGTTGTCATTTCATTTGTGGGGTATGTGCCGCAAACGATTGCTCCGAAACAAGGAAAAGACTTTAGAGTGGTGCTGAAGGAAGATTCCAAAATGCTGGACGAAGTGGTTGTAGTCGGTTACGGTACTCAGAAAGCAAAAGATGTGACAGGATCTATCGGGGTTATTACTCCTTCGGAAATTTCAGATTTGCCGGTGTCGAATTTGGGTGCTGCGCTAGCGGGACAGATACCTGGTTTGAGTATCAGTGGTGGTGACAGCCGTCCGGGTGAAGGGGCAACTATGTCTATTCGTCAATCTTTCTCGTATTCTAAAGATGGTGGTAGTACTAATCCGATGGTCATAATCGATGATGTGATTCAGATAGATGCCAACAGCGGTCTTCCGACATTAGAAACTTTCAATGCCCTTGATCCTTCTGAAATTGAAAGTATTTCAGTCCTTCGTGATGCCAGTGCTGCCATTTACGGTTCCCGTGCTTCGCAAGGTGCTATTATTGTAAAGACCAAACGAGGTAAATCAGGAGCTCCCAAAATCAATTATTCAGGTAAATTCGGATTTAATGATGCAGTGGGACATCCTAAAACCTTAAAAGGAGCAGCTTATGGACGTTTTGCCAATTCCTTTAATTTGGCCAATAATAAGATAAGTATGGATCCGGATGGAAACTGGATGAATAAAATTTATAATGAAGCGGAACTGGCCGAGATGGATGGCTTGAATTACAATTGGCTGGATGAAGCCTGGTCCGGCGCTTTTACAATGAACCATTCGGTCAATGTAAGTGGCGGTAGCGAGAAAGCTACTTATTTTGCGGGTGCTTCTTACTATACTCAGGGGGCGAATCTTGGAAAACAGGATTATAATAGATGGAACTTCCGTGCAGGTGTGGATATCAAATTGACTTCCGATTTGAAATTTTCTGCAACCATAGCGGGTAACCAGCAGGAAACCACATCGAGTTTTACCAAAGGTTTAAGCAATTTGAACGGTTATGGGGGAACTAAGCCCGGTGAATCCGGTGATTATTTGGTTCTTGCTCATATGCCGAATTATTTGCCATGGGAGATAACATTGGATGATGGTAATACCTATTATACATCTCCTTTGTTGAATAGTTACTCGAGTGCGGGTAATGCAACATCGGGCAATAAAATGAGTACATGGAATTATTTTGCTATGGAGAATAATGACGGTTCTTATTCCACGAATGATAATTTCAGTTATGATGCCAACTTCTCCGTCACTTATGCCGTTCCGTTTATCAAAGGTCTTTCATTCAAGGGAAGCTATGCGTTGAAGCGTAGTGCCAGTGATAGTGAGCAGGCATTTATGCCATTTACGTTGGCTTATCTGAAAGCAAGCGATGCATTGACACCCGGAAATCGTTTTTATAGCGATCATCCGTCTGTTTCCGATTATCAATTAAAAGAATTTACGGGAAGCACTCGTGTGGTATATTCAGACCAGATGGCTAAAAACGAGCAATTGAACTTCTATGTGAATTATGAAGGAAAGTTTGGCAAGCATAGCATTGCCGCCATGGCTGCAGTGGAAAAAATGCAGGCTTATATGCATTCCAAGCGGATGTTGTTTAATAACCCTGACCCGGATGGTTATTTGGGTACTTCGCCAAGTGCGGGAGCGATGGATACAGGTAATTCTATTACATATAAATACAAACAGGGTTCTTTGTCTTATTTAGGTCGTGTAAGCTATAATTATGCCGATAAGTATTTGTTCCAATTCCTATTCCGTAGCGATGCTTCCACTAAATTTGCTCCGGCCAATTATTGGGGCTTCTTCCCGGGTGTTTCCGTGGGGTGGGTAGCTTCGGAAGAAGAATTTATGAAGAAGTTGCTGCCGTCATGGTTTGAATACATGAAAGTACGTTTCTCATGGGGACGTACCGGTAAAGATAATATCAAAGCATGGGGATGGAAGCAACTCTATTCATTGGATCCTAGTAGAGGATATGGATTCGGTTCTAACGGTGGTATCCTGCAAACGGGTATCAAGCCGGGAGCGACTCCTAATCCTGATGCGCATTGGGATAATACCGATAAATTTAATCTTGGTTTTGATTTGCGTTTCCTCAATAACCGTTTAAGTGCGACTGTGGATGTGTACTATGATATAAACTCTGACATCTTGAATCAGAATATCGGTGGTATCATAGGTACTCCTATTTTTGCAGGAGGTGCTTTGACAGAAGTGAACTTTGGGCGTATTGATGCTTTTGGTAGTGAATTCTCTTTGAATTGGCGCGATAAAATAGATCAGGTGAAATATAATATCGGAGTGAATTTTGGATTTAATGGCAACAGGGTAAGAGAATGGCCCCAGTCTGCTCCGAGTTATATACAGGAAAATTCTGTAAGAGAGGGTGCTTCTACTATATTCCCTACATACGGGTATAAAGTATGGAGAGGTACAAGTTCCGGAGATGGTATTTTACGGAACAGTGATGATATTGAGAATTATTGGAACTATTTATCGGCCAATGCAGAAGCCGCAGGCACTTCTCCGGAATATTTGGGCGTAAAAGATGCCAGTCAGTTAAAACCGGGTATGTTGGCTTATCAGGATTTGGGTGGCGTATTGAATGAGGATGGTACGCAGTCGGGGCCCGACGGACGTATTGCCAAGACCCAGGATTATGCCAAACTGAATAAGAGTGGAAAGACATATGGTTTTACCACCAAACTGGGGGCGGAATGGAAAGGTATCAGCTTTAATATGATGATTGCCACTTCATGGGGTGGTTATCGCCAGATTGACGTCAATAAAATCACAACATCCAGTGGGGATATGCTTTGGACACCGGACTCATTCTGGGAAGATATGTTTGATGAAAGAAATAATACGACGGGGAAATATCCTAATTTAGGTTTAGACAACAGAATATCAGGATCAGTAATTGCACCGTCTGATTTTTGGTCTATCAGTACGTTCCGTTGCTATATCCGTAACTTAAGTATCGGTTATACGCTGCCTAAGGCATGGTTGTCACCTTTAAAGATCCAGTCGGCTAAATTAAGTCTGACAGGTAATAATCTATGGGATTTCTATAACCCGTATCCCGATCATTATCGTAATATGTATTGTGGAACAACTTCATTGTATCCTACATTGAGAACGTGGTCGTTGGGAGTAAATGTATCATTCTAAAATTAAAAAGAATCATTGATATGAAAAAGCGCATATTATATACTGTGTTATTGGCAGCCGGATTGGCATTTAGCAGTTGCAGTGACCAGTTCTTGCAGGATATGAATCCGTATGACAGTTATTCACCGGAAAAGACTTTCGGCATCGAATCTAATTTGGACTTATATATTCAGAATGTGTATTATAACTATTTTTATAAGTCGGGTATGACCCCTCCACAGTCATACGGCTTGTCCGGTAACTGGAATGACTATTCAACTTATACGGAGGAGAAATGGGGTATCGAGAAGAAATTTGACGCTTCCAGAAGTTTGAAAAAAGCTACGGACTGTGAAACTTATTTTGGCAGTAATCTGGCTACGAATATAAAGAATGATCCATATAGCCGTATCCGCAGTTGCAATGAAATTCTGGAAGGAGTTGATAAATATGGTCAGGACTTGTCGGAAGCTGCCATAAAAAAAGCGAAAGGACAGGCTTATTTCTTCCGTGCCATGCAGTTGTTTGATTTGGTACGTGTATACGGAGCTGTTCCTGTGGTAAATAAAGTGCTTATGGCGGCCGACCGTGAGGGAGCTAAAGATTATAATCGTGAAAGTGTGGAAACATGTGTCAACCAGATCTTGAGTGATTTAAAAGAGGCTGCGAATCTGCTTCCCACTCGTAAAGAATGGGGAAGTGACCAGTATGGACGGTTGACCAAGGAAGCTGCATTGGCATACAGAAGCCGCGTGGCGCTGGTATTTGCAAGCCCTATCTTTAATGCAGATTGGAATAATACAGGCAGTAAACGCTGGAAAGATGCGTTGGATATTACTCTAGAAGCACAGGCTTTCTTGAGCAGCGAAGGTTATGGTTTGTATGGCAATTCCGCCAAAGACTGGAATGAAATGTTCTACAAGTTTGACAATCAGGAATGTAAGGAGGTGATTATGGTCAAACTGTTGGCTAGCTCTACCTCTAAAAATGATGAACATAGTGGATGGCAGAAAACAATCCGTTTGAAAACAATGGGTGGCAGTGGTTCCGGTTATCATGTTCCTATGGGTATGTTGGATATTTTCCCGATGGCGGATGGTTCCAAAGCTGTAAATGATGACGGTGAGGCGATAAACGGGTACGACCGTTCTTTATTCTTCAAGAATCGTGATCCGCGTTTCTATTATACGTTTACTTTCTCCGGAGCGAAATGGGGATATGATCAGGATGCAGATGCCGTAGTTTGGAATTATCGTTGGAGTGAAACGAAAGAAGATGGTTCTCAGTTGCATTATTACACGGAAAATGAAGGCAGCAGTCCGGCGATAGTACGTAAAATGTCCGATCCGGCTGAAAATAGTGCAAACACATATCAATGGGATGGCACTGATGTATACGAATATCGTTATGCTGAATTGTTGTTGAACCTTGCAGAATGTTATGCAGCTACGGGGGATATAAGTAATTCAGTGAAAACAATTGGTGAAATTCGTGCCCGTGTAGGTATTCCTGCATCCAATAATTATGGCTTGGGAACGATTACCGATAAGAATGAAGCTATTAAGGCTTGTCTGCGTGAGCGTCAGGTGGAATTAGCTTATGAGGGTAAGCGTTATTGGGATTTATGGCGTTGGATGCTGTATAATGATGATGCAAGTGATAACAATACCACCTGTACTACCTTGGGTATTGAGCCGTTAAATGGTACTGCCCGTGTGGGTAAATATTTACAAGTGAAGGATTATGACGGAAAGGCAGATCCTCTTGTTTCTGTCATTGCTGATTTTGAGCCTGTAGATGTGGATAATGCGGCAGACTTACAAGCCGAAATGAATAGGTTGGGAGAGTTCTGGAGCCAGCACTTTGTTTTACAGGATAGAGAAACTCCGGTAGATAATGTGAATGGTCAGGAAGCAGTAATTTCATGGCAGGAAAACTATTACCTGTCCGGTCTGCCCTCTAATGTATTGAATATGAATCCGTGGTTGGAACAATCAAAAGGATGGTTGGATTATTATGAATCAGAAGGCACATTGGATGCTAGGAAATAATTTAATACGATAGTTTTATATCTGCTAGTTTATTATGACAGATACAAGCATTTTTGAGTACATATCCCCGAAAAGTGCGTCTTGAAAAAGATAATTGTTAAGAAAAAGAGAACGGAATATAAATTCCAACTTACTTATAGCACAGATATAATTTTTTAAGAATAAAGTATGAAAAGAAAAATGTTTTTAGGACTGTGTATGGCTACTTTTATTGCTCCAGTGGCAATGGCCCAGTATCCCCAGTTGACTGAGGAAGCGAAGCAAGCCTACCAGAAAATGATGAGTGAAGAACGTCGCCGCTCTGACGAAGCCTGGGCAAAAGCATTGTCTGTTGTACAGAAAGAAGCGAGAGAAGGTCGTCCGTATATTTCGTGGGCTTCCCGTCCATACGATTTGCCGCAGGCACGAATTCCTGCTTTCCCCGGTGCTGAAGGAGGAGGTATGTACAGTTTCGGCGGTCGTGGCGGTAAGGTGATTACCGTGACTAATTTGAATGACCGTGGTCCCGGTTCTTTCCGTGAGGCTTGTGAGACAGGTGGAGCACGTATCATTGTCTTCAATGTTTCAGGTATTATTAAATTGGAATCTCCCATTATCGTCCGGGCTCCATATGTCACTATTGCAGGACAGACAGCTCCGGGTGACGGGGTATGTATTGCCGGAGAGTCTTTTTGGGTAAATACGCATGATGTAGTGGTACGCCATATGCGTTTCCGCCGCGGCGAAACAAAGGTATGGCATCGTGACGATTCTTTCGGAGGCAACCCGATTGGAAATATCATGATTGACCATTGCTCTTGTACTTGGGGATTGGATGAGAACATTTCTTTCTATCGCCATATGTACGACCCCAGCGAAGGACAATATGAATCAAAAGATCTGAAACTGCCTACCGTAAATGTTACCATACAGAATACTATCTCGGCAAAAGCGCTGGATACTTACAATCATGCATTCGGCAGCACTTTAGGTGGTGAGAATTGTGCATTTATGCGTAACCTGTGGGCAAGTAATTCGGGACGTAATCCTTCCGTCGGTTGGAATGGTGTTTTCAATTTTGTAAACAATGTGGTGTTCAACTGGGTACATCGCTCTTCGGACGGTGGCGATTATACCGCTATGTTCAATATGATAAACAACTATTATAAACCGGGACCGGCCACTCCGAAAGATACTCCTGTGGGGCATCGCATCCTGAAACCCGAAGCGGGACGAAGCAAATTGGATCATAAAGTGTATGGCCGTGTTTATGCTGATGGTAATATTATGGAAGGCTATCCTGCCATTACAGAGGACAACTGGGCAGGTGGTATCCAGATTGAAACTCAGCCGAATACAGATGGATATACGGAGAATATGCGTAGCAACCGTCCTTTTGAAATGCCGTACATCCGCATTACTTCTGCACATGATGCATACGATTTTGTACTGAAAAATGCAGGTGCCAACATTCCTTGCCGTGATATTGTGGATGAACGTATTGTAGAGGAAGTGAGAACAGGCGTTCCTTATTATGATAAGAAGATGGCCAAGGATGCTAACGGTGATTTGACCGGGCTGGCTCCTAAATCAATGGGAGAAGACGGACAGTTTAAATATCGCCGCTTGCCGAAAGATTCTTATAAACAGGGTATCATCACCGATATCCGCCAGATGGGGGGATATCCGGAATACAAAGGCACTCCGTATGTGGATACGGATGGTGACGGTATGCCCGATGAATGGGAAAAGGCAAATGGCTTGAATCCTAATGATCCTTCGGATGCTAATAAGGACTGTACCGGTGACGGCTATACAAATATTGAGAAATATATTAATGGTATCAGCACTAGAAATTGTATTGACTGGTCTGATTTGAGAAACAATTATGATACATTGGCTTCTAAAGGAAAGTTGATGTAATAAACGGAGGAAAGAAGACAGGATATGATACAAAAGTCAGGTATAATGTTTCTGTTGCTCATGGCGGTAGTCATTACCGCCGGAGCAGTGGATTTGGACCGTGAAGGCCGCGATCCGGCTTACGTGGAATCTATTGTGAAACGTTCGCAGAAGATTGTAGATAAACTGGAGTTGACAGATACCGTTGCCGCCCGTGAAGTGACAACTATCATAGCCAACCGTTATTTTAAACTGAATGACATATACGAAACGCGCGATGCCAAAGTGAAGCTGGCAAAAGAAACCCTGACGGGCGATGCGAAACAAGAAGCCGTTAAAGCTGCCGAAGCTGAAAAGGATGCGGCGCTTTACCGTACTCATTTCGCTTTCCCGGCCGATCTTTCGCTCTATTTGGATGCCAAGCAGATAGATGCAGTGAAAGATGGCATGACTTATGGTGTGGTAATGGTAACTTATAAAGCTACGGTTGACATGATTCCTACCTTGAAAGAAGAAGAGAAAGCGCAGATTATGGCATGGCTTGTTGAAGCCCGTGAATTTGCCATGGATGCTGAAAATTCAAATAAGAAACATGCTGCTTTCGGCAAATACAAAGGCCGGATTAATAATTACCTCTCTAAGCGGGGATATGATTTAGTGAAAGAACGTAAGGCTTGGTATGAACGTATCAAGGCACGTGGAGGAAAGATATAAATTAATGTTTATTGAAAAGCGGAAAAGGAGCTTGCCCGGTGAAACGGTGTCAAGCTCTTTTTTTATGTGCGGATAGAGAGTACAACAGGCTTTCTGTTCCGTCTTTGATATAGAAATACTCGCAATGTGTGTTTGAATCATGTTAAAAGCAGGGTGTTATGTTACGAAGTTATAGAAAAAATAATAATTTAGCGACCAAATGAATCAACTAAAGAAACTATTTGCAGTGGCAGCATTGACTGCATGTGTGTTGCCTGTGGCGGCACAGTATCCTGTAATTCCTGATTCGGTAAAAATCAGAGGAGAAGAACAACAAAAGGAAATAGACCGGAAATCGGATGAGGCATGGGCGAAAGCATTACCTGTAGTAATGTCTGAGGCTGTTCAAGGACGTCCTTATAAACCATGGGCATCCAAACCGGAGGATTTAATAAAGAGCAACATACCTGCCTTTCCCGGGGCAGAAGGGGGAGGGGCCTATACTCCCGGTGGACGTGGAGGAAAAGTAATTGTGGTCAATTCGCTGGCCGACAGTGGGCCCGGAACATTGCGTGAGGCATGTGAGACCGGTGGCGCGCGTATTGTTGTATTCAATGTTTCGGGCGTTATCCGGCTGAAAACCCCTATAAACGTCCGTGCTCCGTATATCACTATTGCAGGTCAGACAGCTCCGGGGGATGGGGTTTGTGTAACAGGAGCCTCTTTCCTGCTTGATACGCATGATATTATTATCCGCCATATGCGTTTCCGTCGGGGGGCGCAGGATGTGTTCTTCCGGGATGATGCTTTGGGAGGTAACTGTGTGGGTAATGTTATTATCGATCACTGCTCTGCCAGTTGGGGACTGGATGAAAACATGTCTGTTTACCGCCATGTATACAATCGCGATTCCACAGGGCATGGTCTGAAGCTTCCTACTGTCAACATAACTATTCAGAACTCTATTTTTTCGGAAGCTTTGGATTGTTACAATCATGCTTTCGGGGCGACTATAGGTGGGCATAACAGTATGTTTTGCCGTAACTTGTTCGCATCCAATATCAGCCGTAACTGTTCCATTGGCATGAATGAGGATTTTAATCTGGTAAACAATGTGACTTTTAATTGGTGGAACCGTTCTGTTGACGGGGGAGATGAAACCAGCCGTTTGAATATTATTAATAATTATTTTAAACCGGGGCCTATCACTCCGAAAGATAAGCCGATTGCCCACCGGATTGTGAAACCCGAATCAAGTCGTGACAAGAAGAAACCGGATACATTTGGTAAAGCGTATGTAGCCGGAAATGTAGTGGAAGGTAATGCGCGTGTGACAAAGAATAATTGGGATGGCGGCGTGCAGGTGTACGATATGCCGGACGCAGGGAAGTTTACAGATCAAATTCGTGTAAACGAGCCTTTCTCAATGCCCCATGTGACTATTATGGATGCCAAAACTGCCTATAATTATGTATTGGAAAATGCCGGGGCTACTTTCCCTAAAAGGGATGCGGTGGATGCCCGTGTGATGAAGACGGTGAAGACAGGGAAAGCTATTTACGTGAAAGACGCTCCTGAATTCGTTAGTACTTATGTAAAAAGACGTCTTCCTGTTGACTCTTATAAACAAGGTATCATTACAGATCCCCGTCAGGTAGGTGGCTTGCCCGAATATAAAGGTACGCCTGTGGTTGATACGGATGGTGATGGTATGCCGGATGTCTGGGAGGTGAGATACGGACTCAATCCTAATGATCCGGGTGATGCGGTGAAAGATTGTAATGGCGACGGGTATACCAATATTGAAAAATACATTAATGGCATAGATCCTGCAAAGAAAGTGGATTGGACGGATATAAAGAACAATCATGATACTTTGGCAAAACGTAAAAGTTTGATGTAAAATGAATTATAAGTTATTATTATTTGGATTTTTAAGTTTGGGGTTTGCGCGGATTTCTGCGCAAACCTTTCCTTTACAGGTGAAGGAAGAAAAACTGACTTATGTGACTGATGAACGCGGAAACCGTATTCTAGATTATTCTTCTTGCGGTTACCGTAACTCGGAATACCCTATACCTGATGTGGCGAATGCCGTTTTTGTTTCATGGAAGCCTGGGGATAATTCCTCTCGTATTCAGCGCGCCATTGACTATGTATCTTCATTGGCTTTGGATAAAAATGGTTTTCGTGGGGCTGTTTTGCTGGATAAAGGAACTTTTGAATTGAATGAGAGCTTGCGTATTTCTGTGTCGGGAGTCGTGCTGCGCGGCAGTGACAGGGAACAGACCGTATTGTTGAAAAAGGGAGTGGACAGAGGAGCTTTGCTTTATATTGAAGGGCGGAATGATTTGGCTGTTACGGATACCTTGGATGTGTTGACATCATACGTTCCTGTAAATACTTGTACTTTTCAGGTAACCAATAATGTACAGCTGGTTTCCGGAGAGCGGGTCCGGATTGTCCGCCCCTCTACGAAAGAATGGATTGCTTCTGTCGGTTGTGATATTTTTGGCGGAGGTATTTCCGCTTTGGGCTGGAAAGAAGGAGAGATGGATTTGGTTTGGGATAGGTCGGTAAGTAAGGCGGATGGAAACCAATTGACTTTGGATGCTCCTTTGACAATGGCTTTGGATAATAAATGGGGAACTGTCAAAGTGTTACGTTATAGTTGGCCGGGCAGAATCGCAGAAGCAGGTTTGGAGAATCTGACATTGGCTTCTGACTATGATAAGAAGTATCCTAAAGATGAGGATCATTGCTGGACGGGGGTATCTATAGAAAATGCCGAAAACTGTTGGGTGCGCAGGGTAAATTTTAAGCACTTTGCAGGAAGTGCTGTGATTGTACAGCGTACCGGCTCTAAAACAACTGTAGAAGATTGTGTATCCACAGAACCTGTTTCAGAGATAGGTGGAATGCGTCGCAGTACATTTTATACTATGGGGCAGCAGACACTTTTTCAGCGTTGTTATTCTAAACAGGGTATTCATGATTTCTCAGCCGGATTTTGTGCGGCAGGTCCGAATGCTTTTGTACAGTGTGATTCGGAAGAGTCGTTAGGATTCAGCGGTTCTATTGATTCCTGGGCTTGCGGGTTATTATTTGATGTGGTAAACATTGATGGCCATGATTTGGTGTTTAAGAATTTGGGACAGGATAAAAATGGTGCCGGTTGGAATACAGGCAACAGTCTTTTCTGGCAATGTACAGCTGCCGGGATAGAGTGTTATTCACCGGCAAGAGATGCGGTAAACCGTGCATACGGTTGTTGGGCGCAATTCTCGGGTGACGGCCAATGGGCGGAATCAAATAATCACGTACATCCCCGCAGCTTGTTTTATGCACAGTTGGCGGCACGTTTGAATAAAGATTGTTCTGACCAGGCACGTATTCTTCCCAGGGCTACCAACGCAACCAGCAGTCCTACCGTAGAAGCGGCAATGGAGATGGCAAAGGAAGCTTATACTCCCCGTCTTACTATGCAAAAATGGATTGAGGAAGCACCTTATACAGCCAGTGTGTCTTCCGGAAAACTGAAATCTTTAGAAGATTTGAAGTTCAAGACACCTATATATAAGGAAAAAGAGGATCATCTGTTTGCCATTATTAATGGACGTATGCAGGTGGATGGCCGGTTACTGGTAGGCGGCAGGCAGGAGGTTCCTTGGTGGAATGGGAAACTGAGGACCAGCTTCTTGTCTAAAGCCAAGCCACATGTTACCCGTTTCGTGCCGGGACGCGAAGGACTTGGGCTGACGGATAGAATTGATTCTACGGTGAATTATATGGTGAAGAATCAGATTTTGGTTTTAGATCATAATTACGGTTTGTGGTATGAGCGTCGTCGTGACGATCATGAGCGTGTCCGTCGCCGTGATGGAGATGTGTGGGGGCCATTCTACGAACAACCGTTTGCCCGCAGTGGAGAAGGTACTGCTTGGGAAGGATTGAGCAAGTATGATTTGAACCGTCCCAATGCATGGTATTGGAACCGGTTGAAGCAGTTTGCCGAAAAAGGGGCGGAGAAAGGTCTTTTGCTTTTCCATGAGAATTACTTCCAGCATAATATCTTGGAGGCGGGAGCACATTGGGTAGACTGTCCTTGGCGGTCGGCCAATAATATCAATCAGACCGATATGCCTGAACCTGTTCCTTTTGCCGGTGACAAACGTATCTTTGTAGCGGATATGTTTTATGATATCAGTCATCCGGTACGTCGTGAGTTTCATAGAAAGTATATTCGCCAATGCTTGGATAATTTTGCCGATGATGCAAATGTGGTACAACTGATCAGTGCGGAGTTTACCGGTCCGTTGCATTTTGTACAATTCTGGCTGGATGTGATAGGAGAGTGGGAGAAAGAAACCGGTAAGAAAGCGACCGTGGCGTTAAGTGCGACAAAGGATGTTCAAGATGCCATTCTGAATGATACGCAGCGTGCGAAATTAGTTGACATTATTGATATTCGTTACTGGCACTATAAAGTGGATGGTCTTTATGCTCCCGAAGGTGGAAAGAACCTGGCTCCCCGTCAGCATGCCCGTAAAATGAAAGTAGGTAAGGTTACTTTTGATGAAGCTTATCGGGCGGTGAGTGAATATCGTAAGAAGTTCCCGGAAAAAGCGGTTACTTACTATGCGCAGAATTATCCGGATATGGCTTGGGCTGTCTTCATGGCAAGTGGCTCTTGCCCGGTTGTTCCGGTTGCCGATGAAAGCTTTTTAACTGATGCGGCTGCTATGGATATGGAGGATACTGGTACAAATAAGTATCAGAAACTGGTAAAATCTGGTATTGGAAGTATCATTTATTCCCATTCTGCAACAGATATTCCTGTTCATTTATCACCTGGGAAATACATATTGAAGTCTGTTGATCCGAAGACCGGAGCAATAACGGTGATTGCTAAACGGTTGAATATTAAAGATATATATATGCTTAAAGCAGAGGAAAACAAAGATTGTATTTATTGGTTTCATAGAATTTAGTACATGGAAGGAGAACCGGACTTATTTTGGTTCTCCTTTTTAATGAAAATCTGTATTATTTAGCATATATGTTTTTCAGCAGGTTATCTGTTTTTTCGGTCCAATAATCAAATATTACCTAAAAAAGTAGCGTATCCTCCCTAGTTTTGCATCATCATCAAAACAACCTATAATTAGTATACTGTGATGGAACAAAACTTAAATGATAAGACAGCTTGCTTGGTAACCGCTTTCCAATCTGGAGATGTAAGTGCATTCTCTACATTATATGATATGCATATTAATCTTCTATTTAATTATGGATGTAAGTTAACTACTGACAAAGAATTGTTGAAGGACTGCATTCATGATGTCTTTGTAAAATTGTATACAAAGAAGGCTGAATTGGGTATCATTGACAACTTCAAATCATACCTCCTCATTTCCTTGAAAAATAAGTTATGCGATGAACTTCGCAGACGGATGTTCATGTCGGAAACGGCTGTTGAGGAACTGAATCCCGTTGCAGCAGGTGATGATGTAGAACATACATATTTGGAAAAGGAAAAAAGTTGTTTTGAAAATATAAAAGTAAAACATTTGTTGGCTCAATTATCTCCGCGCCAACGTGAGGCACTTACCTTATATTATATAGAAGAGAAGAAATATGAAGATATTTGTACCATTATGGATATGAATTACCAGTCGGTACGAAATTTGATGCATAGAGGTATTACAAGATTAAGGGAATTGGTAGGATAATATTTTAAGTTTCCAGGTGAGTACAACTTTGAACCACTATCCGTCATAATGGAAAATGATTGTAACGTGGATACAAAAAAGGTGTATAGCAAGGTAGAAGACTTTTTGAAGGATGACGACTTTATCAAGTATGTTCTGGATGATGCTCCTGAATCAGCTTTTCATTGGAATAAGCTTTTAAAGGAGCACGCAGAACTACTGAAAGTATTTGAAGAGGCCAAGAATGTATTATTGGTTTCTGATGAAGCAATGGAAGTAATGACTTTATCTGAAGAAAGAAAACTAAAACATCGTATTTTTACTACATTAGAGATAAATAATATGGATTATTAATTAATTTGTTAACCATAGAAAAATGAGAAAAGACATGAAGAAATGTCCTAAGCCGTTGGGTTACGGAATCAGACGAACACCTGTTGTGTTAGGATTATCAGCTGCATTATGTATGCCGGCTGCTTTTTCGTATGCAAATGTTGATAATGGAATGGATCGTGAATCTGTTCTATCTGTTATGCAAGGAAAAACAATCAAAGGACAAATCTTGGATGAAACAGGAGAGTCTATGATTGGAGTTTCTGTGTTGGTAAAGGGTACGACTATAGGAACCGTTACTGATTTTGATGGTAATTATACACTTGAAGTGCCTAGTGGAAAGAATATATTGGAGATTTCCTATATAGGTTATAAGACTAAAGAAATTACTATTGGGAATAATAGTCTGATAAATATAAAAATGGAACCTGATACACAGGCTTTGGATGAAGTTGTGGTAATAGGTTATGGTACTGTGAAGAAACGTGATTTGACTGGTGCGGTGGCTTCCATGAAAAATGAAGATGTGACAGTTGCTCCTACTAGTAATGTGATGGAGGCTTTACAAGGAAAAATTGCAGGTATGGATATTGTGAAGTCTAGCGGGCAGGTTGGTGAAGATGTTTCTATTTTGTTGCGTGGCTCTCGTTCTATTTATGGTAGTAATGAACCGTTATTCATTATTGATGGTATTCCTGGGAGTTATAGCCAGGTGAACCCTTCTGATATTGAGAGTGTGGATGTATTAAAAGATGCCTCTTCTACTGCTATTTATGGTTCAGCAGGAGCTAATGGCGTAGTCATTATAACAACAAAACGTGGGAAGGAAGGAAAAGCTACTGTAAACTTTGATGCATATTATGGTTTCAGTGGTTCACCTAATTATAAGCATGGTATGGTTGGAGATGAATGGGTGAATTATCAAAGAGAAGCTTATAAGTATAAGAATGGAGATTACCCTTCTGATATGTCTGCTTTATTTGGTAATCAAGATTATACGGATGCTTATAATGCTGGAAAGTGGATTGATTGGATTGATGAAGCCTCAGGTAATACAGCTACAACCCAAAAATATAGTCTTTCTGTTTCAGGGGGTAGTGAGAAGACTAAGATATTTGCTTCAACTTCTTATAATAGAGAAGAGGGTTTATTGAGTAATGACAATCTTAATAAATATTCATTGCGATTGAATATTGATCAAGAAATTTTCTCTTGGGCTAAAATGGGCTTTACTTCTAATCTAACTTATCAAGATAGAAATCAAGGAGTGAGAAATACCTTTACAAAAGGTCTTTCATCATTTCCTTTGGGAGATGCTTATGATCAAAATGGGAAAATAAATCATGAATATATTACAGGACAATATTCTCCATTAGGTGATTTTATTGAAGATCAATATGTGAATAATACTCGTTCCACTTATTTGAATGTTAGTGGTTATTTGGAACTGAGTCCAATAAAAGATTTTACTTTTACAAGCCGTATTAATGGTACGCTCAGTGATTCTCGTCAAGGACAATATTGGGGAGATCAATGTAATGCTAATAGACCTAGTTATGCAGGTTCACCTCATGCTGCTATTACTAATAAGAACGCATGGAATTATACATGGGAGAATATTCTTTCTTATAATACTACTATTGCAAAAGATCATAATATAGGTGGTTCTGTTATTACTTCTTGGAATAAGAATCAAAATGATAGTAGCTTAGCTGCAGCTAGTGGTCAAATGGTAGATCGTTGGTCATTTTGGCGATTAGCATCCGGCGCATCGCAGCATGTTGAGTCTGATTTTGCTCAAACACAGAAAATGTCATTTGCTGTTCGTTTCAATTATTCTTATAAAGGTAAGTATTTGTTTACATTCTCAAATCGTTGGGATGGTGTGTCTCAGTTCTCAGCAGGGCATAAGTGGGATAGTTTCCCTGCTGGAGCAATTGCATGGCGTATCTCTGACGAACCTTTTATGAATGTGGCAAAAAATTGGTTGAATAATTTAAAACTGCGTGTAGGATATGGTATTACAGGTAATTCGGGCGGGGTGGATGCTTATGGTACAACTACACAAGCCTATGTTTATACCGGTAATGGACTTACTTTAAATGGTCAAAACTCTTCTTTTACTCAGTATACAGGTACTTATGGTAGCAAGGATTTGGGTTGGGAAAAGTCTTATAACTGGAATGTTGGTTTGGACTATGGCATATTAAACAATCGCGTTGATGGTTCTATCGAATGGTTTAAAACAACAACAAAAGGTTTGCTCTTTAAACGTACTTTGCCTATTACTAGTGGTTTGACCGGTTGGGGATCCCCATTATCTATTTGGCAGAATATTGCTGAAACTAGTAATCAAGGTGTGGAAGTCACCATTAATTCACATAATATAAAAACCAAAGATTTTAGTTGGAATACCACACTATCTGTAACATGGAGTAAAGAGAAAATAGAAAAATTGCCTGACGGTGATTTAATTTCTGAAAATTTGTTTGTAGGGCATTCTATAAAGTCCATCTATGGCTATAAATATACCGGAATTTGGGGTACAAATACTCCTCAGGATATTTTGGATGCTTATGGTGTTAAACCCGGTTTTATTCAGATTGAAACTTTGGAAAAAGATGGTGATGGTGGAGTACACAAATATAGTACAAATGACCGTCAAGTGTTGGGACACACTAATCCGGATTGGATTGTTGGCTTGAATAATACATTTACTTATAAAAATTTTGATTTGTCTGTATTTGCAATGGCTCGTTATGGTCAAACTATTAATAGTGATTTGTTGGGTTATTATACGGCAGAACAAAGTGTAACAACAAATCAGTTGGCTGGAGCGGATTATTGGACGGAAAATAACCAGGGAGCTTATTATCCTGCTCCAGGTACAGGCTCGGAACAAAGTACGGTCATCTCAGCTTTAAGAGTGCGTGATGGTTCATTCATAAAAGTGAAAAATATCACTTTAGGATATACTTTTCCAGTTAATATCTCACGTAAGGCTTTGATGGAAAAATGCCGTATCTATGCAACTGCATACAATCCGTTTATTTATGTAAAGGATAAACAGTTGAAGGGTACAGATCCAGAAACAAACGGTTCGGATGCATTCCCTACTTTTAGACAGTTTGTATTCGGAGTTAATTTAACTTTCTAACTTTTATATAGGAGATATTTAAAATGAAAAATATATTCAGAAAACTTACTTTATATTCAGTGGCTTTAGCTGCTGTATCTTTCAGCTCTTGTTCGTTGGAAGAAAATAATCCGGCAGGCTTTACCAAGGAAAATCTTGCTACTTCTATTGAAGGGTATGAAACGTTGGTTAACCAGTGTTATTTTGCTATGGAAAGATATTTCTATGGTACGGATAGTTGGATGAGTTTGACCGAAGGTGATTCAGACCTTTGGACCTATCAGGCTAATCAATCAACTTCATACACCCAATGGTTTTGGTTCTTTGCAGGAGCATCTCCTAATACCACTTATACAAATAATTGGTGGAATGGTACTTATGATGGAGTAGGTTCTTGTAATGAAGCAATTGCATTGGCTGGTTATGCACCATATAAAACGGAAGCGGAACGAAATGCTAAAGTTGCAGAAGCCCGTTTCTTGCGTGCAATCTATTATTTTAATGCGGTAGAGCAATTTGGTGGGGTCACTATGTTGACTGAACCTGAGACAACTTTGAATTATGCTCCGGAACGTACAGATCCGCTGACTATTTATAAAGAAGTTATTATTCCTGATTTAGAATATGCTGTAGAATGGTTGGCAGTTGGTACACATGCCACTACTACGGTTCCAACCAAAAAGGCAGCTTTGGGATTTTTGGCAAAGGCCTGTTTGCAAACTTATGAATATGGTTCGACAGAATATTTGCAAAAGGCTTTGGATTCGGCTAAAGAATTGATTGCTGATTGTGAATCAGGTGGTGCAAAATATAATGCTTATATGTATCCGACCTATGAAGAAGTTTTTAAAGAATCGAATAATTGGGAAAATAAAGAAGCTTTGTGGAAGCATCGTTGGTATGCTGGTTCTGATGGTCATGGTTCTAGTAACGGTAACTATAAATTAAATCGTAATGATGAATATTTCTTGTGTAATGTGAATAAATTCGGAGCACGTGAAGATAATCAAGAAACTCGTTTAACTTGGGAAGGATGTATTTCTGGCATTTTTATGCCTACTCAACATCTTTTAAACCTTTATGTGCAGGAGGACGGAACACTTGATCCTAGATTCCATGAGTCATTTACTACTGAATGGAATGCAAATAAGAATTATATTTGGGATACTAGTGCGGCTAATATGTATGATAAAGATGAATCTATAGTTGGTACTGAATTAAAGAAGGGAGATTTGGCGATTAAATTTGTAATGCCTCAGGATGAGGATTATGCTGAGGAAAAAGCAAATAGACATACCTCGAATTATTTAATGATTGCTTATGATGATGTGTACAATGATCAAAAACATAATGTAAATATGCAATATAATGGTATGGAAAATCAGTTCCGTTATTTTTATCCATCATTGAATAAGCATAATAGTAGCAATTACTATGTGGCCAATGCTTCTAAAAAACGCAATGGCAATTTAAATGCGACTTTTATGATGCGTATGGCAGAAGTTTACCTGATAGCTGCAGAAGCTGATATTTATATCAATGGTGGTGCGAATGCAATGGGATACATTAATAAGGTACGTGCTCGTGCAGGGGCAAAGGCATTGACAGGTACAGCTACAGTTCGTACTGTTTTAGATGAGAGAGGACGTGAGCTTTGTGGCGAATATTGTAGATTTTATGATTTGAAACGTACCGGCATGTTTAAGAGTTCAAATTATTTGGAGGAAACACATCCGGACTTGGCTCAGTTCTTTAATCCTAATTATGCATTACGACCTATCTCTACAACATTTACTGCAACTATATCTAATGGTGCTGAATATCAAAATCCTGGATATTGATAAATTAAAACTTTTATAGTAGAATAATTGTCTTGTCTCTATTTGTAAAGAGGCAAGACAATTTTTTTCATTCCATTGGATTGGTAGTCGCATATCGATTTGTTACTACCTATTATAATTACTATGATGAAATTGATTATATTCTATTTATATTGATTTGTATAGAGGTATTTGTATGGTTCCTTTTAGTTTATGAAACCTTAAATAACCGATTGAGATTGCTTATAATCAGTAGATCTTATAAATAATCGGAGCATGGCTTTGAATTGAAGCCTCACAGTAACACTACGGTAGATATAAATTGTGCACGAATGGGAGTTGGAGGGAGATAATTCGTGGGGCTACCTGTATTAGAATCTTATCGGCTAAAATCAGGTATTTATAAATTTAAGTTTGTGATTCAGTTAAAAATAAACACCAAATGAAAGGAAACGTACTTTTGTTTTAACGTATTTTTATGATTAAGCTTGGGTACAGGGGCTTTTTACATGCGTCATTTAAATAGATATGATAAAATAAACTTTTGTTGACTATTATAATAGAAATAAAAAGCATGAAAAAAAGTCCGAAACAAAATTGGGAAAGTAATATCAGACGTACTCCCATTATTTTAGGGTTATCGGCAGCATTATGTATGCCGTCTGCATTTTCTTATGCAAATGCAAGTGACCCTGTTGCCGGTGAATTGGTTCAGTCTGTCCAGCAAGGACGTACTGTTACAGGTAAAATCATAGATGACACAGGGGAGCCGTTAATTGGTGTATCCGTACTGGTGAAAGGTACAACGGTGGGTACGATTACCGACTTTGACGGTAATTATTCTTTGGAAGTTCCTTCAGGTAAGCATATTCTCGTCATATCTTATATAGGATATAAAACGCAGGATATAACGGTAGGAAAAAGCAATCAGCTGAACATTAAAATGGAGGCCGATACGCAGGCTTTGGATGAAGTGGTCGTTGTGGGTTATGGCGTGATGAAGAAACGTGACCTTACAGGTTCTATTGCTTCAGTGAAGGCGGCTTGATATTGTAAAATCACCGGCATCTAATGCCATGGAAGCATTGCAGGGGCAGGTTCCGGGTTTGGATATTGTACGTAATTCAGGTAAGGCTACTTCGGGTGTAACCATTAATATCCGTGGACAGCGTTCACTGTCCGATGTGAAAGATGAGTTTGGTAACAATGTTGCCAATGCTCCGCTGTTTATCATTGATGGTATGCAGGGAGGTGATTTCTCGGATATTGCTCCGGCTGATATTGAATCTATCGAAGTGCTGAAAGATGCTTCTTCTACGGCAATTTATGGTTCGCAAGGTGCTAATGGGGTAATCATTATCACCACCAAGAAAGGTGCGCAAGGTAAGACCAAATTCTCTTACAACGGTTATTTTGGTGTCAACGGTTGGGCGCAATATCCTGATATGCTGAGTGGTGAAGACTATATGCAGGTGCGTCGTGAAGCAGCTCGTACCGGTGGTCAGTGGAATTCTACCGCCGATGACCAGAAACTTTTCACTGTGGAGGAATGGCAGGCCATTCAGAACGGTGAGTGGACTGACTGGATAGATGAGGTGCTTCATACAGGGCTTGTTCAAAGCCATCAGGTTACAGCTTCGGGCGGTACGGAAAAGACAACCGCGATGTTGTCTGCCGGATATTATCAGGAAAAGGGTTCTTTCAAAAATGATAAAATGGATAAGTACAACTTGCGTATGAACATTGAGCACAAGTTGGGCAAGACCGTGAAAGTAGGAGCGACCACACAGATCACTCATTATGCACAGGATGAGCGTGCCGAGAATGTGTTATGGCGTGCTGCTACTAATGCACCTCTTGGTAAAGCATACGATGAAGACGGTAAAGTGGTGGAATATCCATTAGGAAAGAATGGACAGGTGAGTCCGTTGGTGGATGAGGCATCTGAAGTGGCTGCAAGACATCATGTGCTGAAAACCAATTTGATAGCCAATGGGTATCTGGATTTTACCCCTATTGAAGGATTGACTTTCCGTTCTAATTTAGGAACCAATTATGCTTTTTATCGTAAGCAGGATTTTGAAGGGGCCGGTTCTATTGACCGTTTGGGACAGAATTCAACGTCACTGTCCAAAATCAAATCTTCCGAAAAGAGTTTTGTGAATTGGGATAATATTATCAGTTATAACAAAACCGTCAAAGATCATACTTTTGGTGCCACTGCATTGACTTCGTGGACACAATCCAAATATACATCGGTGAATGCACAAGGTGAAGGCCAGTTGGTTGATTCTTATTTATGGCATAATCTGGGAGCCAATGATAAAAGCTCTTATGTAATCGGATCGGATTATATACAGCATCAGACTTTCTCGTATGCTTTGCGCTTCAACTATAGTTATAAAGGCCGCTATATGTTGACGGTTTCCAATCGTTGGGATGGTGACTCACGTTTGTCTAAAGGCAATAAATGGGCAAGTTTCCCTTCAGTAGCTGCTGCATGGCGCATTAGTGATGAAGCATTCTTGAAGAATGTGGAAGCCCTTAGCAACTTGAAGTTGCGCTTAAGTTGGGGTAAGACAGGTAACTCGGGTATCATGGCTTACGGAACTCAGTCGGGCTTGACTCCGAAAACAAACTCTGCTTTCCAGGATAATGGCTATACCTATTATATATACAATGAATATGTGGGTAATGAGAATGTAGGCTGGGAGATGTCCAATACCTGGGATCTAGGTTTTGATATCGGTTTGTTCAATAACCGTATTTCGGCTGTTGTCGATTTATACCAGACAAAGACTACTGATATCCTGTTGCCCCGTACTTTGCCTACTTCCATGGGTGGTAGTAACGCAACTCCGTTCAAGATGTATCAAAATATCGGTGCAACCATGAACCGTGGTATTGAAGTATCGGTAAATACCGTCAATGTGGATAACAAAAACTTTAAGTGGAACTCCACCCTTACCTTTGCTGCCAATCATGAGGAAATTACCGATTTGATTGATGGTAAGGATATCATTGGCGCCGAATCATCCATTACCAGTAGTTTGCTGATTGGCCGTCCTTTGCGTTCCTATCATTATTTTATCAATCAGGGAATATGGCAGGAAAATGAAGCAGAGGAAGCTGCCAAATATTTTAAAGATGCAAAGAAGACACAGTCTTTTAAGCCGGGTGATATAAAATTGCAGGATTTGGATGGCAACTTTATTATTGATGATAATGACAGGACTTATCTCGGCAGCCAGTCTCCAAAATGGACGGGAGGACTCAATAATAACTTTAGTTATAAGAATTTCGATCTGAATGTATATATTATAGCTCGTTGGGGACAGATGATTGACTATGAACTGGCAGGTGCTTACGATCCTCAGGGAAAAGGAAACTTCCCCGCATATTTGAACTATTGGACACCGGAAAACCCGTCAAATGATTTTCCGCGTCCGGCTCAGACCAATTTCTATAACTATCTGGGATACGAGTCTTTGAATTACATTGACGGTTCTTATTGGAAGATCAAGACTGTATCACTGGGTTATACATTCCCCAAATCGTTGACTTCCAAATTGGGTGTGTCCAAACTTCGTGCATATGTCACTGCCAATAACCTCTTCTCTTTTGCCAAGAATCATTTGATTCAGGATTACGATGCAGAACGCGGAGGATCGGCTAAAGCTCCGTTGCAGCGTCAGTTTATATTTGGTTTGAATCTTGATTTCTAACAGATAAAAAAGAAATAACTATCATGAAATACAATAAGAAATATCTATTTGCAGCATGTGCCGCCCTGTTGTTGGGCATGCAATCATGTGATTTGGAGGAATACAATCCTGCCGGAAGTACCCCGGATAATGTGTACAAAGAACAGGCCGGTTTTGAGGCCCTTGTCAATTCGGCTTATGCTTTTTGGGGCGGTCAGTTTTATGGACGTGAAGATTTTGTGTTATTACTGAACGGTGGTGGCGACCTTTGGATCAATATTGCCAATTGCGGTTATGGCCGTCAGATGTCCAAATATGAAGAATTGACAGCTTCGGTTGGTCAGATTAAGAATACGTGGAATCGTCTGTATGAAATTATAAACGACTGTAATGCCGGTTTGGAACGGATTGACCAAGTGGAATTCAAAGACAAGAAACTGAGAGATATCCGTTTTGGTGAATTAAGTTTCATGCGTGCTTACGCTTATTGGCATTTGGTTGAAATTTACGGTAACGTGGATCTTAGAACCAAAGAAACTTCTGCCGAAAGTCTTTCAATGAACTGTTATCGCAGCAGCTATGAAGATTTGTATGATTTAATGCTGGCCGATGCACAGAATGCGGTGGATAATCTGCCCGTTGATCCTTATCCTGTTAAAGATGTAGGTCGTGCGACCTCAAAAGCGGCTTATGGTTTATTAGCGCGCATCGCACTGACACGGGTTTCCTATTGTGACAGTCAGGCAGACAAAGACAAATATTATAAAATCGCTGAGGATGCGGCTCAATATGTGATTGATAACCAGAGCGCATTGAAGGTGTCTTTGTATAATACACCTGCCGAGGTCTTTGATCCGGATAATAATAAAACGAATAAGGAGGCTATGTTCGTTGTGACCCACTCTACCGAGTCCTCATTGAATATGCAGGCTAAAAACCCGAACCGTATGCATATGTATTTCCATGCCAGTTATTCGGCAAGAGCAGGTATGGTGCAGGATTATGAATATGGAAATGATAAGAATGCCAAGTCGGGCAGTATGGCGATGATGCCTACCCGTTATTTGTTGGAATTGTATAATGAGAATATAGATGCCCGTTACAATGCCTGGTTCCGTGAAGAGTATAAACTGAATACACCCAAAGCTTATGCCTGGACTAAGGATCAGTTGGACTATTTTGAAAAACCGTCATCTATGATTGGTCAGGTTATTCAGCCGGGAGAAACAGCGCTGCTTTTCACCAAGAAGAAGATTGCCGACAAACGTAACTTGCCATACGCTGTCGTCGATATCGATGATACCTATGCAGCCGATGGAAGTGTCAGCAAGAGTGCCAACTTTAACATTCACTTCCCGACCTTGCTGAAGTACGAAGATGCGAATTTTGAAAACAAAGGATTGCCTACCAATTCGCAGGTAGGTGCAAATGATGTGATTACCATGCGTTTGCCCGAAATGTATTTCATTGTTGCCGAATGTGAGATCATGAAGTCCGGAGGAAATAAGGAGATAGCTAAAGCACGTATCAATGACATACGCAGACGTGCGGCTGTACCGGGCAAGGAAGCTGAAATGGAGGTAGGAGTGGACAAGATGACGATCGACTTTATTTTGGAAGAAAGAGCACGTGAGTATTGCGGCGAATTTATGCGCTGGTTTGATTTGAAGAGAACCGGAAAATTGGTAGAATATGTGAAAGCTCATAATCCGGATATTCCTTTGATCCAACCGCATCATGCATGGCGTCCTATTCCTCAGATGTTTCTGGACTCTATCTTGAATCCGGATGAATTTGGTCAGAACGAGGGATATAATTAATAAGCATGAAAACGATGGCGCTTTTTAAATATATTGTCCTGTCTGTCTGTTTGTGTGGAATTCATCTGAATGGTTTTGCTCAGTCCACCCGTGAGGCTATATTGGAAGATATAGCCCGGACGGGAGGAGTGTACTATGCTTATCCTGTAAAGGAAGCTATCGCGACTCCTCCGCCTAAAGGGTATAAACCGTTCTATATCAGTCATTATGCACGACACGGTTCCAGATGGATTCAATCGGAACAGGATTATAAGACAGTGGTTGATATTTTCGAGAAAGCGCATCAAGCCGGAGCTTTGACCGCTTTGGGAGAAGATGTCCGCAAAAGAATGGCGTTGGTGTGGGAAGATGCCGAGGGACATGGGGGAGATTTGACTCCTTTGGGTGTGAGGCAACACCGGGGGATAGCCGAAAGAATGTTTCAGAACTATCCCGAGGTATTCAAGGGATCTCCTGCTCTGTCTGCACGCTCTACCGTGGTGTTGCGATGTGTATTGAGTATGGATGCCTTTTGTGAACGGTTGAAAGAACTCAATCCGGCATTGCAGATCCGGCGCGAAGCTTGTGCCAGGTATATGAAATATATGAATTATCATACGCCGGAAGCCGTGAAGTTTGTTTCTCATCAGGGACCTTGGTATGAGGAATATAGAAAGTTCAAAGAAAGTCATACCCGTCCCGATCGTCTGGTTACTTCCTTATTTAATAGTCCTGACTATATCCGTAAGAATGTGAATCCCGGCGAATTGATGTGGGGACTTTATTGGATTGCTTCGGATATGCAGAATGTGGAAATAGATGTGAGCTTTTATGATCTGTTTCAGAAAGATGAATTATTTGATCTTTGGCAAGTTTGCAATTATCATAATTATGTATGTGACGGACCTGCGCCTGCCAATGGTGGAATAATGACGGCCAGTGCCCGGTCATTGCTTGAAAATATATTGGATTCGGCCGATGAGGCGATCAGATCCGGGACCCATACGGCGACATTACGCTTTGGGCACGATGGAAATATCATTCCTCTGGTAGCGTTGCTCCAATTGGGTGATATGTGGAAAGCCGAAACGGATCCCGATAAATTCTATCGGGCATGGTGTAATTTCAAGGTCACTCCGATGGCGGCAAACGTCCAGTTGGTTTTCTTCAGAAAAAAAGCTTCTGACGATATACTGGTGAAGTTTATGCATTGCGAGAAAGAAGTTACCATCCCTATAGAAACGGATATTGCTCCTTTTTACCATTGGAAAGATGTTGAAACATACTATCGTCATCTTTTGCATAAATTACCATAAGTCTATAAGATGAAAAACGGTGTAAATCCCTGTAGTATTGTAACGGGATTTATACCGTTTTTTTGAATGAGAAAGAGCAATGGGAACAGCAGATTATCAAAGAAAAGACTTACTTTTGCAATAACAGAATAAATAAAGAATAAAAAGACCATGAGTAAACTGAATATGAAAGAGTGGATAAACGAAATTATCCAAAAGAAAGAGGTGGTGGCTATGCCCATCATGACCCATCCGGGCATAGAGATGATAGGGAAAACGGTGCGCGATGCGGTTACTGACGGACAAGTGCATTACAACGCCATCAAGGCATTGAGTGAGAAATATCCCACAGCCGCCGCAACCGTGATTATGGATTTGACGGTAGAAGCCGAGGCTTTCGGAGCGGAGATTGTTTTCCCCGAAAATGAAGTTCCCAGTGTGGTGGGGCGTCTTCTCAATGATGAAGAAGCTATTGACAAACTGGAAATTCCTGCCTTGAATAAAGGAAGAGTTCCCCAGTACTTGAAAGCGAATATGCTGGCAGCCAAGACCATTACAGACAGACCTGTCTTTGCCGGTTGCATCGGTCCTTATTCTTTGGCAGGACGTTTGTATGACATGTCTGAAATCATGATGCTTATTTATATCAATCCGGAAGCGGCCAATTCGCTGTTGAAGAAATGTTCGGATTTCATTCTCCGTTACTGCATGGCATTGAAGGCCACAGGAGTGAATGGGGTAGTGATGGCCGAACCGGCTGCCGGACTCTTGTCTGATGAGGACTGCACGCAATACTCGTCTGTTTTCATTAAGGAGATAGTAGAGAAAGTGCAGGACGATCACTTCACAGTTATTCTGCATAATTGTGGAAATACCGGTCATTGTACCAAGGCAATGGTAGCTACAGGAGCTGCCGCTTATCATTTTGGAAATAAAATAGATATGGTCGAAGCTCTGAAAGAAGTACCTGCCGATGCCCTTGCAATGGGAAATCTTGATCCGGTGAGCTTGTTCAAGGCTGCTACTCCGGAGGTGATGAAGAAAGCCACACTCGACCTGTTGGAGGCTACCAAGTCCTATCCCAACTTCGTGCTCTCCAGCGGATGTGATACACCGCCTCATACGCCATCTGAAAATATTGATGCATTCTTTGCCGCATTAAATGAATTCAATAATGCTTGAAAAAGAACTTTCTTTTGCTGATCTGTCTATCTCATTGTCCGAACTCTATGAGGCAATGGGGTATGCAGATGCTGTGCCCGACGAAGCGGTAGAAAAAGAAGTCCGTGGGGTGCTTGGACGGGTGGAGGCAGTAACTTCTCCCCGTTTTTGTTTTTTCATATCCGGTGGAGAGTTGGATGAATCGAAAGACTCGCTTTCTGTCGGCGATACGTGTTTCAGTATAGGTAAAATAATCACCCGGCAGCTGCGTGGTTCGGAATCCTTCGCTTTCTTTGCCGCGACTGCCGGAACCGGTTTTGAAAGGTTCCAGCATACGTTGCAGCAAGAGGGGGATATGGTAAAGGTTTATATAGCGGATGCCATAGGAAGTGTCATAGCCGAGAAGACTGCGGATTGTATGGAAATTGCGTTGGATGAATACATCCGCGACAGAGGGTGGAGGCATACCAACCGTTTCAGTCCCGGATATTGCGGCTGGCATGTGTCGGAGCAAAAGAAATTATTCCCTTTATTTCCTTCAGCGGAACCTTGCGGCATCCGGTTGACAGATTCCAGTTTGATGCTTCCTATAAAATCGGTCAGTGGAGTAATAGGCCTGGGGGATGGTGTCCGTAAACTGGAATATACTTGCGGTCTCTGTACGTACGATAAATGTTACAGGCGGAAGCGGCGAGGATAATAGGATGACTACAAAAATCAGAGTTCCCAAATGGCTAGATGTTGTTATTAATCTCATTGATTTTGCAATTTGTTGCAACCTTAATGAATCTCCTGTCCTATCAGACAGGGTATAACAGCCGTTTCCATCTGTTATAACAACCACTTTCATCTGATATTCCACCCCGGTGAGACTCCAGTTCCACCGGGGTGAAGCTGCAATCTCACCGGGGTGGGACTGCCTCACCACCCGAGTGGGATACCAAACGCAGGCATATAAAAATACAATCTTTTCAGCCTTCTGCACCTTCTTTTAATGCCCATTGAAGAATAGATAAAGCCCGACCATGACAATAGCCAGTAACGCCCATGCAAGGATAACGGATTTAGCCGGCTTCTCCATGACTTTCTTCATATTTAATGTACATTCTTGTCGATGTTTATCCAATAAGGATACCAAGATCATGCCTGCGCTGATGATAACGAACAGGTAGAAAGACAGCATCATGAAGTGAGGCCATGTCGTATATTCTTCCGCAGGGAATACCCATAAATAGAGAATGCCCACTCCCATGCTGAACGCCGTGCCAAGCGTCAATGCCATGTTGGCAGCCATCGTGGTAGTTCGTTTCCAGAAGATGCCGAACAGGAAAACAGCCGCCATAGGCGGTGCGATAAATCCCAGTACCGATTGGAATACATTGAACAGATTCAATCCTTTGATACTGTCTATGGCAATGGTGATGATCACCGAAATCAGTGCTCCCGCCACTGTAACCACGTGTCCCGTACGGATGATCTCTTTCTGGCTGGCAAGTGGCCTGAATTTCTTGACATAAATATCCATCGTGAAGACGGTACTCAGCGCATTCAGGGCAGAGCCGACAGTGCTGATCAGTGCGGCGGTCAATACGGCCAGTACCAACCCCACCATGCCTACAGGAAATAAGTTAGTGACCATAGTCATGTAGGCTTCATCGGGGTTCTTCAAGCCCGGGTAGAGTGCCAGACAGATGATACCCGGAAGGATATAGAGAGGAACATCCAGTATCTTCAACCAGCCGGTGAAGTTGGCACCCATTTGGCCTTCTTTCAGATTCTTAGCAGCCAATACAGGCTGTACCATGGATTGGTCTGTGCACCAGAACCAGACTCCCATGATGGGATACCCCAGAATAATGGGCAGCCACGGGAAGGCGGGATCGTCATTCGGGCGGAACAGGTTCCAGTAATCGGCCGGAACCGCTTCGGCCAATGCGCTGACGCCACCCACTTTGTAAAGACCTGCTATAGTAAGCGTGGCCGATACGAAAATAAGCAGAAGCATTTGGAATACATTGGTATAGGCTACCGCTTTCAGCCCTCCGGCCATGGTGAAGAATGCGGAGATAACGAGCAGGATCAATGCTGACTGCCACATGGGAATATCGAAAACCTGACGGATAAGGATACCTCCGGCGAATAAGGTCAGGGCAAGCCACGAGATAAGGATTGTCACAATGGTGTACCAGGCAAGAATGTTGCGGGTGGACTGTCCGAAACGCCGCCCCATGAACTCCGGCAAGGTGGTGATACGTGCTCCTAAGTAACGAGGGGCAAAGACAAAAGCCAGCAAGCAGATGAAAACAAACGCATACCAGGCATAATTACCTGAAACGATACCGGTGGTAAATCCGGCACTGGCGGAGGCTATCAGCATGGAAGGGCCCACATTGGTTCCCCACATGGAGAAACCGATGTGATGCCACTTCAGGGAACGCTCGGCAAGAAAAAGGCTGCTGCCTTTTTTGCGTTTCAGGCTGGCCCATATACCGATGCCTATAAGAATCAGAAAGTAGGCAATAAGAATGCCCCAATCTAACGTATCTAAATAATTAGCGTGCATAATTCATGTATCAGATTAAGATGAATATTCCGTTTATTGATGAAGTCCCATCAGTTCTTTGGCTACCGCTACGGCCGTATTGGCATTGTCGCTATACCCGTCCGCACCTATTTCATCGGCAAATCCCTGGCTTACCGGAGCGCCGCCTATCATTACTTTTACCTGATGACGGATACCGGCTGCTTCCAAAGCGTTGATCACCTCTTGCATATAAGTCATGGTTGTTGTCAGCAAGGCACTCATGCACAGGATGTCTGCCTTGTTTTTCTTGACTTCTTCCACAAATTTGTCGCAAGATACATCTATGCCTATGTTGATTACCTCAAAGCCGCAACCTTCCAGCATGGAAGCCACCAGGTTCTTGCCGATATCATGCAAGTCGCCTTTCACGGTCCCGATGACTACCTTGCCTATGGTGGTCGAGGCACTCCCTTGCAGTAAAGGCTTCAGAAGTTCCAAAGCTCCCTTCATGGCGCGTCCTGCCATCAGCAGTTGGGGAACGAACGCTTTTCCGTCCTGGAAGCGTTGTCCCACTTCGCCCATAGCCTTTATCATGTAGTTGTTGATAATTTCCTGGGGCTGTACTCCTTCGGCGATGGCTTTCTTGGTTACTTCTACGGCCGGTTCCAGCTTTCCGTCCACAATGGCATTGAACAAAGGTTTCAAGGCTTCATTCCCGGCTGCCGCAGAGTCTTTGACGACGATTGTTTCTTGTTTTGTTGCAGCGGCTTCTTCTTTCGAAAGGTCTTCTTTGGATACGTCAGAGGAAGAAGAGGAGTATTCTTCGACAATGCGCATCGCTTGTTCCACTTCTCTCTCGTTATGGAAATCCATTTCCAGATGCACACCGTCCGCACCGATATTGTCCAGCAAAGGTTTCAGTTCGTCCAAGGTTACCCAACAAGCCATGATACTTTTGCCTCCGGCAAGGATCTTCTTGTAAAGGTCGTACCATTTGGGTGATCCTCCTTGTGGCTCACCTACGCCCGGAGTCCATTGAATGGCATTCAGTTCCTCAATTTCAAGAAGGGCGGGCAGGTGATGCATGGCGCCCACACCGTCCAGATGATACAAGGTATAGTCTATTTTTTGACATTGTTCGCGGATAAAGGGTTGTACAAAACGACGATAATCATCTTCGCTGATCATGGTAGAAATATCGCTTTGTAATTTGCTCATTTTACCGGGAGCCCATGAAGAAAAATAGCAGAAAGCCATTTCGTCCCCTTCACGGATGATGTCGTAAAGTTCATCAAAGACTTTGAAATAGATATCATTGATTTGTTGCATTTGCTGTTCCAGCACTTCGGGCTGCATCACGGTATCCAGCAAAACTTTGTCTGTACCTTTCAAGGCGGCCAGTACGTCCAGACCTTCCATCAAGTCGGGCATTCCTACGTAATAGTGACCGTTTGCTTTCGCCTTGCATGCCTTCAGCAATTCTTTATGCAATATCCAGTTGGGATGCTCGGGATTGAAAACAATCTCATCGTTGAAATCGGGATCGGGATGAATCCAAATGGTATCTTCCCCTCCTTCGAACACGCCGCCCAAGATGGCTGCCAATGAACCGGGGCCTAACTGGGTATTGGCTACCGGCAGGATATCTGCTTTCAGACTGCTGTGTGCCACGTACCAGTCCAGGTATTCTGCACGCCATTGCGGATCGAACCATTTCTGATTCAGGTCTTTTGCCGGGGAGGGTGCAGGGATATCCGCATGAGGTTTCACATCTTCCTGAAAGTGCTCCCACATGTTCAGTATGATTCCTTTATGGTTCCACCAATCTATATATCGTTTCTTTGTCTCGTCTAAATTCGTTTTCCAAGTTTCCATATTCGTCAGTTCTTAAATATTCCTTTAAAATGAGGGTCTATGTGCAGACCGATGCTTTTGCTTAAATCCATATCGTCCGTGCATTCCACTTCATCCGGATAAACGGGGATGGTCGCTCCTTGACGTACATATACGGGCATTTCGTCCAAGGGGATATCCAGATTCTTCAGCCAGCGTCCCCCTTCCAAGCGTTCGCCTGTGAAGAAATTCACCCATTTCCCTTCGGGCAGATAGACATCCCGGCGGTTCTCGCTGTTCATGACCGGGGCTACCAGGAAGTCGTTACCAAAATAGTATTCATCGTCGATGTGCCAGCACAATTTGTCTTCGGGGTGATGAAAAATCAGAGCTTGCAAGAGAGGTGCTCCGCTTGCGATGGCCTTACGGCTTTGTTCTACAATATAAGGTATAAGCGTATAGCGCAACTTCCACCACTTTTTTATCATGGATGCGATAGCGGGATAATGCCACGGCTCGCGTTTGTTTGTTCCGTGATAACGGATGTGGGAGGAGAATACACCGAATTGTGTCCAGCGCATATATACATCATCGTCCACTATAGAGTTCATGAAGTTGGGCAATGTGTGGAATCCGGGGACATCATGACTCCAGAAGGCGAAACCGGAAAGCCCGAAATGCAAACCGCCTTTCAGCGAGCCTGCCATTCCATCCCATGAACTGCATGAGTCGCCTCCCCAATGCAGCGGATAGCGCTGGCATCCCGCCCATGCCGAGCGTGCCCATACGATGCCGTCACCGGTTACGTCTTTTGTTATTTCGTAGGCGGCTTTTTGATAAAGCAATGCATACAGGTTGTTCAGCAATTCGGGTTTCATGCCTTTATAGAGGGCATCCATGTGGATGTTTTCTCCAAAATCGGTTTTGATGCAGGTCACGCCCATATCCAGCAGATTCTTCAGCAGTCTTTTATACCATTCGGTTGCTTTGGGATAAGTGAAGTCAATGGTTCCGGCATAGTCCAAAGCGGAGAAATTGGAACCTTCCGAATCTTGTTTCTTTGTCAGCGGAGCTATATAATCGTTTTTGCGTGCTTCGTCTATCTGTTCGGCGTTCTCCGCCACGTAGGGGAGTTGCCATAAGGACACGCGATATCCTTTTTTCTTCAGTCCTTGGATGAACCCTTTGGGATCGGGAAAGCGTTCTTCGTTGAATTTCCATTCGCACAGCCAGTCGGTCTTGAACCAGCCGGTATCCAGATGGATGACATCACAGGGGTAATGTTCGGCACGCATCCGGTCGCATATCTCATTTACTTCATCAGCACTGAAATAAGTCATGCGGCTCATCCAGATGCCGAAACTCCAGAGGGGAGGCATGGAAGGATATCCGGTCAGATCCCGATAACCCCGGAGGATTTCTTCCATGGTGTCGCCTGCTATGACGAAGACATCCAGCATGGCCTGGTCGCTCAGGAACTGTACCGAGCGGGTGGACTGCCCGGCCAGTGACAGTTTGCTGTGGGCACAGGTGTGATAGAATGTTCCATACATCCGGCTGGAGAGGTAGAAAGGAATATTCTTATAGGTACGGCGGTTGTTCACACCTTGTCCGTCCTGGTTCTTTAAGAAGAACGTTTGTCCGCTTAAGTCCATTTTGGCAAAGCGTTCCCCTGTTCCGGCAAAACATTCATCGGGTTTTGATTCAAAGGAAAGGGTGGCACGTTCCTTCACTCCGTTTCGTTTGCAGAATGCCAGTGGCAGCGCATCGTAACGGGGAGGGGAGAAGTGGTCGTAGGCAGCCAGTCGGATTTCACGTTTGCCGTCGGGGTAAAGGCGAAGATCCAAGGTCTCTTGAGGATCGGGCAGCAGTTCGCTCCAACGGTCCAGTACCGGGGGCTTTACATGGATAAGTGCCCGTTGGATTCCGTCTTGGGTCGTGATCAACCATTCCCCTTCTGTTTGTGTCACTTGCAAAGGGAGTTTCTTTACCCGGTCACTGAATTGGAGCATTTCCGACTGATCCGTCATGCTTTCTTCACCGAATCCGATAAAGAGTCGGGTGATACCTGAGGTGTACTGACGGATGACCAGCGTATATTCTTCACGGGGCGATGCCGTATCGGGTGCCATATCGTTAGAGAGCACTTGCTTTTGAAAAGGGACGTTTATACAGATATCCCCGTCTTTTTCATAGACAGAGGTGGGCTTGTATGCTTTCCATAATGATTCGTCTCTTGACAGATCGGGATCAAAGTCCAGAAAATCGAATAAGTGGTAATTGGTTGGTTTCATTCTCTTTTTGTTATTTTGTTTTTATAATGATTCTTGGTTGTGACACCCCACCTACAGCGACCCTCCCTGCCTTTTGCTTTATACTTTCATCTACTTGCGGACCATTCTTCTTCCACACATTATGAGGTCCCGGACGGTTGGAGTCGAAACGTTCGGACGGACACCAGTTGTTTTCTACGGTATAGCCATCCGTCGCTTCATCAAAGTAGATGTAAAACGCACGGTCGTTGGTAGCGTAGGGCGCGTCAATTAAATGTTCAATCCGGTTATTGCGCATTACGGAGCTGGGTTGGTTGGAGAGGGTATAAAGTCCTCCTGCATCATACAGCCTCCGGGCAAAGTGGTGGACGTAATTGGCTTCAATCCGGTTGCCGCTCATTCCGCTTTCCAGCAGGGTCCATCCCCAGCCCACACAGATACCTGAGTAATTGACGTGGCAGACTTCATTATGTACGATATGGATATTCTTTACATATCCGGCTCCGATGCCTACACCTCCCCAATCTTCATTGGTCACTTCCTCAATCAGGTTGTTCCGTATGGTGATTCCCGTACATAATTCCTGTTCATGAAAAGGTGTATAAGGCACATGGGTTTCAAATCCTTCATCGGGAAAGGTGCCCACCAGTAAGGCTGTGCCACCAATATCGGTGAAATGGCAATTCTCGACAATGGAAGTCGATACGGCGCGTTCATAATCTACTCCGGTGGCTGCTAAATGCTGGAATGTGCAGTGGTTGAAGTTTATGTTATTGCCGCATTTTATCTGTATTGCAGCTTCGGGTCTGCCTATCCATGCCTGGTTTTCCAGTTCCGCTTTTTCGGGTAGCCCCGGTATGGGTAGTCTGTAAGCATCCAGCAGATGGAAGCCTCCTTGCAATGTAACGTGTCCTTGATAAGAGGGGCGCATCCATGAAGTATGTTCGAAAGATATATTTTGAAAATATATATTCCTTACCGGGCGTTCTAATGTTCCGCTTATAGTCAGTAAAGTCTCTAAAGCCGGAATAATGACTTGCGCCTTCGTCATGTCTTCGTGAGGACGCGGGTAATAATAGATGCGTCCGGAAGGATAATCCTGATACCATTCTCCGGGCTGGTCCAATAGTTCCAGAGCATTGACCAGACAAAAGGTGGAGTTTCCTTTTTCTCCGTCAATGACAGGTTGAGGCCAGGGATGGGCAAACTCCAACCGGCTTTCGGGATCATGAAAACGGACGATTGTATTTGCCCCTTCAGTAATCATTTCCTTCACTCTCAGTATGGCGATGGCCCAACGTTGGTGAACGATCATCTCTACTTGTGAAGCGGCATTCAACCCTGCTGTTTGTGGAGTGGGAATGGTGATCGTCTCTTCCTCAGGGTTAAAATCAATCATGCGTTCCATTACTCCGTCGGGAAACTGTGCGGCCCGCTGTGCTTTTGTTCCGTTGACCCACATTTGCCGGGTTTCCAATATCCTGTTTCCCATACGGGGCGCTTCCGCTACCCATATTTTATTTCTAAGTGTTTCTGGTATTCTGGTATCTTTGCATCCTTGTTCCCAATCTGTCACAGGAACTCCGCCACTTAAGACTACACGGGCATTGGGAACAGCGGTGATACGGGTGGGAGAGTCTGTTGTCCCGCTATCTTCGGGGCGGATGAACAGGCTTTTATATTGTGGGTATATTCCTTCCTCCAATAGGATATTTATGCCTCCGGTTGTTTCGGGTGATTGCAATCTTCTCCATTCGCGCGCTTGCTTGATGGCTTGTTCCAGAGTCTGGAGGGGAGATTGGCGTGTACCGGCAGCATTGTCGTTACCGTAGGGAGAAACATAAATATCTCCTGCGGTTAAATAAAAGGTATAACTGACAAATGCGATAAAGCAGATTATTTTTGTTTTCATGGGTTCTCCGGATTTAAAGGTCTTTTTAATCAGACGGAAGGAATCAGGTTTTGTACCCATTGGATAATTTGCCAATGTGTCAATTTGCTGCATTCTACTCTGCGTGGTCATGGGCATATTAGCAAATTGATGCATTGATATATTGATTGAAGTATAATAAAAAACAGGCCATACCTTAATGAAAAGGTATAGCCTGCGTCATTTAATAAAAGAGATTTATTTTTTATGAGTTCATGCTCATCAGGAATTCTTCGTTGTCTTTGGTATTTTCCAAACGACTCTTTACGAAATCCATGGCTTCGATAGGATTCATATCTGCCAGATACTTGCGAAGAATCCACATACGGTCCAAAGTAGTCTTGTCGAGCAGCAAGTCGTCGCGGCGGGTGCTTGATGCCACGATGTTTACTGCCGGGAAGATACGTTTGTTGCTCAAGTTGCGGTCCAGCTGGAGTTCCATGTTACCTGTACCCTTGAATTCTTCGAAGATTACTTCATCCATCTTGGAACCGGTGTCAATCAGTGCGGTTGCGATAATGGTCAGCGAACCACCGTTTTCAATGTTACGGGCAGCACCGAAGAAACGTTTGGGCTTATGCAGGGCATTTGCATCCACACCACCGGACAATACTTTGCCGGAAGCGGGAGAGACGGTATTGTATGCACGTGCCAGTCGGGTGATAGAGTCGAGGAAGATTACCACATCGTGACCGCATTCTACCATGCGTTTCGCTTTTTCCAGTACGATACCTGCAATCTTTACGTGACGTTCTGCCGGTTCGTCAAATGTAGAAGCGATCACTTCGGCATTTACGCTGCGCGCCATATCTGTCACTTCTTCGGGACGTTCGTCAATAAGCAGCATGATCATGTACGTTTCCGGATGGTTGGCTGCGATTGCGTTAGCGATGTCTTTCATCAGGATCGTCTTACCGGTTTTGGGCTGCGCCACAATCAAAGCACGCTGTCCTTTACCGATAGGTGAGAACATATCTACCACACGGGCTGAAAGGTTATCACTATATCCCCCTTTGCAAAGTTTGAACTTTTCATCGGGGAACAGCGGGGTCAGGTGATCAAACGGAACGCGGTCACGTACCAATCCGGGATCCAGACCGTTTATCTTTTCCACCTTTACCAACGGGAAATATTTTTCTCCTTCTTTGGGCGGACGGATAGAGCCTTCCACTACGTCACCGGTCTTCAAACCGAACAGTTTTATTTGCGATTGTGAAACGTAAATATCATCGGGTGAGGAAAGATAGTTGTAATCGGATGAACGGAGGAAACCGTATCCGTCGGGCATGATTTCCAATACCCCGGTACCGGTCAGGATACCTTCAAATTCGTAAGGCTTTTCCACCTGTTTGCGTTCCGGTTGTTGAGGAATGCTGGCAGACGCTTCTCCCTCAGCCGTCGTATTGTTATTATTGTTTGCCTGACGAGGATTGTTGTAATTATTGTTGCGCGGATTGTTGTACTTCTGATTTTGATCGCGCTGCTGGCGTGGTTGGAATTTGGGGGCAGGTGTCTGTACCGGAGCCGGTGTTTCTACTTTGGTAGCCTCAAATTTGCCGAACAACTCAGTAGGAAGTTCTATTTTTTCTGAAGGAAGATCCTCGATGGGAATAAAATCATCGGTTTCACTGCCGAATTCCAGTTCGGGAAGAATCACTTCTTTTTCTTCGGGAATAGCCGGTGTTTCTTCTTTTTTTGCTTTTTTGGGTGTCGGTTTCGCCGGTGCTTCAGCTTTCACTTCCTCTTTTGCAGTTTCTTTCGTTTTCGTTGCAGGTTGTTCTTCTGTCTTGGCTGTTACTTTCTTACTACCCGGTTTGCGTCCTCTTTTTTTAGGTGTTTTTTCTTCCGCGCTTGTTTCGGTCACGGCTTCTGTTTGTGGTGTTACCGCTACAGGAGCAGTCTCTTTTACTGTTTCGGCAGCTGCGGCGGCAGGCTGCGGGGTATTGGCTTCCAGTTTCTGTGCCTTGTCCTTGGTTGCAGTATAGACCTTGTCACCGTCTTTTTTAACGTTGATACGTGATCTTTTACGGGGTTGACTTTCATTGGCTTTTTCTGCCGCTACTTTTTGGGTTGCTCCGACTATGGCTTGCTCGTCCAGAATTTTATAAACCAGATCTTCTTTTTTTAGAGAGTCTGTTTTCTTGATACCCAACTCTTTGGCAATCGATTGTAATTCCGACAAGTCTTTGTCGTTTAATTGAATAATGTTATACATAGAGTATAGTTATTAGTAATATATTTCTTTATAATCTTTTAATGGTATAATTAAGGAGCGCAATCTACACAAAAATGTGTTAGAAGGGGGAAATGCACTCATAATTACGATTATGGGATTGATGTTGTTTTGATTGTTATCAGGAAGTAAACAGACTTTCCCGGATAGGGAACTGACGTATTTACCGAGGACAAAAGTAGATATTTTTTTTTAATCTCATGCATATTACAGAAGATTTTTTGCCGAATTTAATGAAATTAATAAAAAAAACGACGTGGGGAAACATCCTTTCTGTCTGTGAAAACCCTGATGTTAAATGAACGTAAAAATAGGTCAGATTGTTCAGCAGAGTCTGCATGAAATAGCAAAAAAAATACTAATTTAGCCCGTCAAATTTGATTTTTACTTAATTATAAATAGAGAAAAGATGAAAAAAGTGATTTTTACAGAAAAGGCTCCTGCTGCTATAGGTCCTTACAGTCAAGCTGTTGAAGTGAATGGTATGGTATTCCTGTCAGGTCAGATTCCCGTTGATCCTGCTACCGGTGAATTTGTTCCGGGAGGAGTGACTGAACAAACTACCCAGGTTTTTGAGAATATCAAGAATGTATTGGCAGAAGCCGGTCTGACTACCGCTAATATCGTAAAAACAACCGTATTTTTGGCAGATATGTCTTTGTTTGCTGAAATGAACGCTGTTTATGCCAAGTATTTCGAAGGAGATTTCCCTGCCCGTTCTGCTGTAGCTGTTAAGGCTTTGCCGAAAGGAGCGCTTGTGGAGATAGAGAGTATCGCAGTGAGATAACGAGCTTTTCGCCACCGATTGCACGGATTGATGCAGATTGTTTCTATTGAAAAGCAATTGCTTGATATGGAACCTGTGTCAATCAGTGTAGTCTGTAGTGAATGATGGTGGATGGGGAATCATAAAAACAACTGATTAACAGATAGCGTAGAAAAGTGGAATATGAAACAACTGAACAAGTGGCAATGGTCCACATTAATATTATCTGCTATACTGGTAATGGCATTTTCAGTCTTTATTTATCGGTATGAGCCTTTTAAATCCGGGTTCGAGATTACCGACCAGCTGGGTGGTAATATTTTCCCTGCAACCATTCTTTCTACCGCAACCACAGATGCCAGTTTAATCGTACCTGCCGATTCCGATTATATCGGAAATCCCAAGTCGTGTATCGCCATCCGGCTGAAGAACAGTTATGCCAATAGCAAATTGCGTATAGAAGTGGCCGAGACTCCTTTTTTCTCTCAGTCTGTATCTGAGTTTATTTTACCCAAGGCGGGGAAAGAATATCTGGTTTTCCCGGATATTATATGGAACTATCAGGCTTTGCGTGATAATAATCAGGCAGTGCCCGTTAGCATCTCCGTCAAGGCGGAATTGAATAAGAAAGAACTTCCACAGCGTTTGAAAACCATCTCGATGCGCAGTATCAATGAGTGCCCTTTAGGATATGTGGACGATAAAATGAAGTTTCACGATACGGGAGAGTTTTTTGCGGCCTACGTCAACGAGGAGCATCCTCAGATTGACAAATTATTGCGTGAAGCCTTGGATACACGTATCGTCAATCGTTTTCTTGGGTATCAAGGTAATGCACACCAGTCGGAGAATGTGGACAAACAGGTCTATGCATTGTGGAATGTGTTGCAAAAGCGGAACTTTAAGTACAGCTCCACCACCAATACCAGTCTTTCGTCCAATGTGGTTTATACACAGCGCGTCCGTACCTTGGACGATGCGCTGGAATCCTCGCAGATAAACTGTGTGGATGGCAGCGTGTTGCTGGCCTCACTGATGAAAGCCATCAATATCAATCCTATCCTGGTGCGTATTCCGGGACATATGTTTGTGGGTTATTACACGGACAAATCACATAAGAATATGAATTTTCTGGAAACCACGATGATAGGGGATGTGAATCTGGATGATTTCTTTCCGGATGAGAAGCTGGATTCTACCATGGTGGGCAAATCCCAGAACCAGATGTCGAAACTGACCTACGAGAAATCAAAGGAATACGCTACGAGGAAATACCGGGAGAATGACTCCCTGATACATTCGGGTAAAGTGAATTATATGTTTCTGGAGATTGATAAAAAGACCCGTGCGCAGGTGCAACCTATCGGTAAATAAATTTGTTGTATGGATATGGAACTTACTTATATATATCATAGCGGATTCGCCTTGTCAGGCGATGGCTTTACTGTAATCATGGATTATTACCGTGATTCGGAGGATGGACAGGCGCAGGCGGATTTGAACCGGTTGATGGATGGGACTTTCAGCAATCAAGAGGCGGGAATGCCGGAAGGAACCGTACACAGCGAATTATTGCGGAGACCCGGAAAACTGTATGTGCTGGCCAGTCATTTTCATCCGGATCATTTTAATAAAGAGGTATTGCAATGGCGTGAACAGCGGCCGGATATTATCTATATTTTCTCGAAAGACATTTTGCGTCATCGCAGGGCGCAGAAAGAAGATGCCGTCTGGCTGAAAAAAGGAGAGGAATATAAGGATGAAACATTGAGCGTGCGTGCTTTCGGTTCCACGGATGTGGGAGTATCGTTTTTGCTTCAGGCAAGTGGAAAAAAGATTTTTCATGCCGGTGATTTGAATAACTGGCATTGGATGGACGAGAGTACCGAGGCGGAGTGGAAGGGAGCTGAGAAGAATTTCCTGCATGAGCTGGATGATCTTTACGCCTATACGCCCGAAGTGGATGTGGCGATGTTTCCCGTTGACCCCCGTTTGGGAAAAGAATACATGCGGGGTGCCGGACAGTTTGTAACAAAGATAAAAACTCATATCTTTGTACCCATGCATTTCACACCGGAGTATGCCAAGGCAAATGCTTTCCGCGACTTTGCCGAAGCGCATGGAGTGCGTTTTGTGTCATTGACACATCGCGGACAAAAAATAGAGATTGAATAACAAAAGAATAACACAATATGAAAGTAAAAGGAAGATTTGATCATTTCAATATCAATGTAACTGATCTGGACAAGAGTATCAAGTTTTATGAAACAGCGTTAGGTTTGCATGAGTCTCATCGTAAGGAAGCTTCGGACGGTTCCTTCGTGCTGGTGTATATGGCCGATGACCACAGCAATTTCTTGTTGGAACTGACCTGGTTGCGTGACCATACCCAGCCATACGAGTTGGGTGAGAACGAAAGCCATCTGTGTCTGCGTGTGGAAGGTGATTATGACGAAGTCCGTAAATTCCATAAGGAAATGGGATGCGTTTGCTTCGAGAACACCGCTATGGGCTTGTATTTCATCAATGATCCTGATGATTACTGGATTGAGATATTGCCGGTAAAGTAAGACGATCGTTTCCGTTAGTAATGAATTAAAAAGATAGAGACTATGAAATACATTTCTCCCGGTGGCTGGTTCTCATTGGAATACCCGATGGGCTGGCACGAGTTTGAAGATACAGAAGAGAGTTTTTTATTCTATAATCCTGACCGGTGGACAGGTAATTTCCGCATATCGGCCTATAAGGATGAAGCGGCTGACTATGGTCCGCAGTGCATCGCATACGAATTGAAAGAAAATACTTCTTCCACCCTGGTGAAAGTGGGCAAGTGGGATTGTGCTTACAGCGCGGAAACTTTTCAGGAAGAAGGCGCCTGGTACACCACTCATATCTGGGTGACAGGAGAGGGGGATCTTTCTTTCGAATGTTCTTTTACCGTGTCCAAAGGAGGTGACAAGCATCCGGCAGAAGAAATCATCCGGTCTTTGCAGATCCGCAAAGAAGGTGTAAGTCACCCGCGTGAGATCATTCCGATCCGTGTCTTGGAAATCGGGGAGGTGAACACCGCCTTTGAGTGGGCTTCTACCACGATTAAAAAGCAACTCACCAAGGATTTCACTGCGTCGGAGAGCGATATTGACAGTATACAGCAGGTAATGGACAGCGGACGTTTCCAGATCCAGCAGCGTATGGCGTGGGAGAATTTCGGTATTGCCTTCGGAGCCATTCTGGTGAATGAGATGGAAGGTATGGAATGGGTGACTGTCATTGAGGGACAGAAAGAATATCCCGCCTTGCAGTTTATGTGTTCGGATATGGTGCTGGACCCTGCCGCACTGGTGTGGGGACAAGCTAAAAAGGGACTTCCCTGCGACTTGAAATCCGAATTCAGGAAAATTAAGCGAGAGGCGGAGGCAGTGTTGGATGATTTAAATAAATAGACAAATAATGACCCCATATATGCAAGTAGACGGGCTTACCAAGTCATTCGGTGACTTGGTATTGTTCCGGAAGATTTCATTTGGAGTGGCCGAAGGACAACGCATCGGTCTGATAGCAAAGAACGGTACAGGCAAGACTACCTTACTTAATATAATAGCCGGTAAGGAGGGATATGATGAAGGAAGCATCGTCTTTCGTCGTGATTTGCGGGTGGGCTATTTGGAGCAAGACCCACATTATCCCGAAGACCTGACCGTGCTCGAAGCCTGTTTCTATCACGGAAACAGCACGGTGGAACTCATCAAAGAATATGAAAGCTGCATGGAAACCGAAGGCAATCCGGGACTGGAAGAGTTGTTGGCACGGATGGAGCACGAAAAGGCATGGGATTATGAACGGAAGGCGAAACAAATCCTTTCTCAATTAAAAATCCGGGACTTCAGCCAGCAGATCAAACATCTTTCCGGAGGTCAGTTGAAACGGGTGGCTTTGGCGAATGTGCTGATAACCGAGCCCGATTTCCTGATTTTGGACGAGCCTACCAACCATCTTGATCTGGATATGACGGAGTGGCTGGAGGGGTATCTCGGCCGGGGAAACATCAGTCTGCTCATGGTGACGCACGACCGTTATTTCCTGGACCGCGTCTGCTCTGAAATTATCGAGATAGACAATCAGCAGGTCTATTCATATAAAGGGAACTACAGCTATTACTTGGAAAAGAGGCAGGAGCGTATCGAGGCTACCAATGCCGAAATAGCCCGCGCCAATAACTTGTACCGCACAGAGCTGGAGTGGATGCGCCGTATGCCCCAGGCACGCGGACATAAAGCGCGTTATCGGGAAGAAGCTTTCTACGAACTGGAGAAAGTGGCGAAGCAGCGTTTCAACGACGGCAATGTGAAACTGGATATGAAAGCCTCTTACATCGGCTCCAAGATTTTTGAGGCGGATCATCTGTACAAGCGTTTCGGTGATTTGAAGATTCTGGAAGATTTCTCGTATATCTTTGCCCGTTATGAGAAGATGGGCATCGTGGGAAACAATGGTACGGGAAAGTCCACGTTCATTAAAATACTGATGGGCGAACAGAAGCCGGACAGTGGAACACTGGATATCGGTGAGACAGTCCGTTTCGGATACTATTCTCAGGACGGCCTGAAGTTTGATGAGCAAATGAAGGTCATCGACGTGGTGCAGGATATTGCCGAAGTCATCGAATTGGGAAATGGAAAGAAGCTGACTGCATCCCAGTTTCTGCAACATTTTCTGTTTACCCCCGAAACACAGCATAGTTATGTATATAAACTGAGTGGGGGAGAACGCCGCCGCCTGTACCTATGTACGGTGCTGATGCGTAATCCCAACTTCCTGGTGCTGGATGAGCCTACCAACGATCTCGATATCATCACCCTTCAGGTTTTGGAAGAATATTTGCAGAACTTCAAAGGCTGTGTAATCGTAGTAAGCCACGACCGCTATTTTATGGACAAGGTGGTAGATCACTTGCTGGTATTCAAGGGACAGGGAGACATTCGTGATTTTCCGGGTAACTACTCCGATTATCGTGACTGGCGCGAGGCGAAAGAGCAGCGCGAGAAAGAGGCGGAGAAGCCGAAGGAGGAAAAGACCGCCCGCGTGCGCCTGAATGACAAGCGGAAAATGTCTTTCAAGGAAAAGAAAGAGTTCGAGCAGCTGGAACAAGAAATAGCCGGGCTGGAGCAGGAGAAGGCCGATATAGAAGCCGCCCTTTGCAGCGGTACGCTGGGAGTGGAGGAACTGACGGAGAAATCCAAACGATTGCCGGAACTGAATGATTTGATTGATGAAAAGACCATGCGCTGGTTGGAACTGAGCGAGATAGAAGGATAGAATAACCGGAGGTGCAACAATGTACCTGATGCCATATTGCTATATTCGTTTTGAATAACAAAACCATAATATAGAAAAGAAATATGGCATCCATTAAATTGAAATTCCGCCCATCGAGCGTAAAAGGAAAAAAGGGCGTATTAAGTTATCAAATTATTCATTACAGACTGACACGGCTCATCAAGACTTCTTACCGGATCATGCCTTCCGAGTGGGACGACTCCACCGGAAGTCTGCTTATTTCAACACAGTCTGAATGTAAAGCGCGTCTTCTGCTGATACGTGACCAGACGAATTGGGAGATGACGCGGTTACAAGGTATTATCAATGATCTGGAGCGGACCGGTGTGGAATACACCATTGATGATATCGTGGCTTCTTTCCGGAAAATCCCTTCTGTAGAGAGTGTGTTCAACTTCATGCAACGATGTATCAATAAACTGGAGCGGCAGAAAAGGGGACGGACGGCAGAAGGCTATACCTCGACAATGAACAGCTTTATCCAATTCAGAAAGAATGAAGATCTGAGTTTTGAAGCCTTTGATTCGGAGCTGATGGAGATGTATGAAGCCTATCTGAAAGAGAAAGGCTTGGTAAAGAACAGTACTTCCTATTATATGAGAATCTGGCGGAGTGTGTATAATCTGGCTGTAGAGCAAGGCTATACCACCGACAAGAAACCTTTCAAACATGTCTATACCGGCATAGACAAGACCGTAAAACGGGCTGTTCCCTTTAAAATCATCAAAATGATCAAGGAGCTTGATTTGTCATTCGAACCCCAGTTGGAGTTGGCAAGGGATATTTTCCTTTTCAGTTTCTATACCCGGGGCATGTCGTTTATTGATATGGCACACTTGAAGAAGAGCAACCTCCAGAATGGAATTCTGACATACAGCCGGAAAAAGACTGGGCAACGGCTGACTATTCTGTGGGAGGAGCTGATGCAGGAGATTGTGGATAAATACAAGGATGACACTTCCGAGTACCTGCTGCCTATTTTGCGGTATTGTGACATAAATGACCGCAAGCAATATAAACTGAGGGCCAAGCAAATAGGACGGGGTTTGAATAAAATAGGCTTGCGGCTGGAATTAAAGGCGCCGTTGACTTTCTATGTGGCGCGCCATAGCTGGGCCAGCATAGCGCAGGACAGGAAGGTGTCTACAGACATCATCCGCGAAGGGTTGGGGCACGATAATGAAAAGACCACTCATATTTATCTGGCATCCATCTCCACTTCACAGATAGACCGAGCCAATCAGATCATTTTAAAGGGGTTGTAGGGGAAGTATTCATTCAGGCTGTAGGATGACAGCCTGAATGTTCTATTGGCTTGGATAAAATCAGATCATTTTCGGAGAAATATTTCTAGAATCCTAACATAAGAGCTGGGAGAATATTCAATATTCGGCAAAGTAATCAAAATATGCCTTGTTGGTGATAGATACAAAATATTGAATGACTTTTGTATGAGGAGATATAGAAATATACAGAATGCTGATCTAAAGGATCGTGCCATTAGGAAATACTGTGTGACTTCGTGTGATATCTAATTTGGGATAATTTATTTTTTATCATGAACAAGTGTGATAGATCTGAAAATCAGCTGTTTGATAGCATGATTCGTTTTATAAAAAATGGGGTTCTCTTAGTAAGAGATCCCCATTTGGCTGCAAAAATAGCTATAATTCCCAAGAAATGGAAATCTTTTGTTGTTTTAAAATGCTTTTAACAAGAAATGTATGAGAATTGTTCGTAAAAGGTTATGAATTACGATATGTATGTTTCACATTATCAATAAATTAAATAGAGATGGGGATCTCTTACTAAGAGAACCCCAAAAATGAAGCTTCAACAAGTTTTCATTTTAGAAGTACAAATGATAAATAATTTATGTTTTGATGCAAATCTGTAATGATGCGGATTTGGGTACTGAATACACCTTTCCGCAGAATCAAAACATAACGGGTAAAGCGCCTAGGTTACTGCCATGCAGTTCAATCGCTTCCTGCCCAGACCAGGGGTCAGATCTGATAACCACGTCACAGACGGGGGAAGAAAAAGAATATCCTGACCACAAGTGGTATTATATGTTCCTGCGCAACAGAGAGCTGAAACGCTATATCGAAATCTTTACCGGCAGGAGAGCTGTGATGATTAATACCCGGTCTGGCATGAAGGAAGAAAGATATTTCTGCTTCAAAGTGTTTTCATATACCTCTGCTGACCATAAAAGACGTTTTGAACGGTGTCCTTATAGCAAGGAAGAATATGCGGCCCGTCGGGAGTCCGCCTTTGCTGTAAAGGAGGCGTTCGCGACAGGCTCTGTACAGAAGTTGAACGCTTTGACGGATGAAAAGGAAATCACGGGTGATGGTTATCTGTTTGTATGTGCCCCGTTGGATGAGTTGAATCTCATCCTTGCCCATCTGTTCCCCCGGCAGTATCTTGCAAAAGACCGCAATTCCTATAGCGTGGCTGTTATTCCCCATAGACAGATGGAAGAATTTATTTATCTGTATGAATCCATGCCTTATAACATTGAACTGATGGATAAGCCTCTTGAGGAGTATATTCAGAAAAAGCAGAAGATACGTATTACGGGTGGTGTTTTTCAAGGGAAGGAGGGATGCATCATGCGTCTGCATCGGAATACCAAGCTGGTGTTTGCTTTTGGTAATATGACGGTGGCTATTAGTTATCTTCAGGCTTTTCCGTTTGAGAAGGTGGAGTGATAAAAGATTAACTCTGATAACCTAAAATGATAGAGAAAATAAAGAAAGTATGGAAAGATCCTGTGTGGAGCGCAGTAATAGTCTTCATAATAACGTCTATTTTTTCTATTCGTTTGTGTATAATCTTATTAATATTATGTGTGATTTTCCATTTTTTTTTCAAGAAGAGAAACTCTAGATGCGGTAGAATTTCTTATATACAGGATAAAGCGTTATTTAAGCAAATTATAACAAAAGACTTGCCGGAATCTTTTATTTATGATTATTTGAAAAATCATGATTTTGGAGAACCTGTTTCTGTAGATGATTTGAAAGCTTTAATGGATTTTGAGTGGATTGTAGATAATCCACAGTATAAATTTAATAATCCCCGATTGGAACAGATCAAATCTGATTTGTTGTCTAGTATCAAATCTTTTAAGGATTATCTTCTGAGGAATACAACGGAGAATGAGTTTGGCCGATTAATCATATCAGATTTCATAAGAAGAGATGAAGAAAAATTCATTTCTTATAAAAAAGAACTGCATAAATGAGCTGATGACATTTGTAAGAACTATGACGAATTAATACGTATAATGCGTGCCAGTGCATGATGAAATAGAAATAATTTTTATATGAAAGTAGTGATTTTAGCCGGAGGTTTTGGTACTCGTATTAGCGAGGAGAGCCAGTTTAAGCCCAAGCCGATGATTGAGATAGGTGGCAAACCTATCCTATGGCATATCATGAAATGGTATTCCAAGTTTGGTCATAATGAGTTTATTATCTGTTGCGGATACAAGCAACAGGTTATCAAGAATTATTTTGCCAACTACTATATGTATAATAGTGATATGACATTCGACTTTTCTGCCAATGGGAAAGTAACTGTACATAGTGATCATACAGAAGACTGGAGAGTGACGGTGGTTGACACAGGTTTGAATACCATGACGGGCGGACGTCTTAAACGCGTTAAAGATTACATATCTGGTGAGCCGTTTCTTATGACTTACGGTGATGGTGTATCAGATGTTGACATTAATGAATGTATCCGGTTTCATGAAGAGACAGGGACTATGGTCACGTTGACAGGTGTGCTTCCCGAAGGTCGTTTCGGAGTAATGGACATTGACGGTTCTATGATAAGGTCTTTCCGTGAAAAGAGTCGGGATGATATGGGATGGATCAACGGAGGTTTCATGGTTGTGGAGCCGGGAGCATTGGAATATATAGAGAATGACGCGACGACCTGGGAGCGTGAACCTCTTGAAACGCTTGCTTCTCGGGGACAGCTTTCCTGCTATAAGCATCATGGCTTCTGGCAGTGCATGGACACGTTGCGTGACAAGGAGAAACTGGAGAGCCTCTTGGCTTCGGGCAAAGCACCTTGGAAATATTGGAAATGATAAAAATAAAAGGATAAATATGGCATTCAATAATGTATATAGAGGAAAGAAAGTATTGATAACCGGTAATACCGGTTTCAAGGGGAGCTGGTTGTCAGCATGGTTACTCATGCTGGGAGCGGAGGTATACGGCTATTCAAATAGTATACCTACCCAACCGTCCATGTTCGAGGTTGTTGGCCTACCCGACAGAATCCATCACCATTATGGTGACATCCGTAATAAAGAGGAGATGAGTGATTATGTTCAGGCTGTAAAGCCTGACTTTATCTTTCATCTTGCTGCACAGGCCATTGTTTCTACTTCCTACAAGGAGCCTTTTGATACCATCACTACCAATGTGGTAGGTACGGCTTCCGTGTTAGAGGCCATCCGTAATATCACATGGAATTGTACCTGTGTTCTTATCACCAGTGACAAGGCTTACGATAACGTGGAGTGGATCTGGGGATATCGTGAGACAGATGCAGTAGGCGGAAAGGATGTCTATTCCGGTTCAAAGGGTGCAGCCGAACTTACTATCAAGTGTTATTGGAAATCCTTTATCCAGGCTATGCCCAATATCAAACTGGGAGTGGCCCGTGCCGGGAATGTTATCGGAGGTGGTGACTGGGCGAAAGACCGTATCATCGTAGATTGTGTCAAGGCATTTTCAAGGAATGAGGTGGTGGAGATACGTAGTCCCAAAGCTACCCGCCCCTGGCAACACGTATTGGAACCATTGAGCGGTTATCTCAATCTTGGACAATACCTTTATGAAGGAAAGGTGAAGAATGGAGAACCGTTTAACTTTGGCCCTCGTGCGGAGCAGACCAAGACAGTGTTTCAGTTGGTTCAGGACTTGGCCGAACTTTGGGGGCTGGATAGGAATACGGCAGCCCGGCTGACCGACAATGTGCCTTTCGAGGAGGCTACTTTATTGAAGCTTAATTGTGACAAGGCACTGGCTTATCTTGACTGGCATTCTACATTGCACTATGAGGAATGTGTACATTTTATTGCTGACTGGTACAAAGCTTTTTATACAGATGCCAATGTGGATATGTACAGCTTGACCACTGCCCAGATAGATTCCTATGTCAGGGCTGCCGGAGCACAACATTTAAAATGGGCGGAATAATGATGGAAGGAGTGACAGTTCATCCCCTGAAGCATATTGTCGTACCCAAAGGGGATATTTATCATGCTTTAAAATCTACTGATGAAGGTTATGTCGGATTTGGTGAGGCTTATTTCTCACAGATAGAACACGGTGCAGCCAAAGGCTGGAAACGCCATAACCGCATGACTTTGAATCTGGTTGTGCCCGTCGGTGCTGTCAAGTTCGTAATTTATGATGACCGTGAGGGCAGTCCCACCTGTGGGCAGTTTGAAGAAATAACCCTGTCACCTGAAAGCTGCTATCAGCGGCTTACTGTAGCTCCCGGACTATGGATGGCCTTTTATGGAGAGGGGGAGGGCATATCCATGCTGATGGATATTATACCTGAACCTCATGATCCTTCGGAAGCAAGCCGGATGGAGCTGGAGGCGATAGACTATAAATTTTAAACATTGTAGCTTTATGAAGATATTGATTACAGGAGCTACCGGATTTGTAGGGCAAACTCTTATCCCCCAACTACAGAAACAGCATTCACAAGTGGATATATTGACACTCAATCGCAGTGTAAGGAAAGCGGAAATAATGTATCCTTCTGATACTTATCCTTGTGTGAAACACACCTATGCCGATGATTGGAAACAAGTGAAACTGTTTAATCCGGAATTGGTGGTACATTTGGCTGCCTTTAATACATCAAGCAATGATTCTGAAGTGATAAACTCTTTGGTGTCAACAAATATAACGTATGGAATTTTGCTTTTGGATGCATTGTCGCAATGTGAATCTTTGAAACTTTTTATTAATACAGGTTCTTTTTCGGAATACCGTTGGGGAACAAGTTGTTTTAAGAGTGCTTATCTCTATGCTGCAACTAAGACAGCTTTCCGTTCTTTTCTTGACTATTATTCCGATCTTTATGGATTTAAATATATCACTGCAGTTCCATATTCTATTTATGGTGGTCTTCCGACTATAAAACGTCTGATGGACTATATTATAGAATCTATAGATTCAGTGGAGGCTATAGACATGACAAAGGGTGAACAGATGCTTGACTTTATTCATGTGGATGATGTCGCCTCATTTTTTGTCCATGTGATACAAAATATAGACAAGTATCAGCAGTTACAGAATGGAGAAGATTTTCATCTGGGAACTGGTCGGTGTATATCGGTCAGAGAACTGGCATTTATAGTGGAAAAAGTGACCGGCAAACATTGTAACATAAATTGGGGGGGGCGTCCATATCGTGAACGGGATACAATGTATGCCGCTGCACCTATAGCCAAGAATTTGGAACTCACTGGCTGGCATGCGGATATAAAAATAGAACAGGGAATTTCTAATTATATAAAAACAAATTTCAGCTATGAGTAATCCAACTCTAATACTTGGCGCTGGTATTGCCGGCTTAGGCGCAGCCTATAAATTAAAGAGCAGTAATCGGTCGTGTATTGTACTTGAAAAAGATTCAACCTATGGAGGTCTTTGCGGTAACTTTACCATTGACGGTTTCCGTTTTGACCGTTTTGTTCATTTTTCCTTTGCTAAAGATGAACAAGTAAATAGAATCTTTATGGATGGAGCCGGAGAGGTATTCAGACATGTTCCTAATGCATATAATCTTTATCAGGGAATATGGATAAAGCATCCGGCCCAAAATAATCTTTATCCGCTTAGTCAGAAGATGAAGGATGCCGTAGTAAGAGATTTTTTATCCCGTCCGACAGATATTGACTCTTCTCAGATACAAAATTACGACCAATGGTTACGGCTTCAATTCGGTCATTTTTTTGCAGAACATTTTCCGATTCCTTATACTAAGAAATATTGGATGACTGAGGCAAAGGATTTGGAAACAAGATGGATGGGCAGCCGGGAAGGAAGCCGTTTATACCAGCCTTCCGTTGAAGAAGTGATACAGGGGTGCAATACATCCGAAACTCCTGTAACCTATTATAGTAAGGAGATGCGTTATCCACGAAAAGGTGGATTTAAGCAGTTTTTGTCTGCTTTGGTAGAAAACCAGGATATTCGTTATAACCAACAGGTCATATCGATAGATGTAGAGAATCGTCTTCTTCGTACATCAAAAGGCGATGAATATCAATTTGACCGTTTGATTAGCAGTCTTCCGCTTCCTGAGGTAATTAAGATGCTGAAAAACGTTCCTGTTGATGTTTGCAATGCAGTTGCACAGTTACACTGTACCTGTGGTTATCAGATATCGGTCGGACTGAAGACGAAGAATATCCCTCCTTATCTTTGGTGGTACATTTATGATGAGGATATTCTTCCTGCTCGCGTCTACTCACCTTCCTTGAAGTCGCCCGACAATGTTCCCGAAGGTTGTTCCTCACTTCAGATGGAAGTGTATTGTAACCGTAATGAATATACCCGGGAAGAGCTGTTGGCACGTTCAGTGGGAAAACTTGTTTCTTTAAACATTTTAAAACAAGAAGATATCCTTTTTACTGATATCCGTTTCGAACCATACGCCAATGTCATTTTTGACCATAATATTTATGAAGCCCGTAAGACTGTCCGTGATTACCTTTTTTCCCTTGGTATTGAAACGATTGGGAGATTTGGAAAATGGGGATATCTGTGGAGTGATCAGAGTTTGATGAGTGGATTAAATTTGAAGGCATAGTTGTATTTGCTTTATGACTTCATTAAAAAAAAATATTTTTTGGAATTCTGTACGGGTAGGTATAATCCGCAAATCCAAATTTCCGCAGAATCCGAAACGAAGCGTTCGATTTTCAGGGAAAAGGACAAAACGAAGCGTTCAAAAAAGGAAAGCGCGCAACACTCAAAAAGCCGAAACAAAAGTTTTGTAATGACCTCTGTTTCGGCTTTATAATTTCATAAAAAATGGCTTTATAACGGCATTAAAATAAGGCTCAAAAGTTTGGCCTTCTACTTGAAAAATTGTATCTTTATTCAGTGCTAAGCAGCTGTTTTATGAACTAATTTTTCCTGTTTCTTATACAGCATCATGTCTGTATATTCGGCAGAATAATTCATGTGGGCATTGAATTCCTTTTTTGTACAACCCTCAAAAGGATTGCCAATGGTTTTGTTTGCTCCAATCCATTCACACAGTTCAAGTATGGAGGATTTATTGGATGTGAAATAAACGAAGGAATGCTTTTCGAGTATCTTTAAAACATCCAAATAATCAGACAAGCGCCAATACATATTGTACGTACCAACATCAGTGGAAAGATAAGGCGGATCAATTAAAAAGACGACTCCGGGAACATCCTTATATTGGTTGAATACTGCTTTGTAGTCGCATGATACAATTTCAAGCCCTTTTAAGTAGTCAGAAGACTCCGGATAACCGGTCTTGCGAATGTTGTTATAAAGGACTTCCTTGCGCATTTCGGCTACAGACAATTTATACTTCATGGAGAACATAAGTGAGGATGATAAGGTTATAAAATCCACGTACCCAACATTTAGTTCTTCTTCCTCGATACGTTTAAAAATGCGTTCTCTAAGTTCCCCTTTAATTGGTTTATGTTTGGGTATCGAATTACCCACCAGCTCCCTAATATCGGCAAGCAGTTTATTTGTCTGTGGGATATTTTTCAGTCTGAACCGGTAGTTGTCGAAGTCATTGTAGACAACAGTAGCATCGGGCTTGCTTCTTTTGGCTATATGCGAAAGAAGTCCGGAACCGCCAAACAAGTCCACAAACACGGTATCTTCAGGGAACTGTTCCAAAACTTTAATAAACTCTTTAGCAAACATTCTTTTTTGGCCTACAAATGGCAGTGGTGCAGATAAATTCATATTCTTCATACGTTCAAGTCAAATTTAATGTTTTCAACTCCGGATAACAGTTCCAGAGTCCGGTCAATGTTATTTTCATATATATGCACATTTCCAAGGTCAAGGGTTATGGACTTCAGGGGAAGCTCCACCTGCCTTGCCATCAGATAAAGATGATAAATATCAGCCGGAAGCCCAAGGTTCGCATCAGAACTACGCTGATATGCAGATAGCACCAATTCTCCCTCATCAATTTGGAACTGCACAAGACTCAGGCAGGGTGCCTGGTTGCTTTCCACCCCGGTTTCTCCAAGAAACAGGACATAATTCTTGCTGTTGCGCTTTTCCCGGTTAATCCTGGTTATGAGGGGTGGAAGCTTTTCAAAGTAAGTTGGATAGCTGTTTACAAGGGTATGGCCGCAATAATCCCACCAGGTAATCCCTGCCTCTTTGTATTTTTCCACATCCCGGACTCCTTGCATAAACAGTTTCAATTCCTCTTTCAGCTTTTTCCTGGCTATCCCGTGGCTTTCAAATATGTCAAGTAAATCAGCGGGGGTTAGCATGAGCCTTTCGTTTAATAGATACTTGATACGCCCTTTCCTATTGGTCTGGATTTTGCCCGTTTGGAGTATCTTGTCTAATGTCTGGTAATACTTATTCATGAGCTTTATTTTTGGTTGTACAAAGGTAGCTCTACCGGACAACACAAGGCATCCCCGGCACATCAATCACACTGCACCGAGCGTGCAGTGCTTTCCAAACCGTTTGATAACATCATACACCTTACGTTCGCTTACCGAATATTTATTTGCCAAAAACGCCACTGCATAAGTGGTCTTTTCACCTTGTTTTTTCATGACCTCATACTCCGTATATAAGTCTATGAATCGAAGGTCATCCTGCTTGCCGCCCAAACTTATAAGCATTTCAAGCGGTTCTCTGTTAAATTTAAGTGCTTCAAACAATGTCATATCCAATCATTTTTGTACTTTTGCAATGCCAATCATTTATTTAATGCGTAAAAACGCCACGAGAGTGCGGCAGAGGGCATTGCCCCCGGTCGCGCACTCTCGTGGCGTTTTGTGTTAATAAATGATTGGCGTCTATATTAACAGGCCGGGGGCTTTTTTTATCCCTCCCCCGAAGGGATTGTCAATCACTCAATCCGATATAATTCCAAATTGAACTTGTCCTTTTTTTCCCAGCCTTCAGCCAGAACTGTCTGAATGAATCCTACTGCTTTTGTATAGAAATCTTTCAGTTCTTCTAACTGAGTAAAAGTATGGTATTCCGGTTGTTCATCCGAACCGAACTTAAACGTCACTGGCAGGGTTTCTCCGCCCGTCTGAACGGCCAAATCGTATGCTGCCTTATAGTTGTACTGGTTCTCCACAGAAAGCCATACATGGGCACCATTATAGGCGAATCCGGATAGGATAGCCGCATCAGTCTGGCTGTTATACCAGGACATAACCAATGTGTGGATTTCCTCATCAGTAGGCTTATGCCCGAACTCCTCTTCCATGTAGGAGGCAGAGCCGTTCTCTTTTTCCTGCACATCCCATCGGATGCGCCATTTGTCTTTAACCGGGTTCGTGCATTCCATCAGCGAAACCCCGGAACTTCCTTCAACTCTTCTCATGTAAACACGTATTTGGTTCTACCTTTGCCGAATGTCTCTGTCTTGATGGTCGTTTCAAACGGGAAACCATCCGGCATTTCCTTTACTTGTGCGAGAATATTCTTCATTTCCTCGCTGTTGGTGAAGAACTTCTTTGCCTCGCCGTTCACTTCGATGGCCACAATACAGCGGTCTTCTCCCTGCTCGGTTTTGATACCGGTCTCAAAGTCCTTCACTACAATGGGTAAGTTTACCAGTTCCCGGATGCTTACCACCACTCCGGGGAATCGCTTTTTACCGTCTTCCGGCTTGTAAGCGACATTCAAGTCTTTAAAACTTCTCATTTCTTTGCCTGTTAATTTTTTAAACAACTTATTACAGTCGGCGTGCTTCGTCATGCCGTAGAAACTGGCAATCAGTTCCCGCCGTCTTTTTCTCGATTTTACCTCGTGCATTTTCCGGGCAAACTTCTGTTTGATGCGTTTCCGCAATCTTACATAGTCGGGACGGATAACATAGCCAAGGAAATCAATGCCTTCTTCCACAGGGAACACCCGTTCATTCGGCTTTATTTCCAAGTCTATTTTTCCCATTTGCCCGTGAACAGCATCACGAATCTTCCACAATTCCGCTTTCGTTTTACCGAGTACCAGTCCGTCATCGCAATAGCGATAGTAATAACGAACCCCGTACTTATCCTTCAGATAGTGGTCTAAAAATACAGACAGAAGCAGATTTCCTGCCCCTTGTGAACTGCGCAGTCCGAAACTGATACCTTCCGGCAGCAGCTTAACAAACCGCTCCAACAAGACCAACAGCCTTTTGTCCTTGAACACCCTCCGGAAGCACCACATAACAAAGTCCTGCCGCGCATTGTCATAAAACCTCCGGATGTCAAATTTGTATGCGTAAAGCGTGCCTTCCGGATTTTTTTGCAAATCGGTACGTATGCAGTTCATCAGGTCATGAGTACCGCGCCTTTTGATGCTTGCACCGGTTGTCCGGATATAACGTTTTTGCAGGTGGCGGTCCACCACATTCATGATGGCAAACACAGCGATGCGGTCTTTCATGGACAGGATCTGCAAAATACGTTTTTTACCGTATTCTTCAATTTCCCTCTCATGGTAGCCGCCCAGCCGGAATGAGCCGTCCGCAATGGAAGCCGTCAGTTCGGTGATAATCTTCTCCCTATGGGCAAGCAGGAATCGTCCCTGCCTTGACCTCTTACGATCGGTTCCGCGAAGTACCGAATCGAATGCCTCCGACATATTGGAGTATTCGATGATTTCCTCGATAATATATCCTTCCCTGCGCATAAGCTATTGGTTAATAAACATGGAAGATGAGGGCCTTCCTTTCCCCGGGTCTGACTTCTTCGAACTGATAACAGCCTACCAAACTCCACCCGACGCGTGATTTTTCAGCTTTCCACCTTTTCTGGTGCTGTTGCTGTGGCTTGCTCCCCTCGGCACCGCTTCGGGGACACGTCCCCGCTGCTGTACGCCGATTTGTTAGATTTCCAGACGCGAGCCGACATTCGCATTCGTATTCGAAGCATCGTTATTCGCATTCGCATTCGACACACCGCCATTCGCATTCGCATTGTTGTACCCGCGATAGACCACACGGACTATTGGGGAACTCTACCGCTTGCAAAGTTACTGATTTAACAGGCAAAACAGATAAACGAATTACACTATCATCCAAAATAAAACGGATATACTGCCACCCGCGACGGTGAGCCCCCAATCAATCCAGTCCCAAGGACTTCCCCGAAGAGTATCTTTCAGTTCCAGACAGGAAGCTGCAATGGCCGCAGCATAAAAGGCCGTCCAAGGAGTAAATCCCAATAGACCTACCATCAAACCACCGATAAGATGCTTGTAACGGTTACTCATTTTTAAAAATGCGATAATCTTTTTCATATACCTCAAAATTCTATTTTTTCGACCGGCTTCGCCGGTATTTGAATACCTTTTAAATGGAATTCGGAAACCATCCGAATCCCGTTCTTTCGTTTTAGTCGCTTCGCTCCACGCTTTGGCGCTTTGCGCTTACGCCACCTCGCGTATCGCCTTGTACGCTGCCACGCTTTGCGCCCGGACGATTTTGCCGCGGAAGGCCAGACGCGAGCCGACATACGCACTCGTAAGCGAAGCATCGCTATTCGCATCCGCATGCGACACACCGCCATACGCACCCGCATGGTCGCACCCGCGATAGACCACACGGACCGTAGCGGTGCTTATCCAGTACATGTCGGTATAGTAAGTAGAAGATGATCCGTTCAGATTACCTACCGGAATCATGTCCATATACTTGCCGTGCGCCACGCCTGTAATCCACTGACCGCTGTCCTTCTTGCCCTGTACCATACGGATACTGCCGTCAGGCATCCAGATGCGCCATTTGCCCACGTTACCGCTGTCGTTCGGCAGATCCACGCCGTCCATCATGTCATACTTGTTGCCGTAGATGTCCTCATAGCCCAGGCAGCAGATATTGTTCACCTGCACCACAGTCGCCTGTCCGTATTCGTCCCGACTCTTATACCAGGCATACTGGTGCACCAGGCCGTCAATCAGCGAATTCGTGATTTTGTTGTTAATGACATACGCTTCATCGTAGCCGATGGTGTCTGTCATCCCGTGTTCGGCCGTTCCGCCTGTTGTGCGGTTATTGTTATGCTGACCGGCACCGCATTGTTCCTGCATATCCCTGCGCCCGTACTTTGCATAGCTCAGGTTCGCGATGCGGCTGTGCATCAGCGCATCTATCTGCTGCATACCCCGCTGCTGGCTGTAGTAGTGGAAGTCCGTCCAGGTCATACTTGCCGTGGTCGAAGCTCCGGTGATGCAGGCACGCAGTTTACTGCCCACCACCGAACTGCCCACAACGGCACACAGATGCTCCTCATTGGCCACCCAATCCGGTTCCATGTCCTCTATCTTGTCGCTGTGGCTCAGTACCACGCAGTCAAACTCTGCCGTGTTCAGAATGGAGAAATGCAGGGCTGTAGCACGTTCCGGAACGTCTGCTATCAGATACATGCCGGCTTCAAATTTCAAGCCGATGGTCGGCACCACAATACTCTTCAGGATGTTTCCCTCCGCATCAGCAAACACACTGCCGATAAGCCCTGTTCCTGGAACGCTCGGGAAGCGGACACGTCTGTAACCCGACACGTCCACTTTGCACACGGAATAAGCCTTGTCCGTCGTATAGGATTCCATCAGCGTGGGCTTGCCGCTCATGATCTTGCGTTCACCCAGCCAGCCGCCCTGTGTCTCCTTGATGGCATCCAGTGTCAGTACCGTCGCCTCAGGCACCGGGGGCATTTCGTCCTCCGGATAACTGCTGTAGCAGGCGTACTTCTTGTTGTTCAAATAATCGTTGATGCCTTTGCTCCAGTAAAACGGCTCATACATCATCCAGTCTCCCTCGCTGCCGTCCAGCTTCGCCACCGTACAGTCGTTCATATCCTCCGCATCGGCATAGAAGTTCGAGCTTTCGTCATGCAGGGGGAAATAGGTCATCTCCCCGTCCGGGTTGTTCACTTCCACCTGCTGCCCGGCTATCTCCACCTTCCGGCTCGTGGGCATCTTCGTCACCTTGGCCAATACGCGGTGGCGCTTGGACAGGATGGCATTCACATGCCCGCTCATTTTGTACGTATTGCCGAATTTGTACCCCGTCTTGTTGTCCAGGTTCGAAACATTGGCATCGTCGGCCACGCTGTCGTCAAACTCGATCATCGTATAGGGCGGCTGCTTGATGGTCAGTTCCGGATAACGGGCGGCATACTTCTCCAGTTCCTCATCGGCCAGATACTTCGTCAGGGTCAGCTTGCCCCTCAGTCCCGAATGCCGGTCATCCACGGCACCCGTCTGTGTATACGTTCCGTAGTCGTAATACTTCTTCAGCAGGGTTCCGTCGTCTTCCCGGTCTATCTCCAGCACGAAGCGCTCCAGCTTGCCGCTGCCGTTCAGTCTGGCCTGGTGCAGGCGTTCCAGCATAGCGAACCCGTCGATGCCGGGGCAGTTGGTGTAGCGGTAGCCCCGCACATTATTGATCCCTTCCAGTATCAGGCCACTATCGGACAGCTTGGTCAGATATTCCAGGAACAGTTCCTCAATCGTGTCCGGCAGGCATAACTGCACAACGGGCGCACCGGTGGCCAGTTTCACACGGGTCAGCCCCGTACCCCTCACGTCCAGTTTCTTCAGGCGGCCCTGCCAGCTCAAGTCCAAAGTGGCCACATTCCCGTTGTCCCCGTTCCGGGCCAGCCGGTTGTTCCGCATGTTCACTTCTTCCAGAAGCAGCATACCATTGGTCGAAGCCATGAACGAGCCGTTCCGGTAACCGCTGGCTTTCTCCACGCTCATGTCGAGTTTTACCAGTGAGGTCAGCAGACCGAAGTTGAAGCCGATTGCGAACGCATCCTCGTGCCATACCAGCTCCTTGATTTTGGCTGCACCGATAATCTTCAGCGGGTCGTTCTCACCGAAGGCACGGGTCAGCTGCAGGGAATGGAGCACGTCCGCATCCACCACGCCGCTGTCGGCCTGCACGCCGTTGCTGGTGGAGAGCTGCACACGGTACGGGATGGTCAGCCGGTACTGCATCGGTTTCAGTTTATAAGCCTTGTCCAGCGATGCCGTACTCTGGTAGAACTGGGCACCCAGCGTGGATACATAGCCGTACTCCACCTGCTTCAGGTCATACCGGCGTTGGATGAAGTAGTTCCGGTGTGCTTTCAACGAACCCTTCAGACCGTAGATTTGCGGATAGGTCTGTTTGGCACCGTCAGCACCCACCGGCATTTCGTTCAGGAACGGGTAGATGTATTTGAAGATGCCGGACTTGTTATAGAGGCGTGAGCACCACTTCTTCATCTGTTCGGTATCGAAATGGTCAATGGCTTTCTGGATACTGAAGGCACTCATGAAGCTTGCGCCCCCGTTCCATCCGCTCACCATAATCTCCACAATCATGTCCCAGCAATTGGCCACGATGAGGTTCCACAGCCACGAGTTATGACCCTGCATCACATAAGCCCCGTCGCGCTTCGTCTGGCGGTTGTCGTCATACTTCCCGGTCAGGAACGACTTGTTGTCAGAACCGAGCTGGCAGTCGCCGTCATAATAGTCAATCGACCATTTCACACCGTCCCATGTGCGGATAAGCATGTTCTTCGCAAGCTGGTCCACGCCGAGGTTGAACTGCACGTACAGATAGTAGGCAATCAGGTGGGGAAGGTCGAAATACTTCCCGGCCTCTTTCCTGAACGTATCGCTCTGCCACTTGGCGGTAGGGAACTTGTCGCCGTCGTCCTCATAGTCCACCCCCTCGAACGAATGGGATTCCGTGCTGTAAACCATGTTCCTGCCCGCAGGCGTTTCCTTTACGCACCGGTAGACGAAACTCATCATGCGGTCGGTGGCCTTGTACATCTTGTCGTACTTGTCACCGGTACCGAGGTGGTCTTTCAGGTTCGGTTCTTCCTCCGCGTCACCGCCTCCGTCCGACCAGAAGGTATCTTTCGGATGATTAAATTCCAGTCCTCCGTCAAAGTTGTAGTCCATGAAATCCTTATGCTCCGGTTCGGTACTCGGCAACCAGTGGAACAGGCACAGCGGATTGGAGTTGTTCAGCGTCTCGAAGCAGACGGGCAGGTACTGCTTGTGTCCTTCCTCGTCGGCTTCCAGGTAGTTCAGCGTGTCGCCCTCGCCCCATTTCTCGCCGCCGATGGTCTCATCCTGCCCGAAGATGGGGTAGCTGTCGCTCTTCTCGTTGTTCATGTTGTACTGGCCGTAATAGGTCAGGTCTTCGTCGGCACTCTTCGCTACGAACAGGTCGCACGGCAGGCCGTCGATGGCCGAACGGTAATCATCCTCCAGCCCATGGTCTTTGGCGTAACGCTGGGCAGGCGTAAGCAGCCCCATCTCTTTCAGTCCGTCATTGATAAGCTTCGCACCTCCGGTATTGGTGGTCATGGACGAGTCCGAGAAGTCGCATTTGGAACATGCCAGCTTCGCGCCTACCGAGTTCCTGCGTAACTTGAAGAGATTTTTTTTGCCGGTAGTTACCACCGGATTCTTCTGCCTGCCGTTTCCGTCAATCTCCCCGTAGCTCAATGTAACCGTCCAGCCGCTTGCCGTCTTCTGGAAGTAGAAACGGAAGTTCTTTCTGGCATAGTTCACGGAAGAAGTACCCTGAATACGGACATATACGTTGGTAAGGATAAAGTCAAGCGTCCTGTCCTCTCCGTTATAGAAACGGACCTCCCTTACCAGTTTATTGGCCTTCTTGTCGTTCAGCTGGGCCAGTGCATCCACCACGTTCAGCGTGTCGCTCTCGCTCGGAACCTCACTGCCCACGCTGCCCGTGCCTATCAGTACCAGGATCGAGTTCCGGCGCTTCTTCATCAGCCCCATCAGCTTCTCCATGCTCACCGTATCTCCTTCATTCAGCACGCGGTTGTCCTCATCCAGTGAGCGCACGCCCGGTTCCCCGTCGGCATCCTCCAGGTGGTTGCGGTCCACGATGTAGTTGTTCAGCACCTCGTCCGAGGTCAGCGCCTTGTTATAGATACGCACGCTCTTCACGTTCAAGTCGGCACCTGCCGACTTAAATTCCAACTGGCTCTGAATGTCAAAATTCACCTTGTCGAGCCACTTGGAAGCAGCCGACTCTTCACCGTTCACATAGAAACCGATCAGCGTGCGCTGTTCGTTGGTCTGCACGTTCGGATAGAACACGTAGGTAATGCGGATATTCGTACCCGGCTGGAACTTGGTACCCACCGAGTCTTCATAGCGCAGCACCTGTCCGGCATCCATCGCCTCGGTCACCACACCGGTCAGGAACTTGGCCTCTTCCGGAGTCACAATCAGCCCGTACCGGTTGCCGTTGTCCAGCTGCCCCAGGCAGGTGATCAGCTCGGCATCCGTATCCGTCACGTTGGCCGTGCTGTATTCTATCTCCAGCGTCATGCCCACGTCACGGATGGCAAATCCCTCGGGCTTGTCCGCCTCGTTGAAGGGGCGGTAACCGCCGTCAGCGGTCAGGGTCATACCTGCACCACCGGCCAGCAGCAGGCGGTCCTTGTGCCAGCCGCTACCGGCACCATATTCGTTCACGCTCCACAGCACGTCCCGGAACTCCATACGCTTGTCACCGCTCACCCAGCTTGCCGGGTTGTTTTCCGTGTTGCTTCGCCCGAAGGCGTCAAACGTACACACGGCATCCGGTGCCAGCGTGGCTTCAATGTCCGGGTGCGATGTGGTGTTCACCTGCACCTCAAGCACGGCATCGCCGCATGACACACGGTAGTCCAACGGTTCCACGTTCACGTTCGTCCGTCCGTAGCTGCCGGTCTCACCGCGTTGCAGCAGGTCTTCCTTCACCACGCTGCCCCGGTCGGTCACTTTCACACGGGCCGTATACGCATCGCGGTCATAGCCGGCATACGTGAAGTTCCATGCCGTGAACTGCTCTGCCTCCAGCACCGGGTGTTTCCAGTCACGCTGGAACCCCGCTGCCCGGTGGCTGAACATCAGGCCGGCATACGCTGTCACACCTCCGCCTGCCTTCAGCAGCGTAATGTAATGCACCCGGCTCACCACACCGGAGTTCTCATGCTGCGCGTAGGCTTCCACCACGTTCGTACCCTCCTGCATCTGTGTCAGGGGGATGGTCACGTTCTTCTGCTGCACACCGCTGCCGGCCGAAAGACCGAGGGTAAAGGCCTGTCCGCCGTTCACGCGGTAGTAGATGTTCTTCTCACCGCTCGTGCCCTTGGCAGTAAAGGGGATGTTCACGTCATTTTTATATCCCCCGTCGGCCAGCCCGTTGCCCGCCGAGTAGGTGGTCTCCAGCTCCATGGCCACCATGGTCACCTTGGCCGTGGCCGTCTTCATCAGCGTGCCGTCCTGGTAAGTTGCCTGCGCTTCCACCTGTACGGTATAGGCAGTGGCATCCTTCAGGTAGGGCGAAGCGTCAAAGGTATAGCTCTGTCCGGCTGTAACGCCCACAAACTCCGCATCCCGGAACTCACTGATGACGGTCGAACCGCGTTTCACGATCACGCGGGCTTTCAGGTCGCTGTAGCCGTCCACCGTACCGCCACCGGCAGTGCCCACACCTACGGAGTATTTCACCACAAAGCCGCTGCCCAGTGCCAGATACTGCGAGGCGGGAAGTCCCGCACCGCCGCTGTCCGTCAGGTCGATGTTCACCACCACCTTGTCATCGTCCGTGTACTTGGAAAAGCGCACTTCCTTCGAGCTCTCGCCGCCCTGGTTGTCCTTCTGCTTGACGGTCATCACGTACTGGGTGCCGTCCTCGCTGTCCTGCACATCCACGTCCGTCACCGTACCCACCATCGCATCGAACACCGTTCCGGATGTAGGAGGTTTCGTCTCGCCGCTCACCAGTTCCTCGGTAGGGGTACGGTTTGACAGTTCCTTCTTCAGGAACGCTTCGATGTCATCGCCTGCATAGGCATGATAGGTGCCGTCCGGCTGTTTCTGATTCCATGGTGTTTCAAGATTCATCGGATGTTCAGTCGCGTTGATGATTCCGCTTATTTTCCTTTTTGCCATAATACTGTCCTTTTATAATAATCATTCATTTATCAGTTTTACTGCTACCGTTCCATGCGTCCGATCCGTTCCACGGCTCGTCGCCTTTCCAGTATCCAAGTCCGAAACAGCTGCTTATCGCAGACCACACCAGTCTTGCCCCGGCATAGACTGCCGACAGGGCACGTTTCCCCACATACGCAGCCGTTATTTCCTTACCGCCTATGGTTATCATCGTCAATCCTCCTCATAAATCAGATACAGCGTATTCGCATCCTTGTCCTGCAGCGCCTCGTAAGCTTCCCCGCTCATCACCTCATGCCGGTAGGCCAGCAGTCTCAGGCTGCCGCCTGTTCCGGTATATACGGCATCACCCAGCAGGTAGAGCTTGTCCGGCAGGATGGCTGTCCGGTCCGCATTCATGAATATGCCGGCAGGAGGCACACCCGCCACATCCCAGTCCCCGTACAGGGTGGAGTCCATGTGGTAGGCGAACTTCCCGGCATCCGCTACATACACTACGCTGCCGCCCGGTTTGGTACTCTTGTCAGGTAAAACGTTGCCTGTTTCCATCCATGAGGAAAAGCGTGCGGTAGCCCCGCCGATGGCTGCTGCCGTAGTCTGTTCCACCTTGGCAGCGGCGTTTTCTGCCTTGGCTGCCGCTTCGTTGGCCTTGGTGGCCGCTTCCGTGGCGGCCTGGGTCTTTTCCTCCAGTCCGGCTATGGCTCCTTCCGCTTTCTTGGCGGCAGCCTCGGCACGGGCGGCGGCATCGCTCGCAGGCTTCCCTATCAGTTCCAGGGGGACGTTCACCATCTTGCCGTCCTTCTCCCCGGGCAGTGATTTCACACCGCTCAGAGAGGTGACGGTCTCCAAGTCCTCCACGCCGGTAGAACTCTGGAGTACACGGTCCAGCACTTCCTGAACCAGTTCTTCTTGTGTCATTTCTGCCATACTCATTCGTTTTTATCGGTTTCTGACCCGCCCAGGATTTCGTTCAGGGCATCTATCACATTGGGAAGACAATAGCGTTCCACCGCCATGTGTATCATCCCGGTTTCCTCATCGCTGAACTCGGTCTCGCCGGTACTCTCGAAAATCTTGAACGCAAGCCGATGGGCCTTGATGCCACTGACACGCGTATACAGCAAATCGGCTATCTGCTCACGTGCATCGAAAACCTCCCTCGTCTGACGGGTTATTCCGGTGGGAACGCTGAAATTCCTGAAATCTAACTTTTTCATATATATCTGTTTTTTAGGATGAATGATTCAATATCTGGTAACGGAATCCGTCCGCTTTTGTAATAAGTACCGTTACGGAGTCCCCGGATGCCATCTCGTAGTTTTGCAAATCTTCATTGTGGTTATAGATACCTTTTAGTATGATATTCTTTGAACCGGGTCTGACCCTGAACGTGACAATGGCTGCAAAATCGGTAGGCAAGTAACTCATGCCGAACTTGTATGCCACAGAACTTTCCGACGGCAGCGTAACCTCTACCTTACTGTAGTTGGGTTCATTGTAATACATCAAAATGATATTGTGTTGTGAGAAATCCACCGTGTAGTTTCCACTTCCGAAGGTAAGCAGCTTGGCTTTCGTATTGATAAACGCCGGGGCAAGTAATGCCGCATTGCTGCTGATACCGTAGTTCTTCGTACCGCCGGTAACATCTATAAACAATCCATAGTTCGCTTGGTCGAAGCCGTAATTCCCGTATATATTGGGGGCTGAGTTCACGATACGACCGACAGCGGTAAAAGCTCCTCCTGCAGAAGACGGTATCACATCATCACCGAACATCACATATCCTTTGCTGCCGCCGACACGGAAAAAATCATCATAAATGGCAAGACCGCCACCGCTCCCGTGAGAGTCGGCCACAGAACCGATACGGCCGTTCCCTATCTCAAAGCCGCCGATTTTCCCTTTGCTGCTGTCTATCTCTCCGGTAAACTTACCGTTGGTCGTTTCAATGCTGCCGTCTTCCAGTATCTTGAAGTTGCCGTTGGCCGTTACCAGTCCCTCCAGCTGTATATGGTCGGCTGTCAGCTTGATTTTGCTCACGGTATTTCCGTACTCGTCCTCTTCCTCCACGCTCACCCCGATAAGGGCAATCTTTCCTGTATTGTCCTGCGCATACAGACCGGAACCTTCAGGCTTTATGACAAGCCCGGTCTCTTTCAGCGCATTACCGTCCTTGTCGAAGACCGCCGCTGAAATCTTTACCAGCCGGTCGCTCTGTTCGAACAGTGTACGGTACTTATAGGCCAGTGCGTCCGCCTTGTTGGTGCTGAACACCAGCAGCGAAATGTAAATCACGCCCGTAAACGACAGCTTGAAGTCGCCAGTGCCGTTCCAAAGTCCGTCCAACGTGAACATCTTCTCACCGCCAACGGGCAGGTCCTCTTCATGGCCGAACATGTTGAAGTTCTCAAACCCGGTCTTATCAGCGTTCACAAATTCTATTTTCAACCTTCCGGCCTTGATAACCCGGTAGCTGAACGACAGATACACCACGCCGGGCACCCGTTCGCCCTGGCTGTTCGTCTGCCGGTACTCCGGTACCAGCCGGAAGTCCTCCAGTTTCTGCATGATATAGCTGTTCCGGATATAGGCATAAGGCACCTTGCCGTCGGTCCGTATCTCGGCATGGCCGTCCGGCTTCGTACCGTAAGGACCGCCGTTCGCCCAGATCCAGCGTCCGCCCAGGGTGAACAGCGTAGCCTTGCTGCCCGTCTTCCATTTGTCCATGCCGTCGGCAAAACTGCTGTTGTCCAGATAACTCTGTTCTTCGCGTATTTCCTTGCGCAAGCTTTCCACGGCTGAATGGATTTTCCCCTCGGTTATCTCAAACCGCGTCAGGATGTCCTCGCCCGTCATCAACACGAACGTACCCTTCAGCCACACGTTGTCGGCATACAGGCCGTTTCCTTTCGGCTGTTTGTCTGCCGGGAAAGCGCTGCTCCTGATGCCGTCCAGCTTACCCAGCCGGCAACGAAGGCAGCCGTTGAAGTTCTTGGCCTTCACACCGTCCAGAATGTCGATACGGGGCTGTCCGTCCTCCGTGGCCGCAATGGATATAAGGTTCTGCCGGAGCGGGGTTTCGGTGTTGCCCATCAGCACGCACTCATCGCCTGCCTCCGGCTTCACCCCGCCAAACTCGCTTACCGGGACCAGTACACCGCCGGCTATCACCGAAGCCACCTCCACCCAGTATGCTTTTAGTTTCTTACCACCCGTAACCGCACAGCGCATCAGGTCATGGGCCACAAAGCCCGATTCCTGCTCAAACACGATGCGGTAGTTGTCGCCCTGCTTCACCACGTCCTTGATCTTGCCGTTGGCAGCGGACACCACCAGCTGGCCGCACACGCTGCGCACCTTCTCGATCAGCAGTTCCAGCGCCACCAGGCTTTGCCGGGCAGTCACTTTGTCCACCGTCAGGTTTGTCAGTCCGGTCAGCTGGTCAATCCACAGCTGCCAGCCCTCACCGGTCAGCCCGTCCACAAACTCCGTGCTGCGCAGCAGTTCGCGGATCACGGCAGTCAAGTATTCGGCATTGCCCTCACCATCCACGATGCCGCAGGGCTTGCCGCCAGCAGCCTCGCCAAAGCTCACACCCTTCAGGAAGCGGATGGACTCTTTGGCTGTGTCCGGCTGGTTCTTGCTCAGGAACTCTTTCTGGCTGCGCCGGGCGGAAAACAGGTTGTTGTCCGTGGGCAGCGTCTTGTCCCAGCTTCGTATGATGTCCGGAAGGGCAGCGCCTTCCGTCTTTGATTTCGTATAGCTTTTCAGCGCACCGATGCTGTCCGTCACCTTGTCGAACTTGCCCACCTGCAGCGCATCGCTTATCTCGATGTCCATCTGCCCGGGTTCGTTCACCTTGCGGCTGATCTTGGTGATACGGCTCTGACGGTAGCCTTTTTCCGGGAAATACTTCCGGCTCTCCAGCTTCACCCGTCTGCCCACAAACAGGTCTATGCCGTGCTCCTCGATGTATACCGGGTCTGTCGGGGCTTTGTAGGCGGCAATGTCCAGCCAGTGGTCCCGGTTGTACTCGTCCACCGCAACCGCAAACTCCTCTTCGGCCAGCCGGTAATACTCATCCGGCATCCGGATATTCCACAGGATATAGGTGTCGCCTGCTCGGGGCACCAGCTTGCCGCCCGGCAGCTGGGTGTCGTCATCGTAGGGCCAGATGGTGATCAGTTCGAATTCACGTGCCGCGCTGTCGTAGTTCACCTCAAAGTAGTGGTCATCGCTTTCTCCCAGTCCGGCAAGGTCGCCCGTCTGGAACGACACACGTTTGGTTTCTCCGGCCAGCTCGTACAGGTTAGGGTCAAAGTCCAGTTCCCCGTCCCGGAAATAATAGACGGTGAATTTGTTTCCTTCATCGTCTGCCACCTCCTCGCTGCGAACCGAGCTCACCGTACCGACCCGACGGGGGAAGATGCCGCTGAAAGCATCCTGCTCGTAATGGTCATAGATGCCATATTCCTCCACGCCCTGCTCGATGTACTTCCTGCCGCCGGGAAGCATCAGACGCGGGCTGCCGTATTTCTCCGCATCGATGTTGCGGGTCGAGCCTACCGGGAACAGGCGCGTATAGAATTTGGCCGTGTTGCTCGTATCTCTTTCCAGGGAGGTCAGCCCCTTGCCATAGCCAAGGGTGATTTCTTCCCCGTGTTCGCAGCGGCACACGTTCACAGTCTGCCCCTCAACCCACCATTCCACCTTGCCGCCTGCCTTTTCCGCGATGGCTTTCAGCGCTTCGTCGCAGTACATCCCCTCGTAGTCTATCGTGATCAGCTCCGTACCTTCCACCGTACCCGTCTTCCAGTCAGTAATGTGGCCCATGCCGTTATTGATAGCCTTCACCACCATCGCCACATGCTCGCGGGGCGTGGCCGTCAGGGTAAACAGGGGGTTGGTGTCCCCGTCCGTCGTCTCCAGCACCAGGAACCGCTTGATTAGGCTCTCGATACCGTACAGCTTCAGGTTATACTCCCATTCACCATCGCTCACCTGCTTCGGCGTGTAGCGTTCTGTCAGCCAGTACCGTTCGCCCAGATAGTCCGTGTAGTCGTTCACGTCCAGGGGCAGGAAGGCATAATAGCTGAACGACAGGGAAAGCACATTGTCTCCCTGCACTTCCTTGCTTTGCGTCGAGCTGTCGTTCACGGCCACATCCGCACGCTTGGTTCCGGCTTTATCATATATCGTTAGAAGCATATTCTAATAGCGTTTGAATGGTTATATAATCGGTTTCGGTTCCCGGAACTTTACCCGGAACTTTCCGGCATGCACACCTTCCGTCCACAGATAGGTCAGCGGGGTGAACTTCGTACAGTCGGCATACTTCACCCGCAGCTGCAGATCCAGCTGGGGGAAACGGATCTCCAGCCAGCCGTCCTTCCCTTGCTTCAGGAAATTCACAAAGGCAAAGTACTGCTTCATCCAGCCTGCCTGGGTCTTGTTGTAAAGCGCAAAATGCAGCGTCACGTCACGCGCTTCATTCCGTGGGGTCAGCACGGGGCTGTATTTTTCCCCGTGCTCTTCCCGTATGTCCACAGCCGTATCCTTCTTGGCCTTGCTCGGGGTCAGGATGGCCGTCAGGTTCTCCATGCCCCCGCGCCGGTCTTCCACCAGGAACACGCCGTATTCCGTCCAGATGTCCGTGCCGTTCACCAGCACCAGTCCGCTCAGTATATTGCCCATATCACTTCACTTTTAGTCCGTCACGTATCATTTTCTTTATCACTTCCTTCAGTTCGCCCAGGTGTCCGGCGCTCACACCGGTGTTCTCGGCTATCCGGGCCAGATGCCCTTCAGCCGTGTCCATCTTCTCCACCACGCTTTCCAGCCGGTCGTCCATGCTGCTCCAGTGCTGCAGCCCGCCGGTGAACATGCCCTCCAGTTTCGTGCCCTGGTCCTGCGTCATGGCCGTAAAGCCGCCCGCTTTCGCACTTTGGCTCGTACCGCCCTGCTGCGTCTTGTCATAACCGGTGGCTGCCGCCAGGTTGTCACGCAGGGCAAGGGCTTCATCCATATACTGCATGTACTCTTCCATCAGCGCGTTCCGTTCCGCCTCGGTCAGTTCGTTGTCCTCCATGGCCTTGCCAAACTTCTCCCACCAGCCTTTCAGTTTGTCGCTGTACATCTCACCGATCTTGTTGCTCAGCATCGCCCGCATGAAGTACTCGGATATATCCTCCGCCGCATCCTTGGCACCGTACTTCATGTTCATCAGGTTGTCGATGAAGCTGCTGTACATACCGTCGAACGAAATGCCCGTCAGCCCTTCATACAGCTGGTCGGTCAGTTCCTCCAGCTTGCCGGCCTGGTCTATGTAGTCATCCAGTTTCTCGGTCAGTCGCCCGCCATAGCCTCCCTTACCGGTATTCTGGATTTGCGTCCACATATCCACGTTGCTGCGCAGTGCCTTCATTTCCTCCGGGCTCAGGCTCCACAGGTTCCCGTCCCACTGGCGGCCGATCTGTCCGCTCAGTTTGTCTATCTGTGCCTGGTTGAAACCGCCCCAGTAGTAGTTCCAGCTGTGGTGACTTCCGTGGTAGCCGGCTTGCGCCATAGCCATCTGCAGGTAGTTCGAATTCGTTTCCTGCTGCATCTTGTACGCGTCGCGGTAAGCCGCCACACTCTTCGTCCCCTGGCTCTGCTTGATGGTGTCGGTCAGATCCTCTATCGAGGTCTGCAGCAGCTCGTTCCGGTCTGTAAGACGGTCTATAGCCGCCTGCACTTCCTTGGCGTTCCCGCCGATGCCGAACAGTTTGTTGAAACCTCCGAAAGACACCGTGTTCAGCAATCCCCCGATACCTTTCACAAGGGAACCGCCTATCTGTTTGAACAGGTCTCCGCTGAGGATATTGTCGAGTATTCCGGTTATCGCATTGAAAATGGTGTCTATCAATGATGAGATAATCGGGCCAATACCGTCTTTCAGCAAATCCAGTATGGAGAGAATGGCCGATATGATCTGCCCGATGACTCCGGCACTTGACAGGGTTTCGGACATCCGGCTGATGGCATCGCCGACCTTGCCTCCGATATTCAGTTTTGAAAGACCGGTAAGCATGTTCTGGATTCCTTCAAATGATCCCTGCAAGGTTCCGCTCGCAAAGCCGTGCAACCCGTTGGATACCATGTTCAATCCGTCAACCGTGTCCCGGGAGGCACTTTTCACCTCCCCGGCAAGCGCCTTCATTTCAGAGGTGGCGTTCAGGTATTCTTCGTCAGCTGAAACGCTGGACGATTGAGCCGTTTGAAGAGCAATTTGGGTACGTTCTATTTCTGCCTGGTTACCGCTTTCAAGAGCCTTGTTGTAATCGGCCTGCGCCGCTTTCAACCGGATGAATGCCGCTTCCTGCTGCAGTTCTGCATTTTGCACACGTGTTACGGCATCCCCCAAAGCGTGCATCTGCGTTTGCAGCCGGGCAAAATCCAATGTGCCGTTGCCACCGGGGAGCATGCTTTGAATACGTTCAATGGCATCGTAAACGACCTGCTGATCCGCTGCTCCTGATTTTTTGAACTCATCCGTCTTGACATACTGCTTAAGTTCGCCAAGCAGATTCTTCATCTGGTCTGCAAGCAGACCGGTCAAATCCCCGAACGCTGCTCCCCAGTCTATCTTCTGGGTAAGGGATTCCATGTCCACTTTGTGCACAGCCGCATCACGCTGCTTTTCCAAAGTCAGTCTTTCGCCCTGGGACTGTGCCTTGCGGATTTTCTCGGCATATTCTTCAGCGATGGCCAGTTTCTGCTGCTGGAAGGTCCCGTATTCCTTCAGATAGTCACGCATGGCTTCCGCCTCTTCCCTGTACACGTCCGCCTCCGCTTTTTTCCTTGACTCGGTGTTTGAGGCACGGGCTTTTTCAAGTTCATCCTGTTGCTCCCGGGTAAGTCCGTTATCTCCGGTAGAAAGACCGGCTTCCTTGTTCTCACGCTTCCAGTCGGCTTCCTGCCGGTTTATCTCTTCTTTCCGGGCGTTATAGTCATATTCGATTTGTGCCAGTTTCTTCTCGGTACCGGCTTGCATGCGGTCTATCTCTTCCTTCCGGTTTTCAGCCTGCAGGGCGGCAAGATCCTGCGCCAGCCTACGCTCTGTGGCAAGCCGTTGCTTGGCTTCCGCTTCCGGATTCTTCCCGGACTGCTTGGGGTCGATATGCCCACCGATATTTCCTTTTTTGGCTGCTTCTGCGGCTTTCTTTACCTCTTCCTCCGCTTTTTTCAGATAACCGTCACGTTTGTTTTCGGCATTTTTCAACAGTACGTCATAAGCTTCCTGATCATGTTTCTTGATGGCAGCCTGTGCGTCATAGAACTGCCCGGATTCTGCCATGCTTGACTGCATGATATATTGTCCCCATTTCCCGAAAAAACCCATGGCGCTTTCCGCCTCTTCCGGTTTCTGCGCCTTGATTTTATTCACCTCTTCATCGGCTTCTGCAGCTTTTTTTACAAGGTTCTGGACATTGGTCTGGTGCAGCAGAACCTGTACATAGTCCTCGCTCTTTTGGATAAGGGTATCATACCATTCGGAAAGTGTTTTATAATACCCGAAAGATTCCCCGTACTTGCGGTTCAGTTCCTCCACCTTCGCCTTTTCCTGTTCCTTGCTGCCGGTGAAGTTCTTTATTTCATCGATGACCGATTTCAGTTCGAAGCGGGTACGCACCATCTGGGCACGGCCGTCCTTCTCTATCTCGGTCATTTCCTTGAGTGATATGTTGAATTCATCCACGCCTTTTTTGGCACTGAACAGGTTTTTCGTCCAATCCCAGATTTCATCACCGTACATTACCAGCAGCATGATGCCGGTGGTCATGGCCGTCTGCCAGGAAAAAAGTGAGGACAGGACCTGCTTCCATACCGGTGTGCCCTTCTTGCCGGACTTCTGCAGCTCATCGTATTCCTTGCGGGCACGGGCCAGTTCGTCCGTAAAAATCGGCAGGTTGTTGCTGATTGCCAGGAAGAACATCTGCGGTCCCATGGCCAAAGAAGGCATTTCACGGGCGATCTGCTGGATACTGTTGTGAAGCCCGCCCAACTGGCGCTGCGCGTTGGGTACATCTGCAGGGGTGACCTGCACGGATTCCGATTCCTCCTGCAGCAGTTTCAGTTTGCCGCGCAATTCCTCAAGCTGCTTCTCCAGTGCATGGATCTGCGCGATATTGGCACTCTGGTCCAGATTGGGGGCAGCCGTCTCCCCGGCAAGGCGCAGCCTTTCCAGTTCAGCCTCCAGCAGCCTGACGGTATTACGCAGTTCCAGCGCCTCACGCTCGGCCTTGTTCATGCCGGGCGTGAGTTTGTCCTTCATCAAAAATTCAACTTCTACAGGTTTGCTCATTCCAGTTTGCTTTGAAAAAATCCTACTATATCGTTCGCTTCATCCTCGGCGCTGTGTTCCGGTCTGGGAGCACCATTTCCGCCGCCTTGCTTTTTCCGCACATACCGCGGCGCGTCGCTCAGCATCATGATCAGCGTCTGGTAATTCACCCCATCAAGGATGTAATCCACGCTCCAGCCGGTCGCCGATGCAATCTGCCACACGAAGCCGAAAGGGCTATGGGAACCCTCATACCGGGTTCTTAACTCCCCTTCCTTGCCTGGCTCAGTCTCGGAGTCATCGGGTTCGCCCGCGCTGTCGAGCTGATAATACGCATAAAATCCTTCGTGCCCATCAGACGCTCGAATGTTCGGAACATGGCCGTCAGATAACGCCACTCCACAAAGTTCCGCAGTACCCACGCTGTCACCCCGATGCCCACGTGCCGCGACACGTATCCCCGGCATACCGTATAGGCCAGCAGACGGCTCACAGCCTTACCATGTTCCGCTACAAAGGCCAGTTCCTCGACCTTGTCCTTTGCTTGCCACCCGGGCGCAACGCCCATCTTCAGGTATTCCCTCGCCAGCAGAATCTGACCCCACAGCCTCGGACGCTTCATCGTCACACGCACCTCCACCGGGCGTTTCAGCCACGGAAGCTTCCACCTTTTAAGAGGAACGGACACGCCGCTGTCCAGCAGCGCATCCGCACACTCCATCTCTATCAGTTGTTCCAGCCGGTCAGCCATACGTTAGCCCTCCTCACTTTGGAGCGATGCTGCAGCCGCGGCTTCCGCCGGCGGCAGCTTGTACTGCCCCCACTCGTCCGGTATTGCTTCCGTATCGAACACGCCGTAAGGCTGCGAACCGTCCTCCGGCATCGCCACTTCGAGCGTAACCTCTATCTTGGAGGTTTCTGTAAGGGTCAGCTTGCCTGCAGGATTGGAAAGTAGCGTGGCGTTGGGAATCAGTACGCTCTGTCCGGACACGAGGGAGAGTTCCCATGGTCCCTGCATGACAAGCACCTCCGACGGGGCTGTCCAACCGATCGGAGTTTTCTTTTCCAAATCTTCTTTCTTATAATGCAGGCTGCCGCCAAGCAGTTTGTGCAGGTTCGAATAGTTCATCTGGATCACATTGAACGTCGGGGCGATGCCGCCGTTACTCTGTGGGATGACCAGCACCGGGGCACCCTGCACCTGTTCGGCCTCGATCTTCGCGGCCTCGGGTTTCTTGCCGCCCAGGTCAAACGAGTTCTTTTCAATATACCCGATTGTGAAATCCTTATACTTTACGGCTCCTATGCCGTACATGAAATTCTTGTTCATCTTTTTTTCAGTTTCATTGTTAATAACATACCGACAAGCAAGCCGGCCAATACACCTGTGATAAACGTCCGCATCCGGTTCGGAGGGCGTTTTTCTACCGTTTGAACGTCATTTGAAATTTCGCTCTTGGTTTCGCTACGGATGCGCGCCAGCTCTTCTTCATACCATAGCACCAGCTGCTGCAGACTGTCACACGAGGCTTCGGCCACGATGTTCCCGCTGTCGTCGCTGCCTACGGTCAGATTCGCCTGTCCGCTCTTGCCACGGTACACGGCACCTTCAGGAAGTTTACGGAGGCTGTCCGCAGGTATAGACAGCTTCACCGAACTCGCCGGTATACCCGCCATCACCAGTCCCGCCCGTCGGCTTCCGCTCGCGCTGTCGGCGCTTGCCGATTCCGTCCGGACTTCCCGGTTCATGCTCTTTCGGTGACTCGCGCAACCTGTCAAGCACAGGGCAATCGTCACGATGAGGACAGTTTCCGGCTGTATCAATAGCTTTTCTAAGACGGGCCATCTCGCGCGTATTGCGGGCCAGTTCTTTCTTTGTTTCACAAAATTCATCTTTTAGAGGTTTTACAATATTTTCCATCAAAATGCGGGTGGCATGTTCGGCGTTATCTATGCGCATGGCCTCTGCACCGGCCTCGGCCTTCATCGCTTCCGCTTTCGCTTTTCTCACAGTAGCCCGCAAGGAGCCAATGGTCGCCACCGTACCAACCAGGCCGCCGCCAAGGATAATGTTCATAAATTCGCTCAAGTCCATACCACCCGGTTTTATTATTGATTAATACCTATTTCTTTCAACCATTCCTGCACATCGAAGCTCGGACAGGCTTTCGCTGCCAGTTCGTTGTGTCCTATAATGCGTACATCAGGGAATTTCCGATGAAAATCCTTCACATACTTCTCCAGTGCCTTTTTCTGGCAGCCAGTGCGGGTGTCTTTCGGGGTCTTACCGTCTTTTTCCACGCCTCCGGCATACACGATGTGACGGCTTACACTGTTATATCCTTTGGCTCCGTTGGTCACTTCCCAAGGGTCCACCTGTGCATCCTCATTGTTTTCTACCAGACGTTCCACGCCTCCGTTCAGGTGGAACAGGTCGGTATAGCCAACCTGCTTCCATCCTCTTCCTCCCTGGGCAACCGGAGAAGTATGCCATTTGCGGATGTTCGCCGATGATACCTCACGCCCCTCCGGGGTTGCCGTACAGTGTATTACCAGATATTTCAACTTTGCCATAATCATCATGCTTGATAGCCGCTCATCATTACCACTCCGGCATCCTCTTTCTTGGGCATGCAGATGAAGTAATGGCGGAAGTTAATCAGGTTACGCTGGTTCAACGGGTCATTCTTTGACTCGGAATAATACATCTTGGTAGAACCTGTTGCCTTGAAAACCCTCTGTTTGTAGAAGGCAAATGAACACGGAAATTCACCGGCTTCTGCCGTTGTACCCAATGCCTTCTTCACTCCGGCTGTAGTATAAAGCGGGTTGTTGCCATACTCGTAGATTTCAAAGCCGTAAAGGTTACCTACCTTGCCGCTGTTGCGGTCAATATTGTACTGTTCACGGAATGCCTGGCTGGTCAGCAGCAGGTCATTCACATGGTCGGGGCAAAGCACCAGTCTGCGGCCGTCTGACGGTACGCGCAGGTTGTCAAGGGCACGCTTCATTTCCACAAGGTCATTCACGGTAAGGCGCAGACGGTTTGTAGCCGGATCTTTCTCGCCGGTAGTCTTAAGCACCGGAGTAGTTTCCGTATTTTTGTTCGCACAAAGCGCATGGGCCGCCTTGGTAAACTTCGCATCATTGATACTGTTGGCATGTCCCTCTTTCACACGGGCGGTCTTGTCATAGCTGATGGCATAAAGCTCATCGTCTGTAATCGGCGTAGCCTTGGTCTGGAATTTGTCCAGCTTGATGGCAATATCCTTGTCTTCCAAAGCCTGCACATCAATCGGATAGGTTTTATTGTTTATCAAGACATCCGGATCTACACCAACTTCTACCAGGTGAATCACATCGTTATTCACGATACTGCTTTGGTCGGGGATTCCTGACAGCCAGGTTCCTTCCAGTCCGGCACGGAGCACCTTAACAAGTTCCCCTGTCCAGATTTCCGTATAAACCCCTTCACGGAGTATTGAAGTACTTTGCGGGGCCATTCCCATAAAGGCTGCCACCGCATTCATTCCCACAGCTCCGGCCACCGGAGAGAATCCCAATACCGAAGCACACACGACACCTGTCAGCGTATTGAACAGAAGTGCCGTCAAAAGCATTACAATTTTTCCCATTTTCTTCATTTTAAAGGTTTTCAAATTTCACAGGTCATGCCGTATTCAGCCTTGTACAGGCGCTTGTACTCCTCCGGGTTATGCTCGCGCATTTCAAGCAGCGCATCACTCGGGACATCGCTCAGTTTGGCATAGGTGGACGGCTGTGCCTGCTGCTTGCCGCCCTGATAGCTCAATACAGTGGAAATCTTCACCTGTGGTTGCATGGCATCAAGCACATTCTTCAGTTCATCGACACCAACCTTCTTGCCAAGTTCGATAAACTGTATCTTCTTGTCTTCTCCCAGACGCTTTTCCACCACTGCCTTTTCTACAAGACCAGTGATACGGGCCAAAGTCAGCTTCCCGTTTTCTTGCTTCAGGGAATCATTCTCTGCCTTGGCTGCTTTCAGTTCATTTAAGGCTTGATTAACATCAGCCTCCGTTGCCGTTTCCGGCAGCCCCAATTGAAGGGCCAAAAGTTTCAGTTCCATTTCTTCTGTTGTTTTTTGGTTATTGATTAGTGGCAAAGGACAATCACCATCCTTTCCCAATGTGATTTGTTTTCCATCCTTCATCAGTACGATGGCATCATCATTGGAACCTACATCCACCAGTGATACCTCATACAGCTTGCTTTTGGTTATTGTCGGGCTGGTCTGCCCCTGCAGCAAATGTTCGGGCTGGTCACTCAGTTCCAGAATGTCTATTCCGGCACTCACCATTCTCAGACTGCCGAATTCAAACTGTTTCTTGCATCTTTTACTGAGGTCGGTCGCTTCGTCAAACACCAGTTCCCCGGTTACTTCACCATCCTCTACCCGAAGGTCCTTCACATAACCAATCACGTTTCCGCGTTGGTGCATGTACAGCAGTACCGGGTTTCGGCAATACTGCTCCACACTCATGCCCGATGTCAACACACGGCTTCCGTAGCTGTTCAGGCTGTCGTTTGAAATTCTTACACGTTTACTCATTTTCTCATGCCACGCCTTTATGCATTGGCGCTGCAATATTACAGAGCACTTACCGGGAAGCCAAAAAAGTGTGCAATGGTTGCACACTTCTATGAAACCGTTGCACATTATTTTGGCTGCAAGCTGATAAGCGGACAACTTTGCGAATAAATCGGGCAGGTGCAAGGGACTCCGAAGCCTGCCTTTAACCCTATATTCTTTATTATATGACAAAGGCAGAAATCGAAAAGAAAAAATCTCTTGCACGCTCACTGTTCCTTTCCGGCATGGAACAGACTGAAATTGCGGAGAAAGTGGACGTGTCACGCGTCACCATCTCAAAATGGTGCACGGCTGACGGATGGAAAGAGGCAAGGGCGGCAAAGAACGTCACCCGGCCGGAACTGGTGAACAAACTCCTGCTCACCATTGATACACTCATTACTCAAGTCAACGAATCGAACGACCCTGCACTTGTAGCTGGTCTCGGGGACAAACTGGCCAAACTTTCGGCGGTGATTGAAAAGTTAGACAAGAAGGCCAACGTAGTGGATGTCATTGAAGTGTTCATGGCATTCTCCAAATGGATTGAATACCGTTCAACCATCGACCCGGAAGTGACTCCGGAACTGGTCAGGGCAATCAACAAGTACCAGGATCTGTATATCACCGAACAGATGGGCATAAAATAAAACGGCTATGGCAACAGCAGCGGAAAAGAAACAGGCATACGAACAGTGGAAGGAACACTGTAAAAGAGTGCAGTCCATCACGGATACGGCTTTGCTCGCGGGCGAGACACCGGCACAAAAGGACAGGCGTATTCTGCGTCTGCAGGGTAACTATGCCGCGTTCTGTGAATATTACTTCCCCCACTTTCTCACCTTGCGTGACAAAACCACCGGGGAAGTCATACGCACCATCCACAATGCACCGTTCCACAATGCGGCAGCGGCTAAAGTAAAAGGCACACCCAACCTGAAAGCGGTATTCATGTGGCCGCGTGGCCATGCCAAGTCCACACACATGGACATTTTTGTTCCGCTGTGGCTGATGTTCCAGCCCAAACGTCTCATCAACTTCATGGTGGTGGTCGGCAAAAGTGAGGACTCAGCCACACGTCTGCTGGGAGATATTCAGGCAGAACTGGAACATAACCAGCGCATCATTGCCGACTTCGGCAAGCAGCAGGGGAATGCCTCCTGGCAGGATGGGGAGTTCAAGGCGGCCAACGGGGTGAAATTCCTGGCTTGCGGACGCGGACAGTCTCCACGTGGTTTGCGAGACCGGGAAGCACGTCCGGACTACATCGTCATCGATGACTTGGATGACGACGAACTGTGCCGCAATGAGAAACGGGTGCATGACATTACAGACTGGGTGAAAGAAGCCCTTTTTGGTGCACTGGATGTGGGCCGGGGGCGTTTTATCATGGTCGGGAACCTCATTTCTAAAAACTCGGTGCTGGCCAATCTCACCAAGACAAAAGGGGTACATGTATCCGTCATCAAGGCAATAGACAAGAACGGAGAACCGGTATGGCGCGAAAAATGGACGAAAGAAGAGGCGCAGGAATACAGGGATTTCGTAGGCTACCGGGCATGGGAAAAGGAGATGATGCACAACCCCATCGTGGACGGAACTATTTTTCGGGCAGACTGGATTCGTTACAAGAAACTGCCCAGGCTATCCAAGTATGAAATGCTGGTCTGCTATACCGACCCCTCTTTCAAATCGACCACTTCCAACGACTACAAGGCTTGCCGCCTTTGGGGCAAGATTGGGAAGGAACTGCACCTTATAGACTGTTACGTCCGGCAGGATACCGTTTCAGGAATGGTACGGTGGCTTTACGACCTCTACGAGCGTACACGTGATACGGCAGCCGTCCAGTTCTTTATGGAAGCGAACTTCATGCAGGATGTCATTCTGGATGAGTTTGAGGCAGAAGGGAATCTGCGTGGATACCAACTGCCCATCATGCCGGACAAACGAAAGAAACCGGACAAGCTCCAGCGCATCGAAGCGGTGTCACCATTATGGGAACGCGGTTTCGTATTCTACAATGAGAAGTTGAAAGAATCGCCGGATATGCAGACCGGAATCGAACAGACCTTGGCACTGGAGCGTGGCAGCCGTATTCACGATGATGCACCGGATGCCGACGAGGGAGCCATCTGGATGCTGCAGCGCAATTCAAGGCAGGAGAGTTTTCAACCGGTGTTCGGTAAAAGGCCGACCGCCAAAAATATATGGTAACATGATACAGCTGATTAAAAGAATGATTTTTGCATGGCGCTATAAACGTGCCGTTGCCCGTGCTTGCAAGTACGCCAAGCTCTACGGAAGAAAGTACTACGTCCTGTATATGGGTGGCAAACTGAAAGTTGTCCCCAAAAGGAACATCTGTGAACTGATTCACCGCCACCGTTTCCGCAAGGGAACCACTATCCGGGATATAGAAAAAATGGCATTGTTCATCACTAAATGAAAGTAAAGTCATGTTCATTACAGAAGAAGATTACAAAGTTGTCATCGGCGACAACGCATTAAAGGTTATCTCGCAGGTAAGCCCGGAAAACCGTACCAATGCAGAAGCGGAAGCCCGGGAAGAAATTGCCGGTTATCTACGGCCGAAATACGACTGTACGGCCATTTTCTCTGCACAGGATGAACATCGGAACCGCCTCATTGTCATGTACACCTGCGACATTTCACTTTACCACATGAGTGCAGCCATGCCGCAAAAGATGGGAAGCGAGATACGCAAGGAACGGTATGAACGGGCCATCAAGTGGCTTGAAGGCGTACAGGCCGGAAAAATTGTCCCTGATTTGCCTTTGGCTGTCGGAGAAGATGGGCTTCCGTCCGGAAATTCATTTGTTTACAGCTGTCAGAAGCAGCTTCATCATAACTGGTAGGATTATGGATATTAAAGACTTTTTCAGCGGTATGTTTTCCAATAAACCGAAAAACGTACTGCAAACGCCATACGGCAATTTTAATCTGGCCAAGGGGAAAGACATCAAGCGGGTGCAGAAAATGGTCATCGACCTGCAACGCACCACCGATGCACTCACCCGGAAGGACATCAAGAACTGGCGCGATGCCTGGCAGTATGCCATCAATGTGGACAGTCCCAGCCGCCAGCGCCTGTACGACATCTACCGGGACGCGGAAATAGACCTTCACCTCTCCGGGTGTGTGGAGCAGCGCAGAGGTTTTGTCATGGCACGTTCTTTCAAAATCGTGGATATGAAAGGGGATGAGAACGAGGAAGCGGTTCACTTCTTTGACCAGTCCTGGTTCAAGCAGCTCATGCGCTATGCACTTGATTCAATCTACTGGGGACATTCGCTCATCGAATTGGGCGACCTTTGCACTGACGGCGACGGCTGCATCTGTTATTCGGATGTGAAGCTTATTCCGCGCAAACATGTCATTCCTGAGTATGGGCGTGTCATTACCGACCTCGGGCAGGACTGGACTACAGGTATAGATTACCGCCAGCCTCCTTTTTCCGACTGGCTCATTGAGGCAGGTAGGCCCGACGACCTCGGGCTGTATCTCAAGGCTGCTTCACAGACTATTCCCAAAAAGAACATGCTGGCCTTTTGGGACACCTTCGGGGAAATATTCGGAATGCCCATGCGTATAGCACGCACCACTTCGCGCGATCAGAAAGAGATTGACCGTCTCGACAAGATGTTGCGTGAAGCCGGAACCGCCCTCTCCATGGTGGCAGGAATGGAAACCGAAATCGAATTTGTGGAAAGCGGCAAGGGGGACGCATTCAATGTCTATGACAAGCGTATCGATCGGGCCAACTCCGAACTGTCAAAGCTTATCATCGGGCAGACGATGACCATCGAGGACGGAAGCAGCCTATCACAGTCGGAAACGCACCTTGAAGTGTTCCAGAACCTCGTGGAAAGCGACTGTGATATGCTTCGGGATATAGTGAACAACCAGCTCATTCCGCGCATGGTGCGCCACGGGTTCCCTGTTAAAGGGCTGCGCTTCGATTGGGACTACTCCATTGACTACACGCCCGAACAGCAGAAAGCTTACGAGGAAATGGTACTGCAACACTACAAGGTAAAGCCTCAGTACTTTGAGGAAAAATACGGTATCCCGTGCGAGGAGAAGGAACCGAAAGAAGAGCCGGACCCGACAGAACCGAAAAAAAAGAAAGACGGCAAACCGGCTGAAACGCTGTCCCGTTTTTTCGACTGAGCCCCGATGATTATTCGGGGCTGCACCAGCGGTATGCCCACCTGTTGGGCAAACAGAAACTATGCCTCTCCATGGAGGACGAGGCAAAACTCATGCGCGACAAGCTCACGGAACGCTTTGACCGCATGATGAAGGTGCTGTTCCGGCAAGAAGGGGCAAACCTTGAAATAGGTATCCTGGCATCCGAAGAAGCGCAGGATTTTATAGAAGCTCATTCTTCTGTCTTGAACGGTTCATTCCGAAAGGTGGAAATGTCCGAGACCATGCGCAAGCGGCTGGAGCGTTCCAACTATGTATTCTCCGGCTTGAAGACCTTCCATGAACTGAATGAAGCCTTTCCCTCCCTGTTGGATGAAAACGGCAATAGAAAGACGTTCGAACGCTTTTTGAATGATGTCCGGAAGATCGACGAAACATACAATTCAAACTATCTACGGGCTGAATTCACCTTTGTACAGGCTTCGGCTGAAATGGCAGCCAAATGGGAACGGTTCATGCAGGACGGCGACCGCTATTATCTACAGTACCGCACGGCCGGGGATGCAAAGGTACGTCCCACCCATGCAGAAATGGCCGGCATCACACTCCCGGCTTCAGACCCGTTCTGGGCAGAATTCTATCCTCCTAACGGATGGGGCTGCCGCTGTTCCGTGGTCCAGGTACGCAAATCCAAGTATCCGCCTACAGACCACGAAGAGGCCATGGCAAGGGGGAAATCAGCTTTGGAAGTTGACAAAAAGGGAATGTTCCGGTTCAATGCAGGCATGGAACAAAAGACGATGCCCGACTATAATCCATACACCATCAAGCGCTGTAAGGATTGCGATATGAACAACGGAAATATGAAACTGGTCTTCGTTCCGGAAAATGAATTGTGCGCCGCATGCAAACTGGTAAGAACATTGGCCAATGCAGATGCCAAACAGATAAAGAAGCAAGCCAAGCCATTGCAGGGAACAGTTATCACGAATAATGAATTCCCATTCCCGGTAAACATATCAAAACGCACGCTTCAAGAATGGACCAACCAGCCATACAAGTTCTACCATGAAAAGAACCTCATGCTTCTGGATATAAAGAATGTATTTGCCAAAGCCAAATACCTGGGAACAGCAGATAACCACAAAGGTATTCCACACCTCATACAATCGCACATTTTCGAGATAGAAGTAAGAGGTGAAAAAGCACTGATAATAGTTCGGGAATACGACTGGCACGAATACACGCTGCACAGTCTTTCAGAAGGAGGTGAATTATACAAACATATAAAAAAGAAAGAATAGCGAAAGACGCAAGCTCCGGGAACTACAATCCCGTTCTGAACATCTAACGCTATTCCTCACTGCAAATATACAAAACAATTTTTAAAAACAACCCGTTATGAACAAAATTATCGAATTTCTCAAACAAAGCAACCGCTACAAACACCTTATTGGCGGTTTGTTGGTAGGCATTTTGGCCTTCACCCCGTGGACAGCGCTCTATGCTGCAGCTGTCGCAGCCTCCTGTCTGGAACTGAAAGACAAACTGAAAGGCGGACTTTGGGACTGGATAGACTGGTCTCTTACCGTCATAGGCGGCATATTGTCGGCCCTATTTTGGTGGATAGTGTAATGCTTTAGCTCATTTTGCCTGTTAAATCAGTAACTTTGTACCCGGTGGAGCTTCCCGATAGTCCGTGTGGTCTATCGCGGGTACAACAATGCGAACGCGAATGGCGGTGTGTCGAATGCGAATGCGAATAACGATGCTTCGAATACGAATGCGAATATCGGCTCGCGTCTGGAAATCTAATTAATCGGCGTACAGCACCGGGGACGTGTCCCCAAAGCGGTGCCGAGGGAAGCAAGCCACAGCAACAGCACCCATTAGGGTGGAAAGCTGAAAAATCACGCGTCGGGTGGAGTTTGGTAGGCTGTTATCAGTTCGAAGAAGTCAGATCCGGGGAAAGGAAGGCCCTTATCTTTCATGTTTATTAACCAATAGCTTATGCGCAGGGAAGGATATATTATCGAGGAAATCATCGAATACTCCAATATGTCGGAGGCATTCGATTCGGTACTTCGCGGAACCGGTCGTAAGAGGTCAAGGCAGGGACGATTCCTGCTTGCCCATAGGGAGAAGATTATCGCCGAACTGACGGCTTCCATTGCGGACGGTTCATTCCGGCTGGGCGGCTACCATGAGAGGGAAATTGAAGAATACGGTAAAAAACGTATTTTGCAGATCCTGTCCATGAAAGACCGCATCGCTGTGTTTGCCATCATGAATGTGGTGGACCGCCACCTGCAAAAACGTTATATCCGGACAACCGGTGCAAGCATCAAAAGGCGCGGTACTCATGATCTGATGAACTGCATACGTACCGATTTGCAAAAAGACCCGGAAGGCACACTTTACGCATACAAGTTTGACATCCGTAGGTTTTACGACAATGCGCGGCAGGACTTTGTTATGTGGTGCTTCCGGAGGGTGTTCAAGGACGAAAGGCTGTTGGTGCTACTGGAGCGGTTTGTTAAGCTGCTGCCGGAAGGTATAAGCTTCGGACTGCGCAGTTCACAAGGGGCAGGAAATCTGCTTCTGTCTGTATTTTTAGACCACTATCTGAAGGATAAGTACGGGGTTCGTTATTACTATCGCTATTGCGATGACGGACTGGTACTCGGTAAAACGAAAGCGGAATTGTGGAAGATTCGTGATGTTATTCACAGGCAAATGGGAAAAATAGACTTGGAAATAAAGCCGAATGAACGGGTATTCCCTGTAGAAGAAGGCATTGATTTCCTTGGCTATGTTATCCGTCCCGACTATGTAAGATTGCGGAAACGTATCAAGCAGAAGTTTGCCCGGAAGATGCACGAGGTAAAATCGAGAAAAAGACGGCGAGAACTGATTGCCAGTTTCTACGGCATGACGAAGCACGCCGACTGTAATAAGTTGTTTAAAAAATTAACAGGCAAAGAAATGAGAAGTTTTAAAGACTTGAATGTCGCTTACAAGCCGGAGGACGGCAAGAAGCGATTTCCCGGTGTGGTGGTAAGCATCCGGGAACTGGTAAACTTACCGATTGTAGTGAAGGACTTTGAGACCGGTATCAAGACCGAGCAGGGAGAAGACCGCTGTATTGTGGCCATCGAAGTGAACGGCGAAGCAAAGAAGTTCTTCACCAACAGCGAGGAAATGAAGAATATTCTCGCACAAGTAAAGGAAATGCCGGATGGTTTCCCGTTTGAAACGACCATCAAGACAGAGACATTCGGCAAAGGTAGAACCAAATACGTGTTTACATGAGAAGAGTTGAAGGAAGTGCCGGTGTATCGCTGATGGAATGCACGAACCCGGTTAAAGACAAATGGCGCATCCGCTGGGATGTGCAGGAAAAAGAGAACGGCTCTGCCTCCTACATGGAAGAGGAGTTCGGACACAAGCCTACTGATGAGGAAATCCGCACATTGGTTATGTCATGGTATAACAGCCAGACTGATGCAGCTATCCTATCCGGATTCGCCTATAATGGCGCCCCTGTATGGCTTTCTACGGAGAACCAATACAACTATAAGGCAGCATACGATTTGGCTGTTCAGACGGGCGGAGAGACCCTTCCAGTTACATTCAAATTCGGTTCGGATGAGCAACCCGAATACCATACCTTTGATAATTTGGATGAATTGAAGGATTTCTATGTTCAAGCGGTCAGACACATCCAACATACACTGGCAGAAGGATGGAAAAGGAAAGATGTATTCAACTTGGAATTGTATCGGGTTGATTGAGTGAATTTCCCACGGGGGAGGAATAAAAAAAGCCCCCGGCCTGTTAAAAATCATCTCACTTACTTTTGATTTAAAAAACGCATCCAGTGCGCACGACCGGGGGCAATGCCCTCGCCGCGCACTGGATGCGTTTTTTAAATCAAAAGTAAGTGAGATGTTGCAAATGTACAAAATTTAACTGGATATGAAAGTAATTGAGATACTAAAATTGAACAGGGAGCTTTTAAAAACATGCCATTACATGGGCATACGACCCGATGATGTGCAATATATAGAACTATATAATGAATATAACAAGTTGCATACCAATGGTGAAAAAGTGTCTTATATCGTAGCAACGCTTTCCCTACGATATGGCATCAGTGAACGAAAGGTGTATGACCTGATCAGGCGTTTTAAAACCGACTGCAATTTGTGTGCAGTGTAATCAGGACTTCCTCCCACTAAAGGCAAACTCCCCTACCCTACCTTTGTATCGCAATAAACAACATTCATATCATGAACAAATATTATCAAATCTTAGGCAAGGTACTTTCATCCGGAAAGATGCAAAGCAATAAGAAAGGGAATATCCGCTACCTGCTGAATGAACAGCTGACGCTGCTCCCTGCCGACCTTCTTGATATATTCGAAGGGCATACCATAGCGCGGAAAAAGTTAAAAAACGAATTACAACTGTTTATGAGAGGCGAGCGCAACGTGGAAAAATACAGAGAGGTCGGCATCAACTGGTGGGACTACTGCGGCTCAATCCTTGTGAACAGCTACCCAACTTATTTTGAAAAACTGCCGCCACTCATCGAACGCATAAACAGGGAAAAAAGGAACAGCAAGAACTATATACTGTTTCTCGGATCTACAGGAACGGAAAGTAACCAGGCTCCATGCCTTAGTCTTGTTCAGTTCCAGATAGAGCAAGGAGAACTGGTCATGACCGCCTATCAGCGAAGCAGCGATGCGAATTTAGGACTGCCGGCAGATATTTATCATTTGTACTTAATATCAAGACAGATTGAGTTGCCGCTAAAATCCATCACCCTGAATCTGGGGAACGTGCATATTTACGAAAACAACATCGACAAAACAGAACAGCTGCTTGCCGGCAATGAAAATGTAAAATTTGAATTGAACGTATGAGAAAGATGTATCTGTCAGCCCCTCTCCCATTTGTCGGGCAAAAGCGCATGTTCGCCAAGGAGTTCATGAAAGTGCTGGAGCAATATCCGGATGGAACATTGTTTGTTGACCTGTTCGGTGGCTCCGGATTGTTGTCTCACATTACCAAATCCCTCAAGCCCCACTCTACTGTTATCTATAATGATTTTGATAACTACCGCTTCCGCATGAAGCACATTCCGCAAACGAATCAGCTGCTTGCTGACATTCGCACAATAGTGGGAAATTCCGTACCACGTCATAAAATCATTAAAGGGGAACTGCGTGAACGAATATTAAGCCGCATCGAGCAGGAAGAAAAAACTACCGGATATGTGGATTTCATTACCCTCTCCTCCTCTATTTTGTTTTCCATGAAATACAAACTGTCTGTTCAGGATATGCGGAAGGAGGCTCTGTACAACAATATACGTAAGACCGGCTACCCGGAATGTACGGACTATCTTGAAGGGTTGGAAATCGTATCTTGCGATTACAAGGAAGTGTTCAACCGGTATAAAGATACTCCTGGGGTAGTATTTCTTATTGATCCGCCCTATCTGTCCACTGACGTAGGAACCTATAACATGTACTGGAATATGGCCGACTACCTGGATGTGCTGAATGTACTGAAGGGGCATTCATACGTATATTTCACTTCCAACAAATCTTCAATTCTGGAGTTATGTGAATGGATAGGTAGAAATAGGGATTTGGGTAATCCTTTTGAAAACTGCACAAAGGTAGAATTCAATGCTCACATGAATTACAGCTCTTCTTACACGGATATGATGCTTTACAATAAAGAGGCCGCCTGATGGCGTTTACTTTGCCTGTATTGAATAGAAAAGCCGCAGACGGTAATTTATACGTCCACGGCTTTTCCTTTCTAATAATGACGACTATTGCATCCGCTTGATAGCCACACACTGGTACACTTCAATACTTTCCACAATATCCTCATGGTTGTGATTGGTATCACTCTCCACCAGATCCAGCTCCAGAAAGGTTTCCCCACTCAAGCCGGCAAGCCGAGCATGAATCAGCCCGGGCAGGTCAAACACCTTCAGCGCATCTTCCTGCAGCTCACTTCCATCAGCACTCGAACCTTCCCAGTCTGTCACGATGTGCAGCTTGATCAAAGGTTCTGCCCGGTATTCCACACCGGGAACAATCGCATTCCACTGTATAGGGCAGAATTCCACAAAGACAGCCGGACGCTCCCAGTTCTCTTCCTGCTCGATGAACTCCACATTGTGGTTCCACAAGTCTATGTGCTTGATAAGGTCAATGGCCTTCAGTTCGCTGCAAAGCAGCCGATAAAGTTCTTTTCTCATTTTCTTATGATATTATATTCAATGGTGAAATACTCTGTTAGGTTCTCTTCTACAATCTCACGGACGGCTTTTTCCACTTCAGGCGATGTGCCGAGGAAACGGCGGCGGGGTATCTTGATGGTGCTTCCTTCTTTCTTTAAAGCCATGAACATCCAAAAATCGGCTTCTGTATCAAGCCGGGCATTTCGTTTGTCTTTCCGCAGCTTTCCGTCCTTCCTTCTCCCGAATGCCCCGGTGGCCTCATAATACTTATGCCAGAAGAAACGCTTCATTCGCCCTGTCACCACTATTTCACCACCATCATTATGAATGGCCGCATAGGGCAGAGAAGTAAAGAAGGTAATGCTGTTTTCCGTCGTCCGACTCCCAATACTTTTCCGAAGCGCCCCGGTATCTGTCAGTATGGCTCTGCCTTCATCCCGGATGGGGCTTTTCCGCCGCTGCCATTTTTCACTGAAAAAAGCCTGCCGCTCAAAGTTCTTGTCAAACTCATCGCTCATTTCCACCTGAATGTCTTTCAGTATCCGGGCCACTACTTTTTTAACGTCTTCGTTCATTCCCAGTCAAAGTTAAATTTCAATTGTACCGTATCGTCCGGCAAATCGTTTTTAGGGTCTGCGGACGCTTTAAGCATATTGTAGAATGTACGCTCACTAATAGCATACACAGGATATATGTACCGCCGCCATATTTCACGGTTCGGTACACCGTGACTGGCATAATGGTCATATATCCTGTTTACTTCTGCTACACGCTTCTGATAACTAACTCCGTGCCGCTTTCCCATATAGGTTTAATCGTTCATAGACGGTTCTACTTTAGGTTTATAGGGGCGGATGTCAAGCGTCATTTTTGCGCTTACCGTTACCCGGCCACTTCCTTCACACTGTTTGCAGACTTCCTCAACGGTTTCGCTTCGCTTCTTTCCAAAGATCCGAGAGGGATATTCTACAACTTTCTTTACTTTACCTGTACCGTGGCAAGCACGGCACAGGGCTACTTTCGGAGATTTCTCCACTTCTTGTATCATAGTTCTATAATTTATGATTCTGTCATTCCCAGTGGAATAGGTTTCCACATTCCGTTTTCGTTCTTGATTTCAGCACGGATAAACTGTTTGCTCACTTCCGGCTGGTAGGCTTCCTCAATGATGCGTACACCTTCAATGAAACGTTCATCTCCGGTTTCCATGGCCACTTTGCGAAGCTGCACAATGCGTGAAGCCTTCAGCGTACCCTTGGCATCACGGGCCAACAGACGAAGCACCATGCTCACCAGTGCCTTGGTCTTTTCATCTTTGGCCAAGCCTTCGATATATTCCTTCACAATGGCTATACCGTCTTCCACCGTGTCACGGTAACCGTCGGTCACATACACACCCAGCGTGATTCGTTTGTCGCCTTCACTGTTAGTAAAGGTATGGCTGCGCTGGTCATCCTTCACCTTGGTCTTGAAAAGGTCTGCCTTCATTTCCAGAATGGTTTTGAAGTTGTCCATCACAGTCTGCTTGCTTGCCTTGATCTGCTCACTGATGCCCAGCAGTACCGGAATGGAGTTGGCTATCTCCTCATCCACCATCTGTTTGTACATTTCGCGGTCATTCTTGGCTTTTTCCTCTGCCGCTTTCTTTGCTTTTTCTCTCTGGAAGGCTTCAAATTCCGCCTTTTCCTCTGCCGTCATTACCACGGTCGTTTGTTTCATTTCTTCCATGATTCTTGTTTTTTGGGGTTATTGGTTTTCATAATCCTGCATTTCAGGTTCGTCTTCCATCAGCATAGCCTCTCCGTTGGCGTATGCCCAGTCAGCCAGTTCACTATAAAACTCGGCTGCATCTTGCTTCTCCATATCAGAGGCAAGCAGGTTGATTTCCTTTTTCAGATTCTCTAAAATCTTTGTGTTTCTATTTTCCATATCCTATCAGTTTGCCGGAGCATCAGGGTCAATCTGAATGAGTGATACCATGCTCACGGGGTTAATCGTTTGCTTTTCTTTCCTGGGCTTCAAGCCGCCTTTCCGTTGTATGGACCGAAGCTTTACCGCCAGTTCATCCAGTTCGTCCACCGTAATCTGTCTGAACGCCTTGCCGACTATTCGGGGATTACTGCAGAAGTCATTGATTCGTGCCCAGTCGGATGTATCTATGCCCAGCTTCTGCATCAGGTTCAGACAGAGACTCCGTTTCCGTCGCAGCTCCTCACGCAGCTTCTGTCGCCATTCGTCTTGTCCGCTCAGCTTCTCCAGAGCCGTACAGCAGGCTTCATACTCCTTGGCTGTCATTTCCTTCAGACTGTCCGTCCGGTTCCACGTGTACTGCTGCACAATGCTTTTCTTGAATTCTTCCCGGTCTCCTGTACAGGGCAGTTTCTTGAACAGTGCGTAGAACCGGGCGAAATTGGTTACTTCCTGTGCCATCTTGATTGTATTAGCCAATTAATAATTGAAATCCCTTTTCCGTAATATACATATCCTCACGCTCTATCCACGGTTCTCTCAAATCATCATCTTCTTCTTTGGAATCCGAGAAATTCAAACTAAGGCTGTTTTCAAGGCTGCAATCTATTTGTTCCTCTATGTCAGCAATGCTTACATCTTCAGGAACTGTTCCTCTAAACTTTACAAGTACCGTAATTTCTTTTGCCATAATTCAAAAACTAAAAGGTTATTCAAACAAAACTTTAATGCCACACGAACTGCCCACATCAAGCTCCAGTTTAGCTCCTTTGCTCAGTTCCCAGTCCTTCAGCATATAGATATACTCACAATCCAGCAACAGGCGTATATCCGCCCGCATGTGCTCTCTCCAATGCGCTTCATCCGGAAGTCCGTTTTTAAATGGATTCACCGGATTGAACCCCATAGCACGCAATCTGTTTTCAGCATCGAGGAACGCACCTTTGCGCTCATCGATATTGTAGTGGGCTATTGCCCCACTGATGTAAACTTTGTCCTTTTCCATATCACTTCTTTTTGATGTTGACTTTACAACTTGGATTCCAAATCAGCACATTACGTGCAAATAATACATCACCCGTTTCTATTACGACATGACCGGGCGTTTTCGCTCTTCTCACTTTCAGGTCACTTTGGATGTTTCGCTCCAGCCAGTCATCCAACACTGCCCTGCTGGAACTTCCGTCCAGCAGAATCTGGAACACTTCTGTTCCGGTGTAGCTTTCAAAAGCCTTTTCGTTATTATCCATAATCACTTTGGTAAATTATTACTTGTTTGAATGATTCCGTCTTCCCATACCACATAATAGCTTCCTGGGTCTCCAATGGCGCGGCCTTGGCAATAAGCTTTATAACCGACCACTCGAATCTTCATATCACAGATATATTTCAATCTTACAGCACCGCCACCCATTGGCTGGCTCTTCTTTTCCTGGCTGATCCAGATGAAACATTTCTTCGGGAAGGTTTCCATCAGTTCCACAGCCTGCGGATAGTCCCATCCGGCCACCTGGAAGGAATCAATGATGATGAACTTCGGGCTTTTCGGCTTTTTCAGCCGGGCAATCACTTCCTCCAGACTGCTTTCTGTCACCACGCGAAACTTACCCTGTACCTCATTCATCTTCAAATAACCCATACGCCGTTGGAAACTTTGGTTGATTTTCTCTTCGTAACTCATGTACAGCACCGGCCCATAGTTACACAGTTCCTTTCCAAGCTGCATTACAAAGCTGCTCTTCCCGCTGGCACTGGCACCACTGATGAACCACGAAGCGTTCTCTGCCGGAAACCCGAAAGGTTTGCTCCATTTCTCATTCCACGGCAGAGTAACCCATTTCTTGGCAGCTATTTCCTTCGGACTGTACGCACGCTTCATATTTTTTTATATTTTTGCATCATGAATGATTCAATACACATAAGAGTTTCATTATTTAGCAATGTTCCAACGCGAACGGATGATGGGTTTCATCGTTTTGAAACCGTCTTTCTAAATCCGCTCTTGCAAGCATGTGCTCCTCCTCCACTGTCAACTCACGAATGGGAAGTGACTCGACATCGATACATTCCATACAAGGTCTTTGGAGAGGGCGGGAGGGCTGAATGCTTTGGCGCTGATTTAATTCTGCGTCACACATGCAAATCAGCACATCAAGCCTTTCTCGTAGCGCAAGCAATTCGTTCAGTAACTGATTTGTTCCAGTCTTCACACGAGGGGATTTATTGTTTTTGTTGCATCTATTCATAATTCATTCATTTTAAGTTTTTCAATCTCAGTATAGACTCTTCTCAAACCACCGCGTGTCTTCCGTACAATCTGGGCTATATCAGCACCTGCCGGGGCATTTACCTTGGCCACAATACGTGCCTGGTTGTTCAAGAACTGTTCGCGCTCCTTGCCATCATCCGGAGTCACCTTGCTGTACCGGTCACCATAACGGCTCAACATTTCGGTATAACCCACCTTCTTGCATTCTATGGAGCGGTTGATTTTCTCTTTCAATCCGTCTGCCCCCATCATGTACCAAGCGCAGCAGCGTTCAGTGGCATTCCACAAGGCCTTCAGTTCAAGGAAAGCTTCATACTGCAGGTCGCCTGCTTCATCGAGGATGATAAGCGGGGTTTCCATAGAACGGAGGTAATATACCAGATCTTCATACACATCAGAATACTTTCCCTTACTGTCCACACCAAACTCTGCAGCAATCTTGCGTACCAGCTTCAATTTGGTCTTTACCTGCGAGCAGTCGATATAAACGGCATTCTTGTGGCTCTGCACATAATAACGCGCCGTGAAAGTCTTGCCGATATTGGGCATGTCGCACAAGATACCCGACAGGCTGGACTGCTGTGAAAACTCCAGCTGGGCTGTGATATATTCAAATGTCGGGGTCTTGGCTGCTTTCCATTCCATTTCACCACGGAGGTTCACCCCTAATTTCCGGGCAATGCTTATCCAGTTGGCATCGCTCAGGGCTTTGTCTGTCTGTCCGTTCTTGATTGCACTGTACACAGACGTACTGATGCCCAAAGAAGCAGCATGCTTGGCATCACTGGGATAGTTCACACGGTTGCCGGCTATCGCTGCTATAATCTTCTGTTTTTGCGCTTCTGTAATCATAATTCTAACGCTGTTTTAATGTTGTTCTAATTCTGTTCTTACATATCACTGATGGCTCTCATTGCCTCGCTTATTCCGGAGTGCCATTCATAATCTGATTCCGGATCTGCCGACAAATCGACTGGCAAATCATCGGATAGTTCCACCGGGAGAAGTCCCAGTTCCTCTTCCGGGTCATCCGTTGGCTGATCCGGTGTACCGGTTCCCACCTTTCCGATGGCGTGGTCATTGAGGTATTTGCTGAAATGACTCAGAACTTTGTTTTGCTCTGTATAGGCTACCCGGTCTTCTTCGGTCTGTTCTGCCATCACCCGGTTGTAAGTCACTACCGGACGAACCTTGTCAAGGTAGCGGTCGTTCTGGTACAGGAAGACATCCGTAGGCTTGCCCTCTTCATCCGGCAGGAAGTAGGCCGTCACCTTGCGGTTGTTTGGTTCCAGCTGCTCCAGCACTTCCGGACCGCTCAGCCACCAGTCCGCATTTGCCACACGTACTGTGGAATTTCTACGAATACTGGTATCTACCTTTTCTCCGATATATCTGCTCAAAGTCAGTTTATCAAGCGGTCGAAGGGTCGGATTGATTTTGGCTACGAGCACATCCCAACGGGTCATTCCGGGATATTTCTTTTGATTGGGGTGAAGCGTATTGTTCCATTCTTCACAATCGCGCCGGTCGTCCGCCACAAGCTCTTCAAACGTATAATACTTTCTGTCTTCCCAGGTGTGGTTGCTGCTGTCGCTCACTTTCTTCTGATCCACCCGCCGTGCACCCTTACCATACCAACGGCCAATGCCTTCATGGTTCTTATGTGCTATGGTTGTCTTGAACGCACCGTTCAGAGCTTCAGCATATTTCTCCTGTGAGTTCTGTGGAGCACAGAAATGCACAAACTTAAATACCTCGCCTGCCTTCAGAAATCCTTCTTTATACTTGCTCATCAAGTGCTGCTCCACCTCAATACCGGCTGGAATACCCCATCCGTTACGTTCGATGAGCCGGAACATATCACGGAAACAGTCCACTACCAAGGCATCATCCTTATCCCGTCCGTAGGCCAGCCCGATACGGCACTGGCTCACCACATCATAGGCATAATAGGCATGCACATACTCGCCGCCTTTCATCCGACGCGGCAAATCCACGTCATCCATCGTAATTTGTGACAAAGAGAACTCACCACCATGGCGGTGCATGTGCGGCATTTGCTCATGATAGAACTCCATACGCCCACGCAAGGCTTTCTCTATCAGCAGCTGGTTTGCCGGGTTGTTCAGAATGTTCCGGATAGTGCTTTCGCTCAGTTCTTTCGGCTCCCCGTTCTTGTCCGTAAAGTTTTCCGGGTTGAATATCTCTCCTGTTTCCAGATCCCATACTTCCAGCTCACCGCATACAAACGACAGATACATTTCATGTACATCGCTGCCGTATGGTTGGTTGGGAAGTACTTTCAAACTCATCACCAAGCGTTCGTCCATGTGAGTTACCTTCCGCTTGTTCTGGTTGCCGAATTTTCCGGTTATCAAACATTCGTAACCATACTGCTTGTATTCGTTCACTTTCTTGCGGAAGCGTAGGGTACTGGCAGGAAGGTCATGACCAAAGTCTTCGCGCAGGGTCTCGATGGTAGTGGCCATCATGTCCCAGTTATATTTTTCACCCATCAGTTTGCGGTAATCATTGCTTCTGTTATAAAGCTTGATACAAGTATTCAGAACTGAAGCATTCACCGCATATTTCCGGGCAAGTTCGTCTGTAGCTCTGTTGCTGGAAGAATGGGAGGCCCAATCCAAGAAATAAGCTACTGCAGCCTGATCCAACACATAGTTTGACAGTATCCAGTGGCGAAGTGCCTGCTCTGTTCCTCCGGGGTTGTCTTCCTTTACCCGTTCCAGACACTCGGTAGGCAGGCTATTGAGGGCGACCAACGCGCAATTTCCAGCAGCACCTCCACCACGACGCACCACCTTGATACGGCCACGGTTCACCCAGTTCCTGTAGCAGGATTCGGTGATATAGCCGCCATCTATGAGCTCACGTGCAGAAATACACTGTATGTTACCGTAATACACCAACATAGCCGCCTCCTATCTCAATGCCGATGCAAACGCTTGGATTTGGTTAATATCGGCAACCATCACATGCTCGTAAGTCTTCACCGTTTCTCCCTTGAATATTACCTGACCGCTACCATCATTACGGTCAAGCTCTATCAAGGCACCGTTCGGACAGTACTGACGCATCACATTGTCATAATCATGGAAAGTTTCTATTTCCGGAATAACAACCATCACAATACCGCCACGATCCATGGCCAACTTACGGATCTTTGCAGAAAGTTCGGAGTTGCCACGACGGTCATCAAACCGGATAGCGTTATAAACAGTCTTCTCTGTCACGTTGAGTGCCTTTGCGATAAAGTCGCGGTCGGCTTTCGTAATGTGAATGTACCTCTTGTTCATATCTCACTTGTTTTAATGATTAATATTGGGGGGAGTCCGGGGAATCGAACCCCGGCACAAGAACCATGCACTCCCGTGTGTCTTTCCACACCGTCACCCGTCTCTTAACGCCTTCCGGGTTGTCACGCTGGGTTTACTGTTGTCCCTCAACCTTTTCACCTTTTTCAATAATCCCAAGAAGTATAGTGAATTTCTCACGTATCTTCTGGTTCACTTCCAGTTCCAACGTATGCGCCAAATTTGAAGCCGCACTGGTGCTGTTCTTGCGGATGCTTCCGGTAAGAAGACTATCAGTCAGACTGTTTATCTTGCTTTCCATGTATAACTTTACATCATCATGGCTACCGGCAGATAAAACCACCTTCAAGGCACGGTAACAGGAAAGTTCACGTTGCGTCTTGTACATATCCTCGGCATACCAGCAGAAGAAATGTTCAAAATCCTCATTCATGTCTTTGGTGTACTTGTCAGCCTGTCTTACCAAATCATCTATATGGGTCTTTACAGAACTGAATACAAAATCCCAGCAACTCATTTTCTTGTTTTCCATAATCTCACTTATTTAAATTCGTTTATAATCGGTTTCAAACTCACGCCGTAACAACTCATCAGGCGGCGGATAAGGTTCTTCACATAAAAATCAGGTGCGGAAAACACAATCCCGGTCTCTTCGGTATATCTGAAGCTGATACCGTCCATCATCAACACGTAAGCCACCTTGTGCTTCACGCTCTGTGTCTGCCATTCTTTTATTTCTTCGTTCATTTTCTTTAATCCTTAAAATTCGCTAATCACATGCCTTTTTCGTATATTTGGCGCGGTGTTCCTTTTTGAACACGCTGCAAATATATAGAATATTTTCGACACTAAAAAGTTTTATGTAGATAATTTACGACTTATGACGAATATTTCCGACAGGATTGCAATCCTAATTAAAGAAAAAGGTATCAGTACAAGGGCACTTGAACAAGCTATTGGGTGCTCGAATGGAGTAATTTCAAGATGCATTAGCAAAGGAACAGATATATCAAGTTTATGGGTGTCGAAAATTATCGAAATACATAATGATATAAACCCTACCTGGTTACTTACTGGGAAAGGTGATATTTACTATAATACATCATCTACAACAACACAAACAACCGAACTATCCTCTCTCCTTGCCTTAATTAGAGAAAAAGAAGAAATCATCAGGGAACAAGATAGAGAAATCGGACGCTTAGAGGAACGAATCCGGCAAATGACAATCGAAAAGGAAAAACATGTATCGGATGCGCCCATTTCCGGTACTGCAAATGTCGGGTAGGCGGATTTACTATTACCATACACCGGTGATGGAAAACGAAGCGTACCCCCTATCATCCCCCATGATGTCCCCCTCCCAAGCAATCCCCCTCCCCTACCATTATATAAGGGCATAAAGGCACTGATATTGGGGAATTTAAAAAGTAAAACGTGAAAAATGATAGGTTTTTAGGGGGGGGCTATCAAATAAAAAACAAGGGGTATTTTTAAAATTGTGGTATTTTAGCATGTCTGTATCGCACACCGCCAAAACCCTATTTTGAATATCCAGTTCTATAAAAGTGAATATCCACTTTGAACATCCACCTGAATATCCAGCGTCAAAAAAGACCGATTTCAAGCACAAAAAAAGGGGAGGTATAACCACCTCCCCACACCGGATCATTCTAAAGCCATTTTTATTGCGTTTTTGGCCGCTTATTATTCGTCTGACACATTTCACTACGCCCGCAAGAAATGAGCGTAGATTGCTTTATTATAGCCTTTTTGGTGCATACAGTCCCGTTACCAGATAATCCTGCATGAAGCAGATAATTCTTCGTTGCGCCCACCTGTTCTGCCGTCAAAACAGTATAAATGGCCGTTATACTACTAAAATACCAGTCTTTCCGCTTTGTTCCTTCTATTCCGTGTGTCAAATGTATATGTATTACCTTTGCCATAACTAATAATATTTTGTCGCAAATATACCAAATAACTATTATATGGAATAATTTAAGCAGCATTATATCAAATAATCAGGCACAAAAAAAGCAGCCGCAGCTGCCACTCACTCCCCCACCAGAATCAACCATGTAAGCCTTATGTAAACCCAATTAAACCTATCTGCAAATCTGTATGCCTAAAAAGCACATAAATGTAGCTGCAAATTAAACCCACGTAAACGTTTCGTTTTGCAGAGCCATCCACTCATATTTTGCATAACATTTTGTATATCAATAGGTTTGATATTCTTTCCGCTCAATCCTCAATATACGTTTCGTTCTGTGCCCCATATAAGTGTGGTAGTTTTGTACGAAATACAGGAAAGGAAAATGTAAGGTTATTCGTTTTCCATATTTTCCCTTTTATTTTATCTTCAATGTCCGCATATATTCCTTCTGCTCGGGAGTGATTCTGTAGCTCTCGATGGCCTTCTGGATGGTCTTGTTGTGCGTCCAAGGAGCAAGGCGGTTTTGCTCGATGTAGGGAATCGTTGCGTCCCATTGCTTGGCAAGGGCGGTGGCGAAGAACCAGGCAACCATCATCTTTACGTAATACTCTTCGCTCCTTACTGATGCAGGAATTTCAAGATACTCAGCCTTGAAGTCTTTATCCAGGTAATGAGACATAAGTGTCTCTATTCCAAAGCGACAAGTATAAACGTGGGATGATTTACTCCAAGTCTTGATCTTCGCCAATAGTTCCTTCTTGTGTTTGGCAAACACCTTCGGAGACATGATGTCGCAAACAGCCCAGTTATCCACGAATGGCAGAAATCTGTCTGTAAGACGGATGCATTCTTCGTAGTCCTTCACCTCGGAGATGAGGAGTCCGTGAAGCATGTTCTCATCGTAGTATTCGTGAGGAAGCTGCTGAAGAAAATCCTTGCATTCTGCCTCCTTTGTAAATTCTTTTGCGAACTTGCGAAGCACAGGCACACGAATGCCTATGAAACTCTCCACAGGCACTCCCGGTGTCAGTTTGGCTTGGAAAGCAGCATACTGCTTATCCTGCATGGCGAACAGTCTTTCTTGAAGTGAAGTCATAAATTCTTTGTTTTATAATGCAACATAGAAGGAGCAATTGCCTCTTTATTCAATTCTGCCATATTTCATTTCCACGCCTTCCTTATCATACTGCTTGCGTTTTCCGGTTGGAGGCTCAGTAAGCGTGACGCGAACTACGGCCGTGCGTGATAGAGAACGGGCGATGCTCTGGTCGAAAGTATCCATGTGTTGAGGAAGAAAATGCTCACAGATTAGTCGGAGACCATGAATCTTCTCTGCATCCTCAGTCACGATTTCTGCCTTGCCGAATGCGATGGCTGATTTGTATTGCAGGGTGAAACTGCCGTCCTTTGGACCAACCGTAGGCGCACAACGGGTTACGGCTGAAAGGCAGACATCGGGATGAGTCTTGATGGCCTCCAGTTTCTTGCCTTCCAAGGCACCATGAAAATACCAATTCACATCATCATCTGATGCGAGCGATAGCGGTAAACCATAAGGTTTGCCGTCTTCGTCAATAAAACTTACAGTTATATACGGAGCCTTGTGCATTACTTCCAATGCCCACCCACTATCCATTGCTCTTGATTCCTTTCTCATTTTTATCCAATTAATTTGATGATTTGTTTATCCGAAGCATCAGGCAGGATTTCTTTCAGATGTTCGAAAATCCTCTGATAAGACTCTTCGGGAGTACGGTTGCATTGGCAAGACTCCCTGCCATAGAGATCTTCGGGAGTGTTGAGCAGCGACCATCCCCAACCATATTCACGATTATGCTTGTCACGAGGATATATGAAATTCTCGGTCACAATGTAAGTAGCCATTTCCAATCGGGTAAGATACCCGTCAAACTTGCTTCTCATTCCTTTACCAGTGAAACCGCAAGCTGTTCGTAATTCCCTTGTAATGAGACTTCCAGAATATTGTAGTGTGCTAAGGATAGCTCCTTCAATAGACTCTTCTTCTGGACGAGGGTTTTTGCTTCTTCTGTAGTTGCAGAAATCTGGCCACCATTCCTGGCTGATAAATCCTGCTTTCTTATTGAAAAACTTTCCGTACATACAGGGCATTTCAGTCACAATCTCGCCCTTCCATTTCCAAAGTGGCCAATCCCAACCTCCTTCAGGAAATGTCACATATCGACAATCCTCATCCACGATGTCCTCAGCAGAGAAGCCTTCAATGCCACTATAGAGGAGAGGAAGGAAGCCAATCTTCTGAATCAGCTCCATCATGCCAGTTGCTGAGTATATTTCTGGAAATACCATTTACGTAGTTTTTATTTCAAAGCCTTACCATCTGAGAAAGCGTTACCGACTTTTTCGCCCAACTGGATATAGCTATGATGAATTGGGTCGAAGACAATCAGCTCCATCTTCTCCATGTCTGGATTTCCGTCTTCTGCCAGATACTTCTCATCTACAAGGATATTTACTATTTCTGCAACAAGATAATAACCAGTCTCGCTTTCGTCGTATTTCTCCTTGATGCGACACTCCAAAGTCATAGGAAAATCTGTAAATACGGGAGCGTTAACCATATTTGCCTTCTTGATGTTCCATCCTGTCTTCTCCATCTTCTTTGGGTCATTCTTGGCAGAAACAATGCCCACGAAATCAGAAGCCACCATGGTTTTCTTGGTAGCGAATGCAACGGTAAACTCACCGCCAAGCTTCAGGTTGTCTGTGGTAACATGGTTTCCCATCGAGATTATAATCTCCTTCATGTCCCATTGTCCAGCCCAGGCTGCGTTCATTGCATTGGCAACTCCCTCCTTATTATATGTGCCGATAATCAGCACAGGCTGTGGTACGACCCACGGCTTTGGTGCAAAACTTTTCATATTCTTCGTTCTTTATATTGTTATAAATTCATGTGCAGATAAATCATTGCTGCAATCTGTAGAAACAGAATGGCAGGAACACCGTATTTGAACTTCTTATGCATCGTCTTGTGATGCCAGACTTTCATTCCAAGCCAAGCACCGATGCTTCCGCCCATAACTGCCATCATCAATAGCGTGACTTCCGGAATTCGCCACTTAGCTTTCTTAGCCTTGTACTTGTCTATGCCGTATATGATGAATGTAACTGCATTGATGCAAAGAATGTAGTATGTCAGTAAAGTATGTAATGTATTCATATACCTCAAATACAATATTACAGGTTCAACATCCGAATCTCTGCGTTTACGAAAGAAGTGACCTCATGGTAATTACATTCAAAATGATTGGCTATCATATTTCTTGCAAACTGTCCATGAGTGACAACGATGATGGTATCATTGGCAAATTTCTCCGATAGTTCTTGTAAGGCTTTGCCAGCTCGTTGATAAATATCCTCTTCTGTTTCGGCATCACCATCAGGGAACATCCATCTGCCATCCTTTTTATACTTGTCTGCTGCCTCAGAAACAGGCATACCTGTATATTTTCCCCAGTCACGTTCTCTAAGAATTTCCATAGGAATGACTGGAAGTTTTAATCTCTCAGAGATAATATTGGCAGAGTCCATTGCACGTTTCAGGTCGCTTGAGACAATGCACTTGAACTGAACGTCTTTTTCTGCAAGATGTTCAGCTGCATTTCGTACTTGCTCCTTACCTTTGTCGGTAAGAGTGCCAGGCAAATGTCCTTGTAGAATCATCTGCAAGTTCTCTGCTGTTTGTCCGTGTCTTACTATATATATGATCATTTGAAATTGCTTATTCTCTATGCGCGTAACTTTTTCGGTATTAAACTTCGATTTCTGTGAATCTGTTGAAAGTCTTGCCGTCTCTTGTAACCAGACCGAAGAACATCTTTTCTGGACGTACCCAATATGCTTGTTCACCATAGATAGCCTGGTAAACCACCATGCGCTCCAGTGTCTCGGAGTCAAATGCAGAATTGATGAACTTGTACTTGCCACCTTTGAAATGTTGGAAATATCTTTCTTCTTTTGCTGGATACTCCATCAACATCTTGGTAGCAAGCGGTGCGTACCAAGTTTTCACTTCTTGTTCTGTTGGAGTATGACCGCCAGGAAAATGATAGATATTGTTGTAGTGCTCCATAAACAATGGGGAGAAGTGAGCAAGGGTGTCCTGCTCACCAAAAAGTCCCCATACTCGTTCTTTGTAATATGGGTTGCAGCAATCAAACTGTACGGCTTCAAGTTCGGAAAATTCCTCAATCAACGCTTCGTCTATAACCAGACGCTGATTGCCATCCTTGCGAGGTGCTTTATACTGATGTTCACCGATGCGTACCTTTAGAAACTCCGTCATCTTGAAATAAGGATTGCCCAGCAAAGCTGGAATGCCCACTACTGGAGAGAGCATCTGGGCAAGGAATGCTCCGCAACTGTTTCCGACAAGCAAGTCTGGATGCTCTTTGTCTATGATGGAGCGAATCTCCTTCAATGCCTCTTTGGGATGCAAAGGCAAGTCTGGAGTCAGTACGACAGCACACCCTTCGAAAGCCTCTCTCATAGCATTCGCCATAGGGCAACTGCCTGTCGCAAAGAAACCATGCAGGAATAGTATTTTCTTCATTGTCTATTCTTCTATGTCTTGTTTTGGAGTTTGTTCGGCTCTTTTCTTTATTGGTCCAGAGTGATTACCTCTGTTGAGCTTGATACCATGCTTGTTGAGTATGCGAAACACAGAGCTTCGGCTTTTGAATCCACTGGCTCGCCAAATGTCATCGATTGGATGACCTGCCACGTAAAGATTGATAACTGTCTTTTCCCTGTCCAGTTTATGCATCTTGGCAGAAGATACTTTTGGCAAAGATATAATCATCTTCTCCTGTAAATCCACTACATGCTCTGCTGATTTGCGTAGAGCAAGAACTTCTTCAGGTAGAGCCCCCATCATTGTCAATACATCAGACGGTTTTGTCTCAGGAAACAGAATATTGTTGGAGTCAATCTTGTCATGTATGCTAATGATGCGGATTACTTTGACTCGGCAAAATTCCAGGAACGTTGCCAGTTCACGACTGCCACGCAGGGCATTGGAAAATTTGGGGATGACAAGTTCATCACCTCTTTTCAAGGCGACCATCAGTTGTTTCCACAACGGTCTGTTTCGTTCGTTCTCGTCATTTTCTTCAACGATACGAACACACCCAAACTCATTCATCCATTTGCGATCTTCTTCCAGTTTGTCATACTGAGAGATAGCCATAATGTAGCCGACTTTTGCCATGTCAAAAACGTTTTATCTACTGATAATATGATTGTTATACGCCTATTGTCAATAGTATAGGTTTATGCTAAGAACATGTATAGGCGTTATACATGTGCAAAGGTACATAATTATATTCAGAATCATATGGAAAAGCCACTCAACTTTGCCCCTTTTGGCCACGCAGAATTATCCCTTTTGGCTAAAATATGATTGACCCCTTTGGCTAAAATAGTGTTGCCCACTTGCTTCACCTATAATTATAGTTTTTTTGTGTAGATTTGAGTACCCTTGTCCTGGTGTAACGGGAGAGAAAATAAAATCTATACAAATGAATAAACGAATCAAAAACATTTTAAGATGTTATGCGGCTGGCATAGGAATCAAGGAAACGGCATCTACGTTTCATATTTCCCGTAATACAGTCCGCAAATATGTCCGCTTATTCCTTTCAAGCGGCAAGAGTATTGAACAGCTTCTTTCCCTGCCCAATGGACAGTTGGATGAACTGTTCGGCTGCACGGATACCCGGCATCGGGAGCCTTCATCCAAAAGGATTGAATTGGAGGCCTTGCTTCCCGGATATGTATCTCGTCTGTCACGCAAAGGTATGAGTGTCCGAAAACTGTTCAAGGAGTACCATACCGAATATCCGGACGGCTATCAGTTGTCTTCCTTCAAACGGATTGTCAGCGAATACAGGTTTCACATTAAGGTTGTCGGTCATGTAGAGCACTATGCCGCAGAGCAGATGTATATTGACTTTGCCGGTGACAGACTTGAAGTTGTTGATGAAATGACGGGCGAGACGAAGAAAGCCGAGGTATTTGTTGCCATCCTTCCGTTCAGCCATTATACCTACTGCGAAGCCGTATGGTCGCAACGCAAGGAAGACCTGATAAAGGCATGCGAGAATGCCATTCAATATTTTGAAGGTGTTCCTGCGGCTATCGTCCCCGACAATCTGAAGGCTGCCGTCACACGAAGCGACCGCAACGAACCTGTCATCAATGATGATTTCGCCGCTTTTGCCGAATATTACGGCTGTGTGGTCTATCCTGCTCGTGTGCGTCACCCCAAGGACAAGGCTTTGGTAGAAAATGCCGTAAAGCTCCTCTACCGTTCCATTTACCTTGATATAGAGGGAATGACATTTTCCAGTTTGGAGGAACTCAATACCGCCATCCATATTTCCTTGCTTGATTTCAATGAAAAGGTGATGGCCGGACGGGAGATGTCACGCAAGGAAATATTCCTTCATGGAGAGAAGGATTATCTTCGTCCGCTTCCCGTGAAACGCTACGTAATGAAAGAAAGGAAACTGATGACCGTGGGAAAGAACTCTTACGTTTCCTTGTTCAAGCACCATTACAGTGTTCCGAAAGAGTATGTAGGCAGGCGCATGACGATTCTCTATGATGCCGACACGGTGGAAATCTATTGTGGAATGAACCTTGTCGCCACCCACGACCGCTGTGAAATTCCTTACACTTATTCTTGGAAAAAGGAGCACAACCTGCCTGGTCATTATGGTCCCTATGACAAGGACTTGGAGGAACTCTTTCAACGTGCCTCGGAAATAGACAACATCGTATTGAACTATCTTCAGGAAGTGGAGCGTGTCATGCAATATCCACCCAAAGCGTTCAGGTCATGCCGTGGCATCATGACACTGGAGAAGAAATACGGCCGTGACCGTCTAGTTGCGGCTTGCGCATGTGCGGATCAGAAATTGCAATACGGATACCAAGCCTTGCGCGAGGTGCTTGAACTGGGAGAAGATGTGGATTTCCTTCCTGATGAGGACGGAAAAGTACAGTCCAACGTGACTTCCCAGATTCCATTGACCCACAAAAATATACGTGGACGTGAATATTACAAAAAAGACAAACAATAAAACTATTATTTATGGAAGTAAACAATAAAACAGCTCCCGTTACGGGACAACAAGACCAGAATACCATATCACTGGATTTAATGAACCGTATGAAATTGCATGGTATGGCAGAGGCTTTCAGGGAAAGTCTTGCCGGCACCACTCCGCAATCCATGACTGCGGACACGTTCCTTTCCATGCTCCTTGCACGCGAATGGGACTATCGCTCCCAGGCTGCCATTGCACGGCTCACCAAAAATGCGGCATTCCGCTACAAGGCTTATATTGAGCAGATTGACTATGCCACGAACCGGGGACTGGACCGCAATCAGATGGAACGTCTCGCCACCCTTGATTTTGTGCATAAGGCACAGAACCTTTTCATTACTGGTTCTTCCGGAACGGGAAAAAGCTATTTGGCCTGTGCCCTTGGACACGAAGCATGCAAAAGGGGATTCCGTACCTTCTATGCCAATGCTCCGAAACTGCTCGGTGCGCTGAAAGTCGCCAAAGTAAAAGGTACACTTGAAGCGGAACTCAAGAAGATTGAGCGTTGCCAGCTACTCATTCTTGACGACTTGTTTATTGTACCACTTGACGCCAAAGAGCGTCCCATACTGCTTGAAATTATTGAGGATAGGCATGAACGGAAATCTGTCATCATCACATCGCAGTATCCATCTTCCAACTGGTATGACATGGTAGGTGATCCAACAATAGCCGATGCAATCCTTGACCGCATCATACATACGGCCCATACTATAGAATTATATGGTGAAAGTATGCGAAAATTAAAATCTAAGAAAAACGAGAATTTTTAAAAGGGTAAAATAATATTGTCCCCCAACACCAGGACTTTAAAGGGTCAATCATATAGTACAAAAAGGTGGGCAAATCTTGCGTGGCCAAAAGGGTCAAAGTTGAGTGGTTTTTCCATCTGCCAACAGAAAGACAAAAAGAGGCTTATAACAATGCTGGAAAGGATGTTACAGAAGGGAAAAAGAATAAGATGATGGTAAAGGATACCCTGATTGTCAGGCTGGACAATCAAAAGGAATTGGATGATAACAGCCGGAATAGTGACAGAAAAGCATCCCTGAAAAGAGAACAGCAAAAGAATGTAGATGACATTATAAAAGCAGAAAATCAACTTCCTGAACTTACTATCCCTAACCTTTATAAAGAAATTATAAGAAACAGAATTCTATATCCCAAAATAGTATTGGCCCAGGCTATACTGGAGACCGGATGGTTCCGTTCATCAGTATGCCGGAACAAGCATAATCTTTTCGGGCTTACCAATCCACGTACAGGAAAATACTATGAATTCAATCATTGGACAGAAAGTGTAAGGGCTTATTATACTAAAGTGCAATATAAGTATAAAGTAGGAAACTATCTGCTTTGGCTTGATGAGATTGGGTATGCGGAGGATCCAAATTATATAATAGCTGTAATAAGAATATTAAAGACATTATAAATCTTATACTATTAATGTTACATATTGAATGAAAACCTTAATTCTTAATACTAATATTAGTAAATAAACAGAATGTAACGTTAATATATGTGAAGATTTAATTTGAAAGAATTAATTTGCAATCATACATATTTAAATATCTTTTAGTATACTTGATTAAACAGTAATCTTTTGTAACTTTGAGTATCAATTATATTGTAACATTATATGGACTAGTAGAATTTAATTTTTGACAACTAGTTTAATTCGTATAAACAATAATTTTATTTATAATACATGCAAAATAAATTTTCAGTTTTTGGATTGACTGCAGAACAAAGCGAGATCCTTTTTGCTCTACAAAGAAAATTAACATTCAATGATGTACATGAAGAGGGTAAAAAAAAGCCAATTTTAGGTTCAAATAAGAGAGGCCAGAAGCAACTTTGGTTGAATACATGGGATAAATCTATTGATGACTATCTGAAATCATTTGGAGGTAATCCGTCACAGATTAAATTAAGTAATTTAGATTTGAAAACTAAAATAAATAGATTAGATATAAATGCACAGAATAAAGTATGGAAGTATATGGTGTTTTTAGAATGTGTTTTATATTCACCATACTATCCTTTAAGTGATAATAAGGAAGCCTATAAACCTTTTAAAGGATTGGCTATTGATAAAAAGGTAAGGCAAGAAACTCTCAATGAAATTGCTGATATTCTTTGTATTGATAAGAAATATATTAAAGTATTTGAAAATTCTCATAAATCAGCTGTAAAAAAACTTTCAGGTTATTGGACAAAAGTTGCAATGGGGGCTGGAATAGGAATTATTGTACTTTTAATTGCAATAGTTACATTTCAATATGAGATAATTGCTTTTTTTGCTGCAAATGGCTTGTCTGGTGCAGCTGCAATTTCCGCCGGCCTTGCAGCACTTGGTGGCGGTGCCGTAGCTGCTGGTGGATTTGGTATGGCAGGAGGTATTGCCGTATTAGTTGGTGGCGGCTCTTTACTAGGTGCAACTGCAGGTACTGCTGTAGGTGCTTCAATTGCATCACTTGGTTCAAATGCAGTTTTATCTGAAGCAGCAAAATTACAAGTAGTGCTTAAAGAAATAGTTTTAGCAATACAAAAGGATACATCGTATTTTCAACAAATACTTTTGAATATTAATCAACAGGTAAGTCAATTGAAATCGGAAGTTATTAAACTAAAAACAGCTAATGAGAAGAACAAAAAGAAAATAAAAAATCTAGAAGAAAGCATTAAGATTCTAGAAAAATTAGTTAAAGGCGCAGCATAGTATGGAGGATTTTCATAGTTTATCAAATAGAATTTCTGGTCTTCAAGAAGATATTTTTGCAGTAAAAAAACAAACATCAGTTCTCGCTTCAGATATAAAAGAAGATGACAGAAAATTGGAAGAATTAAATAATAGAATTAAATCACTTTTTGATAAAGCTGGGATTGATGAATCGAACATATCTTCTGAATCAACTATAGATGACATTCAGCAGATTAATACAGAAATAGATTCTATATTATTTTCTGTTAATAGTAAGACTGAGGCAGATAAAGCACTTGATGTTAATAACGTGGATTTATTAGTCGCTTGTCTTGCCGGTGGTTTGGCTGTACTTGTTGATTTTGTACTTGTTAAGGTTCCTAAAACTATGGATATAAAACTTAATGGAGAGAAAGTTCATTGTGAGGGTAGTCCTTTAACAACTATACTTAAGAAAATAGGTACAACAAATGACGGTAAGGAGGCTAAGTGGATAAAGACATTAGAGAAATGGTTTCACGTTAATTATGATGCGTCAGTTAAAGAAAATATTCCTGGTATGTATCCCAAAAACCATAGAGTATATAGTCTAGGACATGATCCAAGCATTTTAGGACTTATATGGGGTATTAAGGATATTGTTTCAGGAACATTTTCATACATAGATAAGAATGGAGTACTTCATATTGATAAGGTTATTGAGCCAGATCTAAAAAAGATATTTTATGCACCTTTCTTATGGCTAGGTCATATTATTTCAGATGTATTCACAAAACAGGGGATTCCAATTCCTGGAACATCTGTTCTAAGAATGTTTCAAGTTGGTAGTTTTGGTGAAAAAGAAAGAACAATTGGTGAATTGGTCACTTATATGTATGAACAAGGTTATGATTTGCGACATTTAGCTACAATGTCTACATGTAGGCTTGTAATAAATATAGTTGTTAATATTTATTATTTTCTTACAATGCATAAAGAAAGTAATCCTACATTACCACTATTTGAAAGAGATTATATCCGTGTGAAGAATGAACAAAAAAAGAAAAAAATATTTTTTATAGCTTATTCTGTTGCTGTTGCAGGTAATATAGGCAAGGTAGCTGCATATCAGGGGAATCCATTCGCAATAAACATAGCTATATGGTATCAGTTTGTACGGGAGGCTGTTACCCAAACTGTAATATATTTTGATGAAGGGAAATATTCTATAAAAGCAATTGAGAATCGCCATCTTATTGATGAAACATTTGAACTTCTTTTAAAAACTTCTCAATAAAAATAAATAACTATTTTTTAGTGAACTCATATATAGTTTAAAGAATAGTATAAATGTATATAGTTAGTGTGATTTATTTAAAAGTTAAAGAACTTGTAATATGGAAATCTTATTGACATAAAAATATTATAATTATATGTATAGGATAAAAGCCATAGAACATGTATTTAAATTTATTTTTATTTATAAACCCTCTGGATTGGTTATATAGAGCAGTAATTGTGCAAGCTAGTATTGTGCCAATTATTCCATAATGAGCCATTAAAATAAAACATATTATGAACACAGAGATATTATAAATAATATGTATGTTGTTATTATTAGTCTGTGAGTGAAAAAGATAAAAGATAACGATTACAATAATCCCTCTCCACTCATAATCCACTCCAAGCCATGAAGCGAGTCCGGCCATGCCAAGTGTCCAAAGAAATCCCAGTACCAGACTACGTTGCAGAAGATTTTCAAGAACCATGAGTGTGGCCAGACCCAAAGCCAGAGTAAACATCACATTATGTGTCCCGTCAGCACCATTCAGCAGATACTAGGGTATTTCACTGATTACGGCAAAGCCCAGCAGGGTAAAGAAATACCTGTACCTGTTCCTGGTATAAATAAACCCTTCCGCTATCAGCAAGGCAAACACAGGAAAAGCGATGCGCCCTATACAGCGCATCGTTTCGTATAATAGGGTACCGTGTTCCATCAGATAAAGAGCAACATGGTCAACTACCATGGAAATCATGGCAATGACTTTCAGGGCACTGCCGCTAAGTCCGAATGCCGGTTTTAAGGTCATATTCATAGGCTATATGTTTAGCTGATACCGAGAAGTTCCTTTACCATATCCTCCACTTCCTGGTTCACACGCTTGAAGTTACGGTTCAGCAGGATTTCCTTCTCTTTGTCATTCTTGAACTCATATATTTTAGGAAGAGAAACATAGTGCTTTTCCTCGTCCTTAATCTTCTTCATGTCAAAGTGCGTCTTGCAGAAATACTTTGTGGTCTTGAATTCTTCCGACTGTTCGATGTCAAAATGGTCAAGCATACTGTCATCGGTAGCCGTAAAGTCACGTGCCGCCTGTCCGGCCAGCCAGCCTGTTGCCATATCCGCAATCTTGGCTGCAGGAACCAGAAAGTCCATCTTCTCAGAGATTGTGGTTGATACCTTGTGGTCGTTGATGGAAATGGAACGTGAAGTCTGCTTTGCCTTTCCGAACACATCATTCTGTGCCCACTCCAGCGTCTCCTTGTTACGTGCCGCACCCATGAAGATATTACCGCAGGTGGTGATAATCTTCTGCATACCGACCTTGCCATAGTCAGCTTCCAGCTGTGGAAGCTCCTGGAAACCTAAAGTTACGGCAACCTTGTTGGAACGGGCCGTACCGATAAGACGGTCTATCTTGTGAAAGTACAGTGTCGGAAGCTCATCCACGATGATGCTCACCGGAATATTACCTTTTGAGTTTACCCTTGTAATCAGACGGTTCAGAACCAAGGCATTGAGCGAGCCGATAACCTGTTCCTTTTCAGGGTCATTGGCAATTACCAGATAGCTCGGATTGGCCTTGTCAGAAATCTTTAGGTCGAAATCATCCCCGGTGAATACCCAGTAAGCTTCCGGAGACACAAGACGTGCGGCATTTACACGAAGTGTACCGACCATACCTTCCAACTGGTCATTGGCCTTGTTCTCGTATGCACTCTTGAAAGGAGCCATCAGTGAAGCAATCCTGTCATCCTGCATCAGGATGTTGAAGACCTGGTCGTATGGCCTTCCGAGGAATGAAAGCACATGCGGCATGTCCGAGTACTCTCCGGTTATGGTATCCGGCTCCACCTCATTGCCATGCTCGTCCTCATACCAGCATCTTTGAATCAGAATCTTCCTGCCGGTTCTGTCCTTATAGTTGTATCCGTTCAGGTCCACAAACATACGGTCCTCGTCAGTCGATACATCATTGCCGTTCTCATCCACGAAGTCAAGGACCACGTTACCGTCCTTGTCGATGGCATTGAAGTCATCCCAGTTACGTATGACAATCTCCAGCTTCTTTCCCTCCAGTGATATGAAACGTTTCAGTTTCCTACCGTTCCTGAACCCGACCGGATGGAAGTTTACAAAGAAATAGATGATGGCAGCCAGGAAGTTTTCTGCAGAATTAGTGAAGAATGCTTCCGATCCGCCCTTCTTCTCTCCACCTCCCTTGTTGAGCGAGGCCAAAAGAGTAGCCGCCGTTTCAGAAGCGGCAGCCAAATCCGGGATATATTTCCGCTGAATCGGATTGATACGGTTGGAGTATTCCACATCGGTAAAATTTACTATACGGAATCCGCAGTTCTGAGGCAGTTTACCGGCTTTCCTGTTCTTGCAGTACTGATAGAAAAGCGTCTGTGCAAGTGTCGGAAACTTGAAGTCATATACCATCATGGCAAATCCCTTTGCTGAGTGCTGCCTGATGAACGGGTCAATGATACCGAAAGACTTACCCGAACCCGGCGTACCCAGAACAATCGTACCACGGAACGGATTGATGATATTGATCCATCCTTTGTGCATTTTCTTTTTCCAGTAGTATATCATCGGAATGTTCACCGAATAATCATTGCTGACCAGTGTTTCAGACTGCTGGAACGATTCGTTCTCAAAATTGAAACGGTCCTCACCAACCTTATAGTTGTAATACTTGGCAATACCGTCCAGTCCCTGATGTACCAGCATGGTACCCACTACCGAACAGACCGCATACAGAAGCCTGTTGGCCGGAAATCCCAGCCAGCTGAACCCGAAACTCATGCCATGAAATACAAAACAAAGCCCTACAAGTGTCAGACCGGCCAGTACCGGATAGATGACCATTGTCCTTACATTGAACTTCAGTGACTTTTCAGCCTTTGTGCCTATACAGACAATACAGATGCATACCAGTTCAGCAACCTTACAGCCAGATACTGAGTTGAATACCCTGAACCGTGCCAGCAGGTCAAGAACGAACTGCGTAACCCTGTTGTCTGCCGTAACAGGCAGGTTCATGATGATTTCAATAATCAGAAATATATAGATGCAGCTTCTGAAATAGTTGTACATCTGCTGCTGTTCCCTTGTTTCCTCAAATGCCATACGCTCTAACTGTATATGAATTTACTAAAATGGAACCTTTATCCCCAGCAGCAGACCGTTGCGGAAGGTATCTCCATGCAGGAAGTTCACATTGTTCTTCTGTATGACAGAGAACTCCAGTCCGCTGCGGAACACATAGCTGTATTCAAATCCGGCCTCCAGCCCGAAGAAGAACTTCTTCTGTACCGCACCGAACTGTGGCCCCAGACGAAGGCGCATCATGCCGTTCTTGTACCGTGCCAGACGGTGCTTGTAAACCATACCGCCATCCCAGAAATATCCTTTCCAGAAATTGTGACATACAGGTTTCTGCCAGTGATTTCCGACCTCACCGTATACTTCGACCGCATTTCCGTATGAAAGCGGATACTCATAACCCAAAGTGGCATTCAGCGTACTTGGAAAAAGGAATCCGGCATTGACGGAAACCTTTCCGGTCTGTGCCGATGCACCGATGAATGCAACCGGGCAAAACAGAATGAACAGAATCTTCTTCATGGTCTATCTTTTTATGGAATGATCAATATAATAGTAGGGATAATAGTCGGCACCGTCCAGAATATCCGAGTCGAAGCCGTCCGCATTGAGAATGTCCTCATACTCGATGGTGAGTACCACCACACGTCCACTAATCTGGTTCTCGGAAATCTCCAGACGGAGCACCTTCTCTTCAGGGAAAGTGAGCTTCGGAAGTACAAGCACGTTCCTGTAGTCCTTTTTAAACTTACGGGTGTTGTTCATGGAGAATACCGGAGTAAGTTCTATGGTCTGTGAGTTGGTTGCCTTTGTTTCCTTTTTGTCAGTAAGTTTTACCCTTATTTCTTCAATGTCGTATGCAATCCTGGTTTTGTTTTTCAGCGTATAGTCCAAAAAGAAATAGTCACCGATGGAATAGATATTGTTGATGTATGCCCTGATTCCGTTTTTGTCTGATACAATCTGGTTGAATTTTCTTCTGCTTCCATAGACAGCCCAGGCATATCGTGCAATCTCGGCCATCGGCATGGAAACCTCCGGATTGATATAGGACTGTGTCTCATTGTAGGATACATTGTAGATGGTAGAAGCATATTGGGGTGATTCGGTATAGAGAATGTCATACTGGGCAATATGACGCTCACCGATAATGGTGAGTGTACCCAGCAGTTCGTTTTCGCTGTAACCTTCAGACGATATGGAATCATTCTCCAGATAAGGTTTGATGCGGACGATATTGTCCGTACACTGGTTGCCTATTATTTTAGTAGTGGAAATATCCACCATTTTGATGTTCTCCGGCATTACAATGTGCGTGGTCACTTCCCGGTTGATGTATATCTTCTCGTTGGCCGACAGATGTACGGCTATGCCTGTGATAAGGCATATTATCAGAATAATTCTGGTTTTCATATTGAAATATTAAAATGTTACTATAATTTTCTTTGCTGTATTCAGATATATCAGCGTGCATCCTCCGAGTTTATCAGATAAACAATGGTATTGTACTTGATTTTCGCCTTGTTCTTTCTGATATTGGAAGATATGGCAGAAGTTGCAGAGTTATACATGTTCTGCAGTGACTGGAGTGCAATGGCCTCCGTGGAAATCCCTGTACCGTAACCGTCAGTGGATTCAAAACTGATATTCTGCTGTACCGTATTGGAACCTGCATCCTTCATGAAATCCCTGAAAGCCGATTCAGGAACATAGAAGCCTTCCATACCGTCATTGTCAAAAACAGAAAGCTTGACCTTGATGAACCTGTCGCCGATAAGAATACTGGTTATGGAAGCCCTGACACGCTGCTGTCCGAAACCTGTTACCGTTCCATAAAGGTAAGTTCCCTTTTTCAGCTTTGTGCCGCTTACCGTCACATCGTCCAGAAGTTTGAACCGCAGACGTGTACCTTCATGCGCCTTTGTAGTCTGGTCAATCATGGCACGTATCAGCTTGTTCTCGGCAAATTCATCCGGAGCAGTAACCGTATTGAACCTGTCGGCATTGGTGTCATCAGACTTGATTACCAGACTCGGACGGTTGCGTTCCCTTTCCTCCTGACGTACTTTAGCTATGGAATCAGCCCTGTGCTTTCTTTCCGCTTCCTCTGCTTCCGGGTCTTTGATACCCAGTCCGCTTTCAATGGCCTTCTGCCGTTCATAGCTCCTTCGCTGAATCTCTTCAAGGTCACGTGCAAACTCATCCTGTGAGGAATATCCCATACCTCCGTAACCCGTTTCACTGTTTTCCGAAGGACCGTTTCCGTAAGCATATGCATTGATATGCTTTCTTGATTCGGCAAGGGAACGCTCCAGTTCTTCAAGTTCCCTCTGCTGTCGCTGTCTTTCAGCTTCGGCTGCATCCAGACGGTTCAGCTCTTCCTCGCTGTAGCCGTGTTCCAGTTCCTCCTTCTTCTGTTTTTCTTCTCCGATACCGCTGACGGCTGTGAAGGCATCCTCGTCACCGAAACGTCTGGACATCTCATACATCTTGTCTCCGGCTTCCTCGGCATTGGCCTGGGGAAGTTCCATGTTGATACGGTCTGTAGCTACCGTTCCGGCAGTCTCCTCACCGCCGGAGAAGGTCTGCATCACAAAGTATACCAGTGCGCACAGCGGAACGAATATGACCAGCGGAAAGATATACTTGGGCTGTTTGAAATTAATCTTAATCATGGGTTATCATTGTTTTTTATGGATTTGACTATATTTTCCAGCTGCCGGTATTTGAGGATGATCCGCAAGGAATCCTCACGGCTCTTTACAGGTATGGCAATCATGGAGTCCAGTTCATGACGCAGTAACTGTCCCTTTACCGTCATTTCCGTCAATACACTGCGGTGAATGTCCTTGTTTGCCTGGATGGTACGGAATCCCTGAAACATCGGTTCCAAATTGGTAATCGAACTGACATCCGGTTCACTCTGTTTCCCGTTGCCGGAATCTATGGCAACTGTACTGACAAGTAGCAGAAGCAGTGTTCCTGCCACACCTGTGAATGTAGCTTTCGGATGCTTTGCCGCCCATCTGTTGGCCAGTCTTATCCTTGCGGCCAGACGGTATCTTGTTCCGATGACACCCAGTTTGGGCTGCAACCACGACCTGACAAGCAGATGCGTTTTCAGACGGCTTTCCCGTATCTTTTTTCTGAATGATTTCATATTATCAGTATATCAATAGTCCAAATCCCTGTTTTCAAGAGTCCTCCAGCCGGTAATGAGCAGACCGTGCGGATTGTTCCTTGTCCTCGGTACGGACTCGATGTAACCTGTTGTCACCATCGAGCGTCTGATGTCCCTGGTCCTGCGCTTGATAAGTTGCGTACCGTAATAGGTAAACTTCCGTTCATGTTCGTCAAACTGAATGGAGTCACACATGATGGTGCAGACAGCTGAAGAGGAAATGATGTCAGAGTAGAAACCGTTCTCGTCCATGGCCTGTTTCTGTTTCAGCGCAGTCCCGTCAGCCATATACATTGCTTTCCCTACCGTCCATTTGATATAGTCGTTGTCGGGCGGCAGGTTGAAGAAATACTGGTGGAACAGCTGTATGTGCGCCTTGGCCTCCATGGTGAAGTTGGCTTCCAGCCGTGCACGCTCGGCAAGAAACGGAATGTCTCCGTCAAGTACATAAATCTGCTGCCTTTCCTCGTTGACAAGTGAAATGCAGCACCAGATGGTAAAGGCACAGATGACGGTGCAGCCTCCGATTACCGCAAATACTGTCATCATGGCCAGTCTGGTTTTCTGTGCAAGGGATTCAATAAGCATATTGTAAAAAGATTTGAAGTTATTTGACTAATGATTTGACAGCCGAACCGGCTCCCTTCATGGTTGAACCTGCCGCACCTCCGGCCATAGCACCTGCAGCCGAAGTGATGCCCATTGCAGCCGAACCGGCAACGGAACCCGTACCCGAGCTTACACCTCCCGGAATCAGCCATGATGCCACTTCAGGAACGAAGCGTATGATATAGGCACCCACGAGCATACCCATGGCATACATACAGTTGGAGCCTATTCCCTGCAGTCCCAGTGCGCCGATCTGTTCCCATGAGTTGACCGAGCCATGAAGCAGATGATCGTATGCCACCAGATCCTGCTGCAGGTTATAAAGAAGGATGAAGTCTATATAATAGATACACATATAGGTCACGAATCCCCATAACGAGAGGGAAAGGAACTTGGACATCCACTGGCTCCAGGCCGAGTTCCATGGCGGTGCCAGCGAGAGGGCAAACATGATCGGACAGAATATCATCATGATGGCCATGAAAATCCTCTGTGCCACGAGCATCCCGTAATACGACATCTGGAAAATCAGTTCCCCGACAAAGCGTATTACATCGTTTATCCATTCACTGACCTTCGTCTCAGCCGCCACGGCAGCCCTCTGTGCGTAGTTGTTGATGGTCGAGCCCAGATTCTCCACATTATATATCAGTTTGTCCCACCAGACAGCATCCTGACCGATTTCGGCCACCTGCTTTGCCGTGGCTATGGAGTCCTGTACGGTTCTCAGCCTGTCGAGATATTCACTCTGTTTCTGTGCCACCTTCAGCTCGAAGGCTGCCACTTCCTTATTCTTTGCCTTTGCCATAGCCCATGTAGCGGACTCCAGACTCTTTCCCGGAACCTGCAGAGCCGAGCATATCCATGAAGAGGATGAAATACATAGGGAAATGCCGATGATGCGCAACAGCTTCATGACATCCATACCACGCCTTCCGAGCATCATCATCCAGCATTCGTATGAACCGACACACAGGGCCAGGCACAGACCGAGAGCCTTTGCCATTGAAACGGCATCACCGAGAACGGCCACATTGGGAAATGTCTCCATGGCCGTCAGCAGCTTTTCCAGACTTTCGTCAATGGCCGGAAGTCCTATTGTCAGTGGAATAAACAGTAAATTCATGATTGACTATATTATTTGTTTAATATTATTACCTGAATTGTTATCAATTATAGAGAATGTCTAATAGTGTGTAGCGGCAACAGCACAAAGGTGTGCAGTCCTGTTGACCAGTTCTGCCATCCTGGATTTGGCTTCCTCGTATGCCTTCTGCCGCTTGGCGTTCTCCAGTCCATAGCCGACACCGGTTTTGTGTATATAGGCTATATCCGCACAGAGTATTTCATTCTGGCGGCTCAGCTCGTCCACCTGATAGCGGAGCTTGCCGTCACTCTTCTGCATACAGTAGAGCAGTCCGTCCGTGATACAGTCCTGCATACGGTTGAACTCGTCCTTGTAAGTGGCATACATCAGGTCAACATTTCTGTCAGCCTCCCTTGCCAGTTCTTCCTTATACAGTTCCTCGATATATTTGCGCTCACTCTCCACTTTCTTGATTTTCTGCCTCTGCGTCTCTTCGGCAGTCACACGCACCGGCATGATACGCTTCACATCAGACTTTGGTTCCTTGAAACGGACACGGAATCCGGAGTTGAACCAGTCCCATTTCCAATACATTTCCGCACCTGAGTATTTCTTATGCAGGAAAAAGTAATACCAGTCCGGAGCAAAATCCCACGGACCGTTTTCCATAGACTTCCACTGCTTCTGCTTTTCACTGTCACTTACTATGCTTTGGGCATTGGATGTAAATATGATACATGATACGGCCAGACACATGATTATTGTAAATATTCTTCTAACCTGCATATCCCTGATTCCATTTATTGATTACACGCTCAGCTATCTCATTTTTCACATTGGAGTTCAGTATCTCCCAGACATAGTCCGGCTTCCATCCGCAGTCCGTGACAAGGAAACAATACAGATTAGCATTGTCTATTATGTACCTTGCCCTGTCGATGGAAGCCTTCAGTGTCATTACCAGATTCAGTTTTTCATCCATGGAGGCCTTCATCAGGTTTATACCCGAAGCGGCTACGGATGCATACAGTCTGTAGCAGTGCTGTATCTCCCTTGATATGGCCACGTTGGCATCTGCATAATACCAGGCCACGAAAGGCTTCTTCGATACATAACTGAAAGTATTACCGGTAAAGTCCTTGTATTCCGTTACCAGCTGATACAGTGAGTTGGCCGTTGAAGAAATGGCACCTGCCAGCACCAGATACGAATAGGCATTATTCAGCCTTGTATCCAGAGTGGTCCGGACATCATTGAACTTTTCCGCACCCTTCTCAATGAGCGACTGCTCGCCATAGCTTGTAGCCACTCTTGTAAGAGCCTTGTCCTCGTCCTTCTTTATGGCCTTGTGCAGGGCAATGAGTGCCTCGATGGTCGGCAGGTCTTTGGGTATGATGAAAGCTGAAGCCTTTACAGGCAGCAACAGCATTATAATACCGGCAGATATGATACTTATATTCCTGAGTTTCATGACAGAGATATATGAAAGGTTAATAATTTGAAGCAACCAGTCCGTTCCAGTCCTGTACAAGATTTCCCACATGATTCTTCATGGTCACCACATTTGCCCATCCTTCAGGGTCTATGGCAAAGAAGAGGTCGTTTGCAGTGGCATACTGTGCCATCAGAACCATCCCTTCCACCTTGTAGCGTATCCTGTTCAGGTCAGTATAGATGCTGTTGGCCAGTGTCAGCCTTTCATACCTGTCCAGCAGGTTGTAGCCGTCATCCTTTTTCTCGGCAGTTGCCTGTCCCTGCAACGGATTGGGAATCCTGGCATTGTTCACGATATTGACAAAGTTGCCGACCAGCTGCTGTGTTTCCGCTACAAGGTTGCCGAGTTCGTTCAGACAGAGCAGCCTGTTTGAAAATTTGGCCCTGTTTACCGTGCTGACAAGTATCGGAACATTTCGCAGAATATCCAGAGCACACAGGCCTATTTCCTTATAATAAAGACTTTCAGTCCCGAAACCGGATATGTTCTCTATGCTCAGTTTGTAGAGTTCCTTCATGGTAGCCATGCTTACCGTATAGAGTTCCACCTTCTGCTTCTTTGCTGCAATGGTATCCACACGCTGGTTGTGCTGTTCCTCGATAAGTTTCTGTGAAGCGGTATTGGCCATGACAATCTTCAGGCAGTTGCGGTCGAATACGATTCTCCAAGCAGCATGTGCATTAATACAGACAAATGCAGAAAGCATTATAACCGATATGATTCTCAATACTGTTCTTACCATAGTGACATAACTTTTTGATGTTGATTGACTTTTCTTGCAAACTCCAGATACAGAAGCCCTCCATCCGCCTTGCGGTCTTCCTCGATACGGGTTATGGCCTCCTGCAGCGTACCGTACCGGGCAAGATAAATCTTCAGTGCCTCCTTCTCGGTACGTTCAGTAGTGTATGCCCAGTAACATTCCGGTGCTTCCTCCACGCCGTACACATCCGAGTGCTGTCCCCGGCAAATCCATACCTCCTTGAAGTAGCTTCTTCCCTCATGGTTGTTCAGCGCATTGATGGTGAAAATCTGCTGACGCTGTATGTCAGTGAGTCCCAGAATGGCTGCAATATCTTCATACCTGTCCTTGAACTTGGTCTGGTCAAGCAGAATCTTCACATCCGAGTTGTTGATGATGGCCTCCTTCACAATAGGGGAATCAATCACGTCATTAAGCTCCTGTGTGACCACACCGGCTATTCCGTGGAACTTCCGGACGGTCTTATACAAATATTTTATATATTCCGCCATGTTTGCAGAGGCAATCGCTTTGCCGGGTAGGTCGGGGGCATTACTGCCCCTTTCCCCCCTAAGAACCGTACGTGAAAGTTTCCAATCATACGGCTCAAGCAACTTTAAATTTCTATCTAATAGAAACCAGCTCATTGTTACATCTATTTAAGTTGAATGACTTTTCTTCTGCAACTGTCATGTACCAAGAAATTAACTTTCTTTCCATTGACAATTCTTTCATTAGTTCCCCACGAGTGTTCTTTGTCTATGGGTTCTCCGCATATGGGGCATAAATGATTTTGTTTTTCCCACATATACAGCAATGATTTTCTACCATTAAGCGACTTGAGCATCTTGTAAGTCTTGCGCTTTTCAAAATATTCTTTCCATTCAGGGTCGAGAGGATTGGCTTCACCTTTCACTTTTACGTATCGGGTGATTTTCGTGTCGTACAGTCTTTTGAGGGCAATCTTATCATCCGCTTTACCCCTTTTGAAGTTCGCCACAAAGCACCAGTTACGATTCTTTATTCGTGTAAAGTATCTGCTGGCAATCCAATATTTACCTTTCTTGGGATGTCGTCTCTTGGCCCATTGCCATAGCTTTTCAAATATCAAGTAATCAGCTTTTCTGAATGTGTCCGAAGCCACGCAATTCTTGTAGTAATTCACCCAACCGACTATTACCGGATTCAAAAGTCTTATAAGAGATTCCTGTTTACTACCTTTATTGGAATCAATGATTCCTCTGATTTTCTCCATGAATCCCTTCAGACTCTTTTTGGACGGCTTTATTAGAAGTATTCCATTGTATTTACGGATATTGTACCCGAGAAAATCAAAGCCCTCTTCAATATGGGTTATCTTTGTCTTTTCTTCTGATAGAGTAAGTCCCCGACTTTCAAGGAAGTTCTCCACTAACGGCTTTATTTCCTCCAATGCTTCCCTAGTCCTTCCCGTAATGATAAAATCATCCGCGTATCGAACCATGTGAACCTTTGGATAATATACTTGTCCCTTAACGGATTTCCTATAATACTTTTCTGCGAGCATTGCTTGCAGACCGTCCAATGTCATATTGGCAAGAGTTGGCGAGATAATTCCACCCTGTGGAGTTCCTTCTTCCGTAGGGAATAATTCCTTGTTGAAAACGAAACCGCATTTGAGCCATTTTTTCAGCATGACTTTATCCATTGGAATATTTTCCAACAGCCAGTCATGACTGATATGGTCAAAACAACCTTTGATGTCTCCTTCTAAAATCCATTCGGGAGAAGCTGTCTTGGCAAGGACGCAAAAACATTGTTCTCTTGCATCGCCAGCACTTCTCTCTTTACGGAATCCGTAGGAGTTGCTGTCAGCAGTTGTTTCTGACACAGGTTCCAATGCGAGCAGATACAATGCCTGCATTGCCCTGTCTTTCATCGTCGGAATCCCTAATGGACGCAACTTCCCGTTACTCTTTTTAATATGTATCCTTCTTAGAGGTTGAGGGGTATAGCCTCTTCTTCTTAGCTCGCTGATGGCCTTGAATTTACTGTTGGAAGTTGCCCACACAGCTTTATCAACACCCGCAGTTTTACTGCCTCTGTTCGATGTAACACGTTTTACCGCTAAAGCTTTAGCGTAAAACGAATGCGTCAGCATCCACTGCAAAGCTTTCACCCTGCCGTGTTTGCCTGCTTTCTGAGCTTTTACAATACGTGCTTGTAGCTTATTAACCGCTATTTCGCACTTGTTCCAGTCTATGCTTTCCCAAGTGCTCCACTTTTGGTCAGTAGATGCACACGATGTCTTACTTTCGTTCATTTGCTTTTCTCCTTTAAATAAGTTCTAAAAGTTTCTTGTAAAAAGTCACCTTGCGGAAGTCAGCCCACTTTCGTGTGAGGTGATGTTTCAACCTCTATCCGCTCCATTACAGAATGGCATTCGCTTTTTCCACATTCCTCTGCCCGCATTTCATTCGGCTTTCCTTACGGTTTGCTTACCTGCTGTTATACAGGAGAAATACGGGTTTACCATGTTTCTTGTATATGACAAACGAATGGGTTAGAATCCGTCTATCCGCCGGCAGTCATCATGTTCGTGTAACCTTAGCATGAAGAAGGTTATCCGACTGCGTCCCTTTTGGGTTAGAGCCCAGTATCATTAACAGCTCATTCGAAGTTACGACGTTTATCAACGGTTCACATTACGTTATTCATACCATTCAGCCTAGCTCCCCTGCCACTCGATACTAACGGCAGTTGTCGTTCCCTCGCGGTTCTGACTTCTCCTTTCGGAAGGGCTTCATTGTTGGTTCTGCTATCGCACGACCTCATTGCTTACTATCGCACGTTCCCATAGGCTACTGTTGACGAAACAACAGGTTTAATCGTTCTATTTCCAGCGCGTGGAATGGAATGTTAAACAATCATATACAAGACTTACATGTCGCAGACATGCCTCTTCAATCATATAAAATCAAACTTGTTTCGGAGCAGTTCAAGTTTACTACCTTATATATATAAGACAAATTAAACTTAAACCTAAACCAATGAATAGCCTATTTCTTTTTTCTTTTTACTGAAATGGCTTTTGTGAGGTGAAAACGTTTTGTATGGACACTGAGAAATCTAATACGATATTTTTTGCTATTGAATGAAGAATAATACTTGAAAGCCGTGCGTCTTCTCAGAAAAATTCGTTAATTTTGCACACAGAACATGCAGAACGTGCATGGTAAACAGACAAGAAATGCTCATTTCTACAAAATCCAAAATAGGGTCATGTGTAGAATGTCATAATAAAAAACAATTACTCAATATGTGCCACATCGGTGCAATCAATGTTCAATTAAAAAATAAAAATCATATGAAGTAAGATACAGAAAAATCTGAAAGAGCACATCGGTTACATATAGCCGCCGTGCAATAATATGCAGAATGTGTCTGAAAAGAAGGTGCTTTATTTTACACAAAGCTCGTAAATCACGGCTCACCCGATAAACCTGGGGGATTAAGCATACAGCTTTGTAAGTCTGAAAAGAAAGAATTTTATATCCGTTACTCCTCTTAAAGCAGCTCTAAACGCCTTAATTTTAGCATTAAAAGACTCTGCAAATGCATTAGTTGCCCTGTTTACAAAGAAGTTCAAGACTTCATCATAGTGCTCGTAAAGTGTGGCGGCAATAACATTGAAACTCTTAAAGCCAGAGTCGTCCACTTTGTTGTACCATCGTGCAAGCGAGAGTCTTGCTGCATCTTTGACGGTATTCTTGGAAAATATCATTCTTAGGGAATGTGTAAGCGAATAGGCTTCTTTAAGATCAGGATACGTTTCAAAGAGCACCTCAGCTCTTTGTCTCTGACTTTCCGTCCATTTGTCGGCAGATTTAAAAAGCAGATATCTGCTGCGAGCCAACAACTGCTTGTGGGTATCACCATTTGCAAGCACAATTGGAGTGTATGCTTCGCCCAGGCATTTGGCTTCTTCCCTGGCATCCGTGTCTGCTTGAATGGCATCCCATCTATGCGCGATGCGCATCTCCTGCAAGGCATCACATGCAAGTTTCTGTATATGAAAGCGGTCTATGGTACGCATTGCATTCGGGAAACAGCGTCTGGCTATAAGTCGCATGGAATTCGACATATCCATTGTTATCTCCTTAACCAACAGTCTCTTGTCCTCGTCAATGCGCATAAGTGCTTCCGTGACAGCATCTGCCGCCACACCCTTTACAATAGCAATGATGGTACCTTTACCTCCACGTGAAGATCTGTTGCTTACTATAGTGTACAGCTCACCGTTGCTTGGAGCCGTTTCGTCAATGCAGATGCTTTCACCAATGTTCTCTGGAAAGACAAGCCAGTCTTCTGCATGTGAGAGTTCTGACCATTCACGATAGCCGCTGAGCACTTCCTTGTATTGCTTTTCAAACGTATCCCCGTTTATGTGATAATAGCGGTCAAGCGAACGGGAGGTCGTAGGAATCGTCTCCATACACTCCTTTTAAAAAAGCCGCAAACTCCTTGGAGTAGCGGGTTTCTTCAGCCTTCAGGTCGTAAGAGTCGGAGAAGTATCGGTTATTCTGCTTGTCATACCATTTGCGTCTTCTGACAATTAGGTCAACACCTTTATCGCGGATTGGAAAGTCACGTATAGTTACGGCTTCACAGAACCCTTTGGATTCAATCTCTGGGTTCTCTTTATATTCAGCCTTAACCGATTCATCAAGATAGATGCGGATAAGGGATGCCTCTTCTTCTACACGTACTACTTCAAAATTTGAAAGTATCTCTGATGGCAGAATCAACTGTGCCAATGCTAATAGTCCTTGATTGTTCATGGTACAAAGGTGCAAATTTTCTATAGAATTAAAGAATTTTCCCCCTGATTTATCGGGTGAGCCTAAATCACTGATATTCACCCTTCATTAGCTGCTGCTCAGGCTGCTGTGGAAGATATGAAGTAAATTGAATATTTTCTGAATATAAAGGTGGGAGGTGCTTGGAATAAGTACCTCCTACTCTATTTTTATGGCATTTTATTTTTTCAATAAAAACATAGTTTATACATTTGCCTGCAAGACAAAATCTATATTCATATGAAAAACAAATGCCTCTTAGTATTACTGTTAGCTTTGGGATGTTGCCATGTACAAGCACAAAAAAGTCAAAAGGATCCTTTGTCCGAAGCACTCGTCCGGTTGAATCAAAAAGTGGATTCCGAATTGATTCCCGGAATAAAAAGGTTTCCCCTCATTGGAATTTCCACAGATATAAGTCCGAAACGGACAGCCGTAAACACGGCATATGTACAGTCAGTCATTCTCTCTGGAGGAATTCCTTACATGATACCTGTAACGGATAATGTAGAAATACTGCGTCAAATTGTATCCCGGCTGGACGGAATTGTCTTTACAGGTGGAGAAGACATCCAACCAATGTATTATGGCGACCTTCCTTATGAAAAACTGGAAGAAGTAAGCCCCGCCCGGGATACCTTCGACTTGATGGTGCTGAAAATGGCCGCAGATCGGAATATTCCCATATTAGGAATTTGCAGGGGGCTACAATTAATGAATGTAGCTTTCGGTGGAACTTTATATCAAGATCTGCCCACGCAACATCCTTCAAGTGTCAACCATCGCCAAAAAGAATCCGGCACTACCCCCACCCATCCGATATCCATCATAAAGGAAAGCAAGTTGGCAGAAATTACAGGACAAGAAGTGCTGCAAGTCAATACATTCCATCATCAGGCTATCCGGAAATTGGCACCGGGATTCAAAATCACGGCTTGGGCACCCGACAGTATAGCGGAAGCTATAGAAGCTTATCCCATACGACAAATGATAGGTGTGCAATTTCATCCGGAAATATTTACAGCTGCCGGAGATACCACCATGCATAAATTATTTAAATTCCTGGTGAACAAGGCTGATACATTCAACCTAGCTAAAAAAATTCACAGCCGCATTCTATCCATTGACACTCATACAGACACTCCTCTTTGGTTTAAAAACGGTTACAGTGTAGGCCTGAGAAAAGACAACATGGTCAGCATCCCCAAAATGGAGGAAGGCAAATTGGACGCACAGTTCCTAGCCGCATTTATATGGCAGGGGAAACGGGATGACGCATCTTCACAAAAAGCCGTAGAAAGCACCACTCGATTAATTCAATCCATTTATGACGAAGTAGAGCAATACAAAGATTTTTGTGGCATCGCCCTTACGGAAGAAGACTTGATACGCCTGAAGCGTGAAGGTAAAAAAGCTTTTTTTATAGGTATCGAGAATGGTTACGCCATAGGCAAAGACCTAAAGAATATAGCAAAATACAAACAGATGGGAGTCAATTATATTACTCTCTGCCATTCTTATGACAATGATATCTGCCATTCATCCACTCACACGGAAGATGCGACCGAAGGACTGACCCGGTTCGGACGTGAGGTGGTGAAGGAAATGAACCGCCTAGGAATTATGATAGATGTATCGCATGCCAGTGAAGGTACTTTCTGGGATGTGATAAAATATAGTACACAACCTATCATCGCCTCTCATTCCTCGTCAAAGGCGTTATGCGACCATGATCGTAATCTGACAGACGAACAACTCCGTGCCTTAGCGAAAAATGGCGGAGTGGCACAGTTATGTCTCCTTGATGCCTATATCAATAAAAACCCAAAAGCCGCATCCGTTTGTGATGCTGCCGAACATTTGGACCACATGATTAAGGTAGCCGGCATAGACCATGTGGGAATAGGTACGGACTTTGACGGCGGTGGTGGTTTGCAAGGATGCAATGGAGATAATGACTTGATTAATCTGACCATAAAAATGATTGAAAAAGGATATACAGAAGAAGACTTAAGGAAGATTTGGGGAGGTAATCTCTTGAGAGTAATGAAGCAAGTACAGGAAGCACCACTTCTTTCTTCAAAAAAACGCAGATAATACCCAAACAAGGATAATTAAAAATATATAGAAATATCCTATTATCATTTTTCAGAAATTATCGGGGCTGTTTCACCAATGGACAGCCTCTTTTTGTAACTTACAGTTTAATAGTAAAAGAAATAAGACAGACCTTATTCCCCTCTCCTCACCATAGGAATTTTCCTATTACAAATAGGGAAACTCTCCTTTACAAATAGGAATATTCCGTTTATTGTATCATTCCCTCCACTTATCTTTGTGACATAAGAAAAACAAATTTTAAAATTAACGGATATGAGAACAAAAATACTGAAATACTTCGGAATGGTAGTTGTACTGATAATAATGGTTAACCTAACCTCCTGTGAAGTATCCATAGAAAGTTGGTACGATGATGATGATTACAGCGAAATATATTACAGAACCACTCGGGAACTATGCAGCCGGACCTGGCAGGAAACTTGGGAACAAGACGGTGAATACTACACACAACGACTAGACTTTTACGAAAATAGAACAGGCACAGACATCATACGAATAGAACATCGGAACGGCTATGTAACCGAAGACAGGTACAATTTTGAATGGAGATGGGATAACAGCGCACAGACATGCATCCGTATGGTTTACGGTCCCAGTGACATTTCATATTTTGAAAATGTATGGTTGGCCGGAAACTTCTTAAAAGGCACATTGGATGGTGTCAATGTAAATTTCACAGGAATCAGGTAAAAAGAAAAAAGCGGGATGATACCCAACACATATCATCCCGCTCTCCTTTTTCCCAATACACTACTCACTCTTAATGCTATTTACCGGATTCTCATTAGCGATATGCCATGCCTTAAGCACCACACAAGCCACAATAATAATCGCTACAACTAAAGCCGTAGCCAAAAAGAGTAACGGATTAAGATCAACCTGTTCCGCAAACTGTTCCAACCATGCTTTCCCAATAAAATAAGCTATAACAATTCCGAGTAAAATAGAAGGAATAGAAACATATAGAATATCACATACCAGCAGACGGAGAATGTTTGATGCTTCCGCACCATTCACTTTACGAATAGCTATCTCCTTACTGCGACGTTGCGTTTCATCGTTTACATAACCTATCAGCCCCATAATCACTATAAGCAGGATAAAACCGGAAGTGATAAGGACAGAATTGCGGAAACGATATACATCTTTATAGATTTCGGACAGCATATCATCCACTGTATGGAATGTTAAAGCCACTTGTGGAAAAGTTTTGTCCATGAATTCATTCAGGCGCTTCAAATTTTCATCGTAGGGTTCTTTCAACCGTACATTGAAGGTATGATTAAACGCATTACCACCTATCAGCACAATGGGTTGCTGCGCCTGATAGAAACTTTGATTGCGCACATCACGGAACACACCTACTATAGTTCCTTCCTTAATCTCATCAAAAGGTTTTCCTACGGCTCCATCCGTCCATTTCTTAAGCCGGACTATCTCTTCATTCACCAGCAGATCTTTGGCATGGGTCATCGGCTTTCCTTCTATAATCGTAATGCCTACCACATCCGGATAATTAAAATCCACATAGTTCATATTAAGAACACCTATACGCTTGCCGTCACTGCCCATCAATCCTTTTGTCCAATATTGGCCCAATACACTATGGCTGGCTGTAGCCACGCTCTCTACCATAGGCTGACGCCGGATCTCATCGCGCATATGAGGAACAATTTCAATGTCCAGCCAACTTTCGGCTTCTACCAGTCCGGCAGTATTGATCCCCATATCCCTGTTCATCAAATGACTATACTGCATTAACGTAACCAGTAATAATCCCAAGACAAAAGACACACCGGTAAACTGTATAAACAACAGTGACCGTTTCCATCCTTTTTTACCATCAGTATAACGACGGAATACCTGTGTGACAGGAATATGTGAAAAAATACGTCCGGGCAATACACCTGCCAACAAAAATAAAAGTACAACAACCAGCAGCGGTACCCACAAAGTTCCCCATGTAAAGAGTGATGCAAGTCGCACCGACAGCAAATCTTCTATCAAATCCCGCGCATTGAAAATGATAAATGCACAGACCAGAATGGATACCAGAACAATAATGCCCGTTTCCATCATAAACATACTGAAGATATTCCCATTATTGGCACCATTGCACTTATGGACACCGACACTCTTGGCACGACGTCCCAAAGTAGCAATTACAATAAGCATATAGTTCATAATAGCGACAAAGAAGATAGAGAAACCCAAAAAGCCATAGATAACTAGACGCTTTGTTGTTTCTGAAGAAGTCTGATGCTTTGTTGCCAATGGAATGACACTGAGTTCCAGTTTCCAACCGTTATGTTCAGTCGGCATGTATTTCTCCACCATCCGCTGGATGTTATCGTTTACCACCTCTATATCCGAAGCTTCTCCGGTCCGGAACACTGCATAAAAAATATCATTTCCTCCCCATCCGGCTCCATCCTTATAACCTCCTTCTTTATGTACACTTACTACAAAGTCTGCCTTAAACATGGTATTCTCCGGAATATCACGATAAACACCACGGACAATCATTTCAGTTTTCCGCTCCAATATTAACACTTTACCTATAGGATCTGCATCACCAAAAAAACGGCGTGCAAAACTCTCGGACACAAACAAAGTATTGGAGTTAATCAAATCGTTAGGATTTCCCTTTAAAACCGGAATGCCAAAGGTTTGGAAAAAACAAGTATCCACCATAAGACACTGTTCGTCATCCGACAACAATTGATTTTCATAATAATAATTACCGTTGGCTGTGTAAGAATTTATACAAGTAGCTTTTTCCACTTCTATTGGCATATTCTCAGCCAAAGCCGCCGCTATCGGAGCAAAAACGGAATAATCATAGATATCCCCATCGTCCCCCATCGACTCACCTGTTTCCAAATTATGGTAATATGCGCGGACTATTCCTAGATTTCCAGCTTCAGGATAACATTTTTCATAACTTAACTCAAATGCAATCTGCGAGAACAACAGGATGCCAACAGTCAGCCCCAATGAAAGCGATATGACTTTCGTCACATTACTTCCACGACCGTGTAATATCGTTTGTATTGCATAATATAATTGCTTCATCGCTATCTATTTAGTTACTCAACTTTAATACTCTTTACCGGATTCTCATTAGCAATACGCCAAGCTCTAACAACGACACACACCACTATCAGAGCGATAATCACCAATGCTGTTCCGACAAAATACAACGCATTCATATCTATCGTTTCGGCAAATTGATCCAACCAAGCCTTTCCTGTAAAGTACGATACTACAATTCCTATCAAGACCGATGGGACAGCAACATATAATATATCACGGGACAGCAACCGAAGAATAGTCGAAGCTTCAGCACCATTCACCTTACGGATAGCTATTTCCTTACTGCGACGTTGTGTTTCATCATTCACGTAACCTATCAACCCCATAACAACAATAAGCAAAATAAAAGTAGAAGTAATCCATACAGAATTACGAAAACGATATACATTGCGATAGATTTCCTTCAGCATGGTATCTATCGGAATAAATTCCAATGCCTTAGTGGAATGCACCTGCTCCATGTATTCGTTCAGCTTTTTCAAACTCTCATCGTATGGCTGTTTTAAACGTACATCAAAAGTGTGACTGGTATTATGACTATAAACCAAAGCCACGGGAAACTGCTTATAAAGAAAAGACGTATTGCGCACATTACGGAATACACCAACAATGGTTCCGGCTTTATCAAAATCATTCAACCGTTTGCCTACTGCCCCATCTGTCCATTTCATCAGCCGCACTACTTCTTCGTTGACCAATACATCTCCCTCATTCTGCATATCTTTCCCTTCAATAATAGTAATCCCCATGGTTTCAGCATAATTCTTATCACAAGGATTATACATCAAGGTTTCTATTCGCTTGCCACTATTATCAATCAGCCCACGAGTCCAATATTCTCCCAGAACACCATGCATAGAACGGGTGGCATTTTCCACCATGGGTTGACGACGAAGATCGTTAACCATATTCTCTGCTTCTTCGGGTGACATCCATGTTTCCGCCTCCACCAATCCTGGAGTACGGATACCCATATCACTATTAATCAGATGATGATACTGCATCAAAGATACTAACAAAATCCCCATCACAAAAGATACCCCCATAAATTGTACAAATAAAAGAGAACGCTTCCACCCCTTTTTCCCATCTGTGTAACGACGAAAAACTTGAGTGACAGGAATGCGTGAAAACAATCTTCCCGGCAGCACTCCGGCTACTATGAACAGTACAAAAACAATGAGCATCGGAACCCATAAAGTTTCCAATGTAAAGAGTGAGGATAACTGCACCGAAAGTAAATCTTCTATCAGATCTTTGGTATTGAAAATAATAAAGAGGGCCACTATAACGGACATCAATACCACAATCCCCGTCTCAAAAAGGAACATACTGAAAATATTGATTGCACTGGCACCACTACACTTATGCACACCTATACTTTTTGCCCTGCGGCTCATGGTAGCAATAGCTACTAATACATAGTTCATGATTGCCACAAAAAATATGGCAAAGCCCAAAAAACCATAAATGTAAAGGCGAGTGCGGGTATTTGAGTCATCCAGATGAATTTCGGGCAATGGCTGTGCATCATAAAAATTTCTCCATTCATCATCAGCAGAATCAGGATAATATTTTTGCATAGCCTTGTATATCTGACGATTGATTTCTTCCCTGTCCACCCCATCGCGCAAACGGAGAATAGTATAATAAATGTCATTACGCCCCCATGTTCCACCCCCTATATAACCACCTCCGGCATAAATGGGAGCTACAAAATCAAAATGATAGGCCGTATTTTCCGGAGTATCCTGATAAACACCACGGACTGTCAGTTCATGCTGTTTATCCAAAGATAATTTTTGTCCCACAGGGTCCTGTCCACCAAAGACATCACGAACAAAAGTTTCAGAAACGAATATGCTCCCTGCCCTTTGCAATTCCTCAGGATTCCCTTTCAATACTTTGATGCCGAAAGTACGGAAATAGCAAGTATCTACATAAGCGTAGTTTACGTCTTTCAGCTTATGACCATCCTTGAATACATTTAATGTCTCAAAATTGAAAATGACTGTAGCATTTTCAATCCATTGTGACAAATCACTGCGGAATGCTTCTGCCATCGGAGCAAACAAGCTATCATCATATCCTTCTCCTTTCTCTCCAGTCTTTACATTCTCTCCTCCTCCACGTACCAACACCAATCGGTCGGCATCAGGGTAACATTTTTCATAATTGAGTTCAAATGCTATTTGTGAAAAAAGCAGAACACCAATAGTCAAGCCTAATGAAAGCGATATGACTTTTGTCACATTGCTTCCACGGCCGTGTAATGTCGATTGTATTGCATAATAGATTTGTTTCATTACAACCACCCTTTCATTATTATTCTTTAATGTTCGCCACTACACTACCGTCAAACAAATGAATGACACGATGAGCAAATCCGGCATCATGCTGAGAGTGAGTTACCATGACAATACTAGTCCCCTCCTTGTTAAGTTCGGTCAATAGATTCATTACTTCAGCACCGTTCTTTGAGTCCAAATTACCGGTAGGCTCATCGGCGAGGATCAATTTAGGGTTAGTAACCACAGCACGGGCAATAGCCACACGCTGTTGTTGACCGCCAGAAAGCTGTTGCGGGAAATGCTTGGCACGATGACTCAAGTTCATTCGCTTTAAAATTTCCAGAACACGCTCCTTACGTTCACTGGCCTTGATTCCAAGATAAGTCAACGGCAATTCCACATTTTCAAAAACATTCAGTTCGTCTATCAGATTAAAGCTTTGAAATACAAAACCTATTACACCTTTACGCAGGCGGGTGCGTTCTTTTTCTTTCAGATTGGCTACTTCATTGCCCAGCAACTTGTAACTGCCTTCAGTAGGATTGTCCAGCAGACCAAGGATATTCAATAAGGTGGATTTTCCACAACCTGATGGTCCCATAATAGCTACAAACTCTCCTTCTTTCACCTCTATGTTTACATGATTCAACGCAATTGTTTCTACTTCTGAAGTACGAAATACCTTACTTAAATTTTCAATCTGTATCATAATAATAAATTTTAATTGTTTGTTCTATTGATCTTTATTCTGATTTAATACTCTTTACTGGATTCTCATTGGCAATGCGCCATGTTTTGGAAATGACACAACTGACAATCAATATCAAGACCACGATAGCTACACATACATAATAAGGAACAAGCGAACCTACAGTCACAGCAAACTGTTCCATCCATAAACCACCTACATACCATGCCCCTAGTGTACCTGCGACTACAGCCGGGAAAGAAATCCAAAGAACATCTTGCACCAACATTTCCAATATCACAAATGACTCAGCTCCATTCACTTTACGAATAGCAATTTCTTTCGAACGTCGCTGTAATTCATCATTAATATAGCCTATCAGTCCCATCAAAGTAATAAACAAAATGGCAATTGCCGCCAATAAAGTCGCATTACGAAATACACGAACGGAATTATAACTATCCGCCATTTTTTGTTCCAAGCTTTCAAAGCCGACTGTTTGATTAGGAAAAGCTTCGGCAGCATCACGCTTCAGTTTCTGAAGATTCTCACCAAAGGGTTCCTTCAGACGGAGATAAACAAGATCAGCCAAATCTTTGGGATGATGATGCAAGACAAACGGTTTCAGCTCTGAGTAGAATCCGCCAATATTAAAATCTTTAATCACACCTACTATTTTGACACGGCCTTCTTCTGTCTGTATACTCTTACCTAAAACATCTTTTCCCCAATGCATTCTCCGTACAAATTCCTCATTCACTGCCACCTCACCGGATTCACGAGGCACACGCCCTTGCTGTATGACCATTCCCATAAAAGCTACATAATTCTCCTGAGTAAAATCATAACGGCTGGAAAAAAGACTCGTTCCTTTCTCATCCGGTATCATCTGCCCGCTATATCCATTAGACGGATAGCTAGTTGCCGAAGTCAATGCTTCCACGTATGGAAGCCCCTCATAAAAGTGACGGGCAGCAAGCCGGGCTTTAGCATCCGGTGCATTATTAACGCCAATCACTACCCGCTCAGGATTATAACCCGGATCTTTATTAATAACATAATGATACTGGAGCATCACTACCCACATCAATCCACATATAAAAGCCACTCCTGCAAATTGGATAAACAATAACGGACGTTTCCATCCTTTCTTACCCTCTGTATAACGCCGGAAAACCTGTGTGACCGGTATCTTTGAAAAAATTCGTCCCGGCAGCACACCACCAATGAGGAATAAGACAGCAGTCACTCCAAAAGGCACCCAAATACGTTCCACCGCAAAAAGAGACTCCAGTTTAGCAGCCGTGGTATCTTCCACAAATTCCCGGAAATTAAACATTAAAAAAACCATCAAAAACAATGAAAGCAAAATAATAATACCGGTTTCCCACATAAACATACCAAAAACAGTACCCGTTCCCGCTCCGCTGCATTTATGAACACCAATACTTTTGGCACGCCGGCTCAATGAAGAAATAGAAATCAACACATAATTCAATGTCGTGATAAACAAAATAGATATACCTAAAATAAGCATAATATTACGCATTCTTTTCACTTCATCATATCCACGGTACGTATCCCGAACAGGTTTTGCCATGACAGTGATTCCCAACTTATCACTTCTGGGAATATGTTGCTGTACTACCATATCAATACGCTTGTTCAATTCATCCAAATCAATATCCTGCTTCAACCGGATATATTCTTTCCAGCTGTCCCCACCGTTCCATGAATAATTTCCTATCCGGCGGCTCCAGATAGAAGGCAAGGAAATGACAGCCTTCGGTCGCATAGTACAATTCTCAGGTAAAGCAGCATACGTTCCTTTGACTGTCAACTCAATTTCCTTATTGAAACTAATTATTTTACCAATCGGGCTCTCACCGCCAAACATTTTATCCGCCAAATCTTTACTCAGGAAAATTACATCTTTTTGCTGCAATTCACGTACCGGATCACCACTCAAGACCTCAATACCCATTGTCTGAAAAAACAATGAATCGGCAGTGACCTTAAAATCATCAAAGCGGACACTCCCGTTATAAATAGGTGCCGAAACCGGCCACGAGCCTGTACTTGCCGCCGATTCCACAATTTCCGGCATTGCATCCAGTATGCCTCCAGCAGCTGCACCGATAATGAACTCACTCGGAGGAAAAGGCTCTCCATTTACTGTCCATATATTCCACAATTGGTATAATTTATCATGATCCTTAAAACAAGTATCAAAACTCTGCTCATACACAACTCTTGAGAAAAGTAGAATACTCATAGTCAGGCCCAAGCCTAACGAAACGACTTTTATAATATTAGCTCCACGTCCATGTATCAAAGCCTGAATGACATAATAAATCTGTTTCATATTTCGTGTTTTTAATTATTATTATTTTAAAAGAGAGAAGTCCCGTTTCACAACGTTACTTCCCATAAAGTGTATAAGAAACTAAAGTTTCTATAATTCGTTCTCTATAATAGAAATGCCAAAACCGTGCCACACAAACAAATAACTGATTAACAACACATTGCAAAATAACAAAAAGAAACAGTCTGTCTAATTATTAGACAATGATGTATGATAATTAGACAGACTATGAAAACAAACAAATAGTTCTACGCTTCAAACTTATTGGAATTTGCCTTATTTTACTATCTTTGCATTATCACCTATATAAAACAAATTATTATGAAACACATTCTTTTGGCAGCCTGTGCGGTTGCCATATTAAGCGGTTGCGGTTCGCAAGGGAAACAGGCAGCCCCTACCGGAAATCCATTCCTTTCAGAGTACACAACTCCCTTCCAGGTTCCTCCTTTCGACCAAATCAAGATGGAACATTACAAACCCGCCTTTTTGCAGGGCATGGAAGAACAACAGAAAGAGATTGACGCTATAGTGAACAACCCCGAACCCGCCACTTTCCAGAATACCATTGCAGCACTGGATCAAAGCGGAGCGTTACTTCGTAAAGTCAGCACCGTATTCTACGGACTGAAAAGCGCCAATACCAATGATGAAATGGACGCACTGAGCCGTGAACTCTCTCCACTACAATCAAAACACAGCGATGACATCGCCTTAAATGAAAAACTTTTTGCACGCATCAAAGCTGTCTATGAAAATCCCGGCGATTTGGACAAAGAGCAAAAGAAGTTGTTGGAAGAAACCTATAAAGATTTTGTACGTGGAGGTGCCAACCTGGATGCCGAAAGTCAAAAAAAACTGCGTGAATTAAATAGTGAGATTTCCATGTTGCAGCTCACCTTCGGCCAAAATATGCAGAAGGAAACCAATGCTTTCCAATTGATCGTGGACAAAGAAGAAGACTTAGCCGGATTACCCCAAAACCTGATTGCCAGTGCTGCCGAAACAGCTAAAGAAGCAGGCATGGAAGGCAAATGGATTTTCACCCTGCATAATCCCAGCGTCATGCCTTTTCTGCAATATGCCGATAACCGAGACCTGCGCGAAAAGATATTCAAAGGATACATTAACAGAGGAAATAACGGAAATGAATACGACAACAAGGAAGTGGTGCGCAAACTGCTCAAGGCCCGTCTGGAAAAAGCCAAGCTGATGGGATATGAAAACTATGCTTCCTTTGCACTGGAAGAACGTATGGCAAAAACACCGGATGCCGTATATAAATTATTAGATCAGATTTGGACACCTACTCTGTCCAAAGCCAAAGAAGAACTGGCAGATATCAATGCCGAAATAAAGAAAGACGGAAAAACCTTCACAGCTGAAGGTTGGGACTGGCGTTATTATGCAGACCGAGCCAAGAAAGCCAAATTCGACTTGGATGAAAATCAGGTACGTCCTTATCTGAAACTGGAAAACGTACGTGACGGTGTGTTCTATGTTGCCAACAAACTGTACGGTATCACTTTCACCCAGCTGGACAATCTTCCCCTCCCTCATCCCGATGCACAGGCATTCGAATGTAAGGACAAAGACGGTTCTCATCTAGGTGTACTCTATATGGACTTCTTTCCGCGTGCCAGCAAGAAAGGTGGCGCATGGTGCGGAAGCTATCGTTCACAGACCTACAAGGACGGCAAGAAAGTGGCTCCTGTAGTAACCGTGGTATGCAACTTTACCAAACCGGCAGCCGGACAACCCGCTTTGCTCAGTGCAGACGAAGCGAATACCTTGTTCCACGAATTCGGACACGCTTTACATAATCTTTTCAAAGATGTACATTATTATGGTGTGGCTAGTGTTCCGCGTGATTTTGTAGAACTGCCGTCACAGATAGATGAGCATTGGGCTTTTGAACCGGAGGTATTGAATGTATATGCCAAACATTATCAGACAGATGAAGTTATTCCTGCCGGACTGGTTGAAAAAATGGACAAGAGTGGCAAATACGGACAAGGCTTCGCTACGGCTGAATATTTAGCTGCTTCCCTGCTGGATATGGATTATCATGTATTAAAAGAAATTCCCGATGATATGGACGTTATGCAGTTCGAAGCAGAAACATTAGGTAAGCGCGGATTGCTGAAACAAATTCCGTCACGCTATCGCACCACTTATTTCAACCACACCATGGGTGGTGGATATACTGCCGGTTACTATAGTTATATTTGGGCAGAAGTGCTGGATTGTGACGCATACGAGGCATACAAGGAAACAGGCGATATCTTTAATCAAGAAGTAGCAGGAAAGTTCCGCAAATATATCCTCACTCCCGGCTGCATTGACGATGCAATGGACATGTATGTCAATTTCCGTGGCAAAGAACCTGGTATTGATCCCTTGTTGAAGAACAGAGGACTAAAATAACCCTCTAACCCTAAATAGAATTCCTCCCCCTGCAAAAGACAAATGATTGTGACTCTTGCAGTGGGAGGATTCTCATTTTGTAGTATGATTGCGGATAGTTCTTTTTATTTTTTGTTCCAAAGCAAGAAATAATCCTCAGAGAAAGCGTACCTTTGTGCCTGTCAAATCAAAAATTAAATTATGAATCAACCTATTGCTATGAACACCACAAGAAAACATGTGGTATGGCTGGATGTCGTTCGTTTGGTAGCCATGTTCACCATAGTTTGCTGCCATAGTGCAGACCCGTTCAACTTTTACCCCGGCGAACCGCCAGCCAACATTGATGAAATCAAATTCTGGGGAGCCGCCTACGGAGCCTTTCTCCGTCCGTGTGTCCCACTGTTTGTCATGATTACAGGAGCATTGCTGCTCCCCGTACGTGGCGAAATATCCGCTTTCTACAAAAAAAGAATCAGCCGTGTATTCTGGCCGTTCCTTATCTGGAGTGTCATTTATAATTTATTTCCCTGGTTTACAGGATTGTTGGGACTTAATCCTGAAATAATCCTTGACTTTTTCCCTTATAGCGGTGAAGAAGCCGCCCGTCAGTCACTCAACGTATCATTGGGTTATATAGCAGAAATGCCTCTCAATTTCTCTTTATTAGACGTACATATGTGGTATATCTATCTGCTTATCGGATTATATCTATACCTTCCTATTTTCTCCGCATGGGTAGAAAAGGCCTCGGAGAAAGCCAAACTATGGTTTCTTGTCGCATGGGGAATAACCAGCTTGTTACCTTATTATTATCAGTTCGTATCCCCATACATTTGGGGAGGCTGTGCGTGGAACTCGTTCAATATGCTCTATTATTTTGCCGGATTCAACGGGTACTTGCTATTGGGACACTATCTGCGCAACCACGACTGGTCATGGAGTAAGATACTGTCAGTCTGTATCCCCATGTTTCTGGCAGGTTACATGGTCACATTCTTCGGTTTCCGCCACATGACCGCATTACCACAATGCACTGATGAAATGTTGGAACTGTTCTTCACCTATAATTCTTTGAATGTGATTATGATGACTATCCCCTTCTTCCTCATAGCCAAGAAAGTAAAAGTACGTTCAGAACTGATCCAGCGTATGCTGGCAAACTTGACCGTATGTGGTTTCGGCATCTATATGATACATTATTTTTTCACAGGTCCAGGTGTAGTCCTGATGCGCAATATCGGTGTTCCCGTGCCTTTACAAATTCCCGCTGCCGCAGTCGTGGCATTTGGCGTATCGTGGCTGCTTGTGGTATTCATTCGTAAAATAAGCGGCAAGAATGCTAAATACATTGTAGGATAATAAAAACAGGACATACAAATATCGTTATATAAGAATAGCCGGAACTACTTTTTCCAAGTGATTCCGGCTATTCTTATAATGCTTCATCCACTAGAAATCAAGTCAGTTATTTGAGATGTAATTTAAAGAATATGCCTCCGATAAAATATTTACCGTCATTCAGTTCAGCAATAAGATTGATATGGTCTTTCCATATTGAATAAGTTCCACCCACATTCACAGTATAAGTTGCTGTATGCAGATCTTCCGCATGTCCGGGACACACTTCCGCCATCAGATTAAATCCATTCAGAGCTTTCTGCCAGAAACCTTCGCCCTTTATGCCAAAGTAAAAGTTTATCCCTGCAGCAGGACGGCTATAATGCACATCACTCATAGCTTTACCGATAACCCAAGCTACATGAACCCCCACTGTACCTATTCCACTAAATTCAACATGTTTCGTTGCCGCCAGATAATAACGTGTCAAGTAATTGTGGTTTCCGCTACCACCGCCCCCCCAATCTATGTCTCCACCTCCATTTGAAGAATGGCTTCCCGGATCATTCGCACCAATCACTACCTGAGGCGTCCAAGCCTTCCACCAGCCTTCTTTCCATGCCCTCAACCGGAAATGAAACGATCTGTCCTGATTGGTAAAGCTGCCCCAAGTTTGCTGAGGCCAATAAGAAGAACCATGTATCCCCTTTACCAACGTACAAGTATATGCTACTTCCAGCCAAGGAAACAAAGTACAATTTATATAATAGTTATAGGTATAGGAATGATATTCACTTCTCACCCAATATCGGGAAAGTATATTTACATCAAGCATATTTCCTCCCAGCATAACGGTTTTATCTTTCTGCATAACGGCAGTAGGTGCATGAAGTAGTCCTGTAGTACCATAAAAAGCCTGCCCTTTGATAACATTCATTCCTCCAAAGAGTCCCCCCAGAAATATTAGAGTTCTTAATTTCACTATTCTATGAATTTTAATTTATATTTGCAGCATGAAAACAGATGTATTAAAAATACTCGGAAAAATTATTCCTACTGCTATCTTCGTCCTGTTGTTGCCATTCTCCATTATTTACATGGCAATAAGCAAAGTCTGCTCTTTCATCCGAAAATTCTTTCCCCGATAAAGCGTACCGGAAACAAGAATGCAGCTTGCAGATATCTTGTACGTGTATGTTTCTCTTTATACATTCTATAAACGAAACGCAAATTCATCTTATCAACCCAGTCCGGATAATAGTGCATCCTATTCATTGCCGTTTGGTGAACAAAGCCACCACACGTAAAGCCGATGCCTTGGTAACCCATCTTTTTTACCTTAAGCAGAAACTTTTCCTGCATCAAGGCCCCCATACCTACTATCAGAAAATCCGGATTTAATTCGACTATATGAGAAGCTTCCTTATTCATTTCAGCATCCGAAGAGAAATATCCGTTCCTGAATCCTGCTATTCTCAACCCAGGATATTGTTCTTGAAATATCTTCACAGAACACTCCACTTGTTCTTGACCCGAGGCTACGATATAGAGCGTTTTACGGCTTTCCATGAGGTAATTCAACAATTCGGGAGCAAGGGAGGTCATATCAAAACTACGTCTGGTCACTCGCTTTCCGTATACTAATCTTATGGCAGAAACCAGTAAAGAGCCATCGGCAAAAATACCATCGAATTGTTCAAATAGGGATTTGTTTTCTAAAGCTATGAGGTAAGATACGGGGTTGAGAAAGGTGTAAATTCTGTTTTTCTGAGTAACCAAATGTAAAAACAGCAATTTATCTGTTTGTATGATTTTATTAAGCAATAGAGGGAGCATAAATTAAATGATAATTTATTTTTATGGAAGTTTATAATACTTCTTCAAACAGATTATACCACCTTGTAATAACAGAATCAATTGTAAAACATTTCGCCTTACACATGGCTTCCTTTGCCATTTCTTTTCTTAATTTTTCATTCTCGATTAGCAAGCTGATGCAGTCAATTGTTTTTTGACTATTATAAGGTATCGGAGTTATTAAGCCAGACTTTCCATTGTCTATGATGTCATATATAGCTTCATAACTTCCATACACAACTGGGACCACTCCATAACTCATACTTTCAATAACTACTAATCCAAACCCTTCTAAATCAGAAGTCAATAAAAATATAGAAGCTTCCTTATAATGTTGTATGGGAGGAGATACTTGAAAGCCTTTGAAACAAACACGTTGAATATCATATCTTCTAATATATTCTTCCAATGTACTTTTATAAGGGCCTTCTCCCACCAAAACAAGTTCCCAATCAACATATTTTTCATAAAGAACTTTCCAAGCTTCCACTATTCTATTTACTCGTTTATTTTCATAATCCATTCTTCCTACATATAACAGCTGCTTCTTCTTCTGTTTTAACTCCCATTCTTCAAAATACACAGGAATAGTAACAGGATTGCCTATTGCTATAATATTCTCAGTTCTCTTTATATGTGCATAATCACTTAACGGCTTGATAAAATGAGATGAAAGAAGAACATATTTTTCACAATGGCTACAATTATAACGAATGCTAGCTTTTACCAACTCTTCTTTTAGATACATTATAGCATGATATATGTATTTCAAAAAAGGGTTATAAACTGTTTCACATTTATCACGTGCCTTAATAATTAATTTAGACGTATTTGGAGCACCATGTAATACCGAAATCAATTTACATGATGTTCTTTTTATAGCCACTCTACACAGTAATGTTGACATAAAAGGAAGTCCCCACTGATTAATTATAATATCAATTTTTTCATTTATAATTAATCGATGTAACTTCCTCATATTTTTTATAGAACAAACAGGATAGTCTAATTTGACAAGCTTTACATCTGGTAGTAATTGACAAGCTAGTTCAATATGCGGTTGTTCTATTGAAGCTATGATAACACCATGTCCATCCTTTATAAAACGATTGGCAAGTACAGTTGTCACTACCTCAACACCACCATAATTAGGATAAACACGATAAAAAAACAATATATTCATATTACCATTCTCTTTATTACTGTAATAATGAAGCTAGAAATGCAATTTGTTTGTCCTGCATTTCTTTTAATCCTTCTATGCTGACAAGTCTTTCCCTTACATCAGGAATTTTCGCATTTTCAAACAAGGCTATCCTAGGACTATTGCTAAACAATCTTGCTTTATTTCCAAATGCCAAAGTAGGGATACAAGCATGTACTCTATCAGAATAAACTTCTGAAGCATTCCGGTAAAGGAGTAAATAATCCATTGGATTATCAGATACTATCACTCCATTTTTTACTAACTTACTAACTTTTGTATAAGGAAAAGGCTTATGATAAGAATAAACAATATTCTTTTCTTTAAAAATATTTTTCAGTTCTTCTTTTATCCTATAATGCTTAGGTTCTTCAATATTCAATACTACATACGGTGTTAAATCAGTATCTATTTGGGGTAAATTAAGTAAATTCACAAAGAACACATTATCTATTCCATTATAACTATTTTTTGTAAAATTTGCATAGTACTTATAGGCAAGGATATCACGGGTCATTATAGCGTAAGGCCGCAATTTTCTTAAATATTCAGAAACAAATTTGACTTCATATTCTGTATAGAAGTTTCCGCTTGCACCTAAAAAAATAATCTTACTTCCTTGTTCTGCTTTTCTCTTTATTAAATCTCCATAAATCGTAAAAAATGGAACAGTTAATACACATCCCGGAATTATAAAATAATCACATTTAACCATACTGGCCATACTAAAGATATTTTGCGTTTTTACCGTTTTGTATGAACGGTCATGAAGCTTTTTAGCAGCCCTTTGCATGGTATGTACCCATAACCAATTTATTATTGGGTTTTCTTTCAGCATGAACATTTGTCCCATTGTAGCTGCAAAATTAGCATTTGAGCTAACTTTAAATAATTCAGCATTAAGCGGTAATGCTTTCATCAAAGCAGCTTCAGCACCCAAATCTATAAATCCGTTACCAATATTATTAAATGTAACAGAAGTCAACAATGCAATTTTCTTTTCTAACATATTAATAGTAAACTAATTTGTATGTAGTTATATTTCTTTCCAATCATGCGGTTTATTCTCTCATCAGTTCCCTAAACAGGTCTAACCATTTTTGCATTACCTTTGGTTTTGAAAAGCATTTTCCCGACATATAAGCCTGCTTACCCATATCTTCTAGTAATACTTTATTTTCTATCAATTTTATACAAGCTTCCGCCAAGGCATTTACATCATTATCCGGCACTAAAAATCCATTCTTACCATTGTCTATGATACTATTTGCTCCAGTAATGTCAAAACTAACACAAGGCAAGCCACAATTCATCGCCTCCACCAATACCAACGGGAAACCTTCATACAAAGATGACATGACAAAAAAAGAAGAATGAGAATATACTTCACCTATACTAGGTGAAACACCTTTCAGATGAACAACTGATGAAAGATGCAAAGCATCAATTTGTCGTTGAAGACTTTCTCGCAGACTTCCTTCACCCCAAATTTCCAATTGCCAGTCCGGACACTTTTGTGCAACTATCACCCAAGCTGCAATCAATCGATTATAACCTTTTACAGATTCTAATCTACCTGCTGATATAGCAACTTTGCTTTTTCTACCATTTCTTTCATGTAGTTGTATATTGCTAAAATTAGGTATTACAAATATATTCGGTAAATTCCACATTTTCTTGTCAGACTCTGTTAATGCAATTACCTTATCGAATTTTGTCAAACAACACTTTCTTAAATATTGAACTAAAAATTTCTTTCCTCGCGATTTAAAAATTTCCTCATCTAATATCTGTTGTCCTTTATAAGAAAAATGAAACTCATGGATCTTCTTTATCCGCCGACAAATAAATGGTAATATCCATATCAATAAAGGAGCATTGGCATTGACAGCAATATCTATCTTATATTTTTTAAATATGTGACGTATAATACTTATATTTTTCCATACTCTATTAATTTTCTTTCCAAAGCCTACCTTCCACTCTATATCAATAGGTAACAGTTGAATGTTCGGGTGCAAAGGATATATAGGTTTTTCCTGTCCATTACCATAATATGCCAAAAAAAGCCGTCCTTCCATATTTTCCGCCAAATAATTCATCTTGTCTGACACTATACGGAATATACCTCCTGCAATGGTAATATTGGGAACAAAATAAATGATATTCATTATTTACTTTTTATCCATGAAATTACTAGTAATAATAATCGCTCTGCCCATTTGAATCTCCAAGCAATAGTTTTAACACTCCACAACTCGGCCAAACATGTATCGTAATCATGATGTATAAATGCATTTTTTGCATGTATATACACAACTAAAATCACATACTTTCTATAATAAGAACTTTCCGATGTAAAGTTAAACCACTCGTAATAAGGAAATTCTCCATTTTTAGAATAATCTGATGTAAGACTATCAGATAACCCTGTTCTATAAAAGACTTTCGGAAGGTTCAAATAGGCTACATCATAATTCAACGCTATTCTAAGCCAAAGGTCCAAATCCTCACCACGCTTAATACCTACTCGAAACATTGGTATCTCCTTTATCATTTCTTTTTTTAAGCACAAGGAGCTAGTCCAGCAAATGGATAATCCATTCATTACGGATTCTTTAAAATAATCATGAACAAGGAAGTGTGTGTGTTCGTTAATCAATACATTACGAAGTTTCCGTTTCCCCTTTTCCAAAGAGTAGAAAGCAGTAGAATAAATCCCAGCATCAGGATAGATTTCTATCAACTTCTTTTGGCATTCCAAATAATCAGATTCCCAAATATCATCTGCATCCAGAAAAGCAATATAATCATATTTAGCATGCATAATACCATAGTTACGTGCTGCTGATACACCTTCGTTTTCTTTTGTATAAATATGAATTCGTTCATCCTGAAAACTAGAAGCCACTTCCAAACTATTATCTGTCGATGAATCATTCACCACGATTACTTCATAATCACAATATGTTTGATTCAGAACTGACTTCAGTGTTTCTGCAATATAATCAGCCTTGTTATATAGAGGAATAATAATAGAGAACATTATCTTTTTAATAAATTAAGTTTCTGACTCTTATATATAATGAGCAAAAATATAATCGGAAAATTTATATATAATCCCACTGTTAATGATACGAAAGAAGCCAATACCCAGATACCAACAAAAACCATGTTGAACTTTCTATATGAAGGCAATAATTTGCACATTGAAATTATCAGCCATAGATATCCCAATATACCTAACAAACCACGTTCAATCAACAAATAAAATAATTGAGACTCCGCACCTGCAAGTTCCGGGATTGATATATCTGTCATTAAATAATAAATCATACTCAAGCCACCACCAAATATAGGGTTTTGTAAAAACAGAAAAAGAGAAATATCTAATTGTCTCATTCTCATATCCATAGAGCTTCCACCAACATCATAATTACCCGTAAAATCAAATATGGAATGATATACATTTAATATATAATCAGAAAACGGCAAGACCATGATTAAAAAGATAGAAAAAGCGATTAATAGAGTTTTAGGCTTTCTTATATAGTCAAATTGCAACAATCCAAATACTAATGCAAGAATAGTAGCACGTGAATTAGCAAGAAAAACACCGATAAGAAGCAAACACAAAGTCTTAATATAAGATTTCCTTGATATAAATACTCCTTCATATTTACTATAGAAGAAGGTAAGAAAATAAAAGAATACAACGCACGCATCTCCAAATGTTATGGGAAAATGAAAAAATGAATTATATCGCCCATATCCATATCGGATATCATTGGTATGATCTACCCAAAAAGATAAATCAGTCTGAGATTGCAGCCAATATAGAATTATATTATAATTTAAGGGAGGTTCTATAAATTAACCATTTGTTAATCAGCGAATTATTTTGTATATTTGTACAAAATAGAAGAGATTATGAAGAAAAGTCCGAATTATCGTCGCAATCAAACAGGTAGTAGTCTATTTGAGAATGCCCAAACACTCGAAGCATTATCCAAGCAAGGTAATCCCCTGGAGTTTATCTCTAAGATGATTGACTTTGAGATATTTCGCCCCATTCTTGAAAGCAAGCTGCAAATCGCAGAACGCAAGAGCAATGCTGGTCGTCGCCCCATTGACCCTGTATTGATGTTCAAGGTGATGTTTGTGCAGCGATTATACGGATTGAGCGATGAGCAGGCTGAGTATCAGATAAAAGACCGCACAAGCTTTCGTGATTTCATCGGTATTTGTACTGTCGATGATGTTCCCGATGCTCGTACCATATGGAAGTATAGAGAAGAACTGACACGATGCGGAGCATATGATGAGTTATTCAAGCAATTCTATGCACACCTACAAAGCCTTGGTCTGATTGTCAATGAAGGAAAGATAATAGATGCAAGTTTCGTTGTATCGCCTCGCCAACGAAATACAAGAGATGAAAACCAGACAATTAAAAAAGGTGAAGGAGATAGTTTATGGAACGACAATCCTCACAAGAAGTGTCACAAAGATATTGATGCTCGTTGGACAAAGAAGGGCGGAGATACATTCTACGGCTATAAGAACCACGCAAAAGTATGCCGTAAAACAAAACTGATAATGGGTTATGACACAACATCGGCATCTGTTCACGACTCAAAACGAGGTGCGGAATTGGTTGATGACAACGATGCGGTAGGCGAAATATTTTGGCTTGATGCTGGTTATGTGGGCACGGAGGAAGGCTTTGTAAGCAAGTCGGTTACACCCGTTATCTGTGAGAAAGGTTTTAGAGGACGCCCATTAAATGAGGAGCAAAAACAAAACAACTGCTCTAAGTCAAAGATTCGTTGTCGTGTGGAGCACGTGTTTGGTTTTATTGAGCGTTCGATGGGCGGTCTTGTGTTTCGCGGAATTGGCATTGTAAGGGCAAAGGCGAATGTCGCGATGACAAACCTTACCTACAACATAGCACGCTTAACACAAATTTATAGATATCATAAGGAGTGGATAACCGCGTAAGTATCAAAACTTTATGCCATTGATACTCAACGGGTTACCCCCCCCCCAAAAAAAAACATTGGAATTTGCACAAAAATTAGAGAAAGATTTATTAAATTTGTGAAAGCAAAATCACATTAGCGGTAGCCTTAATGAGGTTCTGACTATTCGCTAATGACAAATTGAATTTATAGAACCTCCCTTAATAGAAACTCTATAATTCCATATATACATAACACCCAAAACACTTTCAAATAAAGATTTACAATTAATTTAATATCGTTCTTTGTTCGCAAAAAATAGATAAATGCAAGTGGCAAAAGTATTTCATTTGATATTGTTTTCCACAACACATACAATGAAGTCCGTTCCGTTCCATACAAAGCAATTAATAACAACAATATAAAATTACCAAACAAAGGTAAAAACAATGGATTGCAGAATATAGCTTTCCTTGCATCTTTCCGACCAAGAATATACCCGTATATAACAAAATTTATCGCATCACAAAGACCAATATACGTACCCCCTATTCTTACAACAGGAAGCATTGTAAAAAACAAAGACAATGGTATTATATAAAGAACAGCCTTCTTTTTATATCTTATAAAAAAAATAATAAAGAGCAGAAAAATAAGCTGAGTAATTATCATCTATCCATTTTTTAGATTCCACACCATGATTCAGGAAAAATATCAGGAGTAAATGTATTATACCACTTTGAGGGATAAATCACCATATTAGTTTTTTTATTTAATCGTGCCGCCCAATAACTAAAAGTACTATTGGCTATAATGTTGTATTTGCAGGAAGACATCAAATACATGTCATAGATGCTGGATTCTCCTGTATTCCAATTCACATAAACAGCATTGGGTATATCCAAATGAGTTTGTACCCAGCTAATATCATCAGAAAAAACATAGAAGACAGCATCATTTACTTTCTCTGTTATTATTCTTATGGCATCATGATAATATTTCTGCGTACAAATATTTCCAAATATAACCAAATTTTGTTTGGTCATGTAGTCACCTCTTCTTATATGCACGCCAACACTATTTGAGTTTTGAATATCCTTCAGCAATGATTGGTTCTTTTCCGACAAAAGAAGATGTTTAAAATCAATAGTATTTTCGTCATAATACTTTTTGTCTAAAAAATATCCAGCTTGAAACAAATGATTAGGATATTGATACTCTACAGAACCTACTACATATATTTTCCAATGGTATAATTTTGATAAAATGGTTTTAAACAGAATTATCCAAAACCTACTACATTTTTTCAAATCATCAGTTTTAAAATATTTATCTAATTCAAATCCATTATGGCTCACATTATACCAAGCATCATTGTAGAAATAAAAGGTTTCATCCTTTCTTGAAAGGTATTTATAAAATGCATACTGAAAGAGTTGATTACCCAGTCCTCCTTTGAACACTACTATTTTCATAAATAAACTATTTAAATATTCTTACTATTTTAACCATTATTGCAAGCCCCTTTTTTACTAAAAATCTTATCCAATGATTATTAAATAAAAAAAGAGCGTTTTCAATAAATTCTTCTCCCAAACAGGATAAACACTGATAATCATTGACAATATAAGCTGGGAGTAGATCTTTAAGCACTTTTTCGCGTTCTTCTTTTATCCGGTTGTTATCACTGCTGGCTCCTCTGGGATTACATATCACAATAACATTGTTATACGCAGCCACACTATGCCCACCTAAAACGATTGATTGTAAATAGAATTTCCAGTCTGATACTATTTTTAAAGATGTATCATAATAATACTTTTTTAATAAAGAGGCCCTTATAAAGCAACTTTGATGAGGTATGGTAGTTATATAAAAATGCAGAAGATTATATCTTCGAGGTAATACACTGCGTGATACTATTTTATTATGTTCATTAACATGTAAATCCTGACCAACTATTATATCTGCCACATGATTAAAGTCCATGACCTGTTTCAATATAGATGAGGAACAAAATTTATCACCTGCATTGATAAAATTACAATATTCTCCATGCGAATAAGCAATTCCTTTATTCATCGCATCATAAATTCCCTTATCCGACTCACTCACCCAATAAGCGATTTTATCCGCATACTTTTTTATTACATTAACCGTTCCATCCGTACTTCCACCGTCAATGATGATATACTCAATATTCAGATAAGTTTGGTTAATGACGGAAAGAATGGTTTGTTCAATTGTTAAAACTGCATTATAAGAAACAGTTATGACAGAAATTAGGGGATAATTCATATTGTTTTTCATTTCACTTCAGCCAAATTCCTTTAGCCGTACCATTTATCATCTTCAATATCTGCACTCTTCCAATAAAGGCCTGCAAAATAAATACCGTAGTAGGAACTATCAGTATACCTTCTATACCATAATACTTACAACAATACTTCATCAACGGAATAGAAACCAAAGCAAATGACAAATAAATGATTAGTTGCAAACGTATTTTGCTCGTTCCATTAATAAGAAACATATACATATTTCCTCCCGTCTGACATAATACATATATTGCCATACAAAATGATAATGAAAAAGATACAGCTACAGAATCACCAATCCAAAATTTATATAAGAGATCAGAACTCAGTACCATTAAAACTAAAATAGGAATACATAACAACCATAATTTCTCCAGTTTTTCTAGCGTACCACGCATCCAATTATAATCTCTCTTAATATAAGCATCAGTAAATGCTGACCAAAACGGAGTCAAAATAATATTTGCAGCCATGTTAAGTACATTAAAATACTTATAAGCAATATTATATTGCGTAACTGCTTCTGGGCCTTGCACTCTTGACAAAATGATATTAGTAAGTTGAAAAATAAAAAGCATAGAAAACATAACAACAAAAAACTGTCCACCCAAACCAACAACACTCCGCACCAACGAAAAGCGAACGTCACGCAACGAAGGGGCTACAATCTTGTATTTTTTAGTTTGATACACAATAATAGAAACAATTAAAAGAAACAGGCACGGTATAGCTGAAAAAGAAACAGCCAAAGCACTCAGACTTCCCTTTGTGGTTTTAGTCAATACATAGACACAAGCAAAAGCCAGTACCTGACCACTTGTACTTATAAGCGAAGCTAAAGCAGGCTTTTGATCTGCCGTCAGCATGGTAGTAAAGACACTTGCCACAATGTTCAGGCAAAAGAAGCATGCCAACAAACCGAAAACCAGACTCAGCTCATCCTTATAAACAGGAGCAATATTTAAAATACGACTCCAATCCAAATAATTATTCACCACCAAGGTTATCAATAAAATTACGGAAAAGAGCAAGAAGAGCACTGCATATGTAGTACTGACATATTCTTTTGCCAACTTCATATCCCCTTTTGCTTTTGCCTCAGCAAAACGATTACGAAATCCGTGGGCAAACCCCAAATCAAAATAAGACAGCCAGGCAATAATGGAACTCAACGTCAGCCAAATGCCATACTTCGTAGGATTAACATAACCGATGGTCAATGGAACGACCTGCAAGGAAACTAAAATACTTATACATTTCAACACTAATGAAACGGCGATATTTTTCTTCACCGCAACACTACGCTCATTCCCCTTAGTGAAATAAGCACTAACTTTATCTTTTATATACTGAAACTTCATACGTTTATGATTGTATCACTAGCAAGATATGCAATCTTCCGCCTGCAACATTACTAATCTTACACCCCACACATTAGTAACGTGTGGGGTGACACGTTACCAACCTTCCGGCATACACGTTACTAACCCTTAAAAGATCCTGTTCTTTTCCGAAAAGAACAAGGTCTTTAAAAAAAAGAACAGGACGTTTTCATTGAAAGAACAAGAGCTTTTTAAAATTTGACCTGTTGTTTTTTCCCATAACGGCATCTACATGCCGAAACGCCTTATTTTTCCTTCAGATCTTTCAGCCTGCTCGCAAACGCCCTGCCCGTCGGCATTCCGGCTGAAGGATATGCATTGTGAAATGTTTCAGCCGGAAAATATCCTTCAGGAAAAACGATTCCCTAAGAATCGGAGGAAGATCAGTTCGGCTGAAACATTCCACCCCCAGCTGAAGGATTCCTGAACCCAATCCTTCAGCCGGAATGCCCACGGGTAGGGCGTTTGCGAGCAGGCTGAAGCTTTTGAAGGATTTTTCAGGGTATTCCCTATAGAGCATGACGGATGACCATATTCCATTGAAAAAAGTAAGATATCTTCGTAAGCAAAGTAACACCACTTACTTGGTCCACGAAGTCCGCATACTTTTCTTTACAACAAAACAGACCTCACAGCCATCTCATGCCAATGACGATAATCCCCCATCGGCAAAACATGCTCCGACCACACTTTCCGGTAAATTCCATCGTGCAAAATGATGTACTCACCCAAACAGCCCTCCGCCTCATCGGCAGGAACAGAAACCATCACCACATATTCCACACAATCCGGGACACGAAACAAAGTCAGCTCACTTTTAGAAAACAAACCGCTCAACCTACAGGCGGAACGCTCGAAAGCCACCCAATACGCGCCAATGTCATACAGATGAATGAATTTATCATTATTCTTTTCCCTGGCTAAAATTTCCTTATACTGATTCTGAATCAGCTGCTGGAGCCGGATGCCTGACGGCATGAATGTGGTTCTACACATTATTATACATAAGATTTATATTATCAGATCATTTACTTCCCCATTAATCAAGGGATAACAATATTTAACGTAGCAAATGAAGTCATCTCTTCTTCGGCTCTTCTATCACTTCTATCAAGTCCGGCGAAAGCGTCGCCATGGCCATGGCTATCACCCCTTGCAGACTGATAACCACACGACGGTCTCTCGCACCTTTCACCTTTACAAACACCCCCTCGTAGCCCTCGAAGTCACCACCCGTAATACGGACTTTCGTACCTTTACGCAGGTTCACCTCATCGGGACTGAAGAAGATAAGATGCTCGTCATACGTTCCAGCCACAGCGATAAACTGCCTCATCTGATCATCGGGCACAATGATTTTCTGCCCGTTGCGGATATCAATCATATATTGAAAATACGGAAGTTTGAACTTCACCTTCTGAAGTTCGGACTGGACGGAATGAACAAATATCAGATCACTGATAACGGGAACCAGCTCACGCCTCTTGCGCCCGTTCCTTATACGAACTTCGTAACGCATGGGAATGAAATTGTTGATTCCTTCTTTATCCAACAAAGCCTTGATCTGCATCCCCCGGCGATAAGTGGCACGCATGGCAAACCATTGCATTTTTTCACTTGAAAGCATAGTTATGGAGCTTTGAAGTACAGATATATATCTGCATTTCAATCAATTACGAGAAGTTTCGTAAAGTACAAGAGGAATCGGCCTCTTGTGATTAAGCTGACCGGAGAAAAGCTATTTCAACAAATGGAGGATGGGAATCCGCACGATGTAGATGCAGCCTGTCGGGTCAACCGATGACCTTCCGCAGATTCCCGAACCGGACGGTTCTTATGTGTTAAATCAGAATTTATAATACCTATATATAAAAAAAGCGCGGGAATCTGTACCTGTTACTCGTCCCGCCCTACAAGGCCTTCGCATTGCCCAATCCAGTCTGAACGAGCAACGCAGAAGCCCACGCCGATATGTATAATGACACTTGAATGCACCTTTGATCGGCAAAGGCGCACCAAGGATATAAACATACCCCGCAGACACCTACTGTTGCTTTGTTTTGGCTGGATTTTAGAATTTGCGAAGTTCTGTAGAGCCAAGAACAAAACGTCAAGTAAACGTCTTTTCTATATATGTATATTTCCCACCTCCCTAACTTCCTTGCGGAAGTACCGGCGTGGAAAACGTGGCAAAGATAGCAATTTAATAAATAGGACGAAAATATATTCCGCTATTTTTAGTGATGTTTCTTTATTACTCAAAAAACAAACAAGAAACAGATTATCGGTATACTTACCTTGATGCAAATTCTTCCGGACGCATCATCGCCCAGATGGTAAGATATAAGATACAGCAAACAAGGCTACCTGGTACTCGGTACACGCCTACCCTGTCTGCATCACATGCTTGCCCGGTTCTTGGTATGAACTTGGCTTGTTCACCGCATCTCCCTGACGGATGCAAAAACGTCACGCAGCAACATAGCCGTATTTGTTTATTCTAGCCATATCTTCCTTATATTTAATTATCTTTCTGTTGAAACTATGATTGTGGAAAAATTAACATAAAAAAGGCGTGAAACCAAATGGAATCACACCTAAACTATTATTAAGAGATTAATCAAACGGCAAGTAATTCTTTTCCCAAAAGATGGAGAGCCTCTTTAATCTGCATCTTCCTTATATCACTCGGCTTTTTAATACCATAGATATACTTGGAAAGAAGACTCTTGTTTATTCCCATACTACGTGCAACCTCTGACACATTTAGTTGAGGGAAACGTTTAAATATCATTGCTATCTCATTTTCATAATCCGGCTCCGCTGTATCGAAAAAACTGGATATATGAATATCCTCATCCAATGATTCCCAACGAACATCGTCACCAAACTTTCCTATCTTGAAATCAAGGCGCTCTCTGTCACTTGCATCCTTCAGCAAAGGGAATGCCTCTAAGGGACGGCTGAAAGTTTCTCCACCATCCGTTTTCATATAAATGCGGTTAGCATCAAACCAAATGTCTTTTATTGTATCCATAACTTTCAGTTTTAATAATCATTCTCCATGATATTTTTAATTTTACTAATACAATATAGGGATAAATATTTATCCCCACAAATAAATAAGCAAAAAAATAGCGACAACTCTTTTCGAACCACCGTTCCATAACCTATGATGTACAAAGGAACTGATTTCCCTCCTGTTTTCCTAACAATCATCATCCGGCACACGGGTTCTTGCGTGTCAGAGCAGAGCTGCCATTTAATTGGAAAGATAATAATTATCTAAAGAATATATTTGTAGTTAAAAAGTTTCCTACACAAGAAACTTTATCTATTTTTGTGGTATGAATACGAATTTGCAAAAAATAGGAGAACTTTTGGCCCAATGCCGAAAAAACAAAGGATTGACACAAGAAGAAGTCGGGGTGATGATTGGCGTCCAAAAAGCAATGGTTTCCAAAGTGGAAAACGGTCTGTGTGTTAATTTTGGCACTGTCAACCGCATAGCGGAGGCGTTGGGTGTCGAACCGATAGTGGCGCTCAAGTCCAAAAAGAAAGCGGACAAGAACCTAATCGATTATGTGATGACGGTCATTGTCGAATTTGCGCGCCGTCACGATTTGACAATCCGGGAGGCAAGCAATTATATCAGACGTTTCAAAGGCATTGATTTTCTCACCGAATTTTACGATGTGGAACACACGCTTTCTTTTAACGACTGTGTGGATGACCTGACCATCGTCTGCCAAAACAATGGAGGAACATTGCGATGATACTTTACCACGGTTCAAATACGGCAATCGACGGCATCGACCTCAACAGATGCCGCCCCTATAAGGATTTCGGCAGAGGATTTTACCTGACCGACATTAGGGAACAGGCCCAAAGGATGGCCGCAAGAACAGCGCGGATGTTCAGCGGAAACCCCACTCTGACTATGTTTGAGTTTGACCTCGAAGAAGCGCAGTCGAGCGAATTGAAAGTCAAGGTTTTCAAGGAGCCAGACTGGGAATGGGCACGTTTTGTCATGTCGAACCGCGATATAAACACTACTCAGCCTTGCCACGATTACGATATCGTAATTGGCCCTGTTGCCGATGATACCATTGCGCGCTTGCTACGTTTATACACCGAGAATTTTATTAACGAAGAACAACTATTGCACGAACTGACATTTTCGAAAGTGACTTCACAATATTTCTTTCACTCAGAGGCAGCGATTAAAATGCTGAAACGACTATGAACACGAATACCGCAAAATTCCTCTTTGAAGGAATATCCGCCGATGTAGTCCGTTACTTGGTGGAACGTAATGATATGGATTTGCAGGAAGCCATCTCCACATTCCACAATTCGGAGACATTCGTCAAACTGGAAGACTTCTCCACCGGCCTGTATATCGAAAGCCCGGCATACGTCTATGACCTGCTGATGTCGGAACTGAAAAACGGAAAGCTGGTGCAATAACAATAGGGCATTATTTATCTTCTGGTCATTTTATTCTTCAATCCATTCTACAATTTCCTGTGAAAGCGGACTGGTAGTAGAGCCGATTGAGGCAACCCATCTACCATTTTCATCAATCAGAAACTTATGAAAGTTCCACCCTATCTTAGCATCCGAAACCCCGTTTTCACTTTTATGCGTAAGCCATTGATAGAGGGGAGCTATATCTTTCCCTTTTACAGATATTTTAGCCATCATAGGAAAAGTCACTCCATAATTCAACGTACAAAACTCCTTGATTTCTTCATTCGTTCCGGGTTCCTGATGCAGGAAATTATTGGCAGGGAATCCGATAACGACAAAATCATCTTTTCCATATTTTTCATACAACTCCTCCAACTTGGCGTACTGGGGAGTGAAACCGCATTTAGATGCCACATTGACTACCAATACTTTCTTACCCTTGAACGTGGAAAGTGGCAAGTCCTTCCCGTCAATAGTCTTGACCGTAAAGTCATAAAAACTTTTTTGCTGTGCACCAGCTACCGATGTAATCATGGTTACAATTATGCTTAATATAAATGTTTTCATTTGAAATGCTATTTTATAATAGAACAATTCATGAAATTGAAAAGTTTTCTCTGAAAGAAAAGATTGGCGAGAGAAAATCATTATCTTTGTTCTTCTGAAAAAGAACAGAAGATATTTATGAGCAAACAAGGAACCATCATTGTGGTAGATGATAACAAAGGAGTGCTGTCGGCAGTAAAGCTATTGCTGAAAAATCATTTCGAACATATCGTCACACTGCCCTCACCCATCACACTGCCCGCTGCGTTACGTGAAGAAAATGCGCAAGTGGTGCTGCTGGATATGAATTTCAGCAGCGGACTGAATACCGGGAATGAAGGTCTGTACTGGTTACACGAGATAAAGAAAATACACCCCTCCCTGCCCGTAGTACTTTTCACAGCCTATGCTGACATAGACCTGGCAGTGCGCGGCATCAAGGAAGGAGCGACAGACTTCATCGTCAAACCCTGGGACAATGCCCGGCTGATAGAAACCTTGCTGTCTGCCTGCCGCAATTCCTCCAAGAACAAGAAGAGAGCGGAAATCCCTAAAACCGTATCTTCTATGTATTGGGGAGAAAGCAATGCCATGAAGCAACTGCGGACGCTGATAGAGAAAGTGGCGCAAACGGATGCCAATATTCTGATTACAGGAGAGAACGGCACAGGAAAAGAAATGCTGGCGCGGGAAATACACGCCTTGTCCAACCGATACCGGCGGGATATGATAACAGTGGACATGGGTGCCATCACCGAATCCCTGTTCGAAAGCGAACTGTTCGGCCATAAAAAAGGCTCGTTTACCGATGCCCATACCGACCGTGCTGGTAAATTTGAAGCCGCCCATGAAGGGACTTTGTTTCTGGACGAAATAGGCAACCTGCCCTATCACCTGCAATCCAAACTACTCACCGCCATTCAGAGCCGGAGCGTGGTGCGAGTAGGAAGCAACGAACCGATACCTGTCAACATACGTTTGATTTGCGCCACCAATTGTAATTTGGAAGAGATGGTGGCCAAAGGCAAATTCCGCGAAGATTTGCTTTACCGCATCAATACCATCCACATCGAGATTCCCCCTCTGCGGGAACGCAAAGAAGATATTATCCCTTTGGCCGAACGCTTTATAGACCGGTTCTGCAAACAATATGACAAAGGAAATATCCTTCTTTCTACCGGTGCGCAAGAAAAGTTACGGACATATCCGTGGTATGGAAACATACGCGAACTGGAACATGCCGTAGAGAAAGCGGTCATTATCAATGAAGATGGTATATTGAGTGAGGAACATTTTCATTTTCCCCGAAAAATAGCGGCTCCTGCGACAGAAACAAGTGTCTCTACACTGGAAGAGATGGAATTGCAAATGATTCAGAAAGCGATAGAGAAATGCAACGGAAACCTCTCGGCTGTAGCGGCACAGTTGGGAATTACCCGGCAGACGCTTTATAATAAGATGAAAAAATTCGGATTATGACCTATTATCTCATCTCATTCTTCACGATGGTTCAGGATGACAAAACAAATAACAATAATCTATTTTTAAACAGGAACTAAAGGAACATTCAAACGAAATAATAAATAATTAAGCTGTGAAACAATTCTTCTTCCGCCTATTTACCGTACTGGTTCTAGCCATTGCCTGCACCTTACTAATCCAGCAGCGCAACTGGTTGTGGCTATGCGTAATCGTACCTTCATTCCTCGTTTCCATAGGCTGGTTTTACCGCCTGTACACTTTTAATACCCGGAAGATAGCCTTTCTGCTCGACGCCATCGAAAACGACGACCCCGCTGTTCGTTTTTACGAACATGCCTCCCCTGGCGATTCTTCCATGGTCAATGTCATGCTGAACCGTATCGCACGTATTTTGTACAATGTAAAACAGGAAACGGCACAACGCGAGAAGTATTATGAGCTCATCATGGACTTTGTAGAAACCGGCATAGTGGTACTGAACAGCAAAGGCTCCGTTTATCAAAAGAACAAAGAGGCCATGAATCTGTTGGGGCTGGATGTTCTGACTCATGTCAAACAACTCTCCCGCATCTCGGACGAACTGATGACTGCTTTGGAAAAAGCAGTTCCGGGTGACAAGCTGCAAATTCAGTTCAATACGGAACGGGGAACGGTACATCTTGCCTTACGGGTGTCCGGCATCCGTATCAAAGACGAGGAACTCCGCATTATTGCCTTGAGTGATATCAATCGGGAATTGGATGAACGGGAAATAGATTCATGGATACGCCTCACCCGCGTACTGACCCATGAAATAATGAATTCACTCACTCCGGTGACTTCCCTCAGCGAAACACTGCTGGCTCTTCCCGGAGCGGAAAATGAAGAAATGAAACAAGGGCTGGAAACGATTCACTCTACAGGTAAAGGATTGATAAATTTTGTCATGTCTTATCGCAAACTGACACGACTGCCATCACCTGAGCCATCGCTGTTCTATGTCCGTCCTTTCCTGGAACGGATGATCCGACTGGCACAGCACCAGCATCCATGCCCCAACATCACCCTTTCCATCCTCGAAGCCCGGGAAGACCTGATAGTCTTTGCCGACGAGAACCTGATAGCCCAAGTGGTTACGAATCTGCTGAAAAATGCGATTCAAGCCATAGGTAATGCTCCCGACGGAAAGATCACCTTGAAAGCTTATTGTGATCCGCAAGAAAGTATCCGTATAGAGATAGCCAACAACGGTCCCGCCATTCCTCCCGATGCAGCCGGACAAATTTTTGTACCTTTCTTCACGACCAAAGAGGAAGGAAGCGGCATCGGACTGAGCCTGAGCAAACAAATCATGAGACTGAGCGGTGGCACACTGACCCTGCTGCCTTACAAGGAAAAGGGACAGGCCACTGTTTTTGTGCTGGTTTTTAATTAAAAATAAAAATGTACTAATGTGTCAGCCAATTACCATCCGGTACACAGCGCAGCCATTAGCAAATTAGCAAATTATTTAAAATGAAACATTCTCCTGAATTATTAGTTTATAAAGCCTCTGCCGGTTCGGGAAAAACATTCACACTGGCCGTGGAATATATAAAACTGCTGATACAGAACCCACGGGCATACCGTAATATACTGGCTGTGACTTTTACCAACAAGGCCACTACCGAAATGAAAGAGCGGATTCTGAGTCAGCTATACGGAATATGGATAAAGGATAAGGATTCTGATCCCTATTTACAGAAAATCACAGAAGAACTGGAAATGCCCCAAGAAGACATAAGGACAGCCGCCGGTACGGCACTGCACTACATGATACACGATTACAGCCGCTTCCGGGTGGAAACCATTGACTCATTCTTCCAGTCGGTGATGCGCAATTTGGCACGGGAGCTGGAATTGGGTGCCAATCTGAATATCGAACTGAACAATATGGAAGTTCTGAGTGATGCCGTGGACTCCATGATAGAAAAGCTGGACCGACAATCTCCCGTACTCTATTGGCTGTTGGAATACATAGAAGAAAGAATAGCCGATGACAAGAGGTGGAATGTTTCCGGTGAGATAAAGAATTTCGGACGAAATATCTTCGATGAAGGATATATAGAAAAAGGAAACGGACTACGGGAAAAATTACGGGACAAAGACTGTATCAAGAATTACCGCGAAACGCTGCAAGCCATTTTGGAAGAGGTGCAGGAACAAATGAAAGGATTTGCCGACCAATTCTTCGGAATATTGGATACAAACGGGGTGAAAGTAGAAGATTTGAAAAACGGCTCCCGAGGTATAGCCAGCTATTTTAATAAATTACAATCGGGTAAACTGGATGACAGTGTCCGCAATGTAACAGTGGAAAAATGTCTGGACTGCCCCGACGAATGGGTGAAAAAAACCTCCCCCATACGCAACGCTATCCTAGGTCTGGCAGAAAAAGAACTGATTCCTCTGCTGAATGAATCGGAAAAATACAGAAGCCGGAACAATATGCTGGCCAATTCCTGCCAACTCTCCCTGCGCCACGTAAACAATATCCGTCTGCTGGCCAATATAGACGAAGAGGTACGCGAATTGAACCATGAAAACAACCGCTTCCTGCTGTCGGATACCAACGCGTTGCTTCATAACCTGGTAAAAGAAGGAGATTCCTCGTTTGTATTCGAAAAGATAGGAACAACCATACGCAACGTAATGATCGATGAATTTCAGGATACTTCGCGTATGCAATGGGACAATTTCCGTCTGTTGCTGCTCGAAGGTTTGTCTCAGGGAGCAGACAGCTTGATTGTAGGAGACGTGAAACAATCCATCTACCGCTGGAGAAACGGTGACTGGGGCATACTGAACGGATTGAAAACAAACATCGAAGCCTTTCCCGTCAAAGTAAAGACACTGACCACCAACCGCCGGAGCGCCGCAAACATCATTCACTTCAACAACGAAGTGTTTACAGCCGCCTGCGAGGTGTTGAACAACATTTACAAGGAAGAACAAAAAAAGGAATGCAAGGAACTGAAGGAAGCCTACAACGACGTGTGTCAGGAAACATACAAAGATCCCGGAAAAGGGTATGTCAAAGTGGAATTTCTATCGGATACGGAAGACATGACCTATATGGAAAACACCCTGCACCACCTAGGAGAAGAAGTGGAGCTGCTTGTGGCGCAGGGCGTGCAACTGAAAGATATTGCCATCCTGGTGCGCAAGAACAGAAGCATTCCTTTAATAGCCGATTACTTCGACAAGAACACCTCTTACAAAATCGTATCCGATGAGGCATTCCGACTGGATGCCTCACTGGCGGTATGTATGATAATGGATGGCCTGCGCTACTTGTCACAACCCGAAAACCGGATTGCCAAGGCGCAACTGGCTGCTGCCTATCAGAATGAAGTATTACATAAAGGAATAGACCTCAACACTCTATTGCTGAACGGAATAGATGATTATCTGCCATTCGATTTCATAAAAGAAGCGGAGCAACTTCGCCTCATGCCACTGTATGAGCTGATGGAAAAACTTTTCAATCTGTTCCAGATGTCCTGCATCGAACAACAGGATGCCTATCTGTGCGCCTTCTTTGATGCCGTGACGGAATATCTGCAAAGCAATTCTTCCGAATTATCCGCTTTTATCACCTACTGGGAAGAAAAACTAGGCAGCAAAACCATCCCTTCCGGCGAGGTGGAAGGAATTCGCATTCTCTCCATCCACAAGTCCAAAGGATTGGAATACCATACCGTACTGCTACCCTTCTGCGACTGGAAAATGGAGAATGAGACTTACAATCATCTGGTATGGTGTGCTCCCCGGCAAGCTCCGTTTAGCGATCTTGACATTGTTCCCATCAACTATTCCACAGCCATGCAGCAATCCATTTATCGGGAAGAGTTCCTGAATGAACGCTTGCAATTATGGGTGGATAATCTGAACCTGCTTTATGTGGCATTTACCCGTGCCAAAAAGAACTTGATTATATATGGAAAGGCGGAACAGAAAGGAACGGTATCCGAATTGTTAGGAAGTGCCTTATCCGACATGACCGGAAAGAGCTATGCCACCGGAGAAGAAATATACGAACTGGGAACGCTCTATCTCTCATCTCACGAAGAGGAAAAACAAGTGTCCGGCAACAAGCTGCTGACTGTAGCCCGACGTTTGCCTATCCATCTGGAAACGCTGGAAACCAACATCGAATTCAAACAGTCCAACCGTTCTGCCGAATTTATCCGGGGAGAAGAGGAGACGGAAGACAAATACATCCGGCAAGGACAGTTGTTGCATAATCTGTTCTCCGTAATCCGTACCCCGGACGATGTGCCTCCCGCCATAGAACGCCTGCGTTTCGAAGGAATCATAGAGTCGGCACAACAGGAGGAACAAATACGAAAACTCACCGAATGGGCTTTGAGGCATCCGCTGGTCAAAGAATGGTATTCGGGCAGCTGGGAACTATACAATGAGTGTGCCATTATTTATCGGGAAAAAGGAGTGCTGCAAACCCGCCGTCCGGACCGCGTGATGATGAAAGACGGAGAGGTGATTGTGGTGGACTTTAAATTCGGTAAAAAGCGGAAAACTTACAACAAGCAGGTGAAAGAATATATGGATTTATTATCGGATATGGGATATGAGCATATCCGTGGCTATTTATGGTATGTATTTAACAACGAACTGGAGGAAATAGAATAATGGAAAGCTTTTTGAAACTGGTAGCAGCCGATTTATATAAACATACGGAAGGAAACCTGGCACATACAGCCGTGGTTTTTCCTAACAAACGTGCCGGACTTTTCTTTAATGAGTATCTCGCCCAAGAGTCGGAGTCACCTATTTGGTCGCCCGCATACGTCAGCATCAGCGAATTGTTCCGTAGCCTTTCTCCATGGGAAGTGGGTGATCCGGTAAAACTGGTATGCGAACTTTATAAGATATTCCGACGGGAAACTCAAAGTACGGAAACACTGGATGATTTCTATTTTTGGGGAGAAATGCTGATCAGTGATTTTGACGATGCCGACAAAAATAAAGTGGATACCGACAAACTGTTTTCCAATTTACAGGATCTGCGCAACATAATGGACGACTACACCTTCATTGACGATGAGCAGGAAGAAGCTATCCGGCAGTTCTTCCAGAACTTCTCCATCGAACGGAGAACAGCGCTGAAAGAACGGTTTATCTCTTTATGGGACGTATTGGGAAACATTTACAAAGGGTTCCGTGAATCCTTAGCTTCTCAAAACATTGCCTACGAAGGAATGATGTACCGCCACGTCATAGAGCACCTGGATGTGGACAAACTTCCATACGAGAAATATGTTTTTGTAGGATTTAATGTACTGAACAAAGTAGAACATACGTTGTTCACCCAATTGAAAGATGCCGGGAAAGCTGTTTTTTATTGGGATTACGACGAATTTTATATGAAGGAAAACAGACAAGCCGTCACCCATGAAGCCGGAGAGTTTATCCGCCGGAACTTACGCGACTTTCCTTCTCCTTTGTCCGGTGAGTTATTCAAAAATCTCTCGAAACCTAAAGAGGTACACTACATCGCATCTTCTACTGAAAATGCACAAGCCCGTTACCTGCCTCAATGGATACGAAACAATCTGACTACACCGGAAAAGGAAACCGCAGTCGTATTGTGTAACGAAGCATTGCTTCAGCCGGTCCTCCATTCATTGCCGGCAGAAGTAAAACATGTCAATATCACCATGGGATTTCCGTTATCGCAAACTCCTGTATATAGTTTCCTCATCGCCTTACTGGAGTTGCATACCCACGGATTTAATTTCAAAAGCGGCCGCTACACGTTTCAATCGGTTGTTACACTGTTAAAACACCCCTATACCCGGCAACTCACCGGTCAAGCCGAATTGTTGGAAAAAGAACTGACCCGGAACAACCGTTTCTATCCGTTACCCGGCGAATTGGGTAAAGATGAATTCCTTACCCGGCTTTTCACTCCGCTTTCCGGAAACCTGAATCTGTGCATACGCCTGTCCGAAACTTTGCAGCAAGTGGCAGGCATTTACCAGGCAAACACTTCCGGTACCGAAGACACAGATGCATTCAACCAACTTTACCGGGAGTCGCTTTTCAAAGCCTATACCACCATCAACCGGTTCCGCACACTGATAGAAGAAGATGAATTAACCGTACAGAGCGAAACATTCCGGCGATTGCTGGTCAAGGTCTTGTCAGCGACCAATATTCCATTCCATGGCGAACCGGCCATTGGTATGCAGGTCATGGGGGTATTGGAAACACGCAACCTGGATTTCCACCACTTGGTATTACTATCGGTCAATGAAGGGCAGCTTCCCAAATCGGGAGGAGACTCTTCCTTTATTCCTTACAACCTGCGCAAAGCTTTCGGAATGACTACTATAGAGCATAAGATTGCCGTATATGCATACTATTTCTATCGTCTGCTGCAACGGGCAGAAAGGATTACCTTGATGTACAATACCAGTTCGGACGGACTGAACCGCGGCGAATGGAGCCGTTTCATGCTGCAATTCCTGATTGAATGGCCTCACCCCATCACACGTCAGTTTCTGGAGGCCGGACAGTCCCCCCAAGGCACCTCGCCTATCACTGTAGAAAAGACCCCGGATGTCATGCGCCGGATGCAAAGCCTGTTTGATGTCCGTGCCAATCCCAAAGCAAAATTTTCTCCATCAGCCTTGAACTATTACCTGGATTGTCCTTTAAAATTTTATTATAGGTACGTAGCCGGTCTCTCCGCCCCCGATGAAGTGAGTGCGGAAATAGACTCTGCCACATTCGGGAGTATTTTCCATTACGCCGCCGAGCATATTTATAAAGACCTGACCACTCATGGCAAAGTCATTAATAAGGAAGCATTGGAAACGTTGCTACGCAATGAAGTGAAGCTGCAAGATTATGTGGATACAGCATTCAAGAAATTATTCTTTAATGTTCCGCAAAACGAGAAACCGGAATATAACGGCGTACAACTTATCAACTCTGCCGTTATTGCAAGATATTTAAAACAACTTTTACAAAATGATTTACGTTACGCTCCCTTCACTTTTATTGCATCGGAAATGGAAGTGGATGAACCCATCGACATACAAACACCCAAAGGAGTCATAAAATCACGTATCGGGGGAATTATTGACCGTATGGACAGCAAGGATGGCACACTCCGTATTGTGGACTACAAGACAGGCGGTGATGCAGACACCCCACCCCATGTGGAATCTCTGTTTATTCCGGACAAGAAACGTTCCAACTATGTATTCCAGACGTTCCTGTATGCCGCCATCATGTGCCGCAAGCAACCAACGATGAAGATAGCTCCGGCCCTTCTCTATATTCATCGGGCCGCTACAGAAACCTATTCTCTCGTTATACAAATGGGCGAGCCACGAAAGCCCAAAGAGGCTGTGGAAGATTTCAGTAAATATGAAAAAGAATACCGTGAACGACTTCAAGGATTATTAGAAGAGATATTTAATCCGGAAAAATCATTTACCCAAACAGAAATCATAGAAAAATGTACCTATTGTGATTTCAAGGCACTATGTAAAAGATAGACTATAGTGGTTAGTGGTTAATACCTGCGGCATGACAGCGCAGTCCACTAATCACTAACCACTGATCTGCCACACTATTCCAACGCTCTCTGTCTGCAAAAGCATCCACAGAATTTATCTTCCACATTCTCTATCGGTGCTTTGAAAATACCATAGACGGAAGACCCCGAGCCACTCATGGCGGCATACACTGCCCCCAAATCATACAATTCATCTTTTATAGCAGCAATCTCAGGGAACTTTTTGAAGACACTATCTTCAAAATCATTCTTCATACTGTTTTTCCATGTTTCCATAGGTTGCTTTACAATTTCTTTCAAAGAAACAGCCGGACGCACAGGCTTTATTTCGGCAAACGCATCCCGGGTGGACACAAAGATATCAGGTTTAATCAAAATTATATGGTATCCCTTTAATGACAATTCCACAGGCTCGAACAGATTCCCTATTCCGGTAGCGAAAACAGGTTTGTTCCGAATGAAAAAAGCACAGTCTGCCCCTAGTTTTACCGCATATTCCTCCATCCGTTCCGTACTGAGTTCCAATGAAAATTTATCATTCAGAAGCTTTATCATACAAGCGGCATCTGATGATCCGCCACCTAGTCCGGCACCCGCCGGTATATGCTTGTACATGTGTATATCTACCGGCAACAGTCCGGGATAGTCTTTTTTTAATAACTTATAGGCTTTTACTACCAGATTATCTTCGGGTTCACCCTCCAAAGGAGATCCGCTTATGTGTAAAGTGTATTCTTTGTCATTGTTTTCCCGCCGCGTCACTTCCAGAGCGTCTTGCAGGTTTATCGGATAAAATATGGTTTCCAGATTGTGGTATCCATCCGGGCGCTTTTCTACAATATTAAGTCCCAAATTAATCTTTGCATTAGGAAATGTAATCATATTCTGTTCTTTAAATAGTTATTTTTAGTGTGTTTCGTTAGATTGTTGCCCGTTCTACAAAGATGCACGCCATCTTTTATCCGGACAGAGCGCCAAATATAGAACAAACTTTTCATTTTACCATATAAAAAAACCATTTACTGTCCAGATTGTTCATTTCTCCGTATATTCAGGTTCATATTTCTTTTATTATTTTTGGGAATGGACGAGTGTCCAACTCAGCAAAAAGTTCTATCTTTGCCCTACTTTAAACAGACGACAATGGCAGAAACGAGAAAAATGACACGTACTCCCAAAACTTCGAAAGCAAAGCCTGTTGACGAATACGGACATTTACAGCCCCAGGCACCTGAGCTGGAGGAAGCTGTATTGGGAGCCTTAATGATAGAAAAAGATGCTTACTCATTAGTAAGTGAGATTCTTCGTCCCGAATCTTTTTATGAACGCCGTCACCAACTTATTTATTCGGCTATTACCTCTTTGGCTTTACGCCAGCAACCAGTCGATATCTTGACTGTGGCCGAACAATTACGCAGCACCGGTGAACTGGAAGATGCAGGCGGTCCTTTTTACATAACACAGCTAAGCGGCAAGGTAGCCTCTTCCGCACACATAGAATATCACGCACGTATCATCGCGCAGAAGTTTCTTGCACGCGAACTGATTACCTTTACCAGCAACATCCAGACAAAGGCTTTCGACGAAACCCAAGACGTGGACGACCTGATGCAGGAAGCGGAAGGAAAACTGTTCGAAATCTCGCAGCAGAACATGAAGAAGGATTATACGCAAATCAACCCTGTCATCCAGGAAGCGTATGAGATGCTTCAAAAAGCGGCGGCACGAACGGACGGGCTGAGTGGTCTGGAAAGCGGTTTCCATGCATTGGACAAAATGACCTCGGGCTGGCAAAATTCCGACCTGGTGATTATTGCCGCCCGCCCCGCTATGGGTAAAACGGCTTTTGTGCTTTCCATGGCAAAGAACATGGCGGTAAATGCGAAAATCCCTGTGGCTTTGTTCTCTCTTGAAATGTCCAACGTACAGTTGGTCAACCGTATGATTGTCAACGTGTGCGAAATTCCGGGTGAGAAAATCAAGAGTGGTCAGTTGGCTCCGTATGAATGGGGACAACTGGATTATAAAATAAAAGAATTATACGATGCTCCGATGTATGTGGATGACACACCATCCTTGTCCGTCTTTGAATTACGCACCAAAGCACGACGGCTTGTACGCGAGCATGGAGTAAAAATCATTATCATTGACTACCTTCAGTTAATGAATGCCAGCGGAATGTCATTCGGTAGCCGTCAGGAAGAGGTCAGTACCATTTCACGTTCACTGAAGGGGTTAGCCAAAGAACTGAACATCCCCATCATCGCACTGAGCCAGCTGAACCGTGGTGTGGAAAGTCGTGAGGGTATTGACGGAAAACGCCCCCAGCTCAGTGACCTCCGTGAATCCGGAGCTATTGAGCAGGATGCCGATATGGTATGCTTTATCCACCGCCCGGAATACTATAAAATCTACTCGGATGAAAAAGGGAACGACTTGCACGGTATGGCAGAAATCATTATCGCCAAGCACCGTAACGGTGCCGTAGGTGATGTACTGCTGCGTTTCCGTGGCGAATTCGCCCGCTTCCAGAATCCGGACGATGATGTCATCGTGCCTATGCCGGGTGAGGCACCGGGTATTATCCGTTCCAAAATGAACGGTGGCGGCAACAGTGTACCTCCCCCATCTCCTGATGCCGCACCTGCCGACAATAATCCGTTCGGAGCCCCTATTCCCGAAGGACCTTTACCGTTCTGACATTTATTTATCCCTCACAGAATTAACACGGATTATTTCCCTCAAAGAAAAATCTGTGTTAATCTGAGTAATCTGTGATGGATAAATAACAGGATAAAAGAAAATAATTACTAAATTTGCAGGTCATTTGGAAATACATAAAAAATATCATATATGAATATCTCTTATAATTGGCTGAAAGAATACGTCAACTTCGATTTGACACCGGATGAAGTGGCCGAAGCGCTGACTTCCATCGGTTTGGAAACCGGAGGCGTAGAAGAAGTCCAAACAATTAAAGGTGGTCTGGAAGGTATTGTCATCGGCGAAGTGCTGACTTGCGAACCTCATCCCAATTCAGACCACATGCATGTTACTACTGTGAATTTGGGACAAGGCGAACCGGTACAGATTGTCTGTGGAGCCGCTAACGTAGCTGCCGGACAGAAAGTGGTGGTTGCCACATTGGGCACCAAGCTATACGATGGCGAAGAATGTTTTACCATCAAGAAATCAAAGCTCCGCGGAATTGAATCTATGGGTATGATCTGTGCCGAAGACGAAATCGGTATCGGAAACAGCCACGAAGGTATCATCGTACTGCCGGCGGATGCTGTTCCGGGTACTCCCGCTAAAGATTATTTCAATATCAAAAGCGAATACGTACTGGAAGTGGATATCACCCCGAACCGTGCGGACGCCTGCTCACATTACGGCGTGGCCCGAGATCTGTATGCCTACCTGATTCAAAACGGCAAACAAGCCACTTTAAAACGTCCGTCTGTAGAAGCGTTTAAAGTGGATAACCATGATATGGACATCGCCATTGAAGTAGAGAATACAGAAGCATGTCCGCGTTATGCCGGAGTTTCCATAAAAGGGGTAACTGTAAAAGAGAGTCCCGAATGGCTGCAAAACAAATTACGCCTGATTGGAGTACGTCCTATCAATAATATCGTGGATATCACCAACTACATCCTTCACGCATACGGCCAGCCCCTGCACTGTTTTGATGCAGATAAGATTAAAGGTGGTAAGATTGTAGTGAAGACTGTTGCCGAAGGTACTACATTCGTTACTTTGGACGAAGTGGAACGCAAATTATCCGACAAGGACCTGATGATATGCAACACTGAAGAACCGATGTGCATTGCCGGCGTATTCGGTGGTCTGGATTCGGGAACAACCGAGCAGACAGTAGATGTATTTTTGGAAAGCGCTTATTTCAACCCGACTTGGGTACGTAAAACAGCCCGTCGCCATGGATTGAGTACAGACTCTTCTTTCCGTTTCGAACGTGGTATTGACCCCAACGGAACTATTTATGCATTGAAAGAAGCGGCTTTACTGGTTCAAGAACTGGCAGGAGGTACTATTTCTTCTGAAATTAAAGACAACTACCCTGCCCCGATAGCCGATTTTACAGTAGAGCTGAATTATGAGAAAGTCCACTCACTGATAGGAAAAACCATACCGGTGGAAACCATAAAGAGCATTGTCACCAGTCTTGAAATGAAGATTGTGAACGAAACACCCGAAGGCTTGACTTTACAAGTTCCCCCCTATCGTGTGGATGTGCAACGTGATTGCGATGTAGTAGAAGACATTCTCCGTATCTACGGATATAATAATGTGGAGATTCCTACTACCTTGAAATCCAGCCTGACCACCAAAGGTGAAGTGGATTACTCCCAGAAATTACAAAATCTGATTTCAGAGCAACTGGTAGGTTGTGGTTTCAATGAAATACTGAACAATTCACTGACCGCCGCTTCCTATTACGAAGGGTCGGAAACATACAAGAACGAAAATTTGGTTTACTTGATGAACCCATTGAGTAACGATTTGAACGTGATGCGTCAAACTTTGTTATTCGGTGGTTTGGAAAGTATCCAGCACAATGCCAATCGTAAGAACGCCGATTTGAAATTCTTTGAATTCGGTAACTGCTATTTTTATAACGCAGAAAAGAAGAACCCGGAAAAAGTGCTTGCGGCTTATGCTGAAGAATATCATTTAGGATTATGGGTAACCGGCAAACGCGTCAGCAATTCATGGGCCCATCCCGATGAAAACAGCAGTGTTTACGAATTAAAAGCATACGTGCTGAACATCTTTACCCGTTTGGGATTGAATTTCGGCAACGTGGTATTCGGCAACCTGACCAACGATATCTATTCAACAGCCATCAGCGTACACACACGTGGCGGCAAGTTATTGGCCACCTTCGGCATCATCAGCAAGAAGATTCAAAAAGCATTCGATATAGACAATGAGGTATATTATGCAGAAATCAACTGGAAAGAACTGATGAAAGCCATCAAGTCGGCTAAAGTCAACTTTAAAGAACTTTCCAAGTTCCCGGCTGTGAAACGTGACTTGGCTTTGTTGATTGACAAGAACATACAGTTTGCAGAAATCGAAAAAATAGCCTATGAGACTGAAAAAAAACTGCTGAAAGAAGTAGAATTGTTTGATGTTTATGAAGGCAAGAATCTGGAACCGGGTAAAAAAAGTTATGCAGTGAGCTTCTTGTTACAGGATGAAAGCGCAACACTGAACGACAAACAGATTGACAAGATCATGTCCAAACTGATTGCTAACCTAGAAAACAAACTAGGTGCAAAACTAAGATAATAATAAAAATAACCATTATAAAACTACAATCCAATGGGAAGAGCATTTGAATATAGAAAAGCTACAAAGCTGAAAAGATGGGGCCACATGGCCAAAACATTTACAAGACTGGGTAAACAAATCGCTATAGCTGTAAAAGCAGGTGGTCCGGAACCCGAAAATAACCCGACCCTACGTGGTGTGATCGCTACTTGTAAGCGTGAAAACATGCCGAAGGATAACATTGAACGCGCCATTAAGAATGCAATGGGTAAAGATACCAGTGACTACAAAGGTATGACTTACGAAGGATATGGTCCTCACGGAGTAGCTGTATTTGTTGATACATTGACAGACAACACTACCCGTACCGTAGCAGATGTGCGTTCAGTATTCAACAAATTCGGTGGAAACTTGGGTACTACCGGTTCCTTAGCTTTTTTGTTCGACCATAAATGTGTATTTACTTTCAAGAAGAAAGAAGGAATGGATATGGAAGAACTGATCCTGGATTTGATTGACTATAATGTAGAGGATGAGTTCGACGAAGATGAAGAAGAAGGAACTATCACCATCTATGGTGATCCGAAGAGCTACGCAGCAATTCAGAAACACTTGGAAGAATGTGGTTTCGAGGAAGTGGGTGGTGATTTCACATATATTCCCAATGACTTAAAAGATGTAACTCCTGAACAACGTGAAACTCTAGACAAGATGGTAGAGCGTCTGGAAGAATTTGATGATGTTCAGACCGTTTATACAAACATGAAACCTGCATCTGAAGAGGAAGAATAAAATGAAAATAACTTATAAGACGCAAGGCACTTGCAGCAGCCACATCGAAGTGGAAGTAGAAGATGACGTTATTCAACAAGTTTTCTTTTGGGGCGGATGCAATGGAAACTTACAAGGTATCAGCCGATTGGTGAAAGGAATGAAAGTGGAAGAGGTCTTACAGAAACTGGAAGGTGTAAAATGCGGAAACCGCTCCACCTCCTGCCCGGATCAATTATGTAAAGCGTTGCGTGAAATGAAACAATAAAAAAGAAGCTGTCTCATCTTGTTATTCAAGTTTGAGACAGCTTCTCTTTTTTTCAATATATTATCTTACTTCCGGATCATTGTTCCGTTTCATTTTCTGTTCTCTTCAAGACCCTTCAAAGGTTGATGGTCTTTACCTTACCCGGAATGATGGTCAGATGCACCGTTCCATCCTTTTCTATCTCCACCTTCTGATATCTGGCCTCCACCACCACTTTTCCATCCAGTGCCATCACCCCCCACTGGCAGGCATTCCCTTCAAAAGCACAATAACCGCCTACAGGAATACAGATATTCCGGTAACAAGGAGGCACTACGATACGATCTCCCCATTTCAGCCCCCACTTCATCCCCATCCGGAAAGGAAGGACATCTTTTATTTCCTCCAGCCTCTTCCGCCTTTTCTCTTCCTCATTCTGTTGCCGTTCCCGCTGTACGCTCTCCGCACGCCGCCCGGCTTCCTTCCTCAGACCTTCCACCACGGAGGCAAAATCCACTTCGCCCGCCTTAGGTGTAGATACTAATTGAAAAGTGCGCTGTATTCTAATTGAAAAGAGCTCCATCCATAACTTGTTACAAAATTACTATAAGTTTAAAATATTCATTTATCTTGTCTCATTTTTTGTGTTTCCTTAAGCCTATAAGACAGTCCGGTCATATTAACCAGATAAGCTTTATGTGTAAGCCTGTCAACCATTGCCGCCACAAGCACCTTGTCCTTTATGATTTCATTCCATCTGTTAAAAGCCAAATTAGTAGTAATGATTGTAGCCTTTTTTCCGGCTCTTAACGACAGGTGGTTAAAAAGCAGTTCTCCTCCTTCCTTGTCACAACTGACATATCCGAACTCATCACAGATGACCAGATCGTATTTTTCAAACCTTAATTGTAGCGTCCTCAGTGCCTTTGCTGATTTAGCCTCCCTTATCTGGGTAAGCAGGACCGGCACTGAAGTAAACAATACGGTAAAGTCCTGTTGGCAGGCCTTTATTCCTAAAGCCGTAGCAATATGCGTCTTTCCCGTTCCCGGATTTCCATACAGGACCAGGTTTCTTCCCTGTCTGATGAAGTCCAGTGTCTCCAATTCAGGTAATATTACCTGTGCCTCTTTGGGCATGTCTTCCATAACAAGCTCATGCAGATACTTCATTTGTGGAAATCCCGCAGATCTTATCCTTGATCTTCTTCTACACTCCCTTCTCCTGGCGCTTTCCTTTCCAAGCAATTCCGTCAAGAACTGCAGATGGTTCCAGTTTTCTTCAGCTGCCAATGAAAGGGTGCATTCCAGTTCCTCTTTAAAGGCCAGAAGCTTCAGTTCTGCAGCATAGTCATAAATGGTTTCTTTTTCTGATTTCATATATTATAAACTTAAATGGTTGGTATTATATCATGCACTTCATTGTATCCTGTCATGAGCGCCGTGATGCCTTCAAGCATATCCACAGCTTCTCTTTCTATATTCTCCTGTTGTGCCGGGAGAACAGGCGGTTCCATGGTTTCTTCTGTCTCTCCCTGTACGCTACCATGCAGCATGGCCTTTACCTGGTCCGGAGATATCTTTCTGACACCACGTCCGGTCAGCTCCTTGCATGCCGTGACAATGTCTGTTCCGGAAAATCCATTTTTTCGGGCATAGTCCAGCAACAGAACAAACGTCCTGTTGTCCTCCTTGAAATGGATGTCATACAGCCTTCTCAGTTCTTCCGGTGCTCTTTGCCAAACCACAGAGTGGGGCAATGCCCCCGGTTTACGGGAAAGTGTACGCAAATAGTGCTCCAGCTTGATGCACCAGTCTCCACCGCAATAACTGCGTTGATGAGAGGCCACTTTCTCCTTCCCGTACAGGATGACGATTTTTTCACTATAAACCTTGACATGTACTTTTTCTCCCACAAGAGAATCAGGTACGGAATAATGAACATTTTTCATGCTGATAGTTGACCATTTATCCACAATGTACTCATAGACCTCAAAACAGCCCAGATTACCGGGAAAAGGCTTCAGCGATGACAGGTCAGCTTCCAGACGTGATGTTTTCTCCGCTATTGAAAGACTGCCTTGCTCGTTGTTGACCTGCATACATACCCGGTTTAAATGCTCCTGGGCAGAATGTATATCACCAAAATGGTCTGTCAGGCAGAAAGCTTTCCTTCTGACATATTCCACGCTGCGCTCCACATGTCCTTTCTCCCATCCGGCCCGTACATTACAGAAACGGTACTCAAAACAATAGAAACCGGACATCTTCATCAAAGCTTCTGTAGGTTTCTTATCACCACCGACAAAGCTCTTGACGGCTACACGCATATTGTCATAGACCATCATGGCGGGGACACCATGTATATCCCTGAAAAAGTTACGGTGGGATTCCATGAAGGCAAGCGTATTCTGATGCCTGAAAAGATAGGCGTATCTGCCATTGCTATGCCCGAAAGTGAATACGGCCAGATAAAACTTGGTTTTGACGCCGTCAATAAAAAGAAGAACTTCACCCCAGTCAAACTCGGCAATGCATCCAGGCTCATAGAACAACCGGATAAAGGCTTCGCTCTTTTTCTTCTCTTTGTATGACTCTATATTTTTTATATAACTGCATACTGTGGCGTAACTGATGGTGTATCCTTGAGATAACAGAAACTGGTGGATATCCTTTTTCAACATGCGCTGTTTGCGAAGTCCGGTAGCTATCTTAACGGCATTCTTCTTCAGGCAAAATCCTATCTTATCCTTAATCTCTTGTGTGAGCCGGCGAGGACGGCGTCTGGAACTGTCATACCTGGGCTGGATGGTAAGCAAATCACTCAAAGCCTCTTCTGGATTGTCCGTGCGGATGGCTGATTCGTACTTTGAAAGAATATTGTCAACGGTATGACGGCTGACATGAAGTTCACGAGAGATACGCCGTTTGCTATAACCGCATACTCTATACATGTGTATTATTGATTGTCTTTCTACCATAGTCTTCATTTTACCTTTGCATTTGGATTATACAAAGGTCATTATACTTATCCTATGGTGGCGCAATTTTCAACTGGAATATTGGCGCACTTTTCAATTAGTATCTACAGGCATAACCTTTAGGGGTACATTCTAAAAGGTGAAGATTTAACCTTTTTATTATTTCTTAACACTCAAAGAGCGGTGGTAGAGGGTATTTTCCCTCTTTTCGGTACTTTATTGATGGTTCGATGTTCCCATCTTTCCACATTGCTTGGCTCGTTCGCACAAGCCACTACAAAGGTACTACAATTTCCAATAAAGGCAAGAGGACAGCAATTCAAATCTATTATTTTTGAGGGAGTGAAATCTGCCGCTTGCCAAATTTCTCTCTGTCGAAAATAATAGTCCTCTGAAAAGAATGAAAACAGCATTGATAAAATTGCCTTATTAAGGGGGGGCTATGCTGTTTTATGCTATTATTTCGTCAGTCGTTTATCTCCGTTGCCGGATGCAGTTTTCAGCCAAGCCGATGAATAAGAAAAGGTTTTGGAGCTGTTTACTCTCCAACGGAGGACGAAACTGCTCCAAATGGTTTACCGCTTGAACTTTTCGTTTTCTAAAAGAGGTTTGGCAACCTTTGCATCCGACAAAAGGAGATAAATGACCAGATATATAACAGTAGTATTACATTAAGGTAAAGAACAACCATGGTATAGTATTATTGCAATTTAACTATTTAAAGTTTGTTTATAATCAAATCATTTAAAGATTTTTGTCCTTCTATGATTTTTTGTATTTGATAAATGTCGTAATTAAATAAAAAATATCACGCATAATGACTTTTTCTTTTTTCTAAATTTCTTCAAATGACAAATTATTGTTACCTTTGTAATGTAATATAGTTAATGGTTGCGCTTATAAAGTCCTTGGAAAGGATTTATGTATAAAAGAGGTAGATGTTTACTCTGTTCTTGCCTGGATTATCAGCATCACTGATATGAAATAACAGAAAAAAATATACAATGGCTAAGCGGACGGACAGGCAGGGAAATAGTACAGATTCCCAATCCCCCTCTTTATAATACATTGCGTATAAGATTTATTAACTGTCTGGTCTGGGGAATCTACAGAGATTTAACGAATCAAGATGGGAAGAGTCAGTCTTTGTCTTGTCATAATGTTCTTCATCTGTAGTGCTCAAAAAATTGATGCACAAGTACAGAATATCAGAGAGAAACAAGATACCATTTCGGCGACTAAATCATTAGAGCATATCAGGCCCGAGAATATCAAGAAGGGACCATTGAATAATGCTTTGGATGTATTGAGTGGTCAGTCTGCCGGTGTGAACGTCACCACTAATGGGACTGACAGGCTCGCTATGCTGAATAGTATCCGTGTGCGTGGTACCACATCCATTATGGGTGGCAATGACCCGTTAGTAATTATTGACGGAGTGACATCTGACATCGCTACGCTATCTACCATATATCCCGCAGACATCGAGAGTTTCACTATTTTGAAGAATGCTACCGAAACGGCAATGTACGGTTCCCGTGGTGCTTCAGGTGTAATTGAGATTAAGACCAAGAAAGGAACGGGGCGAGGTTTCGAAATATCATATGATGGCAACTACGGATTCGAGTCAATGTATAAACATCTGCAAATGCTCAACGGCCCGGAGTATATAGCTACAGCAGAGGCACTTGGATTAGATTACAATAATGGTGGCTACAACACCAATTTTCACGATGTAATTACTCGTACGGGCTTGATACATCAGCATCACTTGGCTTTTAGCGGTGGTTCGGAAAACTCAAACTATCGAGCATCGTTCGGTTTTATGGATCATAATACAATTGTCAAAGTTAACGATTACCGAAATTTAGTGGTAAAACTTGATGCTACACAAAAGGCTTTCGATGGTCGCTTAGTTGGCGATTTTGGTGTATATGGCTACTCGTCAAAGATACACGACATTTTCGATACACGAATGCTGTTTTACTCGGCAGCTGCACAGAATCCTACATATCCAGCAGGAACTGATGTTAATGGCAACTGGGTGAAGAACTCGGCTGCATCACACATCAACCACCCCGGAGCACTCCTCTATGAGAAAAATGACTCCGAAGAACGGAATTTCAATACACATTTGGGGCTGAAATTTAATATCCTTGACAATTTGATATTGTCGGCTTTCGGCTCTTATTCATATTCATCTACGGGAAATGCTCAATTTTGTCCTACATGGGTGTGGGCGCAAGGCAATGTTTATCGTGGAGAGTTCAAGGGTGAAGACTACTTTACCTAAAATCCGCAAGCAATCTCAATGGCAATCTCAATTGCAGTAAAGAGCTTGAACACTATGCATCATGATAGTATGAGCGTGAATTTTGTCCGATTTGTGCATACCTTCCCCTTACCCCACAATGCGACTTGAGGCAATACGCAGATTAAAACCATAAGGAACGGACTTTATCCGAATCCAGTTTTGAAAGGTCTTGCATAAGCCCGGTTTTCAGTATAGATATTCAGCACGTATTGCCTTGCTGTCATGATCCACTTGGCAGGTACGGAGATGAAGCTGAAGACAAAAGCCTTTATGCGACTCGTTTCCTTGAGCCCGAAAGCCTTGGTGTCAAGCTTGCTAATGATGGTCTTATAGAAATTGTGTATCAATGCCGTAAGCAGAAGGAATACAGTGTTCTCTGACATGAACGACTTGGGGAGCCTGTTCCAGCCGAATCCGTTGTTCATATCATCGAATATACGCTCTTTGCCCCCACGCTTGTTGTAAAATTCGACGATGTCTCTTGTTGATGAGTCATAATCGTTGGTAAGAATGGATCTGTAGGTGTATTCACCTTCCCACAAGTCAAGCTCTCCATCCATGCGCTTTTGTCTCTGAATGACAAGACGATAGCACTTGCCTTCCCATTTCTCAACAAGAATGGAATTGAGTTCAAACTGGATGCCGTTGATTTCCTCCGTCTTCCATCCCCTCAGTGAAAACAAGTCATCGTAGAGCGAACTGCATCTGTTGGCGCGGATGTAGAAGTGCGTGCAATGCTTCTCTATCTCACTGACAATTTCCTTCGAGCACGAACCACAGTCGGCTCTGAAGCGATTCACACGGATGCTGTTGGCTTCCAGTAGGGCAAAGAATCTCTTGTGGGTCTCAGCCTGATAAAAGCGCACATTTGTGTTGCCATCGCTGTTCTCGACATAGACAATCATGTCACCGATGACATATACGCCAGGTCTGTAGCCGAGGAACTTCTTGTATGTCGGTTTTGCATCATACTTCTCTGTTTCAAGGAACTGATGGTCGAAATCAACATCGTAGGTTTCCACCTCATTCAGTTCACCAGTGGAAACCAAGGCTTTTATAAGCAAGGCGTTGAGCTTGTCTGCCGTATTGAAATCATAGGTCTTGCCCTTATCGGAAGTATATGAGATGTTTTCCTGTGTCAGTTCCTTGATGGCTCTGAGGATGGTATCAGAGCTGCATGTGCGCAAGGTCGGATGATACGAGAGATGACGCATCAGATGCGATGTTACATCCTCCACGCATGAACCGCCACAGAAGTATACGCTCATCAGAGAACGAATAATTTCGCTGTACTGGTATCCGATGATACTGCGGCATCTCTGACCAAGTGTCTGGTCGATAATAGGTGAAAGCATGGAGTCAAATTGCTCCATGATTGAAAAAATTCCTCCAAAAGGTGTGAGTTTTTCAGATTTTATTTGTACCTTTGCCATGTCTTGTTACGATTTACGCTTGTTTTGATTTGCAACACTAAGATAAGTGAAAAATCTGACATGGCAAAATCCTGAGCAACTTTTTGTTGCTCAGGAACTTATAAATAAAGTTAAATCAAAGTGTTGCGGAATTAAGGCTTTACAAATGTGTCCCTCTCATATAACAATGCTTGGGGAGACTCACACCTTGATGCTGTTGTTGGCGCAGAATATCTTAAACAGGTAAGGACTGGTTTATGGGTGCAGGCAAAAGGAATAACAACAAATGATTTCTCCTATAATAACATCGGAGCAACATCATCGCGTCCTTTCGGTGGTACGAGCAGTAGCTATGAAGACCCGTCACTTGCTTCAATAATGGGTAGTGTCACATATAGTTACAAGGATAGATATTCTATTGCGGCAGCACTCCGTGGAGATGGCTCTTCAATGGTAAGCGATAACAATACTTTCGGATTCTTCCCATCAGTATCACTGGGTTGGGATGTAAAAAAAGAAGGCTTCCTCTCTGATACTGACTTTATAACAATGTTGAAACTAAGAACCGGATATGGTCGGTCAGGAAATCTTGGAGGTATAACATCCTATACAACACTTAATACCGTAAAGGAGAATGGTATCGTATCCATCAACGGTGCACCTACCGTAACAATGGGAAGTATACGCAACACGAATCCGGACCTTAAGTGGGAGACTCGTTCAACATTTAATATCGGTTTTGACTTAGGTATATGGGATAATCGGTTGATGCTTACCTCGGAATTATATTACTCAAAGACAACGGATATGCTCTATGAGTATGATGTTCCCGTTCCGACCTTTGCGTTCGATAAACTGATGGCAAATATCGGCTCGATGTCTAACCAGGGTGTCGAACTAGGAATCTCGGTAGTTCCCATTCAACGAAAGGATATGGAGATGAATATCAACTTCAATATGTCCTACCAGAAGAATAAGTTACTTTCGCTTAGTGGAGAGTATAATGGTATGCATATGACAGCTTCAGATATTACTCCGATTGGCTCGCTTTATGGTGCAGGTCAGAACGGTGGAGACAATAATGTAGTATATCAGATTGTAGGTCAGCCATTGGGGGTATTCTATCTACCTCACTGCAAAGGGCTTAAAGAAAATGAACTTGGTGGCTACAGTTACGATATTGAAGATTTGAATGATGATGGCGAGATTGATTTTAGCGATGGCGGAGACAGGTATATAGCAGGTCAGGCAACCCCCAAGGTAACTATTGGATCAAACATCAGTTTCCGTTACAAGTCCTTTGATATTGCCATGCAGATAAATGGTGCTTTCGGTCATAAGATATTCAATGGCACGGGCTTGGCTTATACCAATATGTCTATATTCCCTGACTACAATGTATTGAAGGGTGCTCCTGAAAAAAATATTATTGATCAGAATGTTTCAGACTATTGGTTGGAAAAAGGTGACTATGTAAATATTGAACATATTACCATAGGCTACAATATTCCAATGAAATCCAAGGCTGTGAAGTCATTGCGTCTTTCGGCAGGCATTAGCAACCTTGCAACAATCACAGGCTATAGCGGTCTTACTCCAATGATAAACAGTTATGTAGTAAGCAACACTTTGGGCATTGACGACAAACGCACCTATCCTTTATATCGTACCTATTCGTTAGGTCTTAGTATTCAATTCTAACCGCTTACAGTTATGAAAAGATATATAAACATATTGATGGTTGCTTTGGCAACGATGATGACCTCTTGTCTTACTGAAGACCCTAGAGATCAACTTTATGAAGAAGACATTTACAACAATGCCAACAACATATATATTAATGCAGTGGCTGTGCTCTACAATTACATTGGTGGCAGTGCAGACAGTGAGGGTTTACAGGGGACCTGTCGTGGGATTTATGACTATAACACACTTACTACAGACGAAGCCATGATACCTATTCGTGGTGGCGACTGGTACGATGGAGGTTTGTGGACGAATATGTATCAGCATAAGTGGAGTCCTAATGATTTACCACTCTACAATACTTGGAAATACCTCTACAAGGTTGTTGTGTTATCGAACAAATCTCTGCATATCATCGATAAGTATAGCCATAACCTATCTGAGGAGCAGAGAGTGGCCTACGAAGCTGAGGTGCGAGCTCTGAGAGCACTTTTCTACTACTACATTATGGATATGTATGGCAGAGTGCCCATCGTAACATCCTATGAACAACCGCAGGATGAAGTTGTGCAGAGCGAGCGTAGCGAGGTTTTCCGTTTTATCGTGAATGAGTTGCAGGAGGTTGCCGAGTTGTTGCCAAATGAGCGTAGTAATAAGATGGGTAACTACTATGGTCGTATAACAACACCTGTAGCTAATTTCCTTTTGGCTAAGTTGGCTCTTAATGCCGAGATATATTGTGATGATAATTGGACTGATGGCGTTCCACGGAACGGTAAAGAGATATTTTTCACCGTCGATGGTGAGAAACTCAACGCTTGGCAGACCTGTATCAAATATTGCAATAAACTTGCCGAGGTAGGTTATCGGTTGGAGGACGATTATAGCTATAATTTCTCTGTGCATAACGAGAACTCCAACGAAAACATATTCACCATTCCGTTGGATAAGAACCTCTATGCTGCGCAGTTCTGGTATCTCTTCCGATCACGACACTACAACCATGGCGGTGCGTTGGGGGGCTCATCGGAAAATGGTACCAGTGCCAATATCTCAACAGTCTTAGCCAACGGATACGGCACAGATGATGTAGATGCTCGCTTTGAAAAGAACTTCTATGCCGGCATCGTAGAGGTTGATGGAAAGCCTGTAATGATGGACAATGGACAGCAGTTGGAGTATTTCCCATTGGAGCTAAAGTTGAATCTTACGGGAAGCTCCTATGTCAAGACAGCTGGTGCTCGTATGGCAAAATATGAGGTTGATAGGACCTCACATTCCGACGGTAGACAACCGGATAACGACATCGTGCTATTCCGCTATGCCGATGCTCTCCTGATGAAGTCCGAGGCAAAGGTACGTAATGGTGAGGATGGCTCGTTGGAGTTGAACGAAGTCCGAGGTCGTGTTGGTATGCCATATCGAGAAGCTACGCTTGAGAACATATTGAAAGAGCGTTTGTTGGAGTTAGTATGGGAAGGCTGGCGACGACAAGATATGGTGCGTTTTGGAGTTTATCACAAATCATACGATCAGCGAGTCCAACTGGCTGATGAGAAAAATGGGTATACCACAGTTTTTCCTATTCCACAAAAAAGTATAGACTTGAACCCAAAATTGAAACAAAATGTTGGATATAAATAACTTTAGCCTATGAGTATTCAATTTGACATTGCAAAACAGATTATAGCTGAAACATGCCCTAATCGCAAACTTAAGTTGGAGAATATTCGCCTTTTTGCAGATATTATTCAGCCTAAGAAATATCAAAAAGGTGATATAATTCTAAATGAAGGTGATATCTGTAATTGCCTATTTTATATAGAAAAGGGATTTATTAGACAGCACTACCTAAAGCATGATAAGGATGTGATAGAACATTTAGCATGTGAAAAAGATGTTGTCTGGTGTATTGACAGCTATTTTAACCGAGAGCCAACACATCTTATGATGGATGCTGTAGAAAACAGTGTTTTATGGGAAATTCCGCGTGATATAATGGAAGAACTTTCTGATGCTAATGGTGATATAGCTTATCTATATCGGAGTTTTTTTGAAAATTCCTTAATGTTATCACAATTAAAGGCTGACATTTTACGTTTCGAATCAGCAAATGACAGATACGCTAGATTACAGCAACATTTTCCTGAAATAACTAGAAGAGCACCTTTGACAATGATTGCTTCATATCTTCAGATGACATTGGAAACATTAAGCAGAGTACGTGCATCAATAGCTAATGCTGAGAGCAAATAAAGCAAACTAACTATTAGGACTTAACTAACATCAAAAACAGGTCAGGATATAGCGTCCTGACCTGTTTCTTTAATAAACTTAAAAGCTATGGATTAATGAGATGTTAGTCATCGTCATCATCATATTCTATTGCTTCACTTTCTTCAATAATGTTACTAAAAGCTCCTGTTAAATCAAAATGATAGTTCTTTTTATTGTTAAAAAATTCATACGTGATAGAGCCGAAAGTATTCATAATATGTAACTGATGTTTATGACTCACTCATCTTATTCGAAAAATAAGGGCAAACTAAAAAGTGTATGTTTACTATATTGAAGTCATATCTTTTGAACGACAAAAAGTAAATACTTATATAGAACAACTTCCAACATAATAATCACTTTTTAGCATGCCGCATACATTGTTAACCTTAAAAATCTTTTTACCTGTTGCAAGTAAATCTTACATTTACTATGCATAAACTAAACCCTATTTACTTTCCTCTCTTGCTTGACTTTAAATTATAAAAGACAGGGATCATACCAGTGGGGCACACATGTACCTTGCAAATTTACACACCTCATTTTTATGTAATTTAATATATCCCACTTTTAGCAGGATATTACTTTACAGTTGTTAACTCTTTTAAAGTGTCTGTATCTTCACTCCGATTGCTAAAAATTGTTTTCCTGTTTTCCATCCGATAGCTGTTTCTTGACAGTTGTATAATCTCACAACAGTAGAGCAGTCTGTCAAGCAATGCCGCTGCGACAGCTTCCTCTCCCGGTATTGCCAGCCACTCTGTAAGGGAGTAGTTGGCTGTAACGATAAGCGATGTCTTTTCCTGAAACTCATTCACCAGTTTGAACAGCAACATGATATCTTCTCTTTTCAAGGGAAAGAGTGTGGCATTGTCAATGGCCAGCAGCTGTGCCTTCATGATCCGTTTGTAGGTTTTCATCGCATGCCTGGAAACATCCCTTGTCTTCAGACAGGTCAGAAGGTCCTCCAGCGTAACCATATATGCCCTGTATCCGGCTTTCACCGCCTCATGGACAAGTCCGGCGGCAATATAGGTCTTTCCTGTTCCGGAACCGCCTGCCAGAAGCAGGTTGTATGCCTGTCCCACCCATACCAGCTCGCGCAGTTCGCGCAGCTTTCTGGAGTCGATTCCTTCCGTCCGGGTAAAGTCGTAACGGTCCAGATCATGCCTTGCAGGAAGCCCGGCCGCTTTCAAACGACACAAATATTTCCGGTTCTCCCTGGTCCGGACCTCCTCCCTGAGGCAGGCGAGTAGAAACTCCGGATAGGTCAGCTGCTTTTCCTGGGCCTGATGCAGCAGTTCCTCCAGATGTTCGGTCAGATTGCCCAGCTTGAGCATACGTGCACATTCCATGAGTTCCTTCTTATGTCTTGTCATAATCCCTGAGTATTTCGTTATAAGACTGTATCAATCCGCCTTGTCGGGGCAGGTGATCCTCCAGTCCGTATATTTCTGTTCCATTTTCCTTTCCCCTGCACACATATTCACACAGGCTTTTAACCGAGTCCCCGTTATAGATGCCTTTGTCCAGACATATCCGTATGGCCTCTATCAGTGTATTCTTGTCATATCCGGGAATTATGCGCAGGATCACCTCCAGATTATCCCTGTAATAAACGTGAGTTCGAAATAAAATCAAAAAATAGCAAGTTGTCCGTCATTGACAAACTTTACGTCAATGGCGGGCTTTTTTTCAAAAAAGCAGTATGCCGCGATAGCCGACAAGGAGTTGGCTATAAAGTTACTGAATGAACGATGTCTTGAGTGTTCAATCTGTGCGATGTTCTTCAGTTCGTCATTGACCGTTTCAATCAAGGCTCTTTTTCTTAGCAAAATCTTGTCGGCAATACTCATCAGTGAGTTCCTCATATTATTTTTAACTTTAGTAACAAGTTGTATGCCATTAAGGAAAAGGTTTTCAAACAGAGCCTGACCTATATATCCCTTGTCTGCACATAGTTTTCCTTTGATGTTTTCCAGAAACCTACCCTGTTTCAACGGTTCCCGGTCATCCACGTTTCCAGGCGTGAACATGAAATTGAGGATTTCACCCTTGTCATTGATTATCAGATGCAGCTTGAATCCGAAGAACCATCCCATAGAACATCTTCCACGCTCGGCAAGCCCTTCAAATGTCTTATGAATCAAGATTCTTTGGTTACGACATACACATAAGGGAGTGGAATCAACGAAACTGATGCCGGTACAAGTTCCCAGCAGTACTCTTTTGATGAATATGGTCATGGGAAGCAATACTTCCTTCTCCAGTTCCACAAAACGGTTATAAGAAACCTGACGAGGAAAAAGGTGTTTCAGATGTTTACAGACATACTCCTTGTAGTAATGCTTGAAACAACGGAAACCACCGGAGTGAAACAGGATTAGAATAACCATAATCTCTGCATCACTCATACGGTTGGGTTTGTTACGATGCATGGTCTTCATATCCTTAATCATATATTTTTCCTGTTGCAATGTAAATTCCTTGCAAAAATCATCGGCCATACAATAAATCTCTGTAACTTTAGACTCTGGAAACATAGTGGTAATCGTTTAAATGTTATAATTCAGCACTATAAATTTAATACTTTTATCGCTATGTTTCTAATTATAAGTGAAATATATTTATTTTTATTTCGAACTCACGTTAATAACGTTTCTTCCTCCTTTTCAGATTATCCATCCACATGGCTACCTCCCTGTTGCCCGACACATGGACAAGGATGCGTTCGGCTATCTTCACTCCGGCGTTTCTCGGTTTTCTGTGGGAGTCGTCATAAACGGTCCTTCCCTTTCTGGTACAGAGCGCATGCCGGCAGATGAGTTTCCCCGTATCCTTGTTGTACAGCTCCACATTCCCTTCCGTTTCCTGCAGCCAGACGGTTGTCTGCCCGCTCCGGTAAGTTCCGCATGGCAGGCTGTAATAATTCCCCCTGTACTGCACTGTATTGTCCTTGCGTACATGGTATTCCCTCATCTCCTCCTGCGGTGGTTGTGGCGTCCCATGATAGGGCATGAGAAAGCCTTTTTCCACGGCAAACTCTTCCCGGGGAAAAAGACGGGTGGTCCCGTGCACCTTCCCGTTCCCCGTCCTTTCAAGCCATTCGAGGGCCTCCCTGTTCAGACTGTTCCTGCATGATTGATGCAGTACTCCCCGATTTGTCTGTGAGCAAGCATGTTGTACTCTATGGATTTGTCAATCTTCGAACGGCTATGATGTTGTGGACTTTTCTTTCTCCTTTGTTGTCGAATTTCTTGTTGTCGCTTGGGTGGTTGACCACTTGACCATTCACCCATAAGGTGGTAGAACCGCCTCCATCCAGATTAAGTGCGCAATGTGCCTTCAGAATTCGCAAAAGATAGGCAAGTTCTGCAATGGACATTCCATCTGCGTGCCCTTCTGCCCTTCCATCTACCGCTACCAGCATTATGTCACCTTCTTTTGTGAGTGCAATGGCACTTCTGGGATGTCTGGTCTCTGAGAATTCCCGATCTATCGTCGTGAAGTCACACGTCTTGCCGTCCTGCATCAAGAGCGGTCCGGACGCAAGTATATCCCCATCCAGCGGGAACCCTTTCTTCTCATTTTCGTCGTTCCATGGTATGATCCGGATATTGTTATCCACCATGTGTACGGCACCATTGACACGCAAATGCCTTTCTTCGGTAGTTGTCGTATCTATTACCGCTTCATTTTTACGGAGGTAACAGGTAGAGAAGCCTTCCTTGATACTGAAGTACGACCCGTTTATGGCTGCAGAAGAACGGCTTTGTTCAGCCAATTGGCTAGTGGTGGTCAGCGAGTCCGTCGTAGCAATAAAGGCTGTATAGCCTTCCGCTCTTCCAATGGTCAGGATGCTGATGGATTGCTTGCCTCCAAACAGGCCTTCTATCGAAGCTTGTTTCAACTGGATGCCTTGCAGTGAAGATGTTCTCTCCCATTTGGCCGATACGATGGCCAGGGAATCCGATGGATTGCTGGCTTTGGAAAGCTGTACGCCCGTGAGTGTGAGCACTGAAGCAAAGATGAAACTGAGATATTTATTCATGGTTTTCAGATGATTTGATGACAATGAACGAGGTTACTCTGCGTTGTCCCGCATGGTCGAATTTCTTGTTGTCAGTCGGATGGTTCACGACCCCTCCTACTCGCTGCTCTGAAGAGGCAATCCACATGGTAGTGGACCCTCCACCATCCAGGTTCAAGGCTGATTGGGGGCAGAAGTAAGTAAGTAGAAATCGGGTCAGTTCGTTTGCAGACATTCCTGCCGCCTGGGTACTTCTTCCGTCAACGGTTATCAAAAGCAGTTTCTTATGCTCTGTAAGTGCTACCGCTGTCCGCGGGTGTCTCACTCCCTGGTGCCTTCTGAAGTCTTCGTAATCAAGCTTGTTCAGGTCCATTCCTTCTACGTTTCCGGTAAAATTCAGCCCTACAGGATCGTTGTTGTCTATCAACATGGGAGCACCGGATAAAATGTTTGCTGCGGGGTGTGAAAGAAAAGTCGAGTCGCTGGCAAATCGGATGTCGATGTTCTTGTTGTCGTCATCGAACAGGAAGGCACCTTCGTGTTTCCAGTATCGAATGTGTGTGCTGTCCAAACGGTTTTGGGCAAGGAGTCTACCTCCGATTTTGATGAACGATGCTTCGGCCTCGTAGGTTCCGTTGATGGCGGCAGCCGCATTGTTGCGTTCCGCTACAGAAGATAGGGAATCCCCATGCTCTTCGTAAACAAGCTGTATATCATAACTTGGGGAGGTCAGGTCGACCTCGAGAACGTCTACATTTTGGTGCGCTTGGCTGATGGAGTCATATCCGGCGAATCGGTAATGTATCAGTGCCGGCGCAATGGTGTCTGCCACCCACCCGTCCGAAATACGCAGTACCGGGTTTGAAGCTGATCCCTTGTTGGATATTGTCATGCAAGACAAGCACAGTAGGGAAATAAAGGCGGTTTTCAGTTTTTTCATGAGAATCCATTAAAAGTTGGGCGTTGGGGTATTCCCAACGCCCGATAGTGACTATTTCCGTTGCCCTTCACATTCCAATCGAAACAGAGGTTGGCAGGCTGTCCCAACAGAAACCAACAGTATCCCGACCGAGCAGGGCAACGATGAATAACAGGGATTGGTTTATCAGTTATATTCGTTGAGGTTGGGATTGTATTGCACCTCTGATTCCGGCAAGGGAAGATAAAGGTTTGTCTTTCCGTTCATGGACACTACCTCTTCGGAAATCTTGTTGGTACGAATCAGGTCAAAAAACAGGAAGCCCTCACAGTAAAGTTCCTTTCTGCGTTCCAGGGCTACTTTCTTCTGGTAGTCTTCCTCCGAAGCAATATCCGAGTTGTTGTACGGATTCAATCCTCTTGAACGGCGCAGCTCGTTCAGTCTATTCAGTCCGTTCCGTCCTTGTGCTTCCGCACTAATCAGGTACATTTCTGCAATACGTGAAACGATGAGCGGCGTAAAATCTCTGAACTTGTTCATGATGATATAGGTTTCGGAAACGCTCTCCAGCGTAGTGATGCAGGTGTTGTTGCGCGTATCAGCCGGATCCTCGAACAGTTTCTCCGATTCGGGAGACGGGCAGAGAAACCAGCTTCCTTTCATCGGTGAGTTGTAGGTGGTGAACAGGGCGTACAAGTTCTGGCCTCCTTCGCTAGTGTTGTTGCGGAAACTGAAGATTATCTCGCTGTTGTTGGTTGTCGTGAAGATGTTGTCGTAGTTTTCGCTGAGTTTGAATTTGGGATTTGCGATCAGCGTTTCAGCCATATTTTTGGCCGTTTCCATATCTCCGGTTGTCAGGGCCAAGCGTGCCATCAGAGCTTGGGCTGCTTCGAGGCTTACCGTGAAGGGTGCGCCCGAAGTTTCACCAAAAGGTTTCAAATGTCCTTCATCGATACAAAAACTTAACTCTTCCTTGATGAAGTTGAACACAGCGGACTGTTTGTCACGCTTTACGTTCTCCAGGGTATTGTCCTTGATGATGGGAACACCATCCCAGCGTGTGGCCAGACAGTAATAGGCGTATGCCCGGAGGAAACGAGCCTGTGCCTCTATATGGGTGTTCTTTTCACTGGGCTCCAAATTGGAAAGGATGGAAAGGGTGGTATTGGCATTGTAAATGGCCTTGTAGTAACCACGCCACATCGTAAGCAGCGTACCGTTATTGGAGGGTATCTCGTTGTTTACAAAGTCATTGGAACCGCTCAGGTAGGTATTGATCAGATTCTCGCCCCGCATGTCAAAGAGTACCCAGGTGTCGCGACCCGGGTCGTTCTGTAACGAGCGGTAGGTACCGGTTAGCAGTTGTTCCACTTCACCTTGTCCGAGAATGGAGGGTGAGACGGCCGTTGCAGGTTCCAGATCCAACCAGGAGCAGGAACTGGTACCCAACGCGGTGCCCAGCATTAATGTATATATCAGATGATTTAGTTTCATGATGAATATCGATTATAAATGAATTATATTTAGAAAGTAAGATTGAAGCCGCAGACAAACGTACGCAACTGAGGAACGGTCATGGCATCCTCGCCCATTGTCTTGGAATTGTTGACTGAGTAGCTGACTTCAGGGTCATATCCAGGATAAGAGCTGATGGTCCACAGATTCTGTGCGGACAGGTACACACGCATATTGCTGATGTTCAGCTTCTGGGTCAGGTTTGACGGAAGGGTATACCCCAGTGTCACATCCTTGAATTTGAAGTATGAGCCATCATGAAGCAGGTAGGTAGATGCCTGTGTGTTGTGCGTGCTGATCATGGCACGAGGTATCGAGTTGTTTGTGCCGGGGCCGGTCCATCGGTTGGCAGCAATGTCCTTACGCATGCCGTAGTTGTTGTGTCCAACGGCATCAATACCACCCATACCGGTAGCATAGACATCGTTGCCAACGGAGAAAGTGTTGAAGATGGTCAGGTCGAAATTGCCGTATCTGAACCGGTTGGTGAGACCACCGAAGAAATCCGGAAGGGGCTTTCCGACGATTTCCTTGTCGGCGGGTGTCAAATCACCATCATTGTCCTTGTCTGCATACTTGATGTCACCGGCACGAACCCCCTTGGCATAAAGTTTTTCAGGAACCTCTTGATTATCTTGATAGATACCATCCATTTTATACATGTAGAAGGATCCGATGGGTTGTCCCACCTGAAGGACATGGTTGCCTACAGGAATGGGCTTTTCATCAATCAGTGAGGTCAGCTTGTTCTTGATCGTTGAGATGTTGAACTGTGTATCCCAGCTGAACCGGTCGTTCATGATGTTGTGACTCTCTACATTGAATTCGAAACCGGTGTTTCGCATGCTGCCGATGTTTTGGGTAATGGATGAGAATCCAGTTGTAGTATGCAGCGGGCGGTCATAAAGCAAGTCTTTCGTGTTCTTGATGAAATAGTCCATACCGACAGTGACTCTGTCATTGAACAGCGACAGGTCCAGACCGATGTTTGTCTGGTCGGACTTTTCCCATTTCAAGTCCGGATTGGCCAGGGTGGTGATAGCAATGCCGTCCTGGCCGTTGTAGTTGTGTCCGCCATTTGCCAGTGAACGGGAGTCATAGTTTCCAATTCCTTCCTGGTTACCGGTCATACCCCAGCTGGCACGCAGCTTCAGGTCCGAGATGATTCCGTCTTTTGGAAAAAAGGATTCGTTGCTGATGCGCCAAGCACCTGACACCGATGGGAAGGTACCCCATTGGTTACCGTCAGCGAACTTGGATGAACCGTCTGCACGGATAGAGAAGGTGAAAAGGTATCTGTCCGCATAACCCATGTTCAATCGGAAGAAGGTAGAGATGAGTCGATTCTTTCCTCCGGTGGTAGAAGCGCTGTTGATTCTACCTGCCGCGTTGATGTAGTCAAATTGTGAAGACGGGAAGTCCTTGCCGACAATAGAACTGGCATCTGTGTTGATTTCTTGCATGGAGTACCCTCCCAATGCCGTGAAATTGAAGTCCTTGATCTGTTTGGTATAAGTCAATGTATTATCGATCAGATAATTCTGCATCATCGAACGATAGTCTGTAATCTCACCTTTCGGACTGCCGTAGGGATGGTCCTTAGTCAGCTTCAGATAGTCGTTTGAATAGCGGATGTCTCCGCTCAGGCTGAGCTTGTATTCCAGTCCTTCCAACAGTTTGATGGTCAGGTAGGCGTTGGCCAGCACTCTGTACCATTCGTTTTTGGACTTTTGTTCATTTAGGACCTGGATCCCGTTGTGTCGTGGAATATCCACGCCTCCAATCATGTATCTTCCATCTTCTTTGAACGGCACATCAAACGGCCGCTGCTCGATGGAGCGTGTAAAGATGCCGTTGCCGACGTTGTCATTGGGAACGCGGTTGTTAATGGTTTTGCTGAGTGCAATGGACACCCCAGTCTGGAAGGCGTTGGAGATGTCGTGGTCGACATTGGTGCGGAGTGAATATCTCCGGAATCGGTTCGTAAGGATAATACCTTCCTGGTCGAAGTATCCCAAAGAAGAGTAGAAACGCGTCTTTTCGCTACCGCTGGAAACCGAAACCTCGTAGTTTTGTACGGCTGCTTGGTCGTGAGTAATGAGATCGATCCAGTCTGTATCGGGTTGTCCCGGACGGGGGTTGACTTCCAGAGTCTTGTAGAGGTTGTCTCCCGGTTTCAGGTTGTTTTGGGTATTGTAGTTGTTGACGGCTTCGTTACGAACAGTAAGGTAAAGATCCGAGTCAGCCATTTCGATTTCCTTGGGAAGTGACTGCAAACCGTATGAAGCACTAAGATTTACGGTTGTCCGTTGGCCTTTCTTTCCTCTCTTGGTGGTGACCATCACAACACCGTTGGTAGCTCTCGAACCATAGATGGCCGTTGCCGCTGCATCCTTCAGTACGTCTATTGACTCGATGTCGTTGGGATTGAGCATGGACAGCGGATTCTGCACGCTACCACCAAAGCGTCCGTTGACGCCTGAATTGTCCGAGTTGCTTACAGGTATACCGTCAATGACGAACAATGGTTCGTTTGAGCCGTTGATAGACCCTACACCACGGATGCTGACACGGACAGCTCCACCGGGCATACCTGATGCGTTCGTAATGTTTACACCGCTCAGGTTACCTTGCATCATCTGGTCCAAGCTGGTTGTTACCGAAAGCTTTTTGTCGCTGGCCTTGAGTGAGGAGGTTGAACCGGTCAGTTCTTTCTTTTTCTGGACGGCGTATCCGACAACGACCAACTCATCCAGCGCAACTGCATCTTCTTCGAGCACAATTTTCTCGACCAGCTGGTCTCCTTTCAGTTCCTGTGTCTTGTATCCAACGTAGGAGATGACAATGACAGCATCCCGATTGGATAGCGAGAGCTGGTATTGGCCGTTGAAATCTGTGATACATCCGTTGTCTGTACCTTTCTCAAAGATGGTTACTCCAATCAGTGGGTTTCCATCCTTGTCAACAATGGTACCGTTGACATTCTTCTTTGTCACAACATACTCTTTGGTCAACATCTTGCTGTAAGTCTGTGATGCAAGAGCAGGATGAGACATCCCTAAGTGACAGCATGTAATACAGATAGACGATGCAATCTGTAAGTAACGTAATTTCATATAACAATATTTAATAACTAAAAATCCTTTGTTGACAAGTAGTCAATAACTCTTAAAAACGGTCGCAAAGTAAGGCATATCCGTATTACAGGGAAAGCGAAACTGGTTAAGTTCCAAATTCGAAAGCGTTAAGAAAATGTTACATAAAAAAACCGGTAAGTCAAAGATGACCGCTCGTATATATTAAGGTATCGTTGCCAAGTATGAGGAGTTCGGGGAGAGGTTCCGGGTAGGTGGATTGTAATCGATTAATGTAAAAAAACGTACTTTATTTTGTCATTGAAACGTTTCTGCCACTTAACTGCTATGTAATATGATGCCGGTATTTTTGCCACCATATCAATAACAGGCATATATCATCAAATACATGAATCATAGAGCAAAAGTCCTTTCCGGCATGGGTAGTGTGCCACTTTTATCCGTCGCTGCGCCAATGTCTTTTTGGAGAGGATGTGGATTGATGGAGCATTCAGTAATCAGCCAAATGGAACTTTGTCGGTATGCGGATAATCCTGCTTTATTGCCTCTAAACCCTGCTTGGAAATAGTAAATTCATCATTTAAATTAATAGATTATATGGAAGTAAAGAAAGTATTGGTGAGTGCATTCCTTTTGACCACTTGCTTGATGAGTGGACAGGCGCAACGCCGGAATGAAATTCAGGTTCCTGATTTGGACGGATATACCACGTTGAAGTGTGACTTTCACATACACTCTGTGTTCTCCGATGGTCTGGTTTGGCCTACCGTGCGTGTAGATGAAGCCTACCGGGATGGACTGGATGCCATTTCACTGACAGAACATATTGAGTACCGCCCTCACAAACAGGATGTTGTTTCGGATCATAACCGTTCGTTCGACCTTTGTCGGGAACAAGCTGAGAAGTTGGGGATACTTTTGATTAAGGGCAGTGAGATTACGCGAGCCATGGCACCCGGACACTTTAATGCCATCTTCTTGTCTGATTCCAATCCATTGGAACAAAAAGACTACAAGGATGCTTTTCGTGAAGCCAAAAAGCAGGGCGCTTTTATGTTTTGGAACCATCCCGGATGGGATAGTCAACAACCGGATACGACCAAGTGGTGGCCAGAACATACAGCACTCTATCAAGAAGGCTGTATGCACGGTATCGAAGTGGCAAACGGTCATTTGTATATGCCTGAAGCCATTCAGTGGTGTTTGGATAAAAACCTTACGATGATCGGTACTTCCGATATTCATCAGCCGATTCAGACTGATTACGACTTTGAGAAAGGAGAACACCGTACCATGACGTTTGTCTTTGCGAAGGAACGCTCTTTGCAAGGTATCCGCGAAGCTTTAGACAATCGCCGTACTGCTGCTTATTTTCATGAGTTGCTGATAGGACGAGAAGACTTGCTTCGTCCCTTTTTTGAAAAGTGCGTGAAGATTGAAGAGGTAAGTCGTAATGAGCAAGGAGTGACGCTCTCTATCACCAATGTGACGGATCTTGTTTTGAAACTGAAAAAGACAGCGCATGACACTTTATTGGTGTATTTCCGGGATATGACCTTAAAGCCACATACGCGTTACACTGTCCGTATCGGGTTTAAACAGGGTATCAAAGGTGGCGATGTAAATTTCGAGGTAACGAACTTTATTGTGGCTCCCGATAAAGGACTGAAATATACCATTTCTCTGTGAGATGCTATCGATAGTAATTCATGGACTGATCTTTTGCCTGCACGCTGTTCCTACTCTTTTGAAGAGTTAGAATAAGCAATAACGGTGGCATGAATAGCCAAATAGATTGTGATGGCCATGAGTCAATTTATTGAATTTGAGGATTCATCAGACTTGTTCTTTATATTTTATCTACATTCAATCAAATTGATATCAAAAGTTTGAATATCTAATTTAAATTATAGGTTTATATAGATATAAATCAACAAGAAGGTGTGTCGTAATGCACGATGCACCTCTTTTTTGTTCATCACTATACAAATCTGTTCATTTTCTTTAAGCTGCGATCTTTTGAAGATTTCTTTGATTTATGCAGCGGGTGGAGAGAATAAGACTTTTATCGGTTCGGCGGACTGGATGCCGCGCAACTTGGATAACAGGGTGGAAGTAATCACTCCCGTTTATGATTCTCGAATCAAGGAGGATTTATGGAAAGTCATTGATTTTGGACTCCGGGGTAATTGTCAGGGTAGCGTTGTCGACGGAAGCGGTAAGAACTGCCTTTGGACAACGGATACCGAAGAATCTTTTCGCTCGCAAGAAGAACTATATAAGTATTACAAATCACATATAACGAATGACTGATAGTAAATGTTACGCAGCTATTGACATCGGCTCTAACGCAGTGCGGTTGTTAATCAAAAAGGTGAAGAATAATGAGAATCTAGCCAATAAGCGCCTTTCCAAAGTGATGCTCCTGCGTGTACCTCTACGTTTAGGCTTTGATGTTTTTTCCTTGGGAGAAGTGTCGGATGCAAAGGTGATGAAATTGCGCAGGTTGATGAAGGCTTTCCGACAATTGATGAAAATTTATGAAGTGACAAACTATAGGGCTTGTGCCACTTCTGCCATGCGTGATGCCCAAAATGGCAAGTCTGTAATCAAAAAGGTATGGAAAGATACGGGAATCAACATTGAAGTGATTAACGGTCAAGAGGAAGCACGTATGATTTATAACAATCATATCGAGTGTTTGGAAGACCGTGCCGGAAACTATATATATGTAGACGTCGGTGGGGGAAGTACGGAAATAAATTTTCTCATCAACGGAGAGTTGGTACAGTCTCTATCATATAATATAGGTACCGTCCGAATGTTGAGCAATTCTGTAAGAGAAGGTAGTTGGGAACAGATGAAAAGTGACTTGACTCGTTTAACTGCTGATTTTCAAGGTGTCAATATTATAGGTTCGGGTGGAAATATTAATAAACTTTATCGTCTTGCTGATAAAAAGGATAAGAAACAATCACGTTTGCCAATCACTTCTTTGCAGGAGCTGTATGATAAGTTAAAAGTTCTAACTCTTGAACAGCGCATGGAAGAATTTAATCTGAAAACTGACCGTGCAGATGTTATTGTTCCCGCCGCTGGGATATTTCTGATAATTGCAGGTATTGTCAAAGCTGAGTATATCCATGTTCCGGTCATTGGCTTAGCAGATGGTATTATTGACAATTTGTATGCCATAGACCTGAAAACGGAATAAAAGGAATTGTGCATAGCTGTTTTAACTAGGGATATTCAGTAAATCCTATAAAATTAGCCAACTAATTCATACTAAAAGTATTGCGAATTAGTTGGCTTTTTTGTATCTTTAGGTATTTCCCCTAAAATTTTGAAGAACGATTGACAAATGCTTCAGCGGAGTCGTTCAATGCTAAAATCAAAGCTTTTCGAAGCCAGTTAAGAGGGGTGGCTGATCTGAAATTCTTCATGTTCAGACTGGCTAGGCTATACGCTTAAAGGAAAGCTTGCCAACCGGAAAAATCCGCTGCCCCTGGAAAAAGCAGCATAGCCAAAAGAAAATATAACAGAACTGTAAAATATAAAAGAGGTTGTGCCAACGTTTTGACACAACCTTAGCAGATTACTATTCAGCTGATACCTATTCTGAAAGATGTAAACAACTTGTTTCTTAGATAGCCTTATAAATATTCTACTACTTATTACAGTTCATTTAGAAATGTTATTCTCACTTTTATTCCTCCGCTTTTTCACTTGCTCCACTGCTTCAGATATGATTCCCTTGTTTTCAAAACGCTGCGTGTAATTGGTGTAATCCGGGTGAATACGTTCGTAAGTTGGGTCAGTGAATAAGGGACTCGTAATAATGTGGTCCGCAGTCGAACGGTTACAGCAGAAAACAATATTTTCAACTCCAGCCAGTCTGGTCAATGCTTTCACATCCGTATCATGCGGCTGTAGTGTCATCGGATCTGTAAAAAAGAACAGATAGTCTATTTCTCCTTCTACGATCCGCGAACCAATTTGCTGGTCACCTCCTAAAGGACCAGATTTCAGGATTGTGATATCCCATTTGATTTCAGGATGTTTTTCTTCAAGGGCTTTTTTAATTAGTGTACCGGTTGTACCCGTACAATAGAATTTATGTCCTATCAGACGTTCCGAGTTCCAGAGAACCCACTCTATCATGTCTTTTTTCATTGCATCGTGTGCAACAAGTCCAATTCTACGAACAATTGTTTCCATAAAGCTAAATTATTTTATTTTTATATGATAATTATAATAACAAAAAAACTAATTCTATTGAAGGCCGGAGGATGACCGGATAAATCTGAGCAATTCTTTGTTTGCCTGGCTATCCATGACGGTTTCCCGTTTTTCTTCAAAAAGATTGAGTGTTGTGGAGCATTCCCCACAGATGTCAATGCCCACTACCTGTTCTTTCTGAAGAATAACAGCCAGCAGTTTCTCCAATTCCCATAAGCTGAGAGAACCTTGATCCCAGTTTGTTGCTGCCGAAGCCGGCTTCAAGACATCCTTGTCTATGGAAATGTAAACCGGTCCGTTGATATGTCCGGAAGAAAAGTTCTGCCAACCCTCTTCGTGCATGAGCGTAGTTTCACTGTAAAACCGAACTTGTCTTTCATATCCTTTCGGCACAGCCTGTATCAGTTTGTCTGAAGCACCTACGATAATTACTTTCTTGCAGTTGTTGTTATGGTCCAATATATCCTTTACCCAACTTCCGCAAGAAAGTATGTTGTCAAACAACGGTGGCTGCATATCGGGATGGTGGTCGAACACAATCAGCGAAAACGGAGTTTCAAGTTTGTCTGTCCAGAATTTAGTCAAATAATGATAATTGCCTGAATCGATGAAATGGACTCCCTCCGCCGGATAATCAGCAATCATCCCCTTCAAAGCCAAAGCCCCCTCCCTATCACAGTAGCCATCTGTACCATAAAGATGACGACAATCCAGCCATATAAATTTATTGTTCCGGGCAAACGCCTCGTAGTCATACACTCCCGTGAAGTTCATGATGATGATCGGCCATGCTATCCGTTTATCTGTTTTTTGATTTTGCCCGCTCATACGTTGTTTTTGCATATCCTTTTACTGTTCATTAAAACCATCGTACATAACAGAAATCTTGTCGGTGAGGTAACAAAGCATTCTTGGGATACATACGGAAGGCCTGCTTGAAGCTTCCAGCGTTGAAAATACCGGATGTCGCCTTAAAGGTATATAAATTCCCATTCTTGGAAACCGGCAAAAGGGGAATAACCTCATATATGTGATCCTGACCGTCTTCACGCCTGATAATGACCGATTCTATTCCGATTGCGTCATCCAGGCCTTTCTCATCAACGACAACCGTCACCTCATATTCCTTTCCGGCTTCAACCGTGGCATTCAGCCCATTCCCAGCCTCTATGGATTTGATTTCTATGGCATCCCATCTGCTTCGGACGTTTGCTTTCCAGTCAGCCATCATTTTCGCCTTCGCAAAGTTGTCGGCTGCCAGAATGTGGAAATGCTCTGACAGCTTGTTATAGAACCTGTCATAGTAGTCGTCCAACTGTCTTTTCATGGTAAAATGGGGAGCGATTTGTGCGATTGAGTTCTTGATATACTTGACCCAGTCTTCCGAATAGTTCTTCCCCCCATACTCGTAATACAGTGGCAGGATGTCATGCTCCAACAAATAATAGATGGCTTCGGCATCCAGCTGGTTTTGGTACTGTTCATTCTGATAAGTCCTTTTATCAGTCAGTGCCCATCCAGCATCCTTACGGTATCCTTCATACCACCAACCGTCCAGCACGGAGAAATTAAGCACACCGTTCATCAATGCCTTCTCGCCCGACGTACCCGAAGCTTCTGCCAACCGCGTAGGGGTGTTCATCCAGATATCCACCCCCGAGATAAGATGGCGTGCCAGGTCCATGTCGTAATTCTCCAAGAATATGATTTTACCTAAAAATTCCGGACGCCGGGATATTTCCACGATTTGCTTGATCAGCCCCTGCCCGGCACCGTCATTGGGATGGGCTTTTCCTGCAAAGATGAACTGTACCGGATATTTCGGATTATTCACAATCCTGGCAAGTCGGTCTATATCCGTGAACAGAAGATGAGCCCTCTTATATGTAGCAAAACGGCGTCCGAAGCCTATTAGAAGAGCATCGGGATTGAATCTCTCAAAAATGGAAACGCTCAATGCCGGATCAACCTGACTCCTGAGCCAGTCCTTGCTGCATTTGCTTTTGATATAGTCCAGCAATTTTGCTTTCTGTTTTAACCGGGTATTCCATATCTCTTCATCTGGGATGCCATAGACGGCCTCCCAGATTTTCTGATTGGACTGGTCGCAGAAAAAATTCTCATCAAAATTGTCCTTGAAAAGCTTTTTCCATTCTGCCGCACACCAGGTAGGCAGATGTACCCCGTTGGTTACATAACCCACATGGTTCTCTTCCGGGAAGTATCCCTTCCAGATCGGCGCAAACATTTGCTGGGATACCGATTTATGCAACTTGCTGACACCGTTTACCTCCTGGCAGGTCTTGCAGGCGAAGACAGACATGCAGAAACGTTCCTCCTTGTCTCCCGGATTGTGACGCCCGAGATCCATCAGGTTATCCCAGGTTATACCCAACTTGCCAGGATATCCCTTCATATATTTATTGAAAAGCCCTTCGTCAAAATAATCATGACCAGCGGGTACGGGAGTATGTACGGTATAAAGTGAGGAAGCACGTACCAGCTCCATGGCCTGCCCGAAATTCAAGCCGCCATTTATGTAATCACAAAGCCGCTGGATATTGATCAGTGCGGCATGCCCCTCATTACAGTGATATACATCTTTCGTTATACCTAAAGCTCTCAGCGTTATCATCCCGCCTATGCCAAGCAGTATTTCCTGTTTTAGCCGATTCTCCCAGTCGCCTCCATACAGATGGTGAGTGATAGGGCGGTCAAACTCGCTGTTGAGTTCATTGTCCGTATCCAGCAGATAAAGGGGAATACGCCCCACACTGGCTTTCCAGACATTGGCATGTACCACAAAACTGTCGGCATAGGGGACGTGGATTACCAGTTGTTTCCCATCCGGTTGCATTACCTTTTCAATCGGGAGCTGCCCGAAATTCTGCGCTTTATAATTGACTGTCTGCTGGCCGTCCATGGAAAGCGACTGGTCAAAATAACCGTAACGGTACAAAAGTCCTATGGCACAAAGGTCCACATTGCTGTCCGACGCCTCTTTCAGGTAATCCCCCGCCAACATACCCAAACCGCCGGAATATATCTTAAGGACTTCATCCAAGCCGTATTCCATGCTGAAATAAGCTATTGACGGGCGCTGGTGATCCGGTTCCACATCGACGTATTTTTTGAAGGCGGAATAGACGGCATCCATTTTATAGACAAAGTTCTCATCATGTGCCAGCGCTACAAGCTTCTCATAATTTATCCGCTCCAGAAACAATACCGGATTCTGTTCCACCTCTTTCCAAAGTTCCGAATCCAAATCACAATACAGTTTCTTTGCGTCATCATTCCATGTCCACCAGAGATTATGTGCGATTTCTGCAAGTTTCCGCAGTTCTGCAGGAAGATGTGAACCTACTGTAATCTCCCTCCACTGAGGGGTATTTACATTATAACTTGAATATTCCATGACATTTTAATTAAATAAGTCCTAATCTTTATTCAGTCCTTTTATTATTTTTCGTTTACCGACAATCCATACCGTATCATTCTCCTTGAAAATTGTATCAGGGTCTGGATTCATAATATTCACGGTACTCCTCTCTATTCCGATAATGATGCTATCCGATATGTCTGCCTCCCGGATCGTCTTTCCGATCAATGGTGAACCTCCTTCGACAGGAAATTGCCCTATTTCCATCTCATCCTGCGAGGATGTTCCGTTCCCGTTCCTTTCTACCTTCTTTTGCTCCATGGATGTCCGGAAGCTTTCCAACTGCCGGTCCGTACCTACGACCGTAACCTTGTCATATGGATAGAGATGTTCTTCCCCTTGTGGTATATCCAGGCGTTTTTCTCCACGGGTGATTGAAATCACATTTATCTGAAACAAGGTGCGCAAGCTGCTTTCTTTTAATGTTCTGCCCACATATATGGAATCAGGGGATACTGTGAAATCCGCCAAATGTAATTCCTTGAACGGGATATTGCTGCCAAGGGTGGAGCCTGTATCACTTTCTGTAGAAAGTACATTCCCGTCCGTCCCCTGAAAGTTTGCCATAAATTGTCTCTCTATAGTCAGCGACCGTTTCTTGATCCGCTTGGAAAAATAAATGACGGCAATGATAATGGAAGAGACTACCAACCCGGCTCCCAAGGCAACATTGAAAAGATGGGTAATGATACTCATCATGATAATCGTGCAGATCAGTATTTTGACAAGTACTATTGATACCAAAGGCCCTCTGTTGAACTTGTTGTCCGTCCAGAGTTTACGGAACTCGGTTGAATTGTTCCTTTTCATGATGATGGCCCATAGAAACGGGGATATGACAAGAAAGATGATGATGAAGCCCAACAAGTTCCCTTCCATTCCCGGCAGACTTTTCCTAATCAAAGGATGCACATAGGAAAAATATAAAGTGATGAAAAAAACGCATACGACCAGATAGAGTGTGACAGACACCAGCATAGACCGGATCAGTTTATGCCAAGTCCCCTGGTGTTTTACAGTCATTGCCCCGGACGTATAGTGTACGAGATAATCTTTCAGGGATTCAGGCATGTGGATGTCTATAAACCGGTATGCTGGTTCCGAAAGCCGTATCATATAGGGGGTAAGAAAAGTCGTTATGACAGATACTGCCACTATGACCGGATAGAGATACTTGTCCGTAACATTCAGACTGACGCCTAAAGATGCGATGATGAATGCGAATTCACCGACCTGTGTCAGTGAAAAGCCGGACTGTATGGCAATTTTCAACGGCTGGCCGGAAAGCAAGACACCAAAGCTCCCGAACAGGACCTGACCGGACAGTACCAGCAATGTCAGGATGAGAATAGGGACGGCATATTCCCACATCATGGCAGGATCGATCATCATTCCTACCGACACGAAAAATATGGAAGCGAACAGGTCTTTTACCGGCTGTACGATATGTACGATTTTTTCCGCTTCAACGGTCTCTGCCAGCAGGGACCCCATGACAAAGGCTCCCAATGCGGCAGAAAATCCCGCTTTTGTCGCAATCATCACCATTCCCAGGCAAAGTCCCAGAGAGGTTATCAATAAAATCTCGTTGCTGGTGAAACGGCGTATCTTCTTCAGCAGGGTAGGTATCAGATAGATACCCAATGTCGACCAGAAAATAAGGAAAGCGGCCAGCTTCAATATACTTTCCAGCATCTCCTTCCCTTCAAAATGTTTGCCTACCGCCAACGTGGAAAGAACAACCATCATCACTACAGCCACCAGATCTTCGATAACAAGAATCCCCAAGACAATGCCAGTGAATTTCTGTTGGAGAAGTCCCATATCATTGAAAGCCTTGAATACGATGGCCGTGGACGACATGGACAACATTCCACCCAGAAAAATACTGCTCATGTGGGAGAACCCCATTGCATTCCCCGCTGTATAACCTATGAACATCATGCCACATACAATAGTGACAGTGGCAACGATAGCCGTAATGCCCACATTTATCAATTTCTTGAACGAAAAGTCCAGTCCCATCGCGAACAGCAGAAAAATGACACCGATGTCCGCCCATATTTTGATATTGGCAGGATCGGAAACAGTCGGGACCAGGGAAACGGAAGGACCCGCCATAATACCGGCTACAATGTAGCCCAATATGACCGGTTGCTTCAGCCACTTGAAAATGACGGTTACAATACCGGCAATAATCAGAATTATGGCAAGATCCGATATTAAGGGAGCAACTTCTGACATGTTGACGGCTATTTTATATCGATAATTCGTTAAGGACCCGGATCAGGCTTTTGTCAATAGTCTTGTCCTTTTTGATTGCCTGGACAAAAGGAACATAAACAATCTCGTTGTTCCGTATGCCTATCATAACATTCCGCTGGTCTTCCATTAAGGCCTGGATTGCGGCTTCACCCAGCCGGCTTGCCAGTATACGGTCATTGGCACTCGGAGTACCACCCCGTTGCAGATGGCCCAAGATAGAAACCCTGACATCATACCCGGGATATTCCTTCTTTACCCGGTCGGCGTAATATATGGCACCTCCATTCTTGTTTTCAGGACTTTCGGTCACAATTACGATGCTGCTGTTTTTCGTCTTTCTGAATCCGCGCCCGATGAATGTTTCCAACTGGTCCACGTCCGTCCTGTCCTCCGGGATGATGGCCGCTTCAGCACCGGAAGCTATTGCGCTGTTTTGTGCCAGGAAGCCCGCATCACGCCCCATTACTTCGACAAAGAAGATACGGTCATGGGAGGTTGCCGTGTCCCTGATTTTATCCACGCATTCCACAATGGTGTTCAATGCCGTATCATATCCTATGGTAAAATCGGTACCATATAGGTCATTGTCAATGGTGCCGGGCAATCCTATGCACGTCACATCATACTCCTCCGCAAAGATACGGGCTCCCGTCAGGGAACCGTCTCCACCGATAATTATCAAAGCATTGATGTTCTCTTTCTGTATGACCTTATAAGCTTTCTTGCGTCCTTCGGGAGTGGTGAAAGTCTCGGAGCGAGCTGTTTTCAGTATGGTGCCTCCCCTCTGGATAATGCTACTTACATCTTCCGTCGTGAGTTCTTTCACTTCACCGGCAATCAGCCCCTCGTAACCTCTATAAATTCCTTTCACTTTAAATCCGTTAAAAATGGCGGCGCGGGTCACGGCACGGATAGCCGCGTTCATTCCTGAAGCATCCCCTCCGGAAGTCAGAATTCCAATATACTTGTTATCCATAATTTGTTTTTTATATTTTAATTAATCAGGCAAAATCAGAAAGCAACTGTTTTAGCCTTTTTCTGCTATAAAAGATACGGCTTTTTATCGTACCCAGTGACACTCTTATCTTTGCGGCTATTTCCCGATATTTGACTCCGGTACAACATAAAAACGACATAATGTGCTTTAGGCAATGTTTTAAGGGCTTCCCTTATCTCTTTTGCATCATGCCCGTTATCCACGAAAATGAAAGAGTCGTCCCTTAACAGGAAATGATATTTAGGTTCTGATAATACATATAAATTCCCTCGTATTTTCTTTGTCCGGCAATTATTGATAAATGCATTGCGCATGATGGTATACATCCAGCCTTTAAAATTCGTACCGGAATCAAACTTATCCTTATTATCCAACGTCCTCAACATTGTTTCCTGCAACAAGTCTTCTGCTTCATCCTTGTCAGCAGTCAGTTTATATGCAAAACAATGCAGTTCATTCTGAAGGGCTACCAGCGCTTTATCGAAATCAAATCCTCTCATTATATTTATTTTGGAATTCAAATATCCGGGTGAAGGCATTCCCTGATAATAAGAAATGCCTTCTGTAGAGTCTCATCAAGATATCTTATTTGACATCAATAGTTTTGGTGGTTTCCTGAACCTTCTTATCTACGACTTTGGGAATATCGATAAACAGGACCCCGTGTTCCACTTTGGCCGAAATTTTATCTTTTTCCACATTATCCGGCAGCAGGATACTCTGCTGGAATCGGGAATAGGAGAATTCACGGCGCAAGTATTTTCCGTCTTTCTTCTCCTCCTTTTTCTCGTCCTTTTTTTCCATGCAGATTACCAGATTGTTGCTTTCATCCACACTTACCTTAAAATCATTCTTGGTCATTCCCGGAGCTGCCAGTTCTACCTTGTAGTCCTTTTCATTCTCAATCACATTGATGGCTGGAGCCGTAGCGTTTGCTCTTGCCATCCATTCATTGTCAAAGGAATCGTTAAAAATACTCGGTAACCAATTCTGGTTTGTTTTTACAGGTACCATTTTTACCTCCTCTTTAAAAGTTAATAATTAAAACTTAAAAAAAAGCATCTGCTTGATAGACAGATTTTTATTTTTTAGCCATCCCTTGTTTGGCCACAGCTTCTGCCCGTTTCCGTATCTCTTCCGGGTTTCCAAGGTAGTAGTCCTTGACAAGAACCAGCCTGTCGTCAAATTCAAAGACATAAGGAACTGCCGTAGGCAGGTTCAGGTTGGAAATATCCGTATCGGAAATTCCTTTGAGATGCTTGATGATTCCGCGCAGGCTGTTACCATGGGCGACTACCAGCAGGCTGTCCTTATACATCAATGCGGGAAAGATGATGCATTTCCAGTAAGGCATGACACGCCCAATAGTATCTTTCAGGGATTCCGTACGGGGAAGTTCCCTATCTGGTACACCGGCATAGCGGATATCCATGCCCGGATTACGGGGATCATCTTTGCCTACCGGAGCGGGAGCCACGTCATAGCTTCTTCGCCAGATGTGTACTTGTTCTTCACCATATTGGACCGCTGTTTCACTCTTATTCAGTCCCTGAAGCATGCCGTAATGCTTCTCGTTCAGCCGCCAGGTCTTTTCAACCGGAATCCAGTCTTCATCCAGCCGGTCCAAGACACAGTTCAACGTTTTTACGGCACGTTTCAAGTAAGAAGTGTAAGCTGCCTCAAAAGAAAATCCAGCCTCCCGTAATGCATCGCCTGCCTTGCAGGCTTCTTCAACTCCTTTCTCGCTTAAATCCACGTCCGTCCATCCAGTAAAACGGTTTTCTTTGTTCCATAGGCTTTCGCCATGACGTAATAACACTATTCTTTTCATGGATACTTCTTCTTTATGCAATGGTTATTGAAGAATCCAGATATACGTCCTGAATGGTGTTCAGAAGTTGAACTCCGTCTTTCATCGGTTTCTGGAAAGCCTTACGACCGCTGATCAGCCCCATACCACCTGCACGCTTATTTACTACTGCCGTTACGACAGCATCATGCAGGTCGGATTCCCCATGGGATTCACCGCCCGAGTTAATCAATCCGACACGTCCCATATAGCCATTCGCCACCTGATAACGGCAAAGGTCTATCGGATGGTCAGTGGTCAGTTCCGAATACATACACTCGTTTGTCTTTCCGAATCCGATAGCCTTGAAACCGCCGTTATTGGATGGGAGCTTCTGCTTCACGATATCGGCTTTAATGGTAACCCCGATATGGTTGGCTTGTCCTGTCAAGTCGGCAGCGGCATGATAGTCGGTACCATCCTTTTTGAAGCTGCTGTTTCTCAAATAGCACCACAGAATAGTAGCCATTCCCAGTTCGTGGGCATATTCAAAAGCCTGTGACACTTCCACTATCTGGCGGCGGCTTTGTTCCGAACCGAAATAAATGGTAGCACCGACAGCTACGGCTCCCATGTTCCATGCCTCTTTCACCGTACCGAACATTACCTGGTCGTAGCTGTTCGGATAAGTCAGCAACTCATTATGGTTCAGCTTGACGATAAAAGGTATCTTGTGTGCATATTTGCGTGCCACGGCGCCCAACACACCGAATGTGGATGCCACGGCATTACACCCTCCTTCAATGGCCAGCTTTATGATGTTTTCGGGATCGAAATAAAGCGGATTGGGGGCGAAAGACGCTCCTGCAGAATGTTCTATGCCCTGGTCTACAGGCAGAATGGATACATAGCCCGTATTGGCCAGACGTCCATGTCCGTATAAAGCCTGCAAACTTTCCAATGTACGGATATTCCTGTCGGAATTCATCCATACCTTATCTATCATATCCGGTCCCGGAATATGGATAAGTTGTTTGTCTATCGTCTTACATGTATGGTTCAGGTAGTACTCAGCCTCTCCTCCCAATAAATCTACTATTTTCATTTTATTTATTTTTATTGATTATTCTGGTTTATGACTCCCGTTCACCCAGTTTTGCATCCATAAAAAGGATAGCACAGTCTCCGGCTTTCCTCAGATGACTAACAATATTGAGTACATTCGCTTCATCTTCTACTTGCTCACGAACAAATTGCCACAAGAAGTCCTGAGTGGCATTGTCTTTCTCTTCGGATGCTACCTGTACCAACTCATCAATCAGTCTGGAAACATGTTTTTCATGCTCCAAAGCATGCTCGAATACTTCAACAGGGTTACCCCAACCTTGTGGAACCACATCGACCTTGTCTACTTTCGGGGTTGCCTCACGCTTAATCATGTACCCGGCAATGGCATATGCATGCCCGGTCTCTTCTGCAGACTGTTTCTGCATCCAGCGAGCCATTCCGGAAAAGCCCTCTCTTTCCAGATAAAAAGACATTGATAAATACAGGTTGGCAGACCATAATTCTGCTGTGATTTGCTCATTCAGGGCATTTTGCAATTTTTCAGTCATGATGAATCAAACTTTTAATGTTAATAATAAATCCAAATTATCTCTCTTCTTTAAGAACAAGCATGGGCTTGTTTCAAGATTTCAATTAATACCGGACGTATCCCGCTGATAAAACATTCCACGGCGATCACCATTAGAATAAGTCCCATCAGTCTCATCATCACATTGTTTCCCGTCTCTCCCAAGATTTTTAAAAGCTGGGTGGACGCGTACAGAATAAAGAAGGAAAGAATGCAGACCAAAGCGATTACGCCAAGCAATACTATTTTGAAAGTATATTCCGAAGCATCTTCCATCAATGTTATTCCACTGGAAATCGCTCCCGGACCGCATAACATCGGAATGGCAAGAGGTGTGATGGTTATATCTTTGGAATATTCTTTTCGTTCAGTTTCATTCAGTTTCACATGGGTAAAATGTGCCTGCAACATATCATATCCGATTTTAAAGATGATGATACCTCCCACAATCCGGAATCCGTTTGTTGAGATACCGAAAAAATGAAACAGAAACCTGCCCGATAATGTAAAAAGGACTAATATGATAAATGCAATGGTACATGCTTTCAAGGCGATATATCTGCGTTCTTTCGTATCCATTCCATCAGTCATTTGCAGGAATACCGGCATCACTCCAAGAGGGTCCATCAAGGTGAATAGCGAAGTGAAACACAATGTTAAATATACAAATATATCCATGATGACATATAGTTTATTATCGATTATTATATCGCAAAAAACATACCAGATAGCATTCTGCAATATTAAATTTTGCATAACATCAATCTTAAATCCATACCGTCAAAAATAAGGTAGTTTCCGTTCGTTTTCCTTGGCGAGGATACGTAACAATTCCATAAATGCCATACTTACATATATACGGTCTGCATACAGCCCGCTGATGAAAGAATGGAAGGACATGCTTACATTCCAGCATAATATGAGAAATGTGTTTACCTGACGTGATATGTACTGCTCATGTTCAAGCAATTCATTCAAGGCATTCAATGGCGTTGTCCATTAATGTGTATCCCGTTTCATTTCATTGATTACAACACATCCTCCATCATGGCATATCCGATTCATCATCTGATAAACCTTGTTCATATTGTCCTGTGCTTGGGAGTTCAGCCAGGAGCTAAGTATTGGAAGCCGTTCATCTTCAAAATAAACCTGCAATGACAGGTATAAACCGGTTGACCATATTTCTGTATTGATCAACTCATTCATGGCGTTTTCTATTCGTTTATCCATTATCACTCTGAATATTGAAAATCCATTACTAATATCATGTGTTATTCTCAGTATATAAAAATTCCATTCGATTGTGGGTAACCCATAAAACGGAATTCTTAAACGAGGCTTAAATAATAGGATAACTTATCGGCGTAGACAAATTGTCATAAAAAATAGCACTATGATGTCTTTTTGTCTTGCCTCCCTTGCAGAATATCCAATAAGACATCCAGTTCTCTTTCTATTCCTTCAATCTTATCGGAAATACAGTCCAAAGTATTATGGTGCAGACTAGCTTTACACTCCTGCAACTCTCTTGACAGAGAAAGTATCTGTAACCAAAGTTCTTCCTCTATGTGATAGGGGGAGTTACTATTATCTAGTACCATAGCAGGAGAAGGCAGAAAAGTGCTTTGGCATGTAATTTGTATGATAATGAACGGTATGTTCCGAAAGAGACAGGAATGGAAATGAAAGGATAGAATATTCCACAAAAGATAGTAACAAACAAAGGGGGAAAGTCGTTGGAGACAGTTGTCTCGCTTTTAAAACAAGTTGCTTTCATAATGTTTATTATAAGCCAACCCTGTTCCCTGGAGTTGTGTTTATATAAAGTTAAGCGTGGGAACTTTGGTATTACCGTTCAGAAGTATCCCCATACTCAACAACATATAATACACAAAGCCCCACGCCTATATATAACAAAAATCTATATAGATAGAACGTGGAGCGTCCAATGTATTATCCAATTGTTGTTTCGAAATTGGGGATTTCCTGAACTTGGATAATGCCTTAACGCTTTACTATAAATCTTCTATTTTCAAAAGACTAATACAAATGTAATAAAAGAAATGAATTCTTTGAAAGGAAATATCTCTTTTTTTTAAGGGGTAGCTTAATTTTTCTTTATTTAAAGTCTTAGAATTACTGCCCACCAAAGGTTGGAAAAGCCACTCAACTTTGACCCTTTTGGCCACGCAAGATTTGCCCACCTTTTTGTACTATATGATTGACCCTTTAAAGTCCTGGTGTTGGGGGGACAATATTATTTTACCCTTTTAAAAATTCTCGTTTTTCTTAGATTTTAATTTTCGCATACTTTCACCATATAATTCTATAGTATGGGCCGTATGTATGATGCGGTCAAGGATTGCATCGGCTATTGTTGGATCACCTACCATGTCATACCAGTTGGAAGATGGATACTGCGATGTGATGATGACAGATTTCCGTTCATGCCTATCCTCAATAATTTCAAGCAGTATGGGACGCTCTTTGGCGTCAAGTGGTACAATAAACAAGTCGTCAAGAATGAGTAGCTGGCAACGCTCAATCTTCTTGAGTTCCGCTTCAAGTGTACCTTTTACTTTGGCGACTTTCAGCGCACCGAGCAGTTTCGGAGCATTGGCATAGAAGGTACGGAATCCCCTTTTGCATGCTTCGTGTCCAAGGGCACAGGCCAAATAGCTTTTTCCCGTTCCGGAAGAACCAGTAATGAAAAGGTTCTGTGCCTTATGCACAAAATCAAGGGTGGCGAGACGTTCCATCTGATTGCGGTCCAGTCCCCGGTTCGTGGCATAGTCAATCTGCTCAATATAAGCCTTGTAGCGGAATGCCGCATTTTTGGTGAGCCGTGCAATGGCAGCCTGGGAGCGATAGTCCCATTCGCGTGCAAGGAGCATGGAAAGGAACGTGTCCGCAGTCATGGATTGCGGAGTGGTGCCGGCAAGACTTTCCCTGAAAGCCTCTGCCATACCATGCAATTTCATACGGTTCATTAAATCCAGTGATATGGTATTCTGGTCTTGTTGTCCCGTAACGGGAGCTGTTTTATTGTTTACTTCCATAAATAATAGTTTTATTGTTTGTCTTTTTTGTAATATTCACGTCCACGTATATTTTTGTGGGTCAATGGAATCTGGGAAGTCACGTTGGACTGTACTTTTCCGTCCTCATCAGGAAGGAAATCCACATCTTCTCCCAGTTCAAGCACCTCGCGCAAGGCTTGGTATCCGTATTGCAATTTCTGATCCGCACATGCGCAAGCCGCAACTAGACGGTCACGGCCGTATTTCTTCTCCAGTGTCATGATGCCACGGCATGACCTGAACGCTTTGGGTGGATATTGCATGACACGCTCCACTTCCTGAAGATAGTTCAATACGATGTTGTCTATTTCCGAGGCACGTTGAAAGAGTTCCTCCAAGTCCTTGTCATAGGGACCATAATGACCAGGCAGGTTGTGCTCCTTTTTCCAAGAATAAGTGTAAGGAATGTCACAGCGGTCATGGGTGGCGACAAGGTTCATTCCACAATAGATTTCCACCGTGTCGGCATCATAGAGAATCGTCATGCGCCTGCCTACATACTCTTTCGGAACACTGTAATGGTGCTTGAACAAGGAAACGTAAGAGTTCTTTCCCACGGTCATCAGTTTCCTTTCTTTCATTACGTAGCGTTTCACGGGAAGCGGACGAAGATAATCCTTCTCTCCATGAAGGAATATTTCCTTGCGTGACATCTCCCGTCCGGCCATCACCTTTTCATTGAAATCAAGCAAGGAAATATGGATGGCGGTATTGAGTTCCTCCAAACTGGAAAATGTCATTCCCTCTATATCAAGGTAAATGGAACGGTAGAGGAGCTTTACGGCATTTTCTACCAAAGCCTTGTCCTTGGGGTGACGCACACGAGCAGGATAGACCACACAGCCGTAATATTCGGCAAAAGCGGCGAAATCATCATTGATGACAGGTTCGTTGCGGTCGCTTCGTGTGACGGCAGCCTTCAGATTGTCGGGGACGATAGCCGCAGGAACACCTTCAAAATATTGAATGGCATTCTCGCATGCCTTTATCAGGTCTTCCTTGCGTTGCGACCATACGGCTTCGCAGTAGGTATAATGGCTGAACGGAAGGATGGCAACAAATACCTCGGCTTTCTTCGTCTCGCCCGTCATTTCATCAACAACTTCAAGTCTGTCACCGGCAAAGTCAATATACATCTGCTCTGCGGCATAGTGCTCTACATGACCGACAACCTTAATGTGAAACCTGTATTCGCTGACAATCCGTTTGAAGGAAGACAACTGATAGCCGTCCGGATATTCGGTATGGTACTCCTTGAACAGTTTTCGGACACTCATACCTTTGCGTGACAGACGAGATACATATCCGGGAAGCAAGGCCTCCAATTCAATCCTTTTGGATGAAGGCTCCCGATGCCGGGTATCCGTGCAGCCGAACAGTTCATCCAACTGTCCATTGGGCAGGGAAAGAAGCTGTTCAATACTCTTGCCGCTTGAAAGGAATAAGCGGACATATTTGCGGACTGTATTACGGGAAATATGAAACGTAGATGCCGTTTCCTTGATTCCTATGCCAGCCGCATAACATCTTAAAATGTTTTTGATTCGTTTATTCATTTGTATAGATTTTATTTTCTCCCCCGTTACACCAGGACAAGGGTACTCAAATCTACACAAAAAAACTATAATTATAGGTGAAGCAAGTGGGCAACACTATTTTAGCCAAAGGGGTCAATCATATTTTAGCCAAAAGGGATAATTCTGCGTGGCCAAAAGGGGCAAAGTTGAGTGGCTTTTCCATAAGCCATCAATTTTCGTTTTTTTGTTGGGGTTCTCTTAGTAAGAGAACCCCAAGTTTACTTAAATGCCTGATAGAGTGTCCTATAGTTATAACCTTTCATATTATTTTTGCAAACAATTGTCATTTATAAGCATACTTTGGAATACTTTTTTAATGCGGAATTTTCTGTATTAAGGAATTATAGCTATCTTTGCAGCAAAATGGGGTTCTCTTACTAAGAGAACTCCATTTTTTATTAAAGGCTTAAAAAGGGAAAAATCTTATTTTCAACACATTATATTATTTATACAATCAGAATCAATTTTCCTCTCACAATAATTATGGTGAACTAAAAATGCTCAAAAAGAAAGAGGCTTCCGTTTCCGGTCGCCTCTCTTTTCTTTTCGGATAAACGCTTTTATCCGTAAGTGTACTGACTTTCACAAGCAAATACTAACTATTAATCTTAAATCTATTACTATGAAAAACACATTATATTAACATTTGAATCGCGTAGATTGTTCAACAAAATGAGATTAAAAGAGTGTTAAATATATAGCAAAGGGAGGTCCAATTGTTTTTTAATGCAAGAAAAACGATTAAGTCTGATAAAAGTAAAAGAAACGGAAATACAAAAGATGTATCGTGATTTCACATAATCGTGACATAAGTAAAATACAATATAAATTATACAAAAACACACTACAAAAGAGAAAGGATGCCACCAAGGCACCCTTTCTCATCGCTCATTTGTAACTATAGAGAGTTAGACTCTCCTTAAAAACGCTGTAAAATTAATAAAATAATTTTAGACGCAAAATTAGTTTTGTAGAAAAATTCAAAAGGTTTTCAAAGTTTATCAGTATTGATCTGCCATAATGAACTGGTACGATAATTTATATTGGTTTTAAATGATATTCCTTGTAAATGAATTACTAACCACGGATATCTTATATTCCATTATTCATATTTCAATGACCGAGCGGGTTTACTATAAACAACCTTTATGGTTTGTCCTGCTACAGTCAGAAAAGAAATCAACAACATCAAGACCACAGGAAGCAGAAAGAACCACACTTTCAATTCTGTTCGGAACGGATAATGAGCCAACCATGCATTCATGCTGCCCCATGCCACAGGCAACGCAATCAGAATAGCGATAATAATAGGAATAAAGAAACCTTTACCCAACTGATAAAACAGATTCCAACGAGATGCCCCCAATACTTTCCGGATACCCATCTCCTTGGTACGGACGGCACAAGAGAACATAACCAACACCCATAAACCTAAGCAGGAGATAAAAATAGCCAATCCGGTAAAACCTCCCATCAATACGCCGAAAGCCTCATCCTGACGGTACTGCCGGTCATAGAACTGGTCGAGGAAGAAATAATCAAAACTAGAATCCGCAAAGTAATTATTCCATATTTCTCCTATCTGTGATACTAATTCCGAAGGATCACCCGGTTTCATCACAACCGAAATATAACGCTGAGGAATCCAGTCAATCTTATCTTTATGGAAAAGCATTACCCCTGTATAACCTTTATTCAACGCTTGCTGATGATAATCCTTCACTACCCCGATTACCTGCATGGGCTCTCCTAGCGTTTCAACAGCTATTTCCTCACCAATGGCATCATCATTATCCACATATCCTAACATACGGGCAGCCGTTTCGTTGATAACCAATTTATTCACATCGTCCCCATATTCCTCGGAAAAACCCCGTCCGGCTACCACCTCCAGTCCGTATGCATCTATATAATCAGGGTCACAACTCAGCATCTCGTACAACCGGTTTTGCTTCAACGCATCATGTGCCCGATGATTGGACAGGAACATGGCCACCTCTTCACCCGGTACCGCCCCGGAACAAGTTACTTTCGACGCCAATGGCAATTTCTTGATAGCTCTCCGCATAGACTCCATCTTTGTTTTCATACCCTCAGTAGGTCCGGGAAACTTGATTACCAGAATCTGGTCGGTCTTTACTCCCAAAGACTGCCGACGCATATAGCTGAGTTGTGCAAACACAATTAATGTACTACAAAGCAATATCATGGATGCCGTATATTGCACTATGACCAATATTTTACGTGTATTTTCTCCGGAACGGCTATTTTGGAATTTACCTTTCAGTAAAACAATCGGCTTCTTACGCAACAATGCGCGGGCAGGATAGTAACCGGAAATATAAATACCGACTATAAAAAGCAATAGAACCCCGCCCCCCCAATATTCCGTAAACCATACAGAGAAAGTAATAGTACGTCCTACCAACTGATTGAAGGAAGGAAGTAATAGTTCGATCAATCCTAACGCAATGATAAAAGCGATCAAATTCATTACAAATGCTTCAAATAGAAACTGACCAACAAGCTGTTTCGGGAAAGCTCCCACTACCCTGCGCACTCCTACCTCTTTGGCACGCTCCATAGAACGGGCAACTGTCAGATTTATATAATTGATCCAAGCGATAATCAAAATAGCAATAGCTCCGAAAATCAATGCGATGATGGCCGAATGGTTCCCTTTCAACTCGGCCTCATAACCTAATTGAGGATTGAGATGAATCTTCTCCAATGGCTCCAACCGCACCCCCCAAGTCTTGTTTTTCAATGCCTCTTCAGTTTTATACTTCTCGGCCAATTGAGGAAAAGCACGTTCTATCTCTTCTTTGCGCTCGGGCGAATCCAGCAATACATATGTATAGGCTTCATGTTTGTACCAATACTCCTGTACCCATTTAGGTAAGGTGGCATATGATAAAAGAAAATTATAATGTATATGCGAATTAGAAGGCATTTCTTTCATGATTCCAGTTACCTCACAAGACACCTTCCCCATATTGCTGTTAAAAATAAGTATCTTCCCGACAGGGTCTTCATCTCTGAAATATTTGCGGGCAATCCGTTCCGTAATCACTACCTGACATGGCATGGAAAGACAAGAAGCGCGGTCACCTTTCAACAATTCAAAATCAAACAAACGGAAAAAGCCAGGATCAGCGTATGCTATCCCATTCTCGCGCAGACATAATTCGCCATATTTTACCAATTGCTCCGGTTGGATAATACATCCTACACGAGTATAATCCTCAATTCCCGCCAGATTTTCCTGCATGGCCGAACCATATCCGAATGAACTGGTCGCCCAATCATCCGTCAGAACTTCCCCCTCATGAAAAGTACTTTGCACACGATAAATCCGTTCACTCTTACTATGCATTTTGTCAAAACTAAATTCAAAAGCAACGTAAGTAAATATCAATAAAGCTGATGCCATGCCTACAGCCAAGCCAAAGATATTGATGAAGCTGAAACCTTTCCTCTTCATCAGATTACGCCAAACGCTATTCCAATAATTTTGTATAATCATAAAATTTCAATTTTGCTGTCAGATTCCATAGGGCGGTTACGATTCTCGGCAATAATTTTACCATCCAGCAAACGGATTATACGATGTGCATAAGCAGCATCACGCTGTGAATGGGTAACAATGATGATGGTGGTCCCCTGTTTGTTCAGTGTACTAAGCAGTTCCATAACCTCCACCCCATTGGTAGAGTCCAAATTACCTGTCGGCTCATCCGCCAGCAAAAGCCTGGCATTGGTAACTACGGCACGGGCTATGGCCACACGTTGCTGCTGTCCACCTGATAACTGTTGTGGCAGATGATTGGCGCGATGCAGCATATTCACTTTTTCAAGCACTTCTTTTACCTGCCTGTTACGTTCTGTCGGCTTTATATTAAGATACACCAATGGGAGTTCAACATTCTCATATACAGTCAGTTCATCAATCAAATTAAAGCTTTGGAAGATGAAACCGATATTTCCTTTTCGGAGAGCGGTCAGTTGGTTTTCATTCATTTTATCCACTCGCTTTCCTTCAAAGAGATAGGAGCCCGAAGTAGGGGTATCTAATGTTCCAAGTATATTCAACAAGGTAGATTTTCCACAACCGGACGGCCCCATGATAGCGACAAATTCTCCCTTTTCAATTTCGAAAGTTACTTCATTCAATGCTTTGGTCTGCACTTCCTCGGTGCTGAACAACATAGAGAGGTTTTCTACTTTAATCATTCTTACGTGTGTTTTTTATTCGTTTAAAATCAGTTTCTCATTATCTCCAAACAGCTCGTAACCGGAAATAATAACTTTCTCACCGGAAGCCAGCCCGTCAGTCACTTCATAAAACTGAGGATTCTGCCTGCCAATCTTGATAGGACGTCTGACGGCAAATTTACCACTTTCATCCACAACATATATCCATCGTCCTCCGGTAATTTGAAAAAAACCTCCCCGAGGAATCAGAACAGCTTTGACAGGATCCCCCAACTGAAGATTGATATGATAAGTTTGTCCCGCCCGAATGTTTTCGGGACGCCCTGTCGTGAAACGGAAATCTGTACGAAACTGCCCGTCTTTCACTTCAGGATACACTTTGGTTACTTCCAACTTATAATTTTCTCCATCACGGGTAAAGTCAGCGGGAAGCTCTTGGACGACACGCTCCACATAATGCTCGTCAATTAATGCCTGTACCTTCAGATCAGCAGTAATAATCTGACCGATATGTTCCCCGGCAGAAATGGATTGCCCGATTTGTGCTTCAAGATTACCCACTTGCCCGTCTATAGGAGCTTTCACTTTCAGGTTTTCAAGACGTTCTCGTACCAATGCCAAACTTCGTTTCATATTCATTATATTCTCGTCCAAACTGCTTATCTGAGTCAAACGAAACAAACTATCTTGACGGATCCGCTCATCCAATACCGACAATTGTTCTTTTACCGCTTCATATTCCTCCGTAGCTTGGAGATAGTCCTCCCTCGCTATCAATTGCCCCTCCATCAGCCGCTTGTATTGTCCGTAACGACGTTTCTTTATAATGAATTCTTTCTGAATACCGATACGATCCTGCTTCAGACTCAACCGTTCCTGCTCCATACTTATACGAGTATTACGCAACTCATTTTCCTGATAGGCCAGATCTGCTTCACTTTGCATGATACCGATATTCAGCAGAGGATTACTCAGGCGCAGAATCACATCCCCTTTCTTTACCATCGCTCCTTCTTCATGAAGGCGTTCCTCCACTCTTCCGCCTTCTATAGCATCGAGGTAAATCATGCGGCTGGGAAGTACTTGTCCAATCACACGGACATAATCATTAAACTCATTTTCTGTAACTGTAGCGATAGTGATACGGCTCTTGTCAATGGTCATGGAAGAACCGGTATCACGAAAAATAAAATAAAAAACGAATACCAATATGAATAATACTCCCGCACCTCCATAAATCCGCCTGGGAGTGAAACGCTTTTTACGTTCAATTAGTGTGTCCATATTTTTTAATGGTTAATAAAACTTCCTGTCCGATAATACATAGTTAGTCGCGATGTCAGTTCGTACTGCAAACGCACTCTTATTTTTTCCGCTTTAGCGACAAGCAGGCGATTTCGTGCTTCCATCAACTGAAACACGGAAACAAGCCCTTCCTCCCACTTCCGTTCCGTTTCTTTCAGCACTTGCGTTTCTGCTTTTACCTGCAGGGAAGCCTGTCGATGCTCTTCCCATCCCGAATGTAATGAAAGTACAATTCGTTCCGTTTCATTACGTAAATGTAACTTCTCTTCCTCTATGCTGTTCCGCACCCGTTGCAAGTTTAATTTCTTCTTCCTTATTCCGGCATTCCGATCTAATCCGCTAAGAATAGGGAATGAAATACCTACTCCTATATATTTATTCCAATGGTCACGCAATTGATGTAACGAGAACAAGGAATTATAAAAATCAGATCCCCATGAGAAACGGGCGAAGATAGTCGGGCTGAACTGTCCAAGGGTCACAGCATACTCCTTACGGGCAGCGCGTTCCCACATTTCCATCCGTTTATAATCCGGCAGTACGTGTACGGACCGTAAATAGACTTCTTCTACCTCTACTTGAGGCATTAACAAGAGCGTATCCTCACTGACTGATAAAGAAACAGACAAAACATCGCCCTCTTTCATACCCAGTATTTCCTTTAAATAAAGAAAGGACATCTGACGATTTTTTTCATACATACGCTCTCTGAACACATCTCCTTGATGACGCGCTTTTACTTCCTGCAAGTCCGAAAGCGATTTCAACCCCAGTTCTACAAAAGCTTCCGTCTGTTTCAGATAACGTTCTCCCAAACGAAGCTGTTCAGCTGCCAGTTCTGAAAGCTTTTTATCCAATACCGCTTTATAATAAGCCTCAGCTACCCGATAAGCCAAATCATTTTTCTTTGCCAGATGATCCCACTCCTTCTCTTTTTTAGTCCAATGCGTATATCGCAAACGATTGATCCGGGCAAATCCTTCGAATAAAGAAAGAGTTATATCCATTCCTATAGTTCCTTGATTATATGAATCGGCTGTATATCCATTAGTATCCGGATCGACAGAACGTCCGATATGCCTGCCCACTTCCGCCTGTACTGAAACATAAGGAAGAAATTTACCCATAGCAGCCACATAGTCTGTTCGTGCTTCCTTTACGTCTATTTGGACATTCTTGAAACCAGGATTATGTTTCCAAGCATAACGTATGCAATCGTCCAGTGTACTTTGCCCACATACAGGCAAAGACAGACCGGACAACAAACACACAATTATCAAGTTATTTCTCATTGCATTTTAATTTAAACACAGAATAGGAAGCAAACGATATGCCAAGAAGATCAGAACATTAATAATCAACCAGTTACAAAATAAAATATAAATTAGCTGTCCAAATTTTAGACGGTATAACGTCCAAATTATAAACACTATAAAACCAGAACGAACCAAGGAAGATATTGGAACGCTGACAACACGGACTGAAGACACATTCCAATGTCAAGTCACCGTTATGATAAATAAAAGCATTACAGAAAATAATAAAAAACGTCCAATAATTGGACGCCTCATTTGCAGAAACAATCAAAAGCAGATACCTTTAGCCTCTGAAAGCAAAAATGAGATGGAAAAAGGAACGATTTTAATAGTAGATGATAATAAAGGAGTATTGGCCTCACTGGAATTATTACTGGAAACGGAGTTCAGCGAAATAAAGACAGCCCATCATCCGAATCAAATCATATCTATCATAAATACCTCTCCGATAGATGTGATTATTCTTGATATGAATTTCTCGGCAGGAATCAATAACGGCAACGAAGGGTTATATTGGCTGAAACGAATCCGTGAGATAGCTCCTGCACTACCCGTAGTCATGCTTACAGCATACGGGGATGTAGAACTGGCAGTAAAGGCTTTAAAGAATGATGCAACTGATTTTTTGTTGAAACCTTGGGATAACCGGACCTTAGTGCGCAAAATAAAAGATGCTTTTGGAAGCGGTAAGAAAAGGAAAAACAGAATCCCCGATAGAAACAAATCACCGATGATTGTGGGAACATCCCCTGCCATGCAGCAGTTAATGAAGATAGTAGTGAAAGTGGCACGCACAGATGCCAATATATTGATTACCGGAGAAAACGGAACAGGAAAAGAAATGCTGGCACAGGAAATACACCGGCTTTCCACACGAAAGGAACATTCTATGGTAACGGTAGATATGGGAGCAATCAGTGAATCTTTATTCGAAAGTGAACTGTTCGGGCATGAGCGCGGTTCTTTTACCGATGCCTACGAGAGCCGGCCGGGAAAGTTTGAAGCGGCATCCGGCAGTTCCCTGTTTATGGATGAAATAGGAAATCTCCCTTTAGCCATGCAGGCAAAGTTGCTCACCGTATTACAAAACCGAAAAATTACACGCATCGGCAGTAATAAAGTAATCCCAGTGGATATCCGGCTGCTTTCAGCTACCAACAAGAATATTCAGGATATGGTGGATTCCGGGACTTTCCGTGAGGATTTATTGTACAGACTGAATACTATTCATCTGGAAATCCCGCCTTTACGCGAACGGAGGGAAGATATACATTTGTTCATTAATTATTTTATGCAGCGCTATGCTGCTAAATACGAAAAAAAAGAAATCTTCCTGCATGAACATGCTTTAGAGAAATTATGTTCTTATCATTGGCCGGGAAATATCCGGGAATTGCAACATACCATCGAGAAAGCAGTTATTTTATGTGAAGGAGATGTAATCCGTTCCAAAGACATTTTCGTAAAACAAACCTGGAGTCCACAATTCTCCACTACCGTTCCTAATCTGGAAGAAGTAGAACGCCAGGCCATAGAAACAGCCATCCGTCAAAACGATGGAAATCTGACAGCAACAGCCGAACAGTTAGGCATCAGCCGCCAGACACTTTACAATAAAATAAAACGCTTTAAGCTCTGATGATCATGGTATTCAGCAAACATCTATATATGGTTATCCTAAGCTACATCTTATTAATAATTGCTGTAGCCGGAGCTGGTATCGCACTTATTATTACACATACCGCCCTTATTCTAGGCTGTCTTTTCTTGATTATTTCACTTTTTTTTATCAGAGCTTTGGTAAAACAATTGAATAAATTCAATGCCAAAATAAGAATATTCTTGGATGCGATGGAAGATAAAGAGAGCATGATACTGTTCAACGAGCAATCGGCAGATAAAGAAATGAATGCACTTAGCCATTCACTAAACCGAATCAATGAATTGCTTGCCACAACGAAATCGCAAAGCCGGGTACAAGAGAACTTTTATCACTCTTTACTGGAAGAAGTACCAAATGGAGTGCTAGCGTGGAACTCCGAAAAAAGAGTTCTGTTTGTAAATGGTGCAGCCTTACGTTTGCTGGGAGTTGAGTCAATCATATTCCTCCGCCAATTGGAAGAGCAATATCCGATCTTGAAAGATTTCATAACCCATGGAAATGTGGAAAATTCCTTTCTTTTACAATCTAACTCAAAAAAACAACTGTCACTATCCATGAACCGGATGAAACTAAATTCAGAAACGATTACCCTGTTGGCTATCAAAGATATCAGTAATGAACTGAACGAGAAAGAAAGTGAGTCATGGAACAAACTTACCCGGGTGCTTACTCATGAAATTATGAATACCATTGCTCCTATTGTTTCTCTGTCTCAAACACTTTCATTGCGCCCCGGTACGGACGAGAAAGTAATACGAGGACTTGGAGTGATTCGTGAACAAAGCGAAAGACTGATGGAATTCACAGAATCATATCGACGCTTATCGTATATGCCGGAACCGAAAAAGAAGCGATTCTCACTGACCAATTCATTGCACAATCTAGGTCTGTTACTACAATCTGATTTTGAAAATGCTCATATCCATTTCATTCTGCGTAGCACCCCCTCTGATATATATATTGAGGGCGATGAGAAGCAACTCTCTCAAGTTTTTTTAAATCTGCTGAAAAACAGTATGCAATCATTGGAAGGAAAAACAGACGGACAAATAGAAGTAACACTGGAAGTAACAAACAAACTTTATATAAGACTACTTGACAATGGACGGGGAATCCCTATGGAATTGCAAGAAAAAATATTCGTTCCTTTCTTTACCACAAAAACAGAAGGAACTGGTATCGGGCTTAGTCTGTGCCGGCAGATTATAAAAAGACATGGGGGCAATTTCTATTTACAGGAAAGCAGACAAGGAAAAACTATATTTGTTATAGAATGGCCCGTAGCTTCTTTTATTTTGAAATAACAAAGTTCATTACAGGATCACTCTGATTAACACAGGTTATTCTTAAAAGTAAGGCGGAAATATAAAATAATAACCACTTATCTATAAACCAGCGTTAACCTGAGTAATCCGTAATGAAACATTTTTTTATTTCTTTATCCTCAGTTCATAAAGGTCATTCCTGCGGTCACGCAAATTGCGCACACTGCCATACGTATGCAATTCATTCAACAGATTCAGATCAACATCCGAAACTAAAATCATTTCGGTATTCGGAGTCGCCTCGGCCCGTTTGCCATCAGTTGGGAAAGCGAAATCACACGGAGTAAACACTCCAGACTGTGCATACTGAATATCCATATTGTGCACACGCGGCAAATTTCCCACACTACCGGCTATAACGACAAAACATTCATTCTCGATTGCCCGTGCCTGAGCACAAACACGTACACGGGAATAGCCGTTCTGAGTATCGGTGAGGAATGGAACAAACAGAATCTGCATTCCCTGATCGGCCATGATACGAGAGAGCTCGGGAAATTCCACATCATAACAAATCAAGATACCAATTTTAGCACAATCCGTATCAAAAGTCTGCACCATCTTACCGCCCGAGAGGCCCCAACTCTTTATCTCATCGGGAGTGACATGTACCTTTTCATACATTTCGTATGAACCGTCACGCCGTACTAAAAAACCAACATTATAAAGCCCTCCGTCCTCTTTTACGTATGGCATACTACCCGTAATGATATTAATATTATAACTGATAGCCAAATTGATAAAACGGTCGCGAACCTCTTCGGTATATTGTGCCAAACCACGAATGCTCTGGGCTTCTCCCAAATGATTGAACTTGGCCATCAACGGCGCATTGAAATATTCCGGAAAAAGAACAAAATCACTCTTATAATCGGAAACGGCATCTACGAAAAACTCAACCTGCTCAAATACATCATCCAATGTTTTATAAGGGCGCATCTGCCATTGCACTAACCCTACACGTACAGTGGTTTTCTTATCCACATAATCCTGCGTAGGCTCCTGATAATAAATATTATCCCATTGCAACAAAGTGGCACAATGCTTGGATTCTTCGTCATTGGGAAGATAATTCTTCATGACACGACGCACATGAAAATCATTGGAAAGCTGAAATGTCAATACCGGATCATAAATCTCACGGGAACGCACCTTATCCAAATATTCCTTAGGACGCATCGTATCCGCATACTTATAATAATTAGGAATACGACCACCGAACATGATCGCTTTCAGATTCAGTTTCTCGCATAATTCTTTCCGGTACTCATACATACGGCGTGCCAAACGCAAACCGCGATAATCCGGATGGATAAACACCTCGATACCATACAAAATATTCCCTTCCGGATTATGCGTACAGAAAGTTTCATTACCAGTTACTTTGGCATAGGTATGATCTCCCTTTACCATATCATAGTCTACAATAATAGAAAGAGCACATCCCACTATCTTATCGTCTACCACCGTTACTACTTGCCCTTCCGGAAAAATCCGGATAAGCGTTTCTATTTGCTCGTGTGTCCAAAACACATCCTTATCCGCATACACCCGCTTGAATGATTGTGATAATTGGATGTAATCTTCGATCTGTAAATTCCGGACCTCTACTTTATTAATTTTATGCATCGGTTCCATAATGATTCTCTTATTTATATTTTAAAACAGCGGTGCAAAGGTAGGACAAATTATAAAACGATGTTCTCCCAAACAGAAAAAGATAAAGAGAATATCACTCAGTATGAAAGAAAATATCTATGAACTTTTCATAGGATTTTCAGAAAACTTTTTGTTATCTTTGGAAAGTTAACCAAATAACAAACAAAAAACAACCAATTTTGCTATGAATAAAGAATTAATAATGAACCCCAACCAATTGGTGGCATTTCTAGAAAAACCTTGTGCAGAGTTTACCAAAGAAGACATAAAACGATACATTCAACAGAATGGCATCCGTATGGTCAACTTTATGTATCCCGCCGGAGACGGACGACTGAAGACATTGAATTTCGTTATCAACAACCAAGCATATCTAGATGCTATCTTGACTTGTGGAGAACGTGTGGACGGTTCCAGCCTGTTTCCATTCATTGAGGCGGGCAGCAGTGATCTGTATGTAATTCCCCGATTCCGGACGGCTTTTTTGGACCCGTTTGCCGAGATACCTACACTTTCCATGCTTTGCTCTTTCTTTAACAAGGATGGAGAGCCATTGGAAAGTTCCCCCGAACATACCTTACACAAAGCATGCAAGGCATTCAATGAAGTAACCGGCATGGAATTTCAGGCTATGGGGGAATTAGAGTACTATGTAATTGCTCCGGATACAAATATGTTCGAGGCTACAGATCAGAAAGGCTATCATGAATCAGCACCATATGCCAAGTTCAATGATTTCCGTACCCAGTGCATGGCCTACATTGCACAAGCAGGCGGACAAATAAAATATGGACATTCCGAAGTAGGTAATTTTACCTTGAATGGCATGATATATGAACAGAATGAAATAGAATTCCTGCCTGTCAATGCCGAAGATGCGGCAGACCAATTGATGATCGCCAAATGGATTATACGTAATCTGGCCTATAAACATGGTTATAACATTACTTTCGCGCCTAAAATAACTACAGGAAAAGCTGGTTCCGGATTGCACATCCACATGCGTATCATGAAAGATGGACAAAACCAGATGTTGAAAGAAGGTGTTTTATCAGAAACAGCACGCAAAGCTATTGCTGGCATGATGGAACTTGCTCCATCCATCACCGCATTCGGTAATACCAATCCTACTTCTTATTTCCGCCTGGTTCCCCATCAGGAAGCGCCAACTAATATTTGCTGGGGTGACCGCAACCGTTCAGTATTGGTACGCGTACCTCTAGGATGGGCAGCTAAAACAGACATGTGCATGACTGCCAATCCACTGGAAACAGAAAGCCATTATGATACCACACAAAAACAGACAGTGGAAATGCGGTCACCGGACGGTTCGGCCGATCTCTACCAACTGATAGCAGGATTAGCTGTAGCCTGTCGCCATGGATTTGAAATAGAAAATGCACTGGACATTGCAGAAAAAACTTACGTAAACGTCAATATCCATCAGAAAGAAAATGCAGACAAACTGAAGGCATTAGCCCAGCTTCCCGATAGCTGTGCAGCTTCCGCAACCTGTTTGCAACAACAGCGCGAAATATTCCAAAAACATAATGTGTTCAGCCCCACTATGATTGATGGAATCATCAGCAAATTAACCAGTTATAACGATCTGACCTTACGTAACGACTTAAAAGATAATCCGGAAGGGATGTTGGCATTGGTCAATAAATATTTCCATTGCGGATAATTTGACTAAAACAGCGGGAGGAGGGTATATCAATATTTTGATTTGACCTTCTTCCGTTTTCTAACATTTACACCATGATAAATAAAAAAGATCAATGTACTTCTACACTGATCTTTTCTCTTGAGCGGAAAACGAGACTCGAACTCGCGACCCTAACCTTGGCAAGGTTATGCTCTACCAACTGAGCTATTTCCGCAAATATCTTCTCTTCGTGAAGGAAATGAGACTCGAACTCACACGACATAATTGTCACCACCCCCTCAAAGTGGCGCGTCTACCAATTCCGCCATTCCTCCAGAAACGAAAACCTCGTGTGTAGTGCCCAGAACAGGACTCGAACCTGCATGCCTCTCGACACACGCACCTGAAACGTGCGCGTCTACCATTCCGCCACCTGGGCATTCTGTGTAACACTCTTGTCACAACGCACAAGATTTTATTTATGTGAGCGGAAAACGAGACTCGAACTCGCGACCCTAACCTTGGCAAGGTTATGCTCTACCAACTGAGCTATTTCCGCAATTTCCGCTTTCGGTTTTAACTATTTCCCAGCTGTTTCCCGATTGCGGATGCAAAGGTAGTGCTTTTTTCTAAACTTCCAAAAATTTTCTATACTTTTTATAGTACTTTTATTACATTATTTCATCAAACTCCTCATAGTCAATATAAACCAAAAGTTTTTTTACTTACTATCAAGACATACGGTCACGATAATCCTCATATCGGAAGTCTTTATATACTTCCAATGTATTATCTGTATGCCAAATAGCAATAGAAGGGTGATGGATTCCATTAAACATGTTTGTTTTTACCATAGTGTAATGAATCATATCTTCCAAAACAATGCGTTCTCCTATCTGTAACGGATGGTCAAAACACCAGCTACCCATATAGTCGCCACTTAAGCAACTGTTTCCACCCAAACGGTAAACATTCTCTTCCGTTAAAGCTGTTTTTATCGCATCGACTGGTAAAGTTTTGGCACCACGCACTGCCGGCTGATAAGGCATTTCAAGACAATCGGGCATGTGACAAGTAAAGCTAACGTCCAAAATCGCGGTTTTTATCCCCCGGTTTTCCACTATATCGACAACAGAAGCTACCAAAGGTCCGGTCTGCCAAGTAAAAGCCGAACCCGGTTCTAAAATAATCTCCAAATGAGGATAACGGGCTTTCAAGTTTTTTAATAAAGAAATAAGATGCTCCGTATCATAATCTTTACGTGTCATCAAGTGTCCCCCTCCCAAATTCAACCATTTTATTTGTGGGAACCAAGAAGCAAACTTCTCTTCTATGTGCTGCAAAGTATGCTCTAATTCATAAGAACTGGATTCACAATGACAATGACAATGGAAGCCCTCGATGCCCTCCGGTAAAGTTTCAGGAAGCAAATCGGCCGTCACCCCAAAACGCGTACCGGGAGCACAAGGATTATAAAGTTCCACCTCTACTTCCGAATATTCAGGATTGATGCGGATACCACAGGTTATCTTTTCTCCAAAGGCCTCAACCATAGGATAAAAACGCCGGAACTGACTGAAAGAATTAAAGGTTATATGACTGCTGCATCGCATGATAACCGGAAAATCAGTATCCGTATACGCCGGAGAATAAGTATGGGCCTTACTGCCAAATTCTTCATACGCCAAACGGGCTTCATATACGGAACTGGCTGTAGTATAACGAATGTATTCCCTGAAAATGGGGAATGATTTCCACATGGCAAAAGACTTGAAAGCCAAGATGATCTCAACTCCGGCTCGGTCTGCCACACTCTTTATCAAACTCAGATTCTTTCTGAGCAATGCTTCATCCATTACATAGCATGGAGAAGGTACTTTATGGATATCTATCATTTTTGTATCAGAATTCTATTAAAATATTTATTCTATTCCACAACTTTGAATCGGGCAAATTTCAGTAATAATTGTTTTTCTCCGGCATTCCGGAAACGGACAGTCGCTTTGCTGTTCTCACCAATTCCTTCCACCTTTATCACATCGCCTATTCCAAAACGCTCATGCTCTATCACCTGCCCTGCCTGTACATTCACCGACAAGTTTCTCGCTGCGGACGGCTTTGAGACCGTTTCCGGACCAACCTTGGTCAAATTACGTGGTATACTGGGACGAATAATCTCAACTTTCGGTCTTTCTCCAACTAAAAATGTTTTCTGACCACCAGAGATGTTCGATGAAGAACGCCCGTAAGAAGACTGAGAAGCAGGTTCGTCAAACAAGGAACGAGCCGCACGTTCATTTTGCTCACGACAGAAACGGCTGGCTCTCTCGTCTATTCTCCGGGCCATCTGTTCCTCCTGAGGTAACTTCAGGAAATGTACATCAATATCTTTCAAGAAACGGCTAGGGCTACTGAACTCCATCTTTCCATATTTAAACCGACTCTTGGCAAAAGACAAATAGCAATGCTCTTCGGCACGTGTAATCGCCACATAAAACAAGCGGCGCTCCTCTTCCAGCTCCTTATACGAATTGAGTGACAAAGCACTGGGAAACAAGTTCTCTTCCATCCCAACTACAAAGACGTTTTTAAACTCCAAGCCTTTAGCAGAGTGAATGGTCATCAAGGTAATCTTCTCGGCATCCCCCTCTTTCTCGTTATCCTGGTCTGTCAACAGAGAAACCTCCGACAGAAAATCCGTCAACAGGATGTTTTCATTCCCTTCTTCTTCACGGGTTGCACAAAAATCGTGCATACCGTTTATCAGTTCTTCAATATTCTCCTGACGGCTCAGATTTTCAGGATCATTGCTCTGATAAATCTCATTCATAATGCCGGACTGACGAACAATCATTGCTCCCAATTCGTATGCATTCTTCTTCGGGACCTCCACTATAAAACTTTCTACCAGTTCACGAAACCCCTGTAATTTAGTATGCATACCCTTGTTAATATTCAAGCCGTATGCCAACGGCTCTTCCAAAACCATCCAAAGACTGACATGATGCTGTGCAGCCGCATCAATGACCTTGTTCAACGTAGTATCCCCGATTCCTCGCGCCGGATAATTCAACACCCGCTTAAAAGCCTCCTCATCATTCGGATTTACCGCCAGACGGAAGTAAGATATAACATCTTTAATCTCCTTGCGTTGATAAAAAGAAAGCCCTCCGTAAATCTTATAAGGTAAAGCACGCTTCCGCAAAGCCTCCTCAAAAATACGGCTCTGAGCATTTGTACGGTATAAAATAGCAAAATCATTATAAGAATAATGTTCCCGCGAACGCAGTTTCACAATCTGGTTGGCAACAATCTCCCCTTCCTCCACATCACTGTAGGCATTGAAAACTCCGATAGGCTCCCCTTTCGCTTTTTCCGAAAATACCTCCTTCCTTATCTGCTCGCTATTTTTCTCTATCAAACTGTTTGCCGCGCATACAATGGTCTGGGTAGAACGATAGTTCTGCTCCAATTTAAAAAGCTTGGCTCCCTTATACAGCTGAGTAAATTTCAATATATTGTCAATATTAGCCCCTCGGAAGGAATAAATACTTTGTGCATCATCCCCCACTACGCATACACGCTGATGTTCTTGGGTAAGCTGAAGCACAATGCTGTGTTGCGCAAAATTAGTATCCTGATACTCATCCACCAGCACATAACGGAACTGCTCCGCATACTTACGGCAGATTTCGGGATGATCGCGGAATAACATATAAGTATAAACCAACAAATCATCAAAATCCATCGCATCGCTTTGGCGACAACGTTCCCAATATCGTCGGTAAATATCACGGGTAGCGGGTACTTTGGCATTCAGATCATACTGATAAAGCTCTGCGTTCGAAACATATGCATCGGGAAAAACCAAATGGTTTTTCGCATTGCTGATACGCGCCTGTATCACCCCCGGTTTATAGGTTTTATCATCCAATTGCATTTCTTTTACAATAGACTTGATCAAACTCTTCGAATCTGAAGAATCATAGATGGTAAAATTGGAGGTAAAGCCGACAGCCTGTGCCTCACACCGCAGGATACGCGAAAAAATGGAATGGAACGTTCCCATCCATAAATAGCGTGCCTGATCGCCCACCTGACGGGCTATACGCTCTTTCATTTCACGAGCAGCCTTATTGGTAAAAGTCAATGCCAGAATAGACCAAGGAGTATATCCCCGCTCCAGTAAATAAGCTATTTTATAAGTCAGTACGCGTGTCTTCCCCGAACCTGCTCCGGCTATCACCAAAGAGGGACCTTCGTTGTAAAGCACCGCATTGCGCTGACTTTCATTCAATTCTTCTAAATAGTTCGTCATAAATTTCACCTTTCGCCCGCAAAGATAGAGAAAGTTTGAGTTTATCAGAACAATTCTATGCTCAATAATGTTATTATGATAGAAGTTTAATTAAAACCTCGACTAAAAATGAATATATTATTAACCACTTTAATTTCATTAGTTATGACTTACGAAATGCCCAAACTCCCGTATGCAAACAACGGACTCGAACCTGTAATCAGTCAGGCTACTATAGACTACCATTATGGCAAGCACTTACAAACATACGTAAACAATTTGAACTCTTTGGTTCCGAGTACAGAATTTGAAGGAAAGACCGTAGAGGAAATTGTTGCATCAGCTCCCGACGGAGCGATATTCAATAACGCCGGACAAGTATTGAACCATACATTATATTTCCTTCAGTTCACCCCCAAACCCAACAAGCATGAACCGTCCGGCAAATTGGCAGAAGCCATCAACCGGGACTTCGGAAGCTTTGAAAACTTCAAGAAAGAATTCAACGCCGCTTCCACAGGACTGTTTGGTTCGGGCTGGGCTTGGCTTTCTATAGACAAGCAAGGAAAACTACATATCACCAAAGAGCCAAACGGAAGCAACCCGTGGCGTGCAGGCCTGAAACCATTGCTGGGTTTCGATGTATGGGAACATGCTTACTATTTGGATTACCAGAACCGCCGTGCAGATCATGTGAACAAGTTATGGGAAATCATTGACTGGGATGTAGTAGAAAAACGTCTATAAAAGAACCCTTAACTATACATCATAATAAAGCTGCCTCGCACCCTATTCATTCAGGGAGCGGGGCAATCTGCTTTAAGATGCAAAGATACAGCAGATATGCATTCATCCTTTTACAAGAATAAACAAGCATAATGCAAGATAATCATAAAAAAACATTCTTCCACAAAAAATAAAGCAGTCTGTTGTAGCATTATTCATTTCTTTCCCATATCTTTGCCATCGTAAAACAAAGGGGTGCCCCACGTAAACAGCGGACGGGCTGAGATTATACCCTGTGAACCTGATGCGGTTAGTACCGCCGAAGGGATTGTTACTTCTTACCTCATACCATCCGGTCAAAAAGCAACTCTTTGTATTTACAAGTAAATTCATAAACTGATATAGTATGAAACTGACAGTAAACAGCAAAGAAACCGAAGTAAAGGACGGATGCACCATAGCCGAACTTTCCACCTTTCTGGCACTTCCTGAGAAAGGTATCGCCATAGCGGTAAACAACCGGATGGTTCCCCGTATAGAGTGGGAGAAATGTGTGTTACACCCCAATGACAGTCTGGTAGTCATTAAAGCTGCATGTGGAGGATAAGACCGTGGAACTTCAATTCATCACTCACTTCACCGACACATATTCCTATTATGATTCCGCACGCATGGCCTTGGAAGGCGGTTGCCGCTGGATCCAGCTACGCATGAAAGACACTCCCGTTGACGAAGTGGAACGGGAAGCCATACGCCTGCAAGGCTTATGCAAAGACTATGGAGCGACATTTGTCATAGACGACCACGTGGAGTTAGTTAAGAAAATTCATGCTGACGGAGTGCATTTAGGAAAAAAGGACATGCCCGTAGCCGAAGCACGGGGAATATTAGGAAAAGAATTCATCATCGGAGGCACCGCCAATACATTTGACGATGTAAAGATGCATTACAAAGCCGGAGCTGACTACATCGGCTGTGGCCCGTTCCGTTTTACTACTACAAAAAAGGATCTCTCTCCAGTGCTGGGACTGGAAGGTTACCGTTCCATTATTCTGCAAATGAAAGAGGCAAATATCCATTTGCCCATCGTTGCTATCGGGGGAATTACTTTGGAAGATATCCCTTCCATCATGGAAACGGGAATCACCGGTATTGCCTTGAGCGGAACCATACTCCGGGCGAAAGACCCGGTAGCGGAAACTAAACGAATCATGAATTTATAATAAAATCACAAAATACAATGAAGAAACTGATTATAGCTGGAAAAGAATTTAATTCCCGTTTATTCCTGGGAACCGGTAAATTCAATTCAAACACCGTAATGGAAGAAGCCATTCTGGCATCAGGGTGTGAAATGGTAACCGTAGCCATGAAACGCATTGAACTGGACGATAAGGAAGATGATATGCTGAAACATATCATTCACCCCCACATACAGCTATTGCCCAATACCTCCGGTGTGCGCACAGCCGAAGAAGCCGTCTTTGCCGCACAAATGGCCCGCGAGGCCTTTGGCACCAACTGGCTGAAACTGGAAATTCATCCCGATCCGCGCTACTTGTTGCCAGATTCTACCGAAACATTGAAAGCAACCGAGGAACTAGTCAAACTAGGTTTCGTCGTATTGCCCTATTGCCAGGCAGATCCTACATTATGCAAACGGCTGGAAGAGGCAGGAGCAGCAACCGTCATGCCGCTTGCCGCCCCCATCGGGACAAACAAAGGCTTGCAGACACGTGACTTCCTGCGCATCATTATCGAACAAGCTTCCGTTCCTGTGGTAGTAGACGCCGGAATAGGCGCCCCCAGCCATGCCACCGAAGCGATGGAAATGGGTGCGGACGCCTGTCTGGTCAATACAGCCATCGCAGTAGCCGGCCAACCAGTAGAAATGGCAATAGCCTTCAAGGAAGCTGTCATTGCCGGACGCCGCGCCTATGAAGCAGGCTTAGGAGCAGTAGGACAGAACTTGATCGCATCCGCCTCATCCCCTTTAACTTCATTCTTAGATTAAACAGAAATATGATAGACAAAAAGCAAGATAAAAAAGCATACGCTCATGCAGAAAAGGCATATATGCAAGGAACCCTGTTCCCATACATCAAAGTAGGAATGCAGAAAGTAAACCTGACTCCTACTGTAAACATAGTGAACGGTGAAAAGGTAACAACGCCCAATGCTCCTGTTTATATTTATGACACCAGTGGTCCGTTCAGTGATCCCAATATGGAAATCGATCTGAAAAAAGGACTTCCCCGTATGCGCGAAAGCTGGATTATTGGACGGGGAGACGTGGAAAAACTGCCCTCCATTACCTCAGAATACGGAAAGATGCGCCGTGACGATAAAAGTCTGGACCACCTGCGCTTTGAACACATCGCCCTGCCCTATCGTGCCAAAGCCGGAAAGGCCATCACACAAATGGCATACGCCAAAGCCGGCATAGTTACACCGGAAATGGAATATGTAGCCATCCGTGAAAACATGAATTGCCGGGAACTGGGCATCGACACCTTTATCACCCCTGAATTCGTGCGTGATGAAATAGCCGCAGGGCGTGCCGTACTTCCCGCCAATATCAACCACCCCGAAAGCGAGCCTATGATTATCGGCAGGAACTTTTTAGTGAAGATCAACACGAACATCGGAAACTCCGCCACCACTTCCTCCATTGACGAAGAGGTGGAAAAAGCCGTGTGGAGCTGCAAATGGGGAGGTGATACCCTGATGGATCTCTCGACCGGCGATAACATTCACGAAACACGCGAATGGATTGTCCGCAACTGTCCTGTCCCCGTAGGTACCGTACCTATTTATCAGGCATTAGAGAAAGTAAACGGTAAAGTAGAGAATCTGAATTGGGAGATTTATAAAGATACATTAATCGAACAATGCGAACAAGGAGTGGACTACTTTACCATCCATGCCGGAATACGCCGCCAGAATGTACATCTGGCCGACAAACGTCTGTGTGGCATCGTAAGCCGCGGAGGCAGCATCATGAGCAAGTGGTGTCTGGTACATGACAAGGAAAGTTTCTTATATGAGCATTTTGATGACATCTGTGATATTCTGGCACAATATGATGTAGCCGTATCCTTGGGTGACGGACTTCGTCCGGGCTGTATCGCTGACGCTAATGACGAGGCACAGTTTGCCGAACTGGATACCATGGGTGAACTTGTACTCCGAGCATGGAACAAAAACGTACAGGCATTCATTGAAGGACCGGGGCATGTACCTTTGCATAAAATCAAAGAAAACATGGAACGCCAGATCTCTCACTGTCACAACGCACCGTTCTACACCCTCGGTCCGCTGGTAACGGACATCGCTCCGGGATATGACCATATCACTTCGGCCATCGGTGCCGCACAAATCGGCTGGTTAGGCACTGCCATGCTATGTTATGTCACCCCGAAAGAACATCTGGGATTGCCCAACAAAGAAGATGTACGCATAGGTGTCATCACTTACAAGATTGCTGCCCATGCTGCCGATCTAGCGAAAGGGCATCCGGGCGCACAGATCCGCGACAATGCTTTAAGCAAGGCACGTTATGAATTCCGTTGGCGCGACCAGTTCCATCTGAGTCTGGATCCCGACCGCGCTTTGGAATACTTCAATGAAGGCCGCCATACGGACGGTGAGTACTGTACCATGTGCGGACCCAACTTCTGCGCTATGAAACTGAGCCGCGACTTGAAGAACGTGGGTAATTAAACAACTGACTTTGTAAAAACTATGGAAGATTTCAAGAAAGCACTTGAAGGAACTTTAGGAAGAAAACACATAGACAACATAGTAGATCAAGTGGCCAGCTCCCCCGACCGCTTTGATGCTCTTTATACTCTAACGCAGCATGAAGAAACAAGGATAGCCTGGCGTGCCACTTGGGCTTGTGAAAAACTGAGTTTCCTCCTTCCTTCCCTATTGATGGATAAAAGGGAGGAACTGATGTTACGGGCCATGCAATGCCCCCACGATGGAACAAGACGCCTGCTACTGAATATCCTTCATCATCTTCCTGTCCCGAAGCCTGTCAACGCAGCTTTCTTCGATTTCTGCCTTCAAGGTATGCTATCTTCTGCCGAAAGCGCATCCGGACAAGCCGTCTGCATGAAACTTGCCTACGACATCTGCCTGGAAGAACCGGAACTGACAGGAGAGCTGAAAGCATATCTGGAAAATATGGAACCGGAATACTATACGGTTGCAGTGCAATGTGTCCGCAACAACATCCTAAAAAAAATAAGGTAATGAAGATATTGATACTCAACGGAAGTCCTCGTTGCCAAGGACTTATCAGCCGAATGCTGGACATCATGGCCGAAGAAGCTCGCATACGTGGCGCCGAAGTGGAAGCAATATCCATCCATAAATTGCAGGTACGCCCCTGTACAGGATGCATGGCTTGCCGCAGCCGGCAGGCCTGTGTCCTACCCGAAGACAATGCGCAGCGCACGCTTCAAAAGATACAATGGGCAGACGTGTTGATTGTCGGATCACCCTGCTATTGGGGAAACATGAACGGACATCTGAAAGTAGTGTTCGACCGCATCGTGTACGGCATGATGGGAGAAAGTCCGAAAGGGATCCCCCAAGCGTTGCATAAAGGCAAGAAAGCAGTCATCGTAAGCACCTGCTCCACCCCATGGCCGTTCAATATCTGGTTTAACCAGACACGCGGTGTAGTAAAAGCGTTGCGCGAAATTCTGAAGTGGAGCGGATTCTCTATCAAAGGCGTTATCCAGAAGGGAGGAACGAAGCAACATCCCGAGCTGACGGAAAGCGACAAAAAGAAATGTAGAAAAATAATAAGGAACTTATAGCTTGAAACCTGTTTAAATGCCGAAAAAGTTTAAATAGGCTCTTATAGAAGCGAAATCATCTTATAGAACTATAACAAAAATAACAATTATGTTTTCAGAAGAACTTGAAAAAATAGATTGGGAGGAAACCACCAAAACCATCTACTCCAAGACCGAAAGTGATGTGCTCCGCGCTCTTGGCAAGGAACATTGCGATGTGGACGACTTTATGGCGCTCATCTCCCCCGCAGCAGCAAAATACCTGGAGCCGATGGCGCAACTAAGCAAAAAATATACCGAAGAACGTTTCGGCAAAACCATCTCCATGTTTATACCGCTGTATATCACCAACTCCTGCACCAATTCTTGTGTGTATTGTGGTTTCCATATCAGCAACCCGATGGCACGTACCATCCTCACCCCCGAACAGATTGAAGATGAATACAAAGCCATCAAGAAACTGGGGCCTTTTGAGAACCTGTTACTGGTGACCGGAGAGAATCCGGCAAAAGCCGGAGTCCCTTATCTGGCTAAAGCTTTGGACATCGCCAAAAAATATTTCAGCAATCTGAAGATAGAGGTAATGCCCCTCAAAGCCGAAGAATATGCCGAACTGAAAGAACACGGACTGAATGGAGTCATTTGCTTTCAGGAAACTTATAACAAAGCCCGTTATAATATATATCACCCACGCGGGATGAAATCCAAATTCGAGTGGCGGGTAAACGGCTTCGACCGCATGGGACAGGCAGGAGTCCACTCCATCGGCATGGGAGTACTTATCGGACTGGAAGAATGGCGCACCGATGTGACCATGATGGCTTATCACTTACGCTATCTTCAGAAAAAGTATTGGAAAACCAAGTACAGTGTCAACTTCCCCCGTATGCGTCCGGCAGAAAACGGTGGTTTCCAGCCGAATGTCATCATGAATGATCGTGAGTTGGCACAGCTCACTTTTGCCATGCGTATTTTCGATCACGATGTAGATATCTCCTACTCCACTCGTGAACCGGCACAAATCCGCGACAACATGGCAGGGCTAGGAGTGACTACCATGAGTGCTGAAAGCAAAACTGAACCGGGGGGATACTATACCTATCCGCAAGCTTTGGAACAATTCCATGTAAGTGATGAGCGTACAGCCGTAGAAGTAGAACACGCACTGAAATCATTAGGAAGGGAGCCGGTATGGAAAGACTGGGATGTTTCTTTTGACAAGTTCACGCCAATACGATAGATTTTACCCATATTTTTAAAGGAATGGGGCTGTATAAATGATACAAAGCTCCTTTTTTTTCAAATTAACAACAAACAAAGTGGAAAGATATAACCGTCAAATTATTCTCCCTGAATTGGGAGAAAAAGGACAACAACGGCTTCAGCAGGCCAAAGTGCTTATTGTCGGTGTAGGTGGTCTGGGATCTCCTGTTGCCTTGTACCTGACAGGAGCCGGAGTAGGTACCATCGGATTAATAGACGATGATGTGGTAAGTGTCAGCAACTTGCAACGTCAAGTACTTTATAGTGAAGCCGAGGTAGGTATGCCCAAAGCTATCCAAGCTAAGAAACGTCTTGAAGCCCTGAACCATGATGTACAAATCAATGCCTATCCCACAAGACTGACTAAAGAGAATGCGGATGAAATTATCCGTACCTACGACATCATTATAGATGGATGTGATAATTTCGCTACCCGCTATCTTATCAATGACATCTGTGTGAAATGGGGAAAAGTTTATGTATATGGTGCCATCCGTGCCTTCGAAGGTCAAGTATCCGTTTTCAATTACCAAGGAGGCCCCGATTACCGCCACTTTTTCCCCGACGAAACAGAAATGCTATCCATGCCCCATCCGCCCAAAGGAGTATTAGGTGTAACCCCCGGCATAATAGGTTGTGCCGAAGCTGCTGAAGTGTTGAAGATTATAGGTGAATATGGCAAAGTGTTAAGCGGCAAATTATGGACGATTAACATAAAAACGATGGAAACCCATCTCATTTCCTTCTAGAGGAATCGAACCGACCCTATTCAAAAGACATTAATTCCTCAATTATGTGCCAACAGTCGAGGCATGACGACATCCGTCGTCCGGCATCGACCGGCACATGAATAGTTTGACTTTATCCTATAATATGTGGTACAAACTCGGACAAGTTATCTGTAACCTCCATACGATTTTCGCGAATACCGATGCCCGCAGCTTCTCCTCCTATAATCCAAGAACCAATAACTGGATATCTGCCACTGTACGCTGTCGGTTCCACATACTCCTGATATACATAAGCTCCAGTGTTATAATCACCCTCCGTTTCAGCTATACGTACATATTCCTCCCAATCCCGGATATCAACAACGCTTACATTATGACCTTCACGAGAGAAGACCGGTTTTTTACAAAACAATCCCGACCGAGGGCGCGACAAATAACAAGGAAGCACATAAGGAGAATCCGGAAACAACTCGTACAATGTGGCAAGGATCGCCTTATTGGACATCACCAATTTCCATATCGGCTCCAACCATTCCATTTCCGCTAGACATCCGTCAGGACTTTCGTCCACCATCCACTCCCACGGATAAAGTTTAAAGCACCGGTTCACTAGTTCACCTGCCGGATCAAAAAATCGTCCATTTTGCAAATCCAGCGCCTGCATATCCAATACTCGGGTAGAAAACCCAGCCTCCATCGCCGTACTTGCCAGATATTGCAACGTTCCTGTATCTTCATTATTCTCTAATGCACCAGCAAAATGAATCTCTCCTTTTTTGGGGAAAATATCTTTCCATGACTGCACCAATCCTTCATGAATACCATTAAACTGGTCGCATTCCGGAAAAACATCCTCTTTCCATTGCCATTGGATAACAGATGCTTCAAGCAAAGAAGTCGGTGTATCAGCATTGAACTCCAATATTTTCGGAGTACCATCCTTGGCTAATATAAAATCAAAACGACCATACAGACTTAACTCATCCGCACCCCAAGAAGCACGGATACGCTCACCAATCTCCTTCGGAATATTCAATGCACGCTCCATAAATTCCGGGTTATCTTCAATAATGAATTGAGCAGCCTCACAATACAGATGGTACGCCTCATTGGTTGCTTCCTCCAAACAGGCTGTTTCTTCAGCCGTAAAACGATAATACGCTTCCTCGCGCCAATAATCACCATGAAAATCAAAGCCCAGCGCTTCTATTTTCTCACGGTAGTCTGAACGTGGCGTAACAGGTATTCTTTTCATATCCGCTTCCTATTAACTATGAACACCGGATGAACGGCGTGTTTTCCCAAAAACACTTCCGCTCGATTTTGATTTTGTAGACGATTTTGCCCCCACATTCACTTTTGAAGGAGCATCCACTTTCATTCCGTTAGCATCTGTCCACGAATCAGATTTAGGATAATAATAATGTGTGGTAGAAAGTCCGTTGGCCATAGACGGCATTAATGCCCAACGCATTAGCATAGCGTTATAAATCCAACTGTTTCCCTGATGATCACGGTACTCTTCTTGATCTTTAGGATTCTCAGGCAATTCCGTTTTTTGCGTACATCCGGCAAGTGCCATCAAACAAAATGCGGCTGCAAGAAATTGTTTTTTATTCATAATTCTATCTATTCGTCTTGTTTTATTAGCGCAAAAGTAAATAAAAAACGCCTATTTCATACAGATACACACAGATTATTTAAAACTTTTCCATCGCATGAATCACTTTTTCGGGGAAAGTATCCCATTGATTTACAGTTTTATCGAAAATAAATCTATAAATCCACTAGGATTATTACAAATAGGTTGCTATCTTTGCTTAGCAATTAGTCATAAGGTATGAAGTTAATTCTAATAACGCCCCCCACTTATTTTGTGGAGGAAGATAAAATAATTACAGCTCTTTTCGAGGAGGGACTAGACACACTCCATCTGCGAAAGCCCGGTACAGCACCCATGTTTGCAGAACGTCTGCTAACCCTTATCCCCGAACAATATCATAAACGCATCGTGGTTCACGGACATTTTTATCTGAAAGAGGAATACAAACTGAAAGGAATTCACCTGAACGGTCGTAATCCGAACCTGCCGGAAGGATACAAAGGACATGTCAGTTGTTCTTGCCATTCGCTAGACGAAGTTAAAGAGCGCAAATCCAGTTGCGATTATGTCTTTCTGAGTCCGGTATTCAATAGCATATCCAAACTAAATTATAACTCGGCATACACCGCCGAAGAACTCCGTACTGCCGCCAAAGCAGGCATTATTGACAAAAAAGTCATAGCTTTGGGAGGCATTGACGAAGAAAACTTGCTGGAGGTAAAGGACTTTGGTTTCGGAGGAGCCGCCATATTGGGCGCCCTTTGGAATAAATTCGATGCGTGTACCGATCGCGATTATCGGTGCGTGATAGAACATTTCCGGAAATTAAGAGATTTAGCAGACTGATTTATCAAAATAATTTAGAATAGAAGCCTAAAAAACGAAGAATATGCTTCAAACCAAGCATATTACAATAATGAGAAGTTATTTTTAAATTTCTATTTTTAATTTCTAATTATAATACGTACCTTTGCACGCAAATTAACAAATAGGTAATATCTATTACAAAAATGAGCAAAACATCACCTTTTAGGGTATTCTCAGGAACAAATTCGAGATACCTTGCAGAAAAGATTTGCAACAGCCTCGGTTGCAAATTAGGAAACATGAACATCATGCATTTTGCTGATGGTGAGTTCGCTGTTTCTTATGAAGAATCAATTAGAGGCGCACATGTTTTTCTAGTTCAATCTACCTTTCCTAACTCTGACAACTTAATGGAACTGCTGCTAATGATTGATGCAGCTAAAAGAGCCTCTGCAAAAAGCATTGTAGCCGTTATTCCCTACTTTGGATGGGCACGTCAGGACAGAAAAGACAAACCTCGTGTTTCTATCGGTGCTAAACTGGTAGCCGATCTTCTGAGCGTAGCAGGCATCGACCGTTTAATCACAATGGATTTGCATGCCGATCAGATTCAAGGATTCTTTGATGTACCGGTAGACCACCTCTACGCTTCTGGCGTATTCCTGCCTTACATTGAATCATTGCAACTGGAAGACTTGGTAATCGCAACTCCGGACGTGGGTGGTTCAAAACGCGCCAGCACTTATTCCAAATATTTGGGTGTACCCTTAGTACTCTGCAACAAGACGCGCCTGAAAGCCAATGAAGTGGCCACCATGCAAATTATCGGTGATGTAAAAAATAAAAATGTCATCTTAATTGACGATATGGTAGATACAGCAGGTACTATTACCAAAGCTGCCGATATTATGAAAGAAGCGGGAGCTATTTCCGTCCGCGCTATCGCTTCTCACTGTGTAATGTCAGGTCCTGCATCCGAACGCGTTCAGAACTCCGGCTTGGAAGAAATGGTATTTACCGATAGTATTCCTTATGCTAACCGTTGCTCTAAAGTGAAGCAACTGACCATTGCTGATATGTTTGCTGAAACAATCCGCCGCGTGATGAATAATGAGTCTATCTCTTCACAATACATCATTTAATCTTTATATGATTATAGAAATAAAAGTCCGGACTTTCCCAAGTTCGGACTTTTATTTTAATTCTACCTAAAGATTGGATTCCCTAAATCGTTTTATCAGCAAGACTAAATGTTTCCTTCCCTTATAAAGTCATTTCTTTCTTCGATGATTCCTGCGACGATATTGAGCCTTTTCATGCTGATAACGCTGAAGTTTTCTATACACGGTGAATACTACCATAATCCCGGCAGATACCAGAATCACAATAACCACGCCTACCCCCAAATTATCCCCCTTTACACGCGACCACATTTCCAAGACCAATTCGGTCTTGTCACCGGAATCACGAATCATGGCACAACGCTCCACCACTGTACGGTCAGGATACTGTACCTTATCTATTTGTATACTATCGGCAGCAGGACCGAAAAAATAGCTTAAATCTGCAAAGTAAGATAAAGTAGTATCTATTTTTGCCTCCAAAATCTCGGGAGTAGCAACGGCACTCACATAACCACAGGCGTCCATATTACGTAAAGCCACATCGGGACGGCATAAATAATTAATAAAATAACTGGCAGCCTTTTTATTTCTAGCATACTTAGGGATCACCCATCCGTCATACCACACATTACTTCCTTCCACCGGCACCTCATAGTCCAGATGGATACCCACTCCTTCAGCCTCTTCTATCGCCCATACCGCATCCCCGCTCCAGGTCATGTTCAGCCATGCTTTACCTTTAGTCATCATTTCCTTGCCAAAATCAGCTTCCCAACCTGCTATCAAGGGTTTCATGGCTTTCAGATACTTCTCAACTGTATCGATGGATGCTTGCGAATAGTTGTTCATCAACTCCTCTACCGTAACCTTGCCTTTTTTCAAATCCTCGGTATTGGCATAAATCAATGCGGTACCATATGCATCACGATAACTTTCCTTCATCAGGATCTTGTTCTCATATTTCAGATTCCAAAGACTGGCCCAAGTCCTGGCATCTTCCGCTGGAACATGATCGGTATTAAAAAGGATACCTGCTGTTCCCCACATATAACCGATGGCATAATCTGAAGCACGATGCCCCGACCAGCTCAATTTATCCAATTGTTCACGGATATAAGGAGATTCATTATGCAGATAATTGGGGGTCTTTCCAAAAACGGTATCAATGGGAAGCAATAAACCTTTCCTCAGCATGCGCTCTATGATATACTCCGAAGGACAAACTACATCAAAATCTTCATGCCCGCGTTCTATCTTGGTCAACATGATTTCATTGATGTCAAAAGTCTGATAGACAATCCGAATATCTTCCCCCGTCTGTTCTTTGTACCACCGGGGAAATTCCGCCAACATATCCTCATCAATGTAATCGGCCCAATTATATATTTTCAGCACACTCTCACGAGGCTCTGTGTTATAGCATCCGGTTAAAGAGAATAACGCGCACACACACACCATCAGCCATCTATTTATTTTCCTCATTTTTTATACCTCCTTTTTCTTGCCTGCACGGCGATTGATGATAACCAGCAATACCAGCACCAATACGAATATAATGGTAGAAAGCGGACGAAGTTCAGGGGTCAACCCTCCTTTCCGTGCATCCGCATAAATATAGGTGGAAAGAGTTTCAAGCCCTTCATTACCAATAGTAAATACAGTCACGGCAAAATCGTCAATGGACAAAGTCACCGCCAACATAAAACCTGAAATCATTCCCGGAAGAATCTCAGGAACAATCACCTTGCGGAGTGCCTGCATAGGAGTAGCCCCCAAGTCAAGCGCCGCCTCATAAATATTCGGATTCATCTGTTTCAAACGCGGCAACACACTTAACACCACATATGGAGTACAGAATGTGATATGTGCAAGCACTACAGTGGTATATCCTTGTGGAATACCCAAAGATACGAACAGCAAGAATAGAGATATACCAATAATAATATCTCCATTCAAAATAGGAATGTTATTGACAAAACTGATTGCTTTACGGGCACGGGGACGAAGATTGAATATGCCGATTGCCGTAATACTGCCCAGCAAGGTGGATACGGTAGCTGCAATAAAGGCAATGCTCAAGGTATTGACCAAGGCATTTGTCAATGAATGATGTGTACCCGCAACAAATAGGGATGAATAGAGTTTGGTGGAAAACCCGGTCCAGTTGCCCAGCACCTTTGCTTCGGTAAACGAATAGATCATAATGATAAAAATAGGCGCATAAAGCAATAGCAGAAGCAGCCACAAATACCCCTGACACAAAATTTTCTTTACCATAGTCCACCTCCTTCGTTATGATCCTTATCATCTGAAGCGAGCAAGGTTGTCGCACCAATAAGGAACAACATGATCAACGACAAGGCCGCCCCATAATTCCACATACTATTATTAATATTTTCCTGGATAGTAGTGCCAAATAATTTAATATTATTCATTGTCAATAATTCGGCAATAGCAAATGTGGAGATAGTAGGCATAAATACCATTAATATACCACTCACAATACCCGGCATAGACAGGGGCAACACAGCCTTGAAAAACACTTGCATGGGATTGGCGCCCAAATCTTGCGCCGCTTCCACATAACTTTTATCCAATTTCTGCAAAGTGTTGTAAATAGGATAAATCATAAAAGGCAAAAAATTATATACCATACCGAATATCAAAGCCCCCTCTCCTAAAGATACGTTCATAAAATCGAACAAGGCCACCGTAGCCAGTGTACGTATTAAAATATTCACCCACATGGGCAAAATAAACAATACCACCACTGTCGATGCATATTTCATCCGCGTCTGTGTCAGAATATAGGCAGCAGGATATCCCAATAAGATACATACCACTGTTGTGATAATGGCCACGCCAATAGAATAAACAAATGTGTTGATTGCCTCGGGATGAGCGAAAAATTTGGCAAAATTTCCCAATGTGAAATGCCCCGCATCATCCATAAATGCATAAACCACTATTAAAAGTAGCGGAAGAATAACAAATACCGCCGAAAATATCACGTAAGGAATAGTCCAACTTTTACGTGAAGACAAGAAAAATCGTATCGTTCTGAGCACCTCTTTTCTTTATTATGATTCTACAATCTGAGTTATTTTTATACTTTCAGGAAAGATGCTGATACCTACATGATCACCATTGTCCCATACATCATTGGTATCAACAAAAATATCCTCACCCCAGTCCGATGACACAGTGAGGTGATAATGATCTCCCTTATATAGGATAAAACGTACATCTCCGGTTAAAGTTCCATCCTCTTCATTATCCTGCAAAATGATATCCTTGAAATCTACCTGCACTTTTACTTTAGTTCCCGGCTCAATGTCAACCACTGGCAGACACTCAAACGTACATCCCAGAAATTCCACATGCGTTCCATCTATCAGTTCTCCTTCAAACGTATTGCATACACGTTCTTTTTTCATAATATGGATATCAAAAGGTTTTATCAACAAACCTACCTGCTCACCCACAGCAAAATGATGATAGTCCTGTACAATAAATTCATAACCATTGGCCTCGACCACCATTTCATAATGCACACCTTTAAAGATGGATGAGGTTACGATACCTGAAATCTGTGAAGCATCCGAATCCGGAAAAATATACCAATCTTCAGGACGTACCACAACATCTACCGGCATATTTTCACCGAAACCTTCATCTACACATTCAAATTCCACTCCTGCAAAACGCACAAGCTTGTCCTGTATCATAGTTCCGTTCAGAATATTGCTCTCACCTATAAAATCAGCTACAAACGAATTGATGGGTTCGTTATAAATATCCACCGGTGTTCCGATCTGCTGTATTTTTCCTTCACTCATTACAACAATCGTGTCGCTCAGTGTTAAAGCTTCCTCTTGGTCATGCGTCACATAAATAAAAGTGATGCCCAATGTCTTATGCATCTCTTTTAATTCCATCTGCATATCTTTACGCATCTTCAAGTCCAAAGCAGCCAAAGGCTCATCCAGCAACAACACCTCCGGCTCATTGACAATAGCACGGGCTATGGCTACACGCTGTTGCTGCCCGCCTGACAAGGAATTCACATCCCGATACTCATAGTCCGTCATCCCTACCATACGAAGAGCAGCCTTTACTTTCTTCTCGATAGTCTGCTTAGAGGTCTTTTTCAATTTCAATCCGAAGGCAATATTATCGAACACATTCAAATGAGGGAACAAAGCATACTTCTGGAACACAGTATTTACCGGACGCTTATGCGGAGGTGTCTGCGTGATCTCTTTTCCAGCTATCTTTATCTCGCCTTCCGAAGCAGTCTGAAAACCGGCAATCAAACGTAAAAGAGTTGTCTTTCCGCAACCGGAGGGCCCCAACACAGTTACAAACTCACCTTTTTTTACATATAAATTAATGTTATCCAAGACCATTTTATCACCAAAAAACTTGGAAACACCTTTTACCTCAATTATATAATTAGATTGTTGCATACTCATTTTGTAATTGAGTTGCAAAATTACGGTATTTTTCAAGAATGGAGGATATAAATAAAGTAATATTTATTCATCCGACTAATAATTTTCCATTGTGCGTACTATTTCTCTTCTCCCAGCAAAGTGAATGATAGGCTTTTGAGAAATTGTAAACAAAAAAATGAGACCTTCTCCCTGCTCGGATTCAACATCTACCCGATCTCCACCTCCGGATTATTTTTATTCCGTAATTGAAATAATTCCTCCAAATCGTACATCATTGCATTAATATTCACATCACTCTACACAAACTTCAATGTGCCCGATTCGATTTTCGAAAGATCCAGAATATTACCGATCAACTGTAACAGTAAGGCAGCCCCCTGTACAAATTATAACCAAAGGAATTGAATGAGTGCCCATAAAATTCAAAAAAAGCAAAGCAAAACTATAGATTCCTTATTTCATTCTGAAAATAAAAACCTTTTTTCCGCAAACATATTAATTAAGTAGTTATCTTTGCGTTCAAATTATAATCATATTAAAATGAAAAAATTAGTTTATTTATTGGCTGCAGGAAGTATGGCTTTCGTTGCATGTCAGAATTCGCCTTCCTATAAGGTTACAGGTTCAGTAGAAGACATCACTGATGGCGACACGATCTATTTACAGGAATACGCAGGAGGAAACCTTGTAAAACTTGATTCTGCTATTGTCAAAAGCGGAACTTTCGTATTCACCGGAAAACAAGATACGGCTGTAAACCGCTACATCACTTATATGAAAGGAGACAAGCGTTACTTTACTGATCTTTTTCTTGAAAATGGAAATATTAATGTAACCTTAGGTAAGGAAAGCAAAGTTTCAGGTACTCCTAATAACGACGCTTACCAAAAATTCAAAGATGGCTTCATGGCTTTAAGCAAGGAAATGAATGAAATGTACCAAAAGGCTCAAAGCGACACTAGCTTGACAGAAGAACAGGTAGAAGCTATCATGGCTGAGATTGAAAAGAAAGACAGTGTAGGCATGGATATGGTTTATCAAACAATTGAAGCCAATATCACCAATCCGGTCGGTGTATATCTTCTCCCTTCCTATGCAGGCGCATTCGAACTCGACAAACAAAAAGCGTTGGTAGAAAAAATTCCCGCTGCATTAGTTAATGAACGTATCAACAAGTTGAAAGCCCACATTGAAACTTCAGAGAAAACGGCTGTAGGTCAGAAATACATTGATTTCTCTATGCAGACCCCTGAAGGTAAAACTGTAAGCCTGTCTGATTTCGTCAGCAAAAATAAATATACTTTGATTGACTTTTGGGCTAGCTGGTGCGGACCTTGCCGTAAAGAAATGCCCAATGTTGTAGAAGCATACAAGGCTTTCAAAGATAAAGGCTTCGGAATTGTAGGTATTTCTTTAGACGAGAATGCAGACAAGTGGAAAGAGGCTATCACTGCCTTGAATATTACATGGCCGCAAATGTCTGACCTGCAAGGTTGGAACAATGCAGGTGCAAAACTTTATGGTGTCAATTCAATTCCTGCTACCGTATTGGTTGATCAGGAAGGTACCATTGTTGCACGTAATCTCCGTGGAGATGCCATCAAGTCCAAACTGAACGAACTATTGAAATAAAATAACTGCAAAATAGTTTACAAAGTAAAATACCGATGTCTAGAAAGGCATCGGTATTTTTTATACTCGTCCTATCCTTCCCAATAATGCGCACTTTCCATAACAATCTTAACTGGAATGATAATATCAATGAAACTTTGGGCGAACATACTAATAAGGGACATTCATTAAATATTACAAAATCAGCCAACTAATTCATACACAAAGTATTGCGAATTAGTTGGCTTTTTTGTATCTTTAGGTATTCCCCCGAAAATAAGGTTTGACGGCCAAAACGGGGGAAATATCCAAACTAATAAGATATGGCAAAGATAGTGAATATTTCAGAAATTCACCCTACTTTGGGTTTTACAGAATTTGATATTCTGGAAAAATACCGCAAGAGTTTTAATGAGAGTGAGCTTGGCAAGCTTCATTCGGTCTTTCCGTTTGAATGTATGGCAAAAGCCGCCGGCCTGTCGGACCGGCGCCTGGGACGCAGGAACAGATTCAGTCCTTCCGCAAAGATCGCCCTTATGGTCCTGAAGGCATACACCGGATTCTCCGACAGGCAACTGGTGGAACATCTGAACGGGAACATACACTACCAGATTTTCTGTGGAATTATGATTCCCCCGTCCCTTCCCATAACCAACTTCAAGATAGTCAGTGCCATCCGTAATGAGATAGCATCCCGCCTTGACATTGATTCTTTCCAGGAGCTCCTGGCTTCACACTGGAAACCTTATCTTGATAACCTTCACGTATGCATGACCGATGCCACATGCTATGAAAGCCACATGCGTTTTCCTACGGACATGAAACTCCTTTGGGAAAGCCTCGAATGGCTCTACAGGCATATATGCCGGCATTGCAGGGAGCTGGGCATAAGGCGTCCGCGCAACAAATACAGGAATGTGGCGGAATCCTATCTGTCCTACTGCAAGAAAAGAAAGAGGAGAGCTTCAAGGACAAGAATGCTTAAGCGCCGTATGATCAAGCTTCTTGAAAAGCTCCTCAGTCAAAGGGATGGGATCCATAGCGAGTACGGTGCTTTACTCCGATATACCCAGGATTATCATAAGCGTCTTTCCATCATCAGAAAGGTGCTTGTACAAGAAAAGGAAATGTTTGAAGGGAGGAAAGTCAGTGACCGCATCGTCAGCATTGACCGTCATTATGTACGTCCCATCGTCAGAGGCAAGGAAACCAAGTCCGTCGAGTTCGGTGCAAAGGTCAATAATATACAGATAGACGGCATATCGTTCATCGAACACCTCTCGTTCAAGGCATTCAATGAGGGTATACGCTTGAAGGACTGTATCCGTATGCAGCAGAAGCTTATGAATGTAAGGGTAAGATGTGTGGCTGCCGATTCCATATATGCCAATAATGCCAACAGAAAGTTCTGTACAAAATATGGGATATCCACATCCTTTGTGCGCAAGGGAAGGGCGGCCAAAGATGAGCCTTTGAGGAAGGTGCTTAGAAGCGAACTCTCAAAAGAAAGGGCAACACGGCTTGAAGGAAGCTTCGGCACTCAAAAGCAACATTACTCGCTCTCAAGGATAAAGGCCAGAAACAGGAAGACGGAAATACTGTGGATTTTCTTTGGAATACATACGGCAAATGCCATACTGATAATAGAAAAAATCAGAAACAAAACAGCTAAAGCAGCATGATATGATTTTACTCACAGAATCAGAAGAGGTCATCAGACTTCTTCCGGAACGTCATGTCCTGTCGGATAGAAGTATGTGAGAAAGCACGGAAAAATGACAATAAGAATGGCATATGAAATGGTCATGCCCTATCATCTTCATATGCCATCTTATTTTTTAGAGACATTTACTGAATATCCCTAATAAAAAAGAACTGCTTCCTCTCTTTTCCAAGGAAACAGTTCTTTAAATAGAAATATTATCTTAATTCAATGATTAGTTAAACCAACGAACATAGCAGAAGTCCTGACGATGAGGCAAATCAACATTCTTCGGGAACATACGGTATGCCACCTTGAAGCTGCCTGAGTTAGACAAACTGTGTTTAACCTGGAATGTATACAAGTTACCTTCTTTCTTAATTACTTCCATTGGTTCTACAGAATAGATATGCTCTTTACCTTCCGCATTCGTGAAAGTGGTAACCAGTTCAATACCTACTGCATCATCCAATCCCTTTTCATCTATAACATAAGTAATGATATATTCTTTTCCGCTTTCAATATTACCGCTAGCCAGCTCTTCCGTCTTTTCACATGAAACGATTTCAATGGAATCCCAAAGTTCTGCAACTCTTTCTTTCCAAGCAGCCAGTTCCTTAGCCTTTGCATAATCATTGGCTACCAATTCTTTAAAACGTTTTGCTTCTTTAGTATAGAACTTAGCATAATAATCGTCTAACTGACGTTTCATTGTATAATGAGGAGCCACCTGAGCAATAGAATTCTTGATAGTCTTCACCCAACCCTCAGAATATCCCTTACGGTTACGTGCATAATACAATGGAAGAATCTCATTTTCCAAAATACTATAAATAGTTGCGGCATCCAATTGATCTTGATGATCTTGATTCTGATAAGTACGTTTTTCAGTTAACGCCCATCCTGCTCCTTCACGGTAACCTTCCAGCCACCAACCGTCAAGCACAGAGAAGTTAACAACACCATTCATCAAAGCCTTCTCGCCTGATGTTCCAGAAGCTTCCAAAGGACGGGTAGGAGTATTCATCCAAATATCAACACCTGAGACCAGACGCCGTGCCAACTGCATATCATAATTTTCCAAGAAGATGATTTTGCCCAAGAATTCCGGACGACGGGAAATTTCCACAATCTTCTTGATCAACCCCTGACCTGCACCATCGTGTGGATGAGCCTTACCTGCAAATAAGAACTGTACCGGATAATCAGGATTGTTCACAATCTTAGACAAACGTTCCAAATCAGTAAACAGCAGATGCGCACGTTTGTAAGTAGCAAAACGACGGGCAAACCCAATCAACAAGGCATTCGGATTAATCTTTTCCATCAGAGAAACGATACGTGAAGGATCACCTTGGTTCTTCAACCAGCTTTCACTGAACTGCTTACGAATATGGTCAACCAATTTGTACTTCAAAGCCATACGGGTTTCCCAAATTTCTTCATCGGCTACATTATAAATAGCTTCCCAAATTTTCTCATTAGACTGATCTTCCAGGAAATTAGGAGCAAAATGCTTAGCATATAGCTTCTTCCATTCAGTAGCACTCCACGTTGGGAAATGAACACCATTAGTTACATAACCCACATGACTTTCTTCAGGGAAATAGCCTTTCCAAATTCCAGAGAACATCTCCTGAGAAACCTTGCCATGCAACCAGCTCACACCGTTTACTTCCTGACAAGTGTTACAAGCAAATGTAGACATACAAAAACGTTCGCCTGCATCACCCGGATTAATACGACCCAAGTCCATCAAATCCTGCCAAGAAATCCCCATACGCTGTGGATAACCACCCATATATTTTCCAAACAAGCCTTCATCAAAATAGTCATGCCCCGCAGGAACCGGAGTATGAACCGTATATAAAGAAGAAGAACGAACTACTTCCAAAGCCTGGTCAAATGTCAGCCCGCTTTCTACATAATCACACAAACGCTGCACATTACACAAAGCAGCGTGTCCTTCATTACAATGATAGACATCTTTCTTAATGCCCAATTTCTTCAGCAGCAACACACCACCGATACCTAACAAGATTTCTTGTTTCAAACGGTTCTCCCAATCTCCACCATACAACTGATAAGTGATAGGACGATCAAATTCGCTGTTCATTTCATTATCCGTATCTAGCAGATACAAAGGAACACGTCCTACATTTACCTTCCATACGTATGCATGAACGAAATAGTTCAAATAAGGAACATCAACTACCATCGGCTGTCCGTTTTCATCCATTACACGTTCAATAGGCAGGCTACCGAAATTCTGTGATTCATAGTTAGCAATCTGCTGACCATCCATTGAAAGGCTTTGGCTAAAATACCCATAACGATACAAGAAGCCAACACCACACATATCTACATTACTGTCTGATGCTTCTTTCAAGTAGTCACCGGCCAAAATACCCAGCCCACCGGAATAGATTTTCAAAACATGTGTCAAACCATACTCCATACAGAAATAAGCAACAGAAGGACGTTTGCTATCCGGCTTAGCATCTACATAAGCTTTGAATTTAGCATATACATCATTCATGCGCTTTACAATCACCTTATCCTGAGTTAATGCCTCCAGCTTTTCATAGCTCAAACGTTCCAATAAAGCAACGGGATTCTGCCCCACTTCTTTCCAAGTTGCAGGATCTAAATCTCTAAACAGGTCTGTTGCTTCGTAATTCCATGCCCACCAGATGTTACGAGCCATTTCCTCCAACTTCTTCAGTTCTTCGGGAATGTGTGATTTTACTGTAACTTCCTTCCAATTAGGAGTATTCGCATTACTTACTTTGATTTTCATGTCTCTCAAATTATTTATTAATAATTAATTAGCTATTCATAACAAGCCTTTTCTGTGCATTATGCAATGCCACATCATAAGCTTCATAATAATATTTGATAAAATGCTTCCACAATGCCTTTTCAGCAATGTCCGCCGCATTTTTACGCACTGTCTTGATTGTATTTTCCGGCAATCCCGAAAATTCCGATATAGTGTCCTTTATAACATCCGCCACTTCAGAATAGTTGTAATCCGAGCGATGGATAACTTTCACACCATCTTTCAACTCACTGTATCTACCCTTCAACGAGTTTACCCACAAACCAAATCCAGCCAGATCAGTTGTTATAGTAGGTACATGGAATGCTACACTTTCCAAAGGTGTATACCCCCAAGGTTCATAATAGGAAGGATAAACACTCAAGTCATTCCCCAACACCAAATCATAATATTCCAAATTCAAGATACCATCCTTTCCATCCAGATAACAAGGTACAAATATTACTTTTACCTTAGATTCCGCCGAATTGGACATTCCCAAATACTTCATCATATCAAGTACCTGATCATGACTCATATTATGCAACCAATGTGTGATAAACGGACACTCCAACGGAGTTGTGAAATTCTCTTTGCTTTTCAAACGTTCCACCAAATCCTCACGAGGATCCCCTACCCAACCTGGTACATTAATAAATGCCAGCACCTCTTTTTTCAAATTTTTATCACGGGTCAATCGGTTCAAGGACTCCAAATAGACATTGATACCTTTATTTTTAAACTCATAACGACCGCTTGTACCCACAATAAGAGTATCATCGCTCATCGTCAAGCCAAGCAATTTATTAGCCAAATTCAACATCGCAGCACGAGCTTTCTTACGCTTGGCGGCAAATGTACGACCTTGCGGAACAAAGTCATCCTCAAACCCATTCATCAACACCACATCTGCCGGCTTGTCCAACAACTCCTTGCATTCGTTGTTGGTAATCTCACTGACCGTAGTAAAGCAATCCACATGATGCGCAGTCTGCTTCTCAATAGAATGCTTTGCCTCCATATTGAGTTCACGCGCCATTTGGTCGCCATTATAAGCAAATAAGTAATCGTAAAGGGGTTTATTGTTTCCGGCGATAGACCGGCCTATAGAAGTAGCGTGAGTAGTAAAAATGGTAGCTATTTCGGGTACCGCTTTCTGCAAATAAAGGGCCCCCATACCTGTCATCCATTCATGTGCCTGATAAATGACCTTATCATTTTCGGTCAGATTGAAACGATAAAAGCTTTCAACCACTTTTCCGGCTGCATAAGAAAACATAGACGCTTCGTCGTAATCTCCATAAGCATGAAGTGAATCAACTTTGAAATCCTCCCACATCCGGCCATATATTTCATTTCTTTTAGAGAAAAAAGGATAAAAATCCACCAATATGACAATAGGCTCTCCCGGAATATTCCAGCGTCCCACACGAACTTTCAATCCGTCTTTCTTCAAAGCATGTTCACGCCATGCCGCACAAAGATTTTCATTTTCACTGAACAAAGGATTTTCCTTTCCTGCCCAAAAATCGGGTCCTATGAAAAAGACTTTGTCTTTGAATGCTTCCTGCAGTGTTTTGGCCCTGGTGGACAACACCGTATAAATTCCCCCTACTTTATTACATACCTCCCAACTTGCTTCGAATATATAATCAGGGGCTAACAATTCTTTTGCCATCTATTAACTAATCTTAATTCGAGCGCAAAGTTACATATTTTCAATGAGATAATAAAGTTTTTTTGCAACTTTATGTTATTCAGATAGTTTCTGAATTAGCATTCAATTATTTTACTCTAACAATCTTCACAAAAAATACTGATATCGGCTACAATAATAAATATTTTTAAGGTTCTGTCTTACATTAGAATAAGAAAAGCGGCTATTTCCATAAAAACAGGAAATAGCCGCCCATATAAAAAAACTAATCTGATTACGCAGCCAATGCAGATCCCATCAAGAAGGTTGCAGCCAAAGCAACAATAGCATACAATTCAGGAAAAACGGCCAAAATCAATGTATTACCAAATACATTATGTCCTTGGCCAATGGCAGCAATACCATTAGCACAAACCTGCCCCTGACGGATAGCGGAGAAAAGAGCTACAAGTCCCAAAGCAATACCGGAACCCAACACGGCAGCAGCTTGAATACCTGTAATAGCCGGAGTCAGAACACCGAAAATACTCTGGAACATGAAATAACCGGCAAAACCATACAGTCCCTGTGTACCGGGAAGTGCAGTCAACACCAAGAAGTTACCGAATGCACTATCATTCTTCTTCAATGCACCGATAGATGCATTACCTGCGATAGTTACACCATACGCACTACCGATACCTGATAAACCAACCATAATTGCAATACCTACATAAGCAATCAATAAATTCATTTCCATAATTCTTCTATTTTTAATTTTTAAATTCTTTATTTTATCAAACTTCTCCTAAAAGGAATACTTTTCATGTCATCCAGAACTTAGCGAAATATCTGCATACTATGCTTCAGATTCTCCCTTTCTAGCTTTTCTGTCTGCACAAGGATACAACATTTATTCAAAATGACAATGCCGAAAAGGCTTAAACAGCTTTTAATTCTTTATTCTCATTCTTCAATTCTTGAAAGGCTTGTACTCCTTACCCCCTCCTTCGTAACCCGAATTCTTAAAAAACTCCACGAAAGTCAGACGCATCGGATGAACCATCGCTCCCAATATATTCATAAACATGTTGATAGAATGACCTATCAAGAAAATCAATACCATCACTATCGGACCTGCAATTGCATTATCAGGACTCATTCCAGCCGCCAGACTATTGAATACGCTGGCAAGAATACCACCCGACAGACCTAAAGCAAACAAACGCACATACGAAAGGATATCCCCCAGCAAACCGGTTGCCATATTGTAGGAATCCCACAAACCCAAACCGATATTGAGAAAAATATTCTTTCCTGGACTGTTGAGCAAGAAAATCAGCACACCGGCAAGCCCCAGAATTACCAAATGGACAGTTCCTCCCATCGGCATGGTATCTCCCAATAGGAATGCCAAAGCTGTACTTACCAATACAATAATCCATCCGATAGTTGACAATGCATATTTCAATCCGAACTGAATGGTCTGATTAGCCGCTTTCAGTATCATACCGAAAATAATCTGTACCGCTCCCAAAATCAATGAAAGATTAAACATCCATTGATTGTCCAAGAAGAACAAATCACGCATCTTATTAAAGAACGGAATATCATTACCATACAGATTAAATCCGAAAAAAGTACCTGTCAGCATACCGCAGAAGAAAGTAGAAGCACCCAAAATCTGCACCAAAGTTAAGATGGGCTTCATGGAAGCACCGACATTCTTCGCCAACATACGATAAACAGTTACTCCTAATACCATGAACAGACCATAGCCCGAATCGCCCAAACACAGCCCGAAAAAGAGCATAAAGAAAGGGGCAAAGAACGGCGTCAAATCCAGTTCATTATACTTAGGAAGCATATACAGTTTCATAATCGGTTCAAACAGACGGAAGAATCCTTTATTATTCAACTGAATAGGTACATTGTCCTCCGGCGTAGGGTCAGCAATTTCAAAGTACGCCTCCTGTTGATTCAGAAAATTAGTAATCTCCGGAATCTGCGTAGCCGGTGCCCACCCCTGTAACAACATCAATTTGTCATCCGCAGCTTGTTCAGTACTTAGCACCACTTTTGAGAATTCTATCTGTGAGCGGATATTAGCTTGTGCAACTTGCAAAGAAAGAAGTTTTTCTCCTGCTATGGCAGCTAACTTATCATCCACACTCTTCATTTGCTGTTCCAAATCTTCACATCTGGCAGCAAGCCTACTCAAGGACATTACCGGCAATTTGACCGATTCCACTTCCAATTCGGGCAACGTTCCTTCTTTGGTTATGGTAATGAAATAAATGCGTGAACCAATACGGTTAACCTCCGTAGCATAGTACGTATCCAACCATTCCTCGTTAAAGTTCTTCTCTGAGCAAATATAGAAATTCACCTGATATCCAACTTCTTGCAACCGCATAACCGACGCAGGATCGAAATCTCCCCATACCTCTAACGCGGCACGCTCTTTGTCGCAAATCTGCAACTGATGCTGCAACTGGGTTTTCTCCAGTTGTAACGCCTCCACTTCCTCCAACGCTTTCTCTCCACGGGCTGTATCCCCCTTCTGTTCTTGCAGTTCAACATTAAAACCTTGCAAAAACTTAATAGTTGAAGCATAGTGGTCGGACAGACGGATGCTCTCTTGAAGTTCGGTATTCTCCGCTGTCCCCTGCGCTTTTTCCGCCACGTGGACTACGCCCAAATCACGGATATTTTGCAGGAAACATTCATAGTCCTTATGATAAATAAGGAAAGTCAACTTCTTCATTTTTGTAATCATGCCTCCGCCTCCTTTCTTTTCTCTTGAATAGATTTCAGAATCTTCTGCGATGATTTGGACAAATTCTCTTCATCCTCCATAAATCGTTTTATCTTTCGCAGAGCATCCTGATATCCGGGTATCTGCACTTTCTCAAAAAGATTCACTTTTTGAGTGGTCTTTTTACGCGCATGTTCCAGCAGGTTCAGTTTGGCAAGCATAAATTCCCTTTCAATAGCAGTCTGTGCCAATCCTTTCAACAAATATATTCCATCGGAATACCACTTCGGGCTGTTGAACAGACTGTAGGGACGGATGTCAAAGTCTACGTTTTCCAACAAGGGAACTCGTACACCGGCAATCTTCTTTATACCCAAATGAACATCACTCACTTTTATTAATGAAGCATCAAATTCATTCCAAAGTGCGAACATGGCCTCGTATGCCTGAATCTGTTTTTCAAGCCTTTCCTCCAACCCGGCAGCTTCTGTCTTGCATCTCTTTACTTCCATGCGGAGAGCGCTTTCCTTATTTTTAATAATAGGAAGCGTACGCACACGGACCTTGAGCTGCTTCTCAAGCTGTTGTAGCGAGGTCTTGTTATATTGAAACTTTATTGCCATGTTTCTTCGTTAATTTATTGTTTTTTCCAATGCTGGTCAACCAATTCTTTCTTTATATTGACTTCTTCCGGCTTAAAGTATTTGCTGAACAATCCCCATGTAACATCCAGCATTTCAGTAGTATCCAGATTCACATCAATGGCGAGTAACTGATTAGCGTAATCTTTAGCGAATGCCAAAGTACGTTCATCATAATTAGTCAAGTCAAAACCATTTTCCATCTTAGTCTTGGCATTGGCGGCATCAGCATACAAACGTACAGCAGCATTCATCACCTGAGGATGATCCTTACGGGTTTTCTTACCACTCACCAACTGTTTCAAACGAGACAACGAACGGAACGGGTCCACGATAACCTTACCGATATCACTATCGCGACGCAGGAACAGCTGACCTTCAGTGATATAACCCGTATTATCAGGAACAGCGTGCGTAATATCACCGCCACTCAAGGTAGTTACCGCAATAATAGTGATTGAACCACCTGCGGGGAATTGTACCGCTTTTTCATAAATCTTCGCCAAATCCGAATAAAGAGATCCCGGCATAGAGTCCTTGGAAGGAATCTGATCCATACGGTTAGACACAATAGCTAACGCATCAGCATAACTGGTCATATCAGTCAGCAACACCAATACTTTCTGATTATGTTCCACTGCAAAATATTCAGCAGCCGTCAGCGCCATATCCGGAATCAACAGACGTTCTACCGGAGGATTTTCCGTAGTATTCACGAAACTGATAATACGGTCGAGCGCACCGGCATTAGAAAATACATTCTTAAAATACAGGTAGTCGTCATTAGTCATACCCATACCGCCCAAGATAATCTTATCGGTTTCGGCACGCAATGCCACATTGGCCATCACTTGATTGAACGGCTGGTCAGGGTCAGCAAAAAAAGGAATCTTCTGTCCTGATACCAACGTATTGTTCAAATCGATACCGGCAATACCGGTCGCAATCAGTTCCGACGGCTGTTTACGGCGAACCGGATTCACAGACGGACCGCCGATAGGCACTTCCTGTCCCTCAATTTCCGGTCCCCCATCAATCGGATCACCAAAAGCGTTGAAGAAACGTCCAGCCAACTGGTCGCTCACTTTCAGTGTAGGCGACTTGCCCAAGAATACGACCTCAGCATTGGTCGGAATACCTTCCGTACCCTCGAACACCTGCAAAGTCACTTCATCACCCATGATTTTTACCACCTGGGCTAATTTCCCATTAACCATTGCCAACTCATCATAGCCCACTCCTGACGCTTTCAGCGAACAGGTTGCCTTGGTAATCTGGCTAATCTTAGTATATATCTTTTGAAATGCTTTTGTTGCCATCTCTACTCATTATAAATTAAAATTAAAAATTAAAATCAGACACTTCTCTCGGCAACCAATTCCTGTAACTGCTTCTTAAAATCCTCATACTGCTCAGATTTATATTTAGCATAGTTCATCTGTTTGCAAAGGTTGATCATCTTTTTGAAATAATCCATCACCTCAATGAAAGTATCAAACTTGAATTCCGTATGACAGATGTCGATTACCATATTCAAGATCTCCTCCTGACGTTCCATCGGAGTCACTGAATCCACTTCATCAAAAGCATCCTGTTGCAGAATCACAAAATCAATCAACTCTGATTTCCAAAAGATTACATGATATTCTACAGGTACGCCATCATCACCCAAAATATTAATCTGTTCAGCAATTTCCTTACCACGCAACAATCTTGTTTTGATTTCGTTCACCTTACCAATCCATTCACCATTAATACGTTTGGCGATATATTCCTCAAATTCCGGATATTCCAGATATTTTGAATAAGAGTCAATCGGGTTCACAGCCGGATAACGCTTCCTGTCGGCACGTTCCTGCTCCAAGGCATAAAAGCAACGGGCCACCTTTTTAGTATTCTCTGTTACAGGTTCCTTCAAGTTACCACCTGCCGGAGATACAGTACCGATAAAGGTAATAGAACCGGTCTCACCATTATTCAGATGTACATATCCCGCACGTCCGTAAAAGTTGGAAATAATAGCCGAGATATCCATCGGGAATGCATCCGGACCAGGCAATTCTTCCATACGGTTGGACATCTCACGCAAGGCCTGCGCCCAACGGGAAGTAGAATCTGCCATCAGTAAGACTTTCAATCCCATAGCACGATAATACTCAGAAATGGTCATAGCCGTGTACACAGACGCTTCACGGGCAGCCACCGGCATGTTCGAGGTATTGGCAATAATGATAGTACGTTCCATCAGCTTACGTCCTGTATGCGGATCTACCAGTTCGGGGAACTCCGTAAAGATTTCCACCACCTCATTCGCACGTTCACCACAAGCAGCGATAATTACGATATCCGCTTCCGCCTGCTTGGAGATGGCATGCTGAAGCACTGTTTTTCCTGTACCAAACGGACCGGGAATAAATCCCGTTCCCCCTTCTACAATGGGGTTGACCGTATCAATAACACGGACACCGGTTTCCAATAATTTATAAGGACGCGGCTTTTCCTTATAATTAGTCATAGCCTTCTTTACCGGCCACTTCTGAATCATGTTTACCGGAATATCTTTACCTTCTCTGTCCGTCAGAACCACTACAGTATCCTCAATAGTATAATCACCTTCAGGAACAATGGATTTCACTTTATAAGTACCTGTCAACTGAAATGGTACCATAATTTTCAGTGGCTGGAAGTTCTCATCCACCTGTCCCAACCAGGCCGATGGACCAACTTCATCACCCACTTTCACCAACGGTACAAAATGCCACACTCTTTCTTTATCCAATGGATAGGTGTATTGTCCGCGTTTCAGGAACACTCCATCCATTTTATCAAGGTCGTTTTGCAGACCATCATAATTTTTAGACAACATACCCGGACCTAGAGTCACTTCAAGCATGTGTCCCGTAAATTCGGCTTCAGCACCAACTTTCAATCCACGTGTACTTTCAAACACCTGCACATAAACATTGCTGCCTACTACCTTAATAACCTCTGCCATCAAGCGGTCTCCGCCAGTCAGAATGTAACAAATCTCATTCTGTGCCACCGGTCCGTCAACGGTAAGAGTAACCATGTTGGCTATTACGCCACTAACAGTTCCTTTTGTTGCCATATATCTTTAATCTGTTTATTATCTGAATTCTGCGGGAATCTGTATCTCGTCCTTTAATTTATCAATAATCTGACGGAACAGTTCGCTTCCCTTTTCCTTATCCATAGAAATCCAACGGCCAATCATTTCCAGTTTCAACAAAAACACGAAAATCCGCTCCACAGTAAAATAGTTGAAAAAGACAGCGTCTTCCATCCAGTTCCATTTCAACAAATCTATCTTCTTTTCCCTTTCCACTAATTCTTCAATCTCGCTGATACGGAGTACCTGCTCAAAATATTCCAGCATCTCGGACAAACCGAAATCTCGGGCATTCGATGTACGAATCATCTCACTCACATCCGTCTTGCCCACTACTACCTGAGATACGTCCATTTTATATTTACGTGCAGCTAAGGCAGCCAGTATATTATTGATATTCAAATTAAATTCAAACCAGGAGGAAACAAATTGATTACCGCAGTTCATGGCATACGCATAATAGCAGGCAGATAACATATCTTCCGCACGATAGAGTTCCTCTGCGGAAAGAGCCAAATAAGCAGTAATAAATTCATAAAGATAAGATGGGTATCTCTTATCCGGAGCATCGCCTTCACGCACCGAACTGATAAGCGCCAGCAACTCATTCTGAGAATAATTCCCCTCAAAATCTGTCGTAGCTTCCTTATCTTTCAACAGTTTCAACAGGTTAGCATTATCGAATTTCAAATAGAACAAGTCGATTAACTTCCTATCCTTTTCCGATAATTCCGAATAGATTTCCGATTTAAAATTAGCCACTGTATAGTTCAGTTTGCCATCCTCCAACGAAAGATCCGGCAAACCGGCTACCAGGCAATAATAATTTGTCATAGTCCCGTTTTAAAACAACATTTCTACTAATTGAGGACGAAGGAAATCCTTGAAATAATTTTCAAATTCCTCTTCACCGAAGTTCACTTTGTAAGAGCCGTCAGCTGGTGAGATAGTAAAAAGTGATTTCGTTCCGTTCACTTCTTCTATTCTCACTCCTTTATCCAACAAAGCTTTTGCGTTCGCTGCAAAATATTTCTTAAGTCCTTCGGCATCTGCGGTAGAGATCACGATAGATTCGTTAGCAGACCATTGGGCAGCTAATGAAACTATAAACTTATTCAGATACTCCTTATCTGCCACAAATCCTTTCACACTTTCACTGACTACCTCATTGGTCAACAAGGTAGCTATTTCGGTCTTCAATGCATTTACTGCTTGTCCGGCAAACAATTTAATTTCTGATTGTGTATTTTCGGCAGTTTCCTTGGCTGACTTCCGAGCTACAGCGAGAATAGACTCAGCTTCCTTACGGGCATCCTCTACAATCTTTGCTGCTTCATTGCGAGCACTACTGATAAGTCGCTGTGCTTCTTCATTTCCTTTTTCCACACCTTCACGATAAATCTTATCGGTAAGCTCCTGAATTTTATTTTCCATATTCTTAGAAGATATTTTTTTGAGTTTAACACTTTCTTTCTTCAATAAATTCAAAAAGAATAGCCCAAAAGTACAAAAATCAATGATAGAAAAAGAATTTAATGATAGAATTTACACTAAAAGTACTGCAAAAAGAGAAAAATATATCATATTCATGTTACAGAACATAGGATTATTTCCGTTACTAGACTCCGCCACACACGTGCGTATACAAAAAAAAGCCTCCGGAACTTCTTCAAGTCCGGAGGCTTCAATCAAAACGGCGGCTACCTACTCTCCCACTGTGACGCAGTACCATCGGCGTGACAAGGCTTAACTTCTCTGTTCGGAATGGGAAGAGGTGGAACCCTTGTGCTATAGCCACCTGAATAAGGTTGACATATTGTTGAGCTGTTATCGTAATTTCATTCTGTAGTAAAAACCAAAGGTATACACCATCCGACATATAAGGAAAGTGAACGGGCAATTAGTAATGCTCGGCTTTGATGTCTCCATTTTTACACCTGCATCCTATCAACGTCGTAGTCTACAACGACCCTGAGAAATCTAATCTTGTGGCCGGCTTCGTACTTAGATGCTTTCAGCACTTATCCGATCCAGACTTAGATACCCGGCAATGCACCTGGCGGCACAACCGGCAAACCAGAGGTCTGTCCAACACGGTCCTCTCGTACTAGTGTCAGAGCCACGCAAATTTCATACGCCCACGATAGATAGAGACCGAACTGTCTCACGACGTTCTGAACCCAGCTCGCGTGCCACTTTAATGGGCGAACAGCCCAACCCTTGGGACCTTCTCCAGCCCCAGGATGTGACGAGCCGACATCGAGGTGCCAAACCACTCCGTCGATATGAGCTCTTGGGAGGGATCAGCCTGTTATCCCCGGAGTACCTTTTATCCTTTGAGCGATGTCCCTTCCATACGGAAACACCGGATCACTATGCTCTAGTTTCCTACCTGATCGACTTGTTAGTCTCCCAGTCAAGCGCCCTTATGCCATTACACTCTAAGGCCGGTTACCAATCGGCCGGAGGGCACCTTTAGAAGCCTCCGTTACGCTTTTGGAGGCGACCACCCCAGTCAAACTACCCACCAATCAATGTCCCCGTATCCACGGGTTAGAATCCAAACAAATAAAGGGTCGTATTTCAACAGCGGCTCCACAAATACTGGCGTACCTGCTTCAAAGCCTCCGACCTATCCTACACATCACGTGCCCAGATTCAATGATAAGCTATAGTAAAGGTTCACGGGGTCTTTTCGTCCCATCGCGGGTAATCGGCATCTTCACCGATACTACAATTTCACTGAGCTCACGGTTGAGACAGCGTCCAGATCATTACACCATTCGTGCAGGTCGGAACTTACCCGACAAGGAATTTCGCTACCTTAGGACCGTTATAGTTACGGCCGCCGTTTACTGGGGCTTCAATTCAACGCTTCTCTTATCGATGACATCTCCTCTTAACCTTCCAGCACCGGGCAGGTGTCAGGCTGTATACTGGATCTTTCGATTTGGCACAGCCCTGTGTTTTTGTTAAACAGTTGCCTGGACCGATTCTCTGCGCCCTCCCATAAAAGGGTAGGGACCCTTTATCCCGAAGTTACAGGGTCAGTTTGCCTAGTTCCTTAACCGTGAATCACTCAAGCGCCTTAGAATATTCATCCCGACTACGTGTGTCCGTTTGCGGTACGGGTACCTGCAGGATTAAGTTTAGCGGATTTTCTCGGCAGCATGCTTACGCGCACTATTGCCTTGTCCCGAAGGACGCGGCATACTATCAGGTTCGGATCTCATGGTGGATTTGCCTGCCATGATCGACTCCTACACCCTTCAACCATCTATTCCGTCAGATGGCGGCACTGTCACTACTGCGTCTCCACGTCACTCCTGAAGGTAGTAACGGAATATTAACCGTTTCTGCCATCGGCATCGCCGTTCGGCTGAGCCTTAGGACCCGACTGACCCTGATCCGATTAGCGTTGATCAGGAAACCTTAGTCTTTCGGCGAGGGGGTTTCCCGCCCCCTTTATCGTTACTTATACCTACATTTGCTTTTCCAGACGCTCCAGAATACCTCACGGTACGCCTTCGACGCTGACTGGAATGCTCCCCTACCGATCATATAAATGATCCCACTGCTTCGGTAGACAACTTGATACCCGATTATTATCCACGCCCGACTCCTCGACTAGTGAGCTGTTACGCACTCTTTAAATGAATGGCTGCTTCCAAGCCAACATCCTAGCTGTCTTAGCAGTCAGACTTCGTTAGTTTAACTTAGCTGTCATTTCGGGACCTTAGCAGGTGGTCCGGATTCTTCTCCTCTCGGGCACGGACCTTAGCACCCATGCCCTCACTCCTGCGGTAGAACTGATGCGCATTCGGAGTTTGTCAAGACTTGATAGGCGGTGAAGCCCTCGCATCTTATCAGTCGCTCTACCTCACATCAGTAACCCGCAAGGCTGCACCTAAATGCATTTCGGGGAGTACGAGCTATCTCCAAGTTTGATTAGCCTTTCACCCCTACCCTCAGCTCATCCAGAAGCTTTTCAACGCTTATTGGTGCGGTCCTCCAGCTGGTGTTACCCAGCCTTCAACCTGGCCAAGGGTAGATCACTTGGTTTCGCGTCTGCCACTGCCGACTATACGCCCTGTTCAGACTCGCTTTCGCTTCGGATACGTGTGTCGTCACACTTAACCTTGCCGGCAAAGGCAACTCGTAGGTTCATTATGCAAAAGGCACGCCGTCACTCATTAACGAGCTCCGACCGCTTGTAGGCGCACGGTTTCAGGAACTATTTCACTCTTCTGTTCGAAGTGCTTTTCACCTTTCCCTCACGGTACTGGTTCGCTATCGGTCTCTCGGGAGTATTTAGCCTTACCGGATGGTCCCGGCAGATTCACGCAGAATTCCTCGTGCTCCGCGCTACTCAGGATACTACTATGCTTCGACAACATTCGAATACGCAACTGTCATGCTCTATGGTCTTTCTTTCCAGAAAGTTCTTCTCTGATGTCTTCATGCAACGGCGTAGTCCTACAACCCCACCCATGCCGTAACATGGATGGTTTGGGCTGTTCCCCGTTCGCTCGCCACTACTGGGGGAATCATTGTTTATTTTCTTTTCCTGCAGGTACTAAGATGTTTCAGTTCCCTGCGTTAGCCTCCAACAACGTTGGATAATACCTCTTCAAGATATTGGGTTGTCCCATTCGGAAATCTCTGGATCAAAGGTCATTTGCACCTCCCCAAAGCTTATCGCAGCTTATCACGTCCTTCATCGCCTCCGAGAGCCAAGGCATCCGCCATGCGCCCTTCTTTACTTTCCTTATCCATTCGCTCACACTTGCGTGCCAGCGGGATGATATATACTTTCAGCTCTTTACTACTAAAATTACTGTTTGCTTGTACAATATGTCATAGATCGTTCATCTTCGTTTCTTACGTTTCCGATGGAGTGGAGAATAACGGATTCGAACCGTTGACCCTCTGCGTGCAAGGCAGATGCTCTAGCCAGCTGAGCTAATCCCCCGAACTTGATTCCGTTCGTAGTCCCAGGCAGAGTTGAACTGCCGACCTCTACATTATCAGTGTAGCGCTCTAACCAACTGAGCTATAGGACTAAGTTCAACCTAGTCTGTTTAATTAGACCCGGCTTCTTACTTTCTCTCTTCCGTATCATTACGGAATCATATCTTGAATAAACAACACCAGCAGTACAAGAACAAAAACCTTCTCGATCTTTCGTCCTCTCCAGAAAGGAGGTGTTCCAGCCGCACCTTCCGGTACGGCTACCTTGTTACGACTTAGCCCCAGTCACCAGTTTTACCCTAGGGCGCTCCTCGCGGTTACGCACTTCAGGTACCCCCGGCTCCCATGGCTTGACGGGCGGTGTGTACAAGGCCCGGGAACGTATTCACCGCGCCGTGGCTGATGCGCGATTACTAGCGAATCCAGCTTCGTGGAGTCGGGTTGCAGACTCCAGTCCGAACTGAGAGAGGTTTTGGGGATTGGCATCCACTCGCGTGGTAGCGGCCCTCTGTACCCCCCATTGTAACACGTGTGTAGCCCCGGACGTAAGGGCCGTGCTGATTTGACGTCATCCCCACCTTCCTCACATCTTACGATGGCAGTCTTGTCAGAGTCCTCAGCATGACCTGTTAGTAACTGACAACAAGGGTTGCGCTCGTTATGGCACTTAAGCCGACACCTCACGGCACGAGCTGACGACAACCATGCAGCACCTTCACAGATGCCTTGCGGCTTACGGCTTTCACCGTAATTCATCTGCAATTTAAGCCCGGGTAAGGTTCCTCGCGTATCATCGAATTAAACCACATGTTCCTCCGCTTGTGCGGGCCCCCGTCAATTCCTTTGAGTTTCACCGTTGCCGGCGTACTCCCCAGGTGGAATACTTAACGCTTTCGCTTGGCCGCTTGCTGTATATCGCAAACAGCGAGTATTCATCGTTTACCGTGTGGACTACCAGGGTATCTAATCCTGTTTGATACCCACACTTTCGAGCCTCAATGTCAGTTGCAGCTTAGCAGGCTGCCTTCGCAATCGGAGTTCTTCGTGATATCTAAGCATTTCACCGCTACACCACGAATTCCGCCTGCCTCAACTGCACTCAAGATATCCAGTATCAACTGCAATTTTACGGTTGAGCCGCAAACTTTCACAACTGACTTAAACATCCATCTACGCTCCCTTTAAACCCAATAAATCCGGATAACGCTCGGATCCTCCGTATTACCGCGGCTGCTGGCACGGAGTTAGCCGATCCTTATTCATAAAGTACATGCAAACGGGTATGCATACCCGACTTTATTCCTTTATAAAAGAAGTTTACAACCCATAGGGCAGTCATCCTTCACGCTACTTGGCTGGTTCAGGCTCTCGCCCATTGACCAATATTCCTCACTGCTGCCTCCCGTAGGAGTTTGGACCGTGTCTCAGTTCCAATGTGGGGGACCTTCCTCTCAGAACCCCTATCCATCGAAGACTAGGTGGGCCGTTACCCCGCCTACTATCTAATGGAACGCATCCCCATCGTCTACCGGAATACCTTTAATCATGTGAACATGCGGACTCATGATGCCATCTTGTATTAATCTTCCTTTCAGAAGGCTGTCCAAGAGTAGACGGCAGGTTGGATACGTGTTACTCACCCGTGCGCCGGTCGCCATCGGCCTTAGCAAGCTAAGACCATGCTGCCCCTCGACTTGCATGTGTTAAGCCTGTAGCTAGCGTTCATCCTGAGCCAGGATCAAACTCTTCATTGTAATAATATCTTTTCCAACTGTTCAGTTGATAATCTGCTCAAGGATTCCAAATCTATCAATATCAATATTGACGGTTCTTGTTTTTTCCGTACACCATATATATTACATACGGTGCACCGGCTTGTACTACTTGTTTGTTTATCTTAAATCTTTCAAAGAACTCTCATTTATGTTTTGCCATCGTTTCCGAAAGCGGATGCAAAGGTAAGAGATTTTATCGTAACCGCCAAATGTTTTCGAAAGTTTTTTTTGAAAAAGTTTTTTTTCCGAAACTTCCATAAAAGGCGGGACGTCCATCCTCCCCAGGTCTTATCCGTTCTCGCTCCCTTAGCCCCGCTAAGGTAAGATACTGGGTGCAGACACTGTCAAGGAAAACTCTCCTACGTTTGTTTCACCAAGTCAGTCACACACTGTCTGAAGTGCCGCATCTCTCTCGATTGCGGATGCAAAGGTAGACCTTTTAACGATTACCAGCAAACATACGAAGGAAAAATTATACGGATTTCCTGAAACTTTTTTGTAATACTCTGAATAACAGATGTGTTACAAAGCATGTTTTTATAACGGAGGACACGGGAGGAAAAAGACAGACACATTATAATATTCGCACGCGCGTATAGGGACGGAAAAAGGAAGGGACCCATACGAAAACAGCAGACGAAAAACAAGAAAAGACGGAAAAACGGAAGGCAAACTTGCAAACTTGCAAAACTTGCAGCATCTCCACACACACACGTGCGCGTACATTATAATGCAACAAAATAATAAAGCATAAAAAAGAGAGCGGAAGACAGACGGACGATACCGGAGAGAACTACAACGGAGGAAAGGATAACAGAATGCAAAAGGCGGAAAGGGAGATACGTGACAAGACTTCCGGTGGAAAAGAGCAGGAAAGCCTGACAAGGAGAAAATAAGAAAGCGGAAGACAAGGACTAGAACAAAACAAACACTGACCGTAAAGGACCGACTTCCTGAATCTGCGGCAACCACACACTTTAACCTTAATACAATTCACATAATTCTGCGGAAGACACGTATCCTGCATGCGAAAAACCTCCTAGCTACTTTAAACAAGGTACGTTACTAACATACAGGCCTCTATGTTAGTAACGTACAAGGTCACACATTACTAACCTTACGGAACACACGTTACTAACCCTTCGGAACACACAAACTATACAAAAGCACATAGCATCCCGTCCAATACCCAGATACTCCGTCAGAAAAGCTGCCGGCTGCTGTTCACCTACCGCTCATCGGTTACCATAACCTCCAGAAAGATTTTCTTCATCCCCCCATTACAAAAAAACAGGATAGAACCAGACCATTCACTACCTAGAACTAGGAAAAAAGATGGAAGCCAACACACCACTCCACCTCTTCCTCCACTCTACCCTTCACACTCTCATCGGATTGTATGTCATTACTTTACCAGGATATAATAATCCATCGCCATTATAATGTACGCATACGCGCAATCGCGCGCGCTCGTGTGTGTGTGTGTGTGTGTGTGGAAAGACTGCAAGTTGTGCAAGTTTGCAAGTTTCCCCCTTGCATCATCTCATAAAAGGAGCTGAAAAAACAAAAGAAACAACAAGAGAATAATCACCAAGAATTAAAATATCAACAACTTTCAGGCTCCTCGCTCCAGCTCCAAACAGACCTTATAAAAAATGGAGAATCAGCAAAACGAATTACATAAAAAACAATCACACATAAAATTATTGTCTTTCACACTTTGCTTTCTTTATATTGTAGCGATAGGCTCGACAAGCCAAAACAAAGTATATCGCACATTGTATCCATAGGATAATATATTGCTGACTGATTTCAGACATACTAGCTCCCATAGAATTTATCTTAACAAAGGCCAAAGTTCCGGGAGCCGCAGGAACCATATAATGAATCCATTGCCAATACCAAGGCATTAACTCCAGCGGATAAGAAACTCCGGACAGGAAAATCAATCCTACAGAGAAGAAAGCTACCAACAACAATGGAGCATCACTATCACTGAAAAATAACGAACAGGCCAATCCAAAGAAACTGGTAGCAAGAATATAAGGTATCATAAGTGCCACAATTTTCCACGGATATGCTAAATGAGGCAATTGGAAAACTAAAGGAAGAAGCCCCAACAAAAAGACAGAGAATAAAGCATAAAAGACTAAATAAGTAAATGATTTTCCTATCACTACGGATGCCATACGTAAAAAAGAAAGATCCCTTCCTTCAGGGCCTGCAAACATCAGTATATCTCCAGTTTCACGCTCTTTCCCACTCAACATGCTGATAACAAATATCAACGTCTGAAAAATAACAACCATCAAAACGGCAGGTATCAAATAAGTACCATAACCATCGGTATAATTATACAGGGCAGTACCTACCACATCGACAGACCTTGTTTGAACCACAGATTGTATATCATCCTGAGGTAGAAAAACCACTTGCTCGGGTCGGACATCATCATTCACAGCAAGCATGGCTCCAGCAGACGCTTCCTGCATGGAAGCAAAATAAAGGAAAGCCGTAGTGGTGCTGTACATAATATATATCGCTTCTTCACCACGCCCCACACGAGCGTCAAAATCCGCGGGAATGTAAACAATACCCACCACTTCATCATATTTCATCAATTCCTTAGCAGCAGGCAAATCAGCATTGTTTGTCAATACCCGTGCCTGCGGAGTGGCATCCAGCAAACGGATGTAACTGCGGCTTAACGGAGTGCGACTCATATCCACTACTGCCACCGGAGCATCGCGTACCACATTGGGAGCATACATATAGTTATAAAGTAATCCATACACAAAGATGCCACCGCTGAGTACCAATAAAATGGAATAGCGGGTACACATCACACGAAACTCGTGCCAAGATACAGCTAATATATTATTCAATATCGTCATATTTCCGACTGATTAAAGAGCGTTTCAAATGAGGTAACAACAATAAAGGAGGAATAAGGAACAACAGCAGACAGGCTACATTGCCCCACATATACGCATAACCATAGTTGCCATAAAGCAGATTCTGTCCAATCTCGACAAAGTGACGGACGGGGAAAAGATAAGAGGCATAGTACACCGGTGCAAACATGTGAAGCACCGGAAAGGTAACCCCGCCAAGGGTAGCACCTAACGATCCTACCATGGAAACGATACTGATAATAATACTCAACGCAGGAAAAAGAGAGAACAGAAAAACCGCCAGCGCCTGCGTAGCAATGACCAATAGTGCCGAAGTAAGATTCAACGCCCAAAAACCACAATCCATCGGTATATGCATGGCACCAAAAAAGACATAGTTTGCCAGAATACTCATAACGATGAAGATAAAACTGTATGGAAGTAACTTGGCAGTGACCGCCACCCAGATATTCCCATCTGCCACTGCCAGCCAATTGGCTGAAGTATGGAATTTCCCTTCACTGCCAATGGAGTATGTAGTGACCAACAACAAGATAACTTGCAGAAAAACAAAGAAGAATGGCTGTGTAAGATAGACCGAATAATCCATATCAGGATTAAATAACGGATGATTCTGTGTGGTGACCGGTAACAGAAAAGATTCTATCTCTTCCTGATTTATACCCAATGCCACAGCATGAGTGACAATGGGAACTACCGAGATGCTTTTCAACAAACTTTGAAATGCTCCGTGAATCTCACTTCCCACACTCATCAATGCATAATGGTAATAATAAGTCAGAGCTGTTTCCTTACCATCCATCACCTTTGCTTCAAAACCAGACGGAATACTGAGGTATCCATAAATACTTTTCCGCTGCACATCTGCCCTGGCCTCCGCTTCATCGGCATAATGCCGAGTGATGCGGAAAGTGGGAACAGCCTCGGTCATACGAATTATCTCACGAGAAGTGGCTGTATTATCACCATCCACAACACCCACAGGCAGATTCTCCATCTGTCCGTTACCAAAAATTGTAGCCATAAAGAAGATAGAAAACAAAGGCAAGACGATACACGATGCAAAATAAATGCGCCGGGAAACCATACGGTCCAGTTCACGTTTCAATACCGCTATAAAAGGAGATTCTTTCATTCAAGTAGTTCATTTATATTTACCATTCACTGCAATCAGAATAACATAGCTATCCTTCTATCATTTCAATTCATCCAGATTTACCAAGACGGACATACCCGGTCTTAATCCCTCCATCGGCTCTACAGGCAGCGCATGAATTTCAAAAGTTTTCATATCGTATGTCCCCGTCTGCTTGGTAGAACGCCAAGTGGCAAAACTCCCCAACGGGCTGATGTAATTGATTTTAAATGCCTTGTTTTTTACATCAAGAGCCGGAATATCTCCCATAAAATTCTCGTTCATACGGAAATAAGGCATATAGTCCTCACGGACATTAAGCACTACATGACAATCATCCAATACTACCAGACTCATAATGGGAGTCCCCGCTCCTACCAGTTCTCCACGCTTGGGGTAGATGGTTGATATCTGTCCGTCTTCGGGAGCTGTGAGGCGGGCATCCATCAACAAGGCCTGAACCTCATTCACAGTGCCCCGAGCCGCATCCACCAAGGAGCGGGCACTCTCTTTATCCTCTTTCTGCGCTCCGTCCTTCACTAACAGGAATTGTTGATGCGCCGCCCGTTCGGCGGCAACAGCAGCTTTATACATGGCTTCCACTTCATCTTTCCGCTGGCTGGTGACCACGCTATCTTTGTAAAGCGCCTGAATACGGTCATACGTCACCGTGGCCAGTTGCAAGTCACTCTTTGACTTGTTCCACAATTCTTCTACCGAACGGACTATCTGCCGACGTGTACCGTCATCTATTTTCTTATTCTGAAATTTCGCAATATCTTCCAAGGCATTTACCTGCTGGAACTTCGCCCAAGCCTCAGGACTGTTAATCACAACCAAGGTGTCACCCATCTTTACATACTGTCCCTCCCGGACCAAAAAGGTATCAATTCTACCGGGAAGTTTTCCGGAAATCCGTATTTCAGTAGCTTCTATCTGCCCCTGCAATACAACCGGTTTATTGCTCATAGCTATAATCCCAATGGCAGACACCATAACAATGGCCACAAGAACAACGATAAAAGCGACTCCTAACTGTTTCTTCTCTTTTTCCATATTGTTTTCTTTTTTTATTATTTCCCGAATATAAAGTTCTCGGTTTGTCCGGTACGGCTATACTGCCAAAAACTTTCGGGCATTCCGCAAGTAGAGAGCAGAGATGCCAGTGCCACATCATATTTATAATAAGCCAGCAAAAAAGCAATCTGCACCTTGGATAACATCGTTTCCGCATCAATCACATCAGTAGAGGTAGCCATTCCTTCCTGAAAGGATTTTTTACGGATACGTACCAATTCACGACTCATCTCAATCGTGGTGTTGAGTGCGGCGACATCATCCTTTGCATTCTGAATTTCGCTATATAACTTGTCTACCAAAACACCCAATTCATTCTGAGCCTTTTCCCTTCCCAGTTGCAAAGTTTGTTTAGTAAGACGTGTCTGACGGATATTGGCTTCACGGTTCAGTCCGTCGAATATATTCCAAGTAAAACCCACTCCTACCAAAGTACGGGGCATCAGGTTTTTCGGAAGATTCTCTGCATAAAGTGTCTGCTTTCCAAACAATGCAATGGTAGGAATATATGCACTTTTACTGATTTTCAATTGATTATCAGCCATCGCCTCCTGTATTCGCAATTTACTTACTATATAGCTGCCGGTACTTACCAGATTCTTGAAATAAAGTTCATCGGGCAGATCATGGTTCATAAACAAAGGAGAACTGGGGTTGATGGATATGGCGTCTTCCACATTCAACAAGACTTTCAAGGCATTTTGCGCCACATTCAAATCTTTCCGGGCAGATTCCAACTCACGTCTGGCCTCGTCCATAGTGACCTGAGCAAAGAGGCGTTCGGCCTTATTTATCATACCGTTCTCCTCCAGCTTCATGGCATTACGGTAATGTTTCTGCAAGCCTAAAAAGGTTTGCTCGCGTACATCCACCACTCTTTGCGCCAGACGCAAAGCATAATAAGTTTCCACCAACTCCGATTGCAAAGTAGCTCCCGCCTCTTCCCTACCTGCTTTGGCCAAATCTACCATACGGTTGCCGATACGGCTTGCAAAAATTCGTTTTCCGCCTGTAAAAAGCGGCCACATCACATTAGCATCTATGGTCGTCAGGTTACGTTCTAATAAAGGAAAAGTAAGGGTATGCGCACCTATATTATCAAGAATAGAAGAAATAAATTTATCATCGGGCACAATGGAATGTACAAAGTCTTTTGCCGGATCGGTAAATTGCCTTAAAGGTTCCTTGACCTCAATATGGTTGGACAAATGGACGTATGCACCCGATGCATTCAAAGACGGATACCAAAAAGCATTCATTTTTTGTCGCTCACTGCGTGCTATATCTACAGCCTTATCCGCCATTTGCAACGTGCGGCTGCCCTTGTTCATCAGGCTGGCAGATTGTTCCAATGTTAAAGATAATTCCCCGTTTTGAGCTGATAATGAAACCGGGAACAAAAGAACACATAAAAATATTTTATAATGCATACACTGTTTAGTTTCTGTTATGTTGTAATAAACAGAAAACCAAACAGATTGTTTGAACAGGATTATTTATTAAATAACTCGAAAGTGAATTTAAAACCAAAGGTATCAAATTGCCCGTTGATAGTGCTTACAAAAGCCCCCACATCAAATATATGTGTGCCGATGCCATAACCCAACTCGATATATGGATTAAGATGTGGCATGAACAGGATACCACCATACAAACGCTCCTGCTGGACTAATCCCAGCCAACGGTTTAAAGGTTTCAAGAGAATAAAAGGAGACTCATAGGTGAAATTCCCCCGCCAGTACTGACGTGAAGAGTTATACCAACGTCCGTCCAGCAATTGGAAAGTGCCACCAATATCATCATTCCATCCTTCGGGAAGATTACGACGGGCAAAGTTAGCAAAATCCACGAAATACATATCTTCCTGCTTGGTAAACATCCCCCCCCCAATGCGATAACCGATACTTCGGATTCCGCTCAGTTTCAAGTTTTGCTGTATATCAAACTCCCAACGTTCATGAGCACCCGTACTCTTGAATACACCTTTAATGCCCCGTTCATAATCCAGCATAAAAGTAGGCATACTGGAACCTACATTCATCTTCCGGCGACCGTTCATGTAATAATACATACCGGGAGTCCATTCAATACGTATACGAGGTGCAAAACTATTGTATTCTGATCTGATACCTCGCAATGCAGCCCAATCCTTATCAGGCAACGGCTTTTCAAGAATGACTTTCGAATTATTTATCAGATACCTCCAATGTACGGAAACACCTGCTTTAATAAACAAGCCGTTCACTATTTCTATATTATGGAACAGATTGAGATACACATCCTTGAAATAGTCCAATTCCAATTGGTCAAAATTAAAGGTACTATCGGGCAATTGCTTTAGCTGATCCAATACGACACTACTATATATGCGGTTACCGTTACCTACACTAACCTCAAAACTAGCCTGCTTTTCCGGCCAATATTGCCAATCGGCATCCGCTTTCACATAAAGTTCCTTATGTGTAAAATTATAACCTATCTGCGGACTGATTCTAAGTATACGTCCATCATGAAAAAGCCGACTGTATTTAAACTTCTGCTTATACGAAAAGCCCCTGCTGTGGCTATAATCCAACAGCACCGGATTAATAAGTGGAGAACAATGCACACTCCCCATACTGGACAAATTCACATTGTAACTACTGATAAGCATGTCACCCAACTCCCCCCAAAACTCCAAATGTTCATTCTTCTTTTTTTTCGGTACGCGTAAAAGCGTATCCTGACGTAAAGCATAACTTCTATACAAAGAATCCTCCAAAGCGGACAGCGGAATGGGACGCAGCTCATTGAACTTTTCCTTATCTGTTATCAGCTGTTCCGAGTCACAAGTCAGCTTATAGGATTCCGTCAGGTCATGGCGATGCTTCTTTTGAGATTTACGCCGGGCGGCTCCTTCATAAAATTTAATTTCATTGTATTTCAACCAGGCTCCCATATCCATTTCCAGATGGTTACCTATAAACTTAAAAACAAGATTCAAATCAAACTGCACCGGCAGAAACTCCACATCGCCCTCCTCTCCCATCTTGACACGGACCTTGAAGCGGATCACATCATAAACGCCTTCAATATAAAGTTCACGAATAGTCCATATCTGATCACTAACCCACATATATCCACTGACCAACTGTGTACCACGGAATTTGGGAATAATAAGTATTTTATACCGCTGGCAATCGGGAGGACCGGCTATAGAATCCAATAAATAATGATAATATCTGCTAGATTTCTTATCCAAAGGAGAAAGAAGTTTATCGGACATCAATGAAGAAGAATAGATATTCATGTTCAAATAATCCATCACATCCGTTATCTGTCCCCTGTTACGTGGAAATGTAGTGGATACCGCTTTTATCTTACGGTCGTATATATCAGGGGCCGTATAATGCAGCTCACTAAGAGATTCCATAAGGTAATCATTGATGTGTTTTTCGAAACGAAACATGGACGGTACATAGCGGATAAGGTGATTGCGCTTATGTACCTTTACTTTTCCTTTTATATATAAATCAGCCTTATACTCATCAATGATACGGGAATAGAACGGCGAAAACTGGAAAATACACTGAAGAATGGAATCGGACACCATCGGCTTGTCGGGCATATCAACCTTTTCCCTCTTAGCCTGAACAGCTAAAGGTAACAAAAGACAAAATATAATCAACCTGACAATCCGTATATAGTGCATCAATGTACTTTCTTTTCATTGTTTGAAGAGCAAATATAAACAAAAACCAACAGGCTGACGCATGATAATACTTAATTAACATCCTTAACAGAAATGAAAAATGATTAGCGATATAGCGAATTATTAATCAAAAAGCAGTATTTTTGCAGCCAACAACCAGTAAAAGAAAGACAACATGTCCAAAATGAGATTTTTTGCTCTACAGGAGTTAGCCAACAGACGCCCCGTTAAAGTTGACTACCCCTCTGAAAAGTTAGCTGATTATTACGGCAACCACGTATTCGACCGTAAAAAAATGCAGGAATATCTGCCTAGTGAGGCTTATAAAGCAGTAATAAACGCAATCGAGAAAGGTACCCCTATCAATCGTGAAATGGCCGACATGATAGCCAATGGCATGAAGAATTGGGCAAAGACCTTTAATGTTACCCACTACACTCATTGGTTCCAGCCTCTGACTGACGGAACTGCCGAAAAGCACGACGGCTTTATTGAATTCGGTGACGACGGTAATGTTATAGAACGCTTCTCGGGCAAACTGCTTATCCAACAGGAACCGGATGCGTCCAGTTTTCCCAACGGCGGTATCCGGAACACATTTGAAGCACGTGGCTATACGGCATGGGATGTTTCTTCTCCGGCTTTCATTGTAGACAGCACACTTTGTATTCCTACTATCTTCATCTCTTATACAGGCGAAGCACTCGACTACAAAACTCCTTTGTTGAAGGCATTAGGTGCTGTAGACAAAGCCGCAACTGAGGTTTGCAGAATGTTCGATCCAAACGTAAAACGCGTATTCGCCAATCTGGGTTGGGAACAAGAATACTTTTTAGTGGATACCGCACTATATAATGCACGTCCGGATCTTTGCCTGACCGGACGCACCTTGATGGGACACTCGTCTGCCAAGGACCAGCAGCTAGACGACCACTACTTCGGTTCCATCCCTCCACGTGTAACCAGTTTTATGAAAGAATTGGAATTGGAATGTCACAAACTAGGGATTCCGGTAAAAACACGGCATAACGAAGTGGCTCCCAACCAATTTGAGCTAGCTCCTATTTTTGAAGATGTAAATCTGGCCAACGACCATAACCAGCTGGTAATGGACCTGATGAAACGTATCGCTTCCAAACACAATTTTACTGTACTGCTCCACGAAAAACCATTCAAAGGAGTAAACGGATCGGGCAAACACAACAACTGGTCACTTTGTACAGACACAGGTATCAATTTGTTCTCTCCTGCCAAGACTGCGGAAGGAAATATGCTTTTCCTGACTTTCATAGTCAACGTACTGATGATGGTCTATAAAAACCAAGATTTACTACGTGCCTCTATTGTCAGTGCCGGAAACAGCCATCGCCTAGGAGCAAATGAAGCCCCCCCCGCTATTCTGTCTATTTTCCTAGGACGTCATCTTTCCCATATGTTGGACGAAGTAGTGGCACGTCTGAATGACGCTGAACTGACCCCTGATGAAAAGAAAGCATTGCAATTGGGTATCGGGCGCATACCTGCCATATTGCAAGACAATACAGACCGTAACCGTACCTCTCCTTTTGCCTTCACCGGAAACCGTTTTGAATTCCGTGCTGCAGGCTCATCTGCCAACTGTGCCGCATCAATGATTGTGATCAATGCCGCTATGGCACACCAGTTGAATGAGTTCAAGACCCAGATAGATAAATTAGTAAACGGAGGGATGGAACAGGAAGAAGCTCTGTATAAGGTATTAAAAGAAACCATCATCGCTTCACAAAACATCCGTTTTGAAGGTGACGGCTACTCGGAAGAATGGAAAGCAGAAGCCGCGCGACGCGGATTGACCAATATCTGCCATGTACCCGAAGCCATCCTGAAGTTCAACGATGAGCAATCTCGTGCAGTACTGATAGGCGAAAAAATATTCAATGAAAATGAATTGTTCTGTCGTATAGAAGTGGAACTGGAAAAGTTTACTAAAAAGGTCCAGATTGAAAGTCGTGTACTAGGCGATCTAGCTATCAATCATATTGTTCCCACAGCTGTAATTTATCAGAACAGACTATTAGAAAATCTTCGTGGTCTGAAAGAGATATTCTCCACCGAAGAATACGAAGAGCTGACCGAAGACCGGAAGAATTTGGTACGTGAAATTCAAAACCGCATACTTGCTATTAAAAAAGCCGTGCACAACATGACAGAAGCCCGAAAAGTAGCAAATCATTTGGGAAGCCAAGTAGAGAAAGCCTTCAGTTACGAGGAACAAGTGCGTCCATATCTGGAAGAAATCCGCGACCATATTGACCATTTGGAACTAGAAATAGACGATGAGATTTGGCCATTACCTAAATATCGTGAATTACTGTTCACCAAATAAAATTTCACAAAAAAAGAAAGGATAGGAGATAAGAACCTATCCTTTTGTTATTTTTTGAAGATAAATTAATAATATATCTTTCTTTTTTCTTCTGATTACTTCGTCCTTTTATTTTTTCTTCTTATATTTGTGCTCTATAACACGGTTTTATAGCACGTTTATGGTTAGAAAAGAATTATCAGAAACTGAGATTGCTGAAAGTATACCAGACTTATGGCAACCTTTAACACAGGAACAAAGAGAGTTCTTGGCTCAGAACTTTACGATACAGAAGTATAAAAAGAATGAGACGATATACTGCGAAGGAGAAACTCCGATGCACCTTATGTGTCTTCTTAGTGGAAAAGTAAAAATCTACAAAGAAGGTGTGGGAGGACGTAGCCAGATTATCCGCGTATTAAAGACGAAAGAATATTTCGCATACCGAGCTTTTTTTGCCGAAGGGAACTTCGTGACAGCTGCTTCCGCTTTCGAGCCTTGCACTATCTGCCTTATTCCCATGCCGGCCATTATGAAACTGATAAAAGACAACTCTGAATTAGCTTTGTTCTTTATCCGCCAACTTTCTATAGATTTGGGAATTTCTGATGAAAGAACCGTAAATCTTACGCAAAAACATATTCGTGGACGATTGGCGGAATCTCTGTTATTTTTGAAAGATACTTATGGAGTAGAAGAAGATGAATCTACACTAAGCATTTACCTTTCACGAGAAGATTTGGCAAACTTATCAAATATGACTACTTCGAACGCAATCCGTACGCTTTCTAACTTTGCAACTGAAAAACTGATTACCATCGACGGTAGAAAAATTAAAATCATTGATGAAGAGAAACTAAAAAAAATCAGCAAAATAGGATAAAATCTAATATCAATTCATACTTCACACACACAGGCGTCCGTTTTTCCATAACAGACGCCTGTTTTTTTCTCTACTTACAAAACCTTTTTCAGCACCAGCTGTTATTAAAGAAACTAAAACCAAGAAACTATGAGTAAAGGTAAATTATGGGGAATCATCCTCCTTATTTTATTTGTGCTGGGATTCGGTATCTGGCTTTATACCAGTTCTGACGTAAAAAAAGATGTAGACCAGGAAGGCATAGGTGTGTTAGACGACATGACTATACCCGCTGTGGACTAAATAATAATAAACACTAACTTAAACTTTACATTATGGCTAAAGAATCTGTGAATATCCTGAAGGATAAAATTGACATTGTGGACTTATTGGCTCAGCTGAATGCAGCTCTGTCCGAAGAATGGTTGGCTTTCTACCAATACTGGGTAGGTTCATTCGTAGTAGAAGGCGCTATGCGCGGTGATGTACAACGCGAGTTTCAAGAACATGCAGCCGAGGAATATAACCATGCAAAATTATTGGCCGACCGTATCATTGAATTGGAAGGCGTACCCGTACTTGACCCTAAACAATGGTTTGATTTAGCTCGCTGCAAATATGATGCGCCCGTAGATTTCGGTTCGGAAATCTTGTTGAAACAAAATGTAGAATCCGAACGTTGTGCCATCTACCGCTATCAGCAAATTGCTGAATTCACAAACGGAATTGACTTCACCACTTGTGATATTGCCAAACATATTATGGCAGAAGAAGAGGACCATGAACAAGATTTGCAAGATTACTTAAATGATATAGCCCGCATGAAGGCTTATATTCTAAAAAAATAATCCACATCTGCTTCTATTCTTTTTTCTGTTTTGACGGAGAAAGAAAGGTAAGGCCGGTTTCTACTGCAAAAACCGACCTTATTTTATACTATTCATGCAAGTTGCCCCATAGTCCAAATAAATTAACCCATCTTACCTGTGAATCCCCAACGAATAACATTTATAACACTTGGCGGATTCTTACCAGTTTGGTCAATAGCCCTTCCAGCAAATCCAGTTTCAACATATTCGCTCCGTCACTCTTAGCGACAGAAGGGTCTTCGTGGGTTTCCATAAACAAACCGTCCACTCCTACCGCTATGCCAGCCTTGGCTACCGTTTCAATAAGCTGCGGCATACCACCTGTCACACCGGCAGTCTGATTAGGTTGTTGCAAAGAATGTGTCACATCCAGAATTACAGGAAAACCTAAAGTCTGCATTTCCGGAATACCCCGATAATCTACAATCAAATCCTGATACCCGAAAGTCGTTCCCCGCTCGGTCAGCATAACCTGATCATTACCCGCCTCCACCACTTTGTCAGCAGCAAAACGCATGGCGCCAGGTGATAAAAATTGTCCTTTCTTGATGTTGACAATCTTTCCGGTATGAGCTGCCGCCACCAGCAAATCAGTCTGGCGACACAGGAAAGCAGGAATCTGCAACACATCCACATATTCAGCGGCCATAGCAGCTTCTCCAGCACTATGAATATCGGTTACCACAGGAATTCCAAAAGTTTCCCGTACTTTACGAAGTACTTTCAAGGCCTTTTCATCACCTATTCCTGTAAACGAATCCAAACGGGAACGGTTAGCCTTACGATAAGATCCTTTAAACACATAGGGAATACCCAGTTTATCTGTTATTTTCACAATACGATCTGCTATTCGGAGAGCCATTTCCTCTCCTTCGATCACACAAGGACCAGCCAGTAAAAAGAAATTATCTGTCTTTCTTAAATCTGAAATTGTCATTATCTTACGTCTATTCATTGAGATATCTACTCTGCCTCTATCCTTAAAGCAAGAAATGGATATCTATAGTTTTTAATTAGGGATAATCAAAGTTATAGCTTCCGGCTGGATCGTAATTTCCAAAGGAAAATGGCGGTCTAAAATACGCCCGTCCAAACTGACAGAAGCATTCTGCGCACGTAGTACTTTTACTTTCCGTGTACGATAAGGTTTCACCATTTTATGATTTAAAATACGTCCCTGCAACAGCATCCACATACCCGAGAAAAGTTGAATTAACTCCGGACGATAAATAACCGACACATCCAACCAGCCATTATAAGGAACTGCACTAGGTGTCAAACCGTATCCACGGGCACTTCCCACACATACCGTCATGATACGTCCACGAATATGTTCGCCATTGATACAAAGATGTGTACGGTACAATTTACGTTCAAACAGCAACAGGAACATGGAAGCGGCAAAAGACAACTCACGTATTCCCCAAAAACGGCGAGTACCATCTGAGATCTGTACAATACGCGCACCTAAACCTATATATATGGCATTCAGGAAATAGCGGGAGATGTGCTTCTCTCCATCAAAATAATTACAACGCCCCACATCAATTTTCCTCAGACGACGATTGATAATCCAATCTACCGCTGCTTTATAATTATCTTCATCCAACCCCCAATATTTGGCAAAGTCATTACCAATACCATTAGGAATGATTCCAAAAGCGATATTTGTCTTATCCTCCACCATAGAAGTCATAATACCGTTAATAGCATCATTGATCGCTCCGTCTCCACCTACAATCACAATGGTTCGATAACCATTATTAGCCAAGGTACGGGCGAGTCGTTCCACCGACCCAAAACCTTCGGACTGTACGTAGTCAAAAACCACCTTACGGTTTTCCATATAGCTACGTATCTCATTCCAACGCTTCTGAGTCTTACGGCTTCCGGCTTTCGGATTATAAATAATCCCCCATCTGTTTGGTTCTACAGCCATAACATTTAGTTTTTAGTGTGTAACAAATTAATGATTTTTTCCACCTTATCTTCCATAGGCAGGCAAGCATCCAGCCAATGTATAGTGAACCCTCGCCGCTCCATGCCCCGGAACCAAGTCATTTGCCGTTTGGCAAATTGATGGATAGCTATTTCCAATTGATGAAACATTTCATTGAAAGAAAGTTTACCCAAGACATATAAAGTCAAATACTTATATTCCAATCCGTAATAAATCAAATCCTCGGAAGAAATACCACTATCCAACAAAGCCTTCACTTCGTTTACCATCCCTTCATCCAAACGCTGCTTCAAACGGTGGGATATTTTTTCACGACGTAACTCACGAGCTATATCTACTCCAATGATCAAACTATGAATTTGCGGGAACTCACGGTATTCCGCTGATTGGTGCTTGTAATACTCTTCTATTTCAATGGCCCGGATAGCCCGCTTTACAGTATCTACGTCCGTAGAGTTATGAAGTTTCCTGTAAGTTGACAACAACCGGGTGAGTTCCGCTAATGATTTATCTGCTAACGAGTCCCTAAGTTGGGGATTCTCTGGAACAGGAAGCAGCCTATATCCCTTCAACACGGACTCAAGATACATCCCCGTACCTCCGCATAATATAGGAAGTTTGTCTTTCCATCTCACTTGATCATAAGCATTCAAAAAATCACGTTGAAATTCAAATACATTATATTTATATCCGGGGTCTACAATGTCTATCAGATGGTAAGGTATTTGCTGTCCATTCACGACATAGTCTTCCAAATCCTTTCCCGTACCTAAATCCATCCGGCGATATACCTGCCGGCTATCTCCACTGATAATTTCGGTATCCAACTTGTAAGCTAAAGCCGCTGCCAAAGGAGTCTTTCCTGAAGCGGTAGGTCCTAATATCGTTATCAAATCGTACTTTTCCATCCTAAGTTTTTGTAACAGTCGCACAAAGATAACGAAAATGTGCAACTTAGCACGCAAAACTACATAAAAAAAAGCCGTCTGAATTACTTCAGACGGCTTTCGCTATATGGTTTTTAACTGATTAGCAGTTTACAGAAGCCATGTGAGCAATCAAATCCAATACTTTGTTAGAGTAACCGATTTCGTTGTCATACCAAGAAACCACCTTAACAAAAGTATCAGTCAAAGCGATACCAGCTTTAGCATCGAAGATAGAAGTACGAGTATCACCCAAGAAGTCAGAAGAAACAACTGCATCTTCAGTGTAACCCAATACGCCAGCCAATTCACCTTCAGAAGCTTCTTTCATAGCTGCACAGATTTCAGCATATGTAGCCGGTTTAGCCAAGTTAACTGTCAAGTCAACTACAGAAACATCCAAAGTCGGAACACGCATTGACATACCAGTCAATTTACCGTTCAATTCAGGAATAACTTTACCTACAGCTTTAGCAGCACCAGTAGATGAAGGGATAATGTTACCAGAAGCAGCACGACCACCTCTCCAGTCTTTCATAGAAGGACCGTCAACTGTTTTCTGAGTAGCTGTTGTAGAGTGAACTGTAGTCATCAAACCGTCAGTGATACCCCATTTGTCATTCAACACCTTAGCGATAGGAGCCAAACAGTTAGTAGTACAAGAAGCGTTAGAAACGAACTGAGTACCTTTAACATAAGTCTTTTCGTTTACACCGCAAACGAACATCGGAGTATCATCTTTAGAAGGAGCTGACATAACTACATATTTAGCACCAGCTTCGATATGAGCCTGAGCTTTTTCTTTAGTCAAGAACAAACCAGTAGATTCAACTACGTATTCAGCACCGATTGCATCCCACTTCAAGTCAGCCGGATTTCTTTCAGCTGTTACGCGGATTGCATTGCCGTTCACGATCAATTTGCTATTTTCTACGTCAGCTTCGATAGTACCGTCAAATTGTCCGTGCATAGTGTCATACTTCAACATATATGCTAAGTAATCAACCGGGCAAAGGTCATTGATACCTACGATCTGAATATCGTTTCTTTTCTGAGCTGCACGGAATACAAAACGGCCGATACGACCAAATCCGTTAATACCTACTTTAATCATTTTGTTTAAATTTTAAAGGTTTTATAATATAGCTTTTAAACACTCTACGTTGGAATGTTGTTAAACGTTTAGTATTTATTTCCTAAACGCGGTGCAAAAATAAGAATTTGTTTTTATATTCGCACATAAATTCATATTAAAATAAAAAAAAATGGGAAAAAGCAGCTTCTTGCAAGATTTTAAGGCGTTCGCAATGCGCGGAAACGTCATTGACATGGCAGTCGGTGTCATCATCGGCGGAGCCTTCGGTAAAATAGTATCTTCCATTGTGGCCGATGTCATCATGCCTCCCATCGGATTGCTGGTAGGTGGCGTGAACTTTACAGATTTGAAACTACAATTAAAGCCGGCCGAAGTAGTGGATGGAGTTGAAAAAGCTGCCGTAACGTTGAATTATGGCAACTTCCTACAAGCTACTTTCGACTTTATCATCATTGCTTTTTCTATATTCTTATTTATAAGATTACTTGCCAAGCTGAATCGCAAGAAAGAAGAAGTTCCTGCTCCCGCCGCCCCACCTGCCCCTAGCAAGGAAGAGGTATTACTTACAGAAATCCGTGACTTGTTGAAGGAACAGGCTGGCAAAAAATAAAATATTATCCACACAAAAAAACGGGCTGCCCTCAAATGCTTGTCGGACAGCCCGTGATTTATATACCAGCCGACATTTCCTAAACATTCCAATCTTTTTTTTGCATATTTTTCCACAAGGAAGCAGGAAGAACAAAGTTTTTCCAATTCAATTATAAAAAGCCTCAACAGCATGACGGATTTTTATTTTTTCTGAGTATCTTTGCGGCACGAAATCATTTACATATCTTAATATATATATGCAAGAAAAGATCATTATTCTCGACTTCGGTTCACAAACCACACAGCTCATAGCCCGTCGCGTTCGCGAACTGAATACTTATTGCGAGATTGTGCCTTACAACAAATTTCCACACAATGATCCGTCCATAATCGGCGTTATCCTTTCGGGAAGCCCTTTCTCGGTGTATGATGAAAGCGCCTTTAAAGTCGATTTGAGTGACATTCGCGGAAAGTATCCTATTTTGGGTATCTGCTATGGTGCACAGTTCATGTCTTATACAAACGGTGGGAAAGTGGAACCGGCCGGCACACGTGAATACGGACGTGCACACCTTTCCACTTTCGACCAAGAGAACCCACTATTGAAGAACGTCCGTGAACACTCACAAGTATGGATGAGCCACGGAGATACCATCACCGCCATTCCGGAGAATTTCAAAATTATCGCTTCAACAGATAAAGTAGCCATCGCTGCTTATCAAATAAAGGAAGAGAAAGTATGGGGAGTACAGTTCCACCCGGAAGTGTTCCACAGTGAAGACGGAACCCAGCTTCTGAAAAATTTTGTAGTCGACATTTGCGGGGGGAAACAGGACTGGAGCGCTGCCTCTTTCATTGAAACGACTGTAGCCGAACTGAAAGCGCAACTGGGAAATGACAAAGTAGTACTGGGGCTGAGTGGCGGAGTAGACTCATCTGTGGCAGCCGTATTATTAAATAAAGCGATAGGCAAGAATCTTACCTGCATTTTTGTAGATCACGGCATGCTGCGTAAGAACGAATTCAAAAATGTACTCCATGATTATGAATGTCTCGGACTGAATGTAATCGGAGTGGATGCCAGCCAAAAATTCTTCAGTGAACTGGCAGGTGTGGAAGAACCTGAGAAGAAGCGTAAGATTATCGGCAAAGGTTTTATTGACGTATTCGATGAAGAAGCTCATAAAATTAAAGATGTGAAATGGCTGGCACAAGGTACCATTTATCCTGACTGTATCGAGTCATTAAGTATCACCGGCACTGTAATCAAAAGTCATCACAACGTAGGTGGACTGCCCGAAAAAATGAATTTGAAACTATGCGAGCCTCTGCGTCTGCTATTCAAGGATGAAGTACGCCACGTAGGTCGTGAACTGGGTATGCCGGAACATCTGATTACACGCCATCCATTCCCCGGACCAGGACTTGCGGTACGTATTTTGGGTGATATCACTCCTGAGAAAGTACGTATTCTGCAAGACGCCGATGATATCTATATCCAAGGATTGAGAGACTGGAAAGTGAAAGACTCGGACGGAAACGAAACATCCCTTTACCACCAAGTATGGCAGGCAGGCGTAATCTTGCTACCCGTACAAAGTGTGGGAGTAATGGGGGACGAACGTACATACGAACGTGCCGTTGCCCTACGTGCCGTAACTAGTACGGATGCCATGACCGCCGACTGGGCTCATCTTCCCTATGAATTTATGGCTAAGGTTTCAAACGACATAATCAATAAAGTAAAAGGTGTAAACCGCGTATGCTATGATATCTCGTCCAAACCGCCTGCCACAATTGAGTGGGAATAATAGACAACCAACTAATAACTTAAAAACAACATAACGGAATGAAACAAGATATGATTGTTATCTTGGATTTGGGAAGCACCGAAAACACCGTGCTTGCCAGAGCCATTCGTGCTTTGGGTGTATATAGTGAAATTTACCCGCACGATATCACAGCCGCCGAGCTGACAGCATTGCCCAATGTAAAGGGTGTCATTATCAATGGCGGTCCCAACCATGTAATTGACGGAGTGGATATTGACGTGCTTCCCGAGATTTACAAAGCAGGGATCCCCGTAATGGCTGCCGGTCATGACAAAGCATGTTGCGAAGTGAAGCTTCCCCAACTGACGGATGATGTGGAAGCAATAAAGAATGCTGTACAATCGTTTGTTTTTGATACCTGCAAGGCAGAGGCTAACTGGAATATGACAAACTTTGTCAATGACCAGATTGAATTGATCCGCCGCCAGGTAGGCGACAAGAAAGTATTATTGGCACTTTCCGGAGGTGTAGACAGTTCTGTAGTAGCAGCCCTGTTGCTGAAAGCCATCGGCAATAATCTGGTCTGCGTACATGTGAACCATGGATTAATGCGCAAAGGTGAATCGGAAGCAGTAATTGAAGTTTTCAAAAATCAGTTGAACGCTAATTTGATTTACGTGGATGCTACAGACCGTTTCCTGAGTAAACTGGAAAATGTAACTGATCCGGAGCAGAAACGCAAGATTATCGGTGGTGAATTTATTCGTGTGTTCGAAGAGGAAGCCCGTAAGCTAAATGGAATCGACTTTTTGGGACAAGGTACAATTTATCCTGATATCGTAGAAAGTGGTACTAAAACAGCCAAAATGGTTAAATCCCATCACAATGTAGGTGGCTTACCCGAGGATTTACAGTTTGAATTAGTAGAACCTTTACGCCAGTTGTTCAAAGACGAAGTCCGTGCCTGCGGAGTGGAACTTGGTTTACCATACGACATGGTCTACCGTCAGCCGTTCCCTGGTCCTGGTTTGGGAGTGCGCTGTTTGGGGGCTATCACTCGTGACCGCTTGGAAGCTGTTCGCGAATCGGACGCCATCTTGCGTGAAGAATTCCAACTGGCAGGCTTGGACAAGAAAGTATGGCAATATTTCACCGTAGTACCCGATTTCAAATCAGTAGGCGTGCGTGACAATGCCCGTTCATTTGACTGGCCTGTTATTATCCGAGCTGTCAACACCGTAGATGCTATGACAGCTACTATCGAACCGATAGACTGGTCCATTCTGATGAAAATTACCGACCGTATTCTAAAAGAAGTAAAGAATGTGAACCGCGTATGCTATGACCTGTCGCCCAAACCCAATGCGACCATTGAGTGGGAATAAAAAATATACTTCAAACCATGTAAGATCCCGAAACTAAAAGTTTCGGGATCTTTTTTATATTCAAGTTCTTCACTTTGCCCCCAATGACACTAGAACAAGAACCATAAAATTTTTCGTTTTTTTGATATTTCCGCTTCAATATTTACATCCAAGGAATCAAAGCTCTATAATCTCCTCATTACAAATGGTCAGTTTGCCGGCTCCGTTTTCTGTAACTACCCAAGAATTTTCAATGCCGACCGGTCCTACTCCCGGCAATACGATTTTAGGTTCAAGGGCAAACACCATTCCCTCTTCCAACTCCCTCCGGATACGCGGAGCCAACACTGGTGCCTCATTGATTTCCAACCCGATGCCGTGTCCTATAAAACGTGCCTGTTGGGACACCCCCATAAAACGATCGGCAAATCCGGCTTTCGTCACGATCTCAATGGCCGCATTATAAAGATCCTCGCACACCACACCAGGCGCCGTCATAGAGGCAACCTTATCCTGCACTTCAAGACAGACTTGATGAGCTGCATAAGCCTCATCATTTAATTTTCCAATGGAGAACACACGACTCATATCGCACATATATCCGTAAAAGTTTCCCCCTATATCCACCATTACACTATACCCCTCTTTCAACAAAGTTCCATTCATTCCTCCGGGCAAAGACGGATCCAATCCCTTACCACCTAAGGCAAAATCATAAGGCGAAGGAGTAGCTGCATTATCTCCGGCCAACACACTTCCCATAAATATCTCCATACTCTGACCAAATACTCTGAATATTCCCAGACAACCTTCCAGTCGCATCAGGCGTTCCACCTCAACAGATAGTTCACGATCAGTCATCCCCGGATGGTATACATCGGGAATCTTACTATATGCTCGAGCATGTAAAGCAGCCGACCGACGAAAAAGTTCAATCTCCAGCGGAGTCTTTACGCTACGCGCTTCACGAATAATAGCAGTTCCATCCACGACCTCCGATTCAGGAAAAAGAGATGCAAGACGCATATAGTCCGCATAAGGCAGTTCCCCGCCTTCCAACATTATCTTTGAAGCTACAGGTATACCATTTTCTTTTAACAAGTCCACTATCTGCTCAGGTTTACGAATAGGGAATACAAATTCTCCCACAATATTATTAGGACGTTTTACAAAGAGAAGTGCCGGTGAATGAAGCGGTAAATAAAGATAGCCGTTCACTATCTCACCATACGTATAAAGCAAATTTACATTACAAGCTATCAGGGCAGCATCAATGCCTTGTTGAGCCATCAAATAGCGTATTTTATCTCGACGAAATTTCAATTCGGGTTGTAACATAAGTAATATTATCTGATTATTTAAAATACTGAGTACAAAAATAACAGATTTCAGTCAGTATAAAGGATAGTAGTTCCAAAAAAGAGAAAGGATATATTAAAACTCACTAATTTTGGATGATTAGTTTGAAAACAGTGTTCAATTATATTAAATTTGCAAACGAATTGACAAACAAAGTATCTTTCATGTTCAACGGTATCAAAAAATATGTGGTAAGAATAGTATGCGTAATTATGTTATTACTCGTACAATTTGATGTATGCGCTCCACTGATTGATGCCAATCTGGCTATGGTAGAAACGATGGAACAACCCACCCTGCCTTCTGACAACAATGAAGAAAGCAGAGGAGAAGAAACTTATTATTTCCAGTCGGGACGTGCACAACTGCCAAACAGTCGTTTTTTACCCTGCACTATCGACATGCTGGTCAATCTTTTTGCTATTCCCCAAGTTCCGGTACAAAGTTACACACCTGTCAGTGAAAATCCGGGGAAAGTGGTACATCATCACATTATCTTTTGTGTGTACCGCATTTAATATGTCACATTAAAGCATATTCATACATATTGGCCTTGTATTCTGAAAGATTTGAATGCAAGCCGGATCTTTTATTTACTCAAACTCAATTATTAATCTTTTTAAATTGTATTCGTAATTTCATGAAGAGTAATTTTCAGAAAATTGCGGTCCTGTGTACATGCACAGGATTGCTATGCTCTTGTGGTCAATCGGACAACAAGCAGGAACATCACAAAGAATTCATTCCCATCACCATTCTTCACCCCACAACCATTGAGTTTCCACGCTCATATGTAGCTGATGTGCAAGCTATACAGTTTGTAGAAATTAAGCCCAAAGTGGAAGGATTTGTTCAACAAATATATGTAGACGAAGGACAGAAAGTCAAAAAAGGACAGCCCCTATTCCAACTCAGTTCCGACCAATATAGCGAAACGGTAAAAGAGGCGCAAGCCAATTACAAACAAGCACAGGCACAATATGAAATGGCAAATTATGAAGCCGAAAGAATAGGCCGGCTGGTTGACAAACAAATCTTATCAAAAATCCGACTCGACCAAGCCAATAAAGAAAAAGAAGTAGCCCAAATGAAAGTGGAACAGGCAAAAGCACAAATGCAACGTTCACAGATGGATTATTCTTACACCACTATCACTGCCCCTTTTGACGGCTACATAGACCGTATTCCTTATAAGACGGGAAGTCTGGTAAATCCGCAAAGCTTACTGACTACCGTAAGTGATATTTCCGAGATCTTTGCTTACTATAAAGTGAACGAAAGCGAGTATCTGGAATACAAGCGCCAACAACTTAGCGGACAAAAACAGCACGAAGAAAATAATGTGGAACTGATTTTGTCAGACGGTTCCATCTACTCCCACAAAGGCACATTAGAAACTGTAGAAGGTGACTTTGAACGAGGAACCGGCTCCATTGCCTTCCGTGTCCGTTTTCCGAACCCGGACGGACTGCTGAAACATGGAGTGACTGGAAAAGTACGTATGATGACCCAAATGGACAACATCTGCCTAGTTCCCCAGAAATCAACATTCGAAATTCAAGATTTCACCTATGTATATACCGTTGATAGTGCCAGTGTAGTAAAAGTACGCAGCTTCCAACCGCTGGAACGCTATAATAATTACTATGTGACACAAGACTTCTCTCCTAACACTGCCATCGTATACGAGGGAGTGCAAATGATGAAGGATGGCATTACCATCAAGACTGATACCATTGATATGGAAGCAATCAGAAAAGAAGTTGAATTAAAACAACCTATCGTAAAATAAAACGGACAGTTTATGTTTAAGCTATTTATAAAAAGACCGATACTTTCAGGAGTAATCTCCGTCATTATCGTCTGCTTGGGCGTACTGTCTATTTTGACACTGCCCATCACTCAGTTTCCCGATATCGTACCCCCATCTGTAACGGTAACCGCCCGATACACCGGGGCTAGTGCCGATGTGATGTCTAAAACAGTCGCCACCCCGTTAGAGCGTGCCATCAACGGAGTACCCGGCATGACCTACATGACCACTGTTTGTACCAACGACGGTATGTCCCTTACTACTATTTATTTTAAAGTGGGAACCGATCCGGACGTAGCTGCCGTAAATGTACAGAACCGTGTGACTACCGTACTAGACGAATTGCCTGAAGAAGTAATCCGTGCCGGAGTTATTACAGAAAAAGAAGTAAACAGTATGTTGATGTACTTGAACATCATGAGTACGGACAGTGCACATACCGAAAAGTTTGTTTATAACTTTGCCGATATCAATATTTTGCGCGAATTAAAACGTATTGACGGTGTAGGCTTGGTAGAAATCATGGGTAGCCGTGATTATGCCATGCGTGTATGGCTGAATCCTAATCGGCTGGCCGCCTACAACATGGTACCTCAAGATGTAACTGAAGCCATCCGTAATCAAAACATAGAAGCAGCACCCGGCAAGACAGGTATCAGTTCAGACAAATTACCCCAACAACTGCAATATGTATTACAATATACCGGAAAGTTCAGCACAGCAGAAGAATATGGAGAGATTGTATTGAAAGCTCTTCCCGATGGTTCACTGCTACGTCTGAAAGACGTTGCCACTATTGAATTCGATTCTGAAGATTATAACATGACCTCTATGACCGACGGAAGGCCATCGGCATCTATTATGATCAAACAACGCCCCGGCTCCAATGCAAGGGAAGTCATCCAAAATATTAAAACCAAAATGGCAGAAATCAAAGAAAGCAGTTTTGCGCCTGGCATGGATTACAATATCTCCTATGACGTATCACGCTTTCTTGACGCCTCCATACAGTCAGTGCTGAAGACACTGCTCGAAGCATTCATACTGGTATTTATTGTGGTGTATATATTTTTACAAGATTTCCGTTCCACCTTAATTCCGGCTATCGCCGTACCAGTTTCATTGGTCGGTACATTCTTTTTTATGGAAATGCTGGGCTTCTCCATAAATATGTTGACCTTATTCGCCCTTGTGCTCGCAATAGGTATTGTAGTAGACAACGCAATAGTCGTCGTAGAGGCTGTCCATGTAAAGATGCATCATGAGAAACTCTCTCCTTATAAAGCATCTGTAGCAGCTATTAATGAAATCGGTGGAGCCATTATTGCCATCACGCTAGTCATGTCGGCAGTCTTTGTTCCGGTGGGCTTCATGCAGGGAACTGTAGGTATTTTCTATCGGCAATTCTCATTGACACTGGCGGTAGCCATTGTTATCTCAGGAATAAACGCATTGACCCTCTCGCCTGCCCTATGTGCTTTGTTACTGAAACCCGCTGATGGAAAAAAGAAGAAAAAAGCAGGATGGCTACGTCGTTTCTTTATTTTTTTCAACCGCCGGTACGACCGCTTTGAAAAGAAATACAATATCGGATTACACAAGTATTTGAGCCGGAAAATAATCACTTATGCCACACTGATTATTTTCTTCCTTGCCACTTTCGGCATGAGCCAGGTACTTCCTTCAGGCTTTATTCCCAATGAAGACCAAGGTATGATTTATGTCAATGTAGATGCGCCTCCGGGAGCAACATTGGAACGCAGCGAAAAAGCCTTGAACGCTGTACAAGCTGCATTGCTTCCTTTCAAAGAAATTGAAAGCATCTCCACATTAGCAGGTTATAGTTTGATGACTGAAACGGAAGGTGCCAATTTCGGTATGGGTATGATTAATCTCACCCCGTGGAGTGAACGCGATCAAACAGCAGCCGAACTTATAGAGATATACAAAGACCGCACCTCGCATATCAAAGATGCGGATATTCAGTTCTTCCTGCCTCCTACAGTTCCGGGATTCGGTAATGCCAGCGGCTTCGAACTTCGTTTACAAGATAAAACAGCAGGCAGCTTTGCAGAATTTGCCGATGTTGCCAATACATTAGTAGAAAAACTGAATGAAGATCCGCGCATTGTGGGAGCAACCTCAGGATTCAATCCTAATTTTCCACAATATCTGCTGAAAGTGGATATTGCTAAAGCAGCTAAATTAGGAGTAAATCTAAATGAATCCATGGAAACACTCCAATCCTATATCGGCAGTTTCTACTCATCCAACTTTATTCGTTTCGGACAAATGTATAAGGTGATGTTACAGGCTTCTCCAGAGTATCGTATGAATCCTGAAGATCTGTATAAGTTCTATGCCAAGAACAAGGACGGGAATATGGTACCCTACTCTAACTTTATGACGATGGACCGTATATTCGGTCCTAACCAGATTACACGCTACAATATGTTCACCTCGGCCTTGATTACAGGTGAACCTGCCGAAGGAGTCAGTTCAGGAGAGGTTATCGAAGCAGTGGAACAAATTGCCAAAGAGACATTACCTCGCGGTTATGATATAGAATGGTCAGGAGTTACTCGTGAAGAGAAAGATTCGGGTGGACAAACCGTTCTCATTTTCGGTATCTGCCTGCTGTTTGTTTATTTGTTGCTGGCAGCACAATACGAGAGTCTGTTACTGCCTTTTCCCGTCATACTTTCATTGCCGGCAGGTATCTTCGGTTCTTATTTTTTCCTGCAACTGGCAGGCTTGGAAAATAATATTTATGCCCAGGTAGCCTTGGTAATGTTGATTGGTCTGCTAGGCAAAAATGCCATTCTTATTGTGGAAATGGCCAACCAGTACCGCAAACAGGGAATGAGCATCTTTGATGCTGCCGTTAGAGGTTCCGTAAGCCGTCTGCGCCCCATCCTGATGACATCCTTTGCATTTATATGCGGACTAATCCCGTTGGTAATGGCAAGCGGAGCCGGTGCTTTGGGCAACCGTTCCATCGGAACAGCTGCCGCCGGAGGTATGTTTATCGGTACATTCGTAGGAATCTTCCTTGTACCTGGACTTTACCTTATTTTCGAGAGTTGGTCTGCACATCTTAACCGTAATAAAGTCAGCTATGATGAAGAAGATGAAAAATAACAATATAAACAAAACAGGTTTAATAATAGGAGCTTTCTGTCTGATTATGGTAAGTTGCAAAGCCCCTTCCCTTACTCCGACAGAAAAGATAGAGTTACCCAAGTTCTATATGGATAGGGAAACGGACAGCACTACTATCTCTTCCATGTCATGGAAAACATTTTTTCCAGATACGTTATTGCAAAGTTATATAGCCGAAGCGTTAAATAACAATCATTCATTCCTTCAAACTATAGAACGGATATCCATTGCCCGTTCACAAGTTCGAGTAGGAAAAGGAGCGCTGCTGCCCGATCTTTCATTAGGCATTGATGGTGGAGTACAACGTTTTGGCGAGTACACTATGGACGGAGTTGGTAACAGCACCACCAACACTCCCGATTTAGAAAAAGACAAACATATTCCAGATCCCTACCGGAATTTCAACCTAGGACTCAATTTTCAATGGGAAGCTGACATATGGGGTAAGCTAACCGATAAAAAACGATCGACCGTATCCCGCTGGATGCAGTCTGTAGAAGCTATGCGTCTGGCACGCACCTTATTGATATCAGAAGTAGGTACACACTATTTTGAATTAATAGGACTGGATAAACAGCGATATGTGCTACGCGAAGCCATCCTAACAGCCAGAGATGCTTATAATTTAACCGATGAACTGATGAAAGAAGGTGAAGTAACCCGACTTTCTGTAGACCAATTCCGGTCACGACGCCTTAAATTGGAAGAAATGCTGCTTGCAAACGAACAGCAAATAAGTGAAAAGGAACGTGCCATCGCCACCTTATTAGGACGACTGCCTTTCAAGGTGAAACGAGTGTCATTTGAAACTGCATGTAGTTATGAGTTTCCCACAGATGCAGGAATCCCGTCACAACTTTTGCAATATCGCCCGGATATAAAGGCTGCCGAACTGGAGTTATTAGCTAGTAAATCCGACGTATCTGCAGCGCGAAAAGCTTTCTTCCCATCCATCGTGATTGGAGGAAACGGAGGTTTTAACGCATTTGATCTGGATAAATGGTTTACTGCTCCTGCATCCCTGGTTTACAATCTCGGTGCAGGTATAACAGCACCTATATTCAAACAAAATACTATACGTGCATTATGGAATGATGCGAAAAGCCAGCAACGCATCGCTTTGTTAGGATATCACGATACGGTATTAAAAGCCTATGAAGAAGTATTAAACCTCATTACTGCATCATCGCAAATGCACCAGCGCAAAAAGTTGAAAGAAGAAGAAAGCCGTATCCATCATCGATCTATTTATAATGCAAATGAAATGTTTAAAGTAGGATTCGCAGGCTATCTGGATGTACTGTCGGCCGATGAACGTTTCCTGGATTGTGAATTGGAACGTATCGCTCTGAATGTGGAATCTTGTAAACTGCATATCATGCTTTACCGTGCCTTAGGAGGTGGAAGCAATTAGTTAATATACTTATATTTTTTGATTTGTTTGGTTAGGAACCGCCCCCGGCAAGCGTGTCGTCAGGACGGTTCTTTTTTACTCTTATAATTCAAGAAATATCAGACCTCTTGAGCAAAGAAACAATCCACAACAATAATATAGCTCCCACAATAGAGGTAACAAGACTGCCAATAATACCAGTTGCTGCAATACCAAACAAACTGAATACCCAGCCGCCCAGGACACCACCAACAATACCAACCAATAAATTAATAAAGAGTCCGAAACCTCCCCCTCTCATCAACTTACCGGCAACAAAACCAGCAATAATTCCGATAATAATGTACCAAATAAAATACATACGCTTTATTCTTTAGAGTTTATAGTTAATCATCTTACTGATAAAAACAGCTATTCTGTATAAAAAGTTGCCTGAATAAATCTTTTTTTACTTCATTGATAAAATTATTCAGGATGCATTTTCCCTTTTTCCGGTCTTCTTTTTCCGGTTTCAGCATTTTCTTCCCCATCTGTTCTCCCTTCAATCTTTATTTTTGTTTCAAACTTAAAAGACAAAATATGAAGATAAACGTACATTCCATGCTATTATTAAGCCTTGCCGCACTACTTTCTTCCTGTGCTGCCGAAGGCAATGATAAAAACAAGACCTTATTGTAAAAACAACACAAGCTGTTCCAGTTTCACATCAGGGTGACAAAGAATTCTCTTTTATTGCCCGACCTTTTCGCACTTCCGAGTTATCTTTCCGAGTAGGCGGTCCCATCGACCGTTTCGATGTATACGCAGGTAACCGATACCAACAAGGCAGCATCATAGCCGAAATAGATCCGCGCGATTTCCGCATCCGTAAAGAACGTGCCGAAGCAATCTACCATCAGGCAAAAGCGGAATTCGAACGTATACAAAAGTTATACGGCAAAGGAAATGTTTCTGCAAGTACTTATGAAAAAGCAAAAGCAGACTATATCACTGCAAAAACAACTTTCAATACAGCTTCCTATGAACTGGAAGACACACGCCTTATCGCTCCATTCAATGGTTATGTGGGTGAAGTATATATAGAGAAATTTCAAGATGTGAAAGCAACCCAGCCCATCATTTCTTTTATTGATATAGACCAACTTAAACTGGAGATTTATGTCACTCAAGACATTGCCCGTGCAGCGCAAGCACTAGATACAATACAAGTACGATTTGACGCCCAACCCGATAAAGTATATAATGCTAAGATAATGGAAATTTCCAAAGGGACTACCCGCAATAACCTCTCTTATCTGCTGACCGCTCTACTTCCCAATAAAGAAGGGAAATTACTGGCAGGTATGTCTGGTAAAGCAAGCCTAAATGCCCCTTCCGTTTCAACTCTTTCCCAAGGAGCAGCCATCCCTCAAACAGCCCTTTGCCATCGCCCTACAGAAGGAGATTATTTATGGGTAGTAAATTCCAAAACCCAACAAGTAACTAAGAGAAAAGTAAAGAAAGGGGATCTATTGCCAAACGGTTATGTATCTATCACCGAAGGCTTGTATCCTGATGAAACTGTAGCAAACAGTGGGCTCCGCTTCCTATCGGATGGAATGAAAATAAGTGTAGAAAACGAATAATATCACAGAAATAAACAATCATGAAACTTGTAAAATATTTTCTATAGAAGAAAGCAGTCACTATCTTGCTGTTGGTATTGATATTGGCCGGTGGGCTGTTCTCCTATATCAAAATGGGAAAACTGGAAGACGCCCCCTTTACCATCAAACAAGCACTCGTACTGACTCCGTATCCCGGAGCATCCCCCTCCGAGGTACAATCTCAAGTAACAGATGTTCTGGAAGAATCCATCCAATCTCTTGGTGAACTTTATTATCTGAAAACAGAAAACCGAACAGGACTTTCAAAAATAACCGTTTATGTAAAAAAGGAAATCCGGGCAGACGAAATGCAACAACTTTGGGACAAATTACGCCGTAAAGTAAATGATGTACAAAGCAAACTTCCCGCCGGAGCAGGTCCATCTGTTGTTAACGATGATTTTGGAGATGTATTGGGAGTTTTCTATGGACTGACTGGAAAGAGCCATACCTATCGGGAACTGGAAGACGAAGCCAAGATTATCAAAAACGAACTATTGAAAATAAAAGATGTTGCTAAAATAGAAATCTACGGAATACAGACACCTACCATTGACGTATCTGTCAGCCCATCCGTCATGGCACAAAGCGGAATTACGACCTCGGATATAGCCCGCGCTTTCGAAGCACAAAACAAAGTGGTGGATGCCGGAGGTATTGATGCCGGACAAAATCGGCTGCGCATTGAATCCACTGGAAATTTTTATTCATTAGATGATATAAGAAACCTGACTATCGTATCACGCTCCGGTGAACATTTCCGCCTTGCCGACATTGCACAAATAGAAGAAAGTTATCAGACACCTGCCAGCAATCTGATGCGCATTGACGGTAATCCGGCCATAGGTATTGCCATCTCCACCGTCCCCACCGGAAATGTAGTGGATATGGCAGAAGCTGTGAAAAAACGCATTGACGAATTATCCCAATCCATGCCTGAAGGATATGAACTGACCTCTATCTACGATCAAGGATATGAATCAGCCGTTGCCAATCAAGGCTTTGTCTTGAATCTCATCATTTCCGTTTTAACTGTTATAGCCATTCTATTATTTTTCATCGGGTTCAAGAATGGCACGCTGATAGGTAGCGGACTGATTTTTTCCATCTTCGCCACTCTCATTGTCATGATGGCTTGCGGCATCGCACTCCAGCGAATGTCACTGGTCGCCATCATTATCGCCATGGGGATGTTGGTAGACAATGCCATTGTTGTGTCAGACTCCGCTTTAATCAATATGGAGCGTGGAATGCGGAAACGTGTAGCCATCATGCAGGCTTGCTCGACTACCGCCCTGCCCTTGTTGGCAGCAACCGTAATCGCTATTCTTACTTTCCTTCCTATCTATTATTCACCACATATCACAGGTGAACTGTTATCCTCATTAGTCGTGGTTATCGGAGTATCCCTGATGTTCAGCTGGGTGTTCGCACTGACACAGACACCTTTCTTTATACAGGAATTTGTCCGCCGCCCACGTCCCGAGGAACTGAAAGCGGCACTGTTCGACGGAAAATATTACAACCGTTTCCGCAATGCTTTACATTGGGTGCTCCGCCACCGGTCGGTCACCATCGGCTCACTGGCCATTATGCTGATACTCTCTGCCTAGAGTTTCAAATTTATTCCTAAAGTATTCGTACCCGCACTGGAAAAACAATACTTTACCGTAGATATGTGGCTGCCCGAAGGAACAAACATTAACGAAACAGACCGCATGGCAAGCAGTCTGGCAGACTATATACGCGGACACGAAGAAACAGAAATGGTTTCTACCTACATAGGTCGCACGCCACCCCGCTATTATTTATCCAATGTATCTTTCGGTCCTCAATCCAATTATGCACAAATACTGGTAAAATGCAAGACCTCCAAAGATTCAAAGGAATTACATGCGCTACTGCAAGACTCCATTCGCCAGAAATATCCCGAACCCCTGATAAAAGTGAACAAATTCGAGCTTAGCCCTTTGACAGAAGCCGTCATCGAAGCCCGTTTTCTAGGACCGGATCCTGCTGTACTAGATTCACTGGCAGGGAAAGCAATAGAAATCATGCGCCGCAATCCCAAAGTAGCGGACGCCCGCAACGAATGGGGCAACATGAGTTTAATGATCCGCCCTGTTTACGATCCGGTAAAAGCCGGAGCACTGGGTATCACCAAAGCACAAATGATGCAATCCGTCAAGTCTATCAGTGATGGAACTCCTGTAGGAATTTATCGGGATAATGAAAAGAAAGTACCTGTATTACTAAAATCGGAAGGGGTTCATATTACAGACGAGCGATCTTTAGGGGATTTCTCTGTTTGGAACGGGGAGCATTCGGCACCTCTGTCACAAGTAACGGAAAAAATTGAAACCACTTGGGAATTTCCGCAAATACGTACTTATAACCGTCAGTTATCCATGGCAGCCATGTGTGGAGTAAAACCGGGACACACCATGGCGGAAGTACACGGAGAAATACGAAAAGAGATAGAAGAAATAGAATTGCCCGAAGGATATACCTTCTTCTGGGATGCCCAATACAAAGACCAAGGCGAAGCGATGCAGGCCATTGCCAAGTTCTTTCCTTTGGCTTTTCTGATGCTCATTGTAATTCTTGTAGCATTATTCAGTAACTTCAGACAACCGGTCATTATCCTGTGTATCCTTCCCCTTTCCCTTATCGGGGTTGCCATAGGTATGCTGCTCACCGGATTCGATTTCGGCTTCTTCCCCATCGCCGGATGGCTGGGATTATTAGGTATGATTATTAAAAATGTGATTGTGTTACTGGATGAAATAAATATACAGCGCCGAAATGGAATCGCACCTTATACCGCCATCATAGAAGCTACAGTGTCAAGAACAAGACCTGTACTTATGGCAGCGACCACTACTATTTTAGGAATGGTTCCGTTATTGTTCGATATAGCATTCGGCGGTATGGCAGCCACTATTATTTTCGGACTGACGTTTGCCACATTGCTAACGTTATTCGTAACCCCGGCATTATATGCCATGTTTTATAAAATTAAGAGTAATTCTAAATATGCATCCTATGAAAAGAATTAATATACTGTTTATCTTTATTTTTAGTGTTCCGTCCGCTACTTTCTCCCAACAAAGTGATTTATTGGAAAAGTACAGGTCGATGGCTGTGGAATACAACCACGACCTGAAGGCGGCGGATAAACACATCTCTGCAAGTATCGAACTGGAAAAAGCCGCCCGAAAAGATTTGCGTCCCAAACTTTCGGGTGACGCCAACTTTCAATATACCGGCAACCCCATCCAGCTCACTCTGGACTTGCCCAGTATGCAAAACCCACTGACGTTCGAAGGCAAGGACATGAAATATGGTGCCTCACTTACCCTATTACAGCCGGTCTATACAGGCGGGCGTCTGCTGGAAACCATCCGGATGGCAAAACATCAACATAGTCTGGCAGCACATCAGGCGGAATACTTTCGTTCCGCCCTGTGCTACCAAACCGATATGCAATACTGGAATACCGTAGCCCGTGCCGAACTTCTGCAAGTTGCTACCGACTATCGAAACTCTATCGCCTCACTCACCAAAACTATCCGTGAGCGAGTCGAAGCAGGACTAGTTGACCCGCAAGACTTGCTTATGGCAGAAGTAAAACTAAATGAAGCCGAATACCAATTGCTCCAAGCAAAAAGCAGTTTGGAAACAGGAAGAATGGCACTTAATTCACTGATTGGCACGGCACTTCATGAAATAACGGAAGTGGAAGATACCATTCCTTCCATCGTAATGAATGAGCAGTTATGGAAGCAAGACGGTTCTAACCGACCGGAACTAAAAATAGCATACGACCAAATAGGCATAGCCGAAAGCTCAAAGAAACTGACTGACTCAAAATATAAACCGCAACTGTATGTCGGCATAGAAGGAAGTTACTCTTCACCAGGATATAACTTTAAATCCGACCTTGATCCCAACTATGCCGTTTATGCTAAGTTATCTGTACCTATTTTTGAATGGGGGAAACGACGCAACGAAAAACGGGCAGCCTCTTTCCAGATCGGTGCCGCGACTGATAATCTGCACCAAGTAAGTGACCATGTAAATCTGGAAGTGCAGACAGCCCGTGTATCCTTGTCTCAAGCAATGGAACAAGTACAATTAACTAGAAACTCATTGGAAAAAGCCCGCAAAAACGAACAAATGGCATTGGAAAGATATACAGAGGGGAAAGTATCAATAGTGGAAATGATAGAGGCACAAAACTATCGGCAGATTTCACAAACCAACTATGTACAAGCCAAAGTTTCTGCACAAGGACACTATTCCGCATTGCTGAAAGCTTTAAACAAATATTAGATAAAACCAACCATCATGAAAAGCATATTCTTCCATTCACCAAGGAACGGAATTTATCCGTACCTATAGTGAATGGAAAATATTAATTTAACACCTCTCCAGTCTATGATTATTCTGTAAAATATTGTAGCTTTGTTCACATGAAATGGAATGTTACATTATATGGTCTTTTATTCTCCGGACTAGGAGCATTTTCCTATCTTCTTCTAGCCAATTATTCCGATTTGTCACCCCATGTGGCAGATATGCTATTTTCCAAAGGTGCTTTTATCTTCTTCATCACAGCCTTCAATATTCTTGGCTGCTCAACGTTGCGGCTCAGTTCCTGGCTAAACAGTCAATATGCATTGAATATCCGCAAACGTTGGAAAATTATTACCATTTATATAGCCGTAACTCTCCTGTTCTTTCTTTTGAATTATAGTTTATTGATTGTCGGAAAACTTCTGGTAGGTTCCTACAACATATTTATTTTCCCCAATGGCGGCTGGCGCATCCTCTTTCTGGTATGGTTGGTGGAGTTAGTTATTGTAGGACTACTTTTATCTAACCGTTCTATTCAGAACACATTAAAACTGCAACAAGAAGCTGCCGAACTTCAAAAAGAAAATAACACAGCCCGTTACACCGCCCTGCAAAACCAACTCAATCCACACTTTCTGTTCAACAGTCTCAACACACTGATTGCAGAAATAGAATACAATCCCGCCAATGCAGTCCACTTCACTAAGCATCTGTCCAGCGTTTACCGCTATGTCCTTCAAAGTCAAGATAAAGTCTTGGTACCTTTAAGCGAAGAATTGGAATTTATGAAATCCTACCTCTTTCTTCACGAAGTCCGATTAGGAAATTGCATCAGTTACAAATGTCATCTTCCCGAAGACTATCCTGAAGCCATGCTCCCGCCACTAACTTTGCAACTGCTGGTAGAAAATGTCATCAAGCATAATTCCATCACCTCAAACAAGCCTATGCAAATTAATATAGAAATTGAAAATTATTACCTGACAGTAAGTAACCCTATCCAACCTAAAAAGAGTAATGACACCTCTTCGGGAGTAGGATTGAATAATCTTTCCAACCGTTGCAAACTACTGCTCGGCGAAGGAATTATTGTCACTAAAGCAAACAATTTGTTTACCGTAAAAGTACCTTTAGCATATGAATAAACTAAACGCAATCATTATAGAAGATGAAGTGCCAGCAGCACGTTTGTTACATTCCATGATTACCCGTCTGCGCCCGCAATGGACACTGACCATTATACCGGGCAGTGTGGACGAAGCTGTGGCTTGGTTTAAAGATAATCCACAACCCGACCTGATCTTCCTCGATATCCAATTGGCAGATGGAAACGCATTCGATTTCCTTTCGGCCGTGCATCCTTCCTCTATAATTATTTTTACAACTGCCTACGACCAATATGCCATCCGCGCATTTACAGTAAATAGCATAGATTATATACTGAAACCCATCGACGAAACACGTCTGCTCGATGCCATCATCAAATACGAAACTTTACAAAACAAAGGAATCTCCCGCCCCCAAGAATATCTGGATACATTGCTGGATACCCTGCAACATAAAGAAAGACGTTACCGTACACGCTTCCTTATTTATGGAGCCGACCGTTTCTGGTCTCTTCAAGTAACGGACATAGCCTATTTCTATTCTGAAAATAAAATAACTTTTGCCGTCACCCAAAAAGGACAAGAACACATAATCGACCTGTCTCTGAATAAATTAATGGAACAGTTGGACCCAGAACAGTTCTTTCGCGCCAACCGTCAGATTATTATCAGCATTGCTTCCATAGACCATGCCGAACCTTATTTTAATGGCAAGATAGTAGTCAGTGTCCTTCCTCCTTACAAAGCCCAAATCACCATCAGTGAAGAAAAACTTTCTTCATTCAAGCTTTGGCTTAATTATTAAGAAATGAAAAAGGAAGATTAAGCACTTACTAATCGGTAAACATGATAGCCTCAATGCATATACCTTGTTTATTGATAACACACTCTATAGTCGCTGCCGGAAGCCGGAACTCCAAGATATGCGCATCGGGCAAATAGGGACATATATATCTTTGTGAATCAGGATGAAATGTTCTGATACACAATTCCGAAAATCCAATAAAGCCCCTTACTTTAAAATAATTAAAGCAAGATTGCGAAAACGGCAAAAAAGGAGGTCTATTTTCTTTCATTAGTCTTTGCAATAGATTTATGTTACTCATGTCAAAAACATGAACTTATCATAAACAAGCGTGTGTCCGAAAGGTTTATCAAAAGTTCCATTTCTTCCGCCGCAATATAAAAAAGCAGTCCGGCACAGATATTCATCCATATGCCGGACTGCTTTTACACCATATTATCCTTCTTACTTATTTCTAAGTTTTTTACACAAATCTGCTTTATCCGACAAACAAGGAGGATCGAAAAAATATTCATTCCACCAAGTAACGTTTCCGCCCGATAATATAAACAGTTATTCTACCGGCGGCACCTCCAGAATACTACCATAACGATGATATTCAAATGAAATACTTTGCTCCTTGATGTAATGAATCAATTCCACACGTCCGTCTTTCACCGGTTTAGCTGTAGCAATATACTTATCAATACGTGCAGCTTCCTCGTACATTTCCATCGGAATATCAGCCCCACAAGTGCGGATACGTTCATAATTCTTCATTGATTTCAGGAATCCGGCCAACGCTTCTTCTTTTAAAGGACATCCCAAAGAAGCCAATGCAGCGGTACGGTCATCACCAGGTTCAAAACTAATACTCAATGGAGTATGACAAATTCTGGCAGCCAAAGCAATCATCTTTGCATCTTCATTGTTATCTCCCGGGAAAAGACGCAAAACCATATTCTTTAAAGGCAGATAGCGGAATGCATTTTGCTCGCCATACAGATTATTGACATCACGAGCATGCGCAAATTCCTGCTCGTATGCCTTCACATAACTTTGTGTATAGTCGGTGGTACTGCCTGGCTTATCTGCAATATTTACAAAACAAGCACAATAGTTAGGACCACCCGCCTTCACACCTCCACCAAAAGCCGACAATTTCATTCCACCGAACGGCTGACGATTTACAATGGCCCCCGTTATACCACGATTGATGTAAAGGTTACCTGCCATAATTGAATCTTTCCACAATTTCTGTTCGCCTTCATCCAGACTCTGTAAGCCCGAAGTCAAACCATATTCCAAACTGTTTACCAAATCAATGCCTTGCTGCAAATTCTCAATGCAAACCACGCTCAGCATCGGACCGAACAATTCCGTTCTGAATGAATAGTTGCCGGGACGTACCCCCCACTTCACTGTAGGAGCCAATACATATTTATGCTTATCAAGAAAACGAGGTGGAACCAGCCAAGACTCCCCTTTTTCCAGTTCCAGAGCTTTCAATAATTTATCATTCTTATTGGTAATCATCGGACCTACCACATTCCCAGGATTCCATACACTACCCACCTTCATACTAGTTGCGGCATCTTTCAACTTATCTTGAAAGTTCTTGTCCTCATAGACCGAGCGTTCTACCAGCAATAAAGAACATGCGGAACATTTTTGACCGGCATTACCAAAAGCAGAAGCCACAATATTCATAATAGCATGGTCACGGTCACCGGAAGCTGTCAAGATAATTGCATTCTTACCACCGGTTTCTGCCGACAATGGAGTAGCCGGATTACTGCGTGCAATATTTTGGGCAGTGTCTGTCCCTCCTGTCAGAATAATATGTTTGACAGCCGGAGCAGTAGTCAATACCTTTAATGCCTCACGGTCTGTAATGATAACCTGCAAAGCCTCTTTAGGCACACCTGCATCCCAAAATGCCTTGGCAAACAACCATGCCACAGGAGCGGCAACAGTAGCCGGTTTCAGAATCACAGTATTTCCTCCTGCCAGTCCTGCCACAATACCACCAATAGGTATGGCACACGGAAAGTTCCACGGAGAAATAACCAAAATAGTCCCTTTAGGAGCAATATCCACATCCGGCAATTCTGCAAACTGCTTCATGCTAGTGGTATAAAAACGAGCATAATCGATCCCCTCCGATACCTCCACATCGCCTTCCACCACTGTCTTCCCTGTCACAGCACACATACAACCTATCAAATCACCACGCATCTCACCCAGTCTGTTGGCAGCTTCATACATTATTTTATGCCGTTCCTGCAATGTGGTCTTTCTCCATCCGGCAGGATCTTTTTCGGCTATTTCCAAAATTTTCATCACCTGTCCGGCATCAGCTTGTGACATTTCACATACACAAACTTCATCATCCTGACAACGGTCCATATATTTATGACGCTTCTCACAAACCACCGTTTCAGCTCCTATCTGCAAAGGAATGATTTCAGGTGAATCCGCCGGTGACTTCTTCCACTTCGCAAAAATATTCCGAACCCACTCCTGGTTCTGAGCCAAATCAAAATCAGTATCAGGTTCATTCTTCATTACATCAGCTGGTGGAACGGGAGTATAACGATGCAAGCGGTTTTGTGTACGGGTAGGAATATGCGTAATAACATCTTTCATCTTATAAGCTTCCTCAAACTGGTTCTGCAAGAAGCGCCAAGTATCCGTACCCGGCTTCAAATTGAACGAATGGGTCAGAAAGTTGTCCGGAGCCGTATTTTCATCCATACGACGGACCAAGTAAGATACTGCATTCAGGAAATACTCATCTTTTACCACCGGTGCATATAAAATCACATGATTTCCCAATTGGGATTGGGCACGCCATACATGATCAGCCATACCTTCCAACATTTCAAAAGTCATGTACTCCGCGCTTCCCAGCTTCCGGCTCAACAGATAGGCGTATGCAATAGTGAACAAATTATGAGAAGCGACCCCCACATGCAAGGCTTTTGCATTCTCCGGTAACAAAGCCCGTTCCAGAATATGCAAATAATTGGCATCGACTTCTGTTTTCGATGTCCTCACTGGATTAGGCCAGCCACGAAGAGAAGAGATAACCGTTTCCATTTCCAGATTACAACCTTTTACCAACCGCATTTTCAATGGCGCACCGCCATCAGCCATACGCGCTTTGGCAAAGTCCAACAATTCAGTCTGAAATTCATACGCATCGGGCAGATAAGCCTGTACAACAATACCTGCCGAATAGTTTTTAAATTCCGGTCTGCTCAACACTTCTTTAAACAAGCGCAATGTAAAATGAGCATCTTTATACTCCTCCATATCCAAATTGACAAACTTGGAACGTTTTACACCATTCTCATCTACGTAAGGAAAATCAATCGCTTTCTGATATAGCGCACACATACGTTTCACCAGTTCCGGAAAACTTTCTTCATAATTCAGCGCATGGGTCTGTGCGTAGATACCCGATATTTTCACGGAGATATAATTGATATCGGGAGCCTCCAAAGCTTCTAAATAATGGAAATAACGATGGTCTGCTTCTCCGTTTCCTAATACGACCTCACCCAGCAAATTTACATTCTGACCAATCTTTTGCTTAAAACGGGCAGCCAAATGGGCTGTTAATTTAGGACGCGCCTCATCCAGAATCACTTTAGAAGTATCCATACGAAGGCGCTTCTTTATGATTGGTATGGCAATAAAATCAAAATGGTGGCCAAAAGCCTGGTACATTTTAAAAAGGAAAGCATCACGCTTATTCAAGAACTCAGGTACACCATAACGGTCTATCAGCTTCTTGATACGTTCTGCCAATTTCTTACGATCACGAATTTGAGAAGATTCGTCCAGCATCTTCACCAGGAACTTTTTGTCCTGTGGCCGTTGTACCATAACGGCATATTTATGCTGTTCTTTACGTTCCTCACTAGTGATGGTTTGTTCACACGTGTTATAAAGCTTCAGTACCCATTCTTGTACTTCAGCGATAGTCGGTCTGTTGTCCATAGTAAACTCATGTTAATGTGTAAGAATTAAGGATAAAAAAATCATAGGTAAACAACCAAAGACATGAGCATCGTAGGACTGAACATAACGGCACGATACCGGTGCAAGGTCTGGAGAGCCTGCTGCGAAAACCGGTCAAATATAAGTTCTCTGCCCATAACGTAAATTCCTTATAAAATGTTACTGTTCATGTGCAAATATACACTAATTCTTTTATTATCAAAGGAAAAAGTGAAAAATTATAATCCGGAACATATTAAATTTCCAATTTAAAGAAAGTAGGCTGATTGGAAGCCCTACTATAGCCTTCCAACAAATAGAAATCCGTACAGGCCACATGAATGGTAAATAAATAATTGATGGTATGCGGGTGGTATCCTTTGGGAGGAGCGATACAATATAATCCACCTATCGTTTCCTGTGCCCAAGAATAAGACTTTTCCTTAAAATCGGCTACAAAAGCTGCCTTTCTGAAACGATCTGAGATTTCACGCAAATAAAACTCACCTATATGACAGGCATTGCTCCGATTAGACTCATGGTTGGCAAACAGCCAAAAATCATCCTGCAAACGAATACCTACCAAAGATCCTATATTGGAATGAATGCTATATAGAACAGATTCTCCGCTGTACAAACCATCCCGACATATAAACGCCACCTTCTCCAAGCAATAAAATATATCATAGGAAAGGCCTTCATGCTCATCTTTCCAGTGAAACAGACCATTCTGTATCTGAAGTGCATACACCGGAACCGTCCATTGCCCGCAATCCAACAGGCACAACACATCGCAGCCTCTTATCAATTTATGATAATCAGCCACACATTTATCCTGCGAATTCCAAACAATAATTTTCATCACTCAGGCTAGTTTTATCCGTTCATTTTTATGGTACAGACATAAAAAAGAGACGTGGGACCTGCTTAATATTTTATCTGCCTTAGAGGTATCCCCATACCAGCTGCACAAATAATAACAACAGTGTCCCACGTCTTTATGAATATACTAATCCTGTTAAGGAGTATAAACACAAGACGTGAGCGCTTGTTGTATTACACTTGTGCAGCTTTGAAAATTGGGGATTTTCTAAGACAAGGTAATATTTTAAACGCTCTTAATTATATATGTTCCTTCTTGTTTTCAAATGAATTTTCATCTGTTTTCAAGAATTGGTACAAAGTTAAAAAAAGAGTTCTGATTAAAGTGGAATTAATCTATTTTTTTAAATAAATAATAACCCGGATGAACATCTGAAAAAGTTATTCCCCCATTACAGTAGCTACAATTTTACGACCACCTCCATGGTTGCGGAACTCACAAAGGTAAATTCCCTGCCAAATACCCATATTCAACCGACCTTCTGTAATAGGAATAGTGAGGCTGACGCCTATAATTGTTGCTTTTGCATGAGCAGGCATGTCATCCCAACCTTCTAAAGTATGTTCGTAATAAGGCTCACGTTCCTTTATCAAATGATTAAAAATAGATTCCATATCCGTACGGACATCCGGATCGGCATTTTCATTGATACTTAATGCCGCACTAGTATGTTTGATGAACAAATAAAGCAAACCTGTTTGGGGAAGTGGCGGCAAATTGCGTACCACTTCATCAGTAATCAGGTGAAATCCCCTGGTACGGGGACGAAGCGTAAATTCTGTCTGAGATACCATAACTATTATCAACCTTTATGCATCCATATAGATGCCACTTTACGACGTACCGCTACTATATTAAATAAGGATACACCCACAAAAAGCAAAACACCTATAACCAAGGCCGGTCCTAAATTTCCTTCTTCCAATTGTGGGAATAACTTTCCTATCATATCCATATAGTTACTCCGCACATAAATCACAATTCCCACTGATAAAAACAGCACCACAGCATTGAGTGCCAATGTCAGCATTTGATAAGGGAGCGCCACCTTAGCCGGACTGTAACCTATCAATAACAGATTCTCTAACTTGGATGTATTCTTTTGCAGCAACAAATAAATACTGAGCATCAAAATATAGAAAGAGAGCACACTGATAAGCAAACCTACAGAAAGCACAATTCCTATAATCACTTTCAAGAACCAGGTAGTCTTTCCCGCATCCAACTTGTCATCTTCCGTATCATATCCCTTGTCTTTAAAGAATCTGGCAATACGGTCGTCCGTAGGATTGTTCACTTCAACAATCAGTCGTGACGGTTCGCTTTTCTGCCCCGGGGCAAACTCATTGTTGGCCCACGTCATAAATGTTTCCGGAACAAGAATCGTATTCAGACGATTAGAGAAACCAACTATTTTTCCTTTAAAGTTTTCCGTACGCCCCACACCGGTAATACGTATATCCAAATTAACCATACCCATCACCCCTTCCGACAATTGCGGCAGGCTCCGGCTTTGTGCAAAACCGAAGTTATACAGATTCAGATAATTACGGGGGATGATAATAGGAACGACCCGTTCATATTCATCAAACTCCCATTTATCCAGGTTCACATCCACATACTCATCGGGAACAGACTCAAAGAACATGGCTGTAGACATGTGCAATCCCACGTTCTCCATCCCCATGCCTGCCGACACTTTAAATTGGGAAGGGATAAAAGCCCCTACCCCTTTGGTAAACGGCTGTTCGCTGATTTCAGCAATGTCTTGTTCGGAAAAAGTCTTGCTTTTACCGACAAAAGAACCCAATGTGCTCACTTTCTTGCTTACTATCACATAGTCTTTCTTCATGAAACTGTCACCTTCTGTAAAAACCGGCAACACATCTTTATAAAACTGAACACTCAGCAACACAATGACCATACCGCACAGATTGGCAAAGAAAAAACCCGCCAATTGTGAAAAGCTGATATGCTGACGTAATAATTTCCAGACCAACCTCATAGCTTCAACGTTTTTGTGTAGTTCAACTCCAAATGCTTGCCGATAGAGGTCACAATGATACCTGCCCCCTGTCTATCCGCTTCCTCCACCAATATCCGGGACATAATCCGTCCATTCTCCTCATCCAGATGGCTGATAGGTTCATCCAGAAAAATAAAATCAAAAGGTTGGCAAAGGGCGCGGACCAACGCAACACGCTGCTGTTGTCCGAAAGACATTTTAGCTATTGGCGTATCCCATTTATCGGCAATGCCGAACTGTTCAAACCAAGCCTTGATTTCTTTCTTAGATTTAAATCCGGTCAGCGAATTCTTCAACTGCACATTCTCCCACGCTGTCAGTTCTGTAAACAAACGTAATTCCTGAAACAACATACTGATGGAACATTTCCGAATCTCCACCCAGTCGCGCACCGAAAGCGTACGAATATTTTTCCCGTCAAAACAGATGATACCTTGATAGTCGTTACGGTATCCGTATACGTAGCTGCAAAGCGATGATTTTCCTGTACCGGACGCTGCCTCCACCAAATAAGCTTCTCCACGCTTCAGAGTCAACGACTGATGCCAGACATCAGATATAATAGAATCCCTCCCTGCAAAAACGGCAGGGAGGGTCTGTTGTAATTCTATAATGTTCATAAATTCTCCAATCCACGTACAATCAACTGTAGCACGTTGACCTCTTTATCTTTCATAACAATATTCATTTGGGCGCTTTTCCAATCGGGAGCCATCACATCCATATAGTCGCAAGGTCCCAGGATGGCATTGAACATGGCGGCATCGCTGCCCAGCATACGGGTTAACCGGGGATTCTCCTGAACATCCTTCACCAGCTGCGCCGCATTGAACGCCATAAAGAAACGGTTCTTTGTCACCTGTCCGGCCCAAGGAGTATTCTGCAAAGAAACTCCGTAACGGCGGCCTGCCTCATCTGCCAGTCTTTCATTGTTCGAGATATAAAGCAGATTGTCCTTCACACCAAACCAAATGCTTTGGCGATACATACGGAACTCGTATTGGTCTTTACCCGTAGAGTTTAACTGCATCTGCCCACCGGTCATAGCCAACAAAGGTTTCAGGTCTTCGAAGGACTGCAAAAAGTCTTTATTCGTTACATCAGCATAAATCAGCAAGTCATTATTCGACAAGGAATTATAGCCAACCGCAACATCTCCATGAATAGAAGAGAATATACCTTCAATATCTATTGGTAACATCGAATTATCCAACGCTTGCCTGATGGTAGGATTTTCGCAAAGCAAATCATAAATACCCTTTCCATTGATATTACCTCCTGCCCAAACCAACGTATTGGCAGGGAAATACTCTAAACAGGCTCCTTTAATACATGAGGAAGCAGCCGACTGTTTTTCATACATAGCAATCAAATCCTTGTTTTCAATCAAAGTCTCCACGTCCACTACAATTTTGCCTTTTTCGAAAGTGGCGGAAACCAGATATTTGATATCTTCCAGTTTCAAATCGGCAGGCATTCCCATACGCATCTGCATGGTAATATCATTAGGAATGAACGACATATTCATCACTGTAACGACTTCACCTTTTGCCGAAGCCAACTTACCAAAGTCTGTAGTCTTTACGTAGCTGTTTTCAGCATCCTGACGCATCAATGAAAGCAAACTTCCTTTCAAACTGAGGGCATCTCCTTTATTACTACCCATCAATAAGAAAGTCCCCTTATTAAAAGCGCACAGCGCCGTACCCATCTGTGTCCATGTACATCCGCTTTCACTTTTCAACTCCGTACATATCTGCTCATTCTTTAATGCCTCCAGCAAAGCTTCCACTTTACCTTCATCATCCACTTTCGCCAATAAAGCAAAAGCATTAGAATGAGGAGTGATGAACATATACACCTTATCGGTAAAAGACAAGCCCGATTCAGACGGATTTTGAATAATCTTCTCGGCAGTCTTGTAAGCTTCACCCTCCAAACCGCTTTTCAATGCGTCCGTCAGTTTGGCCACAACCTTTTCTCCTCCTTTACCGTTTATGCCGCTCTTCTCCGCCATCGTCTTGAAATCGAATGACATAACCATTGCCGCATCCTTAGGAATAGCGTTGGCATACTCACTTTCAGACGAACAAGAAGCCATAAGCAGCACTATCGCTACGAGTGCAAATCCCCAAATACCTTTTCTCATATTCTTATTTTTGGTTTAATAAATTCAGCGTATGACAGGCTACCAATGCAGCTGTTTCCGTGCGAAGACGGGACTTTCCCAAACTGACAGGCTGAAAACCCGCCGCTATAGCCTTAGCCACTTCTTCCTCGCTAAAATCTCCTTCCGGACCTATCATCACCAAAGCATCTTCTCCGGAACGCAATATATCTTTCAACAAAGGTTTTTCCCCTTCATAGCAATGGGCGATGAACTTCTGCCCTTTAAAATCCCGTGAAACAAACTTATTAAAGTCCGTCATTTCATTCAGCACCGGCATAGTCGCCTTCAACGATTGTTTCACTGCCGATACCAGAATCTTTTCAATACGTTCCTTCTTGATTACTTTCCGTTCGGAATAACGGCAGTTCAGGAAAGACAGTTCATCAAAGCCTATTTCAGTCGCTTTCTCTGTAAACCATTCAGTACGATCCATATTTTTAGTGGGAGCCATGGCAATATGCAACCAACCGTTCCACCCTTTTTCCTGCGGAATCGTTTCCGTTACCTTCACTTGGCAACGTTTACCGCTTGCAGCACTGATTACAGCTTTGTAAAAACAACCTTTCCCATCGGTCAACATAATCTCATCGCCTATGGAAAGGCGCAAAACCCGTAAACAATGTCCTGCTTCCTCTTCCGGAAGCTCAAGGTTACTCGCTATATCAGGGGTATAAAAAACATGCATAGTTCTTCTTGTTTTTTCAATTTATATATCAAGCTATTGTATTCTCCTCCTCTTGTTCCCGTCGTTTTATCTCATCACGCAAACGGGATGCCTGCTCATAATTCTCTTCTTCTATAGCCTTTGACAATGCTTCTTTCAGCATCACCACATCAACTGTATTTACATTGACAGAAAATGCCGTACTCCCAACTTCATGCAATTGCTCACTTTCCATAATCTCATCAGTAGTATAGACAGGACACCCGCAACGCATAGCCAACGCAATCGCATCGGAAGTACGTGAGTCTATTTTAAATACCTCACCTTCCTTTTCCAAAAACAGATAGGAATAATAGACTCCATCCTTTACCTTATATATCAATACTTTCTTTAAAGCAGTCCCCAACTCTTTGGTCACCGTCAGAAAAAGATCGTGCGTCAATGGTCTGGGCATCTTATAGCCCATCATTACCACCTTAATAGCCTGCGCCTCCAACGAACCGATAATAATAGGCAGCTTACGGTTGCCGTTCACTTCTTCCAACACCAACGCATATGCATCCGCCGGCTGCAATGTAGAGGACATATCATGTACCTTCAATTCTATTTCATCCATAATTTAACTTTCCTTCCACCATTCCCGTCTACATCGGAAACGGTCAAAAAATAATTTATCAAACTTGCCCGGGACGATGCTTATACTTGAATATGACAGCAAACAATACCGCAACCGCCAAGGCATATCCCGCAAAGACAAACCATGTCATGCTCCATCCCTCCATCTGCGGAGCACTGCTGTTCATATCAACAAAACGATTTACCACTGCCTGAGCTCCCAACGTTCCCACCGTAGCGCCAATACCATTTGTCATAATCACGAACAATCCCTGAGCACTGGAACGGATGGATAAATCAGTTTCATTGTTAACAAACAACGAACCAGAAATGTTGAAGAAGTCGAAAGCCACCCCATACACAATCATGGACAGTACAAACATCCAGACACCCGGCCCAGGATTCCCCAGTCCGAACAATCCGAAACGAAGTACCCATGCCAACATGGCTATCAGCATAACACGCTTGATTCCGAAATGCTTCAACACAAACGGTATTAATAAGATACACAATGTTTCCGACACCTGCGACAAAGATATCAATGCATTGGCATGATTCACTCCAAACGTATCGGCATACTCCGGAACTCCCTTGAAACTGCTGAGAAACGGATTGGCAAAACCGTTGGTTATCTGTAAAGAAACCCCCAACAACATAGAAAATATAAAGAAAATAGCCATCTTTTTCTGTTTGAACAGTGTAAACGCCCGTAATCCCATAGCATCTACCAACGATTTCTGTTCTCCACCACGACTTACAGGACACTCAGGCAAAGTAAGCGCATAAACCGCCAGTATCACTCCAAAGCAAGCACAAGAAAAAAACTGCATATAATTATTTTGGAATCCCAAGATATCCGTCAGCAACATGGAGCAGATGAAACCAATCGTTCCGAAAATACGGATGGGAGGAAAAGCGATGACAGGGTCCAGTTTTACTTTATCCAGTGCGGTATAGGCTACCGAATTTGTCAAAGCCAATGTTGGCATATAAAAAGCTACACTAAGAGAATAAAATGTAAACAAAGTACCGAAATTAACCGCTTCACCATCCACATAGCCATACCACCCGGCAGCCACCATAAACACGGCAGCCATAAAATGACAGAAACCATATAATTTTTGAGCAGGCACCCACCTGTCGGCAATAATTCCCATTATGGCAGGCATAAACAAGGAAACAATCCCCTGCATGGCGTAAAACAGACCTATCTTGGCCCCCAAGCCAATATTAAACAAATACGTCCCCATGGAAGTAAGATAAGCCCCCCATACGGCAAACTGCAAGAAGTTCATGACTATCAGTCTGAGTCTCATTCCGGTAATTTCGTTTTTCATCTTTCTTCTTTAATGTGTGTTTTTTATATTACTTGCAAAGATATAAAACAATTCGATTTTTCATGGAGATTCATCTTAAAAAACAAAGCCTTTCCGGCAGTTTCACAACTTCCGGAAAGGCAAGACAATTAAAAAGTTTTTGTAATCTAACCAAAAGAGAGTGTTTTATTATCTTGTGTTCGTGAAAAATAATGCCATCATCTATTCAGCTATGGCATAAGCATCCAGTCCTTTCAATGACTGGCGGATAGTTTCCTGCATCTTCTCCATCTCTTCCCGACTCATTTGGCGCACCTCTATACCGGAATCCCTTAGATTATTCCCTAATTCGGCCATCTGCTCATTGAACGAATCCCAATATTCCGGGTCAAGGACAACAGAACCCACTTCTTGCCCATCCTTCATCGGACTGATAATGACGGTCATGCTTACACTTCCGCTTTCTTTGACATTAAGGGTGTAAGTACGTTTCTCATTATCCGTCTTATAAATGAACGTAAAATTCGCTTTCTGCGCCTTGCCTCTTCCCTTCGGCATATCCTTGATGGCAGTTTCGGCATATTCCTCATCCTTCTCGAAAGCCTCAATCAACCTTGCACCTATATTCTCATCCTTTAACGAGAAACTTTTCACCACCTTCACCACTTTGCGGGTTTTAGGGTCACGTTTCGTTACAGAATTGATAGCCACATCATCCCGTTTTTCCAGTTCCGCCGCCATTTTATCAATATTCTTCTGGGCCATAACCTTACCTGTTCCACCCCACATCAGCAAAACAGCCGCCAATGCACTTCCTAAAATAAATCTTGTTTTCATATCTTATTTTTTTTATGTTTTTTATTCGCTTACCAATAATTCCTTTTCTTCTATCTCTTTCTCGGAACGACAAATTTCCTCCACACGCTCCTGAGCCAGTTTCTCCACCCGTTCCGCCTCTTCCAGTGTTTCAATAATACAAGGCATAATCTGTTTCACATCCGAAATTCGCTTGCCTCCCACTTCCACATAACTACCTTCGTAGCACGACCATTCACCACTTCCGCCTGCTTGGTTCTCCGAATAGAAAATCAAGCCTAACCCCAGCGCAATGACCATCATTGCCGCTATACCGGCACTCCAGACAGCTACCGGAATACGCTGATAAAAGCCTTCTTTTCCAACCACCGGTATCTTTTCCGATCTCTTCCCTCCGGCAACCTCCTCCTGACCGTCTGGCTGCGACATACCCGGTTCTCCCTGCATACCTCCCTCATACCAGGCAAACATCGGAGCATATCCCATCAGATGAGAAGGTACATCCCCTGTATGGAAGAAGCGATAAATAGCCTGCTCCTCGGCATTCGTGGTCTCCCCTTCCAGGAAACGGTTAATGTATTCTTCTATATTCCTCTTATCTAATTCCATACCTTACTGTGTATCATAAATTGTTCTTTTACTCTTTTTCTAGCTCTCGACAAATTGGTTCGTACCGCCACCGGCGTACTTCCTGTGAGACGGGCTATCTCCTCTACTTCGAAACCTTCCAGGTGCTTCATGCGGAGAATAGACTGTTGCAAGTCAGGCAAAGTACCTATTACTTCCAGTATCTCCTGCATATTCTCTTCCTCTACCAGTTTCATTTCAGGATTTTCACCTCCACCAATGCTGATGCCCTGCTCCAAATCGACTTTCTCTATCCGAGTGCCTCGCAGACGGTTGATGCACAAATGCTTGGTTATAACAATAGCCAATGCATCCACGCTGCGGTATTGGTCCAGACGGTCACGAAGAAACCAAAGTTTCAACAGTGCATCTTGCACTGCATCTTCTGCCTCGTCGGAGTTTTCCAAATAACGGATAGCCATTCTTAACAAAGCCGGCCGCATTCGTTTTGCCTCTATTTCAAATCTATTTTGTTCCATGTTCACCAGTATGACACATAGAGGTAGGGAAACGTTACATCAAAATGAAAAAAAAATTTGCTGACATGTCAATTTACCAATATACCAATAACCGTATGGGCATATATAGCACCGCTAATTGGCACATCAGCCAGTTGACGGATGCACCAATTATTCAAACTTATAAACCGTATGACTACGAAAGACCTCTCCCGGACGGAGTACAGTACTAGGAAATCCGGGCTGGTTGGGGCTATCTTGAAAATGCATCGTTTCGAAACATACCGCCGAACGGAAAGGATAAGCTATCCCCCCTTTACCTGTCATTTTTCCTTTCAGTCCATTACCGGTATAAATTTGCATTCCCGGCTCGGTGGTGAAGATCTCCATCTTACGCCCGCTTGCTGGATCATACACCCAGGCAGCCGGCCTTGTATCATCTCCTTTCGTATTCAATTCCCAAGTATGATCATATCCGTTTACCACCTTCAATTGGGGATGATCCGCATCTATACATTCTCCGATAGTATGCGGCATACGAAAATCAAGGGGAGTACCGGCCACCGGAAGATATTCTCCTGTAACACATTTCTTATCATCGTATGGAGTAAAACGATCTGCGTCTACCCAAAGTTGCTGGTCCTCCACGCTTTTCGTAAAATTTCCCGAAATATTAAAAAAAGAATGATGGGAAAGATTAAGTACCGTGGGTGCATCCGTAGTTGCCTCGTATGTCAAATCCAACGCATTATCATCCTCACCAAGACTATAGACCAACGTCACTTTCAGGTTTCCGGGGAAACCATTTTCTCCATCAGGAGAGAGATAAGACAGACGGACCCTATGTGTATCTGCCTGCTCCACTTTCCATATTCTATCGGCAAAACCGGGATTCCCTCCATGTGATATATGCCCGGACTTCCCATTGTTAGGGACCAGCTTATACTCTACTCCATCCAGCGTGAAACGCGCATTCAGAATACGTCCTATATAACGCCCCACCGTAGAACCAAAATTCTGCCGTTGCTCCATATATTCAGTAATCGTGGAAAATCCGCACACCACATCCTCCCGTTTTCCATTTCTGTCGGGGACAAGGATAGAAACCACCCGTGCCCCATAGTTTGTGATACAGACCTCCATTCCCTGCTTGTTGCTCAATGTAAATAAATCGGTATGCTGCCCATTCACTTCTGTTTGAAAATCCTTCCGCTGTAATCCAGAAGCTGTGATTTGCTTACCGGTGTGACAAGAAGAGAGCACCAGCAACAAGCCCATACAAACCAGACCCTGTTTTCCTTTCATATCATTCATTTTATAGGTTTTAAATACCACAAATGTAAATCCTCCGATGGAAAATAAGAAAAGCCGGCCTTCCCTTTTTCAAAGGATGACCAACTTTTCAACCATTTCAACCAATTTTTACCCTGTCGCTTCCTCTCTTTCAAAACCATCTTTTTACCATCCAGCGTATTGACAGGCTGATATTCCTGTCTGCCCCGCTATGATAGAAAATCCATAAACAACTGACTGATAACGCTTAAGCCCAAACAAACGACCTAGTGCTTCCACTCCACAGGCAACCTTAATCTCGCCTTGTAATCCTGCCTTCTGCAACAATCCTGCAAGCAGATTTATCTTTTCCGCTTCCGAACCATATGCAGTACGGATTATAAACAATGAAACGTTCGCCATACAATCATTCATCCCTGCTTCCACATAAGGTTTTCAGCCCTGCCCGTAAGTTGTGACCAAAGTTAAAAGAAAGCAAGCCAGTGTTGCATAAAGTTGTATTCTCATATTTTTCATCTGTTTTGTTTTAACCTAACAAATGCAGACAATTATCTTCTTTTTACATTTATTTTCAGAAAAACTTCTGTTTCCATGCAGTCTTTTACCCTCTCCTGTATCTTCATATAATAACATGACAAAAGAAGAATGAATGACACAGAACTAATAGAGGGATGTAAAGCCGGAAAGCGGGAAGCTTTGGAAACCATATACAGGCTCTTCTCCCGCCAAATGTATGGAGTGTGCTATCGCTATGTAGGCGAAGATTCGGCACTGGACGTCATGCACGATGGATTCGTCAAAGTATTTTCCGCCATCGGCCAGCTACATGCCACCGACCTGCATGGATTCAGATCCTGGATCACCCGTATCATGGTAACCACCTCCTTGCACCATCTCCGCAAACAGAAAAACAGCTCTTTCCTTTCTGTAGATGACCTGGAAGAAAACATGCAACCTGTGGACGAAGAAGATATGATTTCAATTCCTATTGAAACCCTGATGAAATTCATAGCTGAATTACCGACAGGCTATCGCACCATACTGAACTTGGCCGTATTCGAGGAAATGCCTCATAAGGAGATTGCGAAGACATTAGGCATTAACGAACATTCATCCTCCTCACAACTGTACCGCGCCAAATGTATACTTGCTCAGAAAATTAAAGAATACTTAACTCGACAATCATTATGAAACAGGAAGAAGAACCGTGGATAGACCACTTGAAACAACGGGTTAACGAATACGAAAAGCCACTCCCAGGAAATGATTGGAATCATTTTCAAACGGAATTTTTCACTCCCTATCTACATAAGAGAAGAAGGATGAAAACGATGCGTATAGCAGCCGTTTTCTTCTTGATATTCATACCTTTTGCCACTACTTTTTATTTTTTACAGACAGAAAAACATAAAGCATCCTCACCTGTTGTATCCTTACCGGCATACCAGCCAAGAAGCATTACAGGCAGCCTTTCCATTATGCCTGAAAACAAACTGTTACAGGACAGGACCAAATCAAAGACAGCTTCCTTGACAAGACCGCCAATCCAAACAAGTATCCACACCGATACGGCAAATAATATAGAAACAGAATGTATGCCCCCGGTACAAGATACAATCCGGGATACAGAATCTGTACACAAGCGCCCTTCCGGACACAAGCACTTTGCATTACCGTATAAGCGTTCCGGATATACTTTGGCACTTGCCATATCTGCCGGCAATAACGGAGCAAGTACCGGCTTCATAAACAAAACTTTTTCCCGGGGAGACATAGGGAGTTCTCATAAGGATGAAATTATGTATTGGAGTGACTTCAAAGACTATTTGCAGGAATATCCATCGGACTTTCCCGATGCACAAGCTTACGAAGCTCTACTACAAATAGCAAATGACAACACGGGACGGCCCATGACAGAATATACCCATTATAATCTCCCCGTCAGCATTGAGCTTTCGCTCCGTAAATCTATAAGCAGGCACTGGGGGGTCAGCGCGGGACTGCAATACACCTATCTGTCGTCCGAAAGTTCCATAGGAGAAGATTCCAAGTGGGTTAAACGACAAAAGCTCCACTACATAGGCTTGTCCGTGAAATTAGACCGCCGGCTTTATACCACCCGCACCTTTTCCTTTTATGCCACAGGAGGAGGCACAATAGACAAATCCGTTTCGGGTAAACTGGAACAAGATTTCATCGTTCAGAAAGAGAAAATCTATTCCAGTACAGAGAATCTGAAAATAAAACCGTTCCAATTCTCCATACACGCCGCATTGGGAATACAATATAATATAAATCCCACCCTAGGTGCTTTCATAGAGCCCGGAGCAGCTTTTTATTTCAAGGACGGCAGCTTTAAAAACACCATACGTGACAAACACCCGCTCCATTTCAACCTGCAATTGGGGGTGCGCTGGAATTATTAAGGAAACTTCATGCAGTCTTTTGTCCATCCTTGTATCTATAAGATAAAAAAACAACCATGCAAAAAAGACATAAAGACAGACAATGTTATTTTAACGAGCTGGCGAATACGTCCCGTAGTTTCTATATAGACTATGTGAAACAATTTATCTCCCTCAGCCCTTCCACCCACATACTGGAAATAGGTTGCGGAGAAGGAGGCAACCTGCTTCCCTTTGCCGAACTAGGCTGCAAGGTAACAGGAATAGACCGTGCAGCCAGTCGCATACACCAGGCAGAAACCTTCTTCACCGCCTCCGGCTACAAAGGAGAATTCACCACAACGGATTTCTTCAACTTTTCCTCAGCTTCCCGTTACCAACTCATCCTGATACACGATGTTATTGAACACATCAGTAACAAAGAAGAATTCTTCCGTTGCCTCTCTCCTCTTCTAGCTAAGAGAGGCATCATATTCTGGGGATTCCCGTCTTGGCAAATGCCATTTGGCGGACATCAGCAAATTTGCCACAACCGGTTCGTCTCCTCTCTCCCTTTCATTCATTTATGTCCCGGTATACTCTATCGGTTTCTGCTCAGATGTTTCCATGAAACACCATCATGTATTGAAGAATTATCAGACATCAAACGCTGCCGCATGACCATAGACACCTTTGAACAACTTGCTGAAAAGTATGGATACGAAATAACCGACAGACAATTATGGTTCATCAACCCACACTACCAACAAAAGTTCCATCTGCGGCCACGAAAATTATATCCTGTACTGGCACAGTTAAAATATATCAGAAATTACTTCAGCACCTCCTGTTTCTATATAACGCGCCACCGTGAGCTTCATGATTGAGGCAACCCATTTATACTACTTTCATGTTTATACCAACACTATAATTACCAAGATGTTATAACCCGTCATCTAAGCATTTTCTTCTGTTACATTAAGCTTTTTCTTCCAGCCACCTAATACAGACTCCGGCAGTGGACTGTACAGACGATTGGAATAGACTATACAGTCTACTATAGGCGACTGTACAGTCCACTGCCGGAGTCTGTACTACATAAGCATACAAATCCCCTTAATCATCAGCCCGAAAAGACTTAGGAGAGCGTATATAAAGCTTTAAACCCAGGCAGAACGAACTATGCCGCCAGCATTGAAGAAGAACCAACAGAGGGCTGTCACCCCAAAAGAGAAAATGTAAGAAGTGAAAGAAAAAACAGAGCAAATCTCTTTTTCAGGAAGAAGAAGCCTAAAAAAACGGCCTATATCATATATAAAAAAAGAAGGGTATCTATCCCAGACACCCAATCTTCATTAACCTTAAATCTAATACCATGAAAAACACAGTGCAAAGATAAATAGTTTTATGTTATCAAACATAACAACACTACAATTATTTGCTTTCAATTAACATCATTTAAATTTTAAAGGCGCTTTTACAGTTTCAAATTCTGTAAAAACGCCTTTGTACTACATATGATTATACAAACGAATCAAATTATTCCACATACAGCACCAGCCCTTTCAAATACTCTCCTTCAGGATGGTAAATATTTACGGGATGATCTCCCGGCTGGGTCAATTGATGCAGAATACGCACACTACGTCCGCTTTGTGCGGCAGCTGTAAATACCGCATTACGGAAATTCACCTTATCCACCACCTGCGAACAAGAGAAAGTAAACAGAATGCCTCCCGGTTTGATTTTCTCAAATGCTTTAGCGTTCAATTTCGTATAGCCGCGCAATGCATTGCGGAGAGCATCCTTGTGTTTGGCAAATGCAGGAGGGTCAAGAATTATCAAATCATATTGATCCCCCATACGATCCAGGTATTTAAAAGCATCCTCAGCATACGCCTTATGACGGGTATCACCCGGAAAATTTAATTCCACGTTCATATTGGTAAGATCAATAGCTTTTGCCGAACTGTCTACCGAATGTACCAGATTCGCGCCTCCACGCATGGCATAGAAAGAGAAGCCTCCTGTATAGCAGAACATATTCAATACATTACGCCCTTTGGCATAACGCTCCAACAAATGGCGGTTCTCACGCTGATCCACAAAAAAGCCTGTTTTCTGACCTTTCAGCCAATCCACATGGAATTTCAAGCCGTATTCCATCGCTATGTTTTCGGAGCTTCCCCCCTTGATAAAACCATTCTCCGGTCCCAAATCCGCCTTGAAAGGCAATGTGGTTTCTGATTTATAATAAATGTTCCGGACTACATCCCCCATCACCTCGGACAAGGCATCGGCTATCTCCATACGGTAAACATGCATTCCGGCCGAATGTGCCTGCATCACAGCTGTATGATCATATACATCAATAATCAAGCCCGGCAAGTTGTCTCCTTCGCCATGAACCAGACGGTAAGTATTGTTTGCAGGATTACCGGCCAAACCCAAACTGCGGCGCAAATCGTATGCCACTTCCAGTTTATGCTTCCAAAATTCATGATCAATCTCACCTTCCTTGAAAGAGAGCACGCGCACGGCAATACTTCCTATCTGGAAATGCCCGCAAGCTATAAACTCTTTCTTCGAAGTGTACACATCCACTATCTCGCCTTCTTCGGGTTCTCCCTCAATGCGCTGGATAGCTCCGGAGAATACCCACGGATGAAAACGCTTTAACGACTCTTCCTTACCCGGTTTCAGGTATACTTTCTTATAAGCCATTTGTATTTACTGTTGTTTCTATTGGTTCTTCCTCTGTTATCTCATAACCGCCCGTACGTTCCAATTCCGTCAGGCAATTGTAAATTTCCACACAAGCCCACGCATCCGTGGCTGCATATAGTTTCTGTCCCTCGCTGAGCACCTCCGCCTCCCAATTGGAAAGACGCTGGCTTTTTGAAATCTTCTGGCCAAACAAATTGGCGAAGATTTTTTGCAGACTCCGGTCAGCTATGCCGAATCGTCCTACATAGTCCTGTAACTCTATCCAGTTTCCCCGGTCGGGATGCACATCCTCACGCTTCCGCAACGAGTTAAAATCGTCTTTCAGAGACAAACCTATCTTCAAGGTATCGCTCATCAAAAACTCTTGCAGAGAATCAGGCATACCTATCCGGTTCAGGCGAAACAAGAAACAGGTATCTTGCGTAGATATTTGCAACAAAGCTACCTTATGGGTAGTACCGCGTTTAAAAGAAGGGCGTGTTTCCGTATCCACTCCCACTATGCGTTGATCTTTCAAATAGGCTACCGCTTTTTCGGCCTCACTCTCGGTATAAATCACGAAGATGCGTCCCGGAAAAAGCACCTTGGGCATTGCTGCTATCTCGGCTTTAGTAATCGTTTTCCTTATTTGTTTCATAATAATGAATTCTCATCTTCCATTTCTTCCTCCTCGCCATCATCGGCAGGGCTGTACTTCACATCATGCAAAGCACGCATAGTGTTTACCAGCCGTTGTCCCCAAAACTCTCTGAAATGTTCCTTGCAGACCACTAAAGAATCGTTCATCGTCTCATTCAGTCCCAGTTGGAACACACTGATAAAGTCCTTCAAATCCTGATAGATATCTGCCAAATCCTCTGAAATACATTTTTTGATGGGCGTGTCACTGTACACCATATCCGGCAAGAACACTTCCAGATAATCATCCTTGGCTCCTAACACACCGGCTATAGCCCTACGTATCAGTTCATAATCTTCTTCAGTAACGAAGGTTTCGGGTTCGTCCTCTCCTATCGGCTCACACGGAGGCAACAAAGTCGCTTTCAAATAAAGCAACGGAAGTATTTTTAAGGCGGTATCTACAAAGTCATAGCGTTTCATATCACGGGCACGTTCCAGAAAGCCACAAAATTCGGCGGCTACCGTTACAAACTCTACTGTATTTTTGTCAAATATCACCTGACTGTACTTTTCCATAAACATTAAAATTGAATCGCAAAGTTAAGAAAAAAGAGATTAAATAAGGCAATAATTAATGTTTTTCATGTACATTTGCGAAATAATAAATAGAACGAAGACCTATGGCAAAGAAAAAATCAGATAAGGAGACAGAGCCTAAAAAGGTATCTACCAAACGATTCTCCGCTTTTTTAAAGAACGAAACCACACATTTTGTAATCGGATTGATCAGTGTAATTTTTGCAGTTTATCTGTTACTGGCATTTACCTCTTTCTTCTTTACGGGGGCCGCCGACCAAAGTATTTTGGATAATCAGCAGCCGGGTGAACTGATGCAAACCGCCAATCATGTAAAAAATTACGCCGGAGCACGCGGTGCACAACTTGCCGAATTCCTTATAAACGAATGTTTCGGCTTAGCTGCTTATTTTATCATTTTATTCCTGGCCGTAGTGGGTATGAAATTAATGAAAGCTTACCAGTTCCGTATCTGGAAATGGTTTATGTCCTGTTCTATCCTGCTCATCTGGTTCTCTATCACATTGGGATTTATTTTTGACGGCACCTTTGGGGATAGTTTTATCTATCCGGGGGGATTGCACGGACATAATGTAAGCAATTGGCTGATTTCACAAATTGGGATTCCAGGTTTGGGATTATTGCTGTTCATAGCGGCACTATTGTTCTTTATCTATTTAAGTAACGAAACCATACTGGTTATCCGTAAAGCACTGCGTCCCAGCTTCAGACGAAAGAAAAAAGAGGATCAAACAATTTCTGCAACTGAAGAAAATCCGATTAAAGAAGCTCCCCGGAAGGAAGAATCCAGGAAAGAATTCTCTAATCCCGGTCCTGCTATCGTAGATTTCGAATTAGAACAACCGACAAAGAAAGAAGAGGAAGTGGAAGAACAAGTGCCCTTCCCTTTTGAGAGCAAGCAGGTTACCGAACCGGCAGTGATAGAAGAACCTGCCTACACAAACGAAGAAGAGGAAGTTGAAAATACAGATGAACCTGATTTTTCAATCAGTGAAGAAACAAATGAAGAAGACGAGGCGTACAAAGGTCCCGTACTTCCACCATACAACCCTCGTCTGGATTTGGAAAACTACAAATTCCCTAGTCTGGATTTGCTAAATGAATATGAAGATGATGGTCCTAATATTGACATGGAAGAGCAAAACGCCAACAAAGACCGCATCATCAAGGTTTTACGTAGCTTCGGTATTGAAATCAGTTCCATCAAGGCAAGTGTAGGTCCTACCATCACATTATACGAAATTACTCCGGCAGAGGGGGTACGTATCTCTAAAATCAGGAACTTGGAGGATGATATCGCATTAAGTTTGTCGGCACTGGGTATCCGCATCATTGCTCCGATACCGGGCAAAGGCACTATCGGTATTGAGGTTCCGAATGCCAATCCGCGCATTGTACCGATGAAATCCATCCTGAACAGCAAAAAGTTCCAAGAAACCACCTATGAGCTGCCTGTGGCATTAGGCAAGACCATTACGAACGAAGTCTTTATGGTGGACTTGGCAAAAGCCCCCCACATGTTGGTAGCCGGCGCTACCGGACAGGGTAAGTCCGTAGGATTGAATGCCATCGTGACCTCTTTATTATATAAGAAGCATCCGGCAGAACTTAAGTTTGTAATTGTAGACCCCAAGAAGGTGGAGTTCGCTATCTATGCTCCGATTGAGAAGCATTTTCTGGCCAAGCTGCCGGATGGAGAAGACGCGATTATCACCGATGTTACCAAAGTGGTACAAACCTTGAACTCACTATGTATAGAGATGGACAGCCGATACGACTTGCTGCGTAAAGCCGGTTGCCGTAATATTAAGGAATATAACGCGAAATTCATCAACCGGCAGTTGAATCCGGAAAAAGGACACCGCTTCATGCCTTACATAGTGATTATCATTGATGAGTTCGGTGACCTGATTATGACTGCGGGTAAGGAAGTGGAATTACCAATCTGCCGTATCGCCCAGTTGGCACGTGCAGTAGGCATACATGCCATTATCGCGACCCAGCGTCCGACAACGAACATTATTACCGGTACTATCAAAGCTAACTTCCCGGCACGTGTTGCCTTCCGTGTAGCTGCCATGATGGACTCACGTACTATTCTGGACCGTTCGGGAGCACAACAGCTGATTGGTAAGGGAGATATGCTTTACTTGCAAGGTAATGATCCGGTACGTGTGCAATGTGCATTCGTGGATACTCCTGAAGTGGAAAAAATAGCCAATTACATCAGTAAACAACAAGGATACACCACCGCATTCATGTTGCCCGAATATGTAGGCGAAGAGAGTGAAAGCAGCGTTGGCGAAGTAGACATGAACCGGTTAGACCCTATGTTTGAAGACGCAGCCAGACTGGTCGTGATTCACCAGCAAGGCTCTACCTCATTAATCCAACGCAAGTTCTCTATCGGCTATAACCGTGCGGGACGTATCATGGACCAACTGGAAAAAGCTGGAATTGTTGGCCCCACTCAAGGAAGCAAGGCGCGTGACGTACTCTGCATGGATGAAACAGACCTGGAAATGAAATTGAACAATCTGCAACAATAAGTTGTTTAATAATGTTATGATAAAAATGAAAAGAACATATTTACTGGTATTAATCCTTTTCCTTTCAGTCAGCCTATCCGCACAAAAGGACAAACAGGCACGGGAGATATTGGACAAAACCGCCAATGCCCTGCAACAGGCCGGAGGCATCCGTGCCACCTTTGGAGGGACAGGAAATGGAACCTTATTGCTAAAAGGCAACCGGTTCTATCTGAACAGTGGCGGAATACAAAGCTGGTTTGACGGAACAACGCAATGGAGTTATCTGGAAAGCAGCGAAGAAGTGAATGTGAGCAATCCTACCCCGGAAGAGTTGCAAACCATCAATCCTTATGCACTGTTATCCATTTACAAAAGCGGATATAATTATAAGTATACAGGGATCAAAAGCCGTAACGGCAAACAGGGGTTTGAAGTGATACTGACTCCGGAGAATAAACAGGATATCACATCCATCACCTTGTTCGTTTCCCAAACATATCAGCCTTTATATATAAAGGTAGAACAAAGTAATAAATCGGCAAATGAGATTATCGTCACTTCTTACCAAACCAACCAGCCGCTGGACAATGCGACATTCAAGTTTGATAAAAAGAAATTCCCAAATGCCGAAGTGATAGACTTACGATAACAAGCAGAGTTCAAGATAGAGAGATAATATAATATTCATCAAATTAAATTAAGTAAAGAAATAAGTATTATGAGTACAGAAAAAGTTAAATGCCTTATCATCGGCTCAGGTCCTGCCGGCTACACCGCCGCCATTTATACAGGACGTGCCAACATCGCCCCGGTCTTATATGAAGGTCTACAGCCCGGAGGCCAGTTGACCATCACTACCGAGGTGGAAAATTTCCCCGGATATCCCGAAGGTATCAGCGGTACCCAACTGATGGAGGACTTGCGCAAACAAGCAGAACGCTTCGGCGCGGATATCCGCAATGGCATTGCAACCTCCGCCGACCTGAGCAAACGTCCTTACCGTATCACCATTGATGACGAAAAAGTGATTGAGGCAGAAACTGTAATTATATCCACAGGTGCCACCGCCAAATATCTAGGTCTGGAAGACGAACAGAAATATGCCGGAATGGGTGTAAGCGCCTGCGCCACCTGCGACGGTTTCTTCTATCGCAAGAAAACCGTAGCTGTAGTAGGTGGCGGTGACACTGCTTGCGAGGAGGCTGTCTATCTGGCAGGACTGGCCAAACAGGTTTACCTGATTGTACGCAAACCGTTCTTACGCGCATCCAAGATTATGCAGGCACGTGTTATGAACCATCCTAACATCAAGGTACTGTTCGAGCACAACGCTGTCGGCTTATACGGAGAGAATGGCGTAGAAGGTGTTCATTTGGTAAAGCGTCAGGGTGAATGCAACGAAGAACGTTATGACTTGCCTATTGACGGATTCTTTCTGGCTATCGGCCATAAACCCAATTCAGACATTTTCAAGGATTATTTGGACACAGACGAAGTAGGCTACATTATAACAGAAGCAGGTACTCCGCGTACGAAGGTTCCCGGTGTGTTCGCTGCCGGTGATGTGGCCGACCCGCATTATCGTCAGGCTATCACTGCTGCCGGAAGTGGCTGCAAGGCTGCCATAGAAGCAGAAAGATACCTATCTGCCAACGACTTATTATAATAAAAACAAACTAACCCCACAACAAACACTATGACACATTTTCTAAGGAAGATGGCAGCTGCCTGGATTATTCTAGGCAGCGTGTCGGTGGGCTTTGCACAACAGCAAATGCCTCCCATCCCGACGGACCCTAACGTTCGCATCGGTAAATTGGACAACGGATTGACTTATTACATCCGTCACAACGAACTCCCGGAAAAAAGAGCCGATTTCTACATCGCTCAAAAAGTAGGTTCCATTTTGGAAGAAGACAACCAGCGAGGCTTGGCACACTTCTTAGAACACATGTGCTTTAACGGGACTAAAAACTTTCCCGACAAAACCCTCATCCAATATCTGGAAAGCATAGGGGTGAAATTCGGTGAAAACCTGAATGCTTATACCAGCATAGATGAAACCGTATACAATATTTCCAATGTTCCCGTGATACGTGACGGCGTTGTAGATTCTTGTTTGCTGATTTTGCATGACTGGGCCGACGACCTGACACTGGATCCTAAGGAAATAGACAGCGAACGCGGTGTGATTCATGAGGAATGGCGTACCAGCACAAACGCTATGATGCGTATGTACGAAAAAGCCCTCCCTACCCTTTATCCGGAAAGTAAATATGCCTATAGGCTTCCCATCGGCATTATGGAAGTAGTAGACAATTTCCCTTATCAGGCATTACGCGATTATTATGAAAAATGGTATCGTCCGGACCAACAGGGTATTGTCGTAGTAGGCGATATAGATGTAGACAAGATTGAGGCAAAGATTAAGAAGATATTCTCTCCTATTAAAATGCCAGACAACCCGGCAGAACGAGAATACTTCCAAGTTCCCGACAATAAGGAAACTATTGTAGCAATAGAAACAGATAAAGAACAGGCAAACCCAGTAGCTTATTTATGCTACAAACATGAAGCTATTCCTAATGAACAAAAGGGAAACATGGATTATCTGGTAGTGAACTACATGAAATCCATGATAGAAAATATGTTGAACGCCCGTCTGAACGAACTGACCCAAACAGCCAATCCTCCTTTCATCTTCGCTCAAGTCAGCGACCAAGAATTCCTGATTTCCAAAACAAAAGATGCCTTTACAGGAATAGTAGCAAGCAAAGAAGATGGAATTGACAGTGCAATAACTGCCATTGTACGCGAAATTGAACGGGTCCATAAATTTGGTTTCACCGCGTCCGAATATGCCCGCGCCAAAGCGGATTATCTGCGTATGCTGGAATCTGCATACAACGAACGCAATAAAGTGAAAAACGGTGCATACGTGGATGAATATGTACGCCACTTCATTGACAACGAACCGATTCCAGGTATTGAAAATGAATATGCCATTATGAATCAGATCGTCCCCAACCTGTCTGTGGAAATGGTAAACAGTCTGATCCCGGCCTTGGTTACCGACAGCAATCTGGTAGTAAATGTATTCTTCCCAGAAAAGGAAGGATTAAAAGTTCCATCCAAGGAAGAAATTTTGGCTGCTGTCAATAAGGTAAAAGCTGAAACACTGACTGCTTATGAAGACAAAGTTTCTGATGAACCTTTGATTTCTGAAAAGCCCCAAGGTGGAAAGATTACAAAACAGGAAAATGGTCCGTTCGGTTCTACTATCCTGACTCTATCCAATGGAGTACGCGTTATCTTAAAGTCGACCGATTTCAAAGCGGATGAAATCAGAATGAGAGCTTTCAGTCCGGGTGGCAGTTCCTTGTTCCCGAATGATGAAATTATCAATATCAATGTCATGAATGATGTGGCAAGTATCGGCGGTTTGGGTAACTTCAGCAATGTTGATCTGGAGAAAGTATTGGCAGGTAAAAAAGCGAGTGTAAGTGCTTCTGTCGGTGGCAATACAGAGGGGCTGAGCGGAAGCTGCTCACCCAAAGATTTTGAGACCTTGATGCAATTAGTCTATTTGTCATTCACGGCTCCACGAATGGACAATGATGCATTCACTTCATTCAAGAACCGTCTGCAAGCATCTTTGGCAAATCAAGAGGCCAACCCCATGACTGCCTTACAGGATACGTTGCAAAAAGCCCTCTATATGGGACATCCGCGTACTATCCGTATGAAAGCCGATATGGTGGACAAGATTGACTATACCAAAGTTATGGAGATGTACAAAGACCGTTTCAAAGACGCCAGCGACTTTACTTTCATCTTTGTAGGAAACATCAAACCGGAAGAAGTAGAGCCGTTAATTGCAACTTATCTGGGAGCTTTGCCTTCTGTCAACCGCAAGGAAACCTTCCGTGACAATCACATTGATATGCGCCAAGGTGACTATAAGAACATTTTCAGCAAAAAACTGGAAACGCCCAAAGCCTCTGTACTGGTTATCAACAATGGTAAATGTGCATATACTCTGAAAAACCAAATCATGATGAGTATGCTTTCACAGATACTGAATATCATGTATACCGAAAGTGTGCGTGAAAAAGAAGGCGGTACGTACGGAGTAAGCGCATTCGGCAGTCTGACCAAATATCCAAAAGAGAAAGCGGTTCTGCAAATCTATTTCGATACCGATCCTGCCAAACGTGCCAAAATGACGGATATCATTTTGAATGAACTGAATCAGTTTGTCGACCAAGGACCGTCTGCCGAAAATTTGAACAAGGTAAAAGAATTCATGCTGAAGAAATACAAGGAAAATGCCAAAGAAAACAGTTATTGGGTAAATATACTGGGTGAATATTTCTGGGAAGGGACAGACATGAACACCGGCTACACAAATACCGTAAACAGCATTACTGCTAAAGATCTGCAAGAATTTACCAAAGCCTTGTTGGAACAGAATAACCGTGTAGAAGTAAGCATGACCTCGGAAGAAACAAAATAATCCAAGCCTATGCTTCTATCTATTATAAGACAGAATCAAAAACTTGCGGCCAAGCGGAATCCTGCATTTGACAGGAACCGCTTCGCCAAGTTTTTAATTTACTTTATGGTCGCTTTTTGGGCAGCATACCTCATCTTTATCGGGGTCATGCTGTCCTTTGCTTTTGAAGATATCTTTCCCAGCATGGAACCTTACCATATTATGAACCAAGGGTTGATTTATCTTCTGATACTTGATTTCCTGTTACGCTTCATGCTCCAACCGGCCATGTCGCAAGAGATCAAGCCCTATCTGCTTATGCCGGTAAAAAAGAATAAGCTGGTGGATACCCTGTTACTACAATCCGGAATCAGCAGTTACAATTTCTTCTGGTTTTTCCTGATCATACCTTTTGCTCTGCTTACGATTATCCGTTTCTACGGACTCACGGGCATCCTATGCTATCTGTGCGGCATTTGGCTTCTGATGGTTATGAACTGTTATTGGTATTTGATATGCAAAACTTTACTGAATGAGAAACTGCTTTATATACTTCTCCCGATCGGAGTATACGGATTATTAGCGGGAACTGAATTTATTCCCGAAGGAAACCCGGTTTCCACGTTCATGATGAATTTGGGAGAAGGATTTATAGAAGGAAACATACTCGCCTTTCTAGGTGTCATAGCAGCCATTCTGTTACTTCTGCTAGTAAATCGCAAGCTACAGCTACACTTCATCTATAATGAAATAGCCAAAGTGGAAGACACCAAGATGAAGCATGTATCCGAATATAAATTCCTGGACCGCTATGGTGACGTAGGTGAATATCTACGTCTGGAACTAAAACTGTGTTTCCGTAACAAAACCGTAAAGACACAATTCCGCATGGGATTTATCATCATGCTGGCTTTTTCGGCACTGATTGCCTTCACGGATGTGTATGACGGAACAGGAATGATAAATTTTATCTGCATATACAATTTTGCCATTTTAAGTATCATGACCCTGGGGCAAGTGATGTCTTTTGAGGGCAACTATCTGGATGGTCTTATGAGCCGTAAGGAATCTATCTATAACTTGCTTCGTGCCAAGTATTACCTGAACTGCATCATCGTGTTCATCCCTTTCCTGATTATGATGATCCCTGTAGCTAAGGGCAAGATACCCTTCCTCATGGCTCTATCCTATATGCTGTTTACAACAGGATTCGTATTCGCCATGATGCTGCAACTGGCTGTGTACAATAAAAAGACACTCCCGTTAAACGCCAATGTCATGCGAAGTAATCGGGGAAGTTCCTTATTCCAGACCATTATCATCTCATGTGCTTTTTTCCTGCCCTTGATTATCAACAAAGCTCTGACAGCTTTCTTTGAACAGGATACAGCCTGCATCATCATGATGATTATAGGGTTGTTACTGATTGCAACCCACAATATTTGGATAAAAAATATCTATAACCGTTTCATGAAGCGCCGTTATGAGAATATGGAAGGCTTCCGTGACTCACGTTAAAACGAATTGCGTATGAATATCATAATAAACCAATTACAAAAGAACTTTGGCCCGAAAGTGGCTGTAGACATAGAAAATTACTCCATTCAAAGCGGTAACATGTTGGGACTGGTGGGCAATAACGGAGCAGGAAAAACGACCCTGTTCCGCCTGATGCTGGACTTGCTGAAAGCCGACGGAGGCAGTGTACATATCGGAAACATCGATGTGAGCTGGAGTGAGGAATGGAAAAATATAACGGGAGCTTTCATTGACGAAGGTTTCCTGATAGATTATCTTACCCCCGAAGAATATTTCTACTTTGTAGGAAAAATGTACGGACTAACAAAAGAAGAAGTAGATAAACGTGTCGCTAGGTTTGAACGTTTTATGAATGGCGAAGTCATCGGACAAAAAAAACTGATTCGTAACTATTCGGCAGGCAACAAACAGAAAATAGGTATCATTTCGGCTATGCTGCACCAACCGCAGGTACTGGTTCTAGATGAACCGTTCAACTTTCTGGACCCTAGTTCGCAGTCCATTATCAAGCATTTACTGAAAGCTTATAATGAAGAAACCGGAGCCACCATACTGGTATCCAGCCATAATCTGAACCACACAGTAGATATATGCCCACGCATCGCTCTGTTGGAAAACGGAAAGATTATCCGAGATATTGACAATAAAGGGAATTCCGCCGAAAAGGAATTAGAGGACTATTTTAATGTAACAGAATGAAAAAACTACTATTCCATTTGCTGGTATTAGGTACACTGGCCATGTTGTTGGTTTCATGCGGTACCTCTGCCCCACGTTATAACTACAAAGAACTGGCGCGTGCCTCCATCCGTCTGAATATGGATATTGACATGAAAGACAATCACCAACTGTACGTAGAATCAGCAGCATGGCTGGGAGTCCCCTACCGTGGCGGTGGTAACAGCAAACGGGGAGTGGACTGTTCCGGACTGACTTCACATTTATATAAAAAGGTATACCACAAAAAATTGAAACGTAATTCGGATGACCAACGTACCCAAGATTGCCATAAAGTAAGTAAGAGAAACTTGCGCGAAGGAGATTTGGTATTCTTCCATAACGGCAGAAAAAAACGGATTGCCAGTCATGTAGGTATTTATTTGAAAGATAATAAGTTCATCCATGCCAGTACCAGCCGGGGAGTCATAATCAGCAGCCTGAATGAAGATTATTACCGTAAACACTGGTTAAGTGGAGGCCGTCCTTGACAAGATCCTTGCGGACAATATATTCATTACACTAAAATGAATTTAATTTGAAAGAATGAAATACACAACATACCTTTTTGATTTTGATTACACACTAGCCGATTCTTCACGCGGCATCGTTATCTGCTTTCGTAATGTACTGGAACGCCATGGGCATACGGGCATCAGTGATGAAGCCATAAAACGCACCATTGGAAAAACACTGGAAGATTCATTCAGTATTTTGAGCGGAATCACTACTCCCGAAACATTAGCCGAATATAAAAAAGAATATGTAAAGGAAGCAGATACATACATGACTGTCAACACTTTCTTTTTTCCTGAAACGGTTACCGTGCTGAAAACACTGAAAAGCCAAGGTGCCCAAATAGGTATCATTTCCACTAAATTCCGTTTTCGTATCCGCGAAATGGTAGACCAACATTTTCCGAAAGATTTTTTTGACATTATTATCGGAGGAGAGGATGTAAAGCAAGCCAAGCCAGATCCCCAAGGTATAAAAAAAGCACTACGCCGGCTGCATCGCCGGAAAAGCGAAACACTCTACATCGGTGACAGCACAGTGGACGCAGAAACCGCCCAAGCAGCCAAAGTAGACTTCGTAGGTGTGCTCAATGGCATGACAACCCGCGAAGAACTGATGGTCTACCCACACCGGCAAATACTAGACAATCTTTCGTTACTTCCATTAATTCATAAATTCACCCCTTACGAACCAGACAAACATTTTCCGGAAAAGTTCTTTTATTCTTCCTGTTTTCCCCAAAAAATAGTAGCCTTCTACAAACTGCTCCATCAAAAACAAATAAGAGGGAAACATGAAATAAAAGAAAATCCGACATGTTGCGTCTGTAAGAACTGCAGAAACACGTTTCAAGGAAATTATTGTCCCCATTGCGGACAAAACCGCCACACGCCACGTTTTACCATACGAAATGCCTTTCAGAATATTTTAAGTGGGTTCTTTAACATAGACCATGGTTTCAGCCGTAACCTGATAGAACTACTCTACCGACCAGGATACATGATACGGGATTATCTGAAGGGAAAACGTGTACATTACTATAAACCATTTCAAACCTTGTTCGTTCTGGCTGCTCTATACATCATGGGCGTACAACTCATTGACCCGGCAGCGATAAAACTATCGGAAAAGGAAATGGAAGAAGAGCCTACTATCGCCAGCCTGATGGACGACATCAAGTACCAACAGGAACAGACATCAGACAGTTGTACCAAATATTATCTAGGACAAAGTATTACCTATGCAGACAGTGCACAGTGGGCCCAAACTCACAGTTTATCAGAATCAATACAAGCACAAATCGATGCAAAATTCAGCAATCAAGACCCCAATGAGCTAAAAAAAGAAATAAGCAAACAAATAAAAAAGGAGCTTAAACAAAAAATAAAAGCAAAAAACGGCGAGATTGATGACTGGAGAGGTCTGATGAAAGAAATTGGTACGACTTTGGCAAGACAAGATAGCTTACGGATGGCCACTTTAGGAAGAGAAGCCAACAAACAAGACTCAACCATATCGGAAATAAGAAAAAACATATTGGCAAACATGGCCCAACAAGATAATCCCTATGAAGATCAAGATATCTGGAATGATTTGAGCGAAGCCGGAAGTGAAATGAAAAATGTCTTTAACGAAATGACTAACAATTATTTCACAGAAAATAGCTTTCTCTCTGCAGTCGGTAACCTGATGAAAAGTTGGATACATGGCAACAAAGCCTTCAGCATCCTTGCTCTGCTCCCTCTTTTTACAATAAGCACCCGGTTAAGCTTCTGCCGGACCTCTATCGGACGTAGACTAAATCTGACGGAAAACTTTTTTGCACAAGTTTATATAGCCTGCCAAATCTTATGGATTTCTTTACTGATCCTGCCATTTACCGGAACAGCACATTTGAATGATATTTTTGATTTAAGTTACAAAGCAATCTTTATATTATTTGTCTGGGATTACCGCCAACTGTTCGGACTTTCCTGGTGGAAAAGCTTCTGCCGTACAATAATCATGTTTTGGTATTGCTTTTTGGGACTGTTGCTAGTCTGTTCTATCATTATAGGCATCATTGTATTGATAGCCTATATTATACAATGGGGTAAATAAAAGTACAATCACACAAACCTTATTTATACAATCGCGCATCCACAAAATGCAATATGAATAAAAACATTGAGTACAAGAAAAAAGAAGATGTTTTTTCTTTGCAGATATAAATAAATATAGTAATTTTGTGCCCGATTTAGTCCGATGAGGTAGAAAAGTGAAGGCAGTGATGCATTCCACCTTACGGAGAAAACCGTTTAATATTATAAAAAGATGTACGTAATTGTAGAAATTAACGGTCAGCAGTTCAAAGCTGAAGAAGGCAAAAAACTGTTTGTACACCACATTCAGAACGCAGAAAACGGCGCAACTGTTGAATTTGAAAAAGTATTGTTGGTAGACAACAATGGAACAGTAACTGTAGGTGCTCCTACTGTAGAAGGTGCCAAGGTAGTTTGTGAAGTAGTATCTCCGCTGGTAAAAGGCGACAAAGTACTTGTATTCCACAAAAAGAGAAGAAAAGGTTATAGAAAACTGAACGGTCACCGCCAGCAGTTTACAGAGTTAACTATTAAACAAGTTATTGCTTAATCATTTAAAATTTAAGAAGAAATGGCACATAAAAAAGGTGTAGGTAGTTCTAAGAACGGCCGTGAATCAGCAAGTAAGAGATTAGGCGTTAAGATATTTGGTGGACAGGCTTGTAAAGCAGGTAACATCATTGTTCGTCAGAGAGGTACAGAATTCCATCCGGGTGAAAACATCGGTATGGGACGTGACCATACTCTTTTCGCTTTAGTAGATGGTACAGTATGTTTCAAAGTAGGTCGCAATGACAGAAGATCTGTTTCTGTTGTTCCGGCTGTAGAAGCATAATCAGTTACAAAATAAAAAAATTGAAAGACTCTTCATTCCTTGAAGAGTCTTTTCTTTTAGAATACCCTGAACACTAAAACCTTACCTTCAGTTCGGATTATAAAATGCCTGGCCAATGCCTCATTCAAAGTCCCTTGCCACCAATTGGTAAACACAGACAAAGGATAAGCCAACCCTTCGGCAGATAAAGCCGTACTATTCATATTAAAAACAGAAATCTGCTGACCGATATAAGATTCAAACATACTGTCCTCCCTTATGGGAACAAAAATACCATAATCAGTCATCATACTAACCTCCGCCTGCTCCATATAATCCGCCAGCAAGCTGACATTCCCTATTGTATGATCTTCTCTTTTTCCTGTAGCCCCCATGATAGTAATACGCTTCCTCTCCTGTGACAGGCAGAAGCGAAATGCCTTACTCAAATCATTTGTTTCCTGCTCTGCCTCACTATGAATCAACGAAGCATATCGCTCTTTAATATCCGGCAATAAAGAATCGCCATCGCCAACAATGGCTTCCGGCATTCTACCTGAACGAATATAAGTATTTGCTGCCCCGTCACAACAAACCACATAAAGACACTGCCTCAACCACTCCAGTGCCAACGGATGGGAAGGGAAATCACCATCAGCCAGAATAATTGTTTCCGGCACGTCACATCCTATCGGTAATTTATACTCTTTCATAAGATAAATTCATTAATTGTTTCCACTTCAAATAACCGAAACAAGCGATTACCGCATAAAGTCCATACAAAAAAGAAGTGAAATATAAATCTTTGTAAATATAGATACCACAAGAAACAGCATCAACAACCAGCCATGCCAACCATTGTTCCACATATTTATGTGCAAGCATCCACATGGCAATAATACTAAGTGCTGTTGTAAAACTATCCCACCAGGGCACCGTACTATCTGTACAAGTTTCGAGAATAATCCCTATCAGCACAAACACCACAAGCAGCACAACAAACATAGGCAACAGCAGCTTAGACGGTGTGCCGGAAACAGGCTTCTCCCCTTTATCCGGCGTATGGCGCAACCACATCCACCAACCATAAATTCCAGCCAACAAATAATAGATACTGATAACAGAATCGGCATACAGACCCACTTGATAATAAACAACTATATAAATGGCAGGCATAATGACACTGACCGGCCACAACCAAATGCTCGCCCTATATTCAAACCATAAATAAAGCAGACCGATTAAAGCGCCCGCTATCTCAAGATAATTCATCTTTCTTACTTTTCATTTTCTAATCCGGATGCAAAAGTAACGAATAACTCATACACCTTACCATTTTTTTATCTATCTTTGTCCATTAATTCAAGAAATATCAAAAAGACTGAAAAGATATGCTTACCATTAAACAAATTACAGAGAATACGGAAGAGGTAATCCGCGGACTGGAAAAGAAGCATTTTAAAGATGCAAAAGCAACGATAGAACAAGTGCTTGCATTCAATGACAAAAGACGTAGCACGCAGAATCAATTAGATAAAAACCTGGCAGAAGTGAACTCGCTCTCCAAATCTATCGGGCAACTGATGAAAGAAGGGAAGAAAGAAGATGCTGAAACAGCTAAAGCACGTGTAGCCGAAATCAAAGAAACCAGCAAAGCTTTACAAGCAGAAATGGACAAAGCACAGGAAGACATGACCAACCTGCTTTACACCATTCCCAATGTTCCTTATGACAGTGTGCCCGAAGGTGTAAGCGCTGAAGACAATGTGGTGGAAAAAATGGGCGGTATGGAAACCGAACTCCCCAAGAATGCGCTTCCCCATTGGGAACTTGCCAAAAAATACGACTTGATAGATTTTGACTTGGGCGTGAAAATCACAGGGGCAGGTTTTCCTGTATATAAAGGTAAAGGGGCACGTCTTCAACGCGCATTAATCAATTTCTTCCTAGATGAAGCCCGCGCTTCCGGTTACGAAGAAATCATGCCACCGACGGTAGTAAACACCGCATCGGGCTACGGAACAGGACAACTTCCCGACAAAGAAGGACAAATGTATCATTGTGAAGTAGATGATTTGTACTTGATTCCAACCGCAGAAGTTCCTGTAACCAATATCTATCGTGACGTGATTTTGGACGAAAAACAATTGCCTATCAAGAATTGCGCATATACTCAATGTTTCCGTCGTGAAGCCGGATCTTACGGCAAAGACGTACGTGGGTTGAACCGTTTGCACGAATTCTCAAAAGTAGAACTGGTACGCATTGACAAACCCGAACATTCCAAACAGTCACATCAGGAAATGTTGGACCATGTAGAAGGCCTGTTGAAGAAATTAGAACTCCCCTATCGCATTCTCCGCCTTTGCGGTGGTGATATGAGTTTTACAGCTGCACTTTGCTTTGACTTTGAGGTTTATTCGGAAGCACAACAGCGTTGGCTGGAAGTAAGTTCTGTATCCAATTTCGATACGTATCAGGCTAATCGCCTGAAATGCCGTTACCGTTCTGCCGAAAAGAAAACAGAATTATGCCATACTTTGAACGGTTCCGCACTGGCTTTGCCGCGTATTGTTGCAGCCTTATTAGAAAATAATCAGACTCCGGAAGGTATCCGTATCCCTAAAGCATTAGTTCCTTATTGCGGATTCGAGATGATTGACTAATAACAGCTAATTACATATATTGAATGTCATTCTGAGTATTATTCAGAATCCGATCTTTCCCGACAGATTCTGTCTTGTATGCAGAATGACATTCTTTTTTATTATTTCAACCTGATTACTAACCATTTAACCTATTATTATGAATACTTCACAGAAAAATTTCATGGTACCTCTTGCCTTTGTAGGCATGATGTTTTTTGCAATTGGTTTTGCATTGGGCATTAACTCTTTCCTAATGCCGGTATTAGAACGGTCAATGGAAATGTCGGCTTCAGAATCCAATCTCCTGCTTGCCGCCACGTTTGTTCCATTCCTAATTTTTGGTATACCGGCCACCAAATGCATTGAAGCCATCGGTTACAAAAAAACAATGGCTCTTTCATTCATCATTTTCGCTATCGCTTTCGGATTATTCATCCAAGCAGCCGCTACAGAATCTATTGTATGGTTTCTTTTCGCCTCATTCATCTGTGGTGCCGCCAATGCAGTACTCCAAGCGTCAGTAAATCCATATGTAACTATTCTTGGACCTATAGAGTCTGCCGCAAAACGTATTTCCATCATGGGTATTTGCAACAAACTGGCTTGGCCTGCTACTACTCTTTTTATTACCTTAGTAATCGGCAAAACCATAGACCAAATAAAAATGGAAGATTTGTTCCAGCCATTTGGTATTATTGTCGGTATTTTCGTTGTATTAGGCATTATCGCCTTAATGGCTCCACTGCCTGAAGTAAAAGCTGCCGGAGAGGATGCCGCCACAGATGCGGAAGAAGCGGTTGCCTGTCCGTATGCAGAAGGTAAAACTTCCATCATGCAATTTCCTCACTTGCTATTAGGAGTACTTGCTCTTTTCCTTTATGTAGGTGTGGAAACCATAGCCTTGGCAACTGCAACCGGATATGCCAAAGCATTGGAGCTGCCGGGTGACAATTACGGATTTATCCCTTCCATTGGTATGGTAGTAGGATACATTTGCGGCGCAACCTTAATCCCTAAATATCTGAGCCAGGCTACCGCAATGAAAATATGTGCCATCATAGCCATCATTGGTTCTGCATTAGTAGCAACCATGCCGGCTGAAATTTCAATCTATTGCATATTCTTTATGGCATTAGGATGCTCATTAATGTGGCCCGCATTATGGCCTCTCGCAATGGCGGATCTCGGCAAATTCACCAAAGCCGGCTCTTCATTGCTAACCATGGCTATTGCCGGTGGAGCAGTTATGCCATGGGTGCGCGGTGTGGTTCAAGATGCAACTAGCTTCCAGACCTCCTACTGGATCTGTGTTCCCTGTTTCCTTTTCATCCTATATTATGGAATGATAGGATATAAAATCAGAACAAAGAAATAATCTCTTTTTCACATCAAGAACAAACTGCAACAAAATCAAAAACGGATTTATCATGATAGGATCAGCCGCCCCTCACAAAAGGGCGGCTTTTCTTTTGTCTTTAAAAAATATAATCCTACCTTTGCATAAATTATCAATTTGACAATCAACTCAGAAAAACAACGAACTTATAGTATAGCAAAATGAATAAGATTATTTCAAAAGAACATTTCTCGGAAAAGGTCTTTAAATTGGTCATAGAGGCACCTCTGATTGCCAAGTCACGTAAGGCCGGACATTTCGTAATTGTCCGTGTCGGTGAAAAAGGAGAACGTATGCCACTTACTATCGCCGGTGCCGATCCCGTAAAAGGTACCATCACACTGGTAGTACAGGAAGTTGGTCTTTCTTCTACACGACTTTGTGAATTGAACGAAGGAGATTATATTACAGATGTTGTTGGTCCGCTGGGTAAAGCCACCCACATTGAAAATTTCGGAACTGTAGTCTGTGCCGGAGGAGGAGTAGGCGTTGCTCCGATGCTTCCTATCGTACAGGCTTTGAAAGCTGCCGGCAACCGCGTAATTACCGTATTGGCCGGACGTACCAAAGAATTAATTATCCTTGAGAAAGAAATGCGTGAAAGCTCTGATGAAGTAATCATTATGACAGACGACGGCTCATACGGGCGCAAAGGATTAGTGACTGAAGGCGTGGAGGAAGTAATCAAACGTGAAACGGTAAACAAATGTTTCGCCATCGGTCCTGCCATCATGATGAAATTCGTTTGCCTGCTGACTAAAAAATATGAAATTCCCACAGACGTTTCTCTGAACACCATTATGGTGGATGGAACCGGTATGTGTGGTGCCTGCCGTATCACTGTAGGAGGCAAAACACGTTTTGTTTGTGTTGACGGCCCGGAATTCGACGGCCATCAAGTAGATTTTGACGAAATGTTGAAACGCATGGGAGCTTTCAAAGATATAGAAAAAGAAGAAATTCACAAACTAGACACCGAAAAGCCGACGACTTGTGAAGCGACTAAAGAACTGGACGGCCGGGATGCCGAATGGCGTGCAAGCTTACGTAAAGCCATGAAGCCTAAAGAACGAATGGCTATCCCCCGTGTAAAAATGAACGAACTGGATGCAGAATACCGTTCACATAGCCGTAAGGAAGAAGTCAATCTAGGTTTGAATGAAGAGCAAGCTGTAACGGAAGCAAAACGTTGTTTGGACTGCCCCAACCCTACTTGTATGAACGGATGCCCCGTAGGAATCAATATCCCGAAATTCATCAAAAATATAGAACGCGGTGAATTCCTTGAAGCTGCCAAAACCTTAAAAGCAACCAGTGCATTACCTGCTGTCTGCGGGCGTGTATGTCCTCAAGAAAAACAGTGTGAATCACAATGCACTCATCTGAAAGCCGGACACGAAGCCGTTGCCATAGGCTATTTGGAACGTTTTGCTGCTGATTACGAACGTGAAAGCGGTCAAATATCCGTACCGGAAGTAGCGCAAAAGAACAACATAAAAGTGGCAGTTATCGGTTCAGGTCCCGCCGGACTCTCATTTGCTGGAGATATGGCTAAACAGGGATACGATGTCACTGTATTCGAAGCTTTACATGAAATAGGGGGTGTATTAAAATATGGGATTCCCGAATTCCGCCTACCCAATAAAATCGTAGATGTAGAAATTGACAATTTATCCAAGATGGGTGTCAAATTCATGAAGGACTGCATCGTAGGAAAGACAATCAGTGTGGAAGACTTGGAAGCAGAAGATTTCAAAGGTATATTTGTAGCATCAGGTGCCGGGCTTCCCAACTTCATGAATATCCCGGGTGAAAATTCTATCAATATCATGTCTTCCAACGAATATCTGACTCGTGTAAATCTAATGGATGCAGCCAGTGAGGATTCAGATACTCCTGTAACATTCGGCAAACGTGTAGCAGTAATCGGCGGTGGTAACACAGCTATGGACTCTGTCCGCACAGCACGCCGCTTGGGAGCAGAACGCGCAATGATTATTTACCGCCGTTCGGAAGAAGAAATGCCTGCCCGCCTGGAGGAAGTGAAACATGCTAAAGAAGAAGGTGTGGAATTCCTGACTCTGCATAACCCCATAGAATATATTGCCGATGAAAAGGGGCGTGTGAAACAAGTCGTTTTACAGAAAATGGAATTAGGCGAACCAGATGCTTCCGGCCGTCGCAGTCCGATAGCTATTCCAGGAGCAACAGAAACCATTGACATTGATATGGCGATAGTCAGCGTAGGCGTCTCCCCTAACCCGATTGTTCCCAGTTCCATCCCGGGATTGGAATTGGGACGCAAAGGAACAATTGCCGTAAATGAAAATATGCAATCGTCAATCCCGACTATTTATGCCGGTGGCGATATTGTGCGTGGTGGAGCTACAGTTATCCTTGCAATGGGTGACGGACGTAAAGCAGCTGCTTCCATGCATGCACAACTCTCCTCCAAATAAATATTATCATTTTCACTAATTTAGCCCGTTATTAAAAATTAACGGGCTATTTTTATTCTATACCGAAAATAAATCACACAGACAGAATGGACCCCATAAATCCATATAGACCTATATCGCCTATCTGACCAATGTACTGACATCAATTGAAATACATACCATGAATATGAACTCTGTCACTATATCTGAAAATAAAATACAAAACTTGATTACCAAATATTGAAGTAACTATCTAAATGTCTATATGAAGTGTGCTCCATGACAACAAAAGAGGTGTAAACGAATCCTTTTATTAACCAAATAAAATTTAAAGTATTCACATTATAAACAATTAATAACTCAAATTTAACCAGCATTAAACCCACTCCAGATTACTTTTGTTACCAATTATAACCATAAAGAAAAAACGAATGACCCAAAGGGTAAATTTTAGCATATTATTCTGCACTATCAGTATACTGACAGCACAAGCACAATGGAACAAACAGGACTCGATTCGTTTACAGGAGCTATTGAATGGAGATGGAGAACTAAAAATCAACACAGAAGCCGTAAAGTCTATCCATTTCGACTTTCAATCGGACAAAGACAATATAAAAGGTACTCCAATCATGTCCGAAGACAAACCGTGGATGAAGTTTCTGAAAGACTTGCCTAAAAACTTCGGCGACACAACCAAATGGGTACGCCCTAACTTTGTGCGTCTTACTCCCTACACTCCTTACACCACATGGCATGAAGATCCGGTTAATGATCCCATTTTCTTGAAAAGAAAAGACTCTCTGACAATATCATGGAAACTAAATATCAAACTGATTCCCGGTTTGCGAAACGGCTATGTAATATTACCTGCCGGCATGGATCAAACGGTAACTCCCAGTAATAACCCATTAATAGGAGGACTGGATGCCGACAAATTCCTGTATGAATCTTTAACCAAACGAGGACGTGCCATCCGACGTAATCGTAATCGTGCCAAAGGTTGGAAAATCTATCAAAGTTACGTACCAACCCGACAGGATTCCATCTTGTTTCCTAGAATCAGCAAAGTATCTGAACAAGATTCATTGCCCAAACAAGACACTTTGCTTATCAAAAAGGATTCAGCAATTATTAACCAAAACTCATTACTTCTTAAAGACAAAATAAACGGCAAGGACCAAACAGAGAAAAGCCGCTAAATGGTTCCACTTCAGTTCTGTTTTAAATGCCCAAACAGAAAATAATGTAAATACAGCCAATGTGATAACTTCTTGAATCACCTTGAGTTGCATAATATCAAACGGTCCTCCACTATCTTTGAACCCAAGACGATTGGCAGGAACCTGAAGACAATATTCAAAAAAAGCAATTGCCCAACTAAATGCAATCACACCAATCAACGGAAGGGCTGCAAACCAACTGAACTCTTGTCGCATTTTTAAATGACCATACCAAGCAAACGTCATAAAGACATTTGAAAAAATCAGCAAAATTACTGAATAAATACCATGAGACAACATATATTCTAATCTATTTTTTATCTGGAAACAATCTGCCTATAATATCCATTATGCTTTTAACAACTGCATATCAACAAGCATTTTGGGAGTGCAAAGATAATGGAAATAATCGAATTAAGAATAATACAATGAGTTATTGCCGCAACAAGCATGTTTTATTTCCGTTGAACAAAAAAGCAACCAATTCCACTCTTTCAATCTGCTATTTGTTAAGAAAAAAGTTCATTTGCTAAACCATGTTATAACAAGCTTTTTTTCTTTCTAAGAATTTGGACCCATCTCAGAAATTCGTATATTTGCACTGTGTTTTTCATAGTATTAGATTTAAGGTTAACAAAAGATTGGCTGTCTGGGAAGATAGCCTTTTTTATTTTATCCTTGTTAGCCCCCCCCAAAAAAAGTGTCACTGCTAAAAATGAAAAAGGCAAAAACCAAAGTAAGATTGCTTGCAAAAATATAGGGAATGCCAAAGTATGTTTTTCCCGCATCAGAAAACATGTTTGTACACGTATATTCCCATATAGTTATACATACGTACAGACTTGTGCGGACGTATGTATGTATAATTATATGTCCAAAATAAAATTCCATATCAAAGACAAGGGCGTTTTTTAAAAACGTCTTGATCTTTTTTACCGTTACCGGAACTTTGTAAACCGTCATTCTATGGAAATCCCCCCCTTATGCACACTTCTTGCGAGAAAAAAGCCTGAAAACACCCTACTCCCTATCAAGCCTGAAATAGCCCACAATATATGTATATAACTGAGGACAAGCATGTTACACGAAAACATATTTTAGAACACTATGAGAGCATGAGAGCATAAGTGAGAACAAATATTTTTACTATATGCATATAAGTTGTTTATAATTAGTCTGTTATACAGACAGTGAGGGCATGAGGGCATAAACATCCGAACTTCCTCAAGAGAAAAACTGATACGTCAAGAACATTTCTGAAAGCTATCAGAGAACAAAACAATCCTTCAAGAACCAAAGTCCTTCCCCACGATTTTGCAGATAAACCTCAAACAGACCGAAAAAACCGCTTGTTAAAAACTTGTTTTTCAATTGAAAGGACAGAGAAGCACTCTTTACAAGGCAAAGTCATTTAAAAAAAGAAATAAAACATTGCCCGCAAATAAAGTCTTGCTAGCTTGTTCAAGAACTTTCTATTTATCACAAACTTCAAACTTTATTAAATCATTAAACCATTTCTACCCGTATTTGTCATCTAGGAAACAATAAATAGATTAGATTATGGAAAAAATTATTGAGAGAAATGTCCCTATTGCAGAAGAGAATGTAACATTATCAGGACAACCGGCAACAAATATGTTCGAAGACTGGAGTGAGAACATAACTGAAACAGATCTTTTGCATGAAGAAAAAGATAAAGGACTCTCCCCTAAAAAGAATCCCAAAAAACTAATGAAAGAAATGGATCAGATAGTACAGGATGACATTAAAAACATTCATTAATAACTATTCATCCAATCCCCTTTACTATTTTACATTTGTCCTAGGCTAGTGTACAAAAATCACTTGGCGAAAAGAGTATAAGGACAACTGAATACAAATAAATTGGAAACAGCTGCCATAAAAAACAGTTGTTTCCAATTTCAATTATGAACAAAATCTCTATGACGGCAAATTAATTAAGATAACAACACAAGTCTTGATGCCATCCTGTTGGAGCATTATTCACCTCAACAGGGGTAAAATGATTTATCGCAATCACATTCTTCACTCCACGTACTATATCTTTTGCAAACAACGCTGCAAGTCCTAATCCCATTACCCATACTAACACAACAAAAAACTTTCTCATATCCTAATATATTTAAATGGTTATTCTTATGACAAAGAGAAAACAAAGCCTATGCCAAAACAAGACAGGCTTTGATTATCAATTAAATACATTAAGAATAAGCTATTTTCAAAGAAAAAGATCCACATTTTCATTGTAGAATATTTCTACACTTTCCCCAACAAACCAGACATGTACATCACCTTGTATCCGGCACAACAAACAACAGGAAGGATAACTTTATAACATTCTTCCTCATCTAAATACATTAATAATATTGATAGTTGGTTAAGCTGCACACAAGTACAAACAACTAACTATAAGCAGTTTCGTTATATCCCCTAATAACAAAACAACCATATCCACTATAAATCGTGTTCATTCATCCCAGGCAACAATTCTTCCTGAATATTTGTCATGCATTTCCACAAACTATACCGTGCTTCAGGATTCATTTTTTCTAGAGAATATAAAACCTCTTTCATATTTGAACGATTCGACAAACTTTCATAAGGACAATCTTTGATCTGTTTACGAAAACCGCGGATACGTGCCATTTCAATTAAATCCGCTTCATGTACCAAGCACATCGGACGAATAATTGTCATCTCAAATTTACGCATCACTAATTTAGGAGGCATTGTACTGAAGGCTCCCTGAAAAGTAATATTCATCAACAAAGTTTCCAAGATATCATCCATATGATGTCCTAAAGCAATCTTATTGCACCCCTGCTCCTTTGCCACCGTGAACAAAGCTTTTCTCCGATTCCAAGAACAAAGGAAACAAGGAGACTTCCGAGTGTCGGTACTCGGATCAAAAAAAGTTTCATAATGCACAAACGGCACCCCTAAATCCTCTGAGTAGCCTTTCAGATATTCCAAATCAGATTGATAAGGAATATTTGTCATGCCTACATGCACAGCTATCACTGTAAATTTCGGTTTCAAAATACGTGAACGCCTTGCCAATAGCTCCAACAGAGCCAAAGAATCCTTCCCACCAGAAAGACCTATCAAAATTTTATCACCATCCTCAATCAAGCGATACTTTACCACCCCCTTGTTAAAGCGTTGCTCCAACCTTCGCATTATTTTCTCGTCTTCCGTAAATTGTGCCATACATCTTCTTTAAAAATAGGGCACAAAAGTACATGAAAAGAATGATTTATGGAAGATTTAACAAAATAGAATTATGTGAAGCATGAGAATTCCAATTAATATTTGTATTTTTGAATCTAAATAATACGGATTATAAACTAACTATGTACAAAAAATATATCATTGGTTTATTTACTTTATGCTGCGCAGGCAATGCTGCGGCACAAAGCTTGGCGCAAGCCAAACAACTTTTCCTGAACGGAGAATTTGAACAAGCCAAACCTGCTTTCCAAAAGCTGGTAAAACAAGCCCCTTCTAACGCCAATTATAATTATTGGTATGGCGCATGTTGTTATGAAACAGGAGAAAAAAAAGAAGCACAGCCCTACCTTGAAAAAAGCGCCGCCCGCAAAGTCATTGACGCATACCGCTACTTAGGAAAACTATATTATGACATCTATCGGTTTGACGATGCCGTAGATAACTACGAACAACACATAGAATGGTTGGAAAAGAAAAAACGCCCTACCGAAATGGCTGAAGCAGAGCTGGAACAAATAAAGCAAGCAGCCCGTATGATAAAAGGAGTGGAAAACATTACTGTAATAGACAGCTTTGTAGTCGATAAAAATGATTTTCTAAAAGCATATAAAATCAGTAGAGAGTCGGGGGCACTCTATCACGATCCTGCGATATCCGGGACTGTCTATCAGACCGAAATGGGCAATAAAGTACTCTACGGAAACCAAAGCACAGACGGCAAGATGCAACTGTACTCCCGTATCCGTCTGTTGGACGGCTGGAGCGAGCCCGAACCCCTCACGTCCCTTAATGAACAGGGAAATGTAAACTATCCCTTCTTAATGTCAGATGGCATTACCTTGTATTATGCATCGGATGGAGAAGGCTCTTTGGGAGGATACGATATTTTTGTAACTCGCTATGATTCGGAAAATAGCAATTATCTTCGTCCCGATAATATAGGAATGCCATTTAACTCTCCCGCCAATGACTATATGTATGCCATTGATGAATTCAACAATATCGGCTGGTTTGCTTCAGACCGCTATCAGCCTGATAACAAAGTCTGTATCTATGTGTTTGTACCGAACTCTTCAAAAGAAGTATACAATTATGAAAGTACAGACGAACAGATCATCATAAATGCAGCCAGCCTGCGCTCTATCCATACCACTTGGAAAGATGAAGAGAAAGTACGAACCGGCAAGCAACGCCTGGCAGCCATAATGTATGCCAAAGAATCCGGAGAACAACAAAAAGACTTCACCTTGATAATAGATGATTCTGCCGTTTACCACACATTGAACGACTTCCGCTCTGCCGAAGCACGCAAACTTTACCAGCAAAGAATACAAAAGCAGAAGGATTATGACAACCTGAAGAAAAATTTGGATGACAAGCGCGAACAATATGCCCAAGGGAACAGTGCACGAAAGAAGAATCTGACACCCGCCATTTTGGAATTGGAAAAACGTACTGAACAACTTCTGAAAGAAATGGCCCAACTGGATATCAGTGTCCGCAACGAAGAAATAAAGAAGTTGAAACACTAATACAAAGATATTTATGGAAGTATTTATTATCGTATCGCTCATCTTGGCAGGACTACTTCTCTTTATTGTAGAGGTTTTCCTTATTCCCGGCATCAGTATAGCCGGAATAGCATCAGCCATCTGCCTGCTATATGCCAACTATTACGCTTTCGACACATTAGGACCGATAGCAGGATTCATTACTTTGATAGCATCCGTCCTAAGTTGCATAGCCATTATCGTTTGGTTTATGCACTCAAAAACCATGGACAAGCTTTCTTTGAAGAAAACACTGGATTATAAAATCGATCCCCTAAAAGGAACCCATATCCGCATCGGAGACAAAGGTATAGCAATAACCCGCCTTGCACTGATAGGCAATGCAAACTTTAACGGACACATCATCGAAGTGCGCTCTGCCGATGGTTTGATTGATGAGAATACTCCCATTTATGTAGAAAGAATGGTTGAAGGAACGGTGATTGTACGCAAATTCAACCAATGATAGAGAAATGACTTACAAATACGAATTTATCAGGTTTCTTGATTGACATTCTCATTCAAGCATATTTTAGACAATAGTGAAAACAGCAAAAACTTGATATTGAGCTGTTCAAATATAAATATTTACTTTTAAACAACTGATTATTATGATCGAACCCAACTATCTTCCTTTCATCCTTATAGGAGGTGGAATTATTTTCGTGGTACTATTCTTTCATTATGTACCATTTTTCCTCTGGCTGTCTGCCAAAGTTTCGGGGGTACGCATCTCATTGGTGCAATTATTCTTAATGCGCATCCGTAATGTCCCTCCTTATGTCATTGTCCCGGCAATGATTGAAGCACACAAAGCCGGCTTAAGCAACATAACCCGAGATGAATTGGAAGCTCATTATATGGCAGGCGGGCATGTGGAAAAAGTAGTGCACGCACTAGTATCCGCGTCCAAAGCCAATATCGAACTGTCTTTCCAAATGGCAACTGGTATTGACCTAGCCGGTCGTGACGTATTCGAAGCCGTGCAAATGTCAGTGAACCCTAAGGTTATTGACACCCCTCCCGTTACCGCTGTAGCCAAAGACGGCATACAGCTTATAGCTAAAGCTCGTGTCACCGTACGCGCCAATATCCGCCAATTAGTAGGAGGTGCTGGAGAAGACACGATTCTAGCACGTGTTGGTGAAGGTATCGTGTCCTCTATCGGATCGTCCGAAAATCACAAATCCGTATTGGAAAATCCTGATTCTATCTCTAAATTAGTACTCCGCAAGGGCTTAGATGCCGGTACGGCTTTCGAAATCCTGTCTATTGATATAGCTGATATTGATATAGGCAGAAATATTGGAGCTGCTTTACAAATAGACCAGGCCAATGCCGACAAGAATATTGCACAAGCCAAAGCAGAAGAACGCCGTGCAATGGCCGTCGCCTTGGAACAGGAAATGAAAGCCAAAGCAGAAGAGGCACGCGCGAATGTAATTCAGGCAGAGGCCGAAGTGCCCAAGGCCATGGCGGAAGCATTCCGTAGTGGCAACCTAGGTATTATGGACTATTACCGCATGAAGAATATACAAGCAGATACCTCCATGCGTGAAAATATTGCAAAACCCGAAACAACTTTCGGTAATGAGCCATTAAGTAAATAAAACTAGTATTCAACGATTAATATATTTTTCTTGGATGCGAATGGAACTGTTTTTCTCTTGATAATGCTAATATCAATGAAAGTTTATAAATCCGTAACATCTACATCTAGGAAATAATCTGTTTGCATACTCATTAAAAAGACAAGAAATATAACATTAATTATACTGGCCATTAACCACAAAAATAAAGATTATGAAAAAATATTATGCAGAATCTGAGTTGATTATCAATCCCGACGGCTCTATCTTCCACCTTCATATCAAACCTGAACAGTTGGCAAATAAAATAATTCTAGTAGGTGACCCCGGGCGTGTAGCATTAGTAGCTTCTCATTTCGATACTAAAGAATGTGAAATAGAAAGCCGTGAGTTCAAGACCATTACCGGTACTTATAAAGGAAAACGTCTCACCGTAGTTTCCACCGGTATAGGTTGTGACAATATAGACATTGTGATGAATGAATTAGATGCTTTGGCCAATATTGATTTCAATACCCGTTATGAAAAAGACCACTTGCGCCAATTGGAATTAGTACGTATCGGTACATGTGGCGGATTACAGCCTTATACTCCTGTTGGTACCTATGTTTGTTCTGAAAAGTCTATCGGTTTTGACGGACTGCTTAATTTCTACGCCGGACGCAATGAGGTTTGCGATCTGAAATTAGAACAAGCTTTTATAGATTACATGGGGTGGGAAGGTAATGTATGCATCGCCCACCCATACGTTATTGATGCCGACCGGGAATTAATAGACCGCATTGCGCAAAATGATATGGTCCGTGGCGTAACTATCGCCGCAGGAGGTTTTTTTGGTCCGCAAGGACGAGAACTCCGTATCCCATTGGCCGATCCTAAACAGAATGAAAAGATTGAGAAATTTGAATACAATGACTATCGCATCACTAACTTTGAAATGGAAAGTTCCGCCCTTGCCGGATTAGCACGCCTGATGGGACACAAAGCCATGACTGTATGTATGGTGATTGCCAACCGACTAATAAAGGAAGCCAATACCGGCTATAAAAACTCTATTGATGGTTTGATAGAAAAAGTCTTGGAAAGAATATAATTCCCAATTTAGGTGTCTATATAATATGGATAAGATTCACCGGATCATCTATCAATACTTATTCTTATTATCATCCAGAAGAAGATTGGCATAAACAGATTTTTTACAGAATAAGCCAACTCTTTTTACCTAACAGGGGACATCGCTTCATAGAAGACCATTTTTTGTAAAAAACAACAAGATGTCCCCTCATAAAACAAATAAAAATATGGAAACCAGTTTCAAACAAACAACTAGTAATAAAGTAGAACGTTACCATCTTTTCCTCCCTCAGTTTGAACTTTTAATATCAGATGAAAAAGAAGAAATAAGTGTTTTGGCCAATACTGCTGCTGCTCTTCGGGAAGCCTTCGGCTTTTTTTGGGTAGGTTTCTATCTGGTTAAAGACGACCAACTTATTTTAGGACCTTTTCAGGGAAGCACCGCCTGTTATCGCATCCATAAAGGAAAGGGAGTATGTGGGACCTCATGGGCAGAAGCCCGAACCTTGATAGTGCCCAATGTAGAACAATTCCCCGGACATATAGCCTGCAGTTCTCTTTCCCGCTCTGAAATTGTTGTTCCTATTCTTGCTAATGGACAAGTAAAGGGAGTATTGGATATTGACAGTAATCTATTAAACTTTTTTGATGAAACAGACCGCCGTTATTTAGAAGAAGTAACAGCCATTGTAGCTAAAACATTATATTATTAACCAAATGAAAATGATAAACCAAGATACAATCTGTGCCATTGCCACCGCCCAGGGAGGAGCCATCGGAATAATTCGTGTATCTGGCCCAAAAGCGATTGAAATAACGTCACGCATATTTACACCCGCCACAGGCAAGCCACTGACAGAACGGGCACCATATACTCTTACTTTCGGAAAGATTTGTTCCCCAAAGCGAAAAATTAATAATACACTTTTCCAACAAACAAGTGAAATTCCGCAAGAAAAAAGTGAAACGTTACAAAAAACTTCGTCAATTACTTCTTCTGCAGAAGAAGTAATTGACGAAGTTTTAATTTCCTTGTTCCGCGCCCCCCATTCTTATACCGGTGAAGACAGTACGGAAATCATGTGTCACGGTTCATCTTATATCCTGCAGCAAGTTATACAACTCCTGATCTATAATGGATGTCGTGCCGCTCTACCAGGTGAATACACCCAACGTGCTTTTCTAAACGGAAAAATGGACTTGAGCCAAGCCGAAGCTGTGGCCGATCTGATAGCCTCATCGTCTGCCTCCACCCATCGCCTAGCCATGAGCCAGATGCGCGGAGGATTCAGTAAAGAACTTTCTAACCTGCGTAACCAATTACTTCATTTCACTTCGTTAATGGAATTAGAACTGGATTTCAGTGATCATGAAGAACTAGAATTCGCCAATCGTGACGAACTGAGCAGTCTAGCTACCCATATCGAACAAGTTATTGCCCGGCTAGCTCATTCTTTCAGTGTAGGAAACGCAATCAAGAATGGCATTCCTGTAGCAATTATCGGAGAAACAAATGCCGGAAAATCTACCTTACTGAATGCGTTGCTGAATGAAGAAAAAGCCATTGTCAGTGATATCCATGGAACGACCCGTGACGTAATAGAGGATACGATCAATTTACAAGGTGTCACATTCCGATTTATTGATACAGCTGGAATCCGCCAAACGAACGATGCAATAGAAAATCTAGGGATAGAACGTACTTTCCAAAAGATGGACCAAGCATATGTCATTTTATGGATGATAGACTCTACAGATGCCCAAAGGCGGTTCGAAGAATTAAAAGCCGACATTCTTCCACACTGCGAAGGGAAAAAGATGATTATTTTATTTAATAAGTCAGATCTGTTACTAGCAACACAAAAAGAAGAGTTGTCAGCCATATTTGCTGACATGAAAGTGGAAAAACTATTTATCTCAGCAAAGAAAAGGGAAAATATAACGATTCTGGAAAAGAAGTTAGTACAGGCAGCTGCCTTACCGGAAGTCAACCAAAACGATATTATCATTACAAATGTACGCCATTACGAAGCATTAACACGAGCATTGGATTCTATTCATAGAGTACAGGAAGGATTGCAATTGGAATTATCAGGAGATTTGGTAAGTGAGGATTTAAGACAATGTATCCACGAACTAAGTGAGATTGTTGCAGAAGGAGGTATAACCTCGGAAGAAACATTGCAAAATATATTTCAAAACTTTTGCATCGGCAAGTAGGATATTGTAATCAACTGCAACGAATTAGAACCAACTATAATGAAGTCGCTGATTTTCAGCGGCTTTTTTATTTGCCAAAAATCCAGCTATAAACAGTTGGATACTGTTGTTCACCATATTTTTCTACCGTATTTCTACCGCGGAACAATTAAGGGCTTTTGCCCGATGTCACACTGACGCATTTGTTGACGTGTATTGACAATGGTTTACGTGAGTAGACAAAAAGGGAAATTATCCGAGCTGTAAAAAGCTCATGTTTCACTAAAATATGGAGAATAACAAAAATGGAAGTAAAAAGAATCTGCCAGTGGTGCGGCAAGCCTTTCATGGCAAAAAAGACCACTACTAATTATTGTAGTCCGCAATGTTCCAAAAGAGGTTACAAACACCGCATGAAGGAACGTAGAATGGAAATGCGCGAATTTCAGGAAATGCTGGAAGTAAAGAACAAACTTGAGAGCCAGGAATACTTTACCTTTTCTCAAGCAGCCAGACTAATGGGAGTTTCTCGCCAGTATGTCTATAAACTGGTAAAGGAGGACAAACTTCGTGCATCAAGGCTGAGTTCAAGAATGTCGCTCATCAGAAGAACCGACATCGAACTTATGCTGAAAACAAAACCTTATGAAGTTCTCAGACCAAAAGATGAATTTGACGTTACCGAGTATTATACAGCTGAACAGATTGCGGAAAAGTACAAAGTCAACGCCAAATGGGTGTGGACCTATACTCGGCAAAATAATGTTCCCAAGGTCAGAATCCGCCAGTTTAATTATTACAGTAAAAAGCACATAGATGCGGCATTTGCCAAATATAAGACTGATGACGCCTTGACCGAATGGTACACTCCGGAAGAAATTGAGAAAAACTATGGGATGACACGTGTAGCCATCCGTTCACATGTTTACCGCAACAACATCCCTTCAAAGAAAGAGCACGGCCAGATATTCTACTCAAAACTTCACTTCGATCTGTCTAAGAAGACAACCGAAGATGGTTCTTCAGAATATTATACCGTGCAGGAAGCCATGAAGAAGTATGGTCTCACACGGGATTCAGTTTACGGCATTCTGCAATTCCACGAAATAAAACGGGAGAAAAAAGGACGCTTTGTGAGATTCCTGAAAGTGGAATTTGACCACATTATGGGCGCCAGATAATGAATCTGTACAGACAGATATACAGACTGGAAAATGATTTTATGCTGAATGCGGTCTGCATAAAGTCATTGTGCATCTTCACCGCAAAATTTAAGTCAACTAATAACATTTGTAACTATGTCAGAATGTAAAACTGTAACTTTGAGAACCCGCCCGTTAAAAAATGGTATGCTTTCCTTCTATTTGGACTATTATCCGGGCTACCGTGACCAGGAAACAATGAAAACTATCCGTCACGAAGGTTTAAACATTTATATCTATGCAAATCCGAAGAATCAGCGGGAACGTGACTTCAATGCAACCATGTCAGAGAAAGCAGAAGCCATCCGATGCCGGCGCTTTGAAGCTATCGTAAACGAACGATATGATTTCTTCGACAAAAGAAAATATAAGGCAGACTTTCTGGAATACTACCGTAAGCAACTTCCCAAGCACGACCAGAAATGGGAATTCGTTTATCAGCACTTCTATAACTTCGTACATGGCAAATGTACTTTCGAAGAAATTGATGTGGAGCTGTGCAACAAGTTTCGTGAATATCTGCTCAATGCCAGACAGCTAAAACGGGATGGATATATTACACGAAACTCAGCGTCCGGCTACTGGTCCACATTCAGAGGATTCCTGAAGATTCTCTATCGCAATCGGTTGATCAAGTCAAACATAAATGATTTTCTGGAAAAGATTGAACCGGAAGATGTGGTAAAGGACTATCTGAGTGTAGAGGAATTGTACTGTCTGGCCGAAACACCATGCAAGATACCTGTTCTAAAAACTGCTTCCCTCTTTTCGTGCCTGACCAGTTTGAGACTCAGTGACATACTTACTCTCTGCTGGGAAGAAATTGTTGATTTTGCAGCTGGAGGAAAATGTGTACACACCATCACACAGAAAACAAAGACTGAAGACATCATCCCCATTAGTGATGAAGCCCTGAAGCTGATAGAATACTCACCTGAGAAGAAGGGTTTGGTATTCAAAGGTCTGAAAAGGTGCTGGACCCAGGTTCCCATGAAGGAATGGATTCGTTCTGCCGGAATCACCAAGAATATAACATTCCATTCGTATCGTAGAACATTCGCAACCCTGCAAGGAGCGGCTGGGACCGACATCCGTACCATACAAAGTATGATGGCTCATAAGAGCATAACCACGACTCAAAGATACATGAAAGTAGTGGACAGCAACAAGCGTGAAGCGAGCAATAAGATTACCCTAAAAAGGAAAGAATAGCAGTCTGTATCCTATATAAATAATATGCCTAAAGTATGATTATAGTATGATTTATAGTATGATTTATAGTATGATTTTCGTACTTTAGGCTTATTTTTCTTAAAATCTCAACGATTATCTGTCACTAATTACAACTATTTGGAAATAGAAAATATATTTGCCATAAAAACTAATACATATAATTACAGAACATGACAAACAATATTAAATTATCGGCACGAAAGACAAGTTTCATACTTGCAGTAAGTTGTATCCTTTTTTCAGTAATTGCAACATATCTGTACATTAATCACCAGATAGATCTGACCAGATATACAACACCTATAATATTAGGAACTGTTGTAATAATCATAACGTGCGGAGGATTACAACGTGTATTCTATATATTCCTTACGGATGAATGTCCGCAGGTTTTTTCTGATAATCAAAGAAATTCTATACCTGACAAGGTTATTACCAAACCAGATATGATAATTGAAGAATGCAGTGAACCAACTGTAGAAGTTTCAGATATAGAAATGATTGAAGTTAGCAATGCAACAGGAGTTATTTCAATGATTGAGTTACCGGAAAAGACAAAGAATACTGATACGACAGAAAATAAAGCTGTCAGCTCTGAAATCGTTACATCCATTACAATATCAGAGCAGCATGATGATTCGAAAGAAATCAAAGTTTTGGAGCAACAACCTACCTCAGAAGTTAAACCCGAAGCTTTTTCATATCTCCAGGGATTCGAAAGCCGTATGGAAGAAATTCAGAAGGAAGAATTAGAGAGAAAAATAATGATTATAAATGCTATTCATGAATATACCACCTATTCTACCGCAAAATTTCTTACCAAAGAGAATCTGCTTATACTACATGAAAACATAGACCATTTGGCAAGTGGGCAATCAGATTTGTATAAACCCATTCGTTCAAAAATGGAAACTCCTCTTACATCACCTTCATTACGACATTTTGTCTGGAATATAGGCGAACGGTTAGGCATATCATTATCAGAAAGAGCCAATTTTATAAAAACCATATTTCCTAATGAATTAAAAAATGCAACTTTGGGATACCTTGTCAAGAATCTCAAAGATACCATACACAGTCAGATTCCTATTGACAGTCCAAAATATGATGATTTTAAATTTGATTATACTCTTATAAACAAAGCGCAATGTGAGAAAAAAATGAATTAATACAGACCGGAAAATGATTCTCGTCTCCTATTTTTCTGCATAATGTCATTGATTTAGTTTGTGGCATATTCAAACACAACAAATAAAGACATTATGCATTTTAAAAATTTAACCTTTAACGATTTACCTACAGTTGTAGGTGAATTATGTAAGAGAATTGAAAATCTGGAAACTGTATTGAAAAACAGTCTGGCAGTCCAAAACAAGGTCAAAGAGAACCATCACGTTCCTATGACGGTGGATGAAGTATGTACCTACCTTGGTATATCCAAATCCTCATTTTATTATAAGGTCAAGCATGGGGGCATTCCTGTAATCAAACAAGGTAAACATCTTTTTGTCTATCGTGATGAACTGGACAAATGGCTTGAGACCGGAAGAAAGGTACAGGTTCCACTGACTTTTGAAGAAGAACAGACACAGATGCTTGCTGCCACCCGTCGTAAGGCTAACCCTAAAAACGTGTAAGGCCTATGGACAAGACAGACATTAGAATTCCTACTGACGAGGAATTGACCGCTTATATGGAGGAATCTGCTGTAAATGCAAACGGAGCTTATGAACAGTCACCGGTTGTATTGATGGTAGATGATGCCGCAATCGGTACACTGGGGAACTTTAGTGCCTCTATAGGCAAGGCCAAAAGCAAGAAAACTTTTAACGTTACTGCCATTGCAGCATCGGCATTGAAAAACGGTACTGTGCTGAAATACCGTTCATCATTTCCAGAGGATAAGCGAACTGTGCTGTACATTGATACAGAACAGGGACGCCATCATTGCCAGAAAGTATTGAAAAGAATCCTGCGCCTTGCCGGACTCCCGGAGGACAAGAATCCAGACAATCTGATTATGCTGGCTTTACGCAAGTACGCCCCTCCGATACGTCTGGCTATAGTCGAACAGGCTATCGGCACAATCCCCGATCTCGGACTGGTGATTATAGATGGCATCCGAGACTTTCTTTATGACATCAATTCCCCCAGTGAAGCGACCGATATTATTTCCAGATTCATGCAATGGACGGATTACCGCCAGATTCACATTCATACCATTCTCCATCAGAACAAGAATGACGAGAATGCCCGTGGTCACATCGGCACGGAACTGAATAACAAGGCAGAAACAGTCATGCAGGTAGAAGTGGACAAAATGGACAGGACAGTAAGTGTGGTCGAAGCCATTCATATCCGTGACAGGGAATTTGAACCGTTTGCTTTCCGTATAAATGATGAAGTATTACCTGAACTGCTGGATTCCTATCAGCCCCAGGAAAAGAAAATTGGAAGACCTGCAAAAGAACCGTTTAATCCGTACAAGGAAATTTCTGAAAGTGTACATCGGGCAGCTCTGGACGCAGCTTTTACAAACGTCTGTATTACCAGTTATGACGATTATCTGGAACGGCTGAAGGAAGGATATGCACTGCAGGATATTAAGCTGGGACATAACAAAGCGGTTAAAGTTGCCACCTTCCTCAGTAACAAAAGGATGGTCATAAAAGAGGGAAAGGAATATAAAATCAACCCAGACAGCCATTATTGAATCCGGCTTTACTTTATTGGCAGGGTGTACATATTAGAATAAAGCAAAGGCATAAAGACGTTACAGGGAATATTCATCTTCTCCCCTTTTATTGGATAACCAGAATACTTATATCGTTTATGGTAGCAGTCGAAATGCCAATTTCATTTGTATATACGACACGGCTTGCCGTGCAGTTTCAACAGGTATCTGTTGCGAGATATGCCAAGGTATAACCTCCATTCCGTTATGGTTGTACATTGGCGCTCTCGCCGGCTCAGCCACTTCGCCGGTGCGGTACTCGCAGGCTCGCACCTTAACCCGTTATAATATTAGTTTCTCATGGAAAAAGAAATAATAAAACAAACAGAACAGAACGAGACTCCGGACAACAGGAGAACCGTATTTATCGGGGCCAAAGTCAGCCCCCGACAGAAAGAACATATCAAGTCAATGGCCGAACAATGCGGAATGACCGTAAGCGATTATCTGCTTGCGCGGGCATATAATTATAAACCAAAGGCAAGACTCACCAAAGAAGAAGCTGCACTTCTGCAGAATCTGGATAACTGCCGTGCTGACCTTGTGAAATACACATCAGCCCTTCATGGTATGAGTGCAAGCCAACGGCATATGATGTTCAACCAGATTCCATTTATGGTGAACTGGCTGAAGGAGCTTGGCAATGTGGCAGAAAATGTCTGCCAGTTCCTAAATTCCGTAAAAGAACCGAACAGTATTCCAACCAATAATAAAACTGAAGAATCATGATCGCAAAGGCTAAAGCAATATCGCACGGCATAAATGACATCCGTTATATTACTGGCGAATCACATAATAAAAAACATCCGGAAAAAATCTATCGGGTATTGGACAATATGATGCCATTGGAACCAGATGCAATGGGTGTCTGGAATTCAATGCAGCTTACTCTTTCCCGCTTCCGTCCGGTAAAGAACTCAGTCATCAGAATTGAACTTAGTCCGTCACCCGAACATACCAAGGACTTCACCATTGAAGACTGGCAAAAACTTTGGCAGGATTTCGCTACAGAGTTTGACAAACAAGTGTTCAAAGACAAGGACGGGAAAGTACGAAACTGTCCGACCAATCTGGCCAACAGCAAATACACAGTCTGGCTCCATATGGAATCTAATAGCGGAGTTCCACATCTTCATGCTGCCGTCTGCCGGATGGATGAAGACGGACAGATCAACAACGACCACAATATACACCTTCGTGCTCAATGGGCAGCGGAAAGAGTGGCAAAGAAACGTGGATGGACAACAGCAAAACAGGTAAGAAATGTCAACATGCCATTTGTTACACGGGATTGTATGAATGTCCTTAAATCCATGTCATCATGGTCATGGGATGAATACAAAGCAGCATTGACAAAGAAGGGATATACCATACATGAGCGAAAGGACGATGATGGTATTCTTCACGGATATGCTATCATGAAAGGAAAGACAAAATACAAAGCTTCCGATCTGGGTATTGGTAGGAACCTGATGGTTTCAAAACTTCCTGCCACATGGGAGAAACTTCATTATAGGTCAGGTATTGCAGCGAATAACAAACCTAAAGACACTGATTCGAAACAGATTCAGAAGCCATCGGCATCCGCTGACTATACCCAATATAAGATCTACAATCCGAATACGGTTCCCTATACATTGAGTCACGAAGGTCAGGAACATCGGTTATACATTCCAGAAAAGGTTCTCAACCATTTTAACGATGAATTTGATTATCGTTTCGTCTCCAATTCACAGGAGTTAACCGATATGGCAGTAGCAATATTTGTCGGATTGTTGGAAGTTCCCAATGCACCAACCGGAGGTGGCGGTGGTTCACAAAGCGAATTGTCATGGAGAGATAAGGACGAGGATGATCTCTTATGGGCAAAAAGATGTGCCCGTGCTGCCATTCGTACCTTAGGAAAGAAACCGAAAACTGGATTAAAACGATGAGCTTATGAAAAAGAAATTTGATTTTACTGCTGAAATGAAGGAAGCGCAGATTACCAAAAGTACTCCTCAAAATGAATATCTTAAGGAAGAAAAACGTCTGCTTGGTATAAACGTAAAAGAACTTGCCGAGTTGAATGACAATGTGTATGGATTGAGGACGGATCTTACCGCATTGGTAGATTTATTAGGAAAATACAAACTGTCTATTACTCAGGATACGGTAAGCATTCGGCCTCGTGCGTGTTTCTCTCCAAGTTATAATAAAGTCAAAAGCCAGACGAAGCATGTCTGGCTTTTGACTTTATTATAGCTTTCCTGTTTATCCTTTCCAATTAAATGGCAGTAAATCGGTGTAATCGTTTTTCTCTTCTCTTTCTTTCTCCTGTACCCTAATCAGCACGTCCTGCATCCATAGTTTTGGGTTCACCTTATTTTCCCTACAGCATCCCATCAGTGAAAAGAAAATTGCCGCTGCATGTGCTGCCTCATGTGATCCGGAGAAGAGCGTATTTTTTCTGTTTAAAGTCAACGGCCTTATAGAACGCTCCACCGGATTATTGTCAATGCAGAACTGTGCGTCATTGACATATCCGGACAGTTGTTCAAAGCGTGTGTACATATAGAACATGGCCTTGGCAATAGGCGATTTATCGACCGTATGTCCATATTCCTCCTTGCACCATTTTTCCAGTTCTTTGATAATAGGGTACGATTTTTCCCGGCGAAGCTTTACCACCGCCTCCCCTTCCAGATGTTCCATTCTGATTTTCTCCTCCACGGCATACAGTCCGCCTATTTGTCCAAGTGCATGCCTTGCTCTGGGAGGGTCATTTCCTTCCGCTTCCACAAAGTTGCGCCTGACGTGTGCCCAGCAGCACAGATGCAACTTTCCGGGTAGCGTGTCGAACTTGTCATATACTGCAAAGCCGTCACTCTGTACCACCCGGACCTGTCCTGCCAGCAGTGTGTCTATTCCGCTGCTGCCACGGCCCTTGTGATATTCAAAGAAGGGGGTATGGAACCGGGGCAGATAGAAGTTCCACATATACCCGCGGTGAAGAGCACCGGGCCGGTCGCTTTCAAGTACGGGATGGGGTGTCTCATCGGCCATGACGTAATAGCTGTCCTTGACCAGTTCACGAAGTTCATTATAGATTGGTTCCAGACGCTGTGCGGCAGCCATCATCCAGTTACTTACGGTGGAAGGACTCAGATGGATTCCTTCACGCTCAAAGATATCCAGCTGTCTGTGCAGAGGCAGGTGGTCGTAATATTTGGCGGTAGCAATGTGGGCCAGTACACTTTCCGAGGCATTGCTGTGGGGATGTGCCATTACGGGCATGGGAGCGGTTATGATACGACCGTCGGCGAGCCGGTATTTAGGACGGATGATGCGTTTCACATAGAATCGGGCGGGACTGACAGCATACTGTTCGCTCACTTCCTCTCCCAGCTTCGTCGCTCCCTCCAACGAAAGGCCTTCCGGCATGGGAATGATAATCTCCTCACGGGGAAGGGACGGGTCGATGGGCTTACGGGCGTGGGGAGTGATCTTTTTCGTGAAGCTTTTACGGAAACGATTGTAGCCATTCTCCGATGTGACGGATTTCCCAGCGGTTTTCTGTTCTTCCGCTACCGGGTCATTGACATCGGACGGAGACTCGAAACAGATGCTCAGCTGGCCGGCATCTTCGGGAAGATGACGTTTTTCACTGGATTTACCCCATAAACGGCGTGTCAAGTCAGCCAATTTCCATCTCAGATCGGCAATGACGGCTGTACAGGCCGAGATTTCTTCGACCTGGCGGGAATACTCCTGCAAAGAGGCTTCGTATTTTCTCTGAAGTTCCGCATGCTCCTTTTCAAGGCATTCATGTTCCTTGCGCAACTCTTCGTACTCTTCCAAAGTAAGGGTAATAACCGGTTCTTTCACTGTACATCCACTTTTTATTATGTGGCAAAGTTATCAAAATAAAACTGCACGGCTTATAGAATGGGGAATTACTTTTCAACTGTTTTCCGATACTTTTTAACAGTAAGCAGCTCATTCAGGCGATTCCAGGAAATTTGAAGAAAATCCTTCTTCCGTTCCTCCTTTTTCAAGAGGAAAGAACCGCGATTCAGACGACGGCATTCCAGACGGTATTCGTCGTCGCACCGATAAAGGATATGCAACCTGCTACGGGAGCGGTCGGGAAAAATATGACAGCTCTGCTCTGACACGCAGGAACCTGTGTGTCGGATGACCTCGCCACAAAGACCGTCAATACCTTTATGGAAATTACAACCTTGGGGATAAAGGTAATAAGACCAAAAAGGACTGCTGCGGAAAAGGCCAAGACCTAAAGGGAGAAGTAGGTCCTGAGGGGAATGGATACCAAGGCTGGAAGACGAAACTTTATAACGACGGCCGCCATCAAATATGAAAAGAACAGAATCAAAATGGTTAGACTCGGAAAAGAGAGTACGTAGTTTATCACTTTCGCTAGAAAATTCTAATACTGAACACATAATGGATTAAGATTATAATGAAGCCACAAAGGTAGGAAGGAAAAGAGGGGAAAAAAACACGCACGAGGCCGAATGCTTACTCTATTTCTCTGAATTCTTCTTGATCATTTGTCAACTTACAGTCTTTGGAAGAGCTATCCAAATAATAATCACCTACGTATTTATCCAGAATTTCAGTAAGAATTGGCTGCTCATTCCATCTCTCTATAAAGAAAGGAAAACCTGTTATTGATTCCTCTTCACAAATTTGATCATTCTCAGAAGCCATTTCAACAAATGGAGATATAGGACATACTCTAACAAACATTCCATCTTCTCCTATCATTTCTTCTTGAGAAACCAATAAAACCATAATAGGAGCAGCAGCCGACTGGAGTATTCCTTCGTAATCCATATAACTTCTTTTAATTGTCCATATCTGATTCTCTTTGATTTTAGGACGTAGATGCAAATAATTGACAGGCACATCATTCGAAGCGAATAAGTCGTTAATGCTGGCCAATTCTTTATCTGATACTATAATGTCTTCTTTCACCTCAGGAATTATCGGGTTCTTGAGGAAATCATTTATGATGTTCATATATTCTACGTTTGTCATAATGGTAATACTCCCGTTTCTGATATTTTGTCCAAAGCTAAAGCAATATTTTGCAAGAAAGAAATACCTTCCTCTTCATTATTAGGCACATAAGTAGAGAAAATTTTTTTCTTAAAATCTTCTATCTTCCGATGGACAGAGCTTTTCGGAAGGTTATACTTATCAGCGATGGATGATAATGATATACCACCTGTATTCTGAAATATGTACTCTAAGAATATACGTGAATCTACTTGACCTACGTCTTCGATTATTGTCTTTATTGCTTTGGTTTGCTCATCGTCAAGTTGATTATAAACAATTTGATTTTCTGACATATTTGTCTTGAAGACTGACTGATCTAATAATTCAAAGACAGCTTTAGCCAAAGAAGAAACCGATACATAACCATCAGCCGACAAAAGAATATCTTCTATTGCCAGTTTAACAATTGGCTTAAAATGTTTAGTATCTTCATTTATTGGATAATGAGCAAGATACTTAATGACATCATCTAACTTATCTATCCAATTATTACCATCGGACATTGAACTTTTAACATAAGCACTATGTTCGTGAGTTTCTTCATCATAGTCTTCTTGGCATATTTCTTGAACAAGTTCCTGACACTTTTGAAAACTCAGACCGACCTTTTGTTGTTCTTCCTTAATTCTGTTTGAAACAAAAGAAATGAACATTTGTGTAAAATAATAAGACAAATATTCAAATGGCACTTTTGACAAATACTTAATCTTATTTTTGGATATAATCCACTCAAAGAACTGGTGACTCAATTCCTTAATATCATCACTTTGCCAATCATTGTCATTATGATCCGATACTATGATACTTTTCTTCCACTGGTATTTCCTCACCATCGAAGTAATCGTACCAAGTATGTTTGCGTAGCCTCTGGATGTTAGTTTTCCAGAGAGCAACTCTAATAGATATTCTTCCTTAAACATTGATTCCTAGGCTAAATTTGATTTGTAATTTGAGTTCTTCTATTTGGCTGTCACTTAAGGAGTCTATTCCATTCCAACCTCGTTGCAAATTAGTTAAATCCTTAGAATTATATGTCATTCTAAGTTTTATCAAGAAGTAAGAGTAAGGACAATCGGGATCATTTGGATTGATCTTTACCCTAAAGACATTTGTGCCCTTATTATAGTCTTTGGACGTTCCTGGAATTATCCAGCATTTTTTGTTTTCATCAAATACTCTTCCAACAACAGACGGATGAAAATCATCTTTGTCCTTGTTGTGAGCAAAATGATTATCCCAAATACCATTAGGAGCAACCCATATAGAGCCTATTACAGGACAATAAATATCCTGTAGTATGCTCTTCCAATTGGATAATTGTAAATTAATCATTTTAATGTTCTATCTATAAACTTTTTGTTACCGTTCGTTCCTTTGCATCAATCATTTAAATCAAAATACTGGCTACCCAAGAATGGCAGTTTCACTAATTTACCTTGTTTATATGCATTATAAGGAGAGAGATTCTTATGTAGTCCTAAAGCTGAAAGACGAACCACATTTGTTTCTCCCTGTTCATCTTTATCTGTAAACCATATTGTATCGCGGCGTATAAACTCCTCATTTAATAGGTTAATGTCGTGAGTAGTCAATAGCATTTGTGAAGTCTGATTACTATTAGCCAAGAATACTTTTATGAAATAAGATAGCAATTCATAATGAATGCTTGTTTCAACTTCATCTATTGGTACAAACTGGTTCTTTTTTAAAAGGAAATTCAGTATTACAGCCATTCCTAAAAATCTCATAGTACCGTTTGATTCATACTCTTCAGATAATTCATACGAACCATTCCCAGCCCTATGAGTGAAAGTCAATTCGGTATTTGTGATTTTACCTTTTTTCAACATTTCTGATTTTGCATCATCATCAATAGGAGCTTTCTGAATTAGTTGTTCCAGTTCAGGCGTGATAAGTTCCTCTTCTTCATGCAGAGTAACGTCTTCAATATTAAAATCCGAAGCTTTTAAAAAGTTCAATATAAATTTTTTCAAATTTCCATCCTTGTCCTTATCCAAATGACGTTTCACATATTCCGACAAAAGCATTCCAGGAGCAAGAACATCTTTTACCTGCTTTGCAAAATAGTCATAGACATCATTTAGCTTAGTCTTCTCTACATTACTGTTTCCAAAAGCAGCAAGCACACTGCAATTGTTTATGGTGTTTCCTGCTATGGCATCCTGATTTTTCTTTGCCATTTTCAGGTTTGTTCCAAATTCTATAACTGAAGAATCTGTATCAGGATCATAGCTACGGCTATATAGTTTTGTAGGACGTATGGATTCATATACAGTTAATGTTTCGGAATATATACGCTTTTTATCAAGTTCAAAGCTAAGAATATACTTCAATTGGTTCACATAAAATGACATAGACATTTTTGTCGTTTTAGCCTTTGATGTTTCGTCTAATAAAAAGGGAACTGCTCTAGTTGTATCATTACGGCAAGTGTATACAAGATTGAAGCAAAGGGTAAAGACCTCTGTGAAGTGCAATTTTTTGGTAAATTCATTATGTGTTCCAATAATGAAGATACTCCTGTTCTTATAGAACCGGGAGAAACACGTTATTGGGTGCGAAAAATTAATCCTCTCAAAAAATGACGATACGAGTTTTCTTCAAAAACTAATCACGGAAATCCCAGCATTTCTTTACTTTCTTCAACACCGTCAACTAACTACGGACAAAAAAAGCAGAATGTAGTTCAGTCCGCAACAGATACTACCTCCCTATAGTTGAACTGTTAGAAGAAAAGAAGTATCAAGGTATTGTTTCATCTATACGTAAGCGTTTGACTACAATTGGACAGCAACTCGTAGCTCTTGCCAATACCATAGGTGTGTAAGCATTCGAAGAAATGCACCTTTTACACTTTGAGGTTTGGTTGTAGCTTTGCGGCAGTGAATACAATCAAACCTCAATTATTATGAACAGACAAGAATTTGAAGAATTAGAATTGCAGGTGCAACAAAGCGAGCTGCCGTTGAAGTCGTACCTTCAACAGATAGGTGTAAGTTATTCAACCTATCACTACTGGCGTAGAAAATGTTCCGTTGACAGGAGCAGTATCAAACACGAGTTGGCTCCTATCAGTTTTAAACAGGCATTTACGGAGTCTTCCCAAGAAGAACAATTGCCGCATGGTGTTGCGCTGCTGTTTCCCAATGGACTTCGTGCCCACTTCGGGAGCGGTTCTGAAGATTTGCTGAAGGAAATATTTACCCAAAGTCTTCGAAACGGTCATGTTTAACCTGAACGACACGATGCGCTACTTCCTGTGTCCTGGCAGGACAGATATGCGCAAGGGTATCAGTTCGCTATGCGGAGTGGTACATGAGAAAATGAACAGTGAAGTGAGGAACGGTGATGTCTTCATCTTCATCGGTTCCAGCCGCAGGCTAATGAAACTCCTTCATGCCGAAGACGGAGGTATGGTAATGTATGTAAAACGTCTGGAGGCCGGTCGCTTCAAGTTGCCGGAGTATGATCCCCAATCAAACAGCTATCCCATGGAGTGGCGCGATCTGGTGATGATGGTTGAAGGAATACAGGAAAACCCGGAACAGAGGCTCCGGCGGTTAAGAGCCGAACGTAAGGAATACCATGTATAATATGTTTTTTGTGTGAGTAAACTTTGGATATTGTTGCATAATTCACTGTTAATTAGTATATTTACATCATTAAAAGAAGTATAGACAATGGAAGAAAAAGAAATTTTACTCAAGACGATAGAAGGGCTGAATGCCTCTATAGCCTCATTGTCTACTACTAATAAGAATCAATCCGAACAGATAAAAAATCTGCAGGAACGTATCAAGGAGTTGACGGCTCAGGTCGCATGGCTGAACCGTCAGCTCTTTGGTCGTAAATCGGAGAAACTTCGCGTATATGATCCTAATATGCCAGATCTCTTTGCCGACGAGTTTTCCGGACTCCGGCAGCAGGCGGAAGAAAAGCGGGACGAGGCTGTGGAAAAGATTGAGAAGGAATCGGTGGAAGACGTAAAACGAAATCGCCAGAACCGCAAAATGATAGAGGACTTGCCCGTATTGGAGACCGATACAATAGAACCGAAAGGCGTAGACTTGTCTTTATACCGTAGAATAGGCGAAGAGATAACAAAAGTCGTCAAGCACAAGCCGGGAATGCTTTACGTCAAGGTGATCATCCGTCCCAAATATGCTCTCAAGGATAGTACCCTGCTTCCTCCGGCCGGACAGAAAGGCGTAGAGATAGCTCCCATGCCGCTAATGCCGGTCGACAAGTGCATCGCTGACACCAGCCTGCTTGCCGAAATATTGCTTCAGAAGTATGAATATCATGTCCCGTTCTACCGTCAGATACAGCAATACCGCCATCTTGGAATGAAAGGTCTGACCGAAAGTACACTGGACGGCTGGTTCAAGAAAACCGTAGAATTGCTTAAGCCTCTGTATGAAGAACTCAAACGTGAAGTCTTCTCCTGTGATTATGTACAGGTGGACGAGACTACAGTTCCGGTCATCAACAGGGAAAAGCACAAGGCCGACAAGGAATATCTCTGGATGGTAAGATCAGTCATGGAGAGACTGGTCATCTTTCATTACGACGGAGGCTCACGGGCCGGAGCGGTCATCGAATCCCTGGCAAATCAATATAACTTCAAGGGATATCTTCAATGTGACGGTTTTGCAGGTTATGAAACAGCCTTCAAGGCCAACCCCGACGTGCGGCTGCTCAACTGTCTGGTGCATATACGTCGTCATTTTGAGCAGGCTTTGGATGAAAACAGGGAGATGGCCCAACATGCACTGACTCAGATACAGCATATCTATAAAATAGAACGTCAGTGTGACGAAGCCGGCCTGTCATATGATGAGCGCAGACAGAAGCGTCAGGAGCTGGCCCGGCCAATCATGGAGGCAATGAAGGTATGGATGGAGACAGAAGGGATTAAATACAGTCCAGGTTCTTTGACAGGCAAGGCCATTACATATGCCTATACCAAATGGGATAATATTATAAGATGCCTGGACGATGGTCGCCTGTACTGGGATAACAATCTGGCGGAAAACGTCCAACGCCCCATCACTCTGAGCAGAAAAAATTTTCTCTTCTGTGGTAATCACGAAGCTGCGGTTAATATGTCTGTCATATGTTCTCTGCTGGCCACATGTAAGGCGCACGAGGTAAATCCCAGAGTATACCTGAACGATGTTATCGCACAAATGCCTTATCACAAGAAGGCAACCCAAGAAGAACTTTTGAATCTACTTCCACATAAATGGAAGTTGAAACATCCGGAATGTGTACTGACAAGGCAAAAGGAGGAATCTTGTAACTGATATAAACTGTAACATATGGGTTCAACAAAACAATAGCGGCTGATACTATTAGGTTCATAGTGACAGTCGCTATTGTTGTATATAAAGGTTTAATACCTGTAGTTGGCCGAATACTTACATAGGTGTTAATAGCAAGAAAAAGATAGAGCTAAAGAAAGAGTTGGATATCATTGAGAAGGACATGAACACAAATTCCGTTGATGATCCGTCACTGGCTGAGCTTCTTTCCAACAACAAACAGTTGCTTGAACACGTCAAAGAACAGAAAATTTTCCCAGGAAGAAAGGAAGGCTTTAAGGGAAATAATCCTCAGCAAAGACAAACAAGTCCAAGAACAATAGGTGCTGTGCAGCAAAGTGATATTCTTAGTGAAGATCCAGAAGCAACTAAAAACGGTCTATCTTTGTATTTAGCAAGACTTAGTCAGGCATTCATTAATCAGGAGATAAAGAAGACTCCTATGAATGACAAACTGCTTGCTATAATTCAAGATGATGAACTCGTCAAACTAATGGAAATGCTTACAGTCATGCCTTCACGTAACAGAGATAATGCTTTTGATTTATCAATTGGTATTAGCAGTTATTTGTTTAGGTATCCTACTCTTTTCAATCACAAGGAAGAATTTACTGCAAAGCAAAAGCGAACACAGCAACGCTTAACTCAAGTGAATCAAAACAATATACAAGAAATAGTAAAGAAGTTATCATAACATGTCAAGATTCGAATCATCAAGATTTGTGCGTAACCCTCAGGTAATGCATGTGGACGTATTAAAGTCCGCATGCGATGCTTTGGGGTGGCAATACACCATCCACGATAACATACTAACAGTTTCAGATGCTAAGCAGAAATCTCGCCTATATGGTGAGTTTGCATTAAAGTTGAACCTTACAACAAATGAAGTCACTTACAACACGTATTATATGCCTCAATGCCACCCAAAAGGTATTAGAACTTCAAGAGCAATTCTACGCATTAAATGCCACATATGCAAAGAACTCATTAATTCAAGAGTTTAAGAAGAAAGGGTTTAATTACAAGGAGAATGAACATTTCACACCAAACTCAGAAGAAGTATATAGCTTCTATATGGTTGGACGCTCTAAAGATAAAAATGAGACGGAACCTGTTGCGCAAATAAAGTTCACCATCCTTAAAGATGGCACGATAGTAACAGATTCCGACTATTTGCCTAACGATGTCAATGAGCGTGCTCATGACGCAATGGATGTTTTGGAACAGCTGTTAGGAAACAAGCGTGTGATGACAAAGAAACCTATACCTGCGAAGTATGCAGGAAAGTTTAAGCCTCGCCGAGTAAATATTCAAACTATTGAACAGAAATAGCCATGGAATCAATTTATACAAAAATCAAGGATATGCTATCTGCATATTACCCCGTGTTTTATCTGAATAGTTTTGAATATGACAGGACAAAACAGAAAATAGAGGGAATTGCAGACCTTTTACGCACAGATAATAAGAAGGTGCGTATCTATACTTGGAATTGCGTAGAGGGCTTGATGGAGAAGACCCCAGAAGGCTCTTTGTATAAAGGAGAAGAATACGATGAGCCAGAAATGACTTTGAAGTATATCTATAAGAATGAGAATAGAGAAATTAAAGATATCTTTATTCTTGAAGATCTGAGCAATTACATTGAAGAGGACAAAATCAAGTATTACATCCGTAAGATAGCTGAGCATGCAAAATTCACGAACACTCATGCAATTATTTTGTCTGCTGTTTATAAGTTACCAACAAAACTGGAGAAATATGTAACTGTTCTTAATATACCTCTACCAGATAGAACAGACATGGAGCGAACCTTGGCTGTTGTAGAACGACAAACTAAGAAGAATCTTTCTGTTGAGATGAGAAACAAAATGGTAGATGCAGCATTAGGCATGACCTCGATGGAAGCAGACCTTGCATTTTGTTTAGCGGCTGTTAAAGATAGCCTTGGAGAAAATGCCCCCTATACAGTTTCAGCAGAAAAGGAGCAAATCATTCGCAAATCAGGCATCTTGGATTTCTTTCCCAAAAATGAAAGTTTGAAAGATGTTGGTGGTATGGATGTTCTGAAGGATTGGCTATTCAAACGCCAAATAGCTTATCAAAAGAGAGCAAGAGATTGGGGATTGCAAGAGCCTAAAGGTTTATTATTGCTTGGTGTCCCTGGTTGCGGCAAGAGTTTGACAGCAAAAAGTATAGCCTCTTTCTGGAATATGCCATTACTACGTTTGGATGTTGGCAAAGTATTCCAAGGATTAGTTGGAAGTAGCGAAGATAATATTAGGAAAGCAATAGCAACTGCAGAAGCAGTCGCGCCATGTGTGTTATGGATTGACGAAATAGAAAAAGGACTTAGCGGTATTCAATCAAGTGGATCTACTGATGGCGGTGTGACTTCGCGTATCTTTTCAACTATTCTGACATGGATGCAAGAAAAGACTTCTCCTGTTTTTGTCGTTGCTACAGCCAACAATATCAATCAACTTCCTCCAAAATTATTGCGCAAAGGGCGTTTTGATGAGATTTTTTTTGTTGATCTTCCATCAAAGGAGGAGCGCAAAAACATCTTTACCATTCATCTTAACAAGAAAGGTCAAAACCCGATAAAGAATAATTACCCTATGGAGTCTCTCGCCAATAATACTGAAGGTTTTAATGGTGCAGAAATTGAAGAGTGTATTAAAGAAGCGATGTTTGATGCTTATGTTGAAAATCCAGAGAATCCCCAACTTAAGACAACGCATCTAATGAATGCGATTTCAAAAACAGTGCCGTTGTCTACCACAATGAAAGAGCAGATATCTGCTTTGAGGCGATGGGCAAAAACCAGAGCTAAAAACGCCTCTATTGAATATACTCAAGAAGATATTTCTAAAACAGAAATTTATCTTACACGTCCAGAACTTGAATTAGAACGTTCATTCGATAACAAATAGAGCAACGGCGGTTATAGCATACAGAAATCACCTCTTCCCATTCCGAACAGAGAAGTTAAGGCTGTATGCGCTGATGATACTGCAATAGCCGGAGAGTAGGTTGCTGCCAAGGTCTGCGGCTGAGACTCACAGACCATGCGATGTGATTGAGTCTCATAGAAATGGTAAATTTAATTGAAGTAAAAATGAAAAATAAAAGCATTTTTATGTAGGTTAGAGAGTTCTTTTAAAAAAACTGTGTCAGCAAAACTTAATATTATTATATTCTACTGTTTGCTGACACAGTTTAATTTGCATCCTCTTTTTCTTCAATATCAAATCATAACTCAGATGTTATTTTAACGTGAGTTCGAAATAAAATCAAAAAATAGCAAGTTGTCCGTCATTGACAAACTTTACGTCAATGGCGGGCTTCTTTTCAAAAAAGCAGTATGCCGCGATAGCCGACAAGGAGTTGGCTATAAAGTTACTGCATGAACGATGTCTTGAGTGTTCAATCTGTGCGATGTTCTTCAGTTCGTCATTGACCGTTTCAATCAAGGCTCTTTTTCTTAGCAAAATCTTGTCGGCAATACTCATCAGTGAGTTCCTCATATTATTTTTAACTTTAGTAACAAGCTGTATGCCATTAAGGAAAAGGTTTTCAAACAGAACCTGACCTATATATCCCTTGTCTGCACATAGTTTTCCTTTGATGTTTTCCAGAAACTTACCCTGTTTCAACGGTTCCCGGTCATCCACGTTTCCAGGCGTGAACATGAAATTGAGGATCTCTCCTTTGTCATTGATTATCAGATGCAGCTTGAATCCGAAGAACCATCCCATAGAACATCTTCCACGCTCGGCAAGCCCTTCAAATGTCTTATGAATCAAGATTCTTTGGTTACGACATACACATAAGGGAGTGGAATCAACGAAACTGATGCCGGTACAAGTTCCCAGCAGTACTCTTTTGATGAATATGGTCATGGGAAGCAATACCTTCTTCTCCAGTTCCACAAAACGGTTATAAGAAACCTGACGAGGAAAAAGGTGTTTCAGATGTTTACAGACATACTCCTTGTAGTAATGCTTGAAACAACGGAAACCACCGGAGTGAAACAGGATTAGAATAACCATAATCTCTGCATCACTCATACGGTTGGGTTTGTTACGATGCATGGTCTTCATATCCTTAATCATATATTTTTCCTGTTGCAATGTAAATTCCTTGCAAAAATCATCGGCCATACAATAAATCTCTGTAACTTTAGACTCTGGAAACATAGTGGTAATCGTTTAAATGTTATAATTCAGCACTATAAATTTAATACTTTTATCGCTATGTTTCTAATTATAAGTGAAATATATTTATTCTTATTTCGAACTCACGTTATTTTATTATTATCCCCCAACTGAATATCAACTGAATTTTCATCTATTCTAACCTCATAACGCTTTACTGCCTTTGTATAAACATTAGTAAGCTGATGTGAGGTAACAAATGTATTATTCTCAATGAAGAACTTACGCCCCAATATGATTTCCTCTATCTGGTCACAGGTATAATGTGCTACATTTGCAGAATCCTTCATTGCAATTCTACCGATTTTATTTATTTCATAAAGATTCTCATACCCGTCAGTATCACAGTGAGGGAGTAGTATGCATAAGAAATCCTGAGCACGACTTATAGCCACATTAAGAATATTTTTGTTGTTCAGGAATATTCTATCAGCTGCAACTTTCATCCCTGCTGGAGGATTAAGTACCACAAACATGAAGTTACATTGACCTCCTTGAAATCTATGCACTGTACCAACTGTAATTTTAACATTAACTGGTATATTGGGAGTCTGCATAATAAGACTCTCAATAAGCTGCGCCTGTGGAGAATAAGGACAAACAATACCAATCGAGTACTCTTCTTCATGATTTTTGGCATACTCACGAACGATATATTTAAATATCTCTAACGTAAACAGTACAGAATAAATGTGTACATTGGAACCATCTAGTTTCTTTATACCAAATACACTATCATATCTTTCCACTTTGAATGGTATAAAGTTTATAGGTTTAAGATTAAGCTTACCAAACTTCATATGATTTTCCATCGCCGAACGATAGTGTCGCAATTTACCATCGTATGCATATTGACTAAACAATTCGCCAATAGCTGGTAAACTGCGGTACTGCATACTAAGGTTTTCAATCGCAAATTGAATTGGTTCAGTCACAGGGTTCTCAACCCTGTCAAGATTCACCATTGTGTAAATATTTTCATCCTTCCATTCTTCTTCATGAAGTATTGGCTTTATTTGCAAAGGATCACCAGCTATAAGAATAGGAGTATTGACAAAATTATAAATAGCCAGTGCCATTTCTGCTAAAGGAATCATTGAGGCTTCGTCGCATAAAATCATGTCCCATACAATATCTAGTAACTTATTGTAACCACCCTCGCCATTAAAACCGTCAAAAGGCAGACGTGCCATTGTTGAAATGACACAGCATTGCTCATCTTCGTATACCATTGATTCACGGTCAACAACAATATCTTCCAACGATTCATCTGCTGTTGATACAAAACGGTACAACCATGCACAGTCATCCTTACTACACTCCTTTATCTTTTTTGCAAGTTCGTCACAAGCTGTATTAGTTGGTGCTAGAACAAGTATCCTACATGTCGAATATTCATTCATCATTCCAATAATCTTCTTGGCAAGAGTTGTTGTTTTACCAGTTTCTGGAGGACCAAATATAAACTTCAGGTTATCATCAAGGTTTTCTTTAAGATTAAATCCATCCTCCAAACCTAGACCGTTAAATGCACTGCGTAGTTTACCCATAAGGTCTATCTGATTTTTCAAAGTTATCGATGCCTTAGTACACTTATTCCAAGCAATTTTGTTCAAGACATCTTCAAAGGCCTTGCTTGCTTTTAGACGTAAACTATTTTCACGTACATTTGCAACTTCAAATTTTAGTTTCAATTCATCACGATCTGAGAAGGTAAATTTAATCTCAATATCTCCAATTTCTTCAAGCCATAGAGGAATACTACGAGAAGGATTTCTGAGTACATAGATACGCTCAGATCCTTGCTCTTTGTTCACTGAGTTAAACGTGATATTGATGGATTTACCGAAGTCTCCCTTTGTTTCTTCTGTGCCGCCACGATACTCCAATTCTATCAATGCATCGAACCACTCTTTTGAATACCTTTCTGCATTTGAAGCTGCCTCTCGAAGTTCAATTATTTTGTTATGCTTTTCCTCCTGCTCAAGCAGTTTTTGTTTTAATTCATCTGCCTGTACTTCATCAGTAACCTCCTTTTCTTTCTTTACAGGAGGTTTATGATTATTGTTGATAAACATATCTGAAAGTTCGGTCTTCCTGAGTTCCTCACGATTGAACGGTGTATCCAAATCAAAATCATCATCTTCATTATATTTCTTTATGTCAGAAGAATCATTACTTTCATCGCCTAAATTAGTTGAATTATGACTGTTTTTTCGTTCTCGTGGTTTTCTATCAATGTCAGAGTAATCTTTTTCATCTGAACCATTATCACTGATGGTAGGATTTTCAGTTTCTTCATAAATATGTTTTTTAGCTTTTTTCTGAGCTTTGGCATAAGATAAGGCTTGAATTATTTCTTCTTCAGTCAAGTCATCTCCAGCAAGTTGCTTGACGCGTTTCCCCAAATCCAATTGTTCCTGTTGTTCCTCAGTGCCACCTAATTCTAAAATGCTTTTTTCACGTTTCTCTATACCAAGAAATTGAATTAAGCCATTATTACGGTCATACTCAGAATCAAGGTCTTCAAGAGCAATTTCATTAGAAGACAGGACATTGCCATTTTTATCAAGAATCCACTTGCTGTATTGAAGGGAATCCTTGAATGTTGAATCATAATAAACTGTATCATAGGAACGGGCATACTTCCTACGATATATCATGGCCATATGTTCGTAATTACCAAATTTCAAAGCTGGTAATACTACATTCCATAGATAATGAGATGTTTCTTTATGTATTTTATGTTTTTTGAATTCGTTAAATCCTTGCAAAGCATAGTCTTCAAAACGATAATCATATATGTTTGTTATTAAAATTTGACTTTTCAATCTTTCACTAAGATAAGATTTATCCCAGCGCATAAAACTTTCTATTTTCGGATACAATTTTACTCCAAGCATTAATAAAAACATTCTTACAGTTTCTATTCCAAACTCTTTAGTAGCATCCTTATAAATATCTAAATCAATATAGTGGATGTCGTTAACCCCAGAGAGATAAAGTTCAAGATTATGACTGTGAAAATACAATTCATGCGACCTACATAATATGCCATCCTTATCAACTAACAAAATTTTCTCTTTAACCTCTTGTATAAGTTTCTGACCTTGATACTTTTCTTTAACCTTTTGGTAATAACGTAAAATAACCATAAAGTCAGAAGACAACTCGTCATTCTCAATATCTATTTCATCACTCTCAAACTTTCCAAGAATTACCTGACGTATATAGTCATACTCATCTGGTTCCTTCAAATCAAGTTCCATAAAGAACTTTTTAGCCATTTCGTTCTGTAGATACTCATTAGCAACAAAATTATAATCGGATTTATTGTCATCCTTTAAAGGCAGATAAATATTTGGTGAAGTCACATCAACAAAAGGCTTTACCCATTCGCCTTTTTGTGTTTTGATGATGGGAGCCTCTCTGAAAGGAAGAGACGATGCTAATTTATTACTATCTTTATCCGTCAACTTCCACAATTTTGGTGCTGCAGTTCTAAGAAATGTGTACATCCTTGTGACCCATTTCAAATCCTGTGCTTTCATAAAGTCAAGAGTAATATCCCTGGCAAAGCTCTCTGAAGTATATTCTCCAAGTTTGTTGTATATATTGTTATCCTGTTTAATGATATTCTGTGCCAACTCCCATTTCAAAAAATCAACATCCTTAGGATTCAGCATTTTATCTTCTTTATTATTATAGTAATCATGCTTATAGGCTTTATTTGTGAGCATTACCAACTGTTTTTGAGATAATAATTCTACGAGTTCTCTTGGTGAACCTTTATATGCTTCCCTCATAGATAGATACTTTCCATTTCTTGACAACAGGATTCTTTCTGTTTCAAGTAGTTTCTTGAACGCATTAACAATTGGTTCCTCGAATCTTTCATCAAGAGATTGCCAATAATGCCGCACATAGTTAGGAATAATCTCCGTAATATTTTCATCTATAAGCAATTTCTTGTGTTTTACACCATAATCACGAAGATGCACTACAGCCTTTGCAGCTAATTCTGCCAAAAGGTTGATAAGTTCTTCATTTATGTTTTCATTTGGTTTTAGATTCTGTCGATTATCTGTTAGAAGAAATGGAGCATGTGAAACAAAGCATGTTTTAAATGACTCCTTTGTTGGGAAAAAACAATAAATATTCTGAGTAATATTAGTTATCAACTTTTTCTTTTCAGAATCATAGTAATAACCAACATTTATTAGGTGTTCTGTACTTTTACCATCGTTTGTTATTACAATTTTTTCTGAAAACAAGAACACATTGCTGGTCTTTGATGGCTCATGGAGGACATAATGTTCCATAGTTATATTATCATCATAATCCTCAGAGTCAATTATTTCTTTTGAATACTTGGTTTCTTTACCAGTACCATTTTCTATTCTGTCAATTCTCCAAACTATACGATGAATATTATGTAAGAAAAGAATCGGATTCTTAAGATTCTCCAATCGTCTCAAAATATCCTGGTAGGATTGTTCACCATTCTTAAAAGGAAACACAAACAAGGTCTCACCTTCCTGCCGTTCTGGATGGTCGTATGGCAGAAGTGTTGGTACTATGTAGTTCTCAATCTTAAATTTGAAAATATCATCGTAAATCTCAGGCGTATCAGTATATTGGAATACAGCTTTAAATCCAACACCAAATTTACCAATTTTATTCTGCGTGTTTATTTTTGAAGAGTCACCGATACCTGTGATGGAGTTAATGTCGCCAACAGGCTCTTCATCTTCTAATGTAATATTGAAATGCTTCTTTCCATTATGCTTGAACAGCATTTGGTCTTGTCTTAAAATTATATATACTTCCGTTGCTTCCGCATCATCTGCATTCTGCAATAACTCATATACAAAATGTGCAGATTCTGGGTATTTATCTATGATACTACTCCATACACCACGGTAAGATCTCTTGTTGAAAGTTTTAAAATCCTCCATACGAGAGTTGTGAAGTATTTCGAATAGTTTTATTTGATCTATAGTAAGCGATGCCATATTTAGTATTGGTTTGATTTTTTATTTTAGCACTAATAAACTCATAATTACTGTGAGCTCCATATTAGTTAATTATCTATCTATTGCGGAGTCCACAAATTTAACTATTATTATTTGTATATTGCCGTGATAAAAAGATTTTGTAATTTGTTCTTTCCTTTTTCAATCTTTAACGTTACATGGTGAGGTAATTTCTAAAGAGAAAACATACCTATTTGCAAGTTTCTTTGTAGATATTATAAATTGACGGGATTATAGAAAGTATACTTTAATGTAACATTTTTAGTTAGTATAATTATAATACTCAATAAATAATATCAAACTATTTCGGTTTGTATAACCAAAATCACAATTGTGTTGCGCATTTCTTACTTGAGAATCTTGGTTAATACATTTGTCACAAAATCAATCAATACTTGAAATGATACAGACTCCGGTTATAGTGACATTTGCCAATCAGAAGGGAGGTGTAGGAAAGACTACCCTTTGCGTCACCTTTGCCAACTATCTGGTGACAAAGGGCGTTAGAGTTGTGGTAATAGACGCGACTTTCAGCACTCCATTATGAAGTGCCGAAAAGCCGACATCAGAAAATACGGCGAACAGGATATGCCATACGAGGTATGGGCATACGAAGCCAATGACAAGGCGATGATAACTTCCCTTATGGAGAAACTGCACAACGATCCTGAAATTGACGTTGTGCTTATGGACTCTCCAGGTAGTCTGAAAACGGAAGGGCTGATACCCTTGTTCGTCAACTCGGATATCATTATTGTTCCATTTCATTATGACCTGGTAACCGTTCCGTCCACGGCCAGTTTCCTCATGTTTGTTGACCGGCTGAAAAAGGCTGTCGGTGAAAGGATGAAAGCCAGACTCTTCATCATTCCCAATCTGAATGACGGAAGAATCGGCAAGCGTTCCGAACTGCTTATCTGGGACAATGCAAGGGATACCTTCTCCAACTATGGATACGTCACTGCGAAGATTCCCAAACGTGCGGATATGGAACGGTTCAGCACCATGGCGGCACTGGATATGCAGGCCGCTATCGTTACACCGGTCTTTGATAAGGTCTATCAGAGTATCTTCGATACACTTCAACCGATAAGGGAAAAAGAACTCAAAGGCATACAGCTTACGGAAAATCTGAATCCCAAGCCTAAGAAGAAAAAGAAATATGATCCCAATATAGTCAGAACAAAATCAGCATCATTGATGCGGAATATATAGAGAATTATTAGAAATCAAATTGATTTACAATTTATTTAGTATGCACAATTTTCAATGTATCCTTCCTGTTCATACACCCTACCATAGTGATGAATCATTTCAACCAACCCATTCAAACGTGAATCTATAATATTCAGATTTTTATATCTAAGATATTGAGTATCATACAGTCCCGCATTTCCAGATTTCAACCTCTCTTCTATATCTTCGGGAATAAGGAAACCTGCTCTGTCGCCCAAAAACTTATAAAACTCTGACTGATATATACATATACCTGCCAGATCAAAATCTCCGAAATGTATATATCTATTAGGAATTTTGATAAGCCATTCCCTTAAATCTGCCGACTGAGGGTATCTGGAGACAAACAAAACTTTATTATCTCCAAACAGATATTTCTGACTCCGTATACGACAGAAGTTTTCACCATTTTCCACTCCCACCACTATCACGTCTGACGGTATATAAAATTCATCAGGGTTTTGTATGAAAACAGCACTTCCTTCCGGGGGGGATATAACAAACTCACTATTCCTTATTCTTGCATGAATAGGTTCGTAACAGTTGACAAGAAAACCCCTGAAAGTTCGAAGCTTTACAGTTTTGGAGTCGCCGGTTTCCTGCACAAGCGTACTGCGCTGCAAGTCTTTGTTATCGCCAGAAAAGATTTCAATCCATCTTTCGAGAGAAGTGCCGGATGTATAATTATCTGAAATATATCTGCTGAATGCCACAGAATCCGTAAGGCGATAGGAAATTCTGCTGCCACTGGTTATTCCGGTTATAAGACCCTCTATCCTAAATTCATCAACTATCCATCGCGGAAGTGAGCTTGAAGGAAGAGTTCTTCCTTCAAGTATATAAAGCAACTTTTTCGCAATAGATATTGTAAATCGTTTTTTGTTTATATCCATATTATTACAAGACATTTTTATTTCCGTGTAAGCAATGACACTACCCTTGTATTGCTTTTCGCATCTTTGCTTAACAGATAAGTATATTTATAATCCTCAACATTATAAGTGGTAGGCGAACTGTTGATAAGTAATATGTTGCGACAATTGGCAAATTCAAGTATGCCTTTCACATTATTAGGATGCAACTTACCGATTTCATCCATCATACAATGTACCTTGAAATCTCCGAATTTCCTTGAGACTTTTTCCTTGAAAACATTGATAAGCATGATGTTCACCATAGCCTTAACCAGTATGTCTGTACCATCGGAACCTACATTCGCTATTTTCTCTACCCAGCCTGTGTCGTTATCATTTTCGATAATGCGGAACTGCAGATTAAAGGTATCAGAAACGACAAGACTCTTTCTGGAAGGCTCATCCTTTAGCAGTTTGCTGAAAGCATTAAGATATTTTACAGCCCTGAGATTCACGTTCTCGCGCGAATCCTGTGAGAATAAGTCCATTCCACCCATGTTGAAGGTGTTCTCATCATTAAAATTCTTTATTTCTATAAGAAGCTGCATAAGCTTGTCGTTACTCGGCAAAGGCCTGAGTTCGATACTGCGGATAACTCCTGCGAAATTACGTTTGACAAAATCGTCATTAATATCTTTAATGGTCTTATTAATAAGACTTTCGCTTTGGGTAAGTTCTCCTGTTTCCTTTGATATGCGTCTTATTATGTTTACATACCTTTCACTTATGCGGTTCTGGTATTCGATAATTTTATTGTTTTCCACAAACTCACATAAATTGGATGCAAAATCCATGTAATCGGAATCACACGACAATGACTGAGGGAAACTGAAAGTATTTCTTGCAGTAAAATTACTGTTAAACAGATTGATCGATTTCTTGAAATTCTCAGTATCCTTGCCAAGAGAAACAATCAGACTTTTCAGCTCTTCCACTATCTTACCGCAAGGTTTATTGGTAGGAAGTTCTTCGGGAGTGTACGACTCCGGCGGACAGAAGCCTTCATCTTTGCGGAAATTCTCAAGAACGGAAAAATCGTTCTTTATGGCATCACGTTCGGCTGTCTTTTCCTTTATACTGTTTTTTACAGTTTCATACTGACCGGTGAGCTTGTTTTTCCGCAATGCGTATTTTTCTTCAAGCTCATCTAAATGCATCTCATTGTTCTTCTTGTTGTCGCGCAACTCCGGCTCACGATCAAACAGTTCTCTCTTATCTTTTTCATAATTCCACACAAACGACTGTTTTTGTGATATATAATCCAACTCAGACTTTATTGTATCAATTTTTGATTTATAGGAATTTATAACCGATGTATCAGCTCCCTTACCGTTTAACTCCTCATTCTGCAACTTGTGAAGTTCTTTTTTTCTGTTATCCATATCCATACGCCGGTCGGACAGTTCCTTGTGTACTGCCTGTATCTCAACATCAACAGCACTGCGTTCTTTCTTTTCCGCCTTTCTCTGCTCGTCAGAAATCTGAAGAATCCGCTTTTCCCTTTCCTGTTTCAGAAGTTCTTCATTGTTACAACATTTTTGTCTTTCCTTTTCCTTGCCTCCAATAAATGTTTCTATCTCCTCAATCCTGTTTCTTTTCCACTCCGATTCTTTGCGTTCCCATGAAGCCTGTTCTGCCTTAATATTCTTTATCTGAAGAGGATATTGCTGTAACTGGATTTCAAGAAGATGCCTTTCGCCCGATATGGCTGAAATCTGTTTTCTGTACTTATTCTTTATCTCTTCAGTACGCTTTGTTTTTTCTTCATTCAGAAGGCTTATTTTTCTCGTATATTCATCTCTTTCGGAAGATTTGGCCTTAAATTCAGCTTTAAGCTGTTCCGGTGAGCGTAACTCACGCTGCACTTCAGCTAAATTAATTTTTACGCCATAGAAAGAGCTTTCCCCATCGGTTGAGAGTTCAGGAGAAAGATTCTGATTATAGAGTATAAGTTTTTCATCGGCAATCTTACCTATACTTTCCTGCCATCCTGACCTGTTCTTGTCGAGCCACTCGCAAAAAGAGCCTTTGCTGTTGTTTATCAGGACATTCAACGATTCTATTTCTGTGTCCACCTGTTTCCTGCAGCGTAAAATCTCATCAATTTTCGCATCATACTCTTTTTCAACTACCATAGTTTCCGCATCCGACTTCTGTCTAAGGCGGTCGCACTCCAACTTCAAACGGTCGACTTTCACAGCGGTATCCTTTTCTTCGGAAGATATGTTTCTCAACCGTTCCTCACAGTCACCTATCTCCTCCTTGAAATGAACAGTACACTCAACCCTTGTTTTCTGTTGTTTCAGATTGGATATTTCTTCCAGTAACTGCTCCTTGCTGTCGGCTAGTGTTTTAAGTTTCTCTTCATAAACAGAGCGTATTTCTTCAGTCTGACTGTTGCTTTTCTTTGTCAATTCTGAAATCCTTTTACCAAGTTCATCTTTAAGGCATAATACCCTTTTGTTGATTTCATTCTCAAATCTTGCAAGATCGGCATCAATGCCCTGTTCCATCAAAGAGTATTTGCTTATTACATCCCGGTATGTACTCGTGAGTTCATTATATACCTTATTCAGAGACTCCAGTTCGTATTTCAGTGCCGGTTCCCTATTTACTCTTGATATAACCTCATCAATGTGTTCCTGTTCATAATATTTACGCTTTTCCCTTATCTTCTTAAGGTCAGATTCTACAATGCCGCTTAACTTTACAAGTTTGTCGCGCTCACTGTCAAACTTGTATTTTTCTTCCCCAAGTAAACGTGTAAATCGTTCGGCTTCCTCTTTAAGTTGCAGAAGCAATTCCTCCAATTCGGGAAATTTCAGACGTGCCACCCTTTCAGAGTAGTTAAGCTGCTGTCTTCCGTTTTTAATCTGCTTTTCAGCAAACAAAAGCATTCTATAACCTTTTATTACTATATCGGCCTGTTTTCTGACAGGTACCACACCATTCTTATCCTGCTTTATCCACAACATTACATCGGAATATTCCTGTTCGAAAGTTTCTATCTGATTCCGATAATAACTCAGGTCGACAACAAACTCATTATCATCCATTGACTGTATGATGGTATCCTTGATAAAATCGGCATCAAGCTTTGAGTTAAGGAATACATTCTGAATTGTACGCGGTATATTCTGATATCGCGAACTCTCTACAATTGCATACTTACGGAACTGAAGCAAATCCGGCTTTCTGTTGTTGCCGAATATTATATCACGAAACATATCATAGCCTGTAACCAGCGACGACACATTTGCACCCGATTCCGACACTCTTGTACGAATCACACTCCAATCGGCCGAGACCTCGTTTTTGCCGTCAACAAACCACTCCTTACTATATGGAGCATCAATAAAGCGGAAAGCAGCCCTGCCCATCGACTTTGTTACAACTATGGTATAAGCACCGTTTTCGCGCATTACTTCATAAACTATATATGAGTTGGCAAACGGAAGATAGAAAGAATCAAAATTTTTCTTTTCTTTCGGTATACCCAATCTGAGTTTGTCTGCATTATAGAAAAACAAGACAGCCCGCAGAAGGGTACTTTTACCTACTCCCTGAGTACCAATAAAATGTACATTGCCATCCAGCTTCACTTCAGCATACGGTACATGTGCGCTGTTCAGAAATATTATCTTATTGAGATATCTCATCGTTCATTTCCTCCGATATTGTTATGCAGTCCACCAAATCCTCCATATAGTGAAATGCCGTTAATACTTTATAAGTGTTATCATGTTCATTCTCAAGTTCTATCATTCCTGCCTTTTCAAGTTCAAAAACAAGTTTCTCCACAACCTCATTATATTTCTTCTTATCCTGAAACAGTTTGGAAGCCTTATCCTTCAGTTCCATCTGGCAACTTATCTGAACTTCAATGTCTGCCGGACGGAACTTAAATCCGGGACCGAATGTAGCATCATACGTTTTAAGGAAACTAAGGTAGTCTATCCACTTCATAACTGCTTCAAGTTTGCGTTCGAGGTCGACTTTCGCCTCCTGACGGGTGAACATATAATATCCGTCACCACCTTCGAGATAAAAACCAATACCTTTATAATATTCGTAATAGTCGGTCAAATCCTCTTCTATGGCATCATAGTATCGTTTTATTGCAGGAGAAACGCTATTTGCAGAAATAAATCCGCCCTTACTCAATATATTGAATATTTCTTCTGTATATTTCATGCTTATTCTGATTATGTAATTATCGGAAATTATCTAGAGTTATTTGGAATATATCAAAGGATATTCCACGTCATAACTTGTTTCATACTTGTCAGTGAAATTCAGTCCTTCGGCATACTGCGATGCTATCTGGCAGAAAAACAAGATTCTGTCGTCTGTGCTCAGTTGCTTATGATAATTGTAGCTCATTACAAACTTAAACAGATGACTGCTTGATGCCGAGAAAGCATTATAAATTTCCTGTAAATTTATCTGGTCAAGAACTTCACCTTCTGTTTTCATATATTCCTGCGGTATAGCATCGGCCATATTCTTAGGACCTTTAGCCCGGTTCTTCCTTTTTGATATGATTTTTCTTATTATCTCCAACGCCACTGCAGAAGTACGCAGATTATCTACCGAGAGTTTTATCCTGTAATTGGTCTGAGGCTCCATCCATACAGGATTTCTCATACTGACAACATGACGTATATCAGTTTTTTCTTCTAAAAGAAACTGGTCACGAAGGTATTTCAAACGTCGAACTTTCTCGAATATCCTGTTCTGATAAGCTATAAGATTCAGGTAATGAATAATCTGCTTCTCTATCTCAATGAGATTATGATAAGAATCATTAAGCTGAAGCTTCACGTCATTCACCACTATACGCATTTGAGTGTCCATGGCAACTCTGAAAAACACAGGCTGAGTGTTGTCTATTATATCTTCACTCCTATTGATGAGAAGCGCTATGTTCTTGCGTTTTTCATCAAGATTCTTCAGTTTTGAGAGCTTTACACGATAGTTTGGTTCGTTCTTGTAAGTATTGTCAATGTTGCGTTTCAAGTCTATTACATTACGCACTGTCATCATTGCAATATTTTTCAGACACCGCCTTACCTCTTTATGATAATTATATTTCCGCTGCTCATTATCTTCTTTAAGATAATAATCTATATTTTCATTCAGACGCCCCAGATAATCATCCACAAACGAAACATTTATGTTCTCATTGACTTGTAAAACCTCCTCGAAGAATTTAAGATATACATCCTCCATTTCAAGGAAATTTCCGCTATCTCTTATTATTCCGTAGTCAATGAGATATTTAATTCTTTCCTCTTTATATTCCGTGAGTTCGAGTGTATAATCATATTTCAGGGAAGTTGAAGGTCTTTTCTGAAACATCTGTTTCAGCAGAAGTTTCTCTCTTTCAAGTACACGCAAAAGCTCATCAATAGATTTAAAGTCATTCATTGTTCAAGTGTTATAAGAATTATTACTGAAATGATGGCTACGAATTTAAAGAATAAAATACTTTTCAACCATATCTTTAAGCCGCTCCGATGACAGATTTGCTATGCCCATTGATTCAATAAGTGAAAACTCTTCTCTATTCTTACCAATAATAAACTTACGTTCATGACCATCTATTTCAATAAGCAAATGATAATTTTCCTTATACGCCTGCTCCATACGGATATTCTTTATAATATGTCCGTTTATGACAAATTCGCATATTTCAGGAGCCATTTCCTCTAACTCTCCCCATGATTTCAGATGGTCAACCATAGTGTTTTCAACACGTCCTATCCACTGTTCCGCAACACCATATTTAGTGGCAACCACACGAAATTGTTTTATGGCATTAACTATATCACGTATTATTGCATCAGGCCTACGTATTCCATTATCTTTAGCAAATTGAATAACATCATCCCGTGTTATATCCCTAAGTTTTGCCCTAATATACATACAATGATCTTCATTGGGTAAGAATCCTCCATTGTCAAATATATAAGTTACATCGTATGCAGGAGACAGACGCCAAGTACCGTCCTCACTCATAACGAATGAAAAATTCTTATTGTGATCATCCGTATTGTTTGCCAATACATTAAAGACCATTCTGCGGAATACCTCATAGCAGTCTGTTTCTGGCAAATGGAGCTTCCGACATACTGTAATTAATTGTTCGTAACTGTCCGCATCAGGGCTAACTGCGGCCAAAGTTTGTGTATGAATCTTTTTTCCATTATTACGGTCAAAACGTTTTGTCATGAAATGATTATTCCCGTCTACCTGATAGAGTTTTGAAGGCATCATATTTATCCCTGCCATTGTAGCAAGTTCATAGTAAGACATCTCCAATTCTGCCGAGCTGTATTGCGAATTACCAAATTTGATCAGATAGTAATCAAATTCCTCTAATTCGGAAATCTGCCCGCTACAAACCTCACCATTCTTTTGATTAATGGCAACAATTACCTTAGGTTGACGACCACCGGCTGAAGTACCAACCGTAAGTAATGATTGCATTGTTACCGACTCTTCGGGTAGGATTCTGGCATTTTCTCTTTCTGAAAATATACGCTTTGCTAAATTTGCCAATGATTTGATATCTATTTTTTCGGCCTTACGCTCTCTTGAAACCTCAGGCAAAAATTCCAAAGCTCCCATTCCGCGTTTTCCTATAAATGACAGTTTGTCAAGGGGAGTAATATCTGCATTTGACAAGTGATTCTGTTGGCGCCATAATTCAAAAAGTTGATTACCCCATGCGTCAGGCAACGAATCTGCTAAAAATGCCGGTAATTTTTGATAAATCTTGGCCTCTTCTCCCCATACAGGCATAAGCCCCACTCCATCAACCGGTGCCGCTAATGGAGAAATGTTAAGACCTTTCTTCAAGAAGGCCGGATTATACATAAAATAGGATAACCTACGTTTGACATCCCATGCCAATCTACCTATTTCCTCACCCCAAAGTATTACTTTTAACGACTGTACCATAATTTATACTATTTAGAGTGTCTGACACGCTGTACTTTTTTATCATCCCTACGCATCAGGTAAGGAGATTCAGGCAATTCCGGAAAAATATTGTCTATAGTATTAATCTGTCCGACCACTTTCAACAACACAATAAATGTTGACAATGAAATGTTGCCAGCTGTACCATTCTCAAATTTGTGGATGGTTGTAAGTCCAATACCGGATTGCTCAGAAACATCTTTCTGAGTAAGATTGCAACGAATTCTATATTCTTTAAATCTATTACCTAATAGCCTTACAAGCTCAGGCGTGGAGTATTCATAGAAATCTACCATATAAACCGTATTTATATATCATTATAATGACAGTTAAATATATTTTTAAGCATTAATCTTCAATATTATGAAGATTATAAACACAAAGCTATGTAATTTCTGAGAATAAAACTAATTTTTACTTGAAAACTTATTGTCAGATTATAAAAACTGATTATAAATCCTATATTTTATATTTGTTCTATATCCAATTTCGCTATTTCCATCTTAAAGTTTTGATTGCAAAAAAAAATGGCTTATCAACCACGCATAAACATGGAGATAAGCCAACTTTTAATTACGACGTTCCATTAAAAAATAGGCTCTACACGTTTCTCAGACTCCCATTCGGTATGAGAAATAATATCATGATATTGCTCCAGAGTAAAAAAAGAGTTTTTCTCGTCAGAACATTCATATTCCCAAGGAAGCTCATAGACGGTACCTTCTTCCTGATATCCCATATAGTTATGGTATGAATCAGAAACCAATCTGACAAAATCCTCTTCCCTCAGAAAACTCAGAAGTTTCTCTGCATCGTAAATATGTAATGGAGCATCAGCCTTATATAAGGAAACAGCCACCTCCATAGCCAATCCGACATTGGATGAATAACTGTTGGAAATAACAATCTTCCATCCCTGATATTGAACATTTGAAGCTAAGATATTCAGACGTGAAAGCCCAAGTTCACCGTAATGATCCGTTGCAAAACGTATGAAATCCTCCTGGCTGTCGACGTTATAAAGGTTCTCCACATCCACATACTTCATATACTTATAGTAAGTCACATCCGACATTTTTGGGAAATCCCTTTTTGAATCCTTATTGATATGCCCACCAATACCCCGTTTCCTATGGCAAGCCTTATAAGCTTCGTTAGCAATACGATAAAATTTACAATACTTTCGTATGGTCATAGTCTCCATAGGAGATAAAGAACGCCCTTGTATTGAGTCCTCTAAAGCCTTAACTGTCATTTCCCGATCCTCTACATCAATCTTGAGGCTCGGAACTATGCGAACCAGGTTCTTTCTGGAAATCCGACCTGTACGTTGCTGGTATGGCAGATTGTTTGCTACATACTCATTAAACCCGTCGGAATCTGCTACAATAACACCAATCATAAGATCCAAAAAGTCGAAAAAACGTGTAAGGTTCTCCTTACAACACGCATTATCGAACTCCTTTTCATTATACGAGGAGCGGTTAGAAATAACAAAGTGGGTAAATTTCCGGTCGGTAACATAAATCGACCGGTTATTCCCATGCTTTCTTGAGGTTACATAGAACCACAACGTTTCCATCGGATTGAATGCAAACCAATCTGACAGGTATGCATCCATGCTGCTGTACTCTCCCGAAGCAATCAGTTCCTCAGCGTTAGTCCAATCTTCTGGTGTTGGCCGAGGCACCTCTATATAAAACCCACGACACTCTTCATCACCAATCACGGCAAGACACTCAAACTGACACTGAGTCTCAATCATCCTTTCCAATAAATTTCCTTCAACAACAATTTCCCTATGATGATTTTCGCCTAATGCTTCCAGATCTAATGTAGTCAGCCCAACTTCCTTAGCCAAATCGCGAAAGCATTTTCTATCTATGATTTTTCTTTCATTCATCGCTCTACTTATTTAATTTCAATAAACTTGCCCGATTCAAATCCATTCATCAGATGCTCATTTGCAAAAATATATCCCATCTGATTAGAGATTACCCTGGTCCCTCCTATTTCCGTGTCAATATTGGTACGCGAATGTCCATATATCCATGCATCAATCCTACTATTGGCAATTAAATTATCGTAATCACTTGCAAATGCATTGTTCAGAACAGATCCTCTATGGTGCGCAGCTACCACTTGGAGTGTAGGCAAATGATGTGTGACCACCACAATATGGTTTGCTGTGCTCTCTTCAATGTTTTTCCGAATAAAGCCAATACAGATCTCGTGCATCCAGTTGAACTCCTCCACCTGCAACAGCTTCCCGCCAAACTTAATCTGACGGAAGTCGTTCATACCTTTCCATACAAAATACTCATCATTCGGATTGATGTGCGCCCAAAGCGTACTTCAGTACAAAGTCCGTATCATCGATGCGGACAACCTGATTCTGATAATAACCCACATTCTCTCGCAACATCCACTTCCATTGAAAACCGCGTTCCATCACATCTGAAAAGTTATAGTATTCATGATTACCGGGGACAATCAATACCTGACAATAATTTTTAAATGCCCACTTCCAAAAATTCATAACTGGAGCAGTCTTATCCTTGAGATAGAAAATATCTCCTGCCAGCACCAGTACATCGCCTGTTACAGGCAATTCATTATATCTCAGATATCTGTTATTCTCCTGAAATTCGAGATGCAAATCACTCATATATTGTATTCTCATTTTATTATTCTCCTTCCTTTGATTGTTCTATCTGTTTCTCTATTATCATCTTTACCTGTGCAAATGATTCCGATGTGAAATTATTGTTATCTACACCTACATCATACTGAGTCGGGAAAAGCATTTTCAACCGCGGAACATCCTTTCCGGTGTTATACCTGCTGGTATGTACATGTCCGAAAAGTTGCCATGTATCGCGATATACTCCTCCATAACAAAGGAAGGGACAATGGCTCAGATAAATTTTCTGTTTATCTACTTCAATATGCATCTGCATCGTTATCTGTTCAAAGTACTTCGTATAATTCTGCCTGAGATCCTTTATATCATGATTGCCAGCTATAAGATATATTTTCCCATTCAATCTGTTTAATACATTTATCCATTCGGCAGAATCTCCCAAACAAAAGTCTCCCAAATGAAATATTATATCATCAGGACCAACCACGCTGTTCCAGTTGGCTATTATCGTTTCATTCATGTGGAACACCCTGCTTCCATCAAATTTATAATTCATAATTTTGTTCATTTATGCGCATCACTGCGCAGTTAATAATACATTGTATTCTGCCCATAGACGGAATTGACGGAGAAGGACGCATCGAGCGAATGTCACCAAAAGGCATAAAGAAAAAGTCGTCGAAAAGTTTTAATCAGGACTTTCCGACGACTTTCTATTGTCATTGTCAGAGGGTTATCAGCATCATTGTACCCTCAATAATATACATAAAAATCGTTGGAAAGTGTATTTGAATTTATTCAATGATTCAATGCTTGATGTATGGACATACGACACACGCTCAAAGCATTCTGTGCTTCGATATAATATATTTGCAGGTATGTTCATTCTATTCTGTTGCATCGTAGTTATATATAAATTAGGCTGCAAAGTTACGAATATTATTGAGAATCAATAAATTCTTATATATAAAAATGAAAAGTCACACATTAAAATATTAGTACTTTATCTATTTTCAATATCCTACCGCTTGCTACGTCCACCTTAAATAGTAAACATACGACCAAGTATCCTAAACAGGAAACAACATAGAAAAAAATTAAGTTCCAAATGATAATGATGTAATATCGTCTTACTTTTTTTTGATTTTGTTACATAATCAAAAACATAAATAATCTCCGGATTACACCACAAGTACTACTTAAATAACGTGAGTTCGAAATAAGAATAAATATATTTCACTTATAATTAGAAACATAGCGATAAAAGTATTAAATTTATAGTGCTGAATTATAACATTTAAACGATTACCACTATGTTTCCAGAGTCTAAAGTTACAGAGATTTATTGTATGGCCGATGATTTTTGCAAGGAATTTACATTGCAACAGGAAAAATATATGATTAAGGATATGAAGACCATGCATCGTAACAAACCCAACCGTATGAGTGATGCAGAGATTATGGTTATTCTAATCCTGTTTCACTCCGATGGTTTCCGTTGTTTCAAGCATTACTACAAGGAGTATGTCTGTAAACATCTGAAACACCTTTTTCCTCGTCAGGTTTCTTATAACCGTTTTGTGGAACTGGAGAAGAAGGTATTGCTTCCCATGACCATATTCATCAAAAGAGTACTGCTGGGAACTTGTACCGGCATCAGTTTCGTTGATTCCACTCCCTTATGTGTATGTCGTAACCAAAGAATCTTGATTCATAAGACATTTGAAGGGCTTGCCGAGCGTGGAAGATGTTCTATGGGATGGTTCTTCGGATTCAAGCTGCATCTGATAATCAATGACAAAGGAGAGATCCTCAATTTCATGTTCACGCCTGGAAACGTGGATGACCGGGAACCGTTGAAACAGGGTAAGTTTCTGGAAAACATCAAAGGAAAACTATGTGCAGACAAGGGATATATAGGTCAGGTTCTGTTTGAAAACCTTTTCCTTAATGGCATACAGCTTGTTACTAAAGTTAAAAATAATATGAGGAACTCACTGATGAGTATTGCCGACAAGATTTTGCTAAGAAAAAGAGCCTTGATTGAAACGGTCAATGACGAACTGAAGAACATCGCACAGATTGAACACTCAAGACATCGTTCATGCAGTAACTTTATAGCCAACTCCTTATCGGCTATCGCGGCATACTGCTTTTTTGAAAAGAAGCCCGCCATTGACGTAAAGTTTGTCAATGACGGACAACTTGCTATTTTTTGATTTTATTTCGAACTCACGTTAGTTAATGTATTGTAGGATTGTAAGCGCACTAATCCTCCCGATAATTTGGGCAAACAATCTGTCTGTATTGTATTTCTCATGTATATCCTTGTAGGTGTAATAGAGTGGATCTGCATTTTCTCTTTCACCTTTGAATGTATCAATATGCGCGCGTGAATAATAGACCTTACGCTTTTTTATGTAATATGAGAAAGATCATATCTTTGAACGAAAGAAAGTACAGCAGCATGAGTCATACTGAACTTATCCATGATTTAATCTATGATATAGTAGTCATGTCTACTTCAGCTATAAGTTAGGCAAAGTGAATACAACAAGTGGGTTATCGTAGAAGGTATTTCGTCCTTTATACACTTTTTTATACCATACTTTTCACAACGATTCCATACTGCACGTCGCATCGAATGAAACTTGCTTACAATCTGATAAACTGTGTCATATTCCCTTTTCTCATGTATCTTACCTATGCGTGCTTGATAATCTTCTGTACGATCGAATAAGCAGTCAATATCTTTTCGTCTGATAAGAGTCTTTCTTTTCATCTAGACGGATCTTATAAGCCCATTAGCGAATCCTCTGTATGCCGACGACTTGCCGATGCAAAAAAATTGCAATACGATTTAGACATAAGTTAATCAAACAATTACCTACACAAAACATGATACTAATCTTCAATATTCTACCGATTTCTTCATCCACCAACTTATACAATATTATCGGAGGAACAAAGTTACTACCCTTCTTTATAGATAAGAAAACGCTGGCAAAATATATTTTCCACAATAGGCATCCCATTATTCCCCATATAACTTTTGTTTACTTTATTGTTTCTAAAATATTGGGCAGATATGCCTGACTTACGGATTTTTCATTGTCTACAGAGTATTCCGATTTGTATATTCAATAAAATAAACTTAATCATATATTAATCTTTTCAATGGTCTGTAATCCGGAGTTGCCAAAAGGCAACAGCAGCTGCTGCAGCCACATTGAGCGAATCCACTCCATGCGCCATAGGGATACGGACTACATAATCAGCTTCAGCAATTGTCTTGTAAGGAAGCCCATCCCCTTCTGTTCCCATCACAATAGCCAACCGAGGTTCAGCCGCCAATATGGGATGATCTATAGAGATAGAATTATCAGTCAACGCCATGGCAGCAGTACGGAAACCAAACTTGTTCAAATCGCCAATCGTACCATTCAACCATGTCCATGGAACCAAGAACACCGAACCCATAGACACCCTTACCGCACGGCGATTCAACGGATCGCAAGAATTGCGTGTCAACAAAACAGCATCTATCCCAAGAGCAGCTGCCGAACGAAATATCGCCCCGATATTGGTAGTGTCCACCACACCGTCAATGACTACAATCCGCCGGGTATCCCGGCAGATCTCTTCCATAGAGGGCAACACTGGACGACGCATAGCACATAATACACCACGTGTCAGAACATAGCCAGTCAACGTAGTCAACAACTCTCTATCACCCGTATAAACGGGCACATCACCACAACGCTTGATAATGTGAGCAGCACTGCCAGAGATATGCTTACGCTCACACATAAGAGCAAGAGGTTCATATCCTGCATCCAAAGCCCTACTAATGACATTGGGGCTTTCGGCTATAAATACCCCTTTCCCAGGTTCCATACGCTGACGTAACTGAGCTTCCGTCAACATGCAGAAAACATCCACTCCGGGATGTGTCAATGATGATATTTCAATAATAGGCATACACTCTTATATTATACTATTTCATTGCTTTTAATCTACATTCCAGCCTCCATTGTCACAGCTACTTTTATCACTCCATCTTGTCGGTTCTCAAAAATCTGGTAAGCCGTTTCTATCTGATCTAGCGGGAAACGATGTGTAATTAGTGGAGTGGTATCTATTTTTCCCATCTCTATCAAGCGAAGTATCTCAGCACAATCGCAACCATCTACGCCACCAGTTTTGAAGGTTAGATTCTTTCCATACATATCCGGCAAAGGAAGAATCTGAGGACGGTCATAAAGAGCCACCAAAATAACGACAGCATTAGGGCGCGCACATTCCCATGCCAAGCGAAATGTATCCTCCCCTCCTGCCACTTCAAAAACTACATCCGTACCACCGTGTGGACTACTTTGCAATACAAATTCCTTACATCCTTCTGGAGTGACAACTTCTACCTGCGGATAATGTTCCCTAACAAACCGAATTCTTTCAGAGGATTGTTCACAAACAACAATGCGCTGCGGCTTTCTCAGCATCACACAAAGCAAAGTACAGATTCCCGTAGGTCCCGCACCAATGATAAGCACCGTGTCTTCTTCGGTAATCTCCGAAATGCGAGCAGCCCAAAATCCTGTAGCAAGGATATCTCCTACAAACAAAGCTTGCTCATCACTCACGGAATCGGGAATGAGATTCAAGCCTTGATCAGCATAAGGTACGCGAACATACTCCGTCTGCCCCCCATCAATCCGACATCCCAAGGCCCATCCCCCATTAGGATCAGCACAATTATTCACATATCCATGCCGGCAAAAAAAACATTCTCCACAAAAGGTTTCCACATTGACGGTAACTCGATCGCCTGGTTTGACTAATTTAACATCACGTCCTGTCTGCTCCACAATACCCACCATTTCATGCCCCACTGTTATTCCGGGAACAGCACGTGGCACACCACCATGTTTAATATGCAAGTCACTGGTACAAATACTCCCGAGAGTGACGCGCACAATAGCATCACGCGAGTCTCTCAACTCAGGCTTCGGTTTCTCTATCAATTCAAATTTTCCCTGTTTAATATAAGTATATGCCAACATGATATTTCCTTTTCTTCTTTAATGGTTATCTTTATAAAACGACGCAAAGATAATATACAAACATAAATAACAGCCACCATTTGCTGACAAAATGGCTTTCTTTATCACTTTACCTTGCTTCTCAACTGCAAACAAATTTTACAAAGGTTTAAACACATCTCGATATTCATTAAAATTATCTTCACAGATTTAAATTCATTTCATTTCCGGCTGACATTTTGCCATCAGGCATATACTTTGCAAGAACATCAGTGTATTGCCAAAAACGACAAGATAAAAAAAATCAAAAAGCAATCTAGTAACAATTTAAAATATAGGAGATTATAATTATGATGCCGACTAGAAAGTATAACAATCAGAATTGGTTACCAAGTATTTTCAACGATTTCTTTGATAATGAATGGTTGACAAGAGCCAACGCTACTGCCCCTGCAATTAATGTCATTGAAAGTGACAAAGATTATAAAGTAGAGGTTGCTGCTCCGGGTATGACTAAAGAAGATTTCAATATCCACATCAGCGAAAACAACGAACTAGTGATCTCAATGGAGAAAAAGAATGAAACAAAAGAGGACGACCATCACAACAGAAGATATTTACGTCGTGAATTTTCTTACTCTAAGTTCGAACAAGCTTTGATTCTTCCTGAAGATGTGGTTAAGGAAAAAATCAGCGCCAATGCCAGCAATGGTGTTCTGACCATTGATTTGCCTAAACGCACTCCTGAAGAAAAAGCCAAAGTGAACAGAATCATCGAAATTCATTAATCACAGATTTTGAATATTTACAATCAGACAGTTTATAAGGTACATCTATAACATGCTATTATTTTGCATGATATAAAAGTGTGCCTTATATATTGTCCGATTGTCATAAAATCAACATATTTGCATCAACACTTTCTGCGGATTTCCACCATGCTTTTCAGCGTTTCTTCCCATCTTTCCCCTAAAAAAGTCCACCTCTATTACAATTGAACTTCAAATTCAGGACAAAACTGAAAAAAGCCAGTTTAAATTTTCCTTCAAAAAATGCTGAACAACATTAAAACAGAGACTAAGAGGAGTAGGCTTCTTTTTTATTATACAAGCATTAAAATCACATATTTTTAGTATTTTTGTACCCAAATTCACCATATAAAACAAACCAATAAAAAGAGGATGAAAGCATCAGTACGTTTAGTTCGTTTTGCTACAATAGGAACCTTAAATTACCTTATTACCATGTTAGTGATATGGATTGTGATGAGTTACTTCTCATTCAAAGGAAAATATATAGTAGCAAATATTATGGCATATCTCATCGCTCAAACCCATAATTTTATATGGAGCAAATATTGGATTTTTCCTTCCAGCAATCCCCAAAACAGTCTTTGGCAACAAATAATGCTCTTTTGTACCGCTTTTGGTATTGCCTATGGCATACAACTTCTTTTTGTGATACTGATGATAGAAGCAATAGGAATCAAAGAATTTACAGCACAATTTATTGGAATAATAATATATGGAGCTGTTAATTTTATGGTAAACAATAGAATAACATTCCGATAAATATATTTCAAAACTTATGGCAGACAATTATATAGAAAGGCAATACGAACAATATGAAGCCCGAAAGGCTGCATGGGAAAAAAAACGTAAACAAGGAAAAAAGAAAGCGATTTCCGTCAAGCCTCAACCAAAGGACCTGACAGACAATACAATCAAACTTCCTAGAAAAGCATTCATCACAGGAGGTGCCGATGGCATAGGGAGAAACATTGTGAAAGCTTTCTGCAACTCACAATACCAAGTCGCCTTTTGTGACAAAAATGAGGATTTAGGAATACAGACAGCCAAAGAGACCGGAGCAATTTTTTATCATGCCGATGTAAGTAATAAAGAATCCCTTGAGAACTGTATGCACGAGCTTTTTGAAAAGTGGGGGGATATGGACATCATTATTAACAATGCCGGAATAAGCGAATTTTCTCCCATCACGGAAACCAGCGTGGAGGATTTTGATAAAATTTTGTCCATCAATCTGCGACCTGTATTTATCACCTCACGCACATTAGCTTTGCATCGCAAATCCCAAGCAGAAAATCACCCGTATGGCAGAATTATCAATATCTGTTCCACCCGTTATTTAATGAGCGAACCGGGAAGCGAAAGCTATGCGGCTTCCAAAGGAGGAATCTATTCACTGACCCATGCACTTGCTTTATCCCTTGCCGACTTTCATATCACCGTAAACTGTATTTCGCCGGGATGGATTCAGACCAATGATTACGAACGGCTACGCCCAGAAGATCATGCCCAACATCCATCAAGACGAGTAGGCAAACCAGAAGACATAGCACGTATGTGTTTATTTTTATGTCAAGAAGAGAACGACTTCATCAATGGACAAAATATCATCATCGATGGTGGAATGACCAAAAAGATGATTTATTTAGAATAAAACGAACTAAAGAAAATATCTATAATGAATAAATAATCACTCATGAAAATACATCATATCGCCATTTGGACATTTCATCTGGAAAAGCTAAGGGAATTTTATACTCGTTACTTTAACGGAACAAGTAATGAAAAATACATTAATTCCCAAAAAGGTTTTGAATCTTACTTCATTTCATTTGAAAGTGGTGCTACATTAGAGTTGATGAGTAGGATTGACGTGCAAAATATCCCGATAGAAGAAAACAGACCGGGATTGACCCATCTAGCTTTTTCTTTTGAAAGCCAAGAAGCTGTCTTATCACTAACGGAACAGCTACGTACTAAAGGATACCATATCGTAGGTGAACCTCGCATTTCAGGAGATGGCTATTTTGAAAGTGTGATACTAGATCCAGACGGAAACCGGATAGAGTGTGTTTACAAAAAAGAGCAGGAATGCCCTCCTGAGGGAAATCATGTAATAGAAACTGAGCGACTTATTTTACGTCCTTTTACAGAGAATGATACGGAAGCTGTTTTTAACTGTTGCCAGAATCCCAACCTAGGAAATAATGCTGGTTGGAAACCTCATGACACACTGGAAGAATCTCTGAAAATTCTTCAAACAATATTTATACCACAAAAAGACACATGGGCCATCACTAGAAAGGAAGACCGGCTTCTGATAGGAGCTATAGGAATTCTACCAGACCCAAAGAGAGAGAATTCAAATGCCGGAATGATAGGTTATTGGTTAGATGAAGCCCAATGGGGAAAAGGATATATGTCTGAAGCCGTCTGTGCTGTCTTGGACTATGGCTTCAACAAACTAGGATTAACCTTGATCAGTGCAAATTGTTATCCTCAAAACAAACGTTCACAACGTGTTTTGGAGAAAATGGGGTTTACATACGAAGGCATTCTCCATCAAGCCGAAGTTAGCTATGATGACAAAATATATGATCATTTGTGTTATTACTTAGAGAAAAACAACCTAAAATAAGTTTTTCATTTTTACACAATCTCAAATGCCTATTCTATTTCATCATTAATTTTGTTAATCCCTAACTCCCCCCAAAGGATATATACGTGTCTAAAAAAATCAAAACAAAGCAATCGTTCTTGGGTAAAACATTTATCCAAGAACGATAAAAATACACCTTATTCTTCTTCGGAGATTATTTCTCATAAAATCAATTGAAATAATACAAGAAGATAGCGATGCCTTCAAGTGCCTTCTTCGGTTGGTCTTTTATCTCAATTGTAAATTTAATTTCAGCCTTGGCTACGCCACGCAAGTTCTGTAAAGAATGAAGACTTGCTACCATACGAATACTCTGACCTGCTAGGACAGCCTGTCCAAATTTCATCTTGTCCATACCATAGTTGATCATCATTTTCAGATTATTCACTTCTATAATCTGGTTCCACATATGTGGAAGCAACGAAAGGGTCAGGTAACCATGTACAATAGTACTATGATAAGGACTTTCCACTTTAGCACGTTCTGTATCTACATGAATCCACTGATGATCCAAGGTAGCATCTGCAAAAAGATTAATTCGGTCTTGCGACACTTCCACATAGTCGGAAACTCCAATCTGCCGTCCTAGCAGCTTCTCAAAATCCTCGTACGAATTAACAACAACTTTATCCATTATCTCTTTGTTTTAAAGGTTATACACTAATTGAATACAAAAATAAGAAAAAATAGTCCTATATTTGCACTTTATTCATACAAAAACTTCATTACAGATGAGAATTATCGAAAGAGAACAGCGTACCGCAGAACAAATGATCCGAATTTATTGTCGGTACAAGGAAGGCAATAAAGAGCTTTGCCCAACCTGTCGGCAGTTATTGCAATATGCACATAACCGGTTAAAGCATTGTACATTCGGTGAACAAAAAAAGACTTGCCGCAACTGTCCCATACATTGTTATAAACCAGAAATGAAGAAACGAATACAAGAAGTAATGCGGTATGCTGGTCCACGAATGTTTTTTTTTCATCCCATAACAACTATCAAGCATTTCATTCATCAATAAACAGAATGGACAGAGCACAGTTTTATAAAGAAGTATATAGCATTACAAAAGAAATCCCCTACGGCAATGTTTTTACTTACGGAAAAATAGCACAACTTATAGGTAATCCCCAATATTCACGAATGGTAGGACAGGCTTTATCTCATGCACCAAAAGAAGAAGACCTTCCTTGCCACCGGATAGTAAACAGCCAAGGAAGACTAGTTCCCAGCTGGCAGAAACAAAAAGAATTATTGGAAAAAGAAGGAATCACCTTCAAGCGCAATGGATGCGTCAACATGTCCAAACACTTATGGGACATTACTGGTTCACTCACATCGACAATAGGTATTAGCCCCACAAGTGCAACGTGGCAATAATTGCTCACTCAGTTCGTCCCGATAAAACTCATATAATTCACGATACATCGTTTCATAAAGTTCGGAAATACGATGTTCCAATTCTGTTTCATCCTCATAAATATGCTGAAACGGGTCATCAAAAGAAAAATGCTTCCAGTTTTTCACTTCCTTATTAAAATCACCCTCCACTTCCTTTGCTTCTTCACAAAGAGTAATCACATAGTCCCATGGTTGATGGCAATATATATCCACATCACTAGCTTTCTTACGAGAGCAATCGTATCCATTCTGTTCCATCACCCCTACCACTGAAGATGGTACCACTCTTCCCGGCAGAACTCCAGAGGTAAATATCTTTGTTCCATATCCAAAAGAAGATAATATCTTCTGTGCCATACGACTACGACATATGTCACTATTACTCACCAATAAAATATTCATCGCTATTCCTATATTTAAATTCAACAATTATTTTCATTCATCCCTACTAACATAAAACACTCTCAAAGTATAAACTAATATCCGATACCCAGCCCCATTCAAGTGCAAATCATCAATGGGCAAATTAGGGTTCAATTTATCATTCAACAACAATTTATCGAACACGTCTAAAATCACCAATAAATGAGATTTTAAGTTTTCCTTTGATACCTACCTCTTCACCAGTTTTTTTGGAGAGCCACTCCATGAACACCCCAAACAATAAACAATAGTTAAATCAAACCCTTCCATATTCTCTTCCAAATTTCTCGGTACCACTTCCCCTTCATCCGATACATAAACTAACAACCTTTCTTTCTTCTCATTTTTAACGTATAACCCTGCAATTTTGCATTGCGGACACAACAATTTTCTCATATCTATTTTCTCTTTTTATCCAAAACAACAAATTAACATCCAATTTTTCTTATAAATTTGCGGCAAAAATACGAAAAAAAAACAGTTGAATAGCATCTGTAGTGAATTTGCACAACATAAAAAGATTATTGGAAAGAAAATGCCTATCTTTGCCCAAGAATATAAAATCGCAAAATAAAAGTGTAGCTATGGAAATAAAATTAGACAGAAAAAAAAATCATATTGCGGCATCTGATTACAAAGAACAAATAACCGTCATAAAAACAACTAGCGATTTCAAAATAGGAAACAATGTAGACACGAACAAAATAGAAGGGAATTATATGGTAAAAAGAGAGAAAGAAACGCTTATAAAAATAATAGAACTTCGCAAATCTCAACGCGATATTATCCTAACTTTAAATGTATCTCTATATTCCCGTTACAGACTGAAAAGCAGTCAACTGAAGTATTACAGGAATTAAACAAAAACTTTATCATCCATTCCGAGTTGTCCGCATAGTGACCTCACAAGAAAAACAAATCATTAGCAACTATATTAAACGAACTATGATACATTTTTTTAAGAATTCCATTGCCACTATAAAGTTACCCGATAAGTTCACTTATCCTTTTCACTATACCCCTCATCCACTTTGCATAATAGCGACTAAAGAAGTACAAGCCTATCTGACAAGTCAATCCCAATGGCAAAAAGAATTGCAACAAGGAAAAATGTTTGGTGTCCTAATTGTACAAACACCCGAGAATAAAATAGGTTATTTGGCTGCATTTTCAGGAACATTGGCTGGTAAAAACTGTCATCCTTTCTTCGTTCCGCCAATTTATGATTTGTTACAACCACAGGGATTCTTCAAAATAGAGGAAGAACGTATATCCGCCATCAATGTATGCATTAAAAAGACACAGAACGACCCTCGTTACATAGATCTACTCCGACAAATTGAAAAAGAAACAATACAATCCCAGCAGGAATTGACTGAAGCTAAAGAGTTTTTCAAATCCGCTAAAAAAAACAGAGAAATCCGGCGCAAGACAGGAATTCCCGACGCAAAGGAGTTAGCTGCAATGATACGTGAAAGCCAGTTTCAAAAAGCTGAATTAAAACGCATGGAAAAAATATGGAAAGAAAAAATCGCTTCACTACAAGCAGAGGCCGATACTTTCATCACAAAAATAGAAACGATGAAGACAGAAAGGAAAAAACGTTCTGCCACTTTACAAAGAAAGCTGTTTGAGCAGTTTCAGATACTAAACGCCCATGGAGAAACAAAAGATTTATGTCGTATTTTTGCACAAACTATACAAAAATTTCCTCCTGCCGGAGCCGGTGAATGTGCAGTTCCCAAATTACTCCAATATGCCTATAAGCATCAATTAAAACCTATTGCTATGGCAGAATTTTGGTGGGGAGATTCTCCAAAAGCAGAAATAAGACATCATGGATACTACTATCCTGCATGTAAAGGAAAATGCGGACCTATCCTGGGACATATGTTACAGGGACTGGAAGTGGAAGAAAATCCCTTGTTAAAAAAACATTATCATGAAATGCCATTAGAGATAGTATATGAAGATAATTACCTAGTCGTAATCAACAAACCAGCGGGAATGCTCTCGGTTCCAGGAAAAGGAGAAATAGACTCTGTCTATCAATATATAAAAATACTTTATCCAGATGCCACAGGTCCTCTGATAGTCCACCGATTGGATATGGCTACTTCCGGTGTGTTATTAATAGCCAAAAACAAAGAAGTACATCAGCACCTGCAAGCACAATTCAAGAATAGAATGATAAAGAAACGATATATTGCCTTATTGGATGGCAAGATTTCTTCTAAAGAAGGAACCATAATACTCCCCCTCCGTATGGATCCTCTTGACAGACCCAGACAAGTAGTAGACCATGAACATGGAAAAACCGCTATTACACAATATCAGGTTTTAAACGAACAAGAAGGAAACACACTTATTGCCTTTTATCCATTGACAGGACGGACACACCAATTAAGAGTACATGCCGCCCATCCGGAAGGATTACATTGTCCTATACGAGGAGATGAACTCTACGGACAAAAAGCAGACAGACTTTATTTACATGCTGAAAGTCTAGAGTTTGTTCACCCTGTAACAAAAGAAATAATTTTTGTAGAAAAGAAAAGTAATTTCTAATAGTTTTTGCTCAGAAAATTTATCTGTGGGTGCTGAAAGTTTTTTTCAGCACCTCACACACCAAATTAGTATTTTACCATTCCTGAAGTAGACATCCGTTTTATTCTTCCATACACATATATAAATGCGGGAATCAGAAAAATAACTGCAAATATCCATGCCGTAGGGTCACCAAAACAAACAGCTAAATAGCCCAAAATTGGTACTGCATAAAGACTGACCATTATACGGGCAATCATTTCGGATACCCCCGACAACATAGCCAAATTGGTAAAGCCCACCCCCTGAATGGAATAACGCAAGATACAAAGTAAGCCCAAAACCGGAAAGAAAGAAACGGAAATATGCAAAAACAATTCCGTATCTTTCAATATCTCCCATTCTGCTGGGTCAACAAATAACAAGGCAAAAGTACGTGCTCCCAACATCAAGACTACAAACATAAAACCACAATAAATAACCATCATTAATACACTCGCCTTGATTCCCAGCCAGATACGCTTCGGTTTTCCCGCACCGTAATTCTGTCCACTATAAGTAGCCATAGCTATACCCAGACTCTCAAGCGGACACATACAAAACATCTTAATACGCATAGCAGCCGTAAAAGCAGCCACACAAGCAGTACCCAATGCATTATTTGCACTTTGCAACATAATACTGCCAATAGCAGTAATAGAGAACTGCAATCCCATCGGCACACCGATATACAGTAAAGTCTTTGCCAACGCTCCTCGAAATTTATGCTCTGTCGGAGTCCCCTTCAGAATCTCAAAATGACGCATCATATACAAATAACACAATACAGCCGAAACCCCTTGTGAGAATACCGTAGCCACAGCTGCTCCCGCCACTCCCCAATCAAGTATCAAAATACAAAAGAGATCAAGCAAAATATTCAATATCGTAGAAAAAAGCAAAAACCAAAACGGAGTCTTGCTATCACCCAATGCACGAATAATACTTGAAAGCAAATTATAGAACCTAAAATCCGCAAGCAATCTCAATGGCAATCTCAATTGCAGTAAAGAGCTTGAACACTATGCATCATGATAGTATGAGCGTGAATTTTGTCCGATTTGTGCATACCTTCCCCTTACCCCACAATGCGACTTGAGGCAATACGCAGATTAAAACCATAAGGAACGGACTTTATCCGAATCCAGTTTTGAAAGGTCTTGCATAAGCCCGGTTTTCAGTATAGATATTCAGCACGTATTGCCTTGCTGTCATGATCCACTTGGCAGGTACGGAGATGAAGCTGAAGACAAAAGCCTTTATGCGACTCGTTTCCTTGAGCCCGAAAGCCTTGGTGTCAAGCTTGCTAATGATGGTCTTATAGAAATTGTGTATCAATGCCGTAAGCAGAAGGAATACAGTGTTCTCTGACATGAACGACTTGGGGAGCCTGTTCCAGCCGAATCCGTTGTTCATATCATCGAATATACGCTCTTTGCCCCCACGCTTGTTGTAAAATTCGACGATGTCTCTTGTTGATGAGTCATAATCGTTGGTAAGAATGGATCTGTAGGTGTATTCACCTTCCCACAAGTCAAGCTCTCCATCCATGCGCTTTTGTCTCTGAATGACAAGACGATAGCACTTGCCTTCCCATTTCTCAACAAGAATGGAATTGAGTTCAAACTGGATGCCGTTGATTTCCTCCGTCTTCCATCCCCTCAGTGAAAACAAGTCATCGTAGAGCGAACTGCATCTGTTGGCGCGGATGTAGAAGTGCGTGCAATGCTTCTCTATCTCACTGACAATTTCCTTCGAGCACGAACCACAGTCGGCTCTGAAGCGATTCACACGGATGCTGTTGGCTTCCAGTAGGGCAAAGAATCTCTTGTGGGTCTCAGCCTGATAAAAGCGCACATTTGTGTTGCCATCGCTGTTCTCGACATAGACAATCATGTCACCGATGACATATACGCCAGGTCTGTAGCCGAGGAACTTCTTGTATGTCGGTTTTGCATCATACTTCTCTGTTTCAAGGAACTGATGGTCGAAATCAACATCGTAGGTTTCCACCTCATTCAGTTCACCAGTGGAAACCAAGGCTTTTATAAGCAAGGCGTTGAGCTTGTCTGCCGTATTGAAATCATAGGTCTTGCCCTTATCGGAAGTATATGAGATGTTTTCCTGTGTCAGTTCCTTGATGGCTCTGAGGATGGTATCAGAGCTGCATGTGCGCAAGGTCGGATGATACGAGAGATGACGCATCAGATGCGATGTTACATCCTCCACGCATGAACCGCCACAGAAGTATACGCTCATCAGAGAACGAATAATTTCGCTGTACTGGTATCCGATGATACTGCGGCATCTCTGACCAAGTGTCTGGTCGATAATAGGTGAAAGCATGGAGTCAAATTGCTCCATGATTGAAAAAATTCCTCCAAAAGGTGTGAGTTTTTCAGATTTTATTTGTACCTTTGCCATGTCTTGTTACGATTTACGCTTGTTTTGATTTGCAACACTAAGATAAGTGAAAAATCTGACATGGCAAAATCCTGAGCAACTTTTTGTTGCTCAGGAACTTATAAATAAAGTTAAATCAAAGTGTTGCGGAATTAAGGTAGAAAAAGGTACAGGGCACCCCGATAAAAGTAATCAGCAAATAAAGATAAGCATCCTCAAGGATATTCTCCGGAGTCTGCATCATCTGAAGAATATCCGAACAAAACATACTAGTTACAATAGCAATTACTACAGACATCACCGCTGCCAATTGTAAACTAACTGCCACAAAACGCCGCATCATACCATAATCCCTTGCTCCAAACTTCTGTGCGACAGGAATACCGAAGCCACCACAACAGCCATTGCAAAAGCCTAATATCAAAAACACCACCGAAGTGCTAGCTCCTACAGAAGCCAAAGCATTAATTCCAAGAAACTTACCCACAATAGCAGCATCCATCAAGGAATAAGTCTGCTGAAGTAAATTACCCAGCAATAAAGGAAAAGCAAAATTCAATATCAAAGGGAACGGACGTCCCGAAGTCATCTCTCTCGAAGTTGCCATAACATGAATGTATTGTAAATCCGAATACAAATATATATCATCCTTTGTAAAAACACATATTTCTAGAACTTCATTTCAATGAATACCCATTAATAAAATGATACATATCAATTTTTCCCGGAGAACTATCGTCTTTCCCAAAATCCTGAATAAAAAAGCAACAACACAGCAAACAATTCCAAACGTCCTATCAACATCAGGAACGACAATATCCATTTAGCAGCATCAGGCAACGCCGCCCATGAAAAAGCAGGACCGAATGCTCCTAACCCCGGTCCCACATTGCCTAAGCTAGAAATTACTGTACTCATCGCTTCAATTATCCCCACCCCGAAAAACATCAGCAGTATCCATCCGGCCAAAATACAGAACAAATAAAATACAAAGAATGTATTCACTGAAGCAATGATGGAAGGCGATATAACCTGACGGTTCACACGAACAGGCAATACAGCCCTAGGATGCAGCATCCGTTTGAATTCATTTTTGATATTACGCGCCAGAATCATAAGGCGCATATTTTTGATTCCCCCACTAGTAGACCCCGTACATCCACCTGACAACATAGCAAAAATAAGAAGCATCCATGTAAAAGATGGCCACAAGTTATAATCATCCGTTGCAAAGCCGCATGACGTATGCGCCGTAGCCACTTGAAACAGAGCCCTGCGGAATGCCTTTTCCCAATCATAATGATTCTGAAAAACTAAGGCAAACGTAATAACAAGTGTCAGAATACTCACTGATTTCATAAACCAACGGAATTCATCATCCTGAAATAAACGCTTGCCTTTCCCTTTCAGACACATAAAATAGAGAGAGAAATTAATACCCGAAAGGATCATAAATATCGCTATTACATATTCTATAAACGGAGAGTTCCAATAAGCTACACTAGCTTGTTTGGTAGAATAACCACCTGTAGCCGTTGTTGAGAATGAATGACATACCGCATCAAAAAAACTCATTCCTCCTATCATCAGCAGCACAGTTTCTGCAATTGTAAGAATAGCATATATCATCCACAGCCACTTAGCCATCACATCAATCCGGGGATGTGTTTTGTCGTGCGTCACTCCGATAGCCTCAGCTGAAAAAAGTTGTATAGTTCCTCCCCCGAAAATAGGAAGCACAGCAATAGTAAAAAAGACAATACCCAAGCCACCTATCCATTGTGTCAAGCTACGCCAAAATAACAGACCATGTGAAAGAGATTCTATATCATCCAATATAGTAGCTCCTGTAGTAGTAAAACCCGACATGGTTTCAAAAAAGGCATCCGTCACCGAAAGGATTCCTCCACTAAAATAAAAAGGCAACATTCCAAACAACGTAAACAAAAACCAAGTAAAAGTTACAATACAGTACCCATCTCGTCGTGTCAGCCGATTCTCAGCACCTCTACTACAAATTAGCAAAACTCCACCGACCAATGTATTCAAAAGAATGGTATATAGAAAATATTGATAATCTTGCTCACCGTAACATAAGGAAACAGCCGCACAAAGCAGGAACATAGCAGATTCAATAAAAAGTAATACCCCCAATACACGGAATATCATTTTTTTATTTATCAAGCTATTATTCCGGCTTCCACCTTTATATAATTTATCTGGATTATAAAATTCTCCCATCTTTTTATACCTTTTATATTTGACAAGTATATAGCGAATACTATGCCAAAATGAAAAACAACATTATAAACCATTGATAAACAAACAGATATTATATGAAGTCATAAAAAAAAGGGAAACACTACCCTTTTCAAAATGAAAGGGAGCGTATTTCAAAACAACAAGGTTGCAGATATGACGATCTCAAGCAAAATTTAAATTACATACATATCTGCTAACACTACAACATCGTCCTCATCATAATGAATAATGAATAAATATTTTAAAATTACCCACTATTTTACTATTTTTGCATCCAAATCGATAATCCTCTACTAAATTTAATTCGCCTACTGTGGAATTATTCTACAGCTGTTGCCTGTTTTCCACACTTTCCCTATCAACAAAAGGCAGTAATAAAACACTGATTATGAAAAGGAAAGGCTATTTACAGTAGTTTGGCACGCTGCTTGTATTCCTACTGACGGCATCTTAAACAATAACAAAACTAAAGTATGAAACTATTTTTTACACACAAAGAAATTGCGCTAAAAAAGAAAAGAACAGCGCTTGTAGTAATAGGTATTGGACTAGTTATCGGGATTTACCTGATTGTTTCCCATCGACCGGCAAAGATGCCGGAACTTCCAGTAGTTGCCATAGCACCGGCAACGCAAGACGATGTGGAAATATATGGTGAATATGTAGGACGCGTACGTGCACAGCAATTCGTTGAAGTACGTGCCCGAGTAGAGGGATATTTAGAACAAATGCTTTTCGCAGAAGGTACATATGTCACTAAGAATCAAGTGCTGTTTGTTATCAATCAAGATCAATATCGAGCCAAAGCTGACAAAGCGCGTGCCCAATTGAAAAAAGATGAAGCACAGGCACAAAAAGCAAAACGCGATTTAGAACGTATCCGTCCGCTATATGAACAAAATGCTGCCAGCCAGTTGGACTTGGACAATGCTACTGCTGCATATGAAACAGCAGAAGCCTCGGTAGCTATGAGTAGTGCCGACCTTGATCAAGCAGAACTGGAACTAGGTTATACGATAGTTCGTTCTCCGTTAGCAGGACATATCAGTGAACGCCACGTGGATTTAGGGACATTGGTAGGTCCAAGTGGCAAATCACTGCTTGCCACCGTAGTAAAAAGTGATACTGTATTAGTGGATTTCAGCATGACAGCTCTAGACTATCTGAAAAGCAAAGAGCGTAATGTGAACTTAGGTCAAAAAGACTCTACCCGCTCTTGGCAACCCAATGTTTCCATTACTCTAGCAGACAATACTATTTATCCATACAAAGGACTGGTAGACTTTGCCGAACCGCAAGTTGATCCACGCACAGGTACATTCTCCGTACGTGCCGAAATGCCGAATCCAGAACGGATATTACTTCCTGGACAGTTCACCAAAGTAAAACTATTATTGGATGTCAGAGAAAAAGCTACGGTAGTTCCGTTAAAGTCCGTTATCATAGAAAAAGGCGGTGCCTATATTTATGTAATGCGCAAAGATTCTACAGTAGAGAGACGTTTCATTGAATTAGGACCTGAATTCCAGAATCAAGTAGTGGTGGAAAGAGGCTTGGCTCCCGGAGAAGACATTGTTATAGAAGGATACCACAAGCTGAATCCAGGCATGAAAGTAAAAGTAAGTCCTGCCGTAGAAGACAAAAAAACGGAGGAAAAAGATACGATCGGATAATTTCACTCCCGAATACGAATTCCCCTATGGAGGAAAATTTACGCATTCAAAAAAACAATAGACATTATGAAAGTTAGTTTCTTTATAGACAGACCGGTATTTTCAGCTGTCATCTCCATATTAATAGTCATTGTCGGTATCATCGGTCTCACGATGCTACCCATTGACCAATATCCGCAGATTACCCCGCCGGTAGTGAAAATCAGCGCATCCTATCCGGGTGCCAGTGCCCTGACTGTATCACAGGCGGTAGCCACTCCTATAGAACAGGAATTGAACGGTACTCCAGGAATGCTTTACATGGAATCAAACAGTTCCAATTCGGGAGGTTTTTCAGCCACCGTCACTTTTGATATCTCGGCAGATCCCGATCTGGCGGCAGTAGAAATACAGAACCGTATCAAGTTAGCAGAATCACGTCTTCCAGCAGAAGTTATACAAAATGGTATTTTGGTAGAGAAACAGGCTGCCAGTCAATTGCTGACCCTATGCCTTACCTCTACCGACCCGAAGTTCGATGAAATATACCTTAGCAACTTTGCTACTCTGAATGTACTGGACCTAATCCGCCGTATCCCTGGCGTAGGACGTGTTTCAAACATCGGAAGCCGATATTACGCCATGCAAATTTGGGTACAGCCCGACAAACTGGCCAATTTCGGTCTGACCGTAGCCGACCTGCAGAATGCACTGAAAGACCAAAATCGGGAATCAGCAGCCGGTGTACTGGGACAACAACCCGTACAAGGATTAGACGTAACCATTCCCATCACTACTCAGGGACGTCTATCTACTGTAAGCCAGTTTGAGGAAATCGTAGTCCGTGCCAATGCCGATGGTTCCATCATCCGTTTACGTGATGTGGCCCGCATCTCACTCGAAGCACAATCATACAATACCGAGAGTGCCATTAACAAAGAAAATGCAGCGGTATTGGCCATCTATATGTTACCGGGAGCCAACGCTATGGAAGTAGCAAAAAGCGTGAAAGAAGCTATGGAGGAAATCAGCAAGAATTTCCCCGAAGGAATGAGTTACGAGATACCTTTCGATATGACTACATATATTTCGGAATCTATTCATGAAGTGTACAAAACACTGTTTGAAGCCCTGATACTGGTTATTATCGTAGTATACCTTTCACTCCAAAGCTGGCGTGCAACAGTTATCCCACTAGTTGCCGTACCTATCTCACTGATTGGAACTTTCGGATTCATGTTGATTTTCGGATTCTCGCTTAATATCCTGACCCTGTTGGGGTTGGTACTTGCCATCGGTATTGTGGTGGACGATGCTATCGTGGTAGTAGAGAATGTGGAGCGTATCATGGAAGAGGAGAAACTATCTCCCTACCAAGCTACCAAGAAAGCTATGGAAGGACTTACAGGAGCCATTATCGCCACTTCTTTGGTACTGGCAGCAGTATTTGTTCCCGTAAGTTTTCTAGGTGGAATTACCGGACAACTTTATCGCCAGTTTACGGTAACCATCGTAGTATCCGTATTGCTGTCTACGGTAGTAGCTTTGACATTGAGTCCAGTCATGTGTTCGCTTATCCTGAAACCGGAAGATCCGAACAAGAAAAAGAATATCGTATTCCGCCGTATCAATGAGTGGCTGGCTATCGGCAATCATAAATATGTAGGGCTTATCAAACACATTGTGAAACACCCGCGTCGGGTACTGAGCACATTCGGCATGGTATTGATCGCCATCCTGTTAATCCATCGCATTATTCCCACCAGCTTTCTTCCCATCGAAGACCAAGGGTATTTTAAAATAGAGTTGGAGCTGCCCGAAGGTGCAACGTTGGAACGTACACGTATCGTAACAGAACGTGCTGTGGAATACCTGATGAAAAATCCGGCAGTGGAATATGTGCAAAGTGTGGCGGGAAGCAGTCCGCGTGTAGGAACCAGTCAGGCACGAAGTGAACTGACTGTCATCTTAAAACCTTGGGAGGAACGTGACTCGCAAACTATTGACAATATTATGGCACAGGTAAAAAAAGACATGTCGCAATACCCCGAATGCAAGGTATATCTTTCCACCCCTCCCGTTATTCCGGGATTGGGCAGTTCGGGCGGGTTCGAAATGCAATTGGAAGCACGTGGAGATGCCACTTTCGAAAATTTGGTACAAGCTACGGATACATTGATGTATTATGCATCAAAACGTAAGGAATTATCAGGTTTATCTTCGGCTTTACAAGCGGATATCCCCCAACTTTATTTTGATGTAGACCGTGACAAAGTAAAATTCTCAGGAGTACCTTTAGCCGATGTATTCTCGACTATGAAAGCTTATACAGGTTCGGTATATGTAAACGATTTCAATATGTTTAACCGCATCTACCGTGTATATATTCAAGCAGAAGCACCCTACCGGGAACATAAGGAGAATATCAACCTGTTTTTTGTACGGGGTACAGACAATGCCATGATACCGCTCACCTCGCTGGGTACCACTTCGTATACCACTGGTCCGGGCAGCATCAAACGTTTTAATATGTTCAACAGTTCTGTGATTCTCGGTGAGGCCGCAGACGGTTACAGTTCAGGACAGGCTATGGAAATTATCGAACAAATAGCCCGCGAACACCTACCGGAAAATATCGGTGTAGAATGGAGCGGACTATCCTTCCAGGAAAAACAGGCAGGTGGACAGACCGGCATGGTGCTGGCATTAGTGTTCATGTTCGTATTTTTGTTCCTCGCTGCCTTATACGAAAGCTGGATGGTACCGGTTGCAGTATTACTCTCTTTGCCTGTAGCCGCATTAGGTGCTTATCTAGGTGTATGGGGCTGTGGACTGGAGAATGATGTCTATTTCCAGATCGGATTGGTGATGCTGGTAGGACTAGCCGCCAAAAATGCAATTCTTATTGTAGAGTTTGCCAAAGAACAAGTAGACAAAGGAGTAGATGTAGTACAAGCTGCACTTCATGCTTCACAGCTCCGTTTCCGACCTATTTTGATGACTTCATTGGCATTCATCTTAGGTATGTTACCTATGGTCATTGCCAGCGGGCCAGGTTCAGCCAGCCGTCAGGCTATTGGTACAGGTGTATTCTTCGGAATGATCTTTGCTGTAACTGTGGGAATTTTGTTAGTACCTTTCTTCTTTGTACTGATATACAAGATGAAAGCGAAGATGAAACAAAAATAAGGATATAAAAAGATGAAAGAAATGATGAAACATACATTATTATATATAGCCGTATCAGGAATGACTTTGCTGACTTCTTGCCAATTAGGTAAGCACTACACACGTCCCGACTTACATCTTCCCCAACAATTAGATACATTACGACAACAGGATACATTATCTATAGCCGATATGCAATGGTGGGAAATCTATACGGACACAACCTTGCAAAGCCTGATAGAAAAGACGTTGGATAACAACAAAGACATGAAAATAGCTGCGGCACGTGTAAAAGAACTTGCCGCAATGAAGCGCATAGACTTTGCCAACCTTTTCCCCCAACTGAACGGAAGCGCTTATGCCCAAAAAGAAGGAAGTAATTATGGTGGTGACAACTATAAAAATGACCCCGAACAGGGTGGTAAACTTACCGTGACTTGGGAATTAGACTTATGGGGTAACCTGCGTTGGGCAAAAGACAAAAGCATAGCACAATTTCTGGGAAGCATCGAGGCGCAACGTGCCTTGAAAATGAGTATTGTGTCCGAAGTGGCACAAGCCTATTTTGAATTGGTCGCATTAGACAATGAGTTGAACATCGTTCGTCAAACACTCTATGCCCGTAAAGAAGGAGTACGCCTGGCAAAGCTTCGTTTTGAAGGAGGACTGACTTCAGAAACTTCTTATCAACAGGCACAAGTGGAGTATGCACGTACCGCAACCTTAGTTCCTGAACTGGAAAGGAAAATTTCATTGAAAGAAAATGATATCGCATTCCTGGCAGGCGAATACCCGCACCGCATACAGCGTCCCATTCTGCCCGAAGAGGTAAAACTACCTGAAACATTACCAGTAGGTCTACCCTCCACTCTGTTGGAACGTCGTCCCGATGTACGCGAAGCAGAACAGAAATTAATAGCAGCCAATGCCAGTGTAGGTATTGCCTATACCAATATGTTCCCACGACTCAGCCTCACAGCACAATATGGCGTAGAAAGTGAAGAATTCTCTGATTTCTTTAAATCACCCATTCATTATATCAGTGGCAATCTTCTAACTCCTCTCTTCGCCATGGGAAAATACAGAGCAACCCTAAAGGCTAAGAAAGCCGCATACGAACAGGAATGCTACAGCTATGAAAAATCAGTGCTGACTGCATTCAAAGAGGCCCGCAATGCCATTGTGGACTTTAATAAGATAAAAGATATCTACGAATCGCGTCTGCAACTGGAACGTTCCTCTAAAGCAACAATGGAACTGGCCCAATTGCAATACATCAATGGAGTAATAGGCTATTTGGATGTATTGGATGCACAACGTAGCTATTTCGATGCACAAATAGGATTAAGTAATGCAATAAGAGACAAACAGATTACATTAGTAAAATTGTATAAAGCATTAGGGGGTGGATGGTAACCATCCCCTCTTTTCTGTATCTTCCTTTATCCGGAAAATCAAATTAAGATATATGCCTGATAAGACGTATTGTTCTCTACCGGTGTAAGTGACAAATAACCCGACTTCACTTTTCCATTTTCCAGATATAAAGGATGCTTTTCTTGAAGCGCAAGATGAGAATGCCATGCCTCACCGGGCTTTGCATAATATTCTATAACATACCGTCCCTGCCCGCCATCACACACATAGTTATCATATATCAAACGTGCTACCACTCCCATATTCATACGAAGATTTATTTCCACACACGGATGAATGGCATACCCGCCGTTTTGGGTACGGCATATCATCATATCCACCCCCAGATAGCCTTCGTAACTCCCTTTTATCACTTCCGCCAATTCCACCTGTAACGCCCTCCCAACCTGATGTAAGATTTCCGCAGAAACATATGTGGATATCCTCTCTTCAATAACCCGATCCGCAGCCAACAAGTTTTCTTTATAAACACCTCTCTTGTCTGTTTCGAATAAAGAATACCCTATAAAATGTACCTGTCCCCACTCGTCTGCAAAAAACTCCATGGCAAAATCCAAAAGCTTATCATAAAAAGGCTCTCCTATCACCTCATGCTGAGTGGTAAGTATGTGTCGAATCCACCCTTCCAGAGGGATGGTAAAACTACCTGAAACATATTGTATCCCTCTCCCACTACCAGACCATGGCGCTTTTAACAAAGCACGAGGATGAGACAACACAAAAGCCTTCACTTTCTCTGTTGATGACAATACAAAAGCCTCCCCCAATGTGGGAATATTCCCACCTATATGCCTACAAAGGCGTCGTAACACTTTTACAGCCGTCTGACGTCCGGATATTTGACGGATACGCTTCATACGCTCTACTGAAGGATATGCTGTATCAGGAAATCCAGCTTCCTGCAAACGACGCACCAAAGACGGATTCCATCCCCAAGGAATCACCTTATTATAAATGGGGAGGAATTCTGAAGTCCAATTGACCGAAGGCGGCAAAAAAGATTGTCTTTCCATTGTTTTCATACGCAGAGCAGAATCCAGCCATACAGTTCCTCCCTGTTCTGCATACCATGCAGGCAACACGGACAACTCGGCCGCCATTCGCCGGGCACTGGCAGGTGCCATATAATAAGGATCACCACAAGCCAATGCCATATCATTTTCCGGATTGAATAAATAAAGCGCTTCCATTTCCGGACACAAAGATAAATGTTTTAGAGTACAAACCATTTCTCTTGTTCGTCTTTTAGTTGAAAAAAAATAATATTTTGCTATCTCCAGTTTGCAATTTGAATTAGTATTGCTATATTTGCAACCGATAAAAAAGCAACCATGGAAACCTTTTACAGAACACACAGTTATCTGGTGGAACATACAAATGCTCCTGTTCGCCGGGACTTGATGGACGAAATAGACTGGAACGACAGACTGATCGGCATCAAGGGTACTCGTGGCGTAGGGAAAACGACTTTCCTCCTGCAATATGCAAAAGAAAAGTTCGGAACGGATCACTCATGTCTGTTCATCAACATGAATAACTTTTACTTCTCTAAATATACGTTAGTGGAGTTTGCCGCAGAATTCGTAAAACGAGGAGGAAAAGTTTTGTTGATAGACCAAGTGTTCAAGTATCCCGAATGGAGCCACGACCTGCGTGCTTGCTATGAAATGTTTCCTACTCTGAAGATTATATTCACCGGATCATCCGTGATGCGACTGAAAGAAGAAAATCCAGAACTGAGCGGCATTGTCAAGGTATACTACCTGAGAGGTTTCTCATTCCGCGAATACCTGAATCTGCAAAGCGGTAATTGTTTCCGTGCCTATACCTTACAAGAAATTTTGGAGAATCACGAACAGATAGCGAAAACCATCCTGCGCAACGTGAAGCCGTTGGATTATTTTCAAGACTATCTGCATCACGGTTTCTACCCATTCTTCCTGGAAAAACGTAACTTTTCGGAGAATCTGCTAAAAACCATGAATATGATGATAGAAGTAGATATACTTCTTATCAAACAAATTGAGCTGAAATATCTTTCAAAGATAAAAAAATTACTATATTTGCTAGCTGTGGACGGACCCGTTGCTCCGAACGTCAGCCAGCTGGCCACGGAGATTCAAACCTCACGTGCCACGGTGATGAATTACATTAAGTATCTGGCAGATGCGCGTCTTATCAATATGGTTTATCCCAAGGGAGAGGAATTTCCCAAGAAACCTTCCAAACTGATGATGCACAACACCAACCTGATGTACTCCATTTATCCGGTAAAGGTCGAAGAACAGGATGTTTTGGATACATTTTTCATGAATACCCTGTATAAGGACCATAAACTATATAAAGGCGATAAAGGCACTTCATTTATGGTAGACAACGGACTGCATTTCCGTATTTGCGCAGAAGGGTGCAAGTTCAAAAATAATCCAAACGTGTATTATGCCCTACACAAATTGGAATTAGGACACGGAAATATGATCCCATTATGGCTTTTCGGCTTTTTATATTAAGAGATAGAGAATAGATTTTATTACCTAATAATTAGTAATTGTATGACTAAACAAAAAAAATTCATCACTTGTGATGGTAACCAGGCAGCAGCACATATCTCGTATATGTTCTCTGAAGTAGCTGCTATCTATCCCATCACTCCGTCGTCTACTATGGCTGAATACGTAGACGAATGGGCTGCCGCAGGTCGTAAAAACATCTTCGGCGAAACAGTTTTGGTACAAGAAATGCAGTCAGAAGGCGGTGCAGCAGGTGCTGTTCATGGTTCTCTTCAGGCAGGTGCGTTGACTACCACTTACACTGCATCTCAGGGTCTGTTGCTGATGATCCCTAACATGTACAAAATTGCCGGTGAATTCCTGCCTTGCGTATTCCACGTATCGGCTCGTACATTGGCTTCACACGCATTGTGTATCTTTGGTGACCATCAGGACGTCATGTCTTGCCGCCAAACAGGTTTCGCCATGTTGTGCGAAGGTTCTGTACAAGAAGTTATGGATATGGCTGCTGTAGCCCATCTTGCTACTATCAAATCTCGCGTGCCATTCGTCAACTTCTTCGATGGTTTCCGTACTTCTCACGAAATCCAAAAAATTGAAATGCTGGAGAATGAAGATTTGGCAGGTCTGATTGATCAACAGGCTTTGGCAGAATTCCGTCAACGCGCGTTGAATCCTAACAACCCTGTTGCACGCGGTATGGCTGAAAACCCCGATCACTTCTTCCAGCACAGAGAATCTTGCAATAACTTCTATGAAGCTGTTCCGGCTATCGTAGAAGAATACATGAACGAAATCAGCAAAATCACAGGCCGTCCTCATGGTTTGTTCGATTACTATGGTGCTGAAGACGCTGAACGCGTAATTATCGCAATGGGTTCTGTTACAGAAGCTGCCCGCGAAGCTATCGACTACTTGATGAGCAAAGGTGAAAAAGTAGGTTTGGTTTCTGTACACTTATACCGTCCGTTCTCTGCTAAACATTTCTTGGCTGCTGTACCTAAGACTGCCAAGACTATCGCTGTTCTTGACCGTACTAAAGAACCGGGAGCAAACGGTGAACCTTTGTATCTGGATGTTAAAGACTGCTTCTATGGAACAGAAAACGCCCCGGTTATCGTAGGTGGACGTTACGGTTTAGGTTCTAAAGACACTACTCCGGCTCAAATCATCGCTGTATTCAAGAATTTGGCTCTGCCAATGCCGAAAAACCACTTCACTGTGGGTATCGTAGACGATGTAACTTTCACTTCTCTTCCCCAGGAAGAAGAAATCGCATTGGGCGGTGAAGGCATGTTCGAAGCTAAATTCTACGGATTAGGTGCTGACGGTACTGTAGGTGCCAACAAGAACTCTGTGAAGATTATTGGTGACAACACCGACAAGCACTGCCAGGCTTATTTCTCATACGACTCTAAGAAATCAGGTGGTTTCACTTGCTCTCACCTCCGTTTCGGTGATACTCCTATCCGTTCTACTTACTTGGTAAATACTCCGAACTTCGTAGCTTGCCACGTACAGGCTTATCTGCACATGTACGATGTAACCCGTGGTTTGCGTAAGAACGGTTCTTTCTTGCTGAACACTATCTGGGAAGGTGAAGAACTGGCAAAGAACCTGCCTAACAAAGTGAAGAAATACTTCGCTCAGAACAATATCACTGTTTACTACATCAATGCAACTCAGATTGCTCAGGAAATCGGTTTGGGCAACCGTACCAATACCATCCTGCAATCAGCATTCTTCCGTATCACAGGCGTTATTCCTGTTGACTTGGCTGTAGAACAGATGAAGAAATTCATCGTTAAGTCTTATGGCAAGAAGGGTGAAGACGTGGTGAACAAGAACTATGCTGCCGTAGACCGTGGTGGTGAATACAAACAATTGGCTGTTGATCCGGCTTGGGCTAATCTGGAAGTTGAAGCTCCTGCTGCTAACAATGACCCTGCATTCATCAACGAAGTAGTTCGTCCTATCAACGCTCAGGATGGTGACTTGTTGCCGGTATCTGCATTCAAAGGCATCGAAGACGGTACTTGGGAACAAGGTACTGCTCAATACGAAAAACGTGGTGTAGCTGCATTCGTACCTGAATGGAATGCTGAAAACTGTATCCAGTGTAACAAGTGTGCATATGTTTGTCCTCATGCTTCCATCCGTCCGTTCGTTCTTGACGCTGAAGAACAGAAGGGTGCAGACTTCGAGACATTGAAAGCTGTAGGTAAACAATTTGACGGAATGACATTCCGTATCCAGGTTGACGTGCTTGACTGTCTGGGGTGTGGTAACTGTGCCGATGTTTGTCCGGGCAATCCGAAGAAGGGAGGCAAGGCTCTTACAATGAAACATTTGGAAAGCCAGTTGTCTCAAGCAGCCAATTGGGAATACTGCGCTAAGAACGTGAAGAGCAAACAACATTTGGTAGATATCAAAGCCAATGTGAAGAACTCTCAGTTCGCTACTCCGTTGTTTGAATTCTCTGGAGCTTGTTCAGGTTGTGGTGAAACTCCGTATGTGAAACTGATTTCCCAGTTATTCGGTGACCGTGAAATGGTTGCTAACGCTACCGGATGTTCTTCTATCTACTCCGGTTCTGTTCCTTCAACTCCTTATACTAAGAACGAAAAGGGTCAAGGTCCTGCTTGGGCTAACTCATTGTTCGAAGATTTCTGCGAATTCGGTTTAGGTATGACTTTGGCTGACAAGAAACTTCGTGCACGTATCGAAGCTGCTATGAAGGATGCTATCGCCAGTGATACTTGTCCGGCAGAATACAAAGAAGCATTCCAGGAATGGATTGACGGTAAGGACGATGCAGACAAGAGCAAAGCTGCTGCCGAAAAGATCATTCCAATGGTGGAAGCTGCTAAAGATAAATGTAAGAACTGCGCTACCATTGCAGAATTCAAGAACTATTTGGTTAAGAAGAGCCAATGGATTATCGGTGGTGACGGTGCTTCTTACGATATCGGTTACGGTGGTTTGGACCACGTGATTGCTTCCGGTGAAGATGTAAATATTTTGGTATTGGATACTGAAGTTTACTCTAATACCGGTGGTCAGTCATCTAAGGCTACTCCGCTGGGTGCTATCGCTAAGTTTGCCGCTTCAGGTAAGCGTGTACGTAAGAAAGACCTTGGTATGATCGCTACTACTTACGGTTATGTATATGTTGCCCAGATTGCTATGGGTGCTGACCAAGCTCAGACTTTGAAAGCTATTCGTGAAGCAGAAGCTTACCCCGGTCCGTCATTGGTTATCGCTTACGCTCCGTGTATCAACCACGGTTTGAAGGCAGGTATGGGTAAGAGCCAGGCTGAAGAGGCTAAGGCTGTAGAATGCGGTTACTGGCACTTGTGGCGTTTCAACCCCGCTTTGGAAGAAGAAGGCAAGAATCCATTCATGCTTGACTCTAAAGAACCGAAATGGGAAGGTTTCCAGGATTTCTTGAAGAACGAAGTTCGTTTTGCTTCTGTAATGAAACAGTATCCTGCTGAAGCAGCAGATCTATTTGCTGCTTGCGAAGAAATGGCCAAGAAACGTTATGCTTCTTACAAACGTATGGAAGCAATGAATTGGGGTGAATAATCTCTGATACATGCATATAAAAAAAGGCTTGTTCTGTATGGAACAAGCCTTTTTTTATAGCCTTTTCTACCATTAGTATATATGAGGTCACCCATACGTATGTACAAAACAAGACTTCAATTTCAAGTATTTCTACTGTAACCATCACCATTTATGGCTTAAGGTTACCAAAAATTTCCTACCTTTGCACATAACATTATGAAAAACCTATAAACATGAATATTCTAATCAACCTGAAATACACATTGGCTGTCACAGCCGGAGTGTGCTCCTCTTTTGCATACGCACAAAAACATCCTCATATCATACTGATAATGACCGACCAACAGCGAGCTGATGCCATAGGCTGTATGGGGAACGATGCGGTTATCTCCCCTAACCTGGACGCACTAGCTGCCGAGGGAACATTATTTATGAATGGTTATTCTTCTTGTCCAAGCAGCACTCCGGCACGTGCAGGTCTGCTGACCGGACTTTCTCCTTGGCATCATGGCTTGTTGGGATATGGAAAAGTATCTCCCGAATATAAATACGAAATGCCACAGATGCTAAAAGACGCTGGTTATTATACTTTTGGAATCGGGAAAATGCACTGGCATCCCCAACGGATAAAACATGGTTTCGAAGGCACTCTGCTAGATGAAAGCGGACGCGTGGAGGACGAGAATTTCACCAGTGATTACCGCCAATGGTTCCAAACAAAAGCCCCCGGAAAGAATCCTGACGCCACCGGCATAGGCTGGAACGACCATACGGCAAGTATCTATAAATTGCCCGAAAACCTCCATCCTACCTATTGGACAGGAGAAATGGCCTGTGAACTTATCAGCAACTACGATCCGACCAACAAACCGTTATTTCTGAAAGTTTCTTTTGCCCGTCCGCACAGTCCGTATGATCCACCACAAAGATATCTGGACATGTATAAGGATGCCCTAATACCCGATCCTGCCATCGGAGACTGGTGTGGCAAATACGCCAAGAAACTAAATCCTGAAGAAACGGCACAAGACGCTCCATACGGTAATTTTGGCAATGAATATGCACGCAATTCCAGACGTCATTATTATGCCAACATCACTTTCATTGACGAACAGATAGGCAGAATTATCCAAACATTGAAAGAAAAGGATATGTATAATGACGCATTAATCGTTTTCGTTTCCGATCATGGCGATATGATGGGCGACCATTATCACTGGAGAAAGACCTATCCATACGAGGGCTCCACTCATGTGCCATACATCGTGAAATGGCCTTCTGCCAACCACGTTACACCGGGAAAAACAGACGCTCCCGTAGAGTTGCGTGATATTCTTCCCACTTTCCTCGATGCAGCCGATGTGACCATCCCCACTGACATGGACGGCCGTTCCTTGTTGCCGCTTGCCAAAGGCATGGAAACAAACTGGCGCAAGTATCTGGATCTGGAGCATGCCACCTGTTACAGTGATGATAACTATTGGTGTGCACTGACTGACGGCAAAATAAAATATATATGGCGTATCCATACCGGTACCGAAGAGTTATTCGACTTGACCCAAGACCCTCAGGAATTGCACAATGCCGTCAATGACAAAAAATACAGGAAACAGCTGACGGAAATGCGTAATGAAATGATTCGCCATTTAAGTGAACGCGGTGAAGAGTTCGTGAAGGACGGCCGATTGGTGGTCAAGGAGAAAACCATGCTTTATGGACCTCATTATCCGGAAAAAGAAAATAAAAGATAACGTGTGTTGTACAGAGGAGTCGTTTCCAATTGCCCCACTTTCCTACAACAGAGTTTTATAATTCTGTTGCCACTGCTGTCACCTTTTCCCTGTACTCCCTATGAATAGGGAGTGAGAGGTGATGGCAATACATTATTTTATGCAAGAAAAATGCCTGCAGCCACCACTTTATCCACCTTGTTCCATGGTACAAGCCTGCCCTGTCCGGTGGACAAAGCAGGCTTGTGCAATAAACACGGTAAGCTTGTACAGCCTCGAAACTGCGACTTTCCTTGCCAAAGTATTTAGAATCTTGATACAAGTTCTGTCGGATCTTGCAGCAAGTTCCACGAAATCCTTTACCAAGTTTTGCCGTTACATCCAGCATCCTTCCCTTTCGGAGGAGAAGGATAAACCGGTAGAGCCGGAAAGACTTAAACTAAAGATTGAAAGATATAGATCTTTGGAATGAAACGTCTTGTTCTTTTTATCAGACGTCTTCATCTTTTTTGTAAACGTCCTTGTCTTTTCCGAAAAGAATAAAGGCTTTCGGAACGATACGGAACTGTGACCGGAAACGGGTTTCTACACATACGTTTCCAAGTGAACCTCCATTTACATCCGACAGATTCTTCATTTCGGCAAGAAAGGGTGCACAAGTTTCATCAAATTTCTGATGCCTCTCTATTCTTCTATTTTCCAACAGTTCCTCAGCCTGTTCACAACTTAAAATATAAAGCCTAACCCTAACGACAAACTGGAAAGGGCCAATTTATCTTTCCCTTCATTCTTCTCGTCAGTAATATTAGCCGATTTCAAACCTTTTTGATAAGCGACATTCAAAAACAAGCGTTTCCAATAAATGCTGCCCTGTACGGCAATTCCCCAATCAAAACGGTTAATATTACCTTTAGGATCGTCCGCATCATCATTCTTGCCAAAGGAGGGATAATCATCTTTGGTTATGGTATGTTTATTTTCTCCATATTTGTCGGGGGATACTGTCAAATATTTATCCGACTCATATTTAAACTTACCAAACAACCCATAAGAGAAGTAAGGCCCTACTCCCAACTGAACCCTAAACGATTCTGACAAAGGTAAAGCATAAGCAAATAAAATAGGAACGTCCAAATATCCCAGATTATGTTTTTGAGTGATACTAGTGCCGCGAGATTCCGTCACATCATATTTCTTATAAGAATCCAAATCGAGCCGATGCGACTTTTTAGTGGTAAATTTATCGTACTCATAAGTGATACCTTTCATAGAAAGTCCAACAGCAGGCTGAATACTGAAGTTTCCAATCACAGGAACATCTATAAAATAATGGATACTGTAACCCATATAGCTTTTATTATTATAATCTTGATCTGCCATAAGATCATTATACTTCCCTGTAGCATTGGTCATATTTAACCCCACACGAATACCGGAAGTTGTTTGTGCTTGTGCCGTGAATGCACATACGGACATAGCCATGATAAAAAACAGTTTCTTCATAATGCAGTATTTTTATTAAAATTTGTAATTTTGTTTCACTCCTTTCATAGTGAACAATAAAGAAGGACGGACAGACCAAGTTTCATCAATAACATACCCAGCTCCCATTCCTGCATAGAAACCTGGATGCATTTTAGATTCCTCTACGTTAGACATGCTGCTCATATTGAGTCCAGCCTTCGCAGTCCACATTAAACCCTGTGCATACAATGTTAAAGAAATCAGCATTAAAAGTGCTGCAATAATTGTCTTTTCCATACTTCGTAACAATTGACTCTATAAGTTTACATTTGCAAATGTATTGCAACTTTTACAATCAAAAAACCATCATTTGTCAAGATTTACACTAAACAAACCAAAGCAGATACCAAGCAGCTAAAATTAACGACTATATATACAATAAATAAATTATGCCAATAAGACAAGCTTGAAAATATGTAAATTAAGCTTCACATTCCAGCTCTATATGATATGAAATCGGAAGAGCCATCAAAAAAACAGTTATACTTTTCACACCTCTCCAAGCCGGCAGTATAGAACCATTTAAAACATAAACAAACAGGCGTTCATTTCCGAAGAATAAACGCCTGTTTGTTTTATGTTTCACCATTCAGCCATATCAACAAATCTTTTTGGCAAGCAACCAATTTTCACTTCTGTTGACGAAGCCGGCTAACTTAAACACTTATTTTATTTCACGAATCAACATTCCCGGATAAAAATCGCCACCCGATACTTTTCGGAAAGTGGTAAAACCAAAGTCCGAACCATAAGCCTGTTCCTCGGAAGCCATATAACGATTATCCCAAATCAGATTTTCCTTAGGCTGAATCACTCCTACACGCTTATAAGTCATTTTGCCTTCTTTGCTCAATTCAGCTTCCAGCACTTCAAATCTAGACTTTTCAGTGACTCCCTCTTTCAAGCCAATATAAGCTTTCAGGGGAGAAACACTGATTAAGGGAGTATTCACTTTGAACTGGTCAAAATTCTTTTGCAGACTCGCTATATTTTCATCAATGGCACGTTGGCATGCCTTTCGCACCATTTGCTGGGGCTCATCCAAGTTAATACCCAAAAAGGAAGTGTTACTTCCATCACTATGCTGGCTGCCCACATACTTCAACTTGAACATCTTACGGTTATTATTGAAAGCATTCACCTTCTCCTTATTATCCTTATCAGTATAATATTGAGTATAGAATTTTGTTGCAGTCTCTTCATCCCAAACCAGTTGATAGAGATAAGTATCAATATTTACTTTAAACCCCTTATAGGATGCAACCATATCTCCCGTAGAATTACCTAAATCCATATAGGATGTCTCACCGGTGTAAATAGCCGCTGCCGCACCCAGTCCTTTGACAATTCCTCCCCACACACTTGAACCTTTTGAACGGTCAATATAGCGAATGTCATTCACAATAAGAAAAGTATTTCCAATCAAGTCCTCACCGGCATCTTCCAGCAGAGCGTTTCCGCGTTGAGTCTTGGATGCCAGAGCCTTGTCCAGTTCGGAAGCGTTATACAGCCCTCGTTCTTTCACCAGTTCCACATCACAGATCCCTGTCATGTAATCACGGTTAAACCAGCGTCCTACCATACGGCTGGCAATACCATTGTTTCTGATAAATTCATCTATCTCCTCATGGTTTTTATCCAATTTCTTTTCAGAAGTATAGATTACTTTTACACTTAAATCATGGTTATTGTATTTATCAGGAACAGGAATTTTGAGAAAAACATCCTTTATTTCATCACCAAATTCTCTTCCTTCGTGATTGATCATCATGCTATAAAGAGAACTGCGGCGATATTTTATTTCGCCGTCTCCCTGGGCTTGAATTTGAGCGGCGAATACCACCGCCAACAGCTGTATTATAATGAATCTTTTCATTTTTCAAACATTCAATAATTAATAATCCCAATGTTTATCCGGAATGACAGAGGTTATCTTAAACATATTTGTATCCGGGTCAAAACGTGCAATCACTCGAAGAGCCTCTACTTCGGTCAAGTTCTTCTTGTCTTCCGCTAACATATATTGTTTGGCCAAGACCATATCCTCTTCTTTCTCGAACAAGCAAGGCACCAGTACCTTGCCATCCGGATCAATAATCCCCCACTTTCCATCAGACATCACATAAGCCATCTCATTATCAAAGTTGGACGCATTGGCAAATCCCTGCTTCAGACGAACAGACTTTTGCACCCCATCATAAAGATAATACAGGTTATCCTTTTTCACCCATATCAATTTCGGATCGACTATAGGAGCTACACCTTGCCACTCTAAAGGAACGACAACCCGGTTCTGCAAATCAATAGCCCCCCATAATTTGTTCAGGCATACGGATGCATACCCCTGATGAAAATTGCCTATACGGTCATACTTATCGGATACGATTTGTCCTTTCATATCCACATAAAACCAAGAAGCATTTTTTTGTACTCCCAAACGTCCATTGTTCACGCTGGTAAGCGAATTGGTATATTCAATAGGAATAACAACCGCCCCTGTAGAATCAATAGCGCCAAAAGCCGATCCCTTTTGTACCACCCGGTATCCTTCATTACTCAGGAAAGCCTTTGACAGGCCACCAATCACCTTGTTCCCCTTTTTATCTATGAAATACAATTCATCATCCAATGAAACCGGAGCTAAATTATGGCTGAAAGCTCCAAACTTTCCCTTTTCTGAAGAAGATATTCTGACCATCACTTCAGCATCCAAATCATAATAAGCTTTAGCTATCTGCTTCTTTTCCACTTTAGCAAGCCTAAGCATATTGTCTGAAGGAGGAAGAATAGCCTGATTGGCAGTTAAAGGAATAATAGTATTTCCATGGATATCTACCAACCCTTGGGATTTCTTATTAATGAAATAAAAATAATCGACCCTTGATGAAGGCAACTGGGACTCAGCGGCATGAGGTTTGGGAAGCAGCAAGCTCTGTATTTCCTGCTTGGTAGCCGGAAATGCAGACTGGTCTGCCTTGGTATAAAAGGCAGCCTCATCAAGCAAAGCTCCGGTTTTCTTATCTCGCAAAACAGGGAAATTGCCCACATCTTCATACTTGGCAGGAATTATTTCCCGCCCATTTTCATTGATTAACCCGAATTTACCTTTAGACACCATGTTGTTCTTTTTATCGTATTTGCCACCGATATTAACCCAACAGATTCCTTGGTTATTGAAACTGCCAATAAAATTATAAGTAGGCTTCACTATGATATTACCAGCTGAATCAATGAACCCGAACTTCTTGCCTTTCAAGACATATATCAGTTTCTTATTCAAATCTCCCATTGCTTCATAATTGGTTTTCAGGATTTCCTTACCTGTCTTATCAATCAACCCCCATTTTTCACCTGTATTGCTACTAGCTTTATTGCCTATGAGCCCACCCGTGGTTAGCATTACTCCTTTTTTAGTATTTCCACCTTCAGCGACGGGGCAAACCCCGTTATAAAATTCACCGATATATGTATATTTCCGTTTTGTAATGATTTCACCATCTTCATTAATCAGACTGTATTTTCCATCTTTTCCTATTTTAGCGATACCGTCTTTAAAGGGAGTAGCTTCATCATATTTATATTTTATCACTACCGTCCCGTCTTCCGTCATAAAACCATAACGCCCCTTTTCATTCTGCACGGCCTTCAACCTCTGAGCTTGCACAGAGCCACTGACCAGCACCAGCAGACATAGAATTAGGATAACTTTTTTATTTCTCATATTCTCTCTATTTAAAATCATTTGAACTTGAATTAATGGAGCCAAGTAATATTAGTAGTAACCGGTTGCTGCCCATTACCAAATGCTACACCTATAGCTCTGGCAGCTTCTATCCTCTGCTTTTTCAGCCCCGCTTCATCCTTATATTTCTCACGATTCTCAAAATCCCAATCACTGGTCACCTTTTGCTTTACTTCATTATACAAAGCTTTAGCTTCACCTTCACAACTGCTTCCCGGTTCAATGAAAACCAACCAGTCCAAAGCTTTTGAAGCACCTTCCGCATCGGGCGACTTCGCCCATTCGGATCTGGCGTATTGCATAATCAATTGACAATTATAATTCACATATTGAGTATAATAAGTGTCTATCAGTTTACTAGCTTCCTCATAGCCGACACAACATTCAGGAATAGAGGTAACATAATACAATGCAGCATCATACTCATGCATAGAAGCACTTTTTTGCGCTTTTACCAATATTTGCCTGTAATTACTATTATACCAAGAGATAATTTTTTCTTTCCCTTCGCGTATAAATTCTTGTATTTTCACGTTATTGCCATTTATTGCACGGAAAGCATTGATATATGCCCGGTTAATATTAGTACCTACTCCTTTTGCATCCACAGTGAGAGTAGAAAATACTTTCTGCCCTACTGCATCGCCTATATACAAAGTCAATTGAACAGTAAGCGCTGTACTGACAGGAGGACCGGACAATGTTTCCTTATATAAAGTATTGGTCTTAGCTGTGATAAAGAATGGTGTAAAATTGGAATTGGCAACACTCCCCTGACCGGCCACTGCCGCAGCTAAACGATTTCCTAAAATCTCTTGTACCTGGGATGGAAGTTCCTCTTTCTGGGCAGCTTTAGCTATGGTAAGGCTTATCTCACAATCCTGTGCTGCCACAGACATGACACAACATGCGCACCAAGCGGCAAATATCATATTCCTTATTTTCATATCTTTTCTATTTTTCTCCGATAACCAATTCAGCTTTACCTAACCCTTTCGTCATTACTTTGCAGGTAAGATTGGCTTTCTGATTGAGATATTTGCGCAAATCATTTGCAAAGCTTCTTGTATCTCTAGCCATTCCATTTTCACGATAAAGCGGAATGCGTACCTGCTCAAAAAGCATCATATTCTCAGTTGCATCAGTTAAACTAAAACGATGAGCCACCGTATTCTGCGCCACCCAATCTTCTATGATTTCCTGTAGTTCAGCCCCCCCAAATTCACTTTCCAAATTAACGCCGCTCCCATTATCAAACACACGGACTTCCAATGCCACTTCACGGCCATTAGCCATCAAATCATCAAAATGTTTCTGTAATTGACTTACGAAAGCATCCATCTTGTCTACTACCGCTTCTTCCAACAATACTGCCACTTCAGCAGCCATAGAAGGTTCTCCCGTACCTTGCGTCGCTGCGACCTGCTTATTAGTGTAGGCATCCAAGCCTCGCAAAGTATAAGTAACAGAACGTTTGGGACCCATTGTATTAATATTCCAAACTACTTCAATCAGAATATCAGCTTTAGCTCTATTCATTAACCGATCCAAAGGAGACTCTGCCAGTGAAGCTCCCGAAGTAGAACTGGTAGTCATCTCATGTTCCGCCGAACTCTGCTCTATGGAACGAATAGAAGATGCCATATCCTTCAACGGAAAATCTTTTTCAGCCATCAATTCACCTATTTTCGTTATGACATTCACCAAGTTCAAATCATTATCCAATGCCTTTTTATAATCCGGAATTTCGGTAATAGTGCCTTGATTGTTATATTTTTGTGTATAACCATTATGGGTACACCACACATTAGCGGGAACAACCATAATGGTAGGTTTTTTAGCCTGCCCATACACTCCGGTGTGTATAAGTGCTACAAGAAATAAAATAGCATATAATTTTTTCATGTTTTTCTGTCTTTATGGTTTTAAAATTTTATCTTCTATCAGTTTCTGCTGTAATTGAGAACGAAGCACACGCACCGTAGTGGAATAAGAAATTTGGGTTTTATTAGAAGCCTTCGTGTTAGAATTTGTTTTCTTATCTTCCATACTTACATACTTCAGATATTCCCCTCCGTCTCTAAAAAAGTCGTTAAAATAAGATGCATACCGTTCCTGTGCATTCACTTCTGTTATCAAAGGGCGCACACTACATTCACGACTACCGGCAACAACACCTTTGAACAAGACATCTCTTACTGCATTTTTCTTTGCCTGCTCTATAGCATCTGTACGATTTTTCCCTCTGCCCCAGGCGCGAAGTGTTTCCGACCCATCCAGTTCTACTCCCAAACATTCACTCTCAAAGGAATGATAGGAAGAAACACTTTTTTTGCTGCTGCATCCGGCAAGGATAAGTAAAAGCAGACATCCCAATTTCCACGTATAAAACAGATGTTTCATAATTTTTTCTTCTTTAAAATTCATAGCCTAATTTCAATGATACAAGTTACCATTATTCAGATTAATCACATCACGAGCCTGCCGGGAAAAAGCGGACAATAGTCCGCCAGCCAGTATCAGAAAAGTAACAATCAACCTCTTATACATAAGCTAAAATCCATTATTTAGTCCTTTAATAACTCCGGCTGATACCAACTCTTGATAGAGGGCGTCTTTCGCAACGGAAACCACTGCTGAAATTCGATACTGCTTTCCCATCTTCACCACTGAAAGATTCTCTCCTACCATATTGGCAAAATTCATGTAAGAACCTCCTTTTTGGAAAAAGACATCAAAATAATCCTGATGTTGCTGTTCTACCACCATGCTTCCTGCCAAAGGTTTCTGCCGGGTGCGTGAAGTCTGACTGGAAAATCCTTTAAAAAGCACCCCATGAACCGCACACTTCTTGATCATATCGGCATCCAATTTACTTTTCTTCTGGATTACTGTCACTTTTACCAAATAAGTACCTTGTGCACCTACTCCTTCTCCCTCTATCTCATATTTTAAAGGGTCATCACCTGCGTGCGCTCCAATACAGATGAATACAAAAAGAACCGTCATAATGATTCTACCGACAAATTTCACATTCATTACTCTCATAATTCTATTCTTTAATTATATATTATTGTTCACACCCTTCTTTACCGGCAAACTGCAAATATTCATCCTTCACTTTCCGATAATACTCTCCCATCAATTCGCCCGTATTCTTCTGAATCTTTTCTTCAAGATCTTCTAACACATATTTCAAAAAACCACAATGATTACTACCTCCTGCTATAGCAGTAGCTGTAGACCCACCAAGGGCATCTACCTCATCCATAGAAACTCCCAGATTAATTCCGGATGAAGGCTTATTTTGATTCCTGCTTTCATCTTTAAAAGAATTAGAGTTTGTAGATTCCAAATCATTATGCACACTTGCAATGTAACCAATCGTATTCAACGTTCTTTTCTTCTTGTCCTTTTTGGCTTGCTTCAGCGCTGACGCTACTTCTCCATTATCCGGATCCAATTCTGCCGCTATCTTCAGATGCTCCATTCCTTTAGAATAAATGCCATCAGTCACTTGCCCTTTTCCCATATAATAGTGGGCCATGGCATAGTCCGGAATCAAATCTGTCAATAAATTAAACATACCCCAAGCACCTGCCACTCCCTTTTTTTCTTCTTTCAAAAAGGATTCTGTCACATCCTCTGCAAAGCCATCAGAGAGTTGTCCCTTCGTATCTATCCAACCGAGTACGGAATTCAGCCAAACAGGTGCTTTGCCATCCACAAAACTACCTATATAATCAATCCTTCCCGGTAGTAATAAAGCACCTTGACTATTATATAGCCCCATTGCAAGACTTTTGGCAATCCAGACCTTTGCCGATACATCATAATATACCCATTGATAAACACAAGGCAATATAGTACGCCCATATATATCCAAAGCCCCCCATTTATCCTGCTTGCAAGCAAGAACAAATCCATCTTCTGCTATTATAAGCTCCTCATATTCTGTAGGAATTACAGTTTGTCCTCCCACTACAAGGCCCATTTTACCATTATCTTCCCTTATTCTGAGAGAATCGGTTATAACTTCTGCTCCAGGATTATTAATTTTTTCATTGACCTCTCTGCTACATTCAGCGATTTTATCAAGCAAATCATCAAAATCACCGTTCCCTTTCGCATTTTTCACTTCTTCTTGTTTCTGGCGATATACCTTATTGGATATAGGAACGCTTATCATTGCTTCTTCTAGAATATATTTACATGGAACAACGATTTCTCCCCTTAAATTAATAGCCCCGAACTTACCCTCTTGCTTGATTGTAGCCAACATGTTATCTCTAAAATTATCAGCGTAATCAAATTGAGGTTCAATGACAAATTCTCCTTTTTTATTTATAAAGCCAAACTTGCCATTCTTCTTTACCGCAGACAGTCCTAAATTAAATCCATGAATATCATCTGCATTTTCAAACTGCGGTTTAATTATAAAACGGTTGTGTATGTCTATAAAACCTACTTTTCCTCCTAAAACTACTCCTGCCAACTTTTCTGTAAATCTCTTGGTCACCCCTTCATATTGTGGAGAAATCAACCAATTTATCTCATAATCCTGATTTACTAAAGCCGCATCCCATCCACCAAACATAGAATTACCCCTATATTTTGAATTTTCCCACCATCCTTTATTTTCGGTCTGCTCATATCCCCATTTCTTTGTTACAGCATTTTGGCGCGCCTTCTGTGCATAAAAACTAAAAGGTATAGCACAGCATAATAAAAACAATATTACTTTTTTTACTTCATTCATATACATGTCTTTTTTTAACCTTATGCGGCTTCAAAGAAAAACAATTAACGTCATTTTACAAATTCACAAAACCAAGAGAAAGTATCAAACAGCCTAACAAGCATACTATTCTATCTAAATTAACGACTATATAGCCTCATTTCCATATACCGCAAAGGGAAAATTAAGCACTAAAAACAAAAAAAGCAGCAATCTCACGACTCCTGCTTTTCCACTGTGACTTAAAATCACTTTCTATAAACTTGTATTTTCAACGTCATCAATAGATTCACTACAACAAATAAAACCTATCCTGCAATTCTTTTCTGAACTTCTTGGAAACCTGAAGTTCCGTAATATTCTCAAACGGGGGAAACATGACGCAGCGGTTCTCCTTAATCATCATCAGATAATTGATATTAATGATATACGACTGATGGATCTGGACGAAGCAGGAGTCATATCCCTTGATATGATCGGCCGTAGTATTTTTCTTCAGCAGCAAAGGCAGCTGGTTGTTCAGCACCACTTCCCACAGTTTCCGGTCGGAGTTATAACGGAAAAAACCGATGTCAATGGAGCGCAGAATGCGCAAGTCATTGATGGGTGTGGATATCATAAAAGTATGCTCGCCGGCCGAATACACACGCGGAGGGATAACCAAAGATGCGGCTGCCGACTCTTCCGCCTTTTTCATGAAGCGGTCAATGATCCCTTCCAGCTCCTTCTTATCTATAGGCTTCAGCAAGTAGTCGAAAGCTGCTCCACGAATAGCATAAATCATGTACTTATCATAAGCTGTATAGAACACAATCTGCATATTCCAAGTGATTGCCCCCCTTAGCTGTTCCAGCAGTTCCATGCCCTTCATGTCCGGCAATTCCACGTCCAGAAACAGCAAGTCCGGATGAACTTTTTCCAGCAGTTTCCGGCCATTCGCACCGTTACGTGCCATCCCGTCTATAGACAGCCTGTTATATTTCTTCAACTCCAGACAAAGATTGTCCGCAGAGAACTCATCATCATCAATTATTACGACCCTGTATAGTTTATCCATAGTAAACAATCCTGCTTTAGTTATTAACGGAACAAAAGTATTAAAACATGTTTTAACGCACAAACCCGACACTCCGGTTATGGAACTATAGCGACCGTTTCGGACACTATCCTAGCAAAAATAACAACTAAACCATCTTTTTCAAATTATAATCATAGCCTTGGGGCAGGAAGACAGCAAACTCGCAACCGGTTTCTCCGTCTTCCAGCTGCACATTGGTTATGGATATGTCGATATGCTTTTTATTGTTGGCGTTCAACAACTGTATGGTTTGAAGAATCACTTTTATACCGGTGCCTGTACCATGGTTGGCACTGTTTATCCGGTAACCTCCCCCATTGTCACGCACCTTGACGCAGATTCCCTCCCCGGTCTTCTTGATATCAATCCACAGTCTTTTCATCCCCTCTTTGTCCTTCAGGGCATGCTTGATGGCATTTTCTATCGGAATCTGTATCATCATGGAAGGAAGTATTTCTTGGTCAAGATGGATGGCAGCATCTATGGATGTGGACAGTATAAAGCTATCTCCCAATGCTTCACGTTCCAGGTTGATAAACGTATTGACAAAGTCCAGTTCCTCGGCCATGGTAACGCACAGCTGTTCGGTCAGTTCCAGGTTGCGCCGCATCAGCTTTACCAACCCACGCATATTTCCGGCCTGCTCATCGGTGTAGTTTCCCATCTCACGGTTCAGAATGTTAAAAATGAAATGGGGGGAAACCCGGTTACGGATATTCTCCATACGCAAAGTGGCAATCATATTCTGACTTTTCATTTGCAGCAGGAAACGCTGTCTCTTGTTGTACATGTAAACAAAAACAACGAGCCCCAAAATACAGATGCAGGCAAACATCCACAGGTAAAGCGTCTGATTCAGCGCCAGTACTTCATTCTCTTTTTGCTGGATAAAAATTTTCTGCTTCATCAGCGTGGTGTCCTGACTGTATTTCAGATCAATTTCAGCTGTACGCATTTTAATACGCTCATTACGTGTAGAATCATCAATACGCTGATTTTCCATTTGATAATAATAGGCTTGTTTGAAATCCCCCACCTCTTCAAAATAATGTTGCAGGTAACGGTTACGGATATGCTGCATATTCGGTTCCACATAATCAGGCTGTATAGCCTCAGACATACGTTTACGTGCTAAAGACAAATTATTCTGCTTCAAGGCAAGTTCAATCAATTGGGTATCCAAATAATAGAGAGCCGTCTGATTTTCGATAGAACGAAAAAAATCACTGCAAAGGTTTAAATAGTATGCGGCAGAATCAACCTGATTCATCAATAGAAAAGTTTCTCCCAAATTCATTTCAGTCAGATGTTCCTCAAAAATCATATCCGGATAAGAACGAGCTAACAATAATGATTTTCTGAAAAATTCCAAAGCATTAGGATAATCAGCACGAAAATAATAAGAATTACCACGATTATTCAAATAAATATGTTTCTCAAATGGAAGCATCTTATCATATTGCCGGGCAGCCAGTTCATAGTAATGATCACAAGACGTAAAATCACGAAGTTCCATATAAACCTGTGCCAATCCGTAATAAACAGGAAAACGTTTTTCTTCAGGAATCTTCAATGAATCACAGTAAGACAAAGCTTTACGATACCACATCGCGCCTTTATCATAATGACCGGTACGGACAAAAGCATCAGCCAAATTAATAGAAATATCATGAAGCATATCTCTGTTACTACCCTTCAAACGATAATCAAATGCTTTTTGAAAACATACCACAGAAGAATCTGTCAACCCTTGACGAACACATACATTACCCCGCATATTGTAAATCTCAGCATACAAATCATTAATTAACGATGACGGTTCAGCTCCATCGCAAAATACTTCCGCTCTATCCATGCTAAGTTTAGCCGAATCCATCTCGGATTTAAACATATATGCTTTTGCCAAAAGAACAAGATAATGGTAATACGCCACACTATCTGTGGCAACCGACATTTGCCTGGCAGTCCGGGTACATACATAACTAGGATTTTTTGACAATGAATCAATTATAAAATCATAATACTGCATATAGATATCCATTTGGGTCTTTTTATAAGTTCCGGAACTTGTACAAGATACTCCCCATATACAAAATAATACACTATACCATAAAAATTTAAATATCAAATGTATGTTCTCCATCTTATCCTCCTTCATAGCTTATTGACAAACATAAGCAAAAATAAACACAACCATATACTTTTATTAAAATTTATTTGACCCAAACAGCCTTTTAGATAAAATTTACACAAAGATGAAGATTCACTTTGTCATGTCATGAAACATCCCTACCTTTGAAAAAAGAATTTATAAACGAAGAAACATGGAAACACTATCTAATTCTATCCTGACTGTACAAATAGCCGAGCATGGTGCCGAGCTTCAAAGTATCAAAAAGGATGGCAAAGAATATCTTTGGCAGGGCGACGCTAAATTTTGGGGACGGCGTTCACCTGTCCTTTTCCCTATAGTAGGACGTGTGTGGAACAATAAATACCGTCATGCCGGAAATACTTATGAAATAGGACAACACGGTTTTGCACGTGATATGGACTTCAAACTAACCTATAAAGAAGACAAAGGAGCTGTATATTGGTTGGAAAGCACTCCTGATACATTGGGCAAGTTTCCTTTTCCCTTCCGCCTGCTGGTGGGATATTTATTGGAAGAAAATAAAATCACCGTAAAATGGCGTGTAGAAAATCTGGGAGCCATGGATATGTATTTCCAGATTGGAGCACACCCAGCTTTCTATTTCCCCGAGTTCGATGCTGCTACAAAGGATCGTGGCTTCTTTGTTTTTGACCGAAAGTCTGACTTAGAATATATCATGCCAACCGAAAAGGGGTGCGTATCACCAGAACGTCATGTACTAAAATTAAACAAAGAAGGGCTGATGCCAATTGATATTCATACTTTTGATTGTGACACTTATATTTTTGACAATAAACAACTGAAAAAAATAACCTTACTGGATAAAAAGAAAAAGCCCCATATCAGTTTGGAATTTAATTCTCCATTGGTAGCTTTGTGGTCTCCTACCAAGACACATCCCGATTGCCCATTTGTTTGCATTGAACCATGGTATGGACGTTGCGATTCTGTAGGGTATTCGGGCGAATTAAAGGACCGTGAATGGATACAGAAATTGGAACCAAAAGAAACGTTTGATGTAGAATATAAAATCATTATAGAGTAATCAAAAATAACGGGGTATGCACGATGAGTCACACCCCGTCTTTTTTGCTTACCGACTTCCCAAATACAAAAATATCATACCAATAAGTACCAGTGCCAAATCCACAGCCTTGCTTTTAAGATTCTTCTCACGGAATACCATTGCACCAAATAGAAAAGAAACAAGCACACTGCCACGCCTTACCATAGATACTATGGAAATCATTGAACCATCCAAGCTTAAGGCATAGAAATAAACAAAATCAGCTGCCGACAGAAAAATAGATATCAGAATAATACACCAATGCCAATGAAACGGAGTGGTAGATTTGCGCTTCGGCCACCATAACAACATCAAAACACCTCCCATCATAAACAATTGATAGATATTATACCATGACTGTACAATCATTCTATCCAGTCCGATACCTCCTTGATCGACAGGCGCCATGAGATACTTGTCATAAAGCCCGCTGACCGCTCCCAACACAGCTGCCATTACCACATAATAAATCCATTTATTATGTTTGAAATCTATTCCCTCTTTCTTTCCGCTGCGGCTCAGCATAAAAAAAGAGAAGACAGCCATCAGCACACCAATCCATTGGTAAAAATTCAATCGCTCACCAAAGACCACTAAAGCTCCCACCAACACCATCACCGGACGAGTAGCGTTTATAGGTCCCACAATTGTGATAGGCAGATTCTTCATCCCAAAATATCCCAATATCCACGACGAAAGGACAATAACAGATTTCAACACTACATAACGATGCACCTCCCACCCTGCAACAGGCACATAAAAAATAGAATCCTCCAATATTCCCGGCCTCCACACTGACAATACAATAAAAGGAAGAAATATCAAACTAGAGAACAACGTATTCAGAAATAATACCGGAATAACCGCATTGTCCTTCAACGACTGTTTCTTAAATACATCATAGAATCCCAGCAATGCAGCCGAGAGAAATGCCAGAAGTAACCACATCATATCTTTTACCTTATTTAAAACAGAAGGCAAAGTTACAACAAAAAATAAACAAAGAAGTGTAGATTTTGATATAAATGGCACGGAAATAAAAGAAAAGGGGGATAGAGAAATACATCTCCACCACCCCTTCTTTTATTTATGAATATTCTCTCAGACTTTCGCCCGATGCTTATACTCGATTAAATTCCCAGTGATTTTCTTACGGCTTCCACCTTTTCCTCAGCAGCTGCATTAGCGGCATCGAAACATTTGTGGCAACCCATTTCACCTTTTACTTCCACATAGAATTTGATTTTAGGTTCTGTTCCTGACGGGCGAACTGAAATCTTAGTTCCATCTTCCGTAAAATATTGCAATACGTTACTAGCCTCCGGCATATCTATTTCTGTTATATTCCCGTTACCATCAGTCACCTTCAAAGTTTTAAAGTCCTTGACAAGAACAACCTTAGAACCGCCTATTTCTCTCGGAGGATTAGAACGGAAGTTTTCCATCATTGCCTTAATCTCTTCTGCCCCGCTCTTTCCTGGTTTCACAACATTCACAGTAGTTTCTTTTGAGAAACCATACTCCACATAAATATCAAGCAAAACTTCGAACAAGGTCTTGCCCTGGTCTTTTGCCCAAGCACAAATCTCCGCCAACAATGTACAAGCAGAAACAGCATCTTTATCACGGACAAAGTCTTCGGCCAGGAATCCGTAGCTTTCTTCACCACCTCCGATGTATTGCTGTTTGCCTTCACGCAAACGGATCTCACGTGCAATCCACTTGAATCCGGTATAGCAATCCAACATTTCGATGTGATTCTTGTCTGCGACAGATTTAATCAGTTCCGTAGTAACGATAGTCTTCACAATGAAATCATCATCCTTCATCTTACCCATCGCAATACGGTTCTTTATTATATAATACAAGAACAGCAAACAGGTTTGGTTACCATTGATCAGCACCCATTCTCCTTTGTCATTTTTACAAGCCATACCTACGCGGTCAGCATCCGGATCGCTAGCCATTACAATGTCAGCGTCTATTTTCTTAGCCAAATCAATAGCCATAGACAAAGCCTCGGCATTTTCCGGATTCGGAGAGACAACAGTCGGAAAATCGCCACTCTTCACCATTTGTTCAGGCACGGTATGTACATTTTCAAATCCCCATTGCTTCAATGCACGCGGAATCAACATCATACCTGTACCATGAATCGGAGTATACACAATTTTCAAATCCTTCTGACGCTTGATCACTTCAGGATCAATAGAAATTGTTTTCACTTTATTCAAATAGACGCTGTCTACCTCTTCGCCCACAATCTGAATCAGATCCTTGTTACCTTCAAACTTGATGTCGGTAGCCGATGAAATCTTGTTCACCTCATCAATGATACCCTTATCGTGCGGAGCCAATACTTGTGCACCATCATCCCAATAAGCCTTGTAACCATTGTATTCTCTCGGATTATGAGAGGCAGTAATATTGATACCGCTCTGGCAACCGAAATGACGGATAGCAAATGACATTTCAGGAGTAGGACGCATATCTTCAAACAAATATACTTTAATACCGTTCGCAGAAAAGATATTGGCAGAAATTTCCGCAAACAAACGGCTGTTGTTACGGCAATCATGACCTACCACAACAGATATCTGATCGAGATCTTTAAAATTTTTATTTAGATAATTGGACAAACCCTGAGTAGCAGCACCTACCGTATAAATATTCATACGGTTACTGCCCACGCCCATAATACCACGCAAACCACCTGTCCCAAACTCCAAATCTTTATAAAATGCTTCAATCAAATCAGTTTTATCGGGATTCGCCAACATTTTCTTAATTTCAGCCTGTGTTTCGGCATCATAAGCAGGTGTTAACCATTTCTCTGCTTTCTCTGTCACTTGCTTTATCAATTCTTCATTTTCCATAATTTTTTGTTATTTATAAGGTTTATAATTACATCCGATTTTTACGTCTTGACAAATGTAAAAGAATTAAATTAAAAATCCTAGAAATTTGAAAGAAGAAAATTAGAGATATAAAGGATTATCCCCCTAAAATAATCTGTCATAAAAAAGCAGAAGACCATACAAGGTAAAAAAACACTACTATATAACAGTCGGGAAAGCTCCCAGGCATCCTGAATACAATCTAAAAAACTATCTTATTATGCACAGGAGCAGGATCATAACCTGCCCCTCCACTAATTAATCAGACTTTCAGAACATACAAAAATATATCCTATTTCATCTTATAGCGTTCACCGGTGGCCTTTACCAGTTCTTCCAAAAATTCTTTGGGATACCCCGGACGTACCAAAGGAGCGCAATGACCGGTTTCAGGACGAAGTATGGTTCCATCTTTTGCCATCTTTTTCACAGCACCGTCATTATACTTCACAATCAAAAATTCGCCCAATTTCTTCCAGCTGTCTATTGCCGATTCGGCTGTCATGCAACTATAGTTAGTCAAGAACTCTTTTGCCTTTACAGGATCTTTCTCATATAAGCTCATGGCAGAAGATTCAATGCCAGCCTGTGCATTCGCATAAGTATCTTCCAAATTATTTTGAACGGCACGCATATCATCAATCATCAGGCTATAACGTGGACGAATCATATCGGCCACCCAATTATAAATCCAAAATGCAGAGTCCCATGAAAAAGTTACACAGTCGGCTTCTTTACCGCTATAACAGTCAGGAATACGATCCGAACAACAATATACAGGAGCAAACACTGTCATATTAGCATCATCTGTTCCAAACCATAATACTCCCCCTATTGCATCGGGCAGGTTAGCACGCATCTGTGCCACAAAAGTGAAAGCCGTTTGCTGAGTCGAAATGGGACGTTCATTGAAATATTCCTGATCTCCTACTTTAAAACTCAAGGGAGACAGACGATAAGGAGTTTTAAACGGACCGGCACCGGGATCATTAGTTATATCCAGTGGAGTACCCTCATAGTGATCGCGCATAGCCGCTTGTACATCACGTACTGAAAGTTTACGGGAAGGCTTGATATAAAGAGGCATCGGTTCTTTGCTGTCCCCCTGAATATAAGGAAGATAGGTATCTCCCACCGACTTGTTGAACATATTATAGAAACTCCATACACGCGCTTCACAGAACCGTACACCACCAAAATCTAAAGGATTATATGCCGCCGAGAAACTGAAATCTTTATTCATACCGTCAAAATAACCTTTTTCACGAGCGAAAGAAATCACATCCGGAGAGTAAAGACAATTATCCTTGTCATTCATATTGAACTGATGAATCCGGCTCTGATTAGCATGTGCGGCAATACAATCATCCGGTATACGGACTGCTACCCATACAGCACCTTTCACACCGGGACCCTTACCGATCATCTCCAAAATCCAGACTTCATTGGGATCAGCGATACTGAATGATTCGCCACTGCTATAATAACCATATTCTTTTACTAAATCCGTCATTACCTGTATGGCTTCTTTAGCTGTACGAGAACGCTGGAGAGCTACATAAATCAAACTTCCATAATCCATAATACCGGTAGAATCAACCAATTCCTCCCGTCCACCAAAAGTAGTTTCACCTATGGTTACCTGAAATTCATTCATATTACCTACCACATTATAGGTTTGACGCGCTTCTTTTATTTGCCCTAAATATTTGCCCGAATCCCAATCATAGATATCACGCATGGTTCCTTTTTCATGCATACCGGCAGGATAGTGATACAACTCGCCAAACATTCCGTATGAATCAGCGGAATAAGAAACGATAACAGAACCATCAACCGAGGCTCCCTTACCTACAATCAGGTTAGTGCATGCCAAACTCTCTGTTATTGCCGCCAATAGAAAGGCAGCACCTAAAATCAGTTTATTCTTCATTAATATATAACTTTTTAATTGTGTATAATACTTATTTTACCATCAAAATTCATATTCCTCTTTTGTTTCGTTTCCACAATAATCTGTCACCACCAATTCCAATTTATGAGCGACTCCTTTTTTTAACCGTTCAGGATGCTTCATCCACAATTTCGCATTTTTGGAACTGAAACCGAATAAGGCAAATTCGCCGTCTATCTTCACCTTATAATCCTTAATACCCGTTTCCGCATCTCCTATTTTGAACTGAACCTTACCTGTCTTCCATTGTGCCTTATTTAATGGGGTCACTCGTGGAGACAAAGTATCTATAGCTACGGTATAGGTTCCCAGTTCACGGATGGAAGTCTTCATCCAACCATTTTCATAAATTCCTCCTGCTGAACCTTTCCTTTTTCCCCACTTACGGGCCACATAATATTTCGACGTATCCTCTACAGGAAGATGGCGTACCCCGATCATCAGCGTGCACCCAGCCTGCAAAGCTACTGGCTCATCGTGCAACTGGTACTCGTAAGATATTGCGGCTGTATCTTTAACCACATGACAGTTCAGTGCCACATCCTCATACAACATTCCTCGGGGGATAACCAGTTCCATACCCGGTTCCTGAACCACATTACCTTTATTCCATGCCAAATAATGTTTTACCTGCGGATGATATTCCTCTATCGGCTGCCTACGGCCACGCACAATGAAACGATAAGTCGACTTATTCCCGTATAAATCAGCTAATTCATAACGAAAATGATAATCACGTTCTTCATCAATCGTAACCACCCCTCCTTCATCATTGGCTTGTAACATGCGCAAACTATTTCCGGGAAGAATCTGTGAGCGCATCACCCAATTATGCCTCTTTACATTCTCCTCATAGTCTGTCCAGGCATTAATCATCCGGTTCTCTTCGGGCAAAACGCCATCCACCGTACTGCGAAAAACCTCTGTCGTATCCACATAGAGTACCACGGAACGCACACCATAATTATTATGTGTGCCATCCATATAGTCGTATGCCTTAATGCCAGCGGCTATTTTCCCCCAAGCAGAAACCGGTTGTCCCAAAGAAGCAACAGATATGGATTTTTTTCTTTGTGAGCCTTCCACAACTCCAGCGCCCCGCTGCGGATAAAGCATAATCATTGACGCACGTGGCGGAGTAGTGTCTTTAATTTTATCGGTATAGAACTGTAAGGGATCTATCAATTCACCAGTATCCGTACGGCGTATCTCCATATGCAGATGCGGTCCGAAAGAATACCCTTCATTACCGCTTAAAGCAATGATTTCTCCAGCTTTGAAACTGACCTGATGAGGCTCGAATTTCAAATCCACAGCAAAAGTTTCATGCCGATATTGATATTCCTCCACCACTTTTGCCACTGCAGAAGCAAATTTCAACACATGTCCATATACTGAAGTATATCCATTGGGATGCGTAATAAAAATAGCCTGCCCATATCCTCCGGGAGTAACCAGTACACGGCTCACATATCCGTCGGCAATGCAATGAATAGGTTTTCCCACCTCTCCCTGGGTTTTAAAATCCACTCCTCCATGAAAGTGGTTAGAACGCAGTTCACCGAAATTACCGCTCAGAATAAGCGGAAAATCAAAAGGAGGACGGAATACAGGAGCAGCCGGTTCTTCCTGTGCCCGTACAGCAAGAACACTGCCCAAAGCTGCTATGATTATATAATTTCGTAAAGTCATTTTCTTTATTTTATGGAGAACTCATCACAAAAATTTTGAATCTCTCCGCAAACTTACAAATAAAAAACAGAATATCCTTTAAAACAATGTTGCTAAACATACATTTATTACGAAAAAAACATATCCAGACAAAACCTACTTTTCTGACATTTTGTTATCTTTGAGGCAGTCAAACCCCTTAAATGTGACAATTATGATAGTAGGAATTCCTAAAGAAATCAAAAACAACGAGAATCGTGTATCATTAACCCCTGCAGGAGCACACGAGTTGGTACAGAGAGGTCACACGGTGTATATACAACACACCGCAGGTATAAACAGCGGATTTTCCGATGAAGAGTATGAGAAAGTCGGAGCGCGTATCCTTCCTACTATAGAAGATGTGTACGCCATTGCCGAGATGATTATAAAAGTCAAGGAACCCATCGAATGTGAATATAACCTGGTACGTAAGGGCCAACTGGTATTTACATACTTCCATTTTGCCTGTGACAAAGAATTAACGGAGGCAATGATGCGTAGTGGTTCAGTATGCCTAGCTTACGAAACTGTAACAGACAAACAAGGAGGACTGCCTCTGCTGATTCCCATGAGTGAAGTGGCGGGACGAATGTCCACTCAGGAAGGAGCACGTTTTTTGGAGAAGCCTCAAGGAGGACGTGGCATCTTGCTAGGTGGAGTTCCCGGTGTCAAGCCAGCCAAAGTGCTGGTATTAGGCGGCGGCATCGTAGGAACCAATGCAGCTTTAATGGCTGCAGGATTAGGGGCTGATGTCACAATCTGTGATATTTCATTACCCCGCCTGCGTCAGTTGAGTGAGTTCATGCCTAAAAATGTAAAAACATTATTCTCGTCCAGCCACAATATAGAAAAAGAACTGCCAACAACTGATTTGATAATCGGTGCAGTTCTTATCCCCGGTGCAAAGGCTCCCCACCTCATAACACGCCCTATGCTGAAACTGATGAAAAAGGGTACTGTACTGGTAGATGTGGCCATTGACCAAGGAGGATGTTTTGAGAGCTCCCATCCCACAACTCATGCCGAACCCATTTACGAAGTAGACGGTATCATCCATTACTGTGTGGCAAATATTCCGGGAGCCGTGCCGTGTACTTCAACCTTGGCATTAACCAATGCTACACTGCCATACGCTATCAGATTGGCAGATCTTGGTTGGGAAAAAGCTTGCGAAAACGATCCGGGACTAAAAAACGGCTTGAATATTGTAAACGGAAAGATTGTGTTTCCGGCCGTAGCAGAAGCCTTTGGCTGGAAAATTTAATAAAGTATGGATCCTAATGGAAAAAGGAAGGCCTATCATGAAAGGTCTTCCTTTTTTACGGAATAACATTTATAAGGATTATCATCTCATGATTTTTCAAGCACTTCCTCTACGGATTCTTCCCGCTGTTTCTTCCCAATCCGACTTACAATCCAAATGCTGACTTCGTAAAGCAAATACATAGGCACAGACACCATCATCAATGTAAAGACATCTGACGTAGGAGTGATAACAGCTCCAACTATCAGAATAATAACAATAGCATGACGACGATACCGCTTCATAAAATCAGCCGTAAGAAATCCCAGTTTGGCAAAAAGCCAACAAAGGACAGGAATCTCGAAAACAATCCCCATCATCAGGCTCATCATCATCAATGTATCCATATACGAAGACAAAGTAATCGTGTTCTCCACTTCCATACTGACCTGATAGGTAGCAAGAAAACGGAAAGTAAGAGGGAAAATCAAAAAATAATTCAAAAGAACTCCCATCATAAAAAGAAAATAGCCCCACCCTACAATCCGGGTAGAATATTTCTTTTCATTCTCGTATAAAGCCGGCGAAACAAAACGGAACAACTGATAAATAACATAAGGAGATGCCAGCAAAAAACCCGTATAAAAAGACACGCTCATATGAGTAATGAATTGAGCCGCCAATTGGGTATTGATCATTTTCACATAAAACACTTCCGGACATAATGAAGGCATAGCCATGAAATCAGCTATCCGGCAAAAAAAACGATAAATAATGAAATCAGCATTCTTAGGCGCTAGAACAATAGCAAAAAGCTCATCCTTAAACAAGAATGCTACCAACATTAGAAATACCACAGCCACTGCAATACGGAACAAGACATGGCGCAGTTCTTCCAGATGATCCCAAAAAGTCAGTATCTTCTGCTGTTGTTCCATCATTTGTCACTCTTTCGTCTCCCCTTTCTTATCTTTTCCATCTATATCATCCTCCACCCCGTTCATCCCTTCCTTAAAACTCTTAACCCCTTTGCCCAACCCCTTCATCAGTTCGGGTATCTTCTTCCCACCAAAGAATAAAAGAACAATCAATGCAATGAATAATATTTCCTGCATTCCTAATCCTAAAAATAATAATGTGCCTGTCATTTTATCTATTAACTATTAAATGATTTATCAAAAACCAAAGTCATCCATTTACCGGGATCTCCATCCATGACAGCTACCAGAACATAGCCAGCGCCACCATTTTCAGGCTGTTTCACAATTTGCAGCATAACATCAAATGTTTACAACTTATCTTTTTGCAATAGCTTTCAACAAAGCATAGCCACCAAAAATCTGGAGCAACATGCCCGGAATTCCAATCCGGAAATCCTGTGCCGCCAAATAGAAATCACCGACAAGAGCCCATTCTATCAAGGTACCCACCACCTGATATGCCATAACAGTCCCCAGCAATGCAGGAATCGTAATCTTACGGAAACGATCTGCCATATATCCCGCCACCAACGCCAACAATACCGACTTTACCAATATAGCCGGAAGTATGGTCACAGAAGGCATTCCAAACAAGAAGCTATTGACAAGCGGAGAAAGAACAGCCGTCAACATCCCCACTTTGAATCCATATTTATAAGCACCTATTAATGTGAAGAAATAAATGGGTAACATAGCAGGTCCACCCAAATGCACCAAATGACAAAGTTGCGGCAATACCACATTACCTACAATAAACACGAATGCAAATAAATAAGTATTTGCGTTTGTGTAATTTAATGAATAGAGTTTTGTTGTTGATTCCATGAATACTAACCTTTCATTTAATTTCTGCAAATATAATCATTTCATAAAGCAAGCTCAATCTTTTTTTCCCTTTTCTTGTTTATATTATCAAATATTCTTCTATCTTCGCAATAGATTGATAAAATTACAACTATGAAATATTATAAATTCATCTATTTTTTAGCCTTCGTCCTTGGAATGTCAACATGGGCACAGGCACAAAGCACTCCTTGTACCGGAAATGCATATAGCACAAACGCAGACTTCTTCCGTGCCTCAGCATCAGCTCAGAGCGGTGATGCCACTGCCTCCAAAAAGAAGGCGGTCATTGCAGCCCGTACCGCAATAACCAGCCAGATCAAAGCAAAGGCGGAAATGGCTGCCAAGTCTCAAAAAAAATTCGGTAATGCAGAGTGGGAACAATTCTCAGATCTGATCCATATGGCTACCCAGCAAGAGGCTGCTAACTTAAAAGTAATCTGTGAAAACAGCCGGCAGAGCGGTGGTAAATATAAAACAGACGTTGTGGTAGAATTGCCTAAAGCAGGAGTTCTGTCCACAATCATCAACCAAATAAAAAATGATGATAAATTAAAAGGACTTTTTGAAGAAAGCCAGTTTAAGCAAGCGTTTTAAAGCCACTTGAATCCATCAGAGGAGTCAATGCAGTTTAAAAGGAAAACCTATTACATCAACCTAATCTTGACAGATTTATGGAAAAGTTGTACGATTACCTTCCCCAGCAATTGGTTACTTTCATTCTGGTGACCTTGTTCTCTTTACTCATCGGTTTATCCCAACGGAGAATCAGCCTGAAACGAGAGGGGGAAACTACGCTTTTCGGCACAGACCGGACTTTTACTTTTATCGGCATTTTGGGATATCTCCTCTATATACTTGATCCTAAGGAAATGCATTTATTTATGGGAGGCGGAATAATTTTAGGTATGTTACTGGGCATCAATTATTATGTCAAGCAATCCCAGTTCCACGTGTTTGGAGTGACAACAATCATCATCGCCCTTATCACCTATTGTATGGCTCCTATCATAAGTACACAACCTTCCTGGTTTTACGTGATGATGGTAGTCACCGTGCTTCTTTTCACAGAAATGAAACACACCTTCACAGAACTTGTACAACGGATGCAGAATGATGAAATGATCACACTGGCAAAATTTCTGGCTATCAGCGGTATCATTTTGCCCATGCTACCCAAGGAACCTCTCATACCGGGTATCAATCTCACTCCATACACCATTTGGCTGGCTACTGTAGTCGTATCGGGTATCTCCTATTTGTCCTACCTGCTGAAGCAATATGTTTTCCGCGAATCAGGCACTTTGGTTTCGGGCATTATCGGTGGTCTGTATAGCAGCACCGCTACCATTTCCATCCTTGCCCGCAAATGCAAACGGGTACAAGCGCATGAAATACCGGAATATGTATCTGCCATGATGCTTGCTGTCAGCATGATGTTCTTACGTTTCATGATTTTGATCCTTATATTCAGCACTTCCATCTTTCTGAATATTTACCCCTATCTGCTCATCATGTCTGCAACCGCCGCCGGCATCGGCATATTCATCCATAAAAAGCATACTATAAAAGGCGAGCGCGAAGTTATTGAAGAAACGGAAACGGAAAGTAATCCACTGGAATTCAAAGTCGCTCTGATCTTTGCTTTATTATTTGTAGTATTTACATTTCTGACTCACTATACATTGGTTTATGCAGGAACAGGAGGTTTGAGTATTCTCTCCATTGCAACAGGATTAAGTGATATCACTCCTTTCATACTAAACCTGTTACAAGGCGGAAACATTCCGGCAACCATTGTAGGGGCCTGTATCATGCAAGCTATCATCAGCAACATCGTAGTGAATATGTTCTATGCCATATTTTTTTCCTCCCGCAGAAAAGAAATGCTGCCTTATGTATGGAAAGGATTCCTCACTGTCATTGGAGTAAACGCTGTACTATTACTCATCTATTACTTCTAAATTATATTCTCATAAAAAAGTATGCGGATAAACAGGATTTTTCAGACAATCCATATCATCCGCATACTTTTTAATATTCTAATAAATCCCTATCAGAAAAGTAGAATATAAGCCAATGAACTAAGACTGATCACCACCCAAAGAGCAACACCTTGAATCAGAGGTTTCATACCTACTTGCTTCAATACATCCATAGACAAGGAAGCTCCAATAAAGAACATGGTAATAATCAATCCTTTACGTGCCAGTCCGGAAACAGCCTGCCCGAATTGAGGCACACCATCCAGCACATAAGTATTCAGAATGATAGCCACAACAAAATAAAGGATAAACCAAGGAATGCTTACTTTCTTACCGCTTCCCTTGAAAATAAAAGAAGTAGCGAATGCCAAAGGAATAATCCAAAGTGCACGGGTCAGTTTGATTGTTGTCGCCACTTTCAACGCCTCTTCACCGTATGCCGCACCTGCTCCCACCACAGAACTCGTATCATGAATAGCAATAGCTGCCCAAGTACCAAACTGTTGTTGATCTAACCCAAACATGTGACCTAACACCGGAAAAATAAACAAAGCGATGGCATTCAATACAAAGATAGTAGCCAAAGCCACAGACATCTCACTATCTTTAGCTTTCAATACAGGACCCACAGCAGCAATAGCGCTTCCCCCACAAATTGCAGTACCCGAACTGATAAGATAAGCCGTATCACGATCTACCTTCAAAAGTTTATGCCCTATAAACATACCTATAATCATTGTACCGATTACAGAAATGATCGTGAATTCCATTCCTTCCTTACCGGAAGCCAGAGAAGCCTGAAGATTCATACCGAACCCCAATCCCACTACAGAATATTGCAACAAATATTTAGAAACCTTTTTATTGAACTTAGGATAGGCCTGTCCGCAAACTAATGCAAATATCAACCCCAGAAATAAAGATACGGGGGGAGTGACCCACCGGGAAAATGAAGCCAATACCGGAATATAGTCCATCAACAAAAAGACCGTTAACGTGGAAAGCAAACCTACATAAATAGTTTTGCTGTTTTGCTGTAAAGCTGTTACTGAAATCATATATTTTACTTTTTAACATTATTTCTCCATTTCGGGATGCAAAGGTAATATATGTTTCAAAAACAATCTAATCGTTTTTAATTATAAGTTATAACTTTTCCTTATAATGATTGGCAAATTGCATGAACAGAGCCGGGAGCCCTGTATCCTGCCCTTGCAATTGGACAAAATCAAATTCACGAAACATCACCAGGTCTTTTATATCCAATACTTTAAACTTCCCTGAATACAGTTCTTTATTAATAGACCGGATAGACAAAATCCCCATGCACTCACTATTTTCCAGAAATAATTTAATGCTCTCTGTACTTCCCAGGTGCATACGGATAGTAAGGTCCGATAACTTTATGTTGTGTTTATGCAAAGCGGTAATCAATACATCCAATGTTCCCGAACCTCTTTCACGAAGTACAAGAGGAACTTCTTTCAATTCATCCAAAGTTATCTCATCATAATCCATCCACTTACTATGAGTATGGACGATAGCCACCAGCTCATCTTGCAGAAAAGGAGTATATTTCAAATTAGGTTGCCGGGTATTTCCCTCTACCAGTGCCAAATCTATACGATGTTCCTGCAATGCCTTTTCCACCTCAGAGGAGTTCCCGCTGAAAAGTGATAAAGACACTTGCGGAAACTTCTCGATGAAGCGGGCCAGCAAAGGGGGAAGCACATATTGGGCAATTGTAGTACTGGCTCCCAAGCGCAACTCACCGGTATGCTCATTACGTAATAAGTTCATCTCGTACTCCAAGCGTCCGTAATCTTCCAAAATTTTCTCACAATGCTCCAACAACAACCTGCCTGCATCAGTCAGCAAGATCTTGTTCCCCATTCGCTCAAAAAGGCGTGTCTGGTACATCGTTTCCAATTCCTGAATATGCTTGGTTATAGCCGGCTGACTGATAAACAGCTCTTGCGAAGCCTTTGTAAAGCTGAGGTTTTTCGCAACACTACTGAATACTGGGAGGTTCTATAAATTCAATTTGTCATTAGCGAATAGTCAGAACCTCATTAAGGCTACCGCTAATGTGATTTTGCTTTCACAAATTTAATAAATCTTTCTCTAATTTTTGTGCAAATTCCAATGTTTTTTTTTGGGGGGGGGTAACCCGTTGAGTATCAATGGCATAAAGTTTTGATACTTACGCGGTTATCCACTCCTTATGATATCTATAAATTTGTGTTAAGCGTGCTATGTTGTAGGTAAGGTTTGTCATCGCGACATTCGCCTTTGCCCTTACAATGCCAATTCCGCGAAACACAAGACCGCCCATCGAACGCTCAATAAAACCAAACACGTGCTCCACACGACAACGAATCTTTGACTTAGAGCAGTTGTTTTGTTTTTGCTCCTCATTTAATGGGCGTCCTCTAAAACCTTTCTCACAGATAACGGGTGTAACCGACTTGCTTACAAAGCCTTCCTCCGTGCCCACATAACCAGCATCAAGCCAAAATATTTCGCCTACCGCATCGTTGTCATCAACCAATTCCGCACCTCGTTTTGAGTCGTGAACAGATGCCGATGTTGTGTCATAACCCATTATCAGTTTTGTTTTACGGCATACTTTTGCGTGGTTCTTATAGCCGTAGAATGTATCTCCGCCCTTCTTTGTCCAACGAGCATCAATATCTTTGTGACACTTCTTGTGAGGATTGTCGTTCCATAAACTATCTCCTTCACCTTTTTTAATTGTCTGGTTTTCATCTCTTGTATTTCGTTGGCGAGGCGATACAACGAAACTTGCATCTATTATCTTTCCTTCATTGACAATCAGACCAAGGCTTTGTAGGTGTGCATAGAATTGCTTGAATAACTCATCATATGCTCCGCATCGTGTCAGTTCTTCTCTATACTTCCATATGGTACGAGCATCGGGAACATCATCGACAGTACAAATACCGATGAAATCACGAAAGCTTGTGCGGTCTTTTATCTGATACTCAGCCTGCTCATCGCTCAATCCGTATAATCGCTGCACAAACATCACCTTGAACATCAATACAGGGTCAATGGGGCGACGACCAGCATTGCTCTTGCGTTCTGCGATTTGCAGCTTGCTTTCAAGAATGGGGCGAAATATCTCAAAGTCAATCATCTTAGAGATAAACTCCAGGGGATTACCTTGCTTGGATAATGCTTCGAGTGTTTGGGCATTCTCAAATAGACTACTACCTGTTTGATTGCGACGATAATTCGGACTTTTCTTCATAATCTCTTCTATTTTGTACAAATATACAAAATAATTCGCTGATTAACAAATGGTTAATTTATAGAACCTCCCTACTCTTAACCTGAAATCAGACATGTTTTTTAATGATTATAGTTCGTCTGCTTTAATTCCTAACGACTGTAAAACAGCGAATCCAAACATCTCCCACTGATAAGCGACTTCACTGGTTGGAGGATTCATACCGAATACCGTCATTTTTTCTTTTCCGTCCACCTTATTTAATATAGCAGGAACTTTATCTCCATATTCTTCTTCGGCAGGGACAATAATCACCCGTTTCACCTCTTTTGCATCAACCACCACTCTCAAAGACTCCAGAAACAACTCTTCGCGACTAGCCATATCCGATGGTTCGAAAGAATAAAGTGCAAACTCTCCCAACTGGCTTTTGAAAGCCACGTTATTTAATTCCTTTTCCAAATCCGACGGCTGAAAAGCATCCATTTTCTTACTTTCCTCGTCATAAATAAATAATACCTGAACTGCATTCTCCCCCAAGGGTATTCCACTATCCAGTGACAGACATTCCAACAACACCGGTAAATCCGCTTTCGGCAACTTACGGCCCACCACGTCACCAAAATGTTTGGATAAATCACCCGCCACCCTGTCTACATAGGCTACATCCACCAAAATTACAGTATCTGCAAACTTTATTTCATTTGTCATCTCGTTTTCATTTTATGATTTCGATGCTAAGATAGCAATTATCATCTGCTTGCAAAAAGAGTTATCTGCCTTTTTGTGTACAATTCGGACTTTTTTTCATTTAAAAGCCGGAAAGCCTGCCATTTTGTCTTCTTATTTTACTTCATTAGCTTTCTTTTTCTTTTTGGCAAACTATTTGACGATTATCAAATGAAATCGCAAAAGCCACTGAACAAAGCAGTGACAGTTACGTTTTCAATAGGTATTTGAATAATATTTAGAAAGGAGATACAATATGAATTTTAACAACTTCACAATTAAATCACAGGAGGCAGTGCAACAAGCGGTGAACGTAACTCAAGCCCGCGGACAGCAAGCTATCGAGCCTGTGCATCTGTTGGCCGGAGTACTGAAAGTAGGTGAAAATGTCACCAACTTCATTTTCCAGAAATTGGGAATGAACGCCCAGCAGATCGCATTGGTCATCGACAAGCAAATTGACTCACTGCCTAAGGTTTCGGGAGGAGAACCTTACCTTAGCCGTGAAAGCAACGAGATATTACAAAGAGCCGTACAGTATTCCAAAGAGATGGGTGACGAATTCGTTTCACTGGAAGCTATTATCCTGGCTTTATTGAATGTAAAGAGCACTGTCGCTACCATATTGAAAGATGCGGGAATGACAGACAAGGAACTGCGCTCCGCCATAGCAGAACTACGTAAAGGTGAAAAAGTAACTTCACAATCCAGTGAAGACACTTATCAATCCTTAAGCAAATATGCCATTAATTTGAATGAGGCTGCCCGCAGCGGAAAACTTGATCCGGTTATCGGGCGTGATGAAGAAATACGTAGGGTATTACAAATATTAAGCCGCCGTACCAAGAATAATCCGATTTTAATCGGTGAGCCGGGTACCGGTAAGACCGCCATTGTTGAAGGCTTGGCACACCGTATCATCCGAGGTGATGTACCCGACAACTTGAAGAACAAACAAATCTTCTCATTGGATATGGGCGCACTGGTTGCCGGAGCCAAATACAAAGGTGAATTTGAAGAACGTCTGAAATCTGTTGTCAATGAAGTAATCAAAGCCGAAGGCAGCATCATCCTGTTTATCGATGAAATCCATACCTTGGTCGGAGCCGGTAAAGGTGAAGGTGCCATGGATGCCGCCAATATATTGAAACCCGCCTTGGCCCGTGGTGAGCTCCGCAGCATCGGAGCCACTACTTTGGACGAATATCAGAAGTACTTCGAAAAGGACAAGGCATTGGAACGCCGGTTCCAAACCGTTATGGTAGCCGAACCGGACACGCTGAGCACCATCTCCATTCTCCGTGGATTGAAAGAACGTTACGAAAACCATCACAAGGTACGTATCAAAGATGAAGCCATCATTGCCGCTGTAGAATTGAGCAACCGTTACATTACCGAACGTTTCCTTCCGGACAAGGCTATTGACCTGATGGATGAAGCTGCTGCCAAATTGCGTATGGAACGTGATTCCGTGCCTGAAGAACTGGATGAAATCTCACGTCACCTGAAACAACTGGAAATTGAACGTGAGGCCATCAAACGTGAAAAAGACGAGCCCAAATTACAACAGCTGAATAAAGAGATTGCCGAACTGAAAGAACAGGAAACCTCTTACAAAGCCAAATGGCAGAGTGAAAAGGAACTGGTCAACAAGATTCAGCAAAACAAGCAGGAAATAGAACAATTGAAATTTGAAGCCGAGAAAGCGGAACGTGAGGGAGATTACGGTAAAGTAGCCGAAATCCGTTATGGAAAATTACAGGCTTTAGAGAACGAGATCAAGGATATTCAAGAAGACCTGAAACACAAGCAGGGTGACAGTGCCATGATAAAGGAAGAAGTTACCGCTGAGGACATTGCCGATGTTGTTTCACGGTGGACAGGGATACCGGTCAACAAGATGCTGCAAAGCGAACGTGACAAATTGCTTCATCTGGAGCAAGAATTACATTTGCGTGTGGTAGGTCAGGATGAAGCCATAGCAGCCGTATCCGATGCCGTACGCCGCAGCCGTGCCGGATTACAGGATCCGAAACGTCCGATAGGTTCATTCATCTTCCTGGGTACTACCGGTGTAGGTAAGACAGAACTTGCCAAAGCATTGGCCGACTACCTGTTTGATGACGAGAGCCTGATGACGCGTATCGACATGAGCGAATATCAGGAGAAACACTCTGTATCCCGTCTGATCGGAGCGCCTCCCGGATACGTAGGTTACGATGAAGGCGGTCAGTTGACAGAAGCCGTCCGACGCAAACCATACTCTGTGGTATTGTTTGATGAAATAGAAAAAGCACATCCCGATGTGTTCAATATTCTGCTGCAAGTTTTGGATGACGGACGTCTGACTGACAACAAGGGACGTACGGTAAACTTCAAGAATACAATTATCATCATGACTTCCAACTTGGGCAGCGCATACATTCAAAGCCAGTTCGAAAAGATTAATGACGAGAGTCGCGAAGTGGTGATTGAAGAGACGAAGAAAGAGGTAATGTCCATGTTGAAAAAAACGATACGGCCGGAGTTTCTGAACCGTATAGATGAAACAATCATGTTCTTGCCTTTGAACAGAGAAGAGATAGAACAGATTGTGATGTTACAAATCAACGGTATCAAGAATATGCTGGCCGGCAACGGCATTACTTTGGAAATGACCGATGAGGCCGTCCGTTTCATTGCCAGCACAGGCTATGATCCCGAATTCGGCGCCCGTCCCGTGAAACGTGCCATCCAGCGCTATTTGCTGAATGATTTGTCCAAAAAGCTATTGTCACAGGAAGTGGACCGAAGCAAACCGATTATCGTAGAAACAGCGGGTGACGGATTAAAATTCCGCAACTAGAATGTTACAAACAACCAGTAAAGATAAGGTCTTATCTTTACTGAGCAAAAGGGGTGTTCATCATGCACCCCTTTTTTCGTTAATTATAGCCCTCTATCTGCAATATTTTGAATATTTCCTTAACCAATATGTTTCCAATAGCTAAAAAACGGCAATAAGCTCATAAAACAGTTTAATCAGCCATCTCTACTTTCTTTTTTCATCCTTATATAAGAAAGAAGACTGGAATACGGCAAGATTCAGAACAGCCTGTGTAGACTGGTATATTTTTACAATATTGAAAAACATAAGAAACTTATTCATCCGAAAAGAGTTCATTGAACTGGATAATCGTAAAAAAAGATAACCTACTGTTTTATTATCAAACATATACTGAAACTTCATACCTGTATGATATGTATCACTTGTAAGATATATAATCTTTTACCTGTAACATTACTAATCTTACAGCCCACACATTAGTAACGTGTCGCCCCACACGTTACTAACCTTCCGGCATGCAGGTTACTAACCTCTCAAACGTCCTGTTCTTTTCTGAAAAGAACAAGGTCTTTAAAAAAAAGAACAAGACGTTTTCATTGAAAGAACAAGAGCTTTTTAAAATTTGACCTGTTGTTTTTTTCCATAACGGTATCTACATGCCGAAACGCCTTATTTTTCCTTCAGATCTTTCAGCCCCTCCGCAAACACCCTGCCCGTCGGCATTCCGGCTGAAGGATATACCTCACGAAATGTTTCAGCCGGAAAATATCCTTCAGAACAACCACTCCTCCGAAAATAAAACCGGCTGAAACATTTCCACTTGGCTGAAGGATTCCATAACCTCAATCCTTCAGCCGAAACGCCGACGGGCAGGGTGTTTGCGGAGGGGCTGAAGCTTATGAAGGATTTTTCAGGATATTCTCTACAGGGCATTATAAACGACCGTATCCCACTGAAAAAGGTAATATATGTTCATAGACAAAGTATGTGTACTTCATCGGCAAAGTAAGTGGTGTTATTTCGCCAATGAAGTACACATACTTTTTTTACCAATAATGCCGGTAAACAAAAAGCCCGTCAAGCAGTTTACAATCTACTTGACAGGCCTTTCCCTTTCGCTTTATTTCAATTATTCAGCAGCAGCTTCTTCCACTTTGTCAGCAGAATCTGCCGGAGCTTCTACAAATTCAGTAATACCATTGTTTACCAAAATATTGTACCATGAAATCAGTTTCTTGATATCTCCGTTATGAACACGGTCACGATCATAATTTGGCAAAACTTCTGCAAAATAAGCATGCAACTCATCGGCTGATGCTTTTTTATAATTGATAGAAGCAACCGCTCCATTCTCTTTCTTCTTTACCGCTTCCAGCACTTCGCTCAAAGGTACTTCTTCTGCATCTGTGTACATAGCAATATCCGCCAATGAGATAACTTTGTCATGAGCATAAGCAGGAACTCTTTTCTTAGCCGCGTCAACTGTTTCTACAATCAACATGTTCTTTCCTTGAGAAATCAATTTATATAATCCCGGTTTGCCCGCGATTGATAAAATGGTCTTTAACATACTATTCTATTTTATATTTATGGTTTGAGGAAGCAAAAGTACAATTCACCAATGAAACTCCCAAATTTATAGTATGAATTTTTCGGTTTTTAATTGTTCTACTATTCTGTTCAACTGGGGTATGAGCAATTGCACCCCGTCATTCACCACCGTGAAATCGGCCCGCCGACGCTTTTCTTCATCATCCATCTGGGCAGCAATACGTGCCCGGACTTGTTCCTCGCTGGCTCCGTCACGATACATGGCACGCTGTATACGCAGTTCTACAGGTGCATAGACCATTATTACCGCATCTACCGTATCCTGAAAACCGGCCTCATACAAAATAGCCGATTCCATACCCACTATCTCACACTTTTCCTGACGTTCCACCCATACGGTAAAATCTTTCCGTACCCGGGGATGGATAATGGAATTGATTTGGAGCACATGCGCCGGATCGGAAAACAGATAGGAAGCCAGCAACGGCTTGTTTAACAGACCATCCTTATAAACCTCCTCACCTAACAAAGCAATCAGTTCCCCACGAATTCCGGCATCGGAAACAGTAAGGCGTTTCGCTTCATTATCCGCATTATACACTGGGATATGCATACTCTCCAGCAAATGGGAAATGTATGATTTTCCACTGCCGATGCCACCGGTAACCGCTATCTTAATCATTGAATTTAATTCGTTGTTCTATCAAATAATCCACCTCCTTGGGATTCAAACGGACGTGGTTCACATATCGGGGGATGGATTTGAGATTGACCGGACACTTCTCCCCCTTATTGTTCAACAAAGACTCATAAGTCACCCCGATAAAGAAATCCTCGGAAGTGATGGACTTGAAATGACTCAGACCTACCTGAAAAGTCACCTGAACCTTGGAGGGAAAAGTGCGAAGTACTTTATCGGGCGGAAAATTGATGCCACGTATAGGCACCTCCACACTTTTTTCAGCGTAAATATCTACCAATAAAGTCACATCATCAAAAGAGGGAATGAATTTCGCTCCACGTACATCGGCCAGATTCACCCTGCGACGAACGGTGTCTGCCACATCTTCAAAGTTCAATGCCTGTGTATAAGCAGCCGTGATGGTATCCAAAATCTCTTGAGGAGCATAAACCATCACTGAATCCGGCGAGTAAATGATATCCGAGATATAATACTGACGGTCCAAAGCCACCTTGCCTTGCAATTTCACGGGCACCTTCTTTGCCTTCCCTTTTGTATAAATAAACTCCACAGTATCCGGCCGTATGGTCAGCAATTTGGTTGTCTGATTCAACTGGACCGAAATCTTTTTCATTAAAGCTGAAACCGGAATCCGGACACGACTTCCTTTATCCTCATAGTCCTTAAAGTCCACAACAATGGGATAGAATGTCTGTCCCAGCATATAGTTAGCCAATACAGTTCCCCTGTCTTTCACGCCAATACGCAGTTCATCAGGAAGTTCGGAGGTCAGCACCACATCACTAGGTACATTCTTCAACCGTAACGGAACGGAGAATTCCGTTTCATAATCATCATTTAACACCTGAAGCAACCAAAAGCAGAAAGATACAAATACAAAAAACAAGAAAATCAGGAACTCCCTGCTATTACGGCTAAGCAGGAAGCTTCTGATTCTCTCTAAAGTCTTTAAATAGTAAATACGTATGTTCCTTTTGTCGAACATGTTGTTATGTCATTTACTTTGCCTGTTGTTGGTTGGATGCAGCATTAGCGAAGATAGAATTTCTATCAATTTTAATCTTAACGCCTGACGCTATTTCCAAAACAACCGTATTATCTTCTATTTCTTTTATCTTTCCGTATATACCACCTGCAGTGATCACTTCCTGACCCACTTCCAGGTTCTTGCGGAAATTAGCAATTTCTTTCTGTTTTTTATTCTGAGGACGAATCATGAAGAAGTACATAATAGCGAAAATGGCTACCATCATAATAAGGAAAGAGTAATCTCCTCCACCCCCTGCCTGCAGAAATACAAATAATAAGTTCATACTTTCTATGTTTTTTAGTTTATAATATCGTTATTCTTCAATAACAAACAAAGATATTAATTTTTTGTTAGCTTATTCTCTTTTTTTAATGAATTAACGATTCCATCCAAAGTACCGTTAATAAAGCCACCGCTTTTCGGAGTGCTGTACAGTTTGGCTATTTCCACGTACTCATTCAGTGAAACGCTGACCGGGATATTGGGAAAACTCAGGATTTCAGCCAAAGCGATCTGCATAATGACCACATCCATGAAAGCCACACGGTCTAAATCCCAGTTCTTTGTATTTTCGCTAATCAGATGACGATAATAATCGGCATTCAAGATAGTACGACGGAACAAACGGCGCGCGAAGTCTTGATCCTCCTCATCTTTAAATTCCGGCAACAATTCCTGTTTTGCACCATTCTTCTCATCGAAACGCTTGATGGTCTTCAACACAAAGGTATCCACGATTTCCTTATCATCATTCCAATACAAACTTTGGTCCTCCAAAACCTGATCCAGTTCGATATTATTAAAAATAATATTTTTATATAGCTTGCGCCACAATTCACGGTCTTCCTCATACGAAGAAGTCTCACTGGCCATATATTCCTTATATATATCGCTTTCTAAGATTTTATCACATAAAGTCTTTACGAAATCAGCTTCATTCTCCCAAGTTTTCTTCTGATTGTTCGAAAACTCCAGCAGCTGTTTGTTTACCTCCAGCTGTGCAATAAAGCGGTTTTCCACAAATTTGGTGTTGGGAAACAATTCTTCCTTAGTAGGGACCAGTTTGTTTTTCGCAGCATTCAGTCGTTTGTTAGCCTGTTTAGTTACCTCTACCATTAAAAGCAGCAGATAGTTGTATAAGTCATACGCTTTAGAAAGGCTGAAAAATAACTCTTTTTCCGCTGTATCCAAGTTTTTGCCTCCGTTCTGATAATAAGCATAGACTATCTGAACTATCTTAAGACGAATAAGAACTCTATTTATCATAATTCACATAAAATTATTAAGGAGTTGCAAAAGTAGGTATTTTCATTGATTTTACATAACATAATTACATTTTTTAATGTAAAATTTACATAGAGCTATCTAAATCGCTTTTTTCATCGAAGTTTATCCGCAAATTCTTTGCCCATTTAAAAAAAATGTCCAATTTTGAAGCCGATTTATAAAGATACTTAAGTTATGGAAGATTATAAAAAGAAAAGTGTAGTGGATGGTGACAAAGAAATTGTTTTTTCAAAAGCAATTAAAGCCGGCAAACGTATTTATTATTTAGATGTGAAGAAAAACCGAAAAGATGAAATGTTTTTGGCTATTACCGAAAGCAAGAAGATTGTTTCGGGAGAAGGTGATGACTCGCAAGTAAGCTTCGAAAAACATAAGATTTTTCTATATAAAGAAGATTTTGAGAAGTTCATGAACGGTTTACAACAGGCTATACAGTTTATTGCCGAAGAGCAAGGTCCTATTGAACCTCATCACACTGAAAATGAAGAACAGGAAACGACCGAAGACGCTCACAAGCCGCTTAGTCCGAATGAAATTAAAATAGATATCGATTTCTGATTCCAACCGATAAAGAAAGCACAATGATAAAAAAATTGTGCTTTCTTTTTGTCAAGTCGGAAATAAGCAGTAATTTTGCACCGCTTTTCAAGCTCATCGTGTGATATACCACATCGTGTGATGGCGAATTAAGCAATAAGATCAACTTAATTTAGAGTAACACAAAAAATTAAAAAACAATGAAATCAATTGAAATTAAAGGTACTGTCAGAACAGACGTAGGAAAGAAAGCAACTCACGAATTGCGTAAGAACAATGGTGTTCCTTGTGTATTGTACGGAGTGCAGAAAGACGAAAACGGCTTGCCCGTAGCTACTCACTTCTCCGTGCCCACCGAAGGACTCCGTAACTTGGTATACACACCGCACATCTATGTTGTAGACTTGAACATTGACGGTAAAATAGTAAACGCTATTTTGAAAGATATCCAGTTCCATCCTGTAACGGATGCAATCCTTCACGTTGACTTCTATCAGATTGATGAAGCTAAACCCATCGTTATGGAAGTTCCTGTTCAGCTGGAAGGTTTGGCAGAAGGTGTACGTGCCGGTGGTAAATTGGCATTACAGTTGCGTAAACTGAAAGTGAAAGCTTTATACAATGTAATTCCTGAACGTTTGGTTGTTGATGTAACTTCTTTGGGTCTGGGCAAGACTGTCAAAGTGGGCGAATTAAGCTATGAAGGTTTGGAATTGATTAACGCTAAAGAAGCCGTTGTTTGTGCAGTTAAATTGACTCGTGCCGCTCGTGGTGCTGCTGCAACTGCCGGCAAATAATCAGTAACCTTTTAATCCTTATCAATGAAATATTTGATTACAGGACTGGGTAATATAGGTGAAGAATACCGAAATACCCGTCACAACATAGGATTCACAGTATTGGACGCCCTTGCAAAGGCGTCCAATCTTGTTTTTACCGACGGACGTTATGGGGCTACTGCCACCCTCTCGCTCAAAGGACGCCAGCTTATCCTGCTGAAACCGTCTACTTACATGAACCTGAGTGGAAATGCAGTGCGCTACTGGATGCAGAAAGAAAACATTCCGTTGGAAAATGTGTTGATAGTGGTGGACGACCTCGCCCTTCCTTTCGGTACACTACGCCTGAAAGGAAAAGGCAGCGATGCCGGACACAATGGTTTGAAACATATAGCTGCTACGCTGGGTACACAGGATTATGCCCGTCTGCGCTTTGGTATCGGCAACGATTTTCCCCGTGGCGGACAAATAGATTTTGTATTAGGTCACTTCACTGATGAAGATTTGAAGACCATGGACGAACGTGTAGCAACGGCTTGCGACATAATTAAGAGTTTTTGTCTGGCAGGCATCAGTATAACAATGAACCAATACAATAAAAAGTAATGGCTGAAGCAAGAATTGATAAATGGCTGTGGGCCTCACGTATATTCAAGACCCGTACTATCGCTGCCGAAGCATGCAAGAAAGGACGGGTTTCCATCAACGGTACTCAGGTGAAGCCGTCGAGAATGATAAAGCCGGGAGAAGTGATACAGGTAAAGAAACCGCCTGTCACGTACTCATTTAAAGTTTTACAGGCAATAGAGAAACGTATAGGTGCCAAATTGGTTCCTGAAATTCTGGAGAATGTAACGACTCCGGAGCAATATGAATTACTGGAAATGAGCAGAATCAGCGGTTTTGTTGATCGCGCCCGCGGAACAGGGCGTCCCACCAAGAAGGACCGTCGCAGCATGGAAGAATTCATTACTCCTGAATATTTCGGTGATGATGACTTCGACTTTGAATTTGATTTCGAAGAACAAGAATAGATAGTGATTAATGGTTAGTGATTGTAGGTGTACGCATCTGCTATTAATCACTAGCCATTAACTACTATCTATCTGTTAATCATTTCACTACTACAGATTTTTCTTTATAGCTTCAATCATTTCTTGGTATTCCGCATCAGTCAGATAAACTTTTCCCGGATTCATCTGAAATACACCTCCATAATCAGGTCCGTCCACATACTTGGGAGCCAGATGAAAATGCAGGTGAGAAAGTTTGTCACTATATGCTCCGTAATTTATTTTTTCAGGGTGGAAAGCCTTGTCCATAGCACGGGTCACACGGGCAACATCTGCCATAAATGCATTACGTTCTTCATCACTCAGTTCAAACAAGTCGTTTACATGATCTTTATAAGCAACAAGGCAACGTCCGCGATAGGTTTGTTCCTTAAACAGGAATACGCGTGAAACACTCAGTGGCGCTATTTCAATCATTAAATTGTGCAATGTCTCATTGTTCTGACAATACAGACAATCTTTAGGATCACTTTTCATGGTTTTCTTATGTATTAAAATTAATTATTCTTCCTCTTTTTCTTTCTTACCCAACAAACGGTACACATCATCCCGTTCGCCTACCACCCATACCACATCTCCTTCCGTAAAAGGTACATTGATATCAGGGGTCATCAGCGTACTATCTTCTTTTTCGACACCTACCACCAGACATTTGTACTCATCCCGGATACCACTTTCTTTGATATTTTTACCCAAGAAAAATGAGTTACGATCTATAATGAACTGTTTCAGATTCATTTCACGCCTTTCCAAATCTTCCTCTTCAGCGGCGGCTGATACTCTTTCTGCCTGACGGGCAAACTCGCCCAACTGCTCATCCGTACCGATTACCTGTATGGTGTCACCGGGAAACAGACGTACATTCGCCCCCGGAATATTAATACGATGCATTCCACGAATGATAGATGCCACATGTACTCCGTATTTATGCCCCAAATTCAGCTCTCTTAACGTATATCCCGCCCATAAGGAATCCGCAGGTATCTCAAAATCCGAAAGATGTAAGTCGCGGGACAACAAATGTCCTTCATACTCAGGACGCTTCTGACCTGTGAACTCAGCATGCACATCTCTGAAACGCAAATTCTGAATAAAAGTACGCTCCATGAATATAGATTGCTTCTTCAGCCATCGCGAGAACATCATCATACCTACCAAAACAACGGCTATACCGATCAGCAAAGTCGTGGAAGTCTGAAAAAGTTTCTCTATAACAAACATCACAAACATGACAGCTATCACTATACGGAGTAAAATGGTAGAAATTAAGGGAGCCCGGTTGAAACGGCTATCCTGCCATAACGCCTGGAACTCTACAGAGTGGTTTTTTTTCATGATAATGGCACGCAAGAAAGGTGCGATGCAGACGATAGTAAAAACAGTTCCTGCCAGATTGGCCCAAAAGACAGGCAGACTAGCCCGGAACAATGGAATAATAAAATGGAATGAAAGTGTAATCATAGCTATACACAATACAGAATAAACAGCTACGATCCTAGCTATGGCAACCAACAATTTCTTCCAATTGTTTTCATGATTCACCGTTTGTGATCCCGATGAATAACGCTCAAGCATTTTTTTCCATTTGCCGGGCAGACGTTTCTCTACTATATGATAAGCAGGTATCGCCAAACGTATCATATACGGGGTCAGAAATGTGGTAATGACCGAAACAGCCACCACAATAGGATATAAGAAATCACTGGTTACTTTCAGACTTACCCCCAACGAAGCGATAATAAATGCAAATTCACCAATCTGGGTCAGACTGAAACCACATTGCATGGCAACTTTCAACGGCTGTCCCGACAAAATCACACCACCTGTACCAAAAATAACCTGCCCAAGCAGAATGGCCAATGTAATAATCACAATGGGCCATATATATTCTACAATCATGGCAGGGTCTACCATCATTCCCACAGATACAAAGAAAATGGCTCCAAACAAATCCTTTACAGGGGCCACAAGCTTCTCTATATTTTCGGCCTCTACCGTTTCTGCCAAAATAGACCCCATTATAAAAGCTCCAAACGCAGCCGAAAATCCAACCTTGGCCGCCACAACTACCATACCGAAGCACAATGCCAGCGAAACAATCAGCAATGTTTCATTTGCCATCCACTTGCGGGAACGCTTCAAAAATGTAGGAATGATATAAATACCTACCACAAACCACAATATAAGGAAGAATAATAATTTGGCAATACTATATACCATTTCACTGCCCTCGAAATTCTGACTCACTGCCATTGTACTCAACATAACCATCAAAACAATAGCCAATATATCTTCCAATATCAAAATACTAAGAACCAAGCCGGCAAACCGTTGCTGCCTCAATCCCAAATCATCAAAAGCCTTATAGATAATAGTCGTGGAGGACATGGCCAACATACCTCCCAAATACAGACAGTCCATGCGTTGCCACCCGAAAGACCACCCTACAAAAATCCCAACCAATATCATACAAAATATAATGGTACACGCCGCAATGACCGCCGTCCCCCCTACCTTCACCAGTTTCTTGAAACTAAATTCCAACCCTAGAGCGAACAACAAGAATATCACACCAATCTCCGACCATGTATGGATATTGGCCACATCAATGACCGACGGAGTAAGAGGAACATGGGGACTTGCCAAAAAGCCGGCTACGATATAGCCGAGAACAAGAGGTTGCTTTAACCGTTTAAAGACGAGCGTCATGACACCGGCGCAGATCAGAATCAAAGCCAAATCACTTATCAATGGAGCCAATTCAGACATAGCTAATAAATTTTTGATTGCAAAATTAAGAATTATCTATTTATCATATTCTTCATCCTATTATTAATTTTGCATTAAAAGCTGTTTTTATGAAAAGGAACTAACCGTAAATGTATATCAGCCATATAAAGAAAACGCGAATATCCAGATTTCTTGAATATTCGCGTTTTCTTTGTTATCAGCGTTCTCTTTTCCGGCTTTCGATTTATTTTCTGAACGGGGCCTTTACTACTACAGCTTTCAGCTTGCGTCCGCGCACATCAATAAATATTTCAGTACCTAATGCCGTGTAAGCGGTCTGAACATATCCCATACCGATACCAATCTTACGCATTGGAGACATGGTTCCACTAGTTACTTCACCTATTTTCTCTCCATCAGCATTTACCAGTTCATAACCATGACGGGGAATACCACGGTCTACCATTTCAAAAGCAATCAGCTTGCGTTTCAATCCTTCGGCTTTCTGCTTTTCAAGTAAAGCACGTGAAGTGAAATTCTTTCCTTCAACAAACTTGGTAATCCAGCCCAATCCTGCTTCCAACGGAGAAGTGGTATCACTCAAATCATTACCATACAGGCAAAAGCCCATTTCCAAACGTAATGTATCACGAGCCCCTAGCCCGATAGGTTTAATCCCTTCAGGAGCACCTGCTTCAAAAATTGCTTTCCAGATAGCCTGACCGGCTTCGGGATAAAAATAAAGCTCGAAACCACCTGCACCGGTATAACCGGTATTCGAAATAATCACATCTTTCTGACCGGCGAACTCACCTGTGGTAAAAGCATAATAAGGAATTTCAGACAAGTTGACCGGAGTCAGTTTTTGCAAAACTTCCATAGCCTTCGGTCCCTGAATAGCAAGCTGTGCCATACGGTCGGATGCGTTTTCCAATTCCGCACCCACTGTGTTATGGCTGACACACCAGTTCCAGTCTTTCTCAATATTGGCCGCATTTACCACCAACAAGTATTTTTCGGATTCATAGTGATATACCAACAGGTCATCAACAATACCTCCCTCCTCATTAGGGAAACAAGTATATTGCGCTTTACCGACGGGCAAAGTCGCCACATTGTTTGAAGTCACTTGCTGCAAAAACTCCAACGCATTAGAACCTTTTACCCAAAATTCACCCATATGGGATACATCAAAAACACCTACGGCATTACATACAGTAAGATGTTCATCAATAATTCCCGAATATTCAATAGGCATATTATAACCTGCAAATTCGTGCATTTTCGCCCCCAAGGCAATGTGTGTTTCGGTAAACGGAGTTGTTTTCATGTTATTACTTTACTATTTTAAGGTTAATAAATTACTTATCTTGCCACCAATTCAGCGATTTTCACCACCACTTTCATGGCTTTCTCAATAGACTGGATTGGCACGAACTCATATCTGCCATGAAAATTCAAGCCGCCGGCAAAAATATTGGGACAAGGCAATCCCTTGAATGAAAGTTGTGCACCATCCGTTCCACCGCGGATAGCCTTCACCTTAGGTGTCACGCCCGCCTCTTCCATAGCCTTGAAAGCGATATCAATGATATGCATCACCGGCTCAATTTTCTCACGCATATTGTAATACTGGTCTTTCAATTCCAATGTAACGGTGCCTTCTCCATATTTCTTATTGATGATTTCCGCCCACTTTTTCATATTTTCCTTGCATGCCTCAAACTTGGCACGGTCATGATCACGGATTATATAAGAGATGGTAGTCTGCTCTACTTCACCCGTCATGCCAATCAAATGATAGAATCCCTGATAACCATCAGTACATTCGGGCACTTCGTCCGTAGGCAGTAAAGACACAAACTCATTAGCCACACGCAAGGAGTTGATCATTTTATCCTTTGCATATCCCGGATGTACGTTACGTCCTTTAATAATCACTTTCGCAGAAGCGGCATTAAAGTTTTCAAACTCCAACTCCCCTACTTCACCACCATCCATCGTATATGCCCACTCGCATCCGAATCTCTCCACATCAAATTTATGTGCACCCAAGCCTATTTCTTCATCAGGATTAAATCCCACACGAATTTTTCCATGCTTGATTTCAGGATGTTCTTTCAAATATACCATAGCCGAGATGATTTCAGCAATGCCCGCCTTGTCATCAGCTCCCAACAATGTTTTGCCGTTGGTTACAATAAGGTCCTCCCCTTTATGATCCAACAGTTCGGGAAATTGCTTGGGAGAAAGTATAATGTTGTCTTCTTCGCATAATACAATATCCGTTCCGTCATAACCATAGACAATGCGTGGGGTGACTCCCGCACCCGTCATATCGGGACTGGTATCCATGTGTGCAATAAATCCGATGGTAGGAACCGGTTTATCCGTATTGGCCGGCCATGTGGCAAACAGATAACCATTCTCATCCAAAGAAATTTCCTGAAAGCCCAATTGTTCCAATTCAGATCTTAAATATTGTGCAAACACCATCTGCTTCGGTGTACTGGGGGTAGCCCCGCTATTCTCATCAGACTGAGTGTCGAAGCTTACATATTTTAAAAATCGTTCTATCACCGTCATTTTTCTTTTTGTTTTAATATTCATACTTGCCTGTAAAAATAGAAAAAGAGCCGTGAATTGCCAAACAAATCACGGCTCTTTTTCATTAATATTTTATTATTTTGTTATTAGAAACAACTGGAACCATCAAAACAATGGGTACATACCTTACATTTTGGTAATCCTATCGCTTCTACCAAAGTTTCCAAAGTATTGAATTTCAAGGAGCTCAGACCGAAGCGGTCGGCAATCATTTGCACCATCTTCTTATACTCCGGCGAATCTGTCGTTGCATATTTTTCCAGATTCTTATTTTCATCGCCTTCAATCTCCTTAATCATCCGGCGGGTTATCAATTCCAAATCACTTTTTGAAGAAGTGAAACCAATGAAAGGGCATCCATAAATCAATGGCGGACAAGCAATGCGCATATGAACCTCTTTGGCACCATAATCAAATAAAATTTTTACATTATCACGAAGTTGGGTTCCACGCACTATAGAATCGTCACAGAACAACACGCGCTTACCTTCCAGCATTGCACGATTAGGTATCAGCTTCATTTTTGCTACCAGTGAACGCATTTCCTGATTGGCAGGAGTAAAACTACGAGGCCAGGTGGGTGTGTACTTGGCAATAGCACGATGATAAGGAATTCCTTTGCCTTCAGCATACCCCAATGCCATACCTACTCCCGAATCAGGAATACCGCAGGCACAATCAACTTCCGAATCGTCCTTCTGCCCCATTTTATAACCACTCATAAAACGTACTTCCTCTACATTTTTCCCTTCATAGCATGAAACAGGAAATCCATAATATACCCACAAAAAAGAACAAATCTGCATTCCTTCGTTCGGCTTGCGCATTTGTTCCATTCCGTCGGCACGCAAGCGAATAATTTCGCCCGGTCCTACATATTTCTCTATTTCATAATCCAGATTCGGCAAACTGCTTGATTCACTTGTCGCAGCATACGCACCCTCTTTTTTACCTATCACAATCGGAGTACGCCCCCATTTGTCACGTGCTGCTATAATACCGTCTTCCGTCAATATCAGCATGGAGCATGATCCTTTGATTTTATTAAAGACATTCTCTATACCATCTACAAAATTTTTCCCTTGCACAATAAGCAATGCGATCAGCTCCGTCTGATTCGTCTTGCCAAGACTCATTTCAGAAAAGTGCATATTAGCTGCCAGCAAGTCGCGTTCCAATTCCGTAATGTTATTGATTTTAGCTACTGTGACGATGGCGAACTTGCCCAGATGCGAGTTTATCACGATAGGCTGCGGGTCCGTATCACTGATAATGCCGATACCCGAACTACCTTTGAACTTTGGAAGTTCAGATTCAAACTTCGTGCGGAAATAAGAACTCTCCAAATTGTGGATAGAACGCATAAATCCCTCTCCTTGGGCATACGTAGCCAAACCACCTCTTTTTGTTCCTAAATGTGAATTATAGTCCGTCCCGTAAAATAAGTCGGTGACGCATTCAGCCTTTGAGACTGTTCCAAAAAAACCACCCATTCCTTTTTGCGTATTTTTCGTTTAGGGTGCAAAATTACGAAAAAAGTTTGGCTCTGAATGAATAATCATTGCTATTTTTGCATTAAAATGTAGCATTTATGAAATCACTATTACTCATCTTCTTGGGAGGAGGTACAGGAAGTGTACTTCGCTACCTGCTTACCATAAGCATTTATCGCCAGGGAACAACGAATTTTCCGTGGGGTACTTTCGCAGTCAATATTTTGGGTTGCATACTGATCGGGGTATTCTATACCCTCACCTCACGCATTCATATCAACAATGATATAAGACTGATGCTCACTATCGGACTTTGCGGTGGCTTCACTACTTTTTCCACTTTCAGCAACGAAAGTCTGCAATTACTGAAATCAGGACTCTACCCCTCTTTTTTCACCTACATCATCGGTAGTGTGGTATTGGGTATCCTCGGAGTAATGCTAGGGATATGGATGAGCGAATAAAGCAAAAAATATCCCTCCGGCTCTATACCACATAGAACAGGAGGGATTGAAATTGCACCTCAGTTATTAAACCTTATTTTAATCTCAAGACACTTCGTCCGGCTGTAATGGCTGCACTGTTTGCAGGAGTTGACTTACGGGTACAATAATCAAATTCCGCAGTTTTCTCTCCGTTAAATGATTTCCATTTTAATTTCAGCTTCACTGTTTTTCCTTCAGTGTCAGGCAAGGAATCCAAATTAAATGCCACCAGTCCGTCGGCAGGTTCACCATATACATCACCAAAAGCATTATGACGGAATTCTACCTCATAAGGATTTTCAGCATCTTTACTCATCAACAAATTGACAAAATGAGCTTGACTGCGATTCCCCCACATGGTTCTGAAACGCAAAGTCAAATAACCGTCCTCGGCAATTGTTACCCAATCGTTAATCATATCTACAGGGTCAGTACCATATACTTCATCATTCTTATCTCCTAAATCACCGGCAATCGGTTTTGTCAAGATACTGTCTATCCAGTTGATATGTACAGCCTTGTCATACTCTCCGCTTGACTCATTCACCGGATCGAAATTTACAAGGGCCCTTACTTCCTTCTCACCATAGGGAGAATTTTTCATATTGACAGGTAACAGTGTCGTACTGTCATCCAACTGCATAAAAAATGAATTGTCGGCCACCGGTTTCACAGTAACCAGTGCATTGGGCAACGCATATCTATAATAATCATTATCATCATCATCCAAACAGGATTGAAAGATCATCACAGAAGCAAGTACCGCTACAGACGCAAGCAATTTATTAAAACCAAAAAACTTTTTCATTGTGCTTTTCTTTACTTAGTTAATTATTCTAGTTTATAAGTCCTTTCTATTGAAAAAAATGCAGGCCATACCATAATGCTGCACGAAGTTTTGTTAAGAAAACATAATCATCTGACAGTTATGTTACAAACCTTCTTCCATTTATATTTCTTATATTCACACAAGCGAGCCATAGGCGAACAAAGGGATAATTTTACCGAAATTTAGCTCATCTCAAATTACTAATCCTATGATTTTTTTATCTTAATTTTGTTACTGTTTTTTGAAAAAAGAAAAGATTTAGAATAAAGAGTTTTATGAAAGCTACTATCACAAGTCTCATTTTTTTACTACTGTCATTAACCGTCTCATCGCAGACTTATAAATACATTGGCATAGAAGAAGGACTAAGCAATCAGAAAATATACAAAATTCAGAAAGATGCTCGTGGATATATGTGGTTCCTTACTCATGTGGGGATAGACCAATATAACGGAAAAGAAATAAAACATTATAAATTAAGAGAAGGTAACAGGGAACTAGACCCGTTATTGAATATAAACTGGACTTTTTTAGATAAAACAGGTACACTACTGGTAACAGGAAAACAAGGCAGAATTTTTCGTTATGATTCAGGCCACGACCGTTTTGTACAGATATACAATATGTACAATTACTGGAATAAGGACTACCATGCTTTCGTGAGATATAGTTACATAGACCAGGAGGATAACGTATGGCTGTGCGGCAAATCGGCTATCCACCTTTTTAACATAGAATCCGGACAAAAGCAACAAATCTCTAACCGACTGGGAAATATCACCTGCATAGAACAGATAAACAGTGAACATTTCTTTATAGGTACAGACAAAAGAATCTATCTGGCAAAACTGGAAAACGGGAATTTAAAAGAGCTCTCCTGCGGCAAACTGGGAATGATGGATATGCACGTACATGAATTATATCTACACCGTACAGCCAACAAACTATTTATAGGCACTTTTGAAAAGGGAGTCTATATATATGACTTGAACAGCCAGAAAATTGTACGTCCCGAAGTAGAACTGACAGATGTGAATATTACACGGATCAGTCCTTTGAACACAAAGGAATTATTAGTAGCCACTGAAGGAGCAGGAGTACACAAGTTAAACATAGACACCTATGAAACAGATCCTTATATCATTGCGAACTATGGTAGTTACAACGAAATGGACGGAAACATTATCAATGATGTATATGTAGACAACGAGCAGCGTATCTGGCTGTCCAACTATCCTACGGGAATTACCGTCCGCAATAACCAATATACCAACTACAACTGGATAAAGCACTCTATTGGCAACCGGCAGTCACTAGTAAACAACCAAGTAAACTCCATTATAGAAGACAGTGACGGGGATCTGTGGTTTGGAACAAGCAACGGCATCAGCTTATACGATTCAAAGCAAAAGCAATGGCGTTCTTTCCTAAGCTCTTTCAATCACGGACTAAAAGATCAGAACCGCATTTTTATTACTTTATGCGAAGTCTCTCCGGGTATTATATGGGCGGGAGGATATGCATCGGGCATTTTCCAGATTACCAAGAAAAACGGAAACATAGAATACCTCACCCCTGCCCAATCCTTCCATCTGAATGTACGTGCCGACAAATACATACGCGACATTAAAAAGGACAGATACGGGTGTATATGGTCCGGAGGATATTATAATCTGAAATGCTTTAATCTGAAGACACGCCAAGGACGTCTTTATCCCGGACTAGGTTCTGTTACTGCCATTGAAGAAAAGGACAGTACATCTATGTGGATAGGTACCTCCACCAATCTTTTTCTACTAGACCGGAATTCGGGCAAATACCATGAAATACCTCTGCCCGGTGGAGCAACCTACATTTATACGTTACACCAAGAAGACAATGGTTTACTCTACATTGGCACCAGTGGTTCCGGACTATTTACTTATGATCCGGTAAAAGAATCAATCAGCGCCCATTACCATACAGGAAACAGCCCGTTAGTATCAAACAGCATTTATGTTATTCTACCCACAAAAGACGGGAATATCTTGATGAGTACCGAAAATGGTATCAGTATTTTCTCGCCTACCAACCGCCAGTTCCGCAACTGGACTCGCGGACAAGGGTTGATGTCCACCTGTTTCAATGCCGGCTCCGGCGTACTACGTGCCAATGGGAACACCGTATTCGGAAGTACAGACGGTGCACTGGAATTCCCCCCAAACATAGAGATGCCCAAAACAGGAGATTCACATATGATATTCAGCGATTTCCGTATTTTCTACCAAACTGTATATCCCAATGATCCAAACTCTCCTCTGACTAAAGATATCGACCAAATAGAGAAATTGAATCTGAAATATATGCAAAATACATTTTCCATCCGAGTATCCTCTATCAATTACGATTATCCGTCGGACATACTATATACCTGGCAGTTGGAAGGATTCTACGATGGCTGGACTACTCCCAGTGACGAAGGAACTATCCGATTTACTAATGTTGCTCCCGGCACCTATACACTGCGTGTACGTTCTGTTTCCAAAGAGGATAATAAACACGTGTTGCAGGAGCGGATATTGAAAATAACTGTAGCACATCCCGTGTGGCTCAGTTTTTGGGCTATTTGTACTTATGTCCTGACTATCATTTTAGCAACATACGTCATTTTCCGCCTTCATTCCATGCGCAGAGAAAAAAAGGCCTCGGATGAAAGAACTCGGTTCTTTATCAATACAGCGCATGATATCCGTACTCCGCTGACACTGATAAAGGCACCTTTGGAAGAAATTCAACAAAAAGAAAATTTAAGTGAAGAAAGTCAGGCCAATATGCTTACAGCCATGAAGAACGTGGACACTTTGATACGCCTCACCACCAATCTGATAAACTTCAGCAAAGCCAATGTGTACTCATCCTCCCTTCGTATATCGGAACACGAACTTAATACCTATATGGAAGGAATATACCATGCCTTTTATAGTTATGCAGAAGCCAAACAGATCAAACTCGACTACAAAAGCAACTTTGAATATCAAAATGTATGGTTCGACAAAGAAAAGATGGACTCGATCACAAAAAATCTGATTTCAAATGCCATCAAATATACTCCCGCCCACGGTGAGGTACACATTATCACCCGCCATGACAAGGACAACTGGAGTCTGGAGATTACGGACACGGGCATCGGGATTCCTGCCAAAGAACAGAAAAAGTTATTTAAGTTACACTTCAGGGGCAGCAATGCCATCAATGCAAAAATTACAGGCAGTGGAATCGGACTGATGTTAGTGTGGAAACTGGTACGTATTCATAAAGGAAAGATCAGCATAGAAAGCGTAGAGAATAAAGGCACCCGCGTAAAGGTTATCTTCCCCCAAAAACAATTCCGAAGTCAACAGGTTCCGACAAAAACGGTACAACAAGAAAACGTGGTACCAGTATCCCCTAGTGCAGTCTCTCCCCACACTTATAAAGATCAGTATCGGCAGCATGTTCAAAATGCACAGCGCATCCTGGTTGTGGAAGACCATGACGATCTACGCGAATATCTGTCTCATACTTTATCCGAAGCTTATCAAGTGGAAACATGTACCAATGGAAAAGAAGCCTTAAAAATCATCCCCGAATTTAAGCCTGATTTAGTATTATCGGACATTATGATGCCCGAAATGCGGGGGGACGAATTGTGTTCTGCTATCAAGAATAATATACTGACGTCTCATATCCCTGTAATTCTGCTAACAGCATTAAATGACGAAAAGAATATCGTTGAAGGGTTGGAAACAGGTGCGGACAAATACCTGATAAAACCTTTTAACATAGGAATACTAAAAGCATCCATAGCCAATATACTGACTAACCGTGCACTACTTCGTAGCAAATATGCAGAAATGGAACTACACAATGACAGCATTTCCATAAATTATAGCAACACATTGGATCAACAGTTCCTGGAAGCAGTAAAAGAAACAATAACTGAAAATCTAGACAATTCAGGTTTCAACGTGGAGTCACTCTGTGCTTCACAAAATATGAGCCGTTCCAGTTTCTACAATAAACTAAAAGCATTGACAGACCAAGCTCCGGCAGACTATATCCGCCTGATCCGGCTGAAACGGGCAGCGCAATTACTATCCGAAGGACAGTATAATATATCCGAAATATCAGATATGACCGGGTTTAATGATGTAAAATATTTCCGCGAGGTATTCAAAAAATACTATAAAATAAGTCCTAGCGGATATAGCAAGGGAGAAATGAAGGAAGAACCGACTAAACCATAAGATTCCTAAAGAAACTTATTTTGAACAAAATTTATCATTAACGCATTAACAGATAAAAGAGAAAATGAGTACTTTCGGGGCATTCATCCGTAGAATAAACTGACTTATGATAGGAAAAATTAAAATGATGGCAATCATCACGTTTTACGTAGCTGTATTACTTGTTATTGCAGTGTATTTGCAAGACGGAAGCGGAACATTCTCCCATTTTTTCGAAAATGCAAATCTATACATACGTAATTTGCGTAATGTACATGCTCCGGCTTTCCATCAAACTTATGACAATTATCTGCAACTTTTTCCACTCATACTTCTATTCGGACTGAAATTGGGAGGAATAAGAGGTAATTTCGGATGGAAACGGCTGTTCACTTTCATAGTCTTGTCAGTCGTACTGACGCAGCTGGTAGTAAATGGATTAAAACTCACCACAGGGGTGCTTCGCCCGGATGCCACAAATTATTTCTCTTTTCCTTCCGGACATACGGCAGCAGCGTTTATGGCAGCTACCCTATTGTATAAGGAATATGGATTCAAAGGATATTGGGTAGGATTAGTAGCATACGCAGCAGCTATAGTTACAGGGTTTACCCGCATTCTGAATAACCGTCACTGGCTGTTTGATGTCATCATTGGTGCGGCCTTGGGAATATTGCTTACTGATTTGGCTTTCCGCCTGGTACAACTCATATTCAAAGACCGGGGACTTATACAACATAAATAAATACTATAAACTTAATAACACAACAAACTTGGCACTTATGAAAAAACAAATGATCTTATTGGGAATGTTAATGGCATTTTGTATGGCAGAGGCCAAAGTAACACTGCCTGCATTATTCACAGACAATATGGTATTACAACAAAAATCGAATGTCATTTTTCATGGCCATTCATCTACAAAAAAAGAAGTGATAATAAAAACGGGATGGAATAAGCATCCCTATACGACATCACCTGACAAAGAAGGAAATTGGAAAATAGAAGTTCCTACCCCATCTGCCGGAGGTCCTTATGAAATTATCATTTCGGACGGGGATGAGCACATACTGCAAAATATTCTGATTGGCGAAATATGGTTGTATACAGGAGAATGTGAAACAGAAACTCCCATAGATATACCCTCCCAACCTTATATCCGTCTGTTTCAGACAAAAAAAGAAATCTCTTTAGTTCCCAAGAAAGATTTGCATGCTACACAAGAAGGTTGGAAAGAATGTACATCTGAAACCATAACCGGACTCCCTGCAATCGGATATTTTTTTGCCAGTCAGTTACAAAAAAACCTGAAAGTACCCATAGGTATAATAAGTTGTACCTGGAAAGATACTCCTGCAGAAGCATGGGCCAGTTATGATGCGTTAGAAAACCTGCCAAGTTACAACAAAGAAACTGAAATGCTTGAATCCTTGGGGTTCAATCCTGAAAAAATAGAAGCAGAATATGCCCGTCAAAGAGAAGAGTGGTATCAAGCTCTTTACGAACACGATATGGGATGGTGCGATGACCACCAAGTATGGGCGGAACCTGATTATTCGGATGAAAACTGGAAAACAATGGAACTTCCGGGATACTGGGAAGATAAGGGAATGAAAGACTTCGATGGAGTAGTGTGGTTCAGAAAAACGATAGATATTCCACGTAACTGGGCTAGAAAAAATGTCACAATAAATTTAGGGAACATTGCCGATGAAAGCATCGTATATTATAACGGGACTGAAATAGGACGAAACACGAAAGCCGATGCGTCCCGCTATTACACAATTCCCTATAAGCTGGTAAAACGCGGAAAAGCTGTACTGACCATACGTGTGACCAATTACAAAAGCAAAGGAGGAATATATGGCCGTCCAGAAGACATGAAGCTGAGTGTAAAAGGCAAAGATCCTATCTCATTGGCAGGAGAATGGAAATACCTATCCGGTCTCTCATTAAGTGGAATCCCCCCTGTACCCATTTCACCAGAAAGTAACCCTAAGTATCCTACAGGATTATTCAATGCAATGATACATCCGCTTACCTCTTTCCCCCTTCAAGGTGTTATATGGTATCAAGGAAAGAGTAATTTGGAAAGTAGCGATGAATATGCAGACTTATTCATGTCATTGATAGCCGACTGGCGCGATAAATGGCAAAAACCACAAATGCCTTTCTACTTTGTGCAACTGCCCAATCATGAGAAAAAAGAAGAAGCACAAGATGATTCAGACTGGGCGGCCATGCGTGAAGCACAAGCACAGGCTTTACACTTGAATCATACAGGCATGGTGATAACCACCGATATTGGGAAAGAAAAAAGCAATACCTTCCAAAGTACTCTGGAAACAGGTCTTCGCCTATCACAGTTAGCTTTAAAGCAAACTTACGGAAAAAGAAAAATGCCTCAATATCCGGTTTATAAAGGCTACAGCATCGAAGGAAATACCCTTCGCATCCATTTTGAAAACTTAGGAAAAGGATTCTTGCATCCCGACCCAGTACGCGGATTTATAATCGCAGGTACAGATCGGATTTTTTATCCGGCAACAGTAACTGTAAAAAAGAAAGAAATAATTGTACAATCACCCGATGTACCTCATCCTGTAGCCGTAAGATACAATTGGGCCAACCATACTGATGGTACCTTATTCGGAGCATCAGGCCTGCCTGTAGCTCCATTCCGAACAGATAATTGGTAATTATTGCAAGCTATATGAATAGCCACTTAGATAATTCCTGTATATTTGCACTATTTTAAAATAAACAAAGAAAAACAATGGGAATGGTAATAGGTATAGACGTAGGCGGAAGCACCACCAAGATAATAGGTGTGGATAAAGAAGGCATAAAACATCCTATGATTGTAAAAGCCGAAGATCCTATCACTTCGTTATTCGGTGCTTTCGGCAAATACATATATGATAATGGAATCAGCTTAAACGACATTGATAAAGTCATGTTGACAGGAGTGGGAAGTGCTTACGTAAACCAACCCTTATATGGACTCTCTACTGATCATACGGATGAGTTTCTAGCAAACGGTCTTGGAGCTCACTATGACTCCCAATTGCAAGACCTTATTGTAGTAAGCATGGGTACCGGCACCTCTTTTGTAAAAGTGGAAGGAGGTAAAAACATATCTCACATAGGTGGTATAGGTATTGGCGGAGGAACCATTCAAGGACTATCTCGCCTGTTGTTAAAAACACAGAATATTCATCAAGTGGTAAAGATGGCAGAAAAAGGTGTAATAGAAAATATTGATCTGCAAATCAAGGATATTTGCAATACCCCTCTACCTGGACTGCCTCTGGATGCCACCGCTTCCACATTTGGCAAAGCAAGTTCAAACGCCTCTATGGAAGATGTAGCAGCGGGAATCATTCATATGGTATTACAATCAATAGGACAATCTGTCATATTAGCAGCACTGAATAGCCACATTAAAGATTTTGTCCTAATAGGTAATTTGACCAAAATGCCACAATGCAAAGAAATATTCCCAGTTATGGAAGAAATGTACCAATGCCATTTTTGGATACCTGAATATGCAGAGTATCGCACGGCATTGGGAGCAGCACTAGCTTATACACATAAATAAGAAAGAGAACCGTACTGTTCCTAACTCCTTTCTATTATTATGCTTAGCATAGCAGCAAGATTTTTTAGAGATATTCAGTAAATGTCTCTAAAAAATAAGATGGCATATGAAGATGATAGGGCATGACCATTTCATATGCCATTCTTATTGTCATTTTTCCGTGCTTTCTCACATACTTCTATCCGGACAGGACATGACGTTCCGGAAGAAGTCTGATGACCTCTTCTGATTCTGTGAGTAAAATCATATCATGCTGCTTTAGCTGTTTTGTTTCTGATTTTTTCTATTATCAGTATGGCATTTGCCGTATGTATTCCAAAGAAAATCCACAGTATTTCCGTCTTCCTGTTTCTGGCCTTTATCCTTGAGAGCGAGTAATGTTGCTTTTGAGTGCCGAAGCTTCCTTCAAGCCGTGTTGCCCTTTCTTTTGAGAGTTCGCTTCTAAGCACCTTCCTCAAAGGCTCATCTTTGGCCGCCCTTCCCTTGCGCACAAAGGATGTGGATATCCCATATTTTGTACAGAACTTTCTGTTGGCATTATTGGCATATATGGAATCGGCAGCCACACATCTTACCCTTACATTCATAAGCTTCTGCTGCATACGGATACAGTCCTTCAAGCGTATACCCTCATTGAATGCCTTGAACGAGAGGTGTTCGATGAACGATATGCCGTCTATCTGTATATTATTGACCTTTGCACCGAACTCGACGGACTTGGTTTCCTTGCCTCTGACGATGGGACGTACATAATGACGGTCAATGCTGACGATGCGGTCACTGACTTTCCGCCCTTCAAACATTTCCTTTTCTTGTACAAGCACCTTTCTGATGATGGAAAGACGCTTATGGTAATCCTGGGTATATCGGAGTAAAGCACCGTACTCGCTATGGATCCCATCCCTTTGACTGAGGAGCTTTTCAAGAAGCTTGATCATACGGCGCTTAAGCATTCTTGTCCTTGAAGCTCTCCTCTTTCTTTTCTTGCAGTAGGACAGATAGGATTCCGCCACATTCCTGTATTTGTTGCGCGGACGCCTTATGCCCAGCTCCCTGCAATGCCGGCATATATGCCTGTAGAGCCATTCGAGGCTTTCCCAAAGGAGTTTCATGTCCGTAGGAAAACGCATGTGGCTTTCATAGCATGTGGCATCGGTCATGCAGACGTGAAGGTTATCAAGATAAGGTTTCCAGTGTGAAGCCAGGAGCTCCTGGAAAGAATCAATGTCAAGGCGGGATGCTATCTCATTACGGATGGCACTGACTATCTTGAAGTTGGTTATGGGAAGGGACGGGGGAATCATAATTCCACAGAAAATCTGGTAGTGTATGTTCCCGTTCAGATGTTCCACCAGTTGCCTGTCGGAGAATCCGGTGTATGCCTTCAGGACCATAAGGGCGATCTTTGCGGAAGGACTGAATCTGTTCCTGCGTCCCAGGCGCCGGTCCGACAGGCCGGCGGCTTTTGCCATACATTCAAACGGAAAGACCGAATGAAGCTTGCCAAGCTCACTCTCATTAAAACTCTTGCGGTATTTTTCCAGAATATCAAATTCTGTAAAACCCAAAGTAGGGTGAATTTCTGAAATATTCACTATCTTTGCCATATCTTATTAGTTTGGATATTTCCCCCGTTTTGGCCGTCAAACCTTATTTTCGGGGGAATACCTAAAGATACAAAAAAGCCAACTAATTCGCAATACTTTGTGTATGAATTAGTTGGCTGATTTTGTAATATTTAATGAATGTCCCTTTTCAGCTCAATGAAAAAGAAAAAGTGCATCTCCCGCTGATCTTCTAAAGTGGGAGATACAATAAATATCATAAAATTAGCCAACTAATTTATACTTAAAGTAGGGATATTCAATAAATATTCCTAAAACATGAGTACCCGGCGAGGGTTTCCGGAACCGCTTCCGCCGGAGAAAGGACAAGGCGGAGCCTTCCGGACAGTTCTGTGGGAAACGTACCCACACCCACGGGGAAAAAACGGTAGAGGTCACATTTCACACGTGCGTATACAAAAAAAGCCTCCGGAACTTCTTCAAGTCCGGAGGCTTCAATCAAAACGGCGGCTACCTACTCTCCCACTGTGACGCAGTACCATCGGCGTGACAAGGCTTAACTTCTCTGTTCGGAATGGGAAGAGGTGGAACCCTTGTGCTATAGCCACCTGAATAAGGTTGACATATTGTTGAGCTGTTATCGTAATTTCATTCTGTAGTAAAAACCAAAGGTATACACCATCCGACATATAAGGAAAGTGAACGGGCAATTAGTAATGCTCGGCTTTGATGTCTCCATCTTTACACCTGCATCCTATCAACGTCGTAGTCTACAACGACCCTGAGAAATCTAATCTTGTGGCCGGCTTCGTACTTAGATGCTTTCAGCACTTATCCGATCCAGACTTAGATACCCGGCAATGCACCTGGCGGCACAACCGGCAAACCAGAGGTCTGTCCAACACGGTCCTCTCGTACTAGTGTCAGAGCCACGCAAATTTCATACGCCCACGATAGATAGAGACCGAACTGTCTCACGACGTTCTGAACCCAGCTCGCGTGCCACTTTAATGGGCGAACAGCCCAACCCTTGGGACCTTCTCCAGCCCCAGGATGTGACGAGCCGACATCGAGGTGCCAAACCACTCCGTCGATATGAGCTCTTGGGAGGGATCAGCCTGTTATCCCCGGAGTACCTTTTATCCTTTGAGCGATGTCCCTTCCATACGGAAACACCGGATCACTATGCTCTAGTTTCCTACCTGATCGACTTGTTAGTCTCCCAGTCAAGCGCCCTTATGCCATTACACTCTAAGGCCGGTTACCAATCGGCCGGAGGGCACCTTTAGAAGCCTCCGTTACGCTTTTGGAGGCGACCACCCCAGTCAAACTACCCACCAATCAATGTCCCCGTTCCACGGGTTAGAATCCAAACAAATAAAGGGTCGTATTTCAACAGCGGCTCCACAAATACTGGCGTACCTGCTTCAAAGCCTCCGACCTATCCTACACATCACGTGCCCAGATTCAATGATAAGCTATAGTAAAGGTTCACGGGGTCTTTTCGTCCCATCGCGGGTAATCGGCATCTTCACCGATACTACAATTTCACTGAGCTCACGGTTGAGACAGCGTCCAGATCATTACACCATTCGTGCAGGTCGGAACTTACCCGACAAGGAATTTCGCTACCTTAGGACCGTTATAGTTACGGCCGCCGTTTACTGGGGCTTCAATTCAACGCTTCTCTCATCGATGACATCTCCTCTTAACCTTCCAGCACCGGGCAGGTGTCAGGCTGTATACTGGATCTTTCGATTTGGCACAGCCCTGTGTTTTTGTTAAACAGTTGCCTGGACCGATTCTCTGCGCCCTCCCATAAAAGGGTAGGGACCCTTTATCCCGAAGTTACAGGGTCAGTTTGCCTAGTTCCTTAACCGTGAATCACTCAAGCGCCTTAGAATATTCATCCCGACTACGTGTGTCCGTTTGCGGTACGGGTACCTGCAGGATTAAGTTTAGCGGATTTTCTCGGCAGCATGCTTACGCGCACTATTGCCTTGTCCCGAAGGACGCGGCATACTGTCAGGTTCGGATCTCATGGTGGATTTGCCTGCCATGATCGACTCCTACACCCTTCAACCATCTATTCCGTCAGATGGCGGCACTGTCACTACTGCGTCTCCACGTCACTCCTGAAGGTAGTAACGGAATATTAACCGTTTCTGCCATCGGCATCGCCGTTCGGCTGAGCCTTAGGACCCGACTGACCCTGATCCGATTAGCGTTGATCAGGAAACCTTAGTCTTTCGGCGAGGGGGTTTCCCGCCCCCTTTATCGTTACTTATACCTACATTTGCTTTTCCAGACGCTCCAGAATACCTCACGGTACGCCTTCGACGCCGACTGGAATGCTCCCCTACCGATCATATAAATGATCCCACTGCTTCGGTAGACAACTTGATACCCGATTATTATCCACGCCCGACTCCTCGACTAGTGAGCTGTTACGCACTCTTTAAATGAATGGCTGCTTCCAAGCCAACATCCTAGCTGTCTTAGCAGTCAGACTTCGTTAGTTTAACTTAGCTGTCATTTCGGGACCTTAGCAGGTGGTCCGGATTCTTCTCCTCTCGGGCACGGACCTTAGCACCCATGCCCTCACTCCTGCGGTAGAACTGATGCGCATTCGGAGTTTGTCAAGACTTGATAGGCGGTGAAGCCCTCGCATCTTATCAGTCGCTCTACCTCACATCAGTAACCCGCAAGGCTGCACCTAAATGCATTTCGGGGAGTACGAGCTATCTCCAAGTTTGATTAGCCTTTCACCCCTACCCTCAGCTCATCCAGAAGCTTTTCAACGCTTATTGGTGCGGTCCTCCAGCTGGTGTTACCCAGCCTTCAACCTGGCCAAGGGTAGATCACTTGGTTTCGCGTCTGCCACTGCCGACTATACGCCCTGTTCAGACTCGCTTTCGCTTCGGATACGTGTGTCGTCACACTTAACCTTGCCGGCAAAGGCAACTCGTAGGTTCATTATGCAAAAGGCACGCCGTCACTCATTAACGAGCTCCGACCGCTTGTAGGCGCACGGTTTCAGGAACTATTTCACTCTTCTGTTCGAAGTGCTTTTCACCTTTCCCTCACGGTACTGGTTCGCTATCGGTCTCTCGGGAGTATTTAGCCTTACCGGATGGTCCCGGCAGATTCACGCAGAATTCCTCGTGCTCCGCGCTACTCAGGATACTACTATGCTTCGACAACATTCGAATACGCAACTGTCATGCTCTATGGTCTTTCTTTCCAGAAAGTTCTTCTCTGATGTCTTCATGCAACGGCGTAGTCCTACAACCCCACACATGCCGTAACATGGATGGTTTGGGCTGTTCCCCGTTCGCTCGCCACTACTGGGGGAATCATTGTTTATTTTCTTTTCCTGCAGGTACTAAGATGTTTCAGTTCCCTGCGTTAGCCTCCAACAACGTTGGATAATACCTCTTCAAGATATTGGGTTGTCCCATTCGGAAATCTCTGGATCAAAGGTCATTTGCACCTCCCCAAAGCTTATCGCAGCTTATCACGTCCTTCATCGCCTCCGAGAGCCAAGGCATCCGCCATGCGCCCTTCTTTACTTTCCTTATCCATTCGCTCACACTTGCGTGCCAGCGGGATGATATATACTTTCAGCTCTTTACTACTAAAATTACTGTTTGCTTGTACAATATGTCATAGATCGTTCATCTTCGTTTCTTACGTTTCCGATGGAGTGGAGAATAACGGATTCGAACCGTTGACCCTCTGCGTGCAAGGCAGATGCTCTAGCCAGCTGAGCTAATCCCCCGAACTTGATTCCGTTCGTAGTCCCAGGCAGAGTTGAACTGCCGACCTCTACATTATCAGTGTAGCGCTCTAACCAACTGAGCTATAGGACTAAGTTCAACCTAGTCTGTTTAATTAGACCCGGCTTCTTACTTTCTCTCTTCCGTATCATTACGGAATCATATCTTGAATAAACAACACCAGCAGTACAAGAACAAAAACCTTCTCGATCTTTCGTCCTCTCCAGAAAGGAGGTGTTCCAGCCGCACCTTCCGGTACGGCTACCTTGTTACGACTTAGCCCCAGTCACCAGTTTTACCCTAGGGCGCTCCTCGCGGTTACGCACTTCAGGTACCCCCGGCTCCCATGGCTTGACGGGCGGTGTGTACAAGGCCCGGGAACGTATTCACCGCGCCGTGGCTGATGCGCGATTACTAGCGAATCCAGCTTCGTGGAGTCGGGTTGCAGACTCCAGTCCGAACTGAGAGAGGTTTTGGGGATTGGCATCCACTCGCGTGGTAGCGGCCCTCTGTACCCCCCATTGTAACACGTGTGTAGCCCCGGACGTAAGGGCCGTGCTGATTTGACGTCATCCCCACCTTCCTCACATCTTACGATGGCAGTCTTGTCAGAGTCCTCAGCGGAACCTGTTAGTAACTGACAACAAGGGTTGCGCTCGTTATGGCACTTAAGCCGACACCTCACGGCACGAGCTGACGACAACCATGCAGCACCTTCACAGATGCCTTGCGGCTTACGGCTTTCACCGTAATTCATCTGCAATTTAAGCCCGGGTAAGGTTCCTCGCGTATCATCGAATTAAACCACATGTTCCTCCGCTTGTGCGGGCCCCCGTCAATTCCTTTGAGTTTCACCGTTGCCGGCGTACTCCCCAGGTGGAATACTTAACGCTTTCGCTTGGCCGCTTGCCGTATATCGCAAACAGCGAGTATTCATCGTTTACCGTGTGGACTACCAGGGTATCTAATCCTGTTTGATACCCACACTTTCGAGCCTCAATGTCAGTTGCAGCTTAGCAGGCTGCCTTCGCAATCGGAGTTCTTCGTGATATCTAAGCATTTCACCGCTACACCACGAATTCCGCCTGCCTCAACTGCACTCAAGATATCCAGTATCAACTGCAATTTTACGGTTGAGCCGCAAACTTTCACAACTGACTTAAACATCCATCTACGCTCCCTTTAAACCCAATAAATCCGGATAACGCTCGGATCCTCCGTATTACCGCGGCTGCTGGCACGGAGTTAGCCGATCCTTATTCATAAAGTACATGCAAACGGGTATGCATACCCGACTTTATTCCTTTATAAAAGAAGTTTACAACCCATAGGGCAGTCATCCTTCACGCTACTTGGCTGGTTCAGGCTCTCGCCCATTGACCAATATTCCTCACTGCTGCCTCCCGTAGGAGTTTGGACCGTGTCTCAGTTCCAATGTGGGGGACCTTCCTCTCAGAACCCCTATCCATCGAAGACTAGGTGGGCCGTTACCCCGCCTACTATCTAATGGAACGCATCCCCATCGTCTACCGGAATACCTTTAATCATGTGAACATGCGGACTCATGATGCCATCTTGTATTAATCTTCCTTTCAGAAGGCTGTCCAAGAGTAGACGGCAGGTTGGATACGTGTTACTCACCCGTGCGCCGGTCGCCATCGGCCTTAGCAAGCTAAGACCATGCTGCCCCTCGACTTGCATGTGTTAAGCCTGTAGCTAGCGTTCATCCTGAGCCAGGATCAAACTCTTCATTGTAATAATATCTTTTTCCAACTGTTCAGTTGATAATCTGCTCAAGGATTCCAAATCTATCAATATCAATATTGACGGTTCTTGTTTTTTCCGTACACCATATATATATATTACATACGGTGCACCGGCTTGTACTACTTGTTTGTTTATCTTAAATCTTTCAAAGAACTCTCATTTATGTTTTGCCATCGTTTCCGAAAGCGGATGCAAAGGTAAGAGATTTTATCGTAACCACCAAATGTTTTCGAAAGTTTTTTTTGAAAAAGTTTTTTTTCCGAAACTTCCATAAAAGGCGGGACGTCCATCCTCCCCAAGTCTTATCCGTTCTCGCTCCCTTAGCCCCGCTAAGGTAAGATACTGGGTGCAGACCGCTGTCAAGGAAAACTCTCCTACGTTTGTTTCACCAAGTCAGTCACACACTGTCTGAAGTGCCGCATCTCTCTCGATTGCGGATGCAAAGATAGACCTTTTAACGAGAACCAGCAAACATACGAAGGAAAAATTATCCGGATTTCCTGAAACTTTTTTGTAATACACTGAATGACAGATGTGTTACAAAGCATGTTTTCATAACGGAGGACACGGAAGGAAAAAGACAGATACATTATAATATTCGCACGCGCGTATAAGGACGGAAAAAGGAAGGGACCCATACGAAAACAGCAGACGGAAAACAAGAAAAGACGGAAAAACGGAAGGCAAACTTGCAAACTTGCAAAACTTGCAGCATCTCCACACACACTAAAAAACAAAACTACCATTTAAGACAAGAACGAAATCAAAGACAATAAATAAGTAAATTCTATAATTCTCTTTATACAAAAAGACAGACCTGTTTTATTCCTCCATTTACAAATAAAAAACTATCCACCTATCAGATGATCCATTAAAAAGACGTATCTTTGCCATTCATTATTTTTAATGCTAACATGAAATACGGAGTAACAAAAAATACATTACTTATTACAGCAGGCATAGTTTGGCTCTTAGCCGGTATCAACATCTTACGTATTGGAATAAGTTGCTGGATAAACGATTCTCATTATTGGTTCTTCAAAGTCTGTGAAGCTACCATAGTATTTCTGTTATTCTTTGGTCTGATATTTCATAAACTTTACAAGAAACATACTCATCGCATATCTCAAAAGAAAGCCAAGAATTGTCCATTCTCTTTCTTCGATGTAAAAGGGTGGATTATCATGGCATTCATGATTACCATAGGTATTTTAACACGCACCCTGCATTTACTACCGGAAGCATTCATTGCTGTATTTTATACAGGATTGTCAGTAGCCCTAATTACAACTGGTACCCGATTTATATGGTACTGGTGGAGAAACAGGCATCTACTAGTCTGATAAGTCATTCGGTCTACAGGGATTTCCACGACGGATGCTATTTTTCCCTCGCACGATGGCAGCGAAACCTCCCCAAAAGAAACGACAGTATCACCAATCACTCTTTCAAATCGCATGTTTCAAGAAATCTACAGGCTACCATACAGGTTGATACCACTAGCAGAGTGAATCGAAGAAAATCATATCATGCTACGCTAAGGTTTCCGCATCGAGCAGATTAATCATACCTGATTGCAAATTGTTATAAGCTCCCGAACAGTTGTTGTCATTGTATGGATTCCTCAACATACAGTTCGGCAACCTCAATGCGGCATACATCTACACCGGTAAACTCCACAATACACTCGCCCACAACCTGCGTTATCCTTGCGCGAAGAAGTAAACCACAAGTATCTTACCTTTTCAGCCGGATAGTCGAAATCACCCCGGTTCTCTCCACTTCCTAGCTTTTCGGGTATTATCAACTGTTCTGTTTCTAGCGTAGAAATATCATTAAGAAAACATACTGCCACGCTGAACAACGGAAAGAGCAATAGTTAAATAATAAATAACCTTTTCATCTTCTATCATTTTTTTATTGGTTGTTACATTCTTCATCTGTCACAACATGGGATGGAGATAAAATAGCACTACCGTAACGACGGTTCAACAGTTCTGATTATGTAGAATCAACACAAGACGATGAGCCAACTGGTTAAATCAAACTAATAAAAAACAATCGCCGCAGAAATAAATGTATAACTCCCTGCGGCAATTGTTTTATTGTAATATCCAAGCACATCGATCTATCAATTGTTTTTTACTATCATTGGCACGTACTTCTATTTCATTCCTTCCTTTTCTGAGAGGGACATCCTTGAACAAACAAACTTTCAAACTGTCTGGTTTCATCTTTCCACACTGACAGTCATTCACGATCAATATCACTTCTTCTACATTCGAAAAAACCTGTACATCAACGAGTGGCTTCACTCGATTCACATTACGACGCCCCGCGATATAAATCATAGGTTCCGGATTCCAATTGGCCCGATAAAAATAATAAGCATCCTTTTTAATCTTGCGATCATGGGTTACCAGCCCTTTGTCATTAATGCCCAGACGATCACCTTCCGTACGATGAGCCGCACCGAAATCAAACATATTCCACACAAAACTAGCCCACACATACGGACGTTCGTTTATTATTTTCCAATTCTGAATGTGATATTCTGTTTGCCAATTCTCTGGATGCCACCAACTTCCGGGAACAGTTTGTACCAATGAATCCTGCTGATGATAGATACTAGCACCCGCACCATATTCGCTGATGGCAATTTTCATTTCGGGATGGTTCTTATGAGTAGCATCCAACCATGTGGCAAGCGTAGCCGGCGTAGCCCCATACCATCCGTCATAGCGATTCCAAGCTATATGATCAGTAATGAAATTCAACGCACCCTCCTGATTACTTGCAGAAGTAGTAGGACGAGTAGGATCCTCTTGATGCGCTATAGCATTCAACTCCTTTATATACTCTACAGGATTGTCTCCCTGCTCTTTTAATTCATTGAACAACCCCCAAAAACAGATACTAGGATGATTGTAATGCTGGCGTATCATCTCTTTCAACTGCTCTTTACCATTTTCACGGAAAGAAGGCTGATCAACAAAACCTTTATCAGCGTATCCTCCCGGCCCCACAAATGGAATCTCAGCCCAAGTAACAATACCATGTTTATCCATTAAATCATACATATAGGTAGCTTGCGGATAATGTGCCAGACGAACAGCATTCACCCCCATATCAAGCATGATACGAGTATCTTCCTCGTGATGCACCGGACAAAGAGCATTACCCACTTCCGCCTTCTCCTGATGACGGCATACACCATGCAGCGGCAAGTGTTTTCCATTCAAGAAAAAACCTTTATCGGGATCCGTGACGTAATAACGTAACCCTAACGGCTGTTCCACTTTGTCCAATTCTTTTCCGTCTTTAATCAAAGTCAACACCGCCTGATACATGAACGGATCCTGCATACCGTTCCAAAGACGCGGATTCTTCAGTATGAACCCTATATCCTCTACCTGTACATCTGTATGAGGAATCATACTTACTTCCTTCTCCGTTTCATACACAGTTTTTTTCCCGTCATTAACCTGCAACCGGAGCACTACTTTCCGGAGTTCTCCCGTTCCATTAGAAAGATTTACGCGTGCACAAATAGTTGCCTGTTTATCCGTAACCTGTTGCTGTATGAGATAAACCCCAGACGATGCATAATCTAACGGAGAAATACACAGGTTATCAGTCAGCAACAGATGTACATCCCGATAAATGCCACCATAAAAATTAAAATCACCGACCAATGGCATTACATCCAACTGCTCGCCATTATTGACACGTACCAGCAATGCATTCTCTTTTCCATATTCCACTTTATCGGTTATCTCGAAGACAAAAGCTCCATAGCCTCCCCGATGCTCACCTATATGTTTACCATTTACAAAGACATTGCTCACGCAATTCGCTCCCTCGAAACGTAAAAAAAGCCGCTTGCCTTGCCACTCGGGACGGATGAATATCTTTTTAGTATAATTACCTATTCCCCGCTTGTAATCGTGCTTACCACTCAAGGCATCCTGCGCATTCCAAGTATGAGGCAAGTCTACCCTACGTGCAGCACTAGCATTTACTTGATGGGAAAAACGGAAACTCCAATCCTGATTGATAAGCTTATCTTCTCTTTGTGCCAACACCTGCATGCTGAAAGCTGCGGCAAATAATACGGTGAAAGTTCTTCTGAGGTTTTTCATATGTATTTTTATTATTATACTTTGATTTATGTTCCAACAGCAAAAATAGACAAAAAACTTGAGAGAGCAACTAAAAAAACAGAAGAATAGTTGAATACGAAAAAGGTAAAAGTCAAAACCGCCGTGAATAACTTTTCTTCTGATATTCACAGCGGCATATATTATAAGCAAAATAATAAATCAACACATATCCTCTCAGAGATTTTTCCAAGCATTTCTTAATAATATTTCGTATAGAAGCATGCTAAAAAATACCGATATAATTACAAATATAAAATCCAACGATATATTATCTTATTATTTTACATTTAGCTTATAACCAATAGAGAGGGTTAAACTGTTATAATTTACACCTATATTATCATTTTTAGATTCTTTCCCAAGTGACATTTCATATTGAAGCTTAACCGTCCACCTCCGATTTTCAAGACCTACAGCGGATGCCATTCCCCAGTCGAAATTTCTCGCATGCTGATATAGAAACTGGTTGCTACCACCCTCCGCACTTTCTCCCACACCAGGATATCCTTCAATCCAACCGGAAGAAGGCATAGTTAGATAATATGGATTGCTGTCAATATGATTTTTGATACAATATCCTATATATGGTCCTATCTCAAAGAAAAATTTAGTGGAATTGTTGCTATGGATAGAGAATTTAGCTAAAATAGGAACTTGTAAAAAATGCCTTGTCTGAGAAACATTTTCTATCCATGTAGCATCTCCATTACTATATGTTCCGCCATTATTCACAGAGTATCCTCTAAAAGTATAATATAATCCCGACTTCATAGAGAACACATTATTAACATTATAATCTGCAGATATTCCTAAACGAGTGGATGGACGCCAACATTCTCCATATCCAGTTCTTTGTATTGCAGATAACCCTGCTTCGGTTGCCCATGTAACACGCTGAGCATTAGCCCACATGCTACAAGAAAAAACAACAGCAAATAATAATACTTTTTTCATTGAAAAATAAATTAAAGTTAGTAATTCTATAGTTTATACTATCGTGTCGCTATAATCTTTTTCATCATAATAACTTCATTTTTTGACAGAATGACAACAAAGTTCCGTTTTACCCCCATCCATGAAATCATTTTTATTTCAAACTAACATTTTACCAAACCAATAAAATTGAATGTAAGTACGATATAGCGATGACTGATCCGCTAAAAAACAATACAATGGAAACAAGCAATAAGTATTGTTTCAGGCTTACAAAAGAAGAAGCCATTTTAAATTAACACATTGAATGCATGATTTTTTATATATTTCCACATCAACAACAATTCATCTTGGTACACAATAAAAAAGGAGCCACCCAATGAACTAAAGCCATCGACAAACTAAGGTCAGAATATCCTCTTGACTTATTATTGAAGTTGAGAAAGATGATTCTGTCTGTATTCTATTATCATCTGAAATACCTGAAACAAACAATAAATATGCCATGAAGAAAAAACATAAAGCCTATCGTCACATAACTGCGGAAAATATATCTATCTCCATTTTGCAAAATCATACTATTCCAAAACATTCATTTGTGGATCATCCGCTCCAATCCATTAGCAAGCAGTGCCTGGGAACAGGCAATATTCCGGTGAATAAATCTGAGTCAGTAGATTTTTATTGGGAGTAATTTTTACCCTCATACAGTATTGCATGAGAAAAAAAAGTTCCGGTTATGCTTTGACAGAATACCTATACTTGAATGGTTCAAGATGAAATTCAAAGAGTACAAAAAGAGGAAAAACAGACCGAAAAGAGGATTAAGAACATAATATTCAATAACAAAAAAAAATAAAAATGCAATTTTGACAGTCAATAAATTGCATTTTTATTTCTATTTTTGTGGTTATCTGCGAGGCTGAATAATAATATAAATTTAACAAGATGTCATGAAAAAGAAAATGATTATTATATTTTTAAGTACAAGCATATCGCTACTATTTTCTTCATGTTCAACTATACTAGAAATTATAACAGGAGATAGACAGTGTATATATCCTAATTGCACAGAACGGGCTACCAGCAACTCAGCTTATTGCTCATATCACAAACCGTACTACTTAAAATAAACATTTATCTACGTAATTAACACGTTGAAAAAGATTTAAAATGCCTTATTTCAAAATATTTTCAGGTATTTGAGGGAATAGAGTTACATCTCCATTCACTACGTATTCCGTACCCTCTTCTTGCATTTGCATCGTAGGAGCAAGTGCAATATCTGAACGTATGTTTACAAACTTTGATAGTTGGTCCCAATCCACACCTAAATACTTATTTAGAATACTATATATTGCAGAAGAAGGACCTATCAAATTAAATTTATGACTTGATGCAGAAATATTTTCATTAGTTAGTTTGCCATCTTCGTCTGTTTTATAGGTTAATGTCAGAAATGGCATTGTTTCATATGAGAGGTTGGGATTATTATTTTTCTCGACAGAGAATTTATAACACCCCTTACTTATAAAATTCTCATCTACTTTATGCTCTAAATAATTAATACCCAATCTTACATATAATAAAATGTAAAATTGAGTATCTATTATGTAATCTACTGATAATCAGTATTTTCGCGGTGCGTACGGGACTCGAACCCGTGACCCCATGCGTGACAGGCATGTATTCTAACCAACTGAACTAACGCACCAATAATTTTGATAGTCTCTCTTCCGACGCTTTCTCTCTCGATTGCGGGTGCAAAGGTACGCATTATTTTTAAATCTGCAAGCGTTTTGGCAAAAACCATAAAAAAAATATTTTCCAACTCCCTTCACCTCCCCACCCTAAAAATTACGATATTGTTATTATTTTAATCTTTTCAACAAACTTCTTGTTATAAAATTTAGCTTATTGGCAATAATTCGCTATTTTTGTGCACTCAATAGATTAAAATCGAAAATTAGGGAAAAAGATGAATACAACTGCAAAATTATTGTTGCACTGCCCAGACCAACCAGGCATTTTGGCAGAAGTCACAAACTTTATTACAATTAACAAAGGTAATATTGTCTACTTAGACCAATATGTGGACCATGTAGAAAATATATTTTTCATGCGTATAGAATGGGAAATAAAGGATTTCTTTATTCCTAAAAATAAAATAGAAGATTATTTTGAAACCTTGTATGCCCAAAAATATGAAATGAAATTCCGTCTTTATTTCTCGGATGTAAAACCCAAAATGGCCATATTTGTTTCCAAACTGTCCCATTGCCTGTTCGATATGCTGGCACGCTACACGGCCGGAGAATGGAATGTGGAAATTCCGCTGATTATAAGTAACCATCCCGACCTTCAGCATGTGGCAGAACGTTTCGGTATACCGTTCTATCTCTTCCCTATTACTAAAGAGAACAAAAAGGAACAGGAAAAAGCAGAAATGGAGCTGTTGGAAAAACATAACATCAATTTCATTGTACTGGCACGCTATATGCAAGTGATTTCCGAACAAATGATTGAAGCATATCCCAACCGCATCATCAACATACACCACTCTTTCCTCCCTGCGTTCGTTGGTGCAAAACCTTATCATGCAGCGTTTGAACGAGGAGTAAAAATCATTGGTGCGACCAGCCATTATGTTACCTCCGAACTGGATGCCGGTCCTATCATTGAGCAAGATGTAGTACGCATCACACACAAGGACACTGTGCAGGATTTAGTAAGTAAAGGTAAAGATTTGGAAAAAATAGTCCTTTCTCGTGCTGTTCAGAAACATATTGAACGAAAAGTATTGGCTTATAAAAATAAAACAGTTATCTTTAGCTGATGAAAATTGCTGTCGTAAAATATAATGCAGGAAACATCTACTCCGTAGACTATGCACTGAAGCGCCTTGGAGTAGAAGCAACCATCACTTCCGATAAGGAAGTATTGATGAGTGCCGACAAAGTTATCTTCCCCGGTGTGGGCGAAGCCGAAACAACCATGAGCCATCTCCGGAAAAACCGGTTGGATGAAGTTATTAAAAACTTAAAACAACCTGTACTAGGTATCTGCCTGGGAATGCAGCTGATGTGCCGGCACTCCGAAGAAGGAAATGCCGACTGCTTGGGCATCTTTGATACTGATGTAAAGTTGTTCAGCCCCACCCGGCATGAAGACAAAGTACCCCATATGGGATGGAACACCCTGACTCATGTACGCAGCGACCTGTTCAAAGGATTCACCAAAGAAGAATTTGTATACTTCGTACATAGCTTCTATGTGCCTCTGAACGAGTTTACGGCAGCACAAACAGATTATATCCTCCCCTACAGTTCGGCCTTGCACAAAGATAATTTCTATGCGACACAGTTCCATCCGGAAAAGAGCGGAGCCGTGGGCGAACGAATCCTGAGGAACTTTTTAGAATTGTGAACCATTACATTATATATAACAATGCATAAGAAGAAATAGATATGATAGAGTTAATTCCTGCCATCGACATTATTGATGGCAAATGCGTCCGTCTTTCTCAAGGAGATTATAACACACAGAAAGTATATAACGAAAACCCGGTTGAGGTTGCCAAAGAATTTGAAGCCCATGGGATTCATCGTCTGCACATTGTCGATCTGGATGGAGCAGTTTCACGCCATGTTGTGAATTACCGTGTACTGGACCAAATCGCCAGCCGCACTTCTCTGGTCATTGATTTTGGAGGAGGGATAAAAACAGACGAGGACCTAGTCATCGCTTTCGACAATGGCGCACAAATGGTAACCCTGGGCAGCGTAGCCGTGAAAAATCCCGGGCTTTTCAAAAAATGGCTGGAACAATACGGAAACGAGAAAATCATTCTGGGAGCTGATGTAAAGGAGAATAAAATTTCTGTCAATGGCTGGAAAGAAGAAAGTCAGCAGCAGTTGATCCCTTTTTTGAAAGATTATACTAAAGAAGGGGTTTTCAAGGTGTTATGTACCGACATCAGCCGTGACGGAATGTTGCAAGGGCCTTCCGTGGAACTATACCAGCAAATCCTGAAGGAGTTCCCGAATATGCATCTGATAGCCAGCGGAGGAGTAAGCTGTATACAGGACATTATCGACCTGGAAATAGCCAAAGTTCCGGCTGTTGTTTTCGGCAAGGCATTATACGAGGGAAAAATTACATTGAAAGACTTAAACCGTTTCATGTAAGAGCAAATCATGTTAGCAAAAAGAATCATACCTTGCCTGGACATCAAAGACGGGCAGACCGTAAAAGGAACCAATTTCGTAAACTTACGTCAAGCAGGTGATCCGGTAGAACTGGGGCGTACCTACAGTGAACAGGGAGCTGACGAACTGGTCTTTCTCGATATCACTGCCAGCCATGAAGGGCGCAAAACCTTTACCGATTTGGTAAAACGGGTAGCGGCCAATATCAATATCCCCTTTACTGTAGGAGGAGGTATAAACGAACTGAGCGACGTAGACCGGCTATTGAATGCAGGAGCTGACAAAGTTTCTATCAATTCATCAGCCATCCGCAATCCGGATTTGGTAGACAAGATTGCCAAACATTTCGGTTCACAGGTCTGTGTGGTAGCCATTGACGCCAAGCAGACTGAAACCGGGTGGAAATGCTATCTGAACGGCGGCCGGATTGAAACCGACAAGTACCTGTTTGACTGGGCTAAAGAGGTGAACAACCGCGGGGCAGGAGAAATTCTTTTCACGAGCATGAACCATGACGGAGTGAAAAACGGATATGCCAACGAAGCCCTCTCCACCCTGGCGGATTTACTGACAATTCCCGTCATCGCATCTGGAGGCGCCGGATGCATGGAACATTTCCGCGATACATTTGCAAAAGGGAAAGCAGATGCTGCATTAGCAGCCAGCGTTTTTCATTTCGGAGAAATTAAAATTCCCGAATTAAAACAGTATCTTTGCGAGCAAGGAATTAATGTGAGGTTATAACTCTGTTTTTAATTGCATCTAAATCTGTTTCCACTACCATCCCAAACAGGATGAAAGACTGGCAAACGACCTTCAGATCCTCATTCCACTCTGAATGACGATGCTGATGAAATTTTAAACAAGTTCTATACAACACCGATAATATAACAATAAAATATAGAAAAATGGATTTGAATTTCGAAAAAATGAACGGGTTGATCCCCGCCATCATACAAGACAACAGCACCAGCAAAGTACTGATGTTAGGGTTTATGAATGAAGAAGCATACCGAAAGACAGTGGAAACCGGTAAAGTAACCTTCTTCAGCCGTACCAAGAACCGTCTGTGGACAAAAGGTGAAGAAAGCGGGAATTTCCTGAATGTTGTTTCTATAAAAGAAGACTGTGACAAGGATACCCTGCTGATCAAAGTAAATCCGGCAGGTCCTGTATGTCACACCGGAACAGATACTTGCTGGGGAGAAGAAAACAAAGAAGACATCATGTTCCTGAAGGAATTACAAGATTTCATTGACAAACGTCACGAGGAAATGCCTGCAGGCTCTTACACCACCAGCCTGTTCGAATCCGGTATCAACAAAATGGCACAGAAAGTAGGCGAGGAAGCCGTGGAAACGGTTATCGAAGCTTGTAACGGAACCGACGAACGCCTCATCTACGAAGGAGCCGATCTGATATACCACATGATTGTACTGCTCACCTCAAAAGGCTATCGCATCGAAGACCTTGCCCGTGAATTGAAAGAACGTCATAGCGCTACGTGGAAAAAACATTAAAATGATGGACGAAGCTCTCATTCGATATAAAAACGTATATATCAACCAACAAGAGTTAGGCGTATTGGAAGATGTAAACCTGGAACTGAACAAGGGTGAATTTGTTTACCTCATTGGAAAAGTCGGTTCCGGAAAAACCTCATTACTGAAAACAATTTACGGTGAGCTGGATATACAGTCAGGAGAAGCTGAGGTGTTAGGCTACAACATGACTAACATCAAGCGGAAGCATATTCCCGAACTGCGTCGCCGTTTAGGCATTGTCTTTCAAGATTTTCAGTTACTGACAGACCGCACCGTACACGCAAACCTCAGTTTTGTATTGCGCGCCACCGGATGGACAAACAAAGCAACCATCAAAGCACGCATTGAAGAAGTACTGGACCAAGTGGGAATGACCGGCAAAGGATACAAAATGCCCAACGAGCTATCGGGTGGCGAGCAACAACGCATTGTTATCGCCCGTGCCATCCTGAACCGGCCGGACATTATTCTGGCCGACGAGCCGACGGGTAACCTGGACACCGAAACAGGGCGCAAAATTGTAGAACTTCTGAAATCCATTTGTGCTACAGGCTCCGCCATCATGATGACCACCCATAATCTGCATCTCCTGTCGGAATATCCGGGAGTTGTCTACCGCTTTGAGAATCATCATATCAAAGAAGTAACTCACGAATACAGCCGGATGGAAAGAAGTCAAAATGAGACCGAAAAAGGAGAAAAAACGACAGTTACACCCCAAGAAACGGCAGAATAAGTAGATGAATGATAAATATCATCGCTAAAATGCTGATTTTTGCAGTCTTATTTGTATATTTGCACGCTAATTATCAATATAGGAACAATTAAAATACGAAACGAAAAATGAAAGTTTTAAAGTTTGGAGGTACTTCGGTAGGTTCTGCACAAAGAATGAAAGAAGTAGCCAAATTAATTACCGACGGTGAACAGAAGATTGTTGTACTTTCAGCCATGTCTGGAACAACAAACACGTTGGTTGAAATTTCGGATTATCTGTATAAGAAAAATCCCGAAGGTGCGAATGAAATCATTAACAGACTGGAGGCTAAATATAAACAGCATGTTAATGAACTTTATTCTACTGACGAGTATAAGCAGAAAACACAGGAATTTATAAAAGCACAGTTCGATTATATTCGTTCGTATACAAAAGATATTTTCACACTGTTCGAAGAAAAAGTAATCCTGGCACAAGGCGAATTGATCTCCACCAACATGGTTACCAACTATTTGCAGGAACAAGGGGTCAACGCCATCTTACTTCCGGCATTGGAATTCATGCGCACGGACAAGAACTCGGAGCCCGATCCTGTATATATCAAAGAAAAACTGGCCGCACAGCTGGAAATACATCCGGATGCTGAAATTTATATCACACAAGGTTTTATCTGCCGTAACGCCTATGGCGAGATAGATAATCTGCAACGTGGCGGAAGCGACTATACCGCATCACTGATCGGTGCCGCTGTAAACGCCTCCGAAATCCAGATATGGACAGATATTGACGGTATGCACGATAATGACCCGCGCATCGTAGACAAGACTTCTCCTGTACGTCACCTGCACTTCGAAGAAGCTGCCGAGTTGGCCTACTTTGGTGCGAAGATTCTGCACCCTACTTGCGTACAGCCTGCCAAATATGCCAATATTCCCGTCCGTCTGCTTAATACAATGGAACCTACAGCCCCGGGGACTTTGATTTCCAATGATACGGAAAAAGGCAAAATCAAGGCAGTTGCAGCCAAAGACAACATCACTGCCATCAAGATCAAATCAAGCCGTATGTTACTGGCCCACGGCTTCTTGCGCAAAGTATTCGAAATCTTCGAAAGCTATCAGACCTCTATCGACATGATCTGTACTTCAGAGGTCGGTGTTTCCGTATCCATTGATAACACCAAACATCTGAATGAAATTCTGGACGACTTGAAGAAATATGGTACAGTAACCGTAGATCAGGATATGTGTATCATCTGTGTAGTCGGTGACCTGGAATGGGAAAACGTAGGCTTTGAAGCCAAAGCGTTGGACGCCATGCGCGACATACCGGTACGTATGATTTCATTCGGCGGTAGCAACTACAATATTTCTTTCCTGATTCGTGAAGAAGACAAGAAGAAAGCATTGCAGTCATTAAGCGATCATTTATTCAACAATAAATAATTTCTACTGTAGGGGCGGATTGAATCCGCCCGAATACATCCCACTCTACAAAGTTGGTGTTTTCGGGCGAATTTAATTCGCCCTTGCTCATAAAAACAAAATACAATATGAAAGGAACATTCCCCGTAAACAAGTTCAGAGAGTTGGAAACTCCCTTCTACTATTACGATGTCAATGTGCTGCGAGAAACCTTGTCATGCATCAACAAAGAAGCAGGCAAATACAATAATTTCTGCGTGCATTACGCCGTGAAGGCCAATGCTAACCACAAAGTCCTGACAATTATCCGCGAAAGCGGTCTGGGAGCCGACTGTGTAAGTGGCGGAGAAATCCGCGCAGCCATTAAGGCCGGATTCCCGACAAACAAAATAGTCTATGCTGGTGTAGGCAAGACAGACTGGGAAATTAATCTGGGTCTGGATTATGATATTTTCTGCTTCAACGTAGAGTCCGTACCCGAACTGGAAATCATTAACGAACTGGCTGCCGCCAAAGGCAAAACAGCCCGTGTAGCTTTCCGTATCAATCCGAATGTAGGTGCGCATACCCATGCAAATATCACCACCGGACTAGCAGAGAACAAATTCGGGATCAGCATGGAAGATATGGACAAAGTGATTGATATGGCCGGAACATTGCCTCATGTAAAATTTGTAGGCTTACATTTCCACATCGGTTCTCAGATTCTGGATATGGGTGATTTTGTAGCCTTGTGCAACCGTGTAAACGAACTACAGGAAAAACTCTATGCCCGCCAAATCATAGTAGAACATATCAATGTAGGCGGCGGGTTAGGAATTGATTATGCACACCCCAACCGTCAAGCCATCCCCAACTTCACGGAATACTTTGCCACTTATCACAAGCATCTGAAACTGCGCCCCCAGCAGACTTTACATTTCGAACTGGGACGTGCCGTAGTAGGACAGTGCGGCAGCCTTATCAGCAAAGTGATTTATGTAAAGCAAGGAACCAACAAACAGTTTGCCATATTAGATGCCGGCATGACCGACTTGATTCGTCCTGCCCTCTATCAGGCATACCACAAAATAGAAAATATCACTTCGGAAGAACCTATGGAAACTTACGATGTGGTAGGCCCCATCTGCGAATCATCCGATGTATTCGGCAAGGCTATTGATTTGAACAAAGCACACCGTGGCGACCTTTTCGCTCTCCGTTCAGCAGGAGCATATGGTGAAATTATGGCATCGGCTTACAATTGTCGTGCATTGCCCAAAGGATATACCTCAGAAGAGTTAGTATAAACCAACTCCAACTGCCTGAATAAATAAGAAACAGCGCCGCTTTGATGCAAAGCGGCGCTGTTTCTTATTTATCTTCCGGAATGAAATCTTCTTTTATAAATTCATCATACACACGCCGTGGATGATCCGCTTTTGAAAATCCATTATTACCAAAATTCTGTTCACGGAACTTCTTTAGCTTTAAATTATCTTCCGCATACTCACGCAAAGTTTTCTGTTTGCCTCCTAATATGGAACTATCCAGCACCTCACATTCCAACAGATTTTCCTTCGGAGTAATTATTGGAAGGAGCTTCTGTTCCAAAAAACCGCGATAGGCCCCCACATACTCGCACCAGCACTCCCCCTTCACCTCATAAATACGATACGTGTACTTAGACAAAGCAGTTCTAATAAAAATTTCATTCCCCATCACCTCGGCCACGGCTTCTAAGTTATAAGCCAAGTCTTTAATCTTGATAATCTTCTTTCCTGACTCATCTTCCTTGATTTCCGTAGCCCAAAAGTCGGAATGCATAAGCTGATCAAGTATATTGATCAAACTTTCTTTAATCTCAAATTGTATTCTCATAATAATTGCCCGTTGGTCAGGACTTGTTACAGGTTTCAGTTAACTTCTTTAAATATAGCAATTATACTTGAAAAATATTCACGAAAACACACTTTTAACATTAAATTATAATTAAATCTGAACTTTTGAATAAATAAAGAATATTCATCCTGCTACAATTCAATTATTTGCTGTATTTTTGCACGTTTTTAAAACAGATCACACATGGAACCATTCACCATAGATATAATCTTACCAATAGCTTCGGGAGCCTTATTCACCACGCAGGCCGTTTACTATCTGGGGCTATATAACAAACTATACACTCACAGCAGAGAAACAGCATATGCCACTGATATAAATACCCAAAATCCTCCACTGTCTGTCATCATTGTGGCAAAAGACGCAGCCCACGAATTACAAGAAAACCTCCCATTTATTTTAGAGCAGGACTATCCGGAATTCGAAGTGATTGTGATTTACGACCGCCCGGCGGATGATTGTGACAATACGTTGAAATTACTGGAAGACAAATATCCCAATCTCTATCATACCTTTATCCCCGACAGTGCACGCTACATCAGCCACAAGAAACTGGGAATAACAATGGGAATTAAAGCCAGCCGCCATGAATGGCTGGTATTTACCGAACCCGATTGCCGTCCGCAAAGCAATCAATGGCTGAAACAGATGGCACGTAATTTCACACCTGCCACCGAAATCGTTTTAGGCTACAGCAACTACGAAAAAGTACCGGGATGGTTTAATAAGAAAATCACTTTCGACACGTTGCTGAATTCTATGCGTTATCTGGGTATGGCTGTTTCCGGACATCCCTACATGGGCACAGGACGGAATATGGCTTATCGGAAAACACTGTACTACAAGCAGAAGGGATTTGCCTCCCACCTGAATCTGCAACGTGGAGAAGATGATTTGTTCATCAATGAAACAGCCCGTGCACACAATACACGAGTTGAAGCCAGCCCTGAAAGTCTGATGCGAATCGCCATGCCTAAATATAAAAGAATATGGTGTGAAGAGAAAATAAGCTATGCGGCTACCAGCCGGTTATTTCATGGAACCGCCCGTTATCTCATGGGATTTGAGACTTGCAGCAGATTCTTGTTCTATACAGCCATCATCGCCACTATAACCATCAGTATTCTTCTCCACCAATGGACTATTGCAGGCATTGCCGTTTTGCTATGGTCAGCACGCTTCACGATGCAACTGATTGTTTTCAGAAAAACCGCCAAAGTTTTTGGCGAACGGAAGTTCTGTGCACTACTCCCCTTATTCGATTTTCTGCAACCTGCATGGAATGGGGTATTCAAATTACAACGTAAATTCAGACGGAAAAATGAGTTTATGAGAAAATAAAAAGAGAATGAAACCAACTATACATTTCTTAATTTAATAATACGAATTATGATCAGATTAAATGTTTTTATCCAAGTAAACGAGAGTAACCGCAATGCTGTCTTAGAAACAGCAAAGGAATTGGTAGCGCAATCTTTAAACGACAAGGGTTGCATCGCTTATGATATCTTTGAGAGCGCGACACGGAAAGATGTCCTTATGATTTGCGAAACATGGAAAGATGCTGAGTCACTGGATGCACACGAAAAAGCTGCACATTTTATAACCTTGGTTCCTAAATTGCAAGAATTGGGCAAGATGAAATTAGAAAAATTTGAATTCTAAATCCGGTTATCCATCTTGATCCGACAAAAACAAATCAGGGCTTGTTTATACAAACCCTGATTTGTTTTTATCCGCCAAGAAAGGTTATGCAAGAAACACTTTTCCACCAATGTAATCACTGCCTGAAAAAACAGAAGAGTATCACATTATCCAGCATAACAAATTGAAACCTTTTATCGCTTTATATTCTCTAACACACCCCAAACAGCCCCTTTTTCATTGTTTTCACCCACCCATGCACATGCAATATTATTCGGTAAAACTATAAATGTAACAATTTAAAACCTTCGTTTTACAACGAAATATCACAAATATTGTTTGTTTTATATCATATTTCGCTTCAATAAGATTTAATATGTATATTATTTGCATATTAAAGACAATTATTCTACTTTTGCACCCGTTTTAAAAACAACAAAAAGTTTCAAATTGAAAGCATAAGTATGAAAATAATCTGGTCCATCCGTTCTTTCAACTTTACCAACATACCGTAAATGCGTTTGTCCAAAAGCGTGTTATAAGTAATATTGTAAAATCAGAAAAACAGTTGAATCTCATGTTTACTTTCATTTCTATAATGGCTGTCGGAGTCCTTATAGGCTATCCCTTACGCCACAAATCCCAAGTACGCAAGATCACTCCTCTCATCCATATCGTGGTCTGTCTGCTACTTTTCTTACTCGGTCTCTCTATTGGTCTTAACAGACTGATTATTGACAATCTTGGTTACTTCTGCGGCCAGGCAGCCGTCATCTCCTCATTAAGCATATTGGGCAGCATGATGGCCTCCCTTGCAGTATACCACATCTTTTTCAAAGGAAAGGGGGCAAGCGGTGAAAAGTAGTCTTGTAACTCTAGCCTTTTTCTTGTTTGGCTGCGTAGCCGGAGTCAGCTATGCGGTGGACTTCGACGTACACCAAACCTCTGTATATGTACTATATGTACTGATGCTGTTACTCGGCATTAATCTTGGAAGCAACCGCAACCTCAGGCAGTTTGTCTTATCCCTCAATTTCAGAACACTGCTTGTACCCCTTGCCACCGTAAGCGGCACTCTGCTGTTTTCCGCCATCGGAGGCTTTCTCTTGAGCCGCTGGAGTATTTTCGACTGCATGGCTGTCGGAAGCGGATTCTCCTATTATTCCGTTTCCTCCATCCTTATCACGCAGATCAAATCCCCCTCCATCGGTGTGCAGCTTGCTACCGAATTGGGGACCATCGCACTACTATCCAATATTTTCCGGGAAATGACCGCCTTGATAGGAGCTCCCCTTTTCCGCAAATATTTCGGTTATCTGGCGCCTATCTCGGCGGCGGGTATCGGTTCTTCCGACATTTCCCTGGCAGCCATCGCACGCTGCTCCGGACCGGAAGCCGTACCCGTGGCCATCGTCCACGGCATACTGATAAACATAAGCATGCCTTTCTTCGTTTCTTTCTTCTGCAAACTGTGAACTGAAGGAAGTGACATACTATACGTAACTTTACATTCTCTCTATAAAGAACCGGCCCTGTCACGAATTCGCAGCAGGGTTGGTTCTAACACATCCGCCCGACTAAAGCATTTCTTCCTAACAATTAGGTCTTTTCTTTCTATCAACTACTACAGACTTTCACAACAGACTGTACAGTCCATTACATCAGACCGTACAGTCCACTATAATGGACTATACGATTCACTGTAGGAGACTGTAGTACATTACCGCATAAAAAGACTTAATCATAAGGGAAAAAGACCTTAGCATTATAGGAAAAAAGGATTAATACCGGATATACGGAAAACGCAGAAAGAGAATCTTCTCATTCAAACCGAATAGATTTTGCCGGATGAATACGCGTCACCAGAAATGACGGCCCGACAAGCATCAGCACCGACACCAGCAAAGTACAGACATTCAGCAACAAATAAATCCAAATGTTGAATTCAACAGGAACACGATCTACATAATAAGTGGCAGGGTCCAGTTTGAAAAGATGAAATTGAGATTGAATAAAGCATAATGCCACCCCGATGATATTTCCCCATAGCATCCCCCTGCCTATCAAGAATACAGAAAAACTGAGGAATATCTTACGGATAGCAAAATTATCAGCTCCCAATGCTTTCAGCACCCCGATCATATTGGTACGCTCCAGAATGATAATCAGCAAACCGGATATCATGGTGAATCCGGCCACCCCCGTCATGAGAAACAAGATAACCCACACATTCATATCCAGCAAATCCAGCCATGCAAATATCTGAGGATTGACTTCCTCCACCGTCTGAGTATAGTAAGTACCTCCGTATGCATCCACCTGCGTATCCACCCGTGCACGGATTTCCTCCTTCACCGGCTCCAACCGGCTATACTCATTCACTTCCAGTTCCATACCACTCACCTGCCCTTTCTGCCAGCCATTCAAACGGTTCACCGTATATAAGTCGGTTATCAGAAACAAATCATCGTATGCGGAAAAATTGGTCTGATAGATGCCGGCGACAGTAAGACGGCGGGCGCGCACATTATCCTCTATATAATAGGTATAGATTTTATCACCCAGTTTCAGATGAAGCTTGTCGGCAATAGTGCGGGACACCAATACCTTATTGGTAGAGGCAGTATCCGAGAAAACAGGAATTTCCCCTTCCTGCAAATGATTCTTTAAAAACCTCCAGTCGTATTCATGAGAAACACCTTTCAGTACCATTCCCTGAAAGCTGTCGTCTGTCATAATCATTCCCGGCTTGGTGGAATAGCGCTGCACGTGCTTCACTCCTTCCAGTGTTTTCAACAGATGGAGCAAACTGTCGTTGGCAACGATGGGAACCGTCTGATAAGATTGCTGGGAGTCGAAGTTAGTTATTACGATATCGGACCCCAAGCCTACCACCTTGTCGCGTACCTCATGTTTGAAACCGATCACCACCGCTACCGACACAATCATGACGGCCAGCCCGATGGCTATGCCCAGCATAGCAATGCGGACGGCAGGCTTGGACACCTCTTTTCCACCCTCATTGCTGCGATAGATGCGTCTAGCAATAAAGAGCTTCCAGTCCATATCAGTCTTCTACCCTTCCGGGATATGCTTCCAATGCCTTACGCAGTACGAACAACGCACGGACCAAATCCTCTTTCTTCAACACGTAGGCAATACGCACCTCATTACGGCCTGCACCGGGAGTGGTATAGAATCCGGCAGCCGGAGCCATCATGACCGTCTCGCCTTCATAGTTGAATTCCGACAGACACCATGCACAGAACTTCTCGCTGTCGTCCACCGGTAATTTGGCAACCGTATAGAATGCACCCATCGGTATGGGCGAATAAACACCCGGAATACGGTTCAGCCCGTCAATCAGGCACTTACGGCGCTCCACGTATTCGTCATACGTCTCGCGTGTGTACTCTTCGGGGGCATCCAATGAAGCCTCGGCAGCAATCTGACCGATCAAAGGAGGGCTCAGACGTGCCTGGCAGAACTTCATGACAGCATTTCTCACTTCCTTATTCTTGGTAATCAACGCACCGATACGGATACCGCATTCGGAATAACGCTTGGACACCGAGTCTATCAGTACCACATTTTCTTCAATGCCTTCCAAGTGACAGGCAGAGATATAAGGAGAACCGGTATAGATAAACTCGCGGTACACTTCATCCGAGAACAGGTAAAGATCATACTTCTTCACCATGTCACGAATCTGGTTCATCTCGCGGCGGGTATACAAATAGCCGGTCGGATTATTCGGGTTACAGATCAGAATAGCTTTTGTGCGTTCGTTTATCAACTCCTCGAACTTCTCCACTTTCGGCAGGGAGAACCCTTCCTCGATGGTAGTCGTCACCGTGCGGATCACGGCTCCGGCCGAAATGGCGAACGCCATATAGTTGGCATAGGCAGGTTCCGGCACAATGATCTCATCTCCCGGATTCAAGCAACTCAGAAAAGCAAACAGCACCGCTTCCGAACCTCCGGTAGTGATGATGATATCATCGGCAGACAAGTTGATGTCATATTTCTTATAATAACCCACCAGTTTCTCGCGATAGCTGCGGTATCCCTGGCTGGGACTATATTCCAAAACGGTACGGTCAATATTACGAATCGCATCAAGGGCCGCTCGCGGAGTAGGCAGGTCGGGCTGACCGATATTCAGGTGATACACATGAATTCCTCTCTGTTTTGCAGCATCGGCCAGCGGTGCCAATTTGCGAATTGGCGATGCGGGCATCTCGTTTCCTCTGATGGATATTATTGGCATAATGTTATAAAAATTATTTAATCGAAGTGCAAAGATAGACTTTCGCAACCAACCGAGCAAACAATTAATTAAGAATTTAAATCTTTGTTATCTTAATGCGCATTTTTTAGGGTTATTAAAAAAAAACATGTAAGTTTGTTCCAGTAAAACAAAGCAAAATATCAAATGAATCTATACCTGATAACCTTCCAGTCCTCCTTGAACAGAATTGAATCTGTATATGATTGCCATAAAGATTTATTTGTGGAAATCGAGAAGTTTTTCACGCTTCATCTGGTACCATATACAGAGGCTGCAAGTATTCCGGCAGATGCCTACCGGATGGCTTTCATCGCTTCGGGCGGGGTAGAAAAAATGGTCACCCAACACTTCGAACTACTTCCCTATCCTATCCATCTGCTGACCGACGGACAACAGAACTCACTGGCTGCTTCCCTGGAAATAGCTACATGGATACGCAGCAAAGGAATGAAAGTACATATTATTCATGGCACTATCCCCAATATGGTGAAACAACTGATAGATCATCACAAGGCTTTCGCCGCCCAGCGCGAGGTAAGAGGAAAACGAATAGGAGTTGTGGGATATTCTTCTCCGTGGCTGGTGGCCAGCAATGTAGATTACCTGCTTGCCAAACGCCGCTGGGGAATAGAGTTCATTGATATCCCCATGGAGGAAGTGTATTGTCTGTTTTATCAGATAAAGGATGATGATATAGGATATGAGGCGTCCGTATTTGCCAACCGTGCCATTGCCTGCCGGGAAGGAACTCCGGAAGATTTGCTGAAAGCCATGCGTCTTTATCAGGCCGTGAAAATAATCTGCGAAAAGAAAAAGCTGGATGCGGTAACCCTCTCCTGCTTCTCGTTGATTGAGAAATTAGGAACTACCGGATGTCTGGCACTTGCCCTGCTGAATGATGAAGGCATCCCGGCCGGATGTGAAGGAGACTTGCAATCCATCTTTACTCTGCTCATCGCCAAGACACTGACCGGCCAGGCAGGATTCATGGCGAATCCGGCATTCATCAACGATGACCAGAACGAAATAGTGATGGCTCACTGTACGATTGCCACCAAAATGGTGGATCAGTTTATCATCCGGAATCATTTTGAAACGGAGACCGGGATAGCCATACAGGGTATTCTGCATCCGGGAGGCATCACGATGATAAAATGCGCGGGAGAGTGTCTGGACGAGTATTTCGTTTCCACAGGCCAACTGATAGAAAATACCAACTACATCAATGCCTGCCGCACCCAGGCAAGAATCAAACTGGACAAACCCGTAGACTATTTTATGCGTAATCCTTTGGGTAACCATCACATCATATTAATGGGCGATCATGAAAAAGTGATTCACGAATTCATGCAATTGAACAGCTGCAAACTAGTGGAATAAGGAAAGCATGAAGAAATTAAGTAAAATGGGAGACGAAGATTAAATAAATTGTATCTTTGTATCCAATTTAATATTCAATAAAACAATAAACTTTTATGATGCATACTTGGTTTGAATGTAAGATACGTTACGAAAAAGTCATGGAAAACGGCATGAACAAGAAAGTAACGGAACCCTATTTGGTTGACGCGCTGAGCTTTACTGAAGCAGAAGCCCGTATTATTGAAGAAATCACTCCGTATATCAGCGGCGAGTTCACTGTTTCGGACATCAAACGCGCCAACTACAGCGAACTGTTCCCCTCTGAAGAAGATGCAGCCGACCGCTGGTTTAAGTGCAAGCTGTTCTTCATTACGCTGGACGAAAAAAGCGGAGCAGAGAAAAAGACCTCCACTACCGTACTGGTACAAGCTTCCGACCTTCGCGACGCTGTAAAGAAACTGGACGAAGGAATGAAAGGTACAATGGCAGACTACGTGATTGCGTCCGTAGCCGAAACCGCCATCATGGATGTTTACCCATACGAAGCCGAACCGGATGTGAAACCTGAATTTCCGGATGCCGGAAAAACCGAATAAAGCCTGATAAAAAAATAGAAAGTATAACAGATAATGAGCATTCAAGCAAATTTAAAAGAAGTTCTTTCCGAACTGCCTGCGGGTGTCCGCCTGGTAGCCGTATCCAAATTCCATCCCAACGAGGCGTTGGAAGAAGCGTATGCTGCCGGCCAGCGTATTTTCGGTGAGAGCCACGTGCAGGAAATGACTCAGAAATATGAAACCCTGCCCAAAGACATTGAATGGCATTTCATCGGCCACCTGCAAACAAACAAAGTCAAATACATGGCCCCTTATGTAGCTATGATACATGCCATAGACTCGTATAAATTGTTGGTTGAAGTCAATAAACAAGCTTCCAAAGTCCATCGCGTCATCCCTTGTTTATTGCAGATACATATCGCCCAAGAGGAAACGAAGTTCGGTTTCTCTTTTGACGAATGCAGGGAAATGCTGGATACAGGCGGATGGAAGGATTTGAAAAATGTCCGCTTATCAGGAGTGATGGGTATGGCGACCAATGTGGATGACGACGAACAAATCAAAAGAGAATTTTGTTCCTTAAATACATTCTTCAAAGAAATAAAGCAGAACTATTTTTCTGATTCAGAATACTTTAAAGAAATTTCCATGGGTATGTCACACGATTATCCGCTGGCAGTGGAAGCCGGAAGTACACTAGTCAGGGTAGGAAGCAAAATCTTTGGAGAACGAAACTATTAAAACTACTATTTATATGACTCAATTAAAAACCACTTTTGCCGGGTTGTCACTGCGCAATCCTATAATCATCAGCAGTTCCAGCCTTACAAACAGCGCTGAAAAGAACAAGAAACTGGAGCTGGCAGGCGCCGGAGCCATTGTTTTGAAATCAGTTTTCGAAGAGCAGATCATGATGGAAGCACATCACATGGCTACTTATGGCTCTCCCGAAGGAGATGACTACTTGAGCACATATGTACGCTCTCATGCATTGAACGAATATATTTCATTGATTGAACAGACTAAAAAGCTTTGCACCATTCCTGTCATTGCCAGCATCAACTGCTTCAGCAACTCAGAATGGACAGACTTTGCCCGTACCGTGGAAGCAGCAGAAGCCGACGCACTGGAAATCAACATCCTTTCCTTGCAGACCGAAAAAGAATATCAATACGGTTCTTTCGAACAGCGTCATATCGATATCGTAAGCAGTATCAAGAAACAGATTTCCATCCCCGTCATTGTGAAACTGGGCAGCAATCTGACCAACCCCATCGCACTGATCAACCAGCTTTATGCCAACGGAGCCAATGCTGTGGTATTGTTCAACCGATTCTACCAGCCGGATATCAATATCGACACCATGACATATTCTGCAGGCGATGTATTCAGTACTCCTGCCGACTTGTCCAACGGACTGCGCTGGACTGCTATCGCTTCGGCACAAGTTCCTCAGACAGACTATGCCATCTCGGGCGGTGTGCACGATGGAAAAGCGATAGTCAAAGCAATTCTGGCAGGCGCTTCGGCTGTAGAACTGTGCAGTGTCATCTACCAAAGAGGCAATCAGGCCATTGCAGATATGACAAATGAAATGACCCAATGGATGAACCGGCAAGGCTACAAGGACATCAGCGAATTCAAGAGCTCGATGAACGCACTGTCTACCGGAGCCAGCAATCCGTTTGAACGTACACAGTTCATGAAGTATTTCAGCAGCAAAGAATAAAAATCAGTGGTTAGTGATTAGTGGTTCATATCCATGCGACATCACAGCGCAGCTCATTAACCACTAACCACTAATCACTATTTTTCCTTCTGTTTAATTTGTATGCTCCAAAGAAAGTCTTATATTTGCACATTTGATTAAAGTTTGTGCAAAATATAAACAAAAGAGTATATACAATGGAGCAGAGTTTTATTGCCTTCCTGGAAGACAGTATAAAGAAAAACTGGGACTTGGATGCCCTTACAGATTATAAAGGTGCCACATTACAATATAAAGATGTAGCCCGCAAAATAGAAAAGCTACACATCATCTTCGAATTAAGCGGCATCAAGCAAGGAGACAAGATAGCTGTCTGTGGCCGCAACAGTTCTCATTGGGGAGTTACTTTCCTGGCTGCCGTTACATACGGGGCAGTGATTGTTCCCATTCTTCACGAATTCAAATCGGACAACATTCATAATATAGTCAATCACTCGGAAGCACGCCTGCTGATGGTGGGCGATATGGTATGGGAGAATCTGAATGAAAATGCCATGCCGTTGTTAGAAGGGGTTATCCTGATGAATGACTATACCCTGCTAGTTTCCCGCAGTTCCAAATTGGACTATGCACGCGATCATCTGAACGAACTGTTCGGAAAGAAATATCCGCGCAATTTCCGCCGGGAACATGTCAGCTACCGCCGGGATACACCGGAAGAACTGGCTGTGATCAACTATACTTCCGGCACGACCAGTTATTCCAAAGGAGTGATGATTCCTTACCGCGCATTGTGGTCGAATACCCAGTTCGCTTTTGATGTCTTGAAAATGAATCCGGGTGACAAGCTGGTTTCCATGCTCCCTATGGCACACATGTACGGACTGGCTTTCGAGTTCCTTTATGAATTCTGTGTGGGATGCCATATTTATTTCCTGACCCGTACCCCCAGTCCGAAAATCATCTTCCAAGCCTTTTCCGAAGTGAAACCCAATCTGGTAGTAGCCGTTCCATTGATTATCGAAAAAATCATCAAGAAGAATGTACTGCCCAAACTGGAAACCCCGGCTATGAAGATTTTACTGAAAGTTCCTATCATCAATGATAAAATCAAAGCCACAGTCCGCGAACAGATGATAAATGCCTTCGGAGGTAATTTCTACGAAATTATTGTAGGAGGTGCCGCCTTCAATCAAGAAATAGAGCAGTTCCTGAAAAGTATAGATTTCCCCTATACCGTGGGATATGGCATGACTGAGTGTGCTCCGATTATCTGTTATGAAGATTGGAAATATTTCAAGCCGGGTTCCTGCGGAAAGGCGGCTCCTCGTATGGAAGTCAAAATATTGAGCCCCGACCCTGAGAATATAGTAGGTGAGATAGTATGCAAAGGACCTAATGTAATGTTAGGCTATTACAAGAATCCCGAAGCTACCGCCGAGGTGATAGACAAGGACGGCTGGTTGCATACCGGTGACCTGGGTGTTATGGATGCGGAAGGCAACGTTACCATCAAGGGACGCAGCAAAAACATGCTGTTGGGTCCATCGGGACAGAATATTTATCCGGAAGAGATTGAAGATAAATTGAATAACATGCCGTTCGTTTCAGAAAGCATTATCATACAGCAGGCAGACAGCAAACTGGCGGCTTTGGTTTATCCCGATTTCGACGATGCCTTTGCTCATGGGCTGGATAATGACGCGATAGCACAGGCTATGGAAGAGAACCGTATCAACTTGAATACAGAACTTCCTGCATATTCACAAATAGCCCGTGTAAAAATCTATCCGGAAGAATTCGAGAAAACTCCTAAAAAGAGTATCAAACGTTTCTTATATCAGGAAGTAAAATAACACCTGGCAGAAAAAAGAACCTGCCTGCAACATATATAATGTATAAGTCTGAAGATTATAGATGTTGCAGGCTATACATTATAGATGTTACAGGTTATACATCCGCATATATGGACACCTGGATCATGATGCGTGAAAGGAGACAAAACAAAACATAATTTTACTCTTGCCCCCCGATCAATTCTCCCCATAATTCCCCCTTATATCTACATTTTTATTACATTTGCACCCAAGAAACTAAAAATGTATGAAAATGAATATGCGTATAGCAGCAATACTCCTTTTAGGATATTGTGCAGGTATGTCAACTCCTGCTTTTGCCCAGAAAAAGGACAAGCTTAAAAAAGGCCCCAACATCTCCTTGAACATTTCCGCGAAGAAAGACAGTGTCAAAACCACTTATCTGAATATCGGTCTGCTTACAAATATCTATCAACTGAAAGGAATCGGTATCAACGCTGTATCCAGTGTTGTACAAAACGATATGACGGGTTTCCAAATCTCCGGCCTTGCCAGCATTACCGGACGCCACGCCTCCGGTTTCCAACTGGGAGGTATTGCCAATGTAGCCGGAGGCAATGCCAATGGCATCATGCTCAGCGGACTGATGAATGTTGCCGGAGGGAAAGCCAACGGTATCCAAATTTCCGGATTAGGCAACATTGCCGGAAACATATCAAGAGGAGTTACCATCGGCGGTCTGATGAATCTGGCCGGCAACAAAGCCCAAGGAGTTCAGATAGCCGGCTTGGCCAACATTGCCGGAAAATCACAAAATGGCGTCGCTATCGGCGGACTGATGAACGTATCTGCCGAGAAACTGAACGGAGCACAAGTTTCCACCCTGCTCAATATCAGTGGCGGAGAAGCCAAAGGCGCTCAAGTCTCAGCCATTGGTAATGTAGGTGTAAACGTGAATGGTATGCAATTCTCCGCCATCAGCAATATCGCTGCCGGAGAAATCAGAGGCTTGCAGCTTTGCGGTGCGGTAAATATCGCCGTCAAGACGGAAAATGCCCTGCAATTCTCAGGACTGACCAATGTTTGCCAAGGCAAGTTACGCGGTGTGCAGTTCGCTCCCGGCAACTACGCCGGAGAAGTAAGCGGCGCGCAAATCGGTTTACTCAACCTGTGTGGCGGGAATGTAAAAGGAATACAAATAGGAATCATCAACCATAGCAAGGATACTACCGCCCATAAACTAGGTTTGGTGAATATCACTCCCAAAACCCGTATCCAGATGATGCTGTTTGCAGGTAACACCAGCAAACTGAATGCTGCCGTGCGTTTTAAAAACCGCCGGAGTTATACCATGCTGGGTATCGGTACACACTATCTGGATTTGAATGACAAATTTTCGGGCTGTGTGTTCTACCGTGCCGGTCTTTACTATCCCATCGCCTCCAAACTGGAACTAAGTGGCGACTTAGGTTATTTCCATATAGAAAACTTTGAAAATGAAGATGCGGAAACACCGGAACGCATGTATTCATTGCAAGCCCGTATCAATCTGGAATATAAATTCAAATCCAGAATCAGTTTCTTTGCATCGGGTGGTTACGGCATGACGCGCTACTATGATAAAAATAAGTTCTACGAAAAAAAACCTATTTTCGAAGCAGGTGTTATCTTGTTTTAAGCAGCCCCGTCACCCTAGTATAAACTAATCCATACAGTATGAAACTACAGCATATCGCATTAGTCTGCCTGCTGGCATTAAGTGCCGGGAACGTCACAGCCCAGATGCTCCACCGCCCCGATTCCATGTATACATTCACCGATCCTCGCCTGCAAAAAAAACACCCTTGGCGTGCCGCCGCCGAAACTTTCGGAATGAATGTCGGAGTATGGGCATTCGACCGTTATGTAATGAACGAAGACTTTGCCAAAATCAGTATCGGCAGCATACGGCGCAATATCAAGCATGGTTTTGTATGGGATAACGACCAATTCTCCACCAACCTGTTCGCCCACCCCTATCACGGAAATCTTTATTTCAATGCAGCACGCAGCAACGGACTTACCTTTTGGGAATCGGCTCCATACGCCTTTGCTGGTAGTTTGATGTGGGAAATAGCCGCAGAAGTGGAGCCGCCCGCCATCAATGACCTGATGGCAACCACCCTAGGCGGCATCGCCCTGGGAGAAGTAACGCACCGTATGTCTTCTTTGGTACTGGACGACTCCAAGCGTGGTTTCTCACGTTTCACCCGCGAGTTTTTGGGAACCTTGATCTGCCCCATGCGGGGATTGAACCGAATGATAACCGGCGAGATGTGGAAAGTAAAACGCTCTCATTACAAATACCACGATTACGACCGCATTCCGGTACACTTTTCCATAGGTGCCGGTGACCGTTATCTGGCCGATGACAATTACCTGTTCCGTGGAGAGCACAATCCCTACCTTGAATTCCGGGTACAATACGGAGATGCCTTCGATAAAGTGAATGACGGCCCATACGATTACTTCACCGCGCGGGCCACCTTCGGTCTTTCCGGGAACCAGCCTCTTATCAGCCAGATCAACCTGATGGGCAAACTATGGGGTGTTCCCCTGAAAACCACTACCGGCATGGAAATGATGTTCGGTATCTTCCAGCACTTCAACTATTTTGATTCCGAGGAAGTGATTGACGGATCGGGGCGTATCCCTTACAAGATTTCGGAAGCTGCCAGTGTGGGACCGGGTATGATTTATAAATTCCCCCGAATGAACAGCCTGGTAAATTTGGAACAGCGTGTGTTCCTGAGTGCCATCCTGCTGGGTGGAAGCCTTACCGACTATTACAACGTAATAGACCGCAATTACAATATGGGAAGCGGATACAGCATAAAGAACAACACCATTCTGGACTTCGGCCGTTACGGCATGTTCGCACTGAATATGCATCTTTACCAGATTTTTACCTGGAAAGGATACGAACACAAGGATTTGGAAACAATAGATCCGCTCTATCTGAATGCGCAGGGAGACAAAGGAAATGTAATGCTCGCTGTAGTGAATCCGATTATCGAGTTGAATCTAAGCTCCCACTTCAAAGCCAATATGGAAGTGTCCTATTACTACCGCCACACACATTATTCCTACCATGAGGACATAAAATATAAGACCTTTGAAACCCGGTTAGGATTGATTTATCAATTCTAAAGCAAGGAAGAACGGACACGGCTCAAGGTTTCGGGAGTCATCTGTAATAAGGAAGCGATGTACACAAGAGGCGCACGCTTCAATATTTCGGGATGAAGCTGCAACAATCTGTTATAACGTTCATGAGCCGGTTCAAAACGAAGCGTGTCCGCCTTCACCTGTGACTCTATCAAAGAATGTTCGATAAAACCGCGATAAAGACGTTCGATATCGTGATATTGATCTATCAATTTCTCCACTTCCACACGGGGTAACTCCCATACCACGGATGCTTCCAAAGTTTCCACCATCAAGCGGGTGGGCTCCTGTTTAAAATAACTCTCTATGCAAATAATCATTCCGTTCTCATAACCGATATGCTCAGTCAGATCTTTATCATATTTATAATAAAATTGTCTGAGCATTCCTTTTTCTATAAACAACATCGCTTTACAAACCTCACCGGCCTGCAAAACAATCTCCCCTTTACGATATTTTCTACAAACTAAGATTTCGGCTAATGCGTGAACACTTTCTCTACTGAGAGGATGGTTAACTTCTGCTATCCTTCTAGCTATGTCTATACTAGTTGTCATGTGCTCCCAATTTTTGTATTTGCTGCAAAAATACAAAAAAGGCTGGATTATTAGACATAAATTACAAAATTAAACCGATAAAGTTCTGAATAATAGTTTTTTTTATATACTTTTGAAACGCAATAGTAATAAAACGACCTTTATGAAACTACTAGCCTCTTTAACAATCCTGGGTTTAGTCATGGCACAAAGTGTCACAGCCCAAACGAATTACACAAAGGATCCGGAAAGCTGCACTAGCATTATGGTAGGAAAGAAAGCAACTACCGATGGATCAGTTATAACCAGTCATACATGCGACAGCTGGTACCGAACCTGGGTAAACATGGTTCCGGCAGAAAGTTATGAAAGGGATACTGTAATGAATATTTACGATGGCCGTATGCATACCGAGTTTGTAGCCGACCAGACTAATGTAAAAATCAAGGGGCAAATACCACAAGCTAGAAAAACATATGCCTTCATGGACACCTCCTACCCTTGCATCAACGAAAAGCAGCTGGGGATAGGTGAAACTACCGTAAGCGGACGCAGGGATCTGGAAAATCCCAAAGGTATGTTTATGATTGAAGAATTGCAACGTGTGGCATTGCAACGCTGTACAACAGCCCGTGAGGCTATCCGCCTGATGGGAGATCTCATAAAACAATACGGTTATGGCGACAGCGGCGAATGTCTGACCATTGCCGATCCTGATGAAGTATGGCACTTCGAAGTCTTCGGAGAAGGAAAAGATAAAATTGGCGGAGTATGGGCGGCAGTCCGTATTCCGGATGATCATGTAGGCGTATCTGCCAACATCTCGCGAATCAGCACCCTCAATCTGAAAGATCCCGACCACTATATGGCTTCCGAAAATGTATTTGACGTGGCTAAAAAATTAGGATATTGGGATGGAAAAGAGCCTTTTAAATTTTGGAAAGCTTATAGCGGAAAGAATTACTCCGGCCAACTGAAATCCTTCAGCACCCGCGAGCACTTTATCCTGAATGCACTGGCACCGTCATTAAAGCTTGATTATGAAGCAGAAGAACTGCCTATCAGTGTAAAACCCGACAAGCAAGTATCTGTAACCGATGTTATGGCATTGCTCCGGGAAACATACGAAGGAACGCCGCTGGATATGACACAGAATCTGAAAGTTACGGTAAAAGATAGAAAAACCGGAAAAGTAGACACCATTATCAGCCCGAAAGCCAATCCGTGGATGCGTGGCGATGAACTGAATATGCTGAACGGTATTAAAAAGGGAGTTGTGAAATCAGTACGCAATATCGCAGTTCCGCAATGTGCTTATTCTACAGTTATCCAATTGCGCAACTGGCTGCCCGATGCAGTAGGCGGTGTGGTATGGTTCTCTATGGACAACCCCGGACAAAGCCCGCGCGTTCCGGTATTCTGTGGCATTACTGATTTCCCTGCTATGTATAAAATCTGCGGTAACCACCGCTATCGCGACGACGCCGCCTTATGGCACTATCGCCGCGCCAACAAACTGGCTGCTGTAAGATGGGGAACTGCCCGCAAAGTAATGGAAAAAAATATTCGTCATTTCGAGGAAAAAGGACAACGGGAACTTCCATTTGTGGAAGCACAATACCAAAGTATCCTTCAATCTAAAGGGGAAGAAGCAGCCCGTGCTTATCTCACAGACTACACGGCAGACTTTATAGGCGCCACCATCCTTCGCTGGGACGAAATGGCAAACCAATATTGGATTGAGTCACGCTTCGGCTTTTAATTGTTAACCTTATCATATTAAAAACAAACTTATGAAGACAAAAGTATTCACACTAGCCGCACTGCTATGCTGTGCATCAGCCATGTATGCACAAGAAAGTGGTTACAAATTCACGACTGTTGCATCACAGAAAGCAACTCCAGTCAAAAATCAGGCCTCTACCGGAACTTGCTGGTGCTTTGCCACCACTTCGTTCATGGAATCCGAACTGCTCCGTATGGGCAAAGGGGAATATGATCTTTCTGAAATGTTCATTGTACGCCAAAAGTACTTGAACCAATTGGAAGACAACTATTACCGGGGAGGCAACGGGAATTTAGGACAAGGAAGCCTTTCACACACATGGAAGAATGCTTTCAACCAAGTGGGTATCGTACCCGAGGAAGTATATCACGGAATCAACTATAACTCAGAGAAACATAACCATGGCGAAATGGTGAGATATATCAACGCTTTAGGAAACACAGCCGTTAAGATGAAACGTCGCAGCCCGGAATACTACAAGCTGATCAACAACCTTTTCGATACTTATCTAGGAGAACTTCCTGAAAAGTTCACTTACAAAGGAAAAGAGTACACTCCGAAATCTTTTGCCGAAAGTCTGGGTTTGAACATGGACGATTATATCGAACTGACTAGTTTCACTCACAAACCGTATTACCAGAAATTCTCTCCGGAAGTACCCGACAATTGGGAAAATGAACAAATGTACAATCTTCCGCTGGACGAAATGATGGAAGTTGCCGACTATGCTTTGACCCACGGATATACCGTATGTTGGGACGGTGATGTCAGTGAAAAAGGTTTTTCATTCAAAAATGGTGTAGCCATCAATCCGGTAGTGAAAAAAGCGGAAGACCTTTCGGGTTCCGACCGTGCACGTTTTGAGAAAATGGACCCTAAAGAACAAAGAGAGATGCTGGCGGAAGCCTACAAATTTGAAAAACCGTGTCCCGAAGTAAATGTCACTCCGGAAGTCCGTCAGGAAGGTTATGAAGCATTTGTCACTACAGATGACCACCTGATGCATCTTACCGGTATTACCAAAGACCAGAACGGGACCAAATACTATATCACCAAAAATTCTTGGGGTACAGAACGCAATACATTTGGCGGGTATCTGAATATGTCCGAAAGCTATGTACGTGCCAAGACTATTTTCCTCATGGTGCATAAAGATGCTATTCCGGCTGCAATCAAACAGAAATTAGGAATTAAATAAAAAAGAAAAGAGCAGGCGTCCGTTTTTCTAAAATAGACGCCCGTTTTTTGAAAACAGATATCCGGAATCTCAATACATACTTGTGTTTTCAAATGGACATCTATTTTTTAGTAAAAGATTCATAATAACTATGACGAAAAAGAACTTATTTACATTAGTCTTATGCTTATTCTGTTTCGGAACCACAACTCATGCGCAACGTATCCCCACATTGGAGGAGGCCGTATACGGAGGACTGATCAAGACAGAAGGCGGAAGTAACGTGAACTGGATGAAAGATGGAGAACGTTATTCCAAAATAGAGAAAAATGCCGAGGGAGCATACGAGGTCACTGCCTACAAAGCAAAGGACAATTCCAAAGAAGTGCTGATCCCTGCCAATATGCTTCTGAATCCGCAAACAGGAAAACCTATCTCTGTCCGCAATTTCGTATTCAGCGAGGATAACTCCAAAGTATTGATCTATACCAATACCCGTCGCGTATGGCGTTATGATACCCGCGGTGATTACTGGGTGCTTAATTTGAAAGACGGCAAACTGCAACAATTGGGCAAAAGCTTGCCGGAAGCTACCTTGATGTTCGCCAAGTTCTCGCCGGATGCCAGCCGGGTAGCATATGTCTCCAGAAACAACATTTATGTAGAGAGTCTGGTTGACGGGAAAATCAACCAACTAACTCAAGACGGAAATAATGAAATTGTAAACGGAACATTCGACTGGGTATACGAAGAAGAATTCAACTGCCGCGACGGTTTCCGCTGGAGTCCCGACGGGCAATACATAGCCTATTGGCAAAGCGATACCCAAGGTACGGGATGGTTTGATATCATCAATAATGTAGATTCCATTTATCCTAAAATCCAACGTTTTCCCTACCCTAAAGCCGGAACAGCAAACTCCGCTGTAAAAGTAGGCTATGTATCAGCCGACGGTGGAAACACCACTTGGCTGGCTCTTCCAGGTGATGCACGCAACCACTATATTCCACGTATGGAATTCATTCCGGGCTGCAACGAACTGTTCATCCAGCAAATGAACCGTGCCCAAAACACCAATAAAGTATGGATTGCGAAAATAGGTGAAAATACCCCCGTCAATATCTTTACCGATCAAGATGCCGCATGGTTGGAAACGAATGACAATGTGCGTTGGTTGAAAGGGAACAAGTATTTCACTTGGGAAAGCGAACGTGACGGATGGCGCCACCTGTATCGTGTAAGCCGTGATGGTAAAGAAATCAAGCCCATCACCCAAGGAGCTTTTGATTATATTCAAGAAGTAGGTGCGGATATGGATAAAGGTTTTGTGTACTTTATCGCCTCTCCCGACAACTTCACCCAGCGCTATCTCTACCGGGCACGTCTTTTCGGCAATGGAGAGGTAAAGCGGCTAAGTCCTGTTGACCAAAGCGGGCAACATCGTTATATCATGTCACCGTCCGGCAAATGGGCAGTCCATACATTCAGTAACTCGGAAACTCCCCCTGTAATCGACATGGTGTCTTTCCCTGCCCATAAAAGTATACGTCTGATTACTGACAATGCAAAAGCCAAGGAGCAATACAAAGCCTTGGGGCTGCAACCGAAAGAATTTGTAAAAACCCGTTCAGGAGAACTGGAACTGGATGCATGGATGATCAAACCCGTAAACTTTGATCCCAGCAAAAAATATCCGGTCATAATTGATGTCTATGGAGAACCTGCCAACGCCACCGTGCAGGATGTATGGAGCGGAGGAAGTTTATGGCACCAGTACTTGGCAAACCTGGGGTATATCATAGTCAGCATCGAGAACCGTGGTGCCAATGCACCCCGTGGACGCGAATGGCGCAAATGTATTTATGGAGAAGTCGGAACCTTTGCCAGTGAAGATCAGGCAAGAGGCATCCAAGACTTGGCACGTCAATACTCTTTCATTGACACCGCACGTATCGGTATCACCGGCTGGAGTGGCGGAGGCAGCCAGACGCTGAACAGTATGTTCCGTTATCCCGATGTTTTCCACACAGGTATTGCCATTGCTTTTGTGGCCGACCAGCGTCTGTATGACACGGTTTATCAAGAACGTTATATGAATACTCCTCAAAATAATCCGGAGGGCTACCGCAAAGGGTCTCCCATCTCGTATGCAGCAGGATTGAAAGGCAACTTGCTGTTAATTCACGGTACAGGAGATGACAATGTCCATTATCAGAATTGTGAAATGTTGGTCAATGAACTGGTACGGCACGGAAAAATCTTCTCACAGATTTCTTACCCGATGCGTTCCCATGGAATTTACGAAGGCGAGGGAACCAGCTTGCATCTGCGAAAGACAATGGCTGATTACTGGCTGAAAAACCTGCCTGCCGGAGGAAAATAAATATGCCAAAATTCCTGCTGATATGATTATACAGTCGGCCATTCTGAACATTAGTGAAACTTTTCATATACATAAAATGATTAGAGTCCAAATTTTTCACAAAAGTTCGGGATGGCAGACTGATAAACCGATTTCGTTTTAGCAAGCTTAGCACTAAACACATAAACTAAATGAAGAAAATACAACTATTCTTATTACAATTTCTGTTAATATCTATTACGCAGCACACCAATGCCCAACTCCCTGTCAAAACAGAATATACCGTTGAGATGGGAGGAACATCGGGTAAAGGAACCTACGCGCCGATGTGGCTTACTGCCAACAGGCAAGGTTTATCTTCTGCCAATACCGAAAATGGTTATTTACGGGCAGGGATTGCACATACAATGCCATTAAACCAACATTTCGGCTTCAGTGCAGGACTGGATTTGGCAACCGCCTACAATTTCACCTCCTCCTTCATCATCCAACAAGCCTATGCAAACCTCAGTTACCGATGGTTGAACCTGAGTATCGGCAGCAAAGAACGCTTGCCCGAATTAAAGAATTCCAAGTTAAGCAGCGGAGGTATGGTAGAATCAAATAATGCCCGTCCCATTCCCCAAATACGCCTGGAAGTTCCCGATTATGTAGCCATACCAGGTACCCATAAATGGCTTCATTTGAAAGGACACATAGCCTATGGACGTTTTACTGATGACAAATGGCAGGAACATTTCACCTCCATAGGCAACCCATATACCATTGATGTACTTTACCACAGTAAATCGCTTTTCGCCAAAGTAGGAAACAAAGAACATTTTCCGGTAGAATTTGAAGGAGGAATACAAATGTCCGCCCAATTTGGCGGAGACCAATATATTGCAGGACAAAAAGAGCCTGTAATAGATATGCCTACCCGGTTTGTTGACTTTATGCGTGTATTGGTTCCTATGGCCGGAGATGATACCACACCCGAAGGCGAACAAGTAAACATCTACGGAAACCATGTCGGTAGCTGGAATTTTGCCGCAACAGCTTATCTTAACCGGTGGAAGGTAAAGATCTATTATGAACATTATTTCGACGACCACTCCCAAATGTTTTTCCAATACGGACGTTGGAAAGACGGACACATCGGACTGGAAATAACTTTTCCCAAAAACCGCTTCATTGATACTTTTGTATACGAAGGATTAGGAACAAAAGATCAAACCGGACCTATGCTGTATGATTCCTTTTGGGGGAAATTTGAAGAGCAAATCAGTGCTAAAGATAATTATTATAATCACTACCTCTATCAAGGATGGCAGCATTGGGGAATGGGAATAGGTAATCCTTTACTTCCCGGACCTATTTACAACAAGAACGGACAGATTACTTTTATCAGCAATCGTGTACTGGCACATCACATAGGATTCTGCGGTTCCCCCTGTCAGTCGCTAAGTTATCGTATGCTGCTCTCCTACTCCCGCCATTGGGGTACTTATGATAATCCTCTGAATGAGATCAAGAAACAATTCAACTCTTTGTTTGAAGTAACTTATGCTCCACAACAACTGACAGGATGGAGTTTCACTGTATCCGGAGCTATGGATCGCGGCAGCATACTTGGAAATAATTATGGTGGAATGCTGGTTATCCGCAAACAAGGAATTATCAAATCGGGCAATAAATAGAAGTTTTAACTGTCAACCCAATCAACATATGAAACAAATATTATTATTCATACTCTTTATGCTGGGAATCAGCAGTTGTGACAAAGCTCCCATCAACGGCAAATTAGATGGCAGATGGCAATTAATGACTATAGAATATACTAATGGGAAAATAGAAGAATGTAACCGCATTTATTATAGTATCCAGTTACATTTGGTGGAAATCAGTGCCAAAGGTGGAAATGGAGGCACTCATATCGGACGTTTCTCTTATAAAGGAGATGAGGTAACCATGAGTGAATTCCGCCACCGGGGAGATGAAGAAAAACTAACGACACTGAATGAATTGAAACTTTTCGGACTTAATCAAGCTATTAATCATCTTAAGGTGGAAAAAGCAACAGGCAAGAAACTAATTCTGAAATCTGATTATGCACGCCTCACATTCAGAAAGTTCTAAAAAAATATACCACAGGCTATACAAACTGTCTGCCGATAAAATATCGGCAAAACAATTTATACGCTATAGCAGTGGCAAACCACTATACCGGATTTCTAGAAATCAATTTATCGGCAGAAATAAAACTGGTGCCACCACTCATGGAGCCGGCTTTACAAATATTGAAGCCGGCTTCATGAAACAAGTTCTTTACCTTCCTGTAGTCTGTGGTGAAATAAATTTATCTTCTAGGCTTGATATCCAATTTTACCGGCTTCAACATGTTTTCCGGACTTAGGATTGTATCCAACTCTTCCTTATTTAAAATACCATGTTCCAAAACCAGTTCATAAACACTTCTACCTGTTTCCAACGCTTCTTTTGCAATCTTTGTAGAGTTTTTATAACCAATAATCGGATTCAATGCGGTTACTACACCAATACTGTTATGCACTTCAATCTTGCAACGTTCCGCATTAGCAGTAATACCTTCTACACAACGTGTACGCAAGGTTTCAAAACCATTGATCATTAAATCTACAGATTCAAAACAACACTGTGCCATCACCGGTTCCATAGCATTCAGTTCCATTTGGGCAGCTTCGCCAGCCATAGTCACACATAGTTCGTTACCCATTACCTTATAACAAATCTGATTCATCACTTCAGGAATCACCGGATTCACCTTACCTGGCATTATAGAAGATCCCGGTTGCATAGCCGGAAGGTTGAATTCTCCTAAGCCACAACGCGGTCCGCTAGCCAGCAAACGTAAATCATTACATATTTTATTTACCTTTACGGCTATCCTTTTTAAAGCTGAAGCATAACCTACCAAGCAGGAAGTATCTGAAGTAGCTCCTACCAAATCTGACGACAATTTGAAATCAAAACCTGTAATTTCACACAATGCTTTCACACATTTTTCCGCATATCCCGGTTCCGCACAAATGCCTGTACCAATAGCGGTAGCACCCATATTTACTGTCAGGAAGTCTGCCGCAGCTTCATTCAAATGACGAATTTCATCTCTCAATATACTGGCAAAACCATTGAATGTCTGACCTAAAGTCATAGGAACGGCATCTTCCAGCTGAGTACGCCCCATTTTGATGATATGCGCAAACTCTTCTCCTTTCTTATGGAATGCACCAATCAGCGATTCCAAATAAGGCAGAAAACGAAGATGAGAATAATACATGCCAATATGGATTGCAGTGGGATAAGCATCATTCGTTGATTGCGAGCAGTTCACATGGTCATTAGGAGAGCAATATTGATACTCGCCACGTTTGTGTCCCATAATCTCCAAAGCACGGTTAGCAATGACTTCATTAGCATTCATATTGGTAGAAGTACCGGCACCTCCCTGAATCATGTCTACCGGGAATTGCTCATGATGCTCACCATTTAAGATTTCCTGACACGCCAACACTATGGCATCTTTTTGTTCTTTAGTCAATAAACCTAACTCATAGTTAGCCATTGCAGCTGCCATTTTCGTAATGGCAAGACCGTTGATAAACAACGGATATTCATTTAGATGAAATTTACTTATTGGGAAATTTTCTATGCCTCTTAGAGTCTGCACACCATACAATGCACTGGCCGGAATTTCGCGGGTACCAATTAAATCACTTTCTACTCGGGTTTCTTCTGTAAGTTTTGTTTCCATGATCAGGTTATTTATTAGTTTATCATTTCTTATTTTATACAGCAAAGGTATAAACTAACATTTTGATATCAAAATATAATCTGATATAATTTCAAAATATTATTTTATACTTATTTTTCGAAATAAAGCAGACAACAAACTTACATTATGAAAGTTCATTCAGTTAACAAAGTCTTATATCCTTTGAAGTTCATTCAAAAAACAGACATAAAAAAAGGCGTCCATTCAGAACGCCCTTATTCTATTTTTTAACTTCGGAACTCTTATTTAACCTTTATTCTATCAAAGCCTTCTCCAAATACACCAATGACAGCACTTTGTGATACAAATGCATTCGGATCTATATCTTTTATCAAACGGAATATAGTAGTAGACTCACGTTTTTTTGCCAGCACAAACATCATTTTCACACCCGCACCGGTATAACAACCTACTCCGTCAATGAACGTCACTCCTCGATGAAGGTCTTTATTTATGCGATGCCCTATTTCTTCATGCTTCTTAGAAATAATAAAGAATTGCACTGACTGACGGGCACTATTTACTACCTGATCCAAGACAAAGCTGGATATAAACAAGACAACATATCCATATACCACCTTCTCCCAATCATGCAATACAAAATAACTGGAAGAGATAATAACCAAATCACACATCAAAATAACCCGGCCCAAAGTAATATCACGATACTTATTGACAATAGCAGCTATAATATCCGTACCTCCTGTGCTACCATTGGCAGAAAAAGCGACACCAATACCACCTCCGCAGAAAAAGGCTCCCAAGACACAAGCCATGAAAGGTTGGTCATGTATTAAAGACTCTCCCCCGGTCAAATCCTGTATGATAGGCAGAATAGAACTCAGCACAAATACAGCATAGATGGTTTTCACACTAAACTTCCATCCCAAAATAACCAAAGAAAGTATCAACAATGCTCCGTTTATTCCCAAATAGGTGTACTGAACCGGCAAACCGGTAGCCCAATAAACAATAGAAGCAATACCTGGCACCGCACCCGAAGGAAGGTCATTAGGTAACAAAAAGACGGTCCATCCAATAGCATACATCAGCATACCAAGAGCAATCAACATATAATCCCTTAGTTCTCTGATAATCCGTTGCTTACGCGTCGTAATAAAGACTGAATCCATGTGAGTTTTCCTTTATAAAATCATATTGTCCGCAAAAGTACAAAAAGATTGAATCACTTGGCTTCAAAAGGTGACATTTTTTCAAGTAAAAAGTCCTGTTAGTCCGATTTATCAAAAACAACAGTGCCTTTCACCCTTTATTATTCTTTAGGATGTAAATACCAATCTTTATAATCCGCGCCAAAAGAATCTCTCCACTGTTTAAACTCGGGATAATAGGTAGTAATAGACACCTTCTCTGAAGGCCATCTAAATTCACTGTTACTGATATTTATAGCGAAAGGCATATTATCTTCTGCTATATAATACATTGGGATACCATTGGAGTCTTGACTCAAATCACTACCCGTACCACGTAAACTCTCATCAGCTACGCTTGTCGGCTTATAGCCTGACAAATGTACTTCATGAGAACGTTTATTCACAAAAATGAAAGAATTGTAAGGCGGATAAGCATCCATGTCGCTTACTTTATCATATTTTTTAAATCCGATCACTACAGTCACAGGCTTTTTGAGAACAGGCTTTATATCAGAAAAAAGTATTAATACAGGCTTTTCTATTCCCGGCTCAAAGTTTTTTCCGATCACATTACCTTCTTGACTCACCTGCACCAAATCTATATGCTCCTTCCCTACGTAATCCAACTGAAAACCAAACCCATTTGTATAAGTAGCACCATCATTCATCGGAGTAAAAGTAGTAGTGGTGCGCACCAATGCGTTAGAAGATTTATCTTTCACAACTGTACTGGAATAATATATCACAACATCATTCATATCGTAATCATTCTTATCAGGCCAATTGTCCTCATAAGCCAAAGACCCTTTGACTACATACGAAATTTCACCCTTATTTACTTCATCCGGTATATTAGGAGTAGGTTCTACAGAAGAAGAAGCAGACGCCATAATAGCAAACTGTACATCATTAAAACGCATGTCCACATTATCTTCCATAGCCATAAAGAAACAATTGTCCAGTTCCGGATCACTTAACAAAACTGAACGTTGCTCTTTATTATCGTTATATGCAGGATTAGAATAACGAGGAAAAACACCCTTTTCTTTTCCAAATCCCATTCCCAATAAAATCCATCCAATATGAGTACCTTGGGGAAATTCATCTTCATACTTGCTTTGTTCCTTATTCCAATATTTTAGTTTTATTTGCTCACCGACTAAAGATTTAGGAGCATTCCTACTGGAACGTGGAATCAGGATGGTCTTTTTTATGGTAGCTATGTCCACAGACTCTCCTTCTTTATAAGTATAATAAGCAACCATATCCTCCCACGCAGTAGACGAGAAATCAAAATAAGTCGCAACCAAACCTGTAGATTTAGTTATTACCATATCATTACTCCCTGAAGTACGTAGTTCCGGAAACCTTTCCAGCAAATTACGATTATCTACTACTATAGAACGGCTTAAATTACTGCATCTCTCTAAAAAAGCACCGGGTATATCCAACTTTTCAGGCAACAAATAATCAGGAACCCCATTTTCATTCCAATTACCCAATACATCATATCCGTCAGGATAACTCACTCCTCCCATTACCGCTCTAGAATGCCCGTTGGCAGACAGTTGTGCCTTATAATCAACATAATTAAAGGTTAGTCCGTCAGATAGAAATTCCAATTCAACAGGTGATACGACCAACACATTATCAGTTACCAGCCATACCTTTTTCAAATAAGCCGGCAAAGATACTTTTGAAAAAAATCTACCATTCATATCAGTCGAAGCGGCATAAATGGGATTTATATCTTTAAATTCCCAAGTATTTCCAACTAATTCCATAGGATATTCATCATACAGATAAAAAGCAGTCTGTACTTTCATGCCATAATCAATGATAAGTTGACTATTACGGACAGTAGTAAAATCAAAAAAATCGTCTTTATTGATTTTTTCCTCCTCTTCTTCCTCTTCCCCCGTATATATATCATGCATATTACGCAAGCAAGACACAAAGAAAACTGATAAGCAGATGATCCAAAATTTTGTTTTCATAAAGTAGTGCGTGATTATTTTCGACAAATATAGCCATAAATAACTAAAAAACAACTAAATAGTCAGAAAAAAAACTGTCCCCCGACTCACGTCGGAGAACAGCCACAACACAAACACAAAATAAAACACGACAAAACTACTATGCAATTTTTTAGCCTGCTCTATGTTTTGAGTAACATAACTACCGCCAATCAGGTATTCACATATCCAAGAGGGGTTTCAGGTTATTTGCATCTATAAAACGCCACACTAGCGTCCTTTGTTCATCGGTCTTTCTAAAAATATCTTAATTCTTATTGAATTCCTCTTTCTCTTAGTTTCAGCTGCCAGTTCCAAGCCGAACGTAGAGTGTCCTCCAAATTGGCTTCTGCCTTCCATCCCAACTCCTTATTAGCAAAATCAGGATTAGCCCATACCTTCTCAATATCTCCGGCACGACGACCCACGATCTGATAATTAAGTTTCACACCGGTAGCTTTTTCAAACGTATTGATCAGTTCCAATACAGAAACGCCTTTACCCGTTCCAATATTAAAGACTTCCACCTTCTCCTTCTGCTTGTTATTCAAAATGCGATCCATTGCGATAACGTGAGCCTTCGCCAAATCCACTACATATATATAGTCACGGATGCAAGAACCGTCCGGTGTATCATAATCATCCCCGAACACACTCAGTTTTTCACGAATACCCATCGCTGTCTGAGTAACATAAGGTAGCAAATTTTGTGGAACCCCATTAGGTAATTCACCTATTAATGCAGTGGGATGTGCGCCAATAGGATTAAAGTAACGCAACATAATAGCATTGATAGGCGATCCCGAAGCAACTGTATCACGAATAATTTCTTCATTGATCTGTTTTGTATTACCGTACGGAGACTCAGCCTTCTTAATCGGAGCCTCTTCCGTTACAGGAAGAACATCGGGCTGGCCATACACCGTACATGATGATGAAAAAATAATACCTTCTACTCCATGTTTCGGCATTAACTCCAACAGGTTAATCAATGAAACCAAGTTATTGCGATAATACAACAACGGTTTTTGTACCGATTCACCCACAGCCTTGCTAGCCGCAAAATGAATAATACCTTTTATACCCGGATATTTAGTAAACAGCTTATCCATTCCCTCAAGATCCAAGCAATCCAACTTTTCAAATGCAGGACGGATTCCTGAAACCTTTTCTATATTATCTACCACATCGGCGCTTGAGTTGGACAAATTGTCCACAATCACTACGTCGTAACCGCTATTTTGCAGCTCTACTACCGTATGAGAACCGATGTAGCCGGTTCCTCCTGTTACTAAAATTCTTTCTTTCATAATACTTAATATTCTGTCGTTTTCTAATAGGTTCAAAACAACTTCGACGGATAGATCCCTTTTCGTATCATATCATTGATACGAAGCAGAACTTGTATCTTGTCATCATGCGATACCAACCCCATCCATCTGGCAGGTGTCTCAATCACTTTCACCCTGACCCCGTCAGCAATACGCTCATTCATAAAAGCCGGAATAGAATAATGGGCTTTCATATCCATTCCATTCTCATCTATGAACTTATCGAACGCCTTCTTCATCTCACCGAATACCTGCGGAGTAAATCCCCACATATTCATTGAAACCAAGCTGTTGTCATCCAAAGCCACCCATTTATGTAATTCATTAGGATACATCGGATTTCCACTTATCCGTTCTACTCCTACACGGTCTGTAACGGACAACAGATATCCCTTTTCATCCACTTCACAAATACCACGGGTAACCCCTCCGCTTTCCGCCAATACATTTCTCAGCCTGTAGCAAATATTGAAACTATGGTAGTCAGCTTCTCCCAACATCACCAGATTATTATATAACAATTCAAAACTTTCTCTTTGGTAAAAGTTCACGGCATTTATCACACCGAATGGAGAGTCAATCAACTCTTCTCCCATCAGAACAGCTCTTACCGAACCGTACAGTGCTTTGCGCTTCGGATTACGCTTTTCTTCAGGAATCGTTTCCACATCCTGATAAACATACTCCACTTCTACCACATGTTCGTATTTGCCTGATACCAGTTTCTTGAATTCTTGTTCAAAATGTCTGCTTATGACAAATACGATCTTATTAAATCCGACTCTTACGGCATCATATATGGAAAAATCTAATATTGTTTCGCCATTAGGACCTATTCCCTCCAGCTGTTTCAATCCACCATATTTATTCCCCATAGTGGCCGCGAGTACAATCAAGGTCATAGCCATTTAATCTCTCTATTAATTCTAATGCAAAAATAAGCATAAAAATTGAATTTATGGACAAGAACAATGGATTTCTTTCTAATAAAAAAGTCCGAAGCTGTGCTCCGGACTTCTGAATCGGTTTATTTTAACGATGAAGTGAATTTATTCTATTCCAAACAAAACACCCAAGCCTTTGTCTACACCTGAAAATCCCATGAATGCCATTGCCAGCAGACCGGCAGTAACCAATGCGATAGCCATTCCCTGCATTCCTTTAGGTATATTCACCAAACTTAATTGTTCACGGATACCTGCAAACAACACCATAGCCAAAGCAAAACCAAGAGCTGTAGAGAAGGCATAAACCACCCCCGTCAACAAATCAAAGTCTTTCTGGATTACCAAAATAGCCACACCCAGAATACAGCAGTTAGTAGTAATCAACGGAAGAAAGACTCCTAATGCCTGATAAAGGGCGGGAGATACCTTCTTCAAAATGATTTCCACCATCTGTACCAATGCTGCAATGACAAGGATAAATGCAATGGTCTGCAAATATTCCAACCCGAAAGCATCGAGCACGAATTTCTGGATAAGATAGGTAACAATGGTAGCGATGGTAAGCACGAATGCAACAGCCGCTCCCATACCCGTAGCTGTCTCAACTTTCTTGGATACACCGAGGAATGGACAAATACCCAAGAATTGTGACAACACAATGTTGTTCACAAATATAGCGGTGATAAATATCAATATATATTCCATTTTCTTACTTTTTACGGGTTATGCTTTCTTCAGTTTATTCACAATCGCAATGAGGTAACCCAATGCAATGAAGGCTCCCGGTGCGAGAACGAAAATCAACATTCCGTATTGCTCCGGCATAATAGCGATATCAAACAATTTTCCTGTACCAAGAAACTCACGTACACCACCAAGGATGGTCAATGCAAGTGTAAATCCTAGTCCCATACCCAATCCGTCAAAAAATGAAGGAACAGGACCGTTCTTTGCAGCAAACGCTTCGGCGCGTCCCAGCAAGATACAGTTTACCACAATCAACGGAATAAACAATCCCAAAGTAGCATACAGCGCCGGCACATATGCCTGCATAATCATCTGCAACAAGGTTACAAATGATGCAATAACCACAATGAATGCAGGAATACGCACCATATCAGGAATCAGATTCTTGATAGATGAAATTACCACATTCGAACAAATCAACACAAACATGGTTGCCAGTCCCATACCCATACCATTGATGGCAGAAGAAGTGGTTCCCAATGTAGGACACATACCCAAAAGGAGTACAAACGTAGGATTCTCTTTGACAATCCCGTTCATTAATACTTTAAAATTATTCATAGTCTGCTCCTTCCTTATTTTTTGTTTTTACAATCTTGCTTTGGGCATTCTGCTTTTTTACAGTCCGCCTTGTCGCAGTTAGCAGGATCACATTTACCACCACAAGCAGCTTTGCAGGCAGCAGAGTCACAGGCTTGTCCGCAACAATCCTGAGTTCCCTCACATTGTGCCTTAGCTGCTTTGGGGTCATCGGCAGCAGTTTCAGACACCTGCTGTGTCGCACCGCTGGAACCATCCACATTTTGGCCACTATATGCCGCATAAGCATTATTCACAGCTTTCAGAAAAGCACGTGTCGTGATAGTAGAAGCAGTGATTGCATCTATCTGACCGCCATCTTTATTTACAACCAATGCTTTCTGTCCCGGATTCATACCAGTAATATCGCCTTTGCCGCCTTTCTTAAACCAATCGGCTGCCTTTGATCCCAGTCCCGGAGTTTCTGCATGACTCAACAAAGAATAGTCTATAATATTACCCTCTTTATCGAAACCTACCAATACATTCAACGCACCACCAAAACCATTTGCAGAAGACTCTACGGCTGCACCAATAAATTCTCCTCCTTTGGTTGCTTTATATATCTTATAAGTAACGCCTTCCAATTCTATGGTTTCAGGAGCTTCGGCAGGATTATTGTCAAATCCCGGAACTACGATAGCAATGGCATCACTCAAAGCCTTGGCATTAGCCTGTGCAATGGGTTCCTTTGTCAACTCATTCACATAACCCAGCAATGCTCCGGCTACCACGGTTACGCCTGTCAGCACGATAACCATGTTTTTCAAAGATGATTCTAGTTTTTTCATTTCTTCACGACCTCCCCGAATCTTTTAGGTTTACAATAAGTATTGATTAACGGAGTGAATGCGTTCATAATGAATATAGCGAAAGACATACCTTCGGGATATGCACCGAACAAACGGATAACCACCGTCAGGAAACCGATAGCCACACCGTAAATAATCATACCTTTATGAGTCATAGGCGAAGTAACATAGTCGGTTGCCATGAAAATAGCTCCCAACATCAAACCACCTGTAAACAAGTGAGCCAACGGAGATGCGTAAGCAACCGGATCAACCAAATGCATCAGCCCGGCAAATACAAATACTGTCACCAGAATAGATACAGGAATATGCCAGGAAATAATCTTTTTCCATAGCATATATCCCAGACCAAGCAATAAAGCCAATGCACTCACCTCACCTAGTGAACCCGGGTTATTACCCAGAAACAGACTTAATGTATCGGGCAACTGACCTAAAGCATTTGCATCACCCTTTACAGCCATTTTCATCAATGCCAGCGGAGTAGCACCGGTTTCAGCATCGGTATAACTTCCCCATTGTTGAACCAACGGCCATGAAGTCATCTGCACAGGAAAAGAAATCAGCAGGAAGATACGACCTACCAGCGCGGGATTGAAAGGATTACAACCCAATCCGCCGAAAGTCATCTTGCCCACACCGATTGCCACCAACGCACCGATGATAATAATCCAAAGCGGCAAGTTGGAAGGCAGATTGAATGCCAGCAACACACCGGTTATAATAGCCGAACCATCACAGATGGTAGAGCGTTCTCTCTTCAAAATAAACTTGGTAATCGCCCATTCGAAGAATACACAGGCGGCAACCGAGGTCAAGGTCACCACCACGGCGCCCAGTCCGAACATATAAAATGACACCAGCAACGCAGGTATCAACGCAATGAGTACACCATACATATTCTTCTGTATGCTGTCACCGCTATGAACGTGAGGCGATAATGATACTATTAATTTATTAGCCATACTATTTTGTCGAATTATTTTTTAGCATTACGTGCACGGATGATACCGCCTACTGTGCCCTTACCCAAACGGATATAGTCCAGCAAATAACGATGAGACGGACATGTAAACTGACACGAACCGCACTCGATGCACGACATTACATCTTCTTTTTCTACTCTCTCCCAGTCCTTATGAGCTGAAAGTGTCGCCAACAAGAAAGGCTCCAATCCCATAGGACACACACTGACGCACTTGGCACAGCGGATACAGGGCTGAGCTTCCGCACGGGCAGCTTCCTTATCATTCATAATCAGCACACCCGAACTACCTTTACAAATGGGAACTTCCGTATTAACCAGTGCTTTACCCATCATCGGACCGCCACCTATCACTTTTCCCGTATCTTCGGGCAAACCGCCAGCCGCATCAATCAGCTGGCTCATCGGGGTACCCATACGGGTGAGGAAGTTGGAGGGATTCTTGACAGACTTACCCGTAACAGTCACGATACGTTCAAACAAAGGTTTGTTTTTCTGAACGGCTTCATAAACGGCAAATGCAGTACCTACATTCTGAACTACCGCACCCACATTGATAGGAATAGCGGGAGGAGCAGGAACCTGGCGACCGATCACAGCATCTATCAACTGTTTCTCACCACCTTGCGGATATTTCACCTGCAAAGGAACTACCTCTATACCGGGATACTGAGCAGCCTTTTCAGTCATCAACTTAATAGCATCCGGTTTATTATTTTCAATACCGATATATCCCTTGGTCACTTTTGCAGCTTTCATCAGGATGCTTACACCCACCAGTACTTCGTCTGCCTTTTCCAGCATCAAACGATGATCGGCAGTGAGGTAAGGCTCACATTCTACAGCATTGATAATTACACATTCCGCCTTGCAGCCCGGAGGAGGAGAAAGTTTCACATGAGTAGGGAAACAAGCACCGCCCATACCTACTACACCTGCATTTTTCACTTTAGCAACGATTTCTTCGGGTGTGAGAGCACACTCTTTCACCAATGTCGAACTGCGGTCTATTGATTCTTCCCATTCGTCACCATCCACATCGATAAAGATAGCCGGCTTGCGGTAACCGCTAGCATCGATTACGGCGTCTACCTTGTTCACTTTACCGGATACAGACGAGAAGATGGCTGCTGAAACAAAGCCACCCGCCTCAGCAATCTTCGTACCTACCTTCACCACATCGCCTTTTTTCACGATGGCAGTAGCAGGAGCACCGATATGCTGTGACAAAGGAAATACCGCTTGCTTAGGAAGTGCAAGTGTTTCAATGGCTTTGCCTGCTGACAATTTATTTTCTGCTGGATGTACTCCACCAATTCTAAATGTCTTCACTGTTATATCTTTTTAATTTTTACTTACTTTGAATTTTGATTATGCTTCCGTTTTCGGAGCCTCAGCTTTCACCGCTTCCGCTTTCGGAGTTTCCACCTTTGAAGCCTCTACTTTTACAGCAGGTTTTGCAGCAGCCTCACCAGCCGGCACTTCTACTTTCGGTTTACGTGGCGGGAAATTGATAGCTTGGATAGCCCCTTTCGGACATTCCGATTCGCATTTACGGCAAGACTTACACTTAGCCGGATCAATGTATGCCAAATTATTTTCCAACGTAATGGCTTCGAACGGACACACTTTCACACACTTTCCACAACCAATACAACTAGCCTTGCAAGCTTTGTTGGCAACAGCTCCCTTATCCTTGTTCACACACATCACCACTACGCGGCGGTTGTTCTTTCCTTTCGGACGAATTTCAATGATCTTACGCGGACAAGCTTTGCTGCAAGCCCCACAAGCTGTACATTTTTCTTCGTCCACTTCCGGAAGACCGGTTTCAGGATTCATGTGAATAGCATCAAACTGACACGCTTCCACACAATCACCACAACCCAGACAACCGAATGTACAACCCGTCTCACCACCTGAAGTGGCATGAGCGATGGCACACGATTTAGCTCCGTCGTACAGAGCAGTACGAGGGCGATTTTCACAACTACCGTTACATCTTACCACCGCAACTTTCGGTTCAGCAGCAACGGCTTCCAATCCCAAAATGGCAGCTACTTTCTCCATTACCGGAGCACCACCAACCGGACATAACTTACCCTCCAGTGAACCGGCATCGGCAGCCTTCACGCAGGCACCGGCAAAACCAGAGCAACCGGGATAACCACATCCACCGCAATTCGCCTGAGGAAGCACTTCGCTCACCTTGGCAATCCGCGGATCTTCATACACAGCAAACTTCTTAGAAGCGGCATACAAGATTACCGCGGCAATCAAGCCAATCGCTCCCAACGAAATTACTGCAACCAGAATTAAATCCATAAATTTTAGTTAGTTATTTATTAATTATTTTTTATTGGTTCAAGCGTAAATGAAAACTTCTTGCTCAACTTATTCCTGCATACATATATAATAAGGTAATACGGGAGCAAGGCTGACAAAGCAACAAGCGCCGACCTTAACTCATCCCCCCCCGTAAGACGCATGGAAATAAATAAAGTAATCAGCAATACCAAGAAAGGGATACCAAAAGCCAGCAATACGGCTTGCATCCCCATGGAAGTAGTACCATAAATCATCACCTCCTCACCTATGCGGTAAGAAGATGCCTTCATGTCAAAAACATCAATCAGTTTCTCTTTACTTTCAGATGCATTGCAATGCCCTTTCACACTACAAGCCGAACAGGCAGAAGTTTGTACGATTCTCACCCGCACGTGAGAACCTTCAATGTTTTCCACAATACCACGATGTTTGATTATATCGGTCATTTTTGCAAACTCTACATTACAAAACTGCGACAAATGTACGACTTTAATTGGATTCTAAGAAGTATAAAATGATATTTTCACTATAAAAATCGATTTTTTGTGTGGAGAAATTAAAATTAGAAGCAAGAAAAGGAAGAAATATTTAATTTTCCTCCTTTCTACTTGTAAGGTATATAATTTATTTCATTATCACATAGCCTGCATCCAACAGTTTTTGACGAATGGATGCTATATGTTCCTCGTTTCTGGTTTCCATAACGACACGAAGGGCACATCCGGTGACATCTGCACTCTCACTATTTCGCTCATGATGTACAGAAATTACATTTCCTCCCTGCTCTGCGACAATTTTGCTGACTCCCAACAGCTGCCCCGGCTTGTCTATCAAGTCCAAAGTTACTGCATAGGTACGTCCCGACTTCGCCATACCGCGACTGATGACACGGCTCAATATCGTCACATCAATATTGCCTCCGGACACCAGGCAGACAGTTTTCTTACCCTTTACCGGTACTTTATTGAACATGGCTGCGGCAACAGACACAGCTCCCGCCCCCTCTGCAACAATCCGCTGGCGTTCTATCAATGCCAGAATAGCTGCGGCAATCTCGTCCTCAGTCACAGTTACAACTCCGTCCACATACTGATTTACCAAGTCAAAAGTATTTGTTCCCGGCTCTTTCACCGCGATTCCATCGGCAAAAGTGGAAACAGAGTGAAGACGCTCAATACGCGAATGAAGAATAGAATTTGCCATACTGGCCGCACCCAACGCCTGTACGCCATATACCTTGACAGATGGTTTCAAAGCCTTCAACGCATAAGCCACTCCCGAAATCAGTCCTCCCCCACCAATGGGAACAATGACTACCTCCACATCCGGCATTTCCTCCAATAATTCCAAACCGATAGTACCTTGTCCGGCTATCACGTTCTCGTCATCAAAGGGATGAACAAAAGTATATCCCTTTTCATCACGCAATTGCAGGGCTTTCTGATAAGCATCATCATAGACTCCCGGAACCAAACAAACTTCCGCCCCATAATGCTTCGTAGCCTCAACTTTAGATATAGGCGCTCCTTCCGGAAGACAAATCAACGACTTGATACCGCACTTAGTGGCAGCCAATGCCACCCCTTGCGCATGATTACCGGCAGAACAGGCTATCACGCCTCTCGCCTTTTCTTCATCGGACAATTGGGAAATCTTGTAATAAGCACCACGCACTTTAAACGATCCTGTGAGTTGCAGGTTTTCGGGCTTCAGATAAACTGTACTCTCAGGATTTATCTGAGGAGCATAAATCAAATCAGTGCGACGGACAACCTCTTTCAGGACATGAGCCGCTTTGTATATTGCATCTAATTGTAGCATAGGTATAACACTCTTGTTTTTAAATTGGGTGCAAAGCTACAAATAAAATTGATTCCTTACACTCACATACAACGTAAAATTGTATTCTTTTCTCTTTGTTCTCCTTTTCACTTGTCGACAGAGTTCACACTCAAGGAAGTATGTAAAAGCCCCGGCAGCACTATCGTTTTCATTTTGACACTCCTTATCTGCTGTCTTATTTTAATTTCGACGTAATCTGTTTATTGCTCTCGGCTACTTCCACCAGATAAACACTGGCACAAATAAGAACAATCGCCGCCAACTGTGTCCATGAGAAGCGATCCTGCCCCAAAACAAAAGAAGTCACCGTAGCAACAATCAATATTAAATACCCGTAAATGGCTACTAATGTCGTTTTCAGATATTTCAGCCCGAGAGGAAGTAATAAATAACTAATGGTGGTAGGAAATACCAAAACAAAAAGCAAGACCAACATAGGCGTAGAGAAAAGTGACATTTTCAGTATAGGAGCATCAAAACCATAAATCGTATTGACAACAACAGCCATAACAGCCGCCCCTAAAAAAGTATATTTTAACATCGTCATATCTCCCACTCCTTTTAACAGACGGTTACTGAAAACAAGATAGACGGCATAAACCAATGAACTGGCCAAACACATCAAATTACCTAACGGAGCATTGGAGGCAAGATCGTCACTAGGTTGTGTGAATATGCATAGAACAGCTCCTCCCAATCCCATTCCAATGCCAAGCACTTTCATCCAGGTTACTTTTTCCTTATAAAACAATACAGAGATAATGAATACCCATATAGGCTCCAAACTGACAAAAATAGAACTGGAAACCGGAGTAGTCTTACTGATACCCAACAAATAAAAAAACATATATCCATAAATACCTAAAGCCCCTAAAATAAAGAGCTGCCATTTCTGACGGATAGTGGAGTTTTCGGGCTTGCAAAATATATCAATAAGCCAAAAAGCGGCGGCCCCAAATACCAATCGGAAAGTAACCCCTGTCACAGGAGCTATCCACAAAGGTAAAAGATACTTCAGTGCGTTCATATTAAGGCCTCCCAACGCTTTGGAGACAACCATGCTAAGGTTTGCTTCAACTTGTCTATTCATACTTCATTGTTATGTTATTACGTGGGTATTTTTCTTATAAACTCAGTTTTTCCTGCTTCATCACAATAAACATCCCCATCAAGGCTACCATCAGATTAAGCCAGAAGGCAAAGGTTTGCGAATGAGAATGGAACAGATTCTGAAAAGCATCCACAATAAACGGACAAAGCAGTATGGCCACATAATTCATCGCCATGACAAAAGCAAGTGCCAACGTCACTTTGTGAGGAACCGCCACATCAGAAGTCTTATCATAAATCAACGGTTGGATAATACCGTATGAAAGCCCGTTCAGAATACATCCCAAAGCAATCAGTATTTCGGAACGACTAAGCAGAATAATCCCCATTCCGCAGGCTATCATCAACAAACAAACCATATAGATACGACGGCCCAAGACCTGCACTATCTTATTCAGGACAAAACCCGGTGCCATAATAGCGAGAAAAAACAAAGATATCAAGATGCCTGCCCTACCACTGGACAGCCCATATTCTTCCATCAGGAAAGGCAGATTGAAACTAATAATAATCACCAGATAAGTAGCCAATCCGTAAAAAGCCATCAGCTTGACCAAAGCCTTGACATTAATTCCCCGCTTACCCATTTCCCTGACAGTTTCGGCTGGAATATCATCAGAGGAATGATAACCGGAGAGATCTTTTTTCAGATAACGAGTAAGGAAAACGGATACAAAAGGAAACAGATAGACCAAAAACGGCAAATGCCAGTTCACTTCTGCCAGATATCCTGTCAGCGTAGTGGCAAGCACCAGCGTGATATTGGTGATGGCAGAACTGTAACCAAATTGCTTTGTACGGTAACTTCCCACAAAATAACGGGATATCAATCCGGTAGAAAGCGGAACAATCAATCCCGACCCCATCCCCAACATGGCGCTGACGGCTATCAACTGCCACATTTTATCAGAAAGCAGATAAAGAATACCACTCGCCCCGAAAAGAGCCAGCCCTATCTGCAACAACAAAAGGTTGTTCACTTTCTCTGTCAATTTACCTGATAACAAGATAAAGGGTATGATAAGAAGTGACGGCAACGAAGACAACATCTGGATCTCCAGATCTGTAGCAGAGGGAAATATTTTATTCAAATCTCCCAAAATGGGCGACACCGCCAGTCCCGGCAATGCATTGAGTGCCGAGATGGAAAATATACCTACTAACGTAATGAGGGGAATGGTCCCCTGCCCTGTTTGTACTTTCATAATGAAATCGGTTTAGATTGTGATAGAAACAAAGTGTAAAAGAATTGGTTCAAAGCCGGTTTATAATTGGTCAATGCAATCATGTGCCCATATGCTACTATGCCAATTGGCTGCGCTATGTTCCGCATGACACATTATCCCCCATAAATTAAAAAACATAAAATCAAGAAACTTTTCTCCAAACCTCCTGTTGAGGGAGAAAAACGCGGGAAACTCCCATGTTTTCCATTGTATTACTAATCTAAACTTTAAGTAAAATGAAAGAATGTAATTGTGATTTGAGAGACGGTGACGCAAAGACAGCCGTGTTTGGTTCAAACGAAATGCTACAGCCTGCCCCGGTAGATACCATCCCTATGGAACCTACCACCCCACAGATTGCTTATCAAATGGTAAAAGACGAAACATTCGCCCAAACCCAGCCACGCCTTAACCTGGCCACTTTCGTTACCACCTACATGGACGACTATGCCACCAAACTGATGAACGAAGCCATCAGCATCAACTACATTGATGAAACAGAATATCCTCGTATCGCAGTGATGAATGCCAAATGTATCAATATCATGGCTAATTTGTGGAATTCGCCCGAACAGGCAAAATGGAAAACCGGAGCACTGGCTATCGGCTCCAGCGAGGCTTGTATGCTGGGAGGAGTAGCCGCCTGGTTACGCTGGAAAGACAGACGTAAAGCTCAGGGGAAACCGACTGACAAGCCTAACTTTGTCATTTCAAGCGGTTTTCAGGTTGTTTGGGAAAAGTTCGCCCAACTTTGGCAAATTGAAATGCGCCAAGTACCTCTCACCTTGGACAAAACCACTCTGGACCCCGAAGAAGCACTGAAGATGTGTGACGAGAACACCATCTGCATCGTTCCCATCCAAGGTGTGACATGGACAGGTTTGAACGATGACGTGGAAGCGTTGGACAAAGCACTGGATGCCTACAACGCCAAAACCGGCTATGATATTCCTATCCATGTAGATGCTGCAACCGGCGGTTTCATCCTGCCGTTCCTCAATCCCGACACAAAATGGGACTTCCGCTTGAAATGGGTTCTCTCCATCAGCACTTCCGGCCACAAGTTCGGACTGGTTTACCCGGGACTGGGATGGGTAGTATGGAAAGACAAGAAATACCTTCCGGATGCCATGTCGTTCAGTGTCAATTATCTGGGTGCGAACATCACACAGGTTGGTTTGAACTTCAGCCGTCCCGCCGCACAGATTCTGGGACAGTACTACCAATTTATCCGTCTGGGATTCCAAGGATACAAAGCCATCCAATACAATTCCATGGAAATCACCAAGTACATCCACAGCGAAATAGCCAAGATGGCTCCGTTCGTAAATTACAGCGATGACGTAGTAAATCCTTTGTTCATCTGGTACATGAAACCCGAATATGCAAAGAATGCCAAATGGACTCTGTACGATTTGCAGGCTAAATTGCAGCAAAGCGGCTGGATGGTTCCTGCCTACACCTTGCCGGAAAATATCCAGAATTACGTAGTTATGCGTGTTGTGGTACGTCAGGGATTCAGCCGTGACATGGCGGATATGTTGTTGAACGACATCAAGAATGCCATCTGCGAGTTCGAGAAACTGGAATATCCCACTCCTACCCGCATCGCCCAAGACAAGAATATCGCTGTAAAAGGTACTGTGTTCACTCACAATGCCCATAGCAACGCCGCTAAAAAATAAGCATAGATAACAATAATGCAACCATCCGCCGTTAAGGTAGATGGTTACTTCAATCAAATTAATTTATGGAAAGAACTATAACTATCCAGCAAATAAAGGATGTTGCCCAGGAGGCTTACAATCTGTACAAGGACAATACAGACGGTAAGAACGCCGACTACATCCCTTATCTGGCAAATATTGATCCCAAACTGTTCGGGATCAGTATCTGTCTGATGAACGGAGAAATCATCCAACTGGGTGACTCTCAGTACCGTTTTGGTATCGAGTCCGTTTCCAAGGTGCTGACCGCCATCCTGGTACTCCGCCAATACGGTGCTCCCAAGGTGCTCGAAATGATTGGCGCCGATGCTACCGGACTGCCGTTCAACTCCATCATGGCCATCTTGTTGGAAAACGACCATCCGTCCACCCCATTGGTAAACGCCGGCGCCATCTCGGCCAACAGTATGGTGCAACCCGTAGGAAACAGCGATGCCAAGTGGAAAGCCATCGTAGACAATATGACCGAACTATGCGGAAGTACCCCGCAACTGATCGACGAACTGTACCGGTCAGAGTCGGCGACAAATTTCAACAACCGTTCCATCGCCTGGCTATTGAAAAATTATAACCGTATCTACGATGACCCCGATATGTCGCTCGACCTCTACACCCGCCAGTGTTCCATGGGCATCACTGCAGAACAGTTGTCCATCTGTGGAGCCACCATCGCCAACGAAGGATTGAACCCGAACACCAACAAGCAAGTGTTCGACAAAGCCCTCTCCCCGAAAATCACCTCCATGATAGCTACCGTAGGTTTCTATCAGCACACAGGCGACTGGCTTTACACTTCGGGAATTCCTGCCAAGACAGGCGTAGGAGGCGGTGTCATGGGCGTAATGCCGGGTGTCATGGGCATTGCAGCCTTCGCGCCTCCTCTGGATGACGCCGGCAACTCCGTGAAAGCACAGCTTGCCATCAAGCATATTATGAACAAACTGGGCATGAACGTATTCAATGGCCATCGCATCCACGTGCAATAATCCATTTCGTTCCCATAGGAAAACCGGTATTTCTCTCACTCCGAGAGGAGTACCGGCTTTTTAATTAAAAATTTTTCCCGCTAAAATTTCTCACACTCTTACATTATGCCTATCTTTGCACTGACAAATTCATCATATTATGAAGAACAAAGTCATCCGTAAAGAACCGGACCAATGACGGACTCACGCAGAGAAACCATTGGAGTTCCCTTGGCGGAATATTTGAAAGAGAAATGCTGGAACAGCCCAAAGCGCCCGATGACGTTGATTATGGAATTGAATTAACTATTAAATAACTTTATGAGCAACAAATCAAAAATCGAGATTTGCGCCAACTCCGTGGAAAGTGCTGTGAAGGCACAACAAGCCGGTGCTTATCGTGTAGAACTATGTGCAGGTATTCCGGAAGGCGGAACAACCCCGTCTTTTGGCGAAATCCGTATGGCACGCCAATTATTGAACCAAACAAAACTGCATGTCATTATCCGTCCCCGTGGCGGAGATTTCCTATATTCTCCTATTGAACAAGAAATCATGCTGCATGATATTAAAGTGGCACGCCAGCTGGGTGCGGACGGTGTGGTATTCGGCTGTCTTACCGCAGAAGGCTATGTCGATGTGCCTCTGATGCAGAAACTGATGAATGCGGTAGGCGAGATGAGTGTCACCTTCCACCGTGCTTTTGATATGTGCAGCAATCCCAAAGAGGCCTTGGAACAGATTATCGGACTGGGTATAGACCGGGTTCTTACTTCCGGACAGGAAGCTACCGCCGAAAAGGGAATCCCTCTTCTGAAAGAATTGGTGGAACAGGCCGACGGACGGATCATCATCATGCCGGGATGCGGTGTGAATGCCGGTAATATCCGTAAGATTGCCGAAGAAACCGGAACTTCGGAATTTCATTTCTCCGGACGGAGCAGCGTAGACAGCGGCATGATTTATCGTAACTCAAAAGTATCCATGGGAGGTACTGTAAAGATAGAAGAGTATCTGAAAGACGTTACCGATCCTGACAAAGTAAAAGCCGCCTTGTCCGAACTGGCATTGAAAGACGAAAACGACAAAGCACTGGAAAAGAAAAACAAAAGCCTCAACCCCAAGAAATCAAAGAAAGAGGATGACTGGGACGATGAGGACGATGACTTGGATGATGACAAGTAAACAGATAAGCATAAACGCTATCAATATATTTAACGCGGATATTCAGTTTGCAAACTTGAATATCCGCGTTACTTTTTGTTTATACTGAATCCTACAGCTTATGTATCACCTTCATCAGCTGCTCACCCAGTCCGATGGTATATCCTTGTGACACGAATACCACCCGGTTAAAGGTATCCCCAATGATAAACATAGGCAGGATAGTCTTGTTAGACAACTTCATGCCTTCTGCAATCTGCTTCTGGATGGAACCGTCCACATCAATACCGTAAGTAATGGTAGCCGGTAATCCGGGGAATTCCTGCGGGCGGAACTTCTTGTACTGCTCCTCGTTGGGGAACAACAGCACGATTCCTCTGCCCCATTCATCAAACTCCTTACCCAATGCCGCAATATCACGCAAGGCATGGTTCGTAGGTTCTTGTCCGGCACCCAGTACGGCTACAATGTAGTAACCACGTCCTGTAGTGGCAAGAATAGACTTCAGTTCATCGCTATCTATCGGTTTATAAGTAGATTCCGAGTTGAAGTTACCGATCACCTGAATATCATCCTTACTTTCACGCATCACCAAGTCCACCGTAGTCGTTTCCCCCGGCTTGATGGTAAAGAAAGTCAGCTGGGACAATACGCCGCCGTTGGCCAGACGAGTACCGGTCACCATCACATAATTGCCGGCATCCAGTGCCGTTCCGTTCTTCAACAGATTAGCCCAAGTAGCACCGCCACCCATATCAATATCGCCTTCATCATAATTCAGCAATTTCAAGGTTCCGGCAGGAGTCAGTCTGGAAATAGAGAAATGAGAATAATACTTCGGGTCGGCCAAAGACTTGATCGGCGTATATCTGGCAATAAACTTGCCGGTAGGCGCACTGGCCTGTTCCATCGCCTCAAAGTTCACATCAACAGCACCTTCATCACCCATCAACTGCACTTTTCCGGTCACTTCGTCTATACGTGCAGGAATACCCATGCTGCGTGCCATGGAAACAAAGAAGATATCACGGCTGTGCGCATCGGCTGTACGGGCCTTCCACACCCCTTCCGGAGTAATCGGAGAACCGCCCAGATTGCAATCCTTGTCCACACGGATATTTTCGGCAACCCATGCAACCAGCTTCATCGGATCGGCAAGGTAAGCCTCACGCTCCTGTTCGGGCACTGCTTTCTCAAAGAATCCTTTGTACGGAGTAATCATTTCGTTGCTCACACGCGGATTACGCACAAATCTGCGGAAATAATCGGCATTGGCGCACAGATGTGAATTCATCATGTGGTCTATCAACACTTCGGAACTTACATCGCGAAGGTCTTTGGCGGAAATCTGCTGAAGCAGGTCAATGCCGCCCTTCTTTGACTTGTCCGAACGGAGACGGGCCATAAAGTCACGGATGGTTTCGTGGTTACCACGTGATGCCACCAGCAATTTGGCAACAACATCCTCGTCCAACTGATACTCTTTAGCGAAATGACGGGCCGATTCATCCGTCATGAACGTAGCCACGTAGGCATTGCGGATAGAGTCCTCCAAGGCCATGCGGCGATTGTTCTCCGCACGTTGTTCGGGAGTCACTTCGGGCATATTGGCGCCTTCCACCGGAGGAATGATATCCATATCCAGTGTATAAGCCTCGCCGGCCGTCTTGTCCAGTTTCACGGTCAAGGCATTGTCTTTTCCGAAAGACAGTTTGGAGTAACCGAATTTTCCATCTTTGGAAGCCCATACCAGCATATCCCCTTTTCCGGCTGTCAGGAACGTCTTGCCGTCCGCATCCGTCTGTTTGGAAGCTACGGTATAAAATTCGGCATAGTTATACACCTTGAATTCCACTTTGGCATCAGCCACCGGTTTGCCATCCGCATCCACGATGGCCACATCGGCTTTTGCCGTAGGGGCATAGTTGTCAATCACATTGATTTCCGTATACCGGGGAGTGCGGTACATCACTTCTTCCGGTCCGTTATAACGTCCGAACACCTTGGTGTGCATCAGCATACCCCGTGAAGCGGGAGCGTTGAACCAGCCCAGATTCAGTACCGGTTCGGGTTCGCAAGCACCCAGGAAGTACCATTTGCCATCCACCCAGGCTTCCACCCAGGCATGATTATCATCGGTATGTGCCCAACGCGGCGTATATACCTGGCGGGCAGGGATGCCTACCGAACGCAAGGCGGCTACCGTGAACGTAGATTCCTCGCCGCAACGTCCGTAGGCTGTCTTTACGGAAGCCAGCGGACTACTGGTACGGGCATCAGAGGGAGTATAAATCACCTTCTCATGACACCAGTGGTTCACTTCCAGCACGGCATCATATAAAGAAAGGTTTTTCACTCTGTCCTTCAGTTCCTCGTAGAATACCTTACGGCTGTCGTCCAGATTCTCGTTGTTTACGCGGATGGGCAATACAAAGTGGCGGAACTCGCGTTCGGGAACCACTTTTCCCCACGGCATCTCCTCACGCGCCTTGAAAGCGTAATCCACGTTTTCCAGATAGAATTCACCGGGATGATCCGCTATATCCGCCAAAGGCATATAGGCGTAAAGGAAAGTCATCGCCTCCTTCTGCTCATCGCTCATGGGTTGTTCGAATACCTGGAAGAGGTCACCTTGGGCCAGCGTATCACGCCGTGCCTCAAAATCCTGCTGAACAGCGGCACGTTCAGCCTCATCACTGATCAAATGTTTGTTGTTTGTACACGAGGCACACAGCATCAAGCCTATCCCCGCCGCACACAGAGCCAATAATTTCATCTTGTTGTTTATTTAGGTTAGCAATTTGTTATTGGCTACGAAGATAAGACTTTTTTCTTATTTTTGACGAAGTTCAAGCTATTATTTAGTATCCGCCGGCTCCGATTGTTGCGATTGATAATATTCCTCCTTCCGCTTGTTGGCCTGCTGCACCAGACTGGTGACGTATACCGTGAAAATGGGGAACATCATCATTCCCAGGGCGGCCAGCACCACCGACAGTATTTTCCCCGTAGGAGTGACGGCATAAATATTGCTCCCTACGGTAGTGACATCCATAAACGCCCACCACAGCGCACTCCAGTAGTCCGTCACCATAGGGTTCACCTTATGTTCCAGCACAAAGAAGATAAGACTGGCAAAATACACGGTGGCCATCAGCATGGTGATGTACGAGGTAAACAGTCCGGACGCCTTGCTGCCCGACAGCCAGCCCACCACGATGGCCAGCGCATACCCTCCCCTCAGCAAAGGGATAAAGCGCAGGAAATAACTGATTTCGGGCGAGAAAGTGATGTGATAGAAATCAATGATATTTAAATAAGGTATAGATACCAGCAGGAAAATAAAATGGCTGGTGAAGTATCTTCCTTTTTCTTTCGAGAGGAAAAACTCCAGCAGGAAATCGAACAGGAAAAACATGCATATCCAGAACTGAATCTTCAGATAAGAACCTTGATTCAGGAAAGGGATGTTATGAAAAGTATCTATCGAGATACTTATAACCAGAAAAAGGGACATCAACAGGATGAGTATATGCAAGATCCCGTAAATCCCCCTGCGGGAATAGATGAATGAGGAGAAAGCTGTTTTCATAAACTATACTGATTATATTGTTTTTTCTAGAAACACCCTTCCGGGTGCGATTGTTTCATTCCGGATACCTTCCGGGTTAATAAACCTAAACGGATAAACATCATTTCCAGGGAGTTGTTATAAACTCCGTAAACAAAAAACATACATTTTTTAAAACCTAAACTTTATGGCAAACATTAGTAAATCAGTCAAGCTAGGGGTATTTACCCTCGCTATTATGAACGTGACTGCGGTAGTATCCCTGCGCGGGCTGCCTGCTGAAGCCGAATACGGACTGAGTTCGGCATTTTATTATTTATTCGCGGCCATCGTCTTCCTGATACCTACCTCGTTGGTAGCGGCGGAACTGGCGGCCATGTTCCAGGACAAGCAAGGCGGTGTGTTCCGATGGGTGGGTGAAGCCTACGGAAAGAAATTCGGCTTCCTCGCCATCTTCCTGCAATGGGTGGAAAGCACCATCTGGTATCCCACCGTCCTGACTTTCGGAGCCGTGGCACTGGCATTTATCGGCATGAGTGACACCCATGATATGGCCTTGGCATCCAACCGCTATTACTCACTGGCGGTGGTCTTGATTATCTACTGGCTGGCCACCTTCATTTCACTGAAAGGCATGGGCTGGGTAGGCAAAGTGGCCAAAGTAGGCGGTATGGTAGGTACGATCATTCCTGCCGGCCTGCTGATGGTGCTGGCGGTGATTTACCTTGCTTCCGGCGGACAGAGCCAGATGAACTTTGACGGCAACTTCTTCCCCGATTTCAGCAACTTCGACAACCTGGTACTGGCTTCCAGCATCTTCCTGTTCTATGCCGGTATGGAAATGGGCGGTATCCACGTAAAAGACATGGAAAATCCTGCCAAGAACTATCCGAAAGCCGTATTCATCGGTGCGGCTATCACCGTGATCATCTTCGTGCTCGGCACCTTCGCACTGGGGATCATCATTCCCGAAAAGGACATCAACCTGACACAGAGTCTGCTGGTAGGCTTTGATAATTACTTCAAGTATGTCCATGCTTCGTGGTTGTCGCCTATCATCGCCGTGGCTTTGGCATTCGGTGTGCTGGCAGGCGTGTTGACCTGGGTGGCAGGTCCGTCCAAAGGTATCTTCGCAGTGGGCAAAGCAGGTTATCTGCCTCCCTTCTTCCAGAAGACCAACGCCAACGGCGTACAGAAAAACATTCTGCTGATCCAAGGCCTTGCCGTAACCTTGCTCAGCCTGCTGTTCGTTGTGATGCCTTCCGTACAGAGTTTCTACCAAATCCTGTCACAGCTCACCGTATTGCTTTACCTTATCATGTATCTGCTGATGTTCAGCGGCGCCATTTATCTGCGTTACAATATGAAAAAGGCCCCGCGCCCGTTCCGCATCGGCAGCAAAGGCAACGGACTGATGTGGCTCATCGGCGGTCTGGGTTTCTGTGGTTCACTACTGGCATTCGTGCTCAGCTTCATTCCGCCCAGCCAGATTGCGGTAGGCAGCAACACCGTATGGTTTGCCGTTTTGATTATCGGCTGCATCGTGGTAGTCGCAGCTCCGTTCATAATCTACGCATCGCGCAAACCGTCATGGGTAGACAAGGATACACAGTTCGAACCGTTCCACTGGGAAGAACAGGCCACAACGGCACAGACAGCGGCTCCGGTTTCCGGCGCGGCTAAAAGTTCCGCTTCAAGCGCCTCTACAAACGCTGCCGCCGGACCGGCCTCTCAAAGTACCCCGTCTCCGGAGCAACACAAATAACCCCCGCTGACGGGTTGGCCCATTCCTTTTTATCACAGGCAATTCCGGTTCCTTGAAAAGCAAGAAGCATGTTTTTCAAGAAGCCGGAATTGCTGTTTTCCACCAACCGGGATGGTTATTTCCCTCTCTCTTCCAATAATTTCCTGTAAATCATAGCCGGAATTAAAGAAACATTCCTATCTTTGTCCCCCGGTTCACTTAATAATCACGTTTGACATGAAGCATAAGGCCTTTTTCATTTTTATGACAGCCCTTCTTATAGGGAGTCCGCTTTATGCACAAAAATATAAAATAGCCCTTATCCATTCCTACCAGGAAGGGTACAGCGGTGCAGGCATTGTAAACAAACTGTTTGTCAAAGGACTGAAAGACCAGCAAATAGACTTCCAGCTGCGCACCTTTTATCTGGATTGCGAGAAATACGAATCCGTAGAAGAAGAGCGACGGATTTCCGAGTTTGCAGATTCCATCCGCTCATGGGGAGGAGATTTGATTGCCGTGCTCGATGATCAGGCAACCTACTCTGTCATGGCTTGCGGAAACCCGTATATCAGGCAGGTTCCCGTCGTATTCAGCGGGGTGAATTATCCCAACCAAGAGTTGCTGGCACAATATCCCAACATTACGGGCTACATAGACAAACCCGATTACCTCACCACCTGCCGGATGATAGAACGCATCATGGGCAAAGTCCGCATCCACATCCTGAACGGGCGGACCGTGCTTGACCGCCTTATCTGGAAAGACCTGAGCGAACAATGCAAAGGATCGGAAATCACCCTCCACCAATGGAAAAGACAAGAGGCCCGGCCCGACAAGCTGAATATCCCCATCAGTGACAAAGATGATACCGAATATGAATCCCTGTACGAAAAGCTGAACGAATACAACCAATTGGACTCCACCGTCGTAGTCCGCCTGTCCAGTGATTCCGTAGCTGCCCGCGACCTGATGTGGCTGTCCAGCGGAGTCTTCCAATACTCCCTGTTCCTGTATACCAAACGGGACTATACCACCCTGCGCATCGGCAGCCTGTTCGACAATCCCGGATTCGAAACCATCAACGAAGGATTCGGGATAAAGGAATACATGCTGGGAGGTTATTTCGCCCCCATCGAAACACAGCTAAGAGACATGACCGCCGGCATCAAAGAAAGACTGCAAGGAAAGATACCCGTCCCGGCGGTAAAACAAATCGCCAAACAGTACCTGGTCAACTGGCAGGCCATGAAGAGATACCAGATCCCCCTTGAAAGCATTCCACCGGAATATACCATCATGTACAGGCCGTGGAGGGAAAAATACGCAACCCCCATCCTGATTCTTGAAAGCCTCCTGGTCTTCACACTCCTTTTGGGGATAGCCTACCTTATTTATATCTATACACTGGAAAAAGGACGCAAAAAAGAAGCCTTGCGCAACCTCAGGTTCGAACACGAAGCATTAACGCTTGCACTGGAGGGAGGGAATACCTACGCGTGGTGTTTCGACGGAAAGACCGCCGTGCTCGACCAAGCTTTCTGCGAACTGACCAACCGTTCCCAAAACCTGTTGGGAATAGAGGAAATAGCCCATTATGTACACCCCGACGAACAAGCCCGGTTCAGAAAAAACGTATCCAACATACTATACCGGCAACGAAGAACAGCCCAATACCGTTGCCAATTCAACGACACCGGTTACCAATGGTGGGAATTCAGATACAGCGTGTTGCAGAATAATGAACAAAATCCTATCATCACCGGACTTCTGGTAAACATTCAGGAGATCAAAGACAAGGAAGAAGAACTGATACGCGCCCGCAAACTGGCGGAACAGGCGGAACTGAAACAATCCTTCCTGGCCAACATGAGCCATGAAATCCGTACTCCGCTTAATGCCATCGTGGGATTCTCCAACCTGCTCACTACCGAGAAAAACATCTCGGAAGAAGAGAAAAAAGAGTTTGCCTCCATCATAGACAACAATACCAGACTCTTGTTGAAGCTGGTCAATGATGTGCTGGAACTATCCCGTATAGAATCCGGCAATATGTCCTTTCATTGCGAGGATTGCAGCGCGCATCATTTCGCCGAAACGGTCTATCAGACCCATCAGGTAATTATTCTCCCTCCAGTGGAATTCATCAAAGAATTTCCCGACGAGGATGTGACCATACACATAGACCGTATGCGCCTCACCCAAGTCATCACCAACTTTTTGGGAAACGCCAAGAAGTTCACCTCCCAAGGACACATCAAACTGGGCTATTTCTGCGACAAAGAGAAGAAGGAAATCCATATCTTTGTAGAAGATACCGGTGCGGGAATCCCTAAAGAAGAATTACAAATGATATTCGAGCGGTTCTACAAGCGGAATGAGTTTGTACAGGGTGTAGGGCTGGGACTCGCCATCAGCAAGGTCATTGTAGAAAAAATGAACGGACACATCGATGTGCAATCCGAGGTGAACAAGGGCAGCCGTTTCACCGCCGTACTGCCCTATCTGTAATTTTATTCCTGTGCAGGCTGTTTAGGCAGGGCAAACTGCAAGACCAGATACGCCAGCACACCCGCCAGCACCGTTCCCAGTATGACCCCCATCTTTGCCTGCGTCAGCAACACCGGCGAATCCCCGAAAGAGAGGTTGGCTATAAACAAAGAAACCGTAAAACCGATACCTCCCAAAAGACAGATACCTGTCAGGTTCACCCAGGTCATGCCTTTCAGCAGTCCGGCGAACCCCATCTTTATCACCAGCCAGGTAAAGAAATAAATGCCGGCAAACTTACCCGTCAGCAATCCCGCCAGCACCGCCCAGGTAGCCATCCCCACTTCCAGACCGCCATGATCCGCCGTGAGCGAGACACCCGCATTGGCAAAGGCGAACAAGGGAAGAATAATATAATTCACCATTCCATGCAGACTGTCTTCCAATGACTGCAAGGGAGATATGACACGGTCCGAGGAAGACTCGATGCTTTTCAGCACATTGATCTGCATCTTGCTTAACACAACACTTTCCTTGTCACTGGCAGGAAAGACAGCAATGTTCTCGCGGATGCGGTTAATGTACTTACCTATCTTGTAATGAGGAGTGGCGGGAACCGTGAAGGCTGCGACAACTCCCGCAATGGTAGCGTGGATGCCGCTCTGCAAAAACAGATACCACATAATCACTCCCCAGAAAATATAAAACCAACGGTTGCGCACCCGGAAGAAATTCCCGCCGCAAAGTATCAGCAGGATACCCGCCGAAGCAATCAGGTAGTTCACCGACAGATGAGAGGTGTAAAAAAGGGCGATGACCAGAATGCCGCCGATATCATCGACCACAGCGAAAGCGGTCAGAAAGACTTTCAAGCTCAGCGGAACCCGCTTGCCGAACAGGCTGAGCACTCCCAGCGAAAAGGCGATATCCGTAGCCATCGGTATGGCCAGACCACTTTGGGCCGGAGTTCCCGCCGTCATGAAATAATAGATCAGCACCGGAACCAGCATACCGCCGCACGCCGCCACGATGGGCAAAAGCGCCTGCCGGAAACTGGACAACTCGCCCACCAGTATCTCACGCTTTATCTCCAGCCCCACACTGAAGAAAAAGACAGCCATCAAAGCATCGTTGATAAAAGTCATCAAGGTCATGTGATGCCCGTTATGACTGAAGAAATTAAATTCTCCTATCTGAAGATGCACCTCGTAATTCCAAAAGGAGGCATAAATATCCCCCCACGGAGAATTGGCCAGGAACATAGCCAGCAAGACTACCCCCATCAGCAACATCCCTCCATTAATATGATAGTGCGCCGCCCGCTGGAAGGAAAAGTTCAAGTTCAGAATTTTCAGTTTTTCCATATCAATTGAATTTAAGAGTTTGTGATAAATTGCCATCAAAACACAAGCCCTTCCTGTTATTGACTTTTTAATTTCAACTAACAGAAAGAGCCCGCTTATTGTTTGCTCCCCAGAGCTTGTTTATTCTTGAATTAATCCAGCTTCAGAACGGCCAGGAACGCCTTTTGCGGTACTTCCACATTACCGATCTGTTTCATTCGTTTCTTACCTCTTTTTTGTTTTTCCAACAATTTACGCTTACGGCTCACGTCACCGCCATAACACTTCGCGGTCACATCCTTGCGCACCGCCTTGATGGTTTCCCTTGAGATAATCTTCGCCCCGATAGCTGCCTGAATGGCAATATCAAACTGCTGGCGCGGAATCAGCTCTTTCAGTTTCTCGCACATACGCTTGCCCAGGTTATAGGCATTGTCCACATGTGTCAGGGTAGAAAGCGCATCCACCGGCTCACCGTTCAACAAGATATCCAGCTTCACCAGTTTGGAAGGGCGGAAACCCGACTGATGGTAGTCAAAGGAAGCATATCCTTTCGAGATACTCTTCAGCTTGTCATAAAAGTCAATCACGATTTCACCCAGCGGCATCTTGTAGTGAATCTCCACCCGGTTGCCCGACACATAATTCTGCCGCACCAGTTCACCGCGCTTGCCCAGACACAGCGTCATGATAGGGCCGATGTAATCGGTGGCGGTAATGATCGTGGCATCAATGAAAGGTTCCTCGATGTGGTCAATCAGCGTCGGATCGGGCATACCGCCGGGATTATGCACCTCGTTGGCATGTCCCTGCTTGTCATACACCATGTACGACACGTTGGGCACGGTCGTAATCACATTCATATCAAACTCGCGGTCCAGACGTTCCTGAACAATCTCCATGTGAAGCAATCCCAGAAAACCGCAACGGAATCCGAAGCCCAGAGCCAGTGAGGACTCCGGCTGGAAAGTCAGCGAGGCATCATTCAGCTGAAGTTTCTCCAGCGAAGCGCGGAGGTTCTCGTAATCTTCCGCCTCGATAGGATAAACCCCGGCAAACACCATCGGCTTCACTTCCTCGAATCCGGCAATCGCCTTTTCACACGGACGGGCGATGTGAGTGATGGTATCCCCCACCTTCACCTCGCGCGAGGTCTTGATGCCCGAAATGATATACCCCACATCTCCTGTGCGCAGTTCCGCACGGGGAATCATATCCATTTTCAGCACACCGATCTCATCTGCATCATACTCCTTGCCGGTATTGAAGAATTTCACCTTGTCCCCTTTGCGGATCACACCGTTCTCTATTTTAAAATACGCGATGATTCCACGGAAAGAATTGAATACCGAGTCGAAAATCAAAGCCTGTAGCGGCGCCTCCTCGTCCCCCGTCGGGTGCGGGATACGTTCCACCACCGCCTTCAATATCTCCTCCACACCCATTCCGGTCTTGCCGGAGGCACGGATAATATCCTCATGTTTGCAGCCCAGCAGGTCGATGATTTCATCTTCCACCTCATCGGGCATGGCACTCGCCATATCACATTTGTTCAGCACGGGAATGATTTCCAGGTCATGCTCCAACGCCATGTACAGATTCGAGATAGTCTGCGCCTGCACTCCCTGCGAAGCGTCCACAATGAGCAGCGCCCCTTCACAGGCGGCTATGGAACGGGATACCTCGTATGAAAAGTCCACGTGTCCCGGAGTGTCAATCAGATTCAGTACATACTTCTCTCCCCCATACTCGTACTCCATCTGGATGGCATGGCTCTTGATTGTAATACCTCTCTCCTTTTCCAGGTCCATATCGTCAAGCATCTGCCCTTCGGTTACCTGGATGGTTTTTGTAAACTCCAACAAACGGTCGGCCAAGGTCGATTTCCCGTGGTCTATATGTGCTATAATGCAAAAATTACGGATATTCTTCATCTTTAACAGCTATCTATTTAAAAACAAACAAGTTTCTTGCTTTTCGGGCGCAAAGATACGCAAAAAGAACAAGATTTTAAAGACTACAATAAATTTATAGCAGACAATTCCCTGCTCAAAGACTGTATGCCTTTCTGGATCTTTTCCAACTGCCGCCTGCGAGGTTTATGCACTCCGGCTGCATAATGCCACAACTGGCGTTCATTGATTCCGGTAATCCGGCTCAAAGCAGCCTTGGTGAAGATGCTGCTATAATAGTTGATAAAAGTAGCGGCATCTATCTTAAATTTCAATTCAAACTCTCCCGACAAGACTTCACAAGGATTCGGATTATCTTCCAGATACAACTCTATTGCCTCCTTCATGTTATCCTCAATCTCCTTCATGTCATTGCCTACGGTAATAACGGGAGCACCTTCGATATAAGCACTCAAGTTCTTTCCTGCGTGTTCTACAATCACTTCCACTGTTTTCATATTGCCTCCTGTCCTAAAATATCAAGAGAACAAGGGGGGCTACTTTAACCCCGCTTGTCTCAGAATGCTGTAATAAGTGCCTTTCTCAACGCCTTTGCTGTTGTGATCCGGTACGATAACAATCATGCCATCCTTCTCAAATTTCATGTGGCTACCCTTCTGACTCTTCAATACAAAACCGTTTTCCAGCAACATCGTTACAACGTCTTTCACTGATTTGTAACTCATAACGTTTTGGACTTAATTACCCTGCAAATATAGTAATAATATGAATACTATTCAAAAAGATGATTCATATTATTACTATAATACAAAAAAAATGCGTTGACAACATACCAAACGATGTGCCAACGCATTTTTTTATGAGTTTAAAATCTTCTTCTTACACCAATTTTACAAAGATCTCGCCTTCCACTTCAGAAGTAACGACCTTATCTTCTCTCAGCAGCCAGCCCAGCCCCAGGAAGAAATCCTTGTCAGCTTTCAGTTTGGTTGCTTTCTTGATTTGTTTTTGTGTCAAACCTTCAGTTCCATTCAATGCTTCCCAGATCTGTCCGGCCAAAGCACCTGCTTTTTCTTTCAACATTTTCAATTTGCTTTTAGTTAAACGTTAACCGCACCCACACATTCCGATGTGAATGTTTGTGTTTCTTATCGCTTGCAAAGATACACAAAATTATGTTATTCAACACTTTTGCATCGAAAAAGTTTGTATTTCTATAAGAAAAAGCGATTTTTCAACCTATTTTTTTTGTTTTTCGAGGTGTTCGCTCCAAATCCGGGCCGCTTCCTCCACCATTCTTGCGCAAGGACGCTTGGCGTAATACCGTTCCGTCCTTGCTTCCGGTGTGGATACTACCGGCTCTTTTCCGGACAATCCCAGCAAATCGGCACACCGCAGGGCGCCGTTCCGCTTCTTGAATTCTTCGGCCAGTTCCTGCACCAGAGCGTAATTCGCCGCCTTGCTCTCACGGTCTTTCCCCTCGATGGCGCACTTCTCCAGCCCGGCCAGCAGGAACATGCCGCAAGCAGCACCGCAGGTTTCACGCATCCGCCCTATGCCGCCGCCGAAAGAGGCGGACATGTGCAGGGCCTGTTCACGGGTGAAGCCATACAGATCGGCAAAAGCCGTCACTACGGACTGGGAGCAGTTATATCCTTCCTTGAACAAGGCAACGGCCTTTGCCACCCTGTCCTCTTCCCTAACTTCCGTATGCAAATCCAACGTATTCTTGTCTTCTTCCATTTTTCTTACCTCCTTCTTTTCTTTCCGTCTTTTTCCTTTGTTCTCATTCCGCCACATTGTTTACAATCTCACCCTTGATGAATCCTTTCAAGTTCCCCACTGCAATCCGCATCAGCCGGACACGGGCTTCTTTCGTGGCCCAGGCGATATGCGGCGTAATGAAGCAGTTCTTCGCCGTCAGCAGGGGGTTGGTATATTGGGGAGGCTCGGAAGAAAGCACGTCCAGTCCGGCAGCCGCTATCACACCCTTGTTCAGTGCGTCGGCCAGGTCTTTCTCGTTCACCAAGGGACCGCGGCCGGTATTTATCAGAATGGCCGTCGGTTTCATAAGGGCCAGGCGGGCGGCATTGACCAGCTCTTTGGTATCGGGTGTAAGGGGGCAGTGCAGGCTCACCACGTCACATTCGCGGAACAGCTCATCCAGCTCCATTTTCCGGATTCCTCCGGGAAGTTGTGACTGCGGCTTGGAAGTATAGGCGCATACCTGCATTCCGAAAGCGGCAGCGATGCGCGCCGTCGCCTGTCCGGTGTTTCCCAAGCCGATGATTCCCAGCTTCTTCCCGTCCAGTTCCACCAGGTCGGTATCCCAGTAGCAGAAGTCGGGATTGTTCGCCCAACGCCCGTGACGGTTGGCATAGGCATAATGGCCTACACGCTGGGTGATGTTCAGTATATGCGCAAAGACCATCTGGGCAACGGAAGCGGTGCTGTAGGCAGGTATGTTGGTGACAATGATGCCCCGCGCTTTCGCAGCCTGGATGTCCACAATATTATATCCCGTAGCCAGCACGCCGATGTATTTCAAGGCAGGCAGAGCGGCCATATCCTCCGCCGTAATCACCGTTTTATTTGTAATCAGCACTTCCGCTCCGGCAGAACGCTCCAATAACTCGGCAGGGGCTGTGCGGTCGTACACCGTCAGCTCGCCCAACGCCCGCATCTCCTCCCATGACAAATCACCGGGATTCAATCCGTAACCGTCTAAAACTACTATTTTCATATTTTCAAAAATTAAATTTCATATTTTGTTCATTTATTCGGTTAGATTGGAACGCGAATGACGCAAATTAACAGCTGCACAGCATGGATATAAACCGGCCGGAAGGTTGGATTTATGTCATTTGCGTTCCAATTTTTAATTTTATAGCACAGGATCAATGCAATTCATTTTCATTCCTTGAACCGTTCCCCCCAGAGGCTCTGCATCCGTTCCCTTATCTTCGCTTCCTGCGCATTGTTCTGCGGATGCCAGATGCGGCTGCCCTTCACCTCGTCCGGCAGGAACTGCTGCTGCACGAAATTGCCCTGATAGGCATGTGCATACTTATAATCCTTGCCATAGCCCAACTGTTTCATCAGCTTGGTGGGTGCGTTGCGCAGATGCAAGGGAACAGGCAGGTTGCCCGTCTGCCGCACCAGTTCCAGGGCACTGTTGATCCCCTCGTATGCCGAGTTGCTCTTAGGGCTGGTGGCCAGATACACCGTAGCTTCCGCCAGCGGGATACGCCCCTCAGGCCATCCTATCTTCATCACGGCATCAAAAGCAGCGTTCGCCAGGAGCAATGCGTTGGGATTGGCCAGACCGATATCCTCGGCTGCCGAAATGACCAGTCTGCGGGCTATGAAAGCCAGGTCCTCTCCGGCCTCCACCATACGCGCCAGCCAGTAGAGCGCCCCGTCCGGATCACTTCCGCGGATGGACTTGATAAAGGCGGAAATGATATCATAATGCATCTCCCCGTCCTTGTCATATGCCAACGGATTCTGCTGCAAACGCTCGGTCACCTTCTCATCCGTAATCACCACGGGTCCGGCATCCGCATCCGCCTCCACCACCAGTTCCAGTATGTTCAGCAGCTTGCGGGCATCGCCTCCCGAAAAGCGGAGCATGGCATCCGTCTCCTTCAGCTCTATCTTCTTTTCTTTCAGTATCACGTCCTTTGCGATGGCATTATGCAGCAGTTCCAGCAAATCCTCCTTCTCCAATGATTTCAGCACATACAGCTGGCAGCGGGAGAGCAAGGGCCGGATCACCTCGAACGAGGGATTCTCGGTGGTGGCGCCTATCAGGGTCACCACTCCCGTCTCCACCGCCCCCAACAGGGAATCCTGCTGGGACTTGCTGAACCGGTGGATTTCATCAATGAACAGGATGGGGCTGGCCTGCGAGAAAAAACGGTTGCTTCTCGCCTTCTCTATCACATCGCGCACATCCTTCACACCGGAAGTGACCGCGCTCAGTGTATAAAAAGGAGTTTCCAGCTTGTTGGCTATGATCTGCGCCAGCGTGGTCTTCCCCACCCCCGGAGGCCCCCAGAGGATAAAGGAGGAGATGCGTCCCGCGTCGATCATCTTGCGCAAGACAGCCCCCGGCCCCACCAGGTGTTTCTGACCTATATAATCGTCCAATGTCTTCGGACGCAAACGTTCTGCTAAAGGTTGTGCCATATCTTCATCTTTATTTCGGATAACAAAAATACAGCATATTTTCCTATGAACAAAGCCCAGGGCAACAATATAGGATTTATTTTTTTTGAGGCAGAAAAATAAAAGAACATAAAAAACAGGGACTCATACAAAATGAAATACAGGTTCTTTGTCCGTCTGATCCAAAACAATTATTTTTGCAACCCTTTTCCAAAAGAGTGATTATTTCAAATTTAAATGTAATTCTAATAAAGACAGACGATGAAAAAACTTTTTTCCACCAGCCTGTTGATTTTAGCAGGTATGCTTTTACTGCTGGGCAGCTGCAAAGAGGACGAACTTCCGGTTTCCGGAGAAGGAAACGTGGCAAACAACGAATTGCCCGTCCGGCTGGCCGAAACGGATTATAACCCGAACAACACGTATTACCTGCTGAATGACAATGAATCCCAGGATGTTTATTTCGACTCCGGCCAGCGCAGCTTCTACGTCAGCCGGCCTCTTCAGTTCGGAATGGACGACGAGCACTGTTTCCAACTCCGTTTCTATAGTCCCAGAGCCTTGAAAAACGTGACTTTCTGGGCCAGGATAGACGGTTACGAGGAAGAATTCAAGTTCATGTCGCTGGAAAAGATCATGCCTTTCCAGCAACTCCGGGTACACATACCGTTCGCCACCAAGGACCTGACCGCCTATACCCGCAGCGGAAAGAAAATACGGATCATGGCAAACCCCTACCTCACGGAAGAAAACCTGACCTTCACCGTAGAGTGTGACGACCCGTACTGGACAAGGCTGCAATCCATCCGGTGCAAATGGTACATCGCCTTCGGCAGATACAGTGACACCCAGGACAGCTGGAAGTACAAGATGAAGGCTTCGCACACGCGTGAGGCGGTGGCCATCGCGCTGAACATGGCGTATATGTTCTCGTCGGAACGGTTCAAGACCGCCCTGTACGAGTTCGGCCCGCTGCACAGCAACAATGACAAGGCGGAAATAGACAAGACCGCCCTGCTGGCCAACGTGCTCAACCACCGCGGACTGACCTTCGGCTATACCACCGGCGTGATGGGACTGGGCGGAGGAACCACCTTCGGCATGCATGAAGTGTGTTATCTGGAACACTATGCCGATGACAAAAGCATCACCGAAACCATATTCCACGAGTTTGCCCACTGTGTGGGCTACGGCCATGCGGGAAACATGACCTACGAACAGACGGGACCGGGGTGGATCACCCTGTGCAACAACGTATATGTGGCGCTGTCGCTGGACAAGGAGCTGCCCGTCTATTCCCGCCGCTTCCTGCACACCCGCTGGAGCAGGAACCGTTATTTTGATGATATATACGTGGCTTCGAAACACATTATCGAAGACCCGGAACTCGATGCGCTGGACGGTGGCCTGTCTCCCCTGCGCGGAGAGACCGACCGGGGAGGAAACGACGGGGAGCCGGTGGCGTTCAAGCTGGATTATACCGACTTGCCCGGCGCTACGGGAACCACCTTCCGCCCCAAGGATGTATATGTGTACGGAGATACCCTGTATGCCGTGAACGATGCGGACAACCAGTACAGCGTAGAGGTGTTCGGCCTTGCCGGCGGCGGCAAGAAGCACTTGGGAAGCATCAAGGAATGGAAGCACGGAGAAGCTACCGGGAAATTCGGCGGCCGCCCGAACGGTATCACCCGTGCCAACGACAAGATTTATGTCACCCACGAAGGAAGCCGTACCGAGATTTTTGATGCGAAGAGCCATCAGTTCCTTACCTGCATAGGCAATGGAAGCTGGGGAACAGGGCCCACGCAGACCGTACATGCCTTCGATGTGCTGCTCTACAAAGGGCTGGTCATGATACACGACAAACGCTACGTCAACTTTGTAGAAGAGCAGGCTATACAGTCCGGAGTGACTCCGCGGATTTATGTACGTTCCGAACATCTGGGCGAGACAAACGGCACTTACGGCATGGCGGTGGACGAACAGACCGGCCTGCTCTACTCCACCCATCCCGCCAAACGCATAGACCTGTTCGCCCCTGACGGGATACGGGAAGGAGTTTCACCCAAACGCACCGGGCAACTGGCTTATAAAAATGTACCCTACGACTTGGATTTCTACGAAGGAAGGCTGTTTGTAAGTTCCAACGGCACAGAAAAGTTCTGTGAGGTCAATCCCCGGACGGGAGAGATCATGAAGGACCATACCACCATCGGCGGCATCACCCTGCAAGCACCTGAGAAATTCTGCATCCGCCGCCACACGCTGTTCATCACCGACCGCGTGAAAAACGGGACATGCGTTTACGCCATCCCCATGAGTGAGCTGAAATAAATATATACCTATATAATATAGTAAGAACAACATGAAAATATACGCTTATATCCTGATTGTGCTGTCCGGAGTCCTGACGGCACAATGCAGCAAAGTCACCCTGGATGAAATCTGCGGCTACCCCTCCGCTCCCGGCGGAGGAAACGGGGAAGGAGAAGGAAACGGGGATTATAACAGTTACTGGTATTACTCGTATGAGGCGGCGCAGCTGATTGATGCGGAAACCCTGGGTATGGAAACGGCCGAGGATTTCACCCCTTATACCGTTGCCCATCTGGGGGATACCCTTTTCATCGCAAACATCGGAAAGGCAGGCAGCAGCCTGTTGCTGTTCAGTATAAAGAAAGGTGAACGGCTGGGAACCTTGCAGAGCTGGCAGCACGACGGCGGGGAGAAGAGTTTCGGAAGTCAGATAGAAGCCATCGTGCCGTCGGGCAACCGGCTGTATGTGGCCGAACGCCAGTCGCGCATCCATGTATTCCGGTTGCCGGAACTGTCCTACCTCACCTGCATAGGCAACGGGCAATGGAGCGGCCCCGTATTCCAGGCACAGGCCATGACGGTAAAGGACGGGCTGATTTTCGCACGCGACAAGAACGGAATGGTCAGCATTTACAAAGAGGAGGATGCCACCCCGGAAAATTACCAGAAGGTGAACCGCTACCGCCGGGCATCCGGCAACGGCAGTCCGGGCAACAACGGCTTTGCCAGCCATTCCATGCAGCCCGATGCGGAAGGGCATCTGCTGCTCACGGATTATGAAGGGAAGAAAATACGGGTGCTCGATCCGGCACTGGTCAACGATGATATGGCAAACGACGCTTCCATCGATCTGGACGACCTTTCCCTGTCGCCCGGCTTCAAGCCCAAGACACTGGCGTTGTGCGGCGACCGCTGGTATGCTACCGGTGACAATGATGCCATCAACATATACGAACGCCAGTCCGACGAATGGAGCAAGAAAATAAAAACTGTAAAAGGATATGCTTTTTCCCAGCCTGCCCGCATCTATGCGCAAAACGACTCTGTGCTATGGGTTTCGGACACGCACAGTTCCAAACGGACACTGGTGAAAATGCTGGTGCATAAGGGGGAAATACGGGAATAGAGGTTCTATTCCGTTCTTTATCCAGAATGTGAATGACACGAATGGCACAAATTGGGTTTATATCTCTGATTGGCGTCATTCGTGTCATTTTCATTCACATATATCAACCTTGCCAATCTTTCAATGCGACTGTCAACAGGAGCCGGTCGTTCACTTGCCATATCGATTACGCAATCGGGGAAGCCATTCTTTTTATCTGGCCGCACTCCATCACAATCCCCTTTCAAGGCTCCCCTATCGCCCCCACAATCAGCTGTACCTGAGCCGGCATATAGGTACGGCAGCTCAAGCCACTGCCCATCTTCTCCAGTTTCTCCCTGAGGTGAGGATAATAGTCAATCCAATACTGCAACTTACGGTAAGCCACCTGCGGATTCAAATCCGGGAAATAACACAGGGCCAGTTCGGTGCGGCCATACGTGCGTATCTCAAAATTCTCCATACATTCCATACTTTTTATTTACTTCCATAAAAGTACGAAAAACAGACGAGAAGAAAGAATGTTTTTCCAACAATAATCAACTAGAATCAACTGTTATCAACTACAACCCACCGGAATCAACTTTCCGGAATCCGCACATCGTATCTTTGTAATGTCGGGACGATGAAGGCGAAAGATCTATAATCTTACAGCTGTAAGATATAGGATCTTACACGTGAAAGATAGGGTTCTTTCAGCAGTCGGCAACCAGTGGCTGACGGTTAATGGCAGTGACTGACGTCTGACTGGCTTCATTCCCCGGCAACAGTGTTTCTTAATTCTCAATTATCAACTTTTAATTTTAACAGACTATGGTAAATTACAGTATCGTTATGCGTAGCAATCCGATGGACGCGGATGCCGCCAAGAAGGCTTACGCCAGTGCACAGTATTCGGAAGTGATGGACATCAACCGCTTTGCCGAGCACATCGCCAGCCACGGCTGTGTGTACAAGCGCGCGGACATCGTGGCCATCCTCACCATGGCGGTGGACTGCATGAGGGAACAGCTTCTAGGAGGACAGAAGATACAGCTGGGCGACTTGGGGGATTTCTCCATCAGCATCAACAGTATAGGAGCGGAAAGCGCTGCCGACTACAATCCTGCCATCCACGTCAGAAAGCTGAATGTGAACTGGAGTGCCGGAACACGTTTCCAGAACTTGCAGGAGGAAGCTGTGTTCAATCTGGTGGCCACGCGCAAAGCGGCCCGACTGGTGGTGAAGGCGCTGAAAGCCGGAAAGACCAGTGTGGATCTTACCGGAGAGGCGAAGGAGCCGGAAAACGGAGGACAGGCCTGACGGAACTCCTGTATGACGGAAGCAAGGCACGACGCTAAAGGCACGACGCTAAAGGGCTGAATGTGCCCCTATGACAAGCCGTTTTCATTGGGGTACATTCAGCCCTTGGCTTCCATTACAATTCATTTATTATCAACCTCTAAAACAAAATTCCAATGAGTTCAAAAACAAAGAAAAGCACCTGGACACTGATTCTGAAAGTAATTATCACCGTAGCCACCGCCGTTGCCGGTGCACTCGGTCTGAACGCCTGTATCTGATGATCATGAGAACCATCACCCTGATTATTATCCACTGCTCCGCCACCCCTGAGGGGCGGAGGCTGGATTTTGAGACTTGCCGCCGGGACCACATCCGCCACCGGGGCTTCACGGACATAGGATATCATTTCTATATCACCCGTGACGGAGAGATTCACCGCGGACGACCTCTGGAAAAGGTGGGAGCGCATTGCAAGAACCATAACCGGCATTCTATCGGCATCTGCTATGAGGGAGGACTCTCGGCGGACTGCACATCTGCCGATACGCGTACTCTGATGCAGAAGGGAAGTATGCTGGCACTGCTGCGCGAGCTGCGCCTCCTGTTCCCCAAAGCGTTGATAGTGGGACATCATGACTTGAATCCCGTGAAGCCGTGCCCTTGTTTTGATGCTGTAAAGGAATACCGCTTTTAAGGGAAGCTTTCTCCAAAGATAGGGTTTCCAATGAGAACCGTTTGTTTTCAAAGAGGTTTCTCCAAAGATAACGTATCCAAGGATGATTTCTCCAAAGATAGCGTCCCTTTCCTCCGCTTTGATTTCCTGACCCTTCATTCAACTAATCTTTTCATTTAACAATAATAAAAATGAACTATCTGATAAACCAACTCATGACCGTGGACAAAGCCTTCTACCGTCATTATCTGGAAATGCTGCTCACCCTGAACCGCATCCAAGCCCTCACCCCCTGGCAGATGTCCATGCTGCTGTGGAGAGCCAAGATTTTCCATATACAGGTGCTCTACCCCGAACTGCTGCGCATCAGCCTGTGCACGGAGCAGGAAAAGGACGAGATACGCTTTATGAAGGGATGGAAACTGAAAGAGCTGGAGAAAATAATGCCCGCATGGCAGCGACGGCAGTGCGAGGAGATAAAACGGGAACGGTGGAGAGGATTTTAATGGCTAGCGGTTAATGAGGAATGACCAGTGATCACTGAGGAATGACCAGTAATCAGTAAAGCCTGCCGGCAACATGATCTACTTGTAAGCAACTTTTAAAGGGGGTATGTCAAAATAAAATGACTACTCCGAGAAGTTACAGACTGTAACTACAAAACCTAAAAGGCGAATGTCAAAACTCAGTTTTTGAAAACATGAACTTACAATCTGAAATTTGAGCATCCTAAAAGACTAAAGAAAGGGTCGTATCATTACTCCATACAGAGCTTGATACGATCCTTTTACGTGTTATAATTACTATCTGTAACTTTTCGGGGCTGTCCTTTTTGTTTTGACATCTCCCTTCTCCTATCCCCAAGTTATTCAGGAACAGCAACATTCAACTACTTCATTCCCCCTCATTAAACCCCAGGCCCTGCTGTTCGGGCTTCAGCTTCTCTGTCAGGAAATTGGTATGCTCCCACTTCGGTTCGGGCGGATTATGATCCAAGGTCCTCTCCTCGGTAGGCGTGTAGCGTCCGTTGTAAGTGCTGAAGGCGAAAAAAGCATCTCCCGGTCCGCCCAGATGGTCGAAACGTACCTTGGCCACACGCACCAGCACCTGCCCCAGCTCATCGTTACGGTCTACCACCATTCCATAATCCGTCTTGTTGAAAAAGGCCGCCGAGCCGTTGATATCATACAGCGTGGGCACAGGCCAGCGTTTGCTTCCCGGTTCGCGGCGCAACTTGGTGGGGTGCGCCACCAGAATGAGCAACACCTTGTGCTTCACGGCAAAATTGGAGAACTCGTCGAAGATGCGGCTGATGTACTGCGTTTCCGTTTCCCAGTCGGGAATCTGATGCTCGAAGCGGTTGAAGGGGTCCACCACCAGCACCTTCACTCCTTTCCGGCTCACCAGTTGGGCGGCAATGCGGAGCACGCTCTCTACTGAAAAGTCCTCTTTCGGCATAATGGAGAAGACACTCTGTGCCAGGTAACGGATGGCCTGTCCGGCTTCCGGCAACGGCATCCCCTTGTGTTCGAAACGCTTGCCCACCACGCGGCGTATCAGCTTGCGGTAGTGATAGGCCAGCGGGGTATTCTCCGGGCTGAAATAGCCCACCTTCCAATCGTGGCGCAGGAGCAGGCGCATGGCAATTTCGTCCACAAACTCGCTTTTTCCGCTGCCGGGAACGCCTGTGACCGTGAGCACAAAACCACGCTCGAACTTAATCAGCCGGTCCAGATTCTCCAGTCCCGTATCGGCTCCTTCCGGCATTCCGTTGTAATAAATATCCATCAGCGTATCCCATTCGTCCATGGGGCAGAAGACTCCTTCCAACGGGATTTCCGCCGCCTGCTCCACCTGCTGGCGGAGCCTCGGAAGATCGTACTTCAACAGATACTCGTTGGCATCCTTGCAGCCTTCCCCCCAGGCCACCACCTTGCAGCGGTCCACGCCCAGGCGGCGCACCAGTTCGTCGCGCAACTCCACTCCGCGCTTGTCGGTATCCATGGCCAGGATGATTTCCGTCTTGTCATCGAAGTGCGACTCCACGAAGCGGTCCAGCCACTGAAGGTTCGCGCCTCCGGCTCCGTTGGGTACGGACACCACCTCTTCCAGTCCTGCGGCTATCAGGCTGAGGGCATCTATCTCGCCTTCGGTGATGTAGCACTTTTCCTTCCCTTTTATGGCGTCTATGTTCCAAGGAATCAGCTCGGCTCCTTTCACCATCTTGAAATGCTTTGCGGCATCCCGGAATTTCATGTTTTTCATTACTCCGTCCTCCAGGTAAGGGAAGCAGATGCAGGCTTCTTCCTTGCCGGTCTGCGGCAGGAATTCCAAGCGTTCCTCTATCTTCATCCTTGTCAGGACGTCCATCGGAATACCTCGTCTGCCGACCATGTATTCCATCATTTCTCCATTCATAATTTGTTTGTTTTTATTAATTACCGGGCATACGTAATGTACAGGCGGTTGCAGGGGGATGTGCGGCTTGCGTTGCGACCTGTTATGGTGCTGCGATGCTGCATCGTGGTGCTGTGCCGTGTTATGGTGCTGCGGTGCTGTATCGTGGTGCTGCGACGTGTTATGGTGCTGCGATGCTGCATCGTGGTGCTGCGACGTGTTACGGTGCTGCGGTGCATTCTTCTGCTGTTTCTGCCGTTCCCGGTCTTGTTGTTTCTGTTCTCTTTTCCACATCTCGTCCTCGTTCCACGCTATGGCGAAATCACAATGAAAACATTTCGCCCATCCCCCTTCACGGGTGATATGCACACTGAACGAAGGATCTTTGGGATTGCTTCGCGTTGCGGAACATTCGGGACAAGGCATACGGAAATGGTCCTTTCTGCGCGGCAGGCTTTTCAGCCACCGCACATAATCTGCATGTTCTTCGCGCGTCATATCCAGCTCTGTTTCAGGTTATCCCAGGTGGCACGTCCGTTGGGGCGCGGGGGTGCATCGGCAGGAAGAGGAACTCCGCAATACGAACGTTCGCCGGTCAGCGGATTGTACGTTTCGTAGGGCGAGAGCGAAGTCGATTCATTCTGCATCCGGCTCCTTTCTTTCAGCTTTTCTTCCAGAAAAAGACGGGTGGGCCTTTCTCGGCGGATGTAGTTGGCGAAATAAGCTTCGGCTTCGGACACGGAAGTGATTCCTCCTGTGTTTCCTTGTGCCACGACATGTTTCTTGAACAGATCACGAATAAAAGAAAGATTGTTCAAAAAGAGTTCTTTCAAACCTGACATCATCCCCACAGCCTCCAGCCAACTCTGAGTAATGAAAGCTTCATTGATGCATTGTTCCCATCGGGGTATCGTTTCGGACAATTCGGAAAATCGGGGAAGTTTATCAACAGCAGCAACAGCAATTATTTCTTTTTCTTTGTTATTGTTGTTTTTCTTCTCTCCTCTATTCTTTTCTTCTCTTATAAAGCTTTGCTTAAAGCTTGCTTGCAAATTCTTTCCATAACACTCATTATCAACACTTTGAATCACATTTTTGACTGAATTTTCATTTGTATTTTTTGCAGTCGTATTTTTCATACTTTCCGCACTACTTTTCACGTTGCTTTCCGTGCTGTTTTCCTTGTAGATTTCCTTATTATAATCCGAATGGATTGGCTTGCTGCTCTCCATGCAGACAGTCTTGTTACTATCTACATTCCTGCTTTCCATATAAATTCTCTCCTTGCTATCCATACTGGGTGCACCACTGCTTTTCAGGTAGACTTCCTTGTTATTATCCATGCAAGGTACACCACCACTTTCCATGTAGGCTTCCCCGTTATTATCCACGCAGAACGCATCACCGCTTTTCATGTAGACTTCCCCGTTATTATCCATGCAGGACGTATCACCGTTTTTCATGTAGACTTCCCCGTTACAATCCACGCAAGGTGTATCATCGCTTTTCAGGTAGGCTTCCCCGTTATTATCCATGCAGGGTACACCACCACTTTTCAGGTAGACTTCCCTGTTACAATCCACGCAAGGTGTATCATTACTTTTCAGGTAGACTTCCCCGTTACAATCCACGCAAGGTGTATCACCGTTTTTCCCTTCGTTGATTCTGCCCCTCCCTATTGTAGACGCAGTTGCTTTTGCAGATGCTTTCACCGTACTTTTCTTACTGCTTCTCCCTCCCTTACTACCGGCAGCGGCACGTTGCTCGGAAAGTTTGCTCTGATATCCCATCACCTCGTCCAGATACAGACATCGGAAATACCCGTCCTCTGTAATGAGAAACAAATCGAAGTCCTTAATAAGATGTTGCAGATTTTCCACGGTAGCTCCCCACTGATCGGCCAGCAAATCCAGTTCGTTAAAATCATGTTTGTATTCCTGCTGTTTTCGCAGAAACAATATCGTTTCAAGATACAACCCCAGCCCCATGCATTTCATGTCGGCATTCAGCTTCATCATTTTGTAATCCGACATCAAGCTGCAATTCAGCCGGATAAACTGCTCTGTATAATCCATTTCTTTTGTGTGTTAGTATAAATATAACGCAAAGGAACGCAAAATATAAATAGGGCGTTGCTCACAAAAACAAGCAATTGTTAATAAACATTTCCTATCTTTGCCGAGACATTTTGTAAGTAGCTATGTTTATGCTGTTTACAAATCATTATTTAATAATTTAATTTTTAGTAACATGAAAAAAATTTGAGATCATCAGCACTTGCATCGGTAATGCCGTGCGAAGAAGCGATTTAAACCCCAGCAACTTGAACGACAAAGGTGCGATAGGCCGGTCCACCGCCACCAAAATTCGAGACGGAAAGATTGTGACTCCAAATTCTTACTTCAAACTGATGAAATGGATGGAAAAGGAGAAACCGGAGGTTTACAAAGAAGCCATGGAGCACATCCTGAAAGAACTGGGCAAGCTCAAAATGGAAGAGTAACCTCCCGGCTTCCCGGAAACGGGAATTTTCCCCGGTAAACGTGGGGAAACGGGAAACCGCCATAGAGCGCCTCTGTATGGAGACTGCCTCTATGGCGGTTTTTGCACCCGGAATAGCTGTTTTATTATCTTTGCAACAGTTGGATATAAGAAAGGTAAACCCTCAAATTAGGGCTTACGTAAATCATCTGCATATTCCTCAGCCGACATATTTCCGCCCCAATCGCCTTCGTAACAAGCAAAAGGATCTTCTGTTTCAATATTCTATTCCTTTGTATACGTATTTCTGATGGAATTTGTCAGTTTTGCAATCAAATCCAGTTTTTCATCTACACTGAGTGAAGACAATACACTCATATACATATCTGTTACCGGAATTAAATTAGCACATATTTAATTCTGCCAACAGGTTATTTTAATACCGATATGTTTGGAAGTTCTCCCCCTTATCGGTAACTTTGCCGCATCACCTTTTCTGTAAAGTCCGGCATCCAATTTTACCGGTTTCGGTAAAGCGGAAAGGCTAATGGAATATAAGCTATGGGAAATTGGAGTGAACAACAGGAAGTGAGGAAAGAGGTTAAAGAGAAAGATAAGGTAAGGCGTGAAAAACTTGCCAGTCTTTTCTTTGATCTTTGTAAAGTCACTTATACTGTGCTGGTCGTAGGATTGCTGGTTACATTATTCCAGAATGAATTATATACAAACTATTTGATGATTGCACTTGTTGTTGTAGGAGTACTAGTGGCTTTTGAATTTGCAAAGATTGGAAATAATATTTTAAAGAGATAATAATTATGGTTGCATTGATAGGACTAATAATAATAGCGATACCGGTAACGGCTTTTTGGATTTACACCGAAACACCGTCAGGGAAGAAGTGGATAAAGAATCTGTAATCTATGACACAGTTAGATGGTGTGACTTTTACAATTGTTGCTAAAAGTGGCAGGAGCATTCCTTATATGGCTTTATGCCAAGTCGGGCAAGAAATGGCTGGAAAATCCATATTTATCAAGTATTTACCGTACGTGTAAAGGTACGTGATTTACGTAAATCATCTGCATATTCCTCAGCCGACATATTTCCGCCCCAATCGCCTTCGTAACAAGCAAAAGGATCTTCTGTTTCAATATCCTGTTCCTTTGTATACGTATTTCTGATGGAATTTGGCAGTTTTGCAATTAAATCCAGCTTTTCATCTACACTCAGTGAAGACAATACACTCATATACATATCTGTTATACTTATATTTCTAACTATAAATCCTCCTTTTTTACCTAAAAAATTATTTTTCCTGTGACAGATAAATACAGAATTGTTGAATATTTACAATATTCACTTTAGGAAAATCTATATCTTTCAGCACATCATAATGATGGTCGTTGGTAACAATGTAGTGCGCATTGGCCGAAATGGCACAATCCACAAACTTATTGTCATCAGGATCGACTGTAATCAGATTAAAGTGATAGAATGGAGTTATCAATTCAACAAACGGACTGTTCAATATGGTTTTCACCACATATTCCGCCGTTTCATTGTCGGTAAGTCTTTGCAGAATTTCTATATATTCCTCCAATATTTCATTGGATACACAGAGCTTGTTCTTTCCGTCCACAAAGGATTGCCACAAGACATGGTAACGACTCCTTTGAGGAATGCTTTGAATAAGACAATTCGTACCAAGAACCAGCTAGCCATTGACGTTATTTTAATGAATGGATATCCATTTCAGCTATTTCATCCAGCTTTTTCTGGTCAAGAATTCCCTTATCCCAAAGTTCATCCAACTTTGTATTCATCCGTTTGGAATAATATTGAAAGAGCACCTCTTTCAATTCTTCCAGACCTTCCTGAGATTTATCGTAAGAAAACATTTCCAACAAATGCCTCTGTATGGGGTTGAATACTGTAGTTTCCATAATTATATCGGTTATAAATTCTATGCGAATATAGAATTTATAATGATAATATCCAAAATGTTTCTCATTGATTAACGCCTATGAAATATGGCTCGATAAATCTTGCAACAATATCTCCCTTACATCCGATGTTCAAAATGTTGTAGAGTAAAATCTATTCCAGAGATCCTAATCGGATAATCTTTTTATCATTTCAGATGGATTTTGAAATAAATGCCACCAGAGAAGTATTTCCCGTTGTTCAGTTCGGCAATCAGATTGATGTGGTCTTTCCAAAGCTGGTAGTGCGCCCCGATGTTCACTGTGCGGGCGTCATATTCGGCCATCAGATCCAAGCCGTTCAAAGCTTTCACTGCCAGGTTGTCTTCCGGCAATAGATTGAATTTGAAATTCACACCCGCGGCAGGCCTTCTGTAATGAGGAAACCAGCAGGCACGATAATCCACGTATGCGGCATGAACGCCCAGTGTCCCTACCCCGGCGAAACAGAAATGCTTGGTTGCCGCCAGATAATATCGTGTAAAATGATTGTTCTGCATACCGTCCTCATCGAACTTGATGGCCCCACCACCGTATGCTTCATGCGAGGTAGGATCGTCCAAACCAAGGACTATCTGCGGAGTCCAGGGCTTCCACCAGCCTTCTTTCCACAACCGCAGGCGAGCATTGAAGGCACGGTCCTGATTGGTGTACTTTCCCCAAGACTGTTCCGGAAAATAAGTGGAACCATGCTCTGCATAATTGATGGTACAGGTATATCCCACTTCAAGCCAAGGAAAGATGGTTATGTTCAGATAATAATTGAATGTGTATTTTATCTCATTGCTATTGAAATACTGCAATGGAACAAGATGCAACACATTCCCTCCCGCCATAAATGTCTTGTCTTTTTGCATCTCGGCAGTGGGGGCATGAAGAAGTCCCGTTGTACCGTATAGTGCCTGTGCTTGACTCTGTAACGAACTAATCGCAATAAGGCATACTAAAATTAATCGTATTTTTCTACACATTATTATGAGAATTCCATCTATCTTTGCTTCCATGAAACGTTTGCAAGCAATAATGTTATTAGTATTGAATGGGATGGTCTGGCTGGTGTCTTTCATTCTGCTCCTACCCATTGTTTCCTTACATAGTTTATGGAAACTATGCAAAAGGATCTTTGTAAAGCCCCAATAATTGTTTGGCAAAATAATAAAAGAACTGAATATCATCTATAAAATAGCGCCTGAACAGTCGCCTGGGTTCTTTCAGGAAGCGATAGAACCATTCCATCGCCAAGATTTGGAATATTCTGGGAGCACGCTTTATGTTGCCGGCTTCGAAGTCGATGGTAGCGCCAAGAGCCATCCATATATCTACTTCAGGCATTTTATCTTTATGGGTAAATATCCATTTTTCTTGTTTGGGACAACCTACGCCTACCAACACAACATTGGCACCACTTTCATTTATCATTTTATAAATTTCCTCGTTCTCATTCTGTTCCTTCTCAAAGCCATAAGAAGGAGAATAAGCTCCCACTACAATTTTTCTCCCTACTTTTTGATTAATATTCTCCATTGCCTTAACGGCCACACCTTCCATAGCACCAAGTAAGAATATCCTACAATCCATATCATCCTTATGATACATATAAAACTTCGGAAAAAAACTACTACCAGGAATCACGTCCCTTAATGAACACTGTAATAATCTGGAAAATAAATAAATAACTTTGCTATCACATACAATCCATTCCGCTTTACTATACAAATTATATAGTTCTTTGTTTTTCTGCAATTTCACCAAATGATCTATATTTGGAGTCACAAGTACACCTTGTTTCAAACTCCTCAACAATTCGAGAGAAGAAACATTATCAATGCCTATATTTAATATTTTGATTTTTTGCATAAGCTATTTTACTAATAGTATCTATGCTTATATCTTTTTACATAAATCCATAGCCATTCTCATAGCAATATCCATATTATAATATTCCCAATCCGCAAAACGTCCTGTAAAATAGAATCCTACAGGAAAAAGATCGGCTTTTAACCTTTTAATCATATCACGAGTATGAACATTCTGAATAGGGTAAGTATAAGGATTATACTTATGAGCCAAATATTTAGGATGAAGTGAAATACGGGAAAGATTATCTATAATATCTTCTTTAGATATTTCATCAGTAAATTCTATAGTAGCCGTTATGCGTCCCTCTGGAACACAATTACCATTGTTTGATTTTGCAAAATTACCAGTACAAATAATGCGATGACTTTCATGCTGTTTGCTTGGCTGATAAATCCATGAATATGGATTCTTATCAATTTCGCAAAACACAGCTGTAGTACCATGATATTCCAATTTTACAATTTCGTCTTCATATTCCCGAATATCAAAGCCTTCAACTATTTTAACCATATCTTTAATATTCCCACAGAATATCACTTTATCAAAATATTCCTCTTCTATTAACCATTTATTATGAGCATACTTAATATTTTTAATATCAGTATCATAACAAATATGAAGTTCTTCAGCCAACTTATCAGCAATATATTGAGAGCCATTCATATTTTCATACCAAAAAGTTGAATGAACAAATGACTTTTCCTTCACATGATTAATATTATTATAAACCATTTCTTCCACTGTTGGCATAGGCAATTTACCTTCCAACCATGAAAGTGGTACTTGTTTTAAATCACGCCTCCATACTTTTTCATTATAAGGCTGAAAATATATTTTATAAAGAGTATCTCCAAATCGTGACTTTAAAAACTCCTCAAAATTATGAGCCTTATCGCCCTCTTTTCTTACTATTTCAACAAGATCTTTAATAACCCTCTTTTGAATATCAGAGTTCAAAAGATATACGTGGTTTTCAATTGGATAAGGAATTTCGTCCCCCTCCTCCATAAAAATGGCTGAATTACGATCTGTTTTTGAGAATTCTTTATTACGATCAAATTTTGTCCAAAACCAGTCTAACACATCTGAATGTTTTGAATTAAAGACATGCCCACCACAAGTATGAAAAAGGCTTCCGTTAATACGGCAACATTTAATAAGACCTCCAGGAGTCTTTTCTTTCTCAAAAACAGTAACATTATAACGGTCTTTAAGAAAATGAGCAGCACTCATACCAGACACACCCGCTCCTATAATCGCTATTTTTTGCATATTAATTTATTATTATCAAACAAAAAAATCACCAATCAATTTCATTTAAAATTACCTGCAACTCCTCTACTCTTTTTGAGGTATAATGTTTTTTAAGATAAGACGAGTAAAAAGTCATATCAGGCCCTTTTATCCTACATTTATCCATTTCTTTCTCAAACTCTTCATAAGTATTGATACTTTGACAAAATTTCTCCAGTTCATAATAATCAGTGTCAGCATTAGTCTTATATCTTGCAATGATATTACACCCTGACGCTACCATTTCCAAGAAACGTGGTGTAACTTGTGAAAAGCCATTAGTACGTTTTTCTCCTCCATCAATCCCAGGAGTTGCATATAATGCTATTCTACTTTTTTTCATTGAGTCCAAATATCCATCTCTTGAAGCAAGTTCCTGCTTTGAAGGAATAAATATTGTCAAATCCGGATGCGTCTTTTTATATTGATCCAAAAAATCTTTTAGTACAGGATTTTGCCTTCCTATTAATATGACATCATATTTTTTCTCATAACAAGTATTAGAAGTGATTTTATATCTATCGGATAAAGACAAAGCTAAATGTCTTATATTCAACCGTGTATTTTTAGCCAGCAAATATTCATAAACTTCTTTACTAGAAACCAATATAAGCTTATGTCTCTTATACAGCCAATTATACCACCATTGATTATTAGGATTCACATACCAATCAATAATCCAAGGAATCAAATAATTCAAATTTTTCCACAAATGAAACGCATTAGCTTTCATTTCAAAAAATAAAACAGGCTTTCCTCCATTTTTTAACATCAACATAAAATGATAAACCAATGGAAGGAATTCATAATATCTGTTTTTAAAGATTGTTGGTTCATATATTAATTTACAATTTAAAAGTTCTTTTATCTCATCCTCCCATTCATATACCAAATCAAACCATGGTCTTTTTTCATATTTTCTGCTAGTAAGAATATCTATTTTTAAATCCATAATTAAAATATATTAAGTCCTACTTTCTTTTTATTCATTCCCTATAGTATATTATACAATATTTCTATCTTGCCTATCTATAATTTAGATAATAAGGCCACACACTAAGAAACCAACAAATCATCTTTCAATAATTTTATTCAATTTATCATACCATTCCTTAGAGATACGTTCTATTGAAAAAAAACGACTATGTCTATATGCAATCAAACTCATTTTCTGGCACAATATTCTATCATTCATCAGCCTTTCTAATGCATTAGCCATAACATTTGCATTAAACCCATCCTTATGAGAATAAGGTACAATGATACCATTTTCTCCATCTACCAATAAATCATATATTGCAGAATAACTACCTAACACAACAGGGATTACCCCAAAACTCATAGCTTCAGCCACAACTAGACCAAATCCTTCGTATTCAGAAGTCAGTATCAATATTGATGCTATCTCATAATAAGAACGAGGATACTGAAAGCCCTCAAATCGAACATTTTTAAGTTCAAGTTTCTGTACCATATGCTCAATATTGTCACGCTCAGGTCCATCGCCTACAATCCTTAATATCCAATCAGCATGTTTATGTTCCAACAATGACCATGTTTCAATAATACGTGATACTCTTTTTTGAGTGTAATCAAGACGTCCAACAAAAACAAGCTCCTTTTTTTTCCTCTCAAAATCATAATTATAATCCGATATATCTATAGTTATAGGATTGGTCTGTACAATTAGCCGATCTGCCTTTCTTATCCCAGTAAACTTCTTGAACCCTTCTACAAAACTCTGAGATAAAACCATATATCTATCGCTATTTCTATAAACATATCGCATACTAGCAGCTGTTATTTGCCTATACAACCAATATTTCATTTTTAATCCTAGATATACAACTATATTTCGGTTTTTCTCCATTGCTATCTCCACATCTTTTAACCGCCCATTAGTAGAAGGATCATTATGATATACTGCTATTATTTTTACAGGTATTCCTCTCGAAGCCTTTTTTAAGACATAAGCAGGAATAAAAGGAAGTCCCCATTGATTTATAACAATTTGAATTTTCTCATCAATAAGCACTGTTCTCAATGCATTAATATTACATTTGGACAAATTAAAACCAACCCCATATACAAGTTTCACATTTTCATCTAAACGCGACACAAGTGAAGTTTTTCCTTCAGAAAAAGTCCATATAACTACTTTATGCCCTTCCTTTTGAAATTTGTTTGCAAGCGTTGTTGTTACAACTTCCAGTCCTCCAACTTCAAAAGATTTCAATAAAAACAAGATGTTCATTTAAGTTTATTATTTATGAACAGCATTAATCAAAATAATGCTTCACTTTTAATATCAAAAAAAAGACTGTCATTTTAATACGATGAATGAAAGCCCTCGGTCTGCTTACTCCATATTTAACAAGAATCTGATAACGTTCTGCTAGTGAAGCTATATTGTCCGTACTGAGTCCTCCTAATGAAAAAACAGCAATCATATCAGAACATCGATTAGCTTTCATTCCAACAAAAAAGGCATGATTTATCAAATCATAATCTGCAAGTATCTTATATTTCAGATCGTATCCTCCCAGACGCTCTATAGCATCACGCTTCATTATAATAGCCTGATGACTTGCAGGTAATGAAAATGGCATTTCTTTCTCCCAAAAAGACGCTTCTTTATCTTTCGTACACTTACTCCTGTATTTCATTCTTATCCCACCATAAACTAAATCCACACCATCCGCATACTCCATTAAACTTTTTATACCATCCGGTAACAACTCATCATCACTACCTAAATAATAAATCCATTCACCTTGTGCTTTCTGCCATCCTTTATTAAAAGCATCAAACACACCTTTATCCGGTTCTGAAAATACTCGAAAACGATTATCTTTATCTGCGAAATATTTTACTTTTTGTATCGTATCATCTTGAGACATACCATCTATTATAAGACATTCCCAATCCTGAAATGATTGCTTTTCAACACTACACAAAGCTTTCTCGATAGTAGGTCCTGCATTATAAGCGGCTATAATTATTGAAACCTTTGGATTCCTCATACCTTTTTTACTGAAGTATATACAACGCCATAATTAGGCATATAATGGTTAAACAAAGCATAATAGACACAATAGAGAAAAACACTACTAGTCCAAAATTCATAGCTAATACTGAGAAGAAGAAATATTAACGCAAACAATATCGTTCCTTTTTTATTGAATACCTTTATAATCAAAGCAGATGATTTAATCAACAAACCATAGAAAAATAGTCCCATGAATACTCCATACATACTAAATATCTGTATTACACCGTTGGCTAGCCACACCTCTCTACCATCAAACAATGCACTCATAGAAAATGCGTTTTCATTCACATTATACCCTAGCCAAAAATCATTTAAAAAGTTCTGTAATTCCAAATAAGCACCAGTTATTCTTTGCGGAGTAATTGACTCCACCCCCCTGTCAAACATCCACTGCATATCACGTATCTCTTGTTCATAATCCATAAGCGAAACTAATTTCCCCCCCATAAAAGACATTCCCCAGACAACAGGTATCAACAAGCATCCAGCGATAATCATTGTCACCCTATATGCCGTAGATTTATTATACACATAATATAGCACAAGAGAGAAAGAGGCTATAATACCCGTAGTGGAAAGTGTAGAAACCAATCCTGCCATTAGTATATAAAAAGAACGGTTTTTCCTCCATGAAAGAGACATATTATGAAGTGATAGATTAAGAAACATGGCAAATACAAGAAAGCAAGAAAAACGTCCTGCCTCCCATGTAAATCCAATATTACGTTTAATCATTAACCCTTCCACTGTTTGATTGCCAATACCTACTACAAATATATTGGCACGCATGGTAGCCGCATTATCTACTACAGAGACAGAATCCATTACTTCTCCAATTAAAGATGGCATTATAACATACCCTCCCCATACAATTAATGAAAGTATACACAAATGAACTAATACCTTTTCTGCATAAATAAAAAACTCATACTGTTTAAATAAATTAAAAGCTATATAAGCTATGACAGTACTAATAAGAATACCAAAATAAATCGTTTGAACTCCACCATATTTTATACAGATAGCGCTATACCATAGCGCAAATATGCCTAAAATTATATATAATGGTTTCAAACATCCTTTTCTACAATACTTCTGATAATAAAAAACTATGATGATTAAATATACACAAGTCATAACCATATTATCAGGGGCTATTTTCAACAGTTCTGTAGTCTTCGCAGACCATAAAATCATCATAAGCATAAAAAAATACTTATAAGGATTTCTATATTGTAAAAGTGCATAATCTAATATTGCATTCATTTGATACCCTATTGCTTCAAAAGTTCTTCAAGGCTTTCAAACACAATTTTGCCCATTACTCTTTCGATCTTCGAAGAATCAAAATAAGTAGAACCACTTTCCATTTTTAAATCACGTTCCGGCCAAGAAATAAAAGAAATTTCTGCTTTATAATAACTTGCAATAATTTCAGCTGCATTTCTCAATGAGTACGTATGCCCACCTATATTATAAATTTCGCCATCACTCACTCTTTCCATTCCAACTTCTACAATTTGCTTACACAAATCATGCATAGACGTGAATGTCCGTTTTATAGAGCCATCACCATAAAGGGTAATACGTCTATCATTTGATGCTTGACGGATAAAAAATCCTATAGTTCCAAATGAATAATCATCGCTAAACATATTACCAAAAGGTACACAAATTCGAAATATAGTATAAGGAATATCAAAATTTTGCCTATAAGCATAAAGCAAATTCTCACAAGCTATCTTATTTACAGCATAAATCGTCTTTGTTTCTTTTTCATCATCTTCTTTCAAAGCTTTGTCGGCACCTTTATATATTAATCTAGTCGAAGGGAATATTATTTTAGGACGATACTTAGACTCTCGAATGCAATTTAAGAGGTTTATCAAACCCATTTCATTTACATTAACAAAAATATTTGCCTTATCAAAACCTACATAAGTTCCTGTCAGACCCGCAAACATAAATATATAATCCACTTTTAAATCTATTATTCTCCTAACAGATTCAAAATCAGTTAAGTCACACCTATGATAATTAACATCTTCACTTTCAACTACATCATAGCAAACTACATCATTCTTTTTCTGTTTTAAATAATATTCTAAATGCTTGCCTATATACCCCTTAGATCCTATTATTGCACATTTACTCATTTTCTTATCTATTTGCTTAGTCGCTCAATATCATCTAGTCCACGACTTTGAAATAATATATCAACATAATGCTTTTCACGTGCATTGTCGTCATTGCAGATACGATAAAATTCCTCCATAGCACCTACAAAATGATTATACGCTGGACAATGAATTTCTTCTCTATTTCCTTGAGTTTCAACAACAATAATTGTTTTATCTTCTGGTTTAGGAGTGAACGCACGTAAAACTGAAATTTTACCAATACTACCCCATATTTCATAATTACATTGATAGAAATTATCAAAACCAAAAGATATTTCTGCACTTAACTTACCATCTTTCAACAATGCTGTTCCAAAAAGACTAGTACCATACTCATTATAACAAACATTGGAAGACATTACCCCAAATCTATTGTCGTTCAAAAAATTTACAGCTCTCAATACATAACCAGCCACATCTTTCAAAGCTCCTCCTCCTATCTTATTGTCATAACGGAAATTAGCTAAGTCACTAAATGGAGGAAAACCGAAAGAAGCACGAATCAATCTCATTTCACCAATAACATTGCTCTTTAATAAATCTTTTACCACCTGATGCTGTTTATGATACTGAAACATATATCCTTCCATTAAAGCGACACGATTCAGTTTAGCACAGGTTACCATATCTTCAGCATCTATCCCATTCATAGCAATAGATTTTTCTGCATAAACATGTTTACCATGTTCCAAAGCTTTTATAATCCATTCTTTATGTAGCCCTGTTGGTAGCGGTATATAAACAGCATCAATATCATCACGTAACACCAATGTATTATAACCCTCAATTGATTCACAAGCGAATCTATCAGCAAAACTTCTTGCTTTATCAGCTGTCCTACTAGCAACACCTACCAATTTAAATTTTTCGCCCAATTGCTGAATAGCAGGTATCACAAGTCGCTGTGCAATATCAGCACATCCCATAACACCAATTCGAATCTTCTTATCCATATATAAATTATTATTTATAGAATTGAACAGCAGACAATAAACTACGTGCCGCAATGTTTAAGAAGTTATTATAATTCACTAAACAAAGCATTTGATTAAGGGTCATCCAACAATAATTTTCTTCAACTTCAACAGAAAAATCATCATGCACCTCTACAATGATGTTAAGATTCTGCTCTTTAAAAAAACGTCCACCTTCTTCCGACTGATAAGCTTGATACCAGATATCTTTAATATCAGCATTTAAGAAATTATCAATATACGGAATACTATATTCATTCTGACCATTACGGTAATTTCCGGTAAGACATTGCACGGTAGGGGCAAGTTCCACAATATCAAAATTTCCACATTCTAATTTTGCCTGTACCAGGAAATGATAGATTCCATTAATTTTTTTTACAAGAAATCCCATAATACCTTCTTGTGCCGCCTTAACCATAGGCTGATCCCAATGGGTCACTTCTCTATTACCGATTGAAACATCAACACCAATCACAGAAAAATACTTTTTATCTTTATGCTCGATCACATTACCATCATAAATCCAATTATTCATTTCACTAAGTCCAATCTTGTCAACATTCAATTCATATTTAAACTTTAACGATGTTAGCCATCGAATGATAGAATTCATGGTATTATAATGGTTATCACTGCTCAATACAGAATAAAGAAAAGAATCAGAATGTCCCAAGTTAGTATCCAAACGAAAGACGGAAAGTAGCTGCAAATCTTTTTCACTATAATTACCATATTGTATACAGGAAATAACAGTACGAGTATCCATATTTACAACATTAGGATAAGTAAGCAATTCTTTTATTTGCCCTAAAGATGCCCAAACGAAATTCTCATATACAGGCAATTCTTCGTTTTCATCCACTTCTACAATAATATTTCTATTCCGCTTCTGATAAAAACGGGCACCCTGTTCTGACTGTAATTGATCAACTAAGATTTCAACTTTCTTCTCACCTGTAAAATATTCCAAATATAGTGGAGAGCGCCCTTTATGCACCCTAGTGTAATTACTTCTTGTAGCTTGAAGGGTAGGAGACAACTGGATAACATTAAGATTACCAGGCTCTATTTTTGCTTGAAGTAAAAAATGTAGTACATTTTGTTTTCTTTGTACTATAAAGCCAAGAAAACCTATCTCAGGCTGATTGATTATAGGTTGGTCCCACTGTGGAACCAATCCATAGTTAGTTGACACTCTTATACCTTGAATGGAAAAAAACTTTCCAGTAGAATGGGATATTTTATCGTTTTTATCAGTCCAATCCTTTAAATTCTTAAGGGGGATCTGCTGAAGATGGTAACAAATTTCATTATTTTTTTTCTTCATCCATGAAAGGATATCTTTTGTAGACATACAACAACCACGATGTATGGCAGAAATTAAAAAGTTCAATTGTGGATTTAGCATCTTTTCCTCCTTATGTTTTTAATTATATTCTTACTTATCAAGCACATTGTTCTCTTTACTAATCTCAGCTTATTCCTTAATCCGAAATCCTTCAATCTATGAAGAACAATTACAATCGGATACTCATTTTTCATTTTTACCCCAACATAACGGGCACCTCTTACTTCTGGATACCCCCAAATACCGAATTGGGTAGGATCTTTATGCGGAGAAACATTATATTTCTTACATAATAGGCTAAAACAAGACTGATCCATTCGATGATTCTGAAATGTTTCAATCTGTTTTCCTATATTTTGGGCAGGATTTATTAAATCGGGATTACAACAATTATTCAGCCATTCTTCCACAAACATTATGCTTCTCATCGATTTGCGAAAAGCCATGAATGAAGCTTGATATTGAAAAGAATTTTTATAGACCTCTTTATCCATATCCATTATATCAAAAGCCTCACTCTTTGTCCAATCAGCTTCAATATAAGGGAGACAAGTAGCATAAATATCATCATCCATCACTTTCTCTATCATCCTCACATCACTGATAAAAAAAGCTGCAGCATCCAAATAAAACAATATATCACCTTCAGCACATTCTTCTATCAATGCTTTATGAATAAAATAAGGTTTCCAAAGCCACAATCCTGCTCCTTGTTTTATTGAAAGTATAGTATCATTCCGTTTTCTGAATTCTGTATCAATCATTGTTTCAAAGTCATAGGCCAAGACTTTGTCAAATCCTCCCCTCTTTTTTGCCATCAGTACATTATAGTCCATCGAACTACGATATAAAGAATTAGAGGCTGTTATAAACACATACATTTCTATCTATCTGATTTTCACCAACTTGTTATAAATATCCAATATATTATTTACTATTACTTTAGGAGAATGACGAAGCAATGCCCTTTTCCGTCCTTTTTCCCCTAAAGACATAGAAAGTTCCACATTCTCTAATAACAATTTCAGTTTAGCAGCTATCATATATATATCATGTGATGGAACTAATATGCCATCTTCCATATCAGTAATAAGGGAAGATACTCCACCCACATTAGTAGCAATAACAGGAATCCCCAACACCTGCGCTTCACACACTGTATTCGGACTGTTTTCTATATAGGAAGGATGTACAAATACATCAGCAGACATAACCACGTCAACCAATTGTTTAGCATCAATGACTCCTCGTACAGATACATTGACTTCATTAAGTTTGATGTCTGTCAACCGGCTCATATAATCCAAATCATCAATACCATATACTTGCCATTCAAAATTATCTCCCCAAAATTTCTTTAATACCTCCGCAGTCTTTAATATCACATCTCCTCCTTTGTAGATAGCAGGAGAGATCACTGATACAATCACTTTATGAATATTATTGCGAGGTTGCCACATACGGCAAGAATTATATATATAGGGACGAAGCATTTCACTACAATAAAAATATGTAGCTTGAGGAGCCATAAGAGCTGCATTAGAACGATCCCAGCATGTACGTCCCATTAAATAACGACTATTTTGAAAAATTTCAAATTCACGTTTGATATATCGATTAAGGTTTATCTGAGAAATAAGCTTACGTGGATCATGAATAAAATATTTCATCCATGAAAGTCCAGCTGGAAGCCAAAATTCTTTATAACACCCCAATATTCCCTGTAAATGAATAACGACTGGAATATCTGTCATTTTAGATACCATCCCATAAGATAACTCTGTACCAAATACATGAATGATATCAGGTTTAGATCTATCGACCACTTCTTTTATTCTTTCATATTCAGCCTTTTGCTTGCGATTATAACAGATAAATGGCTTTAACATCCTCTTTATACCGTAATAGACTACTCCATCTACATTGTCTTGCATATTGCAATGCCATGGAAAAGCCACCTCTATCACCACATCAGTATTAGGATTATTAATTAGTGCCTGTTGCAATGATGCCACCCATCCTCCCCCATTATAAGTATTTTTATTAGCATATAATGACGTGCCACCTGTAAACCATAATATTTTCATTTTATCGTATTGATTACAAAGTAAATACACCATAACGCGTACCCATTATAACTAAACAGTTACGCCATATGTTTTTAATTTTAAATCTGATTTCTACTAAACTTCACATTATATACACTCTCGTTTTTTTTCATAGCAGCCATATGACAACATGAAAGTATAACAAAAGAACTCCTTATTCCCATTCATTACACAAATGAGAATATCCTCTATATACAATCTAAAATATAGTTTATTCATTTTGCAACTTTCAGACAAACAATACAACTCAGAAACCACCATCAAGTGTTTACAGACCTTCTTTTCAATATAAAGAATAGCTAAAAACTATCCAATATATAAATGGTTCTAATTACCATATCTAATTTATTTTTTCATGTAGCAACTTCAATGATGAAAAAATAGCAGTTTCAAGCATCTTACCACTTTTGATTCTTTTTGAATACTCATATACACTACTTTGAATATTTACCAACTCATCTATAGTAAGTGACTTTATCGTCTTTTCTATATCTTTTAAAGAATCTACACAAATACCTAGCTTGTATTCTTTTACATAACTAGCTAATGCACTTTTAGACCATACTACAACAGGGCGATTTGCTGCTAAATACAAAGAGAACTTAAATGGTGAATTAATTTTAAGATACTCACCATATTGACCTGTACAAGAATCAACAGACTCCCCATCCCAAACAAGCCCCCAATTTCCTTCTATTGAATCAAATCTATCAGCTGCAAATTTCCCTTTATATTCCACTCCCTCAGTATTAGGGATGTTATCACTATATGCACCATAAAGAAACATTTTGAATTCATTATTAAATCCTACGTCTTGCAACCTCCTCAAAAACAAACTTTTATCCAAATTACCTGCATATATAAGATTTATATTAGCAGCAGAATCGTTACCTATCATCTCAATGCTAGATAAATAATCAAAAAAAGCTAATTTAATCAATTTGCTATTTGGGCACTTATCAATACAACTTATTTTTTCCGCCATTTGATGGGTGTGAACAATAATTACATCTGCCAAATCCAGTATTATTCTATCCATCTTTATAGGTTTTATTCTCTTCTGACGAATCGTTTCTATATCATGTAACAAAACAACAAATTTACACCTTCTACTTTTGAAAATAAGCAATATGAATTTTGCAAAATGGTAATTAAAAATGATAAAAGGATACTGAATAAAGATAACAGAATCTTTTATATTTCTACATCTAAAACATATTGATACTAACAATAAAATTTGGTTCAACCAAAAAAGTATAGTCCGGAAATATCGAATTTTAGACCTTCCCAATATTCTTGAATTGAAAATAAAAGGTTTAAAACCAAGACGAATTGCAGTAGTAATAGTATCATTACGAGGTTTAGAAGCTGCATTATACTTATTTTCGCTTATAAATCTACCATCTGTTATTTCAAACAATATGTGATTACTCATATTACTTTCTTTATACCTTCCATTCAACTTTACAAATAAAGAACTATCAATATTTTCTACACAAAATTGTACTTCATGCTTGTTTATATATTTTTTTATATTCAGCATATTCAATTATTTTATTCTATCAAATATTTAAACACACTTATTAAAAACAATTAAGCAGCCGTTAAAAAACAAAGTGAACAGTTTGATATAAGTTGATAGATTCTGAATCTAATTATACTACCGTTATTTTGTTCCAGCTTATTTTTTAATCATTACTAAAAGCTTTAATATTTTATTCAAAACAATAATTAGCTACTGAAATCTACATTTCATTTTTCTCCATATAATAGATAATATTACCATCCCTATAGAATCCTTTAACCATAACAGCACAATAATGTATACCATTATACCTACACATATCATAGTAATCAATGTATAAATATTACTTAATCCTAGTAATGAAATAAAATACAGGAATCCTCCCATCACAATACCTCCTCCTATATAATGAAAGTGCTGTTTCTTAAAAAACTGAATAGGAATATACCTTCTCCCAACAATGAACATGGAAACAGTAACAGCTACTTCCGCCAACATATAAGCCACTGCCGTACCATTATGTCCATAAACAGGAATCAGTAATACATTCAACACCACGTTCACCACCGCACCTATGAATGTGCAAAGAATAACAATATTTATTCTACCCATCGGATAAAGCACCTGAAGCCCCATTACACCCGAAATGCCTACCATTAAAATATTCAAAGCTACTATTTGTGAAGTTAATATAGCTGGGGCAAAACTTTCACCACTTAACAATAGAATAACACTAGGACTAGTAAATATCAATCCCACAGTCAAGGGCGTTGCCAAAGCTAAAATAAAATCGTATGATTTCTGAATCAAGACCTTAAATTCATCCATCTTATTTTCAGCTATCAAATTGGAAGTGCGTGGCATAATTACCGCTCCCAAAGAACTAGAAAGACTCATAGTTATAACTAGAATTTTAGTTGCAGCCGTAAAATATCCCACAGCCTCAGCATCTTTCATAAAACCCAATAATACATTGTTTAATTGAAGATAAATACTAACAATGACATTAAAAGCAAAAATATGTATAGCCGGTTTTAAATGACTGAAAGGATGCAACGCCCTAAATTCAATCATATCCTTATGCAGATATTTTCTTAAACGGACAAAATTAAAAATATTTCCTCCCAGTACGCCTAAAACAGAATAAGCTCCATACCATAAAATATCCTCTTTTGACTTTACCAGCAGAAACAGTAATATAACAGAGATGGTCTTTACTACCATCCCACGAATAGCAACATATTTAAAATCTTCTATTCCTTGATAAAACCATTCGCAACCTATCGCCGTAAAAAAAATGGTGGCACTGAGCAGAAGAAACAAAGGTATATCGGTTTGCACCTTAGTTACCGTCAAGCAAATGACAGCAACAGCCATATAACCCAAAAGAGTAAGAAAGGCATGTAACAATAATATTTCAACTGTAATCCGTGTCATTTTTTCCGGATTATCCCGTACTTTAGCTACCTCACGTATAGCATACATCGGAATACCCAAACAAGTGAACAAGCTGATATAGGAAATAATGGATTGAAAAAAGTTCACTTGTCCTATACCATCCGCCATCATTATACGAGAAGCGTAAGGAAAAGTAATGAGTGGAAATAAGAGTTGGGAAGCGGAATTTATCAGATTAAATAGATAATTCGCTTTTACTGATTTCGCCATTATAAATATATAACTGTTATTTTGGCACTGAATGCACTAGAATAAGGTCAAGAAAGCAAAAGGGAAGCAAATGCTTTGATGATTTTCATTGTTGTATTTCCCTATTCGAAGTCCTTGCACCACGTATATCCTCAATAACCTCATCTGCCGTACGATCATCTTCCCATTGTCCTGCAAATTCTGAGGTCCAATCGAGAAGAGTATCTGGCACATCATCATCAGCTAGTAAAGAAGCAGACACTTGTTTTATTGATCTTAACTTAATATCAGAACCTAAGCCTTTCAACGTATTCATTGAACAACTTTTTAACGAAATATATGAAATCAGACAATTAGCATCCAATACTATATCAATCATTATAAGGCACTCTCAAATGTTCTTTCAATATAGCCTCATTCTTATCCTGATCCCACAGACCTTCATCCCACAACTTATCCATATCCTCCTCTACTCTTTGAGCAAAGTAGGCTGTCAAAGATTTACGTATTTCTTCCAAGGCACGCTCGCCTTTAGCATAAGAAAACATCTTTAACAAGTGTAACTGGACTGGGTTAAAAGGTTCTGATTTCATATTCTCTAGTTTTTATTGCAAACAAAAGAACAAATTATATTTCACTTATCCTAGCGATTCAACCTGTTTTTAATTCACAACACTGTTCTTACCAGCTACAAAGCCATTTCAATGCCTCAACCACCGATCATAATCATCCAACCGGTTGATCAGCTGCTGCTTACTCTTTTTCGGCTTTTCCTCTTTCTTCCACGGATCAACCGCCTCGTGCGCCAAATGATAATAAATACTGCTATCCGTACAACCATAAAGTGTAACCACAGCAAGTGCACGCGACTGCTCCGCCTTGACGAGAGGAAGCATCGTCTGCATAACGCCAACCAGCTTTGCCGCCTCTTCTTCCATACCCAATATAGTATAAGCCGGCAGCAAAATGGCATAAAGCTTGCAACGCATCACATCCGTATCCATCCGGAGATTGCCATATTCTTTCAACGCTCTGGCAGCCAGAGAACGATCTTCCTCACTCACCCCCTCCGCACTGTGATAACGCTGAAGAGCACTGTGCAAACCATTCAACATACAGTCATTGTCCAGACGGGTATATACATGCTTGTCCTCATCATTCAGGGCAATTACCTCGTACTCACCCGGCATCACACGCAGCAGCGGAACCCACATCCAGTTCTCCACACATACCATCACATCCTTTCGCCCGGCTCCCGGCTGAATGACAACAGTCGCCTCCACCCCCTTAAACCGTCCCTCGGTAATGCGTATCCGGTCGCCCTTGCGCAAACCATCCGGCTGGGGTATATAAACAGGAAGTGTATTGGAATAAGAACGGGCCACCCACTGCAAATTCTCCATTGCGGCATCGGAAAGGTAAGGAAAATACTCCCGCTTCCGTTCCCTCACCCGAGGCAGGAAACTGAGTACAGGAAAACGTTGCATCAGTTGGAAAACATCACGCTCGGAGGCACGGACAAATACATAGTTGAAGAGTAAGGGACGCTGGGTATTGACGAATTTGCCGTCTATACGCCTCACTTCCTGATAGGAAGGAGCAAAAAAGCCGAATGAGGGCTCGCCTGCCTGTATGCGCCGGTCCTGTTCCCGTTGCAAACCGCGCACTCCTCCCCGATGACAGTCGGGAAGCGACAACACATACCAACGCACGGCATTGTTATTCCGCAAAGCCTCCAACGCTTCGGGAGATGCCACAGAACGCTTCGGTTTATCAAACTGATGGGATAGCTTTTTCATGAGGTTTATCGTCAGAAATCCACGCTGACCGATACTGGAAGACCATATCAACGCAGTGTTTATAACTGGCTGATAAATAGTATTTTACACAGATTTCATTTTGTATTTCTGAAATCTTTTATTTGTTGTTTCTTTCGTCCGAAGACGTCTTTTCTGTCTGCTTTTTATAGACATGTTTATACCCTCAAAAAAGGTTCTTTACCCTTTATATAAAAGGAATTTAGAAACTTTTTGAGGGCACAAAGATACACTATAATTGTGTATTACACAATAAAAGCGCTTAAAAAATAGGAAAACTTACTTTTGATAAGAAAATATCAGAAGATATTTTTAATTATCTTTTTCAGCCTTCTCTGACCTATACGCTTTTAACAATTCTTTTACAGCCTGCATTCTATGTTTCAATTCCAACTCTGCATGACGAGAACTTTCACGTGCAGACATCGCAACCTGCTCCATCAGCGCATGAAGTTGAGCATCCGTAGGTTCTTCTAATGAATTAAGCCGATAAGTATTCAATTCCATCATTAAATATCTTTATATTGAGATAGGAACAAAGATAAACTTTTTATTTGAACGATACAAGTTCTTACCTCGGTTTCTTCATTTCACACTCCATCGGAGAGCTCTCCTTGCATCAGAACGTCATCATCACCATAAACCGAACGCCCCATTTATACGAAGACTATCATTACTGCACGCAAAAGTCTTTTCTTGCCTAATATCACGACAAGTCTTTTCTTAAAGTCTTTAATAATAGAATATCTTTTTTTATTTCGGATATTTCGTCATACTCTTCAAAAGCCAAAACGGGTTTAAGAATGTTTTGCTCAAAATCGACAGCCGTATCCTCGCATAATTTTGAACCCATAGACACCAAAGAATTATACAAACAATGTCCTCGGACATACAGATAGGCATTCTCTTTTTTCATTCCTAGAGTGGCATAATAAGCAGATTCCTTATTGAAATCAAACCCACAATTGTCTATTATGTCTTTTGTTTTTTCTAAAAGTTGAAAGGACAAACGCTCTAAAAATTGCTTGCCATTACTTTGCTCATCCTCTTTTCTATATTGCAGTGATATGCATTGTCTGAATCTGTCCCGATTAAAAGATGTAAGTCCATTTCTTTCTTGATAGAGCATCAATAAAAAAGGTTCATACACGATAGCAGAATATTGTTCCAAAAATAAGGTGAAGTCAAATCCGTTTTGTTTATGATCAGTAAAAGAACGCTGTAGTTTGGCGGCAAAAGCACAATGATTCTCCCATGAATAGGTATAGGTCTGCAAAATTCCATCGACAGCCGATATATCCTCTCCAGCCAGACGGCGCAAGTCACTGTCAATACAAATAAAAAACTTCTGAGAAAGAAATCCTTTATATTTTAAACATTGAGCACACCCTGCCGTACGGTTTCCCTTCTCATTCATCGTAGCAGGCTTGAATTTATAACGTCCGGGACGATATTTAAGCAAAAGTTGTTCCCAAAACCATATATCGTCTTTATCCTCTACATGAACAACCGAATCCACCTTGTATAATAAGGTAGATGCCGCCAATCGTTTGGCCACATCCTTAAAAAACACATGCTTGTCCACCGCCATCACCGGTCCTCCAAATCTTCTATGAAGATAATTTTATCCTCCCAGCCATTGACGAAAATATTGGGAGAATGAGTGGTCAAAATCAACTGGCATTGAGGGTTCAACAGACGTAATTTTTCTATCAGTTTGTCCTGCCAGCCAATATGCAGGGAGATTTCCGGTTCATCCATCAGTAGAACATTAGGCTTCTCTTCTTGCAGAAAAACCGTAGTCAGAATTAATAAGATTTGTTTTTCACCGGAAGACAATTGTTCCAATTGTATTTTATCCTCCGTTATGACTTGCATTCCTTCTAATCTTTTAATCAAGAACACAAGACTATTACTTTGGGGATCAATGGAAATTTCCTTGTTCGTCTCTCCTAAAAAAGAATTCACGACCTGAAAGTATGTTTCAATCCGTTTCCTTATCTTATCTGCCTCCTGCGGAAAATTCAGCATTTTCATACGATAATCAAAGAAAGAAGTGCCCTCTCCGTTCTGGTTGATAATGTTTTTCAAATCTTGAAGCAAGATACTTTCGGTCTTTTTTTTCGCGTTGGCGGGAATGTCGAAAGAACGGATATAGGTAACCGGACTGGATATTGCATTTCCGCTCAACGATTCGGCTATTTCCTTTTTAGTCTTTTGACCGGTATAATAATCGTGTATCAAATTCAGCAAGGTCGTTTTACCACTGCCATTGATGCCGACAAGGATATTCACATCATTGTTCAAGTCTGCCCAGTGAAGATTTATTCTTCCCCACATCCTGACCACTTGAAACCGTTGAATATATTTATATGCAATTTCCATAAAAATGTTTTTTTATACACAAAGCTACTATTTTTTCAGCTAACAGGCAATTAATTATTTAGGAAACATTCACCGATTCCCCGAAAAGAGCATCTCTCCTTGCATCAGAACGTCATCATCACCATAAACCGCACGCCCCATTTGTTCGCATCGGGATGATCCAGATAATTCAGACGGCGGACATAGTCTATGTGCAATATCTTGAAAATATTGTGAATACCCACAGAGCATTCCATGTACGGGGTCTTCGGGTCCATCACAAAGCTGGTAGGACGTCCGTCACGGGTCGGGAACAGGAAGAGCTCGCTGTCACCCGGATGCTTCATCGGATTGTTCTTGTCGGTTAAATGACCATACAGCATCTTGAAGCCGATAGCCTCACGCCACTTCAGTTTTTTCAGCAAAGGAATACGGTTGAAAATCTTACCGTTCAAATCCCACGATACATCCAGAGAGGCGTAACGGTCGTTCAGGAACTCCATATTATTAATCAAGTTGAAAGTCTCGCGCTGCAGGATATAGGACAAGTTGGCCGCCGGCATGATCAGCAACGGGAACGGAACTTTGTTCCACTGCGCACCGCCTTTCACGAACATGTCGATCTTACCCCATGACGAGAACCAGAAACGCTTGTACAGCCCGATCTCTGTCAAGTTATAGTTATACTCTCCGCCCAGCACGCCCTTGAAACCGGCCGTGTGCGACAGCGTAAATACCGGAGCGTCAAAAGAAACCGGAATACGGCGTTGCTTGGTATTGACAAATGTCTCACCCGGAGCGTAACGGAAGGCCAGGGAGGCTTCCATGGTCTGAATCTCAGGAACCAACGTTTTCTGGTCATCATTGGTTATATAGGCCAGACCGCCGGTAGGCTCGTCTGTGCTGTGTTTCACTTCCACCGTGGTCTTCAGGCCAAACTGTGTCTCGTTCTCATACTTCAAGGCGATATTCCGCACGTAGGACATCTGGTCTACCGTAGAAGTCTTGAAAGATACGAACACGTTGTCTTTATCTGTCTTCAGGAACTTATCCGTGGGAGACATCACATCATACTGATAGCTGAACGTGATGGAGTTCTTCGGGAACTCGCGCGGCAGGTATTCCTTCTTGTTGAAAGAGTATTCCACCTCACCCATATACTTGGAACGATGATCCTTGAATCCGTAAGCGTAATATCCCTTGAAGAACAGATGCGGATTCAGGTTGGCCGTGGTCTGCGCGCTCATACGCAGACGCAATCCGTCGATATAGTTATTGGAGATCATGGTGTTTACCGGACCGATATCTACCTTGCTGGGATGCTCCTTGGTCCCGGTTTCCACAAAGTTCTCGATAAACGCCTTCAATACAAAAATCACATATTTGAATCCCGGCATCTGCTCCAGACGCTTTACCAGCATATCCATAGAACTCTCGGTCTGCGTAAGCGGAACCGGCCGGTATTGATTCCAGAAATCGTCTCCGCGCATCATGGCGTCCGCCTCTTTGATCTCGGCCCCCTTACGCTTGAAAAGTTGCTGCGGAAGCTCATCGAAGGCATAATCAGAGTAACGGGTAGTCCTTCGTATCTGGAATCCTTGCATGATCTTCATCAAGGTCATCTCCACAATCATGTCATCGGTTTTCAACACCCACTCCCCATTGGGCAATTGCTCGAACTCCTGAATAATATCCATATTGTCTACAAAGTTCACCCCCGATTTCTTGGGCAGGTTCATTGTACATTTCTTCACCGTATAAGACGAGTCGGCCAATACGTAAAGATGCCCCGTAAAACCGAAGTCCTGCGAGTTATTGGGAACGAAGGTGAGATGGAAACACTTGTCCTTGTCCACGAATGTGGTGTCCATAATGTAAAACTTATAAAAAGAGATGGCATCACTGGACGAAATAGGGCTGATGAAAGGATACTGCAACAGACGGATATCATTGTCGTAAATATTCACATCCGTAAATACATCCTTCAGCACCGTGCTCAGCATATCTCCCGTTGCAAACAGCTCGTTCACCCCCGTAGAGCTCATTCCTTTGATAATGGTCTTCTCACTCTTGGGATGTTTACGGTAAATTTTCTGCGAAGCGGTCTCGTCCACCGAAATAGGAAGGATGAATTTATTGGTTTCCTCACAAAGTTCGATCTGGTCTTTCAGGAAAGGCATCTTTTTATACATGCCTTTTTCCAGCATCTCGGGAGTCACATCATTCAGTGACATCGTGATCTTCTGATACTTATTGTACTGATAGTAATCGTTCTCGCTCAGCTTATTATTCTTTTTATGAGCGATCACCTTCTTCATCAGTTCCACTGCCGGATTATTCTTACGGGAGTATTTCTCTCGTTTGGGCTTCACCACCACTTCGTCCAGCATGATATCATCCGGTCTCATCCTCACATTCAGGTTCTTGGTGACGCCGGGAATTATATTCACCACTTTTGTTACATATCCCACCGCCGAAAAGGTGAGTTTATTCCAGCCTTTACGGGTTTCGACCTTATAATTTCCATCATTATCGGTAATACTTCCTACGCCTTTTCCTTCATAAAAGACTGACAAGTAGGGTATGGGTTCATTCGTCAATGAGTCTGTTACAACGCCTTGTATATTTTGAGCTGACACCGAAATGCAGCATCCTAATAACAAAAATAGTAGAAACGACTTGATATATTTTGTCTTCATTCTTTTCACCGCTATTTTTATGAGGGAACAAAGTTAAGCATTAACTTAAAAGAAAGTTGCTAATATAAGCTAATAAATACAGAAATCTTACATATTGACCAATAAATAGGTGAAATTTAACACCGGAAGAACCATTATGCAGCAAATAAAAAAGGGGTCTTTTCACAAAGCCCCCTTTTTAAGTTTTCAATAGGTATTAGTTTTTTTTTAAGGTAAAAAGATTGTTTTCAGGATAACGATGCAAATATCGAGCCTTTTTTTAAACCAGCCAAATAAAAAACTATGCCATACAACATGTTTTTAGATTTTTCTGTCTTTTTTGGCAGATTATTATTCAAAATGATCTTTATCGGCCTCATTATATATACAAAGGTAGCAAAAATATAGACTAAAACAGCATTTTAATGAGTTTTTTCTTTTCCCAAGAAATGTCCATCTACCTTATCGCGATGTTTCAGCACCTTTGCATCGATGAAGAAAACAATTTCTTCGGCGATATTGGTTATATGGTCTCCGGCACGTTCCAGCTTACGGATAACGGTGCCGAGTTCCAGGCAAGTCAGGAAATTATCGGGGTGTGTTTCCAGATATTTTGTAAGGACGGCAGGAGCAGCCGCATTGATTTCGTCCAGCAAATTATCTTTACTGAATACATTGAGGGCTAACTCCAGATTTTCTTCATTCAACGCGTTCTTGGTCATTTCGAGCATACCGAGCACTTGTTTCAGCATCTCTTCTATACGCAGGCTGTGGAGCAGTTCACTATCCAGCACGGTTTCCTCGCTTCTCACCACAAAACGGGCTATGCCTTCGGCAAAATCTCCCAAACGCTCCAAATCACTGTTTATCTTGAACATGGCCAGCACAAAACGCAGGTCAATGGCTACCGGATTGTATAGAGCGATAGTGTCCTCTACATCACTGTCTATTTTCAACTCGAACGCATTCACCCTTTTCTCACGGACAATGACTTGCTGTGCCTGGTCACGGTTAAAGGTCAGCACAGCCTCTCCTGCCCTGTCCAGCTGATTGTAAACCAATGTCCACATCTCGTTCACTTCCTTCTTCAGTGATACAAGTTCTGATTCTATAAATTTCACCATATTCTTAATTCTTGTTTTGTTTATCATTATTTCTTTCACCGCAGATTGCGCAGATTCACACTGATTTTAATTTTCCGGACAGAAGAATAAAAAGACAAATCCGTACCATTAGATCTGAAAAGCAAGCAAGCCCGCATCGGGTTGTGGCACATCAGTTCCAGTTTTATCTTATCTCCCATCTGTGCAACGCTGTGATGAATGCTTTACCCGAAACGCCCTGTAATATAATTCTGGGTCGCTTCCTTGCCCGGATTCGTAAATATTTTCTTCGTATCATCATATTCCACCATATTGCCCATATAGAAGAAGGCTGTCTTGTCACTGACACGCGCGGCCTGCTGCATGTTGTGGGTGACAATAACGATGGTATATTCTTTCTTCAGCTCATGAATCAACTCTTCTACCTTGGCTGTAGAGATAGGGTCCAGTGCCGAAGCCGGTTCATCCATAAGCAGAACCGAAGGAGATACGGCCATGGCACGGGCTATGCACAACCGCTGCTGCTGACCACCGGACAGGGCAAACGCAGACTCTTTCAACTTATTCTTCACCTCATCCCACAATGCGGCTCCTTTCAAGGTTTCCTCCACCCTGTGGCGGATAAACTCATTATCTTTCACCCCATTTACCCGAAGCCCGTAAGCCACATTCTCGAAAATACTTTTCGGGAACGGGTTGGGACGCTGAAAGACCATCCCTACGCTCTTGCGCAACTCATCCACCTGCACGGACTTGTCGTATATATTTCTCCCGTCAATCAAAATCTCCCCCTCCAGACGAGAGCCGGGAATGAGGTCGTTCATGCGGTTGAACAGACGGAGGAAGGTGGACTTGCCACAACCGGACGGGCCTATGAAAGCCACCACCGATTTCTCTTCAATCGTCATGCTTATATCTTTCAGTGCCTGAAAATCACCATAGAAAAAATTTACATGTTTTGCATCTATCTTATTCATATTCTTAATGTTTTAATAATTTGCTGATTTGTCTATGTGCTAATGTACCAATGTCCGTGCGGTACACAGCGCAACCCATCGGCACACCGACAAATTATTAATTCGTTTTTACTTTGTTGGAAAAATACCGGCGGAGTGCATTTGCCAACAGGTTTATAATTAAAATAATAAGGATCAGTACAAACGCCGTACCGTATGCCAAAGGAAGCTGTGACTCCATATCCGTTCCGCTGGTAGAAATCACATAAAGGTGATAAGGCAATGCCATGCATTGGTCCAGAATGCTATGCGGCAGTTGCGGCAGGAAGTAAGCGGCACACGTAAACAAGATGGGCGCCGTTTCACCCGATACACGTCCCAAAGCCAGAATCAGTCCGGTAATGATGTTGGGCATCCCCATAGGCAGAATCACATGCCAGATGGTTTGCAGCTTGGTCGCGCCCAAAGCCAGACTCCCTTCACGGAAGCTGTCGGGAATCGCCTTCAAGGCTTCTTCGGTGGTGCGTATCACCAAAGGTACACAAAGCAATCCCAACGTCAAAGAACCGGCCAGGATGCTGTCGCCGAACCCCATGTATTTCACAAACAGTGCCATACCAAACAAACCGAACACAATGGACGGAATACCGCTCAGGTTATTGGTCATCATCCGGATAAAGCGGACCAGCTTGCCTTTCGGCGCATACTCGTTCATATAAATGCCACTCATCACTCCCACCGGAAAAGCGAACAGTGCACTGCCCGCCATCAGATAAAAAGTACCTACAATGGCCGGCCATATACCGCCACCCGTCATGCCGTCACTGGGCGCCGTGGTCAGAAACTCCCAGCTGATTACTCCTATACCTTTATATATAATAAAACCGAGAATGGCGAACAGAATGAGGACAATGCTATAACTCAACAGTTTGAAAATGCCGAATGCCAGCCATTGCGAACGTCTTTTACGCGCCCCTTGCCCGACAGGGAAAACATCTTGCTTCATATCTTAAATACTTAATTAATCATTTGTCAATCTATCCATATACCCATTGGTGCGCTGTGTGCCGCATGATCATTAGCACACCGGCAAATCAGTACATTATTTATTTGTTCTTGATGAAATATATTCTACACTAAAGTTGATAAGCATCGTGATGAAAAACAACACTACTCCCAACAGGAACAGGGCTTCATAGTGCGCGCCGCCGGCTGGAGCCTCTCCCAGTTCCGCTGCAATAATCGCCGGAATGGTACGGAGCGGCTCCAGAATAGTGGTGGGTATCACGGCCGCATTTCCTGTAACCATCAGCACCGCCATCGTCTCGCCTATGGCACGTCCGATGCCCAGGACAACGCCCGAAGTGATTCCCGAAACAGAGAAAGGTATCACCACCTTATATATAGTCTGCCAACGGGTAGCGCCCAATGCCAGACTGGCTTCGCGCATGGCACGGGGACAATTCCGCATCGCATCCTCGCTTACGGTAATGATAGTGGGGAGTGCCATGATAGCCAAAACAATACTTCCGGCCAATCCGGTCTCGCCCACAGGCAGATTAAAGACTTTCTGAATAAGCGGTACGATGACTATCAACCCGAAGAAACCGTAGACCACGGACGGAATACCACTGAGCAGCTCAATAACCGGCTTCAGAAAACTACGGGTCCGATGGTCGGCCACCTCGGACATATACACCGCCACCGACAAGCCGAAAGGCAAAGCGAACAGGATGGCAAAGAAACTCACCCAAAGCGTACCCGTAATCAAAGGAAGAAATCCGAACTGAGGGGCGGGAGTAGCCGTAGGGAACCATTCCTTTCCGGCAAAAACCTCGTCAAAAGAAATAGACTCGTCTTTCAGCAGGTGGCCCGGAAAATCCTTCTCTATAAATTTGGAGGGAACAAAGGCGATGATGCCTGGATTACCGGCAACGATCTCGCCGATGCACCGGGGGGCTTTCTCGTACCCGGCTCCCAGCTCTTCCTCCGAGAAATAGGAAGTGATATCCTCCAACCGGAAAACTTTAACCTCCGCGTCCGGTCCTCCCAGCTCTTTCCAGTTGGTAATCTCTTCGTCAAAAACGTCTTTTATTTGTGCCGCACTCAGTTCCTGCACCGGATTGGCTTTATTCACCGCCAGCACATATCCCTCTTCTATGACTTTTTTATTAAAAAGTCCCAAAGCTTCCGCAAACAAGAATACGACAATCAGCAAAATAGTAATGCTCGTTACAAAACCGCTGCAAGTCAATATCCCTTCTACAATCTTTTCCCAAACTCGTTTCATACAGTTTTAGTCTTCTATTTTAATAACCGATGCAAAAAAAGCCTCTTTATATTAAGGTGATATGAAAGAAGCTTGAAGTATTTGCTACAATTATATTACAAACTTGTTACAAGCAAAGACAATCCTGATCTTATTGCCATTTTCCCGCAAGGACGGATTCAATCCACCCTTGCCGGCGAATATTGCCCGTAACAGAATCGTAACACACCAGTAAAACAAATGACACAAGAAAACGTTTCTTTTGCACACGAATTAATATAAGAACTTATGAATCAATTAAAAGCTCTATTTCTTTTTATTCTATTGGCTTGTAGTCTGAATATTACCGCACAACGCATAAAAGGCAGTGACACGGTGTTGCCTGTGTCACAGGAAACAGCCGAGATTTTCATGAAAGATGATCCCGACCGGCGGGTAACCGTCACCGGCGGGGGAACCGGAGTAGGGATTTCCGCCCTGATGGACAACACGACAGATATCGCTATGGCTTCCCGTCCCATCAAATTCAGCGAAAAGATGAAACTGAAAGCCGCCAAACAGGAAGTGGAGGAGGTAATCATAGCGTATGATGCCCTGGCCGTCATTGTAAACCCGTCCAACCCTGTCAGCCAACTGACACGCCAGCAACTGGAAGCCATATTCCGCGGCAAGATAACCAATTGGAAGCAACTGGGAGGACCCGATATGAAAATTATTGTCTATTCCCGCGAAACCTCTTCGGGAACTTACGAATTTTTCAAAGAAAGCGCCCTGAAGAACAAGAACTACATGAGCAGCAGCTTGTCCATGCCCGCCACCGGAGCCGTGATCCAGTCTGTAAGCCAGACCAAAGGCGCTATCGGCTATGTGGGACTGGCCTACTTGTCCCCCCGGGTGAAAGCCATCGCCGTTTCCTACGACGACGGCAAGCACTATGTACTGCCCAGCCTTGAAAACGGAAAGAAGAAACTTTACCCCGTAGTACGCCCTCTTTACTACTATTACAACGTAGCCAATAAGGAAAAAGTAACCCCGTTCATCGACTATATCCTGTCGCCCCAGGGGCAAAATATTATAAAAAACGGTGGATATATTCCTGTGAAATAAAGGATATCCCAAAAAGAATGCGTACTTTTGCAGCAAAAGTGTAAAATTGATATCACAATGACTGAAATGAACGCTACAGAAGCTACAGAGAAGAAAAGTCTGAACTTCATTGAACAGGCAGTTGAGAACGACCTGAGAGAAGGTAAAAACGGAGGGAAAGTACAAACCCGCTTTCCGCCCGAGCCGAACGGCTACCTGCACATCGGTCATGCCAAAGCCATCTGTCTGGATTTCGGGATAGCTGCACGCTATGGTGGCGTATGTAACCTGCGTTTTGACGACACCAACCCGACCAAAGAAGATATGGAATACGTGGAAGCCATCAAGGAGGACATCCAATGGCTCGGATTCCAGTGGGGAAACGAATATTATGCATCCGACTACTTCCAGCAATTATGGGATTTCGCCGTCAATCTGATAAAGGAAGGAAAGGCTTATATAGACGAACAGAACTCCGAACAAATCGCGGCACAAAAAGGCACTCCCACCCAACCCGGAACCGAGAGTCCTTACCGCAACCGTCCCATCGAGGAAAGCCTGGAACTGTTCAACAAAATGAACAGCGGTGAAATAGAAGAAGGCAAAATGGTGCTCCGTGCCAAAATAGACATGGCAAGCCCCAACATGCACTTCCGCGACCCTATTATTTATCGTGTGGTAAAGACTCCGCACCACCGTACAGGCGAAACCTGGAAAGCATACCCCATGTATGACTTTGCACACGGACAGAGCGACTATTTTGAAGGAGTGACCCATTCGCTGTGTACCCTGGAGTTCGTACCCCACCGTCCGTTGTACGACCTGTTCGTGGACTGGGTAAAAGAGGGTAAAGATCTGGACGACAACCGTCCTCATCAGTATGAGTTCAACAAACTGAACCTGAACTACACCTTGATGAGCAAGCGTAACCTGCTGATTCTGGTAAAAGAACATCTGGTAAACGGTTGGGACGACCCCCGTATGCCGACTCTCTGCGGTTTCCGCCGTCGCGGCTACTCGCCTGAGTCCATCCGCAAATTTGTAGACAAGATAGGTTATACCACTTACGATGCCCTGAATGACTTCGCCCTGCTGGAAAGTGCTGTCCGCGAAGACTTGAACAGCCGTGCCACCCGTGTATCGGCAGTCATCAATCCGGTGAAACTGATCATTACCAACTATCCCGAAGGACAGGTGGAGGAAATGGAAGCTGTCAACAACCCGGAAGATCCGTCGGCAGGCACACACACCATCGAATTCAGCCGCGAACTGTGGATAGAACGCGACGACTTCATGGAAGACGCCCCGAAGAAATATTTCCGTATGACTCCGGGACAGGAAGTGCGTCTGAAAAGCGGATACATCGTGAAATGCACAGGCTGCAAGAAAGACGACAACGGCAACGTGGTGGAGGTATACTGCGAATACGATCCCGACAGCAAAACAGGTATGCCGGGCAGCAACCGCAAAATCAAAGGTACCATCCACTGGGTAAGCTGCGCACACTGTCTGCCTGCCGAAGTACGCCTGTACGACCGCCTGTGGAAAGTGGAGAACCCGCGTGATGAGATGGCCGCCATCCGCGAAGCAAAGAACTGCGACGCACTGGAAGCCATGAAAGAAATGATCAACCCCGATTCGTTGAATGTATTAACCAACTGCTATGTAGAGAAATATCTGGCCGATGCCAAACCGCTGGATTACTTGCAGTTCCAACGCATCGGTTATTTCAATGTAGACAAAGACTCTACACCGGAACATCTGGTGTTCAACCGCACCGTATCTTTAAAAGATACCTGGAGCAAAATCAATAAATAAAAACAAGCTTATGAACTACGACATGTCTTCTTACTTTGAAGACCCGGAATTTAAAGAAGCATTGGCAAAATACGAGGGTATGGTGGAGAACCATACCCCCGCTTATTTTGAAGCTGATGAACTGATCGATATCGCCGAATACTACACTTTAAAAGGAAGACATAAAGATGCAGACAAGGCCATAGACCTCACTCTCCAATTACATCCCGAAAACACAGACGCCCTGGTTTTCCGGATACGCTCCCTGATGCTGCAAAACAAAAAGGAAGAAGCCAAAGTGGTAGCGCAACTCATCGCCAACAGCACCGACCGTGAATGCAGGTTCCTGCAAGCTGACATGCTGATGGAGGAGGACCGCATAGAAGAGGCCGAGGAGATATTCAAACAACTGGTCATGGACGAGGAGTACGAAGTGGATACGCTGCTGGATATCATCCAGGACTATACCAACGCCAATCAGGAAGAATATGCCGGACAATGGGTAGACTGCCTGTTTGCTCATTCCGACATGCAAACCCTGCCCAAAACCAACCAACGCCTCCGCGATGTGCTGTGCGATTATTACAGCACGTTCAACAAGCCCGACTTGGCCATCCCCTACCTGAACATGACCCTGAACGAGTATCCCTATTCCATCGAGCATTGGAACGAACTGGGGAAATGCCATCTGCAACAATGCCAATACGAAGAGGCGAACGAAGCCTTGGATTTCGCATTAGCCATTGATGATGAAAATACAGATTCATTGACTTTGAAAGCATTTGGTTACCACCAGGCAGGCAATTTAAAGGAATCCTGCGACTACTATCTCCGTCTGGCCAATGTGAGCAAGAACAAGACGAAAGCCTATCTGGCACTGGCACAAATCTATCTGGAGATGCGGGATCATGCTTCGGCCATCAGCTATATAGAAAAGCTGATAAACCGGAAATCGGGCCTGACCGACTACGAATTGGCCGAGTTATATTCTGACACGGCGCTCTGTCATGCCTATCTGGGGCATACCGAAAACGGATACAAATATATCAACCAAGCATTGGAGCTGAACGAACATGATGCCGAAATACGTATCGCAGCCGGACGCTTCTTTACAATAGAAGCTCAAAAAAGCGATATCAGCGAAGAGGAACAAGAAAACAACCTCCGCAATGCGGAACATCAATTCACACGTGCATTGGAGTTTACTCCGAAGGAGGAACGGTTTGATGTGCTGTTCAAAATCGGCTCTCTATATTTTGACGAACATAATTTTGAATATGCCAACCAGTACTTCGAACTAATAAACAAAGAATTTCCGGAGGATGCCGATGCCACTTACTTTTTTCTGGCTTACGGTTATTACCACCAGCAGGAATCCGCTTCGTTCATGCACTATCTGGCTAAAATCAGAAAAGAAATTCCGGATATGTACGCCACCATGGGAACCGGCGATACCATACTGATGACCGACACCTACTTCAATGAAGCGCTGCGTGCCATTAAAGAAGATGTCAGCACAGGCAAGATTAACTTAAACAAATATTTATAATAATTTTATGGAATCAGTTGCATTTATCCAGTGGTGTCTGGACCACTTGAATTATTGGACAATAACGTTATTAATGGCCATCGAAAGCTCTTTTATCCCTTTCCCCTCGGAAGTGGTAGTGCCGCCCGCCGCCTATAAGGCTGCCGGAGGAAACAGTGACCTGAATGTATTTCTGGTAGTTATATTTGCGACCATCGGAGCCAATATAGGAGCCATCATCAATTATTATATAGCCTATTTCGTAGGCCGTCCGCTGGTTTATAAATTTGCGAACAGCCGCTTCGGACACATGTGCCTGATTGATGAAGCCAAGGTTCAGAACGCGGAACACTACTTTGACAAGCATGGGGCACTCTCCACCTTTATCGGACGTCTTATTCCTGCCGTCCGCCAGCTTATCTCCATTCCTGCCGGTCTGGCCAAGATGAAATTATCCACTTTCCTGCTGTACACAACGCTGGGAGCAGGTATCTGGAATGCCATCCTGGCAGCCATCGGTTACTATCTGCAATCAGTGGTTCCCGAAGAGCAGTTATTGAGTACCGTCACCGAATACAGCCACGAGTTAGGATATTGCTTTATAGCTATCGGCGTTTTAATAGTAGGTTTCCTGATTTATAAAGGAAGAAAATAAAAAAGAATGAACTTTTTTCCATTTAAATTTGTTATCATTACAGTATCGAACTAAAATATAATAAAATTATGGCAAAAACAGCATTTAAAGGCACACCGGTAACACTAGCCGGAGAATTTGTGAAAGCAGGAACTTCAGCTCCGGAATTTACATTGGTAAAAGGAGATTTGAGCAATTATACATTAAAAGACGGGAAGGGCAAATATCTGATTCTGAACATTTTCCCCAGTATGGATACCGGCGTGTGCGCTACTTCCGTACGCAAGTTCAACCAGCTGGCTGCAAACCAGCCCAATACGGTGGTATTGGCAATCTCTAAAGACCTGCCATTCGCCCAGGGACGCTTCTGCACTACTGAAGGCATCACCAACGTTATTCCTTTGTCTGATTATCGCTATACTTCCGATTTCGCTGAAAAATATGGTGTATTGATGACTGATGGTCCTTTGGCTGGATTATTGGCACGCTCGGTTGTAGTGATTGACCCGGAAGGAAAAGTGGTTTATACCGAACTTGTTCCCGAAATAACCCAGGAACCGAATTATGAGGCCGCACTGAAAGCGGTAAAATAAAAAGTGCTTCCCGAAAGAATAAAGAAAACGGCAGAAGATTTTTACAATCTATCCACATAGTTTTTAGGGCAGTTTCCGGCATAGCTTCTTGAAAGTTATGCCGGAAATTTTTATATGTCATGCTTGAAAGATCTATAATCTTACATCTTCATCCTTTAGACAAGTACCATTGGTACATTCTGTGTACCCCTTCTTCTATATCAATCTTATGCTGCCAGCCCAGCCGGTGCAATTTGCTTACATCCGTCAGCTTACGCATAGTGCCGTCCGGCTTCGTAGCGTCAAAAGTCAGTTTGCCCTGATAGCCCACTTCTTTGACAATCTTATCCGCCAGTTGGGCAATGGTGATTTCTTTCCCCGTACCGATATTGATATGACAGTTGCGGATATCCTTGGAGCCGGCAGCATAGGTATCCTTAAAATCCACATGCTCCATGATATAGACACTGGCATCAGCCATCTCCTCACTCCATAAGAACTCACGCAACGGCTTGCCTGTTCCCCACAAAGTTACTTCCTGCCCGGTTATGCCATACTTTTTCAGAATGGAGAGAATCTCCTCATCCGTATGCGAACCGTCTATCCCCTCTACGGGACGAAGATTCATATCTTTACGCACCGCGTCCCAGTCCCCTTCATTCAGGCATTTTCCCAAATGAATCTTACGAATCATGGCAGGCAGCACATGGCTGTTCTCCAAATGGAAATTATCATTGGGACCGTAAAGGTTCGTAGGCATCACGGCTATGTAATTGGTTCCATATTGCAAGTTAAAGCTTTCGCACATCTTCAACCCGGCAATCTTCGCAATAGCATACGGTTCGTTGGTATATTCCAAGGGAGAAGTCAGTAACACATCTTCCTTCATGGGTTGTACGGCATCACGAGGATAAATGCAAGTGCTTCCCAAAAACAAGAGTTTCTTTACATCATGGCGGAAACTCTCCCCTATCACATTCTGCTGAATCTGCAAGTTCTGATAAATAAAATCGGCACGGTAAAGACTGTTCGCCATGATGCCGCCCACATGTGCCGCTGCCAGAATGACATACTGGGGCTGCTCTTCATCAAAAAACTTCTTCACAGCCTGCCCGTCCAGCAAATCCAGTTCTTTGTGAGAACGGCCTACCAGATTGGTATATCCCTTTTGCTGCAAATTATTCCATATAGCAGACCCCACCAGTCCGTGGTGGCCTGCTACATATATCTTGGCTGTTTTTTCCATTATTCTGCTATTTGAGCCTTTAAATACAGTTTCTTCACGAACTTCATATCATGCTTCACCATGATTTTCACCAGTTCGGGGAAAGAAGTCTTACGGGGATTCCAGCCCAGCAACGTTTTGGCTTTAGTGGGATCACCCAACAACTGCTCCACTTCGGCGGGACGGAAATACTTAGGATCGACGGCAACCAGTTCCTTGCCCGTCGCCACATCGATACCTCTTTCATCCACCCCTTTGCCTTCCCAGCGCAATTCAAGGCCCACTTCCTTGAAGGCCAAGGTACAGAACTCGCGCACCGTATGGTATTCGCCGGTCGCAATGACAAAATCTTCGGGAGTATCATGCTGAAGAATCATCCACATACACTCCACATAATCCTTGGCATAGCCCCAGTCGCGCAAAGAATCCAGATTTCCCAGATACAGCTTGTCCTGATATCCCTGGGCTATACGTGCGGCAGCCAAAGTAATCTTGCGTGTTACGAAATTTTCACCACGGCGTTCACTCTCATGGTTGAACAGGATGCCGTTCACGGCAAACATACCGTAACTTTCACGATAGTTCTTGGTAATCCAGAAACCATACTGCTTGGCCACCCCATACGGAGAACGGGGATAGAAGGGAGTCGTTTCCTTCTGAGGCACTTCCTGTACCAGTCCGAACAATTCGGAAGTCGATGCCTGATAAATCTTGGTCTTCTTTTCCAGGCCCAGAATACGGACCGCTTCCAACATACGCAGCGTGCCTACCGCATCCGCTTCCGCAGTGTACTCGGGTACATCGAAACTTACTTTCACATGGCTCTGAGCAGCCAGATTATAGATTTCATCGGGCTGTACAGCCTGAATGATACGTATCAGCGAACTACTGTCGGTCATATCCCCCCAATGCAGATTCACCAGACGGGTCTTTTGCATATCACGAACCCACTCGTCCAGATAAAGATGTTCGATACGACCGGTATTGAATGAAGAAGAACGGCGCAGAATACCGTGAACCTCATATCCCTTTTCAATCAAAAACTCTGCCAGGAATGAACCGTCCTGACCTGTAATACCTGAAATTAAAGCTACTTTTTTCATTTCGTTTATTGTAAATGGCCTTATGCAAGCCCTCTTGGTTATTTCATATCACATAGCTATCTACTGCTATCTGCCTTTCGGCATGGCAAAGGGTGGAATGACCAAACAGAACGGCAGATGACAGACAGCATACACTCCATGTATGCAGAAATAAAATATATACAAGAAAGAATATTTACTCCGCCGAAAATTCTTTGATGCGCTGTTCCTCGCTCAACCGGCAGATCAGCAATGTGTTATTCTTCTCAGCAACGATATATCCGTCCAGTCCCTGTACCACCACCCTCTTTTCCTGTGTAGTGTGAATCACACAGTTACGGGTTTCATACAACTTTATATTCTCACCTATCTGCGTATTATTATGGGCATCTTTCGGCAAATTCTCGTGCAATGATCCCCAAGTACCCAGATCACTCCACCCAAAGCTGGCAGGAAGGACAAAAATCTCATCCGCCTTCTCCATAATGGCATAATCCACCGAAATGTTCTCGCACAAAGGAAAATTCCGGTCAATCATTTCCTGCTCCTTGTCCGTATAATAATAAGGAAGCAAACGCTCGAACACCTTCGAAATGGCAGGCTGATATACGCGCAGGGCGTTCACCACCGTATTTACATTCCACACAAAAATACCGGCATTCCAGAAGAAATTATTTTTTTGAATATAGCGCCTGGCTGTTTCCAGATCGGGTTTCTCTTTAAAAGAGTACACCCGGAATACCTCCTTATTGGCGGTAGAAGGTACACTGAGATCAGCTTCAATGTAACCGTAGCCCGTCTCAGGACGGGTAGGTTTCATGCCCAGGGTAAGGATAGCGTCCGAATCGGCCGTAAAATTCATCGCCGAATTAATCACCCGCTGAAACTCCGCGATATTCATCACAATGTGATCGCTGGGGGTCACCACCATATTGGCCTTAGGATTACGTGCCTTTATTTTCCAACTGACGTATGCTATACAAGGAGCCGTATTGCGACGGCAAGGCTCACGCAGGATATGATCATCAGCAATATCGGGCAACTGCTCCTTTACAGTATCCGCATACTTCTCTGATGTCACCACCCAAATATTTTCCGGAGGACAGATCCCCTGAAAACGGTCAGCCGTAAGTTGGATCAATGTACGGCCGCAACCCAGTACATCAATAAATTGCTTAGGATAATCAGGAGTACTCATCGGCCAGAAACGGCTTCCAACACCTCCGGCCATTATAACGAGGTGATTATTCTTGATGTTCATATGATTCATTTTTTACGTTGTATGACCGCAAAGATAAGTATTATTTTTTAAAAAAAGTATTGCGTTTTAATTTATATGTCCTATATTTGCATACGACTAACATTTTTTTTGTCATGAAACAACCGACAACTGAAAACTCTGATATAATTAAACTAGTAGCGATATTAGGTGATTTTGCCTTGTTGAACCTTTCTATGATACTTGTGTTTTTTATTCTGAAAGGAATAGATTCACAGGCCATAGCCCATATTTCATTGAAAACCTACCTGCTGACTTCCAACCTGTGCTATATTCCCTGCATATCCATCTTTGGGGTCATACTGCACAACCGCATAGTGCGTCCGGAACAGATTGTAGGCCGCCTGTTAGGAACAATCAGTTTGCATGTAGTCATCTTCCTCACGGTGCTGGCCATTATTAAGGTAGATAACTTCTCACGCATCTATCTGCTTGCTTTCTATCTGTCTTTCATACCTTTAGCTATAGGATGGCGACTGACATTGCGGTTCTTTGTGAAAATGTTCCGCCGCAGTGGCAGGAACCTGCACACCACTGTACTGATAGGCGACGGGGACAATATGGTGGAGCTGTACCATACGTTGAACGATTTGACTTACGGACACAGGGTTTTAGGCATTTTCTATGATGAGAAGGACTCTAATTACCCCGAAGGAATTCCCTTTAAAGGTCCTGTAAACCAATTATTTGAATGGTTATCCCATAATACCGTGCACGAACTGTACTGTGGTCTGCCATCCAGCAGAAAGGATGATATTCTGGCCATCATGAACTATTGCGAGAACAATCTGATCCGCTTCTATAGCGTACCTCATGTACGTAATTACATAAAGCGTCAGCTGCAACTGGAATTATTGGGTGAAGTTCCTGTATTGTCCATCCGTACCGAGCCGTTGCAGAACCCGGTAAACAGACTGGCAAAACGGTTATTTGATTTGACATTTTCCTCTCTGTTTTTACTTACAATTTTTCCATTTATGTACCTGATTGTAGGTCTTATTATTAAAATTACCTCACCTGGTCCCATATTCTTCAAACAGGAGAGAAACGGGGAAAACGGGAAAATCTTTAAATGCTATAAGTTCCGTTCCATGAAAGTGAACGCATTGTCCGATTCATTGCAGGCTACCAAGAATGATCCCCGCAAGACCAAGTTCGGCAACTTCCTGCGTAAAAGCAATCTGGACGAACTGCCGCAATTCATTAATGTATTCAAAGGAGAGATGTCCATTGTAGGTCCCAGACCCCATATGCTGAAACATACAGAGGAATATTCCCAACTGATTAACAAATACATGATGCGCCACCTTGTCAAACCCGGAATTACCGGATGGGCGCAAGTCACCGGCTACCGGGGAGAAACCAAAGAACTTTCCCAAATGGAAGGCAGGGTAAGAAGAGACCTGTGGTATATTGAGAACTGGACTTTCCTGCTCGACATCCGCATCATGATAAAAACAGTAACCAACATGTTCCGGGGCGAGAAAAACGCCTATTAATCCAAATCGTAGGGACATATAAAAAATAAAAAGATATGAAAGGTATTGTACTAGCCGGAGGTTCGGGCACGCGCCTCTATCCTATTACCAAAGGAGTATCCAAACAGTTGCTCCCTGTCTTCGACAAACCCATGATTTATTATCCTATATCGGTACTTATGCTGGCCGGCATACGGGAAATACTCATTATCTCCACCCCATACGACTTACCGAGCTTCAAAAGACTGTTAGGAGACGGAAGCGATTTCGGAGTACGCTTTGAATATGCGGAACAGCCTTCGCCCGACGGACTGGCTCAGGCTTTCATCATCGGCGAGAAATTCATCGGAAATGATTCCGTCTGCCTTGTACTGGGTGATAACATATTCCACGGCAACGGCCTGTCCGCCATGTTGAGAGAATCCGTACGTGCTGCCGAAGAGGACAAGAAAGCAACGGTATTCGGTTATTGGGTCAGTGACCCCGAAAGATATGGCGTAGCGGAATTCGACAAGGAAGGCAACTGCCTCTCTATTGAAGAAAAACCTGCCCAACCTAAGTCCAACTATGCCGTGGTGGGACTCTATTTCTATCCCAACAAGGTGGTGGAAGTAGCCAAGAATATCAAGCCTTCGGCACGGGGAGAACTGGAAATCACCACCGTAAACCAGCAATTTCTTCAGGACAAGGAATTGAAAGTACAGACATTGGGCAGAGGTTTCGCATGGCTGGATACCGGTACTCACGACTCGCTGGCCGAGGCAAGTACCTACATCGAAGTCATTGAAAAGCGCCAGGGGCTGAAAGTGGCGTGCCTTGAGGGCATAGCTTTGAGAAAAGGCTGGATTACTCCGGAAAAGATGCAGGAACTGGCCCAGCCGATGCTTAAAAACCAATACGGACAATATTTACTGAAAGTTATAAAAGAACTGGGATTAGAATAATGGAAGTTATAAAAACAGCAATAGACGGGGTTTTCATTTTGGAACCCCGTATTTTTAATGATGCAAGAGGGTATTTCTTTGAAAGCTTCTCAGGACGTGAATTTGAAGAAAAAGTATGCAGGACTACATTTGTACAGGATAATGAGAGTTTCTCTACTTACGGTGTATTACGCGGCCTGCATTTCCAGAAACCTCCTTTCACACAAAGCAAGCTGGTGCGTGTGATCAAGGGAGCGGTACTGGATGTGGCTGTAGATATCCGGAAAGGTTCTCCTACTTTCGGAAAGCATGTGGCTGTAGAATTGACCGGAGAGAATCACCGGCAGTTTTTTATCCCCCGCGGATTCGCACACGGCTTTGCGGTACTAAGTGACGAGGTGTTGTTCCAATACAAGTGTGACCATTATTATGCTCCGCAAAGCGAAGGAGGAATCGCATGGGACGACCCCGATCTAGGCATAGACTGGCGACTTCCGGCCGACAAGGTTATTTTGTCCGACAAGGACAAGAAACATCCGAGATTGAAAGACTATCAAACGGATTTCGACTTTAATCAAAGTTTATATTAAAGGCAGTTTTGATTCTGCGTTTGTCCGGTTTTGCCAGTGAAATTAAAGAAGCCGAAAACTGCACACCGGACTATCGTAACGTTCAGGGCAACATTTCCGAAGATTGACCTATAAAAACAGGGTGCACCTCCTACGAAAGAGATGCACCCTGTTTTTATAGGTCAATATCTTTATATCACTTCTTCTCCATCCCCTCCTGAGGAGCATTAAGTCCTGCCTTCAGATTTTCAAAGAATTCACGTCCGAACAAGATCCATGCGGAAGCGCCCGCCACTGCCAGGAAAATAAATCCGACAAGAATCACCTTCTTGCTGGTTCCCGAAGGCAGCAACGGCACACTGGCAGGTTCCACAACGGCAAATACAGGTTTGGCCTCCTGTACTTTGGCCCGTGCCACCTGCAATTGGGTAGCCACCTGGCTATACACCTGATATGCCAGATTCATATCATTCTGCAACCGTTCTCTCTCCGTCAAAGCACTTTGAAGGACAACCCCCTTGTTGGCATCCATGTAATTGGCATAATTCTGCTGGGCTACATAATACTCCTGCTGGCGTTCCTTATACAATTGTTCCAGATAAGCACAATCCTGCTGGGCTTTGGAGACCCTGTACGCTGTGATATACTCCTGAAGCTTCACCACTACCGTGTCTGTAATGGCGGCCGTAACCATCGGGTCCTGCAAAGTCACCGTCACTGTGGTGATGCCGGTTTTCTTATCCACATCAGCAGTAATCGCCTTACGCATGGCTTCCACTTTCTTCGCCTGATCTTCTGTCAGGTGGAAAGGATCCAGCCTGTTCCCTTCTTCCTCTTCCTTATCGGAGAAGAGAGATTTCACCCCGCCTATAGCCGCCCCGGGCAATCCCATAACAGCACCCCACCACGGAGCTTTCTGCTCATCGAGATAAGCTACAAAAGTAGTATCCACCTCACCGTCCAACGTAGTGACATGTGCATTAAACAGTTCCAGAATGAAAGGAGTAGACGCTACTATATCCGGGAAAAGAGATACGTTCAACGCATCCGCCTCACTGCCCAGACTCATGCCTCCGATCCCCAGCATGGCAGCCATTCCCGACAGGCTCCCCCCTCCGCTTTTACCGGATTCGGGAGACAATGTCACTTCCACCGTATATTGCTTGGGAATACTCAGAGCGATAATCACCCCTACAATAGCACCTATTCCGGCAACCTTCAGCAGCATCTTTCGGGCAGCCCACAACTTACGGACATACTCCATCAAATCAATTTCCAACTCCTCGTCTTCCCGTGGTCTTTCCGTATTATTCGTATAATTCTTATCTTCCGCCATACTGTTTCTATTTTAAGATATTAGCAATAGATGCAATCATAGTAGCCAACGACGCACTGGTGGTTGCTATGGACAAGGTGTTCTGCAAAGACCAGTTGCTCTTTTCCTTCACCGGAACAATCACCTCACAGCCCGGCTGGATCAGCTCACGGCTACCTTTCTTCGCTCTCTTCACCTGACCGTTCATATATACAATATACACCTTGCTCTTCTTCGCACGGAAACCGTAACCTCCGGCCTGCTCTATATAATATTTCAACGTCTTGCCATCTTCAAATGAAACGGTATTGGGATACATCACAGCCCCGCTGATACGTACCGTGTTGTTGTATTCGGGAATTTCAATCACATCCCCCTCACGCAATACGATATCCGCACTGGAGCCGGGTTTAAGCATCGCTTTTTCCAAATCGATACCCACATAATAGATATCTCCCAAATCCAGCCGGTTGACATCAATGGAGTCCTTTCCAGTCTTGGCCATGTCCAGAACCGTTTCCATACGTTTGCGTTCATCGGCATTGATACGACGGCTTAAACGGGCCCCTTTGATATAAGCAAACGGAGTCACTCCACCTGCCTTCTTGATCAAATCGGAAAGACGTTCGCTCTTCTCTGTCAGCGCATAATCACCTTCATACAAAACCTCACCGGTCACCTGCACATTCACCTGTTCCTGATAAGCAGGGCTCTTACGCACATATACCTGATCGTATGGCTGCAACACAAAACCCGGTTCTCCGTCTATCACAAAACCGTCTTTCAGAGAAAACGAGTACATTTGTCCTATGGTGGAAACCGCTTCCGTACCTTTGCTATCCTTGATACGGCGGGAAACATCCACACGGACGGTAGAAGCCGATTCCATCAATCCGCCAGCCTGGATTATAATATCCTCCAAAGTCGTATTGTCGGCAAAAGCGAACTCACCCGGACGGGCAACCTCACCATACACCATGATGCTTCCCACATCCTCCAAGTCATGAATACTGGGAATATAAAGCACATCATTACGCTGCAAAGGTACATCGGGTGCAGTACCGTCCATGATGCCTTTTATATCTACTTGAATAACCTCTTTCTTCAGATTCTCGCGCTCGCGATGCAACACCGCACGTCCTGTAAAGGCATCACCCATAAGGCCTTCAGCCTTTTCCACCAGTTGGCGGACTGTATTCAAGGTTCCTCCGAACTGATAAATGCCCGGACGATAGACAGCCCCCTTGATTTCAAGCTTGTTCTCAAAACGGTCCAGAATAGCTTCAGCAGTCAGCGCATCACCATCTTTTACCTGGAATACGGAATAATCAATATCATCAATCGTATAAATCTGATACTCCTTTCCGTTTTGACGAATCATGCGGAGAGAACGGGTATAGGCATCCCCCGAAAATCCACCGGCATACTTCAACAACGTGGCAACACTTTCGTTGTTTTTCATCTCGTATTTCATGGGGCGTTTCACATTACCCTCTATGCTAACCAACGCCTCGTATGGAGGAACGATGATCACATCGCCTTCCTGCAAGCGGATATCATCATTGATTTTACCTTTCATAATAAAATCGTACACATCTACGGTAGCGATTTTCTGTCCTCCGCGCACTACTTGTATATTGCGCAAGCTACCGATATCGCTCACGCCACCGGCACGGTACAGTGCATGAAACACGGTAGAGAAAGAAGACAATGCATAAGTTCCCGGTTGGAACACTTCCCCCATCACGTTCACCTGGATCGTCCGGCTGTTTCCCAAAGTAACCTTGATTTGTGAGGACGGGTTCTGTTCATTATCAAGCCCTGCATAAATCTTATTCAGTTCTTTACGCAAATATTGGTTGGCTTCGGCAATAGTCATGCCGTTCAGATAAATCAATCCCAAATCGGGGATCGTGATAGATCCGTCCGGAGATACATTATCGCGGATGGTGGCCTGGTTTGTACCCCAGATGTCAATGATTACCTCATCACCCGGCCCCAGACGGTAATTAGGAGGAGTAGCCAGATTCACACTCGGCTCGAATGTAAGGTTTCTGGTTTCAAAAATGTCCCGTCCGTACACCTTATCCTTCTGCATTTCTTCCATATCGCCCATGCCCATCCCCTCGTAATAGCGATTGGCAGAAACACTGTCCGACAAGTTCTTCCCTACCACTCTGCCCGCAACCGGACGTTGGTCGAAAGTAAAATTCTCTGTTACATAGATATCTTCCTGCGTCTTTGTCTTTTCACGCAAACGGTTCCGATTTTGCATCGTTGCATTTGCGTCTTTATCAGCAGACCCATTTTGCTGTTCATAAAGTTTCTTTACACGCTTAGCCTGTTCTTGTGTCACTCCTCTACGGGCTAACTCTGTAGCAATCTGACGTTGGTCTTTTCCTTGTTGCATGCCCGTCTTCACATATTCCAACACCTGTTGGTCACTCATAGATTGCTGTGCAAGCACAGAACCTGAGAGGGCAAAAACTAAGACCAGTACGGATAATAGTTTTTTTATCATATAAATTCAATAAACTTAGTAATTTAGCAGCCGCAAAGGTAGATATTATTTTCGATATAGGCGAGTATTATTTCATAAATATCCCTCTAACAAATATAAAAACGGCTGCCACCTGACGGTGTACAGCCGTTTATTCTTTAATAATCCGTTAGCAGAATTCATTCAGACTTCATTGCACAGCCCTCCTTCTTAAAAAAGGTCTGCAAGGGTAAAACTTGTGCAATACCATTCCGGCCGGATCAGCAATACATATTTACGATGGCTTCGTACAATTCTTGCTTACCGCTTACTTGCTTGGGCTCACCATTCTGCTTAGCATAAGCCACTACGTCTTCCAATGTCAGCTTGCCTTCTTCAAATTCTTTGCCTTTGCCACTGTCGAATGAAGCATAGCGGTCTGACAACATCTTGCAGTAAGGAGATTCATTAAGCAAAGCAGCAGCACTTTCCAATGCACGCGCCATAGCGTCCATACCTGCAATATGGGCGATAAAGATATCTTCCAGATCAGTAGAGTTACGACGTGTCTTGGCATCAAAGTTGGTACCGCCATTACCCAAACCGCCGTTGCGGATAATCTGCATCATGGCCTGGGTCAGTTCGTAATTGTCGATAGGGAACTGGTCTGTATCCCATCCGTTCTGATAATCGCCACGGTTAGCGTCAATAGATCCCAACATTCCGTTATCTACCGCAACAGCCAGTTCATGTTCAAATGTATGACCAGCCAACGTAGCATGATTCACTTCAATGTTCACCTTGAAATCCTTGTCCAGTCCGTGAGTTTTCAAGAACCCTACCACAGTTTCGGTATCCACATCATATTGATGCTTAGTCGGCTCCATCGGTTTGGGTTCAATCAGGAAAGTACCTGTAAACCCTTTGCTCCGGGCATAATCGCGGGCGATGGTCAACATCTGAGCCAGATGTTCTTTCTCACGCTTCTGATCTGTATTCAATAAAGACATATACCCTTCACGTCCACCCCAGAACACGTAATTGGAGCCACCCAGTTCGATGGTAGCGTCAATAGCGTTCTTTATCTGGACAGCAGCGCGGGCAACCACATCAAATTCGGGGTTTGTAGCAGCCCCGTTCATATAGCGTGCATGACCAAAAACATTTGCCGTACCCCATAACAATTTGATTCCGGTTTCAGCCTGTTTCTGTTTGGCATAAGCAACTATCTCTTTCAGATTCGCTTCATATTCCTCGATTGTATCGGCTTCCTCACACAAGTCCACATCATGGAAACAATAATATTCGATTCCCATTTTCTGCATGAATTCAAAGCCGGCATCCATCTTATTCTTGGCAGCCTGCACCTTATCGGCATCACCGTTCCAAGGGAATTTCTTTGTTCCGCCGCCAAACTGGTCACCGCCCTCGGCACACAACGTATGCCACCATGCCATAGCAAACTTCAACCAGTCTTTCATCTTCTTTCCGTTAATTACCTTTTCAGCATCATAATAACGGAACGCCATCGGGTTCTTACTTTCCTTACCTTCAAATTTAATCTTTCCTATACCGGGAAAATACTCTTTTGTAGCCATAATTCTTTACTTATTTTAATAACTTGTTCTAATTTATCTACTATTTTTTTTCAACACGCAGGCGGAATAGCCATTTCTTTATCCGAAGGTCCTTAAAAGGCAGCCATCGCTCTCTCCAGATTGGATTTCCAGCGGGCATACGCATCATCGTAAGCAGTACGCTGTGCCACATCAGGCTCTATCACCTCCAGTTTTTCCAATGTGGCAAATGCCTCGTTGTTATCTTTATAAACACCCGCGCCTATGCCGGCCCCCTTGGCGGCGCCCACCGATCCATCCGTGTCATACAGTTCGATTACAGCCCCTGTCACTCCCGCCAACGTTTCGCGGAAGATAGGACTGAGAAACATATTGGCATGTCCGGCATGAATCTTCTGTACAGGGATACCCATCTGCTCCATGATATCAATGCCGTATTTAAACGAGAACACGATCCCTTCCTGTGCGGCACGAACAATATGCTGCTTTCCATGCAGGTTAAAATTAACTCCACATATAGAGCATCCTGTCTCTTTATTTTCCAGCATACGCTCCGCCCCGTTGCCAAAAGGAAGAATACTTACTCCGGCACTGCCGACAGGAGCCTGTGCCGCCAGCCTGTTCATATCACTGTAAGAAATACCTTCGGGAGCCACATTACGTTTCACCCACGAATTCAATATACCGGTACCATTGATACACAACAACACTCCCAGACGGGTCTGCTCGGCAGTATGATTTACATGGGCAAAAGTATTCACCCGGGATTTCGGATCATAATTCACCTCACCGTTCACGCCATATACCACTCCCGATGTTCCTGCCGTAGAAGCAATCTCTCCCGGATTGAACACATTGAGCGACAAAGCATTATTAGGCTGGTCTCCGGCGCGATAGGTTACAGGAATTCCCTCTTTCAGGCCCAATTCTTTGGCAGCCCATGCATTTACACGCCCCTGCTCGCCAAAAGTCGGTTTGATATCAGCTATCAGCGAACGGTCGAATCCATAATAATCCATCAGGAAGCCCGCGACATCATTTGCCTGAAAATCCCAGAACATCCCTTCGGACAAACCGGACACCGTGGTACAAATATCCCCCGTCAGTTTCATAGCGATATAATCGCCGGGCAGCATTATTTTATAAATACGTTCGTATACAGCAGGCTCATTCTCTTTAATCCATGCCAGTTTGGAAGCGGTAAAATTCCCCGGAGAGTTCAGCAGATGAGAAAGACATTGCGTTTCCCCCAATGCCTCAAACGCTTTCTGCCCGTATGGAACCGCCCGTGAGTCACACCATATAATAGCCGGACGTAATACATTTTGCCCTTTATCCACACAAACCAGTCCGTGCATCTGATAAGAGATACCGATAGCGGCAATTCCATCCGGACCGATCCCACTCCCGGCCATGACAGCCTGAGTTGACAATTTCAGATTTTCCCACCAATTTTGCGGATCCTGCTCAGCCCATCCGGGGCGGGCAGCCATAATAGCAGCCTCTGTTTTAGGAAAGAATGCAGAAGAAACACACTTTCCGGTCTCTGCATTTACCAAACTCGCCTTTACCGACGAACTGCCAATATCATAACCTAATAGGTACATTTAAATTGAAAATTAAGAATTTAAAAATAATAGTCTCTGTCCCGATGCATCAGCATTATCCTTCCAAGGAAAGGCCGGTGAAGAATCCCAAAGCATGTACCGATTCCCCGAAACGACCAGGCGGAGTATTCTCACAGCAATCACAACAAGGCTAAAGTTATCTGTCTGTTATCACTTCGTTCCCGACTTATTATATATTGAACGGTCGAACTTATAGAAGCGTGCCGCCCTGTGGCATACACCTACCTGTTTTTCTTCCAAAGGTACTACATATGGCATCAACGCTATCTTCTTATGGAAGTTCCTTACGTCAAACACCTTATCATAAATCAACTGATAGACAGTCCGCAACTGGGCCGCCGTAAACTTCCGGGGAAGCAAGTCGAACATTGCGGAAGGAGCATATTCCACATAATGGCGTATATGCACCAATGCATCCTGCAAAATCTGGAAATGGTCGAACGCCAGGCTTTTCACCTCCGTCACAGGTGTCCAGCAAGCATCGTATTTATCAGACAGCTGTTCGAACCGTCTGTCAATCTTCACCAGTGTCAGGTAAGCGATAGTCACAATGCGGTCTATTTTCTTCTCGTCCAAACGATGAAAACGTTCCAGCCACAGCACATCCTTAGGGTTACGGGTACGGTCTTTCGATCCATACGCCTTAAACTGGGTAAGCTTCACATTCTTCAGGCCCGTCAACTCATTCAACACCCGCTTGGCCGCCTCATCCAGATCCTCATCGTCATAGATAAGGCTGCCCGGCAACTTCATGTTATTATATCCGTCCTCGGACTGTTTCCCCACCTGCCTTACCAACAGGACACGGAACTGCTCTCCATCAAACCCAATCAGCACACAGTCCACAGATACATGTAAATTAATCGTCTGGTTTATTTCCGACATAGTAATATGGCTTTTATCATTTCCGGCAGCAAAGATAAATACTATTTTTCGAATTACACAAAACAATATATTTATTTTTATTATGTTCCAAAACACTATTTTTCAATATAATAAATATCATCCATCATACAATATCACATCTTAATCTTATCATATACACTACAATATATAATGTACAGGAGTTGTCCCGTCTTCTTTTTTCCCTTTTTCCAAAGGGCTTTTATTCCATTCAATCCCCTATTTCAGACACTTGGTTAAGGAAAAGCAATCTTTACGCCAAAAAATTAATAGAATAAAGTTGTTTATTACCAATAATCATAAAGACATATATAAAATGAAAACAAGTTCCAAATAAATATAGATAAATCATCTATATATCAATAATTTATATACGAGTTTTTATTTTCAGTTGTTTTCTACGTTTTCAGTTGCTTTGCTCTTTTTAGGTACATTTTTGTTTCTTGTTTGTTTCTTCATTTCGTTTTTATTTGTACCTTTGTGATAGGAAATAACGAATAAAAGGACACAAATATGCCAAGGACCAGAAAGCCAATAAAAGTAAAGGAGCCGATTCGTCTTCGGACGAAGGAGTTGGCCAATGGCAGCAAGAGTTTGTATCTGGATATATACCGAAATGGTAAGCGGACATACGAGTATCTGAAAATGTATCTTATTCCGGAAACGGATCGTAATGCCCGCCAACAGAACGAAACGACAATGGCTGCCGCAAATGCAATCAAATCGAAGCGTATCATAGAGTTGACAAGTGGTGAAGCCGGTATCATGAATCACAAGGATAAGGTTTATCTGCTGGACTGGATGCAACTCTATAAAGAGGAACAGAAGAAACGTGGTAAGAAAAACATAGGCCAGATAAAATCTGTTACCGGTATCTTGAAAGAGTATGCAGGAGAAAGATTCACATTAAATCAGATTGACCTCACTTTTTGCCACGGCTATATCGACTATATGCTGACAAACTACCGTCCCAAAGGAAAACCCATCTCGGCTTCTACGCGTAATACCTATTACCAGATTTTCAACGGTGCGTTAAATGCCGCTGTCCGTGCGAAACGGATCTTAAAGAATCCATTCAACGAAATGGAAAAATCGGAGAAGCCCAAGATGCCGGAAAGTGTGCGTTCGTATATGACTATTGAAGAAGTGAGATCATTAATCGCTACACCAATGCAGAACGAAGGGGTAAAAAGTGCCTACTTGTTCTCCTGCTTCTGTGGACTACGTATCAGTGACATTATCGGATTGCAATGGAAAGATGTGTTTATTGACAACGGCCAATACCGCTTGGCAGTAGCCATGCAGAAGACGAAAGAACCGATTTACCTTCCGCTCTCCAATGAAGCGTTGAAGTGGATGCCGGAACGTGGGGACAAGACAGCAGACGACCATGTGTTCGATTTGCCTTCTGGTATCAACCAGCTTATCAAACCATGGGCCAAAGCAGCCGGAATTTCCAAGCGATTCACCTTTCATACCGCCCGCCACACGTTCGCCACAATGATGCTGACATTGGGGGCCGATTTGTACACTGTATCTAAATTGCTCGGTCATACATCTGTAAAGATGACCCAAGTGTATGCCAAAATCGTCAATAAGAAAAAAGACGATGCAGTAAATCTGACCAACGGTTTATTCGATTGACAATGCAATGAACATCAGATATGTAACCACTTATAAGGGTGTTGTTCCGACAGGATTCTCTTTCGGGAGCAACACTCTTATAATATATCATATAAATCCAATTTAAAATATTTCATCATGAAAAGACCTAACAATGGCCCTCTCTCTTTTTGGAGGGAAAAAACATCTGCACCATTTTGTTGCAGAACAGGATGTAGCGAAAGAATTATTCGCATTGCTCGTTGAAGCAAAAACAATGTATCTCCGTGATGTCGTGACGGGCAATAAGCAGTACTACCGTTACGTGGAGGATTTCGTAAACAGCCACCGGTATATCGACTGTGACCATGCGGTCTGCCGGAACTGCCATGAAATGAACATTCATATCGTCAAGGGGCTATTAAACGATTGCTCCCATCTTATCCGAGCATTTTTTACCGAAGCAGACTTCTCGTTCGAGAAGTGTATGGAACTGAAACGAGCGTATGATACGTTTGTGCCACCATCACAGTCCGTCACGTGCTGCAAAGATGGACCGACAAGAATTTATCCTCTTTCTTTTGGATGCAATCTCACTCGTAAACAGATGATAGGTATTACAGCTTGTGCCAATGCTTATCATCTGTTTTGCGTTTCTACCCTACACGTTGAAGATATGGAAGCCCTGCTTTCCTGTAAAGAAGGATTCTGTATTCGTGTAAACAATATCCGCCATGTGGCCATCCTGTTTGATACACTCCTTGAGCACTCGTTTATCCAAGCCAAATGGCAGTCCGTTCTTAGTAGTGGGCGGTTCTTGCAAACCAAGGATGGAAAAGGATTCGTTTCAGCTTCAAGCCTTTCATCCGCTCTGTCTGCCTTGCGTAACAACATGACATCAACAGGTTACGGTATCAGACGAGCCATTGATGAACTGAGAGAGTGGTAAGAAGTGCCAATAAGCGAAGTATGTGAAAGGTAAAAGCGTGACAGTTGCCGTGATACGTGGTTACTATCACGGTACAAACTCACGCTGACCTTTTGGGTTGCCCTATCTTTGACCTCCGTTAGCGCGCTACATAACGGAGGATATACTTCATTGTCTAAATTTATAATAACTCATTTATGCAAAATAATAGATTGACATTCATGGAACGGCTGAGTGAACGGCTTACAAGCGTCGAAGCCATCCTAAAGAAATTAGATCCGATAGAAAGTCTGTTGGAACGCATCGCATTGCTGGAAAAAAATATATATACCACCAAACAGGTGTTTACCTTCCAAGAGGCTTGTATGTATATCGGAATATCCGAGAGTATGCTGTACAAGCTAACATCAGGCAAGGAGATTCCGCACTACAAGCCACGTGGCAAAATGATATATTTCGCCAAAGAAGATCTGGACGAATGGCTTTTGCAGAATTATGAACCAACCGTAGATGAAGCAGCACGTATGGCAAACGAGGCCGCTGCCACACAACCTTTCTTTAATCAAAGACGCCATGGAAAACGAAAGAAGAACTGAATATAATGTGGATATGAGGCCGGAGGAGGATTTCTTATCGGATATCCTCTCCGCCTCGCAGATTCGGGCGACGGATACCTATGAAACGCCGCCACAGATTATCTGGATAGACAACTCGACCATTGCTACGCTCGGCAACTTCAGCGCATCAACCGGCAAGGCGAAATCAAAAAAAACATTTAACGTTTCGGCCATTGTCGCTGCATCGCTGGCAGGGAAACAAGTGCTGAACTACCGGGCGCACCTCCCGGAAGGTAAACGCAAGATTCTGTACGTGGACACGGAGCAGAGCCGCTTCCATTGTCATAATGTACTGGAACGCATCTTGCGGCTTGCCGGACTGCCCACTACAACCGACAGTGAAAACCTCGACTTTATTTGCTTGCGCGAATACTCTCCGGCCATACGCATTGGGGTCATCGACTACGCCTTACGCCAAAGAAAAGGATACGGACTTGTAATTATCGATGGTATCCGTGACCTGATGCTTGATATAAACAGTACCGGTGAGTCTGTGGAAGTCATTAACAAGATGATGGAATGGTCATCAAAGTATGACCTGCATATCCACTGTGTGCTACACTTGAATAAAGGAGATAACAATGTACGCGGGCATATCGGTACGGAAATGAGCAACAAAGCGGAAACCGTACTGGTCATCAGCAAAAACAATGATTGTCCCAACATCAGCGAGGTCCATGCGTTACATATCCGTGAGAAAGAGTTTAAACCTTTTGCTTTCACTGTCAATGAGGGTGGGCTCCCGGTTCTCGCAGAAGGGCATTTGTTTGAGAATGCCCCACATCAGAAACCGAAACAACGGACGGGTTTTATGGAACTAAGCATCGAACAGCACCGTGAAGCCCTTTCCGCTGCGTTTGGAGACAAACCTATCCGTGGGTTTGAAAATATGCTGCAAGCCATGATGACTGCTTACGAGGCAATCGGATTTAAGCGTGGGAGAAACGTAATGGTCAAACTGCTGCAATATTTGACTGACACCTTAAAACTGGTTATCAAACGAGATAAACTTTTTTATTATGACATGACACAGGCAGAAACCATGCTTTTCGATGAAGAATGAGAGCGGGCGCGGGCCTATATAATTCAGTTTAATTTAGTATTTATATATATAGGGGCGCAAACTAAACTAAACCGCTTTTGTACAAACAAGTGAAAAGAAATTTAATATGACCATAGACGAAGCAAAACGAGTGCGTATCGTGGACTTTTTGGCCCAGCTCGGCCACCGTGCGCAGTATATGAAATCAGAGCAATATTGGTATCTTTCGCCTCTCAGGAAAGAGGTGACGCCATCGTTCAAAGTCAATGACCGGCTGAATGAATGGTATGATTTTGGTGAGGCCACCGGAGGCGACCTTGTGGAACTGGGTAAGTACCTTTGCGGAACTAAAAGTGTGAGTGAAGCATTAGCATACATCAAACGGTATGTCAATGGTGTGTCGCTGCCGAAAACCCGGGCGTTGCCCGCAACCTCTCGACCAGTGGAAGCCGACATGAAGAATTTGATTATCGTGCCGCTGCGACACCACGCACTGCTCTCATATCTCCATTCACGTATGATTGATTCGGATATCGGACGAATGTTCTGCAAGGAAGTCCATTACGAACTGCGCCAGAGACGTTACTTTGCACTGGCCTTTGGCAATATATCCGGTGGATACGAGGTACGAAACCCTTATTACAAAGGATGTATCAAGAACAAGGACATTTCCTTGATACCCCAATCGCGTGGTGAGGCACAGAGCCGTGTCTGCCTATTTGAAGGATTCATGGACTTTCTGTCCTATCTAACCCTAAAACAGACGGACGATAGTGCCATTTGCATTAATGCCCCCTGTGACTACCTTGTTATGAACTCGGTCAGTAATCTGAAAAGGACATTGACGTATTTGCAAAAATACACGTATATTCACTGTTACCTTGACAATGACCTTGCCGGACAAAAGACAGTGGAAACCATAGCCGGGATGTATGGCAGATGCGTCTATAACGAATCAAACTGTTATGCCGGTTACAAAGACCTGAACGACTACTTACGTGGGAAGAAACAATGAAAAAACCGCTCCCTAAGCCCTCCTTCATCACGGAGGGCTTTTTTTTATATCCCGACTTTTCCTGTTTTCTTATCCAAAATCATATTTGAATATGATTTTGAAATATGATTTTTATATTTTGAAAAAATATTATATTGAAACGATACGTTTTATAATCAATAATTTTATCTTTCAAATTATCCATTCTTATTTTGCACACACAACCAAATATAAAAATCATATTATACAAAAATATATGAAATCATATTTTATTTTCACCATTGTCCTGACGGTTGCCTATCTCGTCTATTATGCAGTTATCATCGTGCAGGACCTTTATGGAAAAAAAGGAAATGGCAAGCCGGAAGAAGAGGTATTTGACCTCGGTGCGCCAGAAGATGAACAGAGTGTGTACGTGACGGAGAGCGATACGGGATTCAATGTGGGTAATGAGAAATATGAAACAGATGTTGCCCCTACCGCTTCGCCTGCACCACAGGAGACGGAAACCGCAGACAATAATGGCGAGATAGCCGTGGCGGAGAAGCTAAAACGCCTGAAAGCCCAAGCGGAGGAACAGATGGAAGAAACCGAGACCTACCTGTCGGACGCATACACGGCAGACGAACTGTACAAAGCGATGCTTGCCAAAGGAAAGACGGGCAACCGTCCGGAACTGGTGTGGAAACCTCTCAAAGACCGATTGTAAAATGTCGAAAGCAAAAAAAATATTATGTGCATTGTGCTTTGTCCCTTATGCGGCATTCGCCAAAAGTGGCAGCGTAAACTACAGTTGGGGTGCAGACGCACTGGCAACGATGCACGACTTCGTGGTGACGATGATGCTGTACGTGCTGTACATCTGCTACGCTGTCGCCTCGGTTTTCGTAGTCGTTGCCGCGCTCCAGATCTATATCAAAATGAACACAGGCGAGGACGGCGTGGTGAAGTCTATCGTATCACTTGTCGGTGCGTGCCTCTTCATCATTGGAGCTTCAATCGTGTTCCCTGCTTTCTTCGGCTACCGCATATAGGTGGCTGATAGAAGTGTAAAATAAATTCAAAAACAAGAGTACCACAAAAATGTAATAAATATGTTTCAGAAATTTAAAAGAATGTGCCGAAAGGCAAAGAAAACTATCATGCAAGTTTCCACCAAAGTAAGAATGTTAATCATTGCCCTGTTGGGAGGCATACCTGCTATGGCTCAAAGTACGGCAGGCGATTACTCGGCCGGTACGACAGCTCTATCAACCGTAGCGGAGGAAATTGTGAAATACGTTCCTGTCATGGTCAAACTCTGCTATGCCATTGCTGGTGTCGTGGCCATCATCGGAGCCATTTCGGTGTATATCGCCATGAACAACGAGGAACAGGATGTCAAGAAGAAGATTATGATGGTAGTTGGGGCGTGCCTTTTCTTGATTGCGGCAGCCCAAGCATTACCTCTGTTCTTCGGAATTAACGCATAAACAGTCAAGAAATGATTAATGACGGACGTTATCCGGATTATCCGCTGTTCAAGGGGTTACAACGGCCTTTGGAGCTGATGGGATTACAAGGTCGCTACATCTATTGGGCGGCAGGCGTGGCTGGTGGAGCCATTGTGGGCTTTATCGCCGCCTACTGTCTTATGGGCTTTGTGGCCGGACTGGTCGTATTGGCAACTGTCTTATCTGCGGGAATCGTGCTTATCATCCTCAAACAGCGAAAAGGGCTGCACAGCAAAAATGTAAAACGTGGAGTGTATGTGTATGCCTATTCGCACAAAGTATGACTATAAGAAAAACCATCACGGCAATGTGTGTGGCTGATTGATTGTTGAACGCGGGCGGGTTCGCCTCCAGCCGAGGCAGACCTGCCCCTATTTAATGAACGCATATCGGAATGACCCTATATATCATTTTATTTTTCATCGCCCTATGTACGGGTATGGCCTTGTCAGTCTATACGTTCGGTACGGGCGGCAAGCGCAAGCACATCTTTCAGAATATCTATTTCTCTGTGGAAGATACAGATGGTGTGGGTGTGCTGTACACCAAGACGGGTGAATATTCCGCCGTCTTAAAAATCGAAAATCCGGTACAGAAGTATTCGGCGGACATTGACAGCTATTACGATTTCACGCATCTATTCTCTGCCCTTGCGCAAACACTGGGCGAAGGATATGCCTTACACAAACAGGACATCTTCGTGAGAAAACAGTTCGCGAAGGAGCCGGAGCATAATCAAGAATTTCTTTCGGCATCGTACTTCCGTTATTTTAATGGGCGTCCGTACACGGACAGCCTTTGCTATCTGACTATCACACAGGAAGCCAAGAAGAGCCGTCTTTTCTCTTACGATAGCAAGAAATGGCGCGATTTCCTCGTGAAGATTTATAAGGTTCGAGACCTACTACGCGACAGCGGTGTACAAGTGAAATTCCTGAACAAAGCCGAGGCAAGCGAATATGTGGACCGTTACTTTGCGATGAACTTCAAAGACCGTACGGTCTCGATGACGAATGTCAAGTCTGACGACGAAACGGTATCTATGGGTGATAAACGCTGTAAGGTGTACAGCCTCGTGGACGTGGACTGCGCCGCACTCCCCTCGCTGATACGTCCCTATACCAATATCGAGGTGAATAATACCGAGATGCCAGTGGATCTTGTCTCGGTGGTGGATAATATTCCGAACGCAGAAACGGTGGTGTACAACCAAATTATTTTCCTGCCCAGTCAGAAGCGTGAACTGGCATTACTCGACAAAAAGAAGAACCGGCACGCAAGCATCCCCAATCCGAGTAACCAAATGGCCGTAGAGGACATCAAGCAGGTACAGGACGTAATAGCCCGTGAAAGCAAACTGCTCGTGTACACGCACTTCAACATGGTGGTGGGCGTGCCTGCCGACACCGACCTTCAAAAATGCACGAATCACTTGGAAAACGCTTTTGGGCGCATGGGCATACATATCAGTAAGCGTGCATACAACCAACTGGAACTGTTCGTCAGTTCATTTCCGGGCAACTGTTACAGCCTGAACGAGGAATATGACCGTTTTCTGACCCTCTCCGACGCTGCGGTATGCCTGATGTACAAGGAACGGGTGCAGCATAGTGAGGAAACGCCGATAAAAATTTATTATACTGACCGTCAAGGTGTTCCGGTAGCTATCGACATCACGGGAAAAGAGGGAAAGAACAAGCTGACCGACAACTCGAATTTTTTCTGCCTGGGGCCTTCGGGCAGCGGAAAGAGTTTCCACATGAACTCCGTCGTGCGCCAGTTGCATGAACAGGGGACGGACGTGGTAATGGTCGATACGGGTAACTCATACGAGGGGCTATGCGAGTATTTCGGCGGCAAGTATATCAGCTATACCGAGGAACGGCCCATCACGATGAATCCGTTCCGCATCAATCGGGAAGAGATGAACGTAGAAAAAACGGGATTCTTGAAAAACCTCGTCTTGCTTATCTGGAAAGGTACGCAGGGAACGGTCACAAAGACGGAAGACCGTCTGATAGAGCACGTCATCACGGAATATTACGACGCCTACTTCAATGGTTTCGAGGGCTTCACACCCCAACAGCGTGAGGACTTGCGTAAGAGCCTCGTTATTGATGACCGCAACAGCAGTGAGAAGCGGCACGAAAGCGAACGGGAACGCGCGGTCCGCATCGAGGGTATCATTGACGAGATAGAGGGCCGACGCAAGGAACTGAAAGTGGAGGAACTGTCATTCAACTCTTTCTATGAATATTCCGTGCAGCGCATCCCGGATATCTGTGAGGAGAACCGTATCACGGGCATCGACCTCTCGACATACCGCTATATGATGAAGGACTTCTATTTGGGCGGCAACCACGAAAAAACGCTGAACGAGAACATGGACAGCTCGCTGTTCGACGAGACGTTCGTGGTCTTCGAAATCGACAGCATAAAAGATGACCCGCTGCTTTTTCCTTTGGTCACGCTGATTATCATGGATGTTTTCTTGCAAAAAATGCGCATCAAGAAGAACCGCAAAGTCCTTGTCATCGAGGAAGCATGGAAAGCCATCGCCAGCCCGCTGATGGCGGAGTACATTAAATTTATGTACAAAACAGCGCGTAAATTCTGGGCCAGTGTGGGCGTGGTGACACAGGAAATACAAGACATCATCGGCAGCGAAATCGTGAAAGAGGCCATCATCAATAACTCGGATGTGGTGATGCTGCTTGACCAGAGCAAATTCAAGGAACGTTTCGACACCATCAAGACGATTCTTGGCCTAACGGACGTGGACTGTAAGAAAATTTTCACCATTAACCGCCTTGAAAACAAGGAAGGACGCAGCTTCTTCCGCGAGGTGTTTATCCGTCGGGGCACGACCAGCGGTGTTTATGGCGTGGAAGAACCGCGCGAGTGCTACATGACTTACACGACCGAACGAGCGGAGAAAGAGGCTCTGAAGCTTTACAAGCGCGAGTTACAATGCAGCCACCAAGAGGCTATCGAGGCATATTGCCGCGACTGGAATACCAGCGGTATCGGCAAGGCATTGCCGTTTGCGCAGAAAGTTAATGAAGCGGGATGTGTACTGAACTTAACCACTAAAATAACATCATAATGAAAACGAAAAGGATTTTAATCACCCTGTCACTGGGCTACGGGATAAATATGATGGGGTTTGAAAGCAGCTTGACGCGCGAACAAATCTCTGTCAGCAATCCGGAACTCACTGTTTTGTCCCTCCGGGAGTTTTGTATGCTGTCCAAGGAGAACCTGCTCCGCATGGATGACATGACACCGGACAAAGTAGCCGCCATCGAACGGTTGTTGGCAGAGTATTCCCTTCGGTTGGGTATGTCCGATGTAGAACTGGAAGCGTATTTGAACCGGTATTATGAAGAAAACCCCAAAGAAAAGGAGTTTTACGATATGTGCGACAGGCTATGTAACAGCAAACCTGTCTTCGATGAAAACAGGTTTCGAGAAGAACTATTCAGGGAACTGAACAGTAGTCCGATGAGTGAAAAAAGACTAAGTGACTTGGGATGGCTACGTTATCAGACCGTGCGCGAAACTTATCTAAACCAGCCTTTCTTTTTGAGATGGTTCGGCTCCCAAGAAGCCCGGATCAAAAGGGCCATCAAGGATACTACCATCATACATGATATGTTCTGCCGACTTGTCACGGAGAATTGTATCGAATCTGAACGGTGGTATTTCAATCACAAGGAACCGGAATACATAAAAGAGGCCTGAAACGATGAAACGGCTGTTTATCTTTTGGGTTATCCTATTGCCTGCCCTGACACAGCATGTTCACGCACAATATTACAGCGTGAACTATGACGCTCGTACCGTGGCGGCCATGGCCGCAGCATTCGGCACGGAGGCAGTAGCCGAAAGCTACTACCGCGAGCAGGTGGATGATATTCTGAAACACTATACGGCGGCAGAAGTGGCGGCAGCAGGGATATTTTCTTCCAAATTTTTGGAACACAAGGCTCTGTCCGACCTTGGCATCTGGTGCAGCAGCACGGAAAATTACTACTATCGTCGAATTTACCACATGGTGGCAGAAAAAATCATGCCGAAAATATGGGTGGTGGCGAAGCTGATGCTGCGCTCACCACAAACAGCAATCCACTGGGGCAGCTACCTGATGAAAGTGTGCGACGATACGAAGAGCCTGTGTATGCAGTTCGAAAGTGTGGTGACAAACAGCACGCTGTCGTTCTCGGACATCGCTTTTCTGGAAATTGACCGCGACATTGCCACCTTGCTGAACCTCGCAGAACTGGGCGGTACCGATTGGCAACGGATGTTGGACAACTTTACCAAAGTGCCGGGCAATTTCACGATTGAGAACTTAAAGGGCGACATTGACAACCTTTATAACATGGGCGTAGGGCTGGCAACATCAGGTATGGAGAACCTCGGTGACGCTCTACTGCAAAGTAGTGCGTTCCATGACCTGTTGGGTGGCAAAGTCAATGAAATCGGCAACCTGTATGAACACTACAGTACTCTCTTCGAGCAGGCGGAACATGACATCGGCAGTCTGCTAATCGACATGGTGGGCGGTCAGGATAGCGTGGCCGCATTGTTCAATTTCAGCAATTACGACCTCACATCGTGGATGACCGACTATATGGACAATGCTGTCGGGAACTATTACACGCAACGGTGGTATATCGCACGGCGTGATCAAGGAAGCATTTCTCTATGCGACTACTACCCACCGACAGACGACAACAGCATATTGAACGGGGGTGCATGGACACGCTTTAACACGAGTGATCCGGGATTTTATCCGAACGCTTCGCAACGGGAGCAGGCCCTCGCCAATTCAGAACGGTATGCCGGATGGTCAAGAAGTCGAGTACAACAGCTCAACAATAGCAACGATGGCTACACCTATACTATCAATACCCGACAACAGGCCTATATCATCAGTAAGGGTAACAAACAGACAAAGAAGGCATACGCCTACGAGATACACGTGACACAGAGTTGGAATCGGACGGAGGTGGTCTATGAGGATGTCTTCGACTCCTATTCGATGGATTTGAATACGTTCAAAGCGCAACTCAATGCCCGCCTCTCGGAGTTCAATGACAACGAGGAAGGCTATGTCTATTACATAGCATCCGATGCACGGAACTATTATCAGGCGACGGACGCTGCAAAATTGCAGGGATGCGAAAGCGTGACCATCAGTGTAACCTGTTCAGACGGGGCGACGCTGGGACAAGGCTCGACACAATACAAGTGTCGCAAGTGTGGCGGCTCACTGGACGCCCATTCCAAAGAGTGCGTCATGCAGACCTCGGTAACGGAGAACGAACTGGATCTTTCAGAACTGGACGCACTGATACGGGAAGCGGACAATCAAGTCGCCGTTCTTCAATCTCAGATTAGTGCCTTGGAAAAGGAAAACGCCGACCTTCTGAAAAAAATTGCCGAGGCGAGCGTGGAAGACGCAGCAGCTTATCGGCAACAATATAACTCCAACCGGACACGTATCGAGGAACTGAAAAGCGAACTTGCCGAGTGGCAACAAAAACAGAAGGAGTACGCAGATGCGAAGCAGGAAGCGGAAGCAGAGAACGATGTGCCGACAGATGATTACTACCGCCTACCGGCTATCATGCAGGATTGCAAGACAGCCTATAGCCTCACTTGGCAGGACGGAGGTACATGGAGCGGCTATACGTTCGTCCGTAAGGCGACGATGCCGAACATCAATGGTATCATTACGTTCCGTGCGACTATTTCTATCGCACGGAAGCCGAAATACTTTCTGGGTATCAAGATTCACCGTGCCATTATCCAAATCAGTTGGGAATTGACTTCGGCATACACAGACACGCACGTTGCCGATGTATTGACACTCGATCCGAACCTGCCGAACGAGGAAAAGACTAAAATCGTGAATAATCGCATATCGGAAATCGCACGGGAATATCCCAACTGTAAAATCACTACCGAGTATGCCCGTACAGAACCTATGGAAGAAGTACCGAACAGCGACGTGTACCACCTGCTTTGGTCAAGTGACCGCCTCGAAATCGCACGAGAAGTGGATTCACGTATCACGAAAATATACGCCGACCTCGTATCCTTGGAGAAGATGATGCACTACAAGCGGAACATCATCGACGTACTGAAGGATGTGCTACCGGGACTCGATACGGACGAGGGTCGTAGGCTGACACTCGTGGAAGAGTGCCATGACCGCTGGGTAGAAAACGCACGGACATCCCGAAGTGGCAGAAAGGAGGTACGGCCATGAAACGCACTATACTGATAGCCATTACGTTGCTTGCGCTACTACCCGATGTCGCCAAGGGCCAATGGACATTCGATATCGTGTCGGTGGAAGCGTACATAAATGACCACAAAAAACAACGCAGCCTGTTGCTGGCCCGAAGCACGCTGGAATACAGCAACCAACTGCTGCATGAGTACAGCCGTGAGGAGACGGGCAAATACAAGGAAGTAAATATCGACCTTGACCGCTATACCCGTGCCTTTGATGTCATCGACGTGATGTACCAATCCCTGCGGACGGTGCTGAACGTGAAGGATACCTACAGCTCGGTAAGTGACCGTATCGGTGACTATAAGACCATGCTGGGGGCTTTCCATGAGAAAATCCTGAAACATGGGAACATCGAGCCGTCAGACGCACTGATACTGACTATCAATGAAAAAGCAATACGGGACATCGCCAACGAGGGCGAACACCTCTATAAGTCGGTGAGCGACCTCGTACTGTATGCCACGGGCGCAGCGGCCTGCTCGACCAGCGACCTGCTTATGGTACTGGAGTCCGTGAACAAGTCGCTGGACAGCATTGAGCAACACTTGAACCGGGCATACATCGAGACATGGAGATACATACAGGTACGTATCGGCTACTGGAAATCGAAGATTTACCGGGAACGTACCAAACGGGAAATTATTGACGGTGCTTTCGGACGATGGCGCAATGCGGGGCGACTGGATTATTGACGGTAAAAGAGGAAGGAGGTAAATAATGCCACAAGTTAGATTATGACTTCTATGTACCAAAATTGATAAGGAATATCTTAAAACGCAGGAAAAGCGTTTCGTCCTGAATGTTCGGAGAAGTACAAACAGAGAAAGAAACTTTAAGTACAAACAAGTCTATCTGGCCTATAACCAAGAGGCAAATGGACATTAATAAAAGATGTAATGAAAAAGATCGTTTTTGAAAAAGACATTACGCTATATAAAGCCGATTGCCTTGAAGTAATGCCTCTTCTCCCAGAATCAAGTATTGATTTAGTTCTATGCGACCCACCTTTTGGAATTACAGCCTCGCAATGGGATAAGATAATACCATTCTCGAAAATGTGGGAGGAGATTAGAAGAGTGAGAAAGGATAATGCGCCTACGGCTTTATTTGGCAGCGAACCGTTCAGCAGCCTTTTACGCTGTGGCAATTTAGCCGAATTTAAATATGACTGGGTATGGGAAAAGTCAAAAGCAAGCAATTTCCTTCTTGCTAAAAAGCAACCTCTAAAAGCGCATGAGCTAATCAGTATCTTTTGTAACGGCAGAACTCCTTATTATCCAATCATGGAGGAAGGTGAGCCTTATGAGAATCGTACAAAGAGAGGAAGTAACTGGACAGGAGTAAACAAGGTACCAAATCCTACATTCAGAAATGAAAACAAAGGAACGAGATACCCACGAAGTGTGAAATATTTTAAAACTGCGGAATCAGAGGGCAAAACGATTCATGTTAATCAAAAACCAGTCGCATTGTTGAAATATCTGATAAAAACATACACGAAAGAGGGTGACACAGTCCTTGATTTTGCCTCTGGAAGCATGAGCACTGCAATCGCCTGTATTCATACGAATAGAAAATGTATTTGTATTGAAAAGGATGATATGCACTTCTTGCGGGGAGAGGAAAGGATTAGAAATGAATATAATATAAAAAGAAATGTGGAATAATCCTGGTGATTAACTGATTGAAACACATTGAGTATTAAAAGATTAATAACAAATAACCGAAAGTAAATATGGACAGAATACTCTTACTCGTGACGGTTACAATAATTGCAACCACGGCGGCAAAGGCACAATCCGTGACCTATAACCACGATTCGCCGAAACAAAACCAAGTAACAGTAATGGAAACCGGTACGGGAGCACTCTCGCCCGACCTCTACTATTCCATACTGCACAACAAGTATAAGAAGTCGGCAGCAGTCAAGAACAAACTGTCATTCCGCACACTGGCGGGCGTCAACCTATACAACCAAACGGACGAAGCTGAAGCCATCGACTCGGCATTGGTGAGCCGGGCAAAGATAGAAGCCTTGAACGTGGCTGACCGTCAAGCGGACATCGCATGGGTCGCTGAAGGCGATAAGGTCAACGGACAGATGGTACGGTTCAAACGAAACATAGACCGCATCTTGCCTGTCGGGGGGACACCGGAGGATAAAGACAGATGGACGGAATATTACCATATCTACCAGTGCGCCATTGATGCAACGAAAGATGCCTATATGCCCAACGCACAGCGGAAGAAAGAGTATCTGCGCATCTACGAGGATATAACTCGACAGAACGAAATCCTTGTCGGCTACCTTGCCAAACGGCAGAATACTACGATAACAAGTACGCTACTGAATGCTACCGCTGACCGTACTCTGGATAAGGAGAGTATTGTCCGCGATGCGGTGAACCGATGGCACGAATCGCGCTTTGCCGTGCGCGGCCCGCAATCAGGCAATAACACGGGTGGCAACGGCGACGGAGATGAAACAGTAAACAAAGGGAACTGAAAAAACAAAAACGTATGGCAGACGGAAATATACTCTCGGATTTCGGTATTAATATCCTTGAAGAAGAAATTGACGATGTGATTTTTCAAACGAACGAGTTCCTGACTGATGCGACTTTTACCGGCTCGCAGGGACCGTTCTGGTGGATACTACAAATGTGCATGGCACTGGCTGCCCTGTTCGCTATTGTGATGGCAGCGGGAATGGCGTACAAGATGATGGTGAAACATGAGCCACTGGATGTGCTGAAGCTGTTCCGTCCTTTGGCTGTTTCAATCATCCTCTGTTGGTGGTATCCGCCAGCAGACACGGGTATGGCTGGCAGTGGGAGCAGTTGGTGTTTCCTTGACTTCCTGTCTTACATCCCGAACTGCATCGGCTCGTACACGCATGACCTGTACGAGGCAGAAGCCACCCAAATAGCGGACAAATTCGAGGAAGTGCAGCAACTTATCCATGTACGTGACACGATGTACCAAAGCTTACAAGCACAGGCAGATGTCGCTCACACGGGTACCTCCGACCCGAACCTGGTAGAAGCGACCATGGAACAAACCGGAGTGGACGAAGTGACGAAGATGGAGAAAGACGCAGCCGAACTGTGGTTTACCTCACTGACGGCAGGAGTCATCGTAGGTATCGACAAAATCATCATGCTTATCGCTCTGATTGTGTATCGTATCGGATGGTGGGCGACCATCTATTGCCAGCAAATCCTACTGGGCATGTTAACAATATTCGGACCTATACAATGGGCGTTCTCGCTGTTGCCCAAATGGGAAGGTGCATGGGCGAAGTGGCTTATAAGGTATCTGACAGTACATTTCTATGGTGCAATGCTCTACTTCGTCGGCTTCTATGTGCTACTGTTATTCGACATTGTACTGTGCATACAGGTAGAAAACCTGACGGCAATCACAGCAAGCGAACAGACAATGGCGGCCTACTTGCAAAACAGCTTCTTCTCCGCCGGCTACTTGATGGCGGCAAGTATCGTGGCACTGAAATGCCTAAACCTCGTGCCGGACTTGGCAGCATGGATGATACCTGAAGGCGACACGGCCTTCTCTACACGGAACTTTGGAGAAGGTGTGGCGCAGCAGGCCAAAATGACGGCTACGGGCGGTATCGGCTCGATGATGAGATAATGATAAACCTAATATTAAATATCCAAAAGATGAATGTACAACAGAAAATTGAGAAATGGTGCAGGAACGAGCGTTTCGTGCACTATGCAAATGAACGCATAAGCGAAGAACTCGTTTATGCACCTAACCACCGAATTGATCCGGAATATGAAGAACTGGACGAAGCCATTACATGGGACAACCGATATATTGTCCCTATGATGACTTACCTTACCTATCGTCTGCAACTGGTCAAATTGCAGAAAAATGCCAAGAATCGAAACCGCCGTGTCTGGTGGATATTCGTGCATGTAATCATGCGGGAAGATTACACACAGCTTTTTGACGGGAAGTTCGAAAAATTTCTGACGGAGTTGCATGATACAGTCATGACAATGTTACATGACGAATACACACGATTGTCTAACAAGAAAAAATAAAGGTATATGGTCATCAAACATTTGGAGAATAAAATCCGACTGGTGGGCATCATCTGCACTGCTTTTCTTGCAGGGTGTATCATCATCAGCGTATCAAGTATCTGGACTGCCCGGACAATGGTGACGGACGCGCAGAAAAAGGTGTATGTGCTGGACGGAAATGTACCTATACTCGTAACCCGCACGACGATGGACGAAACACTGGACGTGGAGGCCAAGAGCCACGTAGAAATGTTCCACCATTACTTTTTTACTCTCGCACCGGACGACAAATACATCCGCTATACGATGGAAAAAGCGATGTACCTGGTCGATGAGACGGGACTGGCACAGTACAATACCCTCAAGGAAAAGGGATTTTACTCCAATATATTGGGTACGAGCGCGGTGTTCTCGATATTCTGTGACAGTATCTCCTTTGACAAAAAGAATATGGAGTTCACCTACTATGGTCGGCAGCGAATCGAGCGCCGGAGTAATATCCTGATGCGCGAACTGGTTACGGCAGGGCAACTTAAACGTGTGCCGAGAACGGACAATAATCCGCATGGACTGCTCATAGTAAACTGGCGCACATTGCTGAACAAAGATATCGAGCAAAAAACAAAGAGTAACTATTAAATCACCAAAGATATGAATATCAAAGGATTCAAACGGATGTTGTTCGGCGAGAAGATGCCGGACAAAGATGACCCGCAGTACAAGGAACGCTACGAGCGAGAGGTGCAGGCCGGGCATAAATTCGCCAAGGCGACACGCATCGACCAAGCGGCGGCCAAGGTGCAGGGCTTTGCCAACGCACACCGGACGCTGTTTCTGGTCATCGTCTTTACATTCGTCATCGGAGCTTTCGTATGGAACGCCTACCGCTTGGTAACTGTGTACAGACACAGTCCGGTAAGTCGCACGGCGACGGAAAAGCAGGATTCAGTGCTTCGGGAACGGCACAAGCTGTTGCAGGAAGTCGAAATAAGGGAACATAAAAACAGAGGGGACAAACCATAGTAAAAAGAGTACTTATGAATACACGGCTTGAAAAATCAGTCCGTTCGTCAGACGAATGGTACACGCCAAAGGAGATACTGGACGCATTGGGCAAATTCGACCTTGACCCTTGCGCTCCCATCCATCCGTTGTGGCCGACTGCCGAGGTCATGTATGACCAGAACATAGATGGGTTGTCCCAGATATGGGAAGGGCGTGTGTGGCTCAATCCTCCCTATTCGCGTCCTCTTATCGAGCTATTCGTCCGGAAATTGGCAGAACATGGCAACGGCATTGCATTATTATTCAACCGTTGCGATTCCAAAATGTTTCAGGACGTCATCTTTCCAAAAGCGACGGGAATGAAATTCCTACGCCACCGCATCCGATTCTACCGACCAGACGGAGCACGAGGTGACTCTCCCAGTCGCGGTAGCATCCTATTAGCTTTCGGAGAAGACAACGCAGAGATACTGAGAAATTGTGCCATTGAAGGCAAATATGTACAACTCAATTAAAAGATGTATAATGAAGATATTGGAGAAAATCAATTTTCGCCAGCCGAAATATATGCTTCCCGCCATCCTTTATTTCCCCCTGCTCGGCACGTCTTATTTCATCTTCGACCTGTTTCAGACAGAAACGATAGAAATACAAGACAAGGCGTTGCAGACGACGGAGTTCCTGAACCCCGAATTGCCGGGGGCACAGATCAAGGACGATGGCATAGGCAGCAAATACGAGAATATGGCGAAATCATGGGGTAAGATACAAGACTACTCCGCTGTAGATAACATAGACCGGGAAGAACCCGATAAAAACAAGGAAGAGTATGAATCGAAATACACGCAGGACGACATCGACCTGCTCACGGAAGAACAACAGGAAAAAGCTGCGGCAGCGGAAATTGCCTCTGCCAAGACACGAGAACAGGAAGCACTTGCCGAACTGGAGAAAGCACTCGCAGAGGCGAGACTGAGAGGGCAAAACGCGACTGTACCCCCGGCAGAAACGGACACGGCCAACATTGCTCCACCACAAGGAGCAGCAGCCTCCGGAACCATCAACGAAGAGAGCCGGGCTGTGAAAACGCCATCAGCGGACGAACCGCCCAGCGAGGTGGTACGCAAGGTGAAGACAACCTCGGACTACTTTAACACACTGTCGAAGAATGTCCGTGAACCGAAACTCATCCAAGCCATCATTGACGAGAACATCAAAGCGGTGGACGGCTCGCGCGTGAGGTTGCGCCTGCTTGACGATGTGGAGATTGGCGAGTGTGTGATAGCAAGGGGAACATACCTGTACGCTACGGTAAGCGGATTCTCATCCGGGCGCGTGAAAGGTAATATCAGCAGCATCCTCGTGAATGACGAATTGGTGAAAGTGAGTCTCTCACTCTATGATACAGATGGCATGGAGGGGCTGTATGTGCCCAACAGCCAATTCCGGGAAACGAGCAAGGATGTAGCAAGCGGGGCAATGTCGGGCAATATGAACATGAGTATGGGAAGTACAACAGGAAACAGCCTTGCACAATGGGGGATGCAGGCGGTGAACAATGCCTACCAGAAAACAAGCAATGCCATTAGCAAAGCTATCAAGAAAAACAAAGTCAAGTTGAAATACGGAACTTTCGTGTATTTAGTGAACGGACAGGAAAAAAGGAATTAAAACGATGATGACATGGAAACAGATTTATCAGAATATCACAAAGGTACGGATGGGCTTTATTATGCGGACTATATAGCCCCAAATAAAGCCGAAACATTTATCGGAAAACTTGTGAGTACCGAATGGTGGCATCACAGAGGGCAGTTTGCCCTAATATGCAACTTCCGAACAGAAGACAGACGGAGGATTGCCTTATTCGCTTTTCAAAAACATACCGGTTTTTACGGACCAAGATACGGGAATGTTAATTTCAAAACAGTGGAGAAGGGCACTCTTTGGCAATGTGAAATCCAAATGACCCGGACGGGACGTTGTACTTGGGCGCGTGCCAGGCAGATAAAGAAATGAAGCGAAATAGGGAAAAGAAATCAATATAAATATTTTTAATCATGTGCCTATGAAATCTTCAAACTACTTAAAAAAAATATACGGGAATCCGACAGATGAAAAATATACACCGGGATATGGTGTATTACCCATTATCAAATATATACCTGAAGGCAAGATAGTCTGGTGTCCTTTCGATACGAAGCACAGTGAGTTTGTGCAGAAATTCAAGGATGCCGGTTTCCATGTCGTGTATTCCCATATCTATAACGGACAGGATTTTTTCAACTATGAACCGTCCCAATGGGATATACTCGTATCCAATCCTCCTTTCAGCCGGAAAGTGGAAGTCTTCGAACGCTGTCTGAAACTCGGAAAACCATTCGCCTTGCTGATGTCCAACTATTGGCTGAACAACGTAACACCCTGCCGACTTTTCCAGAATACTGATCTGGAATTACTCATGTTCGATAAACGTATTCAGTTCGGAAAAGGGAAAAACGTACCGTTCAACAGCAGCTATTTCTGCCATAAAATACTTCCGAAACAAATCATATTCGAACAGATAGATGTTACGGACAAATCTCCAAGTTGTATGCAGGATGACATCCCAGATAAGGCAAATATCAATCCGCAAGAGAATAAAGCAATCATGAATTTTCAATTATAACTCTGTATTTCAATGAAAAGGAATTTATTTGGCATTATGCTTCTATCAGGTATTTCCATTTTACCGAAAGCTAACGCACAAACTACCTACGAAGAAATGGAACAACTGACGGTGAACGAACAGATAACAACTGTCATCACGGCATCGGAACCGGTGCGTTTCGTGGATATTTCCACTGACAAGGTGGCGGGCGATCAGCCCATTGACAACATCATTCGCCTAAAGCCCAAGGAAAGCGGACACGAGGATGGTGAAATACTCGCCATCGTCACCATTGTGACGGAACGATACCGCACACAATACGCACTGATTTATACCACAAGGATGAAAGAGGCAGTAACGGATAAGGAGATATTGCTGCAAGAGCGTAATGCGTACAACAATCCGGCAGTCTCAATGTCCGCTGCCGACATGACACATCATGCACGGCGCATCTGGAACTCACCTGCAAAAATCCGCAACGTAGCTACCAAAGCACACCGCATGGTGATGCGTCTGAACAATATCTACTCGGTGGGTGACTACTTCTTCATAGACTTTTCCATCGAGAACAAGACGAACATTCGTTTTGACATTGATGAGATACGGATAAAGCTGACAGACAAGAAACTCGCCAAGGCAACCAACGCACAGACTATCGAACTGACACCTGCCCTGGTTCTGGAATCGGGCAAGACATTCAGACACGGCTATCGGAATGTGATTGTCGTGAAAAAGATGACCTTTCCCAATGACAAGCTACTGACCATCGAAATGACGGAGAAACAGATTAGTGGCCGTAACATCAGTCTGAACATCGACTATGAGGATATACTGGCGGCAGATTCGTTCCATGCAGATTTATTGGAGGAGGAATGACTATGAAAAAGACAATCATCGTGATAATTACCTGCGTGTGTATCGCTGCAAGTGCAAATGCACAACAAGGTAGCGGACGCCTCTCGCTTGGCACAGGGCTACTCTACAAGAACGGCATGGATATAACGCTCGCCTACGAACACGAAATGAACTATCGCCATACGTGGGAGTTCTTCGTCAACGGCTATCTACAATGGGCAGAGTGCGCTTCGTGCGGGCATATCTGCCCGGAATCATTTTGGCGAAACTACCGCAGCTACGGTTTTGGCGTGGCCTACAAGCCGTGCATGACGCGGGGACGCAACCACTATGGCAGTCTGCGTATCGGAGCTTCAGCCGGAAGCGACATGAATAAGTTCCTCGGTGGCCTGCACTTCGGTTACGAACACAACTATGTGCTACGGGCCGGATGGACACTGTATTGGCAAGTGAAAAGCGATGTGATGATAAAAGGTGCGGACGTGCTGCGAGCAGGTGTCGTGCTGGGTGTGAAACTACCTATAAAATAGGGAAACAAAAAAGAAAGCAATATGATACGAAAGATACATTTGGTGGCAGCGGCAACGGCTGCCGTGCTTTGCGCTGCCTGTGACACGCATATAGACGTACCCGATACAGCAGTTCGTCCAGGACATATCCTCTGCGAGGATGGAACAGCCTTGCCTTACGCACAATATGAACAATCGGGGAAAAAAGCGATAGCGGTTGTCTTCGATACCGAAAAACGCGGAGATACGGAGGGGGACGGTTATGCAGTTTACCTGTGGGACATTGCTCCACAGGCATTCGCCGACAGCCTCGGCATCGCACAAGGCACATCGGCTGACATCATGGCTTATGATGGCAATGAGAATACATTCGCACTGTATGATACACAAGAAACCGCTTCGCCAATGGCAGAAGCGGTTTTCGACCTATGGCGGTACGGGCAGAGTGCCTATGTACCGTCCGTGGCAGAGATGCGGCTGCTCTACACCATGCGAAAGATAATCAACCCTGTCATCGAACAATGTGGCGGTGAGCCGTTACCACTGGATGAAAACGACTGTTGGTACTGGACATCCACAGAAGTCGAAAAGCAACAGACAGCCAAGGCATGGCTCTATTCCATGGGGAGCGGCGCAATGCAGGAAACACCTAAAGTACAGGCGCACAAAGTACGCCCTATAATTACCATAAACGAATAAAAGATAGAAAGATATGAAAGATACGGATATATTTTTCAGCATAGCATTGATGATATTGGGAATTGTCCTCATGTATAAGTCCATGAAAGGTAATTCATGCCGACAAATACTGGCAAAACTCGCAGATTCCATAGCATCGGATAAAGAAGATATTAATTTTCAAATTAAAAGGTTCGGCTACCTTTTGGACGAAATGACTGCCGATAATGAAAAAAATTCAATCTTGAAGCGTCATGCCGACAGACTGGAGGAACTTGTCACGCAATTAGACCGCACACGAAACGAGCTTGAAACAAGTAATCTGTCAATGGCGGATATTAACGGAGAGTTGAAAAGAAGTAATGCCGAACTTGTAAAGAGAGCAACCCAATTACGCAATGAGATACAGCAAGACGAGCTTGTCATCCAAAAGATGCAAGAACGCCTTGATTCTCTCAAAAGAATCAAAGTGGGGCTTGAAATAGCCCTGAATAACATTCAGGCAGAAGAAGTACACTATCTCTCGGAACCGGTATTCAGTTTGGGTATTACCCCATCCATCAAAAGCCATCTTGAATCTCATGGAATATTATATATCGGAGACCTGATTCATCTTAACGAGCAATATCTCATGGAAATCTGGGGTATCGGTCCGGTAACACTTGATAAGATAAAAACAAAACTGAACGAGAATGGTGCATGGTTCGGTATGGATGTAATCAGAGTAGGTAATCATTGGTATCGTAGAAAACAAGGACTAATAACAGACTGACTTATGGAAGAAAGTAAGGAATTGCAAGGGTTCTATAAAATATTCCGCACAGTGGTATATGTGTCCGTGCTGCTGGAGTTCTTTGAATATGCCATTGACCCTGCAATGCTCGACCACTGGGGCGGCATACTGACCGACATTCACGGACGCATCAAACAATGGATGATTTACCACGACGGCAATCTTGTGTACAGCAAAATCGCAACGGTACTGCTTATCTGCATCACTTGTGTCGGAACGCGGAACAAGAAGCATCTGGAGTTCAACGCACGCCGGCAGGTGGTGTATCCATTGACGAGTGGGTTATTGCTGCTCGTACTCTCCGTATGGCTGTTCGGCCATACGATGGAAACAAGGCTTTATACCTTACCTCTGAATATCATTCTCTATATGATTGCCTCCATTGCTGGCGTAGTACTGGTACATATCGCATTAGACAACATTTCAAAGTTCATCAAGGAGGGATTGATGAAAGACCGTTTCAACTTCGAGAATGAAAGTTTTGAACAATGTGAAGAAAAAGTCGAGAATGAATACAGCGTAAATATCCCCATGCGATACTACTATAAGGGTAAATTCCGTAAGGGGTGGATTTCTGTAAGCAACTGCTTTCGAGGAACATGGGTAGTTGGAACACCGGGATCGGGTAAGACTTTCAGTATCATAGAGCCGTTTATCCGACAGCATTCGGCCAAAGGTTTCGCCATGGTGGTGTATGACTACAAGTTTCCTACATTGGCGACCAAGCTCTACTACCATTACAAGAAGAACGAGAAACTGGGCAGAGTACCCCAAGGGTGCAAGTTCAACATGATTAATTTTGTGGATGTGGAGTACAGCCGTCGGGTGAATCCAATTCAGGCAAAGTACATCAACAATCTTGCGGCGGCCAGCGAAACGGCGGAAACATTATTGGAAAGCCTACAAAAGGGTAAGAAAGAGGGAGGCGGCGGAAGCGACCAGTTCTTCCAAACCTCGGCGGTAAACTTCCTTGCCGCTTGTATCTACTTCTTCGTGAATTATGAACGTGAACCCTACGATGCCAACGGCAAGCCTCTATATGCGGAAAGACAGCAAGATCCGCAGACCAAATTCTGGAAACCGACAGGTATCGTGCGCGACCGTGAAGGCGGCAATATCGTGGAACCTGCCTACTGGCTGGGAAAGTATTCGGACATGCCACATATTCTGTCATTCTTGAATGAAAGTTATCAGACGATTTTCGAGGTACTGGAAACTGACAATGAGGTTGCTCCGCTGCTTGGTCCATTCCAGACAGCTTTCAAAAATAAGGCAATGGAACAATTGGAGGGTATGATTGGCACGTTACGTGTTTATACCTCGCGTCTGGCAACCAAAGAGAGCTACTGGATATTCCACCGGGATGGCGATGACTTCGACCTGAAGGTGAGTGACCCGAAGAATCCGAGTTACCTGCTGATTGCAAATGACCCGGAAATGGAATCCATCATCGGTGCATTGAACGCTCTTATCCTAAACCGTCTCGTTACCCGTGTGAATACCGGGCAGGGGAAAAATATTCCTGTGAGTATTATAGTGGACGAGTTACCGACACTCTACTTTCACAAAATAGACCGTCTGATAGGTACAGCGCGAAGCAATAAGGTGAGTGTAACGCTCGGCTTTCAGGAACTACCGCAACTGGAAGCCGATTATGGTAAGGTAGGTATGCAAAAGATCATTACGACGGTAGGTAATGTGGTAAGCGGCTCGGCACGTGCCAAAGAAACGCTGGAATGGTTGTCCAATGACATCTTCGGCAAGGTGGTCCAGGTCAAAAAAGGCGTGACTATTGACCGGGACAAAACAAGTATCAATCTCAATGAGAATATGGATAACCTTGTGCCTGCCTCGAAAATCTCGGATATGGCAACCGGATGGATATGCGGTCAGACGGCACGGGACTTTGTGAAGACGAAAACAGGTATGGGCGATTCAATGAATATTCAAGAATCGGAAGAGTTCAAGACTACAAAGTTCTTCTGCAAAACAGATTTTGATATGGCAGAAATCAAGAAAGAAGAAGCGGCGTATGTGCCGCTGCCGAAGTTCTACACTTTCAAGTCGAGAGAGGAACGGGAGCGCATCCTATATAAAAACTTCGTACAAGTGGGGCAAGATGTGAAAGAGATGATAAAAGACGTTCAAAATAAGCGCAACGCGAAATAAAAATCCGGCTGTCTGACATATAATGTAAATAAAAACAACAAAAACCGTCAGTACAATCGTACTGGCGGTTTACTACTAACTAATCTCTTCTTCTGGTTTATCAGGTGAGCTACCTGCTTAATAATTGGGTGAGTTGCTGATGGCAATTTTTTCGTATTCCTCTTTGTCAGTACCGCATTCAATTGCCCTGTCAATGACATCCCCTAACTCGTTGTAACAAACTTCTTCATTGACACACTCTGCATCTTTGCCTTTCAACAGATATACCTCATAATAGTCCGACCCATTAAGTGCAATAATGACGTATCCGGTGTGTAACAGTCCGTTTACTTTGATACGAAGTGCAGGCAGGTCTTTGAAGATGGTGGCTGCAAACTCTGCGATACCCCATGACATGAGGACGGGCATAGGGGTAAGTCCTATCAACTGCTCTTGAATGGTCTGTGCTATTTGTATTACATACTCTTTTTCCATAACTATGCTATTTTTAAGATGATTATTGTTTTTTTATTCGAACCATTCCGGGTTGTCCTTTTTCAGTTCGGCAACCAATTCTACGTCTGTCAGTCGCAGGTTTGCCATGTCGGTAAAGAAGAAAACCTCGTCATAGATTCTTTCGGCTTCCTTGCTTGCGAAGCCTTCGTTTTCATCGTTGAAACTACCGGGCTGAAGGGCATCAAGCAAGGTAATCGAGCCGATAAGGAGTTCTTCACCCTCGTTGGATTCCACCACACGGCAAGGATAGTTATTGCCGCCAAATTGTACTTCTTGTGTTTTCATACGCTTGTTATTTTAATGGGATATGCTTTCCATTTGTCTTGAGGTATTCCATAAGACACTTTGCTTCTTCATGTGACGCACGATTGCGGTCATCATAGCGACGTGTCTCATCCGCCATCACAATGATGCACTCCTTAAACAATCTATAGAGGCTCTGTTGCAGTGTGGGGTGCATATCAGGTATAGCGGCTGCAAAACGCTTGGGATTGAAACTAAAACTATTCACTGCCATTTCCCATTCTTTGGCAAGTTTGTACTCTTTGCTTTCTTTGATGTTGTCCATTGTCATGAAATTTTAATGATTTATTTTTCTTCCCTCTGTTCGGTTCTATATTCTGTCTGAACCGCTTGGGATTTACAGATGCTTTACAGGACTGACGAACAAGCTACTTCCAACGCTTTTTTTGGAAAATTACTCTTTCACAGAAAGGAAGAATTTTATAAAAATGCACTTCAAAGCGATGGAATCAAGCGCGGCAGTCCACCTTCGCGTCTGGAAAACCAACCGGCGAGGACAGGAAGGAACCGGAGAAGGAATAAGATGGAAAAGATAAAAAGGAGGAAACTGATAGGTATAAATGAAGACGGGTGGCGGCGGGGTATCGGGAGGTAGCTATAAATGGGATAGAAAAGGCATAATCGCGCGGATGGCGGGTTTGCCCGGCAGACGCGCCGCCCGACAACGGTTTGGAGCAGTTGTCCGTGAACATCTTCACCTTAATCTAATTACAAATTAGGAACGAATAGAGGACAGATTACTCCACCCTCTATTCGTTGGTTACTGATTATGGTTAAGCTGCAATATCTTCCTCTTGTGGCTGTTCTTCGGTCTGCATCCCTACTTCGGATTGCTGTTTGTCAGATTGCTCCGCTTCCTGCTTTGCTTGTTCCTGCACCAAAAGAACGGCTTTTTTCTCTTCGATACGTTGGTGACGCTTCTCATACACTTCATTATGTCCGTTCTTGATGTCTGCCAACAGGTCGGGCATATGTTTTTGTGCGAAGTCAAGCAAGAGGGATGCAATGGCATTGTTGCCGTATGCGTTCTTGAAATTAGCAATTAGAAAATCCCTGCGAATAATCGCTTTCTGCTTGCTCGTGAGGTTGGCAATGATGTTTATCTTTTCTTCATCTGTAAGGTAGGAATAAGGCTTTTTTTCCTCGATACCTACCGCTTCGAAATGCTCTTTGCGGAGGGATGATAGCAAGAAGAAATAAATCATCTTGTCCTCGTCTTGCCCAAACTTGCAATCGGACATATCAACCTCCAAAATCTGTTTTTTTGTGTCCTCTACAGTCTTTTCAAGGGCAATTTCCTTGTTGCGTTTGTCTTGCTTTTCCAACTTCTCTACCGGTGAAAGCGTCTGCTCCTGTTTTGTGTCATTGGTAGTACAGGTAACTTTCGGAACATAACAGAGTACGATGTCCTTGCTCTCAATACGGAAATAAAGGATGATTTCACCTGCTTCACTTCGGGTACGGATTTCTTCGCATTCTTCCGTGTAATCGTTCAAATCCTGTTCGAACTCGCTCTGTGCCTGTTCGTATTCTTCGGTGGTGTCGTACTCATCTTTTCGGGGTGCTTCGGGCTGTTCGGGATATGCCTTTGCATAATAGTTAAGGCTTTCCACTTCGTAACCCATGGCGGTAAGACGTTCTACTACGGCTTCATTGCTGTTGAAACTTTCATAGCAGAGGGATACCTCAGGGCGTTCTTCCATAAGGCGCACGGCTTTCTCCGTGAGATATGCTGCATTCATTTCAGCAAGGCAAGTACGATTGGCGCAATTTCCGCAACCGCCCTCGCAAAATAACATCATATTATTTGTATTGTGAGGACACGACAGACAGAGGGTCTTGTCAAATGCGTATCGCTCCAAGTCGGTGGTATATTGCCGTTCGATGTTCCGTGCAACATCAGAGGCTTTCATTCCTCGCCAACTATTGTACTGCACCCCCTCTTTAAGATGCTTGTTGTACACCTCTTTCTGAATATCTTCCCCATAACGGCAAATTTCGCTCGCTACGCTGATTGTGATTTCGTCCTGTTCCAAAAGCTGTGCGATTTCGGGCATTAAGGAAACGAATTTAAGGCGTGTGCGGATATAGCTTTCGTTTTTACCGAACTGCACCGCCAAAGACTGCACATCGTGGCGACCACTATCAATGAGCTTTTGGTAGGCATTTGCTTCCTCTATCGGGGTAACATCCTTGCGCTGGAGGTTTTCAGTTACCGCCATTTCTTCGGCAACTTCGTCTGAAATTTCCATAACGACAGCCGGAATGTCTTCCAATCCTGCCATGAGGGAGGCACGATATCGGCGTTCTCCAAAAACAATCTCAAAGCGGTTGTCTTCTATTGGGCGTACTCCAATAGGCTGTAACACACCCTGCTGACGAATACTCTCGGAAAGTTCTGCAAGGCTCGCTTCGTCAAAATTCTTACGTGGGTTGTAATTGCTCGGCTGCACGTTTGCCAATGCTACCATTGTGATGTTTTTCTCTACTGATTGAATTGCTGTTGCTTCCATAATCATAAAAATTTAATTGGTTTTAATATTTAATTTTTTATTTTCCCTTTGTTCGGTTCTCTTTTCTGCCTGAACCGCTTGGGATTTACAGATGCTTTACAAGGACTGACGAATAAGCGATTTCCGACGCTTTTTCCGGAAAATTACTCTTTCGCAGAAAGGAAGAATTTTATAGGAAATGCACTTCAAAGCGACGGAATCAAGCGCGGCAGTCCACCTTTGCGTCTGGAAAACCAACCGGCGATGGCAGGGATGGACCGGATGAGTGGCATTAAAAGAATATAGAAAAGGAAGAATACGCTGAAAGGCGGATGGTAAAACGGATGGAACTATAAAGGGATGATTAACGATACAACGGGACAAGCGGAAGGACGTAAGACCAGACGGTGTAAAACAGGAATGGAACTTACCAGATAAAAATCCTTTGAGCCATTTCGCTAAATAAATCTGTATCAATTGCCTGTTTTACCAGAAATTTGCATTATTTTTGCAGTAACGAAACAGCCGTTTCGGAAACAGCCGTTTCGGAAATGGCAATAAAAAAGGATAAGGATATGAGATTTTTTGACAGGACAGAAGAAATAGCCTCTCTTCGCAAGATTCGCGAAATGGCCAAAAACAATGCTCAGTTTACAGTGGTAACGGGACGTCGCCGTATCGGTAAGACATCACTCGTGTGGAAGGCATACGAGGACGAACCGATTCTCTATTTCTTTGTTGCCCGGAAAGCCGAAGGCGATTTGTGTGAGGACTACCGGCTTGAAATAGAGAACAAGTTGGGGGTCCCAACCATGGGGCGGGCCGAACACTTCACTGATGTGTTCGAGTACCTGATGAAACTTTCGGCAGAACGTCCCATCACACTCTTTATCGACGAGTTCCAGGAGTTTTTCCGTGTGAACAAATCGGTGTTCAGCGATATGCAGCGCATCTGGGATCTATACAGCCCGAAGTCCCGTATTAACCTGATTGTCTGTGGTTCGATTTATTCCATGATGACAAAGATATTCAAGGATAAGAAAGAGCCGTTGTATAACCGGCAGTCGCGCTTTATGACTGTGCGTCCGTTTACCCCAACTGTTCTGAAAGATATTCTTTCGGAATACAACCCCGGCTACACGGCGGAAGATCTGCTGGCCTTGTACGCTTTCACGGGCGGTGTGGCGAAGTATGTACAACTACTCGTGGATGCAGGAGCAACAGCCAAAACGACTATGCTCGACCAGATTATAAAGGCCGACTCCATATTTTTGGGCGAGGGTAAAGCGATTCTTATCGAAGAGTTCGGCAAGGATTACGGAATCTATTTCTCCATACTATCGGCCATTGCACGAGGAAAAACATCCCGTTCGGAAATTGAAAACGTGGTAGGCAAGGAAATCGGCGGTTATCTTACCAAGCTGGAGAAAGAATACGAAATCATATCGAAGAAGCAACCGCTGTTCGAGAAGAGTTCCGCCAAGAATGTCCGGTATGTCATCGAGGATAATTTTTTCACGTTCTGGTTCCGCTTCATCTACAAGTACAGCTATATGCTGGAGATAGAGAACTATGGAAGTGTGAAGATGATTATAGGTCGGGATTATGAAACTTTCAGCGGTCTGATGCTTGAACGTTACTTTAAACGTGTACTGATAGAACGGCAAGTCTATACGCGTATCGGAGGCTGGTGGGACCGCAAGGGTGAGAACGAAATAGACATAGTAGCTGAAAACGAACTGGACGATACGGCGACATTTTTCGAAGTCAAACGCAAGGCCGAAAATATCGACATGGAAAAACTGGAAGCGAAAGCAGCCGCTTTCATGCGTGCAACGGGAGAGTTCAAAGGTTATTCCCTGTCATACAAAGGGTTGTCAATGACTGATATGTAGCAATACATATCGGCATAACGTACTAACAGAAGTCACAGATTTAAAAGAACGGTAAGCGAGGGACATACCCTCACTTACCGTTTTTTTCCAAATACTCCTTCATCGCCTCATTTACAATGTCTCTCAATGACATATTCTTCTCAATAGCAAGGAATTTCATACGCGTATGAACACTCTTGTCGATAACGAAATTGCAATGTACCGCAGGCTCTTTTTCAGTTTTAAGTGGTGTGGCTTCCTTCTTTTGCGGAGATTTCTTCGTGGATGACAGCAATCCGTCCAGTCCGCTTTTCATACTGTCTTTCAATAAATCACTCTTGCCCATATTGTCTTATTTTAATTTCAAAACCTCTTGTGCTAAAGCCATATAATCTTTGGCTCCATTGCAGTTCTTATTGTACTCAAAGACGTTCTTTCCCTTTATAGGAGCTTCGGCCAGTGCCACATTGTCCCGTACAATCGTTTTGAACACTTTGTCACAGAAAGAGTCATTGATAATTTCAGCTACGCTCTTGTTGAGTGTCTTGCGCTTGTCAAACTGGGTAATAACAATGCCACCAATACTCAGGTTCGGGTTCAGGCGTTCCTTGACAATCTCAATTACGCTTGTAATCTTCGCCATTCCGCGCATGGCGAGGAATTGTGCCTGCACCGGAATAATCAGAAGGTCCGCTGTGGTAAGGGCATTGAGTGTCAGCAAGCCCAGTGAAGGTGGACAGTCAATCAGGATGTAGTCAAACTTCCGACTGTCAAGCAATTTCGCAATCAGGCCTTTCAGTATCAACTCACGTCCCGGCTCGTTTATCAGTTCGGATTCTGCCGCCGACAGGTCGAGACAGGACGGCACAACAGCAAGTCCGTTCTCCAGTTCGATAACCGGTAAGGGATATTCACCTCTCATTGCCCCATACACCGTTTGTTCTTCCTCAATGGAGAGACCACACGATTCTGTAAGATTTGCCTGCCCGTCCATGTCGATAGCCAGTACACGCTTTTTCTTCTGTCGCAAAGCAGCGGCAAGATTGATGGTGGTAGTTGTCTTGCCAACCCCACCCTTATGATTCAAAACAGCTATAATTTTTGTCATAATTTGATGTCTTTATATGCGATACAAAGATAATACTATTCTTAGTAAATACTATAATTAGTATATACTATTTTACTAAAAAAAGTATTTTAGTATTTACTACTATACTAAAATACTAATAAACTAAATGTAGTAAGTACTACTTTCAGTAATAGCTAACTTACTAACTTCCTACTTTACTATAATTAGTAAATACTACATTTAGTATTTGTTGTTGTTCAATACTATATGCACATCATCAGAACGGCAAGTCTTCCTTGTCCTCTTGCGGCATAGCTACCGGTGGTACAGGTGCATTGCTTGCGGCATCCGTCGGACTCTCTGCTTCTGAAGTTGTACCCTCACGCTTTCCGGTATTGATGAACTCCAATGCGTCTGCCGTAATGGATAGTTGAATCTGACAGTTTTCATCCTTATCCTTCCACAGTGAAGCCGAAAGTGTCCCTTCAATGAGCAGTAACCGTCCTTTGGTAAGATATTCGGATAGTCGAATATGGTTCTCTTTCTTACTCCGTACCCTTACCCAAGTAGTGATGCTGTTTCCATGTGAATAGTCATCTACCGCAATATCAAATGCAATGAATGAACCGTGTGCTCCAGTAATAACCTGGCAATCCTTGCCAATGCGACCAATTGTGTGAACGTATAACATAATAAATTCTTTTTGTGGCAGGTGGTTAATCCTACCGTTACCTTAGTTTATAAATATTCTTTATTTCCCTCTGTTTGGCCTGTTTGCGACCTCCGGGATGATTTTTTCTGCATCCAAAGGCGGCAGGAACAATCTGGCAAGGCTGAAGAGGAAAAATACGCTCACCAGCGGAGAGGAAGATTTTTGCGCTTCACTTGCGGCTGAATGCCGGCATTGACATGACTGGGACTGGCGATTACCTTTGCGGAAAAATTCAATCCACGGCAGGTTGCACGGCAGCAGAAAAGCGATAAATAGAAGTATATAAAAAAGGAATAGAAAACGCTAAAGCAGGGAATAATAAAACAGGAGAACGGACATGCAGGACTAAGATCCAAAGACTACCTTGAAACTGTGAATAGTGATATAGTTATATCATTCCGCAATTTCAAGTCTGTTCGTGTACCCTTTGAAAAATAACTTGACGCACTTTATGTAACGCGCTACACAAAGCGTGTCAGATTTTTCTTGTAGCAGGCTATCAGTCCTTATACAAAGGGATATAGAAAAAAATTATAAAAGTAACCGACAATAGCTAACGTCAAATACCCCTTGCTCCAATGACCTGATTAGACTATTAAGTCCATAATCACTTATATGTTCATGGATACACACGACGGCCATACAGATAATGACCGCTATTAATACAAAGTATCCGGATAGGGATTTACGCAGCAATGGAGCTTTGCGAATATTTTATGGTATTCTACTTATCAATATGATATGTACTATAAATAAAATTTTTAGCTTTCCTTTGAAAGTTCTCGTGAATTTCTATGGCTATTTGAAAGTAACATTTTTAAGTCATTTTTATTGATGCCCATGTATTTACATATTTTAAACTCACTTATGCCGTCTGATAACATTTCTTGAGCTGCTTTTCTATTCCTTTCATACGCTTCCAGTTTGTCAAAAATGGCATCTGTTAGAAAATCTATCCATTCGAAAAAGACCTTTTCCCCTTCTTGAGTACTAAAATCTATTGTACAGGTTTTCGCACACCTCCTATGAAGTATCAGATAATAAATTCCTCCAATCAGATTCGCCATAATAGCTTTAATATTGATTTTCGCCGGTTTAAACAGATTGTCATAAAACGCAATCAAATTTAGATTCATAATATCCCGTGTTTCTGCTGTTCTCTTTGTCGTTTCATTAATAACCGACATTTCATAAAGTAACAACTTTTGCATTACAGTGTTATCAGACAAGTTCCTATAAAGGGTCTTGAATGTTTCCGCAAAAAACTTTTTAGGTCCCAATATGTTCAGGCTGGAAACGTCAATAGTATCATTGATCCAGAAATCATACTGCTTGGCAAGCCTGTCGTAAAGGTTTTCCATTGAGCCGTATCTTCTATAAAACACATTAGCTTCTATGTTTGCAGCTTTCATCAATGCACTCAAATTGACATTACCAAAACCATATTCAGCTACAAGCTTTTCAAGTTCGGATATTACCTCCTTGTCTATTTGTTCATTTGTCCTCCTATTTCGAGCTTTCTTTTCTTTCTGTTTCACTATTATATAGTATGTTATAAAAATAAATCTGCAAAAATCAGTAAAAGGAAATATTTTTATTTTAGCTTTCGATAAACTTCTTCTTTTCTGAATTGACGATAATATCCCAAGGTAGGCTGTAAGTATTTATACAGCTATTCCATTCTCTTTTCATTTGTTTTGATATAGAGCAATTGGGTCTGTTGCAAATATACATTTTTATGCTTTACAAACAATAGACAGAATATAAAAACTACGTTTACCAATAAATTTGCATTTCAATAATAGACGTATTAATTTACTTATTTATTGCTATATTATAGGAAAATCTCCAATTTGAAAAAAGAACACTCACTACACGAAGAAAACTTGCTGCACATCTACATTAAATCCCTGATAGTTTCCGGTTGCGATAAGAGAAGTCAATTTAAATGAGACCCTAATGATTTCATATAAAGAAAACTTCATGTTGGATTATTCATGTGAGAATTATAAGAATGAAGAAGCATTATATATCGAAAAATGAAACTCTATTTTTTCTTTGAAAGAGGATGTATTACGTTTTATATTCACTGTGTAATGACATCTTATTATTTTGTTGAGAAGTGTTCTTTTACAAAGAATTTCGAAAAGGATAATACATCATCAAAATCATAGAACATATTATAAGTTACGGCTACTAAATAATCAGCTTCCACAAAAACAAGACACATAACAGGAGCCTCTGATATAATATCAATAATCGCATAGTCCTGTTTTTTTAATTCTTCTATTTTTGAGGTTATGGGGGCATGACTCTTTATATTAGATAGAATATTGATTTCTATAGAGTAATATTGTATATTTTTCTTTGATTTATTTGGGACTTTAATGAGATAATGCTTACAACAATATCCGATCTTAGCCAACTCTGTCTGTTCGTTCACATTATTACAAAAAGCGTTTAAAATAGGAGAGATTATGTATTTATGAGACGAGACAAATAAAGCAGTATCTTTGGAATTAGTATCCTCATAGACAATATTATTATCCCAACAATAATTGAAATTTTCAAGTACCTTATATGAAAACTTATCAGATATACTATCGCTACAGATTGCAGCAGCATGAAGATATGCACACATACAAAATATAGTACATAGTATATATTTTATGTTACACATAAATCTTATCTCCTTTTTATACTAACTTCTTTATAAAAATTCGCTTTAATATTGGGTGGAGTAGCATATTCAATTTCTATATAAAGTTTTTTATAAAAAACTAATTCAGAAATTGCACTATCCGCATCAACTTGAGTTGACCCCGATAATTCTTTTACTTGATCTTTAAACTCACTAAAACTTCCTATTATTTCAACGCACCCTGCTGCTCCCCATCCAATATGAGTAAGATCTTCAGGACCAGCGTGAATGTAAAAAGTTCCTTTTAGAACTATTGCACCATTATGTTGAGAATATGTATTATGTACCTCATAGGCTTTTTTATATTCTGGTGCAGGCTGCCTATTGAGCTTATGCAAGCCACTATTAACCCATCCAATTGTTTTATAAGAACTAAAATTTGGTGGGTTATAATACGGCATGAAGCGTAATGCTTTCCATGTATATTTTACACTTTGACCTTTATCATCAGTACCTTTGATATAGACATAATATACAGGTACTCCATAGAGCTCTATTTTGCTATTCTTATCCATATCACTGCATGGATAAGATTTTGCATAATAGGTATCCCCAGTTTTTGTACCAGAAAGTGGACGGTTTTCTTATACAACAGCTTTATTAAAAGTTGAATGCGTATAAAAGCGTAAGCATCCGGTAAACCACGCATTTTTTCTTCAAACTTCCGTCATTAACTTTACGTTCAAAAAACAAAGTTATGATGACACGAGAAGAAGTAGCAGAGATAATGAATTACTGTAAAGAGTACAAAGTGACTTATAAGTCAAGATTAGAGGAACTCAATATCCCTGTATGGCGGGTTTTTATGACAGCAAATCCCGTTATGCCGCCAAGCAATCATCGGGTAAAACGGCTCAAGGTTAGTTTATCGAGCTTCCACACAGCGGATCTTTTGTTCCGGTTCTTTCATTTGCCGGTACAACCGGACGGAAACAGAAAAGTACACCGGCCACGCCAAGCGGATTGAAAGAGATGGAAATACGTACACCGGCTGGTAGTGTCATACGCATCTGCGGTGAGTTAAATGAAAATGAACTGTTTTCAATCATCTGGGCCTGCAACCATGTTCAGCCTTAATGACAGTATGCGCTATCTGTTGTATAACCGTCCGACTGATATGTGCAAAAGCTTCCATACCCTCAGCGGTATCATCACAGACGCCATGGGGCAGGACCCCTGCAACGGCAACGTGTATATCTTCATAAACCGTGCCCGTAACCGTATAAAACTCCTACATTGGGAGCCAGGCGGCATGGTGCTGTATTCCAAACTTCTGGAAGCCGGCACTTTAGGCAAGCCTGATTCTGCCAGCGATAATGAGGTTTGTGCAAATATAGAATGGTGAGAACTTGTCATGATTGTGGAGGGTATCATGGAAGCCCGCGATTCGCGACGCACGAGACTTGAAAACCTGCAAAAGCTTCGAAAATAGTACCGTTTTTTGACTCCGTTCGCTTTTGTATATCATTGAATTTTAGTATATTTACATTGTGAAACAATGAGATGCAGATGCTTACAGAAGAACAGGAAAAAGCCTGATTGGAAGAAAATGAGAAGCTCCGTCAGGATTAAGCGGTGCTTATCAGCAGGGGTTCCTCGCTGGAACAATCCCTGTACTGGCTCCGGAAAAAAGTCTTTGACCGGATGAACGAGAAGAGTCTTCCGCTTGATCCCAACCAGCTGTTCCTGTTCTCAAAGGAAGAAATGTCCTCCATGAAAATATCCCGGCTTGAGGAGGAAGTCTGCAAGAGTGAAGAAGCAATCACCAGGACTATAAAAGTAAAGGAAAAACCGGTCCGCAAGTAGTCTCTGGACACTTCCTCACTGCCTGTAGAGGTTATTGATCTTTACCCGAAGGGACAACCAGCCGAGGAAGGCAAGCTTAAGGATGATTTCATTGAAATCGGAAAGGAAGAGAGTTTACGCCTGGAACGTGTTCTGGTAAAAGTATATATTCTGAAGACCGTCCGCCACAAAGTGATGAGTAAATCCGATATGGAGAAATACCCCGAGGAAAGGCAGATTCTGATTCACCCGCTACCTCTTGTTCCGGTCAGCAAATGTATGGAAGGCTCCTCGGTTCTGACAGACATTATCATCGGCAAGTTCATGTATCATCTCCCGTTCTACCGTCTGACACAGCAGTATCGCGAATCAGGAATTGGCATAAGCGAATCTACCATGTGCGGATGGTATGAAATGGCGGTGGAGAAACGCAAGCTGCTGTACAACCTGCTCAAACAGAAGATACTCTCCAGTGATTATATGCAAGTGGACGAGAGTGTCATTCCTGTGATGGACAATGAGAAACATAAGGCGAAAAAGGGGGATGAGTGGTGCGTACGCGATGGCGTCACGGGGGACGTCATGTTCCATTATGACCGTGGCAGCCGTTCGGGTATGGTAGCCCGTGAACTGCTGGAATGCTACCGTAGCATTGTGCAATGCGATGGCTATGCAGCTTACGAACAGTTTGAGCAGATGAAAGGAATCACTCTGGTCGGCTGTTGGGCACATGGCAGAAGGAAGTACGTGGATGCCCTGGAAGAAAACAGGACGCTGGTCACACAGGCGATTCACTACATCGGTAGGCTGTACAAGGTAGAGTCTGATGCCGGTTAAGCCGGACTCACAGCTGAAGAGCGTAAGGAAAAACGTATCCGTGAGTCCTATCCGCTGATACTTGAATTTGAAAAGTGGCTGCAGGATGCTTATCTTAGAGTGCTTCCTAAAAGCCGCATGGGTAAAGCTATTGAATATACGTACGCGCTTCTTCCAAGGCTTTCCAGATACGTAAACGACGGAAGAATAGAAATTGATGACAACCGCATAGAAAATGCCATAAGCCCCTTTGGTGTACTCTCTGATAGCCTCCTGCAAGTCTGCAGAAGTAGACCCTAGAATCTGGCTGGAAGATGTCCTGAGTAAAATCCCATATAATGAAAGGGATAAAAAGGATATGACAGAACTTCTACCACGTAATTGGGCAAAATCCAATCAAACTTGTTCCGAATAGATACTATTAGTTACGAATCAACTACGAATAGCACCGATTCGGAACTAATTCACATAATTTGTAACGTGGTTTACCGAATGCTTACATCATTAGAAAGATATAAACAAAAAAGATCGCTATAGAGCCCTAAGCCTTTTAGCGATCTAATAATTGGCAGAAATTATAACTGACTTTATTATAATATATTAAATAACAACTTTACTTAATCATTTACCCATATATCAATAATTTCTGCTATATACATTTTATGGTCACTCCCTTTATCTTTAATCATTGAATGGAATTCATGATTTTCATAGTTCATTTGAGACATTTGGTGGGAGTATATTTTTTTGCATTCAACAGAGAGTATGCTTTCTTCAAATAACATACAACCATTTTTTGTTATAATGGGGTTCAAGTTCGTTTCTTTTATCTTATTGATATATCGTCCTGATTGCATTCCACAAACTTCATGAACGTTAGAAAAATCATCTTTTAAAAAAGACAAAGAAAAATAATCATACTTCTCAATAAATTCAAAAGTATAACGTTCAGGCCGTATAAAGATAAACAAAACAGGTTTATTCCATAGAAAACCTATGCCACCCCAATTTACTGTCATCATATTATAATTGTCCGATGCGCCTGACGTAACAAGTGCCCAATTATTACTAAGATTTTGCACAAAGCTTTTATCCAAATTATTCAAGTTACCTTTTGTCATAATATTATTCGATTATTTGTTTTATATAATTAACCAATACATTAAGTTTCAATTCGTCATTTGAATATGATAAATCGGGATTTTTTATTATTGATTTATCACTATATTTCATGCCAGCTTCAACGAATATCCCCATAATAGGATTCACTTCCAAAATATAATTTCGCTTATTCCTGTCTGTAACAATATCTACAATTGACGTTGTTATCTTCAAGGATTCAACTGCTTTTTGGGCTAAACTAATTTGTTCATTAGATACAGAACATGGCCTCATTATTCCTCCAGATGAGATATTTGTTTTGAAAGTATGAGTTTTTTCTCTAGCATAAGTTCCGATAACATTTCCGTTAAATATCTCAATTCGATAATCATGGTCTCCAAAATCAATAAATTCTTCAAAATAAAAATTATCGACATATCCATTTACAAACTCTTGAAAATCTTTGAATGTTTCATAACTAGTAAACTTCTGGATACCTTTTCCCCCATGTCTATTACGAGGTTTTAAAATCACAGTTTTAAATAAATCGAATATCACCTTGATTTTGTCGTTATCTTTATAAGGAATCAACGAAGCACGGGGTACGGATATGTTATTTTTTCTTAAGATGAAATTTGATACAAATTTATCTCTAGCATTTATGTGCGAATTATAGGGGTTAATTAGTTTAACTCCACTAATGCTAAGTGCATTTAATATCTCCAGCTGATGTTCCGATTGTTCATCTGCATTCATGTAATACAAACAATCTAATTTGGTTAAGTCATATCCATTACTTGTTAGTATTTTATCATTTACTATGTAGCAATCTCGTAAATCAAAATCATTCAGTACAAAAATGTTGTTTTTTATCAGTTTTGATTTTAAACGTTCTTGAATGATATCACCACCATCATTTTTATACATCCACAACCCTACTTTTTTCATACGAATTCATTTTGAATTGTAGTGTACAAATCTTTACAATATCCGCATTTAGCGCAATTTTTGTCGCATTTCATTTTTTTATAAATTAATTCATTGAGCTTATTATTGGGGATATTGATAACTCTCTGAAATCGATTATCCAATATATCTAAGAGATTACCATCATAATATTCATTTCCGTAAGCTTTTATCATATTAACAAGAATATCATCCTCAATTGTGCGACCAACCAATTTGAAATTGTCACATATGCCTTCATAAAGTTTTAAATCTTCGGGGCGAATCACGTTGTTAGTTAAAAACAAGTAAGGATTATCCAGATATTTTTTAGTGCATGAAGATGTATAGTCTATATCATAATTTCTATGGTTTGCCTTTGATAAATGAGCATGATGAAACCGTCTATAAGGACAATTTCCTAGGCAAACCTCATTTACAAGTATTTTTAATGTGGCATGCTGTAAATTATCCTTCATTAAAATTAATTCCTTCAAGTCGTGATTTATACTCACTGAAGGTACTATAATATCGGCTCCTAATTCCTCATAATACAAAGCTGATCTCACATTAGATATTTCAGCAATAGTTGAAGCTACTACAATTAAATTAGTTTTCTCTTTTGCCAGAGAAATCAGAAAAGGATGCGAGCAAATGACTTTATCAACTCCAATACTTTCTAATTCGCAAAGGTAATTTGCAATGTCATCCCACCAAATTTTATCACTTTTTTCTGGAACTCCACTTGGGCTATTTAAAGTAATCGAAAGAGTTATTCCATGTTTATGGCATATTTCAATATTCTCTTTAATCTTCTCATAAGAATCTTCATATTGAAAACGCCCACCATAGATTTTTCCACTAAGACCTCCTGTATAGACATCACCTACTTTATTCGAAGAATTGATAATTTTCAACAGAGTATCTTTTTTCCCGTTGAAACCCACTGATAATTGATAATTCATAATTTTATTTTTTTTTATTTGTTAATCAATATTTAATATAGCAATATTCGAATTGCAATTTGAACAAAATTCATATCTGCCAACTTTGTCTTTCTTATGCTTAATTATATCCTTGAGATTACTATTGCGAATATTAGCCACAATACACTTTCCGGAGAAATCTTGAAAACAACCTAATATGTCACCGTTATAAGTAATAAATAGACTGCTATCACCTACAATACAATACTTAGGATTAGTAAGCTTATTTCTTTTATAATCATTAATATAATCGCTACTATTACCACCATCATATTCTGATTCTGAAGATCTTAAACCTAATTTTTCTATTATATCATGTCTAAATTCCTCTTCTTTGGCTTTTACTTCATTATCTCCCGCTCTATTCCATAGCGGAAACAATCTAAATTCTCTAAAGCCAATCTCCCGCAGTTTTTCTACTGTAATCTCTAATCCTTCATAAATTACACTTCCTCCAGTCAAATGTATAACAGTTTTATACGCATGTTCGTTACCCAGTCGTTTTATATTGTCCCATATTTTATTATAATTCAATCCACAATGTACTTTCTTGAATATTTTCTCATCGTAAGAACTTACAGAAAGTCTAATTACATCAATATATTCTCTAAAAGTATCATTCACTTTATCAGTCAAATTATCAGCAGTTGTTACTACTGCTAATTGGGTGTTTGAATTATTTTTTATAATACGAGACAGTTCATGAAATTTTGGATGTAAAGTTGGTTCTCCTCTTCCTGATAAATCAATTTCCCAAAAAGTATCATCCAGTTCTTTTGATATGATATTTACCAAATCATCATCTATAAATTTATTTTTAGGAACATGTTTTCTTGGACACATAGAACATGCAGCTCTACACTTTGTAGAAATTTCAAGGTTTAATAGAATTTTTCTCATAAGATATTATTACATTTTAGTTGATATTAATATGTTAGATAAAGACTCGAATATATAATCAACATCCTCTTTCGTGTTATATACATGAAATGAAAAGCGTATAGCACCACCATCAATGTGAAATTTTCGATATAATGGCTGCGAACATTGATACCCGTGATTAATTACTATATCATAATTTGTCGCCAATATTTTTGCAACTTCCAAACTATTTAGAATAGTATTATGAGGTAGTATTGAAAAGATAGGAATATGTTCTTTTGATAAAACAAATGGAAATTTTACAAAATCAAATTGTCTAAACTTATCAACTATATACGCATTTAGGGCCCTTAGGTGATTATAGATGGCTAATCTATTATTTCTAAAAAAATCGAGTGAAGCACCAAGTCCAATAATACCTTCTATATTAGGAGTTCCTGCTTCAAAACTATAAGGAGGATCTTTATATATAATATTCCGATTACTATAAATTCTATTTACCATTCCACCTCCGAATTTTAAAATATTCAACTTATCTAACAATGAATCTTTACAATATAATACACCAACTCCTGATGGACCGAAAATCTTATGTGATGAGAAAACTAAATAGTCACAATCTATTTCTTTTACATCAATTGGTATGTGACTAATAGCTTGAGTAGCATCAACTAATACATTTATGCCATTTTGATGTGCAATATCAATTATATTCTTTATAGGTTGAATATTACCTGTCACATTTGAAATATAAGTTACTGCAATAAGCTTGGTCTTGCATGTTATATTATCTCTTAGTTGTTCTATATCAATATACCCATATTCGTCTATTTCCAGACTAATAACTTTAGCCTTCTCAATCCAAGGTAAATAATTTGAATGATGCTCTAATATAGAAACAATTATTTCTGAATCATCTTCATATTCAATACCATTTGCTACAATATTAATACTTTCTGTCGCCCCACTGGTAAATACTATTTCTGATGAATTTGCACCTATAAAAGCTGCTACTATATCTCTTGACATTTCAACTTTCTCAGTAGCGGTTTCTGCAAGTAGATGTAGTCCCCTAAACACATTTGATGTTTCAAATGAATAAAAATTGGAGACAGAGTCAATAACAGTCTTCAGTTTTAATGTTGTTGCAGCACTATCTGCATATATTATATGTTTTTTTTCAAAATAATTGATTATAGGAAAATGTGATTTCATTTTATATTGTTTTTATAATGGCAAATTTTCCTGAGATCTCAGGTCTAATGGATTGTTCGAATATAAAGTTAACAGAAATATTTGTACCGAAATATTCATTTATTTTAGCTTTAAAATCTCTCCGATGTATTTGAGGGATATCCTTTTTATTAAATGTTGTATATCTAAATATGAGGTTACCATTTTTTTCTTCTAACAATAATTGGTAGACAAATATCAAATTATTAGATAATGAATATACAATCTCGTCAAGATCACCATAAGTCATCACTGTTTCTCCAAAAGTTATTATATCTTTCTCTCTACCCATGACCCATTGAATGTTAGTTGGCGTTCTTAATCCACATTCGCATTTATTGTTACTGCTCGTTGCTTTTACAATATCCCCTGTTTTATAATTCACAAATGGCATAAAAGGGTTTCTTAACGAGGTTACTATCAAACTGAACAAGTCTGTTCGATTTTTGAATGGAATTAATTCAACTTGAATTAAATCATCGCATAAATGCATTTGTCCACACTCACATTCACATAGGATATATCCAATTTCAGTTGAACCATAAAGATTGAATATTGGGCACTTAATATGTGACTCGATAAATTTACGTATATTTTTTGTACAGTACTCATATGATAAAGAGATAGCCTGAGGCGTATACTGAAAGTTAATCCCATAATCTGATATTTTATTTAGCAATATAGATAAATAGATTGGATCAACATCAATATAAAGAGGCTTAAATAACTCTATTTCATAACATATTCTTTCAATATCAGTTTTCTTCCATGTATTAGGATCTGGATGAATATTTAAGAATAAGGTATTATGTATAATTCTTTCCTCGTAAGAAGGTGTCTCCAAATAACAAGCCATATTTGAACATATTGCAGTAGTAAGTATAGCTTTTTTCCAATTATTTATTTCTTTTTGCATAAGATATTTATTATAATTGGCCGTTCTCTTGTATTCTCCTTTCCACCAATCTTTCGGTCTAACTATTTGCATTCTTTCACTAGTTGAGCCAGAAGTATATGTGCTTTCATAGTTTTCACACATAAATGCCTCTTTTATTTTGTTAGACATCCATTTGTTAGGGAAACTTTTCATGATCATAGATTTATCAATAATTACTAATTTATTTAAGCTATTATTAATAAATAAATCATTAATACTATTATAGAATTCAATATCCTTGATTGATTCTCTTATTTTTTCTATCATGATAGTATATATTTAATAATTTTGTTATACTCGGTGTAATTTGTTAATATATTTTCAATATGCCCTTGAAAACCAATAATTTTTTGTTTATCGCTACATAGTTCAATAGCTTCCACAATACCATCTGCTGAATAAGCACTCGCTACAATATTCATTCCCAACTTTTTTATACATTGATGATGCGTAGAAGAGACCGTATATTCTTCTATATCTAATAATTGATGAAGAATTGTATTTTTTTTAATCTTTATACTATGATATGGAATCCATCCATCTTTCCTAATTGAATGTTCTAAATATGTATCTATGTTTTGACATAAAGTCCCTCCTTCTGATATATTTATTATTTGCATTCCTCTACAAATGCCAAGTATAGACTTTCCTAATGATTTGCTTATACTATATAATTGGATTTCAAAATAATCACGTTCTAAAGTTGGATTACATGCATTATATTCATAATAGTCATAATTTATTACCTCATTGTAAAATTGTGGATGAATATCTTCTCCTCCAGTCAGGATTAGAAAATCAATCATATTTGCCATCTGTTCAATTTCACTTATATCTACAGTAGGTGATAAGATAATTGGAATGAGATTGTAACTATGAGATATTTCAATAAAGATCCTATTTATGAATATAATAGGATAAGTGTTATTCGTTGCCTTAGCTTTGTTCCCAACAGATGAACAAATTCCTACAATTTTTCTTTTTTTCATTTTTCAAAATCTTATTTGGATTTTAAAAAATCTCTCCACTCTGCCATAAAATATTCCTTCTTGTTCTTAATGCTTAAATATTCTATGGCTGGATTGATTTCTTCAATCATCTGATTTATTAAAACATCAACATACTTTTCTTCACCAAATCCACGAGAACGATACTTTTCTTTGATAATATACAAAATATTTATTGATATTCCCGTTAACCATTTTTTGCTTTCCACAATTTTCGTGTCAAATCCGTTCTGTACAACATCATCTCTCAGCTGAAAAAAATTAAAATTAATATTATTCAGATAGCTAGAGACTTCATTAACAGCCTGTTTTAAGCCAAAGTTAAACACTGCAGGGTAAATCAATCTATTAAATGGCTGCTGACAATCACTTCTAATTTCAATAGTTCTACGATTAGTAATTGCAACATTTTGATATGAACGTAGATATTTATAATCATCAACCGAAGGGTGTATCCATGTTTCACTTATACAATCTTCATCAAATTGTAATCCCTTTACCTGTTTCAATGTTACATATTGATTAAAAGGAATTTGAGATAATAATATAGGCTTTGACTCTCTATACACCATAAATATTAATTTTGAATTATTGAAAGCGTTCAAATCTTCAATATCATTAAATTCTTTCGATATTAATATATTATTACTATCTCTCCCATGACTACTAAATTTCCAAATATAGTCCCTGTAACATAATATCGTTTTATTGCTATTTACTATATGTGGACTGTTTGAGAATAAAAGAGCATTAATCCAATTACACTTATTATATGTATTAATTATTTTAATTAGATCTTCGTCTTTATAGTCTATATGTGATTGAGACGAACATATCTTTGCTATATTATCGTTTCCGTGAAATTCTCTAATTAATTTGTAATACGGATTATTCACATATTTAAATTGTATATTAAAAGGAGCTATGCCATGAGAAATTAACATTAATTCATAATGATCGATGAATAATGAAAAATCATATATAGCAGTATTGATTATGGAATGCAAGCTTAGAATATCATATTGAGGGTCTATTGAAAATTCTATAATACTATATGTAAATTCGAATGATATTGTTACACCTAATTCATTTTTTGCTTTTATACATATTCCGTTGCTATCTTTCTGCATCGAAATGAATCCACTATTATATTTCAAATATCTGGATATAATATCGGGCATATAGAAAGTTTCATCGCTCTTATGACAAATAAAAAATTCAAGTTCTACACCTATTTTCATTTTTATAATTAGAATTTATATCGAATAAATGATTAAAGCGTTCTTTTCCTATCTTTGTGGTCTAAAAAGTTCAATTGATGTATTACGACAAGATTCGCCACCGTCATAACCAAGTGCTGCTACGACAGGGTTACCCCCTGTTGAGTTTGATGCCTTGCTAATAACTTTCAAGTACCATTGGGATGAAATTGCGCTATTTTACTCTGGAGGGTAAAGTGTGTCAACGTATTTTTCTTACAACAGGAAGACCAGTGTATCGCCTTTGGTTCAAGATTAGATGTTCTTTATATTAAGTATACCTGAAGACCAATCCTCTTCAGAAACTCCATGCCTTCCAGTTTGAAATGACCCGGCCTTAAGCCAATAGGTGGATTCACCTTCTTTCAGAAATTCTCCGCCATACATTGAAGACACTTGGTGAATTGCCCGACCGTAACTCCAAATGACTGATACACATTCTTCAAAGATGTGAGGATGTTCTGTTGGATGGAACAGAGAGAACCATTCAGAGTCCTACGGACGAAGACAGGCAGTCAGCATGTTATAGTGGTAAAAAAACTCATAGCATAAAGAACAACCTGCTTTGTATCGGAAACCTTCGGATTGTGTGGCTTAGCTCCACATACGAAGGTCATTGAAGTGTGCATGCCCCAAAAAAACCTAAGGGAAAAGAACTTATAACTGCTGAAAAGCAAGAGAATAGGCGAATTTCCGGAATCAGGATTAAAGTGGAACATGCCATAGGTGGTATGAAAAAATGTCGTATTGTTAAAGAACGATTCAGATGCCATAAATTCGGTTTCGAAGATATGGTAATTCTTATTGCTTGTGGATTACACAACTTTAGAATAACTCACAAAATGAGCCATATAACAATTTAATCTATATAATGTCTATTGTAATGCTAACATTATTCGTTCTATTTATCACTCATTTGTAATAGTTCTCATTTTTTCTTGAAGTAATAGTAATTGAGACTTTGAATCTTCTAATTTTTGTTTTTCTCTTTTTATTATACTTTCAGGAGCTTTGTTAATGAAAGAATCATTTTTAAGCTTTTCTTCTATTTTACTTATAAATCCTTTGAAATATTCAATTCTGTCTATTATATTATCTAAAAGATTTTCATTTTGGCGATTTATATATCCTGTAATAAAAAATTCACTTGAATATTCTATAAATGAATATGAATTTTCCACTAATTCATCAGTATATTCAACAAGTGATAAATTGCACATCTTTTTTATTATGTCAATTTTGAATGTACGCTGATTTGATCTAATAATCAACTTTAAAGATTCTTTGTGAGAAATCTTATAATCTGTCCTGAACTTTCTTATTTTTGAAATTATGCATTTTAATTGCTCGGATTGATCAATTATATATTTATCATATATCGGATTACAATCCCATTTTGATGTGGCTAGCAAACCAGAACTATTATATTTCATTCTAGCCCATATTTCTTCTGTCACAAATGGGATAAAAAGATGTGCAAATTTTAATATTGCCGAAAATATTATATTTGTTGATTCCATTGTTGTTTTATCAATCTTTTTAGAATCAACAGGCTTTATTATCTCTAAATAATATGGACAGAAATTATCCCATATCAACTCATAAACATTATGCAAAGCATCTGACATCCGACAATTTTCTATATTATGTTCTATTTCTAATTGAGTATAAGAAATGAGATTAGTAAACCATTCTATTGCTTGCTGAGAGTAAGTAGGCTGTTGCAAGTTGTTATCAACGGTCCAACTATTAATCAATTTATAAGCATTCCACAATTTATTTACAAAATTTCGTCCTTGCAAACATTGCTGTTCGTCAAAGATTATATCGGTACCTGCAGGTGCACACAAAAGCATTCCTACACGTACTCCGTCTGCTCCATATTTATTTATTAAATCAATCGGGTCCGGTGAATTACCCAAAGATTTAGACATTTTTCTTTTAGACTTATCTCTGACAAGACCTGTAAAGCAAACTTTTTCAAAAGGTATTTCATTTTTCCAATATAATCCAAACATAATCATTCGTGCTACCCAAAAAAAGATAATATCAGGTGCCGTTACTAAAACATTAATTGGATAGTAATATTTCAATTCTTCATTATTCTTATCATGAATTCCACCAAATGACGATATGGGCCATAACCAAGAAGAAAACCATGTATCCAAAACATCTTCGTCTTGCTTTAAATCAGTAATGCTTAAATCTGGATATTTTTGTTTGAATATGATATAAGCTTCCTCTATATCTTTGGCAACTACATATTCTCCGTTATCAATATAGTAAGCTGGTATTCTTTGTCCCCACCATAATTGCCGAGAAATACACCAATCTTTAATATTGTTCATCCAATGTAAATATATATTTTTGTATTTATCTGGATAAAACTTGATCTGATTATTTGTTACAACATTAATTGCAGGTTTTGCTAATTCATTCATTTTACAAAACCATTGTGTTGATAATTTAGGCTCTATTATGGAGTTTGTTCTTTCAGAATATCCTATATTATTAATATATGGAACTTCTTTAACTAATAATCCTAACTCCCTTAATTCTTTCAAAATATTAGCCCTGCATTCAAAACGATCTTGCCCTTGGAATTTCCCACCAAGTTCATTTACGGTCCCATCATTGTTAAGAATATTGATAATGTCAAGATTATATTTTAGGCCTATGCAATAATCATTAATATCATGTGCAGGTGTTATTTTGAGTACTCCAGAACCAAACTCTGAATCAACATAATCATCAAATATTATTGGTATTTTGCGTCCTATAATAGGTGTTATTACATATTTATTTCTTAAATGGATGTATCTCTGATCATTAGGATTAACGCATACAGCAGAATCCCCTAAAAGAGTTTCAGGTCTACTTGTAGCAATTTCTAAAAACTGGTTACTTCCTTCAATTAAGTATCTAATATAGTACAACGTAGATTCAGTTTCTTTGTATATAACTTCTTCATCAGAAAGAGCAGTTTGAGCTTTTGAATCCCAATTAACCATCCGAACACCACGATATATTACACCTTTCTTATAGAGATCAATAAATATGTCAATTACTGATTCGGACATATCATTATCCATTGTGAATTTAGTTCTTTTCCAATCACATGATGCTCCCAAATATCTTAATTGTTTTAAAATTATCCCTCCATGTTTTTCTTTCCAATCCCATACGTACTTCAGAAATTCTGTTCTTGAAAGATCATTTTTCTCTATTCCCTTTTTTTGTAATGCACTAACAACTTTATTTTCTGTTGCAATTGATGCATGATCCATTCCTGGAAGCCAACAGGCATTATAATTTTTCATTCTAGCATATCTTATAAATGCATCTTGAATTGTATTATTCAAAATATGTCCCATATGCAATACGCCTGTTACATTCGGAGGAGGCATGGTTATAGTGAAAGCTTTTTGTTTGTTAGGAATAGAATCAAATACGCCTGAGCATTCCCATTTTTTATACCATTTTGATTCAATTTCATTTGGATTATAATTGTTGTCATTCATAACTATTTATTTTGATAAAATATTTGCTCTTTATTATAAGTCAATTAATCAAAATATGATTATTTTCTGTCGATAATCTTTGATTATAAATAAGCAGAAGAACCATAGTGAATATACACGATACTAACCATGTCTCTTTAGCTTAAATAAACTTCGCCACCATCCACTAGAATTTCTGCTCCGGTTGTAAAACTAGAGTCTGAACTGGCCAGAAACAATACTGCTTTAGCCACTTCTTCAGGTGTTCCTAGTCGATTCATCGGTATAGTGCTTAATTTTTTTTCCCACTCCACTTGCTGAAGTGTGTTACCTTCGCCTTTCAATTTTCTATAAGCAGGTGTGTCAGTCGGGCCAGGACTAACAACATTCACTCGAATTCCTTTTGTAACAAAATCTGCAGCTAATGAACGTGCTAAAGAACGAACTCCAGCTTTGCTTGCTGCATAAACTGGTGACTCTGCTACTGCTAAACGTCCTGCAATCGACCCCATTAGTACAATAGAACTTGGATTACCCATTAATGGAAGCATACCCTGTATTGTAAAAAACATTCCTTTCAAATTTGTATCCATGAGCCAGTCCCAGTTCTCTTCTGTGACTGAATTGATTGAACCAGAAGAGTATTGGCCGGCACTAATAAATAGTACATCAATATAGCCAAACTCTAGTTCAACTTTCACAACTAAATCTTTGATTTGTTCCATATCAGTAACATCACATTGATAGGCTGATGTTCTGCCTCCAATTTCATCTGCTTTAGATGTTAAGGTTTCAACATTTCTTCCAGTTATAATAAGGTTAGCTCCTTCTTGGGAAAAAGCTTTGGCAGCAGCTAATCCTATTCCGCTATTGCCACCAACAACTAAAACATTTTTTCCTTCAAATAAATTACGTGTCATAATTAGTTCACCTCCTATTTAATTTGTTAAGTATCCAACACATAAGAATGAATAAGTTTTATGTGAGTGTGCACGATTATTTTTTATATAGCTGCTATAAAAAGTGTTATTTATTTCTTCAATAGCAACTTAGAAATCTTATTCAGACTTGTCCTAGATACACAGAATCTTTATATTTTTAATTTCCATTTTAGAGTATTGTAAATACATGTTCTTTATCAAACAGTAAGTCTGTGGTTTTACTCTACACTTGTAATTATTTAAGTAGAACCCACTCTTTGACTGGTCGATCATTTAAATATAATCACTTCTCTAAAATTATTAGATATATCACATTTTTCCATTTTTGAGGTATTCAAATCAACTACAGCTGTAAGATTTACACAGCTAATACTTACACCAAACTTTTTCTTACCTTTTATTTCAATTAATATCCCTTCATAACCACATAACGGTCCATCTATAATGCGAATTTTATCTCCAGAGCTAAATTCATTGTTTCTCAATATTTCCACATCCATCTCTTGCATTATTTTTAATGACATTATATCATTGCCTGAAATTACAGCAGGAACTCCGGCACAAGTAACACAGTAACAAATACCATAAATCCTGTTTATGTCAAAAATATCATTACGCGTAGCTAAAACAAAAATATAGCTTGGGAAGAGAGGTGACTTGATAAGTTTACGTTGTCTATTTCTCCAAATCTTAAATTCGCTTTTGAGTGGCAAAAAAGATTCATAGCCTAATGAAAGTAAATATTCATTCACTTTTTTTCTGCTCTTGGAGATGTATAAAATACATACCAATTCTTCTTTTTAATTTCCTTCATTTCGCAATAATAAAATAGGTACAAAAAAGTTGGTCAGTTAGCAACTAGGCTATCAGACACAATTTTATGGAGTGCAAAGAAAGCAAAAAATAAACAATACGTACTGTTTAATGATGAATAAATTCTATGTATTAAGAATAATTAATACTTTTCGAATTAATCGACGGCTACTAGTGCATGTCATTATACTAATAGTTTGCATAAATTATTATATAAAGGTTACGCGAAACTGTAATTAGAGTTGGTAAATAGTCGATTTAAAGTAAGCTCCCGATAAAGTACCTGTATAAATTCATAGAATCACTATATGCATCTAATGTCTGGAAAGGATCACCGTTTAGGTGGTATCTTTCCTTGTTCAAGGCAGTTTTACCCGCCATGCTCTATTCATATTATATAGAACTTCAATTTTTGACTGCTGTTTCCGACAGAAAGAGGTGTGAAGCTCATGCCCGCACCCGTTCATCTTATTACTGCTCTTATTCGTATTTCATTCATTTTTTGGTTCTCCTTTCTTCCATTTTATGGGATTTTACTGTTTCTGTTCACGGCAGGGCATAGCTATCCCATGTTGCTGTCATGCCGCTTTTTTCCGGTGTATGTCGCAATGCTTCAGTACAACCGTATATGTGATGTCACTACTCGTTACTGTAGTGGGGCTGTAAACTCTCATCCGTCCGCAATGCTCGCAGAAATACAGATTTTCGTATTCACTTTCTGCCTGTTGCAACTCGGCTTCTTTTATTTCGCTTTCATCCCGTCCGAAGTATTCTTCCGGCAGGTTGCCTTTGTTGGAATAGAAGCCGTAGTACCTCACGATGCGGAAATAGCGCAGGGGAATGTGTCGCAACAACCGGGGAAGAACTCACGGTAATGCAGTGTCAGTTCCTTTTGAACCGGGTTTCTCCTGTCGGGTGAGTTTTTGTAATCACGGTATCGGAATGAAATGTTCTCACCGTCCATTGCCGTAATCTTGTACTCGCTCAGACACGCCCGCTTGGAATACCTGCCTACATATTGTATCACCTGCTCCGGCATCTGTAAGGGCTGTTCCAAATGCACTATTCAGTCCTTTTTCTTCTCCACCTTTTTGATGAAGCCCATAAACCATAAACTCCATGAGGTCGTGGAAATCATACTCCAGCCTACCCGTATCGAACAATCTAATCAACGCATTTTCAAACTTGTAACGGAACACCTTGCGGATAGAGGGATATGCACATAATCATGTTCGGGAACGACTATCTTATTGCCGTTGTCGATGCCGCCCCATGACATAATCATGTGCGTGTGTACATGAAGCTGCTTTGTTTCCCCATAGGTATGCAGTACGGCAATCACCCTGGTTTTCAACCCGAACTTGTGCATCATCCAGTCTTTCAGCGTATCTGCCGAAGTACGCCTCACAAAGTCCAATAGGATATGTGACAAGGTCATCACCACATGGCGGCGCGGCACTCGTAGTATCTTTTCTTTCATACGAGCCGCCCATTTCAGCGTGTCACGCCAGCCACATGACGGACAAAAGCGGTTCTTGCAGCTATGACTGATTTCCCATATCTCGCCACAATCGGGGCTGGCATATATGTCTATTCCCAAAGCAGTTGTACGGCACACACGGATAACATTCACCGCCTTATACTGTTCGAAGGTGATGTACTCAGTCGGGTGTTATGTGTACTCGTCCCACTACCGATTGAAGAAGTCGGATAAACGGTACTTTTTCGTTTTGCAACCGTCTGTGTATATATCGTTTAACAAATCTGTCATACTTGTGTCGTTATTCCCTTTATTTTTTTGTTAAATCCTTATAAGTCGATGATTTATAATTGCTTTAATTGCTTGGATAAGTTTATAGCGATTCTCTGTTTATGATATGTTTTTCATTAAAGTATTGTTAGATTCCTTTGGGGCTTCTCTATTTCCAATAATTGGGTGGTAACTTTTTTAGTTTTTTCCCTTATCTTTTTGTAATCATGGTAACCAAGCAATTATATCGGTAAGCCATTCTCTGGGATTAACTTGAAATGCCTAGCATGATACTAACAATGAATATATAATAGTTGTGTTTTTCCATCGCCTTATAATTTCTGCAAAACAAGAAGTTTTTAGATGATAAAGTTATTGGCTAGACTGCATTTTATCGGGTCGAGAACTTACGAAATAGCAAAGAAAGAAAAACGAAAATCTAAATAAATGCCACTCTGACTATGCTTGAGCAATTAGAAAAAGATAAATGTACCCCTTTTTTGTAGACTGATTAGCTACGTAAGTGCGTAACTACTCAGGTATCTAAATCAACTTAATTACCTGATTATCAATGGTGATAATTTTATAATATTAAGCATTTTAAGGGTAAAACCTGCAAAATGAGTTTTTCTCAACGATTTAGTCGATTGATAATAAGATATTTAAGATACCTGAGTAGTTACCGTAAGTGCTATGTATTGTTAATGTATGTTAAATGCTTACTCTAAAAACAAACAGTATAGACTGTTAATTAAGATAGTTGTATATTTGCACTCAGTGTGAAACATGCAGATAACTTATGTCTAATTTTAATAGTATAATTATGAAAAGTAAAATTTCAATGCTGTTATTTGTTGCTGCTTTCGCGGCAGCATGTACAAATGAAATGGAGGAATTCGCTAAAGATTCTTTTGAGAATGTTCCAGAAAATGCCTCTTTGACACGGTCATGCCTAAGTGATACGATTGATTTGGGAGAACTTGTGTCTCTTGAAGAAACAGAAGAACTTAAAGAGTTGAAGGCACGTTATGAGAAAATGTACTCTAACAATCGGAAAGTACAAGCTCTTGATGCAACTGTAGATGATTTCTTTTCATCTAACATCTATGCGATTCGAGAACTTCCGGTAACGATTAAGGTTCGTACTGTCGCAAGTGGTTCTACAACTTCAAATTCTTATCTTTTCTGTGATGGAGCAGGAAAAGAGGTTACATTGGGAAATTCATCGACATCATTAGGAAGCCGGTTTTATCTTAAAATTCTTCCGGCAACATCTGGCATTCCATATTTGATATATTCTAGTGCCTCAAACACACCATTATCTGTCGGTTATTACACAAATGCTCCAGATGATAAGATTCTGATGACAGCAAAAGATAATTCAGGGTCATTATATAGTGCAGGTTGGGATCTTATACCATCTACTTATAAAGGGTACTTTTCTATTCAAAGTGAATCATATTTAGGACAATCTGATCCGAATAATAGTTGGTCTGTTTTTTATCACGTACTTGAGGCTAAAGCTAACAATAAATTGGGATATGCCCAGAGAGTAAATTACCGCGCTCAACAAGAGTTTTTAATTACTCCTACAGCTTCATTTACTTTGCAAAATGTAACCTTTGATTTGGAAAATGCAACAATATCAAATGGCGCAGTAATATCTAAGGTAACTAGTTTGACAAACGTACATGAATATACTACAAACGAAAATCTTACAATAAATTTTAATGCAGAAGAAACATCCAATTTCTATGAAACGGCAGGTACTTTAAAAGTTAACATTTCTTCTCCGTCATCCATTAAATTTCCACGTCCTAGACCTATTGCAGGAAAAGCTGTATTAATGGGTGATGAGTCTAAAGATGCTATTTATTCAAGTGCTACGCAAAAATTATCTGCTCCAGTAGAATATTCTACGAGTATTGAAATGAAACCGAGATGTTTATTGCAACTGACTACTAAGTTTAAAACTTTTATACTTAATGTCCCTTATGTTGCTGTTGCAAAATACGGGGACCGTGAAATAAAAGTAAGAGGAACATGGAGAGGTTATTCTGTTGCCGATCCAGAACTTAACAAACCAATTAATGAACCTCACTATTTTGATTTGGAAACAGGTGAGGAATTAAATTATTCTCTATCATTTGATCCTGAACGTAAAATTTATGTAACAAAATAATATATAACTGATATGAACAAATTACACTTTACAGCATTGTCATTGTGCCTTATGGCAATAGGTTGCACGAATGACGAATCTTTTTATGAGCAATCAGAAATAGATGATAACGGTGTCGTAGTGCTACAAGAAAGAAACGCAGCACTTCCTAAGGAAATTCGTACACGTCCTGTGATTTTGGAGGATAAAACAGCTACAAGAGCTGTAAATGAGAGTGGAGGAATTATAGGTAATTCAGATGTGCTTTTGGGATACTCCTATTCTATTGGAAATTCCATTTTGGGTGACTATGAAAATGTTATATCGCCCGTCATTGATTTGATGAAAGTAAAAGAATATGGAAGTGACTATATAACAGGACGCTCTTTACAGGTGTATATGTCAGAACGCTTTTCTTATTCTGATTATAATAGTTATGAGTCAAAGTTATCGCAAACTAAAAAAGTGGCTTCTGGATTCCAACTTAATTTGGGCCTATTTAAATTAGGAAGAAAGAAAAAAACAGAAGAAACTTTCAAATCAGAATTAACATCATCACAAAAAGTTGTATATGGAGAACTGAACTTGATGTTGAAGAATTCTTCTTTTAACCTTCAAGCATCAGATGGAGCACGTAAATTTTATGCTCGTGAATGTTTATCTCCTGTATTTCTTAGAAATCTATATTCGTCCACTCTTGGAAATATATTAGACACGTATGGTGAGTGCATACTTACAGGATATATTACTGGAGGAAAAGCTTGTGCTCTTTATACAGGATTAAGTCGCAATGGTAGTAGTAGTACTTCTAAGGAAACAGGAATGGAGAAAAGTATAGATGCCTCTTTCTCTTGGAAAAAAAACTCAGTTAGCGGAGACTTTCAATTTGGAAAAGGAAACTTCAATTATGAATCTTCAGAGTATAACATGGAACAATTATATACAAAAATGTGGATTTACGGAGGTGATCCTGTAGGATTGAGCATGAATAGTGCAGAAAATCTTGTTAATATTAATTTTGATTTGGCTCCTTGGGTGGCATCATTGTCAGATAGTAAGAAACATACCATTATTGATATTACAGATAATGGGCTATATCCTTTGTCAGCATTTGTCATAGAAGAAAATTTTAAGAAGAGGTTAGATGCTACTACTTCTAATCTTCTAGAAAAATATCCAAGTTTTGTCGAACCTCACATTGAAATAATGCGTGTATTTGAAAGATACAGTTCTTCAAATGAGGCATTATATGATGTTGTTGCTGTGCTATTTACACGGCAAGGAGATAGAATAGTACTCCGCTCTGGTAATGCTTCTACAGCATCTGATGCTGAGTTGAGACAAAATGAGAATGCTACAGTGTTCAGTCAAAAAGCATTGAATATAAAAACACAAAAGCAGAATTTTTATGAATTGCGTATCAGTTCTAATTCTGTTACACGTTTAAACCCTAAAATTGGCAATCCATTGTGTATAGATCTTCCCAAAGTTAACGAAGCTAATATGTACACATATACAAATCCGCGTACCGGTATTCAATACATCTATGACACTGAAAATAAGATAGCGTTTTCACATTATACTGATGATTTGGATGGAGACTGGATTTTAGATGATTACGGAATACGTAGTTGGGTTGAGTCGTTGCCGACAAAATCTATTTCAATGGCTACTCTGGCAAATTCGTATAGAATTATAGGATTATAAAATAATGATTATGAAAAGGATATTATTATTTGTGGTAACAAGTCTATGTCTGTTTTTTGTTGGTTGCGATAATGATGATAAGGACGATGTAATATCACTTACACCTCAAGAATTAATACAAACAACTTGGGATGTTGAACTCAATAGATATACCGAGAACGGAAAAGTTGAACACAAGGAATATGGTATCATAGAGTTTAATTCAGCTGTAGAAGGAATGTATATCAATGGAGAAGGCAGTGGTGATCCGGCAACCGTAAATGCAGTATATTACCAGATTGATGGACGAAAGATTATTTTTAAAAATAGTGCTTTAGTTGGTAGTTGGACGATTATGGAAAAATCTAAAAACAGAATCGTTTTGCAAGCATATTTACCACAAGAATACAAGGTTATTCTTACTAAAAAGTATTGAGTTATGATTATAAGTCGACGATAATCACTACAGACCTCACTGTACAAAGGAGCGGATACCGAAAAGCTGATAGAGTAGGTTCATGGCATATATTAGACGACATTATGGCATATATTTGATTGAAACAATTAGAGCAATAAAAATATTGCGATTGGATTAATGTGAAATTAAAATCTACTTATGTTAAATTTAAATTATGTAAAGATGAAAAAAATGAGATTTTTATTAGTATTATTAGTGGGTATATCTATTGTATCATGTACTAATGACTTAGATGAAATGCTAGGGACTCAAAATTTGCAAACCCGTTCTGTTGAGCCTAGATTCACAGGAAATATATCAGAAAGTCAGGCGATTGCATTAATGAATAAATTTCTGGATGCACCCTCTTTTTTTTATTTTGAAGATGTCATAGGCTTCGATCCGACAACATCTATTTCCACAGGAAGTTTCACTGTCAACAGAAATGGGAAAACTATACATGTACGTTCTATTCAAGTTGGTGTAATAGGAAAGAACGGAAAATATGGAGTTTATGGAACTCCAGTAACGAGCAAAGAATTCTATTCATTGAGAAATGGGATGGTTTTGCATGGAGAACCTATTTATGAAGAGAATGATGTAGAAAGAGCCAACCCAGTAGGAATGCGTTATTACTATACAACTAATGATGTAAATCATAGTCAAAATTGCTGGATTGCGATCAATTGGGCTGATGCTTCTACATTTGAAAGTATAATTGGTTGGTGAGTGTTATGACTATTACATTTTTAAGAAAGTTACCATCGTTTTGGTTGGTAACTTTCTTTATATTGCAAGTTTCCTGTACTGTTACAAGGGAATATCCTTTTATGAATCGTAGTTGTATGCACTGTGATTCTTTTCCTGTATACTATGCAGATAAATATGATCAATTGGTTTTCATGCAAAAATTTCAAGATGGTAGGCAATATTGCAATAACTTGGCCGCCGTTAAGAAGAATGGGAAATGGGGATTTATGGATAGAAATGGGAATATTATAATTTCTATGATGTATGATTGGGTGAGTTGTTTTGGAGAATATGGATTTCATAAATCCTTAGCAATGGCGAAGATAGGTACTGACCAAGATAAAATGCCTATTTTAACACCTTGTTCAACAGTGCTTATTAATCAAAAAGGGGATACTATAACTCCTGTATACTGTATAATATTTCCGATTGAAAAAAAATTATCTATTGTTAATAACGGACTGCAACTTCGATCTGTAGGGAAGTCATTTGCGATATCAGAAGGTAAATGGGGATGCATAAATAATAAAGGTAAGGAAGTTGTAAAATGCCAATATGATTTAATTTATCCGTTTCGTGAAAAGATAACATTTGTCCAAAAATCAGGCAAGTGGGGAATGATAGACGAAAAAGGCAAGGAGGTTATTCCGTGTATGTATGATGATGTATGTTACAAGAGCAATTATCAAACTATAGATACTCAATTTGACATGGCACCAACAACAGTTTTAAAGAAAACAATAATACCATATCAGCAATATGGGATAGTTTATATGTTTCAACAAAATAAAATCTATTCTTTTTCAAGTAACGGAAGCATTTTAAGTATAAATAATCTATCAAATCATTAGATGTAAAAAAACAAGTACGCAAAAATTATTACTGAAATACATGAAGGAATATGGCATAAACATAAATGAGTAGAAAGAAAGTAAATCTATAACAGTATTATCAAAAGTTTTTCAAAAAGTTCTTTCTATAACAGAATATCCGTTCTCTCTGAATAAACTTTTGATAATACAAAACTTTAGATAGCTTTTTTCTTTTGAAAAATCTCGTTAATCATATCTTTCACATCTTTATTTACTTGAATAAAATTGGCATACAAGATACGCTCCCTCACATCCCTCGATTTGAACGTGTAGAACTTGGGCAATGGCACATATGCCGCTTCCTCTTTCTGAATGGTCACCATATTGAAGTCTGTCTTGCAGAAGAATTTGGAGGTCTTAAATTCCTCCGCTTCTTGTATGTTCAGCTGGTCTCGCATTCCGATTTTTGTTTTTGTGAAGTCGCGTGCCACCTGTCCGCATATCCAACCCGTAGCCATATCGGAAATCTTACTGGCAGGCACAAGGTTATCCATATTCTCGTTCAGGTTGATGCTTGTCTTGTCCCGGTCTATCGTCACGCCTTTCTTCAATTGCACCACCTTGCCGAAAATGTCATTACTCAGCCACTCCAAGGTTTCTTTCGCACGTGCTGAGCCCGATACTACATTGCCCACCGTTGTGATAATCTTCTGCATACCCACCTTGCCGTAGTCCGCTTCGAGTTGTGGAAGCTCTTGAAAGCCCAAAGCCACACTTACTTTGTTGCTTCGTGCTGTACCTATCAGCCGGTCTATTTTATGAAAGTATAGTGTAGGCAGCTCATCCACGATGATGCTCACCGGGATATTTTTCCCTTGGCCGGTATTCACTCTCGTTACTAGTCTGTTTAATATCAATGCGTTCAGTGCGCCGATTATTCCTTCCATTTCCGGGTCGTTGGCTATCAGCAGATAACTCGGGCTTTTCGGGTCACTTACCTTTAAGTCAAAATCATCACCGTCTTTGTGGAATATCCAATAGCTTTCTTTGGTGGCAAGTCGGGAGGTATAAACACGTAGTGTACCAATCATACCCTCTAATTGTTCCATTGCCTTGTTTTTCAAGGCTGTTTGAAACGGTCCCAACAGCGGAGCCACCTCATTGTCTGTTTCTAGTACCTCAAAAATGGTTTGGTAGCTCTCGTTCAGGAAGGATAGAATATGCGGCATATCCGAATATTTGCCCAACCAGTAGGCGGGTTCCACCTCATTTCCTTGTGCGTCAAACACCCTTCCGGTCGGTTTCAGCCGTTTGGTCTGTGGTTCTTCCGTCATTTCTGCACACAGTTTGTTCCCCTCCTTGTCGTAAGGTTCTTTCTTATAGTTTACAAAAAAATAGATGCAAGCGGCCAAGAAGTTTACCGCCGAGGTTTGGAAGAACTGGTCGCTACCGCCACCGCCTTCCTTCTTACCCTTTTGCAGAGATTCCAACAGGGTCTCGGCCGTCTCCGAAGCAGCTGCGAGATTATTGATATACTTCTGCTGAATAGGGTTTACCCGTCTGGAGTATTCCACATCCACAAAATTGATCACCGAGAATTTGCAGCCTTCGGGAAGATTGCCGAGCTGTTGGTTTTTAAGGTAATGATAGTAGAGTTTTGTGGCAAGTGTCGGCCATTTGTAATCATAGACCACCATCGCAAAACCCTTTGCCGAGTGCTGACGGATAAACGGCTCGATAATTGAGAATGTCTTTCCCGAACCGGGTGTGCCGACCACCCATGTGCCACGAAAAGGATTGGTGATGTTGCACCAGCCTTTGCGGAACTTGCCTTTATAATAGAACCGCATCGGGATATTTACCGAGTATTTGTTTTCCACCAGTTCCATACATTGCTCAAAGCTCTCATTCTCCAGATTGAATCGGTCTTTCAGCAACCCTTCCTTTAAGAACTTCGATATATTGTCCAACGCCACGTGTACCAATAGGGTTCCGATTACTGAGGACACCATATATAAAACAATGTTCAACCGAAGGGAATATAGTCGAAAGTCTATCATAAAGCTGAATAGCCATACAGCAACAATCAGCAGTGCGATACCGCTGACCAATGGATAAAGCACCTGTTTACGTGCATTAAATTCCAGATGTTTCTTGTTTCTCGTTCCAACGCAGGTGATACATATTAATGCGAACGTGGCAATTTTACTGTACACCAAGTGCCCGTCATGGTAAAGAAACCAACTTTTAATACGGCTATGCACATCGCATACCACTCCGTTCCAGTAGTCCAGTACCTCCGGGTCAATGGCATACATAAAGAACTCTATAAGTAGGGATACATAGATTGCTGTGCGAAATATCTTATATACTCCCTGTAACTCTTTGCTCTCTTCCATAGTGATATGGTTGGATGATTATTCACTCAGTGTGATTATCGGACGCACTTTGTGTGCTTGCCATTTGGGAGTTTCTTGTATCGTACCGCTACCGGTCGAATACAACCATGCTTTGGCGGTTTCCTGTCCGGCCACTTCGGTCGAAGTCCAGTACCAACACTCGTTGGCACTGTCCGGGATAGGCATACCGCCGCATTGCTCGATATACGGATTCACCGCCTCACGGCTGGCATACAGCAGGCGCATTTGCGCTACCGAAGGCACATAGGCACTCTGCCCATACTTCCATAATTCAAAAACCTGCTCAGCTATCGGCGAGGACGTCTCCGTCGTTTCATACAAGGCAAACGTATTCTCATTGCCGTCCAAAGCCGCCAAGTCAGCCGATGTGCCTTGTGCAATCCCGATGCTGTCCGCAAAGGCTTCCGGCGCAAGGTCGTGCAGATAGACCGCATATCCGTTTCCTGCCATCGCTTCATCCCGGTTCAGGTGGAACACCACGGCTATGGCCTCCTTTCCCGATAGGCTGTAGTCCTCATAGCTCATTACCTTACCGTCCGTACAAAGGATATGGCCCACCTTCATGCCGGTGTCCGGAAAATCCCGGTGTTCATCACACGCCACTAACCCCAATACTGTAGCCGGAATCATCCCCAAAAACATTATTCCTAGTCTCATGCCTTTCCCTACCTTATTATGAATAACCCTTGCCATTTGTTCCATTCGTGTCTGCATTTCATTCATATCCTGTGTTTTATTTATCATTGTCTATAATCCTTATTTACCCCTATTGTTATTTCTACTTCTTGTCGTATATTAGTTCAGCGGCATTTTTTTCATTTAATAGGCAATTTCACCCCGATAACCACTCCTGTGCGGAACAAGTCATTCCCACCAATCATCAGGTCGCTTTTCACCTGCCAATATACCTGCCAACCCTTACGCAAAGAGTAACTATGCTCATATCCGGCGTGTACGCTGCCCACCACATTGTGCCGGTCAGAGCCGAGCGAACCGCCTATGCGCAGGTTGCCATGGTGGTTGTGTCCTCGTGTCACGCAAGGCTTGTAGGCTACGCCCAAACCCCACGTGTTGTAGTTGCTCCAAAACGACTTCGGGCATACGTGACCGCACGAAGCGCATTCGTCCCATTTCAGATACACGTTCCCGAAATACTCCCAAGCGTTATGATAACGTGTCTCATGTTCGTAAGCCACCGTCAAGTCCATGCCTTGCTCATACAGGAGTCCGGTGCCAATCTGCAACCTCCCCCTATGGTCGTCCGCAAATCCCGGAACACAAGTGGTAAACAGGATTACCGCCAATACAAACATCTTGTTCAAATAAAAATTCTTCATGCCTGATTCCTCATTCTTCATTAAGTAAGACTTCATTAAAGTTGTCCGCATTCAGCACATCTTCATAGTCGATGTTCAGCGAGATATTGCGCCCCGAAATTTGCTTTTCGCTTAGTTCTATGGTCAGCACCTTGTCATTGGGGAAAGTCATTTTCCGTATCACCACGATGTTACGGTAGCCGTGCAGGAACGACTTACCCTGTTCCAACATCATTTCCGGCTGTAACTCAATCACCTGCGCATTGGTAGCTTTCGACACCTTCTTGTCAGCGAGTTTCACTCGCATCTCATCTATATCGAAGCGGATGCGTGTACGGTTCTCTATCGAAAAGTCAATGAAAAAGTAGTCGCCCACGGCATAAATGTTGTTCAGCCGCATGGTCATACGGTGTTGTTTGCAGCTTACGTTCCGGTATCTAGCCGGAGAAGTCCATACCCTACGGGCAAACCGGTATATGTCCTCTGTGGAGAGCGACACCGCCGGGTTATGGTAAGCTGTGGTCTCTACAGCGTGTATTTCCTTGTCCGTCACCGCCTCTTGCAGCCGGGTGGTGTAAACCAGTGCGTATTGCGTTCGGTAGCGTTCCGTCACGATGGTCACAATGGCAAGCACCTCGCCGTCTTCGTGTCCCGCCTCTTTGGGTTTCAGCCGGATAGTATTGTTGATAGGCTGGTCTCCGGCAACCTTATCCGTGGAAATATCCACGAAGCGCACCGGCTCGGTAGCTGTTATCACCGTTGTCACCTGTTCATTCACCGTCAGTTGCTCCATTTCCTCATACGTGGTCTGTGCCGCCAGCGGACAAACCGCCAATACCTCGGCCACCAGACTCAAGATTTTAATTCGTGCATTCATTCTATTTTCTTGTTTATTACATTATCATTCATTGTATATGCTTCCGCTATGCTTCTATTTCCTTTTCTCCCTGCCATTTACCAGATACACAAATGTGCCGTACTTCAGTTTGGCCTTGTTTTTCTTCACCGCCTTCGATAGAGCGTTGCTCGTTCGCTGGTAGGCATTCTGTATAGCCTGCATTCCCCATTGGGAGAAAGCGTTTCCCGATGTACCGTTATTGATGTTCATCGTGCTGTTCATGGCGTTGGAAGCCACATCCTGTGCCGTCTCCCGGAAAGTGCTGCCCGGCACGTACAGCCCTTCCAGCCCGTCCGTATCATAGAGCGACAGGCTTACCTTCACCAGTTCATCGTCCACCAGTATGCTTTTCACGCTGCCTTTCACACGCTGGTTGCCGAAGCCGCTCATCGTAGCATAGAGGTACGAGCCTTTGGGCACTACTGTCTCGTTGATTTCCACATCATCGAGCAGGCGGAGCCGTACCCGTGAGCCGTCCACCGCCTTAATGTTCTCGTCAATGATTGCCTTTATCAGCTTGGGTTCAGGCGCGTTCTCCGCAAGGGTGTGAAAGTAGTCGGAGGAAGTCTTGATTTTCTTCACCACCTGACCGGTCTCCGCATCATCGGCAATCTCATGCACGATGTTGTCGTTCACTTCCACATTTCTGTCCGTCACCGTTCCTGTCGTCATCGGTCTGGAAACGGATGTGTCAGTATTATCCGGTGTAGGTTCCAATCCTTTTCGACCCTGCAACCTCGCTTCGGCAAGAGCCTTGTCCAGTTCCGCCAACGCTTCCTTGCGCCGTTGTTCGCTTCGGGCAATGCGCCCGTCCTCGTCGGGCAAGGGTAGAGAAACGGTGTCATTGTTCATTGCCTCGCCTTTTTCGGCGCTTTTTCGCAAGCGTTCCTGCATCTCACGCAGCCGCTCCAGTTCTTCCGTCCGCTTGTCCGCTTCCATGTCGAGCAGGGCGAGGTCGTCTTCCGTATATTTGGATTCGTATGCTTCTTTGTCATCTTTATTGTTGTTGCGTTCTATGTTCTCCACGGCGGAAAAGTCCTGTATTCTGCCGTATGATTTCACCATGCTCTCATATTTGCCGTCGATGCCTCCGTTGTTATCCACACGTGCCTGGGGCAGTTCCGGGTTCAGGAACTCCGTGGTTTGCAGCGTATTTCCCGTTTCTGCCGGTTCCGTGTCGAAAATGTCGAATATCAGATAACCGCTAATCAGCAGCAACGGGTAGAGTATGGCAGGCAGCACGTACTTCGGCTGTTTGAAATTAATCTTGTCTGTTATCATCATGCGTCTTATGTCTTTGTTTCAATAATTGTTCCTGGTGTTCCGTGGCAGTCATGCGTTCCTCCGTCCGGTGGATTTGATACACTGCTACCATACGATAGATGTTATGTCCCAAACAGGTCAGCACAATGCCGAACACAATGGCGAGAAACCACTTGGGGTGCTTGCAGGCGAAGCGTTGCACGCCCCCTGCCGCCTTGTCTAGTCTCAGCAGCCGGGCAGCCTTACGACCTGCCGCCACCTCTCTTTCATACCGTTCCTTATACTTCGGATCGTCCTTGTCCGGCATCTTCTCGCCGAAAATCATTTTTTTCCAGCTCATATCAGAAATTGTTTTTATTCTTTTGTTCGATGTCTTTGTTCAGCAGGGTGCGCCAGTCCACTATCAGCAGCCCGTGCGGGTTGTTGTCCGTCCGGGGTACCCGTTTCAGTTTGCCGGCGGTCACCAGTTCACGGGTGAGAATGGAAGTCCTCCGCTCGATGCGTTGGCGGCCATAGTAGGTAAACTCCATTTTCTCCTCGTTGAAGTTGATGCTGTCACAGAATATCGAGAATACCGCACTCGTTCCCATGATATTGTTGTAAAATCCCTTTTCTTTCAGTGTATTGTACTGTGCCAGTCCGGTCTCGTCCACCAAGTACATCGCCTTATCCATGGTGTAGCGTATATATTTGTCATCCGGTGCCAACGTGAAAAAGAAGTGGTGGAACATTTCCACATGGCTTCTCGCTTCCACATCGAGGGTCTCCTCCATTGTAGTGCGTTGCACAAGGATAGGTACATTGCCGTCCAATACATATACCTTCTGTTGGGCATCCGTTACCATCACCCTTGCTGTCCAGATGCTTGACAGGCTGATAAGGACGCATCCGGCAAGGAAAAATCCGCAGAATATCGTCACCAGCTTGATTTTGTTTTCTAAGTTTTTGATTACCATACAGCTTTTTCTATTTTATTTAATTCACTCCCTATTTTCAGAAAATCTTCATTCATCATTCTCAATTTTTCATAATCCCTTATCTCATCATGTGCGCTATCGCCCCCGTGGTGGACATTTTAGCCTGTGAAGCCACACCCTCGCCAAAGTTTCGGGTACTGAATGCCGTATCGCCTTCCGGTATCATCCATGCCGCCAGGTCCGGCACAAGGTTCAGGCATTTCAGGGCTACAATGCTTGCCGCCATCAGATAGCCTGCCGAGAAGAAGGAGTTCTGCAGGTAGGCGGCCATCGTCTGCTCGCTCGCCGTTATCGCCGTCAGGTTCTCCACCTGTATGCACAGCACGATGTCGAACAGTAGCAGCACGTAAAAACCAACGAAGTAGAGCATGGCTCCGTAAAAATGCACCGTCAAATAACGTGTCATCCACTTTGCCCATGCACCTTCCCATTTCGGCAATAACGAGAATGCCCATTGTATCGGTCCGAAAATCGTCAGCATACCGAGCAGGATTTGCTGGCAGTATATGGTTGCCCACCAGCCTATCCGAAAGACAATCAGCGCAATACACATCACGATTTTATCAATGCACACAGTTGCACCGCTTACCAGCGAGGTAAACCAGAGTCGGCTTGCATCCACCTCCATATTCGTCACCTCATCCACTCCGGTCTGCTCCATGGTAGATTCTATCAGATTGGGGTCACTCACCCCCGAATGGGCGACATCCGCCTGTGCCTGTAAACTCGTGTACATCGTGTCCCGTACATAAATCAATTCCTGCACCTCTTGGAATTTGTCGCTTATCTGTGTGGCTTCCGCCTGGTACAGGTCATGCGTGTACGAGCCAATGGCATTCGGAATGTACGACAAGAAGTCCAGCACGCACCAACTGCTTCCGCTCCGGTTCATGCCGGTATCTGCAGGAGGATACCACCACGACAGGATGATAGCGATTGCCAGTGGCTTGAATAGTTTCATCACGTCCAGCGGCTCATGTTTCACCATCATTTTATAAGCCATGTTCGCCGCCACAATAATGGAAAAGAGTGCTGCCAACGCCATGCACATTTGGAGGATCCACCAAAACGGCCCTTGTGAGCCGGTGAAAGTCGCATCGCACAGGAACTCATTGGTCTGGAATATCACATCATCTATTTCTTCTTCGAGAATGTCAATGCCGAAATCCGATAAGATATTGTCTGCCATACATTACTGGATATTAGAGGATGTTTCCGTTTGTTCCGTTTCAATCTCATGTACCGGCAATATGCCGTCCGCTTTCAGCAAGTCATGGATAAATAGCCTGCCTTTTTGTGTCCACCGGGTACGCATCACGGTCTTACCGTTCTCCAACTGGGAGGTTTCGCTACCCACATACCCGTTCCCCTTGTAGGGAGCGTAGAGAATCCATTGCTTGCCGCTCTTGTATTGCACCCTTTTTTCATGGAGAATAGCGTTCAGACGGCGTCCTGAAAGACCGTAGTCTTGCGCAATCTGTGTAATATCCACCAAGTCCTTGTTCTGCAATACGGTCTCTGCGTAAGCGGAACGCTTGCCAAGCTCCTCGATTGTTTCCTTTTGGCGGTCAATCAAAAGCTGTTGTTCCGTGCAACAGCTCTCTATCTCCAGCCGTTGCTCTTTCTCCTTCCGAATGGCATTGGCAAGTCCGATAAAGAACTCCGGGTCTGTCACCGCGCGTTGCAGGGCTTTCTCGCTCAGGTAAGCCCCGTCCTTCCGAATGGCAGGCAGCACTTCCTCACAGACCCAGTCCTGAAACTTTTCAGCTTCCGGAAGTTTGGAGCGCATCACCAATCTATATACATCGGATTCGCTGATAAACTTGGTAGGTTGCATTACAACCGTACCGTATTGATTCTCAATGGGAGTGTCTAAAACGGACACCCCCTTACAGTGGGTACGGACGGCCTTTGCAGCTTCTGCATACCCTAAAGAACGGGCCACATCATTAGCCTTGAACAACACTTTCCCTTCTTCCTGTTGAACGGTACAAATCTCCCCGAATTGCGGATGATTGAACACTTGGTTTTGATGATTCATGTTTGTCATTATTTATAGAGTTAATAAATTCTTTTTCCCTTTCCTTTTTCATTCCCTGCCATCCACGGTAGTCCATCCGGCAGAACGCCACCGCCCCATGGCGGCAGCCACTACTTGCGCTTTCCGGTTTTCTATTTGATTGGTGGCAGCAAGCAGTTCCGAGGTCTTGCGTGCGTTGGATAGCCGGACGAGGTAGCGGATAAGTTCTTCGTTCTTCCTTGCCACATCCGTATAGATGCGCAGGTATTGTTTCTTGCGCTGGGCATTGGGCATATAAGCGTCCTGCGTGGCTCTTATGGCGCATTGGAACATCTGGTAATGCTCCTTCCAATAGCTTTGGTCATCACCGTTGCCGCCTGTTTGCAGGATGCGGTTGATGTTCCGCCCAAAGTCACCCATCTTGTCGGTTATCTTTCCTCCCTCCGCTGCCCAAGCCACATCGAGCGCACCGCCGCTACGGTCAGCCACGTTCAGGGCTTCAATTTTCGCCCGTGCCACCATTGCCGAGTCCAACGCTTCCGCTTCATCCACCTGGTTATACAGGTTCACCCCGGCAAGGGTACGGTACGACAGTTTGTTCTTGCTCGCCGCACTCTTGCTGTACGACTTGTGCAACGCTTGGTAATAGAGTCCGGGCGTAAGCGACCCGGAGCCGATTTCACCCACCGTTATCTGGTTCATCTTGGCAGCATCGTGGCTATAGGTCACGCTTTGCGCCACCACATCCATCGCCCCATAGAGCACAAGCCCCACTACTAAAATTCCTTTCCCCATCTTCCGATTCTTCATGTCCGATTCCTCATTCTTTATTCTTAATTTTTCATTTCGTTTCCGGATTCAGACCGGCTTCCCTCCACCGTCCAAACGCCCCCTCTATGATTTCCAGCTTGCTTTGCCTCCGATAAATGCTCTCTTTCCAGTAGCCAATCCGCAGTTGGATATACCGCCAAGTCTCAAAGTATGCCCGGTTCAGATGCGCTTCGATGTTATCCAGTCCGATATTGATACCCTCCAGTATCAACAGCAGGTCTGAGGTCGAGCAGGCGGCGGCACCAGTGGCGTACAGCACAAGGTCAGCCACCGAACGGTACAGCGATTCCCCTTCATCGGTAATCTTCCGTATGCAGCGTAGGTTCACGCTGATAAGCAAGGTGTCGGCCGGAGAGATTTTCCCCCGTTCCAATACCTTTTCCCGATAATCGTCCAACAGATCCTTGTAATCCCTGATACGGTCACTCACTGTGTCATAAGTAGAATAGACATTCAGCGAGGTACGGAGCGACTGGTACAGCACGTCAATCACATCGAACGCCCTCGTGTATTTGTCAAGGTCGATGTTCAGTTCCTTGTATTCCACGGCGGCATCGCTGCTGTATTCATGCAACAGTTGGTTGCTCAGCTCCAGTGTGGAGCGTGCCAGCAACAGGCTCCGTTGCTGCTTGTGGTCGTTGATATAGGCTTCCACCACAGGAATGTCGAAGTTCCATTGCGCCTTCACTACTACGGTGGGCAGCACCGCCAACAGCAACAGGAGTAGGTATCGTGTCCGGTCATTCATTTCCGTTCCCCCTTTCTTCATCTTCGTATTTGCCGTTGTAGTCCACGGAGTGCAGGTTTTCAGCCGCCCCGTGCAACCACCGTTTCCGGCATTGTTCCACTAAAGTCAGCCGCCTGCCCCGTTCGTCATTGATATAGGGAGCCGCATCACGCAGCACGTCCACAATGGAGAGCTTGTAGTGCATCATTTTCTCCAGCGATACCAGGTCGGCATAGATATGGCTCAGCCTTGTATGTACCTGGCGGGCGATTTCCAGCCGGTCTGACGACCATAGCAGGTGATAGGTATCGCCAGTATTGTCCGTTTCCGGCGGTTCGCTTCGAAAGTATTCCGTGCTTATCTTGCAGGAGGGGTATTCACGGGCGATTTCCGACAGGCGGCTGTTCACTTCGTCCTTTTTCTCAGTCTCGCTTTTCTCTGGATCAAACTGGATAATATCCACCACCTCCGTATCGCTGTATTCGGCGGTCAGCTCCCAACTGATTTCCATAATGGCACGGTGTATCTTGATGCCGAGGAAGTATTTCGGCTTCCGGGCAATCTGCAGGGAGGCACGGAATGTAATCACCCCGTTGATGTTCGGAGCGACAGCTTCACGCAGGTAGGTATAGCCCGACCACCAACCTTCGCCTTTCCATGTCAGGTCGTAGGCGGCCTTGCAGTCCTGCATGATAGCCGGAATACGGTAGTAATCATCGGTAGGCACGTCGTTGTCGGCGGCGGCTTCTTCTTTGGCCTGTGCCAGTTCCGCCTGCTTCCGGCGCACGGCGGAGAGTTCCGTTTCTATCCGGCTGATTTCGTTCTTATTGTTGTTATAGGTTTGCCGGAGCACGGCGGCTTCCTCCACGGTGGCGGAAGCTATCTGCCTGATAAGTTCCGCATTTTCCGCCTCCAGCCCGTCTATCCGGGCTTGCAGCACGGCGGCTTCCCCGTTGTATTCCTGTTCCAGTTCGTCCAAGCCGGACAAGTCCAATTCATCATCTTCCGATACGGTTGTCCGCATCACGCACTCCTTGGAGTGTGCGTTCAGGCTGCTTCCGCAACTGCGGCATTTGTATTGGGTGGTGCCTGAAATCAGGCTCACCCCCTCATGGCAGGTCACGCTTATCATTACGCTCTCGCTGCCTTTCAGTTTCGCTTCATCCGTAGCCTGGTAGTAGTTTTTCGCATCGGAGCCGATGTAATACACGGTGCCTTCCTCGTTCTCGTTGTATTCTGACAGCCGGGCTTGAAGCTGCCCCTTGAAAGTGTTCAAGTCCATGGTATATGAATCGAACACGTCCTCATACACTTCTTCTGTATGGTTCCAGCTTTTCGTCACCTTGATGCTGTATGCATAGGCTTTCTTGGTCTGCTTGCCTCCTTTGGATATGATATAACTGGAACGGTAATAGCTGATACTGTAAGTGTTTCCGTCGTTTCGGCGGTTCAGTTGTTCCACCTGCGCCCTCGACCATCCGGCATATCGTTCCGAATTGCTAAGCACCTGTTCGGTCTGGGTGGTATTCGGGTAAAAGTTGGCATCGGAAGTATTGAAGCGTGTCCATTCCCCACCATTGATTACGCTGTTGTCGTCTGTGGCAGGGGAGTAGTCGCAAAGCACCTCCTGGCCGGCATCCCTGCGGTAAATGTACCACCGTTGGGTATAGTATTGCCCCATCGTCTCACGCAGGTAATCGGTCATCCACGCCGTCAGATTGTAATTGTCGAGTTGGAACAGCCCGGCTACGTTCTCCGGTCCTCCAACTAAGGAGAGCAACGTGCTACCTACCGAATTGTCAAGGCTTTGGTACAGGTCGTAGCTGTTTTCCACGGCGTGGGCAATGGCAGTCACGTTTCCTTGCAACAGGTCGTGGAAGTTGCTCTCTCCCAAGATGTGTTCGCTCAGGTTCTCCGTTCCGGCGGTGGCGATATTGACCCCCATGTTATAGAGGTTGTCAAGGTCTGCCTTCAGGTTCTCTTTGGTGAAGTTATGTGGAATGTCGCCCAAGTCGTCAAGAAAGGTTTTCCAATTAATGCCACCGTTCTCCGACAGGGTGAACAGCGAGGCCACCTGCGGATTCAGTTGCAGGAAAGCGATGTCGTTGAACGACAGGCTGCCATTGGTCACTACCGACTCAAACTGCATACAGAGCGTTTTCACTTCCGTGCAGATTTTCATCAGGTAGCTTCCCCAATACAGGGCAGTCTGGGGCGATCGGAGCATCATCCCGGCCACCGTCCATATCTTTGGCATGATTTTGGCACTCACCAGGTGGTAAATCCTTCGGTAGTATTGGTTCTCCGTCTGGTTGCTCCAGATTCCCAGTTCCGTCAATCCTTTGCGGTCGAGGAATTTGGACGTAAAAATTCCGGCGGCGGCGATTTCGGCGGCATTGTACCGTTCCAGTATGGCTTTCACCTGCTCATTGTAGTAGGCTTCAGCCACCGTTTCCGTCCCATAGGCGGCGACCATGGCGGCCACCGTTTTCTTGTCGTAGTTTACACGCACGTACTGCGCCCTTGTTGGAAAGACAAAGGTGCAGGCTAAGGTCAGAAGCAATAGGATTCTATACATGGCGAGGTGGGGGGTGGTTAAGGGGTTATTTGCCGTTAGCCGTTATCTCTTTCCCTTGTCCTGCTCGTTCCATACACAGGCTGTATTCCCCCGAACACCAGTCCTTTTCCGGTGCCGTGAAGCTGATGTAGTTCCGCTCTTGCAGTTCCTTGCTGGCTGACAGCACATCTTTTACGGTAAATCCGCGTACCTTGCAAAGCAGGCTCGCCGGATGCACATAGAACTTTTCTGGTTTGTTCTCGTTCTTCCAAATATAAATAAGGTAGAAGAACAGTACCGTTGCTTCCTTGGAGAAATTGCTACGTTCGTTGGATTTCCAAAACTCGCTGATAAATTTTTCTTCTTGCATGATAATATGATTTTAGAATTGTTTTTCTTTCAGGTTCAATACTTTGCCTGCCTTATTTACCATTTGTGCAAAAGGCAGCGATTTTTCAATACCCGACCGTTTCCAGTCTCGGCAATAGGCTTCCGTAGCTTCTTGATGGCTGCATTTCAGTTCTGCCTTGTAGAGTTTCAACGCTTCTTTTTCCGCCCGTTCGGTGGTGTAAGTCATGTAGCATTCCCTCGGTTCCTCCACGCCATAGACTTCGCTGGTCGTACCACGCCTGATGAATACTTCCCGGAAGAAACTGCGTCCTTCCTTGTTCTCCAGTCGGTTAATGGTAAAGATTTTCTTGCAGTCCGTTTCCGTCAGTCCGAGAATAGCCTTGATGTTGTCGAAGCGTTCCTTGAACTTGCTTTGGTCAAGAAGCATCACCACATCGGAGTTGTTGATAATGGCCTCTTTTACGATTTCGCTGCCGATGATGTCCTGTATCTCCTGTGTCACCACGCCGACACTTGCCCAAAACTTTCTTGCCGTCTTGTACATAAACTTGATGTACTCGGCCATGAGTGGCGAGGCGATTGCCTTCCATGCTTCCTCTATTACCAGGACTTTTCGCTTCTTTTTCAGACGCATTTTCTGCAAGAACACGTCCATGATGATAAGCGTGACAATAGGAAAAAGTTTCTTATTTTCCTTGATTGCATCCACTTCAAAGACGATAAAGGTCTCTGAGAACAGCGTGGTATCCACATTCTCGTTGAGAATCTTGTCATAGTTGCCGCCTTTGTAGAAAGGCTGAATCATGTATGCGTATTTGTCGTAGTCGATTTCCGTGATGTTGTTCTCTAGGCAGATAAGCTCCAACCGTTCACAAGAGTATTCATAGAAGGTATTGAACGACAGCGAAGCCACCGCCAAAGCTTTTCGCCGTTCCTCCAGCAACTTGATTTTCGCATCAATCTTCTTACCGAGTGTCGCCATTTCCTCCACACTCCACGTACCCTTGCGCTTTTCGGCGGCGGTCAGTGTCTTGCGCAGGGTCTCACGCTGCAACGGGTCATAGCCCTTGAAACCGTGGAAGTAGGCATCGTAGTAGTCTGTCACAATCTGCTCGATGATACGGAACTCCAGTTCCGAAATTTTACTATCCGAACCTTTCCATATCAGCAGAATCAGGTTCTTCAGGAAGTCTATCTTTTCGATGTTCAGTTCCGCCTTCGTGATATTGAAAGGGTTCATCGTAATGGGCTTTTCCTCGGTGTAGCTGATATACTTCCCACCCAAATATTCGCACAATCCCTCGTAGGAATTACCTGTATCCACTATCACCACATCCGTTCCGTGTTCGTGTAGTTGGCGTACCACGCTGTTCATGTGGAACGATTTGCCGCTTCCCGAAGGCCCCAGGCAGAAAAAGTTGGAGTTGTCCGTCAGTTTGTGTTTCCCTTCTTTTCCCGTAATGTCAATGGCCACCGGCACGCCCTGCCTGTCCGTATAGTAAATCTTCAGCGGCGTGTCCTCGCTGTGCTGTATTTTTTCCTTGTACATCAGACAGGCGGCGGCATCGCCCAGCGTCAGGAAGCGGTCATACTCCGCACTCATGCCGTAACAGTTTCCCGGAAACGAATTGACGAACAGTTCCAGTTGGTTGTAAGCCCTCTTGGAGATATGGACGCCCATACGTCCGAACGTGTTTTCCAGATGATTGGTGGGCTTTTGCAGGTCGGCATCACTGTCGCAGCACACCACCAGGTTGTAGTGCGTATAGACTAGTTGCTTTCCCTCCCTGGCCATGACTTCCTGTACCTGCTTGATGTCCTCCACGGCCATTTGGTTGCCCGGATTGGGAATACTTGCGTGGCGGTTTTTCTTCTTTTCCAACAGCGCAAGCTCCCTTTTTTGGTTAGGAATGAAAATCATCTGGTTGTAAACGACCGTCCTCGCTTCCGGGATTTGGTCAATGGCCGCCATCACATCAACAGGCATCTGCGTGTTGTTCACCTCGATGTTGGCAAAGGGACGTACCAAGCTGGGCAGGTTGATGCTGTCCACGTCCACAAGTGAGAATATTTTGCATTTCCGGTCACCCATGCGCACACATTCCTCATCCACCTTGAAATTGTTCATTGAGAGTGTCTTGTGGGTAAAATCCATGGCAAAATAGCGGTCGATATACTCGCTGGCATCTTCCTTTGTCAGAAATTCGGCACGTACACCGGCATCCTTCAATTGGTCTTGCACTTTGCGGATTTTCACCAGGAAGTCACGCCACTTTCTGCCGTCAAAAGAGAAAAGGCGGCTCTTTTGCGCTTCCTGCGTCACGGTCAGATAGGTCTGGCTGTCCGTATATTCCCTGCCATTGAAGTAATGGAAGTAGGATTCGGACAGGTATTCGCGCTTGCTTTCGCTCTCATCACAGAACGGTTTGCGCACGAATATGTCCTGCTTGTGCAGCGCATACCCTTCGCCGAGTGTTTGGGCAATGGCGGTGAACAGCCGGGTGTATTCATAGTACCCGTCTATGTCAGCGGAGTATTTATCCACCGGGTTCTCCATGCGCAGGATAGCCGCATACTCTCCGTTTTTGGTATATACCACGCCGACACCCTCGTTGTCTTCCACGGAGAAGTAAATGTCTTGGAAGATGCGCTTGCGCTTTCCTCCTGTGCCAAAGGCATATACCGATATGGCCATACCCGTGCCTACAGCCGCAAGAATCAGTAGAATATAAATCGTCATGGGCGTTATTGTTTTTGGCTTCCGTCACATCGGGCGAAATAAACCTTTCGGATTCCGAAAGCTAAATCATTCTCCCATTTATCCGAAAACTTGAACAGGTCAAACGTAGGATGCTCATCGTAGCACTCATAAGGCACAATGCCATGTCCCACAAACAGGGCGATGTCTGCCGCAATACAGCGTGCCACCTCCCGACCGATATACAGCCTTTCCTTGTCGGTGAACTGTACATCGGAAAGCTCCTTCCGGTTCGTTTCAATGCACACGGATGCAAAATCCTCTGCACCGTTAATGTCTGTAATCGTCACAGTGGCATCGGTATCGGAGTCCATAACTACCTTTACTTTGAATAAAGGTGGAAGCACGCAGATTTCCACTGAGTTGATTTCCGCTTCGTTGTATATTACCAGATTGTTCATTTGTGTTGTTTTTTAGGTGAATCAAAATAGATAAAATAACCGCAGCCGTAAGCTGGCATATTGTTTTGACAAGGTTCCGGTCACAATACCGTTCTCCATGTCAATCAGATAAAAGGTCTTGTCCGAACTCTCGCTGACGGTCAGGTATTCTCCTCGCATCGGTTCACAGCCGACTGTTTCTCCGAGTTGCCGGTGATGATAGAGCTGTGCCAGTTCCGCAAGTGACGGCACATAGCTTCCCGGATGCTGCTCCACTTCAGCAAGCATTTCTTTCCTGGCGAGCAGCCTCCCGTTCCTTCGGTAGGCATGCTCCGTTTGACGGTACTTGTCAATCAGCCTTTGGGTAAGATCGGCACCGTCTGCATAGCCGAAGGCGCATTGCTCACCGTAGGGCATTCCCGAAGTAAAGATGAGTTTGTTCTCATCGATGATTTCATCCGTTTGCCTGGGATTGACGACTCCCTCTTTACGTTTACCATCAATGGTCTGGAAAGTTTTACCGGAAGTCAAAACTTTTCCCGAATAGCAATACCGACCCTCGCTGTCGCGCAACGCCACCGCTTTGCCGTGCCTCCCGTCCGTTTCCACTACCATGGCAATTGAATTGCTGTCACGTTGAGGACATATCCCACCGTCTTTTTGCAGGTAGTGACCCACTTCCACGGAATCCACACGCTGCACAGGCTGGTAGCGGAGCTTACGCCGGGTTTCCACCCAACTGCCATTCACCGCCAATCCTTCCTTGCCTTTGTGCAGGTTTAGCCTTACAAGGCTTCCTGCTTGCATGGGAGGCAATGTTGTCCGCACGGCGTATGGGTGTCCGTCAATGGTGGCGGCAATCGTCACCGCGCCTTCCGTATCGGTAGGCACCAGATAAAAGTCATGTTTCCGGCCATTGTTCAACAGGCAGTCCGCATCCGTGGCGTTCAACGTGCCTCCTTTGCCCACAGGTCTCCATTTACCCAAGTAAGGCTGATAGACAGCCTGTCCGCAAAGGTTCTCCCCCGTAAGCGTAAGTTCATCCAGCCGCTCTTGCAACCGGTCACTCTCGCATCCGATGCAGAGTAGCACCATTGAACTGCGCCAATCCATTTCCACGGAAATCTCCTTGCCGATATGCCGGGCCGTTTCCACAGCGTACAGGTTTTCCCCGAAAGGAGCAGCCAGTACAAGACTATCATCTGCGGCAAGTCCTTGCCGATAAGGGAAACAGGCATAGATGGCGGCAAGCGTGTCAGCGGTCACGGTATGATGTTTCTGCGCCACATAACGCCCGTTATCATAAATGAACGGCACTCCGTAAAAGGCGTTCCGTTCCGTGTCTGTGGCGTCCGCAAGATGCATATACACCCCGATGTCCGGCAGTCCTGTTTCCATTCCCTCTGAAGTGATTGTCAACGGACGGCAGGCTGTAGCCCAGCCTTGCCGAATTTTACCGGCTGTCTGTTGCGCTTCTACCGTGGCGGATTTCGTTACCTGTCGTTTTCCACAGGATGCGAGCAGTAGGACACATGGAAGAAACAGCCAAGCAATTTTACTTTTTCTACAAACTACGGTTATTGTCATTTCCTTTTTGAATAAGCATAGATGAATACTCCTTTATCGTTCTTCTTGCTGTGCAGCCCTTTGCGCTGTTTCAGCAGGATAAATCCGGCACCCACGGCGAGAGAGGCCACCAAAGTGAGCAGTCCGGCGAGGAAACCTATCAGGCAGTAGGCAAGGATAAAGCCGAGAATGGCCCCGCCGACAGCTCCGGCCGCCCAATAGATGTACCGCCCCTGAAGTCCCATCAGTTCAAGAGGCCGTTGAAGCCCCTTGAACAGTGGGTACCCCGTGTAGCGGCTGTTGTCCGTTTGGGTTCCCATGCGCCGTTAAGCGGAGATACCGAAAAACAACGGAAGTGCCTGTGCAGCAGCTACCAGGAAGATACAAGCTCCTACAATCATCATGATAGACTTCTTCACGTCCTGTTCCTCGTTGTTCATTTTGATATACACGCTGATTGCTCCCACAACGGCCACAATGCCGGCAATGGCGTAACACAGTTTCACTACATACGGCACGTACTTGGCGATTTCGTCCGTCACCGTGCCGAGGGCGGTCGTTCCGGCGGAGTAGTCACCGGCCGCGTTCTGGGCGAAAGCTGTCACCGTTCCGACCAGCAGCATAAATGAAAGCATCTTGATTCTTTCGGAAGAGCAGATGCCCTTCATCATTTTCTTAATTTTTTGCAACATTCGTTCTTGTTTTTAATTAGACATTATGGTACTCTCTGCGCAGATGAGTATTTTTTAAACTTGATAGCCGAAGAAAGCTGGGAACACGATAGAGGCTCCAATCATGAACATACAGGCTCCCACAACCATGAGTATCTCCTTGACGATACCTTCCTCGCCGGCATTCATCTTGATGAAGATTTGTAGGCTGGCGTAAATAGTAACAAGTGCAGCAATGGCATAGGTCAAATACAGCACATAGAGCATCATGGTCACTACATAGTCGTGCATCAGTGCCAGCGCATCGGCTCCCCAACTGTAATCCACGCCGCCACATTTGGCGAAAACGGACTGCGCCGAAAGGAGGCACGACACCGGCAGGCTATAACGGATAATCTTCTTACAATACATTTCGGATGACATTGATTTCGGGTTTGAACAGCGAAGCTTTCTTGCCTTCCAGTAACTCATGGAGTTCTGGGGCTTTGATGCCGTATTCGCTCGTTACGTCCGCTTCATCCAGATTCTCTTGCAGCGAAGCAATGCGTCTCTCTGTCTCGGCAGTTTCTTTCTTTTCGCTTTCCTTTTCCGGGTCAAGCACTTCCGCAGGTTCTTCCGGTTCGGCATCGCCAATAAAAAAGCCGTCTCCCTGTTCATTCACAGAGACGGCGGTTTCAACTGGAACGTCTTCAATCTCAAACACTTCCTCGTTGGAAGTAAGTTGCTTTCCGGTAGCGTATAAATCCTTGCCGATGTTGGCACCGTAGTAAAGGAGGTAGGCGATGCTCAGGCAAATGGCAAATGTCAAAAATGGACTCATTTCGTATTGTGTTTATGCGTTGATTGTTCGATTGATGCCGCAAAGGAATAATGAAATAGAGGTACACGATGAAAGACAAAGCAACAAAGCCTCCTTTTTTAACCGGGTTTATGATTGCAGTGAAAAATCAGACTGTCAATCATACTCCGATACCACAATTACAGGTATTCCGCTCTCTACCATTTATATACAAGGAGATATGAATCATACACATCTATGCCCTCATTGAGCGGAGGCATTTCTGGCGCAAAGTTCCGGCAGGCTTGCTTTGATTGCTCCAAACTTTTAGGGCGGGAGGCAGCGGATTTTCGGATAATCAGTGCCCCAGTGATTGAAATCTTCCTTTTTCCACACGCGTAAAAAGCGTATTTCAACCAAAAAGTTTGTGCCATACGCACCTGCCAAGTCGGAGCACCATAAATAACTTCCTCACAATAAGGGGCAAAGGCTCCCGATGATAGGGAAATAAATCAAATCAGTTATGAAGTTCACAATTTCAGCAACAGAATTGAACGCCAAGTTAATTGCATTGGCAAAAGTAATGAACAGTAAGGTGGCATTGCCTATCTATTCCACGTTCCTATTGGAACTCAAAGACGGTGTATTGAGAATAACGGCATCCGACATGGATTGTAGCCGATGCAGCACGCTCCCTGTCATAGATATGGACGGAGCTAACGGACACAGCGAAAGTATATGTGTCACAGCGAGTTTTTTGCTTGATTCGTTGAAGAATTTAGGAGACCAGCCTGTCACTTTTGAAGCGGACGAGGAAAATTTGTCGGTAGTTATCCGCTACAACAACGGCCAGTTCGACATGGTGGGATTTCCGGCAAAGGATTACGTCCTTCCTGGCACAATGGAGAAAAACGTGAAGGCCACTATCGAAGCATCTGTCTTGAATGATAGTATCGGCAAATCTTTATATGCCGTTGGCAACGATGACCTTCGTCCTATATTTTGCGGCATCTATTTCACTAAGAAGGGCGATGAATTGCAATGTGCCGCTACCAATGGCTCCATGTTGGTACGGAACATTTACAAGGTTGAGGATGACGGACAAGAGTACAATTTCCTGTTACATTCAAGAGCTGCAAAGATTGTGCGCAGTATGACAAGTAAGTCAGATGAGAAAGTGCAGGTATTCATTACTGACCGTGAAATGGCCTTCCAAACAGAAACAGACTATTTCCGCACACGGCTGATAGAGGGAAGATACCCCAACTACAATGCCGTTATCCCCACGGATAGTGACAAAAACGCCATTCTCGACAAAAACGAACTGTTGGCGGCCGTCAGACGGGTAAGCGTATTTGCGGACAAGGCACGTTGCGAGGTGGCCATGAACTTTTCGGGATTGTCGTTGGTGCTTTCGGGAAAGGATATTGATTGTTCCACCCATGCTGAAGAAACGGTATTTTGTGCCTATCAAGGCGGCAATTTGCGCATCGGCTTCAAAGCGGAGTTTTTGAAACAAACGCTGGAAAATATCACCACCAAAGAGGTACAGTTCAAGTTAAGCACGCAAGAACGTGCAGGTGTTATCACCCCTGTAACCGACGATGACCAGATGGAAACCGTAGCATTGATTATGCCCATACTGCTATCGGCTTGATACCGGTATTGAAGAAATTCCCCTGCACTTCAATTGCGGCAGGGGATTAATAATAAAATCCTAAAATTGAAATGACATGACATTCAGAGAATTTATGAAAGAAAACGACTACGAGTTGCAGACCACCTTCTGGAACGATTTTACGATAGCCGACCATTTTGGACTTGCAGGTATTCAGAACACCTTCAACCGTGCGTTTGAAGAATGGAAAGATAATTGTAAGTATCTCACGGAGCTAACATTGGTACTCAACCATAAAGTATGGCAACACCATGAAACAAAACCACAATTTTCAGAACTGTATGAAAAACTTTGGGAACAGACCGAACAATATGCAATGGAGAATCTAAAAGGCGACGAGTTGGATTATTTTTGTGAGATAACAGATTAATATACATGAAAGAAGGTATCTACTCTGATACCTTCTTCCATTTTATATATTCCTGTTTTATAAAGAAATATTAATTTTCCATGCACCTGTTTTTCTGGCACCGATTCTCGATATGACTCTTTTTTCCGCAAGGCTCTTGATACGTCTGGCAACCGTAGCACGATGCAAATTCAACTGTTCGGACAATTCCGTATAGGTGATGTCAGGCTTGGCTTGAATAAGTCTCAACATCTGCAAATCCTCTTCACTTATAGTCGCGTTTATAGTCGCATCAGCATCACTTATAGTCGCATTTATAGTCGCATCTGCCACTTTTATAGTCTCACTTTCAAACTCAACACTTGTACGGAAAATATCCTGTTCAAAAAAATGGGGATGCCCACCTTGATAATACTTGGCGTATTTGAAAATATTACGCACACCGGAACCGAGTTTGTCGGCCAATCCGATATTGCGGAAAAAGGAGGCGATGATTGGATTTTTGGGATTCGGCTCAAAATTTTCCGGGGTTATCTCACCCGACCACGAGGCACGGTTAGCATTTTCCGTGTATATACGGTTATTCTCAATAACGAATTTGGCAGGATAAGAACTTGAAAATTCTCTATGGATGAGTATGTTTGATACCATTTCCCTGCATATTACTCCACGCAGGCTTATCCGTTGTTCATTTTCAAGATAAAACGGATCCGGCAAATGTTTTTGGGCAAATTCCATCAACAGATCATAGCTTTCCACAAGGTTGGTACATACAATCTCCCTGTCGTCATACCGGTCTATATTGATTCGGCGAAGCAAAGCATCCGTTTCATAAGCCGGTGCCACATCTTTTATAACGTCGTCACGACCTAACAGTAATACGGCTGCAAGATTCAGTCCATGCTTTCCTGTCTCATGATTCGTACCGAACAGACCGGCAGAGCGTAACAACTCCATATCATCCGTCTTTTGCCAAATATGCCGACCGTTAGCGGAATTAGCAGCCATTTGTCTGATAGTCGGCAAAAGGTCGAGTCGCAAATCTTCCACTTTTATATATGGAAATACCTTCCGTTCTGTAAAGATACTTTGCTTACGGATATACATCATCGCTATTTGTGAGGTGCTGGTCACGTGTACGTCCGCATCATCCACCCGGTCAAATATCTCCTTTTTATAGGAATGGACTTCTGCACTCGGATTGACATGAATGTGTATCACGGTTTTACCCTCATAGAGAAGCGGTCTGGGCTCCAAATAAACAGTAGGAGTTATCAAATCCGAATTGCTGACACAACTGATAAAATTCTTAATCATTGAAGATACGGAATTTTCAGGTACGCCGACAACACGACCGGAATCCGTCACGCCTAAAAATAGATCACCGCCAAAACGGTTGAGAAAAGAGCATACCGTTTCATAGGTATCGCTTTCAATGCCATTTCCACAGCGTTTAAACTCCACCCGAATGGTTTCTCCTATTTCCAGTATTTCTTTAAATCGTTCTTGTTCCATTGTTCTAATTGTTAGGCAAAAATACAAAATATCCAGCACATAAACTTGTGTAGGACATGATTCTTTTGTTTAAAGTCAATTCACGGCATCCTTTTCTTATCGCGCAACAGGTCATTGACATCCTTATAATAAGGAAACGCCTCCATCACATTATATACCGTAGCCGTATTCATTTCCCGAAGCAGATCCACCGCCTTTCGTCCGGCATCGTCATTGTCGAGGAAGCAATAGATTTTCTTGTATGCTTTCAACCGGGACAGAGCTTTGGACAGGTTGTTCACCGAGTTCAGTACAATTAAATCCGGCTGTCTGCACGGAGGCGGCAACTTTCCTTGTTTTACTAGTGTCAAATAAGAAAGAAAGTCCATAAAGCCTTCAAACAGGCAACATGCCAAAGTGGTCTTTGTGGTGTTGGTCACTGATATGTCTTTAGGTGCAATGCACCCTTTGTAGTACGGACTGCGCATTTCATATCCACCGGCTATATTAGGAAAACCGATAGCGAAGTAGGCTCTTCCACGGCAGGTATAGTGTATCTCCCAGCATTCCCTGATTCCGATTTCCATATCAATGCCCCGTGAAGCCAGATAGGACTTCAAGGCTACCGAAGTCAGCGCACCGATTTGGATGTTCCGCAAGATCTCATTCCTTTCCTCAGAAGAGGGCAGGAATGTTCTTGCCTTGACAGGTACTCCCGGGGTGGCGTTTTCTATCAGTTTCAGTACACGGGATATATCATTGGTATGATAGATAAGAATACCCAAGTCTATGATGTCGCCACTCCGGGCAAGTCCGAAATCATACCAGATATTCCGATTTTTATTGACTTTGAATGAAGGTGTCATATCTTCCCTATACGGGGCACGGAACCATGCCGCACAAGCGGTTTCCCTTGTAGGGAAACAACCGATTGCTTTCAAGAAGTCCACAATATCTATTTGTTTGGTCTGGGCTATGTTCATAATAACTTTTGTGTTTCTATTCGGGTTTAATAAAGTTTATCTTATATATACACCGACGTTAAACTAAACCTCTTTATCGGAGGTACAGCCGCTATACTCCAGCACCTTCGGATTGTAATGGTAGCTCTTATCCTGTTTCACGATAATGCCACGCCCCATCAGATACTTGTTCAGTTCAATGCAGATGTTCCGGCCACGCTTGAAGCCGATTTCGGTATATCCCTGTTGGAGCGCTTTGATAAGCGGTCTGTATCCGGTTATGTCCCCCTCGCTGAATGCCAGCCTGAGAGCCTGGGCGTGTTGTACATCGGAAATGGATTCGCAGAAGCCCTTACGCTCTTGTGTAAACGAGTATTCTCCCACCAGTTCAGGCAAGGCATCGTTATTGATGCGGAAAGCGAACGGCTCAAACTCCTTTTCACGAATGTGCATGGCTTTTACTTCACTGATATTACCGTCAAACTGGCTCTTGGTGATTTGCAGAATGGTTTCCGCTTTGTTATTCAGTTCTGTGCCAATATGTCCTCTCGTATTGTCATCTCCTTTGTTCAGATGTAATACTGTATGGATATGGAGGTCGTGCATACTTGACCAGCGCATGAGGTCGTTTATCAAATCAACAGACTCACTGGGACTGTTGATGTCATACAGGAGGTCACGGATGCCGTCAATGACAACAAAACCGATACCCGGATCGGAAGCCAGCGCATGGTTGATAATCTGTCGGCGTTGTTTGGGGCTGTATTCCCGCAGCATGAAAAATTCGAGGTTGTCCGTTTCACGGTCAGTAGGTAGCCCGGCCAGTCTCAGGATGCGTTCAAGCACCTTGTGGCAATGGCATTTGCTTTGTTCCGTATCTACATAAAGCACCTTGTGCTTGCCTTCCGGCAAATGTGCGTTGTAGCGTAACACGTTTTTGCCCGACAACGCTGCAGCCACAATTGCCGTGATGTTGAAAGTCTTTTTGCTTTTGGGCTTACCGACCGAAGCACTGAAGTTGCCGAGCGTGGCAATGGTTATGTCATCGACACGGACAATTTCCGGCGGAAAAGCGTAGGTCTCGGTGACACGTAGGCGGATGAATTGCAGGATTTGTTCATAAACCGAACGATCTATGTCATTTCCGGTTTGAAGCAGGTGGGTCGGTATCATGGCTTTCCCCCTTTCTTTTTATGGTTGGGCTTGCCGGTGTGGTCATGGGCGGTCATTATAGCAGCCTGTCTTTCCAGTTCCCTTTGTGAAAGGACTGGATTGCGCCGTTTCCATTCATCCAGTTCCTTCCTTTCAAAGAAGATGTTCTTGCCATTCGGTTTGGTGTAGGATATGTCACGGTTGGAGGTAAGCCGGTACATATGCCCTTTGGAGATATTCAGGTATTTGGCGGCTTCATCAATATTCAGCATATCTTTCAGGTAATAGAGTTGATTCTCCACGCTTTCAAAACGCTCTATCAAGGCTTCAAGCGTCCCGAAACGATCAATGAAGGCTTCAATGGTGGTTATCTTGCCCAATACTACGTTTATATCTTCCATTCGGGTCAGGATGACGGCCACATCTTCTACCCGTTTAAGTGTTTCAAGAAATCCGGCTTCTGTCATGATGCAAATTGTTTATCGGGTTCAACACATTCATTCATGCTGTCCGGCATCTCCTTTGGACAGTTTTTTTCGGTTTCTTCTACTTGGTTCCGGCAGAGCCATTCGTCCAATTCCTGCTTGTTAAAATACAACAGTTTACCGGACGGTCTGTAGTGGGGGATATGCCCGTTCTTGGCAAGTTTGTACAACTGGCTTCTCGACAGCCCCATATACAGGCAGGCTTCTTTGAAATTGAGTGTTTTCTTGATGCAAAACAGCATATTTTCAATCTTCTCCGTTTGTTTCTGGAGCATACTAAGCTTCAGGAAACATGATGAACAGGACACCGCTACACAGTTTCTTTCTTCTTGTTGGTTCATTTTGTATTCTTTTTTGAGTTAGACATGGGGGAGTGATACCCCGAAACTTTATCGCTTCGGGGCAAAGGTAGATATGTGTTTTTCAATGCTTGTAAAAAGGAGAGTAACAGTTCGGAAGTGTTATCCGAACTGTTATCCTTTTCTGTGTCACTTGTTATCCGTTGTGTTTCTTTCTGTCATTTCTCTGACAGCTTGTACGCATTGGCTGATTACCTCCTGCATACTGTTTGGATTGCTCTTGGCAAGACTAAGTGCACTGGAATACTGGCCGTGTTTGAGCGGACGGCCGTCTTTGGAACCCAATATGGAACCGGCCTGTTCCAACAGATGTTCCCAACGTCCGAGAATGAGACGGTGGTGACATAACCGGTCGAAAAAGAAAGCTACCAACCGGTTATTGGCAGACTTCAACGGCTGATGCAACGTGCCTTCCAAAAGAGAACGCAGTATGCCTGCATTCACAGGGGTAGTGAAAAGTTGAGCCTCATTAGCACAATGCGCAATGAGGCTCAGTTGATTGTCATTCAAAAAGCTACCCAAAGACAAGGCAGGAAGGTTCGTTTCAGGGCGTGGCTTATCCGGTTCTTCTTTCAGACCGGAGGATGCTTTCGTTGTGTTGAACAGACGAAGCAACTCATCCATGCGGTTAGGAGCAAAAAGTATATTGGAGAAGAATAGCTCCACAAGGTCTTTACGTTTTGTCAGTATTCCTCTGAGAATACCGATGTTTTTCCGATGTCGGTTTTTCCCGGCGGCATCCCGGTGGTCACTATAATAATGACCGTTCAGAAAATCCTCCACATACAGTTCATACAATTTACTCTCACCGATAACTTCCTTCCGATAAGTAAAAGAGGCTTCTTTCAGCAAGGCAAAAAGTTCATCACGTTCATTTCCGACACTCTTGTGCGGCTTGTTTGCCAATCTCTTGTTTTAAAAAAAGGCAATCATTTCTACGGTTACGCTTCATAAATCTATTGTTTTAAGTTATTGGATAAATGCGTCATCCAAAAGGGAGATGGCATGGTCTTTCTTAGAATTGATGATTTGTGCGTACCTCTGAGTGTGTCTGATATTGGCATGACCCAATAATTGACTTGTCGTATAGATGTCAACCCCTGCGGTCAAGGCCAGCGTTGCGAACGTATGCCTCGCCACGTGGAATGAAAATTTCTTTTCTATTCCGGCATCTGTGGCCCAATCGCGAAGTATGCTTTTATACCAAATACTCAACTTGGGAAATACACGGTCTTCAGAAGAAGCATCCCCTTGTTCCGGCATCCATTTCCGTGCATTCATGTTCAATGGCAAATACAACAATGCGCCGGTTTTATACTGCCGTATTTCTACCTGCCACCTGTTCCCGTTTTTACTAATGTGTTTCCAACACAAGTTTTTGATGTCCATAATGCGCAAACCGCAAAAACAGGAAAACAAAAATGCAGCCTTCATATCATCCCGACGGCAAGGAGTTGCAATAAGACGTTTTACTTCCTCTACTGTAAGATATTCACGTTTGGCTTCCGAACCTGAAAGCATATCCCGTTTGATTTTCTTGAATGGGCTTGACTGGAGCAGGTTCTCCTTAACTGCATAATTCAGTGCAGCCCGTATATAAGAGAGGTAGAGGAAAACCGTATTTTTGGCCAGTTGGTTATGGTCACGTGTGAGTGCAGGTCTATCTAGTAAATGGCTGAGAAATCTCATAATATAATCCCTATCTATTTCTGCAAGGGTAACACTGTTATCGTACTTCTCCAATTCATTAGTTACCCGATCTACCCAAATAAGTGCAGATGCCGAAGCCCGTTTTTCCACATCTTGCCGATAAACTCTCATCCAGTCCGTGAAAAGCATATTCGCTTTATACGAACGGTCTGTGATACCTGCTATCTTGTTGGTCAGGTCCAAAATTTTTTCGGTCTTAATGGCATTGGCTATTGCGAGTGTGTTGGCATTTTGGATTTGCGCCGACACATCCGTTTCTGGTACAAGATAGAGTTTCAATGACTGGTAAGTTCTCCGGCCATTGTAGTAAATATCCAAATAGATGGACTTCCTGCCATCTTTGAGTTCATTAAAACGTAAACGGACAGGTTCCTTTACTTTAACTTGCTTTTTCGTACGTGCCATATACCTTTGTTGTACTATTATTCATGAAAAGATTAATTGCATTTTGTTATCTTGATTAATGTTACTATACAATAATGGATAACATAGCTTTCTGAGGAACAGACATAAAGAGGCTGTTTCTACAAAATGCAAATATACACAGTATTTTTAATTAAACAATACATACTGTATAATTTAAAAATAGAAATAAGATTGTCATGGTCAAACAGAATTGAATTACGAAAAATTTCTTTCTGCTATGACTGATACACAGATAATTGCGACATGCAAAATTTGCAATATATTTCTGTTTGACTATAAATATTAGAATAGAGAATCTATTAGTAATACAGCGGCTTCTTTTTTAGCATCTATGATTTTCGCATAAACTTGTGTTGTTTCCACATCGGCATGACCAAGTAACTGACTAGTTGTGTATAAATCTGCCCCCATGGTAAGCTCCATTGTTGCAAAAGTATGCCGACTCATGTGATAGGTCAGTTTTTTATTGATTCCTGCATTTTGGGCCCACTTCTTCAACTGTAAATCAATGGTAGAAGTGCAAGGCAGAGAAAATACATAATCTTCAGCACTTCTCTTAGTGTGAGGCAGATAGGCTTGCGCTTGCTTGTTGAGTGGCAAGTACAGCATCCGACCAGTTTTCTTTTGTCGCAACTCCATGTGAATATTCCCGTTATCTTCAATGATTTTTTTCCATTGCAAGGCACGGACATCACTTAACCGTAATCCACAGAAACAGGAAAACAAAAATGCAATTTTCACATCTGCTCTTGGTGCATCCGCTTCTATGAGCTTGCGGACTTCATCAATAGTCAGATACTCGCGTGGAGTTTCTTCACCGCAAATGGCTTTCCTGTCAATAGCCAATCCGGGATTTACAGACAACACATCATCATCAACTGCCATATTCAAGGCTGTAATGATAACCCCAAGATAATTGGATATGGTTTTTTTGGCAAAAGGAACTTTGGTACGCCTTGCTTTTTGCCCTTTCATAAATTCAACAAAGCCATCCAAGAAATCCTTATCCACATCGCACAAACGAGCTTTGGCATTGTATTTCCGCAATTGTTTTAAGGCTGAATGCACATGGTTTTCTGATGATGTCTTTCCTTGTTGAATACTTCTGTTCTTATACTCGTTTACCCAATCAACCAGTAAAACCTTTGCCTTTTCTGAAATGGTTACGGGTGTTCTATTGTTCGATATTTCAAGAATACGTTGTGCCCTTATTGCATCAGCAGCTTTCATTGTATGCTTGTTTTGCTTTCTTGCTTCCGAGGAATTCTCTGGGATAAGGTACAATTTCAGAAACTCATACCGCCTCTTCTTCTCGTAGTAAATATCGAGATAGATAGACTTGTTTCCATTTTCCAGTTCCTTGAACCGGATGCGTACAGGGGTTGATTCTATTTTCTTGGTACGAGCCATATACTTGAATTGCTTATTTTCTTCTACAAAGATAGTGATTTTAATCGAAAACAGGTGCTTTTTTGCACAACAAAATAGTAACATAAAAACTGTAAATAACACTATCGATGGCTAAAATCAACAATAAATGCAATTCTACATTCTTTTTATAAAAACCTGATATACATTGATATATTGTGCAATAATTGCATTTTTCTTGTGTTTTGTTTTTATATTCTATATATCCCGGCATACCTGGGCCACCCTTGCCAAATATTGTAATTTCTCCGAACAATTAATATGTGAGGCTTTTGGACACTCGTCAGTGAAAGTTACAGAAACATATTTGAAAAATTTCAAGAATGAAGAAATAAAAAAAGCTAATGATGCGATAATTCTATACGTTTCAAATAATGGAAAAAAGAGAGTATAAATATATAAAATTCTAATTATCAATAGATTTATATTGTGTTACTTCGTAAGTAACAGATCTTATTTGAAGGGCAAAAATAGACAATTAACTGATAGCAAACAAATAAAGGCACAGCTTTTTTCTAGATTTTAATTAAAAAGGTTATATAATAGATAAAAAGTAATAATAATATGAACAATTATCAAATCGAAGGAGAACAAAGAAATACAACAACACACATTGCGCTTTTTACTATTAACGCAATGCAATAAATTCACTATATTTCACATAGTTATCTCTTATATATATTTATAAAACGACAGAATATTAATTATACAACTAATCCATTAATTCATGTTCTGTTACTTACGAAGTAACAGAAGGATATTAAAAAGAAAAAAAGTGACATATTTAAAACACACCTTTTAAAAACATAATATAGATCTGACATCTAAAAAATTTAACCTATGATACAAGTTCAGAGATTTAATAAAGCACTTAAATTAGCAGTCATTCTAGGAGATTTAGTCATTCTGAATGTACTTTTCATCTCATTTAATTCAATATGGAACGAGTTGTTTGGGGAGAGGGCCTACAGTGGCACTTTACCCCAAATTCTAACTCTATTCAGCGTATGCTATTTTGCGTGCACTATCTCAGGAGGTGTCATATTACATCGACGAGGAGCCCGTGCCGATCAAATTGTATTCCGGGCACTCCGTAACGTTTTTTATTTCTCCCTATTGTCAACAAGCTTAATTGTACTATCAGAACTTGAAATATACTCCAATCGCTTTTTTGTCTATTATTTCATTCTACTTTTCCTCTGCATCACTTTCTATCGTCTGCTTTTCCGTTTCTGCATACAGCTATACAGAAGCCGCGGAGGTAATTTCCGTACCGTCCTTTATTTGGGAAGCACCGAAAATATAGCCGAACTTTATCATGAAATGACCTCCGACGCCACTACCGGATATCGGGTACTGGGATACTTCGACACAACCCCCAATGCCAAGTTCCCTGCCAGTTGTACTTATTTGGGAAAGCCGGAGCAAGCCATTGATTACCTGACAAAAAACAAAGTGAACCAACTTTATTGTTGCCTGCCCTCGACATTAAGCGAATGTATCGTGCCGGTCATTAATTATTGCGAAAACAACCTGATACATTTCTACAGTGTGCCCAATGTGCGCAACTACCTGCGCCACCGTATGTACTTTGAAATGATAGGCAGTGTCCCCATTCTCAGCATCCGCAAGGAACCTTTGGGAAAAATAGAAAACAGGCTGATAAAACGTATATTCGATGTAGCCTTCTCATCACTCTTTTTATGCACATTGTTCCCCATTATATTCCTTATTGTAGGAGTGACCATTAAAATCACTTCTCCGGGCCCCATATTCTTCCGTCAGAAACGTAATGGATTGAATAATAAAGAATTCTGGTGTTATAAATTCCGTTCTATGAAAGTGAACAAGGAATCGGACACCTTACAGGCTACCCTCAATGATCCTAGAAAAACCAAATTCGGCGATTTCATGCGCCGGACCAATATTGACGAACTTCCGCAATTCATCAATGTATTGCTGGGAGATATGTCCATTGTAGGGCCACGCCCCCACATGTTGAAACACACGGAAGAATATTCCAAGATAATCAATAAATACATGGTCCGCCATTTCATCAAGCCCGGTATCACGGGATGGGCGCAGGTGACCGGTTTCCGTGGCGAAACCCGCGAACTGGAAGACATGGAAGGACGTGTGAAAGCCGATATATGGTATATGGAACACTGGTCTTTCCTGCTCGACCTTTATATTATGTACAAAACCGTGGCAAACGTGCTGCACAAAGACAAGCAAGCTTATTAGAACAAGACCTGAAAACTGAAATTTTTTAAATAACAGAGAGCCAAAAAATGAGAAGATTGAAATTTACCCTATTCGCGCTGGCTTCCCTGCTGCTATGCAGTTGCAGCGCCTACAAAAAGGTACCCTACCTGCAAGGGTCCGAGTACCTGAACATGGCAAATATCCAAACACCCCTGTATGATGCACACATCATGCCCAAAGATTTGCTGACCATCACGGTGAACACCAGTGATCCCGATGCCGCCATTCCTTTTAACCTGACGGTAGCCACCCCCATCACGGCAAACAGCAAAAGCCTTACCAGCCAACCATCCCTGCAACAATATCTGGTAGACAATAACGGGAACATTGATTTCCCGGTCTTGGGCACACTGCACATCGGCGGTCTCACCAAAAGCCAGGCGGAAAACATGATAAAGGAAAAACTGAAAACCTATATCAAGGAAAACCCCATTGTGAATGTACGCATGGCAAACTACAAAATCTCCGTGATGGGAGAAGTAGCACACCCCGGCACATTCACCATCACCAATGAAAAAGTAAACATCATGGAAGCGCTCGCCATGGCGGGAGACATGACCGTATACGGACAACGCGACAAAGTGAAACTGATCCGTGAAGATGCGCAAGGCAACCGCCAGGTGATTCCGCTGAACCTGAACGATGCCGACATCATCGTATCTCCTTACTACTACCTCCAGCAGAACGATGTGGTGTATGTCACCCCCAATAAGACCAAAGCCAAGAACGCAAGTATCAGCAACAGCACCACCATCTGGTTCTCGGTAGTAGGAACTCTGGTCGCACTGGCCAGCCTGATAGTAACCATTGCCAAATAAACAGAATTATGAAAGAAGACTTATACGACGACCTTTATCTGGAAGAAAAAGAAGAAAAGACCGATTTCAAAGCGATTCTTTTCAAATACGCCATCCATTGGCCCTGGTTCGTGGCATGCACCCTGCTGTGCATGGCGGGAGCCTGGCTCTATTTGCGTTATACCCCGCCGGTGTACAACATCTCGGCATCCGTTATCATCAAGGACAATGACAAGAACAGCAAAGCAAGCAGCGGCATGGCTGACCTGGAAGACCTGGGCTTCTATTCCTCCATCAACAACTTTGACAATGAAGTGGAAATCCTGCAATCGCGCACGCTTATCAAAAAAGTGGTGGAAGAACTGGATCTTTACATCAGCTATGCCACGAAGAGCAGTTTCCATGACATCGAACTTTACAAAAGTTCCCCTGTGAAAGTATGGATTACCCCCGAAGAAGCCCAGAAACTGCCCGCCCCCGCGCGTCTTCACCTGACCTTGCAGCCGGGCAACAAGCTGAATGTGAAACTCCGGATAGGAGAAGAGAAATACAACAAGCAGTTCGACAAGCTGCCCGCCTTGCTGACCACCCCGTCGGGCACGTTCAGCTTTACCCCTAAAGATTCCACAACCGTCCAAAGCACGCAGGAAATCATGGCTACGGTTTCTTCCCCCCGCAGTGTGGCAAACACTTACCGGGGAGCATTGAGCATAGAGCCTACTTCCAAATCCACCACTATCGCACAGATCTCTGTCAAGAGCACGCATACGCAGCGCGGCATGGATTTCATCAACAAGCTGGTGGAAGTCTACAACCGGGATGCCAACGATGACAAAAACGAAGTGGCTACCAAGACCGCGGAATTTATTGATGAACGTATCAAAATCATCAACGGCGAACTGGGAACCACGGAACAGGAACTGGAAACCTTCAAGCGCGATGCCGGACTCACCGACTTGAAAAGCGATGCCCAACTGGCATTGAGTGAAAACTCAGAATACGAAAAGAAACGTGCCGAAAACAGCACCCAGCTCCGGTTGGTACAATTCCTGGCCGGCTATGCCAACAATCCGGATCATGCCTACGAAGTACTTCCGGTCAATGTGGGCCTGACAGATACCGGACTGACCGAACTGATCAACCGCTACAACGAGATGCTGCTGGAACGCAAGCGCCTGCTCCGCTCCTCTCAGGAAAACAACCCGGTGGTAGTCAATCTGGATGCCAGCATCCGCGCCATGCGCAGCAATGTGCTGACCACCATCAACAGCGTACAAAGAGGTTTGGCCATCACCCAGGCGGATCTGGAACGTCAGGCAGGCAAATATGCCGGACGCATCACCAATGCTCCGGGACAGGAACGCCAGCTGGTCAGCATCTCGCGCCAGCAGGAAATCAAAGCCGGCCTTTACCTGATGCTGCTGCAAAAGCGTGAAGAAAACGCCATCACTCTGGCATCTACCGCCAACAACGCCCGCATGGTGGACGAAGCACTGGCAGATGCCATCCCCGTATCTCCCAAAGGGAAGATGATTTATCTGGTAGCACTGATTCTGGGAATCGCCCTGCCGGTAGTTGTCATCTATATCATCGAACTCTTAAAATACAAGATAGAGGGCCGCGCCGATGTGGAAAAAATCACCTCCCTTCCCATTGTGGGCGATGTACCCCTGTCGGAAGATAAAGGAAAAGAAGAAAGCATTGTAGTACACGAAAACCAAAACGACCTGATGGCCGAAACCTTCCGTAATGTACGCACCAATGTACTTTATATGATGAGGAGCGACGAGAAAGTCATATTGGTTACCTCCACCACCACAGGAGAAGGCAAAACCTTTATCGCTTCCAATCTGGCTGTCAGTCTGGCTTTATTAGGAAAGAAAATCGTGATTGTGGGACTTGACATCCGCAAGCCGGGCTTGAACAAAGCCTTCCAGTTATCACACAAGGAACAAGGCATCAGCCAGTTCCTCGCCAATCCGGAACATACCGACCTGATGTCATTGGTACAAGTTTCAAACATCAATTCCAACTTGTCCATTCTGCCCGGAGGTCCTATCCCTCCCAACCCGACCGAACTGGTGGCACGTGAATCTTTGTCTCAAGCTATCGACATACTGAAAAAGCATTTTGACTATATCATTCTGGATACCGCCCCCATCGGCATGGTGACCGACACCCAACTGATTTCGCGCGTAGCCAACGCCAGCATCTATGTGTGCCGGGCAGACTACACCCACAAGGCAGATTATACTTTAATCAACGAACTGAGCGAACAGAAAAAACTGCCCAACCTATGTACCCTTATCAACGGACTGGACATGAAGAAAAAGAAGTACGGATATTACTATGGATACGGCAAGTATGGCAAGTATTACGGATACGGTAAAAAATACGGTTACGGCTATGGATATGGCAATGAAAATGTAAACAAAAAGTAATTTCAAAAATAATTACATAATAACATAAGACTAATCCTCTTTCTGAAATGTTAACATTTTAACAAATTCAGAAGAGAATTAGTCTTATTACGTTTTAATATATAAATATTATTTACTATATTTTTCTTTCGAAACATCAAAACAGGGACACTGTTTCACCCATTCCTCAGGCTCTATCTCGCCATTTCCGTTCAAATCCGGACTTAAATCCCGATGACCGCAAATCTTGCAACCGGGATAATCCACCAGCAATGCCCTGACCAGTACACGCAACGAATGTTTCTGCCACACCGTCCGCGTATCCGCCGGCCTGCCCCGCTCACTGATTCCCCCCTCATAGCATATCCCGATACTCTGCGCATTATGTCCACGCGCATGCGCCCCTATTTTCTCTATGGGACGGGTTGTTTTTATATCCCCGTTCTTACGGATATAAAAATGATATCCGGGTCCGTTCATTCCACGCCTGCGGTGGCACACCTCCAAATCCTGTTCGGTAAAGTCCCTGTCCGCCTTTGTGGCGGAACAGTGGACAACAATCAGATTAATCACCCTCATCCCCCTATGCACGAGCTGATTCCTACTACACCCGCAATAGCCGTAGCTACTGCAATCACCACTTTCAAAATAGTGCTCCAAACAGATTTACCTTTCATCCTACAGTTTTTTTAAAAAATTAAACACTTGTCCGCCATCTACTTAAGCAGGCTTTTGCTCTTCCTTCGTTTTCACCGGCAATTTATCCACCTTCGTATATTTCAGTGCTGCCAGAATACCGCTTAGCGCAATACCCGGACGGAAATTGATACGCGCTTTTCTAATCATCGACACATCATACGTATCCTCCGTTTCCGCACCTCTTCCGCTCAGACCTATCTGGAAAGTGCCCAGATCGGCAAGCCTTACAATCTCGCCCCCTTCCAGAGCCTCCATAATCACATCCTCCAAGGCAACAAGCACAGCCATTACATCCGCACGCGTCACCGTACAGGTTTTCTGAATACGATCCGCCATTTCGCGAATCTCTACATGGCCATTGGCCTGAGCTTGTGCATAGAACTTAGGCAGCGCGTCCTGATCAAGCGGATTATTACGCTTTACTACCGAATAAGAAACTGTTCTTCCCATACTTTTTCAAATTAAAAATTAAAACTTGCAAATTAAGAAACACACTGGCAATCAAGCGTTAACCACTAAGCCGGCTATGATTGACTTTTGATTACACTACAAAGATACGATGAACCGGAAGCCCCGTGTAGACATTTGTAGAGAAGCGTAGGAGATTGTCGGGAAATGTCGAGAATAACTTACAGAGAGAGTAGGAAAACAAGGACATTTTGCGTATCTTTACCCTATAATCAAAACGATAAAAGAACATGAACCAAGAAGAAAAAGCATTCATTATCAGAGCGTATGACAAAGCGGAACTGGCAGAACTATACAGCCCGGGGCGAACTGCCGCGGCAGCCCTGCAAACCCTGTATCGCTGGATGCGGAGAAACATGCTGCTACAGGAAGAATTGAACGAAGCGGGCTACAACAAATTCCGCCACAGCTTTCTGAAGCATGAAGTGGCAATCATAGTGAGGCATCTGGGAGAACCTTAGGACATACGCTTCCCAAAGAACCTGTTGTTTATCTCGAAAGACCTTGTTGTTTTTTTAAAATTCCCTGTTGTTTTACCGGAAAGGTCCTGTTGTTTTCAAAAAACAACAGGACCTTTTTCACCTGCATTTAAGGCTCACAAGGCTCAGGGCTCACTTAGGCGGTTTTCTGAGCCAAGATTTACCGGTCTTTCTATACTTACCATCCTCTTTCTCAACGATTTGATAATACACCAAACGCAACAAATAACGTTTCACGGATGCTGTAGGCAACCCGGCTTCATTGGCAGCCGCCATCAGCTCCGAATAGGTGAACTCGCGCGGCATTTTTTTCAAAACGGGACGCAGTTTGAAAAAAGCCTTTACCGGCCTGATTCTTCCGGCAGTATCATCCATGGAAGTGGAAAGCAGCAAACTGTGTTCCAGCAACACATCCACTATCTGCATTGCCGTATGGAAATCCTCATCCGAACACTCCCACTCCGATGTATTCCATTGCGGCTCACACTTACGCAATGCAGTCAGCACCATGGCAATACGAGACATCATCAGTCCGTGGCGCAGCACAATGGCACCCGGAGAATCATCATCTTCCGCCACTACCTCACGCAGATACGTTCTGAAACGCTCCGTATGCTCTTTCCATTGTTCCTCGGTGAAAACCACCTCGGTAGGCGATCCGGAGAGAAAGATAAACATACGCAGCAGCTCCTCGCCCATCCCTTTGAAATAAGCGCGCATATCCAGCCGGGCCTTGCCGGGATTTGCCGACTTATACTCCCAGTGGGCCTGTCCCACATAGAAAGCCACACGGCTGTACATTCCATTCTCCAGCGAAGAAATAAATTTATGCAACTGGGCGGGAGTACCCGAAGCGCATAATGCCAGATGAGGGTCACTCACAACAACAAGCCGGTGATCCGTCTTGAAATAAGAAGACACCTCCTCGTGCTGGGAGGCGGCACGCATCACATCATCATGTTTTCCATACTCCTGGTGCATGGCAGAACTTATCATGTCCAGCTCGGAGGCATTCATCACCAAGCCGACCGCTCCACCCGCCTCCAAAGCCAGTATCAACTGGCTTTTTGAAATATTGGGAGCCACCTTCAGGATGCGTTCCACCGGCATCTCCGGGCATTGGTCCAAATCGGGAACCCTCTTTTCCTGAGCGGCAAGCCGTTCCTCCAGATTCCACTTCAGCAGCTTCTGCCGGTACTCACGCTCATCCTTCCTGTTCAATTCATCGTAATACTCCTGAATGGCTGCGGGCAGAATTGCCGCCAGTTGCATCACCCCCTTTCCTCTGCCCGAACCGGCCAAAGCCACCAGGTAGAGATCGGCGGAATAAACCATTCCTCCATAATTCATCCTCACCCCCGGCAGACAACCGCTGATGTTGGTAATCATGGAGAGCAACAGAATATCCCTCTCGCGCTTGTTGCGGACGTGCGTCAAACCACGCTTCAAAAAGTCGGGCAAACGGTCGAACAGTTCATCCGGAAGACACGGAACTTCACGACGCAACTTGTCAGCCTCAAGTTTCTCTAACTCAGCCTCTTCCTCCCCCTCATTGGGCTCAGAATACCGCATAGGTGAGCCCTGAGCCTTGTGAGCCCTGGAAGCAGGTGTTTCGGGCCCCTTGTTCATGTCGGCATACCGGTATCCGGAGTCTATGCGCGGAGGTATATCCCCGGCGGCACACCCCATACCCGCCAGCCTTTCCACCGCCAGCGTTTTCAGCCGTGCCAACTCTTCCTCGCCCACTCCTTTATAGCGGGCGATACGTCCCAGCTTCAACAAGAACTCATTCTTTTTGCCATCCACAAAGGGATTCTGCTCCAGGAACTCGTTGAAGAATGTGTGCAGCATGCCCGAAGCCGCAACGGGAGGCCCGGACGCACCTGCCGGGGTCTTCACTTTCAGCTCCGCCAAAATCTCCCCCACCCTGTCGGGATGCTCCGTCACAAAGCGCCGCCAGGGAAAAACTTCGGTATCCGGACGAAAAAAAGCCTCCGGATCATACGATGCAAAGCAAGGACGGGTGGGATTCTTGCAACTCATGTCACAGGGAAAGGCAAGAAGCTGCGCCACGTGCCATGCCACCAATGCGTATGCCATACGATACTCGTCCACACTCTCCGCTTCCACACGCACCACCAGTTTCAGCCCGTCGTACGAAACGCTGCGCCATGCCGCCTTCACCCAAGGAGTGTCCTTCAATACCTGCAAGAACTCAGACACACGGCCGTTACATTTATCCACATCCAGCATGGCGTCCCCGCTCCACTGCTTCAGATTGGTTTCGGCATGGCTCCCATCGCAACGCCCGGCTATCACCAGCGCGGCCAGTTTTCTCTTTAACTTCTTGGCCTCTGTCTCCCTGCCCGAAGCCTTCAGGCGCTGATACTCTTCTACTTGCACCTTCCAGCGTTCGCCACGCAGAAGTTTCACAAACTCTTTCAATGTCATATCCACGGCATGTTCATCGAACACCGAGAAATAGAAAGAGCATAAATCGGTATAAACCATTCATGTATGAATTTAAATTATCAAAAGGAGGGCATTTCCCTCCACCATGAAAGCAAAAGTATATTGCAAACCCATACAATCAAAAGTTAAAATTGTACACTTACCCAACGTAAAGCACTGATTTACAATACCCATTTATGATACAAGTGTACAAATAACCGGGAGACTTCCTTTTAATGTCTTTTCACATTTTGCTCCTTATTTCCTTTCTTTCCTCTTTTTCTTCTCTTTCCGTTCTTTCTTCTTCTTTTCCTCCTTTTTCCGCAGAAACTCGTCTATATCAGCCAACATACTTTTGCACATGCGCTTCAGAACTCTCATTTCCTCATCAGTGTAGCCTTCACCGGACAGGCGATATCCGGCCATGATTTTTTCCAACTCTTGAAGGAAGCTCAATCTGCCACTATTTTTCTTATAAATCTTGATTTTTCCACAATGTTAATATCATTTAAAATATAAAAAGCACAAAAGTATAAATAAATACGTCATTCTTGTTAATTTTTTCATTTTTTGCGAACAAATAGCTTGTTATCGTAAAAAAATGTCTATATTTGCATCAGAATTTAACGACAAGCTTACCTGGGAATGACACAGGTAACAGCGTAGCGTGCTCAAGAGGCATCATTTCTTTCATTTTTTAGAACATCTAACATTACTTTTCCTTCCTCCGAATATGAAAAAATGGCTAGTGGCGTATGTCCGCCTTCACCACGAAAAGAAGACGGCCGAACGGCTGACCGCAATGAACATAGAGAACTTCCTGCCTGTACAAGAAGAAATCCGCCAATGGACTTACCGGAAAAAGAAAATAAAACGGGTGGTTATCCCCATGATGATTTTTGTCCATGTAGATGCGGCGGAACGTTCGCAGGTGCTCACGTTGTCGGCCATCAGCCGGTATATGGTGCTGCATGGCGAACATACTCCGGCGGTGATTCCGGACGAACAGATGGAACGGTTCAAATTTATGCTGGATTATTCGGACGAGGCGGTGGAGATGTGTACCGAGCCATTGGCTCCGGGAGAATTGATACGGGTGGTCAAAGGTCCGCTAAAGGGTCTGGAAGGAGAACTGGTGGAAGTGGATGGAAAAGCGAAAGTGGTGGTAAGACTGGATTTGCTGGGATGTGCTGGGGTTGATATGCCGGTAGGGTTTGTAGAGAAGATGAAATAAGGATGGCGGACGCTAGGAAATGTGGAGGGGAATTTGTAACTTTGCGGTAAGAAAGGAGAATAAAGGCATGCGTTTGCAATCTAAGGAAATACAGACCATCATCCAAATAGCCAAAGATATTTATGGTGAAACAGTGCAGGTATATCTCTTCGGTTCTCGTCTGAATGACGAAAAGCGCGGAGGAGATATTGATTTATTAGTCCGCAGCACGGGAGAAAAGAAGGGTGTATTGGCACGCATCCGCATGACCGCACGCTTGAAACTGCATTTGGGCGACCAAAAGATTGACGTCATCGGTGACCATGAGGATTCACCGGTAGTGCAGGAAGCCTTGAAAAACGGAATACAACTGATATGACAGAAAAGAAAAAAGAGATAACAGAACGCCTGGAACGGGAATTTGATGTATGCGACAAGCATATCCTTCGTATAAATGAAGCTCTTGAAGGGTTAGGGGTCAATATTCCCATGTCTGCGGATTGTTATTCCAACCTGACAACAGAACAAGTCCGCTGCATAGACCAATTCATATTTCGCTTTTCCAAATTGCAGGATTCCATGGGAGCAAAAATATTCCGATATATATTGGAATATCTGGATGAAGACATCACCGCACTTCCTATGCGTGACATTCTGAACCGTCTGGAACGTTATCTTATTATTCCAAGTGCTGACGAATGGACTTATATACGTGAGTTGAGAAATGAGATCTCACACGATTATCCCTTGCTTGAAACAGATGTTGCCGCCATTTTGAATGAACTGTTTTCCAAAACAGATATTATATTTAGCATTTACAGTAAATTGAAAAGTGTCTTCAATAATAACAGACACGCTTAAACCGTGATACAGGCTATTCTTTTCTTCCCCGATATTTTTTTCGGAACACAAACTTCGAAACGAAATTATCGAGAAGAAACAAACGCTCAGGAAATTCATGCTGAATGCTGAATGAGATTTTCTCTGTTGTCTACCAATTTTATAAAGAAAGCAATCTTTTAATCCGTAATAGTGATAAGAGAATAAAGTTTATATCCAATCTTTGATCGGAGTATAGAATTCTATAAATGGTTAGTGTTAAACAAGATCCATTCGTTGGTAAATGGGAGCTTGTTCCATGCCGTAAAGAAGGTTTAATTAGAAGAAATTTTCTGGTTTCATATAATTGTTTGTTAGTTTGTTATAGTTATTAAAGATAGTAATTTCTCTATAAAAGAGAAAGAAAAAGAGGAACAATTAATAAGCCAACACTCATTTATAAATTGAAGCAAAAATGAATATCAAGGAGAAAACAGTATTTCATATATGCCGACATAAAGAGCTAGCCAACATCCTAAAAGAAGGAGAAATATTCTACACTGATAGATTCACTCTAGAACCATATCATAAGGATGGAAAAAATCAGAAGGAAATTTCAGCCGAAAGAGCCAGGATTAAAGTAGACCCCAACCTACCCATACGAACAAAAAGCATGCATATATGTCTAGAGAAAGATTTAGAAAAGTGGAAGAATAAACTCATAACTGCCAATCATAAGTGGTATCGCATTTTTAAACTCAGTGCTACAGGAAAAGTATTTTGGGCAGACAGTTATGAATATGATGGTGGCAATTATGCAAAATATTGGCAAGGCTGCGATCCCAATTCCGAAGAAGCACGGATTGAAGGGTTATTTCAAGGAGAATACCAAATTCTTGAAACAATTGAGAAAAAAGGATGAATAAGCAGAACAGCTATATTTATTTTAAAATTTAATTTTTCTTTTTATCTGAAAAAGGTATGGACGAAATCATTCCGATATAAGTTTCATGAAAAGCTTAATGTTGTTTGACGAGCTCTTCGCATTGTACAAAACCGACAGAGAAAAGAGATAGAAACTTCTTAAAAACTTGACACAGAAAATCGACCTACTTCTGACTCTAAATAAAAGTTCCCAAAAACAAATCAAGCAGAATAAAGAGCTAAAGAATATAACAGCCGATTTGCAAACGTAGGATAAATCGCTTCGGAAGAAGAATACAACCTCGAAAAAATAGAAGAAACTTTTCTGCAAGAACTTACATTTTTGGACAACTTTTGCCAATATAGTAACAACTACTAGATATTTAACCATTTTCAAAAACTGATTATATGCTAAAGTCAATAAAAGGCTTTATTTTGATAGCCCAACTCAACACCAAGACCTTTGCAAACTCCCAATATTAAGAAAAATACTTTATCTCAAATGCTGGTATAATCTAATTTACACGTCATACATTTTGATTGAACATAAAAAAAGTAACAATGGGAAAACAAGACTTCTCACAAAACAATAAACGAATAGCCCAAAATACACTTCTTCTTTATTGCAGAATGTTATTACTTATGGTTGTCACTCTCTATACCAGCAGAGTAGTTCTTTCAGCCTTAGGAATCGAAGATTTTGGTATTTATACCATCATAGGAGGAGTTGTAACAATGTTTTCGATGTTAACTGGTTCTCTCTCTTCAGCTATAAGTCGATTTATCACTTATGAATTAGGTACAGGAAATCAAGTAAAATTAAAAAAAATTTTTTCATCAGCTGTTACAATCCAAATAGTATTAGGTTTAATAGTCACAATACTAGCTGAAGTTATAGGCTTGTGGTTTCTCAATAATAAAATGGTTATTCCACATGATAGAATAATAGCAGCTAACTGGGTACTACATCTTTCCCTTTTAACATTCATCATAAACTTAATTAGCGTACCATATAATGCAGCTATTATAGCACATGAAAAGATGTCAGCATTTGCATATATCAGCATTATAGATGCTGCGGGGAAATTATGTATTGCATATTTTATTACAATCTCACCAACTGACAAGCTGATATTCTATGCCATTATGATGTGTTTATCAGCCATGATAACACGACTGATATACGGAGTATATTGCAAAAGAAAATTTGAAGAATGCAAATATCAGTTTATATGGAACAAAAAATTACTAAAACAAATGTTTGAATTTGCCGGATGGAACTTTATAGGTAGCTCGTCAGCACTATTAAGAGATCAAGGAGGAAATATAATTATCAATCTTTTTTGTGGGCCGACAGTAAATGCAGCTAAAGGCATTGCAAACCAGGTAAATGCAGCAGTTAACAGTTTTGTAACAAATTTTATGATAGCACTTAATCCTCAAATTACAAAATCTTATGCTTCTGGCAATCACAAATATATGATGATGTTAATATTTCAAGGAGCACGACTTTCTTATTATATGCTATTACTATTGTCTTTACCAATTATCATAAACACTCAATACATATTAACTCTATGGTTAAAAGAAGTACCTAACCACACTGCCCTATTTGTTCAATCAGTGCTCATATTTACTATGAGCGAATCAATATCAACTCCTCTTATTACTGCAATGCTTGCAACTGGTAACATTCGCAATTACCAAATAGTAGTTGGAGGATTGCAAATAATGAATTTACCTATTTCCTATATTTTGCTTCGCTCTGGATACATACCCGAATCTGTTATTTTTGTAGCAATATTTATTTCCCAATGCTGCCTAGCAGCAAGATTAATCATGCTTAGGAATATCATCCAATTAGAGATACGCCAATATTTAAAGAAGGTCTATTTCAACATTATTATCGTCAGTCTATTATCAGGAATATTACCTATAATTGTTTCCTTTTATATAAAATGCACATTCATCAATTTCATTATACTTTGCTTTATTTCATTAGTTAATACTAGTATTGTCATTTTTTATATAGGTTGTAATAAGAAAGAAAGATATTTAATTTCAAGCAAAATAAAAAAAATATACAAAACTCGTTTTAACACTAATATTCTCTCAATTTAATTGTACTTTTATGAAATAAAATAAGAGTATTCGGTTACCAATTAAAACAATTATTGCTTATTTCCATCAATAATAGATTTAATTACAAATACTTAGAAAATTGTAATTATAGTATGATAAAGATTGAAAAAACTGCGAATTGTTGTGGTTGTACAGCATGTGCCAGCATATGCAATCATAACGCAATTACCATGCAACCTGATGCTTTAGGTTTTCTATATCCTGTTGTAGATGAGAATAAATGCACAGATTGTGGCTTATGTGAAAATGTATGTGCTTTTAACAATAATTATGACAGAAGCCAAAATCTCCCCCAACCAATTGCTTATGCCGCACGACATAAAGATATGCATGAAGTGGAAACCAGCCGTAGTGGTGCTGCTTTTATAGCCATTTCTGATTGGATATTGGAACAAGGTGGTGTGGTGTATGGGGCTGGGTATACAGATCATTTCAGGGTAGTGCATAAACGTGCTGTAACTAAAGAAGAACGAAAAGAGTTTAAAGGCAGCAAATATGTACAGAGTGATTTAAATACTGTATTTCGTTCGATAAAGCAAGATTTGAAACAGGGTTTAATTGTACTCTTTTCTGGTACTCCATGCCAAACATCTGGATTGGCTTCATATATAGGTAAATATTTGCGGGATAATCTTTACTTGATAGATATTGTCTGCCATGGAGTGCCTAGTCCTTATATTTGGCGAGACTATTTGACTTATTTAGAAGACAAGCAAGGTGATGAAATTTGTAGTGTAAGTTTTCGGGATAAACAAATGTTTGGTTGGAAGGCACATAAAGAGAAATTTGAATTCAGTGGTTCACAGAGTAAAATAAGTTCTAGTTTTACCTATCTGTTTAGTAAAAACATTATGCTTCGACATTCGTGTGGAGTTTGTCATTTTACTAATATTAAGCGGCCAAGTGATATAACTATTGCTGATTTTTGGGGATATGAAAAAACAGACGCAAACTTTAATTCAGATGATAAAGGATGTTCACTAGTTTTATTAAACACTGATAAAGGACATCGACTATTTGAAATAGTAAAAAAAGATATGAATGTAATTCCTGCAAAATTAGAAAATTGCATGCAGCCTAATTTACTGCATCCTTCAACCATACATAAATATCGTGATGCTTTTGAAAGAGATTACACCCATAAAGGTTTAGTATATGTGATGAAAAAATATGGTGATATGGGATGGAGATATAAATTCAAAATACTATTCAACAAAACTAAAAAAATAAGCAAATTATGGAAGTAGGAATTTTAACATTTAGTAGAGTACACAATTATGGTGCGATATTACAATGTTATGCATTATATGAATCTTTAAAAAATCTAGGCCATAATGTAAAAATAATAGAATACAAGCAACCATTCCTAGAAGCGTCAAGTAGACCATTCATCTTTAAAGCTTTTATCAATAAACTAACTCATCCACGTTCATTTCTAAGATATATAAAACAATATAAGTCAAGGGTTATCAGTGAAAAGCAATATAATACCTTTAAGTCTTTGTATTTAGACTGCACCAAACCATGCGATAGTAAACACATTCCACCTAATTTTGACTTGTACATTATTGGAAGTGACCAAGTTTGGGGAACTAACTGTACAAATGGAATTGATAAAGTATATTTAGGTTTTTTCAAACGGAAAAGCAACTCCAAATTAGCTTCTTACGCAATAAGTTCTAATTTAGAATCAATAAATATTTTAGGAGCATCTTTAATCCAAAATTCCTTAGCTAATTTTAACCATTTATCTTTTAGAGAATCTATTATATCAGAAAAACTCTCCACATTCACTAAAAAAAGAATAGATACCCATCTAGACCCTACCCTAATAGTAGATAAGGAAACTTGGATGAAAATATCAAATAATAAATATGCACATAGACGTTATGTGCTTATTTATGAAGCAAGATTATATAATAATGATCGAAATTATTTAAAAAGAATAGCAAATGATTACGCTAAGCAATATGATTATGAAGTACTAGACCCTCTTTCATGCAAATGTAGTCCCTCAGATTTTGTATCACTCTTCAAATATGCTCATCATATTATAACAACATCTTTTCATGGTACAGTTTTCGGCTTAATATTTAATAAACCGATGTCTGTTTTCTGTCTAAATGACGGTCATGACTCTCGTTATGTCAATCTTTTAAACAGCATAGGAGCTTCTGACTTTTTGAACAATATAGGAGAACCAATAAAAGTTTCTAATGTCAATTATGAAATAGTAAACAAAAAACTAGAAGAGTTAAAAAACAATTCAATCGAATATTTAAAATCTTTATGATATCCATAATAATCCCTATATACAACGTAGAAGACTATCTAAACAAATGCATTGATAGTATCATTTACCAAACATATTCAGACTGGGAATTAATTTTAGTCGATGATGGAAGTTTTGATTCTTCTCCTGCTATTTGTGACTCTTATGCAACTTGTGACAGTCGCATAAAAGTTATCCATAAAATAAATGAAGGAGTAAGTAAAGCGAGAAATATTGGTATAGAAATCGCTCAAGGTGAATATATTGTTTTTTGTGATGCTGATGATTATGTTGATCCCAATTACCTTAAGCAATTCCTTAAAAACAATAAAAATGCAGACTTAGTAATTACAGGATACTATTTTGATACAAATAATATAGTATATTCATATAAAATATATCAAGAAGCATATTGTAAGAATCTCGAAGAAATAAAAAAACATTTCTTCTTGCAAAATCTAAAAAGTAATGGGTATCCATGGGGAAAGTTCTATAAACATGAAATTATCAAAAGCAATCATTTAAGATTCAACGAACATTTACAAATAAACGAAGATCATTTATTTGTTTTTCAATATCTTCTTTGTTGTAAAACAATATACATTACTCCTTCAAAAGATTACCATTATACAGTATTTAGAGGAAACAATATAAAACTATCAAGTAAACGTAACCCTTTTCATATGCATAAATTAGCTTCAGAATGTTTTAAAAAAGAAATAAATCGAATGCAAACATTTTGGAAATTAACTAGCATCGAGTACAATAGTCTCATAAATGAATTTGTATATAGTAAAAGGTTATTAGGTCTTAACTCACTATGTATTCAAAAAGATGTAACAAGTTTTAAGGAAGAAATTTTTTATTGGAAAACAAGAAAATATCATCCTAAAAACTCTTTTCATAAAATTATATTATTCATTATTTGTACAGATATTCTATCAACAAATATTAAATTCGCATTTTTACGATATATATACGCATTAAAAGAATACAACAAAAAGAAAAAATATATTCAATATATATACAAGAGTGTGAATAATTGTTCTACACAAATTATTAAGTGATAATCTATTTATTTTAATGAAAAATATCATCTATGGATATCGATAAAAATTCATTATATTACCAACATATATCTAATAGATCTTTTTTGCATTTTATTATTGGACTTTATCCACGTTTAATACAATATATAAAACTAAATAAAGCCAGAAAAAAGGCTATCAAACAAGGTGCAAACATTGGAGAGAATACTATTATTATAAAAGAACTGGCCTGTCGAGCTAATACTAATCTAACCATAGGTGAAAATTCTTCAATCGGTTCATATAAAATAGATTTACGTTCACCAGTACATATAGGAAATAATGTAATCATAAGTAATGATTGTGAAATTATTACTACCAGCCATTATATAGATTCTCCAGAATGGGAACATAAATATTATGGTTTAGAAATAGAAGATTATGTATGGATAGCTTCAAATGTTCTAATCCTTCCTTCTTGTAGAAGAATCGGAAAAGGAGCAGTAATTGGTGCTGGATCAGTCGTAGTAAAAGATGTGCCTCCCATGGCTGTCATGGGGGGAAATCCTGCCCAATGTTTAAAAACTAGAAAAAACATTCATAGTAAATTAGTAATAGCATCTTTACTTAGTGGTGATTTAAAAATTTATTGGAATATATGGATAAACAGAAAAAAATAGTTATCTCCCATCCTAACGGGAATGCTAATGTACGTGGAGCTGCAAATGGTTTTTTCAATGCAGCCATATTAGAGAGTTTTCATACTTCTATTGCATGTTACAAAGGAGGATGGCTTTATCGTCTAGCTAAAGGACCTTTAAAAGAATTTAGAAGACGTGAATATAGTGCATATTTAAAGCCCTATACAAAAACAAGTCCATGGATGGATCTAACTAGATTAATAGCTCCTAAAATTAGACAATTAGAATGGATCAAACATGAAACAGGAAAATTCTGTATAGATGCTGTATATCGTGATGCTGATATAAGAGTCGCTAAATATATAACAAAACATCACAACTACATAGATGGCGTTTATTGCTATGAAGATGCTGCCATCCATACATTTCAATCAGCTAAAAAAAATGGTATTAAATGCATTTATGATTTACCCATTGGCTATTGGCGAAGTATGCGAAAATTACTCAACATAGAATACGATAAAAATCCAGATTGGGCTATTACCTTAGGAGGTTTTAATGATTCTGATGAAAAGCTGAATCGTAAAGACAGAGAATTAGCATTAGCTGATAAAATATATGTAGCTAGTTCTTTTACAAAAAAAACACTTCTAGATTATCCAGGAAAATTAGCAGAAATAGAAGTAATTCCTTATGGTTTTCCTCCTATTAATAAAAACAGAAAATACATCCCATTTGCTGGAAGAAAAATAAAAGTACTATTTGTGGGAGGATTATCACAACGAAAAGGAATCTCTTATTTTTTTGATGCAATCAAAGGACTTGAAAATGATTTAGAAGTTACTGTGGTAGGTAGCGGAAATATCAATAACTGCAAAGTTCTTAAAAAAGCACTGTCAAACGTTAACTATATTCCTTCTTTACCGCACGAGCAAATATTAGCTCTAATGGCTGCACATGATTTATTCATATTTCCTTCACTATTTGAAGGATTTGGATTAGTAATTACAGAAGCAATGTCACAAGGTACTCCCGTTATAACAACAGAACGCACCTGTGGTCCCGAAATTATAAAGCATGGTGAAAACGGATGGATCGTAGAAGCTGGAACTTCAGAACCCATTTCTATTTTATTACAACAGTTTATAGATTGTCCTGAAATACTTGAAATCGCAGGTCGTAAAGCCATGAAAGTAGCAAACAGCCGCCCTTGGGATTGCTATGGAAAAGAATTAGCAGAATCAGTAAAAAAATATCTTAATGAATAACATTTTGATACACAATAGCAATAATAGGATATACACGCCATACAAATTTTATCGTAATGTCGTTTGGGCCTATTTACTATTACTAATCTTTGAAGGAGCATTACGTAAATGGTTTCTTCCAGGATTGGCAACTCCACTTTTAATAATCCGAGACCCTTTAGCTGCCTATCTTACCTATATTGGAATAAGTCGTGGATGGCTAAAGTCTAATTATATAATAGTAATGTTTATAGTTTCAACACTATCATTACTAATTTCACTAGTATTAGGACATCAAAATTTAATGGTCGGATTATTCGGATGGCGTATATATACCATACACTTTCCCACAATGTTTGTCATAGCTAGAGTGCTCACACGTAACGATTTACTTAAAATGATTCGATTTATCTTATATGTATCTATACCTATGACAATATTAATCGTTATCCAATTCTATTCCCCCCCCAGTGCATGGGTAAACAGAGGAATTGGTGGTGAAGGCACCGCAGGGTTTGCTACAATTGAAAGTTATAGTCGTCCTCCTGGCACATTTTCTTTTACTGCGGGATATGTATGTTTTCAAGCTATAGTAGGTTGCCTTTTACTTTATTATTTAATAATGAATAAGCAATTATCAGAAAAAAATCGAATACCCAATCTATTACTACTTGTAATGACTGGATGTTACTTACTTTCCATCCCAATAAGCATATCTCGTACTCATTTTTTTCAAACATGTGTATTTTTGCTATTTCTAGGTTTCGCTACTATGCAAAAACAAGAACTAAAATTAAAATATCTAAAATTTATCTTTATTGTATTCATATCTTTTGTCATTCTAATTATATCAGGTGTTGGTGAAGAGGGCTTAGATGTTTTCATCAAACGATTTGAAGGAGCAAACAAAGCTGAAGGTGGAATAGACAATGTATTGGGAGGAAGATATTTAGGAGCTTTCTTTCGGGCTTTCAACAATCTAGATATCCCTATGCTAGGCTATGGCATCGGACTAGGAACAAATGTTGGTGCACACTTAATGGGTGGTAATATGTATTCATTCGGCTTTAACGCAGAAGAAGAATGGAGTCGTATTACTGGAGAATGTGGAATTTTACTTGGACTAATAATAATAAGCATAAGGACATTTGTGTCACTAGATTGTTTTTCTCAAGCGTATAAACGCCTAATATACCGTTTTGATTTATTACCTTGGATGTTATCCGCAGGAATGTTACTATTAGTTCCTCAAGGACAATGGTCAATACCCACAAATTTGGGCTTTTGCATTTTATCGGGAGGTTTCACAATGGCTGCTATTAGAACAACAAAAAAAAGAAAACAAAAACACTAATCAAATGAATGTTAACTATTTTTTCCGCAACAACAAAGCAGGCTTTTCAATTGGCACAGTTTTTAAAACAATTGTCAATGAAGCTGAGAAATATATAGAAATATCCTCATTTTACCTACCATCACCATCTGCTTCCATCCTATCAATATTACAAAATGGAATATATGCTCTACATAAAAGCCACAAAGGTGAAATAAATCATATTACAGGAGATGCCCATTATCTATTGTATTTTCTAAACTCCAAAAAAACTATTATCACAGTACATGATATCATGTACTATTCCTATCTAAGCGGTATAAAGAAAAAAATCTGGAAATTTCTCTATATAGATTCACTAAAGAAAGCTACTAAAATAGTGTTCATATCAGAATTCGCCAAACAACAAATTCTAAATCACATTTCTTTTAGATGAAAGTAAAATGACAGTGATTCCTAATCCTGTAGATCCAACTTTTAAGAAAAGCCCCAAAGACTTCAATCAACATAAACCTAGAATTCTTCATATAGGTACACTGAGTAGAAAAAATCTAAATCGATCTATTTGTGCTTTAGAGGGAATAAATTGTCATTTGCGTATTATCGGAAATATTGATGAGACTACTAAAAAATTACTTTTAGAAAAAGGTATAGAATATTCATGTAATAGCAATTTAACACATAGACAAATAGTCGATGAATATTGTAAAGCTGATATTATAAATTTCCCTTCTTTATTTGAAGGTTTTGGTATGCCTATTATTGAAGGTCAAGCTATAGGTCGAGTTGTTGTTACTTCAAATATACCTCCTATGATTGATATTGCTGGTGATGGAGCAGCTATTGTAGACCCATATTCTGTAGATTCTATTCATCATATCTATAGCAAAATCATTACCGACAATAATTATCGTAATAATATTATTACAAAAGGTTTGAAAAATGCAGAAAGATTCAAAGTTGAAACAATAGCGAAGTTATATTTAAATATCTACAATCAAATAGAAATTGAAAAGTAATAATGAAAAAACTATTATCTTTTATAGTAATGTTCCTCCCTTGGAATATCAAACGTTTTCTCTTAATTAAGTTTTGGAAATATAAAATACATAAATCTGCTTACATTGGATTATCATATATTTATCCTAAACATCTTATAATGGAAAAAGGAGCATACATCGGTCATTTAAATGTAGCAATACATCTGGATTATCTAGAATTGGGTCAAAATTCTACTATAGGGAGAAGCAATTGGATTACAGGTTTTCCCTCAAAAACAAAAAGTATGCATTTCGCACATGATAAAAGTAGAAAAAGTGAACTTATCATAGGAAAAGAGTCTGCTATAACCAAAAAGCACCACATAGATTGTACTAATACCATTCATATAGGTGATTATGTAACTATTGCAGGATATAATTCTCAATTACTTACCCATTCTATTGATATATATAATGGTAGACAAGACAGTCATCCTATAACAATAGGTGATTACTGTTTTGTTTCTACAGATGTAAATATTTTAGGTGGCTCAATATTACCATCTCATTGTGCATTAGCAACAGGAGCTGTACTTACAAAAGCTTATAATGAAGAATGGAAACTTTATGGTGGAGTACCTGCTAAACCTATAAAAAATATTCCTAAAGACGCCCTATATTTCATTCGAAAAAAAGGTTTCGTATACTAAATGTAGAATATAACAATGTATTTAACATATATAAACATTGACATTTTTATGCCTGTTCTCTAGCCTTCCATATTTAATATATTTTACAGTTTCATCTATTCATTATTTCGTTACTGCTTTTAAAACTATATCATATGATAATATAAAAATTGATTCAAATCAATTTTATTAATTACGTAATTGATAAAACGTCTAATTATAGTACAATAACTATATTAAAAGAAACAAATATTATGAAAGTTCTACATTACATACCATCCATTGATAGATCATCAGGTGGAACTACTGCTTATATACAATTGCTAGCCAACGAATTAGGTAAATTAACAGAACTACATATTGTATCCCATAAAGAGAAACATCCTATAAATATAAAAAATAGTACAATACATTACATTAGCCCATCTGTACTAAACGGAATGAAAAAAGAATGGAAAACACTTCTACAGGAAATACATCCTGATATAATCCACATAAATTGTTGTTGGATGCCAGGATGTGCCTTTACACAAAAATGGGCACAACAATTAGGTTATAAAGTAGTACTCACTCCTCACGGAATGTTAGAACCATGGATTATAAAACGCCATCATTGGACTAAGAAAATACCTGCTCTCTTACTCTATCAAAAACGAGCTATAATAAAAGCAGATTATCTTCATGCTACTGCAAAAAGTGAAAAAGAAAATCTATTAAAATTAGGCTATAACAATAAAATTGAAATAATAGCCAATGGAATAGAGGTAAAAAATATAGCTTTAAAAACTTCATGGAACAGAAAAAAAGAAATATTATTTCTTTCACGTATACACATAAAAAAGGGTATCAACTTCTTGATAGAAGCTACAGCGAATTTAAAAACGGAATTACAAGGATATACAATCAACATTGCAGGAGAAGGTGAAGAAAGCTATATCAATGAATTAAAGCAATTAGCCTCTAAATTAGGTGTTGAAAATTTAATTCATTTCATAGGAGGTGTATACGGTGATAAAAAGTGGGAACTTTTTAAAAAAGCCGATCTGTTTGTTCTACCTACACATAGTGAAAACTTTGGTATAGTGGTAGCTGAAGCACTTGCATGTGGTACACCTGTCATAACTACCCAAGGAACTCCATGGCAAGAGCTGGAAAGTTATCATTGCGGATGGTGGACAGAAATAGGAACCGAAGCTACTACTAAAGCTCTCAAAGAATTTCTGCAATGTACAGAAACACAACTGGAGCAAATGGGAAAAAGTGGAAGAAAATTAATAGAAGAAAAATACTCATCACAAAAAGTTGCTCAAGATATGGTTGAACTATATAAAAAAGTTTGTCTATAAACATGGAACTCAACATAGCAGAAAACCGCAATCATCTGAACTACTCCAAATGGGTCTATGTAAAACGTATACTGTGGACATTCGGAAAATTCTTTTTCCGTAATTCTCCCCGTATAGCTTTCGGATACAGAAATACGATACTACGCCTATTCGGAGCTAAAATAGGAAAACATGTCCATATCTACTCCTCCACCGTTATCTGGTTCCCGTGGAATCTGGAAATAGGCGATTGGAGTGCCATTGGAGAAGAAACCCTGATCTATAATTTAGGTAAAGTAACAATAGGAGAAAAAGCTACTGTCAGCCATCGGGTCCATGTATGTGCAGGCACACATGACTATACCGATCCGGCTCTTCCCCTACTACGTCCCGAAATCCGTATCGGCAATCAGACATGGATTTGCGCTAATACATTCATCGGTCCTGATATAGAAATTGGAGAAGGTGCTGTGATAGGCGCAGGTACAGTAATGGTAAAAGACGCAGAACCGTGGGGAGTTTATGCAGGAAATCCGGCTAAATATATTAAAAAAAGAATTTTGAAAAATGAATAATTCCATAGCTGCCATCATTCTTACATACAACGAAGAGAAACATATATCCCGTTGTATCAACTCGCTTAAAAATATCTGTGAGGAAATATTCGTCATCGATTCTTTCAGCAAGGACCGAACTGTAGAAATTGCGAAAGAAGCAGGAGCGCAAGTTTACCAAAATCCTTGGAAAAACTATGCGACACAGTTCAACTGGGGTCTGAAGAATTGTCCCATTACAACAGAATGGATATGGCGCATTGACGCTGATGAGTTTTTGGAGGGTAACTTGGGACCTGCCATGAAAAAAGCATTGGCGGAATGTAACAATGAGGTAAATGGAGTATACGTCCGCAAGCGTATAGATTTTATGGGAAAGCCTCTGCTACACGGGGGATGGTATCCTTCTTACCACCTGAAAGTATGGCGAAGAGGACATGGGGAGTGTGAGAACCGATGGATGGATGAACATATCCGCATCTTCAGTGGAACAACAATCACAGTGGAAGAGGGGAATCAAGTGGACGCCAATTTGAATGACCTGACCTGGTGGACAGAAAAGCACAATGGATATGCTACACGGGAAATGGCGGATATGCTGATGATGGAATACGGACTGGACGACAGAGGCAAAGAAGTACAGGCCAAGTTTTGGGGTACAGAGGAACAGCGTAAACGGTGGCTGAAAGTGAAATATATAAAAGCACCGCTATTCTTACGGCCATTTATCAATTTCAATATACGCTACATTCTGAAAGGGGGATTTCTGGATGGAAAAGAGGGCTTTATATGGCACTTTTTACAAGGTTTCTGGTATCGTTTCCTGGTAGATGCCAAAATTTATGAAATTAAAAAACGCTTTGGATGGAATGACAAGAGAATCAAGGCATTCATAAAAGAAACGTATTTAGATAAATAACCACTTACATTATAAAAGCATCAACATTATGAAAGTTTCAATTATCACTTCCTGCTACAACCGGGAAGCCACCATTCGTGGAGCAATAGAAAGTGTGCTGGAACAGGATTATCCCGACATAGAATACATTGTGGTGGACGGAGCGTCGAAAGATAACTCGCTGGCTGTCATCAATGAATATAAAAACGGGATAGATACAATTATCTCCGAGCCGGATAAAGGTATGTATGAAGCGATCAACAAAGGAATACGTGCAGCAACAGGAGATATTATCGGTCTGATTCACTCCGATGATTTCCTGTTCTCATCTCACACCATCTCCGACATAGTGAAAACATTCGAGGAACAAGATGCGGATATGATATACGGCAACGGGGTCTTTGTAGATTATGACGACACCAACCAGATGATACGAAACTGGATAAGCGGACGGTACAGTAAAGAGAATGTGAAAAACGGATGGCTCCCACTCCACCCCACTGTCTATATAAAGAAGGAGTGTATGGATAAATGGGGGCTTTACAACGAAAGTTATAAGATAGCCGCCGACTCGGATTTGCTGGTGCGCTATCTGTATGAAGCCGACCTGAAAGTATATTACCTGAACAAATACATTGTGAAAATGAGAATGGGGGGGCTTTCTACCGATGCGGGAAAAAGCAAACTGAAATGGGCGGAGGACTTGAGAATGTATAAAAGTCACGGCATAAAACCCATCTCGGCACTGAAAGGCAAAATTCTTTCAAAGATTCCACAGTTCATTGAAGCCAGACTGCCGTGGAGTGAAATACCGGAAGCAGAGGAAGAGAGCCTGATACAACCTGACGCCGCAAATAAAAAAGAATGAGAATACGTTTACTGATTCTAACCTTGCTGATTATCGGAGTTCATCAGCATATACAAGCACAATATATGCTGGGAACCACCGGTATGATGAATATTCCTACCGCCGACAGGCAGAAGCCGGGAACAGTGATGCTGGGAGGAAATTATCTGCCCAAACAGATGATGCCTGCACGATTCGACTACAACACGGGAAATTACTTTGTGAGCATCAGTTTCTTTTCCTTTCTGGAACTTGCCTATCGGGAAACTTTAATAAAGGGGGACTATGTATCATCCAAACCTAAATACAATCAGCAGGATCGTTCCTACTCCATCCGGCTGTGTGTGTGGAAAGAAGGAAAGTTTCTGCCGGGAATAGCACTGGGAGCCAATGACCCGATAGCGGATAAAGGAGCCAATACTTTTCAATCTTACTATGGGGTGATAACGAAAGGATTCCATCTGGGAGGAGAGCATTATCTCTCAGCTTCTTTGGGATATTATCTGGAAGGCGGGAAGAACAGTAATACCAAATGGTTCGGCAATAAATACAAAGGTGTATTCGGAGGGATAAGCTATATACCCGCTTTTTGCAAAGAGTTGAAAATGATGGCCGAATATGACTCGGACGGGGTGAATGTGGGAGCAGCTGTCAGGCTGTGGAAACATTTGTCCATGCATGCTTTTACCCACGATTTTACTTGCGTATCGGGTGGTATACGCTATGAGTGTACCCTAATACATTGACGCAATGAGCAGATATTTAATAGTAATCCTCCTTTCGGCATGGAGCATCTCCCTCCGGGCACAAGTGGCCGAGAAACTACAGCAACTGGGAATGGAGAACATACAAACGGTAACGGAGGTGAACGGCAACACGACGATTGCTTTTGAGGACAATGTATATAGAGGCACTTACCGGGGTATAGGCAAAGCCATCGAAGCTGCCATGGAAGGAATGCACGGGGGAAATCTGCAAATGGTGGTGCTGGAACACAGTATCCCCCAGCTATGCATTACGCTGACCGAGAAGGTGATAACCGAATATAAGGAGAAACAGATTACCATAGGGGAAGTGTACCGGCAGATGGGAATCAGCTATGATACCGATGAAGCGATGGAGGTACTGAAAAAGAGACACCGGACACTCAATTCATCGGCAGGAAAAGTAGACATTGTGGTCTATCCGGAAGTAAAAATGGAGAACTCCAGCTTTGACCGACTTTATACTTACTATGTCAACCTGGCTCCTGCCGTAGAGATGGCTTTATGGAAAGGGGCGGAACTGACGGCGCAAGTGGTATTTCCGGTAGCGACCAACCTAAAAGGACAGTATAAGAAGATACGCCCCGGAGTGATTGCACTGTCGCAAGAGTTTTGCTTAGGCAAAGGATTTTTGGGGCGAGTAACAGCAGGAAACTTTACCAACAACCGCATGGGGGCACAAGCGGAAATGAAATACCGCACAGCGAATGGCAGACTGGAACTGGGAGCTGTGGCAGGAGGTACCGTGCAATCTGTGCTGACCGACGATGAAGGATGGTATATCAGCCGGAAACTGCGGATGAATGCCGCACTGAAAGCATCTGTGTATGAACCTCGCTTCAATTTGCAATTTGATTTGCAAGCTGCACGTTATCTATATAGAGATTATGGAGTAAGAGGCGACTGCACCCGCCATTTCGGAGAATATGCCATCGGCGTATATGGAATGTATACCGATGGGGAAATAAACGGAGGATTCCATTTTGCCATCCCGCTGCCCGGCAAGAAGTGGAGCCGTAACCGGGGGGTACGTGTCAGGCAAGCGGATTATTTTGCCATGGAATACAGTATGGAATCCTGGGGCAGATATGCGGATGAAAAAATGGGGGAAACTTACCGTACCCGACCTGATGAGAACCGGAATAACCGGTTTTTCCAACCGGAATATATACGCTATTTCCTGATAAAGGAAGCAAATAAATAGATTACTAATTTTTAAAAACGAAGAAAAATGAGAACAAACAAGTTTTTTAAAACAGGTTTGCTGCTGTTTGTAGCAAGTTTGGGATTAATAAGCTGCGGGGATGACGACAAAGAACCGGAAATTGTAGTTGACCCTGTAAGCGAAAATGTGGAATATTACATTGAAGGTAAAGTAGTAGCGGATAATGCCGCACTGGAAGGAGTCAGCGTTACAGTAGGAGAGGCTACCGCAACCACAGACGAAAACGGTCAATATTCACTGACGGTAAAAGATAAGAAAACTTATACGGTGAGCTTTGCCAAGAAGGGATATAAAACTGTTTCTGACGCATCAGTGGAAATAGCCAACAACGCTACCAACAAGAGTCTGATAGCATTGAACGTAACCATGAGCAAGGAAGGCGTGGCTGTGACTGTTGATCCTGAAAGTGATAAAGTGATTACAGAAAAAGGAGAAGGGGAAACTGAAGATGCCCAGACTGTCTTGACTATTCCCGTTGGTGCCGTATCAACCGCTACCGACGTAACTCTTACTCCGTATCTGGAGGCTGTTGCAACCGATGTGACTCCGGGCAGCAAGGAAGAAGCGATTCCCATGACTAATATTGCTATCAGTTCCAGCCAGGATGCAGCCCTAAATCAGGATGTTACCTTGTCTGTAGCCAATGCTAGTTCCAGCGATTATTATTTTGACGAAGTAGAGGTATACGAAAAGACTAACGCACGTGCTATCGGTGACTGGAAGAAATATGCCGACGCCGCTTTTGATAAAGCGACCAACAGCTACATAGCTGCCATCAAAAAGGGAAGTTCACTGAATAAGGATTATTCTATCCGTGTAAAGAGTGAAAAGAATGTCAGCGAAACCAAGAACGATGAAATATTGAAAGAAGACAGTTACAGTAACGCAGGAAATATGAGCGCTACTACTTATGATATTCCTTATACTGCCAAATTAGGATGGGAAATCTCTGCATCCGGACTGGATGAAGGTGCTCTTTCATTGGTGAAAGCTGCCATAGCCGCACAAGAAGGTGGATCGGAAGGTGTATACACCGTAAACAAAACCTTTACAGCCCACGTAAGCGGTGACTATATTCTGTATTTCTCTTGCAAAGCCAAATATGTAGAAAAAGAATACACTTTCTCTATTGCCGGTAAAAAAGCAGTTGCCAAAGTGAAACACTACTTGGGAACAGACTTTATTTATACCAACCAAAGCGCAAGTATGCACGGCGGCGGTTCTATGGAATAATACATTCTTTCTAGAATAATACAAAATATGAGTAAAAAAGTAGCATTGATTTCAGGTATCACAGGACAGGACGGTTCGTTCCTGGCCGAGTTCCTGATAGAAAAAGGATACGAAGTACATGGTATCCTGAGACGTTCTTCTTCATTTAACACTGCACGTATAGAACATCTGTATCTGGACGAATGGGTACGGGATATGAAGCAGAACCGACTGGTGAACCTGCATTGGGGGGATATGACGGACAGTAGCTCACTGATACGTATCATACAGTCCGTACAACCTGACGAGATTTATAATCTGGCCGCACAAAGCCATGTAAAAGTAAGCTTCGACGTGCCCGAATACACAGCGGAAGCGGATGCGGTAGGTACGCTGCGCATGCTGGAGGCGGTACGTATATTGGGGCTGGAAAAGAAAACCAAGATTTATCAGGCATCTACTTCGGAACTTTTCGGACTGGTGCAGGAAGTTCCTCAGAAAGAGACTACTCCTTTCTATCCCCGTTCTCCATACGGAGTAGCCAAGCAATATGGTTTCTGGATAACCAAGAATTACCGCGAAAGCTATGGCATGTTTGCCGTAAACGGTATTTTGTTCAATCACGAAAGTGAACGCCGGGGCGAAACTTTTGTTACCCGGAAAATTACCCTGGCGGCGGCACGCATCGCACAAGGATTCCAAGATAAACTGTACTTGGGGAATCTGAACTCCCTGCGCGACTGGGGATATGCCAAAGACTATGTGGAATGTATGTGGCTGATTCTGCAACACGATACGCCCGAAGACTTTGTTATAGCCACCGGAGAATATCACACTGTACGCGAATTTGCTACCCTTGCTTTCAAGGAAGCGGGCATCGACTTGCGCTGGGAAGGTGAAGGTGTGAACGAGAAAGGTATTGACACAGCTACAGGCAAGGTGCTGGTAGAGGTGGATCCCAAATATTTCCGCCCGGCAGAGGTGGAACAATTACTGGGAGATCCTACCAAAGCCAAAACGTTACTGGGATGGAATCCCCGCAAGACTTCATTCGAGGAACTGGTGAAAATCATGGTGAAACACGATATGAAATTCGTGAAGAAACTTCATCTCAAAGCAAGCTGTTAAATCATTAGTCAAGAATTTCAATGGAGAAATCAGCCAAAATTTATATAGCAGGGCACCACGGACTCGTGGGCTCCGCTATTTGGCGTAACCTGCAAGAAAAGGGCTACACCAACCTGACCGGCAGAAGCCACAAGGAACTGGACTTGCTGGACGGAGTTGCCGTAAAGGACTTCTTTGACCAAGAAAGACCGGAATATGTAATCCTTGCTGCCGCCCACGTGGGAGGTATCATGGCAAACAGCACATACAGGGCGGACTTTATCTACAAGAACCTGCAAATACAACAGAACGTGATAGGGGAAAGCTTCCGTCACGGAGTGAAGAAATTATTGTTTCTGGGAAGTACCTGCATTTATCCCAGAGATGCACAGCAGCCGATGAAGGAGGATGCTCTCCTCACCTCCCCGCTGGAATATACGAATGAGCCATACGCCATCGCCAAAATAGCGGGGCTGAAAATGTGCGAGAGTTTCAACCTGCAATATGGTACCAACTATATCGCTGTAATGCCCACGAACCTGTATGGCCCCAATGATAACTTTGATTTGGAACGCAGCCATGTGCTGCCTGCCATGATCAGGAAAATACATCTTGCCAAATGCCTGAACGAGGGTGACTGGGAGAACATACGCTATGATCTGGATATGCGCCCGGTGGAAGGTATAAACGGAGAGAGCAGAACAGAGGAGATACTGGCTGTCCTGAAAAACTACGGCATCAGCAAGGACGGGGTGGAACTGTGGGGAACAGGCACGCCGCTGCGCGAATTCTTATGGAGTGAGGAGATGGCGGATGCCAGTGTTTTCATCATGGAGCATGTGGACTTTAAAGATACTTACCGTCCCGGCACAAAAGAGATACGCAACTGCCACATCAACATCGGCACGGGAAAAGAAATATCCATCGCCGACCTGGCGCATCTGATAGTAAAGGAAACGGGATATAAAGGCAGCATTACATTCAATCCGGAGAAACCGGACGGGACCATGCGCAAACTGACCGATGTGACCAAATTGCATGAACTGGGATGGCATCACAAAATAGACATAGAGGAAGGGGTGCACAAGATGTACCAATGGTATCTGGAATATAAAAAGAAATAAAAAGCATACGTGTTATGGAAACTCATATCGTTATCATGGCAGGCGGCATAGGAAGCCGCTTCTGGCCCATGAGTACGCCGGAATGTCCCAAACAGTTCATTGATGTGACGGGATGTGGCAAAAGCCTGATACAACTGACAGTGGAACGCTTTAAAGGGTTGTGCATTCCGGATAATATATGGATAGTGACTTCGGATAAGTATAAGGAGACGGTAAGGAAACAATTGCCATCCGTGCCGCCTCATCATATACTGACGGAGCCGGTTGCACGTAACACGGCCCCCTGCATCACATACGCTTGCTGGAAAATCAAGAAACACCACCCGCACGCCAATATCGTAGTGACTCCTGCGGATGCATTAGTTATCAATACGGATGAATTCCGCCGGGTGATAGCCAAGGCACTGCTGATGACAGATCAAAGCAAGGCTATTGTAACCATAGGTATCAGACCTTGCCGCCCGGAAACGGGATACGGATATATAGCCGCGGGAGAAGAGGTGGATCAGGATATACGGAGAGTGGATGAATTCAAAGAGAAACCGGACTTGAAAACGGCACGGCACTATGTGGACGCCGGGAATTATTTCTGGAATGCAGGGATCTTTGTATGGAATGTAAAGACCATAGAAGAGGCTATACGCCGTTATGCACCGGGCATTGCCGAGGTGTTCGACAGGATTTATCCGGAGTTCTATACCGAAAGAGAGAAAGAAACCATAGAAGAGCTGTTCCCTGCTTGTGAAAGTATATCCATAGATTATGCCGTAATGGAAAAAGCGGAACGGATTTATGTATTGCCGGCAGAGTTCGGATGGTCTGATCTGGGTAGCTGGGACTCATTGCATTCCTTGCTGCCCAAAGATGAACGGAACAATGCCGTTGTAGGCGAGAATGTCCGAATGTATGAATGCAATAACTGCATTGTACACACACCGCATTTGAAACAGGCGGTAATACAAGGACTGGACGGGTATATCATAGCCGAGAAAGAGGGAACCCTGCTGATATGCAGACTGGCAGAGGAGCAGCGTATTAAAGAATTTTCGAAAATATAAGGAATGATTATAGCAGTTGACTTTGACGGCACAATAGTGGAGCATAAATATCCCGAAATAGGCAGGGAACTACCCTTTGCCATAGAAACGCTGAAAAAACTACAACAGGAACGGCATCGCCTTATTCTGTGGAGTGTGCGGGAAGGTGAATTATTACAGGAGGCCGTGGATTTCTGCCGGGAGCGTGGACTGGAGTTTTATGCCGTAAACAGCAATTATGCGGAAGAAACCCTGGAAAGTAATCATTACTCCAGAAAACTGAAGGCGGATTTGTTTATTGATGACCGTAATCTGGGAGGACTGCCCGAATGGGGGATGATTTACAGAATGATCCATGACAAATGGGGATACGAAGATATTTATCAAAGTTCAGGTAATAAAGAAGAGACTAAAAAGCGAAGCTTTTGGAAGATACTTTTTTCCAAGATGTAGAATCTCCGCTTCCTAATGTAGTGATACAGGCGGAAGCCCATAAGAAAACTAATGTTAGATCAGAGGTAAGTACTGTTATCAGCGGATAACGGGAACTTACGAAACAGTGTTGGTGATACCCGCCTGGGAAGGTAGGTATCACCTTTTTTTTGATCTATTCCATCAGTATTTGAAGACTTGTTCTTCTCCGGGTTCTATGGTCATGGCTTTCATTCCTTTCCGGGTTGGAATGTTCAGCACTCCCTTTCCGCCGTCGGACTTGATACGGATCTCTTTCTTATCCATATAAATATGGATATTGCCGTATGGAGTGGGCACGGTTCCTTCCATCCATTTCAAGCCGCCCAGACAAGGGGTGACGGAGTATTCCTCGTAACCGGGTTTGGTGGGTTTTACTCCCAGATAGTATTTGCCCAGCAAATAGATGGGGCTGGCTCCCCATGCATGGCAGAGGCTTTTGCCGTATGGACGTCCGTACATGGCCAGATGCCGGGTACCTGTTTCTTCGGGATTGTATTTCTCCCAGAAACTGGTAGCTCCTTCTTTCAACATACCGCCCCAATAGGCTTTCATTTCTTTCATCACCGATTCTTGTTCGCCCAAGGCGCACAGTGCTTCCAGTTCATAGAAACGCATATAAGGAGTGGTGATTTTCAAAATACTGTCATTCTGCAATACGGTGTGTTTGATGGTCTGCTGTTTATCGGCATTCAGATAATTGAAGAAGACAGAGAACATATTGGCGTAGCGGGTAACGGACTCACTCTGCTTGCCCTGAACGCGGTTGTGTACCATCGCCTGTTTCTGCTCATTCCAGAAAGCGGGTTCCAGCTTGGAACGTAAAGCGGAAGCCAGTTTCTCATACTTGGTTTTGTCTGCCGTATTGCCGGCCAGACCGGCACAAAGCGCCATGGTTTCCAAACTCTTGCAGAACAAGACTTGCTCAAAGGAGAGTTCGCCTTTCTTGTCCAGATAACCGTCTGCCCAGTCTACGAATACCCAGTCACCGGTCATGCCTTCCACCATACCGTTGGCATTGGTGCGTCCCAATACATAGTCCATCATGCTTTGCATACGCGGATAGAGTTGGGTTACAAAGTCTTTGTCACCGGAATACATGTAGTAATCGTAAATACTGAGGAACCAATAGAAGGTGTAGTCCATAATGGTATTGCTGTGGCTGGTCACAGGGTCTTTTCCGCGAAGCAGCCAGATGGTACGCTTCACGGTTTCATTATCGAAGAACAGATAGTAGTTCATCAGGTAACTCTGGATGGCATCGCCACTCCATACCCAACGGTCGCGCTTGATGCCGTCGATAAAGAATTCACGGGTAGTAAGGTGCATGGTGTATGCTCCTACTTCCCAGATGCGGTTCAGCTCTTCGTCATTGCATTTGAATGAGCCCCGGTACTCTTCGGGCAGGTATTCGTATTGCATGGAAACGTCCTGTATCGTTACTCCCGGATCGCAAGTGACATAGACATAACGGAAGGCCTTGCTGTTGTCCAACGTGTATTCATCGTATAGTTTCCGTGTATTCCGGATGGCCAGATCGGTTATCTGCCCCGGCTCTGCCAGCAATTTGTCCAATGTTTCGCAATATTCCGTATCCAAGGCTTCTTCAGGACTTTCACCATAATAGATACGGATCGTTCCTTTTCCCTTTACCTCTTTCAGAGTGATATAACCAAAGGTCTCTTTTCCGAAGTCGTACAATACCCCTTCTTTCCGGGGAGTGGAGGAAACTGCTTTCATCGGTTTTCTGGCCAATGAAAACTTGGAAGGCAGTTGGGTGGCTCCGTCAAAGTTCCAACACCCTGCATCCATATAAACGGTGGCAGAAGTATCACTGGCTTTTCCGCTTTCGTCTATCCATTCCTTGTCTTCGTAGGTTACTTTCCAGGTCTTATCCGTATTTACGGTTTTTCCTTTCACATAAATAGTGGGGGGAGTGGACTGATTCCACACTTTGATGTTCAGACTGTGTTTTCCTGCGGGGAGTTTCAAGGTGGAGGGCATACCGAATTGCAGTTTGCCGTCCAATTTCACATTGTATTTTCCTTCGGCGGCAATGAAGATTTCTTCCGGTTCCGCCAGGTCCAATTTCTTGCTGAATTCCACTACCACATAATGGCTGTCCGTTTTCCAGAAGGGAGGGAAAAAAGCACCGCGTTCCGTACGGCGGTTGTTCATCTGGTTGCCCAGCCATATTTCATAATCACCCGGATACCAGATCCAGGTCTGGGCGGAGGCGGCAGCACTCAATGCAAGTGCTCCGACTAAAGTGGCAAGTCTGTTTTTCATAATGGTATCACGTTTTATTTTTCCTTCAAATAGATATATTCCTTTGTCAGTCCGGCATTTGCCTTGATGCTGTCGTTCACCATCGGACCATTGTTTTCCCATGTATTGCCCGGACCGTTGGCGTTCTTCAGGAACTTCTCTCCTTCCGTCCAGTTGTCCTTGACGGTGATAAATGAAGATCCTTCGTCGGTGTAAAGATAGAACCAATGATTGGGATCATGTGCATAACCGGGTGAAAAAATGTTAGAAACGCAATTTTCCGTAATCCAGCTATGGGGTTGTGAACCTAATGTATAAATACCGGCTACATCATACATGTGCTTGGCATAGTGATGAATCAGATTGGCGTGCACGCGGTTATTGCGCATACAGTTTACTGTACGTGTCCATCCCCATCCCAGACTGATGCCTGAATAGGATACATCACTGATTTCATTGTGCTCGATATTGATATCACTGACATAACCGGCGCAAATACCCAAGGTGCCCCAGTCTTCATTGGTCACATCGTTGATGTAGTTGTTGGAAATGGTCAGTCCGGTACAGACCTCACGACGGTCGGCAGGATCGTATGGAAGATGTGTTTCGTGAGCGGCAGGGCTGAAACTGCCCGCTACAATACCGTTCCCGGCAATATCACGGAACAGACAGCCGTTTATATGTCCTCCATCGGTGGCCCATTCATAATCAATGCCTGTAGAGCCCAAATGCTGGAAACGGCACTTCTCGAAATCAATATCCCAGGCAGCCTTGACTACGACTGCCGATGCCGGACGGCCCAACCAACCTTGATTATCCAGTTTATGATTGTTCTTACGAATCATGGAAGGACGGATTTTATATCCGTCTGTCATATACATACCTGCCTGAAGAGGAACATGACCTTGCAAAGAGGGACGCATCCAGGTGGTATATTGGAAAGCAATATTGTCAAAACGGATGTGCTTTACCGGACGGTCTATCGTTCCTTCCACCCATACCAACGTTTCGATGCCGGGAACTACGGCTTTGCTTATCTTCTCTCCTTTCCGAGGATAATAATATATTTTACGGCTTTCAATGTCGTGATACCACTCGCCGGGTTCATCCAGCAATTCCATGGCATTGGTCAGATAGAAAGCCGAGTTGTGACCATCCTTGGTCACCATAGGACGCGGCCACGGGTGTTCGAACTGGATGCGGCTTTCAGGATGATGGAAACGCACGGCGGCACTGTCTCCCTGTATTTCTACCGACTTGATACGGAGATTTGCCACACACCACATTTCATGAAGGACCATTTCGGCATATCGGGCCTTCTGTATTTTCTTTACAGCAGCGGCAGGTACCCACAGTATTTCGTTTTGGGGGTCGTTGTTGATGATGCGGTACATCTTTTCAAAGTCTGCCACATCCCTTGCACGAACAGCCTTTTGCCCATTGATCCACAGTTGCCGGAAATCCAGCGGACGCCCGTTAAACATAGGAACATCGGCTACCCACAACTTTCCTTGCTTCTTCCAGTTCCTGATTTCCACCCCACCATTCAGAACGGCATTTCCATCCGAAGTGATGACGGTAGGTGAAGCTTCCGTCCCGCTGTCCTCCGGACGGATAAAGACGGGTTCGTACAGATGGTAGTCACCTGCCTCCAAATGAATGGTGATGCCACCTTTTACACTTTCATCATTAAGACGACGAAGTTCCCTTGCCTGACGCAATGCGGCTGTAAGGGTGGCTTTCGGAAAGTCTTTGGTACCCGGATTCCGGTCATTGCCTTCCGGAGATACGAACAAATCGGCTGCTGACAGTGTACAAGCTATCAGCAGCGCGGCAGTGGTTATGAATATTTTTTTCATTTGTAACTAATTAGGGGTAAGTGGTTAGTGATTAGTCCGTGCCAAAGGCATCCATACCGTCATTTCAGCCTTTCCGCGGTTTCCCCATGCATAATAAGGAATCAGACGGATATGGACCGGTTTGTCGGCCTTTCCTACCTCGCGGTACAAGGTATCTTTCCATGATACTTCATCGACCAGACGGGCAGTACCATCCAATGCGACAATCGGACTGCCTTCGATGGTTATTTTTTTCGGAGTCAACCGGATATCGGCAGGTATCAGCACATTGTCTATCTTATGCCCGCCTTCTATATCCATACTTTCCAAACAGTAGACCAACGGGCCACGTTTCACCACTACCTGGTTACGGATTTCTTCGGCCAACGGATTTGCTTCCAGCAATTTTACAGGCATATCCATCACCCATTCCACACAATCCCCTTTCTTCCAGATGCGGTTTACCTCGGCGTATGTATTCGCTTTCCAGGTTCCTTGCACCGGTTCGCCATTTACCTTCAAAGTTGCCTTCTCGCACCAGTCAGGAACACGGAGGAACAAAGAAAACGCTTTCTTCTTTGACGGTTTCGGAGCTTCGGTAACAGTCAGCTTCACAGCGCCTTCCCACGGATACTCCGTTTCTTGCACCAGCCCGATCTTTCCCGTTTCCTTCAAAGTTGTAGCCAGTGTATTCGCTCCATACAAATTGCAATATACCGCATTCGGAGTCACCGTATAAGCATAGTTCTGGGCTTGACAAACGGTACGCAGCGTATTAGGCGGACAACAGAAGCAGCTGATATACTCGGTACGTTCTTTAGGCCAGCGAAGTGTGTATGGCAAATCCGCACTGATGCGCAACGGGTTGGTATAGAAATATTTCTTTCCATCCAGACTGACACCACTCAACACACTGTTGTAAAGGGCGGTTTCCACAATATCCGCATATTTGGCATCGCCCGTCACTTCCAGCATACGCCAGTTGAAAAGCATATTGCCGATATTGGCACAGGTCTCGTTATGCGCCGTACTATTAGGCAACTGATAAGGACGGCCATAGCTTTGGTGTACTTTCTGAATGCTGTCCGGCTCATAGCAGGTTCCATCCGGCGAAGTGCCGTCATACAGCGCACCGCACGCTCCTGTAACATACATCTTGCGGGTCACAATGTCTTTCCAGATACTGGTCAGGTTTTTCATCAGTTGGTCTTCTCCTGTTTCGGCATACACATCGGTCACACCGGCATACAGGTAATTGGAACGCACGGCATGTCCCATCGCATTGTATTGCTGACGGAACGGAATACGGTCCTGATTATCATCGGTGCCGTTTTCCACCATTCCACGGATATCAATCAGATTCTTGGAAAGTTCCAGATAACGGGGATTCCCTGTAGCACGGTACATTTCCACCACGCCCATATAATGGGAGGGACAAATGGCATTTCTTGCCAGTTCCGCAGAAGCGGTTTCATAGAAATGACAGAGGAAGTCCGTCGCTTTTACGGCAGCATCGAATAAAGTAGTCTTTCCGGTGGCACGGCGATGAATGATACCTGCCATCATCAGATGCCCCAAATTGTAGGTTTCAAAATTCAGACGATTGGCAAATGCACCTTTCTCGTCCTCACCGCCTACTTTGGTGCCAATTACCGTCTGTTGCTGTTTGTCCGAATGAGTGTCAATCCCCTTATTCTTTTCCTCGATGATGACAGGGGTATGGATGTAACCGTCCGCACGCTGGGCTTTCACCACATGTTCAATGAAGTGATCCATCAGTTTATCCAATTCGGGATCTTTCGTGACGGCATACACGGAAGCCACCCCTTCCATCCATTTATACATATCACCGTCATGAAAGGGAGGTCCCCAATGTTCGCCCTCGCAAACACCGGCAGCTATTTCAAAGTTACGGAAGCCATGCGAAACATCGGGATTGTTCCATGTGTCCCACATACTTTGCAAGGAGGTATGGCTATATACATTGAAACGGTCGCCCCAAAAGCCATCTGTCCAATGCACGGCACCTAATTCCGTATTGGCCATCTTGGCAAAACGACTTTGGCTCATATCCGTCAGCCCGCCCGACTGGGCAAATGCTCCCGTAGTTACTCCGGAAGCCAGTAAAAGTAGTAGTCTAATGCTTTTCATAATAATCTGTCACTTATTCTTTTCTTTATAAAGGGAGGACGATAATAAGAAACGTTTGTACTCTATTTATAATTATTTCATATTCTGTATCTTTAGAAAGAGCTTTCATTGGCGGATAATGGGAGTCTGTTTTCAAAAAAACGGGTATCTGATTTTTATTTCAGACACCCGTTTTTTTCAAATTCTCCAATACTCTCTATCAAAGAATTCCTTTATCCACAATTGTATTATTTCAGTTTGCTCAAATCCAACTCTTTATAAGCCACACGCTGACGGCGCCAGGTATATACGGCATGCAGTTTGCCATCCTTGCCCTGAATGATGGACGGATAAGAATACTGGCTGATGGGGCTGTCTTCCAATGTCATTACATTCTTCCAGTGAATGCCATCATCCGAAACCGCCACACACAACGGTGTACGCGGCCCTTTCGGAGTACCCGGCAATGTGCTGAAATCATTATAAATCAATACATGGCGGCCATCTTTCATGGTTACGGCATCCGTGCCCGAATTATTATTGGGAACATCAAGCAAAGTGACTTTGCTCCATGTTTCACCGTTGTCACTGCTCCATGAAGTGGCAATCTGTGCGTTACGTGTACGGCAAAGTACCTGCAAACGCCCATCCTTATGACGCAAAATGCTGGGCTGGATAGCATAAATAGGCTTCTCGCCTTCTCCTTTTATGGCTTCACCGCCTTCCTGATCGTCTACATTGGCTGCATTTGCCTTACGCAAAGCTGTAGGCACACTCATTTCCGCCTCTACAGGACCTACCATCTTCCAAGTCTTTCCTTTATCATCCGAAATTTCAAAATGGATACGCCATCCTCCATCGCCTTCCGTACTGGAAGGACAAATGATACGGCCATCCACATACTCCGGCTTATTTTTAATAGGACCTAAGAAACCTTTTGGCAACGGTTCACGTTGGCTCCAAGTTTTTCCACCATCTTTAGAACGTACCAGCCAACCACTCCAATCGGCTACTTTCAATCCTATTTTATAGAACAGGATCAGATCTCCGCCGGGGATCTGGAAAAGCACAGGATTCCAACAAGCCTTGCGGCGTGCCCGGGACTTGTCCCCTTTAAACGTAGAAGCCACGGGGCCGGCATCCGCCGGAGTGGATTCTGCCGTAATGCCTGCCAAGACAGCCTGCGGATCATCCAGACTAAACACCCCGTCGGCAGCCAGATAAGGTGCACTCCATTCCGTCGCGCCCTTCGGCTTGCGACATACCCAGATACAACAATCCGGATTACGCTCTTTAGTGCCTCCAAAGAAAGAGGCTACCAGGTCTCCGTTCTTCAATTCCACAATAGTAGCGCCGTGGCATTCGGGAAAAGAAGCTTGTTCGTATAGGAACTGATCTTCCACGATACCTGCACGGTTTTTACCTGAAGAAGGGTCCATGCTAACCGAAAAATGATAGTTCCCCGAAGGAACACTCCATACGGTAGAGTTGCCTTCCCGACGTACAAAGGTAACGTCCTTGTCTTTTACCGCCTTCTCGTCCAACGTTGGAAGATAAACCAATGCAGTGGTATTACAGGGAACCGTGATATCCCATTCCAAATGCGTAAGGGTCTTCTTCCAGTTACTAATCATCTTGCCATATAAAGTGTTGTGCGAAGCCTTGACATGACTCAACTCCTGGATGGAAAAATCAGGTTTAAGGATGATTTGTTTGTAAGCGGGCTGTGCCGGATTAAATCCGGCTAAATCACGGAAATACCAAGTCAATAGATCACCCAATATCATCACATGGTTACAACTGTTCATCCAACGATTGGCGGTATCACCGTTCCACAATTCCCAAATGGCAGTAGCTCCCTTTTCTATCATATAGCCATAACTGGGATAAGTCTTGTTGCTTGCCAACAGGAAAGCAACATCGCCACGCCCCATACGGGTAAGCTCACGCATCATCCAGTTCATACCTATCACCCCACTGCTGATATGACCTTTATTCCGGGTGATAATGCCTGTTATTACATTTTTCTCCACTTCTTCCCTATAGGCCTCAGGAACCATATCGAAAGCCAGCGGCAGGATATTGGCCGTCACCGTATTGTTACCATAGAATATGCTGTCGGGATAAAGAACATGCGGCGTTTGTACCGGAGAAGTTCCCTTCTTAACCGTAAGGAAACGGGCGTTGAAGCAGTCTTTGATTTTTGCTGCATCCTTCTCGAATCCTTTCGCCTCATCTTCCAGACCTTGCAAACGGGCGAACTTGGCCAGCATTTGCGATACCTTGTAATAGTAGGCTGTAGCAATCAGTGCTCCATCCGTCTTGCGGGCAGGGTCCTGACTGTGAATCAATTCCGGTGATTCGGGAGGCATACACCAGTCACCGTATTTATCGGCGTTAATCACTCCATCCTCTGTGGTGAACTCACTGCGTATATGGTGCATCCATTTCTTGATAGCGGCATAATTCTTACGAATAGGTTCGATGTTGCCGAACTGTTCATAAACCATATCACAGATTACCGGGAATGTGGACGACCATGTCATTTCCGATGTATAATAATTGTAATAAGCCGGACAAATATCAGGAATACAACCGTCTTCACGCTGCGCTTCACGGATATCATCCGCCCATTTGGCATAGGTGTTTCCATTATTGAACATGAAACTTTCCCCCCACGTTCCCATAGCATGGTCGCCAAGCCAGGGCTGGCGCTCGTCACGCTGCGGACAATCCAAAGGCACTCCTTTATAATTACTGGAAATCCCCCACCAGGCATTCCGATAAACCCGGTTCATGATATCATTGGAACACTCGAAAGTACCGTTATCTTCCAAGTCATCATATACTACTTCAGCAACCAAATCTTCCGCTTTCAGATTTTTATAACCTGTCACTTCTACATATTGGAATCCATGATAAGAAAAACGGGAACTCCAGGAGGTGTTGTTTTCTTTACCGTTGCAGATATAATAATCCGTACTCTGGCTATGGCGGAGATTTTCCACATCCAGTTCCGTACCGTCGTTCTTTACCCGTTCGGCATAACGTATGCAAATCGTATCTCCCGCAGCGGCTTTCGCTATGTTAATACGCACCCATCCTGCCATATTCTGACCGAAATCAATCATATAACGGTCACCATATTGCTTGAAGACAGCCGGCTTCAGCGTTTTCATCACTTTCATGTTGGGAGCGGTATTGCCGCGGAGTGTACCGTACGGCAATGAAACACGTTGCGCCTTCAGCCATTTGGAATCATCATAACCGGGCTGTGTCCAGTTTCCCAATTCCATACGGGCATCGTAAATCTCACCATCGTATTCATTATTGCTACGTATAGGCCCTTGAGCCGTCAAACGCCATTTCTCATCACTGTTGATACGCTGGATACTGCCGTCGGTATATTCTATAATCAGATTCAGACGCAACTTGGGGTAACCAAAAGTAGGAATCTTATAAGGTTTGTAATTTTGACGCATAGTGTAGAAACGTCCGTTGCCCAGGGTCACTCCGATGGCATTGTCGGCATTTCCTCCGGCAACCTGTTTGGTGACATCAAAAGAATTGTAAAGCACAGTACGACGATAATCACTTGGAGCCGGCGCCAATACCTGATCACCTATCCGCTGACCGTTAATGAACAGTTCGTACATACCCAAACCGCACAAATGAAGGGTAGCATACTTTATCTCCTTGGCTTGCGTTTTAAATTCCGTACGTAAATAACGAGAGCTCAAACGGCTGTGTGAATCTTCCCGGTCCCATGCAAACGCAGCGTCCCAACCTATCCATCGTCCTTTCCAATGAATCTCACCTAAAGGTCCCATCCCCCATCGGGCAGGCTCGCTCCATTCTGTCTCACCGCGATTGGTATAGCTTCTCACTTTCCAGTAAACACGCTGATTGCTTTTCAAACGCTTCCCTTGATAGGGAATCCATACGGACGCATCGGATTCCACTTTTCCGGAATCCCACAAATCTCCTTTATCCTGTGCTAAAAGTTCAGGAGAAGACGCAACCAAGATCCGGTAGGCGGTCTGCATCACATTTCTTTGAGAAGATTCCAACCGCCAGCTCATACGGGGAGCAGCAGTATCCAACCCCATGGGGTCTACCATCTGCTCGGTACGCAGGCCGGTAACCGAAACATCCGCTGCCTTCAACCACAACGGAAGTGCCAGAAGAATGATTAATAATACTTGTTTTTTCATGATATGCATATTTCTTACTTATTCCATTTCTGTATGGCATCCGGCAAGGCTGTCCAAGCTTTCTGCACATAATCCTTCGCAGAATCCACAACAATCAGAACCTGGTCATTACCGCTCAGATAACCGCTATCATGCTGGAAAGGAGTGACTTTACTGTCAAACTCACCGATATATTCCAACTTACCGTCCTTCGCGCTATACCACCATGCATTCTTTTTCGCACCGCTGATTTTGCTCAAATCGATCTGCATAGGACGTCCTGAGTAATTGTAAACCAGCAAATAGTCATTTCCACGGGTAGCGATGGCACGGTCATAGCGTTCGCCGTTAGTTCCTGCAATGACACTCTGATCGGGCACACGTTCAAAGAAAGGAAAAGTCAGCATCAAGTTCTTCAGATATTTCATCTGATTGAAACCGGGGTCTTCCAAAGCATCCCACCATGCTTTCTTACGTCCGTCGGCACCGAAAGAGGCTCCATATCCGGGACGGATAAATTGCATGATATCATTATGACCGTATGAGTGCCCGAATGATCCGGCAAATACCGACCAATAGGCATAACGACGTACATCGTGCTGATTCCAACGGGTTTCATTGGGATCATGCAGCCCCTGTGGAATGTCTTCATAAATAGGTTCGTCATCAATCACCGGTTTCAACGGAGTCTTTGCCTGACTGGCTTCCACAAAACGCCAGTTATCTTCTTCCGTATTCTCTTCGATGGGATAGTCACCATCACCGTTACGCTGCCCGTAACGACGGTGTCCGCTTTGGAACATATTGAAATCCAGCCATTCGCGGTCATTAAACCAAGTAGCCGACGTGGTACGTCCACGCGGATGGAAAGTCATCAGATGACCTTTGTCTATGCTGCGGATACTGTTTGCCAACGCATCCCATACCTCCGTCTTATTATCACCGCGGATATCCCCTCCTATCATCCAAATAATATTCGGCTCATCCTTGTAACGTTCTGCAAGAAACTTACCGTATGCCACGGCTTCTTTTTCATTCATCAGCCCTTGTTCCACGGGAGTTCCCCAAATACATACCATCCCTATATAGATGCCCCGTGAAGCGGCACTTTTAATAATATAGTCCATGTGGTCCCAATATCCATAAATCCCTTTGCGGTTGATATCTTTGAATTTAAAACCGTCTGTCATGGAATACTGGCCGTAAATATTCATGGAAGGCACACCGTTCAATACCTGCACCTGCACCATGTTATATCCAGCATCCTTGCACTTATTCAGATAGTAAGAAACCTCGTCACGATTCAAGCGTTGCGGCATCAGCCATCCGGTTTCACCCAACCAGAAGAAAGGTACTCCATTTTCATGCTTCAGGTAGCGTCCCTCCTCGGACACCACCAGTTTGCCGTTCTTCCAGGGAATATACGTTTTCGCTTTCTGCGCCGGCAACGAAGTAGAGCAACATAGCAATAAAGCCAATAAGGAAAGTAATGCGTGTCTGTTCATCATTGTATTTTCAAATTCGTTTATTAATTAATTGACAATCTCCAAACAAGAGCTTTTATCAAAACAACAAGGTGTTTAAAAAAGGTCCTTATGTTTACGGAAAAGATGAAGACCTTTTTGACAAATGTCCTCATCTTTTTCAGATTATTCCTACTGCTTCATTTTCTCATATTCAATAGCTGCCAAAATAAAGGAACCTACTGATTTCGGATCGTTCTCTATCACCGGCTCACCTATGTAATAAGCAAAACTTCCATCCCGGTTTCCTTTACCGCCTAATCCTGCAACAGCACAACAGTTGGTAATAGTGTATGAACCATCAGGCTCTTCTTTAATGAACTGTTTGATCAGGCCATTAAAACCACGCTCTGCGGCCGCTTTATACTCCACAGGAATATATCCTTTATTCACCGCTTTACACAAGAAATATACAAAAAGCGATGAAGCGGAAGATTCCAGATAATTTCCTTTACGGTTATTCTGGTCAGTCACCTGCCACCATACCCCTGTTTCAAGCTCCTGGTATTTTACAATGCCTTCGGCCAACGTATTTATAATCGTCATAATGCTGTCGCGTCCTTCGAACTGCGCCGGCATATAGTCCAATACATCCACCACGGCAGCGGCATACCAGCCTATACTGCGGCTCCAGAAGTTGGGTGAGCACCCGGTTTCCTTATTTGCCCAATTTTGTGTCTTGCTCTCATCCCAGCCATGATAGAACAAACCGGTTTTAGGATCATACGTTTTACGGGCAATCAGCTTTATTTGATTCACAATATCGGCATTGACCGTAGTATCCTTGAATACGTTACCATATTGAGCCAGATAAGGAGAAGCCATGAATATACCATCCAGCCACATCTGGTGCGGATATACCAGTTTGTGCCAGAAACCGCCTTCACTGGTACGGGGCTGTTCGGCCAGTTGTTTGCGAAGAGTATCCATCGCCACCTTATAACGCCCGTCTCCCGTCTTTTCATAAAAATCGAATAAAATCTTTCCGGCATTGATATTATCAATATTAAAAGAAAGATATTTCATGGTCTTTATCTTACCGTCGGTGTCTATCAGACTGTCTGCATATATTTTTGCATAATTATAATAGGCAGTGTCACCGGTATGTTTCCATTCCTCCAACATGGATTTCACCACCAGTCCGTGCGTATAGCCCCAACGAGGCTTTTTCGCTTTTTCTATCATCCAAGGCTCAGGGAAACGTTGCATTTCCGACTGAGCCATACGTTCGCTCCATTTGATTTCTTCGGTCTGTTTAGGAGTGGCAGTACATGCACACATTCCACCAGCCAGCAACAATGAGCAAATAATGTTTAATCCTGTTCTTTTCATATTTCTTCTTTTTACTATTTTTCATCCTTACAATCAATGCAAGAATCATCACTTACCTAAGAATATATACTCTTCACCTGCTTTGGTTTCCAGATCATAAAGATAAGTTTTTTTCAACTCAACTTTATTCAATTTCGCTTCTTTATTTATAATCGGCTGTAAGATTTCGGGTATGGCATACAATTTATTCGGATTCTCTCCTTTCGCCTTTCTCAGCCCTTTGCCTGCCAGCGGATTTAAAGAACGCAAACGACAGTTTCCCCCATTACGGGATTTCACCACCAACCGGCTCACTTTACCATTCTTCCAACTCAAATCCAATTCAAAACCTCCACGGGCTATAATCCCGTTCACGCTTCCCTCTTTCCATTGCGCCGGCAATGCGGGAAGTAAATAAATAAAACCATCGTGGCTCTGCATCAGCATTTCTACGATACCCGCCGTACAACCAAAATTACCGTCAATCTGAAAAGGTGGATGGGCATCAAACAAATTAGGATAAGTTCCTCCTTTTTTCTTCTCGTTACGTACGAGAGTCAACTGATCGGTTATCAGTTTATAAGCATGGTCACCATCCAACAGACGGGCCCACAAACATACCTTCCATCCCATACTCCATCCGGTAGACGGATCGCCACGATGAATCAGCGAAGTACGTGCCGCATCAAACAATTCGGGAGTACGGTAAGGAGAAATCTGATTACTGGGGAACAAACCATAAAGGTGTGACACATGACGGTGCACATCCTGCGGATTGTCCCAATCCATCATCCATTCCTGCAATTGCCCCCAACGTCCTATCTGCATGGGCGCCATTTCCTTTAAACGCTGTTCCAAACGGGTGGCAAATTCAGCATCCGTACCCAACAGACGGGCGGTCGTGATTATCTGATTCCACAAATCGAATATCAGCTGGTTATCCAAAGTACACCCGGCAGCCGTAGTCGCTTTCCCGTTACTGCCTGCATGAGTATTCTCCGGAGAATTGCTCGGACATACCACCAACCAGTTATGCAACGGTTCCTTCACCATGATTTCATCAAAAAACTTACCGGCTTCTTTCATGATAGGGTAAGCCGAGCGGAGAAATTCCATATCGCCTGTATAAAGATAACGTTCCCACAAATGACGGCACAGCCAGGCTCCACCCGTAGGCCATAATCCCGACGGAGCCTTGTCTATAGCTCCGGTAACACGCCATATATCCGTATTGTGATGCAATACCCAGCCATCCGCCCCATACATAATCTTGGCCGACTCACGCCCTGTTTCACTCACTTCACGGATCAGTTGTATCAAAGGCTCGTGCAATTCGCTGAGATTCGTCACTTCGGCCGGCCAATAGTTCATTTCAACATTGATATTACACGTGTATTTACTATCCCAGGAAGGAAATAATTTATCATTCCAAATGCCTTGCAAATTAGCAGGCTGCCCACCCGGCTGTGAAGAACAAATCAACAGATAGCGGCCGAAACGGAAATAAGTGGCCACCAGAAAATCATCCTTCGTTTCCTTGAAATTCTGTACACGCATATCAGTGGTTACCCCTGCATATTTGTCTATGCCTAAATCCAAAGAGACACGGTCCATATATTGCTTGAAAAAATCGACGTGTGCCTTACGTGATGTCATATAATCTTTACTTACAGCCCGGCGCAGATAGTTCTTCGCACGCTCCACTTGGTTACCTGTTATATCCTTGTAATTAGTAAAGTTGGTAGCAATGGAAATATAAATCACAGCCTCGTCCGCCCCTTCTATACTCAAGACTCCGTCACGACAAGATCGGGTTCCTCCCTGAGTACGTGCAGTCATACGTCCCTGAAATTCAACCTTCCCTTTGAGTCCTTCATGCCAGGAAGATACGCCCGAAAGGGTAACCTCCTCCCCTTCCGTCGCAACCATCACATCCTGATGCGGAGTAGTAAGATTGGCGTTACAAGTAATCTTTCCGGGTTGGCTGGCAGTAAGACGCACCATAACTACCTGATCGGCAAACGACGTCAGTGTTTCACGCTGATAAGTCACCCCGTCCACCTTATAACGCACGATGGTACGAGCTGAATCCAGGCTCAGTTCCCTATAGTAATCGGAATAACGTGTATGCCCCGGAAAAGAAATATGCAGATCGCCAAACGATTGATAGGGCATACCGCTATTGGTCTTCGCCATTACTTTCTCGGTAGCCAACGTTTGTGCTTCAAGATATTTTCCCTCGAACACCAACCGGCGCACTTTGGGAATATATTCCAACGCATCGGGATTAGCATTATTATTGGGACGTCCTGCCCAAATAGTTTCTTCGTTCAACTGGATATGCTCCACACCGGGATTGCCGAATACCATCGCTCCCAACCGCCCGTTACCCAGCGGAAGCGCTTCAGTCCAAACCTGAGCGGGTTCGTCATACCACAGTTTATATTCCTGTGCGGCAGCCTGCAAGTAAGAACTTGCCCATAACAGCCCCCCCACTATCCATTTTATTTTCATATTGATCTCTAGCTTTTATTAAAGGGAGACGAAAAAAGAAGACGGATGTACTCTGTGGAAAGAAATAAAAAAGTAAATATCATGAAAAAACTTTCCCTGGCACCTCAACAAATCCGGCTTCTCTATTGTTATTAAAATAAAACCATCTTATAAAATTAGAATTATATGAAAATAGCAGAGATTAAAGGAAGAGAGATTTTGGATTCACGTGGTAACCCCACTGTGGAAGTGGATGTGATATTGGAATCAGGGATTATGGGCCGTGCCTCTGTCCCATCGGGTGCGTCAACCGGTGAACATGAGGCATTGGAGCTACGTGACGGTGACAAGACCCGTTACGGGGGCAAAGGCGTATTAAAAGCTGTAGAAAATATAAATACCCTTATCGCTCCGGCATTGAAAGGAATGGACTCTATGGACCAACGTGGCATTGACAAAGCCATGCTTGATCTGGATGGAACCCCAACTAAATCAAAACTGGGCGCAAATGCTATTTTGGGCGTATCCCTGGCTGTGGCAAAAGCTGCCGCCAACTATCTGGATATCCCTCTTTACAGATACATCGGCGGAACAAATACCTATGTCATGCCCGTCCCGATGATGAACATCATTAACGGAGGCTCGCATAGCGACGCTCCTATCGCTTTTCAAGAATTCATGATTCGTCCTGTCGGCGCAAAGACATTCCGTGAGGCCTTACGGATGGGCGCAGAAGTATTCCATGCTTTGAAAGAGGTGCTGAAAAAACGCGGACTAAGCACAGCCGTAGGAGATGAAGGCGGTTTTGCCCCTGCACTGGATGGCACCGAAGATGCTTTGAATTGTATCCTTGCCGCTATTGAAGCTGCCGGATATGAACCGTTCAAACATATCACCATCGGTCTGGATTGTGCTTCTTCCGAATTTTATCATGACGGCATCTATGACTATACCAAGTTTGAAGGCCCCAAAGGGGAAAAGCGCAGTGCCGCCGAACAGGTTGCCTATCTGGAAAAATTGAGTTGGGACTACCCCATTGATTCGATAGAGGATGGTATGGCAGAAAACGACTGGGAAGGATGGCGCATGCTGACCGAGCGTCTGGGCAACCGCTGCCAGCTGGTAGGTGATGACTTGTTCGTTACCAATGTGAAGTTCCTGGAAAAAGGAATCAGTGAAGGTTGTGCAAACTCTATCCTGGTAAAAGTAAACCAGATCGGTTCGCTGACTGAAACTCTGGATGCTATCGAAATGGCCCAACGTAACGGCTACACCACTGTGACCAGCCACCGCTCCGGTGAAACGGAAGATGCTACCATTGCAGATATCGCCGTAGCCACCAATAGCGGACAGATTAAAACCGGTTCACTGAGCCGTAGCGACCGTATGGCAAAATACAACCAGTTGCTCCGCATTGAAGAAGAATTGGGTAACCGTGCCGTATATGGATATAAAAAAATAGCACGCAATTTTAAAGCGTAAGCGGTTTATATTCCCAATTCCATAAATGAAGACTGCCTCAAGAGGGATCGTGACGATTCCGGCTTGAGGCATTACTTTTGCACTATTATTTAATCTCAACTGGGCTACAACGTTTTTTCCTCCCATTCCTCCACCGTCATGGTTTCCGATGAAAAACTGACACCAATAGCCGTGACTTTGCGCGTGTCTGTCTGATAAGGTGTAGCATATCCTTTGTCCTCTATCTGCTGCAAGGCTTCAGCAGCCGTACCATCCAGTTTAAACTCAAATATATATACATAATCCTTTGTCTCCAATACACAGTCCACTCTTCCTCTTGACTGAGTTTTCTCCACATGCAACAGGCAATATACCCCAAGCAAACGGAGAATCAGATAGAAAGTATATTGAAAATGTTTTTCTGTCGCTTCAACCGTCTTTATCGAGCCATGAGAATCATAAGGTATATCCGCAAGGAAAGAAGTTAAAGCTGAACAAAAAGCCGTAGTTTCCCCTTCCTCAAGTAAAATGACGGCATCTACAATCCAGTTGGAAACTTCAAACTCTTGGGGTTTGAAATAATTGGCTGCCACCATGGTCAGAAATCCCTTTTTCACCTCATTATTTGGAAAGTCCAACAGGTAACGGTTTCTCCGGGAGTCGTATTCCTTGATCGTCAGATAGCCGCTTTGATAAATCATAGGCAGCGGTTTTTCCACATCGGCCTTATAATCGACAAACATCGAAGGATCATAGTAACGCCCAGTCAATTCATCCATCTGCTCGTGGTTATGCCGCAGAAGTTTGATCAAATAAGTAGGAGTACCTGATGCAAACCAATAGTCGCGGATATCGTTCATATCAAAAGCATTGAGCAGGCTGAAAGGATTATAGACACCAAGCAAGCCGCTGCCAAAATGATAGCCATCGTATTGCATTTTGAGTACGTCTTTCATTTCCTCCACTGTATAATTGAACTTTTCAGCCAAATTTGCAATAGGTTCTGCAAAATAATGTTCCAATTCCACCTGAGTCACACCACACAATGCTTCATAATGATTATCCATACTTATATCTTTAGGCTGGTTGAACCCGCTGAACACACTGACTTGCGAAAATTTTGTCACTCCCGTAAGCAACACAAACCTCAAGTATTCATCAGCCCCTTTGAAGGTGGAATAGAAAGCTTTCAAGATTTCGCGGTTGGCATCTTCCAGAGGAGTATCCAATGCATCGAGAATAGGCTTGTCATATTCATCTACCAGCACCACGGCACGACGCCCCGTTTGCTGATAGGCTAGAGAAAGTATTTGTTCGAACCGCTTCCCCATAGGAACCTCACGGGGAGTTTCTCCGTAGATTTTCTCCCAGTTGGCAAGATAATATTCTATGGTAGCTTCCAAGTTTCCTTTTTCCGTAAAGTTAACACCGTTGAAATCTATCTTGAACACAGGATACTGATGCCAGTCTTTCTCCAACTTCGCTATCATCAAGCCGTCAAAAAGTTCCTTGCGCCCCTTGAAATAGGCATCCAACGTGCTTACCAACAAGCTCTTCCCAAAACGACGGGGACGGCTAAGAAAACAAGTTTTGGTCGTCGTTACCAAACGATAAACCAAATCGGTCTTATCCACATAGACCCAATTACCTTCTATTATTTGATCAAAACTCTGTATGCCAATGGGATATTTCATCATTCTCTTTTTCTTAAATGGATTGTTAATGCGAAGATAACGACTTCTCTTCGCATTAACAATAAAAGTGGGAAAACAAATTCATTTCAAGTGAATTTTAAAGACAAGTCCTCCTGAAAAATATTTTCCGTTATTCAGTTCCGCCGATTCTTACAAGGCAGGGACAGTGGGGACAGCAGGGACAGCCCCTTTTTTTCTCACACACGTGCGCGCGATACAATAAGGTGGAAAATGAGTTTCCCAATGACACCAACGAGGAAGAACAACTCACCGAAGGCTCCGAACCTTATTTCCCCCTGCCTGCCTTTCCACAGGATGACATATGGCCGGAGCTGCTAGAGAAAATCATCTCTTACAGTAAAAAAACCAAATAACACAACACACTGCTCCTGGGAGGCCCCCTGCATGCAGACCTTCGTATACGCACCGAGGTGAAAAAGGCGATGAAAACCTACTACCAGGAAAAGGCGGCCCAAACGGTTCACCAAGCAAGGGGTCCGATGAGTGTGGACGGTAGGGGGAACGTATCACAAGAGCTGACCCCGGCTTTATACGCGCGCACGTGTGTGTGAGAAAAAAAGGGGCTGTCCCCACTGTCCCCGTGTCCCCGCTGCCAGTTGCAACTAGTCTGCCTCCACTTGGAGAGCCATGATTCCCCCCGCAATCCGCCAAGGGGTCAAAAGGGGTCGGAAGGGGTCACGCCGCACGGACGTGAAGTTATCTTTGCAGTGTCAGAAGGAACCAGCCGCACCCCGGCACAAGATTACAAAAATCCTGGTACAAGATTCCGCGGATCTTGTACCAAGTTTCACCGGACGCCGCAGCAGTGTGCGCCTTGTTCCTTCCTGACACTTTTCTGATAATAACAACCCTTTAAAAACAAAAACGATGATCAATTATCACAACATTGTCTTCCCGTTCCTCCACCGTCATGGTTGCCGACAAGAGGCTGATTCCAACTTCCGTGACTTTGCGCGTACCAGCCAAATAAAGAGTAGCATTCGTCAAAGTCGTTCTCTTCGCATTAACAATAAAAGTTGGAAAACAAATTCATTTCAAGTGAATTTAATGCCCATACTGTCGGCTATCAAGTAGAGGTTGTGTCAAAACGTTGGCACAACCTCATATACTAACGTGAAATCATACAAGGCAAAATTAATTTCGCCAACGAGTTATATTATACAGCCCTTACAGCTGTCATTCCACAACACAAGAATATTTTTCTTTCAATCCCTCCAAACTCATCCCCGTAAAATAATCCTCTATAAACTCCCATCGCTGCTCATCGCTCAGTTTTGTATTGCCAAAGAACAGCCGGAACAACTCTATCTGTTCCTGGAATATTTTCTCATTATTCTCCAGCACATGGTTCTGATAGTCCCCCGAAGCAGCTTCCTTTTTCAATATCTCTGCATCACGGACACGTACTCCAACAGAAGGAACACCCCCCTCTACGGTAAAGTCCACCACATTGAGCATAGACAACAAGTTGAGCAACATATTGAGATCGGAGAACGGAGTGACATAGAACAACAGCCGGTCTCCTTTCTTTCCTGTGATACGCTGGGCACACAACTTCTGGTAACGGGAAAGCAACAAATCAAAACCACGGGTAACGGTAAACATCAGTTTGTCTTCATCTTTCTTCTTGGCACTGGTGATGTAACTCACACTTCTGCCCTCCTCTACCCTGGACTCCAGTAACGAAGTGATAAAACGCTTGGCAGAAGGAACATCCATATCATACGCCGCAAAAATACTACGCAAATCGTCCTCCTCGAACTTTCCTTTATTACCATACAGACTCACCGTCAACAAATCTTTCAAACTCTTCAAGAGACTTGCCAGCTTGGAGCAGATATCCGCCGCACTCTCTTTTAACAAGACATCATGCTTACCCACAGCTGCCGCACGAACTCCCTCAAAGAGATTTCCATTGTATAAATCGCGCTTAAACTCACGGTATCCCATCTCCGAGAAACAATTCTCCCACAAAGATTCAAAAGCCACCTTATAGACTCCTTCAACCCCTTTCACGGGAACCATGTACTGCTTGTATTTTTTACGGAAAGCGGCATCACCCGTCTTTTCCTGCACATAGCCATCGGAAAACAACGTCTGTGAATTGATTTCAACAGGAGAACCGCCATGCCGGAAACTCAAATCCTCTTCTATCCATAACAAAGCCGTTTTGACGACTTGCTCCAAATCCGATTCATATTCCAGCTTGTTCTTTTTACGAGGCAACTTCACTGCAAATTCAAAATCGGATAAAGACATCTGCATTTCATCACTACAGCCTTTCATCAGATATATTTCCCAAACTTTCTTCAGAATCATCCCCAACTGTTCCTGGGAGATGGCACCCGCAGAATGCAGGCGTTTCATATAATAAAAGTCGCGCTCATTAAAATCCGTCACCGCCACACCCGTAATGTTCTTATCACGGGCAGCACGGCCAATCTCCTGAATATAATCGACAAAGGTGCTGGATGGAGCCACATGATATACACGGTCAATATCGCTGATATCCACCCCCATACCGAAAGCTTTCGTAGCAACGATTATTTTTTTCTCACCCTCCTTAAAAGCTTGTATAATTTCGGCTTTTTGCTCTTTATCCTTTTTACCATAATAAGATGCCACCCAATGCCAGTTAGCCGGATACACCCAGGTCTTCAGTTTCATATCTATACCTCCGGCAAAAGGATAATAAATGATAGTCTTATGCCCGTCCAGAAAATCCTCCACCCGGGCGGCAACAGTACGTTGCTTGGCCTTATCGTAGGTTTCCCCCTCCTCTATGGTCATGGCGGTAATGTCAAAGCCGATATTTTCACGCTTCACCGTGCCCACATACAAGGCACACGGAGCAAGATGCAACGACCGGATGGTATCAAAAATCATATCGTTCCCGCCTTCGGGATTCCACACAGCAGTGGCCGTCAATGCAAAAACAGGGAATACATACCCCAACGCATTCTTTAAAGCTTCCAAATGACGCCCTAGAAACCAATAATCCACCCGGAACTCTTTACCCCAAGTGGTCACGGTATGAGCCTCGTCAACCACTACCAGTCCGATACGGCGTTCACCTACAAAATAACTGATATCATACGCCAACAATAATTCAGGGGAAAGATAAAAAAGATCAACCTCCCCTTCACGGACACGACGATATACTTCGTTCTTTTGTTCAGGTGAAAGATCGGACGAAGCATACGCCACACGTTCATACCCTAGTTCCCGCAACGCCTCAACCTGGTCCACTATCAATGCTTTCAGCGGAGAAACCACAAGAGTAAGAAGCTTATATTCATTACCCAGATAAATAGCAGGGAGCTGAAACAACAATGATTTTCCGGCTCCGGTCGGAGCTGTCAGGAGCAAATTATGAGCAGACGAGTCACCCTTGATCCCTTTTTCGGCTTCCATAATGACCTCCTCAATTAATTGTCCTTGAGACAATTGCAATTTTTCCTTACCTCTGAACAAGTCATCATAAACTTCTAAATTACGGAAATCTTCATATCCGTACACTTCCTGCAAAAGGACTTTTACCGCTTCACGGCATTTAGACGGCAATACTCTTGCCACAATCTGTGACTCTATCATAAAAAAGAACTCTTAAATAACGGTTGTACCAACCTTAAAACTAATATCAGCGCAAATATAATAAAAAAAGCGAGAAGAATGAAGATTTCTTCGTCCTTCTCGCTTTTCCGAGCCTCTTGTCGGATTCGAACCAACGACCCCGAGATTACAAATCACGTGCTCTGGCCAACTGAGCTAAAGAGGCGGGGGTGGGTAAGCTTACTATATCGCGCCGCTACAACCAACTACCTTTGCTGCGATCAAGCCCTGGAGGATTCATCAGGAGCTGGCCGTATAGGACTTACCCATTTTTGTTTTGCGAGTGCAAAGGTAGACATTATTTTCAAAACTACAATACTTTCGAATACTTTTTTTTGATTTTAGCAGAAAAAATACATTTTTCACCCATAACTATAGGACGGATTCCCGTAAAAGAAGTACTTTTGTGCACTTATTAATAAAGAATGACGAATTATAAACCGACTTTGCAGGAATGCGCCATGCGCTATGGTACGGGCATGGGTCTTTTATGGGCCTTCAAATTCATGCTCTTCCCGTTAGGATTGAGAATACCTTTCCTACAATTACTTTTTATAGTCCTGACTATAGGAGTACCCTTTTTAGGATACATATTTGCCAAAAAGTTCAGAGAACGGCATTGTGACGGAAGCATCACTTTTTCACGTGCGTTTCTATTCACTACCTTTATGTATATGTTCGCCTCTCTGTTTGTTGCGGTAGTTCACTACATCTACTTCCGCTATATAGACGGTGGATTCGTATTCGAGGCATACCGTTCCATCTTAAATCAGTTCAAAGAAACTGCCGGAGCCGAACTGACAACCTCACTGAACCAATTCGAAGAAGCGATAGATTTACTGTCGGGACTTACCCCGCTGGAAATGACATTTCAACTGATATCACAAAATATGTTTTACGGGATGCTAATGGCTATCCCTACGGCATTGATCGTGATGCGTAAAAAGAAAAATGAATAAAAGATGGATATATCTGTAGTTATTCCTTTGTATAACGAAGAAGAATCTTTGCCGGAACTATTCGCATGGATTCAACGTGTAATGGATGCCAACCACTTCAGCTATGAAGTAATTTTTGTCAATGACGGCAGCACCGACCACTCCTGGCAAGTGATAGAGAAACTACGCTCGGAGTCGGACAACGTAAAAGGTATTAAATTCCGCCGGAACTACGGCAAGTCCCCTGCCTTGTATTGTGGTTTTGAAAAGGCGCAAGGTGATGTGGTGATTACAATGGATGCCGACTTGCAGGACAGCCCGGACGAAATACCGGAATTATACAGAATGATTACAGAAGATGGCTACGACTTAGTATCGGGATACAAGCAAAAACGCTACGACCCGTTATCAAAAACCATTCCGACCAAACTATTCAACGCCACAGCACGTGCCGTTTCAGGCATCAAGAACCTGCACGACTTCAATTGCGGACTAAAAGCTTATCGTCGTGATGTCGTAAAGAACATCGAAGTATACGGTGAAATGCACCGCTATATCCCCTATCTGGCAAAGAATGCAGGTTTTCCTAAGATAGCCGAGAAGGTAGTACACCATCAGGCACGAAAATTCGGTAAAACAAAATTCGGCGGATTAAACCGTTTCTTCAATGGTTATCTAGACCTCATTACTCTGTGGTTTTTATCCAAATTCGGTATCAAGCCGATGCACTTCTTCGGGTTTATGGGATCATTGATGTTTATTCTTGGTTTCATTTCCGTCATTATCATCGGAGCGAACAAACTATATGCCTTGTCACATGGTTTACCTTATATATTAATTACTGATTCTCCTTACTTCTATCTGGCCCTAACTTTGATGATTTTGGGGACCCAACTGTTTCTGGCAGGATTCATAGGAGAATTGATAGCCCGGAATGCTCCTGAACGCAATAATTATAAAATAGAGAAAGAGTTTTAAAATGAAGAAACTACCAGCCATTATCTTATTGCTCCTGATTACCGTAAGCACCTTGATGCAAAGCTGTGGGGAAAGCGATTGTCCGCTTACCACCAATTCCTTTGCCCATTTCGACTTTCTGGATGCAGAGACACACCAAGCTGTAAAATTCAGTCCGGCTTTTGACGTCACTGGATTTATCACTACCGATGTGATTGTACGTGACACACTGGAAGATGGAACTATTAAGGAAACCGTAGTAAAAGACTCATTGATGAATGACACGATATTCAATAAAGCGGAAAGCAGTATGAGCCTGCCTTTGAGTTATACATCAAAAACTACCTACGTATTGCATTATACGGAAAAGATGCGTGACACTATCACACTCATTCACCAAAATATCCCCTACTTGCAGAATATAGAATGTGGCACCATGATGTTTTATAAAGTGGAAGACATTAAATACACCACCTATAACCTAAAATCTATCGAGATTGTAAATTCGGACATCAATAATGAAGAAAAAAAGAATTTCAACATATATTACGTTGTTAACGCTACTGAGTAGTATGCTGTTGTACAGCCCCACACTGGCGGCACAAGAAAAAAAAACAACCATAGAGGAAGAAAAGGTACCCTTCTATCAGGGAACTACTATCGGTGTAGATATATTTGGCCTGGGAAGCAAAATTTTTGGAGGTGACATTACAAGTACAGAAATCAGCGTGGAGGTCAATTTGAAAAACCGTTATGTCCCCGTAGCTGAAATTGGATATGGAACCACCGACACTACTGATGACGGTACCAATATACATTATAAAGCCTCAGCTCCTTATTTCCGCATAGGCATGAACTACAACTTCTTTTTCAAGAAGCCCTATCTGCCTGGTTTTCTATATGGAGGCATACGTTACGGATTCACCTCTTTTTCATACGATGTAGATGCTCCGACAATGAAGGATCCTACATGGGGATTTCCTGAAATTCCTTTCAGTTATGACGGAATTAAGACCACAGTAACCTGGGCAGAACTGCTGGCTGGAATAAAGGTAAATGTGTACAAGAATTTCTACATGGGATGGTCACTACGTTACCGTATACGCATGAACATAAAAAAGGCGGAACACACCGAACCTTGGTATATTCCCGGTTTTGGAAAAAACAACTCGACTAACTTAGGAGTAACATACAGTTTAATATACAAATTACCATTTTAACCAATGACAACTTTAGAAATATGGCTCCTTGCCATCAGTCTTGCTATGGACTGTTTCACAGTTTCCATAACAAGCGGAATTATCATGCGTCGCATTTGCTGGCGCACTTTTTTTATTATGGCATTCTTCTTCGGCCTTTTCCAGGCTGTCATGCCGCTTATCGGCTGGTTTGCCGCCAGCCGATTCAGTCACCTGATAGAGGATTATGACCATTGGATCGCTTTTGGGTTATTGGCCTTTTTGGGAGGGCGTATGATAAAAGAGAGCTTCAGCAATGAAGACAAACGCTGCTTCGACCCCACTAAATTAAAAGTGGTTGTTACGCTGGCTATAGCAACCAGCATTGATGCTTTGGCCATCGGTATATCATTTGCTTTTGTAGGAATAAACTCTTTCACTTCTATTCTTTCTCCTATTGTCATCATCGGCTTTACCTCTTTTGTTATCTCAACATTAGGAAGTCTGATAGGTGTATTTTGCGGCAAGCGTTTCAACCTGCGCATGGAATTATGGGGAGGTTTGGTTTTGATTATTATCGGCGTTAAAATTTTAATAGAACATTTATTTCTTTCTTAACTAAAATACAGGTATGAATAAAAAAAAATTAGCATGGCAATTGCCGTTTCTAGCAATTCTGATAATAGGAACAATTATTATTCTAAAAAAGCAAGCCCCTTTCCGTACGGATGAAGGCTTTGTATTCGGTACAGTATACAAAATCACCTACCAGTCCGAAGATAATCTGAAAGAAGAAATAGAAACTGAACTGAAGAAAGTGGACAACTCCCTCTCTCCTTTCAATCCGAATTCCGTAATCACCCGCGTAAACCACAATGAAAAGACGGAAGTTGACAGTTTTTTCGTACATGTATTCCATCTCTCAAAGAAAATATCCGATGAAACCCATGGAGCCTTTGATATCACCGTCGCACCTTTGGTAAATGCATGGGGATTCGGATTCAAAAAATCTACAGGAGTGGATTCACTGATAGTGGACAGCTTACGCCAAATGATAGGATATCAAAAAATAGATTTACAGAACAACCGGATAATGAAAAAAGACCCTCGTATAATGCTGGATTGCAGCGCTATAGCCAAGGGATTCGGAGTAGATGCAGTAGCAAGGCTATTGGAACGTAAAGGGATAAAAAACTATATGGTAGATATAGGCGGTGAAGTAGTGGTAAGAGGCAAAAATTCCAAAATGAACGCTTGGCGTATCGGCATAAACAAACCTGTAGATGACTCCTTGTCAGTAAACCAGGAGTTACAGACTGTGCTTGCCATTAGTGATGTAGGTATGGCAACATCAGGGAATTATCGTAATTTCTATTACAAAGGTGGAAAGAAATATGCACATACCATAGACCCACGCACCGGATATCCAGTACAACATAGTATCCTGTCATCCACTGTCATTGCAAAAGATTGCGCCAGTGCCGATGCATACGCCACTGCTTTCATGGTGATGGGACTGGACTCAGCCAAAGCATTTTGTGAAGCACATCCTGAACTGGATGCTTATTTTATTTGCTCAGGCGAAGGAGATAAATATGAAACTTATTTTACAGACGGAATGAAGAAATTCATCATCAACGAGAAATAGACACCAAAGGAGCGTATCAAAATATCAAACAGCTACCATTCAAATGGAATGATACCGGAACTCACCACAGATTAATATCCATTCAACACAAAGCAGTTGGTTTCCAATAAAATATCTATGGTGAGTTCCGACATTATTATCTGCAAAAAAACAGCATATTACTGAGCTTTCTGAAACTGCTCTATCAATAAAGTCAGATTAGCAGTAAATAAACGCGCTGATATTGCCAACAAAATGATTCCAAAAAACTTACGAATAACATAAATTCCACCTTTACCCAAGAAACGTTCGATGCGATCTGTCAACTTCAGCACCACATAAACCCAAACCATATTCAATATCAAGGCTATGACAATGTTGACAGGAGCATACTCCGAACGTAGGGAAAGCAACGTAGTAAACGCTCCCGCACCAGCCAATAACGGAAAAACCAAGGGGACTAAAGTCGCTTCCTTGATAGGACCTTGATTCTTGAATATCTCAATATCCAGAATCATTTCCAAAGACATGAGAAAAATAACAAAAGCACCCGCCACGGCAAACGAAGCAATATCAACTTGAAATAACTTCAGCATCATATCCCCTGCATAAAAGAAACCTATCAATAAAGCAAAAGAAATGCCGGTAGCTTTATTAGCATTGACATTTCTCCCTTTCTGCTTAAGATTCAATATAATAGGAATAGATCCGATAATATCAATGACAGCAAAAAGCACAATAAACGCACTTAAAAATTCTTGAAAATCAAATGATCCAAACATAAACTCCTCCTTTTTTTGAATGCAAATATATTTATTTTTTATACAGTCCGCAAGTATTCTGCTTTTAAACATTAGGAGACGGTAAGAAACAATAAAAAAAATAAAAGTTCTTCCACCTATAAATAATAAATCTCGTTTTATCGTTACCTTTGTATGTTAAACTATAACTTAACGAACAACAGAACTTATGGAAATTACAATGTATGATACACTTTTACAACTCCCTCTCTTCCAGGGATTATGTAAAAATGACTTCACCAATATCATAGGCAAGGTAAAGCTACATTTTCGTAAATACAACGCCGATGATATCATTGTGGAACAAGGTGCACCTTGCACTCAATTAATCTTTCTCTTAAATGGGGAGATAATCTCCCAAACAACCGATAACCGACATTCATACGCCTTATTTGAAACTTTTGGAAGTCCTTTCGTTATAGAGCCCTATTCATTATTCGGCATGCAAACCAACTATACAGCGACTTACAAAGCACGTACAGATATTAACATAGTTACCATAGACAAGTTATTTGTATTGAATGAACTGAACAACTACGAAATCTTCCGCCTTAACTATCTAAATATTCTGAGTAATAGAGCACAAGTGGCATACGAAAAATTATGGAACAGCCACATAGGTAATACAGAAGAAAAAATACTGAATTTTTTAGTGCTGCGCTCCATGAAGCCCGAAGGAAAAAAAATCCTTAAAATCAAAATGGAGGATTTGGCGAGTTTGATTGATGAGACACGAATCAATGTGTCAAAAGTGCTGAATGATTTACAGGAACAGGGATTGGTACAACTCAGCAGAAAGGAAATCTCCATTCCGGCGTTGGAAAAACTGACTGAAAAGAATAAATAATCAGGTAAAACCCCATAAAAATGAAAAGCATAGGCATTTCTGCTTGTGCTTTTTTATTTTTAACCTAACTATTTAATATACTTTGTTAAATAAGTAAATAGAATGAGGATAGTGATGCTTTTTTTAGCAAATTTGTAAGTCAAATAAAATAGTGCTATGACTGAAAATAAAAATCCATTTTTAAAACCCTATAACACCCCTCATGACACGGCTCCGTTCCATCTTATCAAGATAGAACATTATGAACCTGCCTTGTTGGAAGGAATGAAAGAACAAAATGAGGAAATTGATGCAATTGTCAATAATCCCGAAGCACCGACTTTCCAAAATACCATTGTTGCTTTGGAAAAATCAGGTGCGTTGCTAGACCGCGTAACTACTGTTTTCGGCAATTTGATGAGTGCCGAGACCAGTGACGAGATGCAGGAATTGGCAGAAAAAATGATGCCCGTACTGTCCGAACACAGCAACAACATCAGTCTGAATGAAAAACTTTTTGCTCGTATAAAAGCCGTATACGAACAAAAAGACCAGTTACAACTGAAAGGTGAAGACGCCCAACTGCTGCAAAAGACATACGATGGTTTTGTAAGAAGCGGTGCCAACCTGACCGGTGAGGCAAAAGAAAAGTTCCGCCAACTGAATACCGAATTAAGCATATTGACCTTACGTTTTTCTCAGAATCTGTTGAAAGAAACAAATAACTACGAATTGGCTTTGACGGAAAAACAATTGGAAGGATTACCCGAAAGTTCATTGGAAAGTTATGCTCAAACAGCAAAGGATAAGGGAAAAGAAGGCAGCATCATTACATTGGATGCTCCCAGTTTTGTTCCTTTCATGAAATATTGTGATGACCGTTCACTGCGCAGAGAAGTCTATATGGCTTATAATACCCAATGTACACACAATAACGAATACAACAATGTGGACATCATCAAGCAATTGGTAAACATTCGCATGGAACTGGCTCATTTACTAGGCTTCTCCACTTTTGCCGAGTATAAACTGAAAAAGCGCATGGCCGAAACGAGTGATGCCGTATACAAACTGCTCAACCAATTACTGGATGCCTATACCCCTGTCGCCCTAAAGGAAGTGGCAGAAGTTGAAGCATTGGCACGCGAAATGGAAGGCAATGATTTCCAGCTGATGCCATGGGATTGGGCCTATTATTCAGAAAAGCTGAAAAATAAGAAATTCAATCTGAATGAAGAAGAGCTGCGTCCTTATTTTGAGCTGAGCCAAGTAGAGAAAGGTGTATTCGGTCTGGCTACCCGTCTGTATGGCATCACATTTAAAGAAAATAAAGAAATTCCGGTCTATCATCCCGATGTAAAAGCTTATGAAGTATTCGACAAAGACGGAAGTTTCCTGGCTGTACTTTATACAGATTTCCACCCCCGTGCCGGAAAACGTTCGGGCGCATGGATGACCAGCTATAAGGAGCAGTGGATAGAAAACGGAGTCAACAGCCGTCCCCACGTATCCGTTACCATGAACTTCACCAAGCCATCGGCTGGGAAACCGGCATTGCTGACTTTCTCAGAAGTAAACACTTTTCTACACGAATTCGGACACGCCTTGCACGGAATGTTTGCCAATACCACCTATTCAACCATGAGTGGTACCAGCGTATATTGGGATTTTGTGGAGCTTCCATCACAAATTATGGAAAATTTCGCCACAGAAAAAGAATTTCTCAATACATTCGCCAGACATTATCAGACGGGAGAACCCATTCCTGCCGAACTGATCCAAAAAATTGTAGATGCATCCAATTTCAATGTGGCCTATGCCTGCCTGCGTCAAGTAAGTTTCGTCTTGCTGGATATGGCATGGTACACCCGCCGGGAAACATTTAACGGAGATGTCCGCGCTTATGAAAAAGAAGCATGGAAAAAAGCGCAAGTACTGCCCGGAGTGGAAGACACCTGCATGTCCGTACAGTTCTCACATATTATGGCGGGGGGATATTCTGCCGGATACTACAGTTATAAATGGGCGGAAGTACTGGATGCGGATGCCTTCTCCTTATTCAAGGAAAAAGGAATCTTCAACCAGGAAGTCGCTGCTTCTTTTCGGGAGAATATTCTCTCGAAAGGAGGAACGGAACATCCGATGACCCTTTACAAACGCTTCCGTGGACAAGAACCCAGTATCCATGCCTTGCTGAAAAGAAATGGAATCATCAACTAAAAAACCAAACAATATGAAACTAAAGTCTATTCTTTATATACTAATGCTACTCCCTTTCTTATGGAGTTGCAACAATGAAGACGATGTAGAGGAAATCTTTGCAAGCGGCACATGGCATGTAGTGGATTTCTATGGTAAAGCAAATTGGGACAAACGGAACGGAGAGCCCAAATACAATGCAATGGCACACAATCCGGATAAGACTATCGCAACCGAAGGAAGAAAAGCCTTGGATATCATTCATGGTTTCAACATCACTTTCAAAGCGGATGGTACTTTTACAGGAAGCATACAAAATGGAACCATTGAAGGCACATGGCAAGCGGACGGAAAAGACCGGACAGTAAACATAAACTTTACCAAGACTCCGCCTTCAACAAGCTATAACAACGAGTTCATAGAAGCATTGAATAATGCAATATTTTATCAAGGTGACAGCAATGTTTTATTGCTAGCTCCCGAAGGGAAAAAAACTTATATTCAATTTGCACATAATAAGCAAGACTGAAATAATGGAAACGAAAGAAGAGAAACAACTCAAACTCGACAAACGATACATCCGCATGGCTAGTATTTGGGCGGAAAATTCATACTGTGAACGCCGTCAAGTAGGAGCATTGATCGTAAAAGACAAGATGATCATCTCCGACGGATATAACGGAACTCCTGCAGGATTCGAAAATGTATGCGAAGATGACAACGGAGTCACCAAGCCTTACGTACTACACGCCGAAGCGAATGCTATCACCAAAATAGCACGAAGCAACAACAGCAGCGACGGAGCAACCATGTACGTCACCGCATCTCCTTGCATAGAATGTGCCAAACTCATCATCCAAGCAGGAATCAAACGTGTAGTTTACTCAGAAAAATACCGTTTGGAAGACGGGCTTGATTTATTGAAACGCGCAAATATTGAAGTAATCTATATCAATCCCAATGAATAATAGCAAATAAAGATATGAGCAAAAATCGAACATCCCGTTTTATGCCGGTAATCGTTGCAGTAAGCATCGTAACCGGAATATTGATTGGAACTTTTTACGCCAACCACTTTTCAGGAAACAAATTAGGTATCATTAATACTTCATCCAACAAACTGAATGCATTGTTGCGTATCATTGACGACCAATATGTAGATACAGTGAACATGGGTGAACTGGTGGAAGATGCTATGCCGCAAATTCTAGGTGAGCTGGACCCCCACTCTTCTTATATTCCGGCAAAAGACCTGGAAGCTGTAAATTCTGATTTAAAAGGAAGTTTCAGCGGAATCGGTATCCAGTTTACCATCCAGCAAGATACCATCCATGTAAACAATGTCATCCAAGGCGGACCATCAGAAAAAGTGGGTCTGATGGCAGGAGACCGCATCATAGAAGTGGATGACAGTGCCTTTGTAGGAAAAATTGTCACCAACTATGAATCCATGAAAAGACTGAAAGGTCCCAAAGGCAGTGAGGTAAAACTTGGCGTTTTTCGTCCGGGAGAAAAAGAAACTTTACATTTCACCATTGTTCGTGGTGACATACCGGTAAAGAGTGTAGATGCCGCCTATATGCTGAATGACAAATTCGGTTACATAAAAGTAAACAAATTCGGTGAAACGACTTATCCCGAATTATTGATTTCATTAGCCAAGCTAAATCAGGCAAACTGCGAAGGAGTGGTCATCGACTTACGCGGTAATACCGGTGGATATATGGGTGCAGCAATTCAGATGGTAAACGAATTCTTACCCAAAAACAGACTCATCGTTTATACACAGGGACGCAAGTCTCCACGCGAGAACTATACATCCAACGGAACCGGAAGCAGCCAGAAAATGCCCATTGTCGTATTGATGGACGAAGGTTCGGCTTCTGCCAGCGAAATTTTTGCCGGAGCTATCCAAGACAATGACCGGGGGACAATCATCGGGCGCCGCTCTTTCGGAAAAGGGCTGGTACAACAACCTATCGACTTCAGCGATGGTTCAGCCATCCGTCTGACAATTGCCCGTTACTATACTCCGTCAGGACGCTGCATACAGAAACCGTATGTAAAAGGTAATGACGCAAATTATGAAATGGATATCCTGACCCGTTACGAACACGGAGAATTTTTCTCACAAGACAGTATCAAGCAGGATCAAAGCCAAATCTTTGAAACTTCTTTAGGCCGTCCTGTATATGGAGGTGGAGGTATTATGCCCGATATCTTTGTACCACAGGATACTACCGGCATGACTTCCTATTATCGCATGGCTGTTAATCGCGGACTGACCATCCAGTTTGCTTTCCAGTATACGGACAACCACCGTGCCGAAATGCAAAAATATGAAACAGAGGAAAGCCTGCTGCAATATTTGAAGCATCAGAATATTTTGGAACAATTCGCCCGTTTCGCTGAGAACAAAGGGCTAAAACGTCGCAACATATTGATGTATAAATCACAGAAACTGTTTGAAACAAATTTATACGGAAACATCATTTATAACATGCTGGGCATGGAAGCTTATATAGAATACTTGAACAAGAGCGACAAGACTGTCCTCAAAGCATTGGAAGTATTGGATAAAGGTGAATCATTTCCCAAAGCTCCCGAACAACCCATAGAACCGAAAGTAAGCGATGAAGGAACTAAAAAAACAACTGCGCAAGCAGATAGCGCAAGAAAAGCGCCGTCACGGCATCACCGAATTAATAACGAAGTCCGCTGCTTTGCTTGAGAAACTGGAACAGCATCCCAAGTTTGCATCGGCCCGTACCGTTTTGCTCTATTATTCATTGGATGATGAAGTACAGACACATGACTTCGTTGAAAAATGGCACCGGCAGAAAACAGTTTTGCTGCCGGTAGTCAAAGGAGATGAGTTGGAACTTCGTATTTATACAGGCAGGCAAAACCTGAAAACCGGTGAGGCTTATCACATAGAGGAACCGACGGGAGAAGCATTTACAGCGTATGAGAAGATAGACCTCGCCATTATACCGGGTGTTTCTTTTGATGCCCGAGGCAACCGGTTGGGAAGAGGAAAAGGATATTATGACAAATTACTGCCTCTTCTTCATTCCTATAATATAGGTATATGTTATAACTTTCAAGTAAACGAAAAGCTGCCTGTCGAACCTTTCGACCGGAGAATGGATGAAGTCTGGACTGAGAATGGAATATTGAAATAGAATCTATCGTGATACGAACTGTTCCATAAGCTACTCTTACACATTACACTTCTTCAAGTGCGGACTTTACGAGAAAGATAAGAAAAATCCGTCAAAATCCGCACCTGACAAGAAGTATTGCAGGAAACTTCGGGGATACCAAAGAAACAGCAGAAGACCATCCTGTCAACGGAAAATAATATTGACTATCACTTGTGCGCCGACCTGCTTATTCAGATTTTTCACCAATAAATCACGCCCCATCATCAACTCTTGACGAAGCACGGATGAAGTGAGATGTACATAAAGAATTTGATTCTTAATATAAAGATTACTCGTATATTTAGTAATGGCAGGTCCCACCACATCTTTCCATGCCTGTATCAGACGATACTCGTTCAGTGGCGCCTCCAAAGCATTCTGCCGGAAGAATTTCCGAATCATTTCCCCTATTTGTTCCGCATCATTACGTTTCATTCAGCCATTTCCTTTCTTTCTGTCACTTCTCCATCTTCTACAGCAAAGACTTTGTATTCTCTTTCTATCTTCTTCAATATTTTATCCAAATGATCCCGATTGGTATCCGTAATGAAAATCTGCCCGAAACGATCTCCGGCTACCAGTTTTACAATCTGTTCCACACGAAAAGCATCCAGTTTATCAAAAATATCATCCAACAACAATAAAGGAGTAGTATTGCCGCCCGTTTTCTTCAAAAAGTCAAACTGAGCTAATTTCAAGGCGATAAGATAAGTTTTGTTTTGTCCTTGTGACCCCTCCCGCTTTATCGGAAAATCCCCCAACTGCATAATCAAGTCATCTTTATGAACTCCCTTCAACGAATATCCCATTACACGGTCGCGCCGACGGCTCTCCTTGATAATATCCAGCAATCCCCCACTCATAGCATGAGATTCATACGCCAGATTCACTTTCTCTTTATCTTGAGAGATATAAGAATAAAAAGACTGGAAAGTAGGTATAAACTCAGCAATAAACTCACTACGCTTCTTAAAGACGACCTCACCCGCAGATGCCATCATCTCCTCCCATACCAGCATTAATTCCTCATCGAATTCCTGTTCCGATTTCAACAAAGCATTACGCTGCGTCAATGCTTTATTATAACGTATCAGCGCATCCAAATATTCCTTATCATATTGCGATATCACCACATCCATAAAACGACGGCGCCCGTCACTACCTCCTGCAATCAGCTCCGCATCAGCAGGAGACACCATTACAAGGGGAATAAAGCCAATATGATCCGATAAACGGTTATATTCCTTTTTATTCCGCTTGAATTGCTTTTTCTGACGACGTTTCAATCCACAATATACCTCTTCCGGCTCACCTTGGTCTGTTTCATAGAAACCCTGAATTACAAAGAATTCTCCTTCATGACGGATATTTTGCGAATCAATAGGATTAGTGGCACTCTTACAAAAAGAAAGATAATAAACCGCATCCAGCAAATTTGTCTTCCCCATACCGTTTTGTCCGATAAAACAATTCATCTTCGGCGAGAATTCCAATTCCGCCTGCTCCAGATTTTTATAATTCAATATCGAGATGCGTTTCAGTATCATAGAACTTCTATTTAATTGAGGATACAAAATTAGAGATAAAAACGGGAAAAACTAAAAAAATATGCCCGTAAATTTCATTAATACATAGAAATGAACTACTTTTGCTGACCGAAAAAGAATATCCGAAAAATAATAAAAAAGTAAATATAAAAATGGCAGAACAAAAACACACTCAGGACCCATTAGATATGGAAGAAGCACTGAGTACCTCAGAAGCATTCCTTATCAAGTACAAAGGAAGAATCCTTGGAACTATTGCAGCAGTAGTGATTATCATAGCTGGTTTCATGGGATATAAGCATTTTATTTCTGACCCCAATGAAGTAAAAGCATCAGAAGCTTTATTTAAAGGAGAACAATATTTCGGAGCTGATAACTTTGAAACCGCATTGAATGGTGACAGTATCGGTTACAAGGGTTTTCTGAAAGTAGCAGATGAATTCAGTGGAACCGCTGCTGGTAATTTGGCCAATGCTTATGCAGGTATCTGCTATGCACAGTTGGGTAAATATGAAGATGCAGTGAAATATCTGGATAAATTCAGCGCTAAAGACCAGCTGGTGAGCCCTGCCATTTTGGGAACTATCGGTAACTGTTATGCTGAAATGGGACAATTGGACAAAGCTGCAGGAACTTTGCTGAAAGCAGCGGATAAAGCAGACAGCCAGGCATTGAGTCCTATCTATTTGATCCAAGCTGGTCAATTGTTCGAAAAGTTGGGCAAGAATAGTGAAGCCGTTAAAGCATACACTTTGGTGAAAGAAAAATACTTCAATTCTTACCAGTCAATGGACATTGATAAGTACATCGAACGTGCATCCATCAAATAAGAAAAGAATATACCTTAATGATATAAAGAGGTTGTCTGCACCTGTGTACAGATAACCTCTTTATATCATTAAACCACTAAAACTAAAAAACAATGGCAACAGCGTATCATAACTTATCTGATTACGATTTCAATTCAGTTCCTAATGCAGAAAATATGCGTTTCGGTATCGTAGTATCCGAATGGAACAATAACATTACCGGCCCCCTATTGGAAGGAGCCATAAGTACCTTAAAGAAACATGGCGCAAAAGATAAAAATATTTTAGTACAAACAGTACCCGGCAGTTTTGAACTGACTTTCGGTTCTGCACAAATGATAAAAAGTGGAAAAGTAGATGCAGTGATTGCAATAGGCTGCGTAGTTCGTGGCGATACTCCGCACTTTGATTATGTATGTGCCGGTACCACTCAAGGTATTGCCCAACTGAATGCCGAAGGAGATATTCCTGTAATCTATGGTTTGATTACTACCAATACTATGCAACAAGCAGAAGACCGTGCCGGTGGGAGATTAGGAAATAAAGGGGATGAATGTGCAATAACTGCCATCAAAATGCTCGATTTTAAAGAGAAATTGCAAAAAACACAGATTTTTTGAAAAAAAGTTCTTGCATAATTTGCATATTCAAAAAAAAGCCGTACCTTTGCATCGCAATTGAGAAACAAACCTACTCAATGAGAGAATTGAGATAGACTCTTAAAAGCGAATGGGCAAATACCAGAGTGGCCAAATGGGGCAGACTGTAAATCTGCTGTCTTTCGACTTCGGTGGTTCGAATCCATCTTTGCCCACAAAAAATTGCGGAAGTAGCTCAGTTGATAGAGCATTAGCCTTCCAAGCTGAGGGTCGCGGGTTTGAGCCCCGTCTTCCGCTCTATAGAAGAGATGATTTGATCATCTCTTCTTTTATTTTACACCGCCCCGTTTTTTTCATTACTCAACAATGTTCCAAACTTTTCAACTTCTAATTTGTTATATCAATAACAACATTCCAATAGAAAAGACATTAAGTTATGAAGACGATTATTGACAAAGCCAACACGAGAGGTTATTTTAATCATGGATGGCTAAAAACTTACCACACATTCAGCTTCGCAAATTATTATAATCCCAGACGTATACACTTCGGTGCTTTGCGCGTATTGAATGACGATACAGTGGCTCCCGGAGAAGGTTTCGGCATGCACCCGCATAAAAATATGGAAGTAGTATCCATTCCTTTACAAGGATATTTAAGACACGGAGATAATGTACAAAATGAAAGTACCATCACCCCCGGAGAAATTCAAGTAATGAGTACAGGAACAGGTATCTATCACAGTGAATACAATGCCAGTAAAACCGAAGATCTGAAATTCCTGCAAATCTGGGTGATCCCTAATGTAGAGGAAACCAAACCTGAGTACCATAATTATAATATCCGCCCGTTATTGAAACGTAACGAACTGGCAACTTTCATTTCTCCTTCCGGAAACACACCGGCACATCTGTTGCAGGATACCTGGTTTTCAATAGGTACATTTGATGCCGGACATAGTGTAATATACCGTATGCACAAACCTCGCACAGGTGTTTACATTTTTGTTATAGAAGGAGAGAGTAATGTAGCAGGCGAAAACCTTTCACGCCGTGACGGTATCGGTATATGGGACATTGAAAGTGTCACTATCGAAGCCACTTCCGAAACACAGATACTGGCTATTGAAGTAGCTATGTAAACCATATTATTCATGGCGCAATCATCCAAACGGGAAATTTGCGCCACAAATACCTCTTTACTTCCTTATCTTAACCCCATTTTTCTACAAATTTTATACGCCACACGGTCTACAGAACAAAATTACACATCTAGCAGACCAACTCTTTCTTCAAACGAAAGTCCTAATACAAACAATTTTTGAAGGTATATACAATAATAAACAGATTATTCCCTCTCCCAATTATAAGACAGCCGGAGCTGTGTTCAAATATCCCTTATCTTTTAGTTTAGCAAAGATTCCGGTATTGACAATCTGTACACATATTCTAATCTTTATAATAAAAACAGGGAACAAACGGTATTCCACCATCAAATACTTGAGATATCCTCTACTATAAAAATAAGAACTTCCTTCTGAATGGCCGAACGCAATCCACTTTCCATCCATACACTGGCTTTTTGTAATAAACTCAATTGACACGCAAGCAAAATCAATAGAATAATAATTATACCTAACTCTATCTGTACTTTTCATTATAGTTTGTTTTTTCAAAGTAAAGATAAACAAGAATCAATAATTTACGGAAGTAAAACAGAGAGAGAGTCTTTCAACGACACAAACCTCAGATTATCTTTTAATTATAGATAATCTGAGATTCGTGTTGAAACAAAAGCTTTTTCAGAGTGTTTCTTAGAGTTCTATTGTCAATTCTACCGGACAATGATCTGAGCCAAAGATATCCGTATAAATATGTGCACCTTTCAACCTATCTTTCAGTGAATCGGAAGTGAGAAAATAATCAATACGCCAACCTGAATTCTTTTCACGGGCTTTAAAACGATAAGACCACCATGAATAGATTCCTTCCTGCTCTGGATAAAAATAGCGGAACGTATCCGTAAAACCGGACTCAAGCAAAGTGGTAAACTTGGCACGTTCCTCATCAGTGAAACCTGCATTTTTACGGTTTGTCTTAGGATTCTTCAAGTCTATTTCCTTATGCGCCACGTTCAGGTCACCACACACAATGACAGGTTTCTTTTCTTCCAGTTTTTTCAGATAGGCACGGAAATCATCTTCCCATTTCATTCTATAATCCAACCGTCGCAATTCTTCCTGCGAATTGGGAGTATACACAGTAATCAAATAAAACGATTCCAATTCAAGAGTGATTACCCGTCCTTCGTGATCATGCTCTTCTATGCCTAAACCGTATGTCACAGATAACGGTTTGACTTTAGAAAAGATAGCTGTGCCTGAATACCCTTTCTTTTCAGCATAATTCCAATAGGAGTGATAACCTTCAAACTTGGCATCCAGTTGCCCTTCCTGCATCTTTGTTTCCTGCAGGCAGAAAAAGTCTGCCTCTAAACGATGGAAAACATCAACAAAACCTTTATCATAACAGGCTCGCAAGCCATTTACATTCCATGATATGAATTTCAACATGATTCTTTTATTATTTGTAGATTAAAAACATTCCAGAACAAAAGTAAGTACAAAAGCATACTTATCAAAGCAAAAAAACTTAAAACAAAAAAGCGTCCTATTTTCGTAAACGAAACAGGACGCTTATCCTTATTAATTAAGGAAAATGTTTTCTCTATAATTACTGTGCCGAATCACTGGGAGCAGGAGTTTCTGTTGCAGCGTCATTTGTTTGCGGAGCAGCGAAACCTGAAGGTGCATTCAGCGGATTAGTAGCTCCTTCTTTCACTGCCTCTTCCATGATTACAGAAGAATCTGTATGAGCGGCAGGAACAAAATAAGCAGTAAGCACACTACATGCCACCATAAAAGCAGCTAACCCCCATGTTAATTTCTCAATAAAATCTGTAGTCTTGCGAACACCCATTATTTGATTTGAAGAAGCAAAACTAGAAGCCAAGCCTCCACCTTTTGAGTTCTGAATCAGTACGACAAAGCACATCAAAAGAGCTGCAAGCACAATTAATCCAATAAGTAATAAATACATTTTCTTTATTTTGATTTAGTGTTAATAATCAATTTCTCCAAAAATCTTATTTGGTCTGCAAAGTAAGCGTTTTTTTTTGGATATTTCAAATTTAATTTTTTAATAATTTCAAGAGCCTTAGAATATCTTTGCTGTTTAACGTATATTTTAGCCAATGTTTCAGTGAAATAGCTTTCATCCTCCATATCCTCTTCATTATCTTCCGACTCCTCTTCTTCAGAAACTTTATTCTTCACCGGTGCCGCCTCTTTTATTCCTAATTGAGGTAACAAAGGTTCCTCTGCCGACTTTTCAATGAAGTTGTCTATCAAATTCTGTCCTTTCATCTGAGGTATATCATCAGACACATGTTCTTCCTCATGCAATAAAAAAGAAGTATAATCTGTTGTTACATCCATTGGTAATTCCATAGCGGCGGCCTCTTCAGGCAAAGAAGAGAGAAAAGTATCGATCAATGAAAGAGTACGATCCAAACCAGCCTCTTCCTTAGGTAGGTCTTGTTTTTCAAAGGAAGATACAGTAAAGCGCTCCCCCTCTATCAGATAAAAAAGAATCTTGCGGTCAGCTACATACAATGCAGCCTTACGTAGTTCCTCACCAAATGTTATGTCATGCAATAAAAACAGATTCTTCAGATAAAGCAGTCTCACCGTCTGAAAATATGGATAACGCGCAAGCAGCGTCCGCAACTCGTACAAAGTATCCCGATTCAATCGTTCAGGATGCGTTATCCATTCATATAATTGTTGTTGTATCATGACGGAAAATCACTCACTACCAGTTTGCCACTGTAGCATTGAATATTTGCTCTACAATTTCTTTAATCATTTGGTTTACCAACTCATCCTGCACAGCACTTAACTGCTGATTGGAATTATATTCACGACTAGCCGAAAATTGCTGTCCGTTCATATTTTCCGTAGGATTGGAACTATTGACAAAATTCACTCTCACCGTCATACGCAATTCTACCATACTAGAATAGCCATCGGATCCAATTCCTTTATTAAATGCCTCATAATTCGTTATCTCACCAGACAATTGCAGGTCACCACTGCGCTTGACTTGCTTTAAACGAGTTTGTTGCATATAAATATCCTGTAATGCCGTATTGAACATATTCTCCATCGGTCCCCAAACAAAGCCAGCTGAACGGTTTGGGAAATTCTCAAACGAAATAGTCTTTACCTTTGTATAATCTATAGACGATCCGTTAAATTTATATGAAATAGAACAAGCAGTTACGATCCCCGCCAGTACCATCAACACACCAACTACTTTCAATTGTTTAATCCAAACCATATTCTTTTATTTTTCTATAAAGTGTTCGTTCTGAAATATTCAAATCTTTTGCTGCATTCTTACGCTTTCCATGATGACGGTCGAGCGCCTTACGTATCATTTCTTTCTCCACTTCGTCCAATGACAAAGTGGCTTCTTCTACAACCTCCTCCGTATCCTGAATATCATCTACTACAGGATGAGCCGGTTTGGCGGCAGAAATTATGGTAGGCGTAGCAGGCACCACTGTAGCAACTAGATTCCGTTGCGGTTCCTGATAATAAGAAACTGCCGTAGTAGCTGGTGCCGTCGGAACAGATTGCGCGCCACGTTCCGCCATCAGTGTATTGACTAACTTCTTCAAGTCAGTCACATCACGCCGCATATCAAACAACACCTGATACAAAATCTCACGCTCACTTTCAAAAGCCTTTCCTGTATTTGCTTTCACTCCAAACAAAGCAGGCAAACCAGAATTCACATGTTGCTCCGGTAAATAATTTCTCAAAATCTCCGCCGTTATATCCCGGTTAGTTTCAATAATAGATATCTGTTCAGTGATGTTTTTCAACTGGCGCACATTACCGGGCCACGAATAAGCCAGCAACAAAACTTTCGCATCTTCTGTCAACTGGATAGCCGGCATACGATATTTCTCAGCAAAATCTGATGCAAATTTACGGAAAAGTAAAGTTATATCATCTCCACGCTCACGCAAAGGAGGTATTTTAATAGGTACAGTGTTCAAACGATAATACAAATCCTCACGAAAACGACCTTCAGCAATGGCTTCCGTCAGATTCACATTGGTAGCGGCAACAATACGCACATCCGTTTTCTGCACTTTAGATGAACCTACCTTAATGAATTCACCACTTTCAAGTACACGTAACAGACGTGCCTGAGTAGCAAGAGGCAACTCTCCTACTTCATCCAGAAAAATGGTTCCACCATTGGCTTCGGCAAAATAGCCATTACGGTCACTGATAGCGCCCGTAAAAGCACCTTTTTCATGTCCGAAAAGCTCTGAATCTATAGTACCTTCAGGAATAGCCCCACAGTTCACCGCTATATACTGTCCATGTTTACGGCGACTGAACTGATGAATAATCTGTGGGAAATTTTCCTTTCCCACCCCACTTTCACCGGTGATCAACACTGACAAATCAGTGGGTGCCACCTGGATAGCCACGTCTATGGCACGGTTCAACCCTTCGGCATTACCAATAATACCAAATCTGAGCTTTACATTTTGTATTTCTGACCTAACCATATTCACTCTATTATATGACAAAATTACAAATTCTCAGGCAGACAACAAGAAATTATGGCAGAAAAATAAAAAATAAGACGTGGATTTCACGGATAGATACGGTCTTTTAAAGAAAAACCGTGAAAACCCGCGCAATCCACGCCCGAATAAAAAATCCTGTTATAAATTAGTCGATTTCTTGATCGGCCTCATAACCACCCATTTCACGAATGGCATTTTTCAAAATAGCATACTGCTGGAAGAGATGATTGACAGGAATTTCGTTTTCAGTATAATCATGCATCGGACTCTTCAAGAAGAAACTCAAGAAACGTTGGATACCAAAACGTCCTGCACGTGCAGCCAGGTCACTCAACAATACAAGGTCCAAGCACAGAGGAGCAGCAAGAATCGAATCACGGCAAAGGAAATTAATCTTAATCTGCATTGGATACCCCATCCATCCGAAGATATCAATATTATCCCAACCTTCTTTATTATCATTACGAGGCGGATAGTAATTGATACGTACTTTATGATAGTAGTCTGTATACAAGTCCGGCTGATCTTCCGGAACAAGAATAGATTCCAGTGTAGATAATTTGCTGACCTCCTTCGTGTGGAAGTTAGCCGGCTCATCTAACACCAAACCATCACGATTACCTAAAATGTTTGTAGAGAACCAACCGTCCAAGCCTAAACAACGGGTTCCAATAATCGGTGCGAAACCTGATTTAACCAACGTTTGACCCGTCTTGAAGTCCTTGCCGGCAATAGGCATTTTAGTCTTTTCAGCCAACTCCCACATAGCAGGAATATCAACAGTTGTATTAGGTGCTCCCATAATGAAAGGACATCCTTCCGACAGTGCAGCATAAGCATAGCACATAGACGGAGCGATATGAGCCTTATCATCATCTTTCATAGCCTGTTCCAATGCTGCCAATGTTCCGTGTATTTTTTCATCAACAGGAACATAAATCTCTGTAGAAGCAGCCCAAAGAACAACAATACGGTCACAATTGTTAGCCACTTTAAAATTGCGGATATCTTCACGCAACTGTTCCATCATATCCCAACGATTCTTGCAATCTTTCACATTATCACCATCCAGACGACTAGCATAGTTGTGGTCGAAAGCAGCTTTCATTGGAACTATTTTCTCCAATTCATCCTTTACAGGATTAATATCTTTCTCTTTTAAAACCTCAGCATTGACCGCTGATTCATAAGCATTAGCCGGATAAACATCCCATGCACCAAACACAATGTCATTTAAGTTTGCCAATGGAACAATTTCACCATAATGCAAATACTTTTTATTCTCTCCACGGCCAACACGCATTTTATCATATTGAGTCATAGATCCGACAGGTTTTGCCAATCCCTTACGAGCCATCAGCACACCTGTCATAAAAGTTGAAGTAACAGCGCCCAATCCAACACAAAGAACGCCTAATTTACCGGTTGCCGGTTTCACATTCATTTTTTCCATTCTAATTTCTTTGTTAAAATTGCATCTCATAGCAGAGATTAAGATAATTTGTGCCAAAGTTACACCTTCTTTTGAAAACTTCCATGCTTTTTCTAGTTTTTTTTGTAGCTTTGCGACCGTTTAATATAAATAGGTATGAATGATATTTGTTGCATAGGTCACATTACATTAGATAAAATAGTAACACCCAGAAAAACGACTTATATGCCCGGCGGGACTTCTTATTATTTCTCACACGGAATCAGTCACTTAAAGGATACAAAGCATTATCAGCTGGTCACGGCACTAGCTCCAAGTGAATTTAAAGCTGTTGAAGATATTCGTGCAAAAGGCATCAAAGTCACTGTTATTCCTAGTCACCGGACAGTGTATTTTGAGAATACATACGGTGAGAATCAAGACAACCGCAGCCAGCGGGTATTGGCTAAAGCCGATCCCTTCACCGTAGAACAACTAGAGAACATAAATGCTCATATTTTTCATTTGGGAAGTCTTTTAGCAGATGATTTCTCTTTGGACGTTGTGAAATATCTTTCTACCAAAGGTATATTAGCTGTAGATGCACAAGGGTACTTACGTGAAGTCCGAGGGGAAAAAGTTTATCCGATAGATTGGACAGACAAAGTAGAAGCACTAAAATATATTGACATTCTAAAGGTAAATGAACATGAAATGGAAGTGCTTACCGGTCAGACAGACATAAAACAAGCTGCCCTACAACTTGCAGAATGGGGAGTAAAAGAGGTATTGATTACATTGGGAAGCTTAGGGTCTATAATTTATGCGGAAGGTACATTTCATAAAATCCCTGCCTATCCTCCTAAAGACATAGTAGATGCCACTGGCTGTGGAGATACTTATGCTACCGGATATTTATATATGCGTAATAAAGGGGCTTCCTATGAAGAAGCCGGTTGTTTTGCAGCAGCTATGTCGACACTGAAACTAGAGGCATCCGGTCCTTTCAGCAAAACCGAAGAGGATGTATGGAATATCATCCGAACCAGTTCTTTAAAAGCTGAAAAAATTTAAGAAGAAATGGACAATCCCGATAAAGCCTAACAACTGTATCCGGGATTATTCATTTCAGTTTCTTTCCACGTCAGCATACCACGAATAGAATAACACAATACAAAAAGAAACAAACGGTATGATGAATGATAAGGACATGGTACTATTATCTGCCACATAACCCATCAGCACAGGACCAACAGCCCCTCCTACGGGAGACATCATAAGGAAGGAAGAAGCCCGTTTGGTCTTTCCACCCAATCCCTTCAAAGATATGGCAAAAATAGTGGGAAACATGATGGCTTCGAACACGTATACCAAAAACAAGGCTATTAATGAGATCTTTCCTAAATTACAAACGATAAGAAAAGTAGCCATTACCGTCCCCAAAGCACAGCATAGCAGAACTCTCTCCGCACGGATTCGCTGCATGATCCAACTACCGGCAAAACGTCCGCACATAAACAATCCAAGTCCACCGAAAGAAAGTACTACCGCCGCATCCCGAGCATTCATCCACCCGTCATCCACCACATAATTGATAAAAAAACTATTAATAGAAATCTCCGCTATCTCATAACTGAATAGTGCCACTATTCCGAATAAGAATAATTTATGCGACCATAAACTTCTCTTAACCGTTTCTCCGTCAGCCAAATCGTCAACATGAACAATCTCCGGAAGTTTGATACGGGAAAAAATAAATCCCACTGCCAGTACAACCACTCCCATCAACATATAAGGATACGAGATATTTGCTTCTCCCTTCCCCGAGAACAATAACAGTCCTCCTACTAAAGGACCACAAATACATCCTAGCCCATTAAAAGACTGGGCCAGGTTCAACCGACTGGCAGCTGTTTCCCTATCCCCCAGTTCTGTCATATAAGGATTTGCAGCTGTTTCCAAAAAGACCAAACCGCAAGCAATGACAAACAAAGAGAACAGGAAAAATTCAAATGACATCCAATACTCGCCGGGAATAAACATCAAGGACCCGATTCCATAAAGCAACAATCCGAAAACAACTCCCTTACGATATCCATATTTGGTTATAAACAATCCTGCCGGAATAGCCATTATGAAATAGCCTAGATAAAACATCACCTGTACCATTGCCGAATGAGTACGGGTAATATCCATCACCTCTTGAAAATGTTTGTTCAATACATCAAGAATAGCATGTGCGAATCCCCATAAAAAGAACAAAGAGGTTACTAAAACAAAAGGAACTAAATAGTCCCTTTTCACCAATGCGTGTCTTTGTATTTCCATATCCTATTACAATAATGCAAGCAATTGAGCCAAGTCCGTAATAATTACATCAGGAACAGATTCGTCTATAACTTCTCCTCCCCAACCTTCTCCTTTCAACCAGGCAACGCGACAACCTACAGCTTTGGCCGGAACAACATCTTTTAAGAAAGAATCTCCGACCACCAGCACATTCTCTGCCGCAAATCCCATAGCATCTACTCCAAGTCTATAGATAGCAGGATCCGGCTTACGAACACCCACTACAGAGGATTCAATTATCTCATCAAAGAAATCCAAAAGTCCGAAATCCTTTAAAATAGTCTGTATATTGCCATAAAAATTAGAAACCAACACCAACCTATACTTCTTAGCCAACTCCTTCACTACCGGGCGTGTAACCTGCAATATATCCAACACATACCCATAACAGCTGTCTGCCACTTTCACTGCATAAGATTGCAGTTGCAACTCATCCATAGGCAACTTTCTCTGTTCCGCCAACCATTCCACCTGAAGTTTAGTCTTGATAGAAAGCACATCATGAAAATTATGCCAAGGCTGGACAAAAGGATATTTAGCCAACGCCCTTTCTCCAAAAACGTATGCCTCACGGAAACTTTCCTTATCCACCGGCACCTGATGTTCCATATACTTAGTCCACAACACTTCCGCCCAATGACAGCTGTTCGTATCTATTGTACCGCCATAATCAAATATAACTCCCTGAATATTTTTCAATGTATCCATTATCTTACTTATTAGCAGGTGTACCATTGCCGACTTTCATCAACAACACACCAATTACAATCCAAATCAATTCACGTACACGGGTTATCAATCCGGTATAAACCCCAAAAGCTCCCGGAATAGCCAACCCTCCTACCGCCAAAGCAAAGCCTCCTTCACGTGCGCCCAATTGCATAGGCGAGAAAAAGAACAAATTGGCAAACAAAGAAGTAAATGCCATAATTAAAATACAAGCTGGAAAACTGACATCCGTTGTCAGAATATTCAATATGAAATACACTTCCAGACATCCTATAATCCGAGCCATGAATTCCAGACTTAACGAGGCATAAAACGTAGATCTACGCTGTTTATGCAGTTCGGCTATCTGACTGTCCACACGTTCCAAAGCCTCGCGTTTATTTTCCGAAAAACGTTTAGCCCATTCTTTGATAAAAGGAATATGCTGAAGCAATTTTAAAGTACGGACAGCCATACCATTCTTGTAACCTTTCATAAAAAAATAAATGGCTAAAAGAGAAACCGCCCCCACAACAGCCAATATAGTTCCCATGGCAATATCTACCGGACGTAGAGCCAGATACAAAAAGATAGAAAAAAACCAAAAACAAAAATGCGAGAAAATATGCATCATCACATAAAGAATTACTGATGAAGTTGCCTTACTGGCCCCAACATAAGGAGTCAGCTCCATAATGCGGTAAGGCTCTCCTCCCATCAATCCCACCGGGGTGGCATAATTCAGTGCAAATCCGGAAACTGTCAGTTTATAAACTTTCCAAAATGGAATAGGTGTTCCCTTTTTTCCATCCCGGATGATAATATACCAAGAAAGGGTATTGAACAGATAAATAATAATCCATAACCCTACCACAGCCGGCAACCACATTCCCGCCCGGCGCAAATTAGCCAGTAGTTCATCATACTCCATATCAAAAGAACAAAGCATCACTACGATGGCTGCAATTCCAAACATCAGGAATATATTTCTATACTTACTTTTCACTTCGTTATGTATTTATGATACAATCGTGCGCAAATCGCCTCATGGCAATGACGCATATATACAAACAAAGAGGTCATCACAACAACCTCGAACACAAAATACAACCATGGTTCGCCAATCAACAAACTGATATATAGAGCAATGGCACGTGTATTAAAAGTCAAGATATTGGTATATTTCATCAAAGGTTTGCTAGCCGCACGAAATTCATCCCGTAATTCCTGTGGAATATTGTCTCCATACTTTTCCTTCACCAATGCATAAAACTGTTGGAAATTAGGAGTCATTCTTTCCTGCTGACGTGTATAATTACCATAGAAATACAAGAAAGCTTTCCACCAGAAGTTTCCCTTCCACGGCAGACTGTAGAAGATTTCACGCTGTTGTTTGAAATTATCCAATTCGCTTCCGCTTTTCCCTTTTAAAAAGTATAAATGAATATTACGATAATAATCCGCCAATGTACATTGTTTGCTATGACAAACAGTACCCGAAACAATAGCCAATATCCAAATAAAAATACCCCAATGCATGCCGTCACCAATATGAAACGGCATGGGTTGGTTCATCAGTCTGAGACAAATTGCCGCATAAATGGTAAAGAACCAAATATCACCGGCAAATCCATCCAACATACGCCCCCACTGGGTTTTCTGTCCTGTCAGACGCGCCAATTGTCCATCCGCACTGTCATAATGATTCGCCCACATCAACAAAAGTATACCCAAAAGAGTATGTTTCATATCAGGATAATAAAACATCACACCAGCACCTATACCTAAAATGATAGAAAAAATGGTTACCACATTAGGGTGTACCTTTAGTTTTTTAAAAAATAATGCCCATGCATAACCTATGGGACGGTTGAAATAAATATCCAGGAACTCCTCTGTGTCCATGGATTTGAAAGAAGCCTCTATTCCTTTCTTCTCACTTTCTGTACTCATGTCTTTTTTATTTCATTTGCTTTTTAGCCCGTTTATAAATGCACTCTGCAATTTTACCTCCCGCTTCCTCACGGCAACGGGCAAAGCTGGGCCAGTCGTTAAAATCGATTATTCGCAGTGTGCCATCAGCTGAAATCACACAATCACCTCCGTAAATGGGCACATTCAGCGCCTCGGCAGCTTTATCACTTTGTATTTTCAATTCCTCTACGCTAAAAGGAATTCCTTTAGCTATCCCATTTATTTTCTCCAGACCAAACTTGCTGTGCGAACAAGGAGAGGGATAAAACCAATAAAAAAAATCAGTTCCATGCACTCCGTAGAATTTTACCAAGTCACCTTGCAAGTGTTCGTTTATGACTGCAACAGGAATACCGCGTTTACGGAAATCAGCCAATATATTTTCTACCTCTTCCTTACAGGTGGCGTAGGCAACATCTTCTTTCACCATAGCGTGAGAGTCACCTCGTTTCACCCAACAAGGATAACAATTTTCCAAATACTCATCTGCCGTAGAAATTATAAAACTTTGCGGATGAGGAACCCCGTTCTTTATAAGTAATTCTGTCATTGGCTTACGCACACAATTATCTATACCGTAGGCAGAGTTTATCACCAATGCACCTTCATCCTCCAAAGACCTCAAACGAGCTATCGTTACCTTATCACGGGCCATATCAAAAATAATATCTCCCTTGACACCCTGTTCCACGAAATCTTTCTCCGCATAAACTTTCACCTCACAGCCCAACCGCCGCAATTCCTCCGTCACCTTATAAAATATGGCGGCATCATTGTCTACATGATTGGGGGAATATTCATTTCCACGGCTTACCCCTATTATTGAAATTACATCCATTCCTTCTGTTGTGTTTAAGTTACTCCTCTTTACCGGCTAGAAAATTTTCAGCTTTCACGATATCACCAGCATGATCTACATCCAAAATTTTTGTAAAAGGATAAGCCTTTAATTTCAAGCCGTCGGCTACCAACTGTCGTTGAAAGTTACGCATACGTGACATACCTTTCTCCATACACCCATGCAACGTCTTAACGGCTGCCGGGGTCAGACAATAAATGCCTCCAGATATATAACGGCATTCGGGAGTCGCCTCATCATGGAAACCTGTTATATCCAAAGCACTGTCCGTAGATATATAAAGCGGTTTTTCATCATCTATAAAATCCGTTACCGCCATATACCCATCTGTTTCCGATTGTTTGAACGTTTCAATAAAAGTCGAAAACTCTTCTTCACGGAATATAGTATCCACAGTAGTCAAGCAGAATTTATCATCCTGCAAATAAGGGCTCAGTTCATAAAAACTGTGCATGGAACTGGGGGTAGTTTTCACAACTACTTCCAATGGGATCTCTGCTTCTGCCTGTAGTTTTGCCAAATGCTCTTTTGTCAATGGACTTTCATTATTAATAATGACAACCACCTTATCAGCTCCGTTACGTACAAAAATCTGTATCAAGCGATCAATCATGGCAACTCCGTTCAGTTGCACCAAAGGTTTGGGCAAAGCAACCCCTTCTTGCGAAAGCCGGGAACCTTCACCCGCTGATATAATTGCAAATTTCATTTCTACTTTTTCTTGAAATTATATTTTAAACCGATCGTCCATTAATCTTCATCATCAATGGTGTCCAATTTCAATTTATCGCTATCATCCCGTTTTTCATAATATTGTTTACGCAGCGGATGTGCATGAATCTCTTTCTCGACAACACGGTTACGGAAAACATCCATAGCCACATAAATAGCCTGGCGAAAAGAATCTTCCAAGGCAACCCCTTGCCCGGCAATATCATACGCAGTACCATGTGCCGGAGAAGTACGTACAATGGGAAGTCCCGCAGTGTAATTCACTCCTTCATCCATTGCCAAAGCTTTGAAAGGAGCCAATCCCTGATCATGATACATAGCTAGAATTCCATCAAAATGAGTATAGTTGCCAGATCCCATAAAGCCATCGGCCGGATAAGGTCCGAAACACTGAATGCCTTTGGCAACCATTTCCTTCATTGCCGGAATTATAATATCACTCTCTTCCGTACCAATCAATCCCTCATCACCCGCATGAGGATTTAATGAAAACACAGCTATACGCGGACTGTCGATGCCAAAATCCTCTTTTAAAGAACGATGGAAAACAGCCAATTTTTCCATAATAAGTTCCTTGGTAATATCTTGTGCTATCTCGCGTACAGGAACATGACCAGTCACCAAAGCTACCCGGAAATCATTCTTCAGCAAAATCATTAACGCCTTCTGTCCTTCCCCCACACGCTCTTCAATATATTCCGTATGACCGGGGAAATGAAAACTTTCCGACTGAATGGTATGCTTATTGATAGGAGCAGTTACCAAAACATCAATCATTCCCTCCCGATAATCCTGCAAAGCTCTCTCCAACGCATCCAAAGCTGCTTTACCAGCCTCCGGTGTCGGTTTGGAGAGCTCCACCTTCAATTCGTCTTCCGTACAATTCACGATGCTCAGTTTATCCGGCTGAGCATCATCTGCAGAATTGACAATACTGAAATTTGTTTGAATATCCATTGCTTTACGATGATAAGCAGCCACTTTAGGCGATCCATAAATAATGGGTGTACAAAGTTCCAGCATGGTAGGATCCGAAAAAGTTTTGAGAATTACTTCATATCCTACTCCGTTGATATCCCCATGAGTAATACCAACTCGTATCTTGTAGTTATCTTCCATCTATATTATATATTATATATTATATGTCTCTTCTTACTTTACCCGGCTTGTTGTATCTATTTTTTCTTCCGGAATATTACCACTAATTACAATTTCGTCAATCAAGCTTTCATTGGGCAATCTCAATGTATAAAGTGAAGCTTCCATCTGACGCATCAGATTACGTTTCAATTTATCCGGTGAATAGATAAAGGCCTCAACCACAACGACACGGCCGTTAGCACGATCCACCCGTGCATGAGACACAAACGGACCTCCCATCATGTCACCTTCCATTTCCCATAATCCGCGGGCTTCTTGCGCATACTCTCCTTTTACAACAATATCTTCCACATCTACAAACATAGAGTCTGTTGCCATATACATTCCTTCGCGTTCACCCGGAATATTTGCTTTCATTACAGAATCACGTTTATGAATGAAATAATCTTTAGTAAAGGTATCCTTGTCCGTATAAGGATAAGAGTACATTACAAAATTCATATCCGCTGTAGCACGATTAGTAGAAGCCCACAAAAAATCTTTGCCTTCTTTATAGTTAGCCAGTTCTACCGGCACCCAGATATCACAATCAAAAATACTTCCTACCTTAGTGGAAATCACATCGCTATGTTTTTGTTTCAACAAAGTTATCTGACGATTCATCTCAGCTTTCACAAAGAAATCTATAATCACTTTACTGTTCTTTGCTACAAATTCCTCAAATTCGTCTTCATTAGGAGCCTGAATTGTCATAATCATCTGCGGAGACGCATAAACATCACGGGAAAACTTGAGTTTGGGCTGAGTATAAATATCTTGAATATCCACAATGATGATATTACGGAATATTTTCAGCACACGGTCAAAATGCTGAGGGTCCACATTTGATATACGAAACGAACGTTCCGCCTGGGGCAGTCCGGGCACATTGGTATCCAATACATCAAACAATGCACGTCCTGCAGGACGATCCCATACAGGTTTATTTACTACGACCAATACTTCGTAAGGCCTACCGCTGGACGTGGGGGTAAACAAGTTCTTTTGTCCCTTCTTACAAGAAGCCAGTACCAGAACCACCAGCACCAAACTTAAATAAAATGCTATTCGTTTCATAATTATATGGTATTATTGTTGTTATTTACTGTAATGTAACACCTTTCTCCTTCTGTTGTTTAGCCGTTGACAACATTCCACAAGCAGCAAAAATATCTTCTCCTCTTGAAGCACGGATCGTAGCAAATACGCCATGCTGCGTCAAGTAATCACGGAAGGCAACCATTGTTTCCATATCTACCCCTTCCAAATCCACATTAGGAATGGCATGAAACCGGATCAAATTGACACGACATTCAATGCCGCGCAAAAGTTTCACAATCTCTTTAGCGTAAATAAGTGAATCGTTCACCCCTTTGAATACGATATACTCAAAAGACAGACGCCGCTGTTTGCTAAAATCATAATTATGCAATATATCAATAATTTCCGTAATGGAAAAAGCTTTCTCGGCAGGCATTAAATCCCTTCGTTGCGAAGGAATCGGAGTATGCATACTGATAGCCAGATGACAATCACTTTCATTCAGAAAGCGCTCCAGTCCTTTCTTTAAACCCACAGAAGAAACAGTGATGCGTTTCGGGCTCCAACCGTAACCATATTCTGAAGTCAGAATCTCAAGCACTTTCAACACCTCATCCAGATTGTCGAAAGGCTCTCCCATACCCATGAAAACAAGATTAGTCAGCTTTTCCCTTTCAGGAATAGAATAGATCTGGTTTAATATTTGATGGGCACTCAGATTAGCTGTAAAACCTTGCTTCCCGGTCATACAGAACTTACAATTCATCTTGCATCCCACTTGCGAGGAAACGCAAAGAGTAGCCCGGTCCTCATCGGGTATATAAACCGCTTCAATAAAATTATGAGCCGGTGTACGGAAAAGATATTTCACCGTACCGTCTACCGAACGCATTTCTTCCACCGGAGCAGATGCTCCCACCTCATACCCTTCTTTCAATGCTTCGCGATGCTTTAATGACAAATTGGTCATTTCGTCTATCGTTTCCACCTTTTTATCATACAACCAAGACGTAATCTGCTTTGCGGCAAATTTAGGCATTCCCAGATTCCTCACAATCTGTTGAATCTCATCCAATGTCCTGCCAAGTAATGCTGTTTTCGGAGTTTCCATTTATATTTAAAAGACAATTAGCGTACAAAGGTAGAGAAAAAATAAGATATATTACCTATCTTTGCCGTGAGAAATACTTTTTAACAATGAGAAAAACAATTAATTGCTTTATTCCTTATAGGGAAAGCACAGCGGCAGAACAGACAATCCATGCTCTAAAAGAAAGTAGCATAGTCAACAAAATCTATCTGCTGAACATCGAACCCAACAAGACATTATCCACCCCCGAAGGATGCGAAATATTACCTGTTGATTCACTAACCAGTTCTAAGACAATGAAGATGATTGCTGAAAAAGCAGACACACCTTATATATTGCTCTACACCAAGACTTCTGCTTTGGAACTGGCTTACAAGGCACTGGAACGCATGACGGACTTCCTGCAGGACAGAGAATGCGGCATGGTCTATGCCGACCATCATGAATGGAAAAACGGAGAAAAGAAGAAACATCCCGTCAACGACTACCAACCCGGCAGTGTGCGTGATGATTTCGATTTCGGTCCGCTACTGATATTCAACAGAACGGAATTCATCCTCGCCAGCCTCCAAATGACAGAGGAAAGAGAGTATGCCGCCCTTTATGAACTGCGCCTGCTCCTTACCCTCCATTCTCATCTGGTACATATCAACGAATATCTTTATACGGAAACAGAAAGCGACAACCGCCTGTCCGGCGAAAAGCAGTTCGACTACGTAAATCCCCGTAACAGAGAGGTACAGATAGAAATGGAAGAAGCATTCACACGATACTTGAAATCTATCAATGCCCTCCTTGAACCCATATGTGTGGAAACGGATGTAAAGAAAGGAAATTTCGAGTATGAAGCCTCCGTCATCATCCCCGTGCGCAATCGCGCCCGTACCATTGACGATGCCATCCGGTCGGCACTCGCACAAGAAACACGCTTTCCATTCAACATCATCATCGTGGACAATCACTCGACAGACGGAACCACAGAAATCATCGGTCAATACAAGGACAACAAAGCGGTAATCCACCTTCAGCCCCAACGTACCGATCTGGGCATAGGGGGATGCTGGGACCTCGCAATCAACCACCCCCGGTGCGGACGCTTCGCCATACAGCTTGACAGCGATGACCTGTACAGCGACACCCATACCCTGCAAACCATCGTAGACACGTTCTACAAAGAGCAATGCGCCATGGTAATAGGAACTTACCGCATGACGGACTTCCGGCTGAACACCATCGCTCCGGGAGTGATAGACCATAGCGAGTGGACGAAAGAGAACGGACACAATAACGCATTGCGCATCAACGGTCTGGGGGCTCCGCGCGCATTCTTCACACCTATCCTGCGCGAAACAGGCGTGCCCAATGTCAGCTACGGAGAAGATTATGCCCTGGGACTCATTTTCTCGCGCCAATATAAGATAGGAAGAATCTATGATGTACTCTATCTGTGCCGCCGCTGGGAAGGGAACTCGGATGCCGCCCTGAGCATAGAGCAGACCAATGCCAACAATCACTACAAAGACAGCCTGCGCACCCGTGAACTGGGAATCCGCAAAAAATATACAGAAGAGCTGAAGAACCGGAATGAAATCAAGCGATTTATAGACAGCCAACTGGTGTGCTGGCCACTGGCACACCACAACCACGAGGCATTACAGACTATACAGACCAAGGAACTGTCCATAAACGGCTACACGTTTGTGGTACAGTGCAATGCACAGCGTGCGGTTTCGACTACCGCCAAAGTGGATAAGGACAGCATCCAAGCACGCCCCTGTTTCCTGTGCAAGGAAAACCAGCCTAAGGAGCAGAAAGCACTGGAAACCATCACTGCAAACAGAATATGCGTTAACCCTTATCCCATATTGCCGGATCACCTCACTATCGCCCATAAAGATCACATCCCCCAACTCATGGATGAGAATATTTTCAGTTACGATGACGTCCGTGCATTCGTACAGAAATATCCGGACTACGCCCTATTCTATAATGGAGCACATTGCGGAGCCTCTGCACCGGACCATCTCCATCTTCAAGGAGTCAGAAAAACTGATGTTCCCATCATCCCGAACGTACAACAGCTGATAACCCACGCACAGACAATCGATATACGCAGCATGTATTTTCCCTACCTAGAAGAAGAGGAAGATTATCCACTAGAATGTAGCCGAATTTACCTCAACACCAAGGACTATCCCTGTCCTTTGGTAATCCTCTCAAGCAACACGCATTATGACGACTCCCTGTTATACAGTGCCCTCGCCGCTTTCCCACCGGATGAAGACGGACAAGAAGCGAAGTTCAACCTGCTGTTATGGAAGGAAGGCCATCTATACTATACGGTGGTTTTTCCCCGCAGCAAGCACCGTCCCGACTGCTACTTTGCAGAAGGCAGCGAACAGATGCTCATCAGTCCGGGAGCTTTGGACATGGCTGGCGTAATCGTCACCACCCGTCAGGAAGATTTCGACAAAATAACAGAAGAAAAAGTGGCATCCATCATAAAAGAAGTGGGAATAACAGTAGAAGAAGCCGAGAAGATACCCGGACGTTATTTTGACGAGAAAGCAAAAAGATAGAGAGAACACGAAGAGATGAAGGAATTACAGCAAGCCCAAAAACAAGACGAATAACAATGAAAGAACCCGAAATAAGCGTAGGAATAGTAAATGCACAAGAAATTCATTTTTCACTGAACGGCAATTTTTTCGCTAAAGGAGAAACAGTCTGTGGTGAACAACAAGTAGCCTTCAGCGAAGGAGGTATTCTGTGGAATGGTAATCTTTACCGCGAACTGACCTTCACTCCACAAGACGAACATGCCTCGTTTTCATTATATGACGTAACCATCGGAATTAATTTCCACTGGGAACGGCAAGAAACCCAAAGTTTTATGGGAACACTGAAACTAGTGGTGGACGAAGGCAAAATCACCGCTATCAATATTCTTCCCGCCGAAGACTATCTGATAAGCGTCATCTCCTCGGAGATGAACGCCACTTCCTCTTTGGAGTTTCTGAAAGCCCATGCCGTGGTATCACGCAGCTGGCTGTTTGCCCAAATAGAGAAACGCAAGGCCTTGAGTGACAAAAACGAAGGCTTTTTCTCCTTTATCAAAACCGATACCGAATACATCCGCTGGTACGACCGCGAAGATCATACCATATTCGATGTTTGCGCCGATGACCATTGCCAACGCTACCAAGGAATAACCAAAGCATCCAGTGCCGCCGTGACCGAAGCAGTAAGAGCCACCCGCGGACAATTGCTGATGTATGAACGCGGCATTTGCGATGCCCGTTTCTCCAAATGCTGCGGAGGAGCAAGCGAGGAATTCGGATACTGCTGGGAAGACAAGAATTATCCCTACTTGTCTACAATCCGTGATGCGGAAGAAGAAGAAAACCGCCCGTTACCCGATCTGACCAAAGAAGAAGAGGCAGAGCGTTGGATACGTACTTCTCCTGTTTCGTTCTGTGATACCCACGATAAAAAAGTCATTTCACAAATTCTGAACAACTACGATCAGGAAACTACAGATTTCTATCGTTGGAAAGTACGTTATTCCCAGGCAGAATTATCCGAACTGATCCGTCAAAATACAAAATCGGATTATGGGGACATCATCGACCTGATTCCTATCCAACGCGGCAAATCCGGACGTATCTGCAAACTGAAAATTGTAGGTTCGCTAAAAACATTGACTATCGGAAAGGAACTGGAAATACGCCGCACTCTATCTTCTTCCCACCTGTTCAGCTCAGCCTTTGTAATAGATAAGGGAGAACTGAAAAACGGCGTTCCCGAATGGTTTCTGCTGACCGGCGCCGGCTGGGGACATGGAGTAGGGCTCTGCCAAATCGGGGCTGCCGTAATGGGAGAACGGGGATATACCTACGATGAAATTCTATTGCATTACTATAAAGGTGCGGATATCCGCCGTTTTTATTAACAGGCCCCGCCCACATGGGCGGGGATTCCATTCGGACTCTTTAAAATGAAAGGAACCATGAAAAACAAGCATACCTCGCCATGGGCATGGATACCCACTCTATACTTTGCACAAGGGCTGCCCTATGTGGCAGTAATGACCATTTCGGTCATAATGTATAAAAGATTAGGCATCAGCAATACCGAGTTAGCTTTTTATACCGGCTGGCTCAACCTGCCTTGGGTTATCAAGCCTCTATGGAGCCCTTTCATTGATCTTATCAAGACGAAACGCTGGTGGATTATCACCATGCAACTTTTAATCGGCGCAGGACTGGCGGGCATAGCCTTCACCATCCCCACAGAGCATTTTTTCCAACTCACTTTGGCCGTTTTCTGGTTACTGGCATTCAGCTCCGCCACACACGACATTGCTGCCGACGGCTTTTACATGCTGGCACTGGACTCGCATCGGCAAGCCCTGTTTGTAGGAATCCGCAGTACCTTCTACCGTATTGCAACCATTGCGGGACAAGGATTACTTATCATGCTTGCAGGAAGACTGGAAATAATGACAGATAATATACCATACGCTTGGTCCATCACCTTTTTTGTATTGGCCGGACTTTTCCTTGGAATATGGATTTATCATAAGTTTGTTCTTCCCTGTCCGGATTCAGATCATACCTCCAAAGAAGTTTCCGCTTCCAATCTGCTCAAAAAGTTCTTTGGTACTTTTGCCAGTTTCTTTCAAAAAAAGCAGGCAGGCATTGCCATTCTTTTCATGTTACTCTACCGTTTGCCCGAAGCTCAACTGGCAAAAATGTGCATTCCTTTCCTTATAGACCCCGTTGAAAAAGGTGGTTTGGGGCTGACAACCGAAGAAATAGGTTTCGTACAAGGCACTGTCGGCATCATCGGACTTACCCTAGGAGGTATTTTAGGAGGAATAGCCGTAGCCCGTAACGGTTTGAAACAATGGCTCTGGCCGATGGTATGGGCCATTTCCTTACCCGATTTAGTCTATGTTTATCTCAGCTATATCCAGCCTGATTCTCTATATCTCATCAATATTTGCATCTTTATAGAGCAATTCGGTTACGGATTCGGTTTCACAGCCTATATGCTCTACCTTATTTATTTTGCAGACGGAGAACATAAAACAGCACATTATGCCATTTGTACCGCATTTATGGCATTAGGCATGATGATTCCGGGAATGGCTGCCGGCTGGCTTCAGGAGCAGATGGGATACAACCATTTCTTTATCTGGATTATGATATGCTGCGTTATCACCTTCGGAGTAACGGCTCTGCTAAAAATTGATCCGGAGTTCGGCAAGAAGAAAGGTTGATCCGACCTTTATTTCAGCCTGTCCTCGGAAAGACAGGCGGATTATGGCTCTCTGGAAGGAATCAGGGAGGGTGTCGCAGATATGTACACGCTGGCCCGCACACAAAAAATCTATGGTTCTTTTCAGAGTTCATTCTCAAATATAGCGGCACAGTTGGGAAGGGTTCCGTTAGAAATTCTGAAATTATAGGCTCCGCACTTCAGCATTTGTTTTAATTCGTTTTTCCCTCCTCCTTTCATTTACCGTCAAAACGCCCTGCCGGTGGGTGTTCCGGTGATGAAGGAACATCCCGTCATTGTCCTTTCATCCTCCTTTTCTGCTAAATCCATAATGCTTCATTTTTATACATGGCAAAAATATAAGAATGAAAAAAGGGCGACAAGATAGAATCGCGGAGACGCTTACCGTTGAAACGGGAGTGAGGGGAAGCGGTTCCAGTTTTAACCGCTTGATTGACTGTGTGTTTTTAATAAGATGAAAGGATAAATGGAGAAGGAAGAATATCGGCTTAGTGATGGAGTAATGTACGCTGAACATGATAGGCATATACGCTGAAACATGCTGACCTTTTTTTAAAACGCCCTTGTCTTTTTTTAAAAGGCGGTTATCTTTTTTTAAAAAGGTGCTGATGTTTTCTAAAAACATAAAGACATATTCAACAACATCAGTAACGTAAGCTTGCAACATACGTTGGCATCGGGCTACATATACGCAAGCATAAGCCAACACGTACTTATGTACGTGTATCAAATTCCGCAATATCTTGTTACAAGGTTTACCCAATCTTGCATCAAGTTCCATTGTTTTTTGCGCCAGGATTCGCCATACTGTCCTCCCCCTTTTTGACACATTGTACAAAATATAAAGTCATAGAAGCTTTTAATTAAAAAATAAGATAAAGTCCTTTCAACAAAATAATTATTATATTTGTTTCATATCCAAACAATAACATAAAAGATACATATATGAAAAAGATTATTTTATTAGTATTCGTCACCTTGTTTTGCTGCGTAGGCTACTCACAAGCACAAACAACAAAAAAAATGACTCGTCAGGAAAAGAAAGAGGCGCAAAAAGCTATGGAACAAGCCTTGTTCGAAGAAGCCAGACAAGCTATAGAAAATAAAGCGTTCACACTGGAAGCTGACCGGGTTATATTTAAAAGAGGAAGAAATGCCTTTGTTTCTTCTAATACCAATTTTGTAATGGTAGACGGTGATAAATCATCCGTGCAGATAGCATTCAACATTCCTGCCAGCGGTCCTAACGGATTAGGAGGTGTCACTGTAGACGGCAATGTTTCCGGTTACAAGATCAAAACCGACAAGAAAGGAAGCATATATCTGACAATGAGTGTAATGGGTGTAGGTATATCTGCTCAGGTAAGTATAACATTACCTTATGGAAGCAACAATGCCACCGTAGATATACGCCCCAACTTCAATTCCAACCGTCTGACTTTATCCGGTGAAATACTACCGCTTGACAAGTCAAATATATTTAAAGGAAGGTCTTTCTAATCACTTTATAGTTCATAGAAAATAAGCCCCGGAAATTTTGTTAAAGCAGATTTCCAGGGCTGTTCATTTCTCATTCATTCCTCTTCACACCTTTAATTTCAGCTCCTCCAAAACACACTTCAGCAACCGGTTTTTCCGTTTCAGTAACAAATTACTACCTGTTTATGACAAAGCTTATTATGTTTATACCGGATTTCAATAGGAAAACAACATAAAATAAAAAAGTAGGTATTATGAGAAAAGTTGTAATATTAACATTAGTAACCTTGTTTACCTGCGTAGAATACTCACAGGCACAAACAACAGAAAAGGAAATGACACGTCAGGAAAAAAAAGCGGCTCAGGAAGCTTTGGACAAAATGTTATTTCAGGAAGCCAAAGAGGCAATAGACAACCAAACCTTTGTACTGGAAGCGGACAGAGTTTACTTTAAATACGGAACCTCCGCTTTCGTTTCATCCAACACCAACTTTGTAGGACTGGACGGTGACAAGGCCGTGGTGCAAGTAGCATTCAATGTACCTTTCAGCGGTCCGAACGGACTAGGAGGTATTACCGTAGACGGTAATGCTTCGAACTATAAAGTAAAAACCGACAAAAAAGGTAATATTCATGTCAGTATGAACGTGATGGGAATCGGAATCTCAGCCCAAGTAAACATTGACATACCTTATGGAAGCAACAATGCGACTGTAGATATTCTTCCGAACTTTAATTCCAGCCACATGACTTTATCCGGTCAAATATTGCCATTAAAGAAAGCCAATGTGTTTAAAGGACGCTCACTATAAACTACTTAACTAAAATTATAGGAATATGAAGAAGCTACTATTTCCACTATTCATGCTTGCCATGATAGTTACTTCGTGCGAGAAAGATCCGGATATGAATAAACTGGATAGTGACTACAGCGTTTACACTGATTATGACAACAGTGTACATTTCAATGAGTTTTCCACCTATTACCTGCCAGATAGCATTCTGGTTCCGGACAACAGCCTGAAAGCCAATTATTGGAAAGATGAAAATGCCCAAAACATTATCAGTGCAGTGGCCCATGAAATGGAACAGAAAGGCTATGTACGGACGGAAGATAAAGAAAAAGCCAATGTAGGCATTCAGTTGTCATACGCCCAACAAAGAATACAAATGACCACAGGAGGATGGTATGGCGGCTGGTGGGATGCCGGATTCTGGGGGCCCTACTGGGGAGGAGGATGGTATTATCCTTATCCGGTAACTTACAGCTATGACACAGGAACCCTGATTATGGAGATGGTTGATTTAAGACAACCTGCCGATAAGTCCAACCAGAACAAACTGCCTGTCATCTGGCATACCTATGCGTCAGGACTGCTATACGGAAACTCCCATTTCAATATGCAGTTGACATTAAATGCCGTCAATCAGGCATTTGCACAATCTCCTTATCTGTCAAACAAACAATAAAACCGGAAAATCATGAAAACGAAAATATTAAAACACAGAGTTCCCCAACGTATCCTCATCGGAATGTTACTAGTTCTCTTTTGTTTCACAAGTAAAGCACAGACCTGGGAAAATGTACATTTTAACGTAGACTGGCAGATGAATGTGCCGTTGAACAGCAACTTTGCCGATAAATTCAGCGGGTGGGGAATGAACTTTGAAGGAAAATATGATCTGACGCCCTATTGGTCTATAGGAGCTTTCCTTAATTTTCATACCAATCACCGATATGTGGACCGCCGGACCATCCCCCTCACCCCAACGGCTTCATTGACAACAGACCAGCAACAATCAGCGTTCCAACTACCCTTCGGAATATCTGTATCCTACAAGTTACCGGATAACAGGTATGTAAAACCTTACTTCGGAGTCAAATCGGGTGCCATGTATTCCCAAAACTCCATTTACAACAATCTGGTACAATGGTATGAACGCCCGTGGGGATTCTATGTTTCACCCGAACTGGGAATGGATATTCATCCGGTGCCTTATCAACGTCTGGGATTTCATGTAGCCGTATATTATAGCTACGCAACCAATAAAACCGATATCCTGACTTATTCTGAAGATGGAAGGAATAGCATGGGTGTACGTGTAGGAGTTTGTTTTTAATCCATACTAAGCGTTTGCTCATAAAAGAGGAGATTTGGAAAGTATTCTATTCTTTTCTGAATTTCCTCTTTTTTTCATATTTTTGTAAAATAACCCAAATCATTTTCAACAGCGGAATGGCTATGCAAAATAAATACAATCAATTCTTCAACTTTTTCCTGTTTTCAGGGCTGGCATGTTTCTCATACCTTTCGCTGGTACTATATACCGACCTTACGCCTCAACATCAGAAAATATTAATCTCCTCTCTGGGATTTATTTCTGTGGTGTTCATATTCAATCTGGTAGGCTTCAGTCTGATAGTCATCAACCGGTGGCTGAAAAAAAGCTCTCTATTCTTTATCAAGAAGAGAAACAAGCTGATTATCAACTGCATTTTGATTGCAGCTATTCTTTTCTTCATGAATTACGCTACTCTGACCATCTGTAAAGTATTGCTGGAACTGCCTTTCCCATTTGTACTGAGCAGTCCGGGTCTGCGCTTGATCATGATTATATGGTTGGTAGAAATTGTGATTGTGAGTTTAAGTATCACGAGCGCTTTTTACAGGCAGCTGGTTATTCTGCATGAAAAAACAACCAAGCTGGAAGAAAGTTCCATCAAAGCGCAATACACGGCTTTACAAAATCAATTAAATCCACATTTCCTGTTCAATAGTTTGAATACTTTAATATCCGAAATAGAATATAATCCGGAAAACGCAGTAGTTTTTACACAAAAGCTATCAGATGTTTACCGTTATATCCTAAAAAGTCAGGAACAAGGACTTGTCACTTTACGTGATGAACTGGAATTTCTGGATTCATATATCTATCTGCATCAAGTGCGTCTGGGAAAATGCATTCAACTGGAAAACAAAATGACCCCCACGTTATTGAACAAGAAAATCCCTTCATTAACCCTACAGTTACTTATCGAAAACGTGATAAAACATAACATCATCAATATGGAAAATCCAATGGTCATCCATTTGGATTATTCTGACAAAGATCAAACTCTTTCCGTAAGAAACAAGATCAAATTAAAAAAGGATGTTGCAAAATCAGGAATGGGACTGAAGAACTTATCTGCCCGCTATCTGCTGATTTGCAACTTGCATATCACAATTATTGACGATTCTGAATATTTCACCGTAAAAATACCTTTACTGAATGAATAAGATAAAAGCCGCTATTATAGAAGATGAAATTCCTGCAGGACGCCTGCTACATAAAATGTTGTCAGGATTAAGGCCAGACTGGGATATAGTTGTATTGCCCGGCAGCATAGAGGGATCTGTAAAATGGTTTCAGGAGCATCCACACCCGGATATAATCTTTCTGGATATCCAACTGACCGATGGCATTTCTTTCGCTTTCATAGAACAGGCCCAACCCGAAAGTATGATTATTTTTACCACCGCTTACGACGAATATGCCATACGTGCTTTTACTGTAAACAGCATAGACTATCTGCTGAAACCAATAAACAGGGAAAGATTGGCCGAAGCCATCGAAAAGTTTGAAAGATTAACTGCCAGATATGGCAATACCACCCTATCGAACTCATCCAATGAATTACTGAACCTACTGAAAAATATAAGTAATCCGGAAAAAAAATACCGTACCCGCTTCCTGATATCAGGAGACGAAAAGCTGTATACCTTGCAAGTAGAAGATATAGCTTATTTCTATTCTGAAAACAAAATTACCTTTGCCGTCACAAAAGAAGGAAAAGAGCATATCATAGATTTATCGCTCGACAAACTGTCCGAACAACTAAACCCCGATATTTTTTTCCGCACCAACCGGCAAACATTGGTCAGTGTACATGCCATACAGAAAATAGAAAACTATTTTTTAGGAAAAATAATAGTACAGGTAAAACCGCCATTTAAAGATAAAATTACTGTAAGCAGAGAAAAGATAGCTGCAATGAAGCTGTGGCTCAATTATTAAAAAAGTCTGTTTATATGAAAAAGCACTAACTTATAAGTAATAGGAACAGAGTTACTAAAATAATATAAGAGCCCGACAAATAAATACGGAAAACAATGGATATCGGATAAATTTATACTATTTTTGTAAGACTAACAATCATCTTATTATCCGATATGATAGTAATAGCAGACAGTGGTTCCACCAAAACAGACTGGTGTCTGGGTAACACCAAGACAAACAGCAGGACAGTTCGAACAGGAGGTATCAACCCCTTCCACCAATCAGTTGATGAAATAAAAGAAGTGATTGCCTCCACACTAATTCCCCAGTTGGGAGACACCACTGAATTTACAACTATTTATTTCTATGGTGCAGGATGTATTCCCGAAAAGACGAATATAGTGAAAACAGCTTTGGCGCAGAACTTCCCCAAAGCGAATATCCTTGTCGAAAGTGACTTGTTAGGTGCCGCCCACGCCCTATGTGGTAAAACGGCAGGAATTGCATGTATTTTAGGAACCGGATCCAACTCTTGCTTTTATGACGGGGAAAAAATAACAGCTAATATTTCTCCGTTAGGGTATATTTTAGGAGATGAAGGTAGCGGAGCCGTATTAGGGAAACGTCTGGTAGGTGATTTACTGAAACACCAACTTCCCGATGACCTTTGCCAAGATTTCCTTAAAGAATACGATTTGACCCCGGCACTGATTTTAGATAAAGTATACCGACAGCCTTTAGCCAACCGCTTTCTGGCGGGTCTGACTCCTTTTCTTTTCGCCCACAAGCACAGACCAGAGATACGGAATCTATTAATTTCCTGCTTCACTGATTTCTTCACCCGTAATGTTATGCAATACGAATATCATGATATTCTTGTACATTTCACAGGTTCTATTGCATTTTTCTTTCAAGAAGAAGTAAAAGAAGCAGCTCTAAGACTGAATGTGTCCATCGGAAAAGTTTTAAAAAGTCCACTGGAAGGATTAAAGGATTATCATTTCGAAGTATGAATTTTATAAAAATAACCGAACAACCGTCCATATATGAGGATTTGGAACAAAAATCCGTCAGAGAGTTACTGGAAGGTATCAACGAAGAAGACCGGAAAGTAGCCTCAGCCGTTCATGCCTGCATACCACAAATTGAAAAACTAGTAAATGAAATAGTAGAACGTATGCATCAAGGAGGACGCATATTCTATTTGGGAGCCGGAACCAGTGGACGCCTAGGAGTATTGGACGCTTCTGAAATTCCACCCACTTTCGGTATGCCTGATACCTGTGTCATAGGTATTATAGCCGGTGGCGAACAGGCTTTGAGACGTCCCGTAGAAAATGCTGAAGATGATAGTCAAAAAGGCTGGATGGAACTGCAAGACCATCACATCACAAATAAAGACATTCTGATAGGCATAGCGGCATCGGGAACAACTCCTTATGTAATAGGAGCACTGCAAAAAGCAAGAGAACACGGAATATTAACAGCAAGCATCAGCAGCAATCCGGGCTCTCCACTCTCGAGTGTGGCAGATATACCCATCGAAATGATAGTAGGTCCGGAATTTATCACAGGCAGCTCGCGCATGAAGAGCGGCACAGGGCAAAAAATGATACTGAATATGATAAGTACCACCGTCATGATAAAACTGGGCAGAGTAAAAGGAAACCGGATGGTAAACATGCAACTCAGCAATCGAAAACTAATAGACCGAGGAGTGCAAATGCTGATTGACGAATTACATATTAATAAAGCAGAAGCAAAACAATTCCTGCAAGAACAGGGTTCTGTTAAAAAGGCATTGGACGCTTACAAAACAAATAATTGTATCACTAAAAACAACTGAAGTATGAAAAGTTGGAAACTGGAAGCCATCATCCTTGCTATAGGCATGTTGGTGATGGGGTATTTTATCAAACAGGGATTGGATACTTTCTCTGGTAAAGACAGAGTAGTGAATGTGAAAGGTCTGGCAGAAATGGAGGTGCCGGCTAATAAAGTAACTTGGCCTTTGATGTATAAAGACCTGGGAAATGATCTCCCGACCTTATATAACAAAATAAATGCAACTAACCAAGCAATTGTCGGTTTTTTGAAACAGAAAGGAATCACTGAAAACGAAATCAGTATCAATGCACCGGAAATTATAGACATGCAAGCCGAACGTTATAATAATAATTCAGTTCCCTTCCGCTATAATGTGACCTCTGTCATCACGGTTACTTCAACTAAAGTAGATCTGGTGAGAAAGATGATCAGCGAACAAAGCGAACTCTTAAAGCAAGGTATCGCTATTACGGGTGGAGATTATCGTTACAATGTGCAATATGACTACACCGGTTTAAACGACATCAAGCCTCAAATGATAGAGGAAGCAACTAAAAACGCACGGGCGGCAGCCGTTAAATTCGCCAAGGACTCGGACAGCGAACTTGGTAAGATAAAAAGAGCCTATCAGGGACAATTCAGCATTGAGGATCGTGACGCCAACACTCCTTACATCAAACGCATCCGCGTTGTAACCACCATTGATTACTCTTTGGAAGATTAAATTCCCATTTGGCGGAGCATATCAAACAAAGCTTCTTTGTTCAGAGGCTTGGACAAATAACCGTTAAAGCCTCTGGACATTACTTTCCGCTTATCTTTCAGAAGTATTATTCAAATTATAGTAATTGGTCTTTTCAACCAAAAAATTCCGATCAACCAAAATTATATATGCATCCACATTATACAATATGGTATCCGATTTTTTTTTCACCAAACACACCCCATTTTTCTTCTTAACGAACTCCTGTTCCCAACTTTTCCTCTTTCTTATCTCCCATCCCCATAAAAGACCTAAAAGTAGAACCAAACAAACTAAAATGAACGCTACCATATTTTAATAGGTTAAATTTCTACAAATGTACAAACATAAATTAAAAACAACGATTACATCCCATTTAAATTTTAATCAGCAAGAAATTTCAGTAAACTTGTTTGTGTTTCAGTATTTTGTTGTATCTTTGCGCCCGAAATTAGATAAACAATATAATGTCTAACGTAATTAACTGAGAATTTTAACAATTTTATTAATGGAAAATTTAAAAAACATCACTCCTGTTGAAGATTTCAACTGGGATGCTTATGAAAACGGCGAAGCTGTAACCAGCATGAGCCACGAAGATCTTGAAAAAGCTTATGACGGTACGCTGAACAAAGTAAACGACCGCGAGGTTGTAGACGGTACTGTTATTGCAATGAACAAACGCGAAGTAGTTGTCAATATCGGCTACAAATCAGACGGTATCATTCCTTTAAATGAATTCCGTTACAATCCAGATTTGAAAATAGGTGATACTGTAGAAGTATACATTGAAAATCAGGAAGACAAGAAAGGACAGTTAATTCTGTCACACAAAAAAGCACGTGCTACTCGTTCTTGGGACCGCGTAAACGCTGCTCTTGAAAATGAAGAAATTATTAAGGGTTACATCAAGTGCCGCACTAAGGGTGGTATGATTGTGGACGTATTCGGTATCGAAGCATTCTTGCCGGGTTCTCAAATTGATGTGAAACCTATCCGCGACTACGATGTATTTGTAGGTAAGACAATGGAATTCAAAGTGGTTAAAATCAACCAGGAATTCAAAAACGTTGTTGTTTCTCACAAAGCTCTTATCGAAGCTGAACTTGAACAGCAGAAGAAAGAAATCATCGGTAAACTTGAAAAAGGACAAGTACTGGAAGGTACTGTTAAAAATATCACATCATACGGTGTATTCATCGACCTTGGTGGCGTAGACGGTTTGATTCACATCACTGACCTGTCTTGGGGCCGTGTAAGCGATCCGAAAGAAGTTGTAGAACTCGACCAGAAGTTGAACGTTGTTATCCTTGACTTCGATGACGAAAAGAAACGTATCGCTCTTGGTTTGAAACAACTGACTCCGCACCCATGGGATGCTTTGGATGCTAACCTGCAGGTAGGTGACAAGGTGAAAGGTAAAGTAGTCGTTATGGCTGACTACGGTGCATTCATCGAAATCGCTCCGGGCGTAGAAGGTTTGATCCACGTATCTGAAATGTCTTGGTCACAGCACTTGCGTTCTGCTCAGGACTTCATGAAGGTAGGTGACGAAGTAGAAGCTGTTATCCTGACACTTGACCGTGACGAACGTAAGATGTCTTTGGGTATCAAACAGCTGAAACAAGATCCATGGGAAACTATCGAAGAAAAGTATCCTGTAGGTTCCAAGCACACTGCAAAAGTTCGTAACTTCACTAACTTCGGTGTATTCGTAGAAATCGAAGAAGGTGTAGACGGATTGATCCACATCTCTGACCTGTCTTGGACTAAGAAAGTAAAACATCCTTCTGAATTCACTCAGATCGGTGCAGATATCGAAGTTCAAGTATTGGAAATCGACAAAGAAAACCGTCGCTTGAGCCTTGGTCACAAACAGTTGGAAGAAAATCCTTGGGATGTATTCGAAACTGTATTTACTGTAGGTTCTGTACACGAAGGTACTATCATCGAAATGTTGGATAAGGGTGCTGTTGTAGCTCTTCCTTATGGTGTAGAAGGTTTTGCAACTCCGAAACACTTGGTAAAAGAAGATGGCTCTCAAGCCCAATTGGATGAAAAACTGTCATTCAAAGTAATTGAATTCAACAAGGATGCCAAGAGAATCATCCTGTCTCACAGCCGCATTTTCGAAGATGCTGCCAAGGCAGAAGAAAGAGCTGAAAAGAAAGCAGCTTCTAATGCAAAGAAAACAACTAAGAGAGAAGAAGCTCCTGCTATCCAAAATCAGGCAGCCTCTACCACTTTAGGCGATATCGATGCTTTGGCTGCTTTGAAAGAACAGTTGGAAAACAAAAAGAAGTAATCAGTTTACTTTAAGATAAGCCAAAAGGATGCATTTATTAAAATGCATCCTTTTTTTATGCCATTATTTCTTAAAAAGGAAAATATTCTATGGGATATCCGTAATAAAACCGTATCTTTATAGAGTAATAAAATTTCGAGTTAGTATTTCATAACGACTTCTCCCCCGTTTTCTTATTACCTCACTATTAATTCCATACACTTCCCCGTAGCAGGCCGAACTGTATATTACTAATTTAAAAAGAATCAAATGGCGAAACCTATTTCATTTACCAAACGAGATCTAGAAAAGAAAAAACAAGAAAAGCGTTTAGCAAAACAGCAAAAAAAAGAAGAAAGAAAAAGTAACGGCACATCTTCCTTTGAAGATATGATTGCCTATGTAGACGAGAACGGTATGATAACCGATACTCCTCCCACTCCTAATAATAAACCACAAGAAGTGGATATGTCCACCATTGAAGTTTCAACTCCTCGTAGAACTGAAGAACCGATAGAACTAGTACATGAAGGAAGAATAGAACACTTCAATGTATCCAAAGGATATGGATTTGTAAAAGATTTGAAGAATGCAGAGAAATACTTCTTTCATATTAGTGGACTGATAGACAATATCATAGAAAATAACATCGTGACTTTTGAACTAGAAAAAGGGTCACGTGGCATGAATGCTGTGAAAATAAAACTTAAGAAATAGTTCAATCCTATAATGCCGTTTTTACGGCATTTTTTATTTTCCATTCAAAAAAGATAGTATCTTTGTAACGATGGAGAAATTTGAAGTACATATATTAGGATGCGGGTCAGCATTGCCGACCACACGGCATTTTGCGACATCACAAGTCGTAAATATCCGTGAAAAACTATTTATGATAGACTGTGGCGAAGGAGCACAGATGCAATTACGCAAATCAAAACTGAAATTCACCCGGCTAAACCATATATTCATTTCACATTTGCACGGTGATCATTGTTTCGGACTAATGGGACTGATATCAACTTTCGGTATGCTGGGAAGGACAGCCACACTCTATATTCACTGTCACGCAGAATTAGAACGTCTTCTTACTCCGCAACTCGACTTTTTTTGCAAAGGTATGAGTTACAAAGTCGTTTTCCAAACTTTTGATCCGGGCAAAGCTGAAATAATTTATGATGACCGTTCGCTAACCATAGAAACAATTCCCTTACGTCATCGGATACCAACATGCGGATTCCTCTTTTCAGAGAAACAGACCCCCGCCCATATTCGTCGCGACATGATTGACTTTTATGAAATCCCCGTATACGAACTCAACCGGATAAAGAATGGCGCCGATTACACATTACCGGACGGAAAAATAGTACCAAACAACAAATTGACTATCCCTTCTGCCCTTCCCCGCCGATATGCCTATTGTTCAGATACTATTTATTTGCCACGTATCATAGAACAAATATACGGAGTGGACCTGTTATTTCATGAAGCCACCTTTGCACAAAGCGAACAAGCCCGTGCGAAAGAAACCTTTCACACAACTGCTTCGCAAGCTGGAGAAATCGCCCGTACCGCAAAAGTAAAACAACTTCTTATAGGACATTTTTCAGCCCGCTACGAAGATGAAAGCATATTGTTACAGGAAGCATCGGATATTTTTCCTAACACTCTACTTGCACGGGAAACATTAAAAATTTCAATAGAATCCATTAAACCATAACATAAACCGGATATCTAATTTAAAAATAGGAACATGAACACTTATAATGAGAAAGAAATAATAGTGTTATTACAGGACCCGGCACGACAAAAAGAAGCCTTCGAATGTATTGTCAACGAATACAGCGAACAGCTATATTGGCAGATACGCCGGATGGTACTTTCTCATGAAGATGCCAATGATCTGTTACAGAATACATTTATCAAAGCATGGATTAATCTAGAGTATTTTCGTGCCGAAGCCAAAATGTCGACCTGGCTTTACCGCATAGCTTTGAATGAATGCTTAACCTTTTTAAATAAACAACGTGCCACCAACCAATTATCCATAGACGACGCTGATGCAGATATGGTGAACAAACTGGAAAGTGATACATATTTTAATGGAGATGAAACTCAAATATTATTTCAAAAAGCATTACTGACGCTCCCTGAAAAGCAGCGTATAGTATTCAATTTAAAATACTTTCAAGAAATGAAATATGAAGACATGTCTGAAATATTAGGAACAAGTATAGGGGCACTGAAAGCCTCCTACCACCATGCAGTGAAAAAAATAGAGAACTTTTTAAAAGAATGCCTTTAAACCTTTTTAAAAGAAATGTATCTAACAAAGAAAGGAGAACCACTATGAAGGAAGAAGATGAACTATTAAAAAAATGCGGGACAAAAAATCCATTCATGGTACCCGAAGGTTATTTCGACAACTTCTCAAAAGAGTTGATGAATAAATTGCCGGAGAAGGAACAAACTTCTACTCCGCAAGAAACAATAACTACTTGGCAACGTATCAAGCCTTGGATATATATGGCAGCTATGTTTTGTGGATTGATGTTCAGCGTCAGAGTTGTTGTAGGTCCCCCTAAACAAGACACTCCTATTTTTACAGCAGCGGAAACTGAACAATTCTCAGACGAATATATTGAAACGATTTTAGATCATTCCATGATGGATGATTATACGCTCTATCAATACTTGACAGATGCAAATTCAGATATGTATAATTAAATAATAACCACATGATACAAAGACTGGCAACCTTGCTTATCACTTTATATATAAGCATTTCGCTACAGGCGCAAGACAAAAAGAAACCTGGTTTCACCAAAGAAGAATTCAGAGCTAGACAAGAAGCATATCTCACGCAAAAAGCAGAAATAACGCAAGAAGAGGCCACTAAATTCTTCCCTATCTACTTCGAATTACAAGACCGTAAAAAAACAGTAAATGATAAAGCATGGGAGCAAGCACGCAAAGGCAAAAATCCTAAAACAACCGATGCCGAATACGAACAAATTATAGAAGGTATTGTCAAAGCAAGGATTGAAGCCGATAAATTGGATTTGGAATATCTACAGCGCTTTAAAAAAATCTTATCTCCCAAGAAAATATATAAGTTACAACGTGCAGAGATTAAATTCCACCGTGATATCTTAAAAATTATGCACCAATCTCAAAAAAAATAAAAGCAACAAGAGATATTTCCAACTTTTTCCCCAAATCTATCAATCAACTTAGATTTGGGGATTTTTGTATTTAAAAAGTTCAGCGGAACGACAAAATGATTAAGATGTTTCTTTTATAAAAACAAGTTAATTTTCTTGCTTGTTTAAGTTTTTATTACATTGATTAGAATATACTTTTATTTTTAAACATTTACCATCGAAAATATTTTGATTTATTAGATTTTATTCCTAGGTTTGTACAAACCATAAACTCACAAATCTATTACAAACATTATGAAAAAGACACTATTACTACTATTCGTATGCTTATTCGTAGGAATAAGCCATGCACAAGCACAGGTAACAGTGAAAGGAACCGTTATCTCAAGCGAAAACAACGAACCGGTAATCGGAGCTTCTGTATTGGTAAAAGGAACAACCAATGGAACAATCACCGACATCAATGGTAAGTTTACACTTACAAACATCTCACCTACCAACAAAACAATTATTGTTTCTTTCATTGGAATGGAAACCCAAGAAGTAACCATCAAGCCGGAAATGAAAATTGTTATGACTTCAACAACAGAAGTGATGGAAGAAGTTTTGGTAGTTGCTTATGGTACTGCAAAAAAATCAGCTTTTACAGGATCTGCCAAAATGATTCATACAGAACAAATAACTAAACGTCCGGTTACTAATGTCATAGAAAGTTTATCTGGACAAGTGGCAGGCCTACAAATGACAATGACAAATGGGCAGCCTGGAGAAACTCCAAGCATTCTGATACGTGGCATCAGTTCAATGAGCGCAAAAACAGATCCCCTCATCGTATTAGACGGTATGCCATACGAAGGAGGATGGAATAACATCAATCCAGCAGATGTAGAATCTATTTCTGTACTAAAAGATGCAGCATCCACAGCTCTTTATGGTGCTCGAGGTGCTAACGGTGTCATAATTATAACAACAAAATCAGCCAAAGCAGGCGATGCAAAAATCACAGTAGACGCTAAATGGAGTGCCAATACCCGTGGTGAAATAGAATATGACTACATAAAAGATCCAGGAGAATATTATCAAGCACACTATAAAGCATTATACAATTATTATTTAAATGCCCAAGGACAAACTCCTGACCAAGCATATGTCAGCGCAAATACTAATATGATAGGAACCAACAGTCAAACCGGTGGTTTATCCTACAACGTATATTCATATCCTGAAGGAGAATATCTGATTGGTAAAAACGGTCTTCTTAATCCTAATGCAAAATTAGGACGGATAGTAAACGGTTATTATCTCACTCCCGACAATTGGGTCGATGCTGTATATCATACAGCATTACGCCAAGAATACAACGTCAATATTTCAGGCGGAAGTGATAAAGCACAAATCTATGCTTCTTTTGGATATTTAGATGAAGACGGTATAGCAGAAGGGTCTGATTATAGCCGTATCACCGGTCGTTTGAAAACCACATATCAGGCTAAACCGTGGATGAGATTTGGCGCCAACATCAGTTATACACATTCAACACAGAATTCAGCCGCTGGCGGTTTTAGCCAAGCTTTCAATACAGCTCCCATATATCCACTTTACCTACGTGATACAAATGGTAAGATCATGCAGGATAAAAATGGTGACATGTACGATTTCGGAGTATCCAACCAAGGTCCTCTAAACCGTCCTATCAACCCGAACTCTAACGGAATAAAATTAAGTCAGCTCGATACATATAACACCTCTGCAAATACTTTGAATGGAGACGCATTTATAGATGTTAATTTCCTGAAAGACTTCAAATTCACATTCAATGCAGGCACTTCGATACGTGACAGCCGGTACAAAAATGCTTTAAATCCTTTTTATGGAACAGCAAATTCTTTGAATGGAAGCATCAATGTCCAGCATTGGCGTCGAACAACCCTCAACCTACAACAAATATTAAATTATAATCATAGCTTCGGATTACATAACGTTTCATTGATGGCAGGTCATGAAAGCTTTAATAACGTTTATGAAGAATTATACGCAGCCAAAAACAGTATGTTCTCTTTTTTTCAGAATCAAGAATTAAACGGTGCCATCAGTGGTACCAACGATGAGTCATCCTATAAGAGTAAATACAATACTGAAGGATATTTATTCCGAGGTATGTACGACTATGACGGCAAATATTTTTTCCAACTTTCTTACCGGCGCGATGCCTCTTCCCGCTTTCACCCGGATAATCGCTGGGGTAATTTCTACTCTGTGGGAACTGCTTGGATTCTTACCAAAGAAAAATGGTTGGATGACATTAAATGGCTCGATTTATTAAAACTAAAGTTTTCTGTAGGTCAACAGGGTAATGACAGAATAGACGATTTCTTATATGTAGATACTTACAATATCAATAACAGCAATAATGAGTTATCATTAGGTTTTTCCAGAAAAGGAAATAAAAATATTACCTGGGAAACCAATACAAATATAAATTTAGGTATAGAATTCGAACTATTAAAAGGCAGATTAAGTGGCAGCATAGAATATTTCAATCGCAGAACAACTGATATGCTTAACCGTTTTTCTGTACCTTTATCATTAGGGTACTCAGGCTATTATGACAATATTGGTGACATGAATAACAAAGGTGTTGAAATTGATTTAAAATATATACCAGTCAAGACTAGAAACGTAACATGGAATATTGGCTTTAATGCAACACATTATAGAAATAAGATCAGCCGTCTTGCAGAAAGTAAAAAAACAGACATTATAGATGGACATGCCGGTTATGTAAACGGTCTGTATTATTACGGAGAAGGACTTCCAATGTATACTAACTATGTTCAAAAATATGCAGGTGTGTCCGAAGAAGGCAAACCACAATGGTATTATACAGATAAGCAAACCGGTGAAATGAAAACAACAACAACCTATTCTCAAGCTGATCTATACTTATGTGGTGACGCTGTTCCAGACCTATACGGTGGTATCAATACCTCTCTTTCATTTTATGGTTTTGATTTCTCTGCACAAATAAACTACAGTATAGGAGGTCAGGCATACGACTATGGTTACCAAGCATTAATGTCACCTCCTACTTCAACTCATTTAGGATACAATGTTCACAAAGATATTTATAAAGCATGGAGCCCGGAGAATACTCAAAGTGATATTCCACAATGGCAATTCAATGACCTGTACAGTGTAAAAACATCCGACAGGTTTCTAACTAATGCATCTTCCATAAGTATTCAAAACATTCAATTAGGATATACTTTCAGCAAAAAAACACTTAGAAGTCTATATCTAACTAATCTGCGCATTTATGTGGCCTGTGACAATGTTTATTATTGGTCAAAAAGAAAAGGTTTCGATTCACGCGTAACATGGAACGGAAATAAAGATTCATCCGGAGAATATTCAGCCGTACGCGCATTCTCCGCCGGTCTAAGTTTACAATTCTAATCAACACATAAACAATCAAGAATATGAAAAAGAAATATATTACCAAACTAATGATTGCTGTATGTCTGTCATCAGCATTAAGCTTAAACAGTTGTATCGAAGAGGTATTTCCAGAAAGTAGCACAGCTACCATAGACCAAATAGGAAAATCTGACCAAGCTATCAGCGCAATGGTAAATTCAGTAGTCGCATTTATTAATGCATTTAGAAGTTACGGTCCACAATTTTATCATGATTTTGGATATAGTGGATATAATTTAATCAGAGAAAGTGCATGCGAAGACTTCTTCTGCCACGAACCCAAATTTGACTTTTTTGATACTTATGGAGTATGTAATGATTTGGGTGATGCCGATGTTGTCAATACCATTTGGTATTATAACTACAAGTTTCTGAATAATGTAAATAATGCACTGAGTGCTTTAGAAAAAGCAGATGATGCACCCGAAAACAAGTATTATAAAGGTATATGCCTATCTTATAGAGCCATGATATACATGGACTTAGTCCGAATGTATGAATATAAAAAAACAGGAGTAGAGAAATTAGATGCAGAAGCAGCCAGTAAAAATTTATATGGCATAACCGTACCTATTATTACCGCTGAAACCACAGAAGAAGAAGGGCGTAATAATCCACGTGCTCCCTTCTATGCCGTATACAAATTCATATTAGATGACCTAGCCTCAGCTGAGGAGCTTTTGAGTGATTATCAACGCCCAACCAAAAACTTGCCCTGTACCCCAGTTGTCCATGGTCTGATGGCACGTATGTGGCTGGAAATGGGATCTCGTTTCGAACTTTACCCTGAAGATCTCAACACCCTAAACAACAATACAGATTTAAACATTGCATCAAAAGAAACTTGTTTCACTAAAGCAGCCGAATACGCACGCAAAGTCATTAACGAAAGCGGAGCAATGCCTCTGACCGAAAAGGAATGGTTTGGTGGAGACAGCTATACTACCGGCTTCAACAGTGTACTAACCAATTCATGGGTATGGGGATCCATCATGACTACCGAGGATGTACATAGCTATTGGCTCAACTTTGCCGGAAGCATGTGTCCTGAACAAACTTTCGGTTACGGTAACCGAAAATGGCAAGGATACAAGCTTATCGGCAGAAAATTGTTCGATCAAATACCAAATGCAGACTGGCGAAAAACAACTTGGATTGCTCCTGAAGATGCACACAAAGCTCCCGGAACTAAATATAGAACTTTGTTGACCGATGATGATTTCGCTGATATGCCTCCATATACAGGTATCAAATTCCGACCTAAAAATGGAGAAATGAACGATTATACAATCGGAGCTGCCGTTGACTATCCGTTAATGCGTATAGAGGAAATGTATTTAATCGAAGCCGAAGCAATAGGAATGAGCCAAGGATTAGCAGCCGGTATTTCTAAATTAGAAGATTTCGTAAACACATTTCGTTATAATACTTCTGTGGGTAGCTATACATGTAAAGTAAATGATCTAAAAGAGTTTCAAAAGAAGGTTGTTGAACAGAAACGTATTGAATTCTGGGGTGAAGGGATCATCTTTTGGGATTACAAACGGTTAGAGTTACAAGTTGTTCGTGGTTATCCGGGTACTAATGCTCCTATCGGATATCGATTTAATTCAATAGAAGGCTACTGTGCGCCCTGGATGAATATCTTTATCAGTCTTTATGAAAATGTATTCAACAAAGGTGCTGTTTTAAATCCTGATCCTTCACAAGCCATCAAAGAATGGGTAGAATAAAATTCATATAAAACTTATTTCATAAAGAATGGGGAGCTGTCATAAAAAAGACAGCCCCTCATTCTTATAGAACACAATTTGATATCACCATACATTAAATTACCTAGAATAAATACAATACCCTTTATTGATTAGGGATATTCAGTAAATGTCTCTAAAAAATAAGATGGCATATGAAGATGATAGGGCATGACCATTTCATATGCCATTCTTATTGTCATTTTTCCGTGCTTTCTCACATACTTCTATCCGACAGGACATGACGTTCCGGAAGAAGTCTGATGACCTCTTCTGATTCTGTGAGTAAAATCATATCATGCTGCTTTAGCTGTTTTGTTTCTGATTTTTTCTATCATCAGTATGGCATTTGCCGTATGTATTCCAAAGAAAATCCACAGTATTTCCGTCTTCCTGTTTCTGGCCTTTATCCTTGAGAGCGAGTAATGTTGCTTTTGAGTGCCGAAGCTTCCTTCAAGCCGTGTTGCCCTTTCTTTTGAGAGTTCGCTTCTAAGCACCTTCCTCAAAGGCTCATCTTTGGCCGCCCTTCCCTTGCGCACAAAGGATGTGGATATCCCATATTTTGTACAGAACTTTCTGTTGGCATTATTGGCATATATGGAATCGGCAGCCACACATCTTACCCTTACATTCATAAGCTTCTGCTGCATGCGGATACAGTCCTTCAAGCGTATACCCTCATTGAATGCCTTGAACGAGAGGTGTTCGATGAACGATATGCCGTCTATCTGTATATTATTGACCTTTGCACCGAACTCGACGGACTTGGTTTCCTTGCCTCTGACGATGGGACGTACATAATGACGGTCAATGCTGACGATGCGGTCACTGACTTTCCTCCCTTCAAACATTTCCTTTTCTTGTACAAGCACCTTTCTGATGATGGAAAGACGCTTATGATAATCCTGGGTATATCGGAGTAAAGCACCGTACTCGCTATGGATCCCATCCCTTTGACTGAGGAGCTTTTCAAGAAGCTTGATCATACGGCGCTTAAGCATTCTTGCCCTTGAAGCTCTCCTCTTTCTTTTCTTGCAGTAGGACAGATAGGATTCCGCCACATTCCTGTATTTGTTGCGCGGACGCCTTATGCCCAGCTCCCTGCAATGCCGGCATATATGCCTGTAGAGCCATTCGAGGCTTTCCCAAAGGAGTTTCATGTCCGTAGGAAAACGCATGTGGCTTTCATAGCATGTGGCATCGGTCATGCAGACGTGAAGGTTATCAAGATAAGGTTTCCAGTGTGAAGCCAGGAGCTCCTGGAAAGAATCAATGTCAAGGCGGGATGCTATCTCATTACGGATGGCACTGACTATCTTGAAGTTGGTTATGGGAAGGGACGGGGGAATCATAATTCCACAGAAAATCTGGTAGTGTATGTTCCCGTTCAGATGTTCCACCAGTTGCCTGTCGGAGAATCCGGTGTATGCCTTCAGGACCATAAGGGCGATCTTTGCGGAAGGACTGAATCTGTTCCTGCGTCCCAGGCGCCGGTCCGACAGGCCGGCGGCTTTTGCCATACATTCAAACGGAAAGACCGAATGAAGCTTGCCAAGCTCACTCTCATTAAAACTCTTGCGGTATTTTTCCAGAATATCAAATTCTGTAAAACCCAAAGTAGGGTGAATTTCTGAAATATTCACTATCTTTGCCATATCTTATTAGTTTGGATATTTCCCCCGTTTTGGCCGTCAAACCTTATTTTCGGGGGAATACCTAAAGATACAAAAAAGCCAACTAATTCGCAATACTTTGTGTATGAATTAGTTGGCTGATTTTGTAATATTTAATGAATGTCCCTGATTAAAACAGAAAAACAAGCAAGACAAAAATAGCACACATCATAAAAAACAATTCCAACCCTACTATTTTTCTTCCTTTTTAGCCTCATTCCATATAGCATCCATTTCTTCCAAAGTCATATCCTTCAAGTTCTTTCCCTGTTTGATGGTGTGTTCCTCTAAGTAATTGAAACGACGGATAAACTTCTGGTTAGTGAGTTCCAATGCATTATCCGGATTAATCTTGTAAAGGCGGGCCGCGTTTATAAGACTGAACATTACATCACCGAATTCCGCTTCCGCCTTCTCCTTATCCATGTTCTCCACCTCAGCTTCAAACTCGCCGATCTCCTCTTTTACTTTAGTCCAAACCTGCGAACGCTCCTCCCAATCAAATCCCACGTTGCGGGCCTTATCCTGAATGCGGTATGCCTTGATTAGCGAAGGCAAAGCAGAAGGTACTCCACTCAAAACCATTTTGTTACCATCCTTTTCCTTCATCTTCAACTGTTCCCAATTTTCAGTCACCTTCTCGGCAGTCTCGGCTTTCACTTCGCCAAAAACATGAGGATGACGGAAAATCAGCTTCTCACAAAGACAGTCACACACATCCTTGATATCAAAATCTCCTGTTTCACTACCTATCTTTGCATAAAAGGCCACATGCAACAACACATCACCCAACTCTTTACAGATATCCTTCTTGTCATCCTTCATCAAAGCATCACAAAGTTCGTAAGTTTCTTCAATCGTATTAGGACGCAGACTTTCATTCGTCTGTTTCCGATCCCAAGGACACTTCTCTCGCAACTCGTCTAAAATATCGAGGAAGCGGCCAAATGCTTCCATTTGTTCTTTTCTTGTATGCATAATCAGTTTATTAATATCATTTTGTAGTGCAAAAGTACATAATAATCCAACGACTTTTATTAATTTTGCACTCAATTATGCGATAATCAATTAAATAAATAAAATATAAAATGGAATTAGCAAGTAAGTACAATCCCGCTGACGTGGAAGGAAAATGGTATCAGTATTGGCTGGACAACAAACTCTTTAGTTCAAAACCCGACGGACGTGAACCTTACACAGTCGTCATTCCACCACCCAACGTAACCGGAGTACTCCATATGGGACACATGCTAAACAATACCATTCAGGATATATTAGTACGCCGTGCCCGCATGGAAGGCAAGAATGCCTGCTGGGTGCCGGGAACCGACCATGCTTCCATTGCCACAGAAGCCAAAGTGGTGAACAAACTGGCCGGACAAGGTATAAAGAAAACTGACCTTAGCCGTGACGAATTCCTGAAACATGCCTGGGCATGGACTGAAGAACATGGAGGTATTATCCTGAAACAGCTGCGCAAACTAGGTGCATCCTGCGATTGGGACCGTACAGCATTCACCATGGACGAAGAACGTAGCGAAAGTGTCATCAAAGTATTCGTAGACCTTTACAACAAAGGTTTGATCTATCGCGGTGTACGCATGGTAAACTGGGACCCAAAAGCACTGACAGCTCTCAGTGATGAAGAAGTTATTTATAAGGAAGAACACAGCAAACTGTATTATCTCCGTTACAAAGTAGAAGGTGATGCTGAAGGACGCTATGCGGTAGTTGCTACCACTCGTCCCGAAACAATTATGGGAGATACTGCCATGTGTATCAATCCCAATGACCCGAAAAACCAATGGCTGAAAGGCAAAAAGGTAATTGTACCACTGGTAAACCGTATCATTCCGGTTATCGAAGACGACTACGTAGACATTGAATTTGGTACAGGATGTCTGAAAGTAACACCCGCCCATGATGTGAATGACTATATGCTTGGCGAAAAATATAACTTGCCCAGCATTGATATCTTCAATGATAACGGAACACTGAGCGAAGCTGCCGGACTGTATGTAGGTATGGACCGTTTTGATGTACGTAAACAGATTGAACAAGACTTGCAAGCTGCCGGATTGCTGGAAAAGGTAGAAGCTTATACTAATAAGGTAGGTTTCTCGGAACGTACCAATGTAGCCATCGAACCGAAACTGTCCATGCAGTGGTTCTTGAAGATGCAACATTTTGCAGACATGGCATTGCCTCCTGTAATGAATGATGAACTGAAATTCTATCCTGCCAAATACAAGAACACCTACAAAAACTGGCTGGAAAATATCAAAGACTGGTGTATCAGCCGCCAGCTTTGGTGGGGACATCGCATTCCGGCATACTTTCTGCCCGAAGGCGGTTATGTAGTAGCCGAAACAGCGGAAGAAGCTTTGAAGTTGGCACAAGAAAAAACCGGTAATACCAATCTGAAAATGGAAGATTTACGTCAAGACGATGACTGTCTGGACACTTGGTTCTCTTCATGGCTGTGGCCCATTTCTTTATTTAACGGTATCAATAATCCTAATAATGAAGAAATAAACTACTATTATCCTACTAGTGACTTGGTTACAGGACCGGATATCATTTTCTTCTGGGTGGCACGAATGATTATGGCAGGATATGAATATAAAGGTGATATGCCGTTCAAAAACGTTTATTTCACTGGTATCGTACGCGACAAACTGGGACGTAAGATGTCAAAGTCTTTGGGTAATTCACCCGACCCGTTGGAACTAATTGACAAGTATGGTGCCGATGGCGTGCGAATGGGTATGATGCTTGCCGCTCCCGCAGGAAACGATATTTTATTTGATGATGCGTTATGTGAACAAGGACGTAACTTCAATAACAAAATATGGAATGCATTCCGCTTGGTGAAAGGTTGGGAAGTTGCCGATATTGCACAGCCCGAATATGCAAGACTGGCCACTGAATGGTTTGAATCCATGTTGGCAAAAACAGCTGCAGAAGTAGCTGACTTATTCGGCAAATATCGTTTGAGCGAAGCACTGATGGCTGTATACAAATTATTCTGGGACGAATTCTCAAGCTGGTATCTGGAAATGATCAAGCCGGCATACGGACAACCCATTGACAAAGCGACCTATGAAAAAACTTTAGGCTTCTTTGATAACTTGCTGAAGTTGCTGCATCCGTTCATGCCTTTCATTACCGAAGAGTTATGGCAGCATATCTATGACCGCAAAGAAGGCGAAAGCCTGATGGTCCAGCAATTGAACATTCCGACTGCCTGCAATGAGATTATCGTCAAAGAATTTGAAGCAGTGAAAGAAGTAATCGGTGGTATCCGTACCATTCGTTTACAGAAAAACATTGCACAGAAAGAAACTTTGGAGTTGCAAGTAGTAGGTGAAAATCCGGTAGCTGCATTCAATCCTGTTATTACCAAATTGTGCAACCTCTCTTCTATCGAAGCCGTAGAGAATAAAGCCGACGGATCCGGCTCATTTATGGTAGGTACAACCGAATATGCCATACCATTGGGCAATTTAATCAACACAGAAGAAGAATTGGCAAAACTGGAGGCTGATTTGAAATATCAGGAAGGCTTTTTGCAAAGTGTATTGAAAAAATTAAGCAATGAAAAATTTGTCAGCAAAGCACCAGCCAACGTTATTGATATGGAACGTAAGAAACAGGCTGATGCAGAAAGCAAAATAGCTTCTTTGAAAGAAAGTATTGCTGCTTTGAAAAAATAAAAAAATATACCGCTTTACAGAGATTGCAACATTCTATGTAAAGCGGTCATCACTTCTTTTTTAATAAAGAGATGTGTCAAAAGTAATTCTGCTATTGTCTTGCTGCAAAACTCGGATAGTTTTGATAATTACTTCAAATTTTGACACATCTCTTTATTTTTTCTAATTGTCTTTCATTATTCAACGGGTATGATCTTTCCTGTTTTTCTGAGAAATTTTCAATTCTACTATAAAAGCAACTACCAAGCCCAAACCACCAAAAAGCAAGACATTTGCACCGTAAATCAATGAAGTTAACTCGCTCATGTGCCAATTACGCTCTGTGAAATAATCGGGAACCGTGGTTACACAAATCATATAACCTGTCAACAGCCCTAGTCCCATTCCCAACAACAAACAGCCAAATTTCAAAGCCGAGAAAGAAATCGGAAAAGATGACATGAAAGGAGTTCCTACAGGAAGAGGCAGACTAAGCCTGTTCCCCAACATAGAAGGATCTAACTTGTCTCCCAATTTTTCTATCATAGTAAGACGCTCCTTTTTACCAACAAAAAGTTCAAATAATTTGTAGATTCCTAATGTAATGATACCTACAACAATCCAACCGGTAATGTAACTCATAATTTATTCGTATTTAAGTTATTAATTTTGTTCCTTTGTACCCATTTAGACGCTACGTAGCCAAAGAGGTTACACTTTTCAGAAAGAAAAAAATATTTTCTCTTTTTATTGTAACCTCTCTCCCAGCCCTGCGTCTAATAGATAAAATGGGAAACGACGAAACACATATTATTCATAGGATATTAAAAGGGGAAACTTCTCTCTACGAGTACTTTTTGGATAAATACAGTCAGCAAGTATTTATCCTGATTATACGCATCGTGGAGAATCAGGAGGATGCGGAAGAGTTGACCCAGGATACGTTCTTGAAAGCCTTTGAACATCTTTCGTCGTTTAAAGCAGAGAGTAGTTTCTCTACATGGATATACCGCATTGCATATAACACCGCCATATCGGCAACCAGAAAAAGAAAACAAGAGTTAATTGTTATGGACAGTGCCATGTTAATGAATATATCCGACCAGCAAATAGACGATGCCCTGAATGATGAAAGCGAGGAGCGGGTAGGAAAACTCAATAAGGCCATCAAGAAACTGGATGCAGAAGAACGTGCCTTGATTTCCCTATTTTATAATGAAGAGAAAACTATCGGTGAAATCGCTCTTATCCTGGGACTGACGGAAAGCAATGCAAAAGTAAAATTGCATCGAATAAGAAAAAAATTATATATACTCATAACAGAAGCAGAATGAACGAGAAACAAAAAGATAAAGGATTAATGAAGGCTGTAAAAGAACAGCCCCAATTCCGGCTGACCTCCAATTTTACTTTCCGCACCATGCAGAAAGTAGAGGAAGCTATACTCTTACGTGAAAGGAAACAGGAGAGAAAGATGTTACTAGCTACTATTGCTGCTTCTCTATTCTTAATAATAAGCGGCAGCATCGGTCTGTATATTTATTTTGGAAAGCATATTAAGGAAACTATGTATCATGCATTTCTTGCTGGCAGTCATGTTTTAAAAATACAAATTCCTCTCATTTATCTGCTATTCATCATAACTATACCCTTATTCATGGTTTTTGACCGATGGATGAGAAAACAATATTTTAAACGCCACTCTTGAAAAAAACATTTTCCTCACCTATGATATAAAAAAGCATCGGGAACTTTACCATCCCGATGCTTCTATTATTTTATCTATTTTTCAAGCAAGTCTTTTAAAAATGCATCCAATTCTTCATCCAACCCCTTTAAAAGTTCATCATTCAGCAATAAAGTGTCTTCATCATCTATCAATAAAAGTTCGGTTACAGTTTCCCTATCCTCATCAACCAAAACAAAAGAATAAGGCTTCATTATAGCTAACTTATCCAAAACTCCCGTATCTTTCAATGCGTTGATCTCCCCACGAAGTATACGCTCTACTATTGTATAAAAATCATCTTCACTATAATCCACCCACTCTTCAATTATGGTACGTGACAATTCTTCGTCATCATCATTAAAAATAACTAATTCACCACTGTCCTGCTTAGGTTGCAAATGGATATCGGTGACTACCGTTCTCTCTCCATCCACTATATATTTATCAACCGCTTCCCGAAGCGAAGACGCAATAGAAGCATGTGACTGTGCACTGAGTTTCATACCAAAATCAATTTTATATATTATTTATATCCAAAAGTACAAAAAAAATCTTTCTCTCAACACTTATTCTCTAAAAATTATCATCAAAACGTTTCATTTGTATTCTCAATTGGGATAGCTTACTCTCTCTTTTCTCTAACTCCAATGAATAAAAGGCTATCAATTGTTCATCCCTGCTGCCTGATTTCACCAATTTCTTCGCTTTACCCAACCATTCCTTGGCCTGTTCTACATTATCCTTTATTTCATAATATAGTGCAATATTAAAAGCCGCTTTCATCTTTTGCTGGCCTTTTCTCTTCTCATAGGCTATCTTCCACTGACTATACGCTTCATCCCAATTGTTCTCACGAAGATATACACCGGCATCGCGCATTTCAATATTCCCGCCATCGTAATAAAAACGAGCCACCTCATCCCAATGTGGCAACAGATGTTCTACTGGAATAGAAGCGGCATATTCCGAAGCTTCTTTTACTATCTTCCGGTCAGAAAGAGCTGGTTCTATTTCCCAGGAAATGGTATCTTGCTTGGCAACTACAAACAAAGGTTTATCACGATTGGGAATATATACTCTAACAATCGGAGATATAATTCCATCTACAGCATCTATAGGCATAGGAAAATCCGGATAGAACAGTACGCCGGGCTTAGTCTGAATATGAATACGATCAAAAGACAATATCATATCCACTCCCAAGTCCTCGCTCAGTTTCCGTACTTCCTCTTTAGTCAGAATGACATTAACCCGTGGCACTTTATCCTGTGCCCGGAATACAGAATCACAGATAATGACCTGATCGAAATAATTCACATTGGCAATATTCTCTGCCAAAGCTTCGGATGCCACTTTACCATCGCCTTCCAACTCACTGCTCAGTATTTCATGATTATCTTTAGTTTTCAGTACAGGCATATTGTTTATCACAGCCACTTTTCTCACAGCATCCGGAAAACTGACATCGGCTGCCTGTAACTGGTCAAAAGATATGGTCTGCAAACTGCTGCAGGAAGCAAAAAGTGTCCCGGCAACTAGAATTATTAATGAGGCGGATCTTTTCATATTATCATTTTTTCTTAGGGAACAAAAATACGCTTATTTATGTAAGAAGTAAGTTAAAAGGAATAAAAAAAACGTCCGGGTAGTAAATTCTACCCGAACGTTTCTATAATAATCGTTATTTATCACGCATTTTGCCCGTGACAGTTCTTATATTTCTTACCGCTTCCGCAAGGACAAGGATCGTTACGACCCACTGTCTTTTCCGCACGAACCGGCTCACGCTTTACCTCGCGGGTGTCATGTTCGGCAGCAGCTTGCTGGTGAGGATCACTTAAATCCTGCTTTTCCTCTCTATACTGTTGACGAGGAGCCTGCGGTTCGGGAGCAGCTTCACGAACTTGTTCCGGTTCTTGAACCGGGATTTGTCCACGCATCAATACAGAAATGGTATTGTTATTGATCTTATTTACCATGTTGTCAAACAAATTGACAGATTCCAACTTAAAGATCAGCAGCGGATCTTTCTGCTCATAGCTAGCATTCTGTACAGAATGTTTCAGTTCATCCAGTTCACGCAGGTTTTCTTTCCATGCATCATCAATAGTATGAAGCAGAATCGCCTTCTCAAATGACTTCACAATCTCCTTGCCTTCTGTTTCATAAGCCGCCTTCAAGTTGACAGAGATATTATACAAGCGTTTGCCATCCGTAATAGGAATCATGATGTTTTCGTACATATGTCCTTGCATCTCATATACCTGTTTGATAACGGGATTGGCAATCTGGGCCATACGGTCTGTCTTGCGCTTGAAGTTGTTCATTGCCGCTTCAAAGGTTTTCTCAGCAAGATCTTCTTTTCTCATCTTGTTGTACTCCTCTTCTGTGAATGGTACTTCCATTGCCAATGTCTGCAATATTTCCATCTTCACATTATCAAAGTCGCCCAATTCTACAGCATAAGCGCAACGATCCCAAATCATATTCACGATATCCATACCGATACGCTCACCCATCAAGGCATGACGACGTTTGGTATAAACAGCCACACGCTGTTTGTTCATCACATCATCATATTCCAGCAAGCGTTTACGAATACCAAAGTTATTTTCTTCCACTTTCTTCTGAGCACGTTCAATGGAATTTGAAATCATCTTGTGCTCAATCATCTCACCTTCTTTGAAGCCAAGTTTATCCATTACACTGGCAATACGATCTGAAGAGAACAAACGCATCAAATCATCTTCCAATGATACAAAGAACACAGATGAACCCGGATCCCCTTGACGACCGGCACGACCACGCAACTGACGGTCCACGCGGCGACTTTCATGACGTTCCGTACCGATAATAGCCAAACCGCCCGCAGCTTTCACTTCCGGACTCAGCTTAATGTCGGTACCACGACCTGCCATGTTGGTAGCAATAGTCACGATACTCTTCTGACCTGCCTGTGCCACAATATCCGCCTCTCTTTGATGCAGTTTCGCATTCAACACATTATGCTCAATCTTGCGCATTGCAAGCATTTTGCTCAACATTTCAGAGATTTCCACCGAAGTGGTACCTACCAGAACAGGACGTCCTTCTTTTACCATTTCTTCAATCTCTTCGATGACAGCTTTATACTTCTCACGTTTTGTCTTATAAACGCGATCATTCATATCTTTACGGGCAATAGGACGATTCGTCGGAATAACAACGACATCCAATTTATAAATATCCCAAAGTTCTCCCGCTTCCGTTTCCGCTGTACCGGTCATACCCGACAATTTATGATACATACGGAAATAGTTCTGTAAAGTGATGGTAGCAAAGGTCTGGGTAGCAGCTTCCACCTTCACGCCTTCTTTGGCCTCAATAGCCTGATGCAAACCGTCAGAATAACGACGGCCTTCCATAATACGTCCTGTCTGTTCGTCAACAATCTTAACCTGTCCGTCGATTACAACATATTCGTCATCCTTTTCGAACATGGCATAAGCCTTCAGCAACTGGTTGATAGTGTGTACGCGTTCAGACTTGATAGCGTAATTTGTCATCAGTTCATCTTTCTTGGCCAGTTTTTCTTCTTCTGTCAAATCTGTCTCATTTTCCAAAGCAGACAATTGGGAAGTAATATCAGGCAAAACGAATAAAGTAGGATCTGCCGCATTTCCTGTAATCAGGTCGATACCTTTATCGGTCAAATCTACGCTGTTTTGCTTTTCATCAATTACGAAATACAATGGATCAGTGGCCTCAGGCATACGCTTGTTATTCTGTTCCATATAAATTTCCTCTGTCTTCAGCATACCTGCCTTAATACCTTGTTCACTTAGGAACTTGATTAACGGCTTATTTTTGGGCAGTGCCTTATGACTACGGAACAATGCCAAAAATCCCTCTTCCTGATCTTTCTTGTCATCCGATGCAATCAAGCGTTTGGCATCGGCCAAATATTGGGTAGCCAACTTTTTCTGAGCTTCAAACAGACGCTCTACCAAAGGACGGAGTTGCTCAAACAACTGATCCTCACCTTTAGGAACAGGACCAGAAATAATCAACGGAGTACGAGCATCGTCAATCAATACAGAGTCCACCTCATCGACAATAGCATAATTATGTTTACGCTGCACCAAGTCTTTTGGACTGACAGCCATATTGTCACGCAAGTAATCGAAACCGAATTCATTATTCGTACCGAAAGTGATATCGGCCATATAAGCTCTGCGGCGTGCATCAGAATTGGGCTGGTGTTTATCAATACAGTCCACACTCAATCCATGGAACTGATACAATGGCCCCATCCATTCCGAGTCACGTTTTGACAAGTAATCATTAACAGTAACTACATGTACGCCATTACCGGTCAGTGCATTCAAAAACACAGGCAAAGTGGCTACCAACGTCTTACCTTCACCAGTAGCCATTTCGGCAATCTTGCCTTTATGTAACACTACACCACCGAATAACTGCACATCGTAATGCACCATGCTCCATACCATGTCATTACCACCAGCAATCCAATGGTTCTGCCAAATCGCCTTATCGCCCTCAATACGCACAAAATCTTTTCCCTGAGCAGCCAGTTCACGGTCAAAATCGGTAGCGGTTACAACCAATTCCGGATTTTCAGAAAAACGGCGTGCAGTGTCTTTTACAATGGCAAAAGCCTGCGGAAGTACATCATCCAGTGCTTTTTCATATTTTTCCAGCACTTCTTTTTCCAGTTTGTCTATCTGCGCGAAGATGCCCTCACGATCTTCCAGTTCTGTAGTTTCGATAGTACCTTTCAATTCTTCTATCTTCTTTTGTTCCTCAGCAGCCGAATCAGAAATGTACTTCTTTAATTCTACTGTTTTTGCACGAAGCTCGTCATTGCTCAATTTGGCAATTTCCGGATAAACAGCCTTTATTTTATCAACCCATGGCTTGATTTCTTTCATGTCACGAGTGGCCTTATTTCCAAACAATTTGCCAATAAATTCATTAAATCCCATTGTATTTTTTGTTTTTATTATTTTCTAATTTGATTACTTTTGAAAGTGCAAAGTTACAATAAAATGCTGATTTATTTGCACTTCTCTCCTTAATATTATTTTCTGATGTCTGTCATTGGTGCCAGAACGGCTGCATTAGGAGCACGAATACGCATGTAATGGGCTACGGTGGGTGCTATATTGCCTATTTTTATAGGCGCATGGATTATTTCCGGTTTCATTCCGTTCCCAATGAAAATCAATGGAGCCGACGCATATGAATAGCGTTGCACCTGCGTATCAAGCGAATGTTCACGGAATACAGTCCAGCCTGGTAAGACTTCTATCCATAAATCTCCGGAACATATCGGGTTATAGTAATTCTTAATTTTATCAATGGTAGGAGTCCACGCTCCCAATTGCAAACGTTGTGAAGAATACACATCTTTCACTCCGCTGAACTGTACCAAGAATTCTGCCGCACGATTTAATATCTCGGATATATTCAGTTGTTTCTGCTCTATCAGCTTATGATTCAAGTATATTTGCTGCTCAAAATGCGCCTCCACCCATTGTCCTTCACCGTAAATAGCTGCCAAATAAAGGTTCAACAGAGCAGAACAACGTTCAATATGGAATTCTCCACCCGGTATTTTATATTGAGGAGAATCAACAGGATCAGCGTCAGCATATCCTGTAGAGGTTATAAAGAATAAAGTATTGTTCAAACCAACCTTCCGGTCTATCAATTCCAATAATTCAGCAATACTGTTGTCCAGACGTACATAGGTATCCTGCATTTCCATCGGGAGTTCTGCAGGAGCCTTATGATCATAATTCCCGGCATAATATGCCAGTGACAAAAAGTCCGGAACAGCATCCTTTCCAATGGAAGTATTACTAAAACAAGCATTAACCAAACGGTTTACCTCATCATTAGCATAAGGGCTTGTTTTCAATTTACGGTATTTATTTTTCCGCTCGTCATCGAAATTATGCTTGAACGTAACTTGTTTGTTCTCGCTAGTCAAATATTTATAGACAGTCACAGGCAAATAAGGCTCCCACGACATATTGCCGATACGGAAATCCAATCCTTCACGGTCATTATAAGTAGTCACCCATGCAGGAAATGTACCATAATATGTACTGCCACTCCATTTTCCTGTTTCATCATTCAACCAGAATGCACCTTTCGAAGCATGACCGGCAGCCAACACCGCCATTTCACGTGTAGGAGCGATAGAATAAACTTCAGCTATTCCTTGTGTGGCTATTACCAACTCATCTGTCAAAGTCGACACCTTCATTTTCTGCGGAGAAGTGGACTCTGAAGTGTAAATACCCATAAAATCAGCATCGTCCACACAATTAAGGACTCGCAGAGTACTGCGGTCCATCCAGTTATCCCCCACGATTCCGTTGGTATAAGGTGTAGTGCCAGAATAAATGGCCGCTACAGCTGATGACTTATCCACATTAATAAAGTCATATTCGGCATTCCGATAAATCCGTCCTTCTCTCCACAACCGCTTGAAACCACGTTCACCGTATAAAGCCGAAAAAGCCTCTATATAATCAGTCCGCAACTGGTCAATAGTCAATCCGACCACCAACCTGGGAACCGCAGGAATGTTCTGTGCCTGCAACCCTGTTAATGCGATAACAGTCAAAAGAGAAGTTAAGATGCGTCCTTTCATTTATTGTTTTGTCTGTAATATAATAAAACGTGGTTTGCAGAACATATCAACAAACACAGTGCCAAAGGTAATACCGTTACATTGAATTTTTGCTGTACAAACGGCATTATCATTATAAAAAGTGTTAAATACACTACATTTATTGTATGATAGAGGTCTTTTTTACCTTTTATAGCTCGACAAACCATGACCGGAAGGTAAAGTAAAGGGATAGGATTCAATAAAAGGATAAGCCAATTGGACCCTACCGTAGGATGAGTAGAAAAAAGGACCAGGAAAGTAATGACACACCCCGCTAACCCTTGTACACCAAAAAGAAGCAAATCCCAAATCCAGATTATTTTCCTGGTTTTAAACTGCAACCATCCTACAAAACAAGTAATTCCTATTAAAATAAAGACACACGCCAGGGGTGACAATGGAAAACCGTCACCAACATTCTCCGGTTCTGCATCCACCACCTTTTTTTCATGCAGAATCAAAGGACGCACGCTGTCACCTACTACTATAGTCGCTTTTTTTGCCGCTTCCAGCAAATAAAAAGGGGCGAACATCTGCTTACGCGCATCAATAGGCTTATCAGCTTCACTGCCCAAACACATATCAATGCCCAGCTCATCCCATTTGTGTCCTTTAGTATATTGATGGACAATATCCCGAAAAGAGAGCCCCTCCTTTCCTTCAGAATAAACAACCTTCCCTTCAATACACCTTTCTATTACATCACGCGCACGGGTAGTGCAATTATCATAGAAAAAGTTATAACGGTAAACCCTATTCTCCGGCAGATAATTCTCTTCCAGCAATCTTCTGAGCTCCTGTTTTTCCGAAATAGTCAAATTCAATGTCTGCTGATAAACCGAGGAACCACGCATAGCATAACTGCCTTCAAAATAAGGATAACGGGTTACGCCCAATTCATAATCAGTTTCTCCTTTGACAAAACGATAGATAAAATGGGGAGCATTAAAGCTGAACATACCATAATTAAACACCCAGTCCTCTCCACGTGCCTTATCCTCATAGCGCAATGCAGTATGCCCGAACAAAGCATATATTTCCGTACCGGGAGCACAAGTCATCAGACTTACCTTTATGTTATCTTCCTGACCTCTAACCGATTGACCCAAGAAAAAGAATAACAATATCAATGCTATAATTAATTTATTCATAAATTCCATTCTCTGTTTACCGATGCAAAAGTACACCTAAATATTAATTAATTCCTCACAAATACCATTTTTTATTGCTATTCCTATTTATTTTTTGCGTTACTTTGCAGCCGAAAAAGCAAAGTTGTGAATTTAATAATCGACATAGGAAACTCAGTAGCCAAATTGGCTATATTCGACAAAGGCGAGTTAGTTGAAGTATTTCGTGGCTCCAATCATTCTTTAGATTGCCTCCCGATGCTTTGCTCCCGATACCCGTTGAAACGAGGTATCATAGCTTCTGTCATAACACTAAGCAATACGATCCGGCACCAACTGGAAAGATTGCCTTTTAACATCATCGAATTAAGTCATGAAACCCCTGTTCCCGTCACTAATTTATATAAAACGCCTCAAACACTGGGCATGGACCGTTTAGCAGCTGTGGTCGCAGCAAACTGGCTGAAGCCTGGACACGATGTGCTGGTTATTGACGCAGGAACCTGTGTCACATACGATTTTATTGACGCTGACGGAGCCTATCATGGAGGCAATATTTCTCCAGGAATGCGTATGCGTTTCAAGGCATTGAACATATTCACCGACAAACTTCCCAAAGTAAGCGCTAAAGGAGAAGTTCCGATGTATGGACAATCTACAGAAACGGCTATCCGGGCAGGAGTCATTCGCGGAATGGAATTTGAAATGAGCGGCTATATCACCCATCTTCAAAAGAATTATCCGGAGCTTTTGGTTTTTTTAACGGGCGGAGATGAATTTTCTTTTGATACAAAATTAAAAAGTATCATCTTTGCAGATAGATTTTTAGTATTGAAAGGTTTAAACAGAATATTAAGCTATAATGATAAATTATAAAAGACTGATTAGTGCGTCAATATTACTCACAGTCACAGGGCTGGCCGTAGCCCAAACAAGCACAAATTCTCCCTATACACGCTACGGCTTTGGTCAGTTAGCTGATCAAAATTTTGGTAACAGTAAAGCAATGGGAGGAATAGCATACGGTTTGCGAAACGGCTACCAAATCAACGCATCTAATCCGGCATCTTATACAGCTATCGATTCATTGACATTCTTGTTCGATGCAGGAATGACTCTTCAAAATGCGAACTTCAAGGATGGTAATGTAAAAACCAATGCTAAAAACTCAAGTTTTGACTATTTGGCCATGCAATTCCGTCTATGGCAAAAAATGGGAATGACAGTTGGTTTTCTTCCATTTTCTACAGTAGGTTACAACATTTCCAAAACACATGATTTTGAGGATGTAGACAATAACGGAAAGTGGGCCGAATCTTATAATGGCGACGGAGGCTTTCACCAGGTTTTTGTAGGATTAGGTTATAAAGTATTTAATAATTTGTCTGTTGGTGCAAATTTTTCATATCTTTATGGAGACATTACCCATCAATCCATGACAGCTATTGGAGCGACAGATACACGTAGTATCAAATTAGACAAATTTTCCATCAGTGATTATAAATTGGATTTTGGTTTACAGTATACTTATAAGTTAAACAAGAAAAACACAATAAATGTAGGTGCCGTTTATACACTGGGACATACCTTGCACGGAGATGCATATAAATATCATCAGACAGGTACGGAAAGTAATGGTTCCATTTATGTACAGTCACAAACCGGCGATACTATTCCAAACCCGTTTAAAATGCCACATACATTTGGTGCAGGTCTTACTTATGTATATGACAACCGCCTGACGATTGGGGTTGACTATACTTTACAAAAATGGAATACAGCCGATCTGACTTGGAGCAAGTTCAACAAAGAAAGTGTGGAAATGAATAACCGCACAAAAATAGCTTTTGGTGCGGAATTCGTACCAAGTTATATCAGCCACAACTATCTGAAGCGTATCCGTTACCGTATGGGAGCTTATTATTCAACTCCTTATAATAAGGTAAGCTATACTGATCCGGACACAGGAGCAACCAGTTTTCAAGACGGTGCACGCGAATATGGCGTCAGTGTAGGTTTCGGACTTCCCATGTTCCAAAGTAAATCTATGCTGAACATTTCCGGACAATACATTAAAGTCAGTCCTAAATTTAAAGGATTAATGGAAGAGAACTATTTGAGAATCAATATCGGGCTCACTTTCAATGAACGTTGGTTCATGAAATGGAAAGTGGATTAATAAATGGAGAGAAGCAAATAAATAACAACAACTAAATTTATATACGATGAAAATGAAGATGGTAACAGCGCTGTTCGTTCTTTCCTTAGGTACAACAGCTTCTTTCGCTCAGACCGGAGCGTCAGACGGATCAAGATTCGGACATGGTGAAGACAGTATCCGATGCTTGAAAAATATCAGTATTTACACTGAGTATGTCAAAACTAACAATTTCAAGGACGCCTATACTCCTTGGATGAGCGTATTTACAGAAGCCCCCAAAGCTCAAGTAAGTACTTATACTAATGGTGCAAAAATTCTTCGTGCTTTAATAGCCGGTGAAAAAGATGCAGCTAAGCAAAAACAATACTTCAATGAACTGATGAAAGTTCACGACCAGCGTATCCAATATCTGGACGATTTGAACAAGTTGGTTAAAAGAGATGCTACAAAGGGTTCAATTATCGGAATGAAGGCACATGACTACTTCACAATGGGTGGACAGGACATGAATGAAGCATACAACATGTTCAAAGAAGCCATTGAACTTGAAAAAGAAAATTCCGACTATTTTGTATTACAAGAATTCATGGATGCTGCTGCCCGTAAAATGAAGAGTGATGAAGCATACAAAGAACAATTCATTCAGGATTACTTGTTTGCATCAGGAGTTGCTGATGGAGCTTTAAAAGCTGCCACAAAGGAAAATGACAAAAAATTATTGAAAGTGGCAAAAGACAATATCGATGCATTTTTCATTAACAGTGGTGTAGCGACTTGCGACAACCTACAAGCTATCTATGCTCCGAAAGTTGAACAAAACAAAACTAATTTGGATTATCTGAAGCAAGTTATTTCTGTAATGCAGATGCTAAACTGTACAGAACAGGAAGCTTACTTTGCTGCATCTGAAGCCGCACATGCCATCGAACCGACTGCCGAAACTGCTGTAGGTTGCGGATACATGTATTACAAGAAAGGTGATATGGACAAATGTATCGACTATTTTGATCAGGCTATCAACTTAGAACAAGACCCATTAAAGAAAGCCGACTATGCATACAAAACCGCTGCTATTTTATTCAGCAAAAAACAGTTGAGCAAGGCAAAACAATATGCACTGAAAGCGATCTCATTGGATGGAAACAATGGTAAGCCTTACATTTTAATTGCTAATATGTATGCATCAAGCCCTAACTGGAGTGATGAAGCCGCATTGAACAAGTGTACTTATTTTGCTGTTATCGACAAATTACAGAAAGCAAAAAGTGTAGATCCTAGTGTTGCTGAAGAAGCAAATAAACTAATTGGTACTTATGCAGCCCATACTCCTAAAGACGCAGACTTGTTCTTCCTCAGCTTGAAGAAAGGTGACTCTGTTACAATCGGTGGATGGATTGGTGAAACAACAACTATCAGATAATTATGTCGTCTGAAAAAAAACAAGAATCACACTTTATATTTCTAAACATAACAGTTGCCATTTGGGCAACTGTTATGTTTGTTTTATTCCCAGCATGCTCAGGAGGCGAAAAAAATCTGGCGGAAGCTATTACAGAAAGAGATTCATTGCCTAGCATGAAAACATTGGGGGTTACTACCCTTATATCCGATTCCGGTATTACCCGCTACAAAATTATCACAGAAGAATGGGAAATTTATGATAAAAAGAACCCTCCTTATTGGGCTTTTGAAAAAGGAGTTTATCTGGAAAAGTTTGATTCCCTATTCCATATTGATGCCAGCATAAAAGCCGATACAGCCTATTACTACGAGAAAAAGAAACTTTGGGAATTGAGAAGCAATGTGCATATCCGCAGCCAAAGAGGCGACAAATTTGACACAGACCTGCTCTTTTGGGATGAAAAACAGGAAAGGGTCTATTCTGACAAATTTATCCGCATTGAACAAGAAGACAAAATCATTACCGGTTATGGATTTGAATCCAACCAGCAAATGACAGAATATCAAATTTATAATAACACAGGTATTTTCACTGTAGAAGATACAGCACCAGCAGACAGTACAAAAGCTGTTGCAAATAGCACCAGAACTGATTCGATACGCTAATTCACTCACTATTATGGGTATTATTATACAAATTCTTATCACAATGGCTTTTTCCGCTTTTTTCTCCGGCATGGAAATAGCCTTTGTTTCATCCAATAAATTACGTTTTGAAATGGATCGTAACAGCCAAAGCATAAATTCACGTATACTTTCCATCTTCTTTCATAATCCGAACAATTTTATCTCTACCATGTTGGTAGGGAACAACATCGCTTTGGTCATTTACGGTATATTGATGGCACAAGTCATTGAACAAAACTTGCTGGCAGGATTGATAGACAACCACTTTTTATTAGTACTGATCCAAACAATTATTTCCACATTAATCATCTTGGTCACAGGAGAGTTCCTGCCTAAAACCTTATTTAAGATTAATCCCAATTTCACTCTGAATATTTTTGCAGTTCCCACTTACATTTGCTATGTCTTGCTCTATCCCATCAGCAAGTTTGCTTCGGGAATATCCAATATATTACTTTACATTATAGGCATTAAAACAAATAAAGAAGCCAATGAAAAAGCTTTTACCAAAGTCGATCTAGATTACTTTATTCAAAGCAGTATACAAGATGTTCAAAATGAACAAGACATAGACACCGAAGTCAAGATATTCCAAAATGCACTAGATTTTTCGAATATCAGAATTAGGGATTGTATGGTACCTAGAACCGAAATTGTTGCCATAGAATATGGAACTCCCATAGAAGAACTAAAAGCCCGCTTCATTGAAAGCGGAATCAGTAAAATCATTGTCTATAAAGAAAACATTGACAATATTATAGGTTATATCCATTCTTCTGAAATGTTTCGTGAACAGACAGACTGGACTAAGAGTGTACGCCAACTACCTATTGCTCCCGAAACGATGGGAGCGCATAAGCTGATGAAACTATTCATGCAGCAAAAGAAATCCTTAGCTGTAGTAGTCGATGAATTCGGAGGTACATCCGGCATCGTGGCGCTAGAAGATTTAGTGGAAGAAATTTTCGGTGAAATAGAAGACGAGCATGACACGACTTCTTACATAGCCAAATCTGTCGGTGACAATGAATACATCCTTTCCGGACGTCTGGAAATAGAAAAAGCCAATGAATTGTTCTCACTTGACCTACCGGAAAATGATGATTACCAAACTATCGGTGGACTCATCCTGCACCAATACCAAAGCTTCCCCAAAATACATGAAGAGATCACTTTCGATAAATTCCATTTCAAAATAATTAAAGTAACAGCAACCAAAATTGAATTAGTAAAGTTGAAAGTAACCGAATAATAGATTTTTTTCACAATAAAATAGCTTGTAAGCTGCATTTTTTGTATCTTCGTGCGCTAAATCTATGAAGTATAAAAAAACAATAAACAAAAATAGTAAAATTAAATGGCAACATTACAAACAATCAGAAGTAAAGGCCCTCTGTTGGTCGTTGTAATCGGACTTGCCCTCTTCGCATTCATTGCCGGAGACGCATGGAAGGTTCTCCAACCACATCAGGGTAAACAAGACGTAGGTGAAGTGAATGGAAAAACACTTACAGCACAAGAGTATCAAAAAATGGTAGACGAATACACAGAAGTCATTAAATTGACACAAGGTGTTTCTGCATTAAATGACGACCAACTGACTCAAGTGAAAGACCAAGTATGGCAATCTTACGTAAATAACCAATTAATCGCAGCAGAAGCTGCAAAATTGGGACTGACTGTCAGCAAAGCTGAAGTTCAAGCAATCATTGAGGAGGGTACTAACCCCTTATTAATGCAAACTCCGTTCCGCAATCCGCAAACCGGTGCTTTCGACAAAGATATGCTGAAAAAATTCCTGGTAGATTACGCTCACCTGGATGCAAGCAAAATGCCTGCACAATATGTAGAATACTATCAAAAAATGGGAGCTTTTTGGAATTTTATTGAAAAGACTTTGATCCAATCTACTTTAGCTGAAAAATATCAGAACCTGATTGCAAAATCATTGATCTCAAATCCGGTTGCAGCTGAAGATGCGTTTACATCACGCACTGAACAATCAGACGTTTTACTGGCTGCAATTCCTTATTCTTCTATCAGCGATTCAACTATCACGGTTTCAAACAGCGAAATCAAAGATCTGTATAACAAGAAAAAAAGTTCTTTCGAACAGCCGGTTGAAACTCGTAACATCAAATACATTGATGTATTGGTAACTCCATCTGAAGAAGATCGCAAAGAAGTATTAAATGAAGTAACCGAATATGCCAACCAGCTAGGTACCGCTGCCGACATGAACACATTCATCCGTTCCACCGGCTCTGTTGTTCCTTTTTCTGAAATTGCAATCAACAAGACTGTATATCCTAATGATGTAGTTGCTCGTTTGGACTCTGTAACTATCAACGAAGTATATGGTCCTTACTATAATCAGGCAGATGATTCATATAATGCTTTTAAAATTATTGCCAAGCAGACTGCTCCCGATTCAATCCAATATCGTCAAATTCAGGTATATGCTGAAGATGCTGCTAAAACCGCAACTTTAGCCGATAGTATTTTCAATGCACTGAAAGATGGAGCTGACTTTGCTGATATCGCAAAAAAATATGGTCAGACAGGTGAAGCAACCTGGTTGACTGCACGCAACTATGAAGGTGCTGCATTAGATGCTGACAATGCTAAATACATCAACACATTGATTAACTCTAATGTTAAAGAATTAAGCAATCTTCAGATCGGACAAGCTAACGTTATTCTTCAAGTGTTGGATAAAAAAGCCATGAAAGATAAATATAAAGTTGCAGTGATTAAACGTCCGGTTGAATTCAGCAAAGAAACATACAACAAGGCATACAATGATTTCAGCCAATTCGTAGCGCAGAACACTACAATGGATAAGATTGTTGCCAATGCAGAAGAAAGCGGATACCGCTTGTTAGAACGTGCTGATTTCCGTAGCGCAGAACACCGTGTGGGTGGTGTAAAAGGAACCCGTGAAGCGTTGAAATGGATTTTTGCAGCCAAAGAAGGTGAAGTGTCTCCATTGTATGAATGTGGTGAGAACGATCACCTGATGGTAGTTGCTCTTGAAAAGATTAATCCTGCCGGATATCGTAATATCAACTTGGTTGCCGACATGCTGAAAGCAGAAATCATCAAAGATAAAAAAGCTGAAAAACTGATAGCTGAAATGAAAGGTGCAAACAGCATTGACCAAGTGAAAAATATGGCAAATGCAGTTAGCGATTCTGTAAAACATATCACTTTCTCTGCTCCGGCATATGTTTCAGTAACTCGCGCCAGCGAACCAGCTTTAGGTGCTTATGCAAGCAAAGCTGAAGTAAACAAGTTAACTGGTCCTATCAAGGGTAATGCAGGTGTTTACATGATTCAGGTTTATAACAAAGAAAAAAGTGCAGAAGAATTTGATGCTAAAAACGAAGAAAACAACTTGTCTAATATGGCAGGACGTTATGCTAGCAGTTTCATCAATGACCTCTACAAAAAAGCTGAAGTGAAAGATGACCGTTATCTGTACTTCTAATCTGTAGTATATAATCCTATAAATATAAAAACAGGCTGTATCAAATGATTGGTACAGCCTGTTTTTATATTCTTCCTGTCGTTGGTGACAGGACGTTTTTTTAAAAGATCAAGAGCTTTTAAAAAAAGATAACCGCCTTTTTAAAAAAGAACAAGAGCTTTTTTAAAAACGTCTTGATCTTTTTTACCCCTGCCGAAAATTCCATCGTAAGCCTCATTTCGTAGAAACCCTTCTCATGCATACTTCTTACGATAGAAAAGCCTGAAAATGTCCTACTTTGCATCAAACACAAACAGCCTGTAAAAAATATGCATAACTGACAACAAGCATGTTATGTAAAAAAAACTTCAAAACATAGTGAGGGCATGAGAGTATAAGTGAGAGCAAGTATTTTTACCGTCAATACATAAGTAATTTGTAAGCATTCGAAGAAATGCACCTTTTACACTTTGAGGTTTGGTTGTAGCTTTGCGGCAGTGAATACAATCAAACCTCAATTATTATGAACAGACAAGAATTTGAAGAATTAGAATTGCAGGTGCAACAAAGCGAGCTGCCGTTGAAGTCGTACCTTCAACAGATAGGTGTAAGTTATTCAACCTATCACTACTGGCGTAGAAAATGTTCCGTTGACAGGAGCAGTATCAAACACGAGTTGGCTCCTATCAGTTTTAAACAGGCATTTACGGAGTCTTCCCAAGAAGAACAATTGCCGCATGGTGTTGCGCTGCTGTTTCCCAATGGACTTCGTGCCCACTTCGGGAGCGGTTCTGAAGATTTGCTGAAGGAAATATTTACCCAAAGTCTTCGAAACGGTCATGTTTAACCTGAACGACACGATGCGCTACTTCCTGTGTCCTGGCAGGACAGATATGCGCAAGGGTATCAGTTCGCTATGCGGAGTGGTACATGAGAAAATGAACAGTGAAGTGAGGAACGGTGATGTCTTCATCTTCATCGGTTCCAGCCGCAGGCTAATGAAACTCCTTCATGCCGAAGACGGAGGTATGGTAATGTATGTAAAACGTCTGGAGGCCGGTCGCTTCAAGTTGCCGGAGTATGATCCCCAATCAAACAGCTATCCCATGGAGTGGCGCGATCTGGTGATGATGGTTGAAGGAATACAGGAAAACCCGGAACAGAGGCTCCGGCGGTTAAGAGCCGAACGTAAGGAATACCATGTATAATATGTTTTTTGTGTGAGTAAACTTTGGATATTGTTGCATAATTCACTGTTAATTAGTATATTTACATCATTAAAAGAAGTATAGACAATGGAAGAAAAAGAAATTTTACTCAAGACGATAGAAGGGCTGAATGCCTCTATAGCCTCATTGTCTACTACTAATAAGAATCAATCCGAACAGATAAAAAATCTGCAGGAACGTATCAAGGAGTTGACGGCTCAGGTCGCATGGCTGAACCGTCAGCTCTTTGGTCGTAAATCGGAGAAACTTCGCGTATATGATCCTAATATGCCAGATCTCTTTGCCGACGAGTTTTCCGGACTCCGGCAGCAGGCGGAAGAAAAGCGGGACGAGGCTGTGGAAAAGATTGAGAAGGAATCGGTGGAAGACGTAAAACGAAATCGCCAGAACCGCAAAATGATAGAGGACTTGCCCGTATTGGAGACCGATACAATAGAACCGAAAGGCGTAGACTTGTCTTTATACCGTAGAATAGGCGAAGAGATAACAAAAGTCGTCAAGCACAAGCCGGGAATGCTTTACGTCAAGGTGATCATCCGTCCCAAATATGCTCTCAAGGATAGTACCCTGCTTCCTCCGGCCGGACAGAAAGGCGTAGAGATAGCTCCCATGCCGCTAATGCCGGTCGACAAGTGCATCGCTGACACCAGCCTGCTTGCCGAAATATTGCTTCAGAAGTATGAATATCATGTCCCGTTCTACCGTCAGATACAGCAATACCGCCATCTTGGAATGAAAGGTCTGACCGAAAGTACACTGGACGGCTGGTTCAAGAAAACCGTAGAATTGCTTAAGCCTCTGTATGAAGAACTCAAACGTGAAGTCTTCTCCTGTGATTATGTACAGGTGGACGAGACTACAGTTCCGGTCATCAACAGGGAAAAGCACAAGGCCGACAAGGAATATCTCTGGATGGTAAGATCAGTCATGGAGAGACTGGTCATCTTTCATTACGACGGAGGCTCACGGGCCGGAGCGGTCATCGAATCCCTGGCAAATCAATATAACTTCAAGGGATATCTTCAATGTGACGGTTTTGCAGGTTATGAAACAGCCTTCAAGGCCAACCCCGACGTGCGGCTGCTCAACTGTCTGGTGCATATACGTCGTCATTTTGAGCAGGCTTTGGATGAAAACAGGGAGATGGCCCAACATGCACTGACTCAGATACAGCATATCTATAAAATAGAACGTCAGTGTGACGAAGCCGGCCTGTCATATGATGAGCGCAGACAGAAGCGTCAGGAGCTGGCCCGGCCAATCATGGAGGCAATGAAGGTATGGATGGAGACAGAAGGGATTAAATACAGTCCAGGTTCTTTGACAGGCAAGGCCATTACATATGCCTATACCAAATGGGATAATATTATAAGATGCCTGGACGATGGTCGCCTGTACTGGGATAACAATCTGGCGGAAAACGTCCAACGCCCCATCACTCTGAGCAGAAAAAATTTTCTCTTCTGTGGTAATCACGAAGCTGCGGTTAATATGTCTGTCATATGTTCTCTGCTGGCCACATGTAAGGCGCACGAGGTAAATCCCAGAGTATACCTGAACGATGTTATCGCACAAATGCCTTATCACAAGAAGGCAACCCAAGAAGAACTTTTGAATCTACTTCCACATAAATGGAAGTTGAAACATCCGGAATGTGTACTGACAAGGCAAAAGGAGGAATCTTGTAACTGATATAAACTGTAACATATGGGTTCAACAAAACAATAGCGGCTGATACTATTAGGTTCATAGTGACAGTCGCTATTGTTGTATATAAAGGTTTAATACCTGTAGTTGGCCGAATACTTACAGTAATTTATAATTAGCCTGTTATACACACAATGAGGGCATGAGGGCATATATGCTCGAAGTTCCTGTATCGAAAAACTGACAGGTCAGAGATACTTCCGAAAGTTGACCGAAGAACAAAATGATCCTTCAAGAACGGTAATCCTCCTTAATGTTACAGGTGGACTCCCAAAACTGTCAAAACATCGAAATCTCAAGTCCAAAGTAGCAATATATATAAGCTACCAACTAAAAATAATGGGAATGGTGAATTGATTCACATAAAACTCCCGATACCATTTCTTTGAATTGAAATAATACCCCGTACTCCATTTTTCATTCACTAATTGAAGTACCCGCAATGCTTCGGCATCCATTAATGGATCAAGTCCTCTCACTAGCCGAAAATCTTTCATTGAACCATCTATATCCACATTGAAACTATAAATCACCCGTCCCTGCTTTCCCGTAGCTTTCATTTCGGGAGTTATTTTCAGATGAGAATTTATAAATTGCGTTAAAGCAACAGTACCACCGGGATAAGAAGAGTATCTATAAGGCTCCCAAGTGGTCTTTTCCAAATCTTCCTGTGCACATTCCCTATACAATAAATAATGTTCCAGATCCTCTTTCCAAAAACGCATAGTCAAAAAATAATCATATGGCACAGGTTTGCTGTTTTTCATGGCAGGAATCAGCCGGGGAAAATTAGAAAGAATACGTATAGCCTCTTTATCAAAAGCCGGATGAGTGCCTTTTATCACACGGATATTCATAATCTCCCCGTTTTCATTCACCGTAAAACGGCAAATAGCAACGGCTTTATCCACTTTATCATCAGGCCAACCCATATTTCCCATAACAAGACTACGAATATCATCTGGAAAGACAGGCATGGAATCGACAAATTGTCCCCTGCAAGATTCCAGAACCTGCTGCTGCCGCCAAATACGGTCACTGTAAATATCAGGATTAAAAGGAATATGAAAGACTACAGTACTATCTATATCTCTACCCGCTTTCTTTGCAGGCTGCCATTCACGCATCCCCTCAATCACATCTTCGGCCGCCTTGGCAAACAAAGGATGAGTGGCTTCAATATATTTATTACGGACAATACCCAAACTATCAATGCGGAGTGTACACACTGCTTCACCTGCAATATCCGCCTTTAATAAAGAATCCGGATATACAAGCTGCCACACAGCATAATCCGTAATACCTTTTACTGTGGGATAATATGGTGGAAGATTCATATTCTTTTGTGCATAAAAAGATAGAAAGGGAAATATGCACCCTATTAATAAAAGTGATAATCTATTATTCATGTCTAAGTCAAGTTTTCACAAAATTAGCGACTACACATGATATAAACAATACCACTAACATTAATATATATAAAAGAAAGCGGAGATGCCTCATCGCACCCCCGCTTTCTATACTAAATACTAACTATTAATTATTTTCAGGACGAAGTTTACGTACGGTTACAGCCGTCTGCCACATTTCGCTTTCACGCAATGCTTTCAATTCTTCTTCCAATTTTTCACGATAATCGGGTTTAGAGTTAGAATCGATAGAAATCTGAGCCTCGTTGCCAGTCTTCACACTGTGATATAACTTTTCAACTACAGGTTTGATAGCATCATGAAACGGAGTCATCCAATCCAATGCACCGCGCTGAGCAGTAGTAGAGCAGTTAGCATACATCCAGTCCATACCATTCTTAGCAAACAAAGGCATCAATGACTGGGTTAATTCTTCTACAGTTTCATTAAACGCTTCAGAAGGGCTATGTCCGTTTTCACGCAATACTTCATACTGAGCCAACAACAATCCTTGGATAGCCCCCATTAAAGAACCGCGTTCACCAGTCAAGTCAGAAGTTGCTTCACGCTGGAAAGTAGTTTCGAACAAATAGCCTGAACCGATACCAATACCCAATGCAATAGTACGTTCATAAGCCTTGCCGGTTACATCCTGATAGATAGCGTATGAAGAGTTCAAACCACGACCTTCCAAGAACATGGTACGCAGTGAAGTACCCGACCCTTTAGGAGCTACCATGATCACATCAATATCAGCAGGAGGAACTACCCCTGTACGGTCACTCCAAGTAATAGCAAAGCCATGAGAGAAATAAAGTGCCTTGCCTTGAGTCAAGCAAGGTTTGATAGTCGGCCATACAGACATAACAGCTGCATCAGATAACAGACACATTACGATAGTCGCTTTCTGACAAGCCTCTTCAATACCAAACAGAGTTTCACCCGGAACCCATCCGTCAGCAACTGCTTTTTCATATGTTTTTCCCGGACGCTGACCAACGATTACATTGAAACCATTGTCCCGGAGATTCAAAGACTGCCCCGGTCCCTGCACACCATACCCGATCACAGCGATTGTTTCATCTTTCAATACTTCACGTGCTTTTTCCAAAGGAAATTCATCGCGGATAACTACAGTTTCTGTAACGCCGCCAAAATTCAATTGTGCCATTTTAAATTATAAATTAAAAATTAAAAATTAGATTCTAAATAAATATCACCTTACTGCGAACGACAACATCTGTGCCATTCTTCTTCACCTCTATATCATATTCTTTCTCCCCCACTTCCTCGCGGTAGAAACTCAATATATCACCATAATAACTTTCAGCTACATAAGCCATCTCAAAACGTTTAATCCGTTTCTCCTTAAAAAATTCTATAGGAAACAGGTCGAGAATATGTTCTATATACTTAATACTGTTCACATGACCATTGATATCAATATCGCTATATCTGGTCTGGTATTCAGAAACCGGAGTTTTCTCTGTCACCTTAATACGACCGGGCTTGCTTATAGGACATTCCTTATCGCATACATAATCAGTGATACTACCTCCGTGAAGCGTAAGCAAGTCAGCTGGTTTGCGAGTTTCCATACTGATCATCGCCCATACGGAACGGGCGTATCCGACAGCTTTTCCTTCCTTATCCAAAATTGCAAAATTACGGTCTGTAAAAAGGCGATACACGTTCTCCACCCATGTCTGAATACTGAATCCCTCATATTGACAAGGCATATTCTCTAACTCTACAGCTAAACGGGAAAGTACCCATGTATAATGATTCTCATTGAGTGTAGCAATTCCAAATCCCCGGTCGGCAGCATGAAAGCCGGCACAATTCAGCAAATGGTTACCCAGCACACTCATAGTCAACTTTCCACTGAAATCACAGTGAAAGGGTTCTGCCACAAATCTGTATGTTCCTACTTTATTCTCACTCATCATTATTCCGTTTTTTGCTGGCGATACTTTTCCTCGCGTTGGGTCAGATATTCGTTCACACGCTCGAAACAGCTGGTAGTAATCGCCACACGTCCCGAACGTACAAACTGCAACACACATCCCAATCCGCGCAACTCCTCATAAAGAGCAGTAATTTCCTCACTCATTCCATTCTTTTCAACAATAGAGAAAACCGGATTTACTTCTACAATGCGGGCACTATAACGGCGGATAACTTTAGATGCCATAGGATTCTCCTGAAATTCAGGAGTAGAAACCTTGTACAAAGCAATCTCATGCTGATAAATCTCACTATCAGTAAAATAATGTGCCTGCAAAACATCTATTTTCTTCTCAATCTGCTTCACCACCTTTTCTATCACATCCTGAGTAGTCCAGACAGTAATAGTATATTTATGCACTCCCTTGATGGAAGACGCAGAAACATTAAGACTTTCGATATTGATTTGGCGACGAGTAAACACAGCCGTAATCTGGTTCAGCAAACCGGCGATATTTTCTGAATGAACGATTAATGTATATAATGTCTTATCCATAATTATTAAATTAGCATTCCAGTAACATCTGATTCACCGAGCTTCCCGGAGGTGTCATCGGCAATACATTTCCCTCTTCTATCACACAAGCCTCCAACAGGAACGGCCCGTCATTAGCCAGCATTTCATGGATAGCATCCTGCAATTCCTCGCGCTTCATGACACGACGGGCAGGAATCTCGTATGCCTCGGCAATCTTCATGTAATCCGGATTCAACATCGGAGTAAATGAATAACGATGACCGAAAAACATAGCTTGCCACTGACGAACATTACCCAAATAGTTATTGTTCAACAAAATAATCTTTACCGGCGCTTTTTGCTCCATGATAGTTCCCAATTCTTGAATATTCATCTGCAAACCGCCATCACCCATAAATACGCATACAGTACGATCCGGGCAACCGAAAGTAGCGCCTATAGCAGCGGGAAGACCGAATCCCATTGTTCCCAATCCACCTGAAGTTACGATGCTGCGGTTCTTACTGTATTTAAAATAACGAGCAGCCATCATTTGGTTCTGTCCCACATCTGTCACCAGTACGGCCTCATTATTCGAAGCCTCACTCACCGCACGCACCACTTCACCCATATTCAACGCCCCGTCAACAGGATGAATTTCTTTACTGATAACATGTTCATATTCCGTCTTTTCATATTCAGCAAAGCTATCAATCCATTCGGAATGTTTATTCTCCCGGATAAGTTGTGTCAGCATAGCTAGCGTATGTTTACAATTACCTAATACGGGTACATCCACTTTTACATTCTTGTCTATTTCAGAATGGTCAATATCCAAATGAATCACCTTTGCCTGTTTAGCATATGTATCTAATTTTCCGGTTACACGGTCGTCAAAGCGCATACCTACGGCAATCAACACATCACATTCATTAGTCTTGACATTGGGCCCCAGATTTCCATGCATACCTAACATTCCTTTATTTAAAGGATGCGAAGTCGGTATAGCCGAAAGTCCCAGCAAAGTACAGCCACAAGGCATATCGGCTTTTTCTATGAATGCACGTAACTCATCTTGCGCGTTACCCAACTCTACCCCCTGCCCTACCAACACTAATGGCCTTTGGGCATTGTTTATCAATTCGGCAGCCTCCTGAAGAGATTCCTTATCAGGATTAGGTTCCGGATCATAACTACGGATAAAATCAAGCTTCATCGGTTCATAATCCACCATCTCCACTTGTGCATTCTTGGCAAAGTCCAGAACAACAGGACCGGGACGTCCGCTTTTGGCTATATAGAAAGCACGGGCTACAGCCCAAGCTACATCTTCCGCACGGCGAATTTGGTAACTCCATTTGGTAATAGGCTGAGTGATACCCACCAGATCTACTTCCTGAAAAGCATCCGTACCCAAAAAAGAAGCTCCTACCTGTCCGGCAATCACCACAATAGGCGTGCTGTCAATCATAGCATCGGCAATGCCGGTGATGGTATTTGTCGCACCGGGTCCGCTAGTCACCAAACAGACACCAACCTCCCCGGATACGCGGGCAAATCCCTGTGCTGCATGGGCAGCTCCCTGTTCATGACGGACCAATATATGGTTCAATGTATCTTTATGATGATATAAAGCATCAAAAGTAGGCATGATAGAACCTCCGGGATATCCGAAAAGAGTTTTTACTCCTTGATACTCCAAAGAACGCATCATCGCCTCTGCTCCTGTTATCTTTTCTTTTGCCATAATTGTTTAGTTGAGAATTGAGATTCAAAAAAATACGATGCCGGACAACTGGCCGATGACAACGAAACTGTTTTTTATTCTCAATTTTTAATTTCTAATTTAGTCAATGATTCTCACTCCTCCTTTATCTGCAGAACTTACCATACTAGCGTATGCCTTCAAGCTTTTAGGAACTTTACGGTCGCGGGTCACCGGTGCCATCGGTCGGGCGGCCAATTCTTCGTCGCTCAGTTTCACATTGATACTGCGGTTCGGAATATCGATTTCAATTATATCACCATCCACTATTTTTCCGATATTACCACCCGCTGCAGCTTCGGGAGAAATATGCCCGATGCTTAATCCCGAGGTTCCTCCACTAAAACGTCCGTCGGTAATCAGAGCACATTCTTTTCCTAAATGCTTGGATTTGATATAAGAAGTAGGATAAAGCATTTCCTGCATACCGGGACCACCTTTCGGACCTTCATGAGTGATAACAACAACATCTCCGCTGACTACCTTTCCTCCTAGAATACCTTCACAAGCAGCATCCTGCGAATCGAACACCTTGGCAGGTCCCGAGAATTTCCAAATACTTTCATCCACTCCGGCTGTTTTCACTACGCAACCATCCTGTGCAATGTTCCCTTTCAAAACAGCCAAACCTCCGTCCTTACTATAAGCATGTTGCAAATCACGGATACAACCATTGGCACGATCTGTATCCAGTTCTTTATAAACAGCATTCTGAGAACCCAGCTTTATATTGAATTTGTTTCCCGGAGCACTTGAATAGATACGTTTTGCTTCAGTATCCACTTCCTTCTTACATATATTATATTTTTCGACAGCTTCCGCCAATGTCAGACCGTCCACTCGCTTCACATCGGTTTTCAGCAAACCACCCTTAGATAATTCTCCCAATATATTAAGGATACCGCCGGCACGGTTCACATCCTGGATATGATATTTCTGTGTGTTCGGAGCTACTTTACACAAACAAGGCACATGGCGTGAAAGCATATCAATATCATCCATCTTGAAATCTACTTCCGCCTCGTGGGCGATAGCTAAAAGATGGAGCACAGTATTGGTGGAACCACCCATTGCAATATCCAATGTCATGGCATTCAGAAAAGCATCACGAGTAGCAATGCTGCGTGGCAACACGCTGTCATCTCCTTCCTCATAGTATTTATAAGCATTCTTCACTATCAGAGCAGCCGCATCTTTAAACAACTGAGTACGGTTGGCATGAGTTGCCAAAATAGTGCCATTACCCGGAAGTCCCAGACCAATAGCCTCATTAAGACAATTCATGGAATTAGCCGTAAACATACCTGAACAGCAGCCACAGCCGGGACACGCATTATCTTCTATTTGAGCCACATCCTCATCGCTGACCGATGCATCAGCAGATTTAATCATGGCGTCTATCAAATCAAGATGCTGGTTATTCCATTCTCCTGCCTCCATAGGACCACCCGATACAAAAACAGTCGGTATGTTCAGCCGCATGGCAGCCATCAGCATACCCGGAGTGATTTTGTCACAATTACTGATACACACCATTGCATCCGCCTTATGAGCATTCACCATATATTCCACGCTGTCGGCAATGATATCACGACTGGGCAGTGAATATAGCATACCATCGTGTCCCATAGCTATTCCGTCATCAATGGCAATTGTATTGAACTCTGCTGCAAAACATCCCAGTTTTTCGATCTCGGCTTTCACTTGCTGACCTATTTCATGCAGATGGGTATGTCCCGGAACAAACTGTGTAAACGAATTTACTATGGCTATAATGGGCTTGCCCATCATTTCTTTTTTCATGCCGTTAGCTACCCATAAAGCTCTCGCTCCTGCCATACGGCGACCCTGTGTGCTAAACGAACTGCGTAACTGATTCTTCATCTTATTCTAAATCTATAACGTCCTATACTTATTGAAAAAGCCTTCCTCACCATGTGAGAAAGGCTTTCAATTATTTCTTTATATGTACAACTACACATACACAACCTTTCTCACGCTCCCAGTGTGACCACCACGACGCGAATAATATGCAGGACTGCCAGGTTATTTAGAGTAGTAATATTCATATATCTGTTTTCTTTGTTTCTTTAACGACTGCAAAGGTAAAGCGTTTTTTGTAACAAACAAATAAAATGAAGATTTTTTTTCTTATAAATTATCATTCGTAACTAAATCGGGCTTTAAACAATCATTTTATCACAAATATACACTATATCTTCCGACGGATAAATAAAAAAGAGAATACAAACCAATGCACTCTCTTTTCTATTCATTTATTTCATTTTATAAATTTACTTATTCGCCACATCTTCCATATAGGAATCCAACCCTTTGTTTTTCAATGTGACATTCAACAACTGCACATACTTCTTGTACTGCTCATTTGTCAATGTACGTTTCATCAGTTTGAAGTTTCCATATACGGCTTCACGCAATTTTTTACCTTGTTTAGCTTCTTTTGCGTAGCTTGCGCTTTGCACTTTGTCAGCAAAATAATCAGAAATATTAGCAACCTCCTCCATCTGACGTGCATCCAGATTCAAATATTTGCTCAACTTTGCGACGTTAACATCTACCTTCCAATCTTTACCTTCTACTTTTTCTCCTGCAAAACTTGTAGCTGACATTCCTAATGCCACTACAACCAACAATACTAAACGTTTCATAATACCTAAAATTTTAATTTGTTAAACCTAAAAACAATTTACTTAGTACCTAGTACCCAAGAACTAAATAATACCTTTTAAAAACAATCTCGTTATCTCATTCTCTTTACGTTGCAAATATAACAACATGCTTTATAACATGTTGTCATATATCTGTTAATTAAAGCAAACATCTATCAAAACGAGCAGTTAATTGATTTATATCAAGGATTAAACGCCACCGAAAATGCATTTATAGTATCATAATAACAAATTTATGTAATATAAACGTAATAACAAAGGATTAAGGGGAATTAATTCGTATCTTTGCCAACGGAAAACTTACGTAAGTAGTTTATATTACATTATTATAATAAGAAAACATGGAAAATAAGTACATCACCGTAGCATACAAACTTTATGTAATGCAAGACGGCCAGAAAACATTGGTAGAAGAAGCAACTGTAGAACATCCTTTCCAGTTCATATCCGGCTTAGGAACCACACTGGAACGCTTTGAAACAGAAATAACAGCCTTGAAGAAGGGTGATAAATTTGAATTTGTCATTCCTACCGCAGAAGCCTACGGAGAATATATGCCCGAAGGTGTGCGCACTGTATCTAAAGATATGTTCACCATTGATGGTGTTTTTGATGAAGAACGTATCTTCCCGGGGGCTGTCATTCCCTTACAGGACAATGAAGGCCATCACTTCTACGCTACCGTAAGCGAAGTAACCAATGACACTGTTACTGTAGATTTAAACCATCCTCATGCAGGTAAAGATCTCACTTTTGAAGGTGAAGTAGTAGAATCCCGCACAGCCACTAATGAAGAAATTCAGGAAATGGTAAAAATGATGAGTGGAGAAGGATGCGGCTGTGGTTGTGGTGACTGCGGAGGTGGATGCGGTGATGGTTGTAGTGATGAAAACAACTGTGGATGCGGACATTGCCACTAATCCAATTTGAAAAATAATAAAACGAGAAAAGGGCGGATTTTTTGTTCCGCCCTTTTTGTTTCTCTCTATAGGATATCCGGATATTTCTTAATCTTTTCAGAATACTCCTATCGATAATATAAATTCTATCGCAAAATTATCGCTTTATTACTTTTCCACATTCTGTGTAATCGTTCCATTTCCAGGATTAGATACGGCTTCACGCGGAAAAGGCATAATCCATAAATGCGAATCAGACTTTAGAATATACTCTTTTCCTTCAATAGTACGTGGAAAAGTACGGGCATACTCCGGGTCCTTATTCAAACGTCTATAATCACAATATATAACCTGAGTCTGGATATATTCACTCTCTTTATCTCTTATTATTTTTTCCACTGCTTCTTTCGTTGTTGCAGCAGTCCAATCTTGATAAAACTCAGGAAGAATACGTGTTTTTCTCACCTTATTCACCAGTTCCATTGCTTCTCTAATATTAGCTTCTCCCCCTTTACGAGCCAAACATTCGGCCTTTATATAATACATTTCAGGTGAACGCATACCTCCTTTATTCATTTCCAAAGCATAGATACCCGCATAATAAGGAATACCGGAAGATGACACTCTGGATTTCCAATGGGTCAGCAGACGAGTATCCCCCTTTTCAAAACGAGCCGCCCGTTCAGGAGAAATAGCGTAGCTTGTGTTATTCAAACCAGTCCAGCCTGAAGTGGAAGATCCATAACAATAAATATAATTCTCTACATTATCTGTTTCAGGATTACCGGCTACCCCTGATGTATAATTCTTGGGATCATCATAGCGCTCCTTATCCGCCTCATAAAGATCTATCCAGTTAAAAAGCTGGTCATTTTGCTCCAATGCCAATGAAGCGTTCTTCAAAGCATTGTCATAATCCCCCATAGACAAATACACTCGAGCCAACATACCATATCCAAGTGCCCGATTAGGATGAAGAATCGACTCACTATGTACAGGCAGATCTTCAACCGCCTTATTCAAATCATCAAGCATAAACTCATAGATTGTTTGCAAAGTTACCTGCGGCGACGGAGCCTCCACAGAAGCCGAAGTTATCAAAGGAACTGACAGTTTATCCTTAGTAGCCTCATCATACTGGTCAGCATAAAAATTAGCCAAATAAAAATAATGCATGGCTCTAAGAACACGTCCCTGAGCTATTAACTGACGGCGCTGAACCTCCGTACATTCTGTCGCATCCGGTACATCCTCTACGATTAGATTCCACGCAAAAAGTCCCTCATAAGCATTAAAATAAGGGTTCTTATCATTGCCTGTCATTAAGTCTATTCGATTTACAGATTCATCTGCGTAATAATTGGCACGTGTTAACGACGGACTAGTTACGGCAGAAGGAAGTTTAAATATATCTCCTGCTAATACCGCAAGCTGATCGGGATCAAGAAAATGGTAGGAAAAATTATTTCGGATAAAAGCATTATAGTCTTCCCATGTCTTCGGAATCTTCTGCCCTTTCGGCACATCATCCAAATAATCATCACAAGCGGAAAGCATCATAGCCACCATAACAAAAAGCAGACTGCTTATCTTTATCATTTGTTTTTTCATATTATTCATCCTTTAAAAATTCAAATACAATCCCCATACATAATTCGGTTTCACTTTACCGCCTAAATCGTAATTCGCTTTACTATCAAAAGCAAATGTTGCTACATTCTCTACATTGAACTGAAGACGAGCGCCGGAAAGAGAAATTTTCTTGCACCAATGGGCCGGAACTCTGTACGCCAATGAAATATTACTCAAACGAATATTTGATGCATCATACACAAACAAATCCGAATAACGATATAATTCCGTACGGTGTGTATTAAAATTCTCCGTATCATTAGAGAAAAGCAGACGTGGTACGTCCGTTACATCCCCAGGCTGAGTCCAACGGTCCACTATACCCTTAGCAGTAGATGTAATACGTCCGTTCGACATATTAATGCTTGGAATATTGCTTGACCGCAACTTGTGACCTGCATCCAATATCAGCATTGCTGAAAATTCAAAACCTTTATAACGTAATACATTGGTTAACGAAGCATTATGTATAGGAACAGTCGTACCACAATAAACCAATGCATGATAATCACGTGCAGGACCTGAAGTGACATTATTTTCCGCATCATATACCTGTGGATCACCATTCTCATTCAATCCAGCCCACTTATACGCATAAATACCATATAATGGTTTTCCAACCATAGGATAACTGGTAGGCATACTTATACGGCTATCCCACAAACTTGGTTGCACACTGATGTGTTTTACTTTATTACGATTAAATGCATATAACAATGAAGCGTTCCAACTAAAGTCCTTCTGACGGATAATCTCTCCGCTCAAAGTGATTTCCACTCCCCGGTTTACCATTTTTCCATTATTCGTCATCAACGTTGTATAGCCAAACCCTTGTGTAGGACTACCATTTATAGCAGCAAGTAGATCAACACTATATTTATTATAATACTCTATTGTTCCCGACAGACGATGACGGAACAAAGCAAAATCTACACCTACATTCACAGTCGTTGTCTTTTCCCAACGGATATCCTTATTGGGAGGAGTATTCACAGACCCTGCCATACCATCCACAAGGCTGGAATCATAATAGGAAGCTATCAGATAGGGAGCTGTATTACGCCCAATATTACCACCAATACCGTATGAAGCGCGTAATTTCAACATGTCTACAAAATCCGCTTGAAAGAATTTCTCTTTATAGATATTCCAACTTCCCCCGACTGACCATAAAGGTTTATTCTGGTATTTCGAATTAGTTCCCCACAAGTTCGAACGATCCCAACGAATACTTCCAGAAAGTACATATTTATCATCATACGTATACGATGCATTCGAATAGAAGGAAACAAAACGATTAAGCAATTCACGAGACGAAGCAATACTATTCTGATCTAACTGAGCAGATCCTAACAAGCCCGAAAAATAAGCCAAATCTTTCATATTATAATTTTGCCATGTTTTAAGCTCCGGATCATATCCGTATACCGTATTTTCATCAAAATTAATCAATGAATGGCGCACTTCCTGTCCTAATATCCATACTAAATTATGCTTTTCATCAAATGTTTTATCAAGACTCAACTGTTGACGGAAGTTATAACTATGTTTGCTGTTCTTCAACGTATGAAACGAATCTCCATTCGGCAGATTATATACCAAAGAACTGCCATTCGGTGATTTGCTGGTAAAATCATTAATACGCTTACGCATAAAATTTGACTCTTTCTCACCCAATGATTCATAATCCGAATCACTTGTTTCATATTGGAACATCACATTGTAATTCAACCAAGAAGTCAAATCAAACTTCAACTTAGCATAAGCGCGGGTTTCAAAAGTTTTGGTTGTATTAAGAGCATAATTCAACTCATCCATCGGCACGAGATCTTCTGAATACAGCCCATATTGATCTACTAAATCACGACGTGACTTGTCACTTTGTGAAGGTGCCACAAAATAACTTCCATCTGCATTGACCAACGGATCATAAGGCATGACAGAAAAGCCCGGATCAAACAAATCATATGACTGGTTCTTCTCTTTGCCATATTTCAGATAAACGCCTGTATCAAAATGCAACCAATTGGTTAGCTGTAATGAATTAGTAATATTGATACCTAATTTCCAATCACTATGATTTATATCCTCATAATCATTATCCCAATAAGTAGTAGAGAAATTAAAAGAATTACGCTCTGTTGTTTTACCTACCCTCAAATTATACTGCTGGTAAAAAGGGTTACGCTTACCATATTTTTCTGCCTGATCATAATATTGATAACCGTAGGAAGCCAACTGATTCAGAATTTTATCTCCCTCAGCCATACTGATTTTCCCAGTGTACATATCTAACAAAGTATTAACTCCCAAACTAGGATATGGTCCGTTTTCACGCAAATCGGCAGCCTGCATCTCCGCAGCCTCAGGCGTACTCAATGCCATAGTCGCCCATTCACGTTCCATAGCAATAACATCAGCCGCATTAGTCCGATTTTTTTTATAATAAGAATAAGGGTGCACTGTAAAGGTAGAAGAAAAACTTACTTCCGCTTTACCTTCTTTAGCCTTTTTCGTAGTAATCACAATCACGCCATTAGCAGCTCGCGCACCGTAGATAGAAGCAGCAGCAGCATCTTTCAGCACTGTTACGCTTTCAATATCTTCCGGATTTAAATCAGGCATATTTTCAGTTGTCTGCCCTATTCTGTCTAATGTTGTATTTTCTACAGGAAATCCATCAATCACGACCATCGGATTCGCGACAGCATTCATGGTTGTGACACCACGAATCTGTCCATTCACATATCCAGCCACTTGTCCCTCAAGCATAGAAGACAAGTTATCCATACGTTTCAACTCTAACTTTTCAGTAGAAACTTTAGAAAACGCACCCGTAGAACGTTCTTTCGACAAAGTCTGATATCCAGTAACCAACACTTCATCCAACATTTCAGTGTCCGCATCCAACCGAATAAAAAGCTCTTTCTTTCCATCCACAACCGCCACTTCTTTTGATTTCATACCAATATATGAAACCACAAGTGTTTCCCCACTGTTTACCTTCAGATGGAAACGTCCATCCACATCTGTTACGGTACCATTCTGAGTTCCTTTTACCAATACAGTCGCTCCAATCAACGGTTCATCATTAGTATCTGTAACCACTCCCGAAATAGATTTTTTTTCATTCTGCCGTATTTCTGAAACGACAGTACTTTCCTCTGCCAACGCATAAGCTACCGGTCCACACAAACAAATACAAAAAAGAATTCTTGAAAAAAACAGATTTCCCCCTTTGCACCTTCTTGAGTTTACTGATTCTTCACTCATAAAATTAAAAAAATTTATCAATATAAAAGTCAGTTAAGTAATTCATCTAATTTAGCTATTGTTTTGGGATCAGAAGGACGACTCATATCCACCGATATAATTTTTCCTTCCTTATCTAAAAGAATAAAACGGGGAATCCCCTTTATCATGTAGTCATTCATAAATGTATCTCCATTTACAAAATGCAACTGAATACCCTTTAAACCAGCCCTCACTCTATTTTCCCATGCTTTTTTGTTATTATCACATGAGATACTAACAAAATAAATATCTTTTCCATGGTATTTTTCTTCTAACTTTTGCAAATGTGGAATTTCACGTTGGCAAGGACCACACCAAGTAGCCCAAATATCTATATATACATACTTTCCCTTAAAATCAGAAAGAGAAACTTTTTTACCAGACAAATCCGTACAGTTAAAATTTGGAGAAAGAGCTCCTACCGACAATTTGTGCCAACGATTGCACAATGTCTCAAAATTCTTCACCAATAGCGGTGATTTTACATACCGATCGAACACAGCACAATAAGCATCAGCAGAATCAAGTCCATATCTCTCTACATAAGCATATACATTCTTATTTATTAAGAACTCTGCAATACCAGGCTCCTTCACTTCCGATTCCACATATCGGACTACCGCATCCAAAGACTTTGATTCCGGGTATTGTTTTCTTGCCACTCTGCTTACCGCCTCAACCAAAAATGAACGGAATTCGTCATATCGCAACAAAGAAGCATCCATAACCATCAACTCCTGTAACTTACTCCAATATTCTAAAGAAGCTTCATAAGTAGAATCCTTAGCTATACGCATATGGAAATAAGGATAAGAAGGCAATGTAGCACAAGTAAAATATTTCAAACGTATTTTCTCCATTTCATTAATTTCCTCTGATAATCCGGCATGATCCAACTCTTGCAGATTTACATTCAAAATACTATCCATTTTCAAAAAGAACGCTTTTTCTCCTAATGCCATATCATCAATTTTTGCTGCTTTCAAACGTCCGTTATTCAAATAGATATTTACTTGTGAACCTGTGCCTGTAATGGCTACACGTTCTCCAAATTTTTTATTTTCAAAAGAAATTTGTATATCTGTATCAGGTGTAAGCAACAAAGTACGACTTATATAATGATAACCTAATGCCACATAAACAGGCTCCGTAACATCGACTACCAATTCTCCCTTTCCTGAAGCATCTATTGAAATAGGAAGTTCTCTCCCGTCAGGAAAATAAAGCATTGCTGAATGATCTTCTATTTTACCACTTATAGACAAAGAAATCTTTGCCGCATAACTATAAAAAGGGAATAACAAACAGACAAAAAGAAAGACTCTCATTTTTTTCTTAAACCACTCCATAAATATTTTTTTATATTAAACATTAAAAATTAAGTGCGAAATTAACAAATAATTTGCAAACCGCCTTAATTTATATTACATAAACTAATGTTTAAGTAGCATTTTAACATAAAAAAAGCGATGGAATTCATACAGAGTTCATCCACGTTCCAATACCCCATATATTCTCCACAAAGAAGTTAAAAGAATTATAGTCACCACCAATACACACCTGCTTAAAGCAAGCGGGCTTATATTGTAATTAGAAAAAAGGAACAGTATAATCCAACAAAGAAGTTAAAAATTAACGGAGAAAATGCCAAACCGTTTGCCCATTCCAAAGACTATCTGTATTTTTGGCAGAAATATTCTGATTAAATGAATGAGAATGTCCTTGCCAAATTGAAAGTACTAGCAGAATCTGCCAAATATGATGTTTCCTGCTCCAGTAGTGGGACTGTGCGCCGTAACCAATCAGGCACATTGGGAAACACCGTAGGCGGCTGGGGAATATGCCACAGCTTCGCTGAGGACGGTCGTTGCATATCCTTGCTGAAAATTATGCTGACCAATTATTGCATATATGACTGTGCCTATTGTATCAATAGAAGAAGCAATGACATTCCCCGTGCCACACTTTCGGTAAGCGAACTGGTAGACCTCACCATCGAATTCTACCGGCGCAACTATATAGAAGGGCTTTTCCTCAGCTCCGGCGTTGTACGCAATCCGGATTACACCATGGAAAGGTTGGTACGTGTTGCCAAAGACCTGCGGTTAGTACACAAATTCAACGGATATATTCACCTGAAAAGCATCCCCGGAGCCAGTCGCGAACTAGTTAATGAAGCCGGACTCTACGCTGACCGCCTCAGTGTAAACATAGAAATTCCCAAAGAAGAGAATCTGAAATTACTGGCTCCCGAAAAAGATCACAAAAGTGTGTACCAGCCCATGCGCTATATCCAGCAGGGAGTACTTACCAATAAGGAAGACCGGAAAAAATTCCGCCATGTTCCACGCTTCGTTCCTGCCGGACAAAGCACGCAGATGATTGTCGGTGCCACAACCGAATCAGACAAAGACATCCTTTATCTTTCTTCTTCACTCTACCAACACCCCACCATGAGGCGCGTTTACTACTCAGGATATATATCCGTAAATACATACGACAAACGGCTTCCGGCACTGAAACAGCCGCCATTGGTACGGGAGAACCGTTTGTATCAGGCCGACTGGCTGTTACGTTTCTATCAATTTAAAGTAGAAGAAATAGTAGATGACTCCTATCCCGACCTGGATTTGGAAATCGATCCCAAACTAGGTTGGGCATTACGGCATCCCGAACTATTTCCGATAGATATAAATCAGGCAGATTACGAAATGATTCTCAGAGTACCGGGCATCGGAATCAAATCGGCAAGACAAATCATCGCATCACGCCGCTTCTCCAAACTGGGATTCTATGAACTGAAAAAAATAGGTGTAGTGATGAAAAAAGCGCAATACTTCATAACCTGCAACGAACTCCCCACCCGAACTGTTAATGAACTGACCCCGACAGGAGTACGCAGACTGTTAGTACCCAAACCCAAAAAGAAAGTGGACGAACGCCAATTAATACTAAACTTCACTGATAACGAATGATTCTGTTTATCTATGACCATACGTTTGAAGGCTTGCTGACTTGCATTTTCGATGCCTACTTCCGCAAAACCTTTCCAGACTCGCTCTTGATGGAAGGCGAGCCGCTACCCTTATTTTATGATGGAGCCATACACATAGCCACTGATGAAGAGAAAGCCGGACGAGTGTGGCGCGGATTACAGAAAAAAATCTCCAAGCATGCCCTGTTATGCCTGACCTGCTGCTGGTTATCAGAATTACCAAAGGTGGACGAAATGCTTTTCCGCTATATCCGGAAGGCCATAAACTCTCCTCATTCCATCGAAACCAACTTTGCCGATCCTGATGTGCTGGAGCTTGCGAAAATCTATAAAAGAGTAGATGGAGAACGAGTACACCTCATGCAGTTCGTCCGTTTCCAAAAAGCTGCGGACGGAACTTTCTTTGCAGCCGTAGAGCCTCAATTCAACGCACTGCCACTGGCTGTGGATCATTTCAAAGACCGGTTTGCCGACCAGCGTTGGCTCATTTATGATGTGAAGCGACAATATGGATATTACTATAATCTGACAGAGATGGAAGAAGTAACATTTGAAGACCCCCGCCAAGCACATCTGGTCACAGGAATGCTAAATGAAACATTGATGGACAATGATGAGAAATTGTTTCAGAAACTTTGGAAAACATATTTCAAGTCCATTTGCATCAAAGAACGTTGGAATCTCAGAAAACACCGGCAAGATATGCCTGTCAGATATTGGAAATATCTGACGGAGAAACAATAAACAGTTCTTCCGGATATCCCACATCTACCAAAAACAAGGCATGTCCCGGAACAGAACTCCCGGCACTACAACGATCTTTATCCTCTATCACTTTCCTGAACTCATCCACAGTCATTTTACCACGTCCCACTTCTACCAACGTACCTACCACAGCCCTTACCATATTCCGTAAAAAACGGTCAGCTTTAATAGTAAATACCCATTCTGTCCCGCTCACCTGCGTCCATTCAGCATGCATAATCCGGCAATTATTCGTCTTCACATCAGTATGCAATTTACTGAAACTGGTAAAATCAGTATAATCAAACAATACACGGGCAGCCTCATTCATTTTCTCAAAATCCAATGAATTAAAAAGCCTCCAGGCATAGTGACGGTTAAACGGATCTTTCCGGGTAGTCACATAATACTTATAAGTACGATAAGTCGCGTCAAAACGGGCATGCGCATCATCCTTCACCCGCTTTACAGCGTAAACCGCTATATCGGGAGGAAGCAAGCGATTCAATTTCTCCGTTATCTGAACACAATCCAACTCCCGGTCATAATCAAAATGCGCGATCATGAGACGCGCATGCACACCGGCATCAGTACGTCCCGCTCCCACTACCTCTATTTCTTGACGGAGAAAAGTAGAAAGAGCACGCATTAATGTTTCCTGTACACTGTCACCATTGGGCTGAATCTGCCAACCGTGATAATTCGTTCCATCATAAGCCAAATATATGAAATACCGCATCGTAAAGCCTCCGACCAAGTGAAAATTCAATAAATCAGCGGGCTGTTATATGAAAACATCCCTGTTTCAACTCATATTTAATATAGCATTTGTCCGATTTCCGAAGATCACGGAGTACCTCGGCCAATACCAACTTCAGCGTATCCGGACTAACATCCTGCATAGGACGTCCATCCGGGTCTTCCACTTTACAAAACCGACGGTAACTGACATCGAAAGTTGTCCCAAAAGCATGAGCTGAATTGGCAGAAGCATTTCCATTGCGACGACGAAGACGTTTCACATCATCTGCCGTACGAAGTACAGAAGTAACAATGATTTGATTAGGATTCAATCCTTTGCAACTCAATGAATCCAAAAAATTGGCTCCTATTGTATCCAATAACGCACTAGCCTGCGGAATCAGAAAAGGAATGGAGTGAGTCAGCGAATCCATGGCATAACGCTCACAGGGTTTTATCTGAACCAATTTGCCACCCAGCCCCTCTGCTTCCGAACGAGAAACCAACGGACGAATTCCTATTTTCTTCGCCACACTGAGATGAGTATCATTCAAATCACCGAAACTACGTTTATAGCTAATTACACCTTTTATATTATGAGGCTCGTTCATCTTCATGGACATATCTTTTTCCTTGCAACCGGAAGAAACTGTCAAGGAAAACAACAGTGACAATAGCGTGCAACATGCACCTTTCATACAATTCATAATCTAACTATCTTTTCAAATTCCTCGCAAAGATAGATTAAAATCCTTTTTCTGAAAAAGCTTATGCAAATAAATTGCCCGGAAAATAAGAACAATGAAAACCTTTCATTAAATTTGCACCCTATAAACAAGTACATAAAGTACCTAAACTAGTTAAATGATAGAAAAACATATAGTTTTAGAGGATATTGATCCTGTGATATTTTATGGCGTAAACAACGTCAATATGAAAATGATACAAGCTTTGTATCCCAAATTAAAAATTGTGGCACGTGGAAATGTCATCAAAGTATTGGGAGACGAAGAGGAAATGTGTGCTTTTGAAGAGAATATATTGGCATTGGAAAAGCATTGCGCCCAGTATAACTCACTGAAAGAAGAAGTGATTTTAGACATAGTGAAAGGTCGTTCACCCCAAATAGAGAATACAGGGGATACTATTGTATTCAGTGTAACAGGAAAACCGATCGTTCCCCGTAGTGAGAACCAGTTGAAGCTGGTACAAGAATATGAAAAGAACGATATGCTGTTCGCTATCGGTCCCGCAGGTTCAGGAAAGACATACACTGCTATCGCCCTTGCTGTCCGTTCCCTGAAAAACAAAGAAATCAAAAAAATTATTTTGAGCCGTCCGGCTGTGGAGGCAGGAGAAAAACTCGGATTTTTACCCGGTGATATGAAAGATAAGATTGACCCTTATCTACAACCACTGTATGACGCATTACAAGATATGATTCCCGCCGCCAAGCTAAAAGAATATATGGAATTGAATGTGATTCAAATAGCCCCATTGGCATTTATGCGCGGACGCACCTTGAATGATGCTGTAGTGATATTGGACGAGGCTCAAAATACCACCACCCAGCAAATTAAGATGTTCCTCACCCGTATGGGGATGAACACCAAAATGATTGTAACAGGTGACATGACACAGATAGACTTACCATCTTCACAAACTTCGGGGTTGATACAGGCACTAAAAATTCTGAAAGGCGTGAAAGGAATCAGTTTCATCGAACTCAACAAGAAGGACATTGTACGGCACAAACTGGTTACCCGCATTGTGGAAGCATACGAGAAGTTTGAAGAAAAACAGAAAACCTTTCATTCATGTCATTCTGAACGAAGTGAAAAATCTGAAAACATAAAACGAATTTATTGATTTTAATTATAAATAAAGACATGAGTAAAGCATTAACAAGAACAGACTTTAACTTTCCGGGACAGAAAAGTGTGTACCACGGCAAAGTGCGTGATGTATACAACATCAATGACGAAAAGTTAGTAATGGTAGCTACCGACCGTATCTCCGCATTCGACGTAGTTCTGCCTGAAGGTATTCCCTACAAAGGACAAATGCTGAACCAGATTGCAGCCAAATTTCTAGATGCAACTACCGACATCTGCCCCAACTGGAAAATGGCGACTCCAGATCCTATGGTTACCGTAGGAGTTATGTGTCAAGGTTTTCCTGTGGAAATGATTGTCCGTGGTTACCTGTGCGGTAGCGCATGGCGTGCTTACAAAAACGGCGTTCGTGAAATCTGTGGTGTAAAACTTCCCGAAGGAATGAAAGAAAACCAGAAATTTCCCGAACCAATCATTACTCCAACCACTAAAGCCGAAATGGGCCTGCATGACGAAGACATCTCTAAGGAAGAAATTCTGAAACAAGGTCTGGCCACTCCCGAAGAATACGAAATATTGGAAAAGTATACATTGGCTCTGTTCAAACGCGGTACTGAAATCGCTGCAGAACGCGGACTGATCCTGGTAGATACCAAATACGAATTCGGTAAACACAACGGCACTATTTATCTGATGGATGAGATCCACACTCCGGATTCAAGCCGTTATTTCTACTTGGAAGGTTATGAAGAACTCTTTGCAAAAGGCGAACCTCAAAAACAACTTTCTAAAGAATTCGTACGCGAATGGTTGATGGAAAATGGTTTCCAAGGCAAAGAAGGACAACAAGTTCCCGAAATGACCCCGGAAATCGTTAATTCTATCAGCGAACGCTACATGGAACTGTTCGAACACATCACCGGCGAAAAATTTGTGAAAGCAGACACTGAAAATATCGCCGCACGTATAGAAAAGAACGTAACCGAATACTTGAAATAAATAAAAATGAAAAATTAAAGATTAAAAGACAGGTACAGGAATCTATCCTCCATCCTCTCCTTTTAATCTTTAATTTTCAATTTTAATTAAACATGAACTACCCACAAGAAAAAATCAAGCCCTACAACGCTGACGAAAAGAAAAGCGTCCAAGTAGAGAAAATGTTCGACAACATTGCCCCTGCTTACGACCAGTTGAATCATGCCCTTTCATGGAACATTGACAAAAGCTGGCGCCGCAAAGCCATTAACTGGCTGGAACCTTTTCACCCGCAACACATAATGGATGTAGCCACCGGAACGGGCGATTTTGCCATTCAAGCCTGTCAGACACTTCACCCCCAAGAGCTGATAGGTACCGATATATCCGAAGGCATGATGAATGTGGGACGTGAAAAAGTAAAAGCCGCCGGACTGGACAGCCGCATCTCTTTCGCTAAGGAAGACTGTACAGCACTCACCTTTCCCGACAAACGCTTTGACGCTATTACCGTAGCATTCGGTGTACGCAATTTCGAAGACCTTGACAAAGGACTCCGCGAAATGCACCGCGTACTGAAAGACAACGGAAAACTAGTCATTTTGGAACTCTCCGAACCCGACTGGTTCCCCATGAAACAGCTATATGCTGTCTATTCTAAAATAGTCATCCCCACTTTGGGCAAGCTACTCTCTAAAGACCGTAGTGCCTACACTTACCTGCCGCAGTCCATCAAAGCCTTTCCACAAGGCGAAATAATGACAGACATTATCCGTAAAGCCGGATTCAATCAGGTGAGTTTCAAGCGGTTGACACTAGGTATCTGTACGCTTTATTTAGCAACGAAATAATTTAAAGTATAGAGTTTTATGAAAAAATATGGTTTGATAGGTTATCCGTTAGGACACTCGTTCTCAAAGAACTTTTTCAATGAAAAGTTTCATTCGGAAAACATTGATGCCGAATATGTAAACTTCGAAATCCCATCCATCAAAGAACTGCCTTCTGTGCTATTGGCTAATCCTGATTTAGTAGGGCTCAATGTCACTATACCTTATAAAGAACAAGTCATCTCTTATTTGGACGAACTGGATAAAGATGCGGCAGCCATCGGAGCCGTCAATGTAATCAAAATTGTCCGCCAAAAAGGTAAGACCAGGCTGATAGGCTATAATTCCGATGTGATTGGCTTCACTCAATCTATCGAACCCTTGCTGGAACCCCAGCACAAAAAAGCTCTGATCCTAGGAACAGGAGGTGCCTCGAAAGCGATTGCTTACGGACTGAAAAAATTAGGTTTGGAATGCAAATTCGTATCACGGAACCTGCGTGAAGAAATGCTGACTTACGATCAGCTCACTCCCGAAATCATGGATGAGTATAAAGTAGTTGTCAACTGTACTCCTGTAGGTATGTATCCCCGTGCCGATGAATACCCCAATATTCCATACCAATATCTCACACCCAACCATTTGCTTTATGATTTGTTATATAATCCTGACACTACTCTTTTTATGAAAAAGGGGGCAGACAAAGGGGCAATTACCAAAAACGGTTTAGAAATGCTCTTATTGCAAGCCTTTGGTGCATGGGATATATGGAACAAATAGTTAAGGTATGAAAAGAAAAAAAATGATTATTGGAACGAGTAGTATATTCGTTCTGCTTATTATAGTCCTACTTGGAGGCAGTCAATATATGCTGAACTATTCCTTACGCCCTGAAAACAGAGGAAAGAATTTGGAAAGTTCCTGGCAATATATGTTTAAGACTTACCCCTATCTAAAACCGTGGATAGATAGTCTGAAACAGAACCAAGCACTGAAGGATACCTTTATCTATTCTCCCGACCACGTAAAACTGCATGCTTACTATGTGGCTTCCAGCCGCCCGACAGCCAAAACCGCAGTTATAGTACACGGGTATACAGACAATGCCATCCGCATGATGATGATAGGTTATCTATACAATAAAAAACTGGATTTCAACATCCTCCTACCAGATTTGCGCGACACTGGCCTGAGCGGTGGAAATGCCATACAAATGGGATGGTTAGACCGCAAAGATGTAACACAATGGATGGAGGTTGCCAATCGAATTTACGGTGACAGCACCAGCATGGTAGTACATGGAATCTCGATGGGTGCAGCCACCACTATGATGGTTTCGGGCGAACCGCAACCCGACTATGTGAAATGTTTTGTCGAGGACTGCGGATATACCAGCGTATGGGACCAATTTTCCAAAGAACTGAAAGCACAATTCGGCTTGCCTCAATTCCCGTTAATGTACACCGCCGACTGGTTATGCCAGCTGGAATATGGATGGGGGTTCAAAGAAGCATCCGCATTGAAACAGGTAGCCCGATGCCATCTGCCCATGTTCTTTATCCATGGTGATAAAGATGACTACGTACCCACATGGATGGTGTACAAATTGTATGAGGCAAAACCTCAGCCCAAAGCATTATGGATAGTTCCGGAAGCAGACCATGCACATTCCTATCTGTTCAATACTGAAGAATATACCCAAAAAGTAAAAGCATTTGTAGACAAATACATCCAATGAGAAATTTGACGTTTTTACTTACTTTTTTCATGCTTCTAGGCTCCGTCCAGCTTCAAGCCAAAGAATATGCCATAAAAGACATACCGATGGTACATTTGCAAAACCGTACCCGCTACGTCAGCAATCCCGACGGTATCCTTTCATCCACCGCTGTCACCACTATGGACAGCATCCTCTACGCTTTAGAGCAAAAAACAGGTATACAGACATTAGTGGTAGCGGTAACAGGCATAGAGGGAGGTGATTGTTTTGATTTTGCCCACCGGCTGGGACAGGAAACGGGCGTAGGACAAAAAGAACGTGACAATGGATTGGTCATCTTGCTTTCCACCGACGAACGGTGTGTGCAATTCGCTACCGGATATGGCCTTGAAGGGATATTGCCGGATGCCATCTGCAAACGGATTCAGAACCGCTATATGCTGCCCTATTTCAAGGACAATAACTGGAACGCCGGAATGGTAGCAGGAATACGGGCTGTAAACGGCTACCTGGACGGTTCCATGGAAAATATCGGCAATGACGAAAGCGAAGATGATCCCTTGGAATTCATTATCATCTTTTTTGTGATTTTCGGAGGATTTATTGGCATCGGATTGTATGCAAACTGGCGTAAAACACGCTGCCCCCATTGCAAAAAACACAAACTGCAACGTCTTTCCTCCAAAGTTATAGACCGAAGTAACGGAACAAAGACTGAAGAAGTAGTATATAAATGCAGAAATTGCGGACATATCCTCAGACGGAAAGAACGGTCGAGAGATGAAAATTACAAAGGCCCCCGAGGAGGAGGGCCGTTCATAGGCGGAATGGGAGGAGGATTTTTTGGTGGCCACGGTGGAAGTGGAGGCGGATTTAGCGGAGGAAGTTTCGGAGGTGGAAGCTTTGGAGGCGGAGGAGCCGGAAGCCGTTTTTAAGAACAAGAATATTCATAATTTTAATAGTATATACATATGAAAAAGTCAACGATTATTGTAATGGGAGGTTCTATAAATTAACCATTTGTTAATCAGCGAATTATTTTGTATATTTGTACAAAATAGAAGAGATTATGAAGAAAAGTCCGAATTATCGTCGCAATCAAACAGGTAGTAGTCTATTTGAGAATGCCCAAACACTCGAAGCATTATCCAAGCAAGGTAATCCCCTGGAGTTTATCTCTAAGATGATTGACTTTGAGATATTTCGCCCCATTCTTGAAAGCAAGCTGCAAATCGCAGAACGCAAGAGCAATGCTGGTCGTCGCCCCATTGACCCTGTATTGATGTTCAAGGTGATGTTTGTGCAGCGATTATACGGATTGAGCGATGAGCAGGCTGAGTATCAGATAAAAGACCGCACAAGCTTTCGTGATTTCATCGGTATTTGTACTGTCGATGATGTTCCCGATGCTCGTACCATATGGAAGTATAGAGAAGAACTGACACGATGCGGAGCATATGATGAGTTATTCAAGCAATTCTATGCACACCTACAAAGCCTTGGTCTGATTGTCAATGAAGGAAAGATAATAGATGCAAGTTTCGTTGTATCGCCTCGCCAACGAAATACAAGAGATGAAAACCAGACAATTAAAAAAGGTGAAGGAGATAGTTTATGGAACGACAATCCTCACAAGAAGTGTCACAAAGATATTGATGCTCGTTGGACAAAGAAGGGCGGAGATACATTCTACGGCTATAAGAACCACGCAAAAGTATGCCGTAAAACAAAACTGATAATGGGTTATGACACAACATCGGCATCTGTTCACGACTCAAAACGAGGTGCGGAATTGGTTGATGACAACGATGCGGTAGGCGAAATATTTTGGCTTGATGCTGGTTATGTGGGCACGGAGGAAGGCTTTGTAAGCAAGTCGGTTACACCCGTTATCTGTGAGAAAGGTTTTAGAGGACGCCCATTAAATGAGGAGCAAAAACAAAACAACTGCTCTAAGTCAAAGATTCGTTGTCGTGTGGAGCACGTGTTTGGTTTTATTGAGCGTTCGATGGGCGGTCTTGTGTTTCGCGGAATTGGCATTGTAAGGGCAAAGGCGAATGTCGCGATGACAAACCTTACCTACAACATAGCACGCTTAACACAAATTTATAGATATCATAAGGAGTGGATAACCGCGTAAGTATCAAAACTTTATGCCATTGATACTCAACGGGTTACCCCCCCCCAAAAAAAAACATTGGAATTTGCACAAAAATTAGAGAAAGATTTATTAAATTTGTGAAAGCAAAATCACATTAGCGGTAGCCTTAATGAGGTTCTGACTATTCGCTAATGACAAATTGAATTTATAGAACCTCCCTAATAGTAGTCATTGTATTAATTGCCATTTGGGGAATAACCTCTTATAATGGTATGGTAAAAATGGATGAATCTGTCAGCACAGCGTGGAGCAATGTAGAAAACCAGTACCAACGCCGTTCTGATTTAATACCCAACCTGGTAAATACAGTAAAGGGATACGCCTCACACGAAAAAGAAACTTTTCAAGCCGTAGTAGACGCCCGTAGCAAAGCCACTCAGATGCAGATCAGCGCCGATGACCTGACTCCCGAAAAAATGCAGGCCTATCAAAAGGCACAAGGCGAAGTAGGTAGTGCATTGAGCCGCCTGCTCGCTATCACCGAAGCTTATCCCGACTTGAAAGCCAATGAGAACTTCAAAGAGTTGCAAGCACAATTGGAAGGTACAGAAAACCGGATCAGCGTAGAACGCAAAAGATTCAATGACACAGCACGGGCATATAACACAGCCATCCGTACTTTCCCCCGTAACTTGCTTGCTGGCATGTTCGGATTTGACAAACGCCCATATTTTGAATCTGAGGAAGGAGCCGATAAAGCACCTAAGGTAGAATTCTAACTCGTAAAAGATACCTGTTTCCATCCTTAAGAAACAGTTTCCGGGTACGGATTGTATGAATTTTACAGTTTTTCTTATTCCAAACTGTAAAATTCATACAATCCGTACCCCATTTTTATCCATTCTGCTAATTTTTCAGCAACAATCAAGTATATTATCCCTAAAATCATTATCTTTACGGAAAGAAACTTTTAAAACTACAAGCAATATGTTCAATTCATTTGGTAATATTTTCCGGTTAACCAGTTTCGGTGAATCCCATGGACCGGGAGTAGGCGGCGTCATTGACGGCTTCCCTGCCGGTATTAAGATTGATATGGATTTCGTTCAGCAGGAACTGAACCGCCGCCGTCCCGGACAGTCATTACTTACCACCAGCCGCAAGGAGCCTGATACAGTGGAATTCCTTTCAGGTATATTCGAAGGCAAGTCCACCGGCTGCCCCATCGGATTTGTGGTATGGAACAAGAACCAACATTCAAACGACTACGAGAATATCAAGAATCTGTTCCGCCCTTCACACGCAGATTATACTTATATGCAAAAATACGGAATCCGTGACTACCGTGGCGGGGGACGTTCATCAGCACGAGAAACCATTTCACGTGTAGTAGCAGGAGCTTTAGCCAAATTGGCATTGAAACAACTAGGAATCAGTGTCACAGCTTATACCTCACAGGTAGGACCTGTCAAACTTGATAAAGATTACAAAAGCTATAACCTCGACTTGATAGAAACAAACGATGTGCGTTGTCCCGATCCGGAGAAAGCCAAGGAAATGGCAGAACTTATCTGGAAAATCAAAGGAGAAGGCGATACAATAGGCGGGGTAGTGAGTTGCGTCATCAAAGGATGCCCTATCGGACTAGGGCAACCCGTATTCGGTAAGTTACATGCCGCACTAGGAAATGCCATGTTAAGTATCAATGCCGTAAAAGGTTTCTCTTACGGACAAGGTTTTGACTCCATGGAGCTAAAAGGCAGTGAGCAGAATGATGTATTTTATAATAATAACGGAAGAGTAGAAACAAAAAGTAATTATTCCGGAGGAATACAAGGAGGCATCAGCAACGGGCAAGACATTTACTTCCGTGTGGCATTCAAGCCAGTTGCCACAATTCTGATGGAGCAACATACAGTAAATATCAACGGCACAGACACGACCATGAAAGCCAAAGGGCGTCATGATGCCTGCGTACTGCCGCGTGCCGTCCCCATTGTAGAAGCCATGGCTGCCATGACCATTTTGGATTATTATCTGATAGACAGAACTACACAACTATAAGAATCATTCAATTATGGAAATAAAACAATACATTAAAGAAAATGAAGCGCGCTTCATGGAGGAACTTTTCAGCCTCATCCGTATTCCCAGTATCAGTGCTTTACCCGAACATAAAGACGATATGCTGGCCTGTGCCTTACGTTGGAAAGAACTTTTGTTGGCAGCCGGAGCAGACGAAGCCATGGTAATGCCCTCACAAGGCAATCCATTGGTATTTGCACAAAAGCATGTAAGCAATGATGCTCCTACCCTATTGATTTATGCCCACTATGACGTAATGCCTGCCGAGCCGTTGGACCTGTGGAAAAGCCAGCCTTTTGAACCTGAAATTCGTGACGGACACATTTGGGCACGTGGAGCTGACGATGATAAAGGACAAGCCATGATCCAAGTAAAAGCATTCGAATACGTAGTAAAAAACGGACTGCTGAAACACAATGTGAAATTTATTTTCGAAGGTGAAGAAGAAATAGGTTCTCCCAGTCTGAATACCTTCATCAAGGAACATAAGGAATTGCTGAAAGCCGATGTAATTCTTGTTTCGGATACCAGTATGCTAGGCGCGGATCTTCCCTCTCTGACCACAGGTTTACGAGGACTGGCTTATTGGGAAATAGAAGTGACCGGTCCGAACCGTGACCTTCATTCCGGACACTTCGGCGGAGCGGTAGCCAATCCTATCAATACCCTGTGCAGTATGTTAGCCCAAGTCATTGGCGAAGACGGACACATCACTATCCCCCATTTCTATGACGATGTAGAGGAAGTACCGGCAGCCGAACGTGAGATGATTGCACAAATTCCTTTCGACGAAAAAAAATACATGGAAGCCATCGGTGTAAAAGCACTGAAAGGTGAAAAAGGATATTCAACTTTAGAACGTAACAGCTGCCGTCCCTCTTTTGACATTTGTGGCATCTGGGGCGGATATACAGGCGAAGGTTCAAAAACAGTACTTCCCTCAAAAGCATATGCCAAGGTATCGTGCCGACTGGTTCCACATCAAAACCACGCTGTAATTTCCCAATTGTTTGTGGACTATATCCAGTCTATCGCTCCGGAATATGTACAAGTTAAAGTAACCCCGATGCACGGAGGCGAAGGATATGTATGCCCCATCACCTTGCCCGCCTACCAGGCTGCCGAAAAAGGCTTTGCTAAGGCATTCGGAAAAAAACCACTTGCTGTACGCCGTGGAGGAAGTATTCCTATCATCAGCGATTTTGAACAAATCCTAGGTATAAAGACCGTTCTCATGGGATTCGGATTGGAAAGTGACGCCATCCATTCGCCCAATGAAAACTTCTCTCTGGATATATTCCGCAAAGGAATTGAAGCTGTGGTAGAATTCCATCTCAATTATTAATCAATAATAAAAATGAATGCGGCAACAATCTTTAAAACTCTGACAACTGTTACTCTTTCAATAACATTACTAATTACAGGAGGTTGTAACAATATGGAAGCAAAAAAAGAAGAAACAGGAAAGAACACGGCTATAGAAAATATCTTTGCCCGAAAGAGCGTCCGGACCTATACACCCCAACCGATAGAAAAAGAAAAAGTGGATTTATTAGTAAAAGCTGCCATGGCTGCACCGACAGCAGTAAACAAGCAGCCCTGGGCTTTCGTGGTAGTGGATGACCGTAAAGTATTGGATAAACTGGCCGCCGAACTGCCTTATGCCAAGATGACGGCACAGGCTCCGCTAGCCATCGTGGTTTGTGGTGATTTAAGCAAAGCCCTGAACGGAGAAACAGATAGGTACTGGATGCTGGACTGCTCTGCCGCATCCGAAAATCTGTTGCTGGCAGCAGAATCAATGGGGTTGGGAGCGGTATGGACTGCGGTCTATCCGGAGAACGACCGCATTGCAAAGGTTAGGTCAGTCTTGTCTTTACCAGACCATATCATTCCTTTCAATTTGATTCCGGTAGGTTATCCGCAACATCGGGAAGAAGCTAAAGACAAATTCAAGACCGAAAATATCCATTATAACAAATGGTGAACAAAGGTCTAGAAATATAAATTAGGGACATTCATTAAATATTACAAAATCAGCCAACTAATTCATACACAAAGTATTGCGAATTAGTTGGCTTTTTTGTATCTTTAGGTATTCCCCCGAAAATAAGGTTTGACGGCCAAAACGGGGGAAATATCCAAACTAATAAGATATGGCAAAGATAGTGAATATTTCAGAAATTCACCCTACTTTGGGTTTTACAGAATTTGATATTCTGGAAAAATACCGCAAGAGTTTTAATGAGAGTGAGCTTGGCAAGCTTCATTCGGTCTTTCCGTTTGAATGTATGGCAAAAGCCGCCGGCCTGTCGGACCGGCGCCTGGGACGCAGGAACAGATTCAGTCCTTCCGCAAAGATCGCCCTTATGGTCCTGAAGGCATACACCGGATTCTCCGACAGGCAACTGGTGGAACATCTGAACGGGAACATACACTACCAGATTTTCTGTGGAATTATGATTCCCCCGTCCCTTCCCATAACCAACTTCAAGATAGTCAGTGCCATCCGTAATGAGATAGCATCCCGCCTTGACATTGATTCTTTCCAGGAGCTCCTGGCTTCACACTGGAAACCTTATCTTGATAACCTTCACGTATGCATGACCGATGCCACATGCTATGAAAGCCACATGCGTTTTCCTACGGACATGAAACTCCTTTGGGAAAGCCTCGAATGGCTCTACAGGCATATATGCCGGCATTGCAGGGAGCTGGGCATAAGGCGTCCGCGCAACAAATACAGGAATGTGGCGGAATCCTATCTGTCCTACTGCAAGAAAAGAAAGAGGAGAGCTTCAAGGGCAAGAATGCTTAAGCGCCGTATGATCAAGCTTCTTGAAAAGCTCCTCAGTCAAAGGGATGGGATCCATAGCGAGTACGGTGCTTTACTCCGATATACCCAGGATTATCATAAGCGTCTTTCCATCATCAGAAAGGTGCTTGTACAAGAAAAGGAAATGTTTGAAGGGAGGAAAGTCAGTGACCGCATCGTCAGCATTGACCGTCATTATGTACGTCCCATCGTCAGAGGCAAGGAAACCAAGTCCGTCGAGTTCGGTGCAAAGGTCAATAATATACAGATAGACGGCATATCGTTCATCGAACACCTCTCGTTCAAGGCATTCAATGAGGGTATACGCTTGAAGGACTGTATCCGCATGCAGCAGAAGCTTATGAATGTAAGGGTAAGATGTGTGGCTGCCGATTCCATATATGCCAATAATGCCAACAGAAAGTTCTGTACAAAATATGGGATATCCACATCCTTTGTGCGCAAGGGAAGGGCGGCCAAAGATGAGCCTTTGAGGAAGGTGCTTAGAAGCGAACTCTCAAAAGAAAGGGCAACACGGCTTGAAGGAAGCTTCGGCACTCAAAAGCAACATTACTCGCTCTCAAGGATAAAGGCCAGAAACAGGAAGACGGAAATACTGTGGATTTTCTTTGGAATACATACGGCAAATGCCATACTGATAATAGAAAAAATCAGAAACAAAACAGCTAAAGCAGCATGATATGATTTTACTCACAGAATCAGAAGAGGTCATCAGACTTCTTCCGGAACGTCATGTCCTGTCGGATAGAAGTATGTGAGAAAGCACGGAAAAATGACAATAAGAATGGCATATGAAATGGTCATGCCCTATCATCTTCATATGCCATCTTATTTTTTAGAGACATTTACTGAATATCCCTAAATTAAGTCGGCTGGTTTAATATAAATCAGCCGACAATCTCTTTCCATTCATCCATAATCAATTTTTCTCAATCTCTATTAGCCTCATCAAGTTTCTTTTTGGCTTTTTCTATCTTGCTTTTAGCTTTATCCAAGGTTTCCCCAACCTCATCGGCTTTATCCTCAATTTGATCTTTGGCATCATCCACCACATCTTCAACCGATTCTTTGGCTTTTTCTATACGCTCCTCGAATTTATCCTTTCCTTTCTTTTCGCCACAAGATGTAACAGCAAACATCGTCATGCACACTAACACTGTAAATAATTGTCTTTTCATACTTTTTCTATTTGATTATAAACTTGATTTTAAACTATGTTCAAATATAAGCATATAGCCTATTTCTTACAAATTCAACCTGTTCTTTGATACATATAAAATCTAAATCCGACAGGAAAAAAACTTATCCCATCAAAAAAAGCCACCATAGCAAGGTGGCTTTCAATATATTAATAAAACATTCAATTCTATACTACCTGTCAAACTACTTTGTAGCAGGAGTCGTTTTAGCAGGAGCCGTCTTTATATTAATAAGAATACTATTTTCAACCCCTTCCTTGGTTACATATATTATTCTATATGCCTTCACCCCTTCTTCTTTCAGAGAAAGAGAAGCACTTTTAAGAGTTGATTCGGGATATTTTTTGGCTATGGCATCTTTAACAGATTGAGGAACCTCTTTCAGGTCTATGTTTTTAAATCCGTCTTCAACGGCAACTGTATCATTCTTTACTTTCATGGTATCATCAGCCATGACAAAAGTTCCTACACCAAAAAGGAATACAAGTGATAAAAATATCTTTTTCATAATGGTTAAATTTAAATGTTTACCTACCGACAGATATCATAAAAGACAAGAAAAATATACATCATATTCAGTCATTTCCTCCCATTAGAATATCTTCGCCAAGTAAGAATACTAAACTAAGAAAATTATATTGAGAACTAAATTATCAAGAAAAGAAGTACACACCAAATATATAAACTAAAGTTTGTGGAAATAAACATTCTTTAATCCACACCAGCTTATGCTTCCACAGGCTTATTTATTCCGGCTTTCCTGATCATTGAGTAAATAGGCTTCTGTAGAGATAGTTGTACAAACGTTTGGCATAATGCAGCAAAATACGTACTTTTGCGACTCATTTATAAAATACAGTTTGAATGAAAGCATTAAAAGAACGCATTTTACGGGACGGAAAATGTTTCGAAGGAGGAATACTGAAAGTAGACAATTTCATCAATCACCAAATGGATCCTATCCTCATGAAATCCATTGCTGTAGAATTTGTACGCCGTTTCGCCTCTACCAATATCAATAAAGTTATGACCATCGAAGCCAGTGGTATAGCTCCCGCCATCATGGTAGGCTACTTACTGGAACTTCCAGTTGTCTTCGCCAAGAAAAAGAAACCCGTCACAATGGAAAATATGCTCACCACCAGTGTATATTCATTTACTAAAGACCGTTCTTATGATGTATGTGTCAGCAAAGATTTCCTGTCCAAAGGAGACCGTGTTCTTTTTATTGACGACTTTCTCGCCAACGGCAATGCAGCCAAGGGTATCATCGATTTGGTAGAAAAAGCCGGAGCCGAACTGTCCGGAATGGGATTCATCATCGAAAAAGCATTCCAACATGGCGGAGATTATTTGCGTAATGCAGGTATCCGCGTAGAATCATTGGCCATCATTGAAAGTCTGGACAATTGTGAAATCAAAATAAGATAACCCCATGCAGGAATCTCAAACCGCCCAATCCAATACCGGACTGATTTACGGATTGAACGACCGCCCCCCTGTACGAGAGGCCATTTTTGCTGCCATACAGCATTTGCTTGCTATTTTTGTAGCCATCATCACTCCGCCTCTTATCATCGCTGGAGCATTAAAACTGGATTTGGAGACCACCAGTTTCCTAGTATCCATGTCTCTCTTTGCCTCAGGTATTTCTACCTTTATCCAATGCAAACGGATAGGAGGCATCGGCACCGGTCTCTTATGTATCCAAGGAACCAGTTTTTCATTTATCGGTCCCATCATCTCGGCAGGTATGCTGGGCGGACTTCCACTGATTTTCGGCACTTGCATCGTGGCATCATCTGTAGAGATGGTCATCAGCCGCATCTTAAAATATACCCGTAAAATAATCACCCCTCTGGTATCGGGCATTGTAGTCACTTTGATTGGAATGAGCCTGATAAAAGTAGGTATCACAGCTTGTGGCGGGGGTGTTTCCGCCCAAAGCAACGGCACTTTCGGAAGTTTTGAGAATCTAGGTCTAGCTCTGCTGGTACTTATCCTCATTATCCTTTTTAATAGAAGTTCCAACCGCTACCTACGTATGAGTTCCATCGTTATCGGTCTGATTATAGGATATTTAGTTGCCTGGGGACTCGGTAGAATTGATTTCTCGGCAGTACAAAGTTTTGGTGGTTTCAATATTCCCCTCCCATTTAAATACGGACTGGATTTCGACTTTTCCGCATTCATAGCTTTGGGGTTAGTATTCTTGATAACAGCCATAGAAGCCTATGGAGACATTACTGCCAACTCACTGATATCAGGAGAACCTGTAGAAGGAAAAACATTCATCAAACGTGCTTCGGGAGGAATTTTGGCAGACGGATTCAATTCGATGCTGGCAGGTATTCTCAACTCTTTTCCAAACTCCGTTTTCGCGCAAAATAACGGTATGATACAACTGACAGGAGTAGCCAGCCGATATGTAGGCTATTACATTGCAGGTTTTCTTATTCTATTAGGATTATTTCCCAGTGTAGGATTAATTTTCTCCCTAATGCCCGAACCTGTATTGGGAGGCGCTACTTTACTGATGTTCGGAACAGTAGCTTCAGCAGGCATTCGCATTATCGCAGCACAGAAGATCAACCGGAAAGCAACATTAGTCATCGCACTTAGTTTCGCTTTAGGTTTAAGTGTAGAAATGGTTCCTGAAATACTATGTCAATTTCCGGAATCAATAAAGAATATTTTCTCATCCGGCATTACAACAGGCGGAGTGACTGCTATCATTTCAAATGCACTGATACGGATGAAAGAGTAAAAACAAGTAATTTTCTCATAATTTGGAACTAAAGCATTAACTTTCTTTGCAAATCAGCCAAGAAAGGGAGAATAATATATATCTTTGTTCCAAAATATGATTATGATTACAGAGGATTTACAGAACCTATATCAAACCTATCTCGGAGAAGTACCCGAAGAGATTGTAGAATTACCCTCATCCGGTTCCAACAGGCGTTATTTCCGGCTGACCGGAACCCAAAAACTGATTGGCGTATACGGCACTTCCAAAGAAGAAAACGAAGCCTTTCTTTATATGGCAGCACACTTCCGCAAGAAAGGTCTTCCTGTTCCAGAAGTATACATCTGTTCTGAAGACAAGAATTGTTATTTGCAAGAAGATTTAGGAGATATCCTGTTGTTCAACGCTATTGAAAAAGGGCGGGCGACCAGCGTCTTCTCCGAAGAGGAGAAAGAAATGCTGCGCAAGACCATCCGCCTACTGCCTTCCATCCAATTTGCCGGAGCAGACGGCTTTGATTTTTCACACTGTTATCCCCAAGCCGAATTCAACCAACGTTCTATCCTTTGGGACTTGAACTATTTTAAATACTGCTTTTTGAAAGCTACCGGCCTGGAGTTTCAAGAAGACAAGCTGGAAGATGACTTTCAAAAAATGAGTGATGTACTGCTACGCAGTTCTTCCGCCACTTTTATGTATCGGGATTTCCAAAGCAGAAACGTGATGATAAAGGATGGAGCACCCTGGTTCATTGATTTCCAGGGAGGACGTAAAGGACCGTTTTTCTATGACGTAGCCTCTTTCTTATGGCAGGCTAAAGCTAAATTTCCCGAAACCCTGCGCAACGAACTGTTGGAAGAATATATAGACGCCCTCTCCAAATACAAACCAGTAGACCGTGATTATTTCTTTAGCCAGTTGCGTCACTTCGTACTCTTCCGCACCTTGCAGGTATTGGGAGCCTACGGTTTCCGTGGCTATTTCGAAAAGAAGCCACATTTCATCCAAAGTGTACCATACGCCATCGAGAACCTGCGACAATTGCTTCATAATGAATACCCCGAATATTCCTACCTGTGTTCCGTACTAAAAGACCTGACCGAACTGAAACAATTTAAAGATGACTTAAAAAAACGGCAACTCACTGTGAAGGTTATGAGTTTTGCCTACAAAAAAGGAATACCCAACGACCCCACAGGCAACGGTGGCGGGTATGTTTTCGACTGCCGTGCCGTAAACAATCCCGGAAAATATGAACGTTACAAACCTTTCACCGGGTTAGACGAGCCTGTTATTCGTTTTTTGGAAGAAGACGGGGAAATATTCCCATTTTTAAATGCTGCCTATTCTTTAGTGGATGCTTCAGTAAAAAGATACATGGAACGAGGTTTCAGCAATCTGTCTGTATGTTTCGGCTGTACAGGCGGACAACACCGTTCTGTTTATTCAGCGCAACACATGGCAGAACATATCAATAAAAAATTCGGTGTAAAAGTAGAACTCATACACCGTGAGCAGAATATAGAACAAACATTTGAAAGAACATTATGAAAGCAATGATTTTTGCCGCCGGACTAGGCAGCCGACTTAAACCTATAACAGACACCCGTCCCAAAGCTTTAGTAACGGTAGGTGGAAAAACCATGTTAGAGCACATCATCTTAAAGCTGAAAGCAGCAGGATTTGATGAAATAGTGATCAATGTACACCACTTTTCCAATCAGATTCTTGCTTTTCTGGAAGCTAACCAGAACTTTGGAGTCAACATACAAATCTCGGACGAAACAGACTGCCTGCTTGATACCGGCGGCGGTTTGGAAAAAGCATACCATTTATTATACCATCCTGAGAATATGTTTACCCCAAAAGGCGAAACCTCGTATGAACTGATATTCGAAAATCTGAACAAAGGGATGGATGAGGAAGAGATAATCGAAAAAACCTTAGGAGTTATGCGGAAAGAATGCTACTTGCTCCACAACGTAGATATCCTTTCCAATTGCGATTTTGAAAGTCTGATGTATTATCACCAGCATAGTCCTAACATCAATGCCACCCTTTTAGTCAGTCCACGCAAGACCTCCCGTTACCTGTTGTTTAATGACGACAATCTGTTATGTGGCTGGGTCAATAAGGACACCATGGAAACCAAACCGGCAGGATTCCGGTATAGAGAAGGGGAATACCAGGAATATGCCTATAGCGGAATACAAGTGACCACCCCTAAAATTTTACATCTCCTTCCCAAAGGAAAATATTCCATTATCGATTTCTATCTCTCCATATGTCACAGGGTCGACATCCAGTGCTATGTAGAAGATGACTTGCAATTGCTTGATATCGGCAAACCCGAAAATCTGAAAAAAGCGGAAGAGTTTCTCAGTAAACTCTAAGCAGTCCTAAAAATATATCCATAACATAAAACAGTATCCCGCCTAAAATAACCCATTATTTCAGGCGGGATACTGTTTTGTTTGCTAGCAAACAGCTTCTTATTCTTTCGAATAAAATGGGCAGATAAAAAAAGTCGTAATTTTATGAAGTGCCCCCCAAAAAAGTTAAACACAAAACTTTTGGGGGGCACTTCTTTATGACCAAAGGTTCAATTTATTTTTCTGAGCTTCTTCCAAAGATACCGTTTTTACCTGCTTGGCACTGTTTTTCAGACGAAGATCCTCATATTCTTTGTTCAGCCTTTCCACAAACTCAAAAGAAGATTCCGGATTCAGCAAACGGGCGGCTACCAAGGCATTCTGTGAAGCATCTTTCATGTGAATGACCGGACCTCCATAAACAGGTGCTATTTTCAAGGCAGTATGCAGCTTGGAAGTAGTGGCTCCTCCAATCATAATGGGAATGTCCAGCCCCGCACGCTTTAACTCTACAGCCACATGCGCCATTTCTTCCAATGATGGAGTGATCAGCCCGCTTAATCCTATTATATCCACCTTTTCCTCTATAGCCTTCCTGACTATCATTTCGGCAGGAACCATCACGCCAAGGTCTATAATTTCATAGTTATTACAAGCCATGACCACTGATACGATATTCTTCCCAATATCATGCACATCCCCTTTTACGGTAGCCATCAATACTTTTCCTGCACTGCGGACACCTTCCTGTTTGTCGGCCTCAATAAGCGGCTGCAAAATCGCTACCGCCTTTTTCATGGTACGGGCAGTCTTCACAACTTGTGGTAAAAACATTTTCCCTGCTCCAAACAATTCTCCGACTTTATTCATACCTTCCATTAGCGGACCCTCAATAATATCCACTGCTTTAGGATACAGTTTAACCGCTTCTGCCAAATCCTCTTCCAAATGATCGCCAATGCCTTTTATCAAGGCATACTGAAGCCGTTTCTCTACCATCGGTTCCTCACGCCACACATCCTGTTTCACCGCTTCTGTTCCGGTCGCCGTATTTTTCAACGCCTCAGCAGTCTCTATCAAACGTTCGGCAGCATCGGGCCTACGGTTTAAGACCACATCCTCTATCCGTTCCAGCACATCAGCAGGAATATCCGTATAGAGCACCGAAGCAGCAGGATTTACAATACCCATATCCATACCTTGACGGATAGCGTGATAAAGAAACACGGCATGCATCGCCTCACGGATATAGTTATTTCCACGGAAGGAGAACGACAGGTTGCTCACGCCGCCACTGACGTGTGCACCGGGCAAATTCTTTTTGATCCATCCGGTAGCCTTGATAAAATCCACCGCATAATTATCATGTTCCTCAATACCCGTAGCCACAGCCAGTACATTAGGGTCGAAAATGATATCATGAGGATTAAAATCCACCTGTTCTGTCAATATTTTATAAGCACGGGCACAGACTTCAATCTTACGTTCAAAAGTATCTGCCTGTCCTTTTTCATCGAAAGCCATCACTACAACGGCAGCTCCCAGTTTTTTTATCAGACGGGCATGTTCTATAAACATCTCCTCCCCTTCCTTCAAAGAAATAGAATTGACAATGGACTTTCCTTGCAGGCATTTCAGTCCGGCCTCAATGACTTCCCACTTGGAAGAGTCAATCATGACAGGTACACGGGCTATGTCGGGTTCGGACATGACCAGATTCAAGAAAGTAGTCATCTCCTCCCGGGCATCCAGCAAACCGTCATCCATATTTACATCAATCACCAAAGCACCGTCTTCCACCTGCTTGCGAGCGATACTTAGCGCTTCCTCATATTTCTTTTCATTGATTAAACGGAGGAACTTACGGGATCCGGCCACATTGCACCGTTCGCCTACATTAATAAAATTCATTTCGGGAGTCTGCTCCAACAGCTCCAACCCGGAAAGCCACAGCCTCTCAGGAGTGGTGGCAGGGATATGAGGAGATACCCAGGCAGAACCGGAAACAATCAATTCCTGATATTTTGCAATATATTCCTCCGTTGTACCACAACAACCACCGATAATGTTTACTAATCCTTCATCGATATATTCCTTCACTTCTGAAGCCATTTCCTCCGGAGTCTGGTCGTACTGTCCCAAACTGTTAGGAAGTCCGGCATTGGGATAGGCACTTATATAATAAGGTGCCCGTGCAGCCAGCCCTTCCAGAAAAGGTTTCAATTGTTTCGCTCCGAACGAGCAGTTCAGGCCGATAGAAAAAATAGGCGCATGCTGTACGGATGCCAGAAAAGCATCCAATGTTTGCCCCGAAAGAGTACGTCCTGCAATATCCGAAACAGTAACAGAAAGCATAAGAGGAACCTCACGCCCTATCTTCTTCATTGCCGTTTCCGCAGCATAAATGGCCGCTTTGGCATTCAGGGAATCGAAAATGGTTTCTATCAGAAGCGCATCCACTCCTCCTTCCAGCAAGGCTTCCATTTGTTCCTGATAGGCAGCGGCCAGTTCATCGTATGTCAAAGCACGCAAGGCCGGATTATTGACATCCGGGCTCATGGAACAAGTTTTGTTGGTAGGACCTACCGAACCTGCTACAAATCTAGGTTTATGAGGGGTCTTTGCGGTATATTCGTCAGCCATTTCGCGAGCAAGTCCGGCAGCGGCCAGATTAATCTCACGGCACAAATCCTGCATATGATAATCTGCCATCGAAATCCGTTGGGCATTGAACGTATTTGTTTCAATAATATCAGCCCCTGCTTCCAGATATTTATGGTGGATATCCTTTATCACATCAGGGCGGGTAAGACAAAGCAAGTCATTATTGCCCTTCATCTGTCCGGGCATCTCAGCAAAACGCTCTCCCCGGAAATCCTGTTCAGACAAATTATACCTTTGTATCATAGTTCCCATTGCACCATCAAGAATGAGAACTCTCTCGTCAATTAGTTGTTTTAATGTAGCCATAAGTCTATTTTTGGGGTACGGATAACACGGATTTCACTTACCTTTTAAACATACGGTCCATTTCGCGACGGTCGTCCTTCTCTTTCAATGACTCGCGCTTATCATATTGTTTCTTACCTTTAGCCAATGCGACAACCAGCTTCGCCAGTCCTTTCTCATTAATAAACAGACGGACAGGGACAATCGTAAAACCGGGGTTCTTTCCGGCTTCTTCCAATTTCCGCAGTTCTTTCTTATTTAACAACAATTTACGTTCGCGACGGGCAGAATGGTTATTGTATGAGCCGTAAAAGTATTCGGCTATGTGCATATTCTTCACCCACAACTCGCCTTGCACAAAATAACAATAGGTATCTACCAGACTGGCTTTGCCCAAACGGATGGACTTTATCTCGGTTCCCGTGAGCACGATACCTGCCGTGTACGTATCGATAAATTCATAATCGAACGATGCACGCTTATTCTTTATATTAATAGGAGTCGGTTTCATTAATTTAAAATAACAGATAACTCATTAAACACAGCGGCAATCAATGCCGGACAAACAATTATAATAACTGAAGCAATCAAGGTGTATCGTGTCAGTTTCGTCTCATTCACCTTCATCAGGGTACGCGCACCCTCGAACACCACGAATATAGTATAAAATTGCAATATCCAATGGAGAATGGAAATAGAGAACAACCCACTGACAATATCGAGCACAAAAGTCACTACCATAGAATAACCTACAAACTGCTGATTTAGTTCATACTGGTCTTCACGTCCTAACAGCTTCTTGCCCAACTGGTCTATGACATATGCCGCCAAAAAATATCCTCCGAACAAGGATACAAATATAGCACAACATCGTGTCATTGCTATCTGGAAAGCAGCGACCCCTGCCGTATTCCCAATGAATGTACCTATAAAAACGGACAATCCGCATAAACCTATCATGGGATAAACAAATGCTCCCAGCACTTTACGCCTATCCTCTTCCTTGCCAATTTCCTCCCATGCTTTTGCCGGAGATGAAATCAGCGATATTACTCGCTTAAATAAATCTTTGTAATTCAATGCCTAATCTATTTACCTCAGTTCAACTTCAATGAAATGCAAAGGTAATTAATTCACTGGAATAAACGAATAAAAAAACGCATACTTCTCTTGGGGGAATCAAAAAAATAAGCCTACTTTTATTATAGATTCAGACTTTCTTTATTTGATTCGAAGATTATTTCATCTCATAATAATACATTTAGAGAAATTCTTCTATACCTTAATCAAAAAGAAAGATAACTTCCGGAGAATATATGCTTATCTTTCGATATATTCAACCAGTGATATTCTAAATTCATTAGGTCAAAATAAAAATTTCGCATCCCAAAACTTTCCCATCGGCACAGCTGTTACAGAAATTATGCACGATGCGAAATTAAAATCAAAGTATTATGGATGACAAAGAAAAAAATGCAGAAGTGGCAAAAGCCATAAAATTACCAGACTTGGCATCTTACATGCAAGTAGTAATCAAACAGTTGGAAATAGACAAAAAATGGTCAGCAGTACATACATATACTTATACACTGAAATCCGTTACGGAGTTTTACGGAGGAAAAGGAACACCTGTGCCAATAGATGAAGCTTTCACATCTGGCAGGTTAAAAGAGTATGAGGAATGGATGAGACTGGAAGGAACAAGAAACAGAAAGACCGACAAGAAAAGGTCAGATAGAAAACATGGAGTACCGAAAGGCCTGAGTTTGAATACCATATCAACCTATATGCGAACCCTGAAAGCTGTATATAACCGACTTGCCGATAAAAAAATACTGCCTTATAACCCGAAGCTATTCGATAATGTATACACAAAGGTAGAATCACAGACCAAACGAGCACTGGATACAAAACAAATGAATACACTACTGCACACCGATATAGAAAAATTGCCCAAAGAGATGCAATGTGCATTGGCATATTTCTTACTAATGTTTCTATTCCGGGGAATGCCATTCATTGACCTTGCCCATCTACGAAAACAAGATGTGAAAGGAAAATATATTGTATATAGCCGTCACAAAACAGGACGACAGATAACAGTGCGCATTCCTAAAGAAGCAATGAAACTGATAGAGAAGTTCAAGAATATGAATTATGATTCCATTTATCTATTTCCGATTCTAGACAAAAAAAACGCAGCAAAGGAACAGAGTCAGAAAAATGGAAAAATAAAAAAAGATAAAGAGCTATATATGAACTATCTCCGAGTACTGCGCAACTTCAACTTGAAGCTAGAAAAAATAGCGACATTGTTACTGCCTGATGTAAAGCTCAGTTCATACACGCCGCGCCATACATGGGCGACATTAGCATTTCATGCAGGAGTAAATATCGGTATTATCTGCAAGGCATTGGGACACTCTTCCATTAAGGTGACAGAAACTTACTTGAAACCATTTGAAAACGAAAAGGTAGATACAGCCAATGACGAACTGATAATCTCGGTAGTAGCACATAATGGAGAAAAGGAAGTGGCATGAGGAATATCATATGACAGCCATTCAAATAAAAGAAGAATTACTTACCAAGTAATGGATGATTACTTTCACAAAGTAGGGAATATTTCCTCATAAATCCAAAGAAAAAGCTTATAAATCTGTATTAATCCACTAAATTTTATTCAATTATAAAAAAACACATAAGCACAAGCACAATATTGCATCTGTCAGTACTTTAACTAATTTACAAAATTACACGACGCCTCTTTCCATTTTTGACATCTCAAAAACGGAATCATATTTCTTACATCTTTTTCTATCCGACGAAATGTTTTTTCTTATTAAATACAGAATAAGAAAACGCTTTTCCTCACCCTGTGAGAAAAATATAAGCTATTACTTGGTAAGTAATGACTTAACAAAGTAAGTTTATCATGTTATCCGTATATACACGTGCACAAATAGCCATCGCCGTACTGCATGACCTTTCTTCTAGCAAAGTTCTGCAACCGGTCAAATTCCTCCTTCAAAACGAAGAATGGAAAGATTTACTTAATAAGCTGGAAAAAGTAAAACTCATCCGCCTTTTACCAAACAAAGAAACAAGAATCCTTTTCTCATATGAATTTAGTCGCCCATTATTGCAAATATCCCTATTGAACGTACTTCAAACCATAAATATAGCCACTTATCGTTATACATCCGTTTCTAGGAATTACCATACACTGGTGTGGCTACTCAAACACAAGGCAAAGAAAGGAGGTGCAAAATGAGAATATCCCCGACATTATATATCCTTTACCTTTTTGTTTTCTTGTTGGTTGCCTGTAACCGACGCGAACTGACTTATTCGCCCGAAGCAACAATAACAATCAGTGCCGATTGGAGTCAGTCAGGACTGAATGAAAAAGAGCAGGATTATGGTGCTACCGCCATATTCTACCCTACCGATGGCAGCACTCCTTTTGTAGCACTGATGGGTGACCGTACATACAAGACCCTATGCTTGAAAGAAGGATGTTACAACGTCGTCCTTTTCAACCGTTCATTCGATGATTTTGGTAACCTCTGTTTCAGAGGAGAAGAAAACTACCAGACGCTAGAAGCCTATGTAAAGAAGATGGAAATAAGGAACGAATCATCCTCTGAAAGAATTATTATGGAAAGTCCTGACGAACTTGCCGCTGATTATATCGAAGGCTTTGAAGTGACTTCTGATATGCCGGAAAACTATTCATCAGCCATCACCCAACAAAGTAACCGAAATTCCACCAGGAACGAAAATAGTTGTCACTTACGCTTCACCCCCAAAAAACTGACTCAAAAAATAACGGTTAAAATCCGTATCAAAGGAATGAACAACATACGAAAAGCCACCTGCACACTAGACGGCATTGCAGAATCCATATTTCTCGTTTCGAGACAAAATTCGGAAAAAGACAGTAACACAAGTGCTACGCTTAAGCAATCCCGTTTATGATTCCGGCTCGGTAACAGAAGGAACGCTGAGCACTACTATTAGTGTGTTCGGCTTCGATGTAGAGATTCCACACAACCTACATCTGAAAGCAAAGTTAGTAGACGGGAAGACCATATTTGAAGAAAGTTTTAACGATTTGGCAATAAGACGGTTGGATGAAGAAGACGGAACTATGAGCGTTTTTATTGACATGGCATGTGAAAAGACCGTGCCGAATGTAAAAACAGAAGGTAGCTCAGGATTTGACGCCGATGTAGATAAATGGGACGATGAAGTGAACAGCGATATAGATATATGACAGATATGGGTAGTTATAATATTAATTTAAAAAAAAGTAGAAAATGGAAGTGAAAAGTTTATTGATGGTGATGGCAACACTGACTATAGCTGGTTGCTCACAGAATGAAATGACAGAAATGAATCCGGATACGAACCGGACAATCGGGTTGGACGTATATACGGAAGTACAGACCAGAGGAACGGAAACTACAACGTCCACATTGAAAGCAAATGCCGGTTTCGGTATTTTTGCCTATCAGACAAGCAGTGCGGGATGGAATAGTGAAAAAGGAAACACAACACCTAATTTCATGTACAATGAACATGCTACATGGACTTCTGATAGTTGGGGGTATACTAATTTACGTTTTTGGCCAATAGATGATAAGAAAATAACATTCTTTGCTTATGCGCCTTATGAATCCAAACCGGAAGTTGGAACAGACCAAAAAATAACCTTATCAGGACAGAATGCCAAAGGCGCTCCGACAATCACCTTTGAGGTAAAGACTTCTAATAACTGGAAAGATATGATAGATTTGGTAACAGACTGCCATGCTGCCATACAAGACCAAACTAGTGAAAGTAATAAGGGAACGGTTCAGTTCAAGTTTAGTCACGTACTTACCCAAATAGCCAATATCAAGGTGAAGCCAGATGTGAACTTAGGTACTGATACCAAAATTTTTGTAACGGGATTAAAGTTAGATCCAGGAAGTACAACACTTTACAACAAGGCTGTTTATAAATTCGATAACGACACTTGGGAAGCCATATCTCCTGACGCATCTTATTTTTCAACAGAACAAGACCTGAGTGATTTTTTAAATAAAACAACCACCGACCAATGGGGATATAATAAAAGTTCTATCAATGTAAGTGATGACCAGAATGCAACCGCGTTATTCTCAGATACAAAAGCTCTTTACTTTATTCCGGTAAATAACAAAAACGGTACCGCCAACGCAGGTGACTTAAAACTGAAAATCAATTATGACATCGTGACCAAAGTGACCGACACAAGTAATCTGACAAGTACCATAACAAACAAAGAAGTTTCACTACCGAAAAATACGTTCAAGAAAGGAACGAAACATACCTACGTATTGACTATCAAGATGAATGCCATTAAGATTACGGTGGAGGATAATATGGAAGGTTGGACTGATGATAGCGACTCTGATATTAATGTAGAGAAATAATTTCCTTTTGCAGCCAAAACATGATACATACTGGCTATGGAAAGAAAACAGACCGGACAGGGTTGAATGTTTCTTCCCTGTCACTACGGTCAAAAAAGCACGGACGTACAATAAAATAGAAAAAGAAGCATGAATCGAAAAACAGAAAGCATAAGGGTGAAACAATTGTATGGCATTTTCCTTGCTGCAACTTTGTTATTGGGAGCTTGTACCCAGGAAGAATGTACGAACGAATTTCCCCAAGAAAATATCCCTATCAGCTTTTCAGGAAACGTTCCGGTAATGAGATCTGTTAAAGAGTATAGCACAACAAGTGATCTTGAAACGATCGGTGTGTTTGCCTACTTCACACACGGAAATTTCAATGAAGATGCCGCAACACCGAATTTCATGTATAACCAGCTTGTTGGTAAACAAACAGACGGCACATGGTCTTATAGTCCGGTCAAGTTCTGGCCGGACAATTCAACAACAGATAAAATCAGTTTCTTTGCTTATGCTCCTTATATAAATGAAACAACAGGTAGCAACTTTTTCGTTCAAGACAAAGAGAGTTCAAATGGATTTCCGATGTTAAGTTATACCGTTCCCACAGCCGAAAACAAACAGATAGATTTTCTCGCTGCAACTCCAGTAATGAATCAAAACAATGGCAATGTAAGTTTTAAACTGCGCCATACACTAACCAAGATCAATGTTTACGTAAAAAGTAATGATAATACGGAGGGAAAGTCCGTAACCTTTTTCTCCATTACGGGAATAAAAAGCGGAACACTGACCTATCATACTCCTACGACTGATAGCGACAAAGGCTGGCTGTGGGCATTCCCATCACCTGACAAGAAAGAAACTTTTACCGCTGACATAACCAATTTCCCTGTACCGAATACTATTGCGGAAGAAAAGAAATTGTTAGCTACTTTTTTCCTGCTTCCTGCCGGAAAAGGAAGTCAGTTCAGCATCACTTATCAATATGCGGCAAAAGACGGAAATAATAATGCCATTACTCAAGCTATCCGCATAGAAAATCAATCTTTACCTTCTACTGACACTTGGAATCCGGGAGCTTCTGTAAGTTATACCATCGGTATCTCAAGAAAAACTATTTCCGTGATGTCAGAAAATGATATCACATCATGGGAAGGAGGCACGGATTCTGAAACGGTAAATGGAACAGAAGAGAAACAGATAACGAATTAATGGGACAAATAAAAATCAGCCTTGTACCAAGGTGCTAATTTTAAACAAGATAATAACAAAGAAAAATGAAATCTTTCACCGGCATAATCTTTTGGAGCATCCTCTTGATTTGTAGTGCATGCACCGACGAAAATGAAACAAATAATGGAAAAAGAACGGACTGCTACAATGGAACTCCTCTCACTGTTCGAGCTACAGCAACCGGGTTTGAAAACATTCCCGGTTCCGAAAAGCCTTCCACACGTGCTTCTGTGACAGATGAACATCTTAAAACAGAATTTGTAGACGGTGATTCTATTGGTATATTCTCCATAAAAGATGGCACAATAGTGGATGACATTAACAATATCCCATTGGTTTATAACGTGTCAAATGATAGTTGGAATCCGGTTGAAAACAGCAAGACACTCTATTGGTATGATGGAGCGAGTTACATCGCATACTATCCATATAGGAAGAATATCACACTAGATGTTTCAAAGGATACAGATGAAGCTATTGCTTCGTTGACCGGGAATGAAAAACTGCAACCTTCGAAAGACCAATCCACAAAAGAAAAGCATACTGTGAGCGACCTGCTGATTGCTACCGGCGTACCTACTACCGGCAATTCTTCCGGAATAATCCTGAACCTGCAGTTTAAACACCAATTTACATTGCTTGTGCTGCAACCACAAGCATACATAGGTTGTTTTGCACCCGAAAATGCAGGTTTTGTTTACCACAAAGAATCAAGAATTTTAGGAACAGACTCAGCAGCTATCAATGTGAACTTGAATGGCATTACTCCATATCAGATCGATTCTGTAAAATTCTGCGCCATTGTCCCATCACAAAAAAATGCCAGAATTACCGGAAGCTATGTGACCGCCGACGGCAGAAATAATACGAATACAAAGATAAACTATTCGGGCAGTTCCATCACTTTTGCTTCTGGGAAATGCTATACTCTGAAAGTAATCAGCCCTGTACCCGGCAAAGGAAGCACAGAAAGAAAACTTTATCCCGGAGATTTTGTCTTTCAGAATGAAACCGAAAAACGAATAGAGATACATCCCGGAGACGGCATGCTGGAAGAAAACGGGGAAATATATGATTATCAGAATGCTATTGGAATGGTCATTACTTGCGATTCTAAAAAAATGACAGATATAAAATGCAATGAAAACGGTTGGAATCATGCTTATGTAATGGGGTTTGAAAATTTAGGGACCGGTCGTTGGGGGGGAATGGAACGAGTCGAAGAAGGGATTACTCCAATGACAAAAGATGATGAAATTGAGAAGAATATGAACGGTTATTCTGAAACAGAACAAATGTTGAAGAATTATACTGCTAATGTACAGGGTAGTTACAGTGCTTTTGAATCAATAAGAAAATATAGAGACAGTAACAAAATTCCTGATGGACTTAATCGCAGTCCATGGTTCGTACCGAGTATCGGACAATGGTTTGATATGCTGGTGAATATTTGTGGAAAATCTCCAAGAGATTTTCGAAATGAAACCAGTAACGGCCTAAACGACACAGGATGGGGACAAGAAACACTGGATAAATTGACTATACAGTTATCTAAAGTAGGTAATTCGTTACCGCAGTTTAGTGATACCTACAGACTTGGCTTCAGTTGCAGTTCCCAATATGATAAAGACAGATGCTGGATGTTACTTTGGCACATTGATGATCCTGAATATCCTAATTGGGATAGAGTCTGTTTGCAAGGATATGATAAAAAAGCTTATTGGAATGTACGTCCGTTTTTTGCTTTTTAATTATTTATCGTCTTGAAACAATCTTGTTTCGGAATAGCAGAAACTTAGTGGAGATTTTTTTCATGCGATTGTTTGTGATACCCTGTATGAACACTCGTCATTTTTTAGGGATGGTTTGTATGACAGACCAAAATAAGTCCGTCAAAGGGAATTACACCCATTGCGGGAGATGATCAGAGGGCGTTTCTTTCATGTTCCTGCAAAGTTTTTGATACATATTCGTAACTTTATAATCAGATTCATCCTTAAAAGATCTTATCCATATCTCTAAACCTTTCCTGCCCTATGGTTAAGGGTTTTCTTCCTGTTTGCTTTATCTCCGCAAGCCTTTGGAGTTAACTCCATAGCCTTGGGAGATAACTCCAAAGCTTATGGAGACAACTCCAAAGGCTATGGAGATAGAATACATCCGTATAAAAAGGCTTAATCAGGGAAGAGAAAAGGCTTATGCAACAGGAACGAATGTGATATGTTGTTATTACGGCAGCAGAAAGATCGAACCGTTTAAAAAATCATGTCAACTCTTTTCACACGCAGGAGGTATATACTGAATCTAAAGAAAGATATGAACAGGAAAATAAGAAGTAGTCCCCGTTAAATTTCTTCCCCCCTTATCTTATAAATTGAACCACATAGTTCCATTAAATAAAAATCCCCTTCAACCGTAACTGAAGGGGATTTCACTATATAATAAAGTATTATTAATAGCTTCCTCGCATATTCGAAGCACTACATTTCACTGTAGAAACAAGTTCTTTGTCATTTTCTCCCTTTGCAGTCACCTTAACTACAATAGTATCACTCTTAGGTACTACTTTATTGAAAGTTTCGTAAAATTCCATATCATTAGGCATATGGAAACTAATCAAAGCACCTCCTGTCTGATAAGCATCATCAGCCCCTTTGGTCTGTCGAAGTCTTGTCACCAATGTATCCTCCTTGGCTTCTACAGCATATAAATGGAAATCATTCATGTTCAGCTGTTCTTTAGTTTTAAAGGTAAAAGGTACGTTGACATATCCATTTATAGCCCATATCTTATTATTAGAATCTTCCAATGACACTAGTGCATACTCATTTTTCAATGTATCAGCCTGAACATTAAAATCTTTATAATTCAAAACAGCCATTAGGCCAATTTCACTTACCTTATAAGACTTTTTCCCCTCTGTAATCGCTTCTCCTTCCATCAGTTTGATCCCTACCTGCACACGCTTGTAATAACTGCCATCAGATGCCTTAAGACCGGCCAATACACTTGAAGCCACTGGAGTATAAGTATATCCCCATGCATCTCCTTTCAGGACAGGTTCACCAAAAATACTACCATCTTCCACAGTAACGATCTCATAAAGATCATAATTGGGGCCGCTATCACCATCATTCAAACAAGAACTAAAAGTAAACACCGATACTAACCCAGCAAATATTGCTGCCAATTTCATTTTTTTCATTTTCTTCTTTATAATTATTAGGGTTTGCAAAATTAAATAAAAGAATCGGTTTCCAAGAAAGAAACTTAATTCTTTTTATTGTTTTAATGATTAAATGAAAAATTGGCTTAAATACTGCGTCGCCACTTGTCTTTTAACATTATTTTTTATTCATGCTTCATCCTCTGATAAGACTTGCTTTATCTTTTGTTTTAACTATTTTTTTCACTGAAATTCACTTGTAGCCTATCCGCCATTAACCCATTAATAAAAATTAATACATAAAAGAACAAGCAGTTTGGCTATAGTATCACTTTATTTCCTATCTTTGAAACAAAACACCCATTAACCATAAAATCTAGAATATTATGCTAATACTCAAGAAATCATGTAAAGCATTGATCACCGCCCTATGTACATTGTTTATATACTCTTGCAGCAGCAATAATGAACTGGATATCAACAGTTATCAGTTGCAATCTATTCAATGGAAACTTAGTGCAGATGATGCCGAGAAAGTCGATACAATTGAGTTGCCTCCTAAAACAACCAGCAACAATACAGAAGAACCTATGTCTATCACTTTTTCATTTGAAGAAAACATAAAAGAAACATCACAATTTTACAGTGACGACCCGGAACTATTCAATTCTTTGACTTTAAAAGAGAATATATTGGTTGATATTACAGCTAATGCCAGTACCTTGAGCTCTGAATATAGAAAATTATCATCCGATTTACATGCACCTCTGTCCCTTAACGAAACAGTGCTTTCCCCTCTATATAAATCAAAAGAAACACTAAAACTTTCTCCACATACAAAAGTAACGACTGAATGTAAAATATATATCAAAGAATATACAGCAACCTATTTGGCTATTTTTGAAAATGACAAAGGAGAAACTATAGAGATGAGTGGCAAATGGAAAGGAGCATTCAATAAAGGTTCCAAGGTTACTTATATTCTTAAAGATATAAAATGAAACATTTGAATCTAATATAGGGTAATGAAGTGGACTACAGCATAACCAATCCTCATCTATCCTATATTTTTCAAAAACATTTTTTTAATCAGCCTATGACTAAAAGAATCGGGATAAATATATAGTTAAATATGCAATCTACATGATCTTATACATTATTTTTGCCGATAAGATCAATTTCCATTCCTAACCGATTCGGTAAAATAAACTATTTATGAACGCTGTATTCTTCAACGAATACATCCAAACAAGCCCTAGATTTATGACCGATTTCACCCCGTGGACACTCTTTGTCGATACAGGCATCATCTCAGTACTGCTACTGTTCGGCAAACTCATGAGAGTAAAAATAAGATTCATCCAAAGGCTGTTCATCCCCCCCAGCCTGTTGGCCGGGTTTATAGGACTGTCCTTGGGACCTCACGGTTTCGGCATCATACCTCTTTCCACCCAAACAGGAACTTATGCCGGCATATTGATAGCCTTCATTTTCGGCGCTCTCCCCCTCATCTCACAAAAGGCAGCCAAAGGAGATGCAGACAATATAGGCAGCATGTGGACATATTCACAGGCAGGAATGTTGTTGCAATGGGCTTTTGGAGGACTGTTGGGATTGCTTGTCCTGAACCGGATATGGCCCTTTAACCCTGCCTTCGGCATCACTATGCCAAGCGGCTATTGTGGCGGGCACGGTACAGCAGCAGCCATCGGACAGGCTTTCAGCCAGTTCGGATATGACGAAATTCTAACTTTGGCCATGACTGCCGCCACCTTCGGTATCGTAGCGGCAGTCATTATCGGACTGATCATCATAAAATGGGGGACAAAGAAAGGGCACACCTCCTTCCTCGCCAATTATGATGACCTTCCTCACGAATTACAGACAGGCCTGTTGCCCGGCGACAAACGGGAAAGCATGGGTGAAAGTTCTTGCTCTTCCATCTCCATTGACCCGCTGACCTTCAATCTTATCATTGTAGCAGTGATAGCATTAGGCGGATACTGCATCAGCAAAACAGTATCCCACTTTATGCCGGGGTTTGAACTGCCGGTATTCAGTTGTGCATTTGTGGTAGGTATATTCATCAAAAAGATATTCGACAAAACAAGAACCAGTGATTATGTCTGCCCGCAAACCATAGGCCACATCAGCGGAGCCTTTACCGATTTTCTGGTAGCTTTTGGAATTGCTTCCATTAAAATATCTGTTGTAATAGAGTACATCATACCCTTATTAATTCTGTTAGTCTCAGGATTAATCGCAACCCTGATTTATGTTCTGGTCATGGCCCGCAAACTAATGAAAGAATGTTGGTTCGAGAAAGCTATCTTCACATGGGGATGGTTTACAGGAACTATGGCTATGGGCATCGCATTGCTCCGCGTTGCAGACCCCAAAATGCGCAGCCGATGCCTGGATAACTATGCACTGGCTTACTTATTCATCGCCCCGGTAGAGATTTCTCTGATAACTTTCGCTCCGGTAGCTTTCTTGAACGGTTACGGGCTGGTGTTTACGGGAATCTGTCTGGCGGCAGGACTTGCCGTACTGGCAACCGCCTATATCAAAGGTTGGTTTATCAGGAAACAATAAATGGAATGACACCGGAATAACAAGACAAAAAAAGTAAGTTAACTTGCTTGACCAAGCAACATAGGTTCGTCAGCCAACGAACGTATCTTACTTAGCTATTGAAGCCAACTTACTTTTTTTATATCAAAACACATGAGCTTATACCCGACAAAGTACGCAAAAGTCCTTGTCATACAATCTCCGCAAACTCCTCAATATGATTGTCCACATATTCTGCAATCCGGGCAGTTACCGACTCTTCCATATCCATGAACTGCTCTTCCAACTCATCAAAGGCCTCGTATTGCTCATACATTGCCATAAATTCCTCATCATCCCTGTCCTTTTCCAAATCAGCACGGTTCTCATCATATATTTTCTTCGCGCTATAAATCAATTTGGCAAATTCTTTCGCTCCAAACTGCCGCATTGCTTTTGCAAAAGGATTATCAAAGATATAAGGTCCAAAACCATTCTGTATCAATTGTACAAAACCACCTTCATTTATTTCTTCACGCAAGAAATGATACCCCAACAATGAATGCTGGTAACCATTGAGCAAAGGCATTGTTTCCGCATTGACAACACCTCCTGTCACCTCCAGGTATTTATCTATAAACACCTTCAAGAAACCATCCATGCCCTCTTCCGCACCTCGGCGCAAAGCTTCGTCCGTAATTGCTATTTTATTTGCTTCCATTCCTATCATTATAATATAGGTACAAAGATAGAAATTTCATCGGAAAGAAAAAACATTTTGGCAACTCTAGTTTGCAAAATGCTGTCCTGCAATAAATTTATTTTATTTAAAGATAAAAAGTGACGGGCAACAAGTTGCAGAAAAGAATAAAACGACTAACTTTGTAGGCGAAAAGAATAACCAATCTTTTCACGTGGTTACGAATATTTATTTTATTACCAAAAAACGTAAAGAATATGACTTATTCACACGAAGTAGAACACATGTGTGTTGTGAAGAAAGGTCCCAATCACGGACCGGCTCCTATTCCTGAAGAAGGAAAGTGGGTAAAATCAAAAGAAATTAAAGACATCTCTGGTTTGACACACGGTATTGGCTGGTGTGCTCCTCAGCAGGGTGCTTGTAAACTAACCCTTAACGTAAAAGAAGGTATCATCCAGGAAGCATTGGTAGAAACTATCGGTTGCTCAGGTATGACTCACTCGGCTGCCATGGCTGCTGAAATCCTTCCGGGCAAGACTGTATTGGAAGCATTGAACACCGACTTGGTTTGTGACGCTATCAACACAGCAATGCGCGAACTATTCCTTCAAATCGTTTACGGACGTACTCAGTCGGCTTTCTCAGAAGGCGGTCTGATTATCGGTGCCGGTCTGGAAGACTTGGGTAAAGGTCTTCGCAGCCAGGTAGGTACTTTGTATGGTACTTTGGCTAAAGGTCCCCGTTACCTTGAAATGGCTGAAGGTTACATCAAGAACGTATTCCTGGATAAGAACGACGAAATCTGCGGTTACGAATTCGTTCACATGGGTAAGTTCATGGACGAAATCAAGAAGGGTACTGATGCTAACGAAGCGTTGAAGAAAGTTACAGGTACTTACGGACGTGTAACTGAAGAACAGGGAGCTGTTAAGAAAATTGATCCACGTCACGAATAATTATAAGGAGGAAAGAATATGATTAGAGAAGTAAAATTCGAAAGCCAAGACCGTCGTATCAAACAGATCATTGCTGCTTTGAACGAAAACGGCATCAAAGACATCGAAGAAGCTAACGCAATCTGCGAAGCTGCCGGACTTGATCCTTATAAAACTTGTGAAGAAACTCAGCCTATCTGTTTCGAAAATGCCAAGTGGGCTTACGTAGTAGGTTCTGCCATTGCATTGAAGAAAGGTTGCAAAAACGCTGCCGAAGCTGCCGAAGCTATCGGTATCGGTCTGCAGGCATTCTGTATTCCGGGTTCTGTAGCCGACGACCGTAAAGTAGGTATCGGTCACGGTAACCTGGCTGCTATGTTGCTGCGCGAAGAAACTAAATGTTTTGCATTCCTGGCAGGTCACGAATCATTCGCTGCTGCCGAAGGTGCTATCAAAATCGCTGCAAAAGCAGACAAAGTACGTAAAGAACCTCTGCGTTGTATCTTGAACGGTTTGGGCAAAGACGCTGCACAGATCATCTCTCGTATCAACGGATTTACATACGTTCAGACTGAATTCGATTATTTCACAGGTGAACTGAAAGTAGTTCGTGAAATCGCTTATTCTGACAGTCCTCGTGCAAAAGTAAAATGCTACGGAGCCGATGATGTTCGCGAAGGTGTAGCTATCATGTGGAAAGAAGGTGTAGACGTATCTATCACCGGTAACTCTACTAACCCGACTCGTTTCCAACATCCGGTTGCAGGTACTTACAAGAAAGAACGTGTTCTTGCAGGTAAGCCTTATTTCTCAGTTGCATCAGGTGGTGGTACAGGTCGTACTCTTCACCCGGACAACATGGCTGCCGGTCCTGCTTCTTACGGTATGACAGACACTATGGGCCGTATGCACTCAGACGCTCAGTTCGCCGGTTCTTCATCAGTTCCTGCTCACGTGGAAATGATGGGATTCCTGGGTATCGGTAACAACCCGATGGTAGGATGTACAGTGGCTTGTGCGGTTGACGTGGCTACTGCTTTGAGCAAGTAATTTAAGTTACTTAATACAGATAAACTCCTGTAATCCTTGTGGTTGCAGGAGTTTTTTATTTGTGGTAACTTGGCTTAGACAACAGATTGAAGCACCTTGCATCACTCACTATTTAGAGTGAATGAATGGTGAATCAGTAAGGAGATAACAAGATAAATCCTGCTTTATTTAAGTCCAAACAGCTCATGTAAAGAGTAGCCAATTACCCCTCAAATCAAGCCATAAACAGGTTACTTTTGCAGCCGATTTGCAGCCGAATTTGTCATTCTTAAAAAACGGCTGCAAGAATTGGCATAATCAACTATAATACAATGCGATACACTCCATATAACATTTAATTTAAAATGGAGAAACATTGTACAATGGTTTACTTTTCACTAAGAGAAAGTAAGCAAAACAAGAAAGGTCTATCACCTATTGAGGTTTCAATCACCACCAACGGAAAGAGAATCTACTTTAGTACAGGTAAACACATATCTGCTACTGATTGGAACAAAGAGAAGCAAGCTGTAAAAGGCAAGAGTGAAGAAGCGCAGCTAATCAACGGTTATCTGATTCAACTACGGAATAAGATATATCAGAAAGAAATTGAGCTACTTCAAAAGGGCTACCTTATCACTGCTGAACTATTAAAAGAAGCTATCACAGACAAGGTGGAAGCCCTAAACGAGAAGACTTTATTGGATGTTCTGAACGAACATAACACAGAGCGCAAAGCAATGGTAGGTAAAACTGTTGCCCCTGCCACTTATTGGGTGTTTGAATATACAGGCAGACTATTCAAAGAGTTCATTCAGCAGAAATATGAACGTAAGGACTTATATTTAAGAGAGATAAACTTGGGCTTCATTCAAGGATTCCATGCTTTCCTTTTAGGAGAGAAGAAGATGGGACAAAACTCCTGCACCAAGCATTTAAAGTTCTTAAAGAAGTTGCTAAATTTAGCTGTCGCCAACTCTTATATATCCTACAATCCTGTAAATGCTTATAAAGTAGAACGCGAACCCGTAGAAGTGGATTTCTTGGATGAAGAAGAATTGAGGAAGATTATTAACTTTGATACTCCCCTGCCACGATTGGAGCGGGCTAAAGATATGTTCCTCTTTGGGTGCTTCACTGGGCTTAGCTACATTGACATTAAAACCTTGACACCTGAACACTTTGAGAAAGATAACGCTGGCAGAATATGGATTAAGAAACGCAGGGTTAAGACAGGAGTTCTATCACGCATCCCCCTACTCCCTATCGCCAAGCTGATATTGGATAAATACAAAGGTGGAGAGAAACTACTCCCTATTCAAGACCCTGCGGACATCAACAAATATCTAAAGGATATAGCTATACTTTGTGGAATCAATAAACGCATTTGCTTCCACACAAGTAGGCACACCTTTGCAAGTACCGTTACTTTAGCCAATAACATATCTCTGGAAGTCGTTTCTAAGATGTTGGGACATACCAATACACGAATGACTGCCCACTATGCAAAGCTAATAGACAAGTGCATAGGTGAGCAGATGGATAAACTCATGGATACGTTTACAGGAGATTCTGATTACTAAAGCATATCCTACCCACAAATTCCCCACTTGTAGCAATGCAGGTGGGGATTATTTTTTAACTTTGCTTTCAAATACAATCAATGAAAGCTATGCAAGAAGTAATATTTGACATACCGACCATAAAGAAACTATACCCGGAACTGAACAGATGTTTCGGCTTTACCTATGACGACATATCTAACGAACTTACCCAAGTCTATACTAAAAAAGTCTTCAATCTGAACCGGAAGAAAAAGAGCTTGCCAATCAGTGTAAATCAGAAGATGGTTGGGGAGTGGATGCAGTAAAATTTGCATTGGCTACCACCGAGAATATAGTAATTACAGTTCCAGATAGTTTTAACTCTAAAACAATAAAGGAATCTTATGTCGCAGAACTTTATAATGAAGATTTTGCTTCATGTGCATTAATATTCATGGCTGCACTCCTATACAGGAACAGAATAACGGAAGTTCCAATATCGGAAGGAGAATATGACGATATGCTATATCAACAATATATCCATGAAGTCAGACCCGATATGCTAAAATTATACATTGCTCTCAATCAGCCCAAACAGAAAAATGGAAAAGACTTTATTACTGATATAAAGATTACAGCAGGTGGCAATTCGCCAATACTTATCAATAATAAAGATAGCTGGTTTGAGAACAAACTGAATGAATACCTGCATCAATATTTGGGAGTAAGTAATTTAGAGGAAGCTCAAAAAGAATTGGATTTCATCTATGAAAACAAGAAAGTAGGCAACAAAATGATTGACCCTATCCAGTCTCTCTATATATGGGGGACTTATCAGTTGCTCCAGAACACACATTTAAAATCAACCAAAGAAAAAGTACCGACAAGACCACAAGCCTATTTAATTGAATCATATCTTAGAGCTATTGAATTAATAGATACCGATGATGTTAAAACAGATGCCAACAATATAAGAAGCAGATTAAATTCATTCCTTAAAAAATATGATACGGTAGAAGCTCTGTTGGATTACAAAGCATTCAAATTATCACCTTATAATATAGGTGGAACGAAACTCTGGTGAACCAAACTCTCCCTACTTAAAAGGCAGCTCTTACGATGGTAAAGAACTGCCTTTTTATTTGTCCTATTCCTTACCACCTTACCCAACCATAATATTCTACTTTTGCACCGCTTTCAAAAAGGAGTGATGATAAATCTCTTAAAGGTAAATGGCTGGTAAAAAACTCACTCAAACATACAGTTATTCTTTACCAATTCACCTAATGAGAACATCATAACTTTGCAACGTAATCAAAAATAAAATGGTGCGCACCTTTTAATAACGATTACCTGTAAGTCCTTGCAGAATAAGGACAAAATTATTAATCCATAAAATTATAAGAATATGGAATTTACAATTAATGGAACAACTGTTTCACAAGCTAAGTCTTATGACAATACAGGTGCGCACAATGCCATCAAGTCAATGATGCAAAGAAAAGAAACTCTTAGCATCAGACTATACACTGACAAGGACAATTATCCTTACATCTGGATTGAATCTTACAATGTGGCAGGATTCAAATACTATGTTACCCCGACTTCTTTCAAATGGATATATACTTATCTGACTACTGGGGAAAGTGAGGATGGAGGGATTCAACCGACAGAACTGACCCCATATCAAACAGGTGAAGATAACAACTTTCAGCTATCCATATTGAAACAACTTATTGAATCTGGCAAACGTGTGCAATTCGTCCCTTTGTTTCGTGAAGTTAATAATTACATCAGTGCTACCAGTGCTTTCCTGCGTGGAAAGATATTCTTTCGGGTAGAACGTACCGAAGAACTACTGGACTACTTGCGTGAGAAAGAAACTTTAATCTGATTATTAACCCTAAGAGAGGGAGCTTAAAAACTCCCCTCTCTCTAAAACGAAATAAAGATGAACACTACATATATCAAAATAGAGAAGAAACATAATGGTAAGATTCAGTATCTGACAGAAGTCTTACCTCAAATTCCGACCAATACTATCCTTTATAAGAAGCTGACAGGACTTGGAGCAACTTATGGGGAATTGAAAGCTGACAGAAATTCCATCATATTGGAGCCAAATGTTCCAGTGATAAAAGGTAAATGCAAAGACCCGAAGCATTCAAATGACAACCTTTTTGGAGTTTATGAGAATGTGACAGTGGAGAGAATAGTAAAATACCTACGAGCAAGTAAGGACAAGCATATCAAGCTGCTATCCACTCCAGAAAGTTTCTTTAAGATTAAATCTGCATTTGAAGAGTTGGATATGGATATTTACTCAACCTGTTACTTGTTATTCGATGAATGCCATAAGATTGTAAAAGACGTGGATTATAGAGAGGATATAACATTACCTTTCGATGATTTCTTCATGTTTGACAATAAAGGATTAGTGTCTGCCACTCCGTTAGATTTCACAGATCCACGATTTTTTAAACAGAGATTCCAAATTATGGAAGTACAACCGATGTTTGACTATGCCCAGCCCATTAATATTTACCATACAAATAATGTGCTGCAAAAGCTAAAGGAACGATTGGACGGAGCAGCCAACAATCCCATCTTCCTGTTCATTAATTCCACTGAAACAATCTATTCTATCATGCAGAAATTAGACATACTGGAGCAATCAACAGTTTTTTGTGCATCCAACAGCGTAACGAGTTTAAAAGATAAGAAGTTTGCTAACGCATATTCAGATTGGGATGCTGACAAAATGAGACGGTTCAATTTTCTTACGAGCAGGTTCTTTAATGCTTTGGATATAGAACTGGATTTCTGCCCAGAAGTGTTCATTGTAACCGATACTACTATGGCAACCCAAAGCATGGTTGACCCGTTTACAGATACGATACAGATAATAGGTCGTTTCAGAAATGGAATTGCTTCTGCAAACCATATCACCAATACAGACTATAATTTCTCTGTAAGGTCTAAAGCACAGTTGCAATATATGATAGGTGTGTTTGAGCAGGTTTATGGAATGATGAAAACCTATTACGATAATGCCACGACAGATGAGGCAAGGGATGCTTACAAATCCATATTAGATACCCATCCCTTTAAATCCATGCTGAACAGAAACGGTGAGAAGAACTGGTTTAAGATAGATAATTATATTACAGATGCTATTGTGCGAGGTTACTATAAAAACTTCGATATGCTGACCAATACATATAAACAATGTAAGTCTTTCAAAGTCAGTTGTGAATCGAGACCCTATCCTTTAGGCGATTTGGAAAGATTGAAACGAGAGAATAAATCTGCCAGCATCAAGGCTAAGCGTAAAGAAATAGTCGAGCAATTGGAAATGTTGAAAGGGGATGAAACCAGCATAGCGATGGAACATAAAAGGGAACTTATAAGAACTGACGCTTTCATTGTAGAAGCCTATGAAGAGTTGGGGAAAGAGAAGATTGAGGAATTGAATTACTCCCAACCCAAAATCAGAGAAGCCATGATTCTTAAACGATACAATGAAAAGCGCAAAGGTTCAGAGTTTGTTGAAATGGTAAAAAACAGATTCAAGGCAGGACGCTCATACGAATTGTCCGACATAAGCAAAACAAGGGATGAAATATATACTCTGATGAATATGCCATCTGTAAAGAAGAAACCCAAAGACTTTCTTGAAGAGTTCTTCAAATGCAAGGATAGCTGGAAGAACAGACAGAGGGCTTTATTCTTGGAATACGAGAAAGTTTAATAGGGTACAACATTTCACCAACAAACCACTCTTTATAACCCCTTTCATGGGAATGTTGTATCTGTAAAATTAGAAAGTCCAGATTAATATAGTCTGGATTTTCTTCTGAAATTACTAACCAGTCAATGACATAATAAAACAAGATATGTTACAATTAATAATTGAGGGATGGGGATATATCACTCTGGAGCAGATACCCCATTATACTGATATAGCAACTTTACACCCGAATCCGATTTTGTCCTACTCTCAATTCATAACGGGAAACTTCCATTTAGCAGGTTTAGCATTGGACTGCATAACTCCGAGCATTAAAATTTCACTACAAGTAAGGCTCTATACTAATTTTAAAGAATGTTACATAAATATTATGCCACCCCCTAAAAAGTCACTACCTTTGTAATATCAAAATGAGGGAGGAACAGCCACTTCCATGTGTACCCCGTATGGTACATGTGAGGCTTTTAAACTCATTTTATTTTCTTCAAGCTGCCACTTCGGACAACTTGTCCACTTCATATACAGATAAGACAAACATCCATTCAGATTTTTCATTTGTCAACATCTATAATTCTAATATGAATGACTGTAAAGAACTGACCTATGAACAGGTTCGTGAGCTTGCCATAGCCCGATATGTGGATGATAACAAAATCAGCATCGGAGTCTGGGCTAAACAGAATGGCTACATCAAGAAGAAGAGACAAAAAGATAACAGGGTTTACACCATTTACATCAAGATGAACAATGATAATGCAATTAAACAGTAATGATTATGAAAACAGGAATGACTAACTTTAATGTGAACATGTACAATGAAAAGATTGAATTATTAAACGAAATAATAGATACTCTTAACAATACAATATACAGTTTCTACAGTTGGGGACATACAATTACTCCTGCATTTGTAAAGAAGCTGATAGATAATCCAGCCGAAATATACCATGAATATTTGAGCTTCGAATACATAGCACAACGCAAATGTGCAGAGCATGGGATAAAAGACAAAGAATATCTTCATCCTCTACACCAAGACTGTTTCCATGATATTGTGGATGAAATGGAATCCATATTTGAATCTCTTAATAAATTCTGCCGGTTACTACCACATATCAAAAAAGTTTATGGTTCTTTATGCTATCTTGTAGAAGAGGAATATCTCAATGAACCTCACTTTGCAGAAACTAAAAATGCAAGACTTCGAATCATGCAACAATGTGCAGAACTTGAAGACAATAGATTCACATTCTCTGAATCGGACTTTGAAGTCTGAATGTAAGCAGAATGAGGGAGGGCTATGCAAATGGTTCTCCCTCATTTATATTAATGCCAACAGTCAGAATATTTATTGTAGTTCAGCATGTTTTCTTCTATGGTTGCATTACATTCTGTAAGCAGAGATTATATGCAGTCACACTATTTACATTTGAACTCTTAATATTACAGATTTCAAACAGGTGGGTTGGCTCTTGCAAATAGGTGGATTGGAACTTTCATACAGGTAGGCTACTTATAAATACCTATATATAAACACCTATTGCCCATAAATACTCTACCTATCATTCGCCTTGCTACGCAAGTCGCATGAATACCAATTTATTAAGAAGATGATAATTTATAAACTCAATCCATTTATTATGATTATTCATTTACCCACAGGGCTGGAATTTATCACTCAGAAAGATGCCAAGTCTTATTTTGGCAATCACAGGTACAGGAAATTGGTAAAAGAGAACAAGATTTATTTTACTAACTATAATAAACCAGTTGCTAATGACAGGAACAGAATTATCATACAGAAGAATAACTGAAACTATTGCAGGCAAATTGGACTTGCTGGAAGCATACCTGTTCTATTGTTTGGCTCTATGCTCCGACTGTTACACAATGGTTTCAGATGTCAAGCAAGAGACACTGACAGAGTTCTATGGCATAAAGAAAGAAGAACTGATAAGGCTATGGTTACATAAGTTTGAGGACTTGAATCTGATTCGGATAGACAAGCATCCAATTAAAGGCAAATATGGACGTTTTGACAGATGCCAATATACATTGAATACTGAGCATTATGTCCTTATAAGCAAGAAGTTGTACAGTGAACCCATATCCCGCCAATTAAAAGGATTTCTTGTCTTGTTAAAGTGCAAGTGTCTGAACGCTACAAATACCTGTCAATATACCCAAAGTGAATTAGCCAAAGAACTGAACATAAGCCCAAGTTCCGTTTCAAGATATTTAAAACAGGCAGAAGATTGCGGATATATAAAAAGGGATGATAAAGGAATACACCTTAAAGACAGAAAGATGTTCATCGTTACTTCTGAATCAACATTTGCATTTATAAAAAATGTCTATCCAAATATCCTTACTGATGAAGATATGGCAGAGAGAAAGATTCACAATTATAACGAATAATGTTTCAATAACAGGTAGTTGGGATTGTTTATACTGTCCATTTAATACATTAAGAGATAGTACGAATAATCCCAAGTCTCCTTATTATGACTTTAGAAGCATCTAAATTCTGATTTTTAAGACTGGATGCAACATTTAAGAGGAAGAATGGACTTTATAACCCCAATCTCCAAAATGTTGCACGCGATACCATACCCCTAATTTATACCCCCTCTCACCAAGCAGAATAAAAACGGAATTGGTCAGACACCTACCCACCCCCTCAACCATTATAAATTTTACTATTCACCTCACATCATTCATGGACTTCTTAAAGAGATACACAATACAGACATAATGGTAATATAGTCTAATTGTAATATCACTTAAAAGTAATTCAGCGAATTGTAGTAAAGTTCAAATCGTTATGGAGTAATCCAAGACGATATGGACTTTACCAATTCAGAGTTAAATCAATCAATAATCATTTAAACAGTTTATCATTATGAGAAATTTAGTTATCATGCCAGCTATGGCACAGAACCGTGAGAGAATGAATTTGGGTGAATATGCAGAAGAAGCTACAATTATTGTGGACGAACCTGTAAGACCTGCCAAACATTTCATTGAAGCCAACACACAGGAAGCGACTTTGCAGCATCTAAAGCATGAGTGCATTACTCCTGTGTTCTCCAAAGACAATGAACTTACCATTAACCATGCCGCATTTGTAGAAACCATACAGGATGCAGCCCAATCATTCTTTAGTGGTGAGAGAGTGGAACAGGCAGATATAAGAGTAAGCCACATTATCAAAGGCAGAATCCCTGAAGCTATCCATAAGCCAGCCAACCAACTGTTGGAATCTGATAAGACCATTTATTATGAGAGGGCAGCTTTCAGCATTGATGTTCCTACCATTTATGAAACAGTGGGTGGAAACAAACTGAACTTGTCTATCGTAGGTGTGAGGGCTTATAATCAGATGAACCTGTACAGCAAGAAAGTTCCAGAGCTGTTCAGATTGGCTATTGGCTTCAAGAACCAAGTCTGTTGCAATATGTGCATCTTTACCAATGGTTACAAGGATGATTTAAGAGTAAGCAACACAACTGAACTCTATCGTGCAGCATTGGAACTGTTCAATAACTACAATCCTGCCAAGCATCTTTATCTGATGCAGCAATTAGGCAACACTTCCATGAGTGAACACCAATTCGCACAGATTATAGGCAAGATGCGACTTTACCAATGCTTGCCAACAGGCTATCAAAAGGCATTGCCAAGAATGTTGCTCACTGATACGCAGATTAACAGCGTAGCCAAAGCATACATTCACGATGATAACTTTGGCAGCTTTGGAAGTGAGCTTAATATGTGGAAGTTCTATAACTTGCTTACAGGAGCTAACAAGTCAAGCTATATTGATTCATTCTTAGACCGTTCTTTGAATGCTACTGAAATGGCAGTTGGAATCAATGCGGCTTTACATGGGGATGAGCGTTACAAATGGTTCATTGATTAAATGGGCTTTATTGATTGAGAGAGGAAAGGGCAGCTATTAGGTTAGTTGTCCTTTCTTTATTTCTACCAACCTATTAAATATTATACATTATGGATAAATCTAAAATTGAAAATGCTATCAATCATATCACTTCTTTACAAGAGAAATTATGTTACTGTGAGAATAATCTGCAATATATCAAACGCTTGCAAGCACTTAAATATTGGCTGCACAAGTTTGATTCATTTTTGGATAGGAACAGCAGGCTGCATGGTGAATATGCAGCAGTTTATGAAAGCTACTTCCATACTTGTTGCGGATTCTCATTCTATGATAGGGTATGCAATTCAATTCTTGTTTATGAATATGGCGACAGACCATTTTAACTGTCCAATTTTTCTTCCACCACCACATTAATATTGATAGAATGAATAGTAAAATATTAGACATGGATTATACTGTTGGAGAAGTGGAACTCACTTACAAATCCACATCAAAAAGCCGGAATAAAATATATAGTTCGGAGGATGCTTATGAAGTCTTACTTTCAACATATAGAGAGGGAACTATCTGTTACAAAGAATACTTCAAAGTCTTGTTCTTAAACCAAGCCAAGCAAGTCTTAGGTTACACTCTCATATCAGAGGGAGGAATAACAGACACAACCGTAGATGTCAGAGTAATTCTACAAGCTGCATTGCTTACCAATTCAGTAGCTCTTATTCTTGCACATAATCACCCAAGTGGTAGCATGAAACCAAGTAGACAGGATATAGAGATTACTAAGCAGGTCAAAGAAGCTGCAAGACTTATGAGAATTACAGTAATAGACCACCTCATACTTACAGATACAAGCTATTACAGCTTCGCAGACGAGGGAGAATTATAATAAGGTAGAGGACACTCTAATTCTAAATTGGGTGTCCTTATCATATTCACTTCTGCTATTAGTGAATGTTCCTTTAGTAATCAGTGAGTTAGTAAATCCAACTCAGAATTAATATTCACTTCTATTCGTTTCATTATAAAACAAAACATTATGTCACTCAAATATTCAAGCACAACGGCAGACTATCTTATATGGTCTGATGCAATGAACCTCATAAGAAAGTTAGCCAAAGACGAGAATTATAAAATCTCACTCCTTATTAGTTTGGGATGCTTCACAGGATTAAGAATATCTGATATTCTATCTCTAAGATGGAAGCAGATATTAGGTACTGACGAGTTTACAGTAATTGAGAAGAAGACAGGCAAAGTAAGAACTATCAGACTGAACCCCCAATTACAGCAGCATATTAAAGAGTGCTACGGGCATATAAATCCTGTTGGAATAAATGCGCCAATTCTTATAAGTCAGAAAGGCACTATCTTCACAGTACAGAGAATCAATATCATTCTTAAAGAGGTGAAGAAGAAGTACAGGTTAAAGATTAAGAACTTTAGCTGCCATTCTCTTAGAAAGACATTTGGCAGGCAGGTCTATAATATGAACAGCGATAATGCTGAACTTGCTTTAGTAAAGCTGATGGAACTGTTCAACCATAGTTCTGTTGCCATTACTAAAAGATACTTGGGATTAAGGCAGGAAGAGATTCTACAGACTTATGACTGTTTGAGCTTCTAATTGATTGGGACAGGATTATTAAGATACATCTTTATAGTGGTCTGAATGGTTCTGTCCCAAATCAATGAAATATTGAGCTTAGATACATCTAAAGTCCAATCTTGGCAGTTTGGCATTTCAACCTTATAGAAGTAAGTCAATTCCATAAGTTTACAGAGTTTATAACTATCTCAATTTTTATTAGTCATGTTGGAGGTGGCAGTTCTTGAATATCCAATAATATGCAGTCTTAAAGACAATAATTCAAGAATTCAAGGTGGGTAATAATATTCAGAATTTACTCTTTATATGGGGAGCAGTGAATTTGATACCCACCCTAAAATGGAATCCGGACTATTTTTTAGCTGAGTTATTGGCAGCTAACCAAACATTCATAAATAGCCATAATATAGCCACATAAAATTTATAATACTCCTTTTATATAGTCCAAATGTTAAAATACAGAACTTCATATACTTTCATTCCTTTTATATTTTTTTGGTAAAGAGCATATTTATATATTTGCAATTGATTTTAAGCATTGATAATTAAATAGTAGTTTGATTATGTGTTCCTCAATGCTTTTTAATTATTGCTTATCCATAGGGAACAGGTGGGCATACAAGCAAAATTTGCAACATTAATTTAATCAATACAACGTGATGGACACTTTTAGTTTTTATGAACAACAAGCCACCTTGCAATGTGTGTGGCAATTATTTCAAGCGCACCCATCAAAAGATGAAGTAGAGTTTATTGAACAGCAAACTGCCACATGGAATATTTTAAAGAATACTCAATCACTTTCATTTGAGGAAAAAGAATATATAAAGCAGACTTGTAGTGGCTTCTTGAATAAATGGATAGTTTGCGCAATTCAAATGAATCCGTATCAGGCCTTTCAAATTATATCACAAATGCCTAATATAAAAAAGATAAAGTTTAAAAACTTTATTATAGACATTGTAGAATATAAAGGAAATGACTTTAAATTATCTATGGCTGTCAGTTTATTTGACCAAACCAACATTCCTTATGCCATTGCAGCAAGAGATTGGTTGGACTTTAATCCTAATAACAATAGCAAACATAGAATTATTTAATATTCGAATATTGAAGAATATGCAACAAATCACTATTTCATCCTTATTTATGGGATTTCTTGGACTTACAGAAGAACAAGTTGACTTATATCAACCTTATGGAAATGCATTTCAAAAGATTACCAAACAAAGGTTAGAAGCAAACATGGAAGCTATTATCTATGTGTTGAGTGCCTGCCAATCATTTATGCTCATTATAGACCATGACTATGGACATAAAGTAGTCACTCAAAAAACTTATTGGACTGACCTTGATAAATACTATGAGATGCTTAGGAAAAAAGCTATTCCCAATAAATCACGATGGGACTCGACTGGATTTTATATAGCTTCTCCACAGTTAGGAGATATTTTAGTAGAAAAATACAAACGCCCCAATGATGATGAATGCATAGCCGCAAGCATCAATGTTTGATATATCAATATAAGAAACAATTAAATAAAACTAAAATTCATATGCTTACAAGAGAAGATATATATTTATTTTCACATTCAACAGATTCATTTTTGTTCAACCAAGCTGTCACTTTCAAAACAGTAATACAAAATGAAATTGCTGATTTGGTTACTCCAGAAGAAGCATTATACATCGTCTTGCCTAACTTTAAAATTAATTACAATATCATAGATAAATTAATAAATGTGGCAGCAAAATATTGGAAACGTACCCTTGACAAGCGTACTCTATATTGTTTAGGTATGGCTGTTGCTACAATCATAAAAGAATATGGCTGGGGAACTTATTACTTGGGAGACGAAGGGTTTATTTCGTTAACCAATAAAATAGCATCTGTGCAATAAAGTAATGTTAAAAATATCACCTACATATCAACAATGTTTATCCACCTATTCTATATGGATTGAATCCAATATAGACAAAGACCAAAATGGTTATTATAAAGAATGTACCAATATGGTTATTTGGTATGATAGACATTGGGGAGATAGAATACAACTTATATTCTTTAAGGACAAGACGGATTACAGATTTATTTTGGCTAATAAGCCTTTTGCTTGGAGAGTAGATGTGCATTATTGGAATTGTAAACTCTATCATTACCCACCTAATCCAACAAGAGAATGGATGATAGACTTTATAATTTATGCAATTATAGATATTTACAAGAATGGGGACATACCTCATCCTTATAAGAAAAAAGAAAATAAAAATGGAGAAACTAAATAGCATTTGTCTCAATATTAGGGTAGCTTTCAGAAAAAGAGATAAAGATTCAATGATATTATTCTCAAATATGTTATGGGAACATCTGGATAATGAAGGCTGGAAAGTTAGTGAAGATTATTGGGTTTACAATGATAAGCACTTATTAGATAGAGGAATAGCCTGTACTATCCAATCCTTTATGTTTTCAGATTCATCCTACGATGGAAAAAAAAGGAAGTATGCGTTTATGATACAAGCTATGTTTGAATTATGTCGTGGTTTACGTTTTGATTCAAATAGCAAATATATGAGAGCTGAATATGCTTATTGGTTCTTTTTCTGTTTCTGTTCAAATATTTCCTTATTGCAAAGCATGATGGAAGCAACTCTAAAAGATTATAAGAAAACTGTAAATGATGAAAATATGTTAATAATTCCATTTCTAATACTTAACCATTTGAATCAATTTTGCATAGAGAAAGACAATATAGAAATGACATATACACCTTTGTTTGATACTAAGAATGGACTTGACGAAAAGGATTATTTAAAACTTTTCAACCAATACCAAGATATAGCTATCCCATTACTTCAAGAGGCTGAAAGCAATCCTAATATAGAATTTAACTTAGAATCTTTAGAACAAGAAAGTGAATTGGTTTATGAATTTTTTCTCAGATATGTAATGTTAGGACAGTCATCTTCTATCTACAAATCAATAATAAAATATCAAGAATTATGAAGAAAATTAATATTGGCATCTTCACATTTATAATATTATTAACTTCTTGTCAGTTCCAACCGCATAAAGGCAAACCAAACTCCATTATAGACAACACTTTACAAGCCAAAGCTACTTCTATCTTAGAGAACAAGCTATCTGAACTTAATGCCTTATCTGGGCAAACTATTATTATGGAAGTCCAGACAGGGCATATAAAGGCTATGGTTGGACTTGAAAGGAAAGACAGTGCTAACTACCTACCTTGTGAGAACTTCTCCCAAGCACACGAATCAGCACTGATGCACCCTATATCCATATTGGCAGCATTGGAAACAGGTAAAGTCAAATTAACTGATATGGTAGATGTGGACGATGGAAGCTATTCTGTACAGGATAGAGAATTAAAAGACCATAATTGGCATAGAGGTGGATATGGTGAAATCTCTATCAAGCAAGGTTTAGCTTCAAGTTCAAACATTGCTGTTTATAAAACAATGGAGAAAGCATTTGGTAACAACGCACAAGCATACTTCAATCTGTTGAATAATATGAGTTATGGTAAACCAGACAGCATCGCAGGAATAGCTAATCTGAAACCTGCATACTTTGTTACTCCTAAAGATAGCGGTTGGAGTGATACAGCCTTTGCATGGTTCTGCATTGGATATAATCAAACTATTACCCCTATACAAATGCTAACCTTTTATAATGCTATTGCTAATAGTGGAAAGATGGTACAACCTCAACTTTACAAAGACAGTACAACAGTTATCAATCCACAGATAGTAAGTCAAGCCAACATTGACAGTCTGAAACAGGCATTGGAATATGTGGTAACTGATGGCTTAGGACAACCTGCCAAGTCTGATAAGATACAAATTGCAGGTGAAACAGGAACAGTACAGCTTGAAAATGGGAACTATATTGTAGAGTTCTGTGGTTACTTCCCTGCCAATGCTCCCCAATATTCTATCATTGTTTCTATTCATAAAGATGGACTACCTGCAAGTGGTGGATTGATGGCAGGTGATGTGTTTAAGCAAATTACAGAATATATTTTTATTTACAATAAATATTTTAATTCAAAATGAGAACATTTAGATTAATTGGAATGACCTTATTAATGATCATGTTAACTGTAAACTTTACAGCTTGTAGCGATGATGATGATAATGAACTTTCGCTTCCTGTTGATAACACTTTAGAGTTGTTAATAGGTACTTGGGAGGGAACAGGGGAAGTAGAGGGAGAAATCCTTACCTTTAACAAGGATAACACTTATACGAAGCAGAGTGAAGATTATACTCAAAGTGGTACGTTTGAATACTTCCCTAACAGATATATGTTTGTTACTTACTATACAACAACTAATTGGGGAGAAGAGAATACCATTTACACAGTCGTTAAGATAACAAAAGAGGAGCTACACCTCAATGACAATGGACATAGTGATATAGTAATTTATAAACGGAAATAATAATCCATACCAATTAGGGCAGATTAATAAACAGCATTTGAGGAAACTCTTATGCTGTTTATTCTTACTATAAAACAATAAAATCAAATAATTATGACAATCACAGCGGAAGATTGGGTAAGAAGAATAGAAGAAGTGCTAGATAAATTTAACTTATCTAAAGAAGAATACTGGAAAGACCCAGACAAATTCTATGAGAATATCAAAGATGAAGAAATTAGAGCCTTTTTATGGTGGGTAAGAGAAATGTGCTAATAATAATCTTAAATGAATTAATATGGAAACAGGAGGATTGATATTACTTTGTGCAATACTGGTTATAGCTGCCTATTTCTTTGGTAGGGTAGGATATGCCATTGAAAATGACAAGAAAGAAAAGTCTGATGATGTAGAAATAAACGAGCCTGTTAAGAATGATAATTGCAATAGGGTTATTTATCTATTGATAAGGAACTCTTATTATGCGAATGATTTAAAAACTCTAAAACGAATTTATGAACTTCTTGTTGCAGAAGGCATAATAGATGAGTTTCAAATTGATAAAGATATGTGGAATGAGTTCAAAGACAAATTGGGTGCATCTACGACTTCTTATTTATTCTTTTTTAAAGACTCTAAATACAATTCTTCTTTAGATTCTTGTGCTATAATGATGCTTCAAGAGAAATACTTCCACTTTATGGGATTACTTGAGAACAATTCAAATGAAGATTGACAATACAAGATTTATCAAATCTTATAGACAAGGAGCGTAGCAATAAGTTTTCATATCAACTTATAAATGGAGAACGAATGACAATAGTGTAAAAAACAGTTGAGAATGCCATTTAAAAAACAACAGTCATGATAAATAGATTAACATATACAGTAATAGATTGCTATTGGGGTCCCAAAGAATCTATAACAATTACAAGCAATAATAAAAGTTTTCAATTACTAATAGATAAATTTAGACAGTCTCCCTGCACATCAACAAGCTATACTCACGTGGAACTTTATGATGGGGATAATTTAATAGAAGAATTTACTTTCCAATAAACAAACAGATATATTAAAGATGAAAATAAAATCCAAATAAATACAAGTAAATAGGCTTTATATCAGATATTTATAAAGGAATCGTTTCTTTCAGTTGTTTTCACTATTTTCTGTTAATTAGTTCTTTTTGGGTACATTTTTGTTCCTTATTTGTTTCTTGATTTCGGTTTTAATTCGTACATTTGCATACGAAAAAGAACGAATGAAAGAATACGATTATGCCACGAATAAAGAAGCCTAAAAAAGTAAAAGAACCCATCCGTCTTCGGATGAAGGATTTGTCCGATGGCAGCAAAAGTCTGTATCTGGATATATACCGCAATGGCAAGCGGACATACGAGTACCTGAAGCTGTATCTTATTCCGGGAACGGACAACAATACCCGTCGGCAAAATGAAATAACAATGGCCGCTGCGAATGCCATCAAGTCGAAACGCATTATCGAACTGACCAGCGGCGAAGCCGGTATCGTGAACCATACAGATAAGGTTTATCTGCTGGACTGGATGCAAACCTATTTGGAGTACCAAGAGAAACGCGACAAGAAAGGCATCGGTCAAATCAAGGCCGTTACCCATATCCTGAAAGAATATGCAGGGGAAAGGTTTTTGTTGGATCGGGTTGACCTCGCTTTTTGCCAAGGCTATATCGACTACATGCTGACGACCTTCCGCCCTAAAGGAAAGCCGATAGCAGCATCTACACGCAATACCTATTATCAGATATTCAACGGTGCCCTGAACGCTGCTGTCCGGGCTAAACGGTTGTTGAGAAATCCATTTAATGAAATGGAAAAATCGGAGAAGCCCAAAATGCCGGAGAGCGTGCGGTCCTATATGACCATCGAAGAGGTACGGGCGTTGATTGCCACTCCGGTACAGGATGGGAGGGTTAAAAACGCCTATCTGTTTTCCTGCTTCTGCGGACTGCGTATCAGCGATATTGTCGGCCTGAAATGGAAGAATGTCTTTGTCGATAACGGCCAATACCGTCTGGCGGTGGCTATGCAGAAGACCAAAGAACCGATTTACCTGCCACTCTCCAACGAGGCGTTGAAGTGGATGCCGGAGCGTGAGGACAAGGCGGCGGATGACCATGTGTTCAGCTTGCCTTCAAACATCAACCAGTATCTCAAGCCGTGGGCCGAAGCGGCCGGAATCACCAAACGTTTTACTTTTCACACGGCCCGGCACACATTCGCGACCATGATGCTGACGCTTGGTGCGGATCTCTATACCGTATCGAAGCTGCTTGGTCATACCTCCGTGAGAATGACACAGGTGTACGCCAAAATCATCAACCAGAAAAAAGACGAAGCAGTCAATTTGGTCAACGGGCTATTCGACTGATGTAGTTATACATGTCAAATTCAATTTACAGGTAAATATTTCCGGCTTTTCTCCGACTTTTCAAATAGTCGAAGTAATGCCACTATTATAATAAGTATAAACCCATAAAAACAATTCGACATGAAAGGACAAAACAGCAGGTCCTCTCTTTTTTTGAAGGGAGACCACATCTGCACCACTTCGCTACGGAACAGGATGTAGCGGAAGAATTTTACGAGTTGCTCTCCGAAGCGAGGGAGCTTTATCTTCAAGACGTCATGGCAGGCGGCAAACGGTATGGCCGCTATGTGGATGACTTTATAAACAGTCACCGGTACATCGACTGCAACAGTGCGGTTTGCAGGAATTGCCATGAAATGAACATCCATATCATCAGAGGGCTGTTGATCGATTGCACAAGTCTCGTCAAAAGCCTCTTTACCGCAGAAACATTTTCTTTCGAGGAGTGCATGGCCTTGAAACGAAAGTATGACATTGCCGGAGTATGGTTCGGCTCTTCACGTATAGAAGATTCCAGAAACGATCCACCTCTCTCCTTCGGTTGTAATTTTTCCCGTGAACAGATGACAGGTATTGTGGCTTGCGCCAACGCTTATCATCTGTTTTGCGTTTCCGCACTCCGCATTGAGGACATGGAAGCGCTTTTTGCCTGCAAGAAGGACTTCTGCATACGTGTGAACAATATCCGCCATGTGGCGGTCCTATTCGACGCGTTGCTCGAAAACACCTTCATCCTGCCTCACTGGCAGTCGGTTCTCGACAAGGGGCGGTTCCTGTTGTCCAAAGACGGCACAAGATACGTTACCGCTTCAAGCCTCTCGTCCGCCCTGTCTGCGGCGAGGAACAACATTACATCGGCAAACCTCGGCATACGAAAAGCAGTCAGCCGGCTGAAAATATGACACGAAGTGCCAAAAAGCCAAGTATGTGAAAGATAAAACAGTGACAGTTGCCGTGATACGTGCATAGTATCACGCCGGTATTTCCGGCTGTCCGGTTCACATCACATAACTTTGACCTCCGTTAGCGCGCTGCATAACGGAGGTAACTCTCCATTGTCTAATTTTAACATGTATTTTATGCAAAACAGAACAACATTCATGGAGCGGTTGAGCGAACGGCTGACCGCCATAGAAGCGGTTCTCAAGAAGTTGGAACCGGTGGAAGGTCTGTTGGAGCGTGTGGCTTTGCTGGAAAATACCATTTACACGACCAAGAAGGTCTTCACTTTTCAAGAGGCGTGCATGTATATCGGCGTGTCCGAAAGTATGTTGTACAAACTCACATCGAACAAGGAAATCCCGCACTACAAGCCTCGCGGCAAGATGCTTTACTTCGCGAAGGAAGAGCTGGACGCGTGGCTCTTGCAAAACTACGAACCTACGGTGGACGATGCCATGCGTATGGCGACGGAAGTGTCCGCAACCCAACCGTTCTTTAACCAGAAGCGCTATGGAAAACGAAAAAAGAACTGACCGTAACTCGTGGGCGGAGCTGGACGAGAACCGCCTGTCGGATATCCTCACGGCGTCGCAGATAAAGGCCACGGACACCTACGTGACTCCGCCCCAGATTATATGGATCGACAACTCCACCATAGCGACGCTCGGCAATTTCAGCGCTTCGACGGGTAAGGCGAAGGCGAAAAAGACGTTCAACGTCTCGGCCATCGTCGCCGCGTCGCTGGCGGGCCGGCAGGTCTTGAACTACCGGGCGCACCTGCCCGAAGGCAAGCGCAGGATCTTGTACGTGGACACCGAACAGAGCCGTTTCCATTGCCACAACGTGTTGGAACGCATTCTCCGCCTGGCAGACTGCCCACCACGACCGACAACGAGAATCTCGATTTCATTTGCCTGCGGGAATACACGCCGGCCGTCCGTATCGGGGTCATCGACTACGCCTGCGTCAGAACAAGGGGTACGGGCTGGTCATCATTGACGGCATCCGCGACCTGATGCTCGACATCAACAGCACCAGCGAATCGGTGGAGGTCATCAACAAGATGATGGAGTGGTCGTCGAAATACGACCTGCATATCCATTGTGTGCTGCACCTGAACAAAGGCGACAACAATGTGCGCGGGCATATCGGCACGGAAATGAGCAATAAGGCGGAAACGGTGCTGGTCATCACCAAGAGTGCGGAGAATCCCGTTATCAGTGAAGTTCATGCGCTGCATATCCGCGAGAAGGAGTTCAAACCGTTCGCCTTTTCCGTTGATGACGAAGGGTTGCCGGTCATGGTGGATAACTATTCGTTTGACGGCAGCGTGAGACCGAAGGCCCGGAGCAGCTTCATGGATTTGTCCATCGAGCAGCACCGGGAGGCGCTTTCCGCCGCTTTCGGGGACAGGCCCATCAAAGGTTTCGAGAACGTGCTGCAGGCTCTCATGGCCTCCTATGAGGCTATCGGGTTCAAACGGGGACGCAGCGTCATGATAAAACTGCTGCAGTACCTGACGGAAAACCTGAAGCTGATCGTCAAACGGGACAAGCTCTTTTATTACGATGTGACCCCGACCGAAGCCTGCTTTTCGACGAAGAATGCGAGGACGCGGAAGGTGAAAAATAATTTAGTTTACTTTGGTCCGGGTATATATAGGAGAAAAACCAAAGTAAACCGTTTTTTGAAAACAAGTGAAAAGAAAATGACATGACCATAGCGGAAGCAAAACAACTGCGTATCGTGGACTATCTTGCCAGTCTCGGCTACCACCCCCAGAGTGTAACATCGAAACAATACTGGTATTTGTCGCCGCTACGCAATGAGCGTACCCCGTCGTTCAAGGTCAATGACCGGCTCAACGAATGGTATGACTTTGGCGCAGCGACGGGCGGAGACCTTGTGGAACTGGGCAAACACCTTTACCAGACGGACAGCGTGAGCGAAGTGCTTGCCTATATAGGGAAGCACGAGAACGCTATCCCGATACAAAGGGTGCGGATTCCGGGGACAACGCCCCGACCCGTCGAAGCCGACATGAAGGACGTGCTCGTCGTACCGTTGCAGCACCATGCGCTGCTCTCGTACCTTCATTCCCGTGGAATCGACGGAGACATCGGCCGCATGTTCTGCCGGGAGGTCCATTATGAATTGCGGCAACGGCGCTACTTCGCCCTTGCCTTCGGTAACGTGGCGGGCGGGTACGAGGTTCGCAATCCTTATTATAAGGGCTGTATCCGGTGTAAGGACATCTCTGTCATCAGGCATTCTCATAGTGAAGCACAGAACCGGGTTTGCGTGTTCGAAGGCTTCATGGATTTTCTCTCTTACCTGACGCTGAAACAGACGGGTGATGATACGGTCTGCATCGGCGCACCTTGCGATTACCTCGTGATGAACTCGGTGAACAACCTGAAAAAGGCTTTGGAACACTTGCAGGTGTACGAGGAAATACACTGTTATCTCGACAATGATCTCACCGGACAGAAAACGGAAGAGACCATCGCCGGCATGTACGGCAAGCGGGTGCACAACGAAGCACTCCGTTATCACGAGTACAAGGACCTGAACGATTACCTGCGCGGAAAGAAACGGTAAGGCATTATCGTTACCCCTCCCTTGAAAGCTCTCCTCCCGGAGGGCTTTTTTTATGCCCGTTTTTCCCGGTACATTCGCCTTAAAGTATGAAATTAAAGTTCAATTTATATGTTTCATACTTATTTATACGTAATAAAATATTGTTTGATATAAAGAGTTTTCATTATATCAAATATAATACTTTTCTTTGCTTTTGTACTTTCAAAGTTCAATTAAAGTTTAATTTCATACTTAAAACAGATGAGTTCATACTTTATATTCGCCCTTGTACTGACGGTGCTGTACATCGTCTATTACGCGGTCAATATTACCCGTGACCTGTATGGAAAGAAGGGAACGGAGAAGACTGACGAAGAAGTTTTCGACCTCGGTCCGATGGATGCCACGGAAGAGAGTGTCGAGGTTTCGGAGAACGAGACCGGGTTTAGTATCGGAAATGAGACATGCGACACGGAAGCCGTAGCTGCCCCGCCTGCGGTACAAGACGGCGATACAGGGAAAAAGGAGGCAGCCGCGAAAGAGCGGCTTGAAAGGCTGAAGGCCAAGGCGGAGGCGCAGATGGAAGAGATCGCTCCCTACCTGTCCGACGGCTTTACCGACGAAGAGATGTATAAGGCGTTGATTTCCAAAGGACGCTTGGACAACCGTCCCTGCCTGAAATGGAGACCGGTCAAAGATAAGCTGTAAGATGTCGAAAACGAAAAAGATACTATGTGCGCTTTGTTCCATCATCCCCTGTTCAGCTCTGGCGAAAAGCGGCAGCGTGAATTACAGTTGGGGTGCGGATGCGCTGGCGACGATGCACGACTACGTGGTAACAATGATGTTTTACGTCCAAGCTCTCTGTTGTGCCATCGCCGGGATTTGTGTGATTGTGTCCGGAATCATGTTTCAAAAAACAAAAAGACAAATGAAAAGAATGTTTTCTGCTAAAAAAGTACAGATGCTCACACTGATGTTGCTGTGTGGCACGACGGCCGTCATGGCCCAGAACTCCGCAGGCGATTATTCCGCCGGTACGACTGCACTGGCTACCGTGACGGAGGAAATCGCCAAGTACGTTCCCATCATGGTCAAACTGTGTTACGCCATTGCCGGTGTTGTGGCTATCGTAGGCGCTATCTCGGTGTACATCGCCATGAGTGCGTCCGTAATGGTTGCATGATAAATTCCTCTTTAGCAAGAGGATAGGTCAGGGTTCAAGTGATCTACTTCCACCCAAATAAGCCCGAGGGGAAACCTAAAGGTGAAAATAGCACTTTGGGAAAGCAATAAGTCAGTCAAAAGCCAGACTGCGACTGAATTGCGAGGGAGAAAGACAGATATGAGGATAAAGTCCATACTGATTGAACGATAGCCCAGCGGCAAAAGATGTAGCTGCGACGGAAGGCTTTTACAAACGTCGCATTGTGGCACTAAGACAACGTCATTGGTGTTATAGCAAAGAACCAGCCACAACGCAACCGCAGTAAGCGGAGAAAAGGGCGGAAGTCGTATCCGACAATCTGTCGTGCTAATAGTTATCATACAGCTAAACGGAGATTACCTAAGTTGGAAAGCCATGAAAGTGGCTATGGGCTTTGGCTCTGAATATCCAATATGGTAACGGAGTTCCCATAGTAGTCCGAGCAAGGTAATGCCTTGTACATGGCGAAGGGGAACAGTTAGTAATGTTTTAATACAAATTTTGAAAACGTGTAAGACGTATGGAAAAATCAGAAAGAGTATTAAAAGCTCTAAGTGACCACAGTCAAAGTTCGGATTATAAATACGAGCGACTGTATCGGTATCTGTTCAGTGAAGAGATGTTCGCTGTAGCCTACCAACGCATCTATGCGAAGCAAGGCAACATGACACCCGGAACTGACGGCAAGACCATCGATGAGATGAGTCTTGAAAGGATTGAAAGATTGATTGTGTCCTTAAAGGACGAAAGTTACCAACCCCACCCTGCACGCAGAGTGTACATACCGAAGAAGAACGGCAAGAAACGTCCGCTCGGTATTCCCTCATTCGAGGACAAATTGGTGCAGGAGGTAGTTAGACTGCTGCTTGAAGCTATTTATGAAGGTCATTTTGAAGGCACTTCACATGGTTTCCGACCGCATCGAAGCTGCCACACGGCATTGGGTATGATACAGAAGTCTTTTGCGGGAGCAAAGTGGTTTATCGAGGGAGACATCAAAGGCTTCTTTGACAACATAGACCACAACGTACTGATTAGCATTCTTCGTGAACGCATATCAGATGAACGCTTCCTCAGACTTATCCGTAAATTCCTCAATGCAGGGTATGTGGAGGACTGGAAGTACAACAAGACGTACTCAGGAACTCCGCAAGGTGGAATAATCAGCCCCATGCTGGCTAACATCTACCTTGACAAGTTCGACAAGTACATCAAGGAGTACGCAGCCAAATTCCGCAAAGGTGACAGACGCAGCATCAATCCCGAATACTGGCGTTTGAACAATAAGAAGAACTGGCTGAAAAAGAAGTTGCAGAAAACATCCGATGAGCAGATACGGAAAAGCTATCTGTATGAAATTGCCCAACTGAGCAAACAGATGCTGTCCACTCCTCACAAGGATGCAATGGATGCGGACTTTAGAAGAATGCAGTATGTAAGGTATGCGGACGATTTCCTTATATCGGTTATCGGAAGCAAGTCTGAATGCGAGACCATCAAAGCGGACATCACCCAATTCATGAGAGAACAACTCAAACTTGAATTGTCTGATGAGAAAACTTTGATAACACACGCACAAGACAAGGCGAAATTCCTTGGATATGAAATCTTCATCAGAAAGTCAGACGCAGTGAAAAGGAATAAGGACGGAGTTCTCAAAAGAGACTTCAACGGCGCAGTGGTGTTAACCCTTAACTCGGCTGTGATACAAAAGAAGCTCACTGAGTACAACGCGTTGGAGGTCAGAAACATTGATGGCAAAGACATTTGGTGGTCAAAGCCTCGCAGATATATGACTCCAATGAAGCCCGAAGATATTCTTGCCCAATACAATGCGGAAACCAGAGGACTTTACAACTACTATTCACTTGCTGCAAACGTGTCCAAAGAATGTGCATCTTTCGCCTTCATTATGAAGATGAGTATGTTCAAGACACTTGGCTGGAAACTGAACACTTCCGCAAGGAAAGTTCGCCAGAAGTATCAGAAGGACAAGGACTTTGTCATTCCGTACAACGATGCCAAGGGAAAGCAGAAATACAGAGTCTTCTACAATGAGGGTTTCAAAAAGAGAAATGCTCAGTTCGATGTTGACTATGACAAACTGCCACAGACCATGTACGTGCCATATCCGAGCCTTGTGGAAAGGTTGAAGGATGGCAGATGTGAACTATGTGGTAAGGAAGGAAAAGTAGTCATGCATCATGTGAGGACTCTCACCAAGCTGAAAGGCAATAATGAGTGGGAGAAACTGATGCTCAAAAGACATCGCAAGACACTGGTTGTCTGTGAGGACTGCAACTCTATGATTCAGAACTATGGTAAAGAGTAATGTTACTAATGGAAAGCCGTATACATGGAGACATGTAAGTACGGTTTGGGGGCGAGTACTCGGAAACCGCCCACCGCAAGGTGGGTATGGCGCTGGGTGCTTAGCCCACACAACGAGGAACAGGACGTCAAGAAGAAAATCATGATGGTCGTGGGCGCATGTATTTTCTTAATCGCTGCCGCACAAGCACTTCCGATGTTCTTCGGTATCGGCGCATAAACCTTCCGCACGATGAAAGGCAAGGACGAACGTTACCCTGACTACCCGCTGTTCAAAGGTCTTCAACGGCCTTTGGAGTTCATGGGCATCCAGGGACGCTATACCTACTGGGCGGCAGGCGTTGCCGGCGGAGCCATCGTCGGCTTTATCATCGCCTACTGTCTCGCAGGGTTCGTGGTCGGACTGGTCGTGCTGGTTGCGGTCGTCTCGACGGGTATCGCCCTTATCATGCTCAAACAGCGGAAAGGGCTGCATACCAAGAAAGACGGTCGCGGAGTGTATATCTACGCCCACTCGAAGAAACTGTGAGAAGAAAAGAAAAACCATCACGGGCAACGTGTGGTCTTGTTGAATGTTGAACGCGGGCCGGCCGCCTGAAATCCGGGCGGACCGGCCTTTTTTATTGTATTTTGAAATGACCTTGTACATCATTCTACTTTTTATCGCCCTGTGTGCCGGCATGGCCCTGTCGGTCTATACGTTCGGTACCGGAGGCAAGCGTAAGCGTATCTTTCAGGACATCTATTTTTCCGTGGAAGATACGAACGGCGTGGGCGTGCTGTACACCAAGACGGGCGAATATTCAGCCATCCTGAAAATAGAGAATCCCGTGCAGAAATACTGTGCGAACATCGACAGCTACTACGAGTTCACGCACCTTTTCACCGCCCTCGCGCAGACGCTCGGCGAAGGATATGCCCTGCACAAACAGGACATCTTCATCCGGAAACAGTTCGAGAACGAGACGGGGGACAAACACGAGTTCCTCTCATCGGCCTACTTCCGTTACTTCAAGGGGCGTAACTATACGGACAGCGTGTGTTACCTGACCATCACGCAGGAGGCGAAGAAGAGCCGCCTGTTCTCGTTCGACAACAAGAAGTGGCGCGACTTTCTGGTCAAGATACGCAAAGTGCATGACCAGCTGCACGATGCCGGGGTACAGGCCAGGTTCCTGAACAAAGCCGAAGCGAGCGAATACGTAGACCGCTATTTCGCCATGAACTTCAAGGACCGGATCGTGTCGATGACCAACTTCAAGGCGGACGACGAAACGGTCTCGATGGGCGACAAACGCTGCAAGGTATATAGCCTTGTCGATGTGGACTGCGCCGCACTGCCCTCACTGATACGGCCTTACACCAATATAGAGGTCAATAACACGGATATGCCCGTGGATCTGCTGGCTGCCATCGACAACATTCCGAATGCGGAGACTGTCGTCTATAACCAGATTGTCTTCCTGCCCAACCAGAAAAGGGAACTGGCCCTGCTGGACAAAAAGAAGAACCGGCACGCCAGTATTCCCAATCCGAGCAACCAGATGGCCGTGGAGGACATCAAGCGGGTGCAGGAGGTCATCGCGCGGGAAAGCAAGCAGCTCGTGTACACCCATTTCAACCTGATCGTCGCTGTACCGGCCGATACGGACCTGCAAAAATGCACGAACCACTTGGAGAATGCTTTCGGACGTATGGGTATCCACATTTCCAAAAGGGCGTACAACCAACTGGAACTGTTCGTGAACTCGTTTCCGGGCAACTGCTACGGCATGAACGAGGACTATGACCGCTTCCTGACGCTGGGTGACGCGGCGATGTGCTTGATGTATAAGGAGCACATACAGCACAGCGAGGAGACACCGCTGAAAATCTATTACACAGACCGCCAAGGCGTGCCGGTGGCTATCGACATCACGGGAAAGGAGGGGAAAAACAAGCTGACGGACAACTCGAACTTTTTCTGTCTCGGTCCTTCAGGCAGCGGCAAGAGCTTCCACATGAACTCGGTCGTGCGCCAGCTTTACGAGCAGGGCACGGACGTGGTGATGGTCGATACGGGTAACGTATCGAGCGCATGATTGACGAGATGGAACGCCGCCGTAAGGAGTTGAAAGTGGAAGAACTGTCGTTCAACTCGTTCTATGAGTTTTCCGTACAGCGCATCCCCGACATCTGTACCGAGAACCACATTTCGGGCATCGACATATCGACGTACCGTTACATGATGAAGGACTTCTACCGGGGCGGCAATCATGAAAAGACACTGAACGAGAACATGGACAGTTCACTGTTCGACGAGACGTTCATCGTCTTCGAAATCGACAGTATAAAAGATGATCCTCTCCTGTTCCCTCTTGTCACACTGATTATCATGGACGTATTCTTACAGAAGATGCGTATCAAGAAGAACCGCAAAGTCCTGGTCATAGAGGAAGCGTGGAAGGCCATTGCCAGCCCGCTCATGGCCGAATACATCAAGTTTATGTACAAGACGGCCCGTAAGTTCTGGGCCTCGGTCGGTGTGGTGACACAGGAGATACAGGACATCATCGGCAGCCCTATCGTCAAGGAAGCCATCATCAACAACTCCGACGTGGTGATGCTGCTTGACCAGAGCAAGTTCCGCGAGCGGTTCGATGAAATCAAGGCTATTCTCGGACTTACCGACGTGGACTGCAAGAAGATATTCACCATCAACCGGCTGGAAAACAAGGAAGGGCGCAGCTTCTTCCGAGAGGTGTTCATCCGCCGGGGGACGACCAGCGGCGTGTACGGTGTAGAAGAACCAAGAGAATGTTACATGACCTACACCACAGAGCGGGCGGAGAAAGAAGCCCTGAAACTCTACAAGCGGGAATTGCGGTGCAGCCATCAGGAAGCTATCGAGGCGTACTGCCGGGACTGGAACGCCAGCGGTATCGGAAAGTCCCTGCCGTTCGCCCAAAAGGTCAACGAGGCCGGGCAGGTATTGAACCTTCATGTAAAACAATAACAATCAAATCATCAATTACAGAAAATGGAAAAGATAGACATCAGCCAAAGTGTGAAGACACTTGAGTTCGGGAGCAAATATGAAGCCCGTATCCAACGGATATTCCGTGAGTTCGACATCAAAACCATCCGGGATTTGTGCCAATGGCCCGGAAAGGACTTGGTAAGGGTACGCGATATGGGAAGAAAAAGCATCGAGGAAATAGAGGATGTTCTGGAAAGGTACAATCTCCGGTTGGGAATGCCCGGTAAGGAACTGGACGAATACGCCGGTATCGGAAATTCCGTACAGGACGAGGAAGAAGAGGCGAAGTGGGAACAACGCAGGTACGAGATTGCCAAGGAGGTATTCATACATCACCGTCTGGTGGCAAATTCCGCCGTATATGAGGCCGACGAACTGATACGTGCACTAAGAGGCATGACGCGCCGTTGACGGGGGCTGTTTTTAACCGGGGAGGAATCCATGATGAAACGGCTGTCACTTATCCTTATACTCCTGTCGCTCGCCGTTGTGCAGCAGGTCCACGCGCAGTATTACAGCGTGAACTACGACGCACGCACGGTGGCGGCAATGGCTACCGCTTTCGGTACGGAAGCCGTGGCGGAAAGCTATTACCGGGAGCAGGTCGATGACATTCTCAAGCACTACAATGCGGCGGAAGTGGCTACGGCGGGGATTTTTGCCTCCAAGTTCTTGGAGCATAAAGCCTTTTCCGACCTCGGTATCTGGAATAGCAGTACAGAAAATTACTACTACCGCCGCATTTACCGCATGGTCTCGGAGAAAATCATGCCGAAGATATGGGTGGTGGCGAAACTGATGCTCCGCTCGCCTCAAACGGCTATCTACTGGGGCAGCTACCTGATGAAAATCTGCGACGAGACGAAAAGTCTGTGTATGCAGTTCGAGAGTGTGGTGACGAACAGCACGCTGGGCTTTTCGGACATCGTGTTTCTGGAAATCAACCGAAACATCGCCCCTCTGCTGAAACTCTCGGAAGTGGGCGACATCGACTGGCAACGTATGTTGGACGATCTCGCCAGCGTGCCGGGTAACTTTACGAAAGAGAACCTGCAACACGACATCGACAACCTCTACAACATGGGTGTCGGTCTCGCCTCGGCTGGTATCGGAAATATCGGTGACGTCCTGCTGCAGACCAGTTCTTTCCATGATCTGATGGGCGGCAGGGTCAGCAAGGTCATCGACCTGTATGACCATTACGGTGCGCTCTTCGAGCAGGCGGAACATGACCTCGGAGGTCTGCTGATTGATATGGTGGGCGGAGAGGACAACGTGGCGGGACTGTTCGATTTCAGCAACTACGACCTTACCTCGTGGATGACAGATTATCTGGACAAGACAGCGGGAAACTACTACACGCAACGGTGGTATATCGCCCGTCGCGAGCAAGGGAGTATCGCCCTGTGCGATTACTACCCGCCGACGGACGACAACAGCATATTGAACGGCGGAGAGTGGACACGTTTCGAGACGACCGATCCCGGCTTCTATCCCAATGCCTCGCAACGGGAGCAGGTTCTCGCCAATTCGGAACGGTACGCCGGTTGGTCGAGAAGCCGGGTTCAGCTGCTCAACAGTCAGAACGACGGCTATACCTACACCATCGACTACTGGCAGAACGGTTACATCATCAGTCGGGGCGGCAAACAGACGAAGAAAGCCTATGCCTATGAAATCCATGTGAAGAAAAGCTGGAACCGGGAGGAAATCATTTACGAGGAGGTGTTCGATTCCTATTCGATGGACCTGAACACGTTCAAGGCGCAACTCAATGCCCGCCTCTTGGAGTTCAACGACAACGAGGAGGGTTATACTTACTATATCGCATCCGATGCGCGGAACTACTATCAGGCGACGGACGCTGCGAAGTTGCAGGGCTGCGAGAGCGTGACCATCAGCGTAACCTGCTCGGACGGGGCTACGCTTGGTCAGGGCACGACGCAGTACAAGTGCAGAAAGTGCGGCAAATCCCTGAACGCCCATTCAAAGGAGTGTGCCATGCAGACCACGGTTACGGAGAACGAATTGGACTTGTCCGAGTTGGACGCCATGCTGCAGGAGGCGGAGAACCAGGTGGCCGCCCTTCAGTCGCAAATCAATGCGTTGGAGAATGAGAATGCCGACCTGCTGAAAAAAATCGCCGAGGCGAGCGTGGAAGATGCGGCGGTGTACCGACAGCAGTACAATGCGAACAAAACACAGATAGACCGCCTGAAAAGCGAGCTGTCCGAATGGCAGAAGAAACAACGGCTGTGGTCGAGCGACCGGCTCGAAATCGCACGGGAAGTGGATTCCCGGATTACAAAAATATATGCAGACCTCGTGTCGCTGGAAAAGATGATGCACTATAAGCGGAGCATCATCGACGTGCTGAAGGATGTGCTGCCCGAACTGGACATGGACGAGGGACGCAGGCTGACGCTCGTGGAGGAATGCCACGAACGTTGGGTGGAGAATGCGCGAAACCTGCGGAACGGAAACGGCAAAGACAGCGGAAAGGAGGTGCGGCCATGAAACGTGCCCTGCTGATGACAGTCGTGCTGCTGGTTCTCCTGCCCGGCATCGCCAAGGCGCAATGGACCTTCGACATCGTGTCAGTGGAAGCCTACATCAACGACCACAAGAAACAGCGGAGCCTGCTGCTGGCCCGCAGTACGCTGGAATACAGCAACAAGCTGCTGCACGAATACAGCCGCAAGGAGATCGGCGAGTACAAGGAACTGAATGTGGACTTGGATCGCTACACCCGTGCCTTCGATGTCATCGACGTGATGTACCAGTCCTTGCGGACGGTACTGAACGTGAAAAGCACTTATACGGCGGTCAGCGACCGTATCGGCGATTACAAGAAACTGTTGGAGGACTTCAACGAGAGAATCGTGAAACGGGGACGCATCGACCCCGGCGATGCCGTGATACTGGCCATCAACGAAAAGGCAATACGGGACATCGCCAATGACGGGGAGCAGCTCTACAAGTCGGTGAGCGACCTTGTGCTGTATGCCACCGGGGCGGCGGCCTGCTCGACCTCCGACCTGCTGCTGGTACTGGAAGCGGTGAACACGTCGCTGGACGACATCGAGCGACACCTGAACCGGGCGTATATCGAGACATGGCGGTACATACAGGTGCGTATCGGTTACTGGAAAGCGAAGATTTACCGTCCCAAGGTCAAGGAGATTATCGACGGAGCTTTCGGACGATGGCGCAAAGCGGGACGGCTGGATTATTAATGAACGATGAAAGGGAAAGAAGACAGACTATCTACAGGTTGGAGTTTGACTTCCATGCCATCGACATCGGGAAATAAAAACAGAGAAAGAATTTTTAGTACGAACAAGCCTATTGGGATTATAACCAAGGGATAAAGAGACATTTAGATTGATGCAATGGAAAAGATTGTTTTTGCAAAAGACATTACGTTATATAAAGCCGACTGTCTTGAAGTAATGCCTTTTCTTCCGGAATCAAGTATCGACTTGGTTTTATGTGATCCCCCCTTTGGAATCACAGCTTCACAGTGGGATAAAATAATACCATTCCCGGAAATGTGGAAAGAGATCAGGAGAGTCAGGAAAGAAAATGCACCTACGGTCTTATTTGGCAGCGAACCGTTCAGCAGCCTTCTACGCTGCGGTAATTTAGAGGAATTTAAATATGACTGGGTTTGGGAAAAGTCAAAAGCAAGCAATTTTCTTCTCGCTAAAAAACAACCTCTAAAAGCACATGAGCTAATAAGTGTCTTTGGTAAAGGTAGAATCCCTTATTATCCCATCATGGAGGAAGGTGAGCCTTACGGGAATCGCACGAAGAGAGGAAGCAATTGGACAGGAATAAACAATGTCCCCAATCCTACATTCAGAAATGAAAACAAAGGGACAAGGTATCCACGAAGTGTGATATACTTCAAAACAGCGGAATCGGAAGGCAAAACGATTCATGTCAACCAAAAGCCGATTGCATTATTGCAGTATCTGATAAGAACATACACAAAGGAAGGAGATACTGTCCTTGATTTTGCATCGGGGAGCATGAGCACCGCAATTGCCTGTATCTATACGCATAGAAAATGTATTTGCATTGAAAAAGACGAGACGCATTTCTCGCAGGGAGAGAAACGAGTCAGGAATGAGTACCAATATTTACGGCTTTGAAGCAGGCCCTCAAAGTATGACTATACGATATAAATAACTGTAAAATAATGAATAACCGGAAATTAATATGAACAGAACTCTCTTACTCATGGCGGTTGCAGCAGTTGCAACGAGCGGTGTCAAGGCGCAGTCGGTTACTTACAACCATGACTCGCCGAAACAGAACCAGATTACGGTCATGGAAACCGGTACGGGCGCTCTGTCGCCCGAACTTTACTACACGCTGCTGCATAACAAGTACAAGAAGTCGGCGGCAAGCAAGAACAAACTGTCGTTCCGCACGCTGGCGGGTGTCAATCTCTACAATCAGACAGATGAAGCGGAAGCCATTGACTCGGCTCTGGTCAAACGTGCCGAAATCGAGGCGCTGAACGTGGCCGACCGGCAGATTGACCTCGCATGGCTGGCCGAGGGCGATAAGATAAACGCTCAAATGGAGCGGTTTCAGCGCAACATAGACCGGATTCTCCTTGCCGGGGGCACGACGGACGACAAGGAGCGGTGGACGGAATACTATCATGTGTACCAGTGTGCCATCGACGCAACGAAGGACGCTTATATGCCCAATGCGCAACGAAAGAAAGAATACCTGCGGATCTACGAAGACGTGGTACGGCAGAACGAGATTCTGGTCGGCTACCTTGCCCGAAGACAGAACGCCACGGCCACGGACGGATTGCTGAACGTAACCGCCGACCGAACCTTGGACAAAAGCAGCGTCGTCAGAAACGCCATGAGCCGCTGGAACGAATCGCGCCTTGCGGTGCGAGGTTCACAGTCGGACGGCGGCATTGGAACGGGTGACGGAGACGAGACGGTAAACAGAGGGAACTAAAAGCATATAACCTATGGCAGACGGAAATATTCTTTCGGATTTCGGTATCGACCTCTTGGAAGAGGAGATCGACGACGTGATTTTTCAGACCAACGAGTTCCTGACCGACGCGACCTTTACCGGCTCGCAAGGTCCATTTTGGTGGATATTGCAGATGTGCATGGCGCTGGCCGCCCTGTTCGCTATCGTCATGGCGGCAGGCATGGCGTACAAAATGATGGTCAAGCACGAGCCTTTGGACGTGATGAAGCTCTTCAGACCGCTGGCCGTGTCGCTCATTCTCTGCTGGTGGTATCCTCCGGCAGACACGGGCATGGCAAACAGCGGGAGCAACTGGTGCTTTTTAGATTTCCTCTCCTATATCCCGAACTGCGTCGGTTCGTACACACATGACCTGTACGAGGCCGAAGCCTCGCAAATCTCGGACAAGTTCGAGAAAGTGCAGGAGTTGATTTACGTGCGCGACACGATGTACACTGCCCTGCAGGCACAAGCCGATGTCGCCCACACGGGTACGTCCGATCCCAACCTTATCGAGGCAACGATGGAACAAACTGGCGTGGACGAGGTTACGAACATGGAGAAGGATGCAGCGAAGCTGTGGTTCACGTCGCTGACATCGGGTGTCATCGTGGGAATAGACAAAATCATCATACTTATCGCCTTGGTGGTGTTCCGTATCGGTTGGTGGGCAACGATTTACTGCCAGCAAATCCTGCTCGGAATGCTCACGATATTCGGGCCGATACAATGGGCATTCTCGCTGCTTCCCAAGTGGGAAGGCGCATGGGCGAAATGGCTGACAAGGTATCTGACGGTACATTTTTATGGTGCGATGCTCTACTTCGTGGGCTTCTACGTACTGCTGCTGTTCGACATCGTGCTCTGCATACAGGTGGAGAACCTGACGGCGATAACGACAAGCGAGCAGACGATGGCAGCTTACCTGCAAAACTCCTTCTTCTCGGCGGGCTATCTGATGGCGGCAAGCATCGTGGCCCTAAAATGCCTGAACCTCGTCCCCGACCTTGCGGCATGGATGATACCGGAGGGTGACACGGCGTTCTCAACCCGAAACTTCGGCGAGGGCGTGGCGCAGCAGGCTAAAATGACGGCAACAGGCGCAATGGGTACGGTAATGAGATAACAAAGTAACGATAAATATTCAAACAAAATGGTCATCAAGAATTTAGAGAACAAAATCAAACTGGTCGGAATTATTTGCACCGCCTTTCTTGTGGGCTGCGTCATCATCAGCGTGTCGAGTATCTGGACGGCCCGCACGATGGTTACGGACGCTCAAAAGAAAGTGTATGTGCTGGACGGCAACGTGCCCATACTGGTACGCCGCACGACAATGGAGGAAACGCTCGACGTGGAAGCCAAGAGCCATGTCGAAATGTTCCACCACTACTTCTTTACCCTTGCTCCCGACGACAAGTACATCCGCTACACGATGGAGAAAGCGATGTACTTAGTGGACGAAACGGGCTTGGCGCAGTACAATACGCTCAAGGAGAAAGGCTTCTATTCCAACATCTTGGGAACGAGTGCCGTCTTTTCGATTTTCTGCGACAGTATCACCTTCAACAAGGAGAAGATGGAGTTCACTTACTACGGGCGGCAGCGTATCGAACGGCGCAGCAATATCCTGATGCGCGAACTGGTTACGGCGGGACAGCTCAAGCGTGTACCCCGGACGGAGAACAACCCGCACGGGCTGCTCATCGTGAACTGGCGCACGCTGCTGAACAAGGACATCGAGCAAAAGACAAAAAGCAACTATTAACTCTACCAGCCCTATGAATATCAAAGGATTCAGACGTATGCTGTTCGGCGAGAAGATGCCGGACAAAAACGACCCGAAATACAAGGAGCGCTACGAACGCGACGTGGATGCCGGGCGACGCTTCGCCAAAGCGACACGTATCGACAAGGCAGTGGCCAAAGTACAGGGTTTCGCCAACGCCCACCGGACGCTGTTTCTCGTCATCGTATTCGGCTTCGCCATCTGCGGGCTGACATGGAATATTTACCGCCTGACGGTGGTGTACTGCCATCATCCAGTCCGCCGAACGGCCACGGAAATGCAGGATTCCGTGCTCCGGGAACGGCATAAGATGCTTTCCGTACCGCATGTACGAAGATTCGATACGAAGGAAAGCGGTACGGAAAGGCCGGAATAGAACGGCAGGCTTATGAATATGCCGTTTGAGAGAACTATAAGCAAGTATGTGCAACTCAATTAAAGGGAAACAATGAACAATATCTTCAAGAGAATCAATTTCAGGCAGCCGAAGTATATGCTTCCGGCTATCCTCTATATCCCCCTTCTCGGCACGTCGTACTTCATTTTCGACCTGTTCCATACCGAGAAGGCCGAGGTACAGGACAAGACACTCCAGACGACCGAGTTCCTGAATCCCGAATTGCCGGACGCCCAAATCAAGGGCGGCGACGGTATCGGCAGCAAGTATGAGAACATGGCCAAATCATGGGGCAAGATACAAGATTATTCCGCTGTGGACAACATCGAGCGGGACGAACCGGACGATAACCAAGAGGAATATGAATCGCAATACACCGAAGAGGATATCGCCCTGCTTGACCGGCAGGAAAAGGAGAAAGATCTGGCAGCGGAAGCGGCCGATGCCAAGAGGCGGGAGCAGGAAGCTCTCGCAGAACTGGAAAAAGCACTCGCCGAAGCGAGGTTGAGAGGACAACGGGAGGTCATGCCGTCCGCAACGGACAGCACCGCAACGGTGGCTCCGCCGGACACGATGACGCAGACCAAGGGAACCATCGACGAGGAAAGCCGTTCGGTCAAAGCTCCTGCGGAGACGGACAAGGCAAGCGAGGTGGTGAAGAAGGTAAAGACGACTTCGGACTACTTCAACACACTGGCGAAAGATGCACGGGAACCGAAACTCATCAAGGCGATCATCGACGAAAACATCAAGGCCGTGGACGGCTCGCGTGTGCGGCTGCGCCTGCTGGACGACATCGAAATCAACGAGAGCGTGGTCAGGCGTGGTACTTACCTGTATGCCACAGTCAGCGGTTTCTCTTCCGGACGTGTAAAAGGAAGCATCAACAGCATATTGGTGGAGGACGAACTGGTCAAGGTCAGCTTGTCAATCTACGATACGGACGGGCTGGAAGGACTTTACGTACCCATCAGCCAATTCCGCGAGACAAGCAAGGACGTGGCGAGCAGTGCCATGTCGGGCAGCATGAACATGAATACCAGCGGATACGGTAACAGCCTCGCCCAATGGGGTATGCAGGCGGTGAACAATGCCTACCAGAAAACGAGTAACGCCATCAGCAAGGCCATCAAGAAGAACAAGGTGAAGCTGAAATACGGGACGTTTGTGTATCTGGTGAACGGACGGGAAAACAGGAACTAAAAGGTCAGTGACAATGGAAACAGATATATCAAAACTTCATAAGGGAACGGACGGCTTCTATTACGAAGACTACATCGCTCCCGATAAGCCCGAAACATTCGTTGGGAAGCTCGTAAGTACCGAATGGTGGCACAAAGGGGTACGATTCGCCCTGATATGCAACTTTCAGGCAGTGGACGGGCGGAGGATTGCCTTATTCGCCTTCCAGAAGCATACCGGTTTTTACGGGCCGAGAGACGGTGCGGTCAATTTCAAACATGTGGAGAAGAATACCCTCTGGGAGTGTGAAATCCGGAAAACCCGGACGGAACGCTGTACCTGGATGAGCGCCCGGCAAATTGTAGAACCGAAAACAGACGCAATATGATAGAGACGGATCGCATTTACCTTATGGACTGCATGGAGGGCATGAAACAGATAGCGGATGGTAGCGTGGACGCCATAATCGCCGACCTACCTTACGGGGTGTTAAATCGCAGCAATCCGTCGGTGAACTGGGACCGCCAGATACCGTTAGCAGCCTTGTGGGAGCAATACCGGCGGATTACCAAGCCGGACAGCCCCATTATCCTGTTCGGGCAGGGGCTTTTCTCCGCATGGCTCATGCTGTCGCAACCCCGGCTATGGCGGTACAACCTCGTGTGGCAGAAAGATCGGGTGACGGGACATCTCAATGCCAAACGTATGCCGCTCCGGCAGCACGAGGATATTCTGGTATTCTATAAAAAACAGCCGGCCTATCATCCGCAGATGACACCGTGTCCTCCGGAACGGAGAAATCACGGGAGGCGTAAAACGGAGGGATTTACCAACCGTTGTTACGGAACGATGAAACTCTCACCGGTACGCATAGCCGATGACAAATATCCGACCTCGGTCATCTTCATGCCGAAGGAACACAAGAAAGGCGCGTTCTACCACCCGACACAAAAGCCCGTGGCGTTGATGGAGTACCTGATACGGACCTACACCGACGAAGGCGATGTTGTACTGGATAACTGTATCGGGTCAGGCACAACCGCCGTGGCCGCTATCCGCACGGGACGGCACTACATCGGATTTGAAATCGAACAGGCGTACTGCGAGATTGCCGAGCGGCGGATTCGGGAGGAACTGGAATGCAGGAACAAGGTACAAGAGGAAAAAGAGATAAGGGAAGAAAAACAAAATCAATAAATCAATGACATGGACAAAAAAGGAATCGTAACGGCATTTCTTCTGGCGGCAGGGCTGCTGGGAACGCCGAATGTACAGGCACAACGAACCTACGAGGAGATGGAACAACTTACGGTAAATGAACAGGTAACGACGGTCATCACGGCCTCGGAACCGGTACGCTTCGTGGACATCTCCACAGATAAGATTGTCGGCGACCAACCGATAGACAATATCGTCCGCCTGAAACCGAAAGAGGGCGGACACGAGGACGGCGAGGTGCTGGCCATCGTGACTATCGTAACGGAACGCTACCGCACGCAGTATGCGCTGCTCTACACCACACGGGTGCGGGAGGCGGTAACTGACAAGGAAATCCAGTTGCAGGAACGGAACGCCTATCACAACCCGGCGGTCTCGATGTCCACCGTGGATATGACACGCTTCGCCCGGCGTATCTGGAACTCGCCCGCGAAGATCCGCAACGTCGCCACCAAGGCACATCGCATGACCATGCGGCTGAACAACATCTACTCCGTGGGTGAGTATTTCTTCATCGACTTCTCGATAGAGAACCGGACGAACATCCGCTTCGACATCGACGAGATACGGGTGAAGCTGGCAGACAAGAAACTGACCAAGGCGACCAACGCACAGGTCATCGAACTGACCCCGGCACTGGTGCTGGAGGCGGGCAAGACGTTCCGGCACGGCTACCGGAATGTGGTCGTGGTCAAGAAAATGACGTTCCCGAACGACAAGGTGCTGACCATCGAGATGACGGAGAAACAAATCAGCGGGCGTAACATCAGCCTGAATATCGACTATGAGGACGTGCTGTCAGCCGATTCGTTCAGCGCGGCATTGCTGGAGGAGGAATGACGATGAAAAAGACGATTATCCTGACGATTGCCTGCATGTGCCTCGCCGTAGGAGCGTATGCACAGCGAGGCAGCGGCCGCCTCTCACTCGGTGCGGGGCTGCTGTACAAGAACGGACTGGACGTGACGCTTGCCTACGAACACGAGATGAACTACCGCCATGCGTGGGAGTTCTTTGCCAACGGCTACCTGCAATGGGCAGAGTGCGAATCCTGCAAACATGTATGCCCGAAATCTTTCTGGCGGAACTACCGCACCTACAGCTTCGGCGTGGCTTACAAACCCTGCGTCACGAGGGGACGCAACCATTACGGAAGCCTCCGAATCGGGGCTTCGGGCGGAAGCGACACGAAGAAGTTCCTTGCAGGACTGCATTTCGGCTACGAGCACAACTATGTGTTGCGGGCGGGCTGGACGCTATACTGGCAAGTCAAGGGAGACGTAATGATAAAGGGGGCCGACGTGCTGCGTACAGGGGTTGCCCTCGGCATTAAACTACCTATAAAATAAGGGAAAGATGAAACAGAACATTATCAGAAAAACGTGCCAGGTAGTGCCGGTTCTCCTCATAACCGGGGCGTTGGCTGCCTGCGACGCACATATAGAAGAATCCGAAGAAACAAAATATCCCGTACACGTCCTCTGTGTGGACGGGACAGTAATACCGTACAGTGAGTACGAACAATCCAAGGAACAGGCGATTGCCGTCGTCTTCCATATCGGCTCCGACGGGGAAACGGAAGGAAACGGCTATGCCGTCTATCTGTGGGATATGACGCCGAAAGCTTTTGCCGACAGCCTTGGTGTCGAGCAGGGTACGTCAGCAGACATCACGGCATACGACGGGAATGAGAACACGTTCGCCTTGTATGAAACAGAAGAGACAGCCTCGCCGATGGCTGAAGCCGTTTTTGCCCTGTGGAAATACGGGCAGAGCGCCTATGTTCCCTCGGTGGCTCAGATGCGCCTGCTGTATGCGGCACGTGGCATTATCAATCCGGTCATCGAGAAATGCGGCGGAGACCCGCTTCCGACCGAAGCCGACGAGTGCTGGTACTGGACATCGACGGAGGTGGAAGGACAGCAGACGGTCAAAGCATGGCTCTACTCGACAGCCAGCGGAGCCATGCAGGAAACGCCCAAGACGCAGGCGCATAAAGTGCGTCCCATTATAACCATCAACAACTGAATTTATGATTATGAACGGAATTAAAGATTTCAATGCACCACAATATGTGGATATAGTACATCCGGACAAAGGATTTTTCGGGTATCTGTTGAGATGCAAATGTCCTAAGCAAGAGGACGTTTCCGGTAATTACATATTCCTCGATGATGGAATAGACTGCTACGAGAGGTTTCCTTCCGCAAAGAACCGCAGGGAAGAAATCCGGACGGAATGGAACGGCCGTATCAGCCGTTACCATGATATTTTCCAAGGGCAGCTCTACTATGTCAATGAAGAATTGATTGAAGGTTTCATTGATTTCATGACTTGTGGCTCTAACGATGCTGTCCGGATTTTCCTTGAGAAGTTTACAGCGGAAGTACGGGCTTCTGCAATATATGACGCTTTAAGGCTTAAACCTCTATATGCAGTTTCCCATGTCTGCCAGCTTACTGCTGATAACCGTATGCAATGGCCTCATATCCATGTTCTCTGGGGCATTAAAAAGAATTGACATAGCAATGGAAGAGAGCAAGGAATTACAGGGATTTTACCGGATATTCCGTGCGGTGGTATATGTCTCCGTACTGATGGAGTTTTTCGAGTATGCCATCGACCCGGCTATGCTGGACCACTGGGGCGGCATACTCTGCGACATTCACGGACGTATCAAGCAGTGGACCATCTATAACGACGGAAACCTCGTGTACAGTAAGGTCGCCACGGTGCTACTCATCTGCATTACATGTATAGGCACCAGAGCCAAGAAACATTTGGAGTTCAACGCCCGGCGGCAGGTCTTGTACCCACTCATAAGCGGTTTTGTTCTGTTAGTGCTGTCCGTATGGCTGTTCGGTTATCCGATGGAGGCACGACTTTATACGCTGCCGCTGAATATTATCTTCTATATGACAACTTCCCTCGTGGGGGTTATCCTCGTGCATGTCGCACTGGACAACATCTCCAAGTTCCTCAAGGAGGGACTGATGAAGGACCGCTTCAACTTCGAGAACGAGAGTTTCGAGCAGTGCGAGGAACTGATAGAGACCCCGTACAGCGTGAATATCCCTATGCGATATTACTACAAGGGCAAATTTCGTAAAGGCTGGACCAACATAACCAACTGTTTCCGTGGAACGTGGGTAGTCGGAACACCGGGGTCGGGTAAGACATTCAGTATCATCGAGCCGTTTATCCGGCAGCACTCGGCCAAGGGATTCGCAATGGTGGTCTATGACTATAAGTTCCCGACTCTGGCTACGAAGCTGTACTACCACTACAAGAAAAACCAGAAACTCGGCAAGCTGCCCCAAGGCTGCCAGTTCAACATGATTAATTTCGTGGACGTGGAGTACAGCCGCCGGGTAAATCCCATTCAGGCGAAATACATCAACAACCTCGCTGCGGCCAGCGAGACGGCGGAGACGCTGTTGGAGAGCCTGCAAAAAGGCAAGAAAGAGGGAGGCGGTGGCAGCGACCAGTTCTTCCAGACCTCGGCTGTGAACTTCCTCGCCGCCTGCATCTATTTCTTCGTGAACTACGAGCGCGAGCCTTATGATGTCAAAGGAAACAAACTGTACGCAGAGAAACGGCAAGACCCTGAAACGAAATTCTGGAAGCCAACGGGTGTGGTGCGGGACAAAGAGGGCGGAGAAATCGTTGAACCTGCCTACTGGCTGGGAAAATACTCGGACATGCCGCATATCCTGTCGTTCCTGAATGAGAGTTACCAAACCATTTTCGAGGTACTGGAGACCGACAACGAGGTAGCCCCATTGCTCGGTCCGTTCCAGACGGCTTTCAAAAACAAGGCAATGGAGCAGCTGGAAGGTATGATAGGTACGCTGCGTGTCTATACCTCGCGCTTGGCGACCAAAGAGAGTTACTGGATATTCCATCGTGACGGCGACGACTTCGACCTGAAGGTGAGCGACCCGAAGAATCCGAGTTACCTGCTGATAGCGAACGACCCGGAGATGGAGAGCATTATCGGGGCACTGAACGCCCTTATTTTGAACCGTCTCGTTACCCGCGTAAATACCGGGCAGGGCAAGAACATCCCCGTGAGCATTATCGTGGACGAGCTGCCGACACTTTATTTCCACAAGATAGACCGCCTGATCGGTACGGCACGAAGCAACAAGGTGAGCGTGACGCTCGGTTTCCAAGAGCTGCCGCAGCTCGAAGCGGATTACGGAAAGGTGGGTATGCAAAAAATCATCACGACGGTGGGCAATGTGGTGAGCGGTTCAGCCCGTGCCAAGGAGACGCTGGAATGGCTGTCAAGCGACATATTCGGCAAGGTGGTGCAAATCAAAAAGGGTGTCACGATAGACCGGGACAAAACTTCCATCAACCTGAATGAAAACATGGACAGCCTCGTACCCGCCTCGAAAATCTCGGATATGCCGACGGGCTGGATATGCGGTCAGACGGCACGGGACTTCATCCAAACAAAAACCGGTATAGGAGGTTCGATGAACGTACAGGAATCGGAGGAGTTCAAGACCTCGAAGTTCTTCTGCAAAACGGATTTCGACATGAAGGAAATCAAGAAGGAGGAAGCTGCGTATGTACCACTGCCGAAGTTCTACACGTTCAAGTCGAGGGAGGAACGGGAACGCATTCTTTACCGGAATTTCGTGAATGTGGGAATAGAGGTGAAAGAAATGATAAAGGACGTGCTGAACAAAAGGGGTGCGAAATAGAAAGTCGGCTTCCGTTATGGAAAGAAGCAAAACGCCTGCAATGATTCCGTGATTATTGCAGGCGTTTCGGTGTTTCCTATCTATTTTTCACACTTCCGAGGACTGTTCCCGACATTCGTCCATCAAGAACTGTTCTAATTGCTGACGGTTTGGCAACTGTAACTGGTATGTCGAAACAAAAAGATGATTATCCATACTGCCAAGGGCGTATTCCACCATCTTCTTTCCTTTGTGTGTACAAAGCAAAATACCGACCGGAGGATTGTCGCCCGGCTGCATTTCATTCTCGGCATAATAGCTGACATAGGCATTCAGCTGTCCTATGTGTTCATGGCGGAACTCGTCATTTTTTAATTCCACAATGACATTGCAATGAAGCAACCGGTTGTAGAAAACGAGATCCGCAAAATAATATTCTCCGTCTATGATGATGCGTTTCTGACGCGCCTCGAAACAGAAGCCTTTCCCAAGTTCCAGCAAGAACTCCTGCAAGTGTCCGAGCAGGGCTTCTTCAATATCGCTTTCCGTAACGACATCTTTGGCTTGGAGACCGAGAAACTCAAACGTATAGGGGTCGCGTATCTGCAAAAGCGGGGTGTGTCGCTCTGCCTTGCTGTCTGCAAGCATCATCGCTTTCATCTTATCCTCCGACAGTCCGATGCGAATGTGAAGGTTGGAAACAATCTGACGGCGTAATTCACGCACACTCCATGTTCCCCGAATACATTCCGTTTCATAGAAAAAACGTACCAACGGGTCTTCTATCGTAAGCAACTCCCTGATATGCGAAAAGGAAAGTGCAGAAACCAAATTCTCAGGGGGTGTATTGAACTGTTCAGAAAGCTTGCCTGCATTTTTCTTATTAACAGCGAAAGAGTCAATTTCCGGCAATTTGTGCGACACTGTCGCATAAATTTCTGATAACGGCAATTTATGCAACGCCGTCGCATGATTTGCGGAAACCAGTGTACCGATATGCGGATAATCTCTATAAAACAATCGTGAAAGTTGGAAAAGGGTGACATTCAGGCCCTTTTGCCCGATACGTTTTTCCAGACTTTTCAGCAGATTGTCCCCGTACTTGGCCCGGTCGCTGCCATTTTGTTCGTATTCAACAATATAACATCCGATTATCCAATTGCGTAACGTGGTTGCCTGATTGATGGTTTTAACCGCCACCCCACGCATTGAATCATCGACGGTTATAATCTTTTGAGCCAACTGCTCAAAGGATATGCTTTGTATTGAATTTGCTAATTGTTCCATATCTGACTGTAAATCGGAAACAAATATAGGAAAAATACAGGAGACACCGGTCGTTTGTTGCTGTTGAATTGATAATAACGGCATTAAAATGTATAGAGGGAGGGTGCACGAACCCGACGCTTGCACTCTGACCGATGGTGATTACCTGAAACGAGTCAAATCAAGTCATGGGATAATATTTGCCGCCTATCATAGACAGCAGCTGCTTGCGTTGTTTACCCTCCGAGTTCTTATACCCGATGTGCATCCACGACGGTACTCCCTGACTGTTTTCTTTCTCGGAAATCAACTGGTCAAACTCTCTTACTCTAAGAAAACCACGACAGAAACTCTTGAATTCCATCATATTGCCGTTTACGGGAATCAGGTCGAAGGCATAGCCGGAGTAATGCCCCCGTTATTACTTTGTGAACCTGCATCGCAAATATAAAGGGAGCAGGCAGTCACAGACAATCCGTTTTATGAACGACTGAAATCATTTACAAACGGCAGATTTTTATTCTTTTCTGCATTATATACAGAAAAGCCGTACCCTGTTCGTTTACCGACAAGGCACGGCTCTCGTCCCCCAAAAAGAGGAATCAGACAGTGACAACAGTTACATATAAATTCTGTCGCTCCTGTTCACAGAATTTATCATACTTGGCTTTGTCCGTACCGCTTTCGATAGCCCTGTCGATGACACCGCCCAGTTCATCGAAACAAACCTCGTTGTTCACACATTCCACGTCCATTCCCTTCACAAGATAAACCTCGTAATAGTCCGAACCATTGAGCACGACGATGACATATCCCGCGTGCAGTCGTCCGTTTACCTTGATTCGGAGTGCCGGCAAATCCCTGTATAGAGTGGCGGCAAATTCTTCGATACTCCATGACATGAGGACGGTCATGGGGGTTAACGCTACTAACTGTTCCTTAATGATCTGTGCAACCTGCATTACATATTCTTTTTCCATAACTCTAAGTTTGTAAGTTTATAAATTATTATTCCATGATTCACTCGAACCAGTCCGGGTTATCCTTTTTGAGTTCGGCTACCAGCTCGTTTTCGGGCAGTTGAAGGGTTCTCTCATCGGTAAAGAAGAAAACTTCGTCATAAATGCTTTCGGCTTCTTTACTGGCGAAACCTTCGTTTTCGTCATTGCAACTACCGGGCTGCAGAGCATCCAGCAGGGTGGTCGGGGCAATCAGCAGTTCTTCGCCATCGTTGGCTTCCACAATACGGCATACATAGCTCTTGCCGCCAAATTGAATTTCATTTGTTTTCATATTATCCTCCTTATTTTAATGGTATATTACGTCCGTGTTCATTGAGGTACTCCATGATGCGCTTCGCTTCCTCGTGCGAGGCTTGGTTTCGTTCGTCATAGTGCCGCGTTTCGTCCGCCATGACCTTGATACACGCCTTAATCAGGCGATACAGGCTTTGCTGAAGCGTGGGGTGCATGTCGGGGATTGCCGCTGCGAACCGTTCGGGGTTGAAACTGAAACTGTTTACCGCCATTTCCCAGTCTTTGGCGAGGCGATATTCTTTGCTTTCTTTAATGTCCATATTCTTGAATTTTAATAGTTCTCGTTGCATATTTTGTCAAGTTCCCTAATTATGGGTGTCACCTCTTTGCCTGTAAGCCTTTCTATGTCATACAGCAAATGCTCCAAGCGGTCATACGCCTTTTCTCCCGCTTTTGTAAATTCTCCGGTGCTGTCGAATGCGTTACCTTCACACCCCAGTTCTTGCAATAATTCTTCTAATGTCTTCATTTGTTGAATTTTTAATGATTGTTTTTCTTTCCCTCTGCTCGGCTTCCTTGTTACCGGAGCCGCTTCGGGTTTTATGGTGCTTTCCGGGGCTGGCGAAAAAGCCCTTTCCGACGTTTTTTCTTGCCAATTACGCTTCGTAGAAGGAAGAATTTGCAAGAAATGCAATTCAAAACGACGGAATCAGGCGCGACAGCCCATATTTGCACCGATAAAAACCGATGCGGTGACGGACAGGAAAGCCAGACGGAAGAGAATACGGAGACCTGAAAGTGGTAGAAAAGGACGGCTGGAAACTAAAAAAGAAAATTATATATCTATATATGGATAATTGTTGCTATATTTGCATATAAATAGTGATATATTGATATTATGGGAGCAACGAACTATACCACAAACAGCGATATGCTGACGCTTCTGGCGTTGCGTGTCAAGGAGTACCGTCTGGCAGCTCGCATGAGCCAGAAGGAGCTGGCCGAACAGTCGGGCGTGAGCCAGACGACAATCAGCCATTTTGAACAAGGGGTCAGCCGTAACCTAACCTTGGCCAATTTCATCTCCCTGCTGCGTGCGCTCGGTCAGGAACAGCGGCTCGCGGAAATCCTGCCGGAACTGCCCATGCCGCCGATGGCACTTCGGGAAATTGAGAAACTGATACCTAAACGAGTTAGGAGGGGCAAGAAATGATAGAAAGTCTCGATGTAATCCTATGGGATAAAAAGGTCGGCACGCTTGTCGCCAACCGGGAAGGACACCGCAGCAAAGCCTGTTTCTACTTCGACAGCGATTATGTCCGCAACGGCTATGATATCGCCCCGCTCCGTGCGCCGGTAAAAGGGGTTGCCGCACAGCGCGGCCTGCCGGTCTATCCCGATGAAGAGCGGCTTTTCGGCGGCCTGCCGTCGTTCATAGCCGATTCACTGCCCGACCATTGGGGAAACACCGTGTTCAACGAATGGGCCAAAGTGCATCATATCCGTATGAGGGACTTGTCCGCCCTCGACCGTCTCGCCTATATCGGACGGCGTGGCATGGGGGCATTGGAGTTCGTCCCGCCCACTGCCGAGGAACTGGAGACACCGTTCAAGGTCGAGATCGCCGATCTCTACCAACTGGCCCGGCAGGCTTTCGAGGAAGCCGGACGGTTCAACGTCCCGGTATCGGGCAACCTGATGGTCGAAAGCCTGTTCAAGGTGGGTACGTCCGCAGGAGGGCGACGGCCCAAGGCAGTGGTCAACGTCAATTTCGAGGAGGGACAATGTTACTCCGGACAGGTGGCGACCCCTTATCCGGGCTACACGCCGATGATCGTCAAGTTCGACGAACACCAGAAGATGCCGACGACACGGATAGAATACAGCTATTACCTGATGGCTGTGGATGCCGAGCTTCAGATGATGCCGAGCCGCCTGCTTGAAGGCGAGCAGACAGCGCACTTCCTGACCGAGCGTTTCGACCGCCAGAACGGCAAGAAGGTGCATATCCAGACATTGGCTGCCATGAACCCCTCGGCGGATTCTTACGAAGCACTGTTCGAGGCAGCTTGCCGTATCGGCGTGCCGCCGGGGGAACTCCGGCAACTGTTCCGCTCGATGGTGCTGAACGTTCTGGGCGGGAACGTCGATGACCATAACAAGAATTTCAGCTTCCTGATGGACGACGACGGGCATTGGCACGTTGCTCCGGCCTATGACTACACGTTCTCGGTCGATCCGGACGCACCGTATTACGTCAACCGCCACAGCATGACAGTCAACAACAAGACGGAGGGCATTACTGCGGAGGATTTGCTGGAAGTAGCCCGCCGGTATGGTATAAAGGCCGCAGAGCCGTTCATAGAAAAGGCCATAGGTATCGTCTCGCATTACCCGGAATACGGCCGGGAGGCCGGTGTCGGAGAGGAATGGATAGGAACGATAGAAAAGGAAATCGCCGCACGAATAGAGTGCGTGAGCGACAACCGGGCAGACCGATTAAAATAGAGCGTGGGATTTCATGTAGGGGAAATGAGGGGGTGTGTCAAAACTAAAATGTCCCCTCCGAAAAGTTATAGATTGTAACTATGACATTTTAAAACGGTCGTATTAAGCTCTGTATTGAGTAATGATACGACCCTTTTTTAGCCTTTGAGGGTACTCAAATTTCAAATTCTAAGTTCATAGCTTCAAAAATTGAGTTTTGACACACTCTCTTGTCATTGTCATTCCGCCCCTTTCTTGCTTAGGAGGGTCAACTGGTCGGGACGGTCGGGAAACCAATAGGCGTCGCTGTCAAGATACACACATCTGTCACCGTTCCAAGGCTTCCTGAAAGCTAATACCTCTTGGGGGCCGAATACTACTCCATAATCGTTTGTAAATGCCACTATGTCGCCTACAGCCAAATCGTCCTCCGTATCCATGACTTCGGAAAGGCGATTGTAAAACTCCATGCCTTCGGCTTCACGTTCCGCTTTCCAGCGCAAAAAATCCTCTTTGTGACTTCTGCCCGTACTTATCGGTGATAATTCCGAAGGCAAAACCTCCGCTTCCGAAGTACCGGACGAAATCAGAATAATGCTGTCGTCTTCCATGTTTTCCGGTGCAGAAATCACTCGGTAAGCCCCGTCGGACAAACCGTTGTCCGGGTCATGCCAATAAAGCAGATTCCCGGTCTTGATAAAATCGTATTTTCCCATTGTCTTGTGAGTTATTGATTATTTATTTTCCTTTTTTCGATTCCTTTCCTTCGGAATCGCTTCGAGGTTTTACAGATGCAATGCACGGTCGTCGGCACGGCTTCATACGACGGCTCTTCTTGCCAATTACGCTTCACTTGGGAAGGAAGAATTTGCAAGAAGTGCACTTCAAGCCGGCGAATCAAGCGCGACGTCCGACTTTCGCATCGGATAAAACCCGTGCGGTGAGGGCCGGAAAAGTCGGATGGGAAGAACAGGCGGTTCATACCGCTACAAAAGGGAAAGAATGCAATTATAAGAGGAAATGGGCGGTGGCGGGGTATCCGGGAGGCTGACTATAAAAGGACGAAGGCGGGCGATAAAGACAAAGGAGACAGCGCACTGACTGTATTATCGGTACGCTATCTTGTACATTCAATTTTCGGAACCCGATGCTTTTCTATTCGTGGAACAATCCTTTTTCAAAAACATTCTTCTCCGAATAGCTCGATGTTCGCTTTTTGGAAAATTTGCGGGTTATGCTGATAAAGAAGCGGCAGGTTCAACATAGCCATAGGGTATTCCACGAAGCCGCTCCTGCGCTTATACTCGGAATCGGTCGCCAGTCCGTTTTTCACCAAGAACTCCATTGCTTCGGGGTAATGATTGACGTCGATAAATGTACGGTCCGGCAGACCGAGTGCGTCCATTTCCTCCAAATTAACGGAAAGCACGATATATTCGTCTTCATCTTCCACCATTACCAAGGTGAGAGCCAACCAACCATTGCGGTAAAACTCTGGTACGAGGTAATACTGTTCGCCTCTGAACTCGTATTCTTTCTGCCTGAAAGAGCTGTCCGGCTCTACGATTTCAAATTCATCTTCACCTGCGGCAAAAGCAATCACAGGGTTACTGGCATCTACATACGCTTCACCTGCTTTGTAGCACAAATACTCTCTGTTTTCGGAACGCACGATAGCAAATTGAATTTCCATAAAATTTTAACATTAATCAGTTGAACAATCTGTTTATTTTTTCCCTCCTTTCGGAAGCCTTCAGGCTTCTCCCGTCGGGATTTGATTTTTACGTGCATCAAAGATTGCCTTTCAGGGAGAAACAGGCAAGGAATTTGGGCAGAATTTTATAGTTGCGGTATTGAGCGTCCGCGAAATATGGACGATTGAAAATCGGGAAAGCTGCTGAAAAATTGTGTTCAAATAGCGTAGCGGTACTTGAATGTTCCTCCAAGGCAATACCTTTGCACCGGAAAAAGCATGTCCCGACGGGCAGAGCCGTCGGCGAAGGGATTTCCATACAAAAGGAAAACGAAGGGGTAAAAAGGGAGATCTGCCGGCGGCAGTGCTAAAAAAGACAGCCACTCCTGCGGCTATCTCCCTGTAGCGTTGCGCTATTTTTTTCCGGCCTTGCTATCCGGCTTGTCTTTCCGTTTCTTCGGAGAAAACAATCCGTTGAAACAAACCGTCGTGGCAAAGGTACGTGCCTGTGTCGCATTGCACAATCCTGCTCCGGGCATTGTTG